>Ga0160462_100002_pt1 | contig 940461 bp, 829 predicted proteins | sample HID1975K_E6MG_FD_108219 | JGI IMG/M metagenome (GOLD analysis project Ga0160462, IMG submission 108219) | Enriched soil microbial communities from UW Madison campus, WI, USA - HID1975K_E6 MG | ecosystem: Environmental > Terrestrial > Soil > Unclassified | place: USA: Madison, Wisconsin... | reverse complement strand
CTTCCCATCCCGAACAGAGAAGTTAAGCCCGCCTGCGCAGATGGTACTGCATCATTGTGGGAGAGTATGTCGTCGCCTTTCTTTTGAAAACCCTATCCAAAACGGATAGGGTTTTCTGTTTTTACTTTTTATTAAAAATTACTAAAACCTAGCTTTTAAAGCTATCAAAAGCATTTCTTGGAAAAGCTTCAAAATGGCTCTGAAGGCTGTAAACATTAAAATGTTTATTAAATTAAAGCAACTAAAGAATGTAAAATCACTATTTATAGTGATATGAAAGATAAAATAGAATAGTAGCTTTGGGTTGAAGTTAAGATGTTATTATATCATTGAAACTTTATGATACTAATAAGATTGATACTTTTTCGAAGATAATATAATGGTCTTATTGCCTGCTCGAATAATTAGTAAAGCATTGGGGAGCTTTACTCTTTTATTCGAGCTAGTAATAAATTTTAAGGTAATTAGTCTACTAGACCATTTTCTACTGCATATTTTACTAAACCCGCTGTATTTTTAGCATTTAATTTTGACAACAAATTACGTCGGTGTGTATTTACTGTATTTAGACTTATAAAAGTTTTTTCTGCGATTTCGGCTGTATTGTATTCTTGGGCAATTAGTACTAATATTTCTTTTTCTCTTGAACTTAGTTCAATTAGGGTAGAAACTTGTTTTTCAATTTTTTTACTATTGATAAGATGTTTCTCTTCTAATTCTTCGGTAAAATAATTTTCTCCAGAAGCAATTGCGTTGATGGCTTTTAATAACTCTTCTTTTTCAGCATTTTTCAATAAGTAGCCATTTACACCTATTCTAATTAATCTCGAAACAATCATAACGTTGCTGTGTGTGCTTACAATTAGAATTTTGACATGAGGATATTGTTTTTTGAGAATCTTACTCAATTCAATTCCATCCATTTTGGGCATACTAATATCAAGAATTATAAAATCAACAATTCCTCTTTTAATAATTTCTAATGCTTCAATTCCGTTTAAGGCTTTATCAATAACATTAATATTTGGTTCTTGTTCTAACAAAGAAATAATTCCTTGAAGAAACATTGTATGATCATCGGCAATAAGTAGTTTAATTTTATTCATTCAATAAATGTTTAGTTGCTTTTCAGTTCGTCAAGCTGATTTTTCAAGTCAATTCCTTTTATTTTCGTTTTGTGTTTTATTTCCAATATTGGAATTTCAATATTAATAATGGTGCCTCGTTTTAATTTTGAATCAATTATAAATGAGCCGTTTAGTTTATTAATTCGATTTTCGATATTAGCTAAACCAATTCCTTTTATATTATTTTGGGTTTCAAAACCAATTCCATTATCTTCAAATAAGAGATTTAATATATTTTCGATATAATTCAGCTGAATCTCTATTTCAGAAGCTTTAGCATGTTTAATTGTATTTGTCAAAAGTTCTTGTATAATTTTGAAAATTTCTACCTGAATATTTTCATCCAATTCATTAATTTCTTTTTTCGGATAAGGAATGTAAGAAATCTTAATTTTACTTGCATCGCTTATATTACTTAAATAAGACTCTAAAACTTCTAGAAATTTGTTTTGGTTGAATTTTTTTGGAAGTAATGTATGAGATAAATTTCGTACCTGTTGATATGTTTCGTCCAACTGATAGCTAATGTTTTGAATATTAGAAAAATTTGAAGGATTTAAATGATTTACTTGCAATTTAATGGCTGCCAAATTCCCGCCGATACTGTCGTGAAGTTCTTGCGAAATACGCTGTCTTTCTTTGTCTTGGCCACTTATTGAAGCTTTGATTAATTCTAATTCCTGTTCTTTCAAAATACTGTTTATTTTTTGAGAACTAATTTCGGCTTGCTTAATATTTAATAAATGTTGTACTTTAAATCGTTTGTAAAACTGAAATAAAAGTGCAATTATTGGAATCAATAAAACGAGAAAAGCATTAATGGTAAATATTTTAATTCTTTTTTGCTGATTGATTTCTAGCGTTTTTAATTGCTGATCTTTTTTTAGAAGTGATATTTCATTTCGTTTTTTGCTTGATGAATTCTGATATGCCAGAATGGTGTTTTCGTTGTTTTTTTTCGATATTTCCTCCTTAAGCTGCATGTTTTTAATTGCTTCTTCCTGACTTGCTAAGGTGAGTTTTTTTGCTTCATTTTCAAATTTTAATGCTTCAATTTCTTTTTGTTTTTGAGCCGTTTTATATTTGATTTCCAATTCATTAATTTCTTTAATTCGTTCCATTTTTGAAATAGAATCTTTTAGATGTGTTGATTTTTCAAAAAACAAATAAGCATTTTTAAAATCATCTTGTTTGATAGCAATTTTTCGCAACTCATCACAGATATCTATTTGATTTTGAAGTAATCCGAAGCTGGCTGATTTTTGTAGAGCTTCTGAAAGAATTAATTTTGCCTCATTATATTTTTTTTCAGAAATATAACAGTTGGCAATGGTGCATCTTGAAATAATAGCCAATTGGTTTAGTTCGTTTTCATCAGCAATAACAACTGCTTTTTGATACATTTTTAATGCACGATCGTATTTGTTCTGCAATTGATAGTTTTCGCCTAAACCAAGTAGAATAATGGCTTTTCCTTGAAAGTTATTGGTTTTTTCGCAGAGTATTTTTCCTTTTTTATAATAGATAATTGCGTTATCATAATCTTTCAGTCTCGAATAAAGGTCGCCAATATTGATATAACTTCCGAGAATTATTTCTGAATCATCTTTATATTCCAAACATTGCTTAAATAATTTTAAAGCATTTTGATAATCGCCCAGCTCTGTATACGTTTGTGCTAAACCATGTGTATGAGTATAAAAAAGATTTTTTTCATTGTATTTTTGAGAAGCCTCGATACCTTTAAGATGCCATTTTTTACTTTCATTAAACAATCCTTTTTTATTGTAATTAATAGCCAAAAGATTAAAACCTAATGAAAAAAGCCGGCTTTTTAAAGAGTCATTTGGAGTTGTATTGTATTTAAAAGCTTGATTGGTATAATAAATAGAAGAATCGATTATTGCTCTTTTATTGAAGTAGTAAGCAAGAAGAAGATTTGTACTCGCAATTGATCGGTTATCTATTTTCGATTTTAAAAGCAAATGCGCTTTTCTGAATGCTTTTTTTTCTTCGCCGTTATTATACAAATCATAAAGACTCAGAATTTGAGAATTCTGCTTAGTATTTAATGATTTTTTGACATCAAATGTCTTCTTTTTATTTTCAGTCTGTGCTTGGAGACTGAAAGATAAAAAGACGAATAGCATTAAATAAAACCTTTCCGACCAGATTGCCATACGTTTTTGGTTTGTACTCTAAATGGTATTAGAATAAATTTTAAAGTTTTGTAAACTTGGGGTTTAAGGACTGCTTCTCTTGATTGGTAAGTAAAAGTACTACAAATCAATCGAAAAAATCGTCTAAAAAAATAAAATTTTTAAAGGAAGTTGTGAAACGGAAAACTGTATAAAATGATTTAAATTATTTGTAAATCAGTGTTTTATGATTTTTGAAAAGACTAAATGTTTCTTAAATAAATTTGAATGTAAATTTTCTTATAGTAAATTAGTGAGGCTATATTTAAACGAATGAATCATGAAAAAGAGAATATTTTTAGTCATAGGATTGTTAGTATTATCAATCTCGGCTAGCGCACAAAAGAAAATAGAAGTGACAGAACTGCCAAAACCAGCACAAGATTTTTTAAAGAAGTATTTTGGTCATACAACTGTTGAAATTGCTAAAAAAGACGCAGAGCATGGAGAAAAGGGTTACGAAGTGAAACTGAAAGACGGTACGGAAGTAGAGTTCTGGAAAGATGGATCATATCGAGAAGTGGACGGCGGAGACAATCCAATTCCGACCGCTTTTATTCCAGAAAATGTAAAAGCTTATGTAGCCAAAAATCACCCGAACGAAAAAATAACGCACATCGACTATGGACATAAAGATTTGGATGTCGATTTGACTAATAATATTGATTTGGAATTTACTAAGGATGGTAAGATTTTAAAAGACAAGAAGAATGATTAATTTTTTTAATTTATTCTAAAATGCTCTGGTTTGTTTTCACTTTCATGCTTAAATCAGGACATCTTAATTTGTAGCCTATTTTTTTGTAAATAGTAACGTGAAAGAAAATAGTTTATATTTACATTTCTATTTTTTATTTCATGGAAGAAAATAAACATGTAACGATTTACGATATTGCCGAGAGACTTAATCTGGCAACATCTACTATTTCACGAGCTTTAAAAGACCATCACACTATAAGTGATAAGACGATAAAAAAAGTGAAAAAAACTGCTGAAGAAATGGGATTTGTGCCAAATACTTTAGCAGCTGGTTTGCGTGGAAATAAAACAAGAACCATTGGTGTTTTAATTCCCACTGTTACACAGCCCTTTTTATCTTCTTTAATTAGCGGAATCGAGATCACAGCTCAAAAATCGGATTATACCGTGATCATTATGCAATCGCATGACTCGTATGAAGAAGAAGTAAATATGGCTAAATCTTTGTATTCCAATCGTGTGAGTGGTGTAATCTGTTCTTTGGCAATGGAAACTAGAGATACAGCGCATTTTCAGCAGTTTTCAAACAATAATATTCCATTAGTTTTTGTTGACAGGGTTCCGAAAGATTACAATACTTTTAGGGTTGTAATCGATAATTATACAGCTGGTTATAAAGCGACAAAACATCTTATTGAACAAGGTTGCATTCGTATTGCCCATTTAACGGCTGGTTCAGAATTAGGTAATTTATATAACGAAAGAAAAAGAGGTTACATAGAGGCCTTAAAAGATCATAACATCGAGGTAGAAGAAGAATTGATCATTAGCTTAAATTCTGTTACTTACGAAGATGGTGTAAAAGCCAGCAACGCTTTGTTTGATTTAGATCCAATTCCAGACGGTTTATTTGCACCTGGAGATATTCTAGCTGTGAGTGCCATTCAGACTGCTAAAAAACGTGGCATTAAAGTGCCGGAGGAATTCAAAGTAATTGGTTTTAACAACGACCCGATTTCGCAGATAATAGATCCGAATTTATCGACTATTACGCATCCTGCCGAAAAGATGGGAAAAGCAGCAGCAGATATTATTATAAAAAATTTGAAATCATCTAAAAATGATGATGATGCCAAAGAAATTACATTCTTAAATACAGAAGTATTGGCAAGAGAATCTTCGCAGAAATAGAGTCAAAAAAGAAAGGATTTAAATAGTAAATCCACCCCGTTAAAGCAGGATAGTTTTTATAATTATCCTGCTTTTATTTGTTATATAAATTATTTTTTTGAAAAAAAGACGGCTAAAATTTTTTTCTTAAATAACAATCTTATATTTTTACGCAACCGATTGCAATTGTTGTTTTATTTAGAATAATGTATTTTTTGAATTAAATTTTTGTCAAATACTTTTAAACGGAAATAAAATATTGATTCTTTCGGAAAGATGTTTTGAAGAATTAAATTTAAGCCAATGACCTTATTAAGATTTGTATTATTGTTTTTTCTGGTTTCCTTTTCGGCTTTAGCACAAAAGGATTATAAATTGTGGCTTCAGTATAATACAATAGCTAATTCTACAATAGCTACAGAATATAAAAACACCTTTAAAGGAATTGTTCTTTTAGGAAATTCCGAAACCATAAAAATTGCAGGAAAAGAACTCAAAACAGGATTTTCGGATATGTTAGGAAATATTCCTCAAATCAATCCAGATATAAAAGGAGAAAATAATCTTATTGTTGGTTCAGAACCGAATTTAAATACCGAAATCAAAAACGAATTAAAGTCTGATTTTGATAAAATAAATAGCGAAGGATTTATCATTAAATCTATTTCGATTAAAAACAAAAAACAAATTATTATCACAGGAAAAAATGATGTAGCGGTTTTATATGGAGTTTTTAATTTTCTGAGAATATTGCAAACCAATAAATCTGTTAAGAATTTAAATAGTACTGATTCCCCGAAAACCAATATTAGAATCCTGAACCATTGGGATAATTTGGACAGAACAGTTGAAAGAGGTTACGCTGGATTTTCGCTTTGGAACTGGCAGAAATTACCTGATTTTATTGATCGGCGTTATATTGATTACGCTAGAGCGAATGCCTCAATCGGAATCAACGGAACGGTTTTAACCAATGTAAACGCCAATGCTTTAATTCTGACTCCTCAATATTTAGAAAAAGTTGAAGCCTTAGCCAATGTTTTTAGACCTTACGGTATAAAAGTTTATTTAACTGCAAGATTTTCGGCTCCTATTGAAATTGGAAAACCAAAAACTGCCGATCCAAAAGATCCTGAAGTGATTACTTGGTGGAAAAATAAAGCTGCTGAAATTTATAAACGAATCCCAGATTTTGGAGGATTTTTAGTAAAAGCCAATTCAGAGGGTCAGCCTGGCCCACAAAATTATGGTAGAGATCATGTCGATGGTGCTAATATGCTGGCAGATGCCGTTGCTCCTTTTGGCGGAGTAATTATGTGGAGAGCTTTTGTCTATTCAGAACATGATGCGAATGATCGTGCCAAACAGGCTTATGCTGAATTCCAACCGTATGATGGAAAATTCAAAGAAAATGTAATCGTTCAGGTTAAAAATGGAGCTATCGATTTTCAGCCAAGAGAACCTTTTCATCCTTTATTTGGAGCGATGCCGAAAACGCCTTTAATGATGGAATTTCAAATCACACAGGAATATTTAGGTTTCAGCACACATTTGGTTTTTCTGCCAAAATTATTTCAGGAAGTTTTAGAATCTGATACGTATCAAAAAGAAAAAGGTTCAACCGTTGCTAAAGTTATTGACGGCACTTTATATCAAAATAAATTAACGGGAATTGCAGGCGTTGCCAATATTGGAAATGATTTAAATTGGACAGGCCATCCTTTTGCACAGGCAAATTGGTATGGTTTTGGGCGATTGGCTTGGAATCCGTATTTAGATTCGGAAACTATTGCTGATGAATGGTTAAGAAGTACTTTTTCAAATGATGAAAATTTCATTAAACCAGTAAAAAATATGATGGCTGAATCTCGTGAAGCGGTTGTTAATTATATGACCCCACTTGGTTTGCATCATATTATGGATACGGGACATCATTATGGGCCAGGGCCTTGGGTCTCTAATTTATCAAGACCAGAATGGAATCCGACCTACTATCATAAAGCAGATAAAAACGGAATTGGTTTTGACCGCTCAAAATCTGGCACCAATGCTGTTTCGCAATATGCACCAGAAGTTGCAAATGTTTTTGATAATTTAGAAACCTGTCCAGAGAAAGATCTATTATGGTTTCATCATGTTTCGTGGGATTATAAATTGAAAAACGGTCAGACGCTTTGGAACGGTATGGCGTTGAAATATCAGGAAGGTGTAAATCAGGTTGCAGCAATGCAAAATGTTTGGAATAAGGCAGAAAAATATGTTGACAGCGAACGTTTTAACGAAGTAAAAATGTTGTTAGAAATTCAGCATAAAGAAGCAGAATGGTGGCGTGATGCCTGCTTATTATATTTTCAGCAATTTTCAGGAAAAGAACTTCCGGCTGGAGTTGAAAAACCAACAAAAACTTTAGAGTATTTTAAATCATTAAAATTTCCATTTGCCCCTGGAAATGGATAGTATATAGTAAAAATTATGAGTAAAAAAACGGCAATAGTAACCGGAGGAAATTCAGGTTTAGGATTTGCAACAGCAAAGAAATTATGTGATAACGGAATCACGACCTACATCATCGGAAGATCAAAAGAAAAAACAGAAGATGCGTGCAAAGAGATAGGAGAAAATGCCATTCCGGTAATTTTTGATTTAAACGATCTAAAAGGAATTCCTGCAATGATTGAAAGTATCACAAAAGAAAACCCAATCGATATTTTGGTAAACAATGCCGGAATCAATATGAAAAAGGAATTTGCAGATGTGACTGATGAAGAATTTTTATCAATTATTCACACGAATCTTTTGAGTGTTTTTGCGGTGAGTAGAGAAGTCGTAAAAAACATGAAAGAAAACGGAGGCGGAAGTATTGTTAATATTAGCTCAATGGCATCACAATACGGAATTCCAAAAGTAATTGCGTATTCGTCAAGCAAAGGCGCAATCGAAGCTATGACTCGTGCTATGGCGGTTGAATTGGCTCAGTTTGGCATTCGTGCCAATTGTATTGCTCCAGGATTTATCAAAACTAAAATGTCATCGACAGCTTTAGACAATGATCCTCAAAGAAAAAATAAAGTGTTAGGCAGAACGCCAATGGGATATTTAGGGGAACCGTCTGATATTGCAGATGCAGTTTATTATTTCGCTTTAAGCGAATCAAAATATACTACTGGTACAGTTTTGCCTGTTGATGGCGGAAATAGTATAGGATTTTAAGTCTAGATGAAATAGCTCGCAAAGGCGCGAAGCCGCAAAGTATTTTTCCTTTAAGTTTTTTTAAATAAAACTTTGTGACTTAGCGCCTTCGTGGCATAAAAAGAGAAGTATGATAAAAATGCAGCAAACCATGAGATGGTTCGGTCCAAACGACAATGTTAAGCTGATTGATATTCGACAAGCTGGCGCAACAGGAATTGTAACGGCATTGCATCAAATTCCCGTTGGTGATGTTTGGACAATTGAAGCGATAAAAGAAAGACAAGAAATCATTCGCAATTATGGTTTGGAATGGACTGTGGTTGAAAGTCTTCCTGTTCACGAAGAAATCAAACGTGCTTCGGGAAATTATCTGCAATACATTGAAAATTATAAAATCAGCTTGCAGAATCTGGCCGAATGCGGAATCAAAATCATTACCTACAATTTTATGCCTATTTTGGATTGGGTAAGAACCAATCATAATTTTATAAATGAAGATGGAAGCAGAGCTTTACTTTACAATCAGGATGCATTTACTTATTTTGACGTTTTTCTTTTAAAAAGGCCAAATTCAGAAAATGATTATTCAGAAACTGAAAAAGAGAAAGCTTTGCAGTTTGGAAATCAATTGGCTGAAGATGAAAAAGCATTGTTGTTTAAAAATGTTTTATTAGGACTTCCTGGAAGTAAAATCAATTTTACAGCAGAACAGATTTTGTCTCTTTTAGAAAACTATGCTCAAATCGACAATCAAAAGCTACGAGAAAACCTAATTTATTTTTTATCTGAAGTGACTCCAATTGCGGAGAAAAACGGGCAAAAATTAGCCATTCATCCAGACGATCCGCCATTTTCGGTTTTAGGACTTCCAAGAATTGTTTCGACAGAAGCCGATTTGAAAGCTATTTTCGGCGCTGTTCCTTCAATATCCAACGGATTATGTTATTGTACAGGTTCTTTAAATGCCGATCCAAAAAATAATCTTGAAAAAATAATAGACGATTTTGGAGACAGAATTCACTTTTTGCATCTGAGAAATACTATCCGCGAAAGCGAAACTATTTTCAGGGAATCAGAACATTTAAACGGCGATGTTAAAATGGAAGTGATTATAGAAAAATTACTTTTATTAATGAATAAAACGAAAACAAGTCTCCCAATGCGACCAGATCACGGTTTTCTGCATAGAGTTGATGAAGAAACGGAAACTTATCCAGGTTACTCTTTAACGGGAAGACTGAAAGGCTTGGCTGAGTTAAGAGGTTTGGAAATGGGAATTGGTTATAAATTGGGTTTATAAATAAAGTTAAGTATCCTAACATTTTTTTTAATCTGTTAGGTTTAAGATTATAAACGTACTGTTTTGTCATTTCGACGTAAGGAGAAATCTTCGCAAGAAACTCTACAAAGATTGGGTTTACGTTGCGGAGCTACTAACGAAGATTTCTCCTTACGTCGAAATGACAAAACTGGTGCTAATTGTAATGAAATTAAACCTCTCAGATTTAAGACAGCAGAAACTATGTTTGTTTAAACAAATGAAATGCCTTTTGCAGACCAAGAAAATCTATTATTCTATGTGTTTAAAAATTAAAACTTCGTATCTAATTCTATTGCTTCTCCTAATCGGATTAAGTACAAATTCGTACGCTATAAATCCAGAGAAATATGTAGTCAATCAAGCCTCTAATGAAAATTTTCCTTTAGTCAGTAAAGGAACAACGGCTTCGATTTTAGTTGATGATGAAGATTATTCAGGAGTTTTAAAAGTAACTGGACATTTAGAAAATGACATTTTTCAGGTCTCCGATTTACATCCGAAAAGAATTAAAAAGATTTCGGAAGTAGAAGATTTTGTTGTTATAATTGGAACATTAGGGAAAAGTAAAATTATCGATCAATTAGCGAAAGAAGGCAAAATAGATGCTAGAGAACTTCAAGGAAAATGGGAGAAATTTACAACCCAAATTGTCGAAAATCCGTTTAAAGGAATCAAAAAAGCGTTGATAATTGCAGGTTCAGATAAACGAGGAACGATTTACGGAATCTACGATTTATCCAATCAAATAGGTATTTCGCCTTGGTATTATTGGGCAGATGTTCCAGTTAAAAAACAATCAGAACTATATGTTTTGCCTGGAATTTATTCGCAAGGAGAACCAAAAGTAAAATACAGAGGAATTTTTATAAATGATGAAGCGCCTGCACTTACAGGCTGGGCATTTGAGAAATTTGGCGGATTCAATTCAAAATTCTACGATAAAGTTTTTGAATTGATTCTGCGAATGAAAGGCAACTATTTATGGCCAGCAATGTGGGGCAGAATGTTTTATGTCGAAGATCCGCAGAATGCTGTTTTGGCCGATGAATATGGAATTGTAATGGGAACTTCGCATCATGAACCATTAACGAGAGCACACGCCGAATGGGGAAAATCAAATGGAAAATGGGATTTTAATTCCAATTCGGATGCTTTGATTAATTTCTGGAAAGACGGAATTAAACGAATGGGAGACAAAGAAACTATCGTTACAATCGGAATGCGTGGCGATGGCGACGAACCTATGACCGAAGGAACTGCGATTGAATTATTAGAAAATATCGTAAAAACTCAAAGAAATATTATTGCAGAAGTTACGAAAAAACCTGCTGAAGAAACGCCACAAATGTGGGCGCTTTATAAAGAAGTTCAAGATTATTACGACAAAGGAATGACTGTTCCAGACGATGTAACACTTTTATTGTGTGATGATAATTGGGGAAATATTCGAAAACTTCCTGAACTCGATGCAAAATCAAGAAAAGGCGGTTACGGAATTTACTATCATTACGATTATGTTGGTGGGCCAAGAAATTATAAATGGATTAACACCAATCAAATTGAGCGAACTTGGGAACAAATGGATTTAGCATATCAATATGGTGTCGATAAAATCTGGATTGTAAATGTTGGCGATATCAAACCAATGGAATTTCCGATTGAGTTTTTCCTAGATATGGCCTGGAATCCTGAAAAATTCAATGCTGGAAATTTGGAGCAATATTATGTGGATTGGGCAAAAGAGAATTTTGACAATCAGTTTACAGGAGAAATTGCTGAAATTTTAAAGTTATACACTAAATATAATTCACGAAGAAAACCAGAATTGCTAGATGCTAAAACGTACAGCATAACAAATTATAACGAAGCAGATAGAGTTGTAACAGATTATCAAAAGTTGGTTGAAAAAGCCAATTCAATAAATGAAAAATTAAAACCAGAATATAAAGATGCTTTTTATCAGTTGGTTTTATTTCCTGTTTTGGCAAGTTCGAATTTGAATGAATTATATGTTGCAACGGCTAAAAATCAATTATATGCAGAACAGGGAAGAGCTTCGGCAAATGATTATGCTAAAAAAGTAAAAGAGTTATTTGAAAAAGATGCCGAACTCACGAATTATTATCATGCCCAATTAGCAAATGGCAAGTGGAATCATATGATGTCACAAACTCATATTGGTTATGACAATTGGCAACAGCCTGAAAAAAATGGGATTCCGAAAACAAAAATAATCGAAATCCCGAATAAAGAAGAAGCTGGAATTTCTATTGAAGGTTCTTCAAAATATTGGATTGATAATAAAGAAGAAATTGTAATGACAACTTTGAATTCATTTGAAGGAAGTAAAATTACATATGTAGATTTATTTAACAGAGGAAATAAAGCCTTTGACTTTAAGATTACTTCAAAAAACAATTGGCTAGAGGTTTCAAAATCAGAAGGAAAAATTGATAAAGAAGAAAGGATTTTTGTTGTAATTAATGGAGAAAAAGCGCCAAAAGGTAAAATTAGATCGAAGCTTATTATCACAACCGGAAAACAAAAAATTGAAGTTATTGTAAAAGCGGAAAATAATGATTTAAAGAATGCAAAGGGTTTTGTAGAGAGTGAAGGTTTTGTGGCATTTGAAGCTCAAAGTTATTCGAAAGCAGTAAATGCTGATTCATTAAAATGGACTCTAATCCCTAATATTGGAAAAACATCATCAGGAGTAACCTTAAAACCTTCGAATAGTAAAACAATTGAGATCTCGGGACAGTCTCCAAGATTAGAATACAACGTTCATTTTTTTAATAAAGGAAAGATAAAGGTAAATGCCTATTTTTCGCCAACAATCAATTTTAAAAAAGGAGACGGTTTGAAATATGGAATTGGCTTTGATGATGAGAAACCGCAAATAATGAACCTCAACTCAGATTCTTTGGAAAAAGCTTGGGCAGAATCCGTTGCGAATAATATTAAGATAATAAGCTCAACGCATGAAATCGAAAAAGCAGGAAATCATGTTTTGAAAATTTATGCTATTGATCCTGCTTTAGTGCTTCAAAAAATTGTAATTGAAACCGAAGAAGGAAAAGTTTTGCAGTCGTATTTGGGACCGCCAGAGAGTTTTAGAAAAGAATGATTTCATAACGTAACACGTTCTGTTTGTCATTCCGAGGAACGAGGAATCTCCGCAAGAAACTCTACAAAGTTGATCCAGCATGCGGAGCTACTTACGAAGATTTGCTTCGCCTGTTCGCTATCGCTCGAGTCTCCTTACGTCGAAATGACAAGATTGAGGGTCTCCGTTAAGAGAAAAAAAACGATTAACTATTTAAACCAAAAGATATGAAATGTATTAAACCTTATTTATTTGCCGTCACGGTTTTGCTGACTGTCAGCTGTACTTCGCAAAAAGAAACTGCTTCATTAAAAGATGCTTACAAAGATGATTTTTACATTGGAACTGCTTTAAGCGCGAATCAAATCGAACAAAAAGACAAAAAAGAAGATTCTTTGATTCGAAAAGAATTTAATGCCATTACAGCAGAAAACATCATGAAATCTATGTTTACGCATCCGCAAAAGGACAAATATGATTTTACTTTGTCTGATAAATTTGTGGCGTATGGAGAAAAGAATAAAATGTTTATTCACGGGCATACTTTGATTTGGCACAGTCAATTGGCACCTTGGATGGAGAAGATTGCCGACAGTACAGAAATGAAAGCGTTTATGCAAGATCATATTACGACGATAGTTTCTAAATACAAAGGCAGAATCAATTCTTGGGATGTTGTAAACGAAGCGTTGAATGAGGATGGAACTTTGAGACAATCTGTTTTTTTTAAAACACTTGGAGAGAAATATCTGGTGGATGCTTTTAAATTAGCTGCAAAAGCAGATCCTAAAGCAGAGTTGTATTACAACGATTATAATATTGAAGAACCAGCAAAAAGAGCGGGAGCAATTGCCTTAATCAAAAAAATAAAAGCAGAAGGCGGAAAAGTAGACGGCGTTGGGATTCAAGGACACTGGAGATTGCAAAGTCCGTCAATTGAAGAAATTGAAAAAAGCATTTTGGAATATTCAGCATTAGGAATCAAAGTAGCTTTTACAGAATTGGATATTACTGTTTTACCAAATCCGTGGGATTTAAAAGGAGCAGACGTAAATCAGAAATTTGAAGGAAATCCTAAAATGAATCCATATCCGGAAAAATTGCCAGATTCTATTCAAAACAAGCTCGCAGAACGTTACGAATCGATTTTTAAGCTATTTTTAAAACATAAAGACAAAATCAGCCGTGTGACTTTTTGGGGAGTTCATGATGGACAATCCTGGTTAAATGACTGGCCAATAAAAGGAAGAACCAATTATCCGCTTCCGTTTGACAAAGATTTAAAACACAAACCAGCTTACGACAGTATTTTAAAGTTAAAAGAAACTAAAGAATAAATACTAAAAAAGCGTAGGTTTTGAGAAAATGATCAACAATCGGTTGTGATATGAAAAATTACTTAAATAAAGTAAACTAAATTTGCATAATATGTTTTTTTGTCTAATTTTACACAACCGATTGTTTAAAATATAGTTCGCTTTCCTGCAAGGTTTTCATAACCTTGCAGGTATAAAATTGAAGAGCAGTTTTAATCAATAGGAAACCTACAAGGTTATGAAAACCTTGCAGGAGTAAAAACTAACTAACCAACAAAATGACCACAAACCCACCAATGACTAAAATTTCACAAAAACTATCCATTAAAGAAAAAATTGGATACAGTTTAGGAGATCTTGCTGCCAATCTCGTTTTTCAGACTTTGATGACGTATTTGGCGTATTTCTACACCGACATTTACGGATTATCACCAACAGATTCTTCGATCATTATGCTGATTGTTGGATTAATAGCAGCTTTTATATTTAATCCGATCATTGGGGTTTTGGCAGACAGAACGAGTACCAAATGGGGAAAATTCAGACCTTGGATTTTATTAACTGCAATTCCACTTGGAGTAGTGGCGCTATTGGCATTTTCAACACCCGATTTCTCATATAGAGGAAAAGTAATTTATGCGGTTATCACCTATACTTTGCTGTTGCTTTTTTATGCAGGAAACAATCTTCCGTATTCTGCTTTAAGCGGCGTTATTACGGGCGATATGAAAGAACGAAACAGTATGTCGTCCTATCGTTTTGTGGCGGTTATGTTTGCCCAGTTTTTTGTTCAGGTTTTTATGCTTGGTATCATCAAAAGTGCTGGAAATGGTGATAAAGCTATCGGAATCGAAAAAGTAATGACTGCATTGGCCATTATTGGAACAATCATGCTTTTAATTACGTTTTTAACTACAAAAGAAAGAATCATTCCGAAACCAGAACAAAAGTCAAGTGTAAAAGAAGATTTAAGCGATTTAATCAAAAACAGACCTTGGTTAATTATGCTTTCGCTGACGACTTTGGTTTTTGTGACTTTAGCGATGAAAGGTGGTTCGTATGTGTATTATTTTGAGAATTATGTTGATAAAGAACAATTAGCCATTTTTATTCAGCCTATTTTAGATACTTTATCCAATATTGGATTGAATCATTTTGGGAACGATCCCGTTTCTGCAGGTTTCGGTCTATTCAACGCAGGTGGAATCATCTTTATGATTGTTGGCATTACACTCTCTAAAAATCTGGCAGACAAATACGGAAAAAGAAATGTTTTTGGGGTGTTTTTATTCATCTCGACTCTATTTATTATTGCATTCTATTTTTATCCGCCAACATCAATTAGTCTGATGTTTTTCTCTCAAATCCTACATGGGTTTTTCTACGGAATCACGATCCCGATTCTTTGGGCAATGATTGCCGATGTAGCCGATTATTCAGAATGGTTAAATAACCGCCGTGCAACTGCTATTATATTCTCGGCAATGATGGTTGGGCTAAAAACGGGATTAAGTGTTGGAGGTGCTTTAACCACTTTGTTTTTAGGTTATTTCCATTACGTTCCAAATGCGCCTGAACAATCTCAAACTGCCATAAACGGAATCAAATTACTAGTGAGTATTTTCCCTGCAATCCCTTTTTTAATTGGAGCTGGATTGCTGTTTTTCTATAAAATCAATAAAGAAATGGAAGTGCAAATCGAAACAGAACTAAAAGAAAGAAGAACTTAATTATTTAAACAAAATATAACTATGCCTGAAGATAGCATTGAACACATTAATTTTGAGGAAATTAATGACCTGGCGATTTCAAAGCCTTTAGTGTCCCATATGTACACAGCCGATCCTTCGGCGCATGTATTCAACGGAAAAATTTACATTTATCCATCTCATGATATTGATGCCGGAATTCCGTTTAATGACAATGGAGATCATTTCGGAATGGAAGATTACCATGTTTTTTCTATGGAAGATATTGCATCAGAAGTAGTTGATAATGGTGTTGCGTTGCATGTAAATGACGTTGCTTGGGCTGAAAAGCAAATGTGGGCACCTGATGCAGCTCATAAAAACGGAAAATATTATTTGTATTTCCCAGCTAAACGAGCTAACGGAATTTTCCAGATTGGAGTTGCCATTTCAGATTCGCCAGTTGGACCTTTTGTTCCTGAAAAAGAAGCAATAAAAGGAAGTTACAGTATTGATCCAGCCGTTTTTGAAGATGAAGATGGTAAACATTATATTTATTTTGGAGGAATTTGGGGCGGACAGCTTCAGAAATATCGTAATAACCAGTACGATCAAAATAACGAAGAACCTTTAGCAGAAGAAAAAGCTTTAGGGCCAATCGTAGCTTTGTTAAGAGATGATATGCTTGAATTTGCCGAAGATCCGAAAGAAATTAAAATTTTGGATGAAAACGGAAATGAGATTCTTGCAGGCGATAACGACCGTCGTTTTTTCGAAGCTTCGTGGGTTCATAAGTATAAAGGAAAATATTATTTCTCGTATTCAACGGGAGATACCCATTTTATCTGTTATGGTATTGGAGATAGCCCTTATGGGCCGTTTACGTATCAGGGAAGAATTCTGAATCCTGTTGTGGGCTGGACATCGCACCATTCAATTTGCGAAGTAGAAGGCGAGTGGTATTTGTTTTATCACGATTCGAGCTTGTCAAAAGGAGTAACGCATCTGCGAAGCATGAAAGTAACCAAAATTGATTATTTAGAAGACGGTTCGATTATCACAATAGATCCTTACGGCATAAGAAGATTATTTGATTAAGTTATGAAAAGAAAAACAGGCTTTAAAATTGTTGCAGCAGTCATTTTGATGAGTGCGTTTTCTTCGTGTAAAAAAATTTCGCAAAAATCACAATCGGTTGTGTATTCCGATTATGCTTCTTTTGATTGGTTTGATTACAGAGGAAATGACGACGCATATCAAAATCTTACAAAATCTGATGGCGATTATTTAAATCCTGTTTTAGCTGGTTTTTATCCTGACCCTACGATTTGCAGAGTGGAGGATAAGTTTTATCTCGTCAATTCTTCTTTCTGCTATTTTCCGGGATTGCCCATTTTTGAAAGTACCGATTTAGTGCATTGGAAACAAATTGGAAACATCATCGATCGCCCTGAACAGGCCGATTTTGGAAACTCTCGTTTGTCTGGCGGAATGTACGCACCAACAATTCGCTATAACAAAGGAACATTTTATGTGATTTGCACTAACGTAAGCGGAGTAGGTAATTTTATTGTTACCGCTAAAAATCCTGCAGGACCTTGGTCAGACCCAATTGTGCTTCCAGATGTTAATGGAATCGATCCTGACATTTTCTTTGATGAAGATGGAAAAGTTTATATTACGCATAACGGACCTCCGCCAAATAATGTTTCGCTTCATGATGGCCATCGCGCCATTTATATGCTGGAATACGATTTGGAAAAACAAAAAACCACAACAAGCCCCAAATTGGTTATTAACGGCGGAACCGATATGTCTAAGAAACCAGTATGGATCGAAGGTCCGCATGTGCTTAAAAAGAACGGATTTTATTATTTGCTTTGCGCACAAGGAGGAACGGGTTTTAATCATTCTGAAGTAATTTTTAGAAGTAAAAACATTTATGGTCCTTATGAAAGTTATGCTAACAATCCGATTTTGACACAGTTGCATTTAGATCCGAATCGTAAAAATTTGGTTTCGACAACGGGACATGCCGATTTTGTTGAACTTCCAAACGGAGATTGGTGGTCAGTGTTTTTAGGATGCCGACCATACGAAGGAGATTTCTACAATATGGGAAGAGAAACCTTCATGATGCCTGTAGAATGGAAAAACGATTGGCCAGAAATTGTAGGCGGAAATGAACCAATTCCGATGATTCATAAACGTCCAAATCTTCCGCTTTCTAAAGAAAAAATAGAGCCATTGAATGGAAATTTCGTTTCGAAAGACGATTTTGACTCGAATAAATTAGATCTTAAATGGAGTTTTATTAGGACGCCAAAGGAAAAATGGTATGATTTGATTAATAGAAAATTATTAATTAAACCAAGACCAGAATCGATTCATAGCGAAACGAATTTTTCTTTTATTGGAAGAAGACAGCAACATTTAAAATTTGAAGCTTCAGTAAAGTTTGAATTCAATGCAAAAGATAATTTACAGGCTGTAGGTTTAACCGCTTTTCAAAACGAAAAACATTATTTGTTGATTGGAAAACGAATGAATGCTGATCATAAATTGGAAGTTTTTGTTGAAAGAACAGCAGATAAAATCAATAATGGGAAATCGGAAATTATTACGAAAAAAGAACTTTTAGATTCTGGTAAACCATTGTTTGTAAAGATTGAAGGAAACGGAAGATGGTATAGTTTTTATTATAAAACGACAGAAAAACAAGATTGGATTTTATTGATTAAAGATGTTGACGGGGTTATTTTGAGTACAAAAGAAGCAGGAGGATTTGTGGGGACGTATTTGGGGATGTATGCTTCGAGTGAGCATTTTAAGCAATAGTTTTTTCCGTCTAGTTTGTCATCCTGACGAAGGAAGGATCACACGCGGGATTCGACAAAAGTTGGTAGCGTTCTGTATAGTTTTTCGACCAGTTTGTCATTTCGACGAAGGAGAAATCTTCACGAGTAGCTCGACAAAGATTGGATTTTCGTTCCGGAGCTACTTGTGAAGATTTGCTTCGCCTGTTCACTATCGCTCGGGTCTCCTTCGTCGAAATGACAAGATTGTGTGGATTCCCGTTATGGAGTTGCTTGCGAAGTCCCAGAGGGACGAAATATTTATAGAAGGTTTGTTTTGCAACTTTACAAAAGCCCCAGCGGGGCGATATATTATTATGACAAATGTGTCGCTCCGCTGGAGCTTTTAATCTGTAACGATTGGAATTTTCTATAAATATTCCGCTCTTCCAGAGCTTAAAAAAAAATAACATAATTCATTTGAAAAATAATTTTTTATAAAATATTTTTAGCTACTTTAGCATAACAGAACGGAACAGAACGGTATGCTAAAAGAAGAAGAAAAATTTGAGTTTATAATTAATCACGATAGTGATATTCCGAAGTATCAGCAGTTGGTTGACGGAATTACGAATGCTATTGCCGAGAATATTTTACAAAAGGGAGATTTGCTTCCGTCGGTGAATGTAATCTGCAAGACGTATCAGCTTTCGAGAGACACGGTTTTTAAGGCTTATACGATTTTAAAAGACCAGAATACAATTGATTCTGTACCCAATAAAGGCTATTATGTGGCAGGCGAAACGAGAAAAGTGCTTTTGGTTTTGGATACGTTTAAGGCTTATAAAGAGGTTTTGTACCATTCGTTTGTGAATAATCTGCCAGATAATGTAATTACAGATGTGCAGTTTCATCATTATAATATTGATGTTTTTAAAACGATCATTAATAATGGAATTGGAAAGTACTACAAATACGTAGTCATGAATTTTGATCACAAGGATATCGCTCCGGCTTTGTCGGCAATTTCAAAAGATAAATTGCTTTTGATTGACTGGAATATTCAGGCAAAAAAGACAAATAATTATATTTTTCAGGATTTCGGGAAAGCATTTTACGAGTCATTGACAGAAGTAGCCGATTTGTTTAAAAAGTATAAAAAAATACAGTTTGTATATCCAGATTTTACAAATCATCCGTGGGAAACGGTAGAATATTTTAAGAAATTCTGTGCCGATTTTGGTTTTGAATATGAAGTGATTACAGATCCGAAAAAGTTCAATATTGAAAAAGGAATTGCTTATATCAGTGTAAGCGACAGGATTTTAGGGCACTTTTTAGAACAGTGTAAAGAAAAGGATTTTGAACCTGGGAAAGACGTTGGATTTTTATCGTACAACGAAACCCCAATGAAGAAATTTATATACAAAGGAATTTCGGTTGTTTCAACCGATTTTAAAGAAATGGGAACCAAAGCAGCGGCATTTATTACGCATGACGAAGAAACGAAGTGTTATGTGCCGACAAAATTAATAATAAGAGAATCATTATAGTATGTATTATATCGGATATGATATTGGAAGTTCTTCTGTCAAGGCGGCCTTGGTAGAAGCAGAAACAGGCAAAAAAGTAATCGTTTTGAATGAACCGCAGAACGAAATGGAAATCTTGTCAATTCACCCAGACTGGGCAGAGCAAGATCCTGAAATCTGGTGGCAGCACATTTGTACAGCGACTAAAAGAGCGATTAAAGAATCAAACATCGATGCTTCTAAAATTCAGGGAATTGGTATTTCGTACCAAATGCACGGATTGGTGATTGTGGATAATGACAGAAATGCGCTTCGAAATTCAATTATCTGGTGCGACAGTCGTGCAGTTGAAATTGGGAATAAGGCTTTCGCCGAAATTGGAGAAGAAAAATGCATGTCGCATTTATTGAATTCGCCAGGAAATTTTACTGCTTCAAAGCTAAAATGGGTGAAAGAAAACGAACCTGAAGTTTACAATAAAATTGCTAAATACATGCTTCCGGGAGATTATATAGCTTTGAAATTAACAGGTGAAGTAACGACTACTAAAAACGGATTGTCTGAAGGAATGCTTTGGGATTATAAAGAAAATAAAGTAGCCGACTGGCTTTTAGAATACTACGGAATCGACAAATCATTGACGCCTAGAATCGTCGAAAATTTTACAAATCAAGGAGTTGTTACTGAAAAAGCTTCGGCAGAATCAGGTCTTCCAGCTGGAATTCCGATTGTGTACAGAGCAGGAGATCAGCCTAATAATGCTTTGTCTCTGAATGTTTTGAATCCGGGAGAAGTGGCTGCGACTGGTGGAACTTCGGGAGTGTTTTATGCAGTGAGCGAAATGTCGTCTGGAAAAAGCACAAGAGTAAACAATTTCGTTCACGTAAACTACGAATTGGAAACGCCAAGAGTGGGTAAACTTTTAAATATTAACGGAGCAGGAATTCAGTACAGATGGCTTCGTAATAATATGGGGAATGAAAGTTATGAAGTAATGAACGAAAAAGCTTCGAATGTTGAGGTTGGATCTGAAGGATTAGTGGTTATTCCGTTTGGGAATGGTGCGGAACGTATGTTCAATAATAAAACCATCGGAACTCACTTTTTAAATCTGAATTTAAATATTCACAACAGCGCGCATTTGTTTAGAGCTTCTCTTGAAGGAATTGCGTTTTCGTTTGTGTACGGAATGGAATGTTTAAAAGATGACAATGCTACGATTAATGTGATTAGAGCTGGAAATGACAATCTTTTCCGTTCGGAGATTTTCTCTAATACCGTGGCAACTTTAATTGGTCACGAAATCGAAATTTACAATACAACAGGAGCGGTTGGTGCGGCGAGAGCAGTTGGTTTAAAAGACGGTGATTACAGCAAGTTTGGGGCTAATGTTAGTGACAACGATCACGTAATGACGTTTTTACCACTTCACAACAAAGAACCTTACGAGACGGCTTATAAAAAATGGAAACAAGAATTAGAATTAATATTAACAAATAAATAAAAAAATCAAATGATAGTTTTAGGAGATAAAGAATACTACAAAGGTATCGGCCAAATTAAATTTGAAGGAAAGGAATCTGATAATCCGTTGGCATTTAAATATTACAATCCAGATCAAATTGTAGCTGGAAAAACAATGCGTGAGCACTTTAAATTTGCAATCGCTTACTGGCATACTTTCTGCGGACAAGGTAGCGATCCATTTGGACCAGGAACACAACAATTTGCTTGGGATGCTTCGTCAGATCCATATCAAGCAGCAAAAGATAAGGCAGATGCTGCTTTTGAATTCATCAGCAAAATGGGATTCGATTATTTCTGTTTCCACGATTACGATTTGATTGCTGAAGGAGCAACTTTCGCAGAATCAGAAAAACGTTTGGCTTTTATTACAGATTACTTAAAACAGAAAAAAGCAGATTCTGGAATTAAATTGCTTTGGGGAACTTCAAACTGTTTCTCAAACCCAAGATTCATGAACGGAGCGGCTACAAATCCTGATTTTAATGTAGTAGCAAGAGCTGGAGGACAAGTAAAATTGGCTCTTGATGCAACAATCGCTTTAGGTGGAGAAAACTATGTATTCTGGGGTGGTAGAGAAGGTTATATGTCTTTATTAAACACAGATATGGGAAGAGAATTAGACCACATGGCGCAATTCTTAGCAATGTCTAGAGACTACGCAAGAGCTCAAGGTTTTAAAGGAACTTTCTTCATCGAACCAAAACCAATGGAGCCATCAAAACACCAATACGATTTTGACTCAGCGACAGCGATTGGATTCTTGAAAAATTATGGTTTAGACAAAGATTTCAAAATCAATATCGAAGTAAACCACGCTACATTGGCACAACATACTTTCCAACACGAATTGGAAGTGGCTGCAAAAGCAGGAATGTTAGGAAGCATCGATGCAAATAGAGGAGATTACCAAAACGGATGGGATACAGACCAATTCCCAAATAATATCCAAGAAACTACTGAAGCGATGTTGGTTTTCTTAAAAGCTGGCGGATTGCAAGGTGGTGGAGTTAACTTTGATGCTAAAATTAGAAGAAATTCTACAGACTTAGAAGATGTTTTCTTAGCGCACATTGGCGGAGCTGATACTTTTGCAAGAGCGTTATTGACTGCGGATAAAATCATCACTTCTTCTCCTTACGAAAAATTAAGAAAAGAAAGATACAGCTCATTCGATTCTGGAAAAGGAAAAGACTTTGCTGATGGAAAATTAAATCTTAAAGATCTTTATACTATCGCTCACGAAAATGGAGAATTAAATCTTCAAAGCGGTAAACAAGAATTGTTTGAAAATATCATCAATCAATATATTTAATTGATTTAGATTTTAAATATTCAACCTAACAGCCCCAATGCATCGGGACTGTTAGGTTTCTCCAAAATATTTAGTGAGACAAAAAATCTAGAAAAAGTTTAAATTTTTAAACATGATAGTTGTAGAAAGTTAAAACGTTTAAAAATATTTTTTTAGATAAAAACTTCGAAAATGTGTATTAAGATTATGGCTTTTTTACAATGAAATTTGAGAAAAATAGATTGAAGGTTTAGTTACTATTTTTTGAAAATTGAAATGAATAAAAAGTCAGTTTGATAAAATAATAAGTGAGTTTTTTTTATTGAAGGTTTTTTGAAGAGCAGAATCAATCGAAATGCACATTTTTCACTCACTAGAATTTGGACACACTGCAGTGTGTCTCTACTAAATTTATCTACACAAAGAAAAAAAACGTACAGTTTTGTCATTTCGACGAAGGAGAAATCTCCGTAAGTAGCTCCACAAAGTAAATAACTAATCTTTGTCGAGTTTCTCGCGAAGATTTGCTTCGCCTGTTCGCTATCGCTCGGGTCTCCTTCGTCGAAATGACAAACTATGCGGTTCATTCGATGATAAAGAATTATTTATAACAACTATAAACCAAAAAACTTATGAAATTTTTTATTGATACTGCTAATCTTCAAGACATTGAAGAAGCGCAGGCTTTAGGCGTTTTAGATGGTGTAACTACCAATCCGTCTTTAATGGCAAAAGAAGGCATTACAGGAAAAGCAAACATCCTGAAACATTATCTTGACATTTGTAATATCGTAGATGGCGATGTTTCGGCTGAGGTTATTTCGACTGATTTTGAAGGAATGATAAAAGAAGGAGAAGAATTAGCTGCTTTACATTCTCAGATCGTAGTGAAACTGCCAATGATTGGCGATGGTGTAAAGGCTTGCAAATATTTTTCTTCAAAAGGAATCCGTACCAATGTAACTTTGGTGTTTTCTGCTGGTCAGGCGTTATTGGCAGCAAAAGCTGGAGCGACTTACGTTTCTCCATTTTTAGGGCGTTTAGATGACGTTTCAACAGACGGAATGCATTTAATTGCTGAAATCAGAGAAATCTACGATAATTACAATTATCAGACTCAAATCCTTTCAGCTTCTGTAAGACATACCATGCATATTGTTAATTGTGCCAAAGTAGGGTCAGATGTTATGACCGGCCCTCTTTCTGCGATAAAAGGGCTGCTGAAACACCCTTTAACTGATATTGGTTTAAAGCAATTTGTAGAAGACGCAAAAAAGATGAATTTATAATCTTTTCATTTCCATTTTTATAGTTTTTAAACTCTCTTCCAGCTATTTGGAGGGGAGTTTTTTTATGTAATAAAAGCAACCGATTGTCTCTGCTTTTTATTTTGTAAGAAATATAAGCTTTTGGTTCTAGTGTGGTGACTTTCAGATTATAATATTTTTTAAGTCCCATTTTATAAGGGATAACATAACATCTAATTTAGGAGGAATTTTTATACAGTCACTACAACGTTTTAGTGTTTCTTTAAAAAAACTTATATTTTAACATTTTATATTTTTTTTAAGATTTTGAATCAAACGATTTATTATCTCTAACGTTTTCGTAATATTAAACACTGTTTTTATTAATTATTTAATATTTTATAATTATTTACATGTATAATTCTTTTTTTGAGTATATTTTTTTTGAAATTGATAAAAAAAATTAACGCAACCGATTGTGTGTTGTTGTTTTTTGCATATATTTGTTTTGACTATAAGTTGTTATTTGTTAGAAATGTTAAAATAAAAATGGATAGCAAAGTCAATCAAAACGAAAACTAACTAAACCAACTATTAACTCATTAAACCAATTATTTATGACTAACTTTTTAATTACTAAAAGCAGATCTAAATACTTTAAGAATCTGGGGTTCTTAATCCTGATGATGGTATTTTCTGCTTCGGTAAATGCGCAAATTACTGTTACAGGTACTGTATCTGATGGTAGCGGACCAATACCAGGTGTCAATATTATTGTAAAAGGAACCAAAACAAGTACAGTATCAAACTTTGACGGAACGTACACGCTTCAGGCTATTCCCAATAATAGCATTTTGGTTTTTAGCTTTATTGGATATAAACCGCACGAAGTTGCAGTGAACAATAAAACTAAAATTGATGCTGTACTAGAAGAGAACTTAAATGACTTAAAAGAAGTTGTTGTTATTGGATACGGAACCGCAAAAAGAGCAGATTTAACAGGAGCTATTTCTTCTATATCTAGTGCAGCAGTAACGCAATCTGTTTCTACAACTATAGATCAGGTATTGCAAGGCCGTGCCGCAGGGGTGCAGATACAGCAAAATAGCGGTACTCCTGGAGGAAGCTCTTCGGTACGTATTCGTGGTATAAGCTCTATTACAGGTTCTAATGAGCCAATTTATGTAATTGATGGTGTGATTATAGATGGTAATTCAGGTTCTTTAAATACAAATCCGCTTTCAGGAATTAACCCTAATGATATTGCTTCTATTGATATTTTAAAAGATGCGTCTGCAACGGCTATTTATGGTTCTAGAGCGGCAAATGGTGTAATTATGGTGACTACCAAAACGGGTAGAAAAGGAGATTTGACTTTAAATTTTGATACTTATGTAGGATGGCAGCAAATGCCAAAGGAATTGCAGGTGCTTAATTTAAGAGAGTATGGAACACTTAAAAATACTCGTGCAGATTTAGGAATCGTTCAAAGAGATCCTTATTTTATTCGTCCTGATTTATTAGGAGAAGGAACAAACTGGCAAGACGAATTATTTCAAACAGGTTTAATTCAGAACTATAATCTATCAGCTTCTGGCGGTTCAGATACTACTACTTATGCATTAGGAATGTCTTATTTTGACCAGGAAGGTACAATAATTGGTTCTTCATTTGACCGTATGACAATTCGTGCAGTTGTTGACTCGCAAGTAAAAAAATGGATGAAAGTTGGAGTAAACTTAAATGCTTACAAAACCAATCAGGTAACTACAGTTAATGATGATTCGGTAATCTTAACGGCGCTAAAACAAACTCCAAACGTAGCAGCTCGAAATGCTGATGGTACTTTTGACGGACCAGATACAACAGAATTTGTTCAGACAAATCCATTGGGAATTGCAATGTTGAAAGACAATCATGGAAAAGACTATGGAATTAGAGGAAATGTGTATGCAGAAATTGGTTTTACAAAAGATTTAAAACTTAAAACCCAGTATTCTATAGATTATGGTTTCGGGAATAGATATACTTTTAATCCATCGTATACTTTTGGAGCATTATCAAATGAAGTTAGAGAAGGATCAAGAACAAAATCTACCAGCGAAAACTGGATTTGGACTAACACTTTGACTTATAATAAAATGTTTGGAAAACATAATGTTAATGCATTAGTAGCCCAAGAGTTTCAAGAGCAAAACTGGGAAAATCTTTATGGTTACCGTTCAGGTTATTTAACAAACGGAGCTACAGATTTAAACGCTGGAGATCCAACAACGGCTAGAAATTCAAATGCAAGTTCTACAAAATCGCTTAGTTCTTACTTTGCAAGAGCAACGTATACATTTGATGATAGATATATCCTAACAGGGACAATCAGAAGAGATGGATCTTCGCAATTTGCTGAAGGCAATAAATGGGATTGGTTTCCATCTGCTTCTTTAGCATGGAAGGTTTCAAATGAATCATTTTTAAAAAACAATCAAACTATTAGTAATCTGAAATTACGTGCAGGATGGGGAGTAACAGGTAATTCAAGTGTACCCAATAATGCGTATACTTCTGTTTATGGAACTTCTGCAACTAATTGGGGAAGCGGACAAATTGCAACCAATACAGCAAATCCAGACCTTAAATGGGAAAAATCAAACCAGACTAATATTGGTTTAGACATCGGACTTCTAGACAATAGAATTGAAATTACAACAGATATTTATTATAAAAGAACAGATGATTTATTACTAAGATTATCACTTCCTGCTTATGTAGGTACAACGGGTCAGGGAGCTACATCACCGCCTTTTGCTAATATCGGATCTCTTGAAAACAAAGGTTTCGAGTTTACGATAAACACCATAAACATGCAGAGAAAAGATTTTCTTTGGAAATCAAATTTCAATATCTCTATGAACAGATTTAAAGTATTGAAATTAAATTCAGAATCGGGTGTTTATGACCAAACATTGCAGCAAGGTTCTGATGTAACAGTGGTTACTCGTACTGCAGTCGGACAGCCATTAGGACAATTTTACGGTTATAAAGTAATTGGACGTTTTGAAAAAGCAACAGATTTTTATTATAAAGATGCTAATGGAGTGGTAAAACCAACCGCATTGCCAGAAGGAATGGCAATTGGAGAAAATGGAGTTTGGATTGGAGATTACATGTTTGAAGATGTAAATAAAGATGGTGTGATCAACGAAAAAGACGCTGGATATATTGGAAATCCTAACCCAGATTTCACTTTCGGTTTCAATAATAGTTTCTCATTCAAAGGATTTGATGTGAGCATTTTATTCACAGGTTCTTACGGAAACGATGTTTTAAACTATCAAAGACGCTGGTTAGAAAATCCTCGTGAGAATACTAACTTGTTGAAATCGGCTTTAGGATACGCACAATTAGAATTAATCGATCCGAATGGACCAAACGATTATCGTAACGTTCAAATTGTTGGCGGAGATCCTTACATGCCTAGAATTGCAGCTTCATCTGCGGCTTCAGCTTCAAATTATCGTTTAAGCAACAGATTTGTAGAAGATGGATCTTATGTAAGACTTAAAAATATTTCGATTGGTTATAATCTTCCAAAGGATTTGTATTCTAAATACGGAATTTCAAACATCAAAGTATATTCAAACATGCAGAATGTTTTAACCTTTACTAAATATAAAGGATATGATCCTGAGGTAGGTGCTATGTACCAAAACCAGCTTCTAAATGGTATCGATAACGGACGTTATCCTTCGCCTATGGTAACTACGCTTGGATTAACTGTTAATTTCTAAAAAACGCACAATGAAAACAAAGAAAATATTTTACACGGCTTTAATTATTGCATTGCCATTTGTTTGGACGAGTTGCAGCGACATTTTAGACGTTGAACCAAATGATGTAATTACAAAAGAAAATTTTTATAAAACGGAATCTGATTTTCAGGCCGCAACAGGACCTTTATACAACAAAGTTTGGTTCGATTTTAATGATAAATTCTATTACGGATTAGGAGATGGACGTGCCGCAAACATGTACGCACCTTTCTCAGATTACGTTTATCCGTTTACAGATTTAACAGAAACGGGATTAACAGGGCCTTTAGTTTCAGCTTGGGCATCTTTGTATAATGTGATTCAGCAATCAAATAATGTGATTATTGGAATTTCTGGAAGTTCAATGAACGCAACTGTTAAAAACAAATATATTGCCGAAGCTCGCTTTATGAGAGGAACGGCATATTGGTATTTGGCTTCATTATGGGGAGATGTTATCATTTCTACTGACCCGAGCGAATTGGTAAAAAATCCAATCGTGAATAAAAACCCAATGAAAGATGTTTACGAATTTTCTATGCGCGATTTAGAATTTGCAGCTAAATATCTTCCAGAAACAGCAGGACAGGCTGGACGTTTAACAAAATACAGCGCTTACGGAATGTTGTCTCGTGTTTACTTATCATTTTCGGGAGTGAGCGACAATCCAAACAGCGGAACGCGCAATCAGGAATATCTTGATTTAGCCAAAAAAGCAGCAGAAAAAGTAATGAGTTCTGGACCTTACAGTTTAATGGCAAATTATGAAGATTTATTCATGATTGACAATAACAATAATACAGAATCGATGTTTGCGCTTCAATGGGTTCCTAATGGAGATTATGGAGTAAACAATACGCAGCAGGCCTATTTTGCATTAGGTTCTGATATTACAGGAGACGATGCAGCTTGGGGATATTGGACACGAGCTTCTTACAATGTTTTACAAGAATATGAGTCAAAAGATCTTCGCCGTAGAGCAACTTTTATGGGAGACAACGATCATTATGCTGAAATCAATAAAGCAAACGGCGGTTATACTGTAGATCACAGTGCTGATTTCCTTACAATTAAAAAAGGTGTTGTAGGTTCTACAAAAGACAATTCTAAAATTACCCGTATGAATTCTGCTTTAAATACTTACATGTTACGTCTAGCAGAAGTGTATTTGAACTATGCAGAAGCAGCTTTAGGAAACAATGCATCAACTGCAGATGCAACAGCGATTTCGGTTGTAAATAGACTTCGTACACGTGCAGGTTTAGATCCAAAAACAACATTGACTTATGCTGATATTATTCACGAAAGAAGAGTTGAATTGTGTATGGAAGGACAATATTGGTACGACTTAGTTAGAAGAGCTTACTACAAACAACAAGAAGTAATCAACTATATAACAGGACAAAACAGAGGAACAATAACTCCAATTTTGTACGACACAGCAACAAATACAGTTACGGTTGATGCTTCAAAAGCAACAAGTCCGAGAGCAATTGGTGTAATCGATGCGACAATTTTCACACTTCCTTATCCAGAATCTGAATTGGTTCAGAATCCGTTATTGAGAGAAAATCCAGTTCCGTATCAATTTACAGAAGAGAAAATAAAAGACTTATTCTAGTTTCAGAAATAAAAAACTAAAAGACATAAATATGAAATATATTTTAACTAAAAAGTATTGGGCACCAATTGCACTGTTAAGCATGATGGTTTTTGGTATGCTGTTTACTTCTTGCGATAACAACGATTCAGAAGGAAGCACAATTACAATTACAAAAGTGTTTTTAGAAGACGTAAATTCATCTGTACCAGACAGAGAAGTAACTTTTGCCCGTTTAGGACAGCTATTGCGTATAGAAGGTTCTGGATTTTCAGGATTGAAGAAAGTTTACATAAATGGATATTCAACTTACTTTAATGTGGTTTTTGTTTCTAATAATTCGATGCTGGTAAGCGTTTCTGCAGATACCCCAATTTTAGATGCAGATCCGTCAGTAAGAAATACAATCCGATTTGTAAATGATAATAGCGAATTTACTTTCCCTTTCGCAATTCGTTCAGGAAAACCTGCTATTTTAAGCATGTCCAATACAATGCCAAATCCAGGAGAAACAATTATTGTTTCAGGAACCGGTTTAACAGAAGTAAGCAAAGTAGTTTTTCCAGGAAATGTTGAAGTAACAACAGGAATCACTTCGGATGAAGAAGGAGAATCATTTACAGTTGTAGTTCCAAGCGGAATCTCAGATTTAGGAGGTTCAATTTATGCAGAAACATCAAACGGAGGCGTTTACTCTCCAGCTTATTTCAATTTCAAAAAAGGATTACTGCTTAATTTTGATGGACAAGGGTCTCATGGATATTGGGGAAGTTCAACAAGTATGATCCAGCCAGCAGATTTAGAATCGGCAGCACTAGGAACAGGAAATATTTCTCAAGGAAAATATGTACCTCATCGTCCAGCTCGTATTGCTTCTTTTGATCCAGCTAAAAACCGTTGTACAGAAGTTTGGACGGCAGGAAACGGAGTTGATAATTGGAGAGCACAGTTAACGCCATATATTCCAGCAAGTACACCGTTGGATAAAGTGGCCTTTCAATTTGATATTTATGTGCCAGATGTTTGGAAAGATTCAGGCTTCTTAAAAATCTGTATGATCAATAATTTTAATGGAGGAGAATGGACAGGAGCTTGTTACAATTATGTTCCATGGATTAAAGACGGAAAATCGATAGGAGTAAACACAACAGGATGGATTACAGTTACAATTCCATTAAACAAATTCTACGCTTGGTCTAAAGAAGCTTTTACTTTCGAAACAGTTTTAGCATATCGTGAAGCGGCAACGTATCAAAACTTTGGTATTTATTTCGAAAATTCTGATGTAAAACTTTCAAATGTAACAGGAAACGCAAGCGAAGTCGAATTCCCTTCAAAAGCAACTTCTGTAAAAGTGTATACAGACAATTGGAGAATTGTACCATTAGATACGCCAGTCTATAATGATTTTAACTAACTCAACAACCACAAAATGAAATATAAATATATCATACCAATAATTGCTTCATCACTAATGATTTTGTCATCTTGCGATGATAATTTGATGGAGTGGGGAAAAGACCCAGAACATGGCGAAGTAACTGGAGCTGAGCTTCCGCTGGCTTTAGTAGAGAAAATAAGCCGTTACGAACCATTAAAAAACTATTCAGATTTTTCATTAGGAAACGGAATCGGAATCAGTTTATACATGAGCGATGCCAATTATAGAAAAATCGTAAACGAAAATTTTGATGAGGTTACGCCAGGTTATGAAATGAAACACGGTGCCATGGTAAATGCTAAAGGAGCAATTGATTTTGCCAATGTAGATGCTTTTATCGCTGCAACAAAAAGCGCAGGATTAAAAGTTTTTGGACACACTTTAGTTTGGCATTCCAACCAAAATGCAAGTTATCTAAACGGTATTATTGCCCCAACAGTAATTCCAGGTTCAAGCGGAACAAATGTTTTGGATCTAACACCTATTAAAAGCGGAACTTTCACAGGATGGGCTAGAAATAATCCAGGGAAAGGAATCACAACAGTTGCCAATTCTGGCCTAACCAGCACTTCTGCCGCAATCCAATTAGCGTCAAGCGCAAGTTCTTCTGCTGCTTACAGTTTGCAGCTTACTTCGCCAAATGTGCCAATTGTTTCAGGACATAATTATGAAATTTCATTTTATATCAAATCTGATGTTGCAGGTAAAGGGCGTATTTCATTCAACGCTTCATTAACCAACCAATATCCATACAAAGACTGGTTTGCAACAGGAGGAACATGGACAGAAGCATTTGCAACAACTTCTACTTGGCAGCAGGTAAAAATCAAATTGGCTCCAGGCGATTTTGCATCAGGAAGTACAAGTTTTCAGTTTAATTTAGATTTAGGATATCTTCCAAACGTAACCTATTTAATCGATGCCAATACTTTGGCAGTTGTTGATTTGGATGCTGCAACAGGACCAGTTAATTTGATTGCCAACGGAAATTTTAATTCAGGTATTACAGGCTGGAGTAAAGCCAATGGAGCTGCAGATGCTTTAAGTGCAGGAACAGGAGCTTCAAATGTTTATGAAGGAAGTGGATCAATGAAAGTAGTAAACGCTACATCTGATGCTTCGAACCAATGGAAAACTCAAATTCAGACCACTTTTACTTCTGCATTAGTAGCAGGAAAAAGCTATACTATTTCTTATATGATTCGTTCTGAAGCAAATGGTTCTGTAAGATGTTCAACAACACCATCGGGAGTAGCAAGTTATCAGGGAGACCAGACTACTACGACTACATGGAAACAAATCGAGTGGAAAATTACAGCAAAAGGCGGAGAGACTGGTTTTGGCTTTGATTTAGGAGGAGCCGCAGGAACTTATTATATCGATAATGTTCTGGTAACTGATGGATCGTCTACCGGTGGAGGACCTACAGCACCAGTAACAATTGAAAAAACAGATGCTGAGAAAACCAAAATTATTGGCGATGCCATGACAGATTGGATTTCTAAAATGATGACACACTACAAAACAAGCGTTTTCTCTTGGGATGTTGTAAATGAACCAATGAAAGAAGATGGAACATTAAGAAACGGAACTGAAGGCGATACTGCAACAGATTATTTTTCTTGGGTAAAATATCTAGGAAAAGATTACGCTGTAAAAGCATTCAAATTGGCACGCCAATACGGAAATGCAACCGACAAACTTTTCATAAACGATTACAACCTAGAATCTAGATTAGATAAATGTGACGGATTAATCGAATATGTAAAATACATTGAAAGCCAAGGCGCTCAAGTTGACGGAATTGGAACGCAGATGCACATTGGCTTGACAACTGATAAAGACAAAATTGTTCAAATGTTCCAAAAATTGGCAGCTACAGGAAAATTGATCAAAATTTCTGAGTTAGATATTAGATTAGGTACTGCTACGCCAACAGTTGCACAGCAGGCTTCTCAGGCAGAAATGTATCAGTATGTTATTGATATGTACAAAAAATACATTCCTGCAGGGCAACAATACGGAATTACAATTTGGGGAGTATCTGATAATTCTAAAGAACATGAATACTGGCTTCCAAACGAATCTCCAAATCTTTGGGATGCAAATTATGTTCGTAAACATGCCTACAAAGGCGCAGCAGACGGACTTGCAGGAAAAGACGTGAGTTTAGGTTTCTCAGGAGAATTACAAAAACCTTAAATATTTAATTAGTAATTATCCATAGTGCAAATCTGTAAAAATGGTTTGTACTATGGATTATTTATTTTCTTAATTTTTACAGCTCAAGATCTATACGAGCAAAAAACAAATCGAAATGGCTTTTACTCATAAAACAAATCGAATCAGTTTTTTTATAAAAAACAGTTTCCTTCTAATGGCTTTATTGACGATCCAGTCTGGTTTTTGTCAAGACATACCCCATCTTCAGAAAAAAGGAAACAAAACACAATTAATTGTAAATGAAAAATCATTTTTGATTCGTGGAGGAGAACTTGGAAACTCTTCTGCCACAAGTATGGAAAGCATGGAAACCATTTGGCCAAAATTGGTAGACATGAACCTCAACACCGTTCTCACGCCTGTTTATTGGGAATTGATAGAGCCAGAAGAAGGTAAATTTGATTTTCAGTTGGTAGATGATTTAATTCTTCGTGCAAGAAAAGAAAACTTAAAACTTGTTTTTCTGTGGTTCGGATCCTGGAAAAACAGTATGTCAAGTCATGCGCCAGAATGGGTAAAACTCAATCAGAAAAAATATCCAAGAGTTAAAGACGATACCAACAAAAGTCATGAGATTCTAACGCCTTTTAGCGAAAACAATCTTCAAGCCGATTTGAATGCTTTCAAAAAATTGATGGCTCACGTTAAAGATTTCGATCAAAAAGAACAAACCGTAATCATGATTCAGGTTGAGAATGAAATCGGAATGCTGCCAACTGCCCGTGATTATCATCCATTGGCGAATGAAGCTTTCAAAAAAGAAGTTCCAAAAGAATTGCTGCAATACCTCCAAAAAAACAAAGAAAAACTCGTTCCCGAATTTTTAGAAATCTGGAAGAAAAACGGATTCAAAACAAAAGGAAACTGGGAAGAAGTTTTTGGAAAAGAACTTCATACCGATGAAATTTTTATGGCTTGGTATTTCTCAAAATTTACCAACATAATTGCCAAAGCAGGAAAAGATATTTATCCGATTCCGATGTTTGTAAACGCGGCTCTAAATGCACCAGAAAAAAAACCGGGACAATACCCAAGTGCAGGACCTTTGCCGCATATTATGGATGTATGGAAAGCGGCAGGAAATGCGATCGATTTTTTAGCACCAGATTTTTACAATCCGTCATTTAAACAATGGAATGATTTATTTACCCGTCAAGGCGATCCGTTATTTATTCCAGAACATCGTTTTGATGAAACAGCTCCATTTAAAGGTTTGTATGCCATCGGACATTATGAAGCGATTGGGTTTTCTCCATTTTCAATAGAATCTGTTGCCGATGCCAAAAAAGAACCTTTAGGAAAAATATACGATTTAGTGCAACAGTTGACTCCAACAATTGAAGCCAATAAAGGACAAGGGAAAATTGATGGTGTTTTGTTAGACAAAGAAAATAATACGCAAATCATAAAAATGGGCGATTACGAATTCACCTTTAAACATGATTATACCTTAAATTGGTCTGATGGAGCAAAAGCTGAAACTTGGCCAATGTCAAGTGCGATTATTATTGAAATTGCCAAAGATGAATTTTATATTTCGGGATCAGGAATTGTAGTTACTTTTAAACCTTTAAAAGGAAATGTAAATGCAGGAATTTTAAAAACCGATCAAGGCAAGTTTGAAAATGAAAAATGGAAAACCATCAGACATTTTAACGGAGATCAAACCCATCAAGGAAGACATTTAAGAATCTCAGTTGGCGATTACGAAATACAAAAAATAAAATTATATAGTTACGAATAGGTTTTTTTCGCCACGAATTTCCACTAATTATTTTAGCCACAGATTAAAAAGATTAACACAGATTATTTTTAAAAAATCCTTTTAATCCTTTTAATCTGTGGCAAAAAAAAACATAATACAATGAAAAAGATACTTCTAGCATTTTTAATAACAGTTAGCATCAATGCTCAAATAAAACTTCCGCGATTGATAAGTGACGGAATGATATTGCAGCGCGATACAAAAGTCAATATTTGGGGCTGGGCGTCGCCAAACGAAAAAGTCGAACTCGAGTTTAATCGTAAAACATACAAAACCACAACGGCTCAAGACGGAAAATGGTCGATTCAGCTTCCATCTCAAAAAGCAGGCGGACCTTACGAAATGACTTTAAAAGCGTCCAACACAATTGTCTTGAAAAATATCCTTTTTGGTGATGTTTGGTTGTGTTCTGGCCAATCGAATATGGAATTGCCGATGGATCGCTTGAAAGACAAATACAAAGAAGCAATCGCAAAATCTGAAAACTCAAACATCAGACAATTTTTGGTTCCCGATGAATATTATTTCGAAAAAGAAAGAAACGATTTTTCATCTGGTTCTTGGGTTGAAGCAAATCCTGTAAACGTTTTACAGTTTACTGGAGTTGGATATTTCTTTGCTTTAGAAATGTACGAAAAGTATAAAATTCCAATTGGGTTGATCAACAGCGCTTTGGGCGGTTCTCCAGCAGAATCTTGGATTAGCGAAGAAAGCATTAAAAAATTCCCAGAATATTATCAGGAATATTTAAAATTCAAAGACGGAAAGCTAGAAAAACAAATCGACGAAAACGACCGGAAAGTAAGTTCAGAATGGTATAAAAAACTGAATGAAACTGATCTTGGACTGAAAGAGAAATGGAGGAATTCTGTTGAAACTTCAGATTGGAAAGTAATGAACATTCCAGGTTATTGGGCTGATGGAGAACTTGGAAAAACAAACGGTTCGGTTTGGTTTAAAAAAGATTTTGTTCTGGAAAAAGTAAAAGAAAATCAGGCAAAATTGATTCTAGGAAGAATTGTAGATGCCGATTCGGTTTTTGTAAACGGAAATTTTGTTGGAACAACTTCGTACCAATATCCGCCAAGAATTTATTCTTTTAATGCAAATGTTTTAAAAGAAGGTAAAAACGAAATTACAGTTCATATTATCAACAATTCTGGAAGAGGAGGTTTTGTAACCGATAAACCTTACGAACTAATTATTGGCGATAATACAATTGATTTAAAAGGTGCTTGGAAATACAAATTAGGTTCTAAAATGGAACCGCTTCCTGGACAGACTTTCGTTCGCTGGAAACCAGTCGGACTTTACAATGCGATGATTGCACCTTTAAAAAATTACCCAATAAAAGGCGTTTTATGGTATCAAGGGGAAGCCAATACCAAAAAACCTTTGGAATATGGAGCTTTGATGGAAACCCTAATAACAAATTGGCGAGCACAATGGAAACAGGAAAATTTACCTTTTTTACTAGTACAGCTTCCAAATTTTATGGAGCCAAAACCAGAACCTTCAGAAAGTAGTTGGGCAGCTTTAAGACAACAGCAGTTAAATACGCTGAAAGTTCCGAATACAGGATTGGCTATAACTATAGATTTAGGCGAATGGAACGATATTCATCCATTAAATAAATATGATGTTGGCAGAAGATTAGCGCTTCAGGCAAAGAAGTTGGTTTATGGGGATAAAAACGTAACAGCTTCGGGTCCGCTTTTTCAATCGATGAAACAAAATGGAAACAAATTGGTTTTAAGTTTTTCGAATGTTGGATCTGGTTTTATGATTAAAAAAGAAAACGAATTAAAAGAATTTGCTATCGCGGGAACCGACGGAAAGTTTGTTTGGGCAAAAGCAATTATTGAAGGTGACAAAATCGTAGTTTGGAATGACTCGGTTGCAAATCCTGTAAAAGTTCGTTATGCTTGGGCAGATAACCCTTCTGATGCTAATTTATACAATAAAGAAGACTTGCCAGCTTCGCCTTTTGAAGCAGAGTTGAAATAGAATTTATTTAGGTAACGAGAACTTTGTCAAAGTTTAAAACTTTGACAAAGTTTGTCGTAAACATTTTTTTCTCAGGGTAAATTTCGGAGGAATGAAATATTTATAGATTAATTAATCCGCAGTTAGCAAAAGCTCCAGAGGAGCGACATAATTGTTTGTAATCAATATTTCACCTCACTGGGCTCTTTTGAAATGGGAATAATTGTTTCTATAAATATTTCGTCCCGCTGGGACTTGCGGTAAAAATTGATGTTTAAAAATTACTTCAAATTTTCTACGAGCATTTTCAAAAACGCCGTAACCGCTTTTTTCTCATATACTTCCTTCAAAGAAATAAGCATTGCTGTTCGTGTCATATTTTTGCCTTGAATCGGAATGGCGTACAAATCTTTCTCGTCTTCAATAGTGGTTTTAGTCAAAATAGTATGCCATTTTCCTGTTTTAATCAATTCTAGCAATGTCGGAATATCGTTTATTTCAATCGTAACTTTTGGGTGTAAATTATTTTTTTCAAAAGCTTTATTAATAAATTGTGTTGTGCTGAAACCACTCGATGAAAGTGCAAGTGGCAAAGAACTTACCTCATCAAGAGAAATATTTTTTTTGCGAGTTAAAGGCGTTTCTGATGCTGTAACCAAAGCCATTGGTGAAGTAAACAATTCGAGATATTTAAAATGTGCTTCGGCAGCAATTTCTTCAAAAGTCAGGATTACATCAAGTTCAAAATGATTTAGTTTCTGAATTAATTCCTGTGAAGTTCCAAACACAATTTCGAATTGAATTTTAGGATATTCCGAACTAAATAAAATCAGCGCTTTTGTCACCACATGGCGCAATGCATACGTTACGCCAATTGCCACTTTTCCCGTTTCCAGATTATTTAAGTCCTTTAGTAATTCCAATCCGTCAGAAGCTTTGTTGACAGATTGTTGGGCGTAAACGGCAAACAAATCTCCTGCTTCGGTAAGCGTAATTCTTTTTCCGATTCGGTTAAAAAGCGGAACCTGCAATTCGTCTTCAAGCTGTTTAATTTGTTGCGATAATGTGCTTTGGCTAATATAAAGTGCCGAAGCAGCTTCGGTAAAATTCAGTAATTCTTTTGCTTTGAGAAAATATTTTAGCTGTCGGAGTTCCATTTATAAATCGGTTTTATCGATTGATTTTATCGAAAAATAAGGCTTTACAAATATAGAAATTCTTAAGAACTTTGTTGTGTTGCAAAATTAAAGCAGAAACAAAATGGAAATTATAGCATTACAAGAAGGAAATTATGTTGCCAATTCTAAAAAAGAATTTCAGCTTTTGACAGATGGATCAAACGATTCAGGTTTAAAAATGGCCATTCAGCCCTTTGTTGTTATCACTGATAATGATGTTATTTTATTAGATTTCGGATTGGGATTTGTAAATAATGGTGTTCCGTTTATTTATGAAATTTTACGAAAAAACAATATCGAACCTCAACAGATAACAAAAGTTTTGGTTTCGCATTTACATAAAGATCATATTGAAGGAATTGGTTATTTTGAAAACGGAAATCTGGTTCAGAATTTTCCAAATGCGACAATTTATATTCAAAAACGCGAAATAGATTTTGCTTTAGAACAAATCAATAATCCGTCTTATGTTCCTGAAATATTGAATCAGCTCGAAAAACTTCCAAATGTGGAATTATTAAATGCTGACAGCGGACAAATTACTAACGAAATTTTCTATGAAGTCTCTGCTGGACATACCCAATTTCATCAAGTTTTTTGGATTAAAGCCGATGATGAGATTGTTTTTTATGGAGCCGACGATTTACCGCAAAAAATATATTGGTCAATGCATGTTGCCTACAAAACCGACTTTGACGGGAAACGCGCTAGAGAATCTCGTAAAAAATGGGAACAACAGGCAAAAGATGAAAACTGGAAAGTGCTTTTTTATCACGATATGAAAGAGCCAATTCTAGAATTTATCGAAGAAAAAATGAAATACGTATCCTAAAGCTTTACAATCAATTTCAGCTTTAAAATAATAAAAGGAAAATTCAGATTAAATTATTTAGTCTGAATTTTTTTTTGGCAGAAAATAGAAGAAATAAAACGCTCTTTATTTTTTCTTCCAAAGAAGAACGCAGAATAGAAAATGCTTTGGTAATCTGTGCTTCGACAGTTTTTATTGAAACGTCAAGGTGTTCTGCAATTTCGATATTTGTTAAACCTTCTTTTTTACTCAGAATAAAAACCTCTTTACATTTTGGAGGCAGGTTTTGAATTTCTTTATTCACAGCATTCAAAACTCTTTGAAAAGCTTCTGAATCTTCTTCCTGAACAATTCCGTTCAAAGCATCGTAGTATGATTTTTCAAGAGAAAACAAAGACTGGTTTTTTCGATATAAATCGATAAATTCATTATAAGTCAATTTATAAAGAAAGCTTTTTAGAGAATGATCTGCTTTTAATCTAGTTCGCTGTTCCCAGACTTTAATAAAAACATTTTGAACAATATCTTCGGCGCTGTAAACATTCTTAACCAGACTGTTGGCATATACGCAAAGTTTATGATGATAAGTATCAATAATGTAGGTATAAGCGCTTTCATCTCCATTTTTTAGAGATTCAATTAAAATAGTATTGTCGCTGTAATCCTCAATCTTCATAAAAACAAATATATAAATTAATAGTTTTTTAGGTTAAAAAGTAAACCGAATTTGCTCAAAACGACTTCTTTTTTACTTTTCTATTTGAAATTTATTACAAATAAAAAAGGAATAAAAATGCAAATATAAATCTTTTACTTTATAATTTCTACCTAACTAGTAGAGTTTTGTTGAAAGAAAACACTTGCATGAAATAAAAAAATCATCAAAATGAAAAAAACTTTATCAAATTGTTAGGGTTTTGTTTTTTAGCTTCGTAATAATATTAAAAACGACTAAAATGACAGTAAAAAAGTCAGAGCGACTAATTGTTAAATTTATCACAAATCAAGCCTCTCAAGAAGAGATTGAGCAGCTTACAGAGTGGTTAAAAGAAGAAGAGAATCAAATTGTATTCAAGGATTTTATAAAAACCAATTATGCAATTGATACTGCTTTGAACACTTTTGATTCTACTGAAGTTAGGAAACAGCTTTCTGATAGAATGGCTAAAGAGAAAAATGTGTTTTATAAAAGAAGGTTTTCGTCTTATTATAAATATGCTGCGATTTTGGTTGTGGCTTTAGGTGGATTTTATTTTTATAAAAATTCTGTTTCTGAACAAGTTAAACAAAATGTTATTGTTCCGCGAGTAGATGAAATTGTTTTACAATTTGGCAACGGATCTTCAGAAACTATTGATACTTCTGAAGAGAAAAATGTAACTGATAAAGAGGGAAATATTATTGGAAAACAGGAAAAAAACCGACTGGTTTATAATAAAGCTTTTGCTTCTGGAGAATTGGTTTACAATACATTGAAAATTCCGTACGGGAAAAAATTTGATGTACAGTTATCAGACGGGACTGTGGTGCATTTAAATTCTGGAACTTCATTACGATATCCAGTGCAGTTTGTCAAAAACAAAAGCAGAGAAGTGTACTTAATAGGAGAGGCTTATTTTGAAGTAAGTAAAGACAAAGCGCATCCGTTTACGGTAAAGGCGCAGGAAGTAAATGTTGAGGTTTTGGGAACCAAGTTCAATGTTGATTCTTATAGCAACAATAGTAGTACAGACGTGGTTTTGGTTGAGGGGAAAGTTTCGCTTTATAAAAATCAGAAAACAAACCAAAATCAGCTTTATTTAATGCCAGGTTATAAAGGTTCAAATCAGAAAGGTGCAGATGATATAAAAATCGAACAAGTTAATACAGATTATTATACTGATTGGTTAAAAGGAAGCTTGGTTTTTAAAAATGCCTCTTTTGATGATATTATCAAAAAGCTGGAACGCAAGTATAATGTGACTTTCATTAATAAAAATAAAACGCTTGGGAAAGAAATTTTTAACGCCCGTTTTGATAACGAACCGATTGAGGTGGTTTTAAAATATTTCAGCGACAGCTATAAGATTGATTATGATATTGACCGAGACAGAATTACGATTAAATAGAAAATAGAATAAATAGACAAGAAGAAAGACAATAATAAAAAAAGATATAAGAAGCAAGATTGAGAAATCTAAAATCAATAATCAGAAATCTAAAATAAACAAGCCTATGTAACAAAATCCAAAAATGAAAAGGATCGTTATAAAAAAACCGGAAAATGCGCCAACATTTCCCGGCAGAGTATATGCGGTCAGTTAATTAACCAACCAACATTAAAAAACATTTTAAAAGTATGAAAAAACTCTTGAACAGAATCAGGTTTGATAAGCCTTTTTTGAAATTTGATTTGAAAATGAAATTGACCACATTATTTCTGCTAACTGCCTTAACAGTAATGCACGCCGGAACCACTTATTCTCAAAAAAACAAGATTTCTTTTAATGCCAGCAACATGACCGTTGCCAAAGTGATTGAAAGACTTGAATATACTACAGATTACAGATTTGTTTACAATGTGAGATCTGTAGATTTAAACAGAGTAATCGACGTAAATGCATACGAAGCTTCGATCGAAGTTATTTTAAACAAAATTTTTAATAATACTAGTACCGATTTTAAAGTATCAGGAAATCATATTATTCTGACGCCGAAAAAAATGGCTGCCGAAAAACCGATTGAAACAAAAAAGGAAGTGGCTGATTTTATCGTAAAAGGTAGGGTTACAGATGAAAAAGGAATGCCTTTAGTTGGTGCAGCAGTTGCTGATAATGGCTCTGGAAGAGGTGTAAACACTGATTTTAATGGAGAATATCAGATTATTGCAGTAAGTAGCGAAACGACTTTGGCTTATTCTTATTTAGGATATGTAAGACAGGAAATAAAAGTTGAAGGAAGAAGTGTTATCAATGTTGTTTTAAAAGAAGATGTACAGCAATTAGAAGGTTTGGTTTTAACAACTGGATATCAGAATATTTCGGCTGAAAAAATAACAGGTTCTTTCTCCAATCTGAAAGCAAAAGAGTTTCAGGAGCAGCGTTTGAGCAGTATGGATAAAATTTTGGAAGGACGTATTGTTGGATATCAGGATGGCAAAATTCGTGGTACTACAACTATGAGAGGTGTAGTTTATCCTCTATACGTTATTGACGGATTTCCTGTAGAAAGTACAAAACTAACGCCTTATGCCACTATAGAAGAAAATGTGCCGAATCTGAATCTAGAGGATATCGAAACGATTACAGTTTTAAAAGATGCGGCAGCGGCTTCTATTTATGGTTCTCGTGCAGCAAATGGAGTGGTAGTTATTACAACAAAAAAAGCAAAAGCGGGAAAAACAAATATTTCGTTCTCAAGCAATTTAACCGTTACGCCTTATAGAAATTATACTGGAAATCTTACTGATTCTGCTGATATTATTGGTTTAGAAAAAGGTTGGGCGGCAGGAAACCCAAATCTGCAAGGAGCAAATGCTGGAACTTATGCGCAATCATTATTGAATAATGCTGCATTTACAAGTTTAGGAATGAATACTTTGTTAAATGGTTATGCAGGCAAAATTTCTATGACGGAAATGAATAATCGTTTAAATACACTTGGTGCACAGGGATATAAATATTATGATGATATTGCAAAATACGCTAAACGTGATCAGTATTTTATGCAGCACAACCTTAGTTTAGGTAAAGCAAGCGAAAACAATACTTTTAATGCATCGATTACTTACAAAGACAATCAGCTTGAAGATATGTATTCTGAGAATCAATCAGTGGGAATTAATCTGAAGAATTCTACTCAAATTAACAGCTGGCTTTCATTAGATTTAGGTACTTATTTAAATTACGGAACAGGAGATACACAAAGTTATTTTGCATCAGCTCCCGGATTTAAATTTCAGGCGTACAATCAATTGGTCAATAATGATGGAAGTAATTTTGTTTCTACAGCGGCGTCTCGCTACAATAATTTTACGCTTCAGTCTATGCAGAATTACGGACTGTATAATATGGATATTACGCCGATGGATGAATTTGGAAGAAATCTTGTTGAAAATAAAAACTTTCTAAACAGAACGTACGCAAAGTTTAACGTTAAATTCAGCAAAGCCTTTACATACAATGCGATGTTCCAATACGAATATGGCGCAGATCGTGCAGAACAGCTTTCTGGCAAAGATTCTTATTACGTAAGAAAGAGAGTAAACGAATTGGTTACTATTGTAATCAATAAAGCGGTTTACAATCTTCCTTATGGCGATATTATAAAAGAAACCAATCAGTTTACAAACGCTTACAATTTCCGTCAGCAGTTAAACTTCAATCAGACTTTTAATGAAAAACATGATTTTTCTGCCATTGCAGGTATGGAAATTCGTCATACAAAATTAGAATTCAGCAATAATACACGCTATGGTTATGATTCTCAAACTTTAGGTTTTGCACCAATAAATCAGGCAGATTTACTTAAAGTTTACGGAGGAGTTTTTGGAGGTTACATGATTCAAGACGATTTTTCACTAGAAAAAGAAATGCTAAACCGTTTTGTCTCTGTTTACTCAACAGGCGGATATACCTATGATGGAAGATACACCGTTTCTGGAAGTATACGTATGGATCGTTCTAATCTTTGGGGAACAGACAGTAAATATCAAAATAAACCAACTTGGTCTGTTGGGGCAGGATGGAATATTGACAAAGAATCTTTCTTCAAAGTTTCGTGGGTAGATGCGCTTAAAGTACGTGCTTCTTATGGTATTTTAGGAAATGTTGCTAAAGATACAGCGCCTTATTTAACAGCATATTACAACTCTAATTCAAATGTTGGAGGAACTCAAGGAACTGTTAGATCAAGACCAAATCCAGAATTATCTTGGGAAAAAACAACAACAACCAATATTGGTTTAGATTTTTCACTCTTTAAAAGCAGATTAAGCGGAAGCTTTGACTTTTATAACAAAAAAGGAGAAGATTTATTAGCAAGTAGCCAAGGAATTCCAACAGAAGGATGGGGCTATTCTACTTATACCATAAACAATGGAGGAATGACAAATAAAGGAATCGAGGTAACTTTGAAAGGAACAATCGTAAAAACACCTTCTTTCTCATGGGATGCTACTATTTTGTATGCTAATAATAAAAATAAAGTAGATTTTATAAACGTAAAAGCACCAGTTTATTATTTACAGTTAGATCAAGCACAATCTTTTCCGAGAGTTGGAACAAATTTTAACTCTATTTACGGTTACCAATGGGCAGGACTAAGCAACACAGGATTGCCACAGGTTTATGACGCAAACGGAACAGCTGTAAAATACAATCCGGGTCAGGTCGATGCTATTAAAGATTTTGGCTCAACAGTACCTACTCACAGCGGTTCGTTTCATACTTCTGCCAGTTACAAAAATTTCTCGCTTTCGGCACTTTTTGTATATGAGTTAGGACATAAAATTAAAAATACATTCTTGCCAATGCTAAACAATAACTACAATAGTGCAATGGGTGGTTATGTAACAGATATTACGGCTGTAAATAATAATATTAGAGATCGTTGGCAGCAGCCAGGAGACGAAGCTTTTACAAATGTTCCGAGAGTTGTTTATGAGTATGAACCCGATTTTAGTTCAGATTCACAAACTATTTATTCATACGCAGACATTAATATTCTAGACGCTTCAAATATTAGATTGAGCAACGTTTCATTGGCTTATCAAATGCCAAAAGAATTGATGAAGAGAGTAAAATTAGATGGAGTGCGTTTTAATCTAAATGCCGAAAACGTGTTTACTGCAGCAAAAAGCAGAGATGCCAAATTCTTATTGAATGGTTTCCAATCTCCAAGTTTTGTTTTTGGTGTAAATGTTAACTTTTAATTTTTAAAGACGAGACGATGAAAAATATATATAAAAAGGCTGTGTGCCTATTAGCTTTAGGATTGACTTTGGCATCTTGCGAAAATTATCTAGACGATATTCCTAAAGGATCAAAAACACCAACCACCTTGGCAGATTTTGAAGCTTTTTTAAGAGATGAATACACCAATCAGAGAGTAGACGTTCTACCAGCTTTGCACGTATTAAACGATCAGTTTGTAAACGCAGCAACTTTATCGAGCAATAGATTGTATAATGCAAACTATATGTGGGATGAAAATGCAAATCGTATCGAATTGAAACCATCAGATGAAGGAACTTACTATGGAGGTTATCAAGGAATTTCGACTTTTAATTTAATAATCGAAAATGCTTTAACAACAACAAAAGCAACAGAACAGGAGCAAAGAGTTGTTTGGGCTCAAGCAAAATTATTGCGTGCCATGAATTATTTTAATCTGGTAAATTTTTACGCAGATACATATGTGGCTTCAACAGCATCTACAAAATTATCAGTTCCGTTAATTACGAGCGCTAATATTAATGCGCCAAGCAAACAGGTAACTATTCAGGAATTATATGATTTTATTTTAAATGATATTAAAGATGCGCTGCCTTATCTGCCGAAAGTCTCTCAAACTGCTCTGCATCCAAATTTAGGCGCTGGATATGCTTTCAATGCAAGAGTAAATCTGCAGATGAATAATTATGCAGAAGCGTTAAAAAATGCCGATTTAGCTTTGGCAGAAAATAATAAATTATATGATTGGATTGGATATTACAATGCCAATAAAGCAGTGATCGATGTTCCCAATTCTTATACTACAACTCCATCTCCAATGGGATTCAATTATGTCGAAAATTATACGTTTCGTCACGGAAGTTCTTCAAATTTAGGCGCAGAATTTGACATTCCGGTAGAACGTGCCCAGCGTTTTGAAACGGGCGATGCAAGATTTATTTCTCGATGGAAAATTAGAACAGTAGGTGCTGAGACTTCATATAGAAGAACTTTGACTGGAGCTTTCAATTTTGGAGGAATCACAACCGTAGAGGTTTATTTAATTAAAGCAGAATGTCTGGCTCGCGATAATAAAATTAGTGAAGCGTTGGGAGTTTTAAATACTGTTCGTAAAACACGTATTCTTCCAGCTTCTTATCAAGACATTTCAACTACTGATAAAACAACAGCTTTGAATGCCATTTATAGAACAAAAAACAATGAACTGATTATGACACTTATTCCATATGCTGATGCACGCCGTTTAAATGCAGAAGGAATTTACAAAGTTAGTTTCACAAAAGTAGCTGGTGGTAAAACATACACACTTTCTTCAGACTCTCATTTATGGACGTCTCCCTTCCCGCAAGGAGCAATAAATAATCCAGGAAACGGAACAATAACACAAAACGTAGATAAATAATAACTGTAAAGCTTCCTGATTAGGAACTCCAAAAAGGAAGCTTTTCTTAAAATATCAATCAAAAATGAATACAATTAAATATAAAATATTAGGATTGTGTATCTGTTTGTTTATGATTTCAAACAACGGTCAGGCACAAAAGAAAAAAACAGCTTCTCCTGCAGCAACGTCTTATTCTATTGAAGGAAATATTACAGGGTTAATCGATGGAACAGCTGTAAAATTAATTCCAGGAGCAACACATACTTCTGAACCGCCAGTTGCTGAAACAACATTAAAAGAAGGGAAATTTACTTTTTCAGGAAAATTAAACGAACCACGTTTTTTCTATGTTGTCTTTGGTAAAAACAAAGGAAATATTTCTGTAATGGTCGAAAATGCAAAAATAAAAGTATCAGCAGCTGGTACAGTTTCAGATAAAGAAGGAGAGTGGATAACATTTAAAGATGTAGTAATTACGGGTTCTAAATCACATGATTACTATGCCAAAGAAATTGCTTATAAAGATCAGCTTGATAAAGATTACAAAGCTTATCACACAAAAGAGTCCGACGAATTGAGTAAATTAATCGGTGTGGCAAGACGCGATAAAAATACAAAAGCGTTAGACTCACTTCAGAATCTTCCAGTTTGGAAAAAATTTGAAGCAGATGAAAAAGCATTTTTTACAAATGTCGAAAAAACAACATTAGCTCTTATTGCAAAACATAAAGCAACTTGGTGGGGGCCGTTCTTTATGATGACCAATTTTAGCTATTTCACAGCAGAGCAAAAACCTTTGTACGATCAGTTTTCTGATGCAGCAAAAAAAAGTTATTATGGACAAATTTTAGATAAAGATTTGAATCCGAAATCTTTAATTGGAACAAGTATAGCAAATTTCAGTTTAAAAGATAAAGACGGAAAAGCATATAGTGCAAAAGATATTGTAGCAGGGAAAAAATATATTTTGGTAGATTTTTGGGCTTCTTGGTGTGGTCCATGCCGAAAAGAAATTCCGAACTTAAAAACGGCTTATGCTGAATATGCCCCAAAAGGATTTGAAATTTTAAGCGTGTCGATTGATAAAGACGAAAAAGCTTGGCAGAAAGCACTTGGACAAGAAAACATGCAATGGCACAATCTTCTGGACGATGATAAAGTGAGTAAATCATTCAATGTAAAAGCAATTCCAGCAACTTATTTAGTAGATAGTAAAGGTGTAATTATCGGCGACAATTTAAGAGGTGCAGAATTGGAAGCGAAATTAAAAGAGCTTTTGAAATCGTAATTAAGTTTTCAGTTATAGTCGAAAATTAAAACTGAAAATTAAAACTGAAAATTAAAACTGAAATTAAAACAACAAACAAAAAAATATCAACATGAAAAGTACAATCTTAAAATCAGGTTTATCGGCGTTAGCATTACTGACCGTGCTGAATTCTTGCTCTAAAAAAGAAGAAGGATTTACAATCAATGGCACAATCGCTGGACTGGATAAAGGAATGGTTTATCTGGAAAATACAGATGAAAAAGGAAATAAAAAAATTGCAGATTCAGCGCAAATACAAAAAGACGGAACCTTTACTCTAGCAGGAAAAGTTTCAGAACCGCTATTGCATACTATTAAATTAAAAGGGGAAGAATACGGTGCTTATTTTCTTTTATCGAATGAAGAAATAAAAGTGGAAGCTCAAAAGGATTCTATTTTCAAAGCTAAAGTTACGGGAGCAACTCAAAACGATATTTATAGATCGTTTTACGATAACGAGTTCAAAAAAATACAAAATATTGCTGGTCCAATTTACAAATTATCCGATTCGTTGACACAAGGCGGAAAAGTGAAATTAACTCCAGAACAGCAAACGGCAATGGATAAAAAATGGAAAGATCTTCAATCTTTTGCCGATGATTTAACGGATAAATTTATCAGAAAAAATAAAGATAAAATAGCTGGTGCTTTGGTAATTAATGACCGAATTGTTTCGTACGGAACACCAGAACAGGTAAAAATGTATTACGGAGTTTTAACTCCAGAAATACGGAAATCGGTTTACGGAAAACAGCTCAAACAGGCGATTGATCTTAACGATAAAACTGCTGTGGGTGTTACAGCACCAGAGTTTTCTCAAACAGATGTAAACGGAAAAGTGGTAAAACTTTCAGACTATAAAGGTAAATATGTTTTAGTAGATTTCTGGGCAAGCTGGTGCGGTCCTTGCCGAAAAGAAAATCCAAATGTAGTTTTAGCTTACAAAACGTATCATGAAAAAGGATTTGACGTTTTGGGAGTTTCTCTAGACGACAAAAAGAAACTTTGGGAAAAAGCAATCGAAAAAGACGGTTTAACTTGGACGCATGTTTCAGACTTAAAAGGATGGCAGAATGAAGCGGCTGTTTTATACGGTGTAAAAATGGTTCCGACTAACTACTTAATCGGTCCAGACGGAAAAATCGTGGCTAAGAACCTTAGAGAAGCTGAACTTCAATCTAAACTAAAAGAAATTTTTAGTAAATCGTAAATATTCAGTGTTCAGTATTTAGTGTTCAGTTGTAGTTTAGTATTGCACTGAACACCAAATGCTGAACACTGAACACTCCAATAAAATCTCTCAACAAAAAATGAAAAAATACATCTTTCTGGGCTATTGCTCACTAGCTTTCTGCGCGCTTGTTTCAGCGCAAAGTAAATTGGTTAACTTCAAGAAAATAAAAGAATTAGGCGGGATAGAAGAATATTTATACCAGCCAAACGGAATGAATATTTTGCTTTTGCAAGACAATGCTTCACCAGTTGCAACTGTACAAATTGTATATCGAGTAGGTTCTAAACATGAAGTTTTAGGAAACACGGGATCAACGCATCTTTTAGAACATTTAATGTTTAAAGGAACTTCAACTTTCAACAAGAAAAACGGAAACTCGATTACAGATGTTCTGCAGAATACAGGAGCACAATTGAATGCAACAACTTGGTACGATCGCACCAATTATTTTGAAACATTGCCAAGTGATAAAATCGAATTGGCAATCCAGATTGAAGCCGATAGAATGCGTAATTCTTTATTATTAAAAGAAGATAAAGAAGCAGAAATGACTGTGGTTCGTAACGAATTTGAACGTGGCGAAAATAACCCGAACAGTTTATTGGACAAAGAAATTTGGGCTTCGGCATATATTGCGCATCCATATCACCATTCTACAATTGGCTGGAAATCGGATATAGAAAATGCGCCGATCGAAGTTTTACGTAATTTCTATAATACCTATTATTGGCCAGATAATGCCACTTTGACCGTTATTGGAGATTTTAAAAAAGACAATGTTTTTGAATTAGTAGAAAAGTATTTTGGGAAAATTACAAAAGCGCCAAATGCAATGCCACAGCCTTATACGCAAGAACCACAGCAATATGGTGCGCGCAAAATTACAGTGAAAAAACCTGGAGAATTAGGAGTTGTAAGCAAAGCCTATAAAATTCCGGGAGCTTTGCACGAAGACCTTCCTGCGTTGAATATTTTGGCTCAGATTATTGGTGTTGGACCAACAGCTATTTTAAATAAAACTTTTGTGGATACTCGTTTAGGAATTTACTCGTACGCAGAAGCAACAAATTTTAAAGAAGTTGGACTTTTTACAATTGGCGTTGGCTTTCCTACGAATTCGAAACATGAAGATATTGACGCTAAAATCAGCGAAGTTGTGGCTAAAATTCAAAAAGAAGGCGTAACTCAAGATGAGGTGAATCGAGTTGTAGCAAAAATTAGTGCGCAGACTATTTTGGCTCGCGACGGTTCTGGCGTAATTGCATCGGCATTAAACGAAGCAATCGCTTCTGGAGATTGGACGGACTACATTACAGGTGTTGACCGATTGAAAAAAGTGACTCCAGCAGATGTTTTGCGAGTGGCTCAAAAATATCTGGTTGAAGACCAGAGTACAACAGGATATTTTATTCCGAAACAAGCTGGTGCTCAAAATCAGGACACGGCAAAAGCGGTTAATTATATGCCAGAAAATGGGCCATTTTATTATAGACATTCAGACGATAGACATATTCATGAAGAAAAATCATCTGCTCCATCTTTAGTTACGAATACGTCAGAAGAGCTGATTTCTTTCGAAAATGCCACTGAAAAATCGGCTTCTGCTTTCAAGAGAGAAAAAGTATCAGGAATTGATGTTGTTTCGGTAAAAACTTCAGCAAAAGATTTTGTAACTATTGCTGCCAGTATTTCGTTAGGAAATTATGCAGGTGAAACTAAAAATGATATGATTCCAGCGCTTACGGCTTCAATGCTGTCAAAAGGGACAACGTTAAATGATAAATTTAAATTCTCAGAAAAACTGCAGAAACTGGGTGTTTCATTAAATGTAAATGCTTCAGCTTTTAAAATTAATATCGGATTCAAATGTTTGAAAAAAGATTTAGATCAGGTCATTACTTTATTGGCAGAAGAATTGAGAAACCCGTTGTTTGATGCCAAAGAATTCGAAAATTTAAAACAGCAATTTATTGGAAATACACAGCAGGATTTAAACGATCCAGGAGAAAGAGGAAGCATTGCATTATCTCAGGCGATTTATCCAAAAGTAAATCCAAATTACAGTTTAAGCGTTGAGGATAATATCGCAAACATTAAAAATGCAACTTTGGATGAAGTGAAAGCTTTCCATAAAAAGTATTTCGGAACAGCTTCAATGAGACTTGTAATTGTGGGAGATACCGATGGAGCAAATTTAAATGCTTCATTAAAAAAATCATTTAAAAATTGGAATGGAGGAGTTACTGAAAAACTAAAATTTGAAGAAGCTACAAAAGCAGCATCAAAAACAGAAGTGGTTACAATTCCAGAAAAACCAAGTGCCGAATTATTCATCGGACAGTTTACAGGTTTAAAAAGAGCCGATGCCGATTATATTCCGTTTTACATTGGAAATTACACTTTAGGAGCAGGTTTTGCAGGACGTTTAATGCAGACTGTTCGTGATAATGACGGTTTAACATACAACATTTCTTCTGGTTTAGGTGGAAATATCGAAACGGGCGGTTACTGGTTTGTAAACGCTTCTTTCAACCCGAATTTATTTCAAAAAGGACTTGACGCGACAATGGTTCAGGTAAATAAATGGGTAAAAAACGGTATCACAGCCGAAGAATTAGCAAACAAGAAAACTAATCTTATTGGAAGTTTTAAAGTTGGAATGTCAACCACAAGCGGTATGGCCAGAACGATTTTGGGTTTTATCGAAAGAGGTTTGGAGCCAACATACATTGACCAGTACCCAAAAGATATCGAAAAAGCAACTTTACAGCAGGTAAACGATGCGATTAAGAAATACATTCAATTGGATAAAATGATTGTCATTAAATCGGGTTCTCTAGATAAAGATGGAAATCCTTTGAAGTAGTATTTAGTAGTAATCAGTGGTCAGTTTTTTAGTGTTCAGTCTCAGCTAGGAAAAACAACTTTGTAAAAGTTTTAAACTTTGACAAAGTTTCAGACTGCGACTGAATACTAAAAAAACTGACCACAGACCACTAAAAACTAATACCAACAATTTTTAATAGTCGTCTTTCATTATTTCATTTTAGAATCTGAATTAGTAAGCCATTTTCTGTGAAAGACAAAAAGAGCTGTTTTGCCGACAGCTCTTTTTTTAAACATCAAACCAAAAAACAATGAAAAAAATCATAATAATAGTACTGCTGTTTTTTTCTGCAAGTATGTTTGCCCAAATGTACAATCCGGTAAAATGGTCGACGGCTGTAGAAAAAATTTCAGATAAAGAATATATTTTAAAAGCTAAGGCCACAATACAATCTGGCTGGCATTTATACGGACAATATATCGAAGAGGGCGGGCCTTCGAGAACAGCTTTTACTTTCAAAAAACCGAATAAAAATTTCGAATTAATCGGAAAAACAACCGAAGAAAAAGGACATGAAGTAGTCGATAAAATCTTTGATATGAAAATTAAATATTTTGAAGATAAAGCGCTTTTCACACAAAAGATCAAATTTACTTCAGATAACATTTCAAATATTGAGGGCGAAGTCGAATTTATGGTTTGCGATGATAGCAATTGTTTGCCGCCAACATCGGAAGAGTTAGCATTTAAAATTCCGACTGAAAAGAAACTTGTTACTGCTGAAGAAACTGCAATCGTAAAAGAAGATTCTACTACAGCTAAAACAGGAGAAAAATCAGTTGTTCAGACAGAAGAAAAAGCAATAAAACCAGTTGTTTCTTCACCAAAAACACCAGAATCTAGAGGATTGCTAACAATTTTTATTTTAGCGTTTTTATCGGGTTTTGCAGCTTTGCTGACACCTTGCGTTTTTCCAATGATTCCGATGACAGTAAGTTATTTTACCAAACAAAGTAAAACCAAAGCTGCAGGAATAAGAAATGCGATGATTTACGGAATTTCAATCGTAATTATTTATGTTTTATTGGGGTCTATCGTAACCGCAGTTTTTGGTGCAGATTCATTAAATGCGCTTTCAACCAATGTTTGGTTCAACTTGATTTTCTTTATTTTATTGGTTGTTTTTGCCTGTTCTTTTTTGGGCGCTTTCGAAATTATGCTGCCAAATGCATTAGCCAATAAAGTAGATTCACAAGCCGATAAAGGAGGATTGATAGGGATTTTCTTTATGGCATTAGCTTTAGCGATTGTATCATTTTCGTGTACAGGACCAATCGTAGGGACTTTATTGGTTGAAGCTGCGTCTAAAGGCGGAATCGCACCAATTGTTGGAATGCTAGGTTTTTCTATTGCAATCGCATTGCCATTTTCATTGTTTGCGGCTTTCCCAGGCTGGCTAAACGCTCTGCCAAAATCGGGCGGATGGCTGAATACGGTAAAAGTAGTTTTAGGATTTTTGGAATTGGCTCTGGCTTTCAAATTTTTATCAAATGCCGACTTAGTTTTGCAGTTGCATTGGCTAGAAAGAGAAGTATTTCTTGCCATCTGGATTGCTGTTTTTGGAATGCTGGCTTTTTATTTATTCGGAAAAATTACGTTGCCACACGATTCTCCGCTAAATCATATTTCTGTTGGAAGATTAGGTTTCGGATTGCTAGTTTTAAGTTTTACGATTTATTTGATTCCAGGACTTTGGGGAGCGCCTCTTAAATTAATCAGTGGATTTCCTCCGCCTATGCAGTACAGCGAATCTCCAAACGGACTAGGGGTTTCGGGAAATTCGGAGTTGAAAATTACAGGTTCGTTACCAGAAGGAGCAGAGCATGGGCCACAAAACATTATTACTTTTAATGATTATGATAAAGGAATTGAATACGCCAAAAAAATCGGGAAACCAGTTTTGTTAGATTTTACTGGCTATGCCTGTGTAAACTGCCGAAAAATGGAAGAATTAGTTTGGTCAGACCCAAAAGTTTTGGGAGTTTTAAATAATGATGTTGTTTTGATTTCGCTCTATGTTGATGATAAAAAGGAACTTCCTGAAAGCGACCAATATGTTTCTGAAACTACTGGGAAAAAAATTAAAACAATTGGCAACAAATGGAGCGATTTACAGATTAAAACCTACAAAGCAAATGCACAGCCATTTTATGTTATTGTGGATCATAATAGTGCAAACTTGACAGAACCATCTGCATATAATCCGAGTATTGAGGAGTATTATAACTGGTTGCAGAGTGGGATTAGGAATTTTAAGAAGTAGATATTTTAAAAATGTTATTTAGAAAACCTCCAAAGTCAATTTCACTTTGGAGGTTTGTTTTTTTATAGTTTAAGATCATAACGCTCATCACGAAATGTTTTTCCCCATTGGTTTACTTCTGTTGATTGAGTAAGCTTAAATCCTGCCATTTTATACATTTCAAGCGCTTTATCTTGCATACTCGTTGTTAGCAGAAATACATTTTTGAATTTTTTCTCTTTACAGAAATGTACGGCATTGTTCAATAATTTTTTACCAATTCCAAGTCCTCTAAAAGAAGGATCAAGAAGAAACCATCTTAGTTGCGCTTCATTTTCCGGCTGATGCTGAATGGCAATACAGCCAACAATTTTATTATTGTATTCTGCCATCCAAATGCGGTCATTTTCAGGGGAATAATTTTCTAAGAAATGGTAAAAAGTCTTGATCACATACTTTTCAAATTCATTAGAAAAATTCGATTCATTGCCATAAATAAATCCGTGGAGATAAATGATATAGCCAATGTCGCCTGGATTAATTTCATGACGATAGGAAATATGTTCTTGAGCTATTTTATTTTCTGTTAACAGACTTCTTATGGTGGTCATCGACTCGACTAAAATTTCTTTTTCAAAAGAATTTAGATTTTCAATTTTACCTTCAATCTTGTTTTCAGATTTGGTATTCAAAACCGCCAGTAAGTCTTTTCCTGTATCCGAAAGTTTAATGTTGAAGGCACGTTTGTCTCCTGTAGAAGCAACTTTTACAATTAAATTTTCTTTTAAAAAACGTTTTAAAATTCGGCTTAAATATCCTTTATCAAGATTTAAAATTTCGGTGATTTTCTGTGCCGTTATGTTTTTGCTTTCGCTGATTTCATAGAGAATTCGTATCTCTGTTAAAGAATATTCACTGTCTAAATAATGCTGACTTAATATATCTAAATGTGCCGTATAGAATCGGTTAAAACTTCTGATTTTTGAAGTTGTGGCATTCATAAATTGAGATAATGTATTGTTGAAGTGCAAATATATAAAATTAGTTGCTTTTGTCAACTAATTTTATATGGTTTTTAGAAATGAGTTAGAAAAATTTTAAATTTTAATTTCTTTCTCCTTTCAATAAATTGATGCTTACTGTTGCAGTATCAGCATCCGGAAAGCGTTTAAAAATTGATTTATCTGCAAATAATCCTGCTTCTGCTGCGATTGCATTAAATACATCAATTTCAACAATATATTGATCAGAAAAACCATGAGTAGCATCGTAAGCCGTTGCTGGAGTTCGTCCTAAATTCGTGGCCGTAAGTTTTGGATTTATGGTATGAAGTTCAATCAAAAGAAGACCAAATTTGCGTACGTAAGGTGACCATTTTTGCAAATGTTCCAAAAGATTATCTTCTACCAGATTGTTGCTGATTCTTTTTCCTCTGAAAGCAAATGCCCCCTTTGAGGTGCTGACTCTTTTTTCGTTAATGTGTTTCGGATCTTGCCAGATTCTATTATGATCTAAAAAGGTTCTTACATTTAGCAAATCTTTGAGATCAATATTATAATTTTCTTTTAAATCTTCTGCAAGCAAATCAGGACGTCCAATATCTCCCCAAATTACTTTTGCCCAAATATCTGCATTTATCAGATTGGCTCGAGTTACTTTCAATGCGGTTTGATTGTAATCTACTCCAACCAAAAATAACGGATATTCATCAAGAATTTTTCCTCTTAAAGTCTGTCTGTCGATAACTTCAAAAATATGTTGTAAGAAAGCACCATTGCCACATCCCATATCTAGAATTCCTTTTGGCTGTTCTTCAATAGGAAGATTAAAAAGCTTGATGAGAATTTCGTCGACTACTTTAAAATAAGTGTCGTGAGCGCCACCGCTTCCCCAAACGTTCATTTCGCGATCTACATGAAGTTCATTTTCTCCTTCGGAGGTTCTTAAAATATCTGGATTTCCAAAAATCAATTCTTCTATTTTGGCAAAAGTTGGAAGATAAGAAACGGTAACACCATAAGCACTGGCTCTTTTGGCAAAAAACAAACCAGCGTCAGTAAATTGATAATTGCCATTTTTTTCCAGAAACCAGTTCAAATGCACAAAAAAGTCTAATATCTTTTTAAAATTTTCTGGAGATTTATGAAACTCTTCAGGTCTGAAAGAAGTTTCCATAAAATATTTATGAAACATTCCGTTCATTGCCAAACGCACAATGGTCGGCCCAATAAGATAGCCTTCAATATGTTTTAAAATTTGTTCCTGAATGCTGTTTTTTAGTAGATCGTCTGAAGGTTCAATTCCATAGCGCTTTTTATACTTTTCAAAAATAATATTGAGTTTTTCAAACGGCGTATCTTCAAACAAACGAGGATGAAACTGAATCGACAACTGAAGCAAATTCACAACATCTTCATAAAGATAAAATAGTGAAAAAGCTGTTTCTGTTTTTTCATTCACAGAAATGGTGATTTCCTGTGTTTTGTTATCGACTTCATAATCAAGAAAGCCTTGAGAAGCTAAAACTCGCAAACCCACATTCAGATAACCTTCGTTAGCGTTAAAAGCAGCAGTAAGCTCAGATAATGTGAGCTGTTCTTTGTTTAGTATAAATTCTAAAACAGATTTGTTTTTGAATGCCATCGCTACAGGAGCTGTAACTAATCCGTCGAGATGCCTAAAAATAGAACTTAAAAGTTGTGATTTATCGGTCATAATACAAAGAATGAAGGTTAGTTTAAAAATAGTGAATTTTTTAATTAATAGTGCATTTCATTTTTTGTTGGTTTTATACTTTTTCTATTGAATATCTTTCAATCAATTTCAACTTTTTTGAACTTTGATTTCAAATAAACGAGATTAAAAATCAATAAAAACGCTGCCAAAATTCAATCAAATCTTTATAAAATTCCAAAAATCTATATTAAAAGTCAAAATGACAATAACTTGGTAAAATATTGAATTTACTGCATTTTTCATTTTATTTTGGCTTTAAAAAAGAGATTTGTTGAAAAAAAATTTTACTAAAACGTTTTTGTAAGTTTTGCTTACATATATTTGCGATGTACTAAAATATTCAACAATAAATTTTTAGCCCGATGAAAAAGATTACAATTAGAGATATTGCGAAACAGGCAGAAGTTTCTATTTCTACTGTGTCTTTTGTGATCAATGGTAAAGGCGAAAAAATGGCCATTAGTCCAACGGTAATCAAAAAAGTTCAAGATGTAGCACAAAAACTGCAATATAAACCAAGCATGATTGCAAGCAGTTTGCGAACTGGAAAAACAAGATCAATCGGACTTATTGTGGAAGATATATCCAATCAGTTTTTTGCAGACTTGGCAAGAGTCATTGAAGATGAAGCAAAAAATATAAATTACAGAGTTTTTTATTGCAGTACAGGAGATGATAATGAGCGTTCTGAGGAGTTAATTCAGAGTCTTTTACAGGCTAATGTGGAAGGTTTTATCATTACGCCAACCCGAAATTTAGAGAAAACAATCAGTCAGCTCTTAAAATTGCAAAAGCCAGTAGTGTTAATTGACAGGTATTTTGCGAATCAAAAAGTAAGTCATGTTGTAATGGACAATTACGAAGGATCTTATTCAGCAACTAAATTTTTGATTGATAAAGGAAGAAAAAATATTGCTGTTGTAAATAATGAGTCTGGAATGATTCAGATGAAATTAAGAGAAAAAGGATATATCGCAGCGCTGAAAGAAGAAGGAATTTATAATGAAAACTACACGCTTCATTTAGATTTTCATGCAAGTGAACAGAGTAGAATTGAGGCGATTATCAATTTCTTTAAGAAAAATAAAGAGATAGATGCTGTTCTTTTTTTAGCCAATTATCTTGGACTTGCGGGACTTCAGGCTTTTAGAGCTTTAAAATACAGAATTCCAGACGATATTTCGGTCATCAGTTTTGATGATCATGATAGTTTCAAACTCCATACGCCAACAATATCTGTAGTTGCTCAGCCTATAGAAGAAATAGCGGTAAAATCAATACAGTTATTAATGAGTCAGATGACAAACTTTGATGATTTTAAAGTAGAGAAAGTTCTAAAGAAAGGAACTTTGATTGTCAGGGAATCCGTTTAAAAATTGAATTTTAAAAAGCTGAGGCTTTTTTTTAGTCATTTCACTAAAACGTTTTAGTAAGAATAGAAATACAGCAGCAATTCAAAAAACTGCTAGGAATAATATTGCAAACAGAGAACAAATTTTTATTAATTATTTAAAAACAAACAACAGATCAAATCAACAAAACAAAATCAAAACCAATAACCAAAAAGAATGCTTATGAGACGAATATTAGCAGTGTTAGGAGTGATATTGCTTAGCAGTTTAAGTGCTGCTGCGCAAAATCGATTAATAACCGGCATAGTTACAGATGCAGAAAACAAGGGAATTGTTGCTGCATCAATCGAGGTTCAAGGAAAGCCATTTAGTGCTGTTACAGATGCCGAAGGGCGATTTAAAATGAATGTTCCAGAAGGTAAAGTTACCCTTAATGTGTCTTCTATAGGGTTTCAAACAAGATTAGTAGTGCTTCAGGAAAAAGAAACAAGAATTGCTGTCATGTTAGTTGAAACTACGCAAGAATTAAAAGATGTTGTAGTAACTTCATTTGGAGTAAAAAAACAAAAGAAAAGTTTAGGTTACGCAGTTGGGGAACTAAAAGGCGAGGATCTGACAAAAAATAAGGAAATTAATTTAGGAAACGCTCTTCAAGGTAAAATTGCTGGAGTAAACGTTTCGGCGCCAGTTACAGGGCCTTCGGGTTCTAGCCGCGTGGTAATTCGTGGAGCAACTTCTGCCTCTGGACTTAATCAGCCGCTTTATGTTGTAGATGGAATTCCGATCGATAATACACAGCAGGGAAATGCTGGAATGTGGGGAGGAGCCGATAAAGGAGATGGTATGTCTTCTTTCAATCCAGATGATATTGCTTCGATGTCAGTTCTTAAAGGTAGTGCCGCTTCTGCTCTTTACGGGTACAGAGGATCAAATGGTGTTATCTTAATTACAACCAAAAAAGGTAAAAACGGAACAGGAATCGGAGTAGATTTCAGTACAAATTCTTCCTTCAATACGCCTGCAAGCCTTTTAAAATGGCAAGATCAATATGGTGCTGGAGCTCCAGATGCGAACGGTGTGCCAACCAGATTTAACAATTTACAAGAACTTAGAGATTCCTATTATTTTGCATGGGGAGATAAATATGACGGAACTCCTTCATTATCACTTGATGGTAAAACAAGACCATATCAGGCTTATGGAAAAGATAATGTGGAGAATTTCTACAGAACTGGATATTCTTTCAGTAATACTTTAGCGATTTCTGGAGGAAACGAATCAACAAACTTTAGATTGTCTTTTGGAAATACTAAAGACGAATCTATTTTACCAGAAACTACTTTTGGAAGAAATAACGTGGCTTTGAGTTTAAATTCGTCTCCAAATAAAAGAATTAGCATAGAAAGTAATGCGCAATATATTTCGGAGAAAAGCCATAACCGTCCATACTTAAATGACTCGCCAAGAAACCCGTCTTTCCCAACAACATTCATGACGCCAGGAACAGATATCAGATGGATAAGCAATCCTTATGATGCAAACGGTGGAGAAGAAGACTTTTTTGGAGCAAACGTATATCATACAAATCCTTATTTTGCTACAAAATCGCCGCTAAACGATGACCTTAGAAAACGTTTTATCGGATCAGCAAAAGTAAATTACAACATTACAGATAAAATTTATGCTAAGGCTGTTATTGGTATTGATGATATTAATTATGAATATACTGAAATCGAGCCTACTGGAATAAATTACAGCCCAGGCGGATCTATTGAAAACAGAGTTGAAACTCGTTCTGAAGTAAATGCTTCTGGTTTCTTAGGCTACAAAGGAGATATTGCTAAAGATCTTTCATTGGATGCTTTTATTGGAGCAAACCGTCAGCATAATAGATACAGCGGCATCAAAATGAAAGGAAATAATTTTATTGTTCCGTTCAAATATTTCTACGGAAATACACAGCCAGATAAAACAGAAAAATTATTCTCAGAAAGCGAAGTAAACTCTCTTTTCTATTCTGCAGATATTGGATACAAAGATTTTTTATTCTTGAGTTTAACAGGTCGTGAAGATTGGTTTTCAACTTTAGATCCTTCAAACAATAGTACTTTCTATCCTTCAGTAAGTTCAAGTTTCATTTACTCTGAAGTTATCGGTCTTCCTGAGTGGATTTCTTATGGTAAGATTAGAGCAGGTTGGGGTAACGTTGGTGGAGCATTGCCAGATGCTTATGCTTTAGCATTGACTTATACTACGCCAGACGGACAGACAGATTCTTTAGGACAGCCAATTTTGGGTGTAAATGGAGAAACAATTCCGAACAGAACTTTAAAACCTTATAATGTAAGTACAATTGAATTTGGTTTTGAAAATACATTTTTCAATAACAGAGTGAGTACAGATTTGACTTTCTACAGCAAAAAAACAACTAATGATATTACAGATGCCGATGTTTCTCAGGCTTCAGGATACAGAACAACAAAAATCAATGTTGGAGAAATCTTAAACAAAGGGGTTGAGTTTGCTATTAATGTGAAAGCGGTTAAGACGCCAAGTTTTTCTTGGAACGTAGGTTATAATTTTGCTTATAATGATAGCGAAGTTTTAAATCTTTCGGATAAAATCACAACAAAAACATTAGAAGGAAACAGAGACGGAAGAGCTAATGTAGTTTTAGAAAAAGGACAGCCTTTTGGAGTGATTAAAGCGTATGACTATTTAAGAGATGCAAACGGAAATATTGTGCTTGATACAAATGGTAAATTTTTAAGAGGAAATCTAATCATTGCTGGACAAGGTGTTGCACCAACATCTATGGGACTTTCAAATGATTTTTCATATAAAAACTTTACACTTTCAGTTTTTGTTGATGCAAAATTTGGAGGAGAAATCTATTCGGCTACAAACCAATTAGGAACACGTTACGGATTGTCTGAAATTACACTTCCAGGTCGTGAAAACGGTATCGCAGTAAGCGGAAATGATGTTAATGGAAATCCAGTTAATACCACAGTTTCGGCTTATGATTACTGGAGAAGTTATAGTGATGTAACCTCAAACTTTGTTTACGATGCCGATTTTGTTAAGCTTAGAGCAATTTCATTTGCTTATAACTTCCCAAAAGCATATTTGCAAAAAACACCATTCCAGTCTGTTAGTTTAGCTTTCTCAGCTCACAATTTATGGACTATTTATGACAAAGTTCCAAACATCGATCCTGAGTCAAATTACTCAAATAGTAATGCGCAAGGTATGGAAAGAGCTTCTATGCCTTTGACAAGAAACTATGGTTTTGCACTTAATGTCAAATTCTAATTCTAAAAAGATGAAAAATAGATATATCAAAATATTTTGTATCGCAATTGTTGGTGCTTTGACATTAGCTTCATGCGATAAAGGATTCGAAGAAATGAATAAGAATCCAAACGCTTTAACTGATCCAGCTGTAAAATCGATGTTTACGCTTGCTGAGATTTATGTAGATGGACAAGATTTTTCTAATACAAGAGGAAACAACTTATACGCAGCGCAAATTGTACAGCAGTTTTCTTCACTGGGAGGACCAGGTTCAAAATACAGTTATTCTTCGGAGTATTCAGCTGCTCTTTTTGGCGAAACTTACGGAAAAGGATTAAATCAGATTTTCCAATTATTGTCTGTGGTAGAAAATACACCAGAAAACTCAAATATGATTCAGGCTTGTAGAATCATGAAAGTTTTCTTGTTCCAAAAATTGACAGATACTTATGGTGAAGTTCCTTATTTTGAGGCTGGAAAAGGATACAACGGAAACGTATTTTCTCCTAAATATGACACGCAAGAAGCTATCTATAATGATCTTTTAAAAGAATTGGATGAAGCGGGAACTGCTTTAGATGCTGGAAAACCTTTCGTTGGAAATGCTGATTTGTATTATCAAAGCGATGTTGCAAGATGGAAAAAATTAGCAAACTCTTTAATGTTGAGAGTTGCAATGCGTCTGTCTAAAGTAAATCCTGCGAAAGCAAAAGAATTTGTAGAAAAAGCCTATGCAAAAGGAGTTTTCACTTCAAATGATGACAGTTTGGTTTTAAAACATGATGCAGGTCCTGCAGGAGTAAAAACCAATCCAATTACCTCTTCTTGGGTTAGAAACGATTTGAACGGAGGAGAATCGAACATTAAATTCAGTAAAACGTTTATCGATTTATTGAAAAATACAAACGATCCACGTTTAAGAATCTATGCAAAACTGGAAGCAACAGGAAATAATAACCCAGCAAGTCAGCAAGGTTTGGCAAATGATGCAAAAGAATTTCCAGGAGGAGACAAAAAATTGTTCTCAGACCCAAATACTTCTACAGTATTGCGTTTGGATGCACCAACTTTAATTATGTCTTATGCTGAGGTTCAGTTTTTATTGGCTGAAGCCGCAGTAAAAGGATGGAACGTTGGCGGATCTGCTCAAACTTACTATGATAATGGAGTAAGAGCGGCGATGAATATTTTAACCATTTTTGGAGATAAAGTGCCTGCTGTTACACTTGCAGAATACAATACTTACATTACCACATATCCATTTAAAGCTGCAGGAACAGAAGCAGAGAAAATCGAACAGATTATCACTCAAAAATGGATTGTATTATTATTCAACGGTTTTGAAGCATTCTCAGAATACAGAAGAACAGGTTACCCAGTTTTAGTTCCTGTTAATGACCCAACTGGAGAAACAAAAGGAACAATTCCGAGAAGATTAATTTATGATCAGTCAGAACTTATTACAAACGAGGCTAATTATAAAGAAGCAATTCAACGTCAAGGTTTAGATTTAATGACCACAAGAATCTGGTGGGATAAATAATTTTTAAATTGGTTAGTTAAGATAAGTCGGGTAATGAGCATACCCGGCTTATTTTTAAAACCATTTAATTGATTTAAAATCAGGTAATTTTTTGAAAAGTTATTTTATAGATTCAAATACCCTTTTTTTCGCATAAAACAAATTTGGTTCTGCTGAAAAAGATGGATTTTATATTCTGTATTTTAAATTTCAAAATAATATACTTAAAGTTTATTTCGGTTATTTGAGTTTAAAAACAATCCATATCAAAATCAAAATAAAGCATAAGGCAGTGGTAAAGAAGATATTTCTAGTTGTATTTTAGAGTTACTAACAAAGAATAAATTCTAAAGAGAAGGAATAATGCGGTCAGTTGTTTCCTTCTCTAAACTGCCAAATTACTTACCTTTTTTAGTAATTTTAAAAGGTATTAATAATTACTCAGTAAAATGAATTATCAAAAACAACTTCATTGGATAATGTCCTTATTTCTGACAGGTTTTACATCAATCGCCTTTTCGCAGAAAATTGATTTAAAAAGCAATTGGACGTATCGTGAAGAAAAAACACAAAAATGGTATTCGGCCAGCGTTCCAGGAGAAATTCATACCGATTTGCTAAACAGTAAATTAATACCAGATCCATTTTACAGAGATAACGAAAAAAAACTGCAATGGATTGAACGCAAAAATTGGGAATACAAAACTGCTTTTCAGGTTTCGGCAAATATGCTGAAAAAGAAAAACACAGAATTAGTTTTTGACGGATTAGATACTTACGCATCAGTTTACTTAAACAATCAATTAGTTTTAAAAGCCGATAATATGTTCCGTCAATGGAGAGTTGACGTTAAAAAAGTCTTGAAATCAGGAAATAACGATTTGCGAATCGTATTTCAATCGGCGCAAAATGTAGTCGATTCGCTGGCTAAAAAAGATTACCCATTTGTAATTCCAGACAATCCACGTGCTTATTTACGCAAAGCACAATATCATTTTGGCTGGGATTGGGGACCAAAATTTGCAACTTGCGGAATCTGGAAAACGCCAAGATTTGAAGCTTACGACGAAAAAGAACCTGAGAAACCGTATGTTTTAAATCGAAAAATAGAGTTGATTCAAGAGCCAGATAGTTTGGGCAAATCTTTCTATTTTAAAATTGATGGAAAACCTGTTTACATGAAAGGAGCCAATTATATTCCATCAGATGCTTTTCTTTCTAGAGTAAATAAAAAAGAATATGAAAAAATAGTTTTATCTGCCAAAGAAGCCAATATGAATATGCTTCGCGTTTGGGGCGGTGGTATTTACGAAGACGATTATTTCTACGATTTATGCGATAAATACGGAATAAATGTCTGGCAGGATTTTATGTTCGCCGGCACAATGGTTCCTGGAGACGATGCTTTTTTTGATAATGTAAAAAAAGAAGTTCAGTATCAAGTAAAAAGATTGCGCCATCATCCGAGCATTGTTTTATGGTGTGGGAATAATGAATCTGACGAAGCTTTTAAAAATTGGGGATGGATGAAAAGCTTCAAAATCTCAAAACAAGATTCCATTCGTTTGTGGAAAGATTACACGCGTTTATTTCATGACAGTATTCCAAAATGGGTAAAAGAAGTCGATAATAAACGTCCATATTTAAGCTCTTCGCCATTATACCATTGGTCAAAAGCAAAAAGCGTAATCGAAGGAGATAGCCATTATTGGGGAATTTGGTGGGGATTGGAAGATATTGAAGCCGTTCAGAAAAAAACAGGACGTTTTGTGAGCGAATACGGAATGTTGTCTTTACCAAATTATAATTCAATTGAAGGTTTTACTTCACCAGAAGACCGAAATTTATATTCTGATATACTAAAAGTACATTTAAAAGCGGGCAAAGGTTTTGAGAAACTAGATTCCTATCTCGGTAAATATTTTATCGATGCTTCTAAAATTAAAAAGATGAATTTGGAAGATTATGCGTATTTGAGTCAGTGTTTGCATTATTATTCGATAAAAAATATTGTCGGCACCCATCGTTCAAAAGAGCCTTACAATATGGGAACTTTAGTTTGGCAATTAAATGACTGTTGGCCTGTAGCAAGTTGGAGCATTACAGATTACAACAACCGACAGCCAAAAGCAGCTTGGTACGCCATAAAAGAAGCATACAGAGATGACATAAAACCAGAAACAGATTTTACACATCCGAAAGATTTGGCATTAGAAGATCCAAAAATCAGCTGGGAGATAAAAGGAAATGACGTAATTATAAAAGCTCAGAAAATGGCAAAATACGTTTGCATCTCGATGAAAGGGTATAATGGAAAATGGAGCGATAATTATTTTGATCTAAAAGCAGGAGAAGAAAAAACAATTTCGTTTGAAGGTAAAATAGCAAAACCTGAGATTAGAATTTATTCTTTGTATGAGGTTCTTAAAAGGTACTAAGATGCTAAGGTTCTAAGGGACAAAGGTTTTTTGTAGAGACGCACCGCAGTGCGTCTAACATACAGAATTTAAAAATATTTGCGTCAAAATTAAACAGACGCAATCAAAAATAAAAATATATGAGAATACTATTTAGCGGTTTCTTGGCTTTAGGTTTACTTTTTGCCAATCCGATAATTTCACAACAGAAAAAGGCAAAACAAACTAATGTAAATTATACACAATATGTAGATCCACTTATTGGTTCGGCTGGACATGGCCACGTATTTGTAGGTGCAAATGTTCCTTTTGGAGCGGTACAGTTGGGGCCTGTAAATATTTTTGAAGGTTGGGATTGGTGTAGTGGTTACAACTATGCCAGCAATACCATTTTGGGCTTCACACACACGCATTTGAGCGGAACCGGAATTGGAGATTTAAATGATATTCTGGTGCTTCCTATCAGCGGAAAAGTAGGTTTGACAAAAGGGACAAAAGAAGATATGGTAAACGGTTACGGCTCCTATTTCTCTCATAAAAATGAAGTGGTAAAACCAGGATATTATAGCGTTTTATTAGATAAATATAAAGTTAAAGCCGAATTAACGGCGAGCGAAAGAGTAGGTTTTCATAAATATACTTTTGAAAATGCTAATGATTCACACATTTTAATTGATCTAGCAGACGGAATTGGTTGGGACAGACCAGTAAAAACGTTCATTAAAAAAGTAAGCGAAACTAAAATAGAAGGCTATCGCTATTCGGCAGGTTGGGCAGCAGATCAGCGCATTTATTTTGCAATGGAATTCTCTGAGCCAATCACAAATATGATGATTTACGACAGTACAGCCGTAGTTAAAGGAACAGAAGGTGAGGGGCTAAAAATAAAAGCGGTTTTAGATTTCAAAACCTTAAAAAACAAACAGATTCTGGTAAAAGTCGGAATTTCTCCAGTAAGCACAGAAAATGCATCTGCTAATATAAAAGCAGAAATTCCGAATTGGGATTTTGAAGCTGTTGTAAAATTAGCAGATTCAAAATGGAACAAAGAGCTTAATAAAGTTCAGATAAAAGCAGACGAAAAAACAATGAAAGTTTTCTACACTTCATTGTATCACACCATGTTTGCACCTTCCATTTTTAATGATGCCAACGGAGATTATCTGGGAACAGACAAAAAAGTCTACGAAAAAGCTAATTTTACCAATTACACTACTTTTTCACTTTGGGATACTTACCGCGGACTGCATCCATTATATACTATTACGCAGCCAGAAAAAATCAATGATATTGTAAAATCGTTTTTAGCGATTTATCAGCAACAAGGTAGATTACCAGTTTGGCATTTAATGGGTAACGAAACCAATACCATGAATGGAAATCATTCTATAGCCGTTATCGTTTATGCTTATTTAAAAGGATATCGCGATTATGATGTCAATTTAGCATACGAAGCCATCAAAAAAACCGCCATGCAGACACGCGATGGAATGGATTATGTTCAAAAGTTGGAATATATTCCTGCGGATAAACTATTAGAATCTGTTGGAAATGCTTTAGAATATGCCATAGATGATTATTGCATCGCCTTAATGGCAAAAGCTTTAAACAAAACAGACGATTATAATTATTTCACCAAAAGAGCCAATTTATACAAAGAGTATTTTGACAAAGAAACCACTTTTATGCGCGGTAAATTGACAAATGGAAATTGGAGAACGCCATTTAATCCGCTTTCTTCAGCGCACCGAAAAGATGATTATGTAGAGGGAAATGCGTGGCAATATACTTGGCTGGTTCCGCAAGATCCTTATGGTTTAATCGATTTATTTGGAAGCGAAGATAAATTTATTGCAAAACTGGATTCACTTTTCTTAATAACAGATAAAGTAGAAGGAGAAGATGTTTCACCAGATATTAGCGGTTTAATTGGTCAGTACGCTCACGGAAATGAGCCAAATCATCATATCCCGTATTTATATGCTTACGTAGGACAACCTTGGAAAATAGCAAAATTAATTCGAGAAATCGATGAGAAATTCTACTCAACAAAGCCAGACGGATTGTGCGGTAATGAAGATTTAGGACAAATGTCGGCTTGGTACGTTTTATCTTCTATGGGATTTTATTCGGTTAATCCCGCAAACGGAATTTATGTTTTAGGAAGTCCGTTGGTAAACAATGCTGTAATTCATCATAAAAAAGGAATTTCATTTACGATAAATACGGTTAATAACAGCCCTTCAAATATTTATATCCAAAAAGCAGAATATAATGGTAAACCTTATACAAAATCATATATCATACACGATATGATTACAAAGAACGGAGAACTGAAATTATATATGGGAAGCAAGCCTTCGCAAACATTTGGAGTAAAAAAAGAAGACAGACCGTTGTAGTGAAAAGCTAAAAGGTGAGATGTAAAATGCAAAGTGCAATTGGACATATCACATTTCACATCTCACACTTCACATTTGACAAATCACATGAATATGAAAATAAAAAGTTTAATTTTTTTTGGATTAATACACTGCTGCATTTCTATAAATGCACAGGTTAAAGAGCCAGTAGAATATGTAAATCCGTTAATGGGAACGCAGTCTTTGCATAATCTTTCTAACGGAAATACGTACCCAGCCATCTGCAGACCTTGGGGAATGAATTTCTGGACGCCTCAAACTGGAAAAATGGGCGATGGATGGGCGTATACCTATACAGCAGAAAAAATCAGAGGATTTAAACAGACGCATCAGCCTTCGCCGTGGATGAATGATTATGGTCAGTTTTCGATTATGCCAGTTACGGGTAAATTGGTTTTCGCCGAAGACGAACGCGCGAGCTGGTTCAGCCATAAAGCTGAAGTTTCAAAACCGTATTATTACAGCGTTTATTTGGCTGATCATGATGTTACAACCGAAATTACGACAACAGAAAGAGCGGCGCATTTTCAGATTACATTTCCAGAAAATGAAAAATCTTCTATTGTAATCGATGCGTTTGATAAAGGTTCTTACATCAAAATAATTCCTTCAGAAAATAAAATAATCGGTTATACAACTCGCAACAGCGGAGGAGTCCCTCAAAATTTCAAAAACTATTTTGTGCTGATTTTTGATAAAAAGTTCTTAACCAATTCAACTTGGATTGATAAAGTTCTGAGTGCTGATAAGTTAGAAGCAGAAGGGAATCACGTAGGCGCAGTTGTTGGTTTTCAAACCAAAAAAGGAGAAAAAGTAAATGTTAGAGCGGCATCCTCTTTTATAAGTCAGGAGCAGGCAGAATTGAATCTGAAAAACGAATTAGGCACATCGACTTTTGAAGAAATAGTTTCACAGTCTAAAGCCGAATGGAATAAAGTTCTAGGGAAAATTACTGTAGAAGACAATAATATAGATCAGTTAAGAACTTTTTATTCTTGTTTGTACCGTACAGTCTGTTTTCCTCAAAAACAATATGAAATTGATAAAGAAGAAAAAATTGTACACTACAGCCCATACAACGGAAAAGTCCTTCCGGGTTATATGTATGCAGGAACAGGATTTTGGGATACTTTTCGTGCTTTATACCCTTTGTTAAATCTGGTTTATCCTTCTATTAATAAAGAAATGCAGGAAGGATTGATCAACGATTATAAAGAAGGCGGATTTCTGCCAGAATGGTCAAGTCCAGGTTTTAGAAATGTAATGGTCGGAAATAACTCTGCTTCTGTAGTTTCAGATGCTTATGTTAAAGGATTACGTGGTTATGATATCAATACTTTGTACGAAGCTTTACTTCATGGCGCCAATAATGAAGGCCCGATGGATGCTGTAGGTAGAAAAGGAGTTCAGTATTACAATACTTTAGGTTATGTTCCGTATGATGTAAAGATCAACGAAAATGCAGCGCGAACGCTTGAATATGCTTATGATGATTTTACAATCTGGAAACTGGCAAAGGCATTAAATCGTCCGAAAAAAGAAATCAGTCTGTATGAAAAGCGAATGCTGAATTACAAAAAACTCTATAATCCGGAAATAGGATTAATGAGCGGCCGAAATAAAGATGGCAGTTTTCCAGCCAATTTTAATCCGTTTAAATGGGGAGATGCTTTTACCGAAGGAAATAGCTGGCATTACAGCTGGAGTGTTTTTCACGACATTCAAGGCTTGATTGATTTAATGGGCGGAGAGAAAAATTTCACAGCAAAATTAGACGCCGTATTTACTATGCCTCCGGTTTTTGATGATAGTTATTATGGAGCTGTTATTCACGAAATCCGCGAAATGCAGATTATGAATATGGGACAATACGCGCATGGAAACCAGCCAATTCAGCACATGATTTATTTATACAATTACGCGGGAGAACCTTGGAAAACACAATACTGGTCAAGAGAAGTCATGAACCGTTTGTATAAACCAACTCCAGACGGTTATTGCGGAGATGAAGATAACGGACAGACTTCTGCTTGGTATATTTTCTCAGCAATGGGATTTTATCCGGTTTGTCCAGGAACAGAAGAATATGTTTTGGGAGCGCCTTTGTTTAAGAAAACAACGGTACAGTTAGAAAACGGAAAACAGCTTATTATCAATGCGCCAAATAATTCAGAGACTAACAAATATGTAAACGAATTAAAATGGGATAATGCTCTTCATACTAAAAATTATATCAATCATTTTGATGTATTGAAAGGGGGAGAATTAAATTTTGATATGACAAGTTCTCCCAATTTTAAAAGAGGCACAACAAAGGAATCATTCCCATATTCTTATTCAACTTCAAAATAAAAATATATGCAGTCACGTAGAAAATTTATAAGAAACGCAGGCATTTTTTCAGCAGGATTATTGGCACTTCAAACAGAAGCTTTCGGATTTAATTCAGATGCTTTTCCTTTTCCGCTAAAAGATTTTGTTTCCAAAAGGCCTCCTGTTGGAGAAAGAAAATTTACAAGTAAAGCAATTGAAGCCGCTATCGTACGCATTAAAAAGCAAATTGCTAATCCAGAATTAGCATGGATATTCGAAAACTGTTTCCCAAATACATTAGATACAACAGTCGATTTTGAAATTATTGACGGAAAACCAGATACGTATGTAATTACGGGAGATATTGATGCCATGTGGCTTAGAGATAGCACAGCGCAGATTTGGCCTTATATTCCGTTTGTAAAAGAAGATCCGAAACTGGCAGAACTGGTAAAAGGCGTAATTAATCGTCAAGCGAAATGTATTCTGTTAGATCCGTATGCGAATGCTTTTTATAAAGATTTTACGAAGGAAAGCGAATGGAAAAATGACCTTACCAAGATGCAGCCTGGAATTCATGAAAGAAAATGGGAGATTGACAGTTTGTGTTATCCCGTTCGATTAGCACACGGATATTGGAAGGAAACGGGGGATATCAGTTTATTTGATGCTAAATGGAAAGAAGCGATGCTTTTGATCCTGCAGACTTTTAAAGAGCAGCAGCGAATGGATGGTAAAGGAGGACCTTATAGTTTTCAGCGTCAGACAGCGTGGGCAACAGACGGAGTTCCGTTAGGCGGTTATGGCTATCCGGTAAAACCGTGCGGATTAATTGTTTCGACTTTCCGACCAAGCGACGATTCTACTTTATTCGGTTATCTGATTCCGAGCAATATGTTTGCTATTGAAATATTGGGCTATCTGATTGAAATTTTTTCTCTTCCGGCTTTAAAGGATAATGATTTGGTTGCGAAAGCCACAAAATTAAGAGATGAGGTTCAAAAAGGACTTAATGAACACGGAATTATTAATCACCCGAAATTCGGAAAAATTATAGCTTTTGAAGTAAACGGATACGGCAGTTTCCACATGATGGATGATGCTAATGTGCCGTCATTATTATCATTACCTTATTTAGGCGCTATCGCTCCAAATGATCCTTTATATCTTAATACAAGAAAAGTAGTATTGTCAGAGAATAATCCGTTTTTCTATAAAGGAAAAGCAGGAGAAGGTATTGGCGGTCCGCATACAGGAGTCGATACAATCTGGCCAATGAGTATCGTTTTGAGAGCCATTACAAGTGTAGACGAAAAAGAAATAAAGACTTGTATCAGCAATTTAATCAAAACAAATGCTGATACAGGATTTATGCACGAATCGTTCCACAAAGACGATGTGAGTAAATTTACTCGTAAATGGTTTGCTTGGGCTAATACATTATTTGGCGAAATGATTGTACACACCAGTATTCATTATCCTCAAATTTTAAAAGACAAAAATATCTAGTACTAAAGTTTAATAAATAAAAATGAATACATCACACGCCATTGGGCTAGATATAGGAGGAACTCATATTACCGCTGCGGTTATCAATAAAACAGAGATGAAAGTTCTTGACTTTTCACTTTGTAAAGAATCTTTTGATTCGAATTTGCCAACAGATCAGGTTATGAGTATCTGGAAAAAAGTAATCAGAACGTCAATTGAAAATTCTAAAGTAAAAGATATTACAGGAATTGCAATTTGCATGCCTGGGCCATTTGATTATAAAAACGGAATTTGTTGGATTAAAGACCAGTCGAAATACGAACATTTTTACGGATTAAACATTCGAGAATTGCTTCTGGAAACTCTAGATTTTCCTGTAGATTTTCCAGTTCTTTTTGAAAATGACGCCGTTTGTTTTGGAAAAGGCGAGGTTTTTAAACAGCAGGAAAATCTTTCTAAAAAAGTTATGGCGGTTACTTTAGGAACTGGATTAGGTGCTTGTTTCATTGATAAAGGAGCATCAATCATTTCAGGTAATTCTGTTCCCGCTGATGGAGAAATTTACAATTTGCCATATAAAGAAGGAATTGCAGAAGATTATGTTTCGGTTAGAGGTCTTTTATCGCATTACAAATCTTTAAGCGGTAGCGATCTCAATAATGGCTTAGAACTGTATAATCTTGCGAAAGATGGAGACCAACAGGCAATTGAGGTGTTTGAAAGAATGGGAGAGGATTTAGCGGCAGTTGTTATTCCGTGGATAAAAAACTTCACAGCAGATCATATTATTATTGGCGGAAAAATTGCCAATGCAAGCGATTTGTTTTTGTCTTCATTTAACAAAACAATTCAGAAATCTGATTTAAAAGTTGAGGTTTCTATTTCAAATGACAATGAAGTTGCAGCTTTACTAGGAGCGGTCAGTTTCCTTTGCGATTAAAAACAAAAAAGGATGAGGTTTAATCTCATCCTTTTTTGTTTTAAGAAGTAATTTCAAATACTAATTTGATTATTATCAACGGATGAATATGATCCAAATAAAATCAATGCATTCTATTTTCAAATAAATAGACTACTTGAAGTCCATTAAGATATATATAACTATTGTCAGAATTGATATTCAAAGTCATTTAAGGCTTGATTCCATAGAATTTCTTGGATATCCCACGAGCCTCTGTTTGACGGTGCTTCTAGTTTTTGGGCAATTATAATTTTCTCCCCGTCAGTGCGTACATTGATCATTCCGTAAACTGTTACCAAGCGCTCTTTGTCTATTGGTGTAGCTGTAGAAGTTTTGTTTTGGGTCTTTTGCAAAAATTCTGGCGTAGATCTGGCAAGTTCGGTTGAGAATATTAATGATCTTAAACCACGACTATATTTTCCAATGGTTCCAAGCGTATCGGGACGGGGATGGCAGTGTGGCTCTTCATCTCCACTAGAAATAATGGTGGCAATAGGGTTTAACGCATCCATAAACTCACTAGTAAAGTCAGATGAGCCATGATGGCAAGATTTAGCTATGTCAGTTTGAAAAACTGTCCTTGCTTGAAGTATTGCAACACGAAGAGCATTTTCAGCAGTCTGTCTTTGAGTTGCAGTACCAGATTTAATTGCAACTCTAAGAGCTGGAAGATCTGCACCAGTATAATGTTTCATCAAATGATCTTCGGCTGGTTCATTTAGGTCTCCTCCAAGAAGCAGTTTGACTTTGCCTATTTTAAGTTTTAGAATAATAGAATGACCATTTTTCGTTTTGCCTTTATTATCCTTAAAAACTTGTAAAGCAGGCTTGCCTTGAATGTTCTCTGCAACAGGTCCTAAAATTTCCATAACTGTATTTTGGCTACCAAGAGCGGGTAGTCCAGCGCGCAGGCCAATTTTATCGGCTGTGGTTTTTAAAAGCATTTTAATGTAATTTCCTTGTCCAGTAGGAGAGCTTACTCTATTTTGGAAGTCTGAATTATATTCGCAAAGATCAGTAATGTAATCTTTACCCTGATTAGAAATCAATGTTCCAAGGGAAGATGGATCTTCTCCGCTTTTTTCGATCATACAGTTATGGTACACTTTTTTTATTGTGAAGGTTTTACGTCCTTCTTTTTCATGTGTAAAAATTTTGGTGAAACCAGCATAATGATCTTCATCTGAATGTGATATAATAACATCCATTGGAGGTGGAAATTTGCCAGGTTTATTAAGGTTGAACCTCCATCTTAAAAAGCGGAACATATTATCTGAAGCACCTGCATCTATAATATAATGCTGATCTTCGGGAGTAACTACGTGACAGCCATCTCCTTGACCAACATCAACAAAATTAACTTCTAATATTCTGTTGGACTGTATTTCTTCAGGTCTGATCCAGCCGTTTTGATTTCTTCCTCTAACTCGGATATATTGTTTGTTATTATGCTGTTCGTAGACAGGAAGACCATCAGGGCCTGTTAGAAGACCGATCCAATCTCCAAATAATAAATGTTTTACCCATTTAAATGTTGTTTTGCCTTTTTTGTCTGTTACATAGTCCATTATTTTTACAGAAGGGAATGTGGCAAACCCATATTTGTTAGTGATAATTTTTTGATCCATTTTTTGTCATATTGGTTAGAGGTAATGCTTTGTTTTGAGAGCTACTATTTTTATTTTATTAAAATTTAAAATATTGATATACACAAAGTTATGTAAAATTGTTTTTGCGCTTTCAAGTATAACTACCTGATTAATAGCTGTGAAATATGAAAAAATTGTAAAGAATACAGAAGCCGCAGTTTTTAAAGCTTTAATAATATTCAAATTGTGATTCTATAATTTTTAATGGAGTAAAATAGCACGTCAAGATTCTATTGCGAAATTTTTTGAGAGGTTGTGTAAATATTAAAAATGGGTGCAAAAGACAAAACCCTGCAAAGAATTTGATTTGCAGGGTTCGTTGTATTTTAACTTTTTTGAGAAAAAAGAAAACCCCTTAACAAAGTTAAGGGGTTTTAAAGTCAGCGGAGAAAGAGGGATTCGAACCCCCGGACCTGTTACAGTCAACAGTTTTCAAGACTGCCGCATTCGACCGCTCTGCCATTTCTCCAGTATGTTGCTCTCATTTTCTGATTGCGAGTGCAAAGATAAGTTGTTTTTTGAATTGTGAAAATTTTTTTGGAACTATTTGCAAAGAAAATGATTGTCTGAGAAAAAAGAAAATCTCTAATAAAGCTAAAGGTTTAACAGTGAGGCAAAAATGAAAAGAGCTAAATTTGGAGGCTTTAGTTTGTTTTGTGAAATATTTTAATTTCTCCAGAGATTCAGTTGTTTTTACTCTAAGATCTTAAGTAACAAATTTGAAGATTTACGACATATAATTAAAACTAGATAAAAATGATGACACTTATAGCGATATTTTTTCCTTGTATTTCCTTTCTTTTAAGAGGTAAAATTTTGACATCTTTACTTTTTTTAATTTTACAGCTTACTTTAATAGGCTGGTTGCCTGCTGCAATATGGGCTGTTACATCTCTTCAGAATTCCAGAGCCGACAGACGTAATGCAAGATTAATAAAGGCAATGCGAAATAGATAATTGTTTTTTATACATGCTCGTTTTTTAAAACAACTTTATTTTAGGATTGGAGAAATCCGCTTAAAATCGGCATTGAATGCAGATTGGGAATTAAAAACATTTGCATAGGTGTATTATGGTAAAAAAGAAAAACCCTTAACAAAGTTAAGGGTTTTGAATTTCAGCGGAGAAAGAGGTTCCTCCTTGATTTATTAAAACCCCAGTAAATACTGGTTTTATATGCTATTTAAGAGCAGGCACAGAAAGAAAAGTGTACCTCAAAATTTTAATCAATTTCTGGATGTAAATATAGGATAAAAACGATAAAGATTACAAATATAATAGGCTAATTTCAATAGATTTAGAAATCTAAGATTGATGTATTTCTGTTGACTGATGCATTTTGAGCTTTTCTTTAAAGAACTATTATGAGTGCTTTTGAGTAATCATAATTATTATGATGTCAATCTATTTCAAGATTTCTATTTTATGTGCAAGAATTGTTTGCTAATGTTAAATGTATTGCTAAGCGAATAAAAACTGGATTTCAAGTTCGGGCAATATTCTTTTCTCACTCTCAAGTATATGTTTGCATATCCACTCCACTCAAAGGTAGCAACTCCAGATGTTCCTGTTTTAGAATTCAATGTGCCACGATTCTGCCACAAAACTCAAAGTATTAAATTTTAATGATGGTTATTACTAATGTGGTTTTAAAAATTTATAGATAATTTATTATAATTTTTTTATTGCCAGTATTAAAATCTAGTTACAATTATTGGTGAAGAAAGAGACCCGCTTGCCTTATTTTGATATCCGTAATTACGGGTATTTTTAGTCTTTTTTATAACTTGGTACACACATAGTTACAGTACACATTGACACGCTCATTAGTGTATAAAAGCACTTATTTCAGTGTGGAATGATCTTTAAAACTCGCCTTACATTTACGTTGCACAAAGGGTATAAGTCCAAAAAATAATAAGCCTGAAAAAAATATTTCTGTCAAAAATGAACATTGTTCAAAAAAAATACATACATTTGCAATGAAAATTATACTTATGAGTGTAGCAGACAGAAAAGCGAGAGAAAAAGAAGCCTTGAAAGCCTTAATTTTAAAAGGAGCAAAAAAGCTTTTTTTAGAGAAAGGAATAGAGCAGACAACTATTAGAAATATAGCTGATGAAATTGATTACAGTGTAGGGACAGTATATGTTTATTTTAAAGATAAGAATGCTATTCTGCATGATTTGCATTCTATTGGATTCCAGGAATTAGGCAGTTGTTTTAAGGGATTGTTCTCTGTAGAAGACCCAATGGAACGACTTCGAAAAATGGGATCTATATACATCAAATTCGCTCTTGAAAATCAGGAAATGTATGACTTGATGTTCAATGTTAAAGCACCTATGGAATTTTTGGAAAACTCCAATAATGAAGAATGGAATGAAGGAGTAGTAACGTTTGGACATGTTAAAAAAACAATAGAGGAATGCATAGACCAAGGGCATTTTAAAGGCCACAATATGGAACCTCTTTCGTTTATGATTTGGAGTTTAGTCCATGGAATGTGTTGTCTCGAAATCCGTCATAGAACTAGAGGTGTAAAATTCACAAATCCAGATACTATTCTATATGACGGTTATAATGAATATTTAAAGATGATAGATAAATTATAATTTTTTTTTGGCTAAAAAAATGAACACTGTTCAAATAACAAACAATGTAATAAAATGAAAAAAACACTAATTCTAATTGCAATTTTACTTGGGTATCATGGATATTCCCAAAATAAATTAGACGGCTACATCGAGACCGGATTAAAAAATAATGAGGTGATCAAGCAGCATAACTTTGACATTAACAAAAGCATGTATGCCTTGAAAGAAGCACATTCACTTTTCTACCCCAGCGTTTCCCTAAATGCCAACTACACGAAAGCTGACGGCGGTAGAACAATAGATATTCCTATCGGCGATATGCTGAATCCGGTGTATAGCACATTAAACCAGCTGACTAATTCTAATGCTTTTCCGGCTTTGCAAAATCAGTCAGTTCTCATAAATCCTGATAATTTTTATGATGCCAGGATTCATACTACAATGCCATTGCTGAATTTTGAAATCATTTACAACAAGAGAATTAAAAAGCAGCAAAATTCCCTGCAGATAATAGAACTGGAGATTTACAAAAGAGAGCTGGTTAAGGAAATAAAAATTGCCTATTACAAATACCTCCAGTCAAAGGAGGGAATTAAAATTTATGAGGAGGCTTTAAAACTGGTTAAAGAAAATCAGAGAGTGAACCAATCCTTGTTTAAAAATGAAAAAATAAACCGCACGGCAGTCCTGCGCAGTGATAATGAGGTAATCCGCATAGAAGCAAATCTGGAAACTGCAAAACAGGCTAGCAATAATGCAAAGTCCTATTTCAATTTCCTGATCAATCAGAAATTGGATACCGAAATAGAAACTAATTATCAAAATGAGCTGCTGCCTACTACCATGGTCAATGAGAATACCCAGAATAGGGAAGAACTTGCAAAACTTGGTCTGGTTAAAGAGCTTAACGGCAATGTAAGCAAGCTGACAGAATCGTATTGGTTTCCAAAATTGAGTGCTTTTGCTGATTTTGGTTTTCAGGATTTTGATTTTGAAGTAAATAAGGACTCCCGCTATTATTTCGCAGGAGTGGGGTTAGAATGGAATATTTTTTCGGGCAACAAAAATAAATTCAAACTCAAACAGGTAGAAGAAGATACTCAAAAAATAAATTCCCAGATTGACAATGTAAAACAGCAGCTGCTGCTTCAGTTTCAAGTTACACAAAACAATTTGAAATCAGCTTTGGAGCAATTCAATGCCGATAAAAACCAAAAAGAGTCTGCCAGGAAATATAATGAGGATATAACCAAATTATACAAAGAAGGGCAGGCCATCTATATTGAACTTCTGGATGCTCAGAATCAATGGGTAAATGCCCAGCTCAATACTAATATAGCACTTTATAATTCGTGGATAGCTTATGCAGAATTAGAAAGAGCCAACGCAACTTTTACCTTAAACCAATAAAAATTAAGATCATGAACAAATCAATAATTATTTCCCTATTTGTATTACCTCTTTTCTACGCCTGTATAGAAGAAAAAAAAGAACGCACAGCTTTTGAAACCGCAGATGTCATTTCCATTAAAACTGCAGCAGCCGAATCTATGGCGCTTACCAAAAATATAAGTGCATCAGGATTGGTAACAACAGAAAATCAAGGCAATTACTCGTTCAAAATTGGCGGAGTGGTCACTCATATTTTTGTTGAAGAAGGACAGTTTTTCAAAAAAGGACAGCTTCTGGCCACTTTAGATGCAACCGAAATCGGTTCAGGCCTGAATCAATCCGATCTGAATGTTAAGAAATACGAGCGTGATTATACAAGGGCTTTAAACCTTTATAAAGACAGCGTATATACTTTAGAACAGCTTCAAAACACAAAAACGGCTCTTGACATTGCCAAAAAACAGAAAGATGCTGTTGCTTTTAATGCCCGTTATTCAAAAATTTATGCCGCAGCCGATGGTTTTGTAACTTCAAAAATTGCTAATGTAGGTGAGGTTGTGGGGTCAGGATCTCCAATTCTGGCAATAAACGAAACCCGCCAAAACAGAAATTATCTGCTAAAAGTCGGTTTGACAGACCAGGAATGGGCCGCTGTAAAAATAGGCCAAAAGGCCGCTGTCACCCTTGACGGCTATCCTGACGAAAGCTTTGAAGCCTCTGTTTTTAGAAAGTCACAGGCGGCAGATGCTGCATTGGGTTCGTTTCAGGTAGAACTAAAACTGAATATGAAAAACAGTAAACCGGCGGTAGGAATGTTTGGAAAGGCAGAGATTAAAGCCGATAAAGCCGAAGATTTTATCGTAATTCCGTATAACTCACTTATTGAAGCCGACGGTAACAAAGCTTTTGTATTTGTCGTAGAAAACAACAAAGTAAAACGCCAGCCGATTACGATTAATAAATTCGACAATGACAAGGTGTTAGTAAAGGACGGACTTCAAAAAACAGACCAGATAGTTATTTCCAACAGTGCTTATCTCAACGAACAATCAACTATCAAAATCATTAAATAATCTTATACCATGAAGATAACAAACTTTTCCGTTAAGAATTATCAGTTCACACTGATTCTAGCTCTATTAGTTGCTGTGGTAGGGGTTCTTACCTTATTCACAATGCCAAGATCGGAAGATCCTTCAACACATCCGCCGCAATATCTGATTACCGTTATTTATCCCGGTACGAGTCCAAAAGATATGGAAGAACAAGTCGTAAAACCTATTGAAAATAAGATTTACGGATTGGAAAATATCGAAAAAATACTAACAACGGTAGAAGATGGTGTAGCCGCTTTTCAGGTAAAATTCAAATACGGAGTGGATATTGATAATAAATATCAGGAAATATCCACCGAAATGAATGCCCTTAAGAACAGCGGACTTCCTAAAGATATTTATCAGATAAAAACCGAAAAAAACTCGTCTTCTGATGTGAAAATTCTTCAGGTAGCCTTGGTTTCCGAAAATGTATCAGACAAAAAATTGCGCGATGAAGCAGATAAACTAAAGGCAAAAATTGAAAAAATAACCAATCTTAAAGAAGTGAATTACTCGGGAATTCCAGAACAGGAAATCCGGGTGGATTTGAATTTGGAAAAATTGGCACAATTAAAAATTCCATTAAACGTAGTGATGGGAAGTCTGCAAAGTGAAGCTGCCGATATTCCCGGCGGAAGTATTGATTTGGGGACCAAAGTATTCAACGTGAAAACAAGCGGCAAATTCAAAAATGCAGCCGATGTTGCCAATACGGTGGTTTACAATGCCAACGGAAAAATCATCTATATGAAAGATGTAGCCGAAGTAAACTATAAATCTGAAGTTGTAAATCATATCACCAGAATTAACGGCCACCGATGCGTTTTGGTTACTGCCGGAATGAAAGATAATGTAAACATCAGCGATGTTCAAAAAGAGTATTTGCCGTTAATAGAGGCATTTTCTAAAGAGCTGCCTGCTAACATCAAACTAATAAAAAACTTTGACCAGGCCGATATGGTATCAAGACGTTTAGGCCATTTGGGTTTTGATTTTGGTTTAGCTATTCTTTTGGTTGTTATTACCTTGGTACCGCTAGGAGGGAGAGCCTCTCTAATTGTAATGATATCCATTCCTTTATCATTGGCTTTAGGGTTAATTGCAATGAATGCTTTGGGATATTCTTTAAACCAATTAAGTATTGTGGGGCTGGTAGTAGCTTTAGGACTGCTGGTTGACGACAGTATTGTGGTGGTAGAAAATATTGAGCGCTGGCTGCGTGAAGGACATTCTAAAATGGACGCCGTTTTAAAAGGAACAAAACAGATTGGTATTGCTGTTGTAGGTACTACCGCTACTTTGGTTATAGCCTTTATACCATTGGCTTTTCTTCCGGATATGGCAGGTGAGTTTCTCCGAAGTCTGCCTATGGCGGTTATCACCAGTGTATTGGCCTCTATGATTGTGGCGCTGACATTGGTTCCGTTTTTGGGAAGCCGATTTTTAAAAACGCACGATCACGCTGAAGGAAACATCTTTCTTCAATATTTGCAAAAGTTCCTTACCCGAGCGTACAGAGATATTATGCCAAAAGCATTGAAATTTCCAAAAACGACTATTGCCATTTCTTTGTTTTTAAGTGTTATAGCGTTTGGATTGTTTTCGGCAGCCGGATTTAAATTGTTCCCAACTTCAGAAAAACCGATGTTTTTAATCAATATCAAAATGCCTCTTCAAGCTAATATTTCTGAAAGTGACAGGGTAACAAAACTGGTGGAAAAAGAATTGAAAAACCACAAAGAAATTGTGTATTTTACTTCAAATGTGGGACACGGAAACCCTCAGATTTACTACAACGTGCATCCTCAGGACAGAAAATCTGATTTTGCGCAGATTTTCGTGCAATTGGACAATGAAGCAAAACCTTCGGATAAAACTAGTCTTATACAGGAATTACGCGAAAAATTTAAAACGATGCCTTATGCTAAAGTAGAGGTGAAAGATTTTGAACAAGGACCACCATTAGAAGCCAATATCGTAGTGCGGTTATTCGGCGAAGACCAGGCGGTTTTACGTAAGTTATCTTCTCAGGTAGAAACCATCTTGAGAAATCAGGAAGGAACAGTTTACATCAATAACGAGTTGAATACCTATAAAACCGATATCAAAGTAAAGATTAATAAAGAAAAAGCGAGAACCTTAGGCGTACTGACCAGCGAGGTTGATAAAGTAATTCGACTGGCTGTTGCCGGTTTAACAGTTGGAGATTATATAGACGACCGTGGAGATGCAAGAAACGTAACCCTTACTTTACCAAGGGATAAGTTTTCTAATCTTAATGCACTGAAAAATTTATATGTAAATAATGTTCAGGGAACGCCAATTGCATTGAATCAAATTGCAGCGGTATCTTTTGAAACAGCACCAACAGCTATAAACCACTTTAATAAATCTCCCTTTTCAAAAGTCAGTGCCATGACAAAAGATGGTTATTTAGCAAATGACCTGCTGGTAAATATTATACCAAAATTGGATAAACTTGAAATGCCAAAAGGGTATTATTACAAACTTTCCGGAGAAAAAGAATCAGAAGGTGATGCTTTGGGAGGTAATTTTCTTTCTGTAATTATATTGAGTACGTTCTTATTTATTGCTGTTTTACTGCTTCAATTTAAAACATTTAAAGGGATTATTATTGTTATGTCCATCATTCCTTTAGGTATTTTAGGAGGCGTATTATTTTTAATAGCATCAGGGAATCCAATGTCGTTGGTTTCTATTATTGGTTTTATTGGATTGTCGGGAATTCAGGTCAAAAACTCCCTTCTTCTGGTCGATTTTACAAATCAATTAAGACAGGAAGGAAAGTCCATTGACGAAGCGATTGCTATTGCAGGAGAAACCCGTTTTCTTCCGGTAGTCTTGACATCCGTTACCGCAATCTGTGGTTTGATTCCCCTGGCGGTAAATCCCAATCCCCAGATATCTCCTTTAGCGATCGTATTAATTGGAGGGCTTATAAGTTCAACAATCCTTGCAAGAATTGTAACACCGGTGATGTATAAACTGATTCCGCCAGATTTAGAAAAACTATAATTAAACCATTTAATCAGTAAAGGCATTTATAAATAATGAACCAGACAGAAATACTAAATAAAAAGAGCTGCATAGTAAAAACATCTTTAAAAAGTATAAAACTATGTTTCTGTTGGGTTAAAAAAGAAAATAAGATGAAAACAATTTTAATTACAGGAGCATCATCAGGTTTTGGATTGATGTTAGCAAACAAGCTGCATACAGAAGGACACAATGTAATTGGTACTAGCAGAAATGCAGAAAAACTGCAAGCCACAGTTCCTTTCAAGGTATTGTCTTTAGATGTTACAGATGAAAAATCGATAGAAGAATTTACAAAGCAATTATTTGAAACCGTAAAACAATTAGATGTTCTGGTGAATAATGCGGGTTATATGCTCATTGGATTAGCAGAGGAAACTTCAGCAGAGGCAGGGAAACTTCAATTTGAAACTAATTTTTGGGGAACAGTAAATGTAACAAAAGCAATTTTGCCTTATTTCAGGAAACAAAAGTCTGGTCAAATTGTTACAGTGAGTTCAATGATGGGGCTTTTATCTTTACCTATGCACCCCATATATGCTGCATCCAAACATGCCTTAGAAGGATTCTTTAAGTCATTGCGTTTTGAGGTAAGCCAATTTAATATCAAGGTTAGCATGGTAGAGCCTATGTGGGCAAAAACAAATATTGGCATAAATATGATTGCTATTGATGGAAATATAACAGAATACAGCAACTATAAAGAGCAAGTGAATAAGTATATCAAAAATGGTTTGGCAAATGGAGATGAGCCTTCTCTAATAGTGAACAAAATTATTAAAGTGATAAATGCTAAAAATCCAAAATTCCGAAACATCATAGGAAAAATGGCAGGAATGGTACTATTTCTTAATAATTACGCCTATACACAGTTTGAAGGAGCAATATATAAAAGTGTAAAAACAGCAAAATAAATCATCTTAAATATCAATACAATGGAGAAAATTCGCAGCGAATCAGAACAAGGTGAGTTCATATCAAAAAGCAAAGACATCGTCTCTCATTCAACGACTCCTGGAGAAGAGATGACACACATGGAGTTCGAACACGTCACCTTCGACCTGCCACATGGAACCTTTCACGCACTGCAGGGTGGTGATCCCAATGGCCAGCCAACTGTCTTCTTACACGGCTTCCCAGACCATTCACCGACCGCGAGGCTCTTCCTAGCCGAGCTCGGCCGCCGCGGCCGCTACGTCGTCGCACCTTGGCTTCGCGGTTACTCTCCGTCCCCAACCGCTGGGCCGTTCGACTTTGTATCGCTCACCAGCGACGTGCTCGCACTAATCGACCGCTGGTCTCCGGGACGGCCTGTGGAGTTGATTGGCCATGACTGGGGTGCCCTGATCACATACGATGCCTGCGTCACAGCACCGGAGAAGATTGTACGTGCGGTCGCGCTAGGAATCCCTCATCCGCTCACGTTCATGAGACGGCTGACGCACCTGGCTCAGTTGCGCCGTAGCTGGTACATGGGGCTTTTTCAACTGCCAGGAAGCGGCTGGGCAGCCACCGCCCGCGATCTCTCCCTCATCGACCACCTCTGGCGTCAGTGGTCGCCCGGCTTCTCGCTCGATCCTGATCTCAAGGCGGAGCTGCATGAGCACCTGCGGGCGAGCATGCCTGCACCTCTAAAGTACTACCGGGCGATGCTGCGACCTGGCATGATTGGGGCGACGCGACGCATGTCTAAGCCGATCAAGGTGCCCCTGCTGCAGCTTTACGGTGCCAACGACGACTGCATCCTCCCCGCGCAGGTTGACGACCGACATCGGTTCGCCGCCCAGCATGCAATGGAGGTCGTCCCAGACATCGGCCACTTCCTTCACATCGAGGCACCCGAGGCAATCGCGGAACGGATCGCGGTATGGAGCCTTGCACTTTAAGAAACGACACAGATCTATAAAACAAATGGCTGACGTGAAAAAAATATCAAGACGAGAACTGATAAAAAAGGGCGGGCTGGCTTTATCGGTTTTAGCTTTACCTTTACCATTAACATCATTTTTAAATTTTAATGAAATGACAAATAACAAAAATTTTGACGTAATTATAGTTGGCGGAAGTTATGCAGGGCTTTCGGCAGCAATGGCCTTGGGGCGGGCATTAAGAAATGTCCTGATTATTGACAGCGGTCTGCCTTGCAACAGACAGACTCCCCATTCCCATAACTTCTTGACCCAAGACGGAATAGCGCCGGCCGTTATCGCGGATAAAGCAAAGAAAGAAGTTTTGAAGTACGATACTGTAAAATTCGTAATGGACCTTGCCGCTAGTGGAAGGAAAACCGATAAAGGATTTGAGATTTCAACGCAATCAGGAAAGGTATTTGCAGCGAAAAAACTCATTTTTGCAGCAGGCTTAAAAGACAGCATGCTAAAAATTGAGGGATTCTCTGAATGCTGGGGAATCAGCGTGCTTCATTGCCCGTACTGCCACGGCTACGAAGTAAAGAACCAAAAAACAGGGATTTTGGCAAATGGATATGGTGCATTTCATCTGGCCCGTCTGATTCATAATTGGACAAAGGATTTGACCCTATTTACCAATGGAAAATCAGAATTGACGCAAGAACAGACCGATGAAATCAAAAGGCACAATATTTCAATAGTTGAAAAGGAAATAATCTCACTGAAACACAAAAAGGGTGCTGTTGAAGAAATAGTTTTTTCTGATAATTCAAGTTTTGAATTGAATGCTATCTATTCAAGACCTCCTTTTGAACAGCACTGTAAAATCCCCGAATTATTGGGTTGTGAACTGACAGAACAGGGACTTATCAAAGTTGATGTATTTCAGCAGACAACTGTGGATGGTATATTCGCTTGTGGAGACAGTACCAATCCGATTCGTGCTGTATCATACGCTGTATCGACAGGAAACAATACAGGAGTATTCCTAAATAATGCAATGACAGAAGAAGATTTTTCAAGATAACAATAACTGCCACATACGAGGCGACTGGTTTTATGGCTCTTAAACGGTGCGGCTTCACAGCAGAACAACTTGTACATTAGATCATCTTTCGTCTTCAGTTGTGGGCAGACGGAACACGGAATACCATCACCACCAAACTTTTAACTGTCAGCAGCAAGCAATTTTTAAATCAAATCAGCATGAAAACTTCAATACCCCGCATGCCCCCTCCATTTTATTTTGTTGTAGGATTAACTGCGATGATATTACTCAATTTATTTTTTCCAATCGGACATTGGCTGGTTTTTCCTTGGAGATACAGCGGAATCATACTAATTGTCCTTGGACTTTCACTTAGTTTTAGAAGCGGTATGTTCTTCCGGAAATTAGGCACAGATCCTCGGCCAGGTAACCGGGCAGCTGTAATTGTAACAAATGGACCATTCAGGTATACAAGAAATCCAATGTACTTTGGGTATATCATTATGCTTATTGGCGCTTCAATACTTTTAGGAACACTATCACCGCTAATTATAATTCCTATCTTTTTTTTAATACTTCAAACACAATTTGTACTTCGAGAAGAGAAATGGATGGAAGATTGGTTCGGCGAGCCATACCTGGAATATAAAAAGAAAACCCCGAGGTGGTTAATTTGAAAAGAGTATACGGCCCTAACAGGTTCTACTGCATTTATGCATTGATTTTATCTTTTGAATTTAAATACTAAAAGAAAGTGAAAAGGTCACAGCTGTCCAAATCTATAATTCTTCAGAAAGTTTGTTTTTAAATTAAGATTTACACTGAGCTATCGTGACGCTGCAGCAATAAGGAAGGTTAGCGGAATCATTGCAGTTCGTGTTGCAATGCCGCTGGCTTTATGAACTTGCACCTTTCATTGAATAAGAGAAAGGGGTGAAGCGGGGACAGTCTGGAGATTGGATGAAATTTATATAAAAGTAAAAGGTATTTGCTGTTATCTGCACAGGGCAGTGGATAAACGAGATAATAGGGCTGGCTTTCTTTGACCAGAAAATGGCGGAGAATGAGTGCCCGGCCATTTCTGATTAAAACAATCAGCAGTAACTGCCGTTAAGAGTAATAAACATTGATAAAAGCGGTTCTGATACTGCCGCTGTCAAATTCTATAAAAAGCGCTCGTTCTCAAAGATTAAAATCCGGTAGTGTAAATATCTCAACAATACTGCACAGCAGGATGATAACTTTTATTCAGCTGAATTCAGCTTACTGCACCTTAATTTATTCATTAAGCCAGCTCCATCGTCTGGCCCAGTCTAATAAAATTTCCTCTCTCCATTTAGAAACGGTTTTACCGCCTTGTATTTTTCCAAAATACAGATTTTTATCCTGCTTATCTGTAAACCAGCTGCTTCCCAACTGGTAATCATCTCTGCTTTTTATTCCAGGCCATATGTTATAAACACCTATTACTCCGGTTCTGCCATTAATTTCTTCGATGCTGGAAGAAAACTTATAATTTAATATTTCCGCTTTTTTGGGAATATATCTAATTGCGAAAATACCATTCCCGATATAATTGCCTGGCCATTTTTGAGTCGTACTGCCATATGGAACTTCCATTGAGAATTGGATTGATTCTTTAGCAGCTTTTATTTTCGGCCCGGAGAAACGAAACTCCATTATGGAGCAGAATGCTATACTGTCTTTAATGGTTGTAGTGCGGTTTAGTACGATTCTTGGACTATAATTGATTTTTTCAAAACTGCCTCCCCAGCTCTCGCGCGTCGGATCCTCTGGATTGCCATCCATCATATAAAGCAAAGATGGAGTATCTCCCATTTTGACCTCTCCGTTGTAATAATTTATGAAATCCCTGCCCAGGTAACTTTTATCTTGAATAAATTTATTATAATAATCTGATATTCTGACGCTGTCCGGCTCATCACTGTGTGAAAATAATCCATAGTAAGAAGAATTATTTTCAATGAACCATAAGTTTGGAAAATTGGCGGCAATATAGGCATAGCTGTTTGCGCTCCATTTTTTATTGGGGCCTCCAATCCAGTAAACGCGGATTTTATTTTGAATATCAGGACTGTCATGTAAGGCCTGGGCCAGGTCTTCCAGACCTCCCCAGCATAAAACCCATAAAGGCTGCCTGCTTTTTTTCTTAGCGCATTTTATAATCCAATCGGAACCTTCGGTAGCTTTTGAGTAGCCAAGAAAAGAAACGTTTCCGTAATAGCCTTGTTTTGATATGGAGCGTAAATATTCAGGCAGAGCAAATCCTTGCTGATGTTTTTGCAGTTTTGGAAGATCTTTTTCATACAGGTCAATCATTCTCAATATTTCCTGTTTGCTCCCATTGCCATAGGAAGGCGATGAAACCAATCCTTCAATTTCGAACTTATCACTATACATTAACAAATGCGCCAAAGATTGGTTATCGTCCGGATCTGTTCCGCCAATATCAGTGCTGATGAGTATTCGCGGTACTGCTGGCGGCAATTTTTGACCATACATGGCGGTCAGATAGAAGTTTAAAAAACAAAATATATAAAATTGGATTTTCATATCGAAAAATTTAAATCTGAAATAATTGCTCTCCGCTGCTATAGGAAATTACGTGTTACAGTTATTTGCTTCCATTAATGATGTAGGATGTAATAATATTCCTGTTTTCTGCCGCATCTATGAGTCTTATCTTTGGTTTTTCAAAACTACTAAAAAATAGATACTAAAGGTCATTGTTATCCAAAATATGTAATCCTTCAGGCAGTGGAAATGCTAACAAAAAAGGGAGCAAAGTTAAGGGGGCATTTTTGCACCCTTAAATATTTTATAAAATCTTTTTAGATTGAAATTTAGTCTGTTAAATAAAAGATGATTAATGATGTATACAGTTTCGAACCTAAAGCCGGAAAGCCTTGATTTTGCTGAATTTTTGGTTTTGTAAAACTGCAAGTGCCACGATTTTGCCATAAAACTTAAAACATCTATTTTCAAAATAGATTTTAGATGATTTATGGTAAATTTGCTGCTTGTGAACAGGTTCCGCTTTAAATTATTTGAACCCTTAGTGTATACATCCGATTCGAACCTAAAGTTGCCTCGCCATGATTTTGTTGACTTTTTGATTATAAAAAAAGTACTTACCACGATCTTGCCATAAAACTTAAGCTGGTGAGATATCTTTTAGCATTTAACTATTGTGCGAGAAAAATTATCTAGATCAATAGAAAACATAAATTTATGGAAGAGATTAATTAAAAGTTTTATTTCTTAAATTTAAATTTTATATTCTTAAAAGGCAAATTCGGCATGGCAGATTATTTTATTGAAGCGAGTACTCCCCACACTGGCACACAGATTGTTCTGCGAAGTCTTGCCCGCGTCGAAGGATTTCTTATTAAAGCATTTGATGAATTTTCAGATGACTTTAAAGATGCCGTTCATCCTCACAGGCACGACCATTACACCGGAATGCTTATTGAAAATGGTGAAGTGGAAGTGCTGTTGGATTTTGAGCCTTTTAAAATGCCTGCGGGAACCCTCTTTATATCGCCGCCCTATCAGGTGCATCAGGTTAATAAATCATCCCAGGCGAGCGGCTGGTATTTTTCTTTTGAAAATAATTTGATTGAAGAGTCTGTACGTGCCACACTTGATAAGTCATTGGAAGAGATTATTTCTGTAAAACTTACTGTGAAAGAGTTTGACTGGTTTAAGTCTCTGCTGCTGTCGATCATGTCACTTGAGCAGATCAATCAATCCGCATACAAAGATGTTTCCCATCCGCTGCTTTCAGCATTTGTCGCCCAGGGAGGTTTATGTTATCAAAGTAAGCATCAGTTCAGCACGGCAAACATCGCATCGCGTCCCGTCATAATCACAAAGAAATTCATGAATTTAGTCCGGCATAATTATCATCATTTAAAAAAACCTGCAGACTATGCCGATAAACTTCACATCACCGTGACCTATTTGAGCGAGACCGTTAAAAAAATAACGAATCTGTCCGCTACTCAGATTATTCAAAGGGAGGTTTTGAAAGAAGCGCAGCGAATGCTTTATTACACAGATAAAAGCATAAAAGAAATAGCCGATCTGCTGGGTTATGAAGATGAAAAATACTTTATGCGTCTTTTTAGGAAAAAAACCGGACTCTCGCCGACGCAATATAGAATGCATAATTCCCCTCCGGATGATTATTTATTTTAAGGTTGCTTAGTAGGTACTATCTTTAATAAATTGTTTTTGTCCACCTTATACAGCAGTTTGTATATCTTCTGCTGGCTCTAATTTATCCAACTTTGCAGACATGGATTAATTTTTATTTAAAAAGACAAAGAAGATGAAAATACTGGTATTGGGAGGCACAGGACTGATTGGAACCAAGGTCTCAGATAAATTAATAAAAGAAGGTCACGAGGTTATCGTTGGATCTCCTTCACGCGGAGTTAATATAGTAACTGGCGAAGGACTTTCAGAAGCTTTGAAAGGAACCGAGATTGTGATTGACCTTTCAAATTCATCGTCACCGGAAGAAGAAAATGCGCTTCATTTTTTTAAAACAGCAGGAGAAAACCTTGCAGAAGCGGAGCAGCTGGCAGGCATAAAGCATCATATTGTTTTATCTATTGTAGGAATAGACAGTGTGCAGTATATTGGATATATGCGAGCTAAAAAAACTCAGGAAGATCTCATTAAAAAATCAGGTATACCGTACACGATTATCCGCGCAACGCAGTTCCATGAGCATGTTTCTACCATTATAGCGGTTCAGGGGAAAGAGGATTCTGTAAATGTTTCGACACTTGACTTCCAGCCAATAGCGGCGGAAGATGTTGCACAATATGTTGTTAAGTTTGCTTTGGAGCCTGCAAAAAACGATACCATTGAAATTGCCGGTCCCGAGCTTGCTCAAATGGACGATTTTGTTTCCAGATATATAAAACTGACAAAACAAAATGTAAGAGTAATTTCAGATCATGACAATAAATATATGTTCTATGATTTTCCAAAGGCGGGTTTAGTGCCTCAAGGAGCTCATGAAAAAGGAAAGATTTATTTCGATCACTGGGCTCAGAATTAAACTGAAATTGTGGACTCGTTTTAGAGAATCATAAAATTGATTATTAACCATTCGAACCTAAACTCGGCAGAGCGTCATTTTGCCGGGTTTTACTTTTTTAAAAAGTATTGTGCCACGATTGTCGCGCCAAGCTCTATACATCAATTTATAAGTAACGTTGAGATGGACTCAGATTTTATTTGTTGTGGAGGAAGAGGTTCCGCATTTAATTATTAAAAACACTAGTTAATACTTATGTCATATGTTATTTGGGAACCAGCGCAGAAAAAAAGTGTACCTTGGAATTTCAGACAATTTCTTTGGGGAATATAGGCTTAAAACAGCGAAAGATTGGAGGGAGGAAGAGTCGAAAATAAGATGACGGTAAAATGCTGAAATTCCTTGAATTTACAACTTAAAGTCTTGTTGTAAATCTATAATAGTTGCCTTAAAATCTTTTTATTATTCTGTTATATTTTTTGTTATTTTGTTAAATCTATAAAATAATGCCATAATAAAATACTATCATCTAGTGCTTTCCTTGTATGGCTCGAAGTGTATTTTTCTGTGTAAGGAAGAGTGCAATATTTGGATAGTTGTTCGTTTTTTAGCCAAATTATTGAAGTATCAATATTACTGTTAAATTGATTTGTTAACCAAGTATTTACTTTGATAAACCATTCTTCAATAGTGCGACTTTGGACATATGCAAACATTCCGCAAATCCTTAGATGTGAAGAATGGTGACCTCTCTTGAATCGCTCAATCCCTCCACGGTCACCATAAACATATTGCTCATTACTAGAATTTTCAGAGAAACGTTTCGCTTCAAACTCGATAAGTGGAGATGGTTTTCTTCCTCTTGTAAGCACAAAAACACCAATATCTGTTTCCTTTCCCGAATTTCCTTGCGTTGGATTTTTCCTAAAATCATATGGGAAGTAATCTTGATTATTTTCAACTTTACAAAGTTGAAAATGGTGGACTAGAAAGTCACTAATCCTATTTTCTCTGTCTGAGTCCTTTATTGTTTTATAATACAAAGGAAATTCAGATACGTTATTATCTACAAAAAGCAAAATTTTTTCTACCTCATGATTATATGGTACGGATAGGTCATTCTGTTTGGGCAGCTGATATGGGGTTAAATTATCTCTAAGCATCTTGATAGCGGGCTTTTACATAGTCAGCAAATACTTCATCAGCATCACGCAGTGCAATTGAGGCCAACCAATAACGTAACTGCTTTGGTTTTACTAAAATGATGCAATCCTGACCATAAACTTTCATTATCTTTTGAATATGAATTTGTTGTTTATCTATATTTCGATGGGGAATAGTTTCGTTAATATATTGCTCCAAATCTATTACTTGTTCTTCTGTTTTGTTTAAAGTGTTTTCACTATACTCAAATTGCATCGCGATATATTTGCCAGCATCAATAATTTTGTATAGCTGAAAATGTTTATGATCGGTTTGATAAATACTGTTTAATGTTTTACAAAATATCAATGAGAATGTATTAAAATGATTGTTTTCACCTAATTTTTCAGAATCGGTTTTGGAAAATTGATATTTTAATAGGTCTTCGATTATAATATTTTCAACTTGAGATGTTTTTAACAGTTTTAAATCCTCTGGAAATGGTAAGTCCATAAAATCTTCCGTCATTGGTACTGAATGCCGGCTAACTTTAATTTGACTACTTGTTGCGAAAATTATAAATCTTAAAAGTTGTCCAAATTCATTGAAATAGGTTTCTATTTCTACTAGAATAGACCTGTCTTTTGGCGGAGCATAAATTCCAATTATTTTATTTCGAAAGACAAGATATTCATCTGATAAATGTGCAATTAATTTGCTTTCTCCAATATTGGCTCTTATCAAAAGATGTGGCGCACAATAAATAAGTTTATTTCTAGGCCTTAAAAAATTATTAACTTCACATGGATGTATTTCGTTAAAGTTTATCTTATTTTCTTGCAATGCTGAAGCAGGTAAAAATTTTTTACCTGTAATATAATCGACAGCTTTGCCATTTTTATTTTCAATAAAGCCCTCTCCTTTAACCCAACCATCATTTTTTTTTGATTCAATGAACTGTCCTAGAGTTCTAATATTAGAAAATCTTTGTAATAGACTTTTTATTCGACCTCCACCTAATAAATTAGCTTTCCATATAAAAAGGTTTTCAAATATATCTTCTTTACTAATAAAGTGGAAATCATAATGATCAAATTCTAGGAAAAGCCTATTAATATTAGAAAATGTACGATTTGCAACTAAATGTAATACATCCTCAAAATCAGGAGCTGATTTTTGCATAAAAATTGCAGCTGTCGGTACATTTTTTCCACTCCAAAGTTTGTCAGAAAGTTTTGTAAAGTCTAATACTTGAAGCAGGTTGTACATTGAAAACAATTCCTGTCTGAAAATTTTATCTTTTTGGTATAAAATAGGAACAGATGGTTGAATCATTGATAAAATTCCATCACTTTTTAATAATCTCATAGATTGTACCAAAAAATGCAATGCTGGGTTTTCATCAGGAATAGATATATCGCTTTTATATTTGATTGTTTTATTTAATTCTTTAAAATATTGCTTTCTACTTGGCTCTTTACCATTTATTTCTGCCAGATTGAAAGGAGGATTTCCAATTACTAAAGAAAAGTCATTTTTGGGAGCTTCGGTTATAAATTCAAAGAAATCTTTAGTAATAATATTATTGCTCATATCGGGAAATTTTAATTTTTCCCATGTTGGCGGATCTAAATTAACTTCGTCTAATATTGCTAAAGCTAAACTAAAAATAGAGAGTCTAATGGCATCTTGTTGAATATCAATACCATAAATACTTTTTAGTAATAGATTCTTTAAAATAGATAAGGACGGTTTTTCTAATTTGCCAGTTTTTTGCCATTGTTCATATCTCCACCATTGAACAATACGCTTGTAAGCTTTAACTAAAAATATACCTGATCCGCAACTTACATCTATTAGTTTAAATTCCTTTTCAGGAAACTTAAGAGGCATACATTCATCTACTAAAGTCGATACGATCATGTCTGGAGTATAAACAATATCTTTGCTATCTGTTAGCAATTCTTCATAAACTGAACTTATGACCTCTACAGGTAAATGAGAAAACGAATATAATCTCCAGATAACTAACTGCCCGTTGTCATTATTGCCATCTAGATAATCGGCTAATTTTGTAACTTGACTTTTTTGAATGCTTTTTCTTGCTTCAGCTTCATTTTCTAGATTCCATTCAAATATTTTTCCGTTAAAATCTTCTGCTAGCTTATCTAATAGAAGAAGCAATTTTCCCTTGCGTATAACGTCGCAAAAGTCAGCGCACTGAAAATTGTTTTTAAAGTAGGTACCTGCAAAGTAACCGCTTTTCGAATCTTCATCGCGCTCTTCGAGATATTTAATTAATAGGCTTTGCACTAAAAGTTTTAACGCTACGTGCTTATCCAAATTTGACTCCTTTTGAAATCCTTGGAATACATTCTTAAGACCGCGGATCAAATCTCGAGTTGCTGATTGCTCAAATTGAAATCTTTTTTTATTAATATCCTCTTCCCAAAACAATCCGTCATTAAAACTTTGAGCATTGAAAGACTTTATTGCATCACCAGTTTTTTTGATTATTTCAGCAGCATAATGTTCTTTATCTTCCTTTGGTTTCTCTCTCGAGTCAAAAACGCTTACAGCGGATTGTTCTACAATTATGTATGCGGGAACTTGATAACCGTTCCACATGTTTTTGTGTATGCGATTCCGGTCTTCAGTACTTAAAGATTTATGCGTGTAATCAAAGATATACAATTGTGGCACAGAGGATCTGCCATCTTCGAAATAACGAAAATAAACTGCGTCCGCGTCAAATTTGCATGCTGTTTCTAAGGCAAATATTATATCCGGACTGGCGATTGAATTAGGGGTATTTTCGTAGTTCGCAGTTAATAATACACCACTAGTACCTTTCTGAGAAATAAAGGAAAAGTTAAGCTCATGAATATGTTTTTCAAAAACTGCTGCTGGCATATTGTAATTTAAAGAAGTTAATTTACTGCGTAAAGTTACTAATTATAAAAGCCGAAATAACTATAATCTTAAAATTTTCTATAATCTTTCAATTGTTCCCGTGTGTCTGATATAATAATTTCGTCCCAAAAATCTACACTTTTATTTTTGTCTGACAGGGCAAAATTGTCGTCGTACATTTTTTTTAATGATTCATTACTATGTTGAATTTCACTCTTTGTTTTAGTTCCATTTTTATAAATCCAGTAATTAATCATTCCTTTAGAAATTATAGACTCTTTGCCTACTTCTTGTAGTAAGCGAAAGTCATCTTCTAATATAATTTCAAATTTATAAATATATGCCCCGTTTGCGGTTGTTAGTTCAAATTCAACTTTTTTGCCACGTTTTAAAAATGGTTCATTTTTAATTTTTCTGAGTTCTGTTAATGTTTTTAAACAACTTTCGATTTCAGATCTAAATAGAGGAACATCGTATGAATCATGACTAGAATAATTTAAAAGAAATTTTGTATGTCCATTTAAATCTTCGAAAAGCTTAGTATCTAATTCATTCTGTTTTGCAAACCTAATAGCTTCTGAGAGCATTATGGCAAGAGGTTTTAATTGTCCATATTCTCCGAGTTTGAACCTATCTGTTAGGAATTGCTTAACAAAATTTTCAGCTTCTTTTCTTAGAAAATTACCTGAAATATCAAATTTTCCATTTTTTAAATGCCATTCAGCTTGACCTAAATAAGATTCGGATTCAAATATTAATGGTTGGGGAATACCATCTTTGTGGCATTCGTACATTTCTATATACTTCCAATTATCTTGTTTAAAAGATTTTATACGATGACGAAGTAGTTCAAAAAAGTTGCGGTCATGAGTTAAAATAACTAATTGATAGTTTGTGAATTTTGTTAAAATAATGTCTAGTACAATTTCACGATTACTCATATCTAGACTTATCAACACATCGTCTAAAATCAAAAATTTTGGAGTATCACCTGCTATTGCGCCACTAAGCTTTTGATCAAGCATTGCAAATCTAATAGAAAGTGCAATTGCAGTTAATTTTGCTTCATTTAGAAACGTATGTGGTCGCGTAATCTTTTGATTTTTAGCAAGAATTTGTATATGGTTAAAGTTTGTGTGAATAATTAATTGAGGAGCTATTGTCTTGTGATTACGTTGCGTAGTACTTCCTTCTATAAAAGCGTCGTATGAACAGTTTTTAAAATCAAAACTAACTATAAATGGTTGTTTGAAATTTTTTAAATACTCATTAACTGATTCAATAATAGAATCAAAATAAAATTTAAGTTCAATATTAAATTTTTGAATAGCTGTCGTGAATGTTAAATATGCATTATCATGCATTCTGCCCCTCGGTTGTAAGCCATTTTTTATGTAATCCCACCATTCTTGAGCATTTGCATTTGCGAGCGCTCCATCATGGCGAATTAAGACTTCTCTAAAATTTATAAATGGTAAGATATCTTTGTCCATTATTGGAAATAGATTTATTTCCTGTGGATTTTTAAAATCATGAATTTTAGATAGTAACTTGTAATTCATAAGCTCACTTCCTTGAATAGCTTGCGATATCAAAGTTCCAGTTCTAGTGTTCACAATCGTATTGGATATTTGCTTATCAGTTGTAGACTGGTGATCGTCTTCAAAAATTAATTTTATAAAACTATCGTCTGCGTCATTTGCAAAACGATTTCTTAAGTTTTCAGGATGATTATGTAAGAAGTATTTTTGAACTTTGGTATTGTCTGTTTTGAATACACTCTGTAAGAATGTATACAATGCCCAATATAAACTACTTTTCCCGCTGCCATTTTCACCAAAAATTAAAGCATTATTTCTATCCAAGTTTATATTAACTTCCCCATAGAAAAACTTGAAATTTTTGAGTTTTATCTGTTTTATCTTGTTCATTATTTCGAAGTTTTGATTGGCATTACAATATCTGCCAATTTAATATCCATTAATTTCAAATTATTTCGGATTTCATTATCTTTATCTCTCAATTTTTGATAGATCAAGTTAATTATTTGCAATTTATCTGTTTCCGACTTCCCTTCTATAATTTCAAAATCCCGATTCACATATTTTATAAATTCAATGTTAGCCAATTCAAAGTCATCTTTGAAGTACAATTCCATTACCATTGCGTCAAGAATTTCGTCAAATAGTTGAACGATATGGTCGTTTGGAATATAACTATTTATTACCAATGTTTTATCTAAACTACAAATGAATAACATTATATGTGATATTTTTATAAAAACCGATTTATCCTCTAGACAGCTAGTTGGAATAGGAAAGTTTTTTAACAATTTTGATGTTATACTTGGGAAAGATTTGTTATTGCTTTTGGGCGACTCAATAGATAAATAATAATTAAAAATCTTAGAATTTATAATAGGTAATAAATATAGCAACGGGTAATCTTTATTCTTCTGAATAATTACAGCATTTGTATTTTTTACTACGGCAGTTTCTTTTATGTAAGTTGCAAAAGGAGTTGGATTAACGACTTCACGTAGTATTACTTTAGGGTTGTTGAAATATTTAATCTGCCTAGGTTCAGCCAGCCACTCTCCATAATTTATATACTTTTGCTTAGAAATTAAATTATATCGCTTGATACCAGAATCAATGAATCTTAACCAATTCGCCTCTTTTTTGAGATTTTCTGATACAAAAATGTCATTTTCTATTTCATAATTTGTTTGTTTAGGTTTTCCTTTTCCTTGTTGATATACCTTAACTCCCATTACTTGATCATATAATTCAATGAGGGGACTAGTGGCAACATTAATATTCAGACCTTTAAAAATAGTAAATCTTTTTTTTAGATCATTTTGTGGGTAAATTATATTGAAGTTGTTATTTAAAGCATATGATATTTTTTCAGAATTCTTATTTAAATGAGAAACATCTAGATAAGAAACTTTAGAAAATTCCATTTTAGGAGAGACTGTCAATATTGAAACAGAGGTAGGTAAGTTTACTCCTTCAAATACGCTATCTCCGAGATTTAATATTTTAATGAAGTTCGAATTATTTAGTATATAAGCTCGTAAATCAAGAAAAGTTTCCTTTTCAATAAATGAATCACTGGTTATAAATGCTAAAACTCCAATTTTATTCTCAAAATTATTTTTTAGCATCTTAATAGATCTATTGAAAAAAAACTTATAGCTCTCCTTTCCTCCAAATTTTGTTTCTGTATATTGGCTAGATTGCTTAAGTTCATTTGAAATACTTCCTCCATAAGGAGGATTTCCGATAATAATATCAAAGATGTCTAGTCCAAACATCCATTTGGGATCAAACCAATCGGATTTTTCGTTGCTGAAAGGATTCCAGTTGCTAATTTTATGATAACGATTGTTCTCAACCTCACCAAAAAGCCCCTGTTGATCGAATAGTTGTTTTTGAGTATCTTTGAATTTTTGTTTTAAAACTTTTTTTTCCTCTCCAAAACTTTGTATATATTCTTGACGTACTTCATTAAGTTCGATCTCTAATTCAGCTGATGACTTTTTACCGCGTTTATTTAATTCAGATTGACCGTGTCGACTTGGTAAATCGGCAAGTGTGTCGGCGGTTACAAACTTAAACTCAAGATTAGGCAAAGGCTCGACGCCACGATTTGACAAGGATTCATCTATGTTTTCGTCAACAATCAAAGAGAGGAAGCATCGTAGCTTACTAATTTCAGCAGCAATAGGCTGAATGTCTACGCCGTACAATGAATTTTGTATAATTCCAATTTTTCTGGCGTACTCTACACTTGAGCTTGCTAGCTTTTCCTTAAGCTGCTTTTTTACTATTGGATTTTCAATACGGTTGATTTGTCGTTTTTTCCACCATGAGGCTTCTGGATCCAATTTTTGCAATGCTTGAACAATATTTTGTAGCACGCCCATTGGAAAAGCACCTGAGCCGCAAGCTGGATCAAGTATTTTTACTTTGTCAAGGGAATCTAATACATATTCTTTTTCAGATTCTGTAAGTTTAGTATCTGTAGATTCTATCAATTTGAAAATTGGACGCAGTCTTTGTTTTTCAATACTTGTTTGATTATGTAAGTATTGAACTAGACTTTCTGTCACCATATAGTCAACTATATCTCGAGGGGTATAAAAACTACCTGTGGCCTTTCTTGCCGTTTCCCCGCTTTCGGGATCAATTTCCGCTAAAAGATTTTCAAAAATTCTCCCCAACATTTCTGGATCCACGCTCACTTCTATTTCAGCCACAGAGTTTTCATCAATAGTGAAATTATATTTTTCCAGGTCTTTGAAGAAAGAAAGAAACCAATCGTTTACGATTCCAAAATTATATTCATTTGTGCCATTCTTCGTGGGTCTAAAAAAGTCGTCACTTTTGGGTTCGAACAAACCTCCATTCAGAAAAGGGATGATTTCTGTTCCTTCAGGTAAGTTACTGATACGCTTATGCATTGGCGTATTAAGAGTTTGGAAAAACAAACGTTCTAGAACAGCATGATAATAATTGCTATTATTTTTTACAGCTTCAGAAGAAAGTAAATGCTCAGGTAATAATGCTAATTCAGTATCAGATTTCTTCATTTTCAAAAACCAGCAAAATACTGTTCTACCAATTAATCGTACAGCGAATTCTTGTCGTTCGTTGCGATCGCCAGTAGGCAATTTCAATATTCCATGTCCATAGTCTGTTATCCTCTTATCTTTTCCAATTTTCCCTCCAACCAACTTGTAAAAATATGACTGGACAATTTTATAAAACTCTTCATTAAGAGATTCAACACTGAAAGCGTTCAATATGTCTTGTAATGATAATGGTTTACCACTTAATTTACTTAATCTATCGGAAGGTGTTCTTACTTTTTCATCTTTACCTAGGAGATAAGTGTATCTTTTTGGTTCAGTGGCTTGCTTAACAATTTCACCTTCTTCATTTAGCATTTTTACTTCAGAAATAAATGACATTCGCCATTTTTTTTCCTGAACAAAAACAACGATTGCACCATCCACATCATAGTTGTAAACGTTACGCAGTAATTTACGAAGACTAACTTTATTACGTTCTAACCACACATCGGGGTTCACATTTACACGATAAAGACCAATAATTCTATCATCTGTGGTTGTAAAACTACCTAGCTCATAAGCTTCATTAGATTTTTTTCGAGAGTGTAATATAATAGACTTAGGCTGTAAATATATGTTTTTAGCACCGAAAACAGATTGTAAGACTTGTAACCAATCTTCATGGTTATATGATTTTTCAAATATTTTATGTAAGACTAATTTATCCATTATTTTATAAATGTTTCCGTGATTACAATTTCCGGAGTTATACTTAAATCTATGTTATTATTTAAGGATTGATCGTCAATATCAACACTAAATACATCATATTTTTTTGCAAGTGCGATAATCAGATTTTCTGTTTGTCCGTAAGTTGTCTCTTTTTTATCCAATCTCCTTTTAATTTTTCTTATTTCATTTGGTAAAGGGGTAAAAGTTCCATTCTCTATTAAGTCAGCTATTACTTCACAAGCTTTTTTTGTTTCCACTTTTTTGGTAATTGATTTAAAATCACGTAAAAATTTCTTTGCTTGTGCAGAGATAGCATCTGCTTTGTCCGTAGTGGTTAGTGTAACTGTTGTTGTTCCTAAGAAATCCTTATCAAATTCATTTAATGCAGCTTGTACATTATCGTAATGGCTGTTAGGGACATTGTAACCTTGTTCATTTACTCTAGCCTCGAACCGTTCAGCAGCTTCTAAAAAGCTTAAAGGAATTACTTCATTATTTTTAGATACGCTGTAAAACTCCATTTTGAATGAAGATTTTAGAAAGATTAAAGTACTCTCTTTCGACTCTTTAGATATAGTTTTATTATTTTTTCGTGCAGTACGTGCTTTCAGCGGAAAGTTTTTTATGCGTTTAAATTCTCGCGGATTAGCATCTTTAAATTCTCTAATAAATCTTAAATATAACAATCTCTTATCTTCCTCATTTGGCATTCCTTCTTTGAAAAGTTCAAATTGTTCGACAAGTTCTTCATGAGTAAATACCTGCGTATCTTCTCCAAAAGCAGAATGAAATCCTTGTAGTTTTAATAGGGCATTTTTATAAAGCTTTATTTCTTCATCTCCCTGTTGCGAGGGATAAAATATATAGTTATAAACCACTCCTGCAACACTACCAATACGGTTAATCCTTCCAATTCTTTGCATCAATCTTGTCGCATTCCAAGGCGTATCATAGTTTACCAAAATATTTGCTCTGTGAAGATTTACTCCCTCTGCTAAGACATCAGTAGTTATAAGAATTTGATAGTCGTCCTTTCTTTTACCTATATAATTAGCATCAAAATTTTCTTGGATAGTTTCAAATATTTTGTTTCTATTTGAAGATGATACCTTTAATACTCCTTTACTTATGTGTTTTCCGATCTTTTGTGCTAAATAATCTGCGGTGTCATTACTTTCAGTAAATAAAATCACTTGTCCCGTAGGGTTTTTATCTTTGTTTAGTAATTCTTTTTCAAGTGTACAGAACAACTGCTCAATCTTTGGGTCTTCCTCTACCTTATCCCAATCTGTACTTAACTCCTTTAATAAGGTTGCATCTTTTTTTAATCCAGCCAGTAAGTCAGGCGTAAAATCTTCAGCTTTAAAAATATTATTCTTAGGATTGTCCTTGCTTAATTCTATGATTAAATTTTCTATATCTTCCATTGAAACTCCTTTCTCTATTAATTCATTAATATTAAGATCAGGAGCAATCAATACTTTATCATTCTCAAACATTGTAATCATTCTCTGAGTTGATACTAAAAGATTGTTAAGTGTTATCTGAAATGCATGAAAACTACTTTCCAATCTTTTAACCATTAAAGTTTTCATAATTCCTGCCAAGGACTTAGAGATCATTACGGCTTGGTCATAATAACTATCTTGTAAATCCTCTCTTAAAAAACGAATAGCTTGGTATCGGTAGTAATTAATTTTATCATTATCAGTTAAATAGAATATTGTATGATAAAATAATTTACTTAATTTAGGACTTAGGCTGTATCCTACGGTGCGTAAAGGTGCAATTTCAGGGAAAATGATTCCTTGTTCCTTCAAATCTTCGAGATATTTCGGATAATTTGCCAAATCTCTTCTCGTTCTTCTAACTGTAATTTGTGAAATTACTTTCTCACGAATATTATTATAAAGATCACGGATTTTTTCGACATTTGGTTCATCCTCTCTCATTACATCTTTATATTCTCTAATTAGAGGTCCAAAGAAAGATTGAAGATTAGTTATAGGAAGTGTACTTCTTCTCGCATCTTGAAATAACAATAATTGATAATAAAGATCCTGAGGTCTATTATTAAGCGGAGTAGCAGAAATTAAAATTATTTTTTTATTTTTTCCCCCAATCAATCCGTCGCCATTTCGTGGAGCCTTACAAATTCGTTGCAGTAGTCCAAAAGCTTGTGAAGTGTGATTGCGATATTTGTGTGCTTCATCAACCAAGATTAAGTCGTAATCCTCTTTCGGCCAATAATTAACATCATCATTATTAACTATTTTTTCAAGTCGTCCATTTGTGACAAATTTTGTATGCCTGTCAATTCCAAACATACGAAACGTATTTTTCCAGTTTTTTTCTAAAGCTGGTGGGTACACTACTAATATCTTAGTATTTAAAGAACCATTGGCAACCAAAAACCTCTTAGCAACCATAGAAGCTATTATTGTCTTGCCGAGACCAACGACATCGGCTAAAAAAAAACCATTATGTTCCATTAACATTTGAAATCCCTGATTAACCGCATCTACCTGATAGCTAAGTTTTTTATAACTCTTGGGTAAATCGCCAACTGTGTCAGGGTCGTAATCGATATTGTTTCCAAAATATTCGATTAACAATTTAATATAAATTTCAAATGGAGTGAAAATTTGTCCAATGTGAGTTTTATTTTTAAATTCTAAAATATCAGCAGGCAAAATGCTTGTAGATTGTTGCCAAAGTTTTTGAAATTCTATCTTCGTAAACTCAACATCATCATAATCCTTAAGTGCAACATTCAATTCGTAATTTGGTGATTTTTTAATCCCCAGACCAGCTTCGGTTAGATTAGAAGATCCCATAATTACCCAACCGTCCGAATGTGCGGAATGCATTTCAGGTAAAAACAAATAGAATTTTGCATGAATTGCTTTTGAGTTATGAGCTCGTACTTCTATTTTGCCATCTGTAATATCTTGTATAAATTGTAAAATACCATCCTCTACTTCACGTGAATATCTAGCGTCTCTTAAATCCTGTATAAACCATTTTAAGAATTCCTCTTTAGTTTTTTGTTCGTCACCAAAGTAGAAAAGACCTTTTTTTTGAGCATCTGCAAACATTTGATCTACATTTATGCCAACCAATATTTTTATATCTTTTATGTTTTTAAGATAAGGTTGTAATGCAAAATAACCGGAAGAACGAAAATAAGCTACCGCAGCATGAAAGGCAAAAACATTGCTCATATTTTCAAGTATGCCTTTGAATTTTTGGAAAACAGTATTTTCTTCCGTGTTCGTAAAAAATTTTGTACTCATCAATCAGTTTTTGTCTTTATTTTTAATCAATATTTTTTACAAAAAACTTTTAATATTTGTGCAATATTATATAAGAATTCTAATAAAGTTTGTTGTCAGTATTAGACATAGCCCATAAAAAAATATAGTTTTTATGGAGGTTTACAGCAAACAAAGTCTATTTTAAATCTTTTGGTTTAAGTTTTTTTTGTAATTTATTTATTGTGAATGTTTTTAAATGTTTTAATGTGTAAAATGCAAAGTACGCAATTTACTGTATTTCGGGATAAATAGTAACTGTTTATGATTATAAATTTGTTATAACTGTTTAGAGCGACATAATTTTACAAATTATACATTTTTAATATTTAAAGGTTCAAATTCTGTTTTATAAATTTTTCTATTGTAATACCTGTTTTTAAGATACTCTTAATTTAATTTATGGCTATTATAGATTTAGGTTAAAGCTATTGTTATAAACAGTCATCTGGTGAATAGATTTATAAAATCGAGAAAATTTTCAATTAGCGGATACAATGGCTCCGCGTAGATAATTGATTAAAGCGTATAATTTTTAAGTTATATTAATTTTCATTTTCAAAAAGTGTACTCTGATTCTAAGTGTGAATAGCTTTTTTTTTGAAATTTCCATGAAAAGCTTGTATTCCGAAATGACTTACTGGCCTATAAGTGTCTGCTCCGCCAAAAAAAAGCCGGCTATAAGCCGGTTTTCAAAAGAACTAATTAACTGTCCTTTTCTTTACCCTTTCCTTAATCTTATACAAGTTTCTGTTCATAAGACTGATTATCTGCTTATGGTGTTTGGAAGCATTATTTTTAAAACCTCTGCATTGTATGATTTCCATGTTTTTAAGCGACAGCTCAATAGTTTCAACCGACTGGCTGTCTACTTTAGCCGATAATATAAGCGAGTTTTTCTTTTTGTAATACTCGTTGGTAAACACGCAGTGATGCAGGTTATCTCCCTCTTCCATGAAATCCTGCACATTTTCAATTACCGAAACAGTCAGGTTTTTTTCAGAAAAACAAAGCCCGAAAAAGTCCTTTTTTTCCTCGGCATAAACATTCTGAGCCTCGAGTATTTCCGAGCGCATCTCTATGAGATACTTTCTGCGCTGAATGGCTCTTTTTTTCCTTACTAACCTGTCGTGGGATTCGGGCAGGTTGTCGGGGCAGACGTAGAGAGGACAGCTGAGGTCTTTTTTAAACCATCTTAAAAGGCTGATATAATCTTCCCAAATACTATAATCTGAAATGACATAGCTGTATTTTAAGCAGGTTTTTACTGCCTGCCAATTCTGTTTTAGATGCTGCTCATGAGAAGTCAGGTAGTAAGCCAGCATAGAAATCTGTGAAGCTTTCAAAAGGGTTTCCGCAAGAGAATCTTTCAATAGTGCAGAAAAAAGCATCTGAGGGGCTATATTGTGGAAAGACGTTTTAAAACCGTTTCGTTTGAGTGTGCTGACAACTTTCAATTTCGGATAGACCCTGTAAGGGGCTATGCGGTACTTTGGCGAGTTCTGAAAATCTTTCGGTCTTATTTCAAGGGGAGAATAATATTTCCACTGGTCGTATGTCTGAGAAAAAACATTAACCGATAGCGACATGGTACGCACTTCTCCTTTGGGATTAATCCAATGCTGCATAACCTCTTTATGAAAATAGGTCGGCGCAAAACCTTTCTTCATCTGCTTGTGGGAGCAGATAATGCGCACGATCTGAAAATCTCCTGCCGTGTCCAAAACAGCGGAGTATTCTATTTCCTTGAAATGTGTTTTGTTATAGGGCTGCATTTTAAGTTTTCCCCTGCATCCTGCGCATTTAATGTAGTCCTGGCATTCAGCTTTGGCGCTGTCGGGTTTCCAAGCGTGAGAGCAGTCAAGACAGTGAAATTTTCCCCTTGACAGCACGCCCCACTTTAAGAAAATGGATTTTTCCGCCCATGCAGTAACAGCAGGAGACAGGGGTGCAAGTGAAGCACTCAGGGCTGTAATCTGTTTTTCGATTAATGTTTTAGGTGTCATAGGTCAAATAGTGTTAAGGCTGTCTGTACTTCTTTTTTGGTCTGCTGTAATGGAATTTCTTTTGCAGGAACAGCAGCGGCAGGATTGTTCTGCACGGCGTTTTCTGCAATGGGAGCGGGAGCGGAGAACAAATCAGCCTCTTTAGCCTGATTTGTGGTTACTCTGCACTTGATGTCAGGGATAGTTCCGATAGTATCATCGGTGTAATAGGCAACTGCCATGTCGAAAATCTCGCTGTCGTCAAAAGCGCATTCGCCTGTTTTCTTTACTTCCGAGATGATGTATTTAAGACAGCTGTCTAAATTCTTTGAAGCCTTTTCAAGCAAGGGAGCAAAAGCACAGTCCGACATGGATTTCTCTTTTAGGAAATCCTCTATCCTTGTTTTGAATTTTTCTGAACCTTTCATAACTTATGTATTTTAGGGTTGTCGACTATTTTTCAAATGCGCTTCTGTAGATGTCAAAGCAGTATTCCTCAAAGCACAGCCAGCACATAAAAGTGTAGTGCGGCAGACGGTGGCGGTTTTTGATGCATTCTCCAAGCGAGTTTTCGAGTTCATCCCTTATTTCTTCGAGGTCATCAAGGTGTTTTTTATAAAATGACCTGCAGTCAGCGTGGTAGATAAATTCGCCTATCATACCGCTGATGCAACCTCCGTTCTGCAAGTCCTCTATAAAGGATTTGAGCTGTTCTTTTTTAGTTCCGTCATAGGCATCCAAATCCGAAAGGATTATTTTATTGAATGCCTTACTTACTGCGTAGTGGGCGTATACTGATTTTTCCAGTGCTTTCATAATTAAATTTCTTTAGGCTTATACATTATTCAAAGGGTTTAGAAAGGCAGGTCGTCAGGGTCTTTTTCATACTGTTTTGGAGCTGCATTATTTTCCTTAATCGATGAGGCATTATCGCTGGCAAATGTGATAATCTTGATGTTTGAGGTGTGAAAAGTCAGGCTTCCATGCGGCTGCGAGTCATTACCGATGTAGACATTCAGACCGATTCGTCCGAAAAGTTCAACTGCAGTGCCTTTTTTAAGATACTGCGCCACGCCTGTGGAGAGCCAGTAGGAGCAGTCGATGTAGGTTACAATTTTTTTAACCTCAGTGCTGTTTTTAGGCTTGTAGCTGTCATTTACAGCGATTGAGAAATTAACCACCTGTCTCTCTGCGCTGACTTTTGCCACTATGGCATCTTTTGTAAGTCGTCCAATGATTTCCATGATTCAAAATTTAAGTGAGTACTATTTTTTAATTTTCTTCCCCTCTCCCAAAAATTATTTTCAAAAGGAAAAACGGGAAAAAAGAAAGCAAGAATCAAGTGGACCGCTTAAGGATGCGGAGTGCTATAAGTCCCGAAGGGCGGCAGTGGCACACAGCCGTTATGCGCATGCAGCATACGGGGGACACTATCTTGGCTGCCCTTTTAACCCGTTTCGAATGAAAATCTAAGTCATACCTCTATAAGCCGGCAGACGGGTTTTGAGACAGCTGACACTGCATCAGGGGAAAATCTTTGACGTGTTTCAAATTGAAAGGAAATCCTGATTTGGCTGCATGCAATTAAAAAAATCGCTATTTTTATGTATAACATTAAATACCAGCCGTATGAATATTGATTATCAGGACCGTAATATTTTTGAAACAGATTATATATTCAGAATCCAGACTTTTGAACAGTACCTTGAGAGTCCGATGTCTTCACAGGAGCATTTTGCGAATTATAAAGCGGGACTGATACCCAATATCTTTTACGGGCATAATATGCCAGAAGTTCTGCAGCTTTTTAGAAGTGAATTTGAGGCAGTAAAATCAGGTCTTGAAAGGTATGAACTGGACAATAATAATGATTTTCCAATGCTTAAAGCATATGTAAACTGCGAAAGAGATCTGCGCAAAATATTAGATCAGGACCAGCTTGGGGATTATACTGCGCTGCTGGAACGATCATTTGACAGTCAGAAGCAGGATGCAAAAGCCGCAGCTGTCAGCCGTTTTTTTCTGTCAAGCCAGATATTGGAGAGTTATATCTATCAAGTGGAGAAAATATTTGGGAAAGGAATCCTTGATAAATAATAATCGGTTGGAAATGCATATCCAAATAGCACCTGCGAGTTTGGGAATCTCTTAATTTTGGATTTATGGAACTGCATTTTGAAGATTTTGCTTTAACGGTAAGGGCTGGCGGATTGGATGTTCCTTATGGTCTGACGGATCAAAATTTGTTTTTGGCAGTTCGTCCGCATTTACTGGAACTGCTTGGTGATCAGAATGCTGAGGTTTTCTGTTTTGGAGCCGCGCCCGACCATACAGCTGACGGACAGGATGAACTTTTGGAAAACGGCGTATATTTCCGCATCATCGCTTATGAAAAAAATCTGGGCGTCGATCTGGAAAGCGGCAGGGAAGAAATACTGAAAGCCTTTGGTTATCTGGTCGAAAATTACGAACCCAGGTGGACAGCAATCTTCGTTGAAGAGGGCAGGGAAAGGAAAGAGGTCACAATTGAACTGATGTATCAGGAAGTGTTTTGAAAATTGGCAGCATGTTCTGATTTTTTTGAGAAATGAATGATAATTAAATTTTGTTTAAAAATTACAGCAGGCAATGAATTTAAATGATGATATTGAAAGATTTTTATCTGCGCAGGAGAATACCTATGATAAAGCATTGCGTGAAATAAAAAATGGAATGAAAGAAAGCCATTGGATGTGGTTTGTGTTTCCGCAGATCAGGGGCTTGGGATTCACGGAATATAATGTATATTTTGGATTAAAGGATCTTGATGAAGCCAGGGAATACCTTGAACATCCTATACTGGGAAAACGTTTAGTTGAAATTTCGCAGGCGGCTTTATGCCAGAAAGGAAAAACTGCAATGGAAATTTTTGGAAGGCCGGATGAGAGAAAGCTCAAATCCTGCATGACTTTATTCAGCCAGATACAGAACGCAGATCCAGTATTTAATAAAGTGCTGGAAAAATATTATAATGGAGTGAAGGATGAGAAAACTATTTCAATACTGGACTCTCAAAGAAAAACTGACTAAATTTTATCAGATCTGAACCTTTTACTGCAGGCTTACTCTGGAATTTATTGAAACCTATTACTAAGAAGTAATGTGAGTAAAAAAAGTTAATGATAGCTGAAAATTTATAAGTCTATAAAAGTCAGCTTTACACTCTGCATATAGGTATCTGTTACTTTGTTGATCTCGGGAGCAAGCTCCAGCATTTTAGCTTTTACAGCTGTCTCGCGCTGCTTTTGCTCCTGAGCATATTTTTCAGCTCTTTGCTGTTCACTTTCTTCAATGTGTGCGGAATCCGGCTGCTGTCCTTCAGTATCTGCTGTTTCTAATTCTTCATCCTTTTTCTGCTGCCGTCTATTAAATTTGGATGCTTCATAGCAATTATACAGGTAATCATAAAGAATCTGCTCACAGCGGTTGAAGTGTTCCCAGGGAATAGGATCTTCTTCAACAAATTCATGCGGATAAGTATATAAGGTAATTTCCATCCTTGAATACAGGTCTATTGTATAGTAGTCAATAAATTCCTGATTAGCATATCCCTCAAAATAATCAATTTCTTCCATTGCATAAATTTTTGTTACACCTGCAGAGCGATAAGATTTCCTTCGTATGGAAATGCAAAATCTTCAATTTTAACGGACTGGTCCAGCCATGCTGACTCATCCTGTCTTCTCAGCATTACGGGCATGCGCATTTTATGATTATGGATATAGCGCATCGTCTGGTTCGCCTTTGTCGTAACCATGGTATAGGTGTTTTTGATCTCCTCTGTAACTGGATCCGTCCAAGTGGAATATAAACCAGCAAAGGTGAAGATTTCGTCATCCTGCGAGTTAATCTGGTATTTGTCCTTATTTCTGCCTTTTTCATCATTCCAGTGCCATTCATAGTAGGCGGTTGCAATGATAAGACAGCGGTTGTGGGTAATGTTTTTGAAAGATGCTTTTTCATCAATGCTTTCAAGCCTTGCATTGAGGGTATTTTTTCTGAATTCGATGTCTTTTGCCCATGACGGCAGAAGCCCCCATGTGTAATCGGTTGTGATTAAATGGGGAGATGAATTGAGAATAACAGGGATGTTAGGGTGCGAAAAACCGTTGATGAAATCCGACTGCAGATATGTTTCCTCGTTGTCCACTTCTGCATTAAAGCGGCGTTTCACATTTTCAATTGCGGCGGACTGCTGGGTATAATAACACATAAGATATTTTTTAGCTGTATACGATGTTCTTTTTTAAAAAGACAAGTTCCATAATGGACTGCCTCTAAGGTGTTTATTCAAAATTAAGGAAATTAAAGTTAACGTGCTATACAGCTGCCTCATGCAAATGTTATAAAGTTATCATGTGATCATTTTATGTCTGGGCAGATTAATTTCATGTTCCTGCGGATAGGGCTTGCGGTGTGTTGTACTGACATCTTCGCGGATAAGCTCCTGAGTCCTGAACTGGTCTTTGGCATCCATGTAGCGGGGATCTGGCATAAATGGCATTTTAGCCATTTTGTGTATGGTGATGGTCGGGAAATGGTAATCAATCTCCACAGTTCCCAGCAGCAAATAGCAGCCTCCGCCCATGAAAGGGTGCTGCACAAGTGAATCCGGAAAATGGGCGGTATCAAAATACGCCCCCTCGTCATCGATCCATGTGCCAAAATACATATTTCCTTTTTTTGTCGGCACCTGTTTGGTCGAAATCAGGTAGGCAAGCATCCGCACCTGTTTTTTATGGCAGGAGGGAAGATCCCGTACCTTGATGTCACCGCGGTGCTTTGTCTGGAGCAGTTCAAATACCGTGCAGGAAACAGGAAAGCCCAGCAGTTCGATTTCATCAAATGCATCTTCAAACAATGACCTTTCAAGGATTGGGAGCTTGTACTCTTTTACAGGCTGCTGAAGCAGGAGCGGTGTCCTGTTTTCCGGCTTGAAATTATTTAAAAGCAGGCTGGCGATGACCAGCAGCTGATTTTTGGTTTTACCTGTAAAACGGAAAGCGCCGATGAAAATCAGGATCTTTACGCTTTCTAGGCCCATTGGAATGCGGTTAATAAAATCCTCCAGAGAGATAAAATCCCCATTCCTTCCTCTTTCTGATTCTATAAACTGTGCCATTTTAGAATCAAGGCTCATCAGGTGCATAAAACCAAGGTAGATATCATTTCCATATACGGCAGTTTCAAAATTACTTTTGTTCACGCATGGATTATGGATCACGGCACCTGCCATCCTCGCTTCGTGCACATAGATTTCAAGCCGGTAAAAACCACCCTGGTTGTTGATTACCGCTACCATGAATTCTATAGGATAGTGAACCTTTAAATAAAGACTCTGATAACTTTCCACGGCATATGAAGCCGAGTGCGCCTTGCAGAAGGAGTAGCCTGCAAAAGACTCGATCTGACGGTATATTTCCTCGCTCAGCTGTCTTGGATGCCCTTTTTTTTCGCAGCAGGCAAAGAAATTCTCTTTCACTTTCTGCAGTGCTGCTTTTGAGCGCCCTTTTCCCGACATGGCACGACGCAGGATGTCACCGTCTGCTGCAGGAAGTCCGCCGTAATGAAGGGCAATTTTGATCACATCTTCCTGATAGACCATAATGCCATAGGTCTCCCCAAGCTGCTCCTGGAATACAGGATGGAAATATTCAAATTTTGACGGATGGTTATGACGGAATATGTATTCCTTCATCATTCCGGACTGTGCCACACCGGGACGAATGATAGAGGAAGCTGCCACAAGTGTTTTGTAGTTGTCGCATTTTAATCTCCTGAGCAGTCCGCGCATTGCCGGGCTCTCGATATAAAAACAGCCGATTGTTTTTCCCTGTGAAAGGAATACATTGGCAGCTGCTTCATTTTTAGAGATTGCCGTATCGCGGATATTGATCCGGATTCCCCTGTTTTTTTCGATCAGCTTCACACTCTCATCTATATGTCCGATTCCGCGCTGGCTCAGGATATCAAATTTTTCAAAACCGATGTATTCGGCCACGTGCATGTCAAAAAGGGCAATAGGAAATCCCTTAGGAGGCATTTCCAGCGGCGTGTAATTGGTGATCGGCTCTTCAGAAATCAGGATGCCGCAGGAATGCATACTTCTCTGGTTTGGATATTTTTCAAGCATCATGCCGTACTCCTGCACGAATTTTACAATAGAGTTTGGTTCATGAAACTTCATCGGATTTTTAGCCAGCATATCCAGTTCCTCTTTAGGAAGACCGAATACTTTTCCGACTTCCCTGAAAATCGAACGGTATTTGAATTCGACATTGGTGCCGCAAAAGGCAACATGCTCATAAGTGTAACGGTTAAAAATATATTCCAGAATAACATCACGTTCCTTCCAGCTCCAGTCGATATCGAAATCGGGAGGGCTCTTGCGGTTTTCGTTTAGAAAACGCTCAAAATATAAATCCAGCTCCAATGGACAAATGTCGGTTATGCCCAGACAGTATGCCACAATGCTGTTGGCACCGCTTCCCCTTCCGATATGCAGAAAACCCTGGCTGGTGCTGAAACGGATGATGTCCCAGGTAATAAGGAAATACCCGCTGAATTCCAGCTGGCCGATCACCTTGAGTTCCTTTTCCATGCGTTCCCTTGCCCGGATGTTTTTTGCGCCGTAGCGCCACGCAAGCCCCTGTTTTGCCAGTGAGGTCAGCAGATCTATATCGCTTTTCCTGCTGTTGGTATAGTATTTTTTATTTTTCGGTGTCTGAAAATCATAGGTAAAATTACAGGCATCTATAATTTTTTGGGTGTTCTGGGTGATCTGGGGATAGTGTTCATAGAAGTTCAAAAGGTCAGCGAGCGGTATCATCTTATCTGACTTTTCGCAGGTATCTTCAGGCTCCAGCCTGGAAAGGATCACATTTCGGTCGATAGCACGCAGGATGCGGTGCAGGTTGTATTCTTTTTTGGTACGGAATGTGACAGGCTGCAACACTACCATCTCTGCGGTCCGTTTTCTCCACTGGGAAAGCACGAGCTTTTGCAGCTGATCTGGTCGAATGCCTATATATTCGTAATGACGAAGCTCATCGGGCGCATTCTCCAGCGGATAAATGATGAATACATCTGAAAAAAAAGGCGCAGCATCAGGGAGCGGTTTCTTTTCAAAATTGTATGAAGTTAAAAACCGGTTCATCTGGGCAAGTCCGGCTGCATTTTGAGCCAGTCCGATATAGCGCAGTTTATGTTCGGACCGGAATTCCATTCCGACGATTGGTTTTATGCCCGCCTGCGCGCACTGTTTGATAAAATCATAAATGCCCGTAACCGTGTTGATATCAGTGAGTGCCATTGCCTTGACCCCGCAGGCGGCAGCCTGAGGCACGAGCTCGTCAAGCGGTATGGTTCCATAACGCAGGGAGTGAAAAGAGTGGCAGTTGAGATACATGGTTTCTCAGGGTTTACGTTTTAAGATTTCATTTTTAGTGTTGGGCTTGAAAGATGCGCCTGCGCACCGCATTACCGCATCAAAGCCGTACCGGCTTTTCATTTTGTCCATTGCCTGATAAAGGGCGAGCATCTCTTCGGTGTCATTGAAAAGATCGATCTGATAGGTGCCCCTTACAAGCCCGCTGAACCGGATTCCAATAAGACGCAGGCGCATGCGGCGCTGGTAGAGCTTATCGAAAAGTTCCTGTACGGTTTTGGTCAGAATGTGGTCGGCTGAGGTGTACTGAACCCTGCATTGTTTGGTTTCGGTATCGAAATTCGCGTACCTGATTTTGACCGTGACCGTTGAGGTGAGCCACTCTTCAGACCGCAGCTGGTAGGAAAGTTTTTCCACCATGCCCAGAAGCACCCGGTTTAATTTCGGGATGTCAATGGTGTCCTGAGTAAAGGTATGTTCAGTTGAAATCGACTTTCTTTCTGTATAAGGTTCTACAGGATTGTTGTCAATTCCATTGGCTTTTTTCCATAGTTCAATGCCGTTTTTGCCGATCATCTGCATCAGCACATCTGCAGGCATTTCTGAAAGGGTTCGGATTGTTCGTATTCCGATACGGGACAGCGTCTGAAAGGTCTGTTCGCCGACCATCGGAATTTTGCGGATGGAAAGCGGGTTTAAAAACTGCTGGACCAGATGCTCGGGAATTTCAAGATTCTGCTTCTGTTTGCCTTCGCCTGTTCCGATTTTCGATACGGTCTTATTGACAGAAAGTGCAAAGGTAAGCGGCAGACCAGTTTCTTTTGTGATGCGTTGAGCCAGTTCATCTGTCCATTTGTAGCTGCCGTAAAATTTGTCCATTCCGGTTATATCCAGATAAAATTCATCAATGCTGGCTTTTTCCACCACCGGTGCTTTTTCCTGAATAATCTCTGTAATGTCATGCGAAAGCCTAGAGTACAATTCCATGTCACCCTTCATAATTTTGGCCTGCGGGCACAATTTCATGGCCATGTGAATAGGCATGGCTGAGCGTACGCCGAATTTTCTTGCCTCGTAGGAACACGAAGCTACGACGCCTCTTTCCCCTCCGCCTATAATCAGAGGAATACCGTTAAGTTCGGAATTGGTCAGCCTTTCGCAGGATACGAAAAACGTGTTCATGTCGATGTGTACAATTGCCCTTGTCATAATTTCTATCCGTTTATACAGATCAAAATTAGTAACAGATGATAACATTTTTAAAAATTATAATGTTATAAATAGTAACAAAAATCTAAAATCCTTATTTTTCAGGTGATTTGAAATGATGCTTTTTTGAGTCCAAAATCCTTTATTCAGAAATTACCCATTGTCAATTGTCATGGATTTCTGTTTCTATTTATTTTCTAAATTGGATTGCATTAGAAAAAACAAAACAAAATTTCTTCATTTCTGAACAGATAAAACCAGTTATAAAAAAAACAGCCCTGCATATATTGCAGGGCTGTTTTTTATGCCGCTCAGGTTATTTAAAATGAAACTCAGACAGCTGTTTCACTTGAGGATGAAGTTTCATCTGGGATTTCTTCAAAAGGCGTTTCCTCGATTTTTTCCACTGCAGCCTGCTGGGCCGTTTTTTTCATTAGGATATAAAAATCCCTAAGATGCCACCATGCGGGACAGCGGTCGACAGGACCGTTAAAGTTTTTGATTGTGCTGTAACAGCTCCTTAGGAAAACCTGGGTATCGGTGATGTTGGCCCATGGTGTCAACTGGACTTCCTTTGGCGGAGGACTTGCCTCAAAATAACGTTTTATTTCTTCATGATTCATACGGCAAAATTAATTAAAAACCACTCGCAGGTCAAGTAAACAATAAGATTATAATAAGACTTATTTCTTTTTTCTGATTACTAAATGAGACAATGCCGGGTCATGCAAAAGCCGTTCTAATTCTGAATTTACAATCTCAGCTATATCATCTTTTATCTGCAGATAATTGCGTTCAATCATAGTGTTATTTATGATCCGTACTGGACTGATCTGCTGATATGAATTTTCTTCTTTTTTCAGTTTATCATGGTTATTTATTATTTCGGAATGGAATGTTTTGAGTTGAATTTTACAGTCAGGATTGTCGGCAGTTATACCTACAAATTCACCTGAACTTAAACAGGAAATCTTAGATGCCGGAACAGCAGCTTCCAATTGTTTTGACCTGCTGATAGAGGTATCTGAACTGTTAATGGAAAGGCTTTCACGGTCCTGCATTATTTTTCCAAACCGCTCGGAAAGCTGTTTGGCGGTGTCGCCGTTCACCTGACCGCTGATGATATTTCCGGTGATATTTAGTATGACATCTGCCTGTTCGCGGCCGTAATCCTTGCGCAGCTGGCTGAAGTCCTGAATCCCCAAACAGGTGCTTACTTTGTTACTTCTAGCTGTAGCAATCAGACTGTCCATGTTATTGAGATAGATAGTGGGGAATTCATCAAAAATCAGACTGCTTTTAAGTCTGTCTTTCTGGTTTACCTGCTTGATGAGCCTGCTCACAAAAAGAGAAAGCACAGCACCATAGGTCTGGATTTTTAATGGATTGTTTCCCATGCAGACTATCTTAGGATCAGCAGGATTATTAATATCGAGTGTAAAATCATTTCCAGAGAGCACATAATAAAGCTGCGCACTTGACAATCGTGCCATGGAAATCTTAGCGGAAGCGATCTGCCCCTCAAGCTGCTCCATGACGTTATTTAGATAGGCGCTGACAAACGGGTCGATCAGAATCTCTATTTCTTTTTCAGTCCTGAGCAGCGTGAAAAGACTATTGTATTCAACCTGCATTAGTTCGATTACATGGGGAAGAGTGCAGAATTCTCCATCATTATATTTCTTAAGATACCATATGACAGCAGAAAGAAAATTAATGGGAGATTCCACAAAAAAGTCCCCCTGTTTTTTTATCCATTCACGGTTTAATCCCAGAAGAATTGTGCGTGCAGATTCAGCCGCATCTGTTATATCTGTCATTGATTTTGGATCCAAGGGATTGCACCTATGGGTACGGCTCAGGTCATCAAAATTAATGATGTAGAATTTAGGCTCGACCTTATATAAATGTTTATATTTAAGCCAGGTATTATAGGCAATAATGCTGAGGTCATCAAACTTAAAATCATAGACAAACATTGAGAATCCTTTACGGATGTGCTGGGTTATGACATGGCGGATCACAAAATAAGATTTTCCAGACCCGGGTGTTCCCGCAACCAATATTCCCCTAAAGGGGTTAATGATATTAATCCAGCTTTTCCGCACTTTATTTTTCAGATTATACTCTGCCGGAAGATTGACGGAGAATTCATTTTCAAGAAGCCTTTCTTCCTGCGGGAAGGTTTCATTTTCCCTGTTGAAAATATCACTGCTGCCCAAATTTCTGCGGATGATTCTAGAAAGCAGTGTTCCTCCTGAGAGCAGCAGCAGATATCCTAAAGCAGTACACAGCATATAGAGAATCAATTTTGTTTCAGGCATCAAGAAAGCAGTCAGAAAATAGTAACTTGAGAAGTAAGCCGTAAACCCTGCAGCGATATAGTACATGGCTGTTTTAAAGTTCAGCTTTTCGTTTTTTCTGCCCTTAGCACCAAGAAGGGAGATGCATAAAAATCCCAAAGAAAAAAGTTTAGAGGTATGGAAATAATCCAACAGTCCTGTGCGGAAAATGTTCTGAATTAATTTGTCCCCAAAATCATTTGTAAGCCCCCACAACTTAAAAACATTATATCCGAAATAGTAGAAATGAAGGCAGAGCAGTACCATGCTGATGAGCCTTGTCATATCAAGAATTTTTCTAAGCGCCTGTTCATTTTCTCCTGTCTGCATTGTCTTAGTTTTTTATTTATTAATCATTAAGTCCTTTTCTTCTTCTTTTCTTTTTTCTTTTGAATTCCTTTGAAATGTAATCAGCAGCTGAATCAGATTGCAGCAGGGAATCAAATATCTTTTGCAGTTCGTTTCCGCTGATAAAAGATGAATGCTGCGATGTATTAACAAGTTCTTTATGATCGATATTTCCAACAGCTTTTAGGTTAGTTTTTAATTCGTTCAGACCGCACCGTTCTTCAATCCCAGATGCAGCATACGGCTTTCCCAAAGCACTCCCGTTAAAAATGCATTTTGTTACGTGGTCCACGTAGGTTAAACCGTAAAGGATTCCCTGATCATTTCTTCTCTCTACAATCTTAATCCCTCCCTGAACAAGAATTTTGTCCAAGTCAGAAAGTGACTTTATTCTGTTCTGCAGAAAGGAAAGATCCACCGCATTTTTTATTCTTTTTAAATGAGGATTTCGGTTTGTTTTATTTGCAATAAATTTTATTTCCAAATATTTTAAAGTGGGCTTAAGATAAAAACTGCTTGCTTTTATGGGAACGCCAACCGGCTGTTTTTTATCATTGAGAATCTGGTATGCGAGTCCTCTATGCTGAAACATTCTTGAATCTTTTGCTCCCTGCAGCGCGGTAATATTGTATAGATTTAGAACAGCATTTAATTCTCCCACGGTGGTATACTTATAATTTGGAATAACAGCGTTCAGAACATTGGATATGGCTTTTTTAGTTTCATATTCCCCGTATTGAGCAACATTACCTTTTACAGGTTTTATATTGATTTTTTCCTTTTTACTACACTGGGCGACAACTAAACCAAATGCTTTTTCAATATCCTTTCGTGCTGTTTCGGACTGGTTTCTGCCGATGTTATTCATGTCAATTCTTTTCCCGTCCGGCTTCACTTTTACAGAAACGATGTGGATATGAGGATGTCCTGCGTCATGATGCTGATACACCAGATAAGGCTGGGAACCGAACCCTATTTTCTCCATATAAACGTCGGCAATTTCCATGAGTTTTTCTTTCGGCAGATTGCTTTCAGAGGTATCAAAATTGAGCGAGATATGCACGCTTCCACGCTTTACATTTGCATTTAATTCGAGCTGTTTCAAAAGAAGTTTCAGCCTGAAGTCTCTGGAAAGTTCAGAGGCATTTGCAGGATAATTTCCTTCTCCGATCAGTTCTGCTTTCTGCGCTTGTACTTTATTTTCATTGTAATTAAAAATGTTTCTGACTGATGATCCCGTATTTATGACTGCAACCATTTCTCAGCAAGATTCCGGATTATTATGTTAACTTCTTCAATAGAGTTGAACAGCATTTTTTTATCTGTTTCGAAACTCAGAATCCAAATTTTGAATTCAGAAACATGAGACTGGGAATGCAGTTTTTTTACTGCCTGATTAAAATTATTTCCAATAGAATTCAGCTGTGCCCTGAGTTTAATTAATTCAGCCATCGAATCATCAAGGGATGTATTACGGTATTTCAAAACAACCGGTTTTTTCAGCAGATTCAGTCGGGCAAAATCGCTAAGTTTTGGACACAATGATTCTTCAAAATATTTCTGCAGAATTTTAAATTCTTCTTCGCTGAGACGCAGATGAAGCCATCTGTTTCTGTTTTTTTTCTCTTCTTTCATCATTTTTTCATTTTCATTCGACATTATAAATCTTCCATTTTCACTGCCAGCGAGTTCCGAGCAGAGGGGCAGCAAGATAGCGGTTGTGATACAACCGGACATCTTGCAGATTGCAGCAAGGCAAGGCAATCTTACAGATTATGTTTAAAAACTCAGACTCCTTTCAAATATTCAGACGAATTTATGCAGGAAATTTCAAAGCATCCCATCATAGGTAAATTTTGCTTATGATGCTTTGGGGTGTCATTGCTACCTTTAGGCTTTGATCTATTAATTTAAAAACGCTGAAATTATGAGTGCAAAGAATTATGCAGCCAAGGTGTTCGATACCGTATTGAGCATCCCTGGCATGAGTGAGCCGGTGAAGATTGATCTGAAGATTTCACGCAAAAATGTACTGCTGTTATGCCACTTTATCGACAGGGGAGTGCTGCTTGAAAAAGATGAAGGCAGTCTTATGGGAAGCATGGCAGAGGAGGAACTAGTAGAACTGAAAAATGTTTCACAAGAGTGTCTTCAGAAGGCGGGTCTTGTAGAGCTTAACCAGAAGCTTTTGACTTTTATTGATGATGGAAAGCCTTAAGTAAAAGGAAGATCTAGAAAGTTAAAATGCTTTATGAATTCATAATTCATAAAGCATTTTTTTATTGACGAATAGTATAAGGTAAATTGGCGTGCTTTTGATGTGTTTTGGCGTGTTTTTGATGTCTTTTCTTTCAAATTAGAGGTTTACATTTGTTTGTGTTTTTTTAGTCATCTGTTCTCTAATTAATTAGCTGTTATGAATATCAAACCTCAAATAAGAATTATCATAATTGAAATCATCTGCCTGCTATATGTGCTGTTGTTTGTTTATGCGGCGGTTAGTAAAATTTCTGAATTTCAAAACTTTCGTGCCCAGCTTGGGCAGTCTCCATTATTAAGTGCCTACACAGGCATTATATCTATTGCGGTTCCTTTGATTGAAATTATAACGGCCTTCTTATTAGTAATTCCTAAAGTGCGTGAATTTGGAATGTTAGCAGCTGTCAGTTTGATGATTCTCTTTACGGCTTATATTGTAATTATTTTAAATTTAAGTTCTTATGTTCCCTGTTCATGCGGAGGTATATTAGACAATATGGGATGGACGGAGCATTTGGTTTTCAATATTGCATTTCTTTTACTTGGTTTCTGGGCGCTTATCCTCTTAAAAAATTCATGGAGATTTGTTTTATTCAAAAGCTACAGGATCAATTGCAACCTTTCAGCAGTACTTATGATAATAACCATTCTTAATGTTACCTGCCTGCTTTTTCTATACTATAGTTCTGAGTACAGGATGGAAAAGAATAATCCTTTTATACGCCGTTTTATCCAAGGCTCTGCTGTACGGATGCAGGAAATATTGCTTCCCAATAATATGTACTATTTTGCAGGTAAAAGCAATGGCAAAATATACCTCGCTAATACTGCGGCACCGCTTTATATTACAGAAGTAGACACCGCCTTAAAATCAAAAAAGAGGTATAAAATTATTTTAAGTTCTTACGAATATAATTTTAAGAGTGTTCAGGTTCATATTAATCCTCCTTTTTTTTATTTAATGGATGGTACAGTGCCCATTGTATTTAAGGGAAATATTTCTGACTGGAAAGCAGTAAAGATAGAATCTGCCCAGATCCCCTATTTTTCAAGAGCTGAATTGATAAAGGAAGATAATTTTATTTTTAGGGGTATAGATAAGAATAATCAATATACTCTGGGAAGTTTTTCCATCCAGAAAAATGGAAAAAAACAAATCAGCAGAGATCTTTTAAAAAAGCAGATTGACGGTTTTTTTGACTGTGACGGGATGCTTCACTATGACCGCGAAAAAGATGTTCTGCTGTATCTGTATTATTATCGAAATCAATTTTTTACTGCAGACTCAAAATTGATTCTGCTTCATGAGTCTCACACTATTGATACTACCTCTCAGGCTAAATTAAAGGTAGTCCATTTGAAAGAACGCGGGGAGCGTAAGCTGGGAGCTCCACCTTATATAGTTAATATAATGTCATCGGCGGCACAAGGACGCCTTTATGTTAATTCAGCGATTATTGGAAGATTTGAAGACAAAAAAATGTGGAAAAATGCTTCGATTATTGATATATACGATACATCTGAAAAAAGGTATCTTTCCAGCATATATATATATGATCAGATGAAAATAAAGCTGGATGATATGATGCTCTATGGCACAGACTTGTTTGTGCTTCTAGGGCCTAATTTACAGCGTTATAAATTAAGTAAAAAGCTTGCAGGAGACAAGCCGATAGAAATCACTGGCCAGTGACAGGGGAAGATCGAAAACCTGTTAAAAGAGTAGATCATATAAACATCAAATTTTAATTATTATGAAAGCAATCAAGTTAATTCTGCCAGTAATGGCTTTTGTGTTAGCAAGTGCCGGAGCTGTAAGTACCAGTGGAAATGCGGCGTTAAAAAAAGATGGTAGCGCAGTTATAAACGGCTGGATTCAAAACCCGGATCCGTTTAATTGCCAAGAGAGATTTGATCTCGAATGTTCAAATAACTCAGACAATCCTGTGTGTATGTCAACAGATGCTACGCCTAAACAGGTGTTTTTGAAAAATGCGGCAGACCAATGTTCAGAGCCGCTCTATAGAGAGTTCCGTTAATTTTAAAAAAAGCAGTTCCATACTGGAACTGCTTTTGATTTTAATCCATTTAATTGATCCATGAGACCGGTTCGTTCTTGAGATAGTATCCGAACCAGCTTTCTACTTTTTCGGTAAGATCCTTTTGATTTTTACTGCTGTGAATACTGTGCCCTTCATTTGGGTAGAGCAGCATGATGTGGTCTTTTTTTAAGCGTCTTAAAGCCGCAAAAAACAGCCGGCTTTGTATATTCTGCACCACAATATCTTCCATTCCTGCCCAGCTGAGCAGAGGAGTTGTTATTCCGCCGGCTCCGATTAATGGAGAGTTATTAAAGTATCGGTTCTGATCTTCGTAAAATGATTTACCAAATCGGAACTGCTGATCTTCATATCTCCAATAATCTATAACGCCTGAAGCATCAGAATAGGACAGCGATCCCAGTATAGGGTCTGCTACGGAAGATCCGCTGACAGCGGCTGCAAAAATGCCAGTCTGAGTAAGTACAAAATTGACCTGGTAGCCGCCATAGGAATGGCCCGCAAGTCCGATTTTAGTGCTGTCAACCGCTGCAAATGAAATTGCTTTTTTAACAGCGGCAGTTACACACTGAGCAGCAGAAAGTCCAGGCTTTCCAGCTTGATATCTTATATCAGGAAGCAGAATGAAATATCCTTTGGCAGTCAGATTGCTTACATTCAGACCTATATTGTTAAAACTTGAGGGGTTTACATACTGATATGCCTGATGAGAAATTTTTTCATATATCCATGTAATCATCGGATATTTTTTGGTACTGTCATAATTGGCGGGAAAAAGAAGTGCGGCAGTAAGAGTATCTCCACCTGCGGTGTAATGCATTACTTTTTTATGCCCCCATTGATACTGCTTCTGCTGCTGGTTGCTTTGCACTATAAGATTTTCGGAGCCCGTATTTAGATCTTTAAAAATTAAACGAGGAGGAATTTCGAAGGACTGTTCTTCATAAAGTATTTGTTTTCCAGACTGAGACATAAAAAGTCTTCCGGCAGAGGCTTCTTTATCAGACAAAGGTGCAGGAAGACCGTCAGGTTTTAAAAGAGCAAGACCGCTGCTTCCATCACTGAGATCAGAAAAAGATAAAATAAGATCTCTGTCAAGATTGACAGGCCTGTTTGAAGCCGAACTATAAGGAACGGCTTTTAATGTATTGCCTGCATCAGCAATTCTGTACCTTAAATTCTTTTCCCTGCCATTTGAAATTCTTTGGGTTTTATTAAACGGAGGATCTGTTTTCCATATATCATTCTCATCATAGAGCAGCAGACTGCCAAAGGCAGTCCATCCTGCGGTTCCAAAGCTTTTTTTTGTATTTCCAGGATCAATGACACTGTTATCCCATACGGTTTTCTCTTTTTGAGTACAGTTTGTATGCCGCTCTTTTACAATATCATATATCCACCAATTGTGATCCTTGTAATATGCGATAAAATTTCCATCAGGAGAAACTGAAACCTGCAGAGCGGCACCTTCCAGCTTTTCTAAAAAGCACTCAGCGGATCCTGTTTTTGTATTGGTCAAATAATAGTCTCTGGCTGGATAAAAAGACGACCTTCTGCCAAGTGGAGGAGCACTGGAAGTGACAGCATATTTTTCATTTTTAGTAAGTATGGCAAAGTCAAAAAAATCTTTTCCAATTTGAAAAACTTTTCTGCTTTGGGTATTCCATACAGCAAGAACTGCCCGTTCTTTTAATGAATGTCCGATTATTTTTCTCATGGGAAATAAAATCGTATCTGAAGTTTTCCATATCTGAACATTTTCCTGTTCTTTTCCTACAGAAGAATTTCTTGCAAGTTTCATGGGGAAAAAGACCTGATTGTCGTCAGTGCTTATTCTTAGCTGCATATCCGTGTAGAATGCAAGCTTCTTTTTCAAAGGCAGAATTTTCTCATTGTCCCTTAAGGTAAGGAGTTTTCGTGATTGGGTATGATAGAGGTAAAGAGTTGTGCTTTGGTGCTGATTTACAGAATCCTGCACCAAAAAAGCGGCAGACTTTCCCGTACTGCTCCAGCAGAATTTTCCAGCTGCCGAAGCCGCAGCAGACATGATGGGACTAATTGAGCAGTTTTTGTCGAGTTCCACTATGCCTGTTGTTAAAATTCCGCCAGATAAAGTATGATAGAGTATTTTTGAAGAGCATCCGTTTGGCAAAAAGTCTGTTATATTAGGAATTCTTTTTATTTCTTTTCCTGTAAGGCTTGTGATTACCATGCTCTGGATGCCGCCAGCTGCCCTTTCCATAAAAATCAGTTTTTGGTGATTACTGCTGTAATGGTAGCGCAAGACATTTTGATGATTCCATTTTTTCTGTTCTTTTAAAGATAAAACATATAGATTTTGATTTTGGCTGAGATACGCAAAATGTTCTTCACCTGCAAAGATTCCCATGGTTGCATGAGAAAATGAGAAGCATTTATTGGTTTTTGTATTTTTTAGAAAAAGAGTGTCACCGGTTTTATAGCTGATGCTGTAGCTTACCCACTTACCATTTTCTGACAGCTGGCGGTGTGTAAGCGTGCTCCATAAGTCATAGTCTTTTTCATGCAGTGGTTTTTTAGTTAATTCCTGCCCCTTTAGGGGGCAGGCTACTAACTCAATTAAAAAAAGAAAAAGGAGCAAAAGGGATCTGCTGTACTGTTTTTTTTTAAAATATAAATACATTAATATCCTGGATTTTGCGGCAAGAGCGCCGGATTAGAAAGTAATTCGTTTTCTGGAATAGGCCACATTATATCATTTTGATCCCAGCCAGGCTTCATTGTACTGAGCAGTTCTAGTCTTCCTGTTCGCTTTAGGTCAAAGAAGCGGTGTCCGTATTCAGTAAAGAGTTCAACACGTCTTTCATTTTCAATGGAATTAAGCACCATTGGGATTGAAGATGCATTTGACTCTGGAAGACCAGCCTTGCGGCGGATTTTATTCAAATCTTCAAGAGCTCCAATAAGATCTCCCTGTTGCGCTCTGGCTTCACTTCTGATAAGGTATTGTTCAGCAATACGAAGTACAACGGAATATTCTACGGAAACTGTCGTAGTAGTGTTGTGCCTGTACTTATAGGGATGGTAGTAGGTCTTTGCTCCACCGTTTACTTCTTTTATCCATTGCTGTCTGCGGTTATCGCCAGGCTCAAAGGCGGCAATAAGTTCATTTTTTAAAGAAACTGAAGGAGGAGGAACGGAAGTAAATATATAGCTACTAGATTCATATGCATTGGCTTTATCAGATGAGGGTTTAAACTGCCAGATTGTTGAGGCTGAGCCTTTAAGGAAAACCATGTCTAAAGGGTCATTTAGATTATAGCTGGAATCATTTATAAGAGCTGAGGCACTATTTGCCGCTTCAGCCCAATTTTTATTATATAAATAGATACGGGCCAAAAGAGCTACTGCGGCGGCACGATTCGGTATGGTGCGTTCCGAGCTTACGTACTTGACAGGGAGTAGTTCCTCAGCCTGAAGCAGATCGTTAATTATATAACTGTATATTTTATCGCTGCTGGTACGCGGGATTCTTTTGTTTGTTTCCAAATCAGTTGTAGAAACATAAGGCACGCTTCCAAAAATGTTGCATAGGTAGAAGTGTACAAGTGCTCTGATAAAAAGTGCTTCGCCTTTAAATAATTTTTTTTCACTTTCGTTGATCGTTTTTGAATTGTTTAGGCCTTCAATCACGGCGTTTGCACAGTAAATCTGATGATAGGCTGTATTCCAGTAACTTTGGGCTGTAGGGTTGGCTGGTGGTAGTGTATTGTTGTAAATATTATCAATGGCTGATCCGGCGAGTCCATAGCTGATTAGTTCATCACTGTACAATCCAAATGAAGTGCCTGATCCGGAACCTCTGCCTGCTAAAATGCCTTCATCTCTTAATTTTGAATATGTGTTTGCTAGGGCAGCCCGCACCGTATTAGGATCATCAAATACCTGAGATCCGGTAAGAAGTGATTCAGGAAGATCAACCTGAACAAAATTATCGCATGCAGTTATAATGGTTGCTGCTATAAGAATGATGTAAAATTTAATATTTTTCATTTCGTATTTTATTAAATTAAAATTTAACTTGTATGCCGAAAGTGTATAATTTCAGCGGAGGAAGAAAAGTTCCGAAACGGAGTTCTGGATCGCCATCTTTAAAGGAAGTTATCGTAAATAAGTTCTGGCCTTGCAGATACAGCCGGATTTTGGCATTCAAACCGAAATCTGAAGGCAGGTCATAGGAGAGTGAAATACTTTTTAGACGAATGAAAGAAGCGTCCTTGATCACACCTGAACTCGAAGTATAGCGCGAGTATGCGGTAAGAGCGCTGCTGTTAGCCCCTGAAGTAAATTTTTGGTAATCGTTAATGTCTCCCGCCTTCTCCCAAACTTTAATTAGATCAGCCATTTGGTTTACCGATCCTCCAGGAACTCCTGCAGGATATGATATATTATTTTGTTTGACAAAATGGAAAAGAAAATCCAGATTAAAACCTTTGTATCCGAGCTGATTTTCAAAACCTCCAAAATATTTAGGTGTAAGATCAGCAATGTATTTACGGTCTTCAGGGGAGCTTATTTTTCCATCGGAATTAAAGTCTTTAAAATTGTAAATGCCTGTTTGCGGATCAACACCCAGCCATTCATATAGATGACGGATATCCAATGATCTTCCGATTTTGTATGTCGTGGCGTAAGTTGAACTTTCCAAGCCGGGAAAGGCTAAAAGCTTATTTCTGTTTAGAGATAGATTCATTGAAGTGCTCCATTTAAAGAACTGCCTATCGATATTGACTGTCCTGAGGGTGAATTCCCAGCCTGTATTTTCAACTGTGGCATCTAGATTAGCCGTGATTGATGAAAAACCTGTAGTAGATGGAAGCGGAATCCCTATAAGCTGATTGGATGACCGGTTTTGATACCAGGCTGAGGTAAAGAAAATCCTATCATAAAACAAGCCTATTTCTGCTGCTATTTCGAGTTTTTTACTTACCTCCCAGCTGAAATTAGGATTAAAAAGACGCGTAGGCTGCAATCCTATTTTTCCATCATAAGCAACTCCGTTTGGAGCATAAGTATTAAAATACTGATAATCTCCAATCTGGTCGCTTCCAGTGGTTCCATAACTGGCTCTGAGTTTGCCAAAACTCAAAAGAGAATTCTCTTTGATGAATTTTTCCTTATGTAACAGCCAGGCTGCCCCAACAGCTCCAAAATCTGCAAATTGGTCGGCGGGTCCAAATCTGCTTGATCCATCACGTCTTCCAGTGAGGTTAATTATAAAGCGTTCTTTCCAGTTATAATTTATTCTGGCGAAAAAGGCCTGATATTTATAAATATTAATATCGCTGGCATAAATATAATGTGTGGATGCCGAGGCAAGATTATTTATAAGGCCATTACTGGGAAAACCGCTTCCAAATTGAACAAGGCGCTCTGACTTCTGTCTTTGGAAAGTAGCTCCAACGAGCATATCCAAAGTTCCATTCCAAAAATTCTGCCTCCAGTTTAACTGCGGCTCAATTATCCATGAACTGCCTGATGTATTGTTAAGATAAAGGCTGCTTGAACTGCTTCCCAGTCCGTAGGAAGGGTTGTACATGGTATAAGGCTGTGTTTTGCTTTCCTTGTTTGTAATATTGGTATATCCCAGATTGGTTTTTAAAAGCAGGCTGTTGGTGATCTTGTAGCTCAATACTGAACCTGTCGTAAGTGTGTTGACAAATCCTTTGAATTCCTGCTTTAAGGGGGCTAGCGGATTATCCCATGTCCCATTTTCCCAATTCAGGCCTCCCTGCGAATCGTACAGTAATGGAGCATTAGGTGCAAGGGTTCTGGAGAGCTGGGTTAATTCGACTGCGGGCAGTTTATTTCGCTGGAAATTATAAGCCATAGAGAAAACGATTTGGAATTTTGAAGTATCAGCACCATGATTCAAATTAAGGTTTACGTTTGCTTTATCATACCTAAAATCGCCGGGCAGCACGGTGGTTTCTGATCTGTAATTGCTGCCAAGCAAAAATTGTGTTGTCTGGCCTCCGCCTGAAACCTGACCTTTAAAGTTCCTTATTTCTGAAGTTCCCCCTATAAGCACTTTCTGCCAGTCTGTGTATCTATTTTGATCCCAAGTGCCGTTTATATCATAAGCAGCTGCAGGGTAGACTAAAATTCCATCATTTAGATATGCCTGGCGTCTCATGGCTAAGTACTGCTCTGTTTTCATAAGTTCAGGCATAACAGCGACACGGCCAAAAGAGCTGGAGGTTTCAAACTCGAAGGAAGTTCCGCCTGATTTTCCTCGTTTAGTTGTAATAAGTACTACTCCGTTTGCACCTCTGGAGCCGTAGATTGCCGTTGCATCGGCATCTTTGAGTACTTCTATGCTTGTAATGTCTGAGGGATCTAGTCCGTTTAAAGGACTGGTCATACTACCCGAAAATCCTGAGGTTTGTGATGAGCCGATGGTCTGTGAAGAAAAAGGCATGCCGTCTATTATGTAGAGCGGTGCGTTTCCGTCGGAGCGCAGGCTGTTTAAGCCTCTTATATTAATCTGAAATCCTCCTCCGGGGGTTCCGCTGTCTTGTCTTATTGAGACTCCGGCCATTCTTCCCTGCATGACACCCAGTACGTTGGTGACTGGCTGCATTTCTATATCTTTGGAGGTAATCCGGGCAATACTCCCCGTACGGTCACTTTCCTTTACGGAATAATAACCAGCATTTACCCGGATCTCCTGTAGCGTTGTGGTATCGTATTCCAGCTTGATATCAATTTTAGTGCTGTTATTTACTGGAATAAATTTAGTTTTGAATCCTATGAACGAAACGATCAGTGTATCGCTAACCCTTGCATTTATTGTGTACTGCCCACTATAATCGGTAATGGACGAATTATTGGTTTTGCCCTTTATGGAAACATTCACGCCGGGTAAAGGTGTGGAGCCATCTGTAACAGTACCCTGCACTTGATTTTGCTGGAAGAAAATATTTTTATACCGGAATAATTCGCGGCCAAATGATGACGAAAAAGTGAACAGTACAGCCGTAAAAATTAGGCAATAAAGCGCTTTTCCACCCTTGTAGTATGAAAAATAATTCATAATATTGGAATTGGTTAGTTAAAAGGTTTTTTGATTAGCTAAGGTCCTCTGCTCTAGTTTGGTCGCTGCAGCTGAGGGCCATTTTTGTATATTAATTTGTATTTATCTCATAATTTTTAAATTTTCTAGAATGAATTTTTTTAAAATGACTGACTTACGAAAATTTCAAATATGAAGATGCGCTAGAATCAAATTATGGAGTACAAAAAAAGGGCAGGTACTCACTTTTAGACGTTACCGAGGTACTGGCGGTACCTTACCACGAATAAGTGAGCCCACGCCCAATTATAAGGCGTGAGCATTAGCACTTATCATCTCGTGGTTATTTTAAACGCCAGTTTTCGATAACGAGATTCAAAGCGAATGCTTCAAATATTGTATGTGAAGAATCGCAAATTTAATATTCAAATATTGAATAATGAACAAATATACATAAAAAATATTCACATACTTATATGTATGTGTTAAATTTTTATTTAATCCCGTAATTTCTGAATTAATAAAAATAGTATGATTGTAGAAGTTATTATTTCAGAATTAGATTTTTATTTAATTGAAAAAGTAAGAGAGCTAAGAATAAAAGCAAATATCTCGCAAGTTAAATTAGCTCACAAGATTGGTGTATCGGAAGGTTTCATTGGTAATGTCGAAAACCCTAAGCAAAATCAGAAGTATAATATTAGGATGTTAAATAGAATTGCGAATGCGTTGGAATTAAATTCATACGCTGATTTATTTCCTGAAAAAATAATTTCTAATGATGTAGTTAAAATTAAAATAGAATTATTTGAAACAAATTCTAAAAATCCGGATTCAAGATTTAAGAGTATTAAAATTTCTCCCTGTACGGAGTCGGAAATTGAGGATTACAATAAGAGACAAAATAGGAGTAAAGCAAATAAAAATTAAATATAAAAACGATGCCTTTCAAAACTTGAAAGGCATCGTAATTTTTAAAAAGGAAATTTACTTTTTAGATTCCTCAATAGAAACTTTTCTAAACTCTTTTAAAAGTTTTTCAATTTCCAGAGATGATTTACGAGCTCTTGCTCCAGCAGCTTTAACTCCTTTTTCAGATAATGATTCAGATTCTGTTTTGAATGTTTCAATTTCAGCGTTAATTTTTACGATAAGATCTTTCATTTTGTCATGTTTTAATTACGGGAGCAAATGTAATTTTAAAATTAAAAGAACCAACTCCAAAAGTAAATTTTTATAGCTACGATTTATTTATTCTCTGAATAAAAAAGCTGACGGGCATTCCTGCTTTTGCCAGAAAAGCGTTTGCAAACCGCTGCGTTGAGCTGAAGCCTGCTTCTTTAGCCAATGCTTCATAGGTGTATTTTCTATATACTGGTTCCGTCTGTAATAAGTTGATGATGTATTCGATCCGAAGACCATTTATATATTCGCTCATTCCCATATCCCTATAATAACTTAGAATAGCGGCTAAATATTTAGTATTTGAGTTAAATGCTGCTGCTAATGTGACAAGATTCCAGTCTTTTTGAAGGAATTTTTTTTCTTTTTCAAACTTTTCAAGCTGCTTAAGTATTAGCCGCACAGTTTCACTACTAATATCTGTTATCGGTTCTTTCTCAATTTTATTTTTAGGTTTATTTTTAACTGAATCGAGCTGCTCCATTAAAAGATCATAATTTTTTTCATAAATTTTTCTTTTTCTGTAGTAGCGACGGGTCTGCCAGCCAATAATTACAAATAACAGTAATATAACACATGCAAAAATTATATCATAGTATTTTTCTTTTTGCAAATCATTAGCTATCTGCTCTTTTTCCAGTAAAATTCTATCCTTTTCATTAATAAGTTCTTTCGTATCATATTGTTTATGAATTTTGCTTATAATGTACCTATTATTTTCCATAAGCAGCGTATCAGCTTTTAGAAGCTGATCGACATAGTAAAGCTGACTATCTAAATCTTTCTTTTTTTTATAGAAGTTGATTAATAGTTCAAATGCCTGCCTTAAATCAGGACGCAGATATTTTTTTTCTTTAAAAATTTTATCAACTATTTGAAAATACTCGGCCGCTTTTTCTTTTTGATTGAGACCCCAGTAACTTTTTCCAATGTAGAAATTACCGATGGCAACATTTGCAAAATCATTATTTTCTTTTATCTCATCTAGAGAAGATTGAATATTTTTTATAGATTCAGAATAATCATTTTTAAAGTATTGATTGATTCCTTCTGAATGAATAAAATACGGAAGCATTAGGGTTGAATTCCGGCGGTTACTCTCCGAAATTCCCAAAGTGTTTATATATGTGCAAAGTCCGTAATTTCCTAGTTTATTGTAACAAAGTCCCAGCATGTGCAGAGAATTAAGATAAGGTCTTGGTTCTTTGTTTTTATAATATTCAACACATTCTTTCAAGAGAGATACTGCTTCGTCGTAAAAACCGACGTAGAATTTGGTCAGTGCAATACAGTATTTCACCTTGTGTATCTGATATTGATCATTAGTTTTAGAAATATAACTATTGGCAATTAAATAATTATCCATTGCCTGTTTCTGATGCTTCAACCCATAGAAATATGTACCCTTACTAAGATATGCTGCGCCTATCAGCCTATCGTCTTTAGATTTTATTGCTGTGTGCAGCATACTATCAATGTATACAGCTCTTACCTTGTCTGGTGAGATCAGCATTAAGTTTTGATAGCCATTAATCACTTCTTTTAAATTTTTTTCCTCTTTGGCTTTTTTTAGAAAAGTAAAAGCGTATAAAGAAGAAGCTGCACTGTCTTTTCTAAGATTGTAAAATCTGTTATCTAAGTATTCGAAACTTTTTTTCTTTAGAGAATCAGGGGTAGTGAACGAGTTTTTTTGAGCTGATAAAAAATTACACAATAAGAGGTAAATTAAAATAAGTTTAGGTCTATTCATAGTGATATAGTGATTTATTAGACTTGATATCCGTACGCTAGATGTTGTAATATTAAATTTACATTAATTTGATATAAAAATAATATAAACAATTGAATTACAGTGTTTTGTTTGGTAAAAAGTACTGTGGATTTCGTGGAAATCCACAGTGGAATTGCCGAAAATCCACATATATTGGCTTGCGGGAGATTTATTTGCATAATAGTTTTGCCTTGAATTCAAAGCAAAATGTCCAGCAGGGTGCTGGATAAAAGTTCTGCTAATCCGGATGAAAAGAACTGAGAAAATTCTCGCTCATTTCAAACATCAAAATCATGAAAACTTTTTTATTATGTTGTATCACATCGGTTTTATTCATTTCATGTTCGGCTGATTCCGATTTTGAAAATTCAGAAATTGCATCAGATTCTCCACAGAATTATGATATTAACAGTCAAACTATTAATGGTGATCGTAACCCCTTTGATTTCCAAGGGAAGAAAGTCTACGAATTACTGAAAATCTATAATGAAAATAATCAGGCACCAAATTCTGTTTCAGAACTTGCTAAACAGATAAGTTTTGTTTCTGAAAGTCTGAAGAAAAAAAATCTCATTACCAGCAGACTAATACCATTTACGGATGAAATGGTAGAATCAATAATGTCAGATCCCGACAATAGTATGATTCTAATTGTCCAGAACAGTACTTTACAGACTTACGTAAAAAACAACTTAATTAATTTTCTTCAGAATCTTATTGATAAAAGGCAGGATGAATTTGTAATAACCAACAATTATATTCTAGGTTATGAAGCAGATGTATTAAATGACAGTGTTCTTACTTCCGAGGAAACCGAGACAATCTTAACGGTTGCATCCATCTCGAGGTACTCTTTATATTCAGAAGAAGAACGTAAAGATAAAGATTGGGATATTCTGATAGGAAGCAAACGTGCCAAACCTTTCTTTAGTAAAAATGAAACTTCAATTGTACAGGTTATCGCCCTTCTTGAGAAGCTGCTTTAATATTCTAAAAGTTTTAAATTAATTCTGCGCTATATGAAATTACGAGCCATTTTAAATATTGCTATGATTTTAACCAATCTAGCCAGTCTCTTTGTTATTCTAGGATTTTTATTTGACTATCAGCCCGCAGATTATTTTAGAACTGCAGAACCTACAGCATGTATACCTTTCCGTTTTCGGGTATATATGCTGTATGTAACCTGTTTGTTTAACCTGTATTTTATTTTCTATTTATTGATTCGAAAAAAATTTAAAGTACGATGATAAATTCAGGACGGAAAATTTAAAGGAAGAGAGTTATGATAAAAAATCTAATAAATGCCAATTTACTTGATCTGTCTGATGAAGGTTTAGATATTCATATTATAAAAAAATATGAAAAGAGTGAAAGCGATGAGTCTTTTATCGCGGAAAACTTAGCAGTTCTCTTAGTCAGATCAGGTAATATTAAAATTAAACTTCAGGAAATAATGCAAAATCTATCAGCAAGAGATCTTATAGTTATTCCGAAGGATTCGATCTGCACAATTTTTGAAGTTCAAGAAAAACTTCAGCTGTATTTAATTACTTTCTCTTCAGAGTTTGCTGTTAAAAACTGTCTGAAACGAGAATTAGTTGATTCGCTTTATTTTTTTATTAGGAAAGAACCTTTAAAAGCTTCACTTGAAGAAAAAGAATATCAAGTGTTATCCCTGATTTATAAGCTGATACATTACATTAATGTAGAGGCAAAAAGGACCGATATTGATGAGGAGCTTTACAGGATAAGCTTAAATTTATTCTTGTACGAACTTAAATTAATTTATGCAAAGTATTCTTCTTATACCGTAGTAAGTTTTACAAGGAAGGAAAATTTGGTTATTCAGTTTTTAACGGTGCTTTCTATACATTATAAAAAACAGCATCATGCTAAATTTTATGCAGGTGCACTTTTTATTACAAGCAAGTATTTAAACAAAGTAGTAAAGGAGGTTACAGGAAGTTCTGTAAAAGCATTAATTATTGAAGCTATTATCAGCGAAGCAAAAATTTTATTGGAAGATACTCAAAATACATTTGCAGAAATCGCTGAAGAAATGGAATTTGCAAGCGTCTCAGTCTTTAGCATTTTCTTCAAAAAGCATACGTCATATTCTCCGTCAGAATATCGTGCGATTTTTATTGATAAATATAAGAACAGGTAGTTTTCAGTTGTTTCATTGTAAAATCTAAAGATGATGAACATTATTTATCCATTAGAATGGTTTGATACTTTAATACTGCAGACTTTCGATCCACTAAGCGTAAATATTGAAAGTTTGAATGATAATGATATCTCAGTTATTGCCGAAAACATTTCAAAAGAATCTATTAAGATACAAGTACATTTAAAAAAAGAAGTTTTTTCATTAAAAAAGAAAAGACATATCCGTGTCACGGTCAGGCAGTATCATTCAACTTTAATTTTCCTGCTGGACAGCATTATCGAGAATCGTACAGAAAAAGTTCTTCAATCTGAAAAAATAAGAAAACTTGCCGATCTTCTCATTTCAAATCTTGATTATCTTATTTCTTTCATTGAAGACAGATTTTCGTATTATCTGAGTCTTGACGAAAGAGTTCCGATTACCTATCTTATGGTGTGCAGAAAAGAGCTTGCACTAAAACTGCAGAGAATCAACAAAAGAAGCTTAAGCTCTGAGCCTGATAAGTTAACGATTAAGAGAGTTGTGAAACTGCTGCAGAATGCAATTGAAGCTGATAACGGAAAAAAACTTACTTATCGTCGTATTCTTTATTTTCGCGAGCTACTAAAACTCCTCGAAGAATATAATGGCGATATTGAAAATCCCTCCATTTTCACGCCGCTTGACGAACTGCTGATTGACCATAATTTTAATTCGCTGCAGTACATTTCTATTCTTACAGAGAGAATGACCGAACAGATTTACAGCACCGAAAAGCAGTCAGCAAAATTAAATCTCCTCTTACTCTTTTTCAAAGACTTCAAGCAGATCCACTCAAACGTGAAAATCACTTTCGATGTATGTCATCAGAACATTAAGGATGTCTTAGAAAATTGGTTTGCATCGGAAATTAGTTTTCTTCAAAACCGAGATGAACTTGAAGAGTCGGGAAATATGTTTTCTAAAAGAAATATAAATTCATCCAGCCAGATACCTGAAAACAAAATTCAATGCACACTTTCATCTGATCAAATGGGGCTGATTTTAAGAGCCACTGATGAAACGAGAGTATTAAAGGCGAAATCAATGAGTTTAATTTTTAAGACAATCGTTCCATATCTCTCAACCCCATTCAAGAGAAATTTATCATATCAATCGGTGAGGAGCAAGTCATATAATCCAGAAGAAAAAGACAAAGAATTTGTAATTAAAACATTGGAGAAAATTATTAAGCATATAAAGGAATACTAATTTAATTTATGAGATCATGAAATCACTATTAAGAATACTGCCGTTTTTCAGTCTTTTATTTCTCTGCTGCCAAAACAATAAACTGGATAATAGAACAGCAGAAAGTATGATTGTAAAAAAATACCAATTTCCTCAAGAAATTGATTTTGAAGTTTTCTGCAATGATCCTGTGCATGCGAAAAAAATGCTGGATTCAGGTTTAGAAGAAAAAGGTTTTGTAGAGATAATAAAATTTAAAGGCTATAAAGATAGAGATAAACCTTTGATAGAGTTTACAGATTCAGCTAAACCTTTTCTGCTTGAAACGACAGCAGAAGAACAAGAATACAAGATCCAGAAAGTTAAGATAGGATTGAAGAAGTTTGGTCAAATCATTCAGATAACTGCTGAGACAAATGATAAAAAGATGGCTGTGGTGGATTATATTGTTCAGTATGAAATTAATGAATTTGGAGTGTTATGGCCTGGACTTCCACAAGAAAAGAAAGAAAAAGCATATTTTATCCTCTCTGATAAAGGCTGGAAGATTATTGATAAAAAAGATGCTGAACTAATGATGTTTAAGAAGATTATAGAATATTAACTATTGTAAGCAATAAAAATGACCTCCTTTTAAGGAGGTTTTTTTATGCATTTAAATTTATATTCTTCTCTCAGGTCTTGAAATTAATGAGGGGTACAAGGGTACAACAGGGGTACAGAAAAAGTTGTACTTGTAGAAGTTTTATTTCCGAAGTTACTTTGGACTGTAAAATAAACCATAATTGTTCTTCTTGGTTTATTCATAGTATGAGATGATGTTGAATGATAAATGAAAATGCTATGTTAAATTCTATTACATGGAACAGTTACATTGTAGCTATTATTACTCTATTAATTTTATGGTATCTGTTTGTTGGATTACGTTTTTATTCTTTTGAAATAAAGGAAATTCTGCAAGGGAAAAAGAAAATTAATTTTTACCTCTTGCGAAAGAAGCCAATCAATGACCCATTCCAATCTTTCGATCAAGAACAGGCTAACCAGACAAATCTTAATGAAGCATTTGAAGAATCATTTGCCACTCTTGATGAGGTTAAAGAACTGTCAGCCCGCTTGAGAGCAGCAGTTACGGAAAGCGCAGAATTAAAGCGCTCAAATCTGGAATTCAAGAATTATATCCGATTAATTCTTTTCGATTATCCCTATGTAAAGATTTCTTCTTTACGCAGCAATGTAAACATTCTGCTTGCTCTTGATTCCGAAAAATATCCCCAACTGCTTCTTACTGCAAGTGAAGCAGATGAATTATGGGAAGAAAATAATTAAAAGACAGCAGAGGAACTTTCCCCGTCCGCTCTAGTGCGGTATGGTAAAATGTGACAAGGAGAATAGATGATGAGACGGCGCTGTTCCTCTGCTTTTGAATTAATATTAATCTTTAAAATGAGGTATGATGGTGAATGATGGAATAAAATTAAAGTGTTTTTTTAAAAGGAACAAGAACTTAGTAAGCTTAATTTTTCTGCTTTTAATTATTAATGGAAATACATATGCCCAGGATGGTGTGGCAGGAATAAATGAGGCGAACCAAAAGGTGAGAAGCTATTTTGATGCGGGCACAGAACTCATGTACGCAGTCGGCGCAATACTCGGACTTATAGGTGCTGTTAAAGTTTACCAGAAGTGGAATGCCGGAGACCCTGATACGGGCAAGGTTGCCGCCGCATGGTTTGGAAGCTGCGTGTTTCTTGTCGTCGTGGCTACGGTAATCAAATCTTTCTTTGGTGTCTAAGCAGTCTCAAACATGAGCAGTGTTTATCAGATCAACAAAGGAATCAATCAGTCAATTGAATTTAAAGGCCTTAAAGCCCAGTACATATGGTATTTGGGAGGAGGTGTTGTCGGACTGATGATTGTTTTTGCATTGCTTTTTATTATCGGAATTCCTTCACTGGTATGCGTTGTTTTAATTGGTGCAGCAGGAACGGTAATGGTAATTAAGATTTATAAGATGAGCAGGAAGTATGGAGAGCATGGCATGATGAAAGCTTTAGCTTCCAGACAAATTCCGAAATGTGTAAAAGTGCGCAGCAGGTCAGTTTTTGAAGTGATAGTCTTAGAACGTTAAATGGTTGTTAGCTTATGAAAGTCTTAAATCTTTATGCCGGAATAGGAGGCAACAGAAAAAATTGGACTGATGTGTCTGTCACTGCTGTTGAACTTGATCCTCAGCTTGCTGCCATCTATTCAGAGAACTTTCCACAGGACATAGTGGTTGTTGGAGATGCGCATCAGTACCTTCTGGATCATTATAAAGAATTTGATTTTATCTGGTCTTCACCTCCGTGCCAGTCCCATTCGTCTTTCAGGCAGAATATATGCGTGAGATTCCGGGGAACTCCAGCAGTATTTCCCGATATGAGACTGTATCAGGAAGTCTTGTTTCTAAGGCATAACGCTGAATGTTTATGGACAGTTGAAAATGTAAAGCCTTATTACAAACCTCTGATTGATCCTGATGCTGTACTGCAGCGCCATTTAATCTGGTCAAATTTTGAGATTTCCCAGTCTGATCAGTTCGCAGTGATAAAAATCCGGCATGCCCAGATTCCTGATCTTGAACAGGCTTTAGGTTTCAGTTTAAAGGAGTGTAATATTCCAAACAAAAGGCAGGTGCTTCGGAACTGTGTGGATCCAAATCTTGGAGAGCATATTTTGAATGCAGCAAGAAGCCTCTTGCAGAGAAAAGCAAAAATTAGTAAAGCAAGGAAAAATGGAAAAGGAATTGGATGATGTTTTACCGATTATGGATGTGCAGCATGACTGCATTTTGTCAAAGCATGGTGATATAACGGTTGTATTTAAAGCTGATCTGCCGGAGATTTTTACGCTGTCGGACCAGGAATATGAAGCCTTTCACCAGTCATGGATTAAAGCTGTGAAAATACTTCCCAAGTTTACTGTTTTTCACAAGCAGGACTGGTTTTTGGAAAGCAGCTACAAAGCGGATTTTGACAATGAAGACAGCAGTTTCCTCACAAGAAGCAGCGAGCGTTTTTTTAATGAGAGGCCATTTCTGGATCACTCTTGTTATATTATGATTACAAAAAAGCCGGAAGGAAGGAAGAATTCCAGTTCGCTTTTTTCTAATCTTATAAGGAATAGCATTGCACCTCAGGAAGTGACTCAATCCCAGTTTCTTCAGGATTTCATTGACAGTACAGGCCAGTTTAAAAGGATTATGGAGGACAGCGGATTTATCCGTATGACAAGACTAAGAAATAATGAACTCAAGAGCCAGAGCAGAAAAATAGGGCTCATTGAAAAATATTATTTTTTATCTGAAAATGAAAAATCATTTGTTTATAACGATCTCAAGTTTTCAGACGGAATGCAGATAGGAGAGAAGCACAGCCAGCTTTTTACCCTTGGAGATGCTGCTGATCTGCCCGCCCTTTGCGGGTCAAGAATCAATTTTGACCGGTATTCGACCGATAAGACAAAGTTCAGTGTCGGCTTTGCTTCCACACTGGGACAGCTTCTTTCATGCAACCATATATACAGCCAGTATATTTTCATTGAAGATGCGCAGAAAACGATCCAAAAGCTCGAAAGTAAAAGATTAAGACTCCAGTCATTATCTGCTTACAGCAGGGAGAATCTGATTGCAAGGGATGCTGCAAATGATTTTCTAAACGAAGCGATAGCACAGCAGCGGCTTCCGGTTAAAGCACATTTTAATGTCCTGGCATGGACCTCGGAAAAAGAAGAGATGAAAGATATAAAAAACAAAATCTCATCAGCCCTGGCGCAGATGGATGCAGCCGCCAAACAGGAAACTGTGGGAGCGCCGCAGATCTACTGGGCCGGCATTCCCGGAAATGCTGCCGATTTTCCAATGAATGATGCTTTTGACACTTTTACTGAGCAGGCTGTCTGTTTTCTGAATATGGAAACAGGATACCGCTCCTCGCTGAGTCCCTGCGGCATCCGTCTGGGTGACCGCCTGACGGGCAAGCCTGTTCATGTTGATATCAGTGATGAGCCTGTAAATAAAGGCATCTGCACCAACCGGAATAAGTTTATACTCGGCCCATCGGGAAGCGGCAAATCCTTTTTTACCAATCATATGGTCAGAAGCTATTATGAGCAGGGAACCCATATTGTACTGGTGGATGTCGGACACAGCTACAAAGGATTATGCGATATGGTGAACGGCTATTATTTCACTTATGACGAGAAGAACCCTATCCGTTTCAATCCTTTTTACATCAGTGAGGGCGACAGTCTGGATACCGAAAAAAAAGAAAGCATTAAAACGCTGCTGCTGGCCTTGTGGAAGAAAGATGATGAAACGTTCAACAGAAGCGAGTATGTGGCGCTGTCCAATGCACTCCAGCTCTATTATGAAAATCTTGAAAAGGATAAAAACATCTTTCCCTGTTTCAATACCTTCTATGAGTTTCTGAAGGAGCAGTTTGTATCAATCCTTCAGGGAGATAAAGTAAAAGAGAAGGACTTTGATGTCAATAATTTTCTCTATGTGCTCCGTCCTTATTACAGCGGAGGTGAGTTTGATTACCTTCTGAATGCCACAGAGAATCTAGATCTTCTCAAAGAGCGCTTTATTGTATTTGAACTTGATAATATTAAAGACCATCCCATTTTGTTTCCAGTGGTGACCATTATTATTATGGAGGTATTTATCAGCAAAATGAGAAAACTTAAGGGCATACGTAAAATGATTTTAATTGAAGAGGCATGGAAAGCCATTGCAAGGGAGGGTATGGCGGAATATCTGCGGTATCTTTTTAAGACTGTTCGCAAGTTCTTTGGCGAGGCAATAGTGGTGACCCAGGAGGTGGAGGATATTATTTCATCTCCTGTAGTGAAGCAGGCCATTATCAACAACAGCGACTGTAAAATCCTGCTGGATCAGAGCAAATACCAGAATAAGTTCGACCAGATTCAGGAGCTGCTCGGGCTGACCGAAAAGGAGAAAGCTTTGGTGCTTTCTGTAAACAAAGCCAACGATCCCGATAAGAAGTACAAGGAAGTTTTCATATCTCTTGGAGGTATGCTTTCAAAGGTCTACAGAACTGAAGTGTCTTTGGAAGAATACCTTGCCTATACCACTGAAGAAAGTGAGAAAGTCAGAATGAATGCTTTTGCAAAGCAGTTTGGCGGGGACATTAAGAAAGGAATTGCCGCAATGGCACAGGAAATTAGAAATGGGAATTAAAAATTAAGTCAAATGAAAACGAAAATTAGAATAGCTGCATGTCTTATGTGTTTTCTGTTAATCAGCACGCCTGCAAGACCAGCAGAAAAGACAGCAACCCTCCCGATTCTGGAGATAGTGAAAGCGGTAACAAAGAAAGTAATCAAAGCTATCGATCTTGGAATCCAAAGGCTGCAGAACAAAACCATCTGGCTTCAGAACGCACAGAAGCAGATTGAAAACACACTTTCCAAACTGAAGCTGGATGAGATTTCAGATTGGACAAAAAAACAACGGGATATTTATAAAGACTATTATGAAGAGCTGCAGAAAGTTAAGTCTATTATTATCTACTACCAGAGAATTAAGGAAATTTCTTCGAAGCAGACCCGTCTGATTGAAGAATACGAGAGGGCATGGAACCTTTTTAAAAAGGATCAGAGTTTCAAAGTCTCCGAACTGGAATATATGGAAAAGGTATATGACGGGATACTGGAAGAGAGCATTAAAAACATCGACCAGATATTTCTAATCATAGATTCATTTAGCACTCAGATGAGTGATCTGAAAAGACTGGAAATCATAAATAAAGCGGCGGATCAGATTGACACCAATTACAACGATCTCAGGCTTTTCAACCAGCAGAATGTAGTGCTGAGTCTTCAGAGGGCAAAAACAGATGCCGATGCAAAAAAAGTGAAACAATTTTACGGAATTCCGTAAACGGTATTGAAAAAGATGAAAAAGACAATATTACTATGCATAATAACAGCAATGCTTACCAGCTGCCTTCAGGCGCAGCAGGCTAAACAGAAGAGAATGCTCCTTCTTCAGATTGCAGCGCTGCGCACTTATGCGGATTATGCCGCAAAAGGATATAAGGCAGTTAAAAACGGACTGAATTTTATTTCAGATGCTAAGAAAGGTGAATTGAACCTCCACAGTGATTATTTTACATCATTGCTGGCAGTTAATCCAAAGGTTACGAATTATAAGAGAGTTGCCGAAATAATCTCGCTGCAGGTTCAGATTTTAAATACCTATCAAAGGACATTTAGGCAACTCCTGAAAGATGATCTGTTTCACGGCAGTGAACTGGATTATATTGAGCGGACATTCAAACGTCTGCTTGAAAGCTGTGGTGAAAGTATCGACACGCTGCTTCTTGTTACCACAAGCAACAAGCTTGAAATGAAGGACGACGAGAGAATTGAGCGTATTGACAAGCTTTATCACGCAGCGACTGAAGACTACGCTTTCTGCAAGAAATTCAGCGGAGAAATCAAAGTTCTGGCATTGTCGAAAGCTAAAGAGAGAAACGATATCAGGAAGGCAGGGGAATTGTATGGCTTATAAGCAGACTGAAGATGAAAAAGATGTTATTAATTTTTATAGTGTCACTTTTAATGTGTGTGCCTTTTTCAGCAAAGGCGCAGTCTGCTGAAATCCAGCAGCTCATTTTAAATATCGAAAAACTATCACAGTTTAAAAAAATATTGAGTGATATGAAGAAAGGTTATGATATGCTGAGCGGCGGATACAAAACCGTAAAAGATATGTCAGAAGGAAATTTTTCTCTTCATAAGACTTTTCTTGACGCTTTGATGCAGGTAAGCCCTGTTGTGAAAAATTACAAAAGGGTGGGAGATATAGTGGAATATCAGTTTACGCTGATCAGGGAAAGCCGTAAAGGAATTGACAGGATTCTTAAAAATGAACAATTCAGTCCGAAGGAAATAAAATATTTTGAAAAAGTGTATTCGAATCTAAGCAGGGAAAGTCTTAGGAATATAGATGAATTGACATCTGTAATCACAGCGGACAAACTCAGAATGACTGATGACGAAAGACTTGAAGCGATTGACAGGATATATGACGACATGCAGCAGAAGATACTGTTTCTGCGCGATTTTAATGGATCATCATCAATATTGGCTCTACAGCGTTCTAAGGAATCTAATGATGCTAAAGCAGTCCGCAGCAGTTATAATTTTAAAGATTAAACAGCATATCATGATAAAGATTTTAAATAAAACTTTTCTGTTTTTCCTGTTTCCCGCAGCAGTTTCTGCTCAGGGACTTGGAGATGATATCGGCAGCCTGCATGCTGTTCTTGAACAGCTGTATGATGAGATGATGCCGCTCTGCAGCAATCTTATGGGAGTGGGGCAGGGCATAGCGGGATTTGCAGCCGTCTTCTATATTGCCTCAAGGGTCTGGCGGCATATTGCCAATGCTGAGGCAATTGATTTTTACCCGCTTTTCAGACCGTTTGTGATCGGTTTCTGCATTATGATTTTTCCTTCTGTGCTGGCACTCATAAACGGAGTCATGAAACCAACCGTCACTGCTACCGCTTCTATGGTTGCGGGATCCAACAAAGCAATTGAAGTGCTTCTCCGGGAAAAAGAAAAAGCAGTTAAGGAAAGTGCTCCATGGAAAATGTACGTCGGCGTTCTTGGAACAGGCGATCGTGAAAGATGGTATAAATACACCCATGAAGGTGCAGATTCTTCTGATGAGGGAATGATGGAAGGAATAGGAAATGATGTAAAGTTTGCTATGGAGAAAGCTTCTTACAGTTTCAGGAATTCGGTCAAGGAATGGTTAAGCGAGGTGCTGCGGATTCTCTTCGAGGCCTCTTCATTGTGTATCGATACCCTGCGGACTTTTCAGCTGGTGGTGCTTTCCGTCTTAGGGCCTCTGGTATTTGGGATCGCAGTATTTGACGGATTCCAGCATACCCTTACGGTATGGCTTGCCAGATATATCAATATCTACCTGTGGCTTCCTGTTGCCAATATTTTCGGAGGAATTATAGGAAAAATTCAGGAGCAGATGCTGCGGCTGGATATCTCTCAGATCAATACATCAGGCGATACGTTTTTCAGCAGGACCGATATCGGATACTTGATTTTTATGATTATAGGCATTGTCGGATATTTTACCGTGCCCTCTGTTGCCAATTATATAGTGCATGCATCGGGAGGAAGCGCACTGGGACAGAAAGTAACTAGTTTATTTGGCGGTTCGACTTCATCTGTAATCGGAGGTGCTGCTGCGGGAGCGGGAATGGTAATGGATAAGATGGGAAATGCGGCAGGAAAAATGAGCCAGAGCATGACTTCTTCTTCAATGTCTTCGCCCTATTTTGAAGATAAAGGAAGTTACATGAGCGAAAGGCTCAAAGGAAATTCAAAAAATTAAAAGCACGCGGTTATGTTTAGCAAGATGAAAAATATAGATACAGCTTTCCGCCACGTAAGAGGGTTTACAATGCTGGTAATAGCAGGCAGTGCGGTTATCACGTGTTATGCACTTTATAAAAGTTTCAGCTCTGTCGTATCCATGCAGGATAAGGTTTATATCCTTGCCAACGGCAAAGTGCTGGAAGCTTACTCGTCAGACCGCAAAGATAATGTGCCGGTTGAGGCCAAGGATCATGTCAGGACTTTTCACCAGTATTTCTTCAGCCTTGATCCTGATGATAAAGTAATTAAAGCCAATATAACAAAAGCACTTTATCTGGCCGATAATTCAGTGAAGCGCATCTACGATGATTTAAAAGAAAACGGGTATTATTCGGGAATTATATCAGGAAATATAAGCCAGACAGTTTTTATAGACAGCGTTACGATTGATATTAATGAATATCCATACCGCTTTAAATGCTTTGCCCGGCAGAATATCATAAGAACCACAAGCATAATGAATAGAAACCTGATTACACAGGGAACGCTGCGGAATGTTTCAAGGAGCGATAATAATCCCCACGGTTTTCTAATAGAACGCTTTAATACTCTTGAGAACAAAGATCTTGGGACTTCAAACAGAAAGCCATGAGAAGCTTATTTAGAAAACCTAGATGCATCAATAAGCATTCACGGATTTACCTTATGATCAGATTCTGGTGGGTGGTTAAAATGGATAGGATAACTAAAAACCTTTCCAAATCACAGCTTTGGTTGTCTCTTGCAGTTTTCATGATGACAGGAACAGTTCTTTGTTTTTATAAAATAATCAGCGGTGTTTTGCTGGACAGTCCTGAATCAATCAGTATTGAGGAAATATCAGCTGTAAAACCTTTTTATTCTGATAAAAATGAAACGCTGCATTTCTTGAATATATCTCTTAAAAAAAGTGAAAAGCAATCTGATCTCGGCAGATACATAGACAGCGTAATAAATGTTTCTTTTACAATCGATTTAGATAAAAAATATAATTCCAACGGCGCGGGCTTTTAAAATGCTCTAAAGTCTGCGGAAGTCAATACAGGTAAATATAATAATTGAAATTATGGAAAATAAAACACTTTCGGCAAAAGACAGAAAGGACCGTAAAATGATGCTGGTTCTTCCATTGCTTATACTGCCATTTATAACAATGCTTTTCTGGGTTTTTGGAGGCGGTAAAGGAAAAGAAACCGTGTTTTCAGCAGAAAAGAAATCAGGTTTTAACATGCTGCTTCCAAACCCAAAGCTAAAGGAAGACTCTGCATTAGATAAAATGAACTACTATGATCAGGCATCAGCTGATTCCATAAAATTGGAGGAACAGAAGAAAAAGGATCCTAATTTTTCGATAAGTAAGGCAGATGAAACTACTCTTGAATCTGACGGCTCTTTTGATCCGGATGCAGTCTCAATAAGAAGCCAGAAAGGCGGGCTAAACACAGGTTTTTTAAAGCCGGGAAATGAGCAGAAGATGTACCAGAAACTTCAGGCTCTCCAAAAGGCAATTACAGAGCCTGCTAAAGTGAATGACTATGATCAGGACATGAGAGAGTTTCAATATCAAAAAACACCTTACGGTGAATCAGCAGAAATGAGAAACTTGGAACAGCTGATGGCGGCAATGAGTGCACCATCTGAACCTGATCCAGAACTGGCGCAGCTGGGAGGGATGCTGGAAAATATCTTGGACATACAGCACCCGGAACGGGTTCAGGAAAAGCTGAGGCAGAATTCAAAGATTCAGAAAGGAAAAATATTTTCAGTGAGCAGGAAAGATGATGCTCAGGTTGCAAGTTCTCTTCAGAATACATCAAATTCAGCAGTAAAACAAGGGACGAATTCTTTTTATTCCCTGGATGAAGAAACGGGCAATGAAGAAATTCAGAATGCGGTTGAGGCAGTGATTCATGAAACGCAGACCATCGTAAACGGTTCAATTGTTAAAATAAGGCTTGTAAATGATGTTTTTATCAACGGCGTACTCATTCCAAGAAACAGTTTCGTATTTGGAACTGCATCTCTAAAAGGAGAAAGACTGGAAATAAAGATAAACACCATAAAATACCTAAACGCCATTTTTCCTGTAGAGCTTTCAGTTTTTGATATAGACGGTATAAAAGGCATCTATATTCCAGGTACAATTAACAGGGATGTTGCAAAAGCCTCAGCAGACAGATCGATGCAGAGTATCGGACTTACGGGAGTAAGTGATTCATGGGGAGCACAGGCTGCCGGAATGGGAGTGGAAGCAGCAAAAACGCTTTTAAGTAAAAAAGTCAAACTTATTAAAGTGGCAGTAAAAGCTGGCTATAAAGTGCTGCTTTATGACGAGAAGGATAAGAATGAGAAATAATTTTAAACTAATCAATATGAGAAACTTAAAACTATCAATTATTATATGCATTTTCTTGACAGTTATTTCGGGATATGCACAATATAATTCAAAAGCTGAATATAATAATATACAGCTCAGCTATTCAAAAACTACCAGCATCTTATTTCCGTATGCTGTCAAAAGTCTGGATATCGGCAGCCGTGATGTGCTGGTGCAGAAAGCTAAAGGAGTTGAAAATATACTGCTGCTGAAAGCGGGAAAACAGAATTTTCTGCAGACCAACCTTACTGTAGTCACATCAGATGGAAAGCTTTACAGCTTCATATTAAATTTTGATGATTTGTGTCCGACTTTACATATTGATGCCGGACTGCGAAATGCGGATGACAGACAGCTTTTGTTCTCACTGGAGAATGAAAACCAGAAGGAAATGAAGGATTATGCGATGCTCGCATTATCTAAGAAAAATAAGGTAAGCGGACTTAATTCAAGAAGATCAGAAATTGAGATAAGAGTTGACGGCATTTATATTCATCAGGATATAATGTATTTCAGGGTCTCTCTGGGAAATGATTCTAAAATTAATTATAATGTTGACCAGCTTCGTTTTTTTATCCGTGATCAGAGAAAATCGAAACGTACCGCATCACAGGAAATAGAGGTTATACCGTTTTTCAGTACTGGTGATTTCAGCCGGATTTATGATAAATCTGAAATTACAGCTGTATTTGCCCTGCCTAAATTTACAATACCCGAGAAGAAAAAGTTTGTCATGCAGGTCTTTGAGAAAAATGGAGGCAGGCATCTGGAGCTGGATATAAAAAATAGGAACCTGGTAAATCTTGAAATACTGGGTAACTTATAATTAGTACTAATTTTAAATGTAAAAGATCATGAACCAGAAAAATTTAGATTACCTTAAAGATCAGTTGAAATATACTGGATTTGGGGAAACTTTTGAAGCAGAACTGAAGGCAAATATGCTGAAAGGAGAAAAAGATTTTAAAATTGTTCACACAGGCATTCTGAACAATGGTGTTCCTAATAAGGACAGCCTGACTGTTGAACTAAATTTCAAGAAGTCGGAACAGAACGATATGTATTTTTTTAATTCCTACCATGTTAACCTGCAAAAAGAGGAAAACAAACCGGGATTGGAACAAACCTTTTACATCAACAAAGAGGGAAGCATTACAATGAAAGAAGCCTATAATTTAATGGAAGGACGATCTGTCAATAAAAATCTTCAAAGTAAGGACGGCGAAGCATATAATGCATGGATTTCTTTGAATTTCAAGGAAACCGATAGCAGCGGCAACTTTAAGCTGAATCAGTATCACCAGAATTACGGCTATGATCTGGAAGCTTCGCTGGAGAAGCATTCGATAAAAGAACTGCTTACTCCGCAGTATAAAGAAGATCTAATTAATTCTCTAAAAAAAGGAAATCTGCAGTCCGTAACTTTTGTTGTAGGTGGAGAAGAACGAAAACAGTTTGTGGAAGCAAATCCGCAGTTTAAAACGGTAAAGGTTTATGATTCTTCATTGCAGAGAATCAATGATAGAGAAAGTAAAAATGAGAAACAATCTCAATCAAAAGAAAAGAGTGCAGCTCAGAATAATAATGATGATGAGCCGGCACATAAAGAATCGAATTCTGCATCACGTTCCAGGAAAGCAGGCAGATCAGTTTAGTTTCAGTAATCCACTTAAAAATTAAATATGTCGTCTGAGAACAATAGAATACAGAATGAAGTAAAAGAGTGGATGTCCAAGGAAGATAAACTTAAATCCATATTTGGTAAAAGTCCGGGCATCGAGCGCTCTTTTGGCATAGAAAAGCTGAAATTCTTTAGAATGATTCTCTTTAAGTATGGTAAAACAAAATCCTTGGACGAACTTATAACTGTACAGTTCCTGAAGCATGAATGTAAAAGTTTAAGACATAAATTATATCCTAACGTGTTCAAACGTCTTTTTAATGATGCAGTTAATTCCATTGTATTTGAAGGAATTCATAAACCCGCATACTTAAAAGATTTGGATGCTAATAAAAAAGCATTGGAAGTGCAGCTTAAAAACACTGGTTTCGCTCAAGTATGGGATAAAGTTCTGCATCAAATAAAAGAGGAGCAGCTGAATTTTTATATACCGGTTTCTTATCATATATCTGAAAAGGAAAGGCTTGATCATTCACTTCATTTTGCAAAGGACGTACAAGGAGCGTACCGGTTTGAAGGTTTTACATCAACTCTGCATACAGATTGTATTCCGTCTGGAAGAAGTACTCATCATTTTAAAAATGAGGCGTCCGAATATTTTAATGTAGATGAAGCTTATAATATGCTCGCCGGAAGATCAGTGCTTAAAAACGGTACATGGAAGCAGTTTAATTTTTATGACAAGGACTTAAATGAAAATTACAGGATGCATGAGTTTCCTCAGGATTATGGGTATAGAGTTGAAAATGTTTTAGCTCTTCTTCCTCTTAAGAATACAGATGGAGAGGCATTTTACAATCTTTGCAGTTCCTTGAAAGAAGGCAAAAGACAAGAGACGGTGCTGTTAATTGAAGGAAGAGAAGTAAAAACTTTTATTGAGGCTAATCCCCGTTTTAAAACATTAAACTTTTATAATGACAGAATGCAGAAGATAAGTTTAAAGGAGTTGGAAAGAGGATGTAAAATTCAGCAGGTAAAGAAGCCTGAGATGTACATCGAAACATCTTCAAGAAAAATGACTCCCAAATTTTGATATAAAACCTATGGATAATCTTCAAATCTTAACCAGATTTTTTAAGGCGATTGAAGATGATTTTAGAATTGGAACTACCCATATAGCTATTTTTGCAGCTTTACTGCAGTTTCGTGCTTCTAAAGATTACATTAATCCAATATTAGCGTACAGCATAGAAATTCAAAACATTGCCAAAGTGGTATCGCCTAAAACTTACCATAGATGTATGCATGATCTGGATAATTACGGCTATCTGGTTTATGTTCCGACGAAGAATAAAAACAAAAGAAGCAGCATCTATTTTCATTTGGAATAAGCTTTAAACCTCTAAAACATGAAAAAAACGAAAATTTTGGATTGCTTAGACAAACTTTTAAAGCATGAATCCAGATTAATTATACTAGAAAGAATTTTTAAGGGAAGTTTAAAAGATAATAGCTATAGTAAAATATCCGCTTCAGCTTCTAATCCATGCAGATGCAAAAGTTCATTTAGTAAAATAGAATTTGCAAATCTTTTTTACATTCTCATGGACGAAGAAATATTATTCTTTCAAAAATGTGATAAAAAGAATAACAGGATTGAATTTCAAAAGTTTTTAGAAAACAATTTCACTTATTCCGGAAAGAATGACAAGCAGTGTGAAATCAAAAATATCAGTAAAGAATTTGCTGAGAGTAAAGGGTATACTTATAGAGAAAAGCAGATTGAGTTTTTAAATTTATTGATTTTTAGATTACAGGAAAGAAAATCAAGAATTGAAAATTGGTAGTCTGAACAAAATTTTGTGCTTAATGACTTAAAAATTTTACTTAATGAAAAAGGATGTCAAAAAAAAGAAACTCTCGTTTCTAATGAAAGTTAAAAAGATGATTGATCCTGTCGTTGTAAAGCTTGAGACAATTGATTCTAAAATAAACTCAAGAGGGAATGACGGCAGACCTGTTTATTACAGGAATGAAGATTTAAAAAAAATATTTGGACTCTCGCCAAATACGATAATAAAATACAGGCAGACAGGAATTCTGCCTTATTCAAAACTTGGTGAAATATTCTTGTACGACTCAAATCAGATTGAAAAAATACTTCAGGAAAATAAAAGTTGAAAATTAAAATGTAAGTATATCTCATAAAAAAAAAGATGTACTTTTGAAGGTAACTAATTAAAAACTAATATTATGGCACTAAAGCCCGGACCGAAAAGAATAGCCGATTCCACAGGTAAACCTGACAGAAGGCAGCGTGATAACAAAGATACGCCAGGAAACACACCTTCTCTGAAGCCACCAGTAAAGAAACCTGGAAAATAAATTAAAAAAAGCAGAGGATTTCAAATTTTGAAATCCTCTGCTTTTTTTAGGAAACTTTTTCTTCATATTTAGATTTGACCATATTCATATCCTCCATTATATTTACATCTAGAACTTTTGCATAGTGCTGTGTCTGTTTGATGTTAGTGTGTCCCATCATCGCTGAAACATTTTCAAGTCTGACTCCGTTGCCAAGAGTTACTGTAGTTGCAAAAGTATGTCTTGAAACATACCATGTGAGATACTTGGTTATTCCGCAGAGATCCGCAATTTCCTTTAAATAAGCATTCATTTTTTGATTTGAAATGCTTGGCAGCAATCCTGGCTGCTTCCCTTTGTACTTCTGAATGATTTTTTCGACGGGCGGCAGAACGGGAACATTTTCTTTAATTGATGTTTTCGTTCTATTAGATATAATCCACTGGTTGCCATTATTATCTTTTGAAATGTTTTTTTGTGAAAGCTTTAAAGCGTCAGTTGGAGCATATCCGGTATAACAGCTGAACAGGAAAATATCTTTGACCCTGTCGAGTCTTTCAATAAAGAAGACTTTTTTCTCGAGGGTATCAAGTTCGCACTGTGTTAGAAATACTGCATCTTTAATGCTGAGCTTTCCATCATAAACATTAAATGGATTTTTTTGGATTAGATCCATTCTGATAGCATAATTAAAGGCTGTTTTATACATCTTAATATATTTTACCACTGAATTGTTTTTTATTCCAACATGACCCTTAAAACTGCTTTCGTATTTAAGGAATTCCTCAAGATTGTATATAAATGAACTTGAAATTTCATCAGCAGGAATATCTTCTATGCCATATTGTTTTACCATAAAGTTCGAAATTAGCTCAGTGCTTCGTTTGTATTTCTGCAGTGAGGCTGATGCTCTTTCGCCAGCATCCACTTTTTTTCTGAAAAATTTATTATGGCGCTCCATAATTTGAAGCAGCGTGGTTTTCTTTGTCTGTAACTTTGATTTTCCTGAAAGTTCTGCTTTAAGTATTTCTAATGGAACATCAGGATCGACATTAAAAAGGATATTGAATTTCTTTTCGACAGTTAGGCGGTAAATATCGAGATAGTTTTTAAGAACCTTTTCTTTTTCTGTCCTCAGCAGAATTCTTAATTTGTTTGTATAGTCCCATCTCTCCTTAGAAATGGTCTTTCCGGTACTTAATGAAATTCTTTTCTGGTTGAATGTAATACGCGCAAATATTGAAAACTCTCCATTCTTATCTGCCTTTTCTGATTTCAGGTAAAAAATTACTTTTAACATGCTTTCTAGTTTTTAAATTAATACTCAAATTGATTTAAAAATTTCGAAACACACCTTTGTTTTCGGGGAATCCCAAGAGAATTCCCTTTGATTTAGTACACTTTTTTTATGGTCAAAACCCACCAAAATAAAAGTGTACTAATAAGTGTACCACGCTTTGCAATAACATGTGATTTTTGACGATTGCCAAAAAATGAAAAACCCTTTAAATACTTGTATTTAAAGGGTTTTAACTTTTAAAGTTTCTTTTTGAAACTCCATTCAGCGGAGAAAGAGGGATTCGAACCCCCGGACCTGTTACAGTCAACAGTTTTCAAGACTGCCGCATTCGACCGCTCTGCCATTTCTCCAGTATGTCGCGATCATTATCTGATTGCGGGTGCAAATATAAGACGGTTTTTCGGTTATAAAAACTTTTTTTGGACTTTTTTTTAAAGTTTTTTGAGATAATTTTCAAGTATCTAATTATCAGTATTTCCGAAAGTGATATTTTTTTTAAATTAATCTAAATCGTCTAAAATTGGCGTTGGTTTTTTGTGTTCGTCGACTGCAACAAACGAAAAAGTTCCTGAAACTACTGTTTCGCGAAGCTCAGAATACATTTGTTCCATAAAAATATCAACATGAATTTTACAGCTTGTTCTTCCAACGCTATCTACTTTTGCTACTAATTCGATTAAAGTTCCCGCAGGAATCGCCTTTTTAAAGTCAATTTGTCCTGTAGAAATTGTAACTACTTTTTTACGACTGAAACGTGTTGCACAGATAAAAGCAACTTCGTCCATTAAATGAAGAGCAGTTCCTCCAAATAAAGTATCGTAATGATTTGTCGTGCTAGGAAAAACGGCTTTGAAAATACGAGTTTCTGATTTTTGAATTCTTTCTTCGACTGTTCCCATATTAGTAATTAACGTATTCTGTAATTTCAAGTCCGTATCCAATCATACCGACACGTTTTGTTTGCTCTGTATTCGAAACTAATCTAATTTTAGAAATATCTAAATCATGAAGAATTTGAGCTCCGATTCCGTAATCTTTGCTGTCAATAATTACTTTCGGAGCTTTTAAAGTTCCGTTAGCTTGTAATGATTTTAGCTCAGAAATTCTGTTTAAAAGATTAACGGCGGTCATATCTTGATTGATAAAGATAACAGCACCTTTCCCGTTTTCGTTAATCACTTTAAACATATCATCTAACTGCTGTTCAGCATTGTTGGTCAATGTGCCTAACAAGTCGTTATTTACCTGCGAAGAGTGAATTCTTGTTAAGATAGGTTCGCCAAGATTCCAAGTTCCTTTAGTTAAAGCGATATGAATTTGCTTGTTGGTGGTTTGCTCGTAAGCTCTTAAACGGAAAGTTCCGAAACGAGTCTCAATATCAAAATCTTCTTTTTTAACGATTAGGCTATCGTGCTGCATTCTATAAGCAACCAAATCTTCAATAGAAACTAATTTTAAATCAAATTTCTTTGCCACTTTGATCAATTCTGGCAAACGTGACATTGTTCCGTCTTCGTTTAAAATTTCGCAGATTACACCAGCAGGTTTAAATCCCGCAAGACGTGCAAAATCAATAGCTGCTTCCGTATGGCCAGTTCTTCTTAAAACACCGCCTTGTTTAGCAATTAAAGGAAAAATATGGCCCGGACGAGCTAAATCGTGAGGTTTTGTATTTGGATCAACTAATGATTGAACTGTTTTTGATCTATCGGCAGCAGAAATTCCAGTTGTAACCCCTTGACCTTTTAAATCAACAGAAACAGTAAAAGCAGTTTCCATATGATCTGTATTGTTGGTAACCATAGCGCGAAGATCTAATTCCTTGCATCGGCTTTCTGTAAGCGGTGTACAAATTAAACCACGTCCGTGAGTAGCCATAAAGTTGATCATTTCTGGGGTAACTTTTTCGGCAGCAGCCAAAAAATCACCTTCATTTTCTCGATCCTCATCATCGACTACAATGATTACTTTACCTTGACGAATATCTTCTATAGCTTCTTCAATGGTATTCAGTTGTATTTTTGTTGTTGACATAATTATTTTTGCTTTTGAGCAGATGAAAACCGCTCAGAGATTTTCTGAAATAGTTGTGAAATTGGAGTTGTAATCGCGTCAAAATTAATTAAACCATTATCGTTTGTAGCGCGATAGGTTAATAATATGGCAAGCGGCGATAAGACAAAAGATGACATCCATGATCCCATAAATGGAGTCATACCGCCTTCTTGAGATAACCTTTTTCCGAATGTATTGATGAAATGGAAAGTAATAAAGATTAAAACAGCAAATACAATAGGAAGTCCAAGTCCTCCTTTTCTAATAATAGCGCCAAGCGGAGCTCCAATAAAGAACATTAAGAAACAGGCAAAAGCAATAACAAACTTCTCGTATAATGCATTGTAGTGTTTGTTGATTTCTCGCTCTTTGTCTTTTAAATCTTTCTGTGTCGTTTCTATAGAATAAATATTACTGGTAATATTGCTTCCTGCCATTTTTAAAATATCAACTTTGTCTTTATTAGAATAAATAGACAAAACATCGTTTGGAAGCGGTTTCTTCTTGATATTTTTTTGAGTATTTTCATAGAATCTTTTAATTCCAACACGCTGATTGATGTTTTCAGAAAAGGAAACAATTTCGTTATCTAAATTTTTACTCAATGAGTCTAAAGTATAGCGCAATTCATTAACGTTTAGCATTGCATTTGTTCCTGCAATACTTTCTTTACTGTCATCTACTTTGTTTAGTTCAGATAAATCGATATTGATAATCTGCGTCTTAAATTTTCCTTTTATAAAAGGCATTTTTGCACGATCCTCATATTTTTTTGGAGTAACATCTTGGTAGTAATAACCGTCATTTAATACTAGTTTTAAAATGCTAGATTTTTCATTGCTTACAAGTTCCCCTGTTTTAGCTTTAATCACGGTTTTGTTTTCGCCTAAATTATTCGCTTTCTCATGAATAGTCACACCAGTCAAGTGATTGCCGTTTTCGCCAGATTTTTTGTTTACTTTAATATTGTAAGTGCCAACATCATTAAACTGACCCTCGGCAATTGCCATAGCTGGTTTTGCTTGAGCGATGTTTTTTCTAAAATTGACAAATTTATATTCGGCATAAGGAATTACATTGTTTGCAAACCAAAATGCAACAATACTTAAAACGAAAATAAAAATAATTAGTACTCTCATTGCTCTTTGCAGCGAGATCCCAGACGATTTCATGGCTGCGAACTCATAATTTTCGGCAAGATTTCCGAAAGTCATGATTGAAGCTAATAAAACCGAAAGAGGTAAAACTAACGGGATAATTCGTGGCATAGAAAAAAGCAGGAATTTCACGACCAATATTAAGTCGAGATCTTTACCTGCTAGTTCTGAAATAAATAGCCATACTGTTTGCAGTATGAATATGAAAAATAAGATTACAAATACCGTAGTAAATGTAAGTAAGAATGTTTTTAATAAGTATTTGTCTAGAATTTTCAACCTTCTAATTAATCTAATTTATTGATGTAGTATTTCGGGTATTTACTCGCTACAAAGGTAAATTGATTTTTTGATAATGGCTGATTGGTTTTAAAAGAATTAACGGTTAAAGTTGTTTTTGTTCCATTTTTTCCAGTTTCAATCAAATTGTAGATGTGTTTTGTCTGAACGTCAACACCTAACAAAATTTCTTTTCTTTGATCTTTTCCGCTAGTTGGAACCAATTTGATGTATTGAATTTTTCTTCCTTTTACATTCTGAACAATGTCCATGTTGTATTTGTAGCCAGAATTAAAGAAAGTAAGCATTTTTGAAGGAGTGATTGCATTATCATCTTTCTCGTTTACTTTAGAAATAGTAACTTCTTCGTCTTCAGGAACAATAGTGTATGTTTTTTGACCGTCAAAAATTTTAGTAACGCCCATGAAATTTAAAACATATTGGTTTCCTTTCATTGTTACGTTTCCTTTGCTGTCTTGATTGATGTTTTCTTTGGCATTATTCAAAGAATATTTAAAATCGATAACAATATTGTCGTAGCTTTTTATTTTAGAAGTTACTTCGTTCAATAAATCTTTCGCTTTTTTATCTTGCGCCTGAATAGAAGTGAAGCTCAAAAGCAAAATGATTGCCATTTGGAAACACTTTTTAGTCATGTTTGTGATAGAATTGTTGTTGATTTCTTGAATTTTTGCTTTCATGATTGGATTAATTTTGTTCATTATTAAAAAATTGATCAAGAGCATTTAAATCTAAAATGTTTACACTGCGTGCTTTACTGCCTTCAAACGGACCAACAATACCTGCTGCCTCAAGTTGATCGATCAAACGACCAGCTCTGTTGTATCCTAATTTTAATTTTCGTTGCAATAAAGAAGCAGAGCCCTGCTGTGCATTGACAATAATCTCTGCCGCTTCTCTAAATAAAGTATCTCTTTCGGAAATATCTATATCAAGATTAATGCCACTTTCTTCTCCAACAAACTCTGGAAGCAAATAAGCTGTAGCATACGCTTTTTGTCCTCCAATAAAATCTGTAATTTTTTCTACCTCTGGGGTGTCAATGAAAGCGCATTGTACACGGATTACGTCGTTTCCGTTAGTGTATAATAAATCCCCGCGTCCAATAAGCTGATCTGCGCCTTGAGTATCCAAAATAGTTCTAGAGTCAATTTTAGAAGTTACTCTAAATGCTATTCTGGCAGGGAAATTGGCTTTAATTAAACCTGTAATAACGTTTACAGAAGGTCTTTGCGTTGCAATAATTAAGTGGATACCAATAGCACGGGCTAATTGAGCCAAACGCGCAATCGGAACTTCAACTTCTTTTCCTGCAGTCATAATCAAATCGGCAAACTCATCGACAACCAAAACAATGTAAGGTAAAAATCTATGACCGGCTTCTGGGTTTAATTTTCTCGCTTTAAATTTATCGTTGTATTCTTTAATGTTACGAACCATCGCGTCTTTTAGTAAAGAATAACGATTGTCCATTTCAGTACAAAGCGAATTTAAAGTATTGACAACTTTTGCGTTATCTGTAATAATAGCGTCTTCTGTATCAGGAAGTTTGGCTAAATAATGTCTTTCAATTTTATTAAAAAGTGTAAGCTCCACTTTTTTCGGGTCAACTAAAACAAATTTTACTTCTGCTGGATGTTTTTTATATAAAAGAGAAGTTAAAACCGCATTTAATCCAACCGATTTTCCTTGTCCAGTAGCACCCGCCATCAGTAAGTGAGGCATTTTAGCTAGATCGACAACAAAAGTTTCGTTTGAAATGGTTTTTCCTAAAGCAATTGGCAGTTCCATTTCAGCTTCTTGGAATTTTGCAGCTCCAATAACACTTTTCATAGAAACCATAGTTGGGTTTTTATTCGGAACCTCGATACCAATTGTCCCTTTTCCTGGAATTGGCGCAATAATACGAATTCCTAAAGCTGACAATGACAAAGCAATATCATCTTCTAAACTTTTAATTTTAGAAATTCTGATTCCAGCTTCCGGCACAATTTCGTATAAAGTAACCGATGGCCCAACCGTTGCTTTAATTTGTGCAATTTCAATTTTGTAGTTTCGAAGTGTATCTACAATCCTATTTTTATTTTCTTCTAATTCTTCCTGATTGATTGTAATTCCTCCAGTCGAATATTCTTTTAATAAATCAATGGTTGGGAATTTGTAATTGGATAAATCCAAAGTTGGATCAAATAATCCGAAATCGGCAACTAAGCGAGAAGCCAAGTTTTCTTCGATAATATCTTCTTCTTCTGCTTTTTCAATTACAAAAGCTTCATCGGGAGAAACTAATGGCAGTTCTTGTTTTGGAGTAATTGGTTTTAAAACTGGATTTAATTCAATTTCAGACGAATGAGAAATAGTTGGCTTTAAAGCTTCTTTGTTAAGTTCGAATTGCGTGTCAACTGTTTTGATGTGAATGTCATCTATTTCAGGATCGCTTTCTACTTCTTCTTCTTTAATAGCAAATTCTTCTAAATTGTAAGCGCTTTCAGGTTGATTTACCGCTGGTTTTAAAGTGTCTAATTCTGATTTGAATTCTTTTTTAGTAGAATCAAAGTACGATTGAATTTTTTCTGGAGATAATTTGATTTTGAAAATTAGATAGATAATTAAACCAAAAAGCAATGTAAGCAAAGTACCTGTTTTTCCGATATAATCTTGCAGAAATAGATTTAGTTCGTAACCAATTGTTCCGCCTAATTCTGGTGCAGAAGTAGCAAAGAAACCAAACAGTATAGAAACGATAATAATGGCAAAAATATCCCAGAACCATGTGTTTTTTAGTTTTTGGGTCGAAAGTTCCAATGCCAAAAACATTCCGGTTAGGAAAAATAGACGTACGAAAATAAAAGACGCAAGTCCGAAACCTCTGTAAATAATTAAATCGGCCAAATAAGCCCCGAATTTTCCGAGCCAGTTCTCAGCAACTTCGGTACGATCACCGATCTGATTTACAACACTTTGGTCATTTTGCCATTGTCCGTTTACATAAAAAGAAATAAATGCGACCAATAGTGCAATAGAAAAAAGAACCAAAAGACAGCCTAAAACAAATCTTTGCTGTTTAGACATCTTAAATGATCTTTTAACTCCTTCCTGTTTTTCGTTTTTTTTATCTACAGTTTCTTTTTTATTTTTTGCCATTCTTGCGTTTTCCTTTGCCTAAATAAATTTTGGGATATAAATAATCAAGCCTATTGCAATTGCAGTCATTGCGGCAAAAAATACCGCTCCGGCAGCAATATCTTTAATAAAACCGATTCGTTTGCTGTAATCAGGATGGATAAAATCGGCAATTTTTTCAACTGCCGTATTTAATCCTTCAATAGCTAAAACTAAACCAATGGCTAAGGTTTGACATAGCCATTCGGTTTGAGAAATTTGAAAATAGAATCCAGCAATTGTCATGATAATTCCCAATGAGAATTGAACCATAATGCTGTGTTCTGTTTTAATTAATTTTACAGCTCCGTTAAAAGCATACGTCATGCTTTTTAAACGACCTGTAACAAAAGTATTGTCTTTTTGAAACTCCATTTAAAGGAAAATATTATAATGCTGCTAAAGCTGCTTCGTAATTTGGTTCGTTTGCAATTTCTGCTACTTGTTCTGTATGAACAATTTTTCCGTTAGCATCTACAACAATGATCGCTCTTGAGTGTAAACCTGCTAATGGTCCGTCAACGATTTCTAATCCATTTGCTTTACCAAAAGCTCCAGTTTGAAAATCTGATAAGTTAACCACATTTTCTAAACCTTCAGCACCACAAAAACGTTTTTGAGCAAAAGGTAAATCTCTAGAAATGCATAAAACTGTAGTATTTTCTAATCCGCTTGCACTTGCATTGAAAGTTCTAACTGATGTTGCGCAAGTTCCTGTATCAACACTAGGAAAGATGTTTAAAACTAATTTTTTACCAGCGAAATTGCTTAATGAAGCAACAGATAAATCGTTTTGTACTAATTTGAAGTCAGCTAATTGCGATCCAACTGCTGGTAATTCGCCTGATGTATGAACTGGATTTCCTCCTAATGTGATAGATGCCATGATTTTTGTTTAAAATTAATGAGGCTCAAAAGTAAGGATTAATATTTTAATCTAAAAGTATTTGTTAAGGGTTTAAGGAGAGATTAAGGATGGTTTTTTGATGGCCACGAATTCACGAATTTATCTAATTATTTTAGATTTATTACGTTTGTCGATAACCATAAAAGTCAATTGAAACCGTTTGCCCGCGAGAGGGATAGGAGCTGGCTACCGAAGTAGCGCGGATAGCCCGACATCATCCCGATAAAAGGGCGGATATGCGCAAAGTGAGTTAGCCCTTTTATCGGGATGATGTCTCGCCCAAATCATTATTTTTATGCACAAAAAAAAGCGTCCCTAAATTAGAAACGCTTTCTCAGTCTTGTTTTTGTATTTATTCTTGGGAAGGAGGTCGACTTACTTATCGATTGAGCCTAATACACGTTTCATGAACGTATTTAAAGCTTCTTTTTTATCTGTTCCTTGGGCAACTAATTTTTGTACTTCAAGGGCACCGTACATATTCGAAATCAATTCGCCGATTACGTCTAATTCTTCGTCTTTAAGAGAAGGAATTTCGGTCATTGCTTCTAGAACTTCGATCGTTTCTATGATATAATCCTGATCGTTTTCTTCGATGAATTGTGTTAAATGCTTAATTACAGGTAATTTCATGTTTAGATTTCTTAGATTTTAGACTTTATTAGACTTCTTAGACTTTCTATAAATTTTGCAACATCTAAGTTGTCTAAAATCTAAGTAAGTCTAACGATCTAAAATTAAACAATAGCGTTTACTAAGTCAATTAAAACTTCTTGTTTGTTAGTTTGCGTTTCGCCAACTAATTGTCCGTTTACGAAAGTGGCAAATGTTGGCAAGTTGCTCACATTAGCTAATTTTCTAGACTCTGGAGAGTTTTCTGCATCAACCAAAACAAAAGTGATAGCTTCGTTTTCTGTTGCTAATTTTTTGAATTTTGGTTTCATAATACGGCAATTTCCACACCATGAAGCTGAATATTGTACTACTACTTTTTCGTTTTTAGCAACTAAATCTGCTAACGTATCTTCGTTTAAGTCGATTAACATAAGTTTTATTTTTTGAGATTCTAAGGTGCTAAGATTCTAAGGTTCTGAGTTTTTGAACCTTTGTGGATTTTAGCAACTATAATTTTTTGAGATTTTTTGAGAGAGGATTAGATTTCTAAGTTACTAAGGCCTAAGAGTAAATCTTAGAACCTTAGCATCTTAGTATCTTAGAAACTAATTAAAAATTAGTTTGCGCTTAAGTATTCAGCAGTACTAATTCTGTCTGCAGACATAGCTTCTTTACCAGCTTCCCAGTTTGCTGGACAAACTTCACCTTTAGTTTGAATGTGAGTGTAAGCGTCAACCATTCTTAAGTATTCGTTTACGTTACGTCCTAATGGCATATCGTTTACACTTTCGTGGAAGATTTTTCCAGTTTCGTCAATTAGGTAAGTAGCTCTGTAAGTTACGTTTGAACCTTCGATGATAACTGAATCAGTGTCTTCACTGTAGCTTGTAGATTCGATATCAAGAATACCTAAAATGTTAGCTAAGTTACGGTTTGTATCCGCTAAGATTGGGTAAGTAACACCTTCGATTCCACCATTGTTTTTTGGAGTATTTAACCAAGCAAAGTGTACTTCGTTAGTATCGCAAGAAGCACCAATTACGATAGTGTTTCTTTTTTCGAATTCTGGTAATGCAGCTTGAAAGGCGTGTAATTCAGTTGGGCAAACAAAAGTGAAATCTTTTGGGTACCAAAACAATAATACTTTTTTGTTGTTGTTTACTGCTTCTTCAAAAATGTTGATTTTTAAATTATCACCCATTTCTGAGATAGCATCTACTGCAATACTTGGGAATTTTTTTCCTACTAAAGACATATTTTTCGTTTTACGTTAAAAATTTATTTCTGGTGCAAAAGTAGGGCATAAGTACAGGTACTTACAATAAGATGTGATTATAAAAACTTATAAGTTGATAAATTTTGACTATTTTGATTTTTAACTTATTGGATATCAATGTTTACTGGAAGAATTCCGTTTAAAGAAATTTTCTCTAAAAATTGAATTCCCGCAGTTTTTTGAAATTCTTCAAAATCTTGATAAGCCTGAATTAGTCCTGAAGCCTTTTTCAGATTCGGAATTAAAGGCAATGCATACGGATTTCCGAAAACAAATACGATGCATTTTTTAGTCTGCAATAATTCAGAAAGTAGTTTTATAGCTTCGTTATCAATTTCGAAATTATTCAGAGGTTTTGCTTTTGGAACAAATAATGAAATTAAAATGGCTTCGAAATTGTCTAATTCTTTTTGAATTGATGAAATATCTGAAACTTCTAGATTTTCAAAAGCAAATTCTGGAGAATCAAGTTTTGAGTTCAGTGTTTTGAAAAATGTATTTTCAGTATTTTTATATAAACTCAGTTTAGCAAGTTTATTGTTTTTCTGTGCTTCAAAAGCTAGTTCAGCACTTGAGTTGTCTATAATTTTAGTAATTGCATTTTGAGCAATTTCTAAGTTTATTTTTGATGTTTTTTCGAAATCCAATTCGCCAGAAACTGCAGTGTTTCCAGAAAGAATTCCAGCTTTTTCTTTGGCTTTCATGATTCGGTTGTAACTTTCGAAAATACGATCTGGTGAAGCATTTTTATAGATTGCTTCAATTCCTTCGGGAACATTTTCGGCAAAACATAAAATATCATTTCCTGCATTAAAAGCTTCCCATTCTAGTTGACCTTTGGTTTCGTACAATTTAGAAACGCTGTGCATATTTAAAGCATCAGAAATCACCAAACCATCATAACCTAATTTGTCGCGCAAAAGATCCTGAATAACCGCTTTTGATAAAGTTGCAGAAGTATCTTTTCCGTCATTTAAACTAGGAACAGCCAAATGCCCAATCATTATAGAATCGACATTATTTTCGATTCCCTTAATGAACGGATACAATTCGTTTTCCATCAATTCTTCTAAAGTTTCCTTTAAAACCGGTAATCCTAAATGTGAATCGATATTGGTGTTTCCGTGTCCTGGAAAGTGTTTCAAACAGCCTAAAACGCCAACTTCCGACATTCCTTTTAAATATTCAACAGCAAAATTGGCTACTTTTTCTTTGTTTTCACCAAAAGAACGATATCCAATAACCGGATTATTCGGATTGTTATTGATGTCTGCCAAAGGCGATAAATTATACTGAATTCCAGCAGCTTTTAAATCCAACCCTATTTGTTTTCCAACTTCGTAAACCAAATCCGATTTGTTTTCTGGCAAAGCACCAAGTGTAATCGCATACGGATATTGTGGTGTTTTTTCGATACGCATTGCCAATCCCCATTCCGCATCAATGCTAATAAGAAGCGGAGTAGAAGCGGCTTTTTGGTAGCGAGCAATTAAGGCTTTAATTTTTTCGTAGCTGTCGTCATTAAAAACTACTTTTTTCTTGCTTTCATAATTGGTTGCAGCGCTCGCACGACTATGAAAAAAGGTCAATCCACCAATATTATGTTCTTTTATAAGGCGTTCTGTTTCTTGAATGTTTTCTTCAGTATCGTTGATAAAAACGGCAGGAAAGAAAAATTGTCCTATTCTTTGGCGTAATGCTTCGTCTGTAATTTTCATTATTATAAAGGCTTTTTCATGCAAACTTTATTATCCATTTTTTATAATACGGATAATTCGGAATGATGGTATAATTTGATTTTAAAATCAGTTGTGTTCTTCCTAAAAGGACACAATTATTTTTATTTGCTTACTATAATTTGGCTTTCTTTTGTTTGGCTAATTGCTTCTTGGTTTCAAGCGCTTTTTCCAATCGGTTTTTGAAACGGAAAAGTTTTGGTAATCCTTCTAATCGATCTACAAGGGTGATTTCTTCGTAAACCAAAATAGCCTTTTCTAAAATCCTGATTTCATTTTCAAGATCATTTTGGTTTTTGTAGATCGTAGCTAATCGATCGTATGGATGATTTCCTTTAAAGCCTTCACTAGCATTTGCTTCATACAGCTCAATAGCTTTTTCGAGATTTCCGGTTTTTTCGAACTCGGATCCTTTCAGATTTCGTTCGTTTTGCAAATTTTCATTGATTTCCATAGGTAAAGTTTGATTTGGGGTTTAAACTTCTTCTGATTTCTTCCCAAAATCTTTTGGGAAAGTTAAAAAACGTGATAAAATAAGACCTGGAATTGTAGCTATTAAAACCCAAACAAAGAAATTTTGATAGCCTAAAAAATTCTGAATATAACCGCTCAACATTCCCGGAAGCATCATTCCTAATGCCATAAAACCAGTTGCAAGTGCATAATGCGCTGTTTTCGATTCGCCTTCTGCCACATGAATTAAATACATCATAAAACCTGTAAATCCAAAACCGTAACCAAATTGTTCCAGAACAACCGTAATGCAAGTATAAAGATTTAATGGAGAATTTATTTCGAAAAAATATAAATTTATATGAAGATGAAAAAGCTCTTGTGGCTGAAAATGAGCTAAGCCAATAAAACCAAGTATAGGAAGGTGCATTGCTAAAAACATCGGAAGCATCCATTTTGTTAGACCATGTTTAGAAATGGCAATTCCACCTAAAATACCGCCAACCGTAAGGGCGAAAATTCCTAATGTTCCGTAGATAATTCCAACAGCTTCAGTGTCTAATCCCATTCCGCCTAGTTCTCTTTTATCAAGCAAGAAAGGACTCAACATTTTCAATAATTGCGATTCTCCTAATCTGAAAACCAATATAAAAGTTAAAATTAAACCAATTTGTTTTTTCTGGAAGAAGCTGGTAAATATAGTTGCGAAGTTTTGATGAGGTGTTTCTTTCTTATTTTCTACAGCATTAATTTCATTTTTTGGTGTGAAAATGAAATTGTAAGCAGTAATAAACACCATCAATAAACCTACACAAATCATGGTATACGACCAAGCTTTGGTATTGTCTCCGTATTTATGTTCCAAATATCCAGCAAAAAGTACTACCAAACCGTTTCCTGCAAGCATTGAAAGTCTGTAAAAAGTACTTCTGATTCCAATAAAAAAAGATTGTTTGTCTTCGGGTAAAACCAATAAATAGAAGCCATCAGTCGCAATATCATTGGAAGCCGAAGCAAAAGCTGCGACCCAGAAAATCGATAAGGTCATGATGAAAAATCCGTCGAGCGGAATGGTGAAGCCAACCAATAGAAATGCAATTGAAATAATCAGTTGCATCAGCAGGAACCATTTTCTTTTGGTTCCAATTAATTCTATAAGCGGACTCCAAAGTGGCTTAATAACCCATGGAAGATATAATAAACTAGTATAGACTCCAATGTCTTCATTTGTAATTCCTAAATTTTTGTACATAATTACCGAAACCGAAATAATTATGGCATACGGTAATCCTGAAGCGAAGTTTAGAAGCGGAATCCAGAACCAAGGTTTATTATCTATTTTCATTAGGCTGATTTGGTGTATAGTTTTTAAATGGTTTTTTTAAGTCAATAGCAGTTGGGGTGCTTTCGTTGGCATAATAATCAATAAAAGTTACGGCGCAGGCTTTGTAAAGATTTAGTTTTCCTGCTGCAATAGAGAAATTGATTTTTCCGTCAGCTTCTTTTACTGTAACTTTTTCGATGATTTTCGTGGCATCATTGATATCGATTTTCGAGATATGGTCGCCTCCATAAACCACCATATAACGAACTTTTGTATTTAGCGGACTTTGGAATGTAAAGTTGTATTTAATGCTGTCTTTGCTATACTCCAAAACTTTTGGCGTATCGATAATTACGTGTCTTAAATTTGGAACCGCTGCAGGAAGTGCAGGATATTTATATTGGTTTTCTTCTAAATGACGCACTACGTCGAAATTTTTGCCCATAAACCATTTTGAACTGAAATAAGCACTTCCGGAAACATTTTTAAAAGTTCTTAAAAAATCAATTTGAGTTGGAATTTCGGTCATGTAATTCCAGTTTTTGTCACCATCGGCTCTAATTTTGTAAGTAGCATGTCCGATGTAGATAGCAGTATTAGGATTTGTATTTTCAGACCACCATTTTACCAGTTTAGAGTAAGATGCTCTGGTATTGTTCATGCTCCAATACAATTGAGGCAAGATATAATCGATCCATTTTTGATCCATCCATAACATCGGATCTGCGTATAAATCATCGTAATTTGATGTAGATTGTGTTTCAGACCCTCTCGGATCTTGAGATTTGTTTCGCCAAACCCCAAACGGACTAATTCCGAATTGTACCCAAGGTTTGCTTTCTTTGATAGTTGTTGAAATAGCATGCACAAAATTGCTCACATTCGCACGGCGCCAATCAGAAAGGCTCAAACCAGCTCCGTATTTTTTGTAAGATGCAGTATCGTTAAACACTTTTCCAGGAACCGCATAAGGATAGAAATAATCGTCAAAATGAATTGCGTCGATATCATATTTGTCCACGACTTCTTTCACCACTTTAGTTAGATGTGCCTGGACTTCTGGTAATGCAGGATTGTAATAATATTTTCCGCCATATTCAATCATCCATTCCGGATGTTTAAAAAAATCGTGTCCAGGGCTTAAAAGATTTTTATTTAAGTCGAAAGTTGCACGATACGGATTTAACCAAGCGTGAAATTCAAATCCACGGTTGTGTGCTTGTTCGATCATCCACTCGAGAGTGTCGTAATATGGGTTTGGAGCCAAGCCTTCTTTTCCAGTTAAAAATCGAGACCAAGGCGCAAATTCTGAAGGATAAATAGCATCGCCAACACTTCTAACCTGAACAATTACAGCATTGTAATTCAGTTTTTTATACGCTTCTAAAATTTCAAGATAATCAGCTTTTTCTTTTTCTACGTTGTCTGTTGCTTTTTGTGGCCAGTCAATGTTTACGACTGTTGCAATCCAGACACCTCTAAATTCATTTTTAGGATGCGTTGTGCTTTCCTGAGAAATAGATTTCCATCCAAAGAAAATTAAAAATAGGAGAGAGTATAGTAAGTGCTGATTTTTATGCATTTCAATCTTTATTTTAACAAGAACCAAAAATAGTTTCTTTTGCCACGAATTCAATGAATTCTACTAATTTTTTATTTTAAATGTTTTTTTGCCACGAATTTCACAAATTACACTAATTTTTTATTCTCAAAGTATTAAAAAATAATTCGTGCTAATCTTTTTTTGCCACAGATTAAAAGGATTATTTGGATTAATCTTTTTAATCTTTTTAATCTGTGGCTAAAATATTTAATTAGGAAAAGAAATTTTCCCCATTGTTACTGATGGAATTCCTTTTTGCGAACCAAAATTATAATTGCCACCTGCAACAGTTTCATTGGCCAAGACGGCAAATAAGACCGCTTCTTTTGCATCGCCTGAAATTCCGAGAACGTCGCTTTTTTCAAACTTACAAGGCAATAATTCCTGTAACCAGCTCACCAATAACGGATTTCTTGCACCACCGCCAGACATATAAACTGTAAACTCTTTGATTGGTGTTTTAGTATTTTCTACAACAAACAAAACCGCTTCGGCAATCGTTTCTGCGCTCAAGCGTGTTAAAGTTGCCAGCAAATCTGATGCCGAAATATTCTGTAATCCTAATTTTACCAGAGCCGAGTTTACAAAATCGTGATTAAACAATTCTTGACCGATAGTTTTTGGAAAGCTTTTCTGGAAGAAAGCATCACTTTTTAATTCGCTTAAAAGTTCCTGATTTACAGTTCCTTTTTTAGCAATCTCTGCGTCTTTATCGAAGCTTTTTTCAGGAAAAAACTGTTTGGTGAAAATATCGATTAAAGTATTTGCAGTTCCAGTATCGGTTACAAAGACCTCTTCGGCGTTTTGTGAAGCTGGTAAATAAGTGAAATTTGCAATTCCGCCCATGTTCAGCATAATTCGGTTTTCGCCTTTTTTACTGAATAACAAATAATCGCCATAAACTGCCAAAGGCGCGCCTTCGCCACCTGCAGCAACGTGTTTTTGTCTGAAATCTGATAGCGTTATAATTCCAGTTTTTACTGCAATATGATCGCCATCGCCAATTTGTAAAGTCGCATTTGGAAATTTTTCCTGCTGATGCAAGAACTTTGGCGCATGCAGAACCGTTTGTCCGTGTGACGCAATTAAATCGACTTCGCTTGCGGGAACATTCCATTTAGAAAGACAATCGTTGATCATTCCGGCATGCAGGTTTGCAATCCATTCGTTCAATAAAACCAAATGCTGAAAATCAATTATTTTTTTAGCAAACACTTTTCTAATTTCGGTTTTAATGTCTTCGTTGTAATCAATGGTTTCAAATTGTTCGATTTTGACAACAGTATTTCCGCCTTCTCCCGAAACTTCGCAAAGAGCCAGATCAAGTCCGTCAAGTGAAGTTCCTGACATTAAACCTACTATTTTTCGAGTCTCTTTTTGGGCAATTTCGTAGAGTGCCTTTATATTTTTATTCATTTCAACTAATCTTAAAAAAACGCAATTAATTTGGAAACGCTAAAATGGGATTATTTCAGATATAAAACTATAGATTTTAGACAATTTTTATTTTTTGAATGCCACTATTGTAGAATAATAATTTGTGGTAAAAATCCTAAAAAAAATAATTCATACTTCTCGTCTTTTCTATATATTTGCTGATAACCAATTTAAAAAAAATATATATGTTAGTTATTATAGGAATTTTTGTTTTCCTTTTTATCATCGGAATAGTAATCTACAATTCACTTATCGGAAAAAGAAATCAGGTTGCGAATGCTTTTTCTGCAATTGATGTAATGTTGAAAAAACGTTTCGATTTGATTCCGAATCTAGTTGAAGTCGTAAAACAATACACGAATTATGAACAAAGCACTTTGACTAAAATCGTGGAGCTCCGTTCAAAAGCTACTTCAGGAACTTTAACAGACAAAGAGAAAGCAAGTTTGGATACCGAATTAAGTTCTGCTGTAAAAGGCTTAATGGTAACGGTTGAAAATTATCCAGATCTAAAAGCAAATACGAATTTTTTAAATCTGCAAACAACTTGGACAGAAAGTGAAGAGCAAATCGCTGCAGCAAGAAGAACTTACAATGCAGTAGTGACCGATTATAATAATGCGATTATGATGTTTCCAGGTAATATGTTTGCAGGAATGTTGAGTTATACTAAAATTGAAGTTTTGGCAACTCCAGAAGAAGAGCGTAAAAATATTAGTGCAAAAGAATTATTCAATAATTAATGGATTCAGAAATAAATTCGAATGCGGCCTTGCAAGAGGTTTTAAGTGAATTAGAAATTGATCGTAAAAAAGTTGCTCACGCTTATATCAATTGCTACATATTGTTGGGCGTTGGATTACTTATTATAATTGCAGGTTTCATTATCGGTTTTGGAGGTTATGCTTTTATAGGAGGTATAGTGCCTTTGATTGCGGGAATTATTATATGTTTTAATACCAACGGTGAAGCGGTTAAATACCAATCTTCTTTTAAAACAAGAGTAGTCACATCTGCCTTAAAAAAGATTAACGAAAATTTACTTTTTAGACCTCAAAGCGGGCTTCCAGAATATGAGTTTATAAGTTCAGAACTTTTTACGACCGAACCTGATCGCTATAAAACGCAAGATTTTGTAAGTGGAACAGTCGATAAAACTTCTTTTTGGTTTTCAGAAGTCCACGCCGAATATAAAACGGAAACGCAAACAAAAAACGGAACAAAAACAACTTGGCACACGATTTTTAAAGGAATTGTTTTTGTAGCCGATTTCAATAAAAACTTTAATGTTTCGACTATTGTGCGTCCAAAAGGTATTACAGATGCTATTGGTTCATGGTTTTCGAAAAACGTTTTCAGTTTTGGTAATTCCGAGTTAGTTCAATTAGAAAATAAAGTCTTTGACGAAATATTTGTAACCTATTCCAAAAATCAAATCGAAGCGCGATACATTTTAACGCCCGCTATGATGGAAAGGATTTTGGATTTAAATCAAAAATCGGAGGATACAATTTCAATATCGTTTATTAATTCTAAAATGTATATCGCTTTTCCTTTGTCTCAAAATTACTTTGAAGCGCCAATTCATTCCTCACTTTTAGCTCCCGATTTACTAACCGATGATCTTTCGATTGTTCAGTTTATGCATGATATTGTTCATGAATTGGATCTGAATACCAGGATTTGGGGGAAAGAGTAAAAGGTTTTATAAAGTAGCAATCACAATTTGATTTTTTTACTATACTATGAAGAATACAATATTTACAATGTTATTGGGAGTTTTTATGAATGTGCTTTTTAATAATGCTGTTTATGCGCAGGAAAATGTTTCGGATTCAGGTCCTACTGTATCTATAGATTATTCTGGGCTGTCATTTGAAAAAGTTGTAATAAATGGCAAAGTTGGTTTAAAGGATAAAAAAGGCAACTTAGTTATACCAGTAGAATATCAAGACGTTGACGTTTTTGATATGCAATTTCCAATAGCCGTTAAAAAAAATGATCTCTGGGGTGCAGTAGATTCTGCTGGCAAAATGGTTATTCCTGCAAAATATGAAGGGCTTTTTAGATTTCAAGATAAAAATCATGCTTCGGTTAAAAAAAATAATAAATATGGTTTGATTGACAAAACAGATCAGATTTTGCTTCCAATACAATATGATCAAGATCTCTGGTTTTATAAAGGACTATCAAGAATTTGTCTAAATGAAAAAATAGGACTTATTAACGAGCAACTCAAAATTATTTATCCTATTGAACTTAACAACTTGTATGCCTTTGACGAAACAGGATCAGCTGTAGCTTCAAAAAATGGAAAATGGGGATTAATTGATAATGAAGGAAATATAATCGCACCTTTTGTGTACGATGCTGTCTCTTCATTCTATAACAATCGAGCGAAATATAAGCTAAATAAGAAAATCGGAATGATTGACAGAAGTGGTAAAGTAGTAATTCCAAATAATTATGAATCGCTTTCGGATTTATATTTGAATCAGATTGTTGCAGAAAAAGAAGGTAAAGAGGGGCTTTTAGATAGTGTTGGTAAAGTGATTATCCCTTTTAAGTATGATTCAATTCAGTTAGGTTTAAAGGATTATATACCAGCCAAGAAAAAAGGTAAATGGGGATATATTAATAAATCTAACAATGTAGTAATTGATTTTAAATATGAAGAAGCCCTCATGACCACGGCTGATTTTTTTGTTGTAAAACAGAAAGATAAATATGGAGCTATTGATAGAGATGGAAAAATTATACTGCCATTTATTTTTGATGAAGCAATTCTATCAGATGATTTTATTACCATTTACCCTTCGCTAGAATATAGATTCACAAAAGATGAACAAAGCATTTATTTTAATGAAAAGCTAGAGTGTGTAAAAAAATGTAGAAAATTAAGTAAGTTAGGATTGGATAATTATAGGATTAAAAAATAAAAAAACAATTATTACAATAAATAAACCCCTCGATTTTTTAAAATCGAGGGGTTTCATTTTAAATTCTACGCCAACTCCAAATAAGGATTTAAAGTTTCTGCTAATTCATTGAGCCAGTAAAAGCTGTCTCTTAATTTGATGATTTCGCTTTGAAATGTTTCATGTTCGCTCAAAACGCATAAAGCAAGTGTGAAATTAACCTGCCTTAATGTTTTAGCCATTTCAACAGGATCGATTCTGTCGTTGAAGAAACTCAAAAGCTTGATTTCGGTCTGTTTTGAAATTGTGTTTGTACTCATAATCTTTGTGTTTAGGAAAAGAACCCGCACAGCTAAGGTGTCCTACGCCACAAAGTGCGTTGCAGTTGTTTCCAATACCGCCACCATACCGCACGGGCAGAAGTTTTTTTGATATCATATTTCTTTGTGTTTAGGACTGTAAAGATATCAGAAAAATATTCTAAAGTAAGAAAAAGATTGTATTTTATATTAAGAAAACAATACTGTTGCTGTAGTATATTGTTTCTAATTGGTAAATATAAAACGATATTTTGAGAAATGATAAACTCAGTGAGATTTCCACACAGTATGTCATTTCGACGAAGGAGAAATCTTCGCAAGTAACTCCGCAACGAAAAGCCAATCTTTGTCGAGTTTCTTGTGGAGATTTCTCCTTCGTCGAAATGACAAGATTGTAGTAATTCGTTGTGGTTAATTTTAAGTTTTCATAAACCTTCTAATGAAACCAAGTGCCTTAGCCCTGATGGGAGCGGCATCCTTTTGTGGTGGGGTTCACCACAAAAGATATAGCGGACAGCAGGAATAGCTTCTAATTAAAACTCCAATTTTTTTAAATTCCAAATTCCAAAAGAAGAGGTTTTCGTTTTCAAAAGCCTTCTCCCGATAGCTATCGGGATCGCTCAGGGTGACAATGGTGGTAAAATTCCAAAATTTTATCTTGAAGCCTCGGCGCCAAATTCTAACTCCAAAAACAATTTCAAAGAAAACCTTTGTCACTTTGTAACTCTGAACCTCTGAACCTAAAAAAATACCTATTTTTGTACTTCAAAAGAAAAGCAAAAATGTCAATACTTAAAGATTTAGAGCAATTAGCCGGCGAACTTGAAGGTAAACTTTTATACGATGATCTTCATAAAACACTTTATTCGACAGACGCATCAGTGTATCGGATTCGGCCAAATGCGGTGGCTTTGCCTAAATCTACGGCTGATATTAGCAAATTAATTCAATTTGCGGGAGAACATAATATTTCGATTACACCGAGAACTGCAGGAACTTCATTGGCAGGACAAGCGGTTGGAGACGGACTTGTGGTGGATGTTTCTAAACATTTTACCAAAATATTAGGTTACGATGCCGAGAAAAAAACGGTTACCGTTCAGCCAGGTGTTATTCGCGATGAGCTGAATTTGTATTTAAAACCATACGGAGTATTTTTTGCTCCAATTACATCAACTTCAAACCGTGCGATGATTGGGGGAATGGTGGGAAATAACTCCTCTGGAACAACTTCGATTCGGTATGGCGTTACGCGTGATAAAATTGCTGAGGTAAAAGCGATTTTGAGTGACGGAACTGAAGTGGCTTTTGGCGAATTGACTTCGGCGGAATTTATCGAGAAAACCAAAGGCGATTCTTTAGAAAATAAAATCTATAAAAGTGTTTACGACGAACTTTCGGTAAAAGAAAATCAGGAAGAAATTATAAAAGAGTTTCCGAAACCAGAAATTCACAGACGAAATACGGGTTATGCTGTTGATATTCTGTTAAAATCTGAATTATTTGGCGGAACAGAACCAACTATAAATCTTGGAAAACTGCTTTGCGGAAGCGAAGGAACTTTGGCCTTTACAACCGAAATCACTTTAAAAGTAGACGATTTGCCACCGCCTCACAGTATTATGGTTGTGGCGCATTATCATACAATTCAGGAATCGTTGGAATCTGTTGTAGTGGCGATGAAACATCATTTGTATACTTGCGAAATGATTGACGACACGATTTTGGATTGTACAAAAACCAATCGCGAACACATTAAAAACCGATTCTTTTTGGTTGGAGAACCCAAAGCGATTATGTTGTTTGAAGTAGCATCACACACTTTAGAAGATGCCGAAAATCAAGCAAATGCTTTAATTGCTGATTTAGAGAAACACAATTTTGGTTATGCTAAAGTCAAAATTTATGGACCAGATATTGATAAAGCCAACGAGCTTAGAAAAGCAGGATTAGGTCTTTTAGGAAGTATTGTAGGAGACGATAAAGCTGCTGATTCTATTGAAGATACAGCGGTAGAATTGAGCGATTTGCCAGCCTATATTGCAGAGTTTTCGGCAATGATGTTACGCCACGGACAGGAAGCGATTTATTATGCGCATGCGGGTGCGGGAGAATTGCATTTGCGTCCCGTTTTAAATTTGAAGAAAACTGAAGATCTAAAATTATTTAGAACCATTGCGACCGAAGTCGCGCATTTGGTAAAAAAATACAGAGGTTCGTTGAGCGGTGAACATGGTGACGGAATCGTGCGCGGTGAATTTATTCCGTTTATGATTGGCGATAAGAATTACGAATTGCTGAAAAGAATCAAATTAGCGTTTGACCCGAATTCGGTTTTAAATATTGGGAAGATTGTCAACGCTTTGAAAATGGATGAAAATCATCGTGTAGTTTCAGGAAGGATAGAACCAGATATTAAAACGTTTCAGGATTTCTCTGATAGTTTGGGAATTTTGCGTGCCGCCGAAAAATGTAACGGTTCTGGTGATTGCAGGAAAATGCCATCGGCAGGAGGAGCAATGTGTCCGAGTTATCGTGCGACTAGAAATGAGAAAGAAACCACTCGTGCGAGAGCAAATGCATTACGCGAATATTTGACGTATTCTGAAAAAGAAAACAAATTTGACCAGAAAGAATTATATGAAGTTTTTGAGTTGTGCGTAAGTTGTAAAGCTTGTGCAAGCGAATGCCCGAGTAATGTTGACGTAGCGACTTTAAAAGCAGAATTTTTATACCAATACCAAAAAGCAAACGGATTTTCGACCAGGAATAAAATTTTTGCGAATAATGCCAAATTGAATAAAATGGGAAGCAAATTCCCGTCGATTACGAATTTTATTTCGAATCAGTCATTGGTTAAAAAAACAATGGGAATTGCGCCAGAAAGACAAGTGCCGCTTTTGGCGAAAAAGATTTTTAGAAAATGGTATGAAAATAATAAACTTAAAAACGCCGATTTTCCAAACGGTCAATTGTATTTATTTGTTGATGAATTTACCAATTATTACGATGTCAATATCGGAATCGATGCTTTTGAATTATTAACCAAATTAGGATACAAAGTTTTAATCGTAAATCACGAAGAAAGCGGCAGAACGTATCTCTCAAAAGGATTTCTAGAAGAGGCTAAAAAGATCACCGATATTAATGTCACTATTTTCAAAGATTTGATTTCCTCGAAAGCGCCATTAATCGGAATTGAACCTTCGGCGATTTTGACTTTTAGAGATGAATATTTACGATTGGCATCGGATAAAGAAAATGCGGAACGTATTTCGCAAAACGCTTTTACAATTGAAGAATTCTTCAAAAAGGAAATCATCGACGGAAAGATAACGCCAGATTCATTCTCAGAAGAAGCGAAAGAAATTAAAATTCATGGACATTGCCACCAGAAATCATTAAGTTCGGTTGAAGCAACTTTTGCAATGCTGAATCTGCCTAAAAATAATACGGTTACGATTTATAATTCAGGCTGTTGCGGAATGGCGGGTTCTTTTGGTTATGAAAAAGAACATTATCAAGTAAGTATGCAAATGGGAGAGGACACGCTTTTCCCAAAAGTGCGCAACACTGCCGAAAACGTAAAAATTGCCGCTGCGGGAACGAGCTGTCGCCATCAAATTTACGACGGGACAAAACGTGAAGCACAGCATCCGGTTAGTATTTTGAGAAATTGCTTGAAGTAAGATGTATCTTGTAAAATGTGAAAAGTTTAGCCACAGATTAAAAGGATTAAAATGATTTTTATTTCACGTAGATTCTACTGATTTAAGCAAAGAATGGCAGATTTTATTTATATCGAACTTAAAATTAGATCTACCTAAATCTGCGAAATCTGCGTGAAGAATTATTTAGATGAAGATTGGAAAATCATTTTAATCCTTTTAATCTGTGGCAAAAAAAATAATTCGAGAAATTAGTGTAATTCGAGGCAGAAAAAAACACCTGTAAAAACAAAATCGTTTTATATATTTGAAATCAAGATAATTTTTGCATTATTTGCAAAATAAAACAAAAAGAACTGAATTAAATTAATTTATAACAGCAAAACATTATATGGCATTTTCAAGTTTATTCCGAAAGAAAACAGTACAGGATATTCTGAAGCAGGTTGCACAGAACGAAACAGACGGTCATAATGCCTTAGGAAAACACTTGACAACTAGGGATTTGACGGCTTTTGGAATAGCGGCTATTGTTGGAGCGGGAATTTTCAGTACTATTGGAAAAGCCAGTGCAGACGGAGGACCAGCTGTAATTTTCTTATTCTTATTTACTGCTTTGGCGTGTAGTTTTGCTGCTTTTGCTTATGCAGAATTTGCTTCGATGGTTCCAGTTTCAGGAAGTGCTTACACCTATTCGTATGTCGCTTTTGGAGAATTAATTGCCTGGATAATTGGTTGGGCTTTAATCATGGAATATGCCGTTGGAAATATAACCGTCGCCATATCGTGGAGTGATTATTTTACGGGACTTCTACAAAGTGGTGGCATTCATTTGCCGCAATGGATTCAGATGGATTACCTAACTGCTTCAAATGGATTTAATGATGCCGAGGCCTTAATGCGAGGGGGTAAATCATTCGAAAATTTAAGTGTTGCTTTACAGCAAGCGCATACTGCTTGGACAACTGCGCCAACAATTGGATCTTTTCATTTCGTAACCGATATACCAGCATTATTTATTATTATTCTGATTACAGCTTTGGTTTACAGAGGAATGAAAGAATCTCGTAATGCCAGTAATTTAATGGTTGTAGTAAAACTTTGTGTGGTTCTTTTAGTTATTGCTGTTGGGATTTTTTATGTAGATACAGCAAACTGGGATCCGTTTGCTCCAAATGGTGTTAGCGGAGTTTTAAAAGGAGTTTCTGCTGTTTTCTTTGCTTATATTGGTTTTGATGCGATTTCGACAACTGCTGAAGAATGTAAAAATCCTCAAAGAGATTTGCCACGCGGAATGATGTGGGCGATTATTATTTGTACGATTCTTTATATAGCTATCGCTTTGGTTTTGACAGGAATGGTAAAATATCACGAATTGAATGTTGGAGATCCTCTTGCATTTGTTTTCGATAAATTAAACTTAAAATGGATGTCAGGAATTATCGCGGTTAGTGCAGTAGTGGCGATGGCAAGCGTTTTATTGGTTTTCCAGATGGGACAGCCTCGTATCTGGATGAGTATGAGCCGCGACGGGTTATTGCCAAAGAAATTTTCTACGGTTCACCCAAAATTCAAAACTCCATCTTTTGCAACTATCGTTACAGGATTTGTAGTGGCAATTCCGGCGTTATTCTTAAACCTGACAATGGTAACCGATTTATGCAGTATCGGGACTTTGTTTGCCTTTGTGTTGGTTTGTGCGGGCGTTTTAGTTTTACAAAACAAACCTGAAATTCCAAGAGGAAAATTCAAAACACCTTATATCAATTCAAAATTTATTCTGCCAATATTAATGATTGTGGGGTTATATTATGCTTTTGCTTTCAACAATAAAGCTACAATGGCATTTATCAATAACGATCCGCAGATTTACGACGCAACATCAATTGTGACTTCTTTAGATAAATCAGAATCAGAGCAGGTTTTTAAATATTTAGAAAGTATCGAAGTAAACAATAAAACAGCTGAAACATCAGATTTAGAGCATTTATTAGGACAATACCAAGACGACGAAGTAAAATATGCTGAGGTGGTAAAAGGATTGCCAATTGCTGATTCTGCAAAATATGAGTCAGGATTTAGCTTATTCAAACACAAAATTCCAATGTGGATATTCTTATTTGTTTTGGTTGGATTAGCTGTTTGGGCTTTCAGAAAAAATCTGTCTTTAATTCCGCTTTTAGGATTAATCTGCTGTTTGTATATGATGGCTGAATTAAGCGTTTGGAACTGGATTTATTTTACAGTTTGGTTAATAATCGGATTGCTGATTTATTTTGGCTATAGCCGAAAAAACAGTAAATTGAATACTGAAAATATAGTTTAAAAAGTAAATTTTTTATAGAAAAGCCGTTCTGAGTACTTCAGAACGGCTTTTTGCATTATTGATATTTTATAGAAATATTCTTATGTTTTAAAAACACTTTTCCTTAAGTTTGTTTTTAGTAAAATTTTAAATTTAATTAGTAATACATGGGTTTTCTCGATAAAATATTGGGCAAAAAAGAAGCTTTAATACAATCTAATGCAGACTTCTGGAATTGGTTTTTAAAAAATGAAAAAGATTTTTTTAAAATCGTAAAAGACAGACAAAACATTCATCAAGATTTTTTTGAAAAACTGGCGCCAAAGCTTGATGAAATTCACAGCGGAATATATTTCTTGACTGGAATGTTAGATTATAATACAGTCGAGTTAATCTTAACGCCAGACGGAGCAATTAGAAATATTTATGCAATTGAAGAATTGGTAAATGCAGCTCCTAAAATTGAAGGCTGGAAAATTACTGCACTAAAACCAGCATCGGAAATTCAAGATATAGGAATCGATTACGAAGGATTCCAATTCAATAAAGACAATTTGAGATTTTATCCAAACGTCCATGAAGGATATCCAGACGAAATAGACTTAACGGTTATTTATGATGAATTCGTTGAAGAAAAACGACAGGTAATAGCAAACGGTGTTTATATTTTCTTAGACAATTATTTAGGAGAACTACATTCTGTTACTTTGATTGATAACATGAAAATAGAGGGTTCTAATGCCATTTCAGAAGAATTAATTCCGATCGAAAAATTAAAAGATTACCTAATTTGGAGAGAAAAGGAATTCGTTGAAAAATACGAAGGCACGAGGCATAATACAGAAAATGACAGCTATGCTAATTTTGAAGGTAAAAAACAAGATGGTTCAATAGTTTTAGCTTTAATTAATACCACATTAATTCAGTGGGATAAAAAAGCATCACACCCATGGATTTTTATTGTGACAATTCCGTTTGATGACTGCGATAATGGCGGGCTTCCAGATGAAAAAACGTATAAATTATTAGATAGTATTGAAGAAGATATAATACAAATTTTGCCAGATTCTGATGGATATTTGAACATCGGGAGAGAAACGGCTGACAACAAAAGAGAAATCTTTTTTGCTTGCAAAGATTTCAGAAAACCAACCAAAGTAGCCGATGACTTAATAAAAGAATACAATGGGGTTTTTGAAATTAGCTACGAAATTTATAAGGACAAATATTGGCAGACATTTAGACATTTTGAGCCAAGATAAAGTGCAAAAAGCCGTTTTGAAATTATTCAGAACGGCTTTTTTTATTCAAAAAAAAATCCGCTAAGAGAAAAGATCTCCAGCGGATTCAAACAATCTAATAAAAAATGTGCAAATTTATTTATAGAGGAATGTTTGCCTTTATTGTGAATGATTTTCTCGCGCAGATTTTGCAGATTGTTTTAATAGATTTCTAGAATAAAATCTGCATAATCAGCCAAATCTGCGAGAGAAAAAGCTTATCGAATCTCTGTGAAAACTTCTTTGTGAATCTCTACGGAATTTAAAACTCCAACATCAACCATACATTGTTTCATCATTTCGTAAGTACGGTCAATATCATTATCCAAACCAATAGAAAAACGAATCAAGCCATCTGTCAATCCCATTTCTTTCTGCTCGTCTAACGGAATTTCGCTAGAAGTTGAGGTTCCCGGCGCGCTGAAAAGCGTTTTATAAAAACCTAAACTTACAGCCAAATAACCCAAATTTCTTGCTTGCATTAATTCCATTAATTCATTGGCTTTTTCCAAAGTCCCAACATCAATTGTCAGCATTCCGCCAAAACCATATTCCGGATTAATCATCGTTTTGTACAATTCATGACTCGGGTGACTTTTCAAGCCCGGATAAACCGTTTTTAATCCGTCTTTTTCAAATTGATCGGCCAAGAAATGTGCATTATGACTGTGTTGTTTAATGCGTATATGAAGCGTACGCAAATTTTTCATTACAGAAGCCGAACGCAAACTATCCATAGTTGGCCCCAAAAGCATGCTCGCTCCGGAATTTACATTTTTCAGCGAATTAATAAATTCTTTTGACGCACAAGTCACACCGCCAACCGTATCACTGCTTCCGTTGATGTATTTCGTTAAACTATGAATTACAATATCAGCACCTAATTTTGCAGGAGAAACAGATAAGGGTGAAAATGTATTATCGACCACTAATTTTAAATTGTGTTTTTTAGCAATTTTAGCCAAACCAAAAATATCAGCAACCTCCAAAAGCGGATTACTAACCGTTTCGCAATACAAAACTTTAGTTTTAGAAGTAATTGCAGCTTCAACAACGTCCAATTTTGTGATGTCAACGAAGCTTGTTTCGATACCAAATCTTGGTGTAAAGTTTTTTAGGAAAGCATAAGTTCCGCCATAAATAGTTCTACTCGAAACAATATGATCGCCTGCCCCGCACAATTGCAATAGAGTAGGAGTGATTGCGCCCATTCCAGATGCAGAAACGTTTGCGGTTTCTGTTCCTTCCATCGCTGCTAAAGCCTGATCTAAATATAAATTGCTTGGAGACGAATGACGAGAATACAAATAACAGCCTTCCATATTTCCTTCAAAAGTATCAAACATCGTTTTGGCCGAAAGAAAAGTATAAGTCGAAGAATCAGAAATCGACGGATTCACACCGCCAAATTCGCCAAAATATTGCAAATCCTGAATTTTATCTGCTGGGTTAAAGTTTTTCATATTTAGTTAGTTTTTTTGTTTTGTTTGCTTCGCCCATTCGGCTTTCAGCCTCGGGTCAAGTTTCAGGTTTTAAGTTCCAACAACCTGAAACTTGAAACCTGAAACAAAATTATTAGGAGCTATTTCCTGCTATTCGTTTCAATCTTTTGTGCCTCCCGATAGCTATCGGGACCGGCACAAAAGGATTTCCACTTCTATCAGGGCTAGGACATCCATTTTCAAAAGAAATTCTATTCAAAATAAGATCTAATAAGAAAATTAATCAACTATGAAATGAATAATTAGATTTTAAAACTGTAAAAATGTATTTTTTATGATTTTTAATCTAAATTTGATTAAAAAAACACAGTTGAATAGATTTTCTTTCTTTTGTGATAAACTATCAATCATCAACCAAAAACCATCAACTAAAAATGACTTTAGACGCTACAGATAAAAAACTCTTGGTTTTGCTTCAAACCGATAGTAAAAAAACAACCAAAGAATTATCATTAAAACTTGATCTTTCTGTTACAGCGGTATACGAAAGAATCAAGAAATTAGAACGCGAAGGCATAATAAAAAACTATGTTGCCTTAGTCGATAAATCTAAAATTGAGAAAGGTTTTGTGGTTTTCTGCCACTTAAAGTTAATCCAGCACACTAAAGAATTCTTAACTAAATTCGAAAGCGAAGTCATTAAACTCAACGAAGTTTTGGAGTGCCATCACGTAAGTGGTGATTACGATTATATTCTGAAAGTCTTAGTAAAAGATATGGAGGCGTATAGAGAGTTTTTAGTCACAAAATTAACGTCATTACAGCATATTGGAAGTACACAAAGCATGTTTATGATTAGTGAAGTGAAGAACTCGACAGTGATTTCTTTTTAAGGAGGTACAAAGGTTCAGAGTTACAAAGGTTCAAAGGTTTTTTCTGTAGAGATGCACAGCAGTGCGTCTAACGTACTATTTGTCATTTCTCCTTTCAGTCGAAATGACAAATAGTACGTGGTAATCTTTGCCTTAAAAAAAAACTTTGCGCCTCTGGGTCTTTGCGAGATTAAAAAAACAAAAAATTTAGCGACCTTTGCGTAATTCTTCGCGCCCTTTGCGGTAAAATCTTCCTCCAAAATTTCACACAAAAAACATTGAAAATTAAACCTCAAACAGAACTTTATTGCTTAATTTTGTAACCGCTAAAATAAAAACAAATTACTATGAGTTCATTTGACGTAGTCATTATAGGTTCAGGTCCTGGAGGATATGTATCAGCAATTCGTTGCGCACAATTAGGTTTCAAAACGGCAATTGTAGAAAAATATAATTCATTAGGTGGAACTTGCCTTAATGTAGGTTGTATTCCTTCAAAAGCATTATTATCTTCTTCTCATCATTATGCTGAAATTGCTCATTTTGCAGATCACGGAATCGAAGTTTCTGGTGATGTAAAAATCAATTTAGAGAAAATGATCGCACGCAAACAAGCTGTTGTAGATCAAACAGTAGGTGGTATCAACTACTTAATGGATAAAAATAAAATTACTGTTTTCAATGGTTTAGGTTCTTTTGTAGATGCAACTCACATTGCTATTGCAAAAGCTGACGGAACATCAGAAACTATCGAAGCAAAATATACTGTAATTGCTACAGGATCAAAACCATCTTCTTTACCATTCATCAAAATTGATAAAGAAAGAATCATTACTTCTACTGAAGCTTTGGCTTTAAAAGAAGTTCCAAAACACTTAGTAATTATTGGTGGTGGAGTTATCGGAATCGAGCTTGGACAGGTTTACTTGCGTTTAGGAGCTCAGGTTTCTGTAGTTGAATTCATGGATAGAATCATTCCTGGAATGGATGGTGCTCTTTCTAAGGAATTAACTAAAGTGTTGAAAAAACAAGGAATGAAATTCTACGTTTCTCATAAAGTAAAATCAGTTGAAAGAAACGGTGATGCTGTTGTAGTTCAAGCTGAAAATGCAAAAGGAGAAACAATCACACTTGAAGGAGATTATTCATTGGTTTCTGTTGGTCGTCGTCCTTATACAGACGGATTAAATGCTGACAAAGCTGGAGTTAAAATTTCAGACAGAGGACAAGTTGAAGTAAACGATCATTTACAAACTAGTGTTCCAAATATCTATGCAATTGGTGATGTTGTTCGTGGAGCAATGTTAGCGCATAAAGCAGAGGAAGAAGGAGTAATGGTTGCTGAAATCTTAGCAGGTCAAAAACCACATATCGATTATAACTTAATTCCTGGTGTAGTTTATACTTGGCCAGAAGTTGCAGCAGTTGGACAAACTGAAGAGCAATTGAAAGCTGCTGGTGTGAAATACAAATCTGGAAGTTTCCCATTCAAAGCGTTAGGACGTGCAAGAGCAAGTGCTGACTTAGATGGATTCGTAAAAATCTTAGCTGATGAGAAAACAGATGAGGTTTTAGGAGTTCACATGATTGGAGCGCGTACAGCAGATTTAATTGCTGAAGCGGTTACTGCAATGGAATTCAAAGCTTCTGCTGAAGATATTTCTAGAATGAGCCACGCACACCCAACTTTCGCGGAAGCGGTAAAAGAAGCAGCTTTGGCAGCAACTGAAAATAGAGCTTTACACGTATAATTTTCGCGTTGAATCATATTTAAAAACGTCTCGTTAAAAAACGAGACGTTTTTTTATGCAATATTTTTAAGCGTCATATAATATAATAATCAAAAATAATTTTGTAAATTAGATGTGTAGTTCAGGTGCTATCTTTATGATAATTAAAAAGATAGTATTATGAAAACTAAATATGTAGTTCCAGTTTTGATTGGAGCAGGAATCGGAATCGCGTTGTACTCATGTGGAGGAGGAATTCCAAATAAAGCAAAAGCTGTAACAAACTTTGACAGCGCAAAATATCTCGGAAAATGGTACGAAATTGCCAGATTAGATTACAAATGGGAAAGAGATTTGAATAATGTAACTGCCGAGTATTCTTTGAACGAAGATAAAACTATAAAAGTCGATAATAAGGGCTATAATGTCAAAAAAGACAAATGGGAACAAAGTGTCGGGAAAGCTAGATTTGTCAAAAAGGACAATATTGGTATGCTGAAAGTCTCATTTTTTGGTCCTTTTTATTCTGGTTACAATGTCGTAGCAATCGATCCGGATTACAAATACGCACTTGTAGCTGGAGAAAGTTTAAAATACATGTGGATACTTTCTAGAGAAAAAACAATTCCGGAAAGTATAAAAGCAGATTTTCTTATCAAGGCTCAAGAAATTGGGTATAAAGTAACCGATTTAGTTTGGGTAAAACATGATAAGACAAATTAAAAATAAAAAGTCCGTCAGTGTTACCTCTGACGGACTTTTTATTTTGAGTTAAAAAATGTTTAGGCAGTAAAAACACTTTTGTAATTATCCCAGTATCTGTAGATCAAGAATAAATTTCCTAGAAAAAGAAGAGCCGCAATAGGCAGGCCATCTGGCGCAAGGAAATAATTGATAAACAAAATATTTACCGTAATCGGTAAGATCAAGATGTTTGCTAAAGTTACATAACGTCCAGTTACAAATGCAATTCCACAAAGCAATTCGATAGATTTTGCTAAAGGCATTAAATACGTAGAAGCCATTAAACCAACATTAAAAGCTTTAAAGTCTCCTGTAGTTTCTGGTTCAGGCATAAGATGGAAAAAATAACTGATAGAGGCGAAAAGCAGCAAAAGACCGATTAAAACGCGGACAATAATTGTGGCAATTTTCATAATACTTAGGATTTTTTAAGGGTTAAAAAATATAATTAAGTTATTGGAAAAGATGCAATCTAAAGCTTAAACGAGAATCTCAAATTATTTTTTTTGAGGTTCTTTTTTAAGAATTTTATAATCAAATTAATGCTCTTTTAGGATTAATCTAAATGTATATCAAATATAACGAATTTTTTCTTATAAAAAGTATCTGTTTTTAACAGTTTTGCAATGCAATTCAAAACGTTGGATTATTTTTTTGTTTTCTGCTAATGAAAGAATTTTGTCGTAATTTTGACCTTTAAAATTACCATTTTTGAGAGTTTCCATCCGTAAAAATATTGCCAATCCGAAACTGTTTAAAGAACAGCTTTTAAGTTGGGCGCAGCAATTTCGCGAAGTCGTTTTTTTAGACAGTAATTCTTATCCGCAGCAGTATTCTAGCTTTGACTGCATATTGGCAGTAGATGCTTTTACGTCTTTAAAAACAGATTATTACAATGCTTTTGAAGATTTAAAACAATATCAGCAAAACACAAAAGATTGGCTTTTTGGATATCTTTCTTATGATTTAAAGAATGATATTGAAGATCTTCAATCGAATAATTTTGATGGTTTGGACTTTCCTGACTTGTTTTTCTTTCAGCCTAAGAAGGTTTTTATTCTAAAGGGAAATGAACTCGAAATTCAGTATTTACTGCTTTGTGATGATGAGCTTGAAGAGGATTTTAATGAGATAGTCGAAAGTCAAAAGTCGAAAGTCGAAAGTCAAGAAACGATAATCATTCAGCAACGCATTTCGAAAGAATTGTATGTTGAAAAAGCAAATCAAATGCTTCGCCATATTCATATTGGAGACATGTACGAAGCAAATTTCTGTATGGAATTTTATGCTGAAGATGCTGTTATAAATCCGTTAGAAAAATTCCAGAAATTGAATGAAATTTCACAGGCGCCTTTTTCGGTTTTCTTTAAAAATTACAGACAATATCTGCTTTCTGCTTCGCCAGAGCGATATCTGAAAAAAGTAGGAGATAAGATTATTTCGCAACCAATAAAAGGAACTTCTAAACGTTTTGCAGATCCGATTGAGGATGAAAAATCAAAGAATATTTTGGCTTCTGATGCTAAAGAACGAGCTGAAAATATTATGATAACCGATTTAGTCCGAAATGATTTGTCGCATACGTCACAAAAAGGCTCGGTTGAGGTTGAAGAACTTTGCGGAATTTATTCGTTTTTACAAGTGCATCAGATGATTTCTACTATAACTTCAAAATTAGATCCGCAATATTCTGCAGTAGATGTTTTGAAAACAACATTTCCAATGGGAAGTATGACAGGAGCTCCAAAGATTTCCGTAATGGAAATTGTTGAAAAAATAGAAGAAACCAAAAGAGGATTATATAGTGGCGCGGTTGGTTATTTTACTCCTGAAGGGGATTTTGATTTTAATGTCGTAATCAGAAGTATTTTATACAATCAGGAAAATAAATATGTTTCTTTCTCGGTTGGAAGTGCCATAACATCGCTTTCAGTTCCAGAAAAAGAATATGAAGAATGTTTGCTAAAGGCAAAGGCAATGCACGAAGTTTTGCAGTAATTTTTGTTTGCCACCAATTACACTAATTTCCACTAATTTTTTATTCAATTCGCTTAAAAAATAGCCACAGATTAAAGGATTAAAATGATTAAAAAAAATCTGTGTAAATCTTTTTATCCCGATAGCTATCGGGAGAGGCAAAAAAAATAATTCCAGCAAATTTGTGTAATTGGTGGCAGAAAAAAAACAACGCTTAACATTTCGTTTAAAAATAGATCGAATTTAATTTTTTACTTTTATCAGATGTTTTTAAAATTTCAAAATCATATCGTTTCAAGATTTTCCTTTTTAGCCGAAAAAAAGCTTTTTCTGGCTGTAAGCGGTGGATTAGACAGTATGGTTTTGCTGCATTTAATGAATCAACTGCCGTATGAAATTGCAGTTTTGCATTGCAATTTTCAGCTTCGCGGATTAGAAAGTTTCGGGGATCAGGAATTTATTCAGAAGTATTGTGATCAAAATAATATTCCAATTTTCACCACTCATTTTGATACAGAAGCTTTTGCTAAAGATTATAAGCTATCGACGCAAGTTGCGGCAAGAGAATTGCGTTACAGTTGGTTTTATGAATTATTGGAAGAAGAAAACTTCGATTATATTTTAACTGCGCATCACGCCGATGATAATCTGGAAACTTTTATCATCAATTTAACTCGCGGAACTGGTTTGGAAGGTTTAATTGGAATTCCGGAACAAAATGATAAAATTATTCGTCCGTTATTACCTTTTTCAAGAGAAGAAATCTTGAAATATGCAGAGGAAAACAATATCGAATGGCGAGAAGACAGCAGTAATGCATCGACGAAATATCTCAGAAATAAAATTCGCCATAATTTAGTTCCTGTTTTAAAAGAAATCAATCCGAATTTTTTGGATGCTTTTCAGAAAACACAATCCTTTCTCCAAGAATCAAAAGAAATGGTTGAAGATGCTTCAATCATGATTTATCAGCAAGTAGCAAAAGAAGTTGGTGATGATATTCATTTCGATTTAAATCAACTAAAAAAACTTCCTAATTATAAATCATATTTGTATCAATGGCTGAAAGAATTTGGTTTTTCGGCATGGAATGATATTTATGATTTGGTTGAAAGCCAATCTGGAAAACAGGTATTTTCAGAAGAGTTTAGGTTGTTGAAAAATAGAGAAATATTGATTTTGAGTCCGCTTTCTGAAACATCAGAAAAAAATGAATATGAAATTGGTGCTAACGATACAGAAGTTAATTTTCCCTTAAAAATGAGTCTTTGTAACGTAGGTCACACAACATTCGGCTCAAATAAAGTTATATTTGTCGATTCCGATAAAATCCACTACCCTTTGATATTACGTAAATGGAGAGAGGGAGATGTTTTTCAGCCTTTTGGAATGCGTGGAAAGTCAAAAAAAGTTAGCAAACTTTTTAAAGATGAAAAGCTATCATTGATCGAAAAGGAAAAAACATGGATTTTATGTTCTGACAATCAAATTGTCTGGGTAGTCGGAATGAGACAGGACGAACGTTTTAAAATAGAAAAAGCCACAAATAAAATACTTAAAATAGAATTACAATAATGAACTTTACTCAAGCCCATCAGTCGATAACTTCGAAAAGTATCTGGAATAAAATCAACGTTTTTTTACTCTTTTTCTTTTTTGCATTAGCAAGTAACGCTCAAATATTAGAACCAGTAAAATGGACTTCTAAAATGGAGAAAAAAGGAGATAAAGTTATTTTGATTTTTGATGGAACGATCGAAAAAGACTGGCACATGTATTCTCAGTTTACGCCAGATGGCGGGCCACTTGCATTGGAAATTTCGTTTAAAAACCAAAAAGGAAATTACGAGTTAGTTGGAAAAGCCAAAGAAGGCAAAACAAGAACAGCTTTTAACGATGTTTTTGGTGTAGACGAAACTTTTTTTGAAGGCAAAGCACATATCGAACAAGAGATAAAAATCATAAACCCAAATTTAAAAACGGTAGATGTAGAGTTTGATTTTCAAGTTTGTAAAGAAGTTTGTATCAATTCAAATAAAAAATTCTCGATTGCAGTTCCTTCAACTTTTAAAATGGATGAAGTTCCAGTTGTAGCAGAGGCAAAATTAGATGAAACAAAAGTTGTTGGTTTGGCGGTTGATACCGTTAAAAAAGAAGAAGCTGTACAGCCAAAAGTAGAGAAAACGGCTGAAACTGCGAAAGAAGAAATTCCTGCATCAGCGCCTTCAAGAAGTTTATGGTCAATATTTTTTATTGCCTTTTTATCAGGTTTTGCAGCATTGTTAACGCCTTGCGTTTTTCCAATGATTCCGATGACTGTAAGTTTCTTTACAAAACAAAGTAAAAGCCGTGCAAAAGGAATTAGAAATGCGATTATTTATGGATTTTCGATCATTGCAATTTATGTGATTTTAGGTCTTATTGTAACTAAAATATTCGGTGCAGATGCTTTAAATGCATTATCTACAGATGTTTGGTTCAACCTGATTTTCTTTGTGATTTTGGTCATTTTTGCAACTTCATTTTTGGGAGCTTTCGAAATTATGCTTCCAAATTCATGGGCTAATAAAGCCGATCAACAGGCAGATAAAGGAGGTTTAATCGGAATATTGTTTATGGCTTTGGCTTTGGCAATTGTATCATTTTCTTGTACAGGACCAATTGTTGGAACTTTATTAGTTGAAGCGGCATCAAACGGAGGAATTGCGCCAATTGTTGGAATGTTAGGATTCTCTTTAGCATTAGCGCTTCCGTTTATGTTATTTGCAATGTTCCCCGGGTGGTTAAATTCTTTGCCAAAATCTGGAGGATGGCTAAATACTGTAAAAGTGGTTTTAGGGTTTTTAGAACTAGCTTTAGCATTCAAATTCTTATCAAATGCCGACTTAGTTTTGCAATTGCATTTCTTAGAAAGAGAAGTATTTATCGCAATCTGGATTGCTATTTTCGGAGCAATGACGTTGTATTTGTTCGGAAAAATTACTTTGCCTCACGATAGTCCGACAAATCATATTTCTGTTGGAAGATTGTATTTAGGATTATTGACATTTGTGTTTACGATGTATTTAATTCCTGGACTTTGGGGAGCGCCTTTAAAATTAATTAGTGCATTCCCGCCGCCTCCGCAATACAGCGAAAGTCCGTTTGGAGTAGGAGGTTCAGGAAACGTAACAGTTTCTTCTGAATCAATTAAAGGACTTCCAGAAGGAGCTGAATTAGGTCCGCACGGAATTATGGTTTTCCACGATTACGAAGATGGTTTAGCTTACGCAAAAGAAATCAAAAAGCCAATTATGCTTGATTTTACAGGTTATGCTTGTGTAAATTGCAGAAAAATGGAGAACAATGTTTGGTCAGATCCATCTGTTTTACCAATTCTTAAAAATGATGTAGTTTTAATTTCTCTTTACGTTGATGATAAACGTGAATTGCCAAAAGAGAAACAATTTACAACAGCATCAGGAGACAAAATCATTACGGTTGGAGATAAATGGACAGATTTTATGATTTCTAAATATAAAACCAATACACAGCCTTTGTATGTGATTACAGATTTAGAAGGAAATAATTTGAATAGCACAAAGCCAACAATTAGTTATGTGAGTACAGAAGAATATCTGCAGTGGCTGAAAGAAGGGATTTCGAATTTTAAGTAATTAAGAGAAAAGATAATAGAAGCAAGATAATAGAAGTGAGAGGATGATTCAGAAATCTAAAATCTACATTCTAAAATCTAAAATATAAAAGGGATTTAATTCAAAGCAAAAAGCACTCTAAGTCAAATTTAGAGTGCTTTTTTATTTATCAAGCGAAAGTGAAAATTAATTTATTACAAGAATTCTCCGTGTTGAGAGATGTCTAATCCAAGTTCTTCTTTTTCTTCTGTAACTCTTAGAGGAGTAATTTTATTTACGATAAAGAATAATGCATAAGAACCTATAAAAGCAAAGATTGAAACCGCAACTAAAGCAGTCAATTGGTTGATGAATAAAGTTGGAGTTCCGAAGATTAAACCTTGATTATCTCCAACAGCTGGGTTGATTGCTTTTGATGCAAAAACACCAGTTAAAAGCATACCTACCATACCGCCAACACCGTGACAAGCAAATACATCAAGCGCATCATCGATTTTTCCTTTAGGAAATTTGCTCACTACAATGTTACTTACAATTGCAGAGAATAAACCAATGAAGATTGCGTGAGGAATACTTACGAAACCAGCAGCAGGAGTAATAGCAACAAGACCTACAACAGCTCCAATACAAGCTCCAAGTGCAGATAATTTGTGTCCTAAGATTTTATCAAGGAAAACCCAAGCCATTGCAGCAGCGGCAGCGGCAACAGTAGTTGTCCCTAAAGCTTGAGCAGCAAGACCATTTGCTCCTAAAGCAGATCCAGCGTTGAAACCAAACCATCCGAACCAAAGTAAACCAGTTCCTAATAAAACGTAAGTAATTCTAGCAGGATTTACTTTTTGAACTTTTCTTTTTCCTAAGAAGATTGCTCCAGCCAAAGCAGCCCATCCAGCGCTCATGTGAACTACAGTTCCTCCAGCGAAGTCAAGAACTCCCATTTTGAAGAAATACCCATCAGGATGCCATGTCATGTGAGCAAGCGGAGCGTATATTAATAGTATGAATAAAACCATGAATAACAAATAAGCCCAGAAACGAATACGTTCTGCAAAAGCACCTGTAATTAATGCAGGAGTAATGATGGCGAATTTTGCCTGAAACAATGCGAATAAAATAAATGGAATTGTTGGTGCAAGGCTCCATGCGGTATTGGTTCCAACTCCTGCAAAGAATAAATTCTCAGATGGATTTCCGATAATTCCTCCTATTGTTGGTCCAAAAGCCAATCCAAAAGCTACAACAGTCCATAGTATTGTAACAATTACCATTGCCATAAAACTTTGAAGCATAGTACTAATTACGTTTTTCTTACCGACCATACCTCCATAGAAAAATCCTAATCCAGGTGTCATTAACAATACAAAAGCTGTTGCAACGATCATCCAGGCAGTATCTCCTGTATCAAACTTTACTGCTTCTGCAGGAATTGGGTTGTCTGCAATGATAAAGTTTGAAATAAAGCTTAGTACCAAAATCGTGATAAGAATCACACTTAAAATAATTTTTCGCATAGTTATTTAGTTTTAAAATTTTTTATAAAAGTATAAAATGATTTAATGCCCCCTAAAAAAATAGGGTTTGATGTTTAATTTTTGTTAAATTTAAAATTTAACCCCTATGATTTTGCGTGAATTTCTTAAAACAAACTTAAAATTTACAATTCAGCAACATTTTTTTTTCACTTACCACCATTTTTGATAATTTTTAGGGTAATTGATTGCTATTTTTTGTAGGATAATAGATATTTGTTGTTTAAAAAATGCCTCATACAGGTTGTGAAGGATATTTTTTAATCTTTTTAACAATTTTGATGATTTTAATATAAGAATGGAAAATAGAAGTATTAAGTGGGGGATAGTAGGGCTCGGAAATATTGCAAGTCAGTTTGCATCAGATTTGTTATTGATTGAAAATGCTGAGTTAACGGCAGTTGCTTCAAGAGATTTTGCTAAAGCTGAGGAATTTGGTGGAAAATTTAATGCTTTAAGAATGTACAATTCTTATGATCTGCTTTTTGAAGATTCAGAAGTTGAGATTGTTTACATTGCAACTCCTCATAATTCGCACGTTGAACTATCTATAAAAGCATTAGAAAATGGCAAGAATGTTCTTTGCGAAAAACCAATGTCTCTGTCTTATAAAGATGCTCAGAGAATAATAGAAGCTTCTAAAAAACATAATAGATTTTTTATGGAAGCATTCTGGACTAGATTTATTCCTTCTGTTCAAGATGTTTTACAAAAAATTAATAACGGAATAATAGGAGACATAAATTATATAAAAGCCGATTTTGCCTTTCACGGAAGTGAAACAGAAAACAAAAGACTTTTTGATAAAGAATTAGGAGGAGGAGCACTATTTGATATTGGTGTTTATCCTTTATTTCTGTCTTATCTACTATTAGGAAAACCAAATGAGATTGCGGCAAAAGCAATCAAACATAAAAACGATATTGATCTGCAGACTTCTATGATTTTGCAATACAAAACAGCTCAATCGGTTTTGCACGCTTCCATAATTTCAGAATCTGATATGAAAGCCATTATTTCGGGGACAAAAGGACGAATAGAATTAAATGCTCCGTGGTATATTGCTGATGGTTATTCTTTATTTATAAATGAAGAAAAAGAAGCCACTTTTACTTTACCAACTTTAGGAAAAGGATATTCACATGAAATTATCGAATGTCAAAATTGTATTCTAAACAATGAAATTGAAAGTAAACTTTGGTCGCATCAGAATTGTTTGGATTTGAGTAGAATTGTGGAGGTGATTAAAAATCAAATTCAGTTGCCTTTTTAGAATTAAATTATTTTGTAATAAAATATTTACAATTAATTATTTTTTCGTTAGTTTTAAAAACAATTAATGAATAGATAATTATGCTAGTAAAAGTTTACGGAAGTGCCGTATTTGGAGTTGAGGCCACAACAATTACTGTTGAGGTTCATATGGACAAAGGGATTGGTTATCATTTAGTTGGACTTCCAGATAATGCTATAAAAGAAAGCAGTTTTAGAATTGCCGCTGCTTTGAAGAATAACGGATTTAGCTTTCCTGGAAAGAAAATAACAGTCAATATGGCGCCTGCCGACCTTCGAAAAGAAGGATCTTCATATGATTTGACATTGGCAATGGGAATTTTAGTCGGTTCAGATCAGATAAAAGCGCCAGAAATTGAACGTTATATTATTATGGGAGAACTTTCTCTAGACGGAAGTTTACAACCCATTCGCGGAGCACTGCCAATTGCTATAAAAGCAAAAGAAGAAGGTTATAAAGGATTTTTTCTCCCGATTCAAAACGTAAAAGAAGCGGCCATTGTAGCAGGTTTAGATGTGTATGGAGTCGAAAATCTAAAAGAAATCATTGATTTTTTTGCTGGTAAAGGCACACTTGCACCCACAGTTATCGATACAAGGGAGGAATTTTATAAAACGCTCGATTTTCCTGAACATGATTTTTCAGATGTTCGCGGGCAAGAAAGCATTAAACGCTGCATGGAAATTGCGGCAGCGGGCGGACATAATATTATTTTGATTGGTCCGCCGGGAGCAGGAAAAACAATGCTGGCCAAACGTGTTCCGAGTATTTTACCACCAATGACCTTGCGCGAAGCTTTGGAAACTACTAAAATTCATAGCGTTGCAGGAAAATTAAAGGAGGTCGGATTAATGAATCAGAGGCCTTTTAGGAGTCCGCATCATACTATTTCTAATGTTGCTTTGGTTGGTGGCGGGAGTTATCCGCAGCCTGGTGAAATTTCGATGGCTCATAATGGTGTTTTATTTTTGGATGAATTGCCAGAATTTAAACGAGATGTTTTAGAAGTCATGCGTCAGCCTTTAGAAGATCGGGAAGTGACTATTTCGCGTGCAAAGTTTACCATAACCTATCCGTCGTCTTTTATGTTAGTGGCAAGTATGAATCCAAGTCCGAGCGGTTTTTTTAATGATCCAAGTATGCCAAATACTTCTTCGCCACACGAAATGCAGCGTTATATGAGTAAAATTTCTGGACCTTTATTAGATAGAATTGATATTCATATAGAAGTTACTCCTGTTCCTTTTGATAAATTATCAGACGAACGAAAAGCAGAAAGCAGTGTAGAAATTCGTAAACGAGTAACGGCAGCACGAGAAATTCAGACCAAACGATTTGAAATGGTTGAGAATGTTCATTATAATGCACAAATGAGCAGTAAACTAATTCGGGAGTTTTGCGTTTTAGACGAACCTTCAAAAGAATTGCTAAAAACAGCGATGGAAAGATTAAATCTATCTGCTAGAGCTTACGATCGAATTTTGAAAGTTTCGAGAACCATTGCAGATTTGGATGATGCTCCAAATATTGTTTCTTCACATATTGCCGAAGCGATTCAATATAGAAGTTTGGATAGAGAAGGCTGGTTGGGATAAGTTTAGTTAAGTCCTGATTATAATTAATAATCAGGACTCTTTTTAGTTTTCAATCATTTTTGCTTGTAGAATTTCTTCTAAATCTTTCTTACTTTTTTTGCTTTCAGTTTTGAAGCCTGCAGAAACCATTGCAGCTCCAATTATTAACATTACAAAAGGAATTAATACTGCAGGTTCCGTTTCAGAATCGATACCATTAATAATTAAATTAATAGATACTCCTATACAAGCAATAGAAACGATGCCTAACCAAAGAATCATGAAGACTTTTGCAAATTCTGGAATAGTCATTTTAATCTTTATTTTAGATCCGCTTATGGCATTGTGAACTTCTCCTTTGATTGTTGGTAGAAATGAATTTCTATAATTGATTGCTCTTTTGATTTCAAACCTTTCATTAAATATTCTTCCAATATATGGTTTAGAATAGTTGTGTCTATTCATACCAAAACCAAAAGATTTTTCAGGTTCAATTTCATTTTGGAGATGTAAAAAAAGATCTTCTTTTGATAATGAAGAGTGATACCATAATTCTTCGAAAGGAAGTAATTTTTTAAACATATTAAATGATTGTAGATCAGGTTAAAATTAAATAAATATATCTATTCTTTAGTTTGAGGATAAAAGAATTTAAACGAATTAGAAACAGCTATATGTAGAATTGACCCGTGGTTTTCTTCTGGGAAATAATCGAAGTACGTTTTTACATTTTTACTTTTAGATCCTTTTAGTTTTTCTGCCAGTAAATTGGCGTCGACTTCCATAACATGCGGAATTGCTGTTGGAGCTAATCCTTCTTTGCCAACAGCAATATAAATTTCGGTTGGCTGTTTAAAATTTTCTTTCAGCATTTCAGAATCCAAATCTAGCAATGAGCCGTTGTTCCACCATAAGCTCGGACTTACAATAACGTATTTATTAAAAAGAGTTGGCTTTTTGAGTAAGATTTCAGTTCCTAATAATCCGCCAAGAGATTGGCCGATGATGGTTTTAGAATCATTTGTCTTGTATTTTTTCTCAATAAAAGGCTGTAATTCTTTTTCGATAAAAGCAATAAATTGATCAGAATGCCCAGTTGTAGGAAATCGAGTTTTATCATTTTCAACAGTAGTAGGAAAAGTAAAATCGCGTCTTCTGTCCACAGTTGCAATTCCGACAACAATTGATTTTGGAACCTGATTGATCCATTCAAAACTATTAAACTGCACTAATCCAGAAATATGAATAAAATCTTCATCTGCTGAACCGTCTAATAAATAAATTACAGGGTATTTTGTCGCTTCGGCAGGATTATAACCTTCAGGAAGATAAATGTTCAGAATTCTTTTTTCATTTAATTCTTTAGATTGAATTTCATCGATAACGCCTAATACAAAAGGCTTACTGGTTTCGGTTGATTTTGATTTGTTGTTTTGGCTAAAAATAAGTGTTGAAGTAAGAAACAGGAAGGCTAGCATAAAAAATCGATTCATTATAATGTATTTAATAGTCCACAGAAAATTTGTGGTTTTGTTGAGGTTTTAAAATGTTTTTCTGTAAAGTGAAAATACAAATTTTAAACAACAATGAAGCAATTTGTTTTATTCCTGCTTATAAATCACTTTCTCAATATCGTTTAAAAAAAATTAAATATGGAAAGAAAAAATCCCGCTTCTAACAGAAGCGGGATGAATATATTATATTAAAAGTTCTTTTAAAAAAATGAATAACCTAAAATAAGAGCAGTTGTTTGATAAGACGAAGTCCAGCCAGGATTGTCAACCAAAAGACCTCTTGTAGTTTGATATCTTACTTCTAAACTAACTTTATCTTTAAATTTGCAACCTGCTCCAAAGCCAAAATTAAGACCAGATTTAATCTCTAATTCATTTAATGGTGAACCGTCTTTTCTAGTTACTGTCACTGATGAATTTGTACTAAAATCTACAATCATTGAAGCATTCGCAAAGATTTTAAAAGCATCGTTAACAAAGAAATAGCGTCTCACACCTACAGGCAGTTCAACAGATTTATAATCTACTTTTCCTGTCAGCGTTCCACCTACAACCTGAGAACTTTGTATAGTTTGTTCTCCTTTATAAGATTGATAAGTAGGTTCTACTATAACTGACCATCTGTCTTTGTTAAATGGTAAAATAAATTCAGCTTCAATTCCTAAACTGATACTTGATTTTTTATCAAAATCAAAACTTAGTATATTATATTGATAGTTCTCAAGAGACAATGAACTAATAGTATATCTAGGTCTAAGAGTTAAATTAAATAAATCTTTCTTCTCCTTTACATCAAGATCTACAAAGTTCGAATCACTGCATTTGTTGTATTTTGCAAAAAATCGCTTCAGGTCGTTTTTAGTATAAGTCAATTTTTCATATTCGGTCATTAAAACACCATCACATTTTAAGTCAACAAATAATTGTTCTCTAAATTGATTGTTTTTAGCTGTATGATCATCGTCTGCCAGATAGGTTTTGTAAACCAATTGTTTTATTTCAGAATTATCTGTTTTATAAAAAAAGCGTCTTATAGTTCCATCATTGTACATATACAAAGAAGCTTTTCCTTCCATCAGAACTTGTAAAATGAGTTTTTCGGTGTTAAAAACAGGATTCTTGTCTTTTGTCATAAACTCAATTCTCTTAGTCGAACGGTCTATTTTTACAACAGAAGTAATAAATTTAAGTCCGCTAATTTCAAATTCTTTTATGGTTTTAATATCTGCAGTTTTAATTTCTCCGCTTTCGTCTAATTTGTAACGAAAATTGGCAGGAGTATTTTTCCAATCGATATTTTCAATTAAGCAGTTTATTTTTTGATTGTTTTCATTGATGAAGTAGCCATTCTCAAAAATGATTTGTGAAAAAGAGTTAACACTAACGATTAGTGCCATTGCAAGAAATAAAAATTGTTTTCTCATTGAAGTTAATAGGTAATTATTTTGGTTTTTAGTTTAGATAAGTAGTTATGGAAGCAATATTTTTTTGATGGAATTCAATGAAAAAGTTTGCATTTGTTATGAAGAAATTCTTAAATTATTTTTTTTTGAACGGCAAATATAGTAGTAGTAAACATTAATATATTACGGGAAACCGTAAAATGTTATTTTAATTTATAGAATAAAAAAATGCGCGGCTGTTTATTTAGACAGTGCGCATTTTTTGAGGATTTAATTTTCTTATTTCTCTGCAAAAATCTTGTCCAAACCTTCCATTGCAATAGTAAAACCTTCTTTGAAACCCATTTGGATAATCATTTCCAAGTCAGAAAGTTTTTCATGTTTAATTACAATATCAACATAAGTAGAATTGTCTTTTTCAGAGAAAGTAACATCCCAGTCAGAACGCGGAAATTCTTTATTTAAATTTCCTTCGCTGTCGCTAAAAGCATCTAACCATTTTACATTTGTCTTCGGGTTTATCGAAGTGTAATCAGCAATTGCCCAATGTTTTTCGCCTTCTGGTCCAACCATGGCGTACAATCTTCTTCCGCCTTCTTTAAATTCCATACTTTTCGTTTCAGATTTCCACGGAGCTGGTGCCCACCATAAATCCAAAATTTGAGCTTCTGTCCATGCAGACCAAACTTGAGATAAAGACGCATTAAATTCGCGTTTTACATTTACAGTTTTATTTTCTTTATCTACAGTAAAATTCATTAAAAGATTTGATTTCATTTTCTTTAGATTTTAAATTCGTTACTAGTTAATTAAGATCAACAGATTTTATTTTTCGGCTAAGATTTTGTCCAAGCCTTGCATTGCAGAAGTAAATCCTTCTCTAAAGCCCATTTCAATTATTTTTTGCGGTTCTTCAAAACTGTCACGTCTAATTGTGATATTAACAATTGTCGAATTGCCTTCTTCAGAAAAACTAATGTCCCAATATGAGCTTCCAAATTCAGAATTCGGATTTCCTTCTGCATCAGAAAAAGTAGCAGAGTGTTTAAAGTTTGTTTTAGGAGAAATCGAAGAATACACAAAATAACTCCAGCTTTCTTTACCATCAGGCCCAACCATGGCATACAATCTTTTCCCGCCTTCTTTAAACTCCATGTTTTTGGTTTTAGATTTAAACGGAGCTGGCGCCCACCATAAATCTAGAATTTCGGCTTCTGTCCAAGCAGACCAAACGTTTGACAATGGCGCATCAAATTCGCGTTTTATATTCACCGTTTTATTTTCCTTGTCTACAGAAAAATTCATTAATAAATCAGTCTTCATTTTCTTTAGATTTTAAGTTAAGTAATACTTGATCCAATTGACTAAAACGCTGTTCCCAAATTGCTTTAAATTGCTCTAGCCATTCATCAACTTCTTTCATTTTTTCAATTTTGAGCTGATAATAAATTTCTCTGCCCAATTTCTTTTCTTCCAATAAATCACATTCATTCAGTATTTTAATGTGTTTAGAAACCGCTTGTCTTGTAGTTTGAAACTGCTCTGCAATAGCATTTGGGGTTAATGCAGTTGAAGAAATCAAAACTAATATTGCTCTTCTCGTCGGATCGGCAATAGCTTGAAAAATATCTCTTTTCATTTTTTTGAATATTTATTCGCAACTAATCAGTTGCAAATATACGCAACTTTTTGGTTGCGCAATTCAAAAAGACATTTTTTTAATGAAAAAGTTTAAAGCAAAAAAAAAGCACATCAAAAATGCGCCTTTTTCTTTATAATCATGTTATATAATTACCGTCTAAATTTATTTTTTACAATGATGTCTTTAAGCTTGGCTTTCAGATCTTCACCTGTATCATAAACCATCTGTTCGTTGTTTGGAAACGCAACAGCGCGTTTGTCAAAATATCCAAGATAGTTATCATCGCAAGCGCCTCTGTTTCCTTTGTAAGTCGAATAAATATTTTCGAAAACATATTCGCTGCTTATCGGGAAAGTCTGCACCAGTTGATTACTTTTTAAATCGATATAATCAACTTTCGCCATTACCAGACAAGATTTAAACTGTCTGAATTCATAAACTGTTGCGCGAAGTGTTTTATAATTATCCACTTTAATTTCTTTGCCTAAACTATCCTTTACAGGTCTTCCGCGGCTGTCCAAAAGCGTTTTTACACCATCTTTAACTTGTCTTTCCTTAACAAATTCTTTCTCTTTAATTTGTTCTGGCGAAATCGCAATTTGTCTGAAACTCAAAATCAGACTATAATCGTACGTTACATTTTTTTGTCTAGCGCTATGGTAAACTGTCCATTTATCATTCAAACCGTAGGTTTTAAAATCTAGTAAATCCTCTTGAAGCATTTTCGGAATCACCATTTCGGTTTCGTTTTTGGCATAAACATCCACAAAATCAGTTCCTTTAAACTGAGCGTCGTCCATCAGTTTTTTGGTGTTTTTGTAGCCAGGATTAATGCTTTCCAAATACGCAAAATCGTCGTATGCTTTTCTGAAATCCAATTTGTTGTTTGATTTTAAAAGTGTCGAAGCATTTTCATATAAATACTTCGAAAGCGCATTTTTACTGTTTACAATCTCATTCGAATAATTATCAAACGGAAAATTTGCATTTCTTCCCAGCTTCAATAAAGGCAGAGGCAAAATTGGTCTAATTTTTTCTTGACGATTATTCAGCTGTACATAAGTATTGTAGATACGTTCAGCGTTTGCTGGATTGTTTTCCTTATTCAGCATTTCCAAATTACGCAAATCGCGGTCTTTGGCTTTTGCAAAAGCTTCTTCAAGCAGATAAACATAATCTTGTTTTCCTTTAGAATCTTTTTTGGTACGAAGTGCCTCAACCGCACGATCAATTGCACCGTCGTAATTTCCGTCGCTAAGCATTGATTGTGTTGTTTTTACCCCACAAGAAGAAAGGGCTAAAAACAATATAGAAACTAGAAAAGTAATTTTTTGCATAGTGTGTTTTTTGAAGTTGCAAATATATTTTATTTAACTTTCAACAACTATGCCTTTTTCTAATTTATTTAAGGAGCAGAAAAAGCTATTTTCATAAGAACTTTTAGTCCCGCTGTCCGCTAAATTCCCGATTTATAAAAACTACGGCTGAAATAGCCTTGTTTTTCTAAATCGGGAGATACCGCTTCCATCGGGGCTAGATTAGAACTTTTGTTTTTCAGAAGAAATGTAAAATAAAACTAATTTATTCTGAGACCTTTTTATATTCAAAAGTACCCACTTCAGGATTTGTTATGACCCTTTTTTGACTGTCAAAAGAGTTTATAGTAAACACAACTGGAAGTATAACAGAAATAATTGTCAATTGAGAATTGTCTTTAGATAGTTTCCATTTTGCTTTGTGTGATTCTTCTCCAATAACACTTTCAAAATCGCCATTTTCTTTAAAAACCTGAAAAACCTGATCTGTTTTAAAACGTTTTTCAATGCTTTTTTCTTTTCCGTTTTTGGTCCATTTTACCAATTGCCATTTCCCGATTAGTTCTTTAGAAGTTTGAGCGGAAACAGATAAACCGATTAAAAAGACGAATGCTGCAATTAATTTCTTCATTTTAAAAATTTTAAAGTTGAATTGTAATTTAGTGACTTGTAATGATTTGAAAGAAAATTTTACGTTATGTTGTTAAACTGTTTTTTAATTAATACAATCTGTCCCAAATGATAGTAGCTATGTTCAATCATGGCTTCGATATTTCTTTTGTAAGTTCCGTATTTGGCATCTACAAAAACTTCATTGAGGTTTTCGTCGGACAATTTTTCGACGAAAGAAGCAAACTCTTCGGCGTCATTCCAAAATTGATGTAGAAAACTATTCCATTGTTCTTGCGAATGAATTGGCGGAAAATCAAAACTAAATTTGTCTTTTATATCCAAAGTTCCACCCTTAAAAACCTGATTTATTCCTTTTATATAATAATGAATATGCTGAGCCAGAACTGCAATTGTATTTAAGTTCTTTATTGGACTAACTGCAATTTTCCAATCCAGATTTTCTAGCTGATCTTTAAAATTGGTGTTTGCAATCCAAGTTCCATTTAAAATGACTTCTCTAAAACGATTTGCAATTTCGGTTGTACTTTTCATATTCAAAATAGTTTAGAAGTTAAATTACGATTAATTTATTCTTGCTGAATCCATTCGTATTTTCCATTTTTAAGATAAATAACGCCGCCTCCGCAACTTTCTTCGGCGTGAATAAAGATTCCGTCGTTTGGCAATTTTATTTTGTCTTCTTCTGCAACTTGTTCTTCGCCAATGATTTCTCCGTCTTCATTTACATTTTCAAAATAAACCTCATTTTTGGGCGCTTTTTCAAATATTCCAGCCCAATCAATTTCGTCAAAACCTTGTCCTAAAATATCATTTCCAAAGCCTAAATAATCAGTTCTTTTTCCGTTTCCGAAAGTTATTTTTAGACCGCTTTTATCATTTTTTGTGCTTCTAAAGATTTCTACAGTTTCGTCTAAATTATCTCCGTCAAGATCACATAAGATTTTGTTGGTTTTATGTTTTGTAGATAACAAAATCGTATCTGCTTTTTGTGTTTCTAGTTCTTTTTTTTCAGTTACTTTCAAAGAATCTTTTGGAGCAATTTTAGAAGTTTCTGTTTTTGCTTCTTTTTTACAAGAAATAGTAAGTACAGATAAAAGGAGTAGAGTTTTGATTTTCATATTAGGCTTAGATAAATTTTAAAATGCTAATATAAAAAATTACGTACGAAAATATATGGTTTTTTTATGTGTGTTGTAGTGCTTTGCTATAGTTTGGCGGATTTATAAAACAAGAGTTATTTAATCATCCGTTTGTTTTCGATAGTAATGCCATTATGTTCTATTTTAAGTAACCAGAAACCAAACTTGGAATATTCAACAAAAATAGAATCATTAATATTTATCTTATAGAATATAGTTTCTGTAACTTCATATTTAGGGATATCTTTTGAATCAAATACAATTGTATAACTATAATTTGTGCCACTTCTATAGTATTTATCGATAACTTTCAATTCAGTACTAATTTTAATTTTAGACTCAATATCCTTTTTTGTTCTTTTTTTGATAACAAAAAATTGCACAAAAAGAAATGTAAACAGTATTCCGATAAAAGCACTAATTGAATAATACACATATGGAAAAGAATCACCTATAGCAGGCCAAAGCCAATACCAGCCAATTAAAAAGAATAAAAAAACAATTACAAAAGTTTGACCCTTTTCAGATTTTCTTTTTATTATGGTTAATTCGGCGGTTGTCATTTGAAGTTCTATTCTATTCATTTGAATGTTTATTGAAAACTGTTGTTTTAGGAAAACGAATTGCCTCTAGTTTTAACTGGAGTTTAATGTGTGGAAAAAAGAAAGGACTTTAGCCAAAATTTATTGATTTGGATAAAGCCCCTTTGAGACTTTTGTAAACCTCCAGTTAAAACTGGTGGCAATTAAAATATATTATTTAGATTTCCTAATCTTCACCTGATACACAATTTCCCAAAAAATAATTGAGAAAACAGCATTAGCAAAAATGGCAGTTTTAACCTGATACGGATCGTAATTTACAAGCAGATGCAAATTGGTAAATTGTAAGGCCAAAAACATAGCTAAAGCTGCAATTCCGACAGCGCAAAGTACATTAAGTAGAGGTTTCCATTTTAGGGCTGTAAAAGCATAAATAAGATTTAGAATACCAAAGCCAACTCCTAAAGTTACAAATGCATCTCCTTTAAACTTTTCGTTTAATTCAAGCAAGAGCTGCGTAGAAGTAAGGTATAAGAAGAAAAGAATTGAATAGATCAGGATTCGTACTTGCGGTTTCATTTTGATATTTTTAGGATGATTTTTTTTATACGCGAAGATACTATTAAATGATGAATGCCAGATGAAGTCTGTGAACTTCATAGATCAAGATTAACAAACTTTTTTGATTATTTGTTTTCAAGCTCAATTTTGAATTTTTCAATTTGCCTTCTATGACGTAAGATATGTACAATTGCATGTTCCATCATTTGTTCAATATCATAAACTTGTCCCCAAGAAGTTACTATTTTTTTTGCATTGTCTGATTCTTCTAATTGACTGTTGCTAAAATTTTTAAGCACATTTTCTGTAAAAACAAAAAAAGCAGTTAGATCATTTTGATAATCAGAAATGGTATCTCTGTAAACAAGATTAGGAACTTCATTTTGCTCTCCTAATAATTTTTGAACATACAAAGCGTAAGCATATCCAGAACGAACAACATGCGCAAGAATCGATTGAACAGATAAATTATTGATTGTTGTAGTAATTGCAGTAGTGTTAATGCAAGAGATTGTTTTACTTAAATCTAAAATCGCTCTTTCGTATTCATCAAGTAAAGCTCCAATGGCGCCTTGTCTGTATATTTTAGTCATATTTTGAACGTTTAACTAAGTTTCGCAACTTTTTCATGTTTTGTTTATTCTAAAAGCGCTTCTACTTTAGTTTCCGATTTTTCCTTTAGCGGACTATCTGCCTTCAAACTCCAAATGATAAGAAATTTTCCTTTTACAACATATTCTTCTGGATGTTCATCTGTTGGTTCGCCAGCTTTTCCCCACAATAAACCTTGCAGGAAACGATCGCCTTTAAAAACGTGGTCAAACTCAAAATACATAATAGAACCACGATCTGCTTTACTTTTAAAACTCTGAATCGCTTTATTTTTCACAGTTCCAACTATATTGGCGTAGGTTTCAATATCGTTATAAAAAGTGCAGGCTTGTGGCGTAATGCAAATATTACCATCGCTTACCATATATCCGCCTTTCGGAATTTCTTTTGGTTTAAGTTTTAAATCGGCTAAGGTCTGGCTGAATGAATTGGTTACAAATAATAGTAATAATGTTGATAGTAGGATTGTAGGTTTCATTTGATTTTGGATTTAAGGCGTTTGATTTTTTTGACTCTAATTCAAGCCAATTTTATCGTAAATGAGAATATCTTTATTCTCTAAATCTAGTTTTAATTTTTTCCAAGTTTCAAATCTTAAACTGCTTGCACGCACTAATTGTTTTTCGCTATAAGTTTGAATGTATAAAGATTTGGGAGAACGGTAAGGTTGAATAATAGTAATGTCTTTGATTGTGTTTAAATCAATTTCTATAAGTTTTGAATACCAAATATGATTTTTTACTATTAACTTTTCATCGGTTAGAGTAAAGTAATTCATTTGATATGTAAAAAATGCAAAAAGAAGTGCAAAGCTAAATATAATCATCCAATATTTGTTATTTCCTTGTTGAACGCATTGATAGATCATAAAGCAAGTGAAAATAAAAAATCCGATAAGTATAATTCCAGAAGAAGTTAAAATATAATTTCCACTATAAATTTTTGGTTTGTTTTTATCTTTCATTTAACTGATTTTTTTGCTAAAAAAAAGCACAAAATAAAAAAGATATTTGTGCTTTCGCAGAATTTTATTTTTGAGGAATTATTTCCCTTCTAGCATTTTTTTTAATGTTTAATTCTTGTCAATTTTATACTTCACTATTTCTAGTGTTCCGTTTGTGCCAGCATTTTTTATTTACCGAGTTTATTTTAAAATTCGAACTAACTTCTAAAAACATTAATCGTTTTTGATAAAATTAAATACAATTGAAAGGCAGTTATAGAGACCGTAATAAGTGTGAGATAAGCAGAAGAATTAATAAGTTTATTGTTTTCTATCTGTAATTGTTTTGCAATATTTACTCTTCTGTTATTTAAGGTTTTTAAGAAATGCATTAATACGATTGACCAGCTAAACATTAAAAGGATAAAAAAGGCAAAGCCATTTGGCATTCCTTCGATGTTTAGTAAAGTATAAATTTTGGTAAAAACTATTGCAATTACAAAATAGACTAATGCGTACAAAAGTATTTTTTTTAATCCATTTTCAGGTTTTAGAAAATAAAAAATAGAGCAATTTACTAAGACAATAAAAAGGGCAAGAAGAAGATATGACATTTTGTTTCTGGGCTTAAAAAAAGCACAAAGTAAATCTCTGTGCTTTTGTAAAATTTATATTTCTAAGGAATTATTTTCCTTTTAGTAATTTTTCTAAATATTCCACTTTGTCTTTTTCAGCTTGAACCAAACGTTCGTAAAGTTCTACAACTTTATCAAGTGGATTGAAATTACAAGAATTATTTGTTATAAAACTTCCAGTAACAGATTCATTAAAAGTATTGAAATAATTAAATACATTTTCTTCTGAAAAGCTTTCGATTGCCTCAACAGAAACTCCAAGTGCTTTTGCAATTTCTATAAGTTTTTCTTGTTCAATCGTTTCGCTCGCTTCCCAATTAGAGACAGATTGCTGGCTTACGCCAATTGCAATTGCAAGCGCTTCTTGCTTCATACCTTTAAGCTCTCTGATTCGGCTAATGTTTCTGCCGATATGTTTTGGTTTTGATGTCGTGCTCATAATTTCAAAGGTATTTAATTTTTTTGAAAAAATCGAGGTTGGTAAAAAACACACGATTTTAGTAAATTATTATTTTTTTTGAATAAAGCAAAAATACGTTTTTTCTTATGGTTTTTTAAATTGATTTTTATAATGCCATTACCATTACTAAACAAGCGTCTTGCTTACCCCTGCGAAGTTTTATTTGTTGTTTAGTTTGTGTTTAATCGCGGAGCGTTCGTCTAGCTGGACGAGAAGTAATGTCAGAATTTTAAAAAGAATAAACTCTTTTTATTTTAATACATGTTGGAAATAAATTATTTATTTATTGTAGCAAGAATAACTTCTTTCATTTTTTTTCCCCAAGAATTCCAATTCAATTCTTCATCAAATTTTTGTCTTGATTGTTCAGATAGTTCTTTCAGAGTTATACGATCATTTAGAAGTATTTCAATTTGATCTGCATATTTAATTGCTTTTGACTCAAATGGTAAAGCAAAACCATTTACATTATTTTTGATAATAGAACTAACCCCTCCTGTATCTGTTGTAATTACTGGAATTCCAAACGCATTTGCTTCACAAAACACTATCGGTGTACAATCTGCGCGAGTGGGAACAAATAAAAGATGTGTTTGATTTAATAGTTTTAGAAAATAGTTATACTCTTCAGTGTTATTTTTATTTAAGAACGGTATAACTGTTATTTTAGGATTTGTTATTTCATCAGACGGAATGCATCCACATATAGTTAATGTGATATCGTATCCTTTATTTATTAATATATTGAAGGTTTCTAAAACGATGTCTCCTCCTTTTCTTTTCCAATTAACTCCAAGGAAAAGTAAATTTATAGTACTATTAAAGTCCTTTTTTATATTTATTTTATCGGGCGCAACATCTATATTGGCTCCAAAATTTATTACATGGACATTTTTGCTGTCAGCGCTATAATTATTTATAACATGATTTGCTGCCCAATCTGAGGAGTAAATTTGTATTGTAGAATTAGTAATGGCTTTCTTTTCAATCCAGTTAGATTCTTTTATCGATAAACTAGATATTCCAGAAAAGCTATCGTAATATTCATTTATTTGGCTAAAAGAAGTGTCAGATAAATAGTAAATGGGAATAGATGTTTTTAGGTAAGCAATTTCAGTTGATGCAGCGGGTGCAAATAATACATCTGCTTTTATATTTTTAAGTTTTGCATTAATTTTATAGGCGAAAAACTTACTGGATAAAATATTATGTTCGTAGTTGTATCTTTTAGAGAATAATCTTAAGTGGATTTTCTGAAGTAATTTAAGTGTTTTATGTAAAATCTTTGGTTTAGCGATTGGCCCAAATATGTATACCTCTTCAAATTCATTTAATAAGGATTGGTACATTCGATAATGAATTCCCGACCAGCTTCTTTTATCATTAGGGTTTGTAGATGTGATAAATCCAACTGTTATTTTTTCTTTCATTTTAAGGGATTAAATTTATAATTATATCCAAAAGGATGAAATTTCCAATTAGCATTAAATGTCTTTAGAGGAAAAGTTTTTAAATAGTAAAAATAATATTATAGCAAGAACTTTTACACTAGTTTATTATTATTTATGAAAAAAAATCCCGCCTCAATTAAGAAACGGGATTAAAGTGATATTCTCTTTTTTTCTATTGTTAAACCGTAGCAGCAACTTCTTCTGGCAACGGAATTTGATTTTTAAGTAAATCTTCAAATGTTTCAGCTTGACGAATCAAGATTCCTTTTCCGTTCATCCAAAGAACTTCGGCTGGTTTGTATCTTGAGTTGTAGTTTGAAGACATTGAGAAACAATATGCTCCTGCATTTCTGAAAGATAAAATGTCACCTTCAGTAATTTCCTGAATTCTACGGTTGTTTGCAAAAGTATCAGTTTCGCAAATGTATCCTACAACTGAGTAAAAACGCTCTTTTCCTTTTGGGTTTGAGATGTTTTCAATGTGGTGTGAAGATCCGTACAACATTGGACGAATTAAATGGTTGAAACCACTGTCAACTCCGGCGAAAACTGTTGAGGTTGTTTGTTTTACTACGTTTACTTTTACTAAGAAATGACCTGCTTCGCTCACCAAGAATTTTCCTGGTTCGAAAATCAAGGTTAAATCTCTGCCATATTCAGTACAGAAAGCATTGAATCTTTTAGATAGTTTTTTACCTAATTCTTCGATGTCTGTTTCGATATCGTCTTTTTTGTAAGGAACTTTGAAGCCGCTTCCGAAATCTAAGAATTGTAAATCTTTGAAATGTTTAGCCGTGTCAAATAAGATTTCAGCAGCATACAAGAATACTTCGATATCTAAAATATCAGATCCTGTGTGCATGTGAATCCCTACAATACTCATTTTTGTGTTTTCAACAATTCGCAAGATATGCGGAATCTGGTGTACAGAAATTCCGAATTTACTATCGATATGTCCAACAGAAATATTAGCATTTCCGCCCGCCATTACGTGTGGATTGATACGAATACATACTGGAATATGTGGATGTTTTGTTCCGAATTGCTCTAAAATAGATAAATTATCGATATTGATTTGTACACCCATTGCGGCAACCTCTTCGATTTCTTCTAGAGAAACGCCGTTTGGTGTAAAGAAAATTTTCTCAGGATCATAGCCAGCGTGAAGTCCTAACTGAACTTCCTGAATTGATACAGTATCTAAGCCAGACCCCATGTTCTTTAATAACTGAAGAATCGCAACGTTTGACAATGCCTTCATGGCGTAATTAACTCTTAAGTTTTCTACCTTCGAGAAAGCTTTAGTTAATCTGTTGTATTGAGATTGGATTTTTTCAGCATCGTAAACATACAATGGACTTCCAAATTGGTCTGCTAACTGCAGTAAATCTTTTGCTTGCATTTTTAAATCATTTTGGGCAAAGTTATTACACTTTTATCTATCAGCAAATAATTTGTAGAAAAATAACAAATTATAACAAATTGTTTTATTTTGAACAAAAAGTTGCTATTTTTGGAATTTTATAACCTTTTTCTAAGATGCTAAGGTTCTAAGTTGCTAAGGTACTAAGTTTTTTTACCATGGATTCATGAATTAACTTATTCTTAAATGGTGTTGAAATTATTTTTTTTGCCACAGATTAAAAGGATTTGCACAGATTATTTTGTTTGCCACGAATTGCACGAATTGCACGAATTTTCACGAATTTTTAATTTTAGTTTTTTCGCAAAATGCTAAAGCATAGCCTGTGGTTTCAACCACGGAGAACGTTACGGATTGGACGCAATCATATATTGATTTCCCGTGGTTGAAACCACGGGTTATATTTGAATATAGAAACCAAAGAGAAAAGAAAAATTAGTGGAAATTCGTGTAATTCGTGGCAAACAAAAAAAATCTACTTAATTTATATAATCTGTGGCAAACAAAAAAACAAAACCCCTGAATATCAATTCAAGGGTTTGTTAGTAGTTATGTTGTTATCGGAATAAAGATTTAATAAAATGCAAGGGAAAAAAACTTAGAACCTTAGCACCTTAGTATCTCAGTACCTTAAATTATAAGCTCGGTAAATCTCCTTTTCCTTTAGTAGGCAAGTTTGTAGATCCCATAAGGAATAAATCTACTTCTCTTGCAGCTTCGCGACCTTCTGAAATAGCCCACACGATTAATGATTGTCCTCTTCTCATATCACCAGCAGTGAAAATGTGAGGAACGTTTGTCTGATAGTTATGCGCTTTGTAGTTGCTTCTCATATCAGTTTCGATTCCTAATTGCTCGCTTAATGTTTTCTCAGGACCTGTAAATCCAAGAGCTAATAAAGCTAAATCACAAGGCCAGATTTTCTCAGAACCTTCTTTTTCGATTAATTCAGGACGTTGACCTGGAGTCATTTTCCATTGTACTTCAACGGTTTTTAATCCAGTTAATTCGCCTTTATCGTTAGAAATGAATTCTTTGGTATTGATCAACCAGTTTCTGTCACAGCCTTCTTCGTGAGAAGATGATGTTTTTAACTGCAACGGCCAGAAAGGCCAAGGAGTTGACTCGCTTCTTCCAACTGGAGGTTTTGGTAAAATCTCAAAGTTAGTTACCGATTTTGCTCCGTGTCTGTTAGAAGTACCGATACAGTCAGAACCAGTATCTCCTCCACCAATAACGATTACATCTTTACCAGTTGCTTTAACCTGATCTGGAATTGATTCTCCGTATAAAACTTTAGTTTGCTGTGTTAAGAAATCCATTGCCTGAACAACGCCTTTGCTTTCAATTCCCTTAGTCGGCAGGCTTCTTCTTTCAGTTGCTCCTCCGCATAAAACGATAGAATCAAATGCATTTAATTCTTCAACGCTGAAGTTAACGCCAACATTTACATCAGTTTTGAAAGTGATTCCTTCTGCTTCAAGGATAGCTACACGTCTGTCGATAATTCCTTTTTCTAATTTGAAATTCGGAATTCCATAACGTAATAAACCTCCAATTGCGTTGTCTCTTTCGAAAACAGTAACGGTGTGACCTGCTCTGTTTAATTGTTGAGCTGCTGCCAATCCTGCAGGTCCTGAACCAATAACGGCAACCGTTTTACCAGTTCTCTTTTTTGGTGGCTGTGGTTTGATCCATCCTTCAGCGAAACCTCTTTCTACGATGCTTTTTTCAATGTTTTCGATAGAAACCGGATCTTTGATGATTCCTAATACACATGATTTCTCACATGGAGCAGGGCATAAGCGTCCTGTAAATTCAGGGAAGTTATTAGTAGATTGTAAAATCTCTAATGCGCTCTGCCATTCTTCCTGATGCACCATGTCGTTGAAGTCAGGAATTAAATTTCCTAACGGACAACCACTGTGGCAAAAAGGAATTCCACAGTCCATACATCTTGATCCTTGTTCTTTTAATTTATCTTTTGGTACCGGAATAGTAAATTCGTTGTAGTTTGAAACACGTTCTGCTACTGCTAAATTACTTTCGTCGGCTCTGTTATATTCTTTAAATCCGCCTATTTTACCCATGACATTTAAATAAATTTAGTTGTGAGTTGTAAAATGTGAGAGGTGAGTTAAAAAACTTAGCACCTCTGCACCTTTGTATCTCAGAACCTTTTAATTAAGCTATTAATTCTTCTATTTTTTTCTCTTCTGCAATTCTTTGTAATGCTTTTTTGTAATCAGTTGGCATTACTTTTACGAAGCGCTGTTGTTGGTTTTCCCAGTCTGCTAAAATTCTTTTTGCTAATGGACTGCTTGTGTACAATGAATGATTTTTGATCAGTTTTCTTAGTTTCGTAAGATCTTCTTCTTCCATTGGATCGAATGCAACCATTTCCATGTTACAAACTGTAGAATCGAATTTCTTATTTGGATCGTAAACATAAGCCACACCACCGCTCATACCAGCTGCGAAGTTTCTTCCTGTTTTTCCTAAAACTACTACTGTACCACCGGTCATGTATTCGCAACCGTGATCTCCAATTCCTTCAACAACGGCTGTTGCTCCAGAATTTCTCACACAGAAACGCTCTCCGGCCATTCCATTAATATAAGCCTCTCCGGTAATAGCTCCGTAAAGGGCAACGTTTCCAATAATGATATTGTCTTCAGGTTTGAAAGTTGCAGTAGGAGGTACTTTTACAATTAATTTTCCTCCAGAAAGACCTTTTCCTAAATAATCATTACAGTTTCCGTGAATTTTAAATGACAATCCGTTTGTTGCAAAAGCACCAAAACTTTGTCCGGCAGAACCTTCAAAATCAACTAAAATAGTGTCATCAGGTAATCCTTGTGCGCCGTAGATTTTTGAGATTTCGTTACTCAAAATCGCACCTACAGAACGGTCTGTATTTTTAATTTTAAAGGTTACTCTTGTTTTCTCTTTTCTATAAATAGACGGAATCGCTTCTTTGATGATGTCAAAATCCAATACATTTTCAAGTTGGTGATCTTGAGTAGTTGTATTATGATTTGGTTCTGTTTTCGCTTTTTCCGGTTTGTATAGAATTGATGACAAGTCTAAACCATTTGCTTTATAATGTTTGATAGCTTTGTTCACATTTAATTTTTGTGACTGACCTACCATTTCTTTTAAAGTTCTGAAACCTAACTGCGCCATAATTTCTCTTAACTCTTCAGCAATAAAATACATGAAGTTGATTACGTGCTCTGGAGTTCCTTTGAAATTTTTTCTCAATTCAGGATCCTGAGTTGCAATACCAACTGGGCAAGTATTTAAGTGACAAGCTCTCATCATGATACATCCAGAAGCTACAAGCGGAGCAGTAGCGAAACCGAATTCCTCAGCTCCTAATAAAGCAGCTATCGCCACGTCACGACCTGTTTTCAACTGTCCGTCACACTCTAAAACTACACGGCTTCTTAAATCGTTTAAGATCAAAGTCTGCTGAGCCTCAGCTAAACCAAGTTCCCACGGAATACCTGTGTGTTGTAAAGATGTTAATGGAGCAGCTCCCGTTCCTCCGTCATAACCAGAAATTAAGATAACGTCAGCTTTTGCTTTGGCAACACCGGCAGCGATGGTTCCAACTCCAACTTCAGAAACTAATTTTACGTTGATACGAGCTTCACGGTTTGCATTTTTCAAGTCGTAAATCAACTGAGATAAATCCTCAATAGAGTAAATATCGTGGTGAGGAGGAGGCGAAATCAAACCTACATAAGGTGTAGAGTTTCTCGTTTCAGCAATCCAAGGCACCACTTTTTCTCCAGGTAACTGTCCACCTTCACCAGGTTTTGCTCCCTGAGCCATTTTAATTTGAATCTCTTTAGCGTTTGTCAAATAGTTGATCGAAACACCAAAACGTCCTGATGCAACTTGTTTGATAGCAGAGTTTCTAGAATCTCCGTTAATTTCTTTCTGGAAACGTTTTGGATCTTCTCCACCTTCTCCAGAGTTACTTTTTCCTCCGATTCTGTTCATTGCAATCGCTAAATTCTCGTGTGCTTCTCTAGAAATAGATCCGTAAGACATTGCACCCGTTTTGAATTTCTTTACAATTTCTGTCCAAGGTTCTACTTCATCAATAGAAATTGGATCTAAGTTGTTGAATTCAAATAAACCTCTAATAGTCATTAAGTTTGAGCTTTGCTCGTTAACGGCATTTGAGTATTCTTTATAACTTTCTGGGCTGTTTAAACGAACTGCTTGTTGTAATTTAGAAATAGTCGTTGGGTTAAACATGTGTTTTTCTCCACCACGTCTCCATCTGTAAATACCTCCAATTTCAAGAGAAAGCAAACTTGCCACTTTTGAATTTGGGAAAGCTTTTTGGAAACGTTTTTTAACCTCTTTTTCCACTTCCATTAAACCAATTCCTTCAATTCTTGATGGAGTGTAAGGGAAGTATTTAGATGTAAATGTTTTGTTTAAACCTAAAATCTCGAAAATCTGAGCAGCTCTGTACGAATGTAAAGTCGAGATACCAATTTTATTCATGATTTTCACGATTCCTTTTGCAATCGCTTTGTTGTAGTTCACAACAGCGTAATCCGCTTTAACTTTTGTAATGAAACCTTTTTCAACCTGATCGTGAATGATTTCGTTTACCATGTAAGGGTTGATGGCACTTGCACCGTATCCGAACAATAAAGCAAAATGATGAGGTTCTCTAGGTTCAGCAGATTCGATGATGATTCCGAATTTAGAACGAACTTGTAAAATGTTCAAAGAGTGGTGAATATATGAACAAGCCAATAACATTGGGATTGGAGCCAATTCTTCGCTTACACCTCTATCAGATAAGATGATGATGTTGCACCCTTCTTCAACTGCTTTAAAAGTAGCCTGAACACATTTTTCAAGAGCTCTTTCTAAACCGTTAACTCCTTTTTCTATTTTGTATAAAGTAGAAATAGTAGCCGATTTGAAATCTGCGTGATCGATATTTCTGATTTTATCCAAATCCTCATTAGAAATAACTGGATTTTGGATTTTTAATTTTTTACATTGTTTTGATTCGATTTCGAAAATGTTGAAATCGCCTCCAATCGCTAAACTGATATCAGTAATGATTTCTTCACGAATACCGTCCAACGGCGGGTTAGTAACCTGAGCGAATAATTGTTTGAAGTAATTGTACAGCAACTGAGGCTGATCTGAAAGAACTGCCAAAGGAGTATCGTTACCCATAGAACTGATTGCCTCAGCTCCGTCGCTTCCCATTGGATTAATAATTGTTTTTAAATCTTCAATAGTATAGCCAAACAAACGCTGTCTTGTTAAGAAATCTAATTTTTCAACAGGAGTAGGGTTGTTAGTGTAAGGAACGCTTGCCAATGGCAATAAGTTTTCGTCAACCCATTGTTTGTATGGACGTTTTGTAACGATTGCTTTTTTAACTTCTTCGTCTTCGATGATACGGCCTTCATTCATATCAACTAAGAACATTTTTCCTGGCTCTAAACGTCCGTGCTGGATTACATCTTCTGGATCGATGTCTAATACACCAATTTCAGATGACATAATTACGAATCCGCTTTTCGTTAATGTATAGCGAGAAGGACGCAATCCGTTTCTGTCTAGTAAAGCACCAATTACGTTACCATCTGTAAACGGAATAGAAGCAGGACCATCCCAAGGCTCCATGATACAAGCATTGTACTCATAGAAAGCTCTTTTCTCTGGAGACATTGTTTGGTGTTTTTCCCAAGCTTCAGGAACTACCATCATCATTGCCTCTGGAAGAGAACGGCCAGTCATTAATAAAAGTTCAACCACCATATCCATAGAAGCAGAATCTGATTTTCCTTCTAAGATAATTGGGAATAATTTTTTGATATCATCGCCAAAAACTTTGCTTTGCATAAGCTCTTCACGAGCACGCATACGGCTTACGTTTCCACGAAGTGTGTTGATCTCACCATTGTGACACATGTATCTAAATGGTTGAGCTAAGTCCCAAGATGGGAATGTATTTGTAGAGAAACGCTGGTGTACAAGCGCTAAACGTGTCACCAAGTCTGGATCTTTCAAATCTATATAATAACGGCTGATGTCTTCTGGCATCAATAGACCTTTATATATTATAGTAGTTGTCGATAAACTAGTAAAATAAAACATGTGGCTTTCTGAGGTTTTAGATCCTCTCACTGCATGTTCAGCAATTTTTCTAGCTGCAAAAAGTTTTGCATTAAATTCTTGTTCAGTTAAATCTTGTCCGTTTTTAGAAACGAAAACTTGTTTAATTGTTGGTTCTTTTTCTGCGGCAATTTCACCTAGATTTTCAACTTCAACGGGTACATCTCTCCAACCTAAAACTTTTAAGTTTTGGTCTTTGATAGTTGCTTCAAATGCATTAATACAAAAAGAAACTTGGTTTTTGCTTTTTGGTAAAAAAACCATTCCTACTGCATACTCACGCGCTTCTGGGATTTCAAAGTCACAAACTTTCTTAAAAAAATCATGAGGAATGTCGAATAAAATTCCGGCTCCGTCACCAGTTCTTCCATCAGAACTTACGGCACCACGATGTTCCAATTTAATTAAGATGTCTAATGCTTTGTGAATAATATCATTTGACTTAATACCATTCAAATTACAAATAAATCCTGCACCACAATTGTCGTGTTCAAATTCAGGCAGATAAAGCCCTTGTTCTTTAACTCTCATTCTTGATATTTTTTTTACAAAAATAAAGATTTCATTAAACATAATGTATTGAAATAGTGTTTTTGCTTTCATTTTTGCTGTAATATTAGAAAAAGCATTCTTAATTATTAATATTATTATATAAGGCATCCCGAATTGCTAAAAATATAATTACTCTTAAAATATATTAGGAAAAATCGTCGGCAGGCCAATAAAACCAATGAATTTTTTGTTAAATATCAAACGTTTTATGTGAATTGTGTTAACATTAACAAATTGTTCCGTTAACGATTTGTTTGCTTTGAAAAATTATCAACGCCTAATACCTATATATAACATTTATTTAATTGAAAAAGATTTTACTATTAAGTTGTATTTTGTTACTTTTGTCGCACTTTTATTCTGAAATAAATTCAGAACCAGACAAATTCTATATTATGAACATACACGAATATCAAGGAAAAGAAATTTTAGCGAGTTACGGAGTACGCGTACAACGCGGAATTGTGGCTAACAATGCGGTTGAAGCTGTAGCTGCTGCAAAACAATTAACTGCCGAAACTGGTACAGGATGGCATGTAATAAAAGCACAAATTCACGCAGGTGGTCGTGGAAAAGGTGGTGGAGTTAAGCTGGCAAAAAACTTACAACAAGTTGAAGAGTTAGCAGAACAAATCATCGGAATGCAGTTGATTACACCTCAGACTCCGCCTGAAGGTAAAAAAGTAAATAAGGTATTAGTTGCAGAAGATGTTTACTATCCAGGTGAAAGCGAAACTTCTGAATTTTATGTTTCTGTTTTATTGAATAGAGGTACTGGACGCAACATGATTATGTATTCTACTGAAGGTGGAATGGATATCGAAGAAGTTGCTGAGCATACTCCACACTTAATCTTTACTGAAGAAATCGATCCATCTGTTGGATTACAAGGTTTCCAAGCAAGAAGAATTGCCTTCAACTTAGGTCTTTCTGGAAATGCTTTCAAAGAAATGGTTAAATTCATCGATGCACTTTACAATGCTTACATTGGTTCTGATGCTTCTATGTTTGAAATCAACCCAGTTTTAAAAACTTCTGACAACAAAATTTTAGCTGTTGATGCTAAAGTTAACATCGACGATAACGCTTTATACAGACAACCTAAATATGCTGAAATGAGAGATATCCGTGAGGAGAATCCAATCGAAGTTGAAGCTAAAGAAGTTGGTCTTAACTATGTTGACCTTGACGGTACTGTAGGATGTATGGTAAACGGAGCTGGTCTTGCAATGGCAACTATGGATTTAATTAAATATGCTGGTTTTGAGCCTGCTAACTTCCTTGACGTAGGAGGAACTGCTGATGCAAAACGTGTTGAAACAGCTTTCAGAATTATCTTGAAAGATCCAAACGTAAAAGCTATTTTGATTAACATCTTCGGAGGAATCGTTCGTTGCGACCGTGTTGCTCAAGGTGTTGTTGATGCTTACAAAAACATGGGTGACGCTATTAAAGTGCCAATTATCGTTCGTTTGCAAGGAACAAATGCTGAAATTGCAAAAGAATTAATTGACAACTCTGGTATGCCAATCTTATCTGCAGTTCAATTCCAAGAAGCTGCTGACCAAGTAAAAGCTGCTCTTTCTTAATTAAATAAGAAATCAATTTATATAGAAATCCATTCCGAAAGGAGTGGATTTTTTTGTGATTTAACCGCAAAGCACGCAAGGATTTTAACCTGCAAAACTTAATACAAACGCAAAGTTCGCAAAGCTATATGGATATAGCTTTGCGAACTTTGCGTTTTGTAGATTCTTATATGTAAATATCCTTGCGAACTTTGCGGTTAAAAAAACACTATTTCAAAACAGTCGCCAAATCTACAATTTCAAATTCTGGATCATGTGTTATAAATTCTCTAATTATAGCAGCATGACCAGCGCCAACTAACACCATTATTTTATTATCTGTGCTTTCCGTTAATTTCTGAATTAAAGAATACATATATAAATTTCTTTTGTACCAATTTGAAACTAAATGCGCTCCTGTAAAATCATCTGGATTTCCAGCTCTGTTGGCTACTTCCAAATACCATTGGATGTTTTTATTTTCGGTTTCTTTTTTATTGTAATGTAGCATGAGTTCTTGCAGCGAGCTTTTTGTTATTCTTTCATTATGATCTTTTTCATTCCTTTTTTTCCACTCATTATTTCTTTTCAATAAATCTTGCTGGTTTGCTTTTTCCATTGACATTAATAAACTGTCATACGGAAAAGAAGTATAGAGATTCATTCCGTATAATTTTTTATGATTTAGTTTTTTAGCCGTGCGAAGTGCCAGTTGTGTTATTTCGTTTTTGTTAGTTTTAAAAAGACTATCGGTGTTTTTATTGTAAAACTTATTTAAATCGGCTTGTTCGTTAAATTCCCATTCTACAAATATTTTGTCGGGACCAAATTTTTTGATTTTGTCACTCATTATTTCGAGTTCCTTTTGGCTTTTCTCAGACAAGATATCAAAACTGTTTAGTTTAGCAACATCAAGACCAGGATTGGCGTAATGAAATGTTCCAACCAATAATATTTGTTTTTTCTTAGTTTGAGCAGATGTTAGGTTTAATGTAATAATTGTTAGTAATAAAATAATTTTGTGCATGACGTTTTGTTTTTAAATTCATGACAAATGTATTCTGTCTTTTGACCTCTATTTTTTGTTTTTGATGAACATAGGATTTCATTTTATAAACACATGAAATTTGCAGAGTAATAATTTCGTGTAACGTTTTTGATAGTTCATCCCTAAAAAAGCATGTTTTGAATAAATCTAATTTTCTATTTAAGGCTTAATTGTATTTTTGAGTTAATTATCAAAAACTATGAAATCAAGAATACCTTTTTACTATCACATTGTTTTTTTCTTTTTATTATTCCTAACCTACATTTTCTGGGATATTGGACTTAATGATCAAAAAATAGAAATTGTAATCAAAGCAATATGTTATGGAATTACGCCAACTCATTTGTTAGCAATATTTTGTATTTACATTCTCAACTTTTACTATTTCTGCGAATGGTTTTTAAACAAGAAGAAATTGCTTTTTTACATCCTGACAATTCCAATTTCGCTATTGCTTTTTGCGGCTGTTCGTTATTTTTTGCAAGAAGTCGTTATGTATAATATTACCGGAATGCACAATTACTATGAAGAAGCTAGAGAAATAGGTTATTACATAAAAGATAACTTTTTCTTTGGATTGCCAGCTGTCTTTTTAAGTGCTTTGACCTTTTTATTTTGGCAATTTCAAACCGCTCAGCATCAAAATCAAGAATTGCTTTTAGAGAATAAGAAAGCAGAATTTCAAATGCTAAAAGCGCAAGTGAGTCCGCATTTTTTGTTTAATACGTTAAACTCTTTTTATAGTCAGTTGGTTATGAAAGAAGATGAAATGGCCGATGATATTTTGGTCCTTTCTGATTTGCTTCGGTATGTTATTACGGAAACAGATAAAGATGAAGCGATACTTTCAAAAGAAATTCAATTTATTCAAAACTATATTCATTTACAGAAGAAAAGGTTTGAAGATCAGTTGTTTTTAGATTTTAAAGTGGAAGGAAATTATTCAAACGAAAAAATCATTTCGTCGGCTTTGATTCACTTTGTTGAAAATGTTTTCAAGCATGGCAAATTTAATAATGAAGAAGAAAAAGCTATTATTTCAATTCAAATAAAAAACGATTTTCTAGAAATTTCAACTTTCAATTATTTCATCGAAGGAGAAAATTATTCTTCAACTGGAATCGGTTTTGATAACTTGACAAAAAGGCTGGAATATACTTATAAAGGCCAATTTATTCTTGAAAAAACAGAAGAAAATAATACCTTTAAAACTTACTTAAAAATACCGCTAAAGAAATAATTTATGGCTTTTAAATGCATAATTGTCGACGACGAACCGCCTGCAACTCGAATATTGGAAAATTACATTGGGAAAGTGAATTTTCTGGAGAAAGTTGGCGTTTTTAATGATTCGTTAAAAGCATTAGAATTTCTAAATTCACAATCTGTAGATGTTATTTTTCTTGATATTCAAATGCCGCAATTAACAGGTTTACAGATTTCTAAAATCATTTCTAAGGATATAAAAGTAATTTTTACAACGGCTTATCCAGATTTTGCTTTAGAAGGATTTGAATTAAATGCAGTTGATTATTTATTAAAACCAATTGCATTCGAACGATTTTATCAAGCTGTTTCGAAACTAAACTCTGAATCCAAAATAGAAGTTTCGAGTACCGCTAATAGTGCTGCACCAGATTTTTTATTTATAAAAACAGATGGAAAAAATAAGTTTCAGAAAGTTTTTTTGAATGATGTTTTATACGTAGAAAGTTTACAGAATTATGTTTGTATTCATACTGTAAAGCAGCAGATTATTACACATTCGTCATTAAAAAATGTTGTTGAATCATTGCCAGAAAAGGATTTTATTCAAATACATAAATCGTATGTGGTTTCATTGCAACATATAGAATCAACAGATAATTTTTCTGTTTTTATAAATGGAAAAGAATTGCCAATTGGTGCAACTTTTAAAGAGGCTTTTTTTGATAAAATAGAAGAGAATAAAATTTAATTTTTTTTAACCGCAAAGGGCGCAAGGATTTTTGACTACGTATTGTGAATACAAACGCAAAGTTCGCAAAGCTTTGTGAATAAAACTTTGCGAACTTTGCGTAAATCTTAGCGTTCTTTGCGGTTAAAATCCTCAATTACGATTTTTTCTTATTGCCGTTTTTGAATACTACTTTTTCTACAACAGATGGTTTTCCGTTTCCTTTTGGGAATGATTTCTTTTTAGGTTTTCCAGCTGAAGAACCTGACTTTGATGAACTTTGATCACCTCTGTATTTTTCTGAATCTTTTGGAGCAGCTTTAAATTCTGGTCTTTCTTTAGAAGTTTCCTTCTTCGGAATTTCAGCTTTATGTTTTGCTAAAACATCATTCGGATTTTTAGGATTTTCTTTCGTTCCTCTCAAATGAATAACCAATCCGTTTAAAAAGTTTCTTAAAACCTGATCACCACATTCCATATAGTTTGGATGATCTTCGGCTCTAAAAAAAGCTCCTAATTCTGATTTTGAAATTCTAAAATCTACCAATTCTAAAATTTCAACTATTTGGTCATCACGGAGCATCAAAGCCACGCGAAGTTTTTTAAGTATATCGTTATTTGTCATAATTTTTGTTTCAGGTTTTTTTCTGTTTCAAGTTTCAAGTTTTCAATCTGAAACTAAAACTCCCAATTTATTTTACAAAGGTAGTTTTTAAAATGATTAAAATCTAGAATTGAAATCATTTAAAGTTGCAACCAATTTATTCAAATCTTCTTTTAAATGATTTGCTGTAACTACAATTCGATTTAGCGGTTCGGCTTCTTTGGTGTATCTAAAACTAGCTATAATGATTTTTTCCTGTTTTAATTTTTCAACTAATTCATTCGATAAAAGATAAATTAAAGGATAGTTTTTATCAAATAGGATCGTGCTGTTTTTATTTAAAATCGTATCGATATAACTCAAATTATCTTTCAATTTTTGATGTTGCGTTTTATAAATTTCTTTGGCATCAAAAAGCGTTTGTACAAAAGCGGGATTCATTCCGGCAGCACTTGTAAAAGTTTCAATTTCTTTTATTGATTCTATGAATTCAGAATCAGATGCAATCACTCCGCCTGTTAAGCCGAAAGCTTTTCCGAGAGATGAAACCAATATTTTTCTTTTAATCGGAAAGTCAATTGAGGAATAAATTCCAGAACCATTTTCGCCGACAATTCCTAATGAATGCGATTCATCAATAACTAAAGTAATTTCCTTTTCCTTAGAAATTTCTTTTATAAAAGTTAGATCGATTGGTTTTGTTTCAAAAGAAGGAACACCGTCAGTTAGAATCGTTATTTTCTCAGATTTTAAATCTAATAAACGGTCATTCAGTTTTTTATTTATAAAAACAGGATCACTATTTTCAATTTGAATAGCGGAATGAATTTCATTTAAATGATAAAAACAATCGGTTTGCTCTTTCAATTTTTCTAAAACAAGTTTTCCAGCCAGCATTCCCGAAGAAACTGTAACGGTGCTTTCTGAGCCAATATGAGATGCTAAAAAGCTTTCGCCCGCATCATAAGCCGTTAATTGAATATTCGCAGTTCTAGAACTTCCGTAAGTAGTTCCCCATTTTAAAACGTTCTGAACGACTAAATCCTGAAATGCCGTATTTGTTGGAAGTCCCAAATAGGCAGTTCCGCCAAAATACAAATAATGTTCTTGGTCAATTTCGATTACTCGATCTGGAAATTTTTCGACTTTCATTTTATAAAAGTGTAACTCCCGTTCCGTTTAAATCAGAATAACTTACAACACCGTCTTTTATAGTAACGCCTGTTGCAATATCTTCTGCTAAAAGTAACGCACCGTCCATATCTACATAATCCAATTGAGGAAGCAAATGCGCAATAGCAGAAATCCCAACAGTAGATTCTGTCATACAGCCAACCATTGTTCGTAAACCAAGTTTTTTAGCTTCTTCAATCATGCGTTTTCCAGGTGTTAAACCACCGCATTTTACCAGTTTTACATTCACACCATGAAAATGATTGAAACATTTGGCTACATCTTCTTCAATAATACAACTTTCGTCAGCAATTACTGGAAGAGCAGAATGTTTAAAAACTTCTTTATGTCCTTCCCAATTATCAGCTTTCATAGGCTGTTCTAGAAATTCAACACCTAGTTTTTTTAGTTCAATCGAATTATTGATGGTTTCTTCAACTGTCCATCCGCAATTGGCATCAATCCTAAAAACAGCATTGGTATGTTTTCGAAGCGCTTTTACAATTTCAATATCTTCTTTGGTTCCCAATTTAATTTTATAAATAGGCCATGGAAGTTCCTGCATTTTAGAAACCATTTTATCAATAGAAGCAATTCCGATAGTGTAATCCGTCATTGGATTTTTTTCGGTTGTGTAGTTCCATAATTCGTATAGTTTTTTGCCTTTTTTACGAGCATACAAATCGTTGTAAGCCAAATCTAAAGCGCATAAAGCAAACATATCATCTTTTAAATAGGGATGAATTTTTGCCCAAAATGCCTCTGGAGTTTCATTTTCTGTGTTTTCAATAATGCTTCTAATTTTTTCTAAATCCTGCATCATCATTGGCACAGTTGTATTGTAATACGGATTTGAAGTTGCTTCTCCAAAACCAGAAAACCCATCGCTTTGCAATTCAACAATTAATGAAGGCTGAAAATCGATGGATTCTCTCGAAATGGTAAAAGTGTGTTTTAGTTTGAGATTGTATTCTCTTAAAATTAGTTTCATTGGTATGCGATGTTTTTTTATGTTTTTTTCAATTAATAGCCAAGCCAGAGTATTGCTTCTGTAAAATGATCACGCCAAAGCTTTTCATTATGTTCTCCGCCTTTTACAATCTTGGTTTTATCGAGATGAAGACAATAACAGCGTTTGGTATCTAGTAAACGTTTCATTTTAGTTAAATCTTTTTCCATGTCGTCACTTTCTTTATCGCCGCACAGAAAATAGATTTTAGTTTTAATTTTAGATTGCTTTTCTGTGAACGTATAAATCTCAGGTGAAAACCAGAATGAAGGCGAAAAGACACCCGCTTTTCCAAAAATTTCAGGGTATTTTAAAGCTCCGTAATAAGAAACTAGTCCGCCAAGTGAGCTTCCGAAAAGAATTGTGTTTTTGGCTTTTGTTTTGGTTCTGTAATTTTTATCGATATACGGTTTTAAGGTTTTTACGATAAATTCGAGATAATTATCGGCATTTCCTCCACCATATTTTTCATTTTTGAAAGGAGTAAGCTCTTCGATTCGTTTTTCATTTCCATGCTCAATTCCTACAACAATGACGGGAGCTTTTAGGCTGTCCAATTTTTCGTCTACATTCCATTCACCAGAATAAGAAGTTTTAGCATCAAACAGATTTTGAGCGTCGTGCATGTAAATAACGCTGTATTTTTTCTGAATGTCTTTGGAATAATTTTCTGGAAGATAAATCCAAATTTTTTTTGAGGTATTTAGTTGAGGCGCTTCAATTGTAAATGTAGATACATTTTTTGAAGCAGTGCTTTGTGCCTTGCCAATAAAAGTAAATAGAAGTAAAATTGCCAAGAAAATCCTCTTCATCATCCTTGTTTTGTATTTTTATTTAAAAGCAATATTTTAGCTAAAAATAATAAATTGATGAATACAGAAGCAGAAAAAAGAAGTTTACTTTTAGAAATGATTACCCTCGCCACTGTAGATGGACATTTGCACAAACGTGAGCTTGAATTTTTAAGAATTGTAGCTTTGGAATTGAATATTAGCGAAGAAGAATTTCAAGATTTATTTCATCAGGAAACAAAACCATTGCCAATACCATCCGAAATGCAGCGTATCAATCAGTTTTATAGATTGGCTTTATTAATGCATTGTGATGGCGTTTTGCACGAAAGAGAATTTCATGCTATTCAACAGATAGCTATCGGAATGGGACTGAATCTTTCTGCTGTAAAACGTGTTTTGGAAATGATGAAAAAAGCACCAAATACAGTAATTAACCCAATTGTGCTGTTGGAAATTTTTCATGAACAACACAATTAGATTAAAACCTTTTTAGTTTATTATTTGTTTCGGATTTATTTTTTAGAAGGTTGAAATTTCGGATGCCCAGTATACGCATAAGCAAAACTGATTAAGTTGCTGTCTTTTTCTATAACTTTTGTTGCGCTGTCACCCATTCCATGTCCAGATTCAAAGTCGGCTAAAAAGAAGATTGGATTGCTGGAGGTGTTTGCATTTTGAAGTGAAGCTGCAAATTTTGCAGGTTGCCATGCAATTACACGAGGATCATTCATTCCCGCTGTTATTAATGTTGCCGGATAGGCAGTTCCCTTTTTAATATGATGAAACGAATCCATTTCTAAGAGCGCCTTGAACTCTGTTTTGTCTTTTATAGTTCCAAATTCAGGAATATTACCAGGACCATTTGGGGCTAATTCTGAACGAATAGTATTAAATTCTCCTACTTCTGGAATGGCAGCGGCAAACAAGTCTGGTCGCTCCGTAATGGCTCGTCCAATTAATATACCGCCAGCACTTGCGCTCCAAATGGCAATTCTTTTAGGAGAAGAATATTTCTCTTTAATGAGATATTCAGTAACCGCAATTAAATCTTTCCATGTATTGGGTTTGGTTGTTTTAAAACCTGCTTTATGCCAAGCTTCGCCCAATTCTCCGCCACCTCTAACGTGAGCAACAACATATATGCCGCCATAAGTGCAGTAAGGCAATGCAAATCCGGTACTAAAACGTGGTTCAAGCGAGATTCCGTAAGCACCATATCCAACCATAAGAATTGGATTGTCGCCATTTAGCTTAATGTTTTTGTTATAAATGATAGAAACAGGAACCTTAACACCATCATAAGATGGAACCATAATTTCTTTAGACACTAAATCTTTAAATTCAGGATATTCAATAGGTTTTGATAATGGCTGAAAAGTAAACGTATTTGTTGTTGGATTGTACAAATAACGTTTTTGAGGAGAAGTCCAGCCCGAAAGCGTCATCCAAATTTCGCTTTTATTTTCGCTTATAGCCAAAAAAGAGACTGAACCTGCTTGCAGAGGTAATTTTAATTCAAATGGATCTGTTTTTCCTTTTGCTAAGAAAAATACTTTTGCCTGCACTCCGTTTTCGGTAATTGAATAATATAAGCCATCCTTTGTAAGTTTAAAATCGGTAATACTTCCATTTTTAGGTTCGGGTACAACCGTTTTTGCTTTTTCTATATCTGGATCTGAAATAGGAACTTTGATGATTTTATAGTTGGAAGCATTTTTATAAGTTAAATAATAAATAAACTCTTTATCGACAAGATAATTGGTCACTTCATCTTTTTTATCGACCAAGTTGGTCCATTTTGCAGGTTTAAAACTATCTTTTAAATCGGTGTCATATAACTTAATTCGATTATCAACCGTAACAACCAGTCCGTAGTTTTTATTAGAATTTTTATGGTAAAGATTTAAAGGGAATTCTTCTGCGCCTATATTGAGTTCAGGATTGGTGGTATTGGATAAAAATTCGACATCTTTGTTTGGATCTTCTCCCAATTTATGATAATAAACTTTGGAATTTAGTAATCTATTTGGATCTGTAACATCAGAAGAATTTAATCGTCCGTATGTAAATGAATTTCCGTCTGGCATCCATGAAGGATAACTGAACCAGCATCTGTCGAATACTTCAGGATAAACTTTTCCGTCGCTGTTTATGATAAGCAATTCGGCACTTTCAGAACCGCTTGGCGCAATTTCTATCGCTACTTTATCTCCTTTTTCATTGGGAGTTATAGAACTTATATTGTAGTTTACTCCAGCTGCTTTTTTATAAGTTTCCGGATCAAAAAGTAGTTTCTCGGTTCCTTTATAACCAATTCTCTGGTACAGTTTTCCATTTTCTTCGTTAGCATTTCGTTTTAGATAGAAATAATGGTCATTCTCAGTAATTTGTAATTCAGAGATTGTACTTTCTTTTCTTGCGTCAAGCTCTTTGAGTTTCTTTTGAAGATTTTGCCGTTCTGGAATTTCGTTTAATTTTTGCCGAGTATAATCTGTATTCGCTTTCATCCAAGCGACAACATTCGGATCATTTAAATTTTCTAAATATTGATAGCCATCTTCTATCTTTTCTCCAAAATATTCGTCTGTGACAATTTTTTCTGGCGCGGGCTGTGGTTTATTTTGCCCAAAAAACGATACTACTGAGCTGAGTGCCACAGTAGTGCAAAGTAATTTCGTATTCATAATCTGTCTAGTTTAAAAGAAAGGCTGAATTTCCAGATAGATTATGGACAGGTAAAGTTATGAAATTGTTTTAATTAATTGATATATAGTGAATTATATTTTTATTTATGGTAATTGCTCTTGTAGTTTTTTAATTTCGTCACGAAGTTTAGCAGCTTGCAAAAAGTCTAATTCTTTAGCTGCTTTTTCCATCGTTTTGCGTTTTTCACGAATCATTTTTTCTAATTCAGCTTTAGATAGATAAGCTGTTTCTGGTTCAGCTGCAACAGGAATCGGATGTCCTAATTCATATTCAACTAAAGGATTTTTAGTGAAAGCACTTTCGATTTTTTTGTTTAAAGCTTGAGGAACAATATTATTTTCAACGTTGAAATTAATTTGTTTCGTTCTTCTGTAATTGGTTTCATCGATTGTTTTCTGCATGCTTGCCGTAATTTTATCAGCATACATAATGGCTTTACCATTTAAGTTTCTCGCCGCACGTCCGATGGTTTGTGTTAATGAACGATAATTTCTCAAGAAACCTTCTTTATCAGCATCTAAAATAGCAACAAGCGAAACTTCTGGCAAGTCTAAACCTTCACGAAGTAAGTTAACTCCAATTAAGACATCAAAAAGACCTTTTCGTAAATCCTGCATAATTTCGATACGCTCTAAAGTATCTACTTCAGAATGTATGTATCGGCATCGAATGTTCATTTTAGTTAAATATTTAGCCAATTCTTCGGCCATTCTTTTGGTCAAAGTTGTCACAAGAACCCTTTCGTCCAATTCACAGCGAACTTGGATTTCCTCAATCAAATCATCAATCTGATTTAAGCTTGGGCGCACTTCAATAACAGGATCTAATAATCCTGTAGGGCGAATAATCTGTTCGACGTAAATACCATCCGATTTTTGTAGTTCATAATCAGCTGGTGTTGCAGAAACATATATGACCTGATTTTGCAAGGCTTCAAACTCTTCAAATTTCAGAGGTCTGTTGTCCATTGCGGCAGGCAATCTAAAACCGTATTCTACAAGGTTTTCTTTACGGCTTCGGTCGCCTCCATACATTGCATGAACTTGAGAAACGGTTACGTGACTTTCATCAATAATCATTAAATAATCGCTCGGAAAATAATCTAATAAACAGAAAGGTCGCGTTCCTGCTTCACGTCCGTCAAGGTAGCGTGAGTAATTTTCAATTCCAGAGCAATAACCCAATTCGCGAATCATTTCCAGATCAAAATTGGTTCTTTCTTCCAAACGTTTCGCTTCCAGATGTTTTCCGATTTCTTTAAAATAATCAACCTGTTTCACCAAATCTTGCTGGATCTGCCAAATTGCGCCTTGTAAAACTTCTGGAGAAGTCACAAACATGTTGGCAGGATAAATGGTTAATCTTTGAAATTTCTCTATAACCTGAGATGTTTTTGCATCAAAAGATTCAATCTCTTCAATTTCGTCTCCAAAGAAATGAATTCGATACGCATCGTCTGCATAACTTGGATAAACTTCAACCGTATCTCCTTTAATCCTGAAAGTTCCTGGGTTAAAATCGGCTTCAGTTCTAGCGTATAAACTCTGCACTAAACTATGTAATAATTTAGTTCTTGAAATAATCTGATCTCGTTTAATTTCAATAACGTTTTTCTGAAATTCAACTGGGTTTCCAATACCATACAAACAAGAAACTGAAGCTACAACCAAAACATCGCGGCGACCAGAAAGAAGGGAAGAAGTAGTGCTCAAACGCATCTTTTCCAACTCTTCATTGATTGATAAATCTTTTTCAATGAAGACTCCAGTTACAGGCATAAAAGCTTCTGGCTGATAATAGTCGTAGTACGAAACGAAATATTCAACAGCATTATTTGGAAAAAACTGTTTGAACTCAGAGTATAATTGAGCGGCCAAAGTTTTATTGTGTGCCAGAACCAAAGTAGGTCTTTGCACTTCTTGAATTACATTGGCAACGGTAAACGTTTTTCCCGAGCCTGTAACTCCTAATAAAGTTTGGTATTTATCTCCGTCAACCACACCCTGTGCCAATTTTTGTATGGCTTGAGGCTGATCTCCTTTTGGACTATATTCTGAGGAAACTTGAAATTTCATTTGAGTATACTGAAAATTTGGTTTTGTAAAGATACGAAGTTTGAATTCTAATCTAAAAAATTAATGATCGCATCATTTACCGCTTTTGGCTGATCTATGGTTAAAAAATGTCCTGCATCTTTTACCGTTTTTGTTTTACAATTGACAAGATGTTTTTTTGCACGATCTAAACTTTCTTCTGAATTAATAACGTCTTTATCTCCGATTAAAACCAGAACCGGATTTTGAATAGATTCTAATTCTTTATCTGAAAAAGGCATCATTTTAAGCATGCTAGAATTTGATTTTGCATATTTATTGGCCAAATAGAACTGTCTTTTATAAATGACACTAATATTTTCTGGATGAGTAGAAAATGTAGATAGCGTTTTGCTGAATTTCTTTTCGCTTGGAAAAAGTTTTAAAAGTAAAGCCGATGATGTTTTTCTAGGTTTATCAAGAAATTTGAAAGTCTGAGCTGGACTTAATAAAACAACTTTATCAATCGAATTTGGTTTTTGAGTGGCTAATAATGTTGCAATCCAGCCACCACGTGAAGCGCCAATGATATCAAATTTCTTTAATTTATAATAAGCGAAAACTTCATTGTAAAAAGCAATAATATTATCGGATGAAAGCGGTTTTGCAGTTAAGTTGGATTTATTGGGTTCCATTATAAAATCGATGGCGTAAATGCGATGATTTTTGGCCAAAGTTTTAATGTTAGGATACCACATGGTCGAACTGGCATCCATTCCGTGAAGTAAAACAATATCTTTTCCGTTTTTTGGCCCAGCAATAATTACATGTGCGGTTCCAAAACTAGTTTTTACATCTTCTTCGGTATACGGAATATTCCAAAGTTTTAAAGCTTTATCATAAGCGGTTTGATATTTTACCTCTTCAGTTCTAGTTTTAAAAACATAATCGTCAAATTTTGCCTTTTTGGACGAAGAACAGCTTGTGACTAAAAAGAGCACAACTGCCAGTCGGAAATATAGTTTCAACATAGTAATAAAATTCAATTTTCAGCTTAAAGTTACGAGTAGAGCTGGCGAAAAGTGTATCAGAATTTTATTTTAAAATATCATAATTTTAAGATTTGTCGTTTTTGGAAGTCAGATAATAAATCTGTACAAACGCCAAAATAGCGTTGGGAATTATTACGGGCCAAAGCCATTGGTTAAAATCTCTATAGTCGTTTAAAAAGATGCCATAAATGACAAAACAGATACAGCCAAACATATTAATAAATCGGATTGCTCGGAGATTTTTTAGCAAAAAACCTCCAACAATAAATACAGATGCGAGATAACCAATATATTCTGCCATAATCTTGATTTTAAATAGTTTACAATAAATGTAGCAAAAGCTAATTATAAAATCAAGGTTTTGTTTTGGAAATGAGTTATTTAAGTAGAAAAAAGATTATAGTTTTTTTGGATTACGACTTGTGTGACGAATTCTCAAAATATGAATCTCATTGAAAGTTATTTTATAAGATATTCGATAACTATAAATTTCATATGCGCGATAACTTCCATTGTTTGGAATTTTCATTTCATCCAATTCGTAAATTTCCCAATTTGTTTTTAAAATTGTTACAGAATTATAAATAGTATCAATTACTTTGTTTGGGATATTTTTACTTTTAGATTCTTTAAATATATGAAAGTATATTTTTTCAAGCTGAATTTTAGCGGCTTTAGACCAAATTATTTCTTTTTCCATTGTTCAATTTGATCCTTCATTTCATTATGAGAATAGAAATTACCACTTTGAATATCTTCTTCAGCAACTTTTAAATCTTCATTATATCTTTCAGAATAATTGACAGGAGTTTTACGACTATCTAAAATTGTTTTTAAAGCAGATAAAAACTGATCGTCATCAATTTTTTCAATTTCAGAAATTAAAATATTTTTAAGTTCAAGAGTGTTCATAATTACTTAATTTTATCGAAGTTACAAAACAAAATCATACGATTGGTTTTGAAAACCTTAAAATTTCCAAGAGTTGTGCTCAGTGTCATTTAGGAAACTCCAAGCTACAATTCGGCTATTTTTTTGCCCTTGCGACATTTCGATTGTTTTGACAGAAACGGCGTTTACTTTTTTCAAGATTTTGTAAATCGATGAAAGATTTTCTTTTTTAGAAACTAGAGTAGTAAACCACAAAACTTGCGATGGATATTTAGCGCTTTCGTAAATCATTTGCGTGATAAATCCGATTTCGCCACCGTTGCACCACAATTCTGCATTTTGTCCGCCAAAATTTAAAACTGGATTTGTATTTCTTTTTTCTTTCGGATTTAAATTAGAAACTTTTCTAGAAGTGCTTTTATGAGCTTCTTCGGCAGATGCATGAAAAGGCGGATTGCACATCGTGAATGTAAAACGATCTTCGGGCGTGATAATATTTTTAAAAATGAATCGAGGTTCAGTTTGCTGCTGCAAGCTGATAGAATCAATTAATTCGGGATTGGTTTCAATAATTTTAGCGCAATTTTCAATTGATTTTTTGTCAATATCTGTTCCAACAAAACTCCAATTGTAAATTGAGTTTCCTAATATCGGATAGATTAAATTCGAACCTGTACCGATATCTAATCCTAAAACAGTGCTGGTTTCTGGAATTTGATTATTATTGCTTTCGGCCAATAAATCGGCTATATAATGAATATAATCGGCACGTCCTGGAATTGGCGGGCAAAGATAATCTTTAGGAATATCCCAGTTTTGAATGTTGTAATACGTTTTAAGTAAAGCTTTGTTTAATGTTTTTACTGCAAGCGGATTACTGAAATCAATGGTTTCTATTCCGTGTTTATTGATGGAAACAAAAGCTTTTAATTCGGGACAATTTGAAATGAGAAGTTCAAAATCATATCGGTTTCGATGAAGATTTCTTGGATGTAAATTGTCTTTTTGGGAATTGTTTTCTGCTTTCATTTTTTTTGATTTCGATGCAAAGATAGGCATTCCTTTTTTGGAAATGATTTCAGGAAATTCCCATTAGTCCTAATTGCTCAAATCTGTTGTAGTTGCTATTGGCGGTAGTTTTTTTTTGATGCTATATTCTTTTTTTCAATGTAATCTCAGTACTTGGTGTTTTTATAAGTTCTTTTAAAGTATCAATTTCATAATCGAAGAGTTTGTCGATTCTTTTTTCTAGCAAAAACGTAAAAAAAGTTTCTATATCCTTCCTATCTTCTTTAAATTTATTTAGAAATTTTAATCCAATTGTAGTTTCATTTTCATTTCCTAAATAAAAATAAGTTGAACAATCAGTTTCTCTTTTACGATTCGTTTTCTTTTTTAATCTTTCTATTACATTGTCTACGGCTTCAATTCCAGAATATAGACAAACTCCTTCCATAGCAGTATCTTTAATTTTTCCATTAGTTAATTCATTAATAAATAATTCCGATTCGCGTTCATCTGCAAGACGAATAATTGTTATTAATGAAGAGGTAGCAACATCATTGCTTTTATGATTAATTTTCTTTACTAGATGAGGAATTGATTTTCTGGTGCCAGAAGTATGTAAGCAAGTATTTACTCTTTTATAAATCCAGTCACTATGATTGCTTTCTAAAATATTAATTAGGGCATTTTCGATTTCAGAATTTTTCGAATTATGCAATAATTCTATGATAGATTCTACAATATTACTTTTTTTATATTTCTGTAAAATTAAGAGTAAAGATTTTACTTCAGTATTTTCGTTTTTTGTCTGTTTTCGTATCAAGCTATGAATTATGCTTTTTACATTCTCATTTTTTTCAGTTATGTACTTTTGAATTAAAAAATTTGTTATTTCATTTAATTCAAATTTCTCACCTATTTCGCTAAGTTTTATATAAGTTTCGATTAATTCAATTTCCTCAACTGAAGAGTTAATGCTATTTTTTAAAACATCAATTTTGGTTATTATATCTTGATTAAATGAATTTGTCATAGTTTTTGAATCAAAATTACTATCAACGCTCTAGTACTAGAGCTGGTTTTGGACTAAATTAAGGCTATTCGTCGGATTTGTGACACGAGCGATAGTGATCAGGCGAAGCAAATCTTCCCAAATATAAAAACATTATCCCATTAAGTCAATTGCCCAAATTTGTTATAGTTGCTGTTAGCAGTAGTACTTAATTTACCCATGCGAAAAAGCCTGAATAATATTTCCACTCGTCATTGATTTTTATGTATGTAGCAAGCATTCCACTTTCATTACCTTCAGAGTAAAATATGCAAAGTGTATTATTTCTTAAAAATACAGGTTTCGAAAAACTATAAATTCCATAATATTTTTCACTTTTTTCACTAGCAATAAATTCAGAATTCTCAAGTTTTCCCTTTGCCCAACCTGTTTTATTGTTGTCTTCAATTTCTTTATATACATAATCCATCTCTTTACTTGTGAATAGTATACTATTTGGCATTTCATCAATATTTTTTGCAAATCTTGTATCCCGAATTTGAAGAGTGGTTGCTTTTAAAGCATCTTTTATATATTCTAAATGGGAAGGTGGTATGTTTTCGGTATAGGTGATTTTATCTATTTTTTCTTTTTTAAAAAAGGCAATGACAAAATTTTCAGCTTCTGATTTTTCCTGTGCTTGCATAATAAAGCAAATAAGGAGAGAAGTAATTATAATCTTTATTTTACTCATTTCTACTTTGTATTAAGGCAAAAGCTTAGGTGCTACATTAGATTTGAGACTAAATTAAGCCCATTCTTCAGATTTGCCACCCGAGCGATAGTGAACAGATGAAGCAAATCATTCCAAATATAAAAACATTTTCCTGTTAAGGTAATTGCCCAAATGCGCTGTAGTAGCTGTTACCGACAGTATTTTATTTCCATTCAGTTTCTGTTGCTAATTTGGTTAGTTTTGAATACAGAGCACTTAATCCATAAGTACCACTTAACCCGTAATCCTTTATTTTCTTAATTGATCCATCTTCAAAAGTTATGTCAAGAGTTGCTGTTGAAGCATCAGTATAATTAACTTCGTAGTAATCTTTTAATTTCTTAATTTCTATATAATTTAATAAGTCAAATATTTCGGCAACATTTTTTGGGTCAAATTGCTTTATTGATTTTCCTCTAAACTTAGTAAATTCTATACCATCAAACTCAGCTAGACCATTTTTATTAATTGTAAGTTTAAAAACTGGACAGGTTCCAAAGCAATAATCCGTTTTAACTTCTATAGATTTAATTTTATTATCAATGATGACTTTGTCGTTAAGTTCAATAAAAGAATTAAACTTATATGTTAAAGTATCTATCTTGATATATTTCTCAATGTTATCATCAAAATCAAAAGGTAAATTTACTTTTCGAATTTGTAATTCATTTTTATCTTTAACTTTAATTGGTTTCACATATTCGCAAATAGAAAAATCTATAATAAATCTAGTTAGTTTAAAATTATTACTGCCTTGATCAATTATAGCATATTGTGAATATCCATAGTAATGCGGAATGAAAAGCAAATCAGTTAGTCCATCGTTGTTAATGTCTACTTTTTTCCAATTATTTATGTCAGATTGATTGAAAATCTTCTGACATTTTAAATTTGTATAAATACTGTCTGTTGAAACGATTCTAAAATTTCCATAATCAAAATCTTTCCATACTTTCTTAACAAATTCAGGAGCTACAGTTTTGATAAAATCCTCAACGTCTTTATCTGTTTTGAGTTCATCTATTTTATTTCCAAACGCTACGTTTGAAAAAATAATTACGAATATTAGAGTTAGTTTTTTCATATTATTGGTAACATCCTACTACTACAGTGGCTTTGAGACTAAATTAAGGCTATTATCGGTTTTGCCACCTGAGCTATAGTGAACAGGGGAAGCAAATCATTCCAGATACAAAACCATCTTTCCATTAAGCATATTGCCCAAATCTGTTGTACTAATGTTAGTTACAGACTTTATTGGTTTATTTTTGCCATTTTATTTTTACTGCTGAAATTTTATCAAGTTCAAGTCTTACATCTCTTAAAATTCTAAAACCACATTTCTCATAAAATTTCAATGGCGAAATATATTCTTGTCCATTTTTTTTCTTGTCATTGTTATGGTCTATTACCCAGCCATTTAATACTAATTCAGTATTTTTAATTTTGTCTAGCATTTTTCGTCCCAATCCATTTCCTTTTATTTTTTCTGATAAAATGATAGCAAACCACTTCTCATCATCTCTGTCAAATGTCAAAGCCCAACCCAAAATTAAGCCTATGTCACTTGTCAACAAAAAATGCTTAAGGTTACTTAAGTTTTGCAGATAATTGTCAAATTCAGTCAAACTATTGTATGAAAGTTTTTCAGGATATTCGCTATTCCATAAGTCAAGCACTTGCTTTTTTGCTTGTTCGTTTAGTTCAGTTGTCTGTATAATTTCAATATTCTCTGTCATTTGTCTTTGTGAATTCTACGCTTAAGTTTGGAACTAACGTTCTGGCACTACAGCGGTTTTGCGATCAAATTAAGTCCATTCTTCGGATTTGCCAAATCATTCAAACACAAAAACATTTTTCTATTAACTCTATTGCCTAAATCCGTTGTAGTAGCTGTTAGGCAACATTGTGGTGCGTATGTTTGATAAGTTTTGAAATTCGACTAAGCGGTTTCAAAATTAATTTCTTTTTTAGATTTACATTTTCTGTCTTCTCATTTTTGTAAATGTTTTTATATTTTGTTTTTACACATCAGGTATTGACAGATTTCCTCTTTCTTTTCAATAATAATCTTGTCTGTTTCCAATCTTTCAAGCGTTTCTGGTGGCAAGTTGTTGTCAGTACGATATTTTATTATTTGTTGTAAAAATTTGTCAATTATTTTCTTGTCGACTTCTGAAATATTTTTTGGATTGAAATTATTTATCCCTAATATCCAAATATCTGTATATTCTTGTTTTGCTTTGTATAAAATTGATAATTTATCAAAAAGTTCGAATGATAAATCTTTATTTGTTATAATGGCTAAAGTCGGTCTTGAACTACTATAGCTTGAACTAACAAATTGATATGTTGAATACACTTTCCCTTCAAATTCACGATAGTAGTCAGAAATTTCTATCCTAACATTTTGACCGAAAGAAGTTTGGAATTGAAAAATCAAACAGATAAATAATATTCTTTTCATTCTTTTATACTTTTATTACTAGTTTGTTTTACAATGACGGCTAACGTTCTGGCGCTTGGCGAGGTTGGGAAATAAAGATGCGGGATTTTTCGGTTAAACACAAATTTCCCAAATACAAAACCATCTTTAAAATCAGCCTAAAACCCCAATCTCGTCAAACGGCTGTTAGCTGTAGTGCTTATTCTGGCTTAAAATTAATTCCATTTAAATTAATTCCATTTTTAGTAACAAATCCCTTATACGTTTTTTTGTCTAAAAACTTTTTACCATTTCCTTTTTTATCCACTCTTAATGTAACTTCACATCCTTTACAATTATATGCATATACAACAAACTCTAAATTATTTTTTTCCTTTTTAACAAATCCCTTGTATTGATAGCTAGACTGCTTTTTTTTAAAATTCAAAGTGTCTTTGTCAACTATGGAAATTAAATTTTTCACGACTAATACGCTATCATCTTTGAAAGTTAGTATTGTTTGAAAAGTATGTCCTGGAGAATCAAAATATACATCTTCCTCAAACCCAATAAATTTTTTTCCATCTAATACATTGCTGTTTTTATTTTGACAAGATGCAAATATTAAAATAGATAATGATATTATTATTTGAATTGTTTTTTTCATATTGAATATTTTTCTCCTGTTTTTAGGGTGCATTACAGCTAACGTCTTGGCACTACAGCGGGTTTGGGACTAAATTAAGCCCATTCTTCGGATTTGCCAAGTATTCCAAATACAAAAACATCTTTCCATTAAGCCAATTGCCCAAATCCGTTGTAGTGGCTGTTATGCAACGTTTTTTATCTTCTTATTTATTTCCTCAATTGAAACAGCAAATAATGAATCTTTTACCTCTTTGTCAGCAGGAAGCCCCATTGACATTAGGCCTAGAATTTCGTCCGTCTGCTTACATACCAATGGTCCGCCAGACATTCCAATTACTCCACCATATGAAGTTGCTAGTCCAACAACATCGGTCATTTTAATATCTTGAGCATTGATTGTCATTATATGCTTTGATTTAATATGTCCTTCGCCATTTGCTACTGTTCCGTTATATGAACAAGAAGTTATTTGTAAGCCACTTGAAGTCCAACTTGCATTTAGTGCAGGCATTTTTCCTCCAATAAATCCTTCATTAATACATTCATTTCCAGCTTCAATTGTAGTCGAGGATAATTTCCTAACTTTAATCGGATAGTCTTTTTCAAGTTTTACTATAGTTGTGTCAATTTCGGGGTGTTGGATTACATTATTTAATTTAAGTTCTATTACAATGTCTGGCTGAACTATAAGCCAAACTTGGCAGTTTCTAAATCCAGTATTTGGTTTAAATGTATTGGTATTTAGAACGTGTTGAGCAGTTACTGCTAGGCTAGAACTAATAAAAAAAAAGCTACCACATATTCCACCCTCTACGTTTTCTTCTCCAATGTCGTTAAAAGATAATTTCAAAATAAGTCCAGTCATAGTCGTGTTGGTTTAAAATGTTGCATAACGTCTTGGTACTACAGCGGGTTTGGGACTAAATTAAGCCCATTCTTCGGATTTGCCAAATCATAACAAATACAAAACCAACTTTCCATTAAGCCAATTGCCCAAATCCGTTGTAGTAGCTGTTATGCATCGTATTTTTTATTTAATATTAGAGTTTTCAAAGGCCATTCATCAATATTTATAACAATTTTATTTTTCTCTAAATTGGCCAATATTTCATAAAAAACATTTTCAGATTTTAGAATTTCAGAAGCATGTTTCAAAGAATCCGTTGTTTGCATAAACTTAAAAAGATAAAAATTATCAATAGCTCCGTAATTCGATTCACGATTAATTTTTACGTGCAAGTATTGTTTAGTTTGTAAGTTTTCAAAATCACATGCATCACCGTGAAACCAATAAGTCCAATTTGTGTTCAAGCTACCTTTCCAAAGATTATTCTGCCTTGACATAAGTTTAGCAAAAGGAAAACGTTCGCTTAAATCTAGCTGATATTCGACTGCTAATAATTTTATCATTTCGTTTGCTGTTTTCTCAAACGATACAATAGTTTCAATTAGTAATTCTTCTTCAGATGTTTTCATTAATTCTGGTGATTAATATGATGCATAACGTCCCGCTACTACAGCGGGTTTGGGACTAAATTAAGCCCATTCCTCGGATTTGCCAAATCATTCAAATACAAAACCATCTTTCCATTTAGCCAATTGCCCAAATCCGTTGTAGTAGCTGTTAGCGGTAGGACTTTATTCGTTAGTAAATGCTTTAATCAGTGATTTTCTATATTCACTATCTTTCTCGAAAAATTCAATTGTTTTTTCGTTTGTGTTTATGTTAAAAAACAATTCGCAATAATCTTCTTCTTTATCGTTTTCACCATCTCTAAAAAACAATTTAAACTTATAGTAGCCTAACTTTTCAACTTCAACAATTGATTTGTTTAATGAAAATGCTGTTGGAGATAAAGTGCTATTAATAAATTTTTTATCCGTTGGAAATCCATAAAGTTTAGAAATAGCTTTTAAGAACTCATCACTTTCTTCACCAATTGAGGAAATTTTTATTGCGTTTCGAATGAAACCATTTTTTGCATCAAGACTTCCGTCACTATTTATTCCATTTGGCAAATTAGATTTAATCTCAAATTTTAATCCCACCACTTTTGACTTGGATAATCCTTTTGCGATATAAACATATGAGTCTTTTATTTTTTCTTCAGAAACTATTTTTAGAAAAACATCTTGAAAAACATCTTTCAAACCCTCTTCTTGTTCCGCAACTTTAGAGATTTCAGGAAGATTAATTGACGAAGGATTTGATGAATTATTACACCCGAAAAGTAGAGAAAATAGGCTCAAGATAATTATGTTTTTAAATTGTTTCATTTTAGTAGTTTTTCCTCTTAGTCTTACCGCTAACTAGTATATATGTATGACAAAATCATACAAAGCCACTCAGTTTTGGGCAGATATGTATGATAAACGTCGTGCTTTATTTTTAAATCAAATATATGATAATTCTTTATAATTCGTCAAAAGGACTCTTAATTTGTTGAATATTTTTAGTGCTTACATGTGTATAGATTTCAGTAGTTTTGCTGCTGCTATGACCTAATAATTCTTGTATATAACGCAGATCAGTTCCACTTTCTAATAAATGTGTGGCATAGCTGTGGCGCATCCAGTGGAGGGTTACTGGTTTTGTATTGCCAACTTTTTGTAGGGCTTGCTTCAAAACACTTTGCAAGCTCTGTTCTGAATACTTTTCTCCAGAATTTTGACCTTCAAACAGCCAAATGCTCGGTTTGTATATCATATAATATTCTCGAAGCATTTGTAATATTTTAGGTGATAAGGGCGAAATTCGGTCTTTTTTGCCTTTCGCTTGTCTAATAATAACGATTCCTCTCTTGGAATCAATGTCAGAAGGTTTTAAATTTAGAAGTTCACTTCGGCGCAAGCCACAACTATAAATCAATGAAAGCATTGTTTTGTGTTTGATGTTAGAATGTGCATTCAAAATCAATTTTATTTCTGCTTTGCTCAAAACGTTGGGTAAAATTTTTGACCTTTTGGGGCGATGAATCTTGTCAATTTCTATTTTGGTGTTGCGTACCGTAATGAAAAATAATTTCAAGGCATTGACGATTTGATTTTGATAGGAAGAAGAAAGGTTGTTTGTAAGAATATATTCGTTGTTGTAAATAAATACGTCTTCATTGGTAATTTCTGAAATGTTTTTTTCTCGATAAAATATCAAAAAAGATTTTAAAGCTTCAGAATACGTTTTGATAGTGTTCGGACTGTATCTCTTAGAAGAAAGCCATTGAACGAATTTTTTTATTTGCTCGAAACCCTCCTCTGAAGGAAAAGAATGAGAAAGAGGAACTAAACGAAATTTTACCCTGTTTTCAGTCGTATCAGGTAGATGCCAAACACCTAAAGTTTGACTCCAACGCGAACCTGTCAACTTTTTTATTCGAGTTATTAAGTCAGCATTTTTTTCAAAATAAACCGCAATTCTTTTTTCTTTTTTATGGATGATAATTTTAGCTTCCCAATTCATAAATATAAATTTCAGGTTGTGAAAGTAAGAAAAAAGCCTCAGTATTAAAAATACTTCCTTGGAATCAGCTTGCTCAAAAGGAAAAATTAATCAAAACACTCCATTAAAAGCAAATCTCCGTCGCGATGTGTTATGGTTACAATTCCGTCTTGTTCAACAGAATTACTGCTTCCGGTTCTGTAGCCCATTGTGAGCGTATCGTTGTTTAATTCGTATTTTAAATTGGTTGAAGAAATTCCGTTAACAACACCAATTGGAATTAACGAAATAGGTGTTTTTGCGGTATACCATTTTTCGAATTTTGTTGGCAGCAAGAATATTTTAGAATGATCGTCGAGAATTACAATTTTGAGTAAATATCTGTAGCGAACAATCTGCGTGAGGTTTGTAATCGTATGATCTGCACGTTTTCCTGTTGCCCAAACGACATTTGCAGCAGGAATTTTTCTTTCGATGAGATAATCAAAAGCTTTTTCTAAATCTGTTTTATCTTGATCGGGTGTATGAACGATTTCGATTGGAAATTGCGAAGTTTTATAAATTTCAGGATCAAAACCACGGTCAAAATCACCTAATAAAACATCTATTTTTATACCTAATTCAATTACTCTTTCTATAGCCGAATCTAAAACAACAACCAGTGGAGACCATTCTAGTAATTGTCCTAATAATTCAGGATCACAGGCTGCGCCATTTGCAATTATTAAAGCTGGTTCCTGATCGTCTCGGACTATATGATGTGATGACATAAGTGTTTTTTGAATGTGGTGCTAAGTTACAGCTACAATTTTAGATTTCTATTTTTTTGCCACAGATTTCACAGATTAATGGGATTAATCATTTTAATTCCTTTAATCTGTGGCAAAAAAAAACTAAAAATCAAGTAACCTTCTATGGTAATTTATCTGTCCTAAATGATAGGCTAAATGGGTAGAAAGATGAATTAAAAAGAAACCTGTTTTCATTTCTTTTTCAAAAACAATCTGCGGATAAATCTGTTCTAATTCTTTTTCGGTTAAAGAATCTAGAGCATTATTTACTACTAAAATCGTGTTTTCAATTTTCTGGATTAATTCTGTTTTTGAAACATCTTTTAATGAAAATTCTAAAGGACGATTTCGAATATAACCAGTTTTGCCAATTTCAGCGCCGATGTAGGTATTTAGATTTCCAATTAAATGAAGACATAGATTTCCTGCTGAATTGGAAATGTTCTTGTCAATTGCCCAAATTGAATTTTCATTTTTATAGGATTCAATTTCGATTTTTAGTTTGTTTAAATCTCGATTGAAAAGTGTTTTTAGAGTTTCTAGTACCATAATTAATTTCTGCTTTTTATAGGAATCCAGATTTCTTCTTCAGAGGATGGATCGTCTTTTTTATACTTTTCATTCATTACAGCAAAATGAGGTCTATTATCTACCGTATATTCAGAATTTGGAAGCCATTCTGCAAAAATATAATGATAGGTTTGATGAGCTTCTGTCGCTGGCCCTAAATGAAGAAAAACAGCATATAGACCATCAGGAATAATTAAAGTTTGCATTCCTTCTGGAATAGTTGAATAATCTGAAACTTCTACAGCAGCCCATTTTTGGAAACTGTCATTAGGGTCAAAATTATCAAAATGATTTTCTGCATAAACTTCTAAAGAATATAAATTGGCATTAATTGTATTTTTTATTTCTTTTCGATTTGGCATAAAACCATTCCATAATTGAAAAGTTTTATTCTCAATAAAAGACATTTCAATAAAATGTCCAAGGAGTTTTTTTTCGGTTAAGTTTCTAATGATAGGTTTCATAATTACTTAATTTTGTAATTTTCTGTACTGGTTTCACTTAGAGAGAAATAGCCTAACGGATAATTATCTTTATTGGTTACATTGATCATATTTCCTTTTACGGTTGCAGGAGGAGACTGAAATGGTCCTCCAACAGTGCTTCCTGCAATGCTGACCAAAATATTCATATAATTATAGTACTGTTTTGAAATCCCGTAATGTTTGATTTCAATTTCATTTCCAATTATTAAATCTTCATCGTCTGAAAGGCTAAAAAATTCATTGCCATTAAAAAATTTATCCTCGTCTACATAGAAAGTTGATTTAACTTTATTAGAGTATAAATATTTGTATAAATAAAAATTATCTGCATCGGCAGGATCAGTATAAAAAGCTTTTATTTCAATGTCTTTTCCAGTAAAACCGCCTTGATTATTTTGTTCTATGCGGGTAATGGGAGCTACTGATTTTAAAGTTTCTGTTCCGATATATCTACTTCCTCGGCTAATTACAGTTAACGTATATTGTTCATCGATAACGGGTGTAAAATTTATGCATGAATATTGGCCGGTCTTTTTAATTTCGATAAAATTAAATCTTTCCTTTTTACTATTTTCTATATAAATAATTGCTCCAGAAACGGTTGGAATTTTATTCTCAAAATAACCCGTTGTAGTTGTCAGCTTTATTGTCTGCTCATTTCCTGTTGTTCCTTTCTCCCAAGTAATAGCGGCTTCTATTACCAATTTTGGAGGAGCTGTATCTAAATCAACATCCACAACCTTTTCGCAGCTTGCGAAAAATAGAGATGTGAGAAGTACGATTAAAAAAACTAATTTATTCATAGGTGTGTTTTTAGTCTTTAAACTTATTTTTAGAATTTGAAATTATAACTAACAGCTGGAACAATTCCGAAAATTGATAGCTGAACAGCTTCATTCAAACCTGTGTCGGTATTTTGACGAAAATTGATTGAGGCTGCATTCATGCGATTGTAAAGGTTGTAAATACTAAATACCCATTCGCCTTTCCAATTTCTATCTTTATTTTTGCTTGGAGTTAAAGTTGCTGAAATATCCAAATGATGATAGGCAGGAAGTCTATTTTCATTTCGCAAACCGTAACTTGGCACAGTGATTCCTAAATATTCGTACTGCCCATTCGGATAAGTAACAGGCTGTCCTGACTGTAAAGCAAAGTTAGCACCAAATGACCATTTTTCGTTTAAATTATAAGCAGATGTAATGGCAAGATTATGAGTTTTATCATAAGCTGAAGCGTACCATTGACCATTATTAATTCCGATTTCTTCAGGAGTTCTTCCAGGAGTCTGCTGTTCAGATTTTGATAATGTATACGAAATCCATCCATTAAATTTGCCTTTGTTTTTCTTTATCATAAACTCTAAACCATAGGAACGCATGTGACCATTTAAAATAACTTGTTCAATGGCATTGTTGGCAATTAAATCGGCTCCATCGATATAATCTAATCTATTTTGGATTTTCTTATAATAGGTTTCTACTTCTAAAGAATAGGCATCATTATAAATATTTCTAAAGTATCCTAAGGCCACCTGATCTGCGAGTTGAGGTTTAATGTAATTATCACTCGGCATCCAGACATCTAGTGGAGTAGGAGATGAGGTGTTTGAAATTAACTGAAGATATTGCGCCATTCTGTTGTAACTTGCTTTTATAGATTGATCTTCATTTAATTGGTAAGAAAGAGAAAAACGAGGTTCAAAATTATTATAACTCTGAATGACTTTGTTTTGGCTGAAATACTTTGTTGAAGTTGGTGTTCCTTTTTCGTAAATCTGCATATCATTATTGAAAACAACCGCTTGATTATTATCATAATAATTAATAGTAGAAGCGCCTAATCTATAAAATAAGCTGTAACGCAAACCATAAGCAATGGTGATTTTTTTAGAAAGCTGACTTTCTGCATCTAAATAAATAGAAGGTTCAAAAGCATATTTTTTGTCTAATTGATCAGGATTTATGCCCGAATCTTCAGAAGTTGGTTTTATGGTTCCGGGATTAAAATCGTAATAAATACCGTTTACTCCATAATTTAGTTTCAGTTTATCTGAAAGATAATGCTTGAAATCGTATTTGATATTGTAGTTTTTGATTCCAGAATCCCAATTGAATCCCACAAAATCAAGATCTAGTCCGTAATAATAGTCACTGTAAATTAAAGAGAGATTGGAGAATAATTTATTAGAATACAAATGATTCCATCTTAGGTTTAAAGTTGAATTTCCGTACGTATTGGTAAAGCTTTTGTTTAAACTGAAAACGTCACGTCCAAAATAGCCTGATAAATATAAACTGTTATTATCATTGAGCTTATAGCTTAATTTGGTGTTTAAATCATAAAAATAGGCAGAGTTATTTTTGTTGTCTTCAGATAGTTTTAAAAAAAGATGGGCGTAAGAAGCTCGTCCGCCAATCAAAAAAGAACCTTTGTCTTTTACAATTGGGCCTTCAGCCAGTAAACGGCTTGAAATTAGTCCGATACCGCCATTCATATGGAAATCTTTACTGCTTCCGTCTTTTTGATAGATTTCTAAAACCGAAGAAGCTCTACCGCCATAACGCGCAGGAATTCCGCCTTTATATAATTTTAAATCTTTAATGGCATCGGGATTAAAAACAGAAAAGAATCCGAAAACGTGAGAAGAATTAAAGATAGTTGCTTCGTCTAAAAGAATGAGATTTTGGTCTGCACCGCCTCCGCGAACATTAAATCCAGAAGCACCTTCGCCCGCATTGGTTACACCAGGAAGTAACAAAATCGATTTTATAACGTCAACTTCTCCTAAAACAACCGGCATTTTCTTTATGGTTGAAATGGAGAGTTTATTCACGCTCATTTCTGGCGATTTGACATTTATTTTACCTTTATTTTCAGTAATAACAACTTCTTGCAGTTCTTCGCCACCTTCTTTAATTGAGAAATTGCTTTTTGTATCTTGATGTAAAGAAATATGTTTCTGAATGGTTTGATAGCCAACATAGCTGATTTCGATGTCGTATTCTCCTTTAGGAACAGAAAGGGAATAGAAACCATATTCGTTGGTTGTAGTTCCTATCTTTAGGGACGGAATAAAGATATTAACTCCAATTAAAGTTTCGTTGTTTTTGCTGTCACTGATTGTTCCACTTAAAGTGAATTTTTCCTGCGCAAATGAGGTGAAAATCGTAAGAATAAAAAGAAAAAATGTGCAGGTCTTTTTTGTAATCATTATATTGATTTTGATTTACATAGTTAACAAATTCTTACTACATATTCTTACGGAATTTTTGTTAAACATAAGTTAAGAAAAAAAAGGACAACTTTTAGAGTTGTCCTTTTACTTATTTAGAAATACAAAATGTATTCTGAATTATTTGATTTTAGCAACAATAGCGTTGAAAGTTTCGCTTGGACGCATTGCTTTACTTACCAATTCTGGTGTTGGTTGGTAGTAACCGCCAATGTTTTGAGGTTTACCTTGAGCACCAATTAATTCAGCATCGATTTTAGCTTCGTTAGCTTCAAATTCAGCTGCAATTGGAGTAAAGATCGCTTTTAATTCAGCATCTTTAGTTTGAGCAGCCAAAGCTTGAGCCCAGTAGAATGCTAAATAGAAGTGAGAACCACGGTTGTCAATCTGACCCACTTTACGAGCTGGAGATTTATCGTTTGCTAAGAATCTATCGTTTGCTTGGTCTAAAGTTTCAGATAAAACAATTGCTTTAGAATTATCTAAAGTTTGTCCTAAATGCTCTAATGAAGCACCAAGAGCTAAAAATTCTCCTAATGAATCCCAACGTAAGTATCCTTCTTCTGTAAATTGCTCAACGTGTTTAGGAGCAGAACCTCCAGCACCAGTTTCAAACAATCCACCACCATTCATTAAAGGAACGATAGAAAGCATTTTAGCAGAAGTTCCTAATTCTAAAATTGGGAATAAATCTGTTAAGTAGTCACGTAAAACGTTTCCTGTTACAGAAATAGTATCTAAACCTTTGATGATTCTGTCTAAAGTAAATTCAGTAGCAGCAATCGGGTTTAAAATACGGATATCTAAGTTTGTAGTATCGTAGTCTTTAAGATATTTTTGAACTTTTACGATCAATTCTCTATCGTGTGCTCTGTTTTCGTCTAACCAGAAAACCGCAGGAGTGCTAGATAAACGAGCTCTGTTTACAGCCAATTTAACCCAGTCTTGAATAGGAGCGTCTTTTGCCTGACACATTCTGAAAATGTCATTTGTTTCAACGTTTTGCTCCATTAAAACATTTCCGTTTGCATCAACAACACGTACAACTCCGTCAGCTTTCATTTGGAAAGTTTTGTCGTGAGATCCGTATTCTTCAGCTTTTTGAGCCATTAATCCAACGTTAGGAACACTTCCCATTGTTTTTGGATCAAAAGCACCGTGTTTTTTACAGAAATCGATTGTTGCAGTATAAACTCCAGCATAAGAGCGATCTGGAATAACAGCAAATGTATCTTGTGCTTTTCCTTCTTTGTTCCACATTTGTCCAGAAGTACGGATCATTGCTGGCATAGAAGCATCAACAATTACGTCAGATGGAACGTGTAAGTTTGTAATTCCTTTATCAGAATTAACCATTGCTAAAGCTGGACCGTTTGCGATTGCTTGATCGATAGCAGCTTCAACTTCTGCTTGCTCAGGTCTTCCAGCAATTTTAGCGTAGATATCACCTAAACCGTTTCTTGTATCAACATTTAATTCAGCGAATAAAGAAGCGTATTTTTTGAAAACATCTGCAAAATATACTTCAACGATAGCGCCAAAGATAATTGGATCAGAAACTTTCATCATTGTAGCTTTTAAGTGTACAGAAAGTAAAACTCCTGCAGCTTTTGCTTCAGCGATTACATCAGCAGCAAAAGCTTTTAATTTGCTTACGCTTAAAACTGAACTGTCGATAATTTCTCCAGCTTTTAATGGAGTACTTGCTTTAAGAACAGTTGTTGAACCATCTTTAGCAACAAATTCGATTTTTACATCATTTGCTTCATTTACAGTCAATGATTTTTCACTTCCGTAAAAATCACCGCCTGACATAGAAGCTACTTTAGTTTTTGAGTCAGCAGACCAAGCACCCATTGAGTGTGGATTTGCTTTTGCAAAGTTTTTAACTGCTCTTGGAGCTCTACGGTCAGAGTTTCCTTCACGTAAAACAGGGTTTACAGCAGAACCTAATACTTTTGCATATTTAGCTTTAATTTCCTTTTCAGCGTCGTTTTGAGGATCTTCTGGGAAATTTGGTACGTTGTATCCGTGCGATTGTAATTCAGCAATTGCCGCTTTTAATTGCGGTACAGATGCTGAAATGTTTGGTAATTTGATAATGTTTGCTTCTGGCTGAGTTGCTAATTGGCCTAATTCTGCCAAAGCATCTCCAGTTTTTTGAGCATCTGTCAAAGAATCTGGGAAGTTTGATAAAATTCTTCCTGCCAGCGAAATATCTCTGGTTTCGATTTCAATTCCAGCTGTTGCTGTAAAAGCTTGAACAATTGGTAACAAAGAGTACGTTGCCAATAAAGGCGCCTCATCAGTTAAGGTGTAAAAAATTTTTGATTTATTCATTTTCTTTTTTTTTTATAATCGTATCGTCAGGAGTTAACGATGTAAAAGATATATTCGGCTCAAAATGAGCGGAGCAAATATAATAAAATCACAACGAAAACGGTTGAGTTTTGAAGAGAAAAGATGAAATTAACAGATTGTTATTTCGAGCTCGTTAAATTGCTAAATCGATGATTTTGGTATTAAAAAATTACAGTTTTGTTAGTGTTGAAAATTGAACATAAAAAAAACTCGTTTCAAGCAGTATGAAACGAGTTTTTTATAACATTTAGATAAATGATTATCTTCTTTTATCTTTAATCTTAGCTTTTTTACCAGTAAGTTGTCTAAAGTAGAAAATTCTAGCTCTACGTACAGCACCTTTCTTGTTGATTTCAATTTTTTGTAAAGCTGGTAAGTTTACTGGGAAGATACGCTCAACACCAACAGATCCAGACATTTTACGAATAGTAAAAGTTTCTGTAACACCAGAACCTCTTCTTTGAATAACAACTCCTTTAAAAAACTGAGTTCTTGTTTTTTCACCCTCTTTAATTTCGTAGAAAACAGTGATTGTGTCTCCAGCTCCGAAATCTGGGAAATCTTTTTTAGCAACGAATTCGTCTTGAACGAATTTTAATAAATCTGCCATGATAATTTAAATTATGGTTTTTATATTAGAGCAACATTCACGGATCTCGCCAGAGGTTGGTCAAATTCGGGTGCAAATATAGTTTGAAAAAAATGAAATTCCAAGAAATAAAATTCTAAATTCTATTTTTTTAATTGTCTGATTATTTGTGGGTTAGTGTTTAGTCTCAATCACGGTTTGCGTTATTAAGACCGAGACTGTAAACTGAGACTATAAACTGAGACTATAAACTGTAAACTCACTTCGGCTGTTGCTGTGTAACACAATGAATCATTCCTCCGTTTGCATATAAATTGCGAACATCAATGCCAATTACTTTTCGAGTCGGATACAAACTTTGAATTAGCTGATTGGCTATAATATCGTTCGGATCATTATAATTCGGAACCAGAACAACAGTATTCCCAATATAAAAGTTTACATAAGAACCTTTGTACCCTAAGTTTTTACCGTAAGTTGTCACAACATTATTTTTAGACAATGGCAATTTTAAGAAAGTAAAATTTTTACCGTTTTTATCTTTCGAATTGTATAAAGTGCTAATGTCATTTTGAGGAACTTCCCAATATTGCAAATCATTTTCATTCATGGTTACAATGGTATTTTTATTTCCAAAACGAGCAAATCCATCAATATGCATATCAGTAATTTCCCTGCCAGCTTTGCCGTCTAGCCAAATAAAATGTGTTACGCCAAGATATTTTTTAAAATTCGATTCGGCCTGTTGCTGCGTCATTGAAGGGTTTCGATTTGAATTCAGAATCGAACTTTTGGTAGCCATTAAAGTGCCATTTCCGTCTATTTCTACAGCTCCACCTTCATTGATCATTGTTTTGTTTAAATCTAAAACCGTGATTTTTTGTTCTGCAGCGATTTCTGATGGAATTGTATTGCAATTTTGAAAAGCTGCTTTTTTGCCCCAACCATTAAATCCCCAATCTTGAATAACCAATTGATTGTTTTTGTCTTTTACATAAATTGGCCCATTATCTCTTCCCCAAACGTCATCGGTTTTATAAATTTTAAATTCTATAGAAGATAATGTAACTCCTGATTCTTGTAATAAAGCTTCAATTCGGCTTTTTTCGACAATGTCGTAGGCAATAATAAAAACTTTTTCACTTGTTATTAATGATTTAGTCATGGCAATCCATGTAGCATCTAAATCATTTCTATAATCAATTCCATATTGATATTGATGTGGCCATTGAAGCCAAGTTCCTTCATGCGGAGCCGATTCTTCTGGCATTGTATACATAACTTCGGTATTTTCTATTTTATCTGCAATTGTATTCATTTCATCTCCTTGACAAGAAGAGATTAGAGGAATTAATAATAATGTTAAAAAAAGCTTTTCCATCTTAGTTGTTTTATTTTTAAATGTTTAATGCCATTTTTTATCGATAATTTGACAAGACAAAAGTATTTCTAAATAGTAATTGCGAAGTTGTCCAAAATGGACAATTTAAATAAGAGGAATATAAATAGCTGTAAGATAATCGGCTGGCGTTTTGCAATTTGAATCGTTTTTGATATACTGTTCAATAACTGGTAAATGAGATATTTCAAAATCATTACTAAGAAACCATCCACCAAAAATTTGCTGATAAGTTTCTTCTAGGGTTTCATAAGATCCGTGATGAAGAAAACGCGCATATCTACCTCCAAAAAGTTTTTTTGTTGGAAGATTTCTAATAATGGCTTCAGTAACAATGCAAGCTTCATAAGTGCATTTCGATTTCTCGGTAATTAAAATATCGTCTGTAATAATACCGAAGAAATCGGAAATAGGCTCGGCTATTTCATTTTCTAATAAAGAATCCCAAAGATTTTCTATTTCAGGATTAATGTATGAGGTTTTACAGCTGGAATAATAAGCTGTTATTTCGGGAACAAAAACAATTTCGGGTTCTAAAATACAAACAATATGTTCTTCGCTTTTGGGATAATCATTTAGCAGCAATTCTTTTTGATTTCGTGCCGCAGAAGGAGAAGATTTAAAATGTTTTTTAAAAGTTTTGGAAAAAGACTGTACATCAGCAAAACCAACCTCAAGAGCAATATCAGAGATTTGTTCATTAGAATATAAAAGCTTTTTATATCCGTTTTCTACTTTCAGCCGAGTCTGGTAGGCGCCAATGGTTTCTTGAAACAAAGAATAAAAAACGCGCTGTAAATTTCTGTAAGAGTAACTAGAAATATCTTCAAGAGCACTTATTGAGATAATTTGATTGTAATTTGTCTCAATATAATTGCGAGTATTATAAATGCGTTTTAGATTCATTTTTTTCTAGTTTTCATTTTCACTTTTATCAGACTGAATATTGCGACTGAAAACTGAACACTTTTCTAATGACCTTCCAATAAATCTGGACGTCTATTTTTAGTGTGTTCGTATGCCTTGTCTTCACGCCATTTGTCAATTTTAGCCGCATGACCGCTGGTTAAAACCTCTGGAACTTTCCATCCTTTATAGTCTGCAGGTCTTGTGTATATTGGGCCTGAAAGCAAGTTGTCTTGAAAACTATCTGTTAATGCTGAGGTTTCGTCGCTTAAAACACCAGGAATTAATCGAATTAAGGCGTCTGATAAAACTATTGCGCCCAATTCTCCTCCAGACAAAACGTAATCGCCAATTGAGATTTCTTTTGTAATGAAATGATCTCTAACTCTTTGATCAACACCTTTATAATGTCCGCACAAAATGATAATGTTTTCGTACATAGACATTTTATTTGCCATTTTCTGATTTAAAGTTTCACCATCAGGAGACATATAAATCACCTCGTCATATTCACGCTGACTTTTCAAATGTGTAATGCAGTCATCTATAGGCTGAATTGTCATTACCATTCCCGCACCTCCGCCAAAAGGATAATCGTCTACACTTTTCTGTCTGTTTGTGCTATAATCACGAAGATTGTGAAAATGGACTTCGACTAAACCTTTATCAATGGCGCGTTTCATAATTGAAGCCTCAAACGGACTTCTTAATAATTCAGGTAAGAGAGTAATAATGTCAATTCGCATCTTTATTCGATAATTTTCTTGTCGGCAAAGATACAAATAATGCTAATGAGTCATTTGCTAATAATTATATAACATACCTATTAAATTATGTAAAAGTTAATTTCGTAACTTTATTTATCATTATATTCCTAATTGTCAGTTTATAACGACCAAAAACCAAACATAAATTCAAACGCTTATTATGAAAAAAACAATAGTAATGTCCGCATTTCTTGCACTCTTTATATTCTCCTGTGCAAGTACCAACTCAACTACAGTCGCTGTGGGGGAAGCTAAAACTAAAGTGCTAAAAAAACTGGGAAATCCAGTAAGAACTTTAGATAATAATCAAAATGGAGAAATTCTTGTTTATGCCGATCAGATTTTTGACAGAGAAAACTCCGATGGATCAAAAATTGCTGGACCAAATTATTGGCGCTACAATTATGTCTATATAAGTAAAGAAGGCAAAGTCATCTCGACACATCAGGAAAAACAAAATTATCCGCCACAAGCAATTGATTCGCAGAAAATGCAGGGAATGAATTTGTTGACCTCGAAATAATTTTTCTAGAAATATCTTTAAGCAATTCATATTTTATAATTAATTTTAAAAAATACGAATTGCTTATTTTAATGACTTCAACAAAAATAAAAATATTTGCCATATCGGGCAGTACCAGAAATAATTCCAGCAACTTCAAAATTTTGAAATACATTTCAAATTACTTAAAACCTGAATTTGAAATAGATTTTTTTGAAGATTTAGAGCGTCTTCCACATTTTAATCCAGATTTGGATATTGATAATCCTCCGCAAGAAATCGCAACATTTAGAAATAAAATTATAAATGCTGATGGAATTATCATTTGCACGCCCGAATATGTGTTCAGTCTTCCCGGAAGTTTAAAAAATGCCTTAGAATGGTGTGTGTCAACTACTATTTTTTCAAACAAAAAAACGGGTCTTATTACAGCTTCAGCTTCTGGCGAAATGGGGCACGAACAGCTTTTGTTAGTAATGAAAACACTCGAAGCTAAATTTGATGATGCAACACAGCTTTTAATTCAGGGAGTACGCGGAAAAGTTAATGCTGAAGGCGAAATCACATCAGAACAAACCGCAGAAGCACTTCAAAATTTTGCAAAAAACTTTAAGAATCAATTTTTATAATATATTTACTTTCTGAAATTTAAATCATTAACATGATTAGCAGAAGAAACTTTATCGTAACCACAGGGCTTGCTGCAACAGCAGTTTTAGCTTCACCATCATTTGCACTTTCTATGAATAAAAAAGAAATAGGTTTACAGCTGTATACGCTTCGTGATGAACTTCCTAAAGATGTAAAAGGAACTTTAGAAAAAGTAGCAAAAGCGGGATATACGACCGTTGAAACATACGGTTTTTCTATAAAAGATCAGTTTTGGGGATTAACGCCAAAGGAACTTAAAAAGATCTTAGATGATAATGGATTGAAAGCAGTCAGTGGTCATTACAATCTAGGAAGCTTTTTGTATGATGGAAATACGGAGGAATTAATTGCTTCAATTGAAGCAGCAAAGATTCTAAAAAGTGAATTTTTGACTATTCCGTGGGTCGATGAACCTTTTAGGAGAAATATAGAAGATTATAAAAAGATTGCGGCTCGTGTAAATGAAGCTGCAAAAATGTGCAAAAAAGCAGGCTTAAAACTGGCTTATCATAATCATGATTTTGAGTTTCAAAAACATGATGGAGTTACAGGTTATGAGATTTTATTAAACGAAACCGACAAAGATCTGGTTTATTTTGAATTAGATTTATACTGGGTAGTTCATTCTGGAAATGATCCCTTAACATTATTCAAAGAAAATCCAGGACGTTTTAAAATGTGGCACGTAAAAGATAAGGATAAAAAGAACAACGATTTGAATACGGAAATTGGTTCTGGAACAATCGATTTTAAACCTATTTTTAAAGAAGCCAAACAATCTGGAATGATTCATTTTTTTGTAGAACAGGAGAATAATTTTGCTTCTGATTCTTATGATTCGATTAAAAAGAGCTGTGATTTTATTTCAAAGAATTTACTGTAATTCATATTTATGAAGAAACTTCTTTTGCTGTTATTTGTGATTTTTATGTCTTGTCAATCTGATAAAAAAGAAAAGATCAATTTAAAAACAGAATCAGTTCCGCAGCAAATCTTGCCGCCTCAATCTTATTTCTTAGATATTAAAGTTAATGATGTTAAGCTTGGGAAGCCTGGCTTTGGAGATTGGTTGTTTTCTCATAAAGAAAACGGACAGAGTTTTGAGCAATTTGTCCGAACTAAACATGTTGTTCCAACGAAAGAAGAAAATATTATTTATTTGCAACCTATAGGAAAGTTTAATTCGTTGCAGGTGAAACAAATCGGATTAGTTCGTCAGTATTTGCAAATATTCTTTCAGCTAGAAACCAAAGTTTTAAAAGATGTTTCAAATGATATTATTCCGAATAATGCCAGAAGAATTGGGGATGTTGGACAGGAACAATTTTTAGCGGGATATATTTTAACCGACGTTTTAAAAGAAGAAAAGCCAAATAAAGGAGTTGCTCTAATGGCAATAACTGAAAAAGATTTGTATCCAAAACCCGAATGGAATTATGTTTTTGGTTTAGCATCATATAGAGATAAAATCGCAGTAAGTTCTATGTATAGAATGCAAAAAGAAGCCGATTTTAATTTAGCTTTAGAACGATTGTTGAAAATTTGTTCACACGAAATAGGGCATATGTTTGGTTTGCATCATTGCATTGAAGCAAATTGCGTTATGAACGGAACAAATAGCATGGTAGAAACAGATAGACATTCCGTTAGATTGTGTTCTCTTTGTCAAAGAAAACTAAATTCAGGATTTAAATATGATAATTTAAAAAGGCTAAAAGAGCTTGGAGAATTCTTTCAAAAGAATAATTTAAATGAAGGATTGGAGTTAATGAAAAAAGATTTTGAAAAAATTAAAAATAAATAGGAATGAGTACTAGCAAAGAATTTATAAAAGGAGACGAAATCGAGTGGGAAGTAGTCGGTGAAGGAATCAAGCGCAAGATTTTGGCTTTTGACGAAAGAGTGATGCTTGTAAATGTATATTTTGAGAAAGGCGGAATTGGTACTTTACACGATCATTATCATTCGCAAGTTACTTATATCGCAAGCGGAAAGTTTGATGTCACAATTAGCGGTGTAACGCAGACTTTAAAAGAAGGAGATAGTTTTTATATTCCGCCACACGCTGTGCATGGTGTTGTCTGTTTGGAGGAGGGGATGCTTACAGATGTCTTTAGCCCTGCAAGAGAAGACTTTTTAAACTATTAAAAACTTAATAAAAAATAACTATATAAGTGATTTAAGAAAATTTAAGTTTGGCTGTAAGTTTCACCAAGATATTTTAAAATGAACTTATATCACTTATATGGTTAAAAAAAAACTTAAAAATTATATTTTTTTTAAAGTTTTGCTAAAGATTAGAGTGGTATTTTTGCAGCATGAATTTATCTAAAACTAATGTACTGTTTATGGCAGTTTGCACTGGTCTTATAGTTGCAAATCTTTATTACTGCCAGCCCTTAATTGTTTTAATTGCCAACGAATTTAAAATTCCTGAAGCTAGCGCCGGAACGATAACGTACTTAACTCAGGCAGGTTACGCTATAGGATTGTTTTTTATGGTGCCGCTTGGTGATAAAATAGAACGAAAAAGGCAAATTTTAATGACCACTTTTGCTACTGTAATTGCCTTACTGATTGCAGCAACAGCAAAGAGTTTTCTTGTTTTACAAATCGCTTCATTGCTAATCGGAATCACCTCGATTGTGCCACAGCTTATCTTGCCTTTGGCAGCTTCTTTGAGCGCGCCTGAACAAAGAGGAAAAGTTGTTGGAACGATTATGAGCGGACTTTTAGTCGGAATTTTGCTTTCGCGAACTTTAAGCGGTTTTATCGGCCAAGTGTTAGGCTGGAGATCGATGTTTTACATCGCTGCTGGAATCTGTCTTTTGATCTTTTTTGTAATTCAAAGCAAATTTCCATACAATAAACCACAGTTTCAGGGGACTTACGGACAATTAATTAAGTCTTTATTTACGCTTATAAAAACACAGCCTGTTTTGCGCGAAGCAACAGCAATCAATGTTTTCAGTTTTGCTCAGTTTGGAGCATTTTGGACTACAATGGTGCTTTTGCTTTCTGGTAAACCATTCGATTTTAATAGTGCAACAATCGGTTTGTTTGGTATTGTTGGTGCATCTGGAGCTTTAGCAGCGCCTCTTGTTGGGAAATTAGGAGATAAAGGGAATTCAAGAATTGCAGTTGGTTATGGCTGTTTATTGGTCTTGATAAGTTTTATAGTATTTTATTTTGCTATTGAAAGTGTAATTGGAATCGCAATAGGAATTGTGTTTATTGACATCGGAATTCAAGGTGTTCACATTTCTAATCAAACAAGAGTATATTCTTTATTGCCAGAAGCAAGAAACAGATTAAATACCGTATTTATGTCGCTTACCTTTTTAGGAACAGCAGCGGGATCGGCATACGGTTTATTGTTATGGAAAATGGGCGGATGGCCATATGTGACAATTGGCTGTATGGTCCTATCATTATTGTCATTAACGATTTATGGATTTACATATAAATCAAAGTCTAAAAAAGCAAAAGCTCAAATTGATTAAAAAATTAATTTGTAAATTTGCGTTCAAATTAAAAATAACAACATGGAAAACGGAATATACGCTAAATTCAATACTAGCAAAGGTTCAATTTTAGTAAAATTGACACATGATTTGACACCGGGAACTGTAGGAAACTTTGTTGCTCTTGCAGAAGGAAATATGGAGAATAAAGTGAAACCTCAAGGACAAAAATTCTATGACGGATTAACTTTTCACAGAGTAATTGCAGATTTCATGATTCAAGGTGGTTGTCCAAAAGGAACTGGAACTGGAGATCCAGGTTATAAATTTGACGATGAATTTCACCCAAGTTTAAAACACGATCGTCCAGGAGTTTTATCTATGGCAAACTCTGGTCCTGGAAGTAATGGTTCTCAATTCTTTATTACTCACGTTCCAACTCCTTGGTTAGATAATAAACACACTGTTTTTGGACACGTTATTGAAGGACAAGATATTGTTGATGCTGTTGCTCAAGGTGATAATTTAGATTCTGTTGAAATCATCAGAGTTGGAGATGAAGCTCAAAAATGGAATGCAATTGAAGCTTTTATTGGTTTAAAAGGTGCTCGTCTTAAAAGAGAAGCAGCTTTAAAAGCGGAATCTGAAGCAAAAATGGAACAATTAGCTGCTGGTTTTGATAAAACAGAAAGCGGTTTACGTTATAAAATGATCCAAAAAGGTGAAGGTAAAAAAGCTGAAGCTGGAAAAACAGTTTCTGTTCACTACGAAGGATCTTTAGAAAACGGAAAAGTATTTGATTCTTCTTACCCACGTAAAAAACCAATCGAATTCAAATTAGGAATTGGGCAAGTTATTGAAGGATGGGACGAAGGTATTGCTTTATTGCAAGTTGGAGACAAAGCTCGTTTTGTAATTCCGTCTGATTTAGCTTACGGTCCGTCTGGTGCAGGAGGAGTTATCCCGCCAAACGCAACTTTGATTTTTGACGTTGAATTAATGGACGTAAAATAAGAGTTTACAAACAATTTAGTATTGTTTTAAATAATAATCCCATATGCCACAGCGTATGGGATTTTTTTATATTTACTTGAATTAAAAAACAAGACCAAGAAATGAAAAAAACAATCTTAAGTTTAATGGCTATCATGTTGCTTGCAGCAGCATGTGGTACGAAAAAAACGGCTGTTGCAGAAACTCCTGCTGCAGGAAAAGAAACAAAAGCTACAGAATTAACTCCTGCATTGGCTGAAGGCAAAAACCTGTATGAAAACAATTGTGCTAAATGCCATAAGTTGTTTGAACCTAAAAAATTCACAAAAGAAGAATGGACTCCGATTTTGGTGAAAATGGGTAAAAAAGCAAAATTAGATGATACTCAAATGGCTTCAATTACAAATTATATTGATTCGCAATTGTAATTTGAATTTTAAGAAGAAGTATAAAAAAAACTGTTCAATCGAACAGTTTTTTTTATTTTCAAATAGATATAAAAAAAACACCGTCACAGAATGAGGTGTTTTAAAATTTAAGAATGATGTACAGCCGAATTGTCTACAGCTATTACTTTTAAAGTTTTGATGCCAGCAGGTAATTCCCAATCCACTTCGTCATTTTCTTTAAAACCAATAATAGCCACACTTAAAGGCGCTAGAATTGATATTTTAGATTGTTTTACATCTGCGGCAGAGGGTAAAACGATTTGAATTTTCATTTGTTTCTTTGCTTTTACATCTTCTATCGTTACAAATGAATTGATTCGAATTACCGAACTATCCAATTCGCTTTCTTTACTAATTACAGCGCGATCTAATTCTTGCGAAAGCTGATTGGCTTCTTTAGTATTTGTTGAGTTTTTACTTTTTAAAATCAATTCTCTTAAAAATTGATAATCTGATTTACAGAAAGTGGGTGTTGGTTTCATATCTATATTGAATTTATTGTTATAAAATTTTAACTGATTTTTTCTTCTTTGAGTAATTTACAAACGAAAAATTTCAGAGCCTTAAAAAAGACAGAATCGAAATGTTTAATCTGAAAAACAAAAAAATATCTGATCAAAAATTGATTTTTGTCAAATAAGTAAATGCTTAAGCTGATGTAAATCCTCCGTCAAAAAGAAGAAAAGTGAAGTAGACGGAGGCCTAAAAAATAAAGGCCTTATTATGTGAAATAATTACAGCAGGTAGTGGTTTTGCTAGGCAAAACGACTTTATAGAAGCTGTAAATGGTGTTTTATTTCCCATAAGGAGGATTAAATTGATTTACAAAGATACGTAATCTTTTTGAATTTAGTGAGGTTTTACTTCCATTTAATGCCACAACCTAAACTTGGCTTTTGTGGTTCTTTTAAACTTCTGTTGTAAATTAAGGCATCTATAGCGCCTCTCAGATCGCTTCCGCTAAGTGGAATTCCGTTGCCTGGTCTCGAATCATCTAGTTGACCGCGATAAAATAATTTATCTTGATTATCAAACAAGTAAAAGTCTGGCGTGCAGGCAGCCTGATATGCTTTTGCCGTTTCTTGGCTTTCATCATACAAGTACGGAAAATCTATTTTGTTTTCCATTGCAAATTCAGTCATTAATTCTGGGCTATCTTGTGGATATTTAACAACGTCATTGCTTGAAATAGCGATTACTCCTAATCCTTGAACGCGATAATCATTCGCAATCATTACAATTTCGCTTATTACGTGATGCACAAACGGACAATGGTTGCAAATAAACATTACCAAAGTACCTTTCGAACCTTTTAAATCTTCAAAAGAAAAACTATTGTTCGAGTTGGTATCTTTTAAATAAAAATCAGGTGCAGCTGTTCCTAAAGGAAGCATTGTTGATTCAGTTCGTGCCATTTTATTCGAAATTTGATTTTCAAAAGTAGCTTTAAAAATCTGTAAATAAAAGAGCACAAGAATAAAAAGTATCCAAAGAAAGCAGTTAGCTACAACAGCTTGCTTCTTTGGATACTTTTTTAAGTTTTATGAATTCAAAAATTCCAGTAAATTTTCATTTAATTTGTCTCTATCTGTATAAAAGAGACCATGAGGTGCGCCTTCATATTCGATATAAGTATTATTTGCAATTGATTTTGCTGCTTTTCTTGAAGTAAGGTCGATTGGAACAATTTTATCGTCGTCACCATGAATAATCAGAGTTGGAACTTTTATAAAATCTAATTCATCTCTAAAATCAGTATAAGAAAAAGATTCGGCGCATTTTAAAGTAGCTCTTGGAGAAGCCACTGAACATAAAGCTCTGTAATATTCTAATAAAGGAGTGCTTAAAGGTTTGTTGATAATATTGACTCCAAAAAACGTTTTTCCGAAATTATCAATAAACCCTATTCTGTCTTCTTTTATTGCTGCGGCAGTATTTTCGCTTTTTTCTTTTGGATGTCCGTCAGGATTATCGTGAGTTTTTAGCAGAAAAGGAATAATCGACGAAATCAAAGCTGCTTTGGTAACGCCTTTTCCGCCATGACGACTGAAATAACGAACTACTTCGCCACCGCCCATTGAGAAACCAACAAGAGTTACATTTTCTAACTCTAATTGCTCAATAATTTCTTTAAGATCATCAGTCAAAGTATCGTAATCATAGCCATCCCAAGGCTGAGAAGATTTTCCGAACCCGCGTCGGTCGTAAGCGATAACTCTATAATTATTTTGGACAAGATGGTCTATTTGATATTCCCACATTTCATTCGAAAGTGGCCAGCCATGAATTAAGATAACGGGTTTTCCCTGACCATAATCCTTTACATAAAGCCTTACGTTTTGAGCAGTTTCTATATATTTATCAGTATGAACCTGTTTTAAATTAGATTCAAAATCTTTAATTGACATGCATGCATTTGGTTCAGTATGTTCCATGTTATATCTTTTTACGTGAGTGTTTTCTTTTATCTTCTCGTAAAATTAGATTTAAGAAAAAGAAATTGGTTATAGAATTAGGTGCATTAATTACAAAATTTATAGGTTTGTAAATAATACAATTAAAAATGGATTTAACCTGGAACGAATTTGAGCGCACCGATATGCGCGTTGGAACTATTGTTGAAGTCAATGATTTTCCTGAAGCAAGAAAACCTGCGTACCAATTAACGATAGATTTTGGTTCGGAAATAGGAATTAGAAAATCATCGGCACAAATTACTAAGAGATATCAGAAAGAAGATTTAGTAAATCGTCAGATAGTTGCAGTTGTGAATTTTCCAAGAAAACAAATCGGAAAGTTCATGAGTGAGTGCCTTGTCTTAGGTGCTGTAGGCGAGGCGGGAGATGTTATTTTATTGGCTCCTGATTTTAAGATTCCTAATGGACTACGTATTGGATAGTTTTAATCCTTAGTTTTAATCCTTAGTTTTAACCGCAAAGACCGCAAAGGCTTACGCAAGATTCGCAAAGTTAATAGCGCAAAGCTTTGTGAACTTTAATTGATAAAGACTTCGCATAAAGCTTGCGTTCTTTGCGTAGATCTTTGCGCTCTTTGCGGTTAAATTAAAGGTTTGTCTTTTTAATTAACTTCTGTAGTATCTCCTGTCCTTCCTCCCAATATTTTAAATCAGAATCAGAATTGATGTGGCCTTGCTGACCGATGTTTACAAAATCGCTTCCCCATTTTTCAGCGAAGAGTTTTTTTCTTTCAAAAGAAGCATAAGGATCATTTTCGCTTGCTACAACTACAGATGGAAAAGGTAATTTATAAAGCGGAATAGGCGAGAAGTTTCTCGTGCATTCTGGCGTATGTTGAGGTGAATCTACATCAGCAGGAGCGACCAAAAAAGCGCCAATAATATTGGGATTGTTGTATTTTTCAGCCCAATGCAGAACCAACGAAACCGCCAAACTATGCGCTACTAAAATAGTTGGTTTGTTAAGTTTTGAAATATTCTCATTTAATCTTTCAAGCCATTCTTCGCGAACAGGTTCGTCCCAGTTGTCTTGTACAACACGAATTGAGTTTTCGAATTTCTTATGCCAAAAGGTTTGCCAGTGTTTTTCTCCAGAATCTCCAAGTCCTGGTATAATTAATAATTGTGTCTCCATTGCCGTGGAATTTTTATTTAGTGATTATTTTTTATGTTCTTTTAAAATTCGGTTTACTTCATTGACTAAAAGCGGAAAGCCAGGTTCTGTCATTCCATGTCCGTAACCGTCTAATTCATATAATTTAGTTTGTGTATGTCCAACCAGTTTCATCATTCTGGCCATGTATGCGTTTTCTTCGTAACGTCCAAGCATTTCTAATTCGCGATCTCCAGTAATTAGTAACATTGGTGGGGCATCGGCACGAACATGGTATAAAGGAGCAAATTGGTCAATTGTAGGCTGTTTTTCCGGAATGCCGTTTTCTCGTCTAATCTCAAAATGCGTAATGCATTGTCCGCTAAACGGAATAAGGCCAGCAATCTGATTGGCATCAATGTTTTCTTTTTGAAGATATTTTTTATCCAGACCAATCATCATTCCTAAATATCCTCCAGCAGAGTGTCCAGAAACAAAAATTAAAGATTTATCCCCACCATAATTTGCAATATTATTGAAAGTCCATGCAACCGCTGCGGCTGCATCTTCAATTGCTTTTTCAGCTTTCGCTTTTGGAGATAATCTGTAATTAACACCAATAATAGCAAAACCTTTGTTTTTTAAAGCTTCAGGAATTTCTTTGTTTCCGCCAGTTAATCCGCCGCCGTGAAACCAGACGATTGTGGCAAATCCAGTTTTATTTTTTGGATAATAAATATCTAGAACACATCTTTCGTTGATGTACTTATCGGCTTTGTTTACAGCTGCACTGTAATATTGAATGTTGCTTTTTGTTTCGTATTCTAAATTTTGGGCAGATAGCGAAATTCCGTAAAGGAAGAAACTTAGCAGAATAATTAATTTTTTCATTAGAAGTAAAATGTAATTTGTAAAATTGTTAGAAGTAAAAGGTGCATGAATCGTACGTCTCACATTTTACAATTCACATCTCGAAACATAAATATATAAAAAAAGTCCAAAATGCATAACAAATTGGACTTCTACTTTATGTAGATGATTTTGGATTTAAATATCATCAAAATCAATATCTGTAAAACTAGATCTTTGGCTTTCACTCTTTTCAGAGCTGTATTCTTTTTTAAAATCTTTTTGGTGTCTTTCAGAAATTACTTCTTCGCCTTTGTGGTTTAAAACATAAGAAGTCATTTCTTCTAATATTTCAGAGAAAGCACTAAAATCTTCTTTGTATAAGTAGATTTTGTGTTTTTTGAAGTGAAAAGAACCATCTTCTTCAGTAAATTTTTTGCTTTCTGTAATCGTGATATAATAATCATCAGCTTTGGTAGCTCTCACATCAAAGAAATAAGTTCTTCTTCCTGCGCGTAATACTTTAGAAAAAATCTCTTCTTTTTCTAACATGTCATTTTCTCTCATAATACGTTCTATCATTTTTGGAATTAATAGTACTCAAAAATCATAAAAAATTATCTATTACGCAACAATTAAAGTAATTCTTTTTCCGAAAGTTGTTTTAAATATAACGATGCATAATAACCTTCTTGATTTATTAATTGATTATGAGAACCTTGTTGAATTATCTTACCATCTTCAAGTATAATAATTTTATCTGCATTCTTAGCAGATGATACTCGATGACTTACAATTATGGTTGTTTTGTCTTTAGAAATTTCGAATAAATTATTCAAAATCATTTCTTCGGTTTCAGTATCAACAGCAGACAAACAATCGTCAAAAAGTAAAATTGCAGGGTTTTTAATAATGGCTCTCGCAATAGAAACACGCTGTTTTTGTCCGCCCGAAAGTGTAATTCCTCTTTCGCCTAAAACAGTGTCGTACTGTTTGTTAAAGGCGATAATATTGTCGTGAACGACTGCATTTTTAGCAGCTTCGATTACCTCTTCGTCAGTTGCATTTTGATTTCCGAATTTGATATTGTTCTTAATCGTATCCGAAAATAAGAAAGCATCCTGAGGTACGATTCCAATATTATTTCGAAGATCATTTAAGTTTAAAGTACTGATTTCGTTTCCGTCAATTTTAACTTCACCTTCTGTGACATCATACAATCTCGAAATCAAAGAAAGAATAGTCGATTTTCCAGAGCCTGTTTTTCCGAGGATGGCCAATGTTTCCCCTTTTTTTACTGTAAAAGAAACATTTTTTAAAGCTTCGATGTTGGTATCATCATAAGTGAAAGACACATTTTCGAAAGAGATGTTTCCTTGGATTTCTGAAGTGTTTTCGTTGTTGTTTTTAATTTCTGGTTCAATTTTCAAGAATTCATTCAAGCGTTTTTGAGAAGCTTCCGCTTCCTGAACCATAGAAGAAACCCATCCTAAAGAAGCAACTGGCCAAGTTAGCATGTTTACATATAGAATAAATTCTGCGATGGTTCCAATATTAGGAATGCTTCCATTAATATACATTACACCTCCAAAATATATTACAACCAAATTACTGATTCCGATAAGGGCGATCATTAAAGGCCCAAATAAAGATTGCACTCTTGCTAGACTCAAACTTTTACGTTTGCTTTCTTCGGCCAAATCAATCATATTATTTTGATGCTGATTTTCCAAAGAATACGCTTTTATAACTCGAATTCCTGAAAATATTTCTTGTGTAAAACTCGAAACTTTAGAAAGGTATTGTTGGAAAGTAGTGCTTCGTTTATTGATTTCTGAACTTAATTTAAAAATGCAATACGAAAGAATAGGCAAAGGCAGTATAGTATATAAGGTAAGAAGCGGCGATACATTATACATATATAATATGACAATAGCGAAACGGATAGCTGTATTTATAGTATACATTACTGCTGGCCCAACATACATACGAACTTTTGAAACGTCTTCGCTAATACGGTTCATCAAATCTCCAGTTCTATTTTGTTTGTAGAAATTTTGCGAAAGATTCTCATATTGTCTAAAAACTTCATTTTTTAAATCAAATTCAATATGGCGAGACATTACAATTAAGGTCTGACGCATTAAAAAGGTTAAAAATCCAGCTACAATGGTTGTTCCAATAATAAGTAGCACATTATGAATGAGATCCTGACGAAAAGTTGCGATTACTATTTCCGATTTTTGCTCTGCAGTAGATAATTTGTCAAAATTCTCTATAGCGTTTAAAGACTTGCTGATCAGTTTTGGAGTAAATAGAGAAAATATTTGTGCGATTATGGTGATTAAAATACCAAGCGAGAAACTGTATTTATATTTAATGAAATATTTGTTTAAATAGCTTAATTCTTTCATTTTTTTAAGAAATATGATATTGAATTGTTTTGGATTTAAGAATTATTGTTAAATAAAATTATAATAATTTGCGATTTAATCAAAACAATTAGATTGTAATATTGTTATTTTAAAGATAAAAAATTAGCACATGTGTATTTTTTAATTATGTTTGAGTTGTCTTTTTGACGAATTCATAATTTTAACCTAATTAATACTAGCGCTATGGATGCAACTTTCGCAACTGGAAAGGAACTTCAAAAAATGGATCCTGTTTTTGGTCAATTATCTTTTGACGATCACGAACAAATTGTATTTTGCAATGACAAAGATACAGGTTTAAAAGCAATTATTGGTATTCATAATTCGGTTATGGGGCCAGCTTTGGGAGGAACCAGAATGTGGAATTATAACACAGAATGGGAAGCTTTAAACGATGTTTTACGTCTTTCAAGAGGTATGACGTTTAAATCTGCTATTACTGGACTTAATATTGGTGGAGGTAAAGCCGTTATTATTGGCGATGCTAAAACTCAGAAAACGCCTGAATTAATGCGTAAGTTTGGTGAATTCGTTCACTCATTAAGCGGAAGATATATTACTGCTGAGGATGTCGGAATGGAAACTAAAGACATGGACACGGTAAGAGATGTAACGCCTTATGTTACTGGTATTTCTGAAGAAAGAGGTGGTTCTGGAAACCCTTCTCCTGTTACTGCTTACGGAGTTTACTTAGGTATGAAAGCTGCTGCTAAAAGTCAGTTTGGAACTGATGTTTTAGAAGGTAAAAAAGTTTTAGTACAAGGAATTGGGCACGTGGGTGAAACTTTGGTTGATTATTTAACTAAAGAAGGAGCGCAGGTTACTATTACCGATATTAACGAAGAAAAATTATATCAAGTTGCTTCAAAATACAATGCTGCAATTTATACTGGAGAAGATTTGTATACTGCAGATGTTGATATCTACGCACCGTGTGCAATGGGAGCAACAATTAATGATGCTACAGTAGACAAAATTAAAGCTAAAGTTATTGCTGGTGCAGCAAACAATCAATTAGCAGATGAGAATGTTCATGGCGCGAGATTACAAGAAAGAGGAATTTTATATGCTCCAGATTTCTTGATCAACGCTGGTGGAATTATCAATGTTTATGCTGAGTTAGCTAACTACGGTAAAGCTGAAATCATGAGCAAAACAGAAAACATCTATAATACTACTTTAGAAATTATAGATTTTGCTGCCAAAAACAATATTACAACACATAAAGCGGCGCTTACAATTGCTCAAAATCGTATCGATCAAAGAAGAATCGAGAACGCTAAGAAGTAATTAAGTGTTCAGTATTCACTTTTTTAAGTGTTCAGTCTTAAAGTCTCAGTTTGCAGTTTATTCTGTAAACTGAGATTTTTTTTTCGAATGTTTGGTACTGTTCGCTGACCATTATAAATAGAAACTGACCACTAAAAAGACCACTTTTTTACGAATTAATTTTAAAATACGCATCAAAAGTTATACTTTTGCAGACTAATTTTTAAATGTTCTTACACGGTGGTAAATAGAAGACACATACGCGTTAAAGTAATGCAATCCATTTATGCAATGCACCAAAGCGGTTCTGATAATATGGAAAAAGAAGAAAAATTTCTTTTTTATAGCATAGATAATATTCAGGACTTATATCTTATAATGCTTTCTTCATTGATAGAAATTTGCAAAAAAGAAGCTGTCTATTTGCATCTGTCAAGTAAAAAACACCTTGCTACTGCAGCAGAACGTAATCCGAACGAAAAGTTCATCAAAAACAAAATCTTCCAGCTTTTAGCAGAAAGTAATTCTCTTAGCATTGCTTTAGAAAATCGTAAAATCAATAACTGGTCTTTAAACGATGATTATATCATTTTGCTTTTAAATGATGTTAAAGCAAGTGATATCTACAAAAAATACATGAGCAATAACGTAAATACGTTTGAAGAAGACAGACAATTTATAATTGATTTGTTTGAAAATGTTATTGTACCAAACGAAAAATTATATGAGTATTTAGAGGATGATAAATTAACTTGGGTTGATGATATTCCGGTTGTAAATACGCATATTGTTAAACAATTGAAAGCTATCAAAACCGAAGATCCAGACGATTTTAGAGTGCCAAAATTGTATAAAGATGTTGAAGATAAAGATTTTGCTAAAGATTTGTTTAGAAGAACAATTTTAAATGAAACTGCTTTTGCAAAAGAATACGAGGATAAAACACCAAATTGGGACAGCGATCGTATTGCCGAAATTGATACTATTATCTTAAAAATGGCAATTTGCGAGTTTGTTAAATTCCCTTCAATTCCAGTAAAAGTAACTCTTAACGAATATTTAGAAATTGCAAAAGAGTATTCTACACCAAAAAGTAGTATTTTTATCAACGGAATTTTAGATAATCTTGTTAAGGAACTGACTGCCAATAAAAAAATGGTAAAAGTAGGAAGAGGGTTAATGTAATTACGGCAAATTCCAAATTTTAAATAAGAAATTCCAAAAAAAGAATTAAATATAAATCAAAAATAAATTTAAATTATGGGACAATTAACTCAATTTGCGCCATTTCTATTGATGTTTGTGGTAATCTATTTCTTCATGATTAGACCACAGCAAAAAAGAGCAAAAAATGAAAAAGAATTTGAAAGCAGCCTAAAAGTAGGTGATAAAATAGTTACAAAAAGTGGTTTCCACGGTAAAATCGCTGAATTAGCAGAAACTACTGTTGTAATCGAAACAATGTCTGGAAAATTAAAATTAGAGCGTTCTGCTATCTCTTTAGAATTGAGCGCTGCTTTGAATAAAAAAGCGTAATTTTAAATTACAATATTTTAAAAATCCCAAATTCCAAAAGAAGTTTGGGATTTTTTTTGCCTTGTATTGTCATTTCGAGGAACGAGAAATCTTCGCAAGTAGCTCCTCAAAGTATGGAGGAAAATCTTTGTAGAGTCTCTTGCGAAGATTTCTCGTTCCTCGAAATGACAAACTGTGTGAAGGAATCTTGTGATCCTTCCTTCGTCAGAATGATAAAAAAAGAAAAACCTTTGTCAAAGTTTTAAACTTTGACAAAGGTCTCGTATAGTTTCGTTCTTCGACTTCGTTCAGAATGACAACAGTTTTAGAATTTGGATTTTAAATATTAAAACTTAAACTACCTATATTTATCATTCAATCCAACATTTGCCAAAATCATCGGAATCACTTTTTCGATTCTTGAAATTTTTGTTTTTTCCTGTTTTGCAGTTTCGATATATTCTAAAAATTCATATTGCTTGTAAGGACTAAACTTTTCAAAAGCTTCTTTCAAAGCTGGATTTTTAATCATTTCTGCATTAAGAAGTTCAGAAATAATAGCTTCTTTTTTTGAAGGTTTTATGACTTTTCCCTGCTTTTCGTTTTCAATTGCTTCTAAAATATATTCTAAAACATCTTGCTCGTTTACTTCTTCTTTTGAAGTAAAACGCCATTGTCGCATCGATTTTGTTTTGTCTTCCTGCGCATTGATTAGTTTCTTTTTTTCGTCTTTTAGAAACACTCCGTTAAGAAACCAAATGGCAAAATAATTTTTAAAACCGCCAATTCCGATAACGTTCTTTTTATTGTAGACATAAATTGGTCCACCCCATTTTATGGTTTCGACCAGTTCAGTTTTATCAATAATTGATTTCAGGAAAAGAAGTTCTTCTTCCCAATTATTGACTTTATCCCAAACGTGTTTTTTATCAGAAGTTGGTTCCAATTTATTTTTTTCTTTTAGGTTTTTCAGATGTGTCAAAAATGCCTTGAACAGCTGTCAATTCAGCAATTTTTACAATTACTTCTGTTGCTTTCTGGATGCTTTCTGCAGGAACATATTCGTATTTTCCGTGAAAGTTATGTCCGCCGGCAAAAATATTCGGACAAGGCAATCCCATAAATGACAATTGAGAACCGTCAGTTCCGCCACGAATAGGCTTTATGATTGGTTTGATGTTCAATTCTCTCATTGCTTTTTCGGCAATATCAACAATATATTTTACAGGCAATACCTTTTCTTTCATATTGTAATACTGATCTTTAACTTCAGTTATTACAATATCTTCTCCGAATTGTTTTGCATATTTTTTATTGATTTTTTTGGCAATTTTACCAATTAAATCTTTTCTCTTCTCAAATTTGATTTTGTTGTGATCACGAATAATCAATTCTAAAACCGTTTCTTCAATATTTCCTTTTATATGGTGAACATGGAAAAATCCTTCGTAACCTTTAGTTTCCTGTGGTGTTTCGCCTTTCGGAAGTTCATTAACAAAATCATTGGCAATCAACATTGAGTTGATCATTTTTCCTTTGGCATAACCAGGATGAACGCTTTTTCCTTTGAAAGTAATTTTAGCTCCAGCGGCATTAAAATTTTCATATTCTAATTCGCCAATCTGGCTTCCGTCCATTGTGTATGCCCATTGCGCGCCAAATTTTTCAACATCAAAATGATGCGCACCGCGTCCAATTTCTTCATCTGGCGTAAATCCGATTCTGATTTTCCCGTGTTTAATTTCAGGATGCTGAATCAGGTATTCCATTGCCGAAACGATTTCTGTAATTCCAGCTTTGTCATCAGCTCCTAATAAAGTTGTTCCGTCAGTTGTAATGATGGTTTGACCTTTATATAATAATAAATCTTTAAAGTAGTCTGGAGATAAAACGATGTTTTTCTCAGCATTCAAAATAATATCTTTTCCGTCGTAATTTTCGACGATTTGAGGTTTTACATTTGCTCCACTAAAGTCTGGAGAAGTATCAAAATGAGAAACAAAACCAATCGTTGGCACTTCATGGTCAACATTACTTGGAAGTGTTGCCATGATATAAGCTTTGTCATCTATAGTTACATCTTCAAGACCAATTGCTTTTAGTTCTTCAACTAGTTTATTGGCAAGGTTCCATTGTTTTTGTGTGCTTGGAGTGGTTTGTGAATTTGGATCCGATTCAGTATCGATTGTTACATAACTGATAAAACGATCTATGATATGTTGCATTTTTTTAGATTTTTAGCAAATATAGAAAATTTTTCTGCTACGAAATTTAGCTTTCCATATCTGAATTAATAAAAAAAGGGATTCGTTGTCGAATCCCTTTCTAGTATTTTAAGTTTGCTATTTGCTTTTTACGCATCTAAAGCCAACATGGTTAGCAGCCGATCTGATTTCGCCTTTTCCTCTAGTTCCCACCATGTATCGAGTGCAGTATTGGTCTGTACACAAGAATGAACCACCGCGATGAACTCGTTTTATTTCGCTTGGATCACTAGGATCATAATAAGCGCTAGGTCCTTGCGGATTTTTTGTTACTTTTCCACTTTCTGCTAATGATTTGTAATAGTCAACGCTGTACCAGTCGTTTACCCATTCCCATACATTTCCAGCCATGTCATACAAACCGTATGCGTTTGGAGCGTATTGTGCTGTTGGAGCAATGCCTTTAAAACCATCTTCTCCGGTATCACCGTCTTTGATAGGGAAATGTCCCTGATAAATATTAGCTTGGAATTTTCCTTTAGGTTTTAAATCATTTCCCCAAGCATATAGATTTCCAGTTTTACCACCACGTGCTGCAAATTCCCATTCTGCTTCTGTTGGCAATCTTTTTCCAGCCCATTTAGCATAAGCAGCAGCGTCTTCGTATACAACATGCACAACAGGATATTTTTCTTTTCCTTTAATGGTGCTCTGCGGACCGTCTGGATGTCTCCAATCAGCACCTGGTTCATAACGCCACCATTGCAAGAAATTATTCAAATTAACCGCTGAAGGAGTAGGAGTGAAGACAACAGAACCAGTAACTAGGTCTTCTTCATTTGCTGTCGGAAATTCTTCTTTTGTTGGTTTTTGTTCCGCAACAGTTACATACCCTGTAGCTTTTACAAATTTTTCAAATTCTTCATTGGTGACTTCAGTTTCATCCATATAATATCCATCAACATAAACTCTATGTATTGGAGCTGCATCTTTAGTAACGCCTTTAATACTGCATAAACTTTCATCTTCTACATTTGTTCCCATTGAAAATTCTCCTCCAGGAATCCAAACCATGCCTTTGGGAGCTTTTTCTGTCGGTTTAAGTTTATTTTCGACAGTTGGTTTAAATTCAGATTCTGCAGTAGTACTTGGAGTTTCATGACATTCGACAGCTGTTTTTTCTGCTTTATCTGAAAATCTAGTGTAACTGTAAGCAATTGAAATAATGGATAATGTAAGTAGTGCAAAAATCCAAAAGGTTTTATTTTTCATGGTTTATTTAGTTTTGAGCTTATATGGTTGTCAATAGCGCGCATAAAATTAATAAAATAACTTGTAAAAGTATATTAGTTTTATAGAATTAATGAAATTAACTGTCTTTTTCAACTTGAACTACTTCATATTTATCTTTGCCATCAACTTGTACAGGCTGGTAATAGGTTTCGCCAAATTTTACATATTTTACATCTCCAATTGTCACTTCTTCTCCGCCTTCAGGCAAGTTTTCTACAATTGTTCCAGCAGTAGGGGCAACGACAGTATATTTTTCACCGTCTTTTTCGTAATACGTTCCTCCGTAATAGTAATTATTGACTGTTCCTGTATTGACTGTTTCTGCTCCACTCGGAATATTATTTACAGTTCCGCCAACTGGTGCAGGTACAGCAGTATAACCGCCATTTGTCGAGGTATACCAAACTCCTTGGTCGTAGTGATATTTCTGATTTTCTACACTAACAATAATCGCTGTAGTTGCTAGAGTTGCAACAAAAAATCCCCAAGGATGCCAAACTGGTCCCCAATAAAAAGGTCTGTAAGGACGTGGATAATAAGGATGGTAGCAATTGTATCTGTAACCGCCGTATACATAAGGTGGACGTGTATATGGTCTATATCCGGGACGAACTACTGTATTTCGATTATTGCGAACATGAACACTATTGTTAACATTGATGTTGACGTTATTTCTGTTTCTGTTAACGTTATTGCCGCTTATATTGGTGTTTCTGTTACCAACATTGTTTCTATTTACGGTATTATTTCTATTTACTGTATTGTTTCTATTAACCGTATTGTTTCTGTTGGAATTGTTAGAAGGTCTATTTATTTTAGTTCCCGAGTTATTTGCTCCAGGTCTAGTTGCGGCTGGTCTAGTCGTTGCTGTTGGCCTTGTTGTGGTAGGTCTACTCACATTTGGTCTAGATTGCGTTGCTGGTCTTGCGGGACGAGTATGAGCTGCTCCTCCGCCGCCTCTGTTAAATCCGCCACCTCCGCCGCCACCGCGATGGCGCTGTGCTAAACTGTCAACAGAAATAAACAAAAAAGTTCCGGTCAAACACATTAAAAGTGCCAGTTTTTTTACTGTTTTCGATATATTTTTCATATTCAGCAATTTATGTGATTTAAAGTTATGAAAAAAAAATGTTGGTTTTGAATTAATGAATTAAAAGTTTGAATTATAATGAGATATCCCATTGTATTCTAAATCGCCACCCTTCTTGTAAAGGAAGTGTTTTATCTTGAAAACTAAAATAACTTACCTCTGAAGTTAGTTTGTTTTTATGTCCTTTAAAAAACCAGTTAAATGCCAAAGTAGACTCGTCTTGTCTATTTTCTCTTATAGAATTATCAGGTCTATAGGCGGCATGCCGTCCAGCCATTTCTAAATGTTTTGGCCACCAGTCAAAAACATTATGGAAGAAATATCCAGCTTGAACATAATAGCCTTTCATTACAGTCATATCATTATTATTGTATTTGTCAATGATTTCTTTGGTATGCCATTCGCTCTGCCAAGAAAAACCTCGATACATAAAAGCACTTTCTAAATTCCATTGATTGACTCTGTATTGTCCCGGAAAGCCATCTTCGAACCCGTCTAGAGAACCTCCACCGGCCTGCGAGAAACGAGTGTAAGGGCTTCGGTTTGTGATGGCTGAAAAGGCAATAATAGGAGTTGGTTTTTCATGAAATTCTAAATCACAGCCTTCAAAATCAAGAAATCTACCTAGGAAATTCCATTGCGCTCTTCCAAAATACATTAAATGATTATCGTCATTAGAAGTGCTTCCTCGTCCTGTACCTGTCAAAGCTGCGGCCCAATAATTAAAATCAGCAATTCCAGTACCTTTTAAGTGTCCGTAAACTTCAACTCCTAATTGTCGGTCTACGGTAAAGGGACGGTTAATTAATGAGCGATCTACCATTTGCTGTTCGCCACTGCTAATAAAGCGTTCTCGCGTAAATTCCGTTTTCCATTGTCCAACTTTAAAGCTCAGAAAATCCCATTTCTCAATCATAATTCTGAAATCCAATAAATTGGATTGGCTTAATTCGTATTCCCAATAATATTTAAGCCAAGGTTCAAAAGCATGACCGCCAATTTTTAATCTGGCACGGTTTATTTTGAAAGTCGTTTTAGCATCTTGGCTATAATCATCATAAGTTAAAGGATCTGTGTCATTTGGTGTTGAAAAACGAAATTGAAGTCGGCTTGCCAATTGAAAGAGAAACTTTTTGTCACGGGTTTCTAATTCAATTCCTTTACTTCCATAACGAACATTCATTAGTTTGGTAGTGTCCTTTTCTTGCTGCGAAAATCCTTTGAAACCAATGACTAAAAGAAAAACTAAGAGGGAATATTTAGAAATGCGATTTGGTTTATTTGTGCTGTACATAAGATCAATAGTTTGGTATAAATTATTTTCCTCCAAAGTTTTTTGCGATTCCTAAACCAATTCCCCAACTATCATAAGCATTCCATTTGAAATCGTAGCTGACAGTCCCGAAAATTTCCCAGCCTTTTGGCAGTTCGTAGCCATATTCAACTCCAGCTCTGGTCAAGAAATAATCTTCTTCTTTGGCAAATTCGCCTCCAAAGCCTAAAAGAAAACTCCAATGCTCATTAGGTTTATAAATTCCCATTACTGCTGGTGCAATTGGGTAGCTTCTTTCAACGGTTTCTTTGTCGCCACCACTTTCCAGATTTTTTTCGACTTTGAATTTTTCGACAATAAAATCAGTATGAAGACCAATGGCCCATTTTTTATGAAATTGAAAAGTATAATCTAATCCCCAAGCCGGAAGGCTTAAAACTTCCCGATTTCCCTCATCATCTCTGCCTTCAAAAACATGAACATGATTTATGGAAAGACCTATTTGATGATGCGGATGAAAAGCTTTTTCTTCGTTTTCCTGAGCGCTGATTTTGGTTGAATAAATACATGTCAGACAAAAAAGGAATGAAATAAAAGATGATTTTTTGAAATAAAGTTTTACGTACAACATTTTATTAACTTTTTAATTTTCAAAATGAATGATAGTTATTTTGAAGAAAAAAAGAGGTATTTGCTGTACAGTTACCTGTTAATGTCAAATACCTCTTAAAATTAAATGTTTTTATTAATCTCTTTTCATGGCTCTTTTTGCTTCGCTGTTTAAATCGGTATACTCGATTTTGCCCACGTTAATACCTACTCCAATAATTTCTCCGCCTTTAAAAGTACCTGGAGTTTTGTATTCGCTACTAACAGCATCGCCACTGTCAAATCCAACGCAAAGACCATCACCAGAAAGGGTGAATTTACCACTTTGCGTTCTCATTGGTCCAGAAGCAACTTCTTTTCCGTCGATATATAATTTCATTGTTCCTATTGATTCGCCATTTGGACCTGCTTTTTCACGAGTAAATTCCATTCCAAAAACATGTTTTCCTGGCGTAATATCAACATTTGAAACGAATTTTTGCTCGGGAGAAATTCCTAAGAAATTATATACATAGTATAATTTTTTGTTTTTCAAAAACAAAGAGTGTCCTCCAAAACGAGAGCCGTGAGCAAAAATTACTCCGGATGCACTCGCATCTTTTACATCAACATCTGCAACAATTTTATAATTACGGCCACGTACATTTACGGCAACCCCTTCTGGTACTGGGGCAGTTCCCGGATAGTAAACATATTGATCACGAGGAGCTTCAGATGAAGGTCTTTCAATTCCTAAAACTTCGATTGCAGAACGGTCATCTAATGGTAATACAAGATTTTTAGCAGCTTCTGAATTCCAGTCAGCAATTAATTCTTTTAATTTGTCTGGATTTTTTTTAGCTAAATTGTTGATTTCGGCTCTATCAACATCTGTGTTGTATAATTCCCATTCGTCTTTATCAAAATTTCCTTTTCCAACCAATGGAGTATGTAAAGCAACAGCTTTCCATCCATCTTTCCATAAAGCACGGCTGCCTAACATTGCAAAATACTGAATGTGTTTTTGTGTTTTTGCATCAGGTGTAGCATCAAAGCTGTAACGCATGGATACTCCAGATAACGGGTATTGTGGAACTCCTCGATATACTTTTGGCATTTCGACTCCACAAATATCAAGTAGTGTTGGAACGATATCTGTTGAATGATGAAATTGATTACGAACCTCTCCTCTGGCTTTAATTCCTTTTGGCCAAGAAATTACTAATGGATCACAAGTTCCTCCTGCATATTCGCTGTATCTTTTAAACATTTTAAATGGAGTTGAGAAAGCAGATGCCCATCCTGTTGGATAGTGCTCATAAGTATCAGGGCCACCTAATTTATCAATCAATTTTAAATTTTCTTTTAATTCATCAGGATATCCGTTAAAGAATTTGTTTTCGTTTACAGAGCCTGAAGGCGAACCTTCTCCTGAAGCACCATTGTCTGCAGCATAAATAACTACTGTATTTTCTAACTGCCCCGTTTTTTCTAAATAATCAATTACACGTCCCACTTGAGCGTCAGTATATTCTGAAAAACCAGCATATACTTCAGCCAATTTCGAGAATAGTTTCTTTTCGTCGGCACTTAATTTGCTCCATTCTAAAACGGCATCACCTTCATTGGCAACATTTTTAGGAAGCGGATTAAATGGAGCATACTTAGTTCCGGCAGGAATTATTCCTTTTGCAACCATACGAGGCAAAACCCATTGTCTGTAAGCCTCATAACCTCCATCAAATTTTCCTTTGTATTTATCTATATACTCTTGAGGAGCATGGTGAGGCGCGTGATTTGCACCAGGACAATACCACATAAACCAAGGTTTAGAAGGATTTGTTGCTTGTTGATCACGAAGATATTCTAAAGCATGATCCGCTAAATCTTTAGACAAATGATAACCTTCTTCTGGGCTGGCAGGTGCATCAACAAAATGATTATCTTCTACTAAATCTGGATACCATTGGTTGGTTTCTCCTCCAAGGAATCCGTAATAACGATCAAATCCCATTTGTAATGGCCATGTGCTGCGATCTCCGCCTGAAGCAACATCTTGCTCCGGAACGTTATGATCTTTTCCAATCCAAAAAGTACTCCATCCATTATCCTGTAATACTTGCCCAATAGTGGCAACTTGTTTTGGTAATCTTCCGCTTGCACCTGGGAATCCAGCAGCAGCTTCAGTAATTGCTGCCATTCCATTTAAATGGTGATTACGTCCTGTTAATAGAGTAGAACGCGTTGGAGAGCACAATGCTGTAGTATGCCATTGTGTATAAGTTAAACCATTATCTGCCAATTTTTGCATAGTAGGCATATTAATAGCTCCTCCATAAGGGGACCAAGCGGCTAATCCGGTATCATCGTATAAAATGAATAAGATATTTGGGGAGCCTTTGGGAGCAGCCTTAGGAGTATAAGGTCCCCAGTCTTCTTTAGAATCGCGAACGTCAAGACTAATTTTTCCTTTAAACTGCTCTTTAGTTACTTGTTGAGGGTCGGCCTGTGCAGAAGCCTTTGGGGTTATTCCCGGTAAGAGGCATAGTAAGAACAAATACATACTCTTCTTAAGTGTAATATTGATTTTCATAACTTTGTCGTATTAATTATTTATTGATGTTCTACTAAAATGATTTGATTCTCTAGAAAATATTTTTAAGTAAGAATGTAAGCTGTTTCTATAATGTAATTTGGTTTTATTTGGAAAAGCTAAATTTTCATAGGGTTTTTGTTTGTTTTTAAAATGCAGTTTTTCTTCATTTTACTCAAATTTTCTTCAATTCACTCAAAATTAAATAATAAGCAGTCCAAGGTTGCTTATTTTAAGGCTAACATTGTTTCATTTTATAATTTGCAACATTAAAAATGGAATTTGCAACAAGTTTTTTTCCATTTATAAAGTTTTTCAAATGTTCTTGTTGCATTTTAAATTTTGATTGAGTTTAAAAAACTCTTCTAATTTGTTTTCTTAAAAAGACACCTTTTTAAACTATAATATCTAAATTTGCAGCCAAAATAACAACAACACAACTCTTATGTATAAATTGATAATTCGTCCGATACTTTTTTGTTTTGATCCTGAAAAAGTGCATTATTTTACTTTTTCTTTTGTGAAATTCATTTCAAAAATCCCTGGAGTTTCGGCAATTATAAGATCAATTTATGAAGTAAAAGATGCCCGATTAGAAAGAGAAGTTTTCGGAATTAAATTTAAAAACCCAGTTGGACTTGCAGCTGGTTTTGATAAAGACGCCAAACTGTATAAAGAACTTGGTGATTTTGGTTTTGGTTTTATAGAAATTGGAACTGTAACCCCAGTTGGACAAGAAGGAAATCCGAAGAAACGTTTGTTCCGTTTAAAGGAAGATCAAGCGATTATTAACCGAATGGGATTTAATAATGGCGGTGTTTTGGAAGCGGTAGAACGTTTGAAAAAGAATTCGGGTGTTTTGATTGGAGGAAATATCGGAAAAAATAAAGTAACCGATAATGAAGATGCTGTAAAAGATTATATCATTTGTTTCGATGCTTTGTTTAATCATGTAGATTATTTTGTAGTGAATGTAAGTTCGCCAAATACACCAAATTTGAGAGCTCTGCAAGATAAAGAACCGTTAACGGCTTTACTGCAGACTTTGCAGAACAGAAATGTTGAAAAGCAAAAAACAAGCACTCAAAAAGTAAGACCAATTCTTTTAAAAATTGCTCCAGACTTAACAGACGAGCAATTATTGGATATTATTGATATCGTAAAAACAACTCAAATTGCAGGTGTAATTGCTACAAATACTACAATTTCAAGAGATGGATTACAATCTCAAAATCAATCTGAAATGGGAGGTTTGTCTGGAAAACCATTAACAAAACGTTCTACAGAAGTAATTCGTTTTCTTTCTGAAAAAAGCAATAAAGCATTCCCGATTATTGGAGTGGGAGGAATTCATTCTGCAGATGATGCAATTGAAAAACTAAATGCAGGAGCAAGTTTGGTGCAATTGTATACCGGTTTTATTTATGAAGGCCCAGCATTGATAAAAGCAATCAACAAAAAAGTTTTAGAGCAATTATAAAAGTAACGCTTGAACGGATAATCCAGTAAGTATTGCAATTCCAAAACTGATTAAAGTTCCAATCATTACATATTCGGTCAATTTTCTATCTTTGGCTTCTTTTAAATCTCCGAATCTAAAAATAGATTTTGCGGCCAATAGAAATCCGATTGCTTCAAAATGTCCGGTTAAAATAAATCCGAAAACAAACAAGCGTTCTAAAATACCAATATAATTTCCAGCAGCTATCAGAGAATTATCCTGATGGCTGTTTTTGCTTTCAGGAGCCCATATTGAGATTATAGTTTTTATAAAAATTGAAGTAGGTTTGGTTAACAGTAAGATTCCAGTAATGAGAATCCAAAAGGTATTATTCTGCCAAAAGTTAATTATGGTTTTGTTTTCATAAAGAAGCACTACACCAATTAGAACAAGAATATGCGCAATTTGATCAACAATAAACCAAGTACGTTTGGTTTTGTTTTTCTGAAAATTCAGTTTGATTAAATCGATAATTCCGTGTGTAACAGCAATTAAAACTGCGTAAGGAATAAAGCTGATTTCGCCCACCAAAATTGCGGCTAAAACTCCATGCAGTAAAATATGGATATACAGGTAAATACTTTTGTGTTTTTTAATTTCTTTGTCGGCGACCCAAGAATTGGGCTGCCAGATAAAATCACCTAACAAATGAGCAAGAAGCAGTTTTATAAATAAAATCATGGGACTATAAGTTGTTTTATTTGTTTTCTAAAGTATCTGTCTAAATTCATGACCAAATCAAACTGAGCACGTTTTTGTCTTCTGCTGACAGCAGCTTGGTTAATGCCTAATTTTTGTCCTAATTCTTCTTGAGACAAAGTCGGATTTTCAATGGCGACAGCGACAAATTCTGCCGACTGTACCAGCCAGCTATCCATAAAGGTTAATGCCAATTGCAGCATTAAATTCAATTTTTCGTCAAAATCACTATTTCCAGTTCGAAGCGCTAAGGTGACTTTCTGTTTTTTTAAAGTCTCAAAAAGTTCTCCCGAATTTATAAAAGCAGAGCCATTGCTTTCGGAAATTCGTTCAGCTTGATGTGTTTTGTCTCCAAAACCAATACTCATGCGGGCATCAGACTTTATAGATCGTAAATGAGCTTTTATTAAAATAGCAATTAGTAATGCATCTTCAGGATTGGTTACTTCAACTTGAAACTCATCTCCACGATAAATCTCCCACTGACTTGGCGTATGACCAAATGGAGCCAAGATTTTTTTTAAATCTTCAACCCAATGTTCAGATTGCTGTCTCGAACCAATTATGTCACCTGTAATTACACTAGTCATAATCAAATATAATTAAAAAATAATAAACTTTCTATTACAAATATAAGTAATAAAATTAATTATTACGTTTTTTGGTAATATTTTAAAATATTACATTTTTTGGTAATAATGAAAGCTATTGCAATATTTTGTAATAAATAGGATTGCGCTAAAATTCTCTTTTATTTCATTAAAAAAGAAACTAACTTAGCCTTTACAAAAGAATAAGCTTTGAGTAAAGAAATCAAAATTATCGAATGCCCTCGAGATGCCATGCAAGGCATTAAGGATTTTATTCCAACAAAAAATAAAGTTACTTACATACAAGCTTTGTTGCGAGTTGGCTTTGATACCATTGATTTTGGAAGTTTTGTTTCTCCAAAAGCGATTCCGCAAATGCAGGATACTGCCGAAGTCCTAGAACAGCTTGATTTGTCGCAAACGTCAAGTAAACTGCTTTCTATTATTGCCAATACACAAGGTGCTATAACAGCTGCAAGTTATGAGCAGATTCAATATCTAGGTTTTCCATTTTCTATTTCAGAGAACTTTCAAATGCGTAACACGCACAAAACTATTGCAGAATCTCTCATTACTCTCGAAGAAATTCTTGAAGTGGCTGATAAGAAAAATAAAGAGGTTGTAACTTATCTTTCTATGGGATTCGGTAATCCGTATGGAGATCCATGGAATGTTGAAATTGTAGCAGAATGGACAGAAAAATTGGCAGGAATGGGCGTAAAAATTTTATCTCTTTCTGATACTGTCGGAACTTCTACGCCAGAAGTAATTACCTATTTGTTTTCAGATTTAATTCCGAAATATCCTGAAATTGAATTTGGTGCCCATCTTCATACCACGCCAGATAGCTGGTTCGAAAAAATTGACGCCGCAGCAAAAGCAGGATGTACCCGTTTTGATGGCGCTATTCAAGGTTTTGGAGGATGTCCAATGGCTACCGATAAACTGACAGGGAATATGCCGACAGAAAAGCTCGTTTCTTATTTTACTGCAAATAAAAAAATAACCGGACTTAATTCTCTTAGCTTCGAAAGCGCTTATAACGAAGCTTCAAAATTGTTCGGAAAGTTTCATTAAAAAATAGTTATATTTTCTTACCTTCGATACGGTTTGTAAACATTAAACGTTACATTAGTATTGATATAATTATTCTCATGAGATCAAGCTCGCTAAGTAAAATTTCAAGTATACTTTTTTCAGTTTTTCTATTATTTTCCTGCTCAAGCGACTTAGATTTTGATCAGGTAAACGATTTTAAAATCGAACCTATTTTTGTAGCAAACCTTGCTTATTTTGATATTCCTGCAAACAAACTTGTAGACGATGGCGGAACTAATATTTATCCCGATGTAAGAGATTTTGATATTTTTAAAAATAAATTTTTTAATGATCGTCTTAAAAAAGCCGAATTTGATTTTGAAATCGAAAACAATATAAATCGTTCTTTTGTTATAAATATGCTCTTGCTTAGCGAAGGGAATCAGATTTTACAAACCCTATCCTTTACCGTTCCCGCCTATACAGGAACACCAAATGTTATAAAATACCCAACAGAAGTTTTTGAAAACGCGCGATTAGATCTTTTAAAACAAACCCAAAAAATTGGCTTTGTGGTAGTAATTGCTGCCGGACCTCCATTAAATAGTGAAAGTCTAGGAAATTTAAAATTAAGATCAAGTGCAACGGCTTATTTGGTAATTGAATGAGAAAAACCCTAATTCTTTGCTTGTTTTTTCATCTTTCTTGTTTTGCGCAAAACAGAGAGTTGTTATATAATTTTACTTCAATCCCGCAATCTTCACTTGTAAATCCGGGAGCTGATGTTTCGTATAAATATTATTTTGGATTTCCGGTTTTATCTGGAATTTCAGCAAATGTGGGTTCCAGCAGTTTTTCGGCTTATGATCTATTTTCAAAAGATGGGGTCGATTTCAATCAAAAAGTGAGAAATGTTGTCAATAAATCTTCCAGTAATGATAAAGTAGTTACAAATCAGCAATTAGAATTGTTTTCTGGCGGATTCAGAATAGGAGGCAGAGAAAGCCGTTCCTATATTACGTTTGGTTTGTATCAGGAATTCGATTTTTTTATGTTTGTTCCAAAAGATTTGGCTTTGTTAGCTTTAAACGGAAACAGAGATTATATTGGTAAATCATTCAATCTAGGCGATTTGAATATGAAAGCCGAAGTGCTTTCTGTTTTTCATGTCGGATTTCATAAAAAAATAAATGATAAATTTGTTTACGGAGGACGTGCCAAAATTTACTCAAGCGGTGCAAATGCTACTTCGACAAAAAATTCTGGTTACATATACACAGGCCAACAGGCAGGAACTCCAAATCTTTACAATCAGGTTATTTCTTCTAATTTAGAATTAAAAACCTCTGGAATTGCGAGTTTTACGAAGGATGAATATGACGGAAATATAGCTCGTGATCTTACCAATAATACTTTTTTTAACGGAAGTCTTGGTTTAGGAGTAGATGCAGGAATTACCTATTATATAAAAGACAATTTGCAGTTTACAGCAAGTATTGTAGATTTAGGTTTTGTAAGACAATCTAAAGATATTGAAACCCTAACATATAAAGGAACCTATCGTTACAATGGCGCTAATCCTGATTTTTTAGGTTCTGATGATCCAGAAAATGTCTTCGACGAATTTGACAAAGCAATACCAAGAGATACCTTATACCATAAGTATACCACCTGGCGCCCAACAAAGATTTATTCTTCTATTCAATATTCATTTGGAGAAGCGCGTCCTGATGACGAATGTAATTGTCACGGAAAAGTCGATAAATATTATAAAAATGCGGTAGGAGCACAGTTCTTTGCAATGTCTGCACCTCGAGTGCCTTTATTTGCTATAACAGCTTTTTACAGAAGAAATATTTTTAAAAAACTAGATCTTAAAGCAACTTATACTCTAGATACTTTTTCAAATAAAAACATTGGCTTAGGACTTGCAGGAACAATTGGTCCCGTAAATATTTATGCTTTAGTTAATAATGTTTTAGAATATAAAGATATTTCCAAAGCCAGTAGCGCAGCCTTTCAACTCGGAATCAATTTTGTTTTTCAAGACAAGGACGATTAGTCTTTTAGGTAATAATTAGAAGCTTTTTCCAGCTATCCATTTCAAGCACTCGAGCCAAAATACTTTTTTTCAAGGCATAAAAAGAGCTTCCTTTGGTCGCTTTTTTAAGCCAGAAAAAAATGTATTTTAGCTTTTCGTAGCTTTCCATTTCTATCTGGGCTAGGATATATTATTTTGTAAGACGATTCGTGTAAAGTCAAATTTATGAATAAGTTAGTATTCAAGTTACCAATTTATTCACTATATTTGCACGCAATTCAACTAGAAATTGCACCATGATAGCACACAACTCCAAGATTATCGGCGAAGGTTTAACTTACGACGATGTATTATTAGTACCTAACTACTCGAATGTGCTTCCTCGCGAAGTGAGCATTAAATCAAGATTCTCAAAAAACATTACATTAAACGTTCCAATTGTATCAGCTGCGATGGATACAGTTACAGAAAGTGCAATGGCAATCGCTATGGCACAAGAAGGCGGAATTGGTGTTTTACATAAAAATATGACTATCGAACAGCAAGCAGGAAAAGTTCGAAAAGTAAAACGTGCAGAAGCAGGTATGATTATCGATCCGGTAACTTTACCAATGAACTCTACAATTGCTGATGCTAAAAACGCTATGAAAGAATTCGGAATCGGTGGTATTCCAATCGTTGACGAAAACAGAATCCTTAAAGGAATTGTTACCAATCGTGACTTGCGTTTCGAGAAAAACGGAGCAAGACCAATCGCTGAGGTTATGACAAGCCAAAACTTAGTAACAGTTTCTGAAGGAACTTCATTAGAGCAGGCAGAAGTAGTTTTACAAGGTCATAAAATCGAAAAATTACCAGTTGTAAACGATAAAAACGAATTAGTAGGTCTAATTACGTTTAGAGATATTACAAAACTGACTCAAAAGCCAATCGCTAATAAAGATTCTTTTGGTCGTTTAAGAGTTGCTGCTGCAATTGGAGTTACTGGAGATGCAGTTCAAAGAGCTGAAGCTTTGGTTGCTGCTGGTGTAGATGCCATTATTATCGATACAGCTCACGGACATACAGAAGGTGTGGTGAATGTATTGAAAGAAGTAAAATCAAAATTCCCTCAAATAGATGTTGTGGTTGGAAACATTGCAACGCCAGAAGCTGCTAAATATTTAGTAGAAAATGGTGCTGACGGAGTAAAAGTTGGAATCGGACCAGGTTCTATCTGTACTACACGTATCGTTGCAGGTGTTGGTTTCCCTCAATTCTCAGCAGTTTTAGAAGTTGCTGCGGCTATCAAAGGAACTGGAGTTCCAGTTATTGCTGATGGTGGAATTCGTTATACAGGAGATATTCCTAAAGCAATCGCTGCAGGTGCTGACTGTGTAATGTTAGGTTCATTATTAGCAGGAACAAAAGAATCTCCAGGAGAAACTATCATTTTTGAAGGAAGAAAATTCAAATCTTACCGCGGAATGGGATCTGTTGAAGCAATGCAAACAGGATCTAAAGACCGTTATTTCCAAGATGTTGAAGATGACGTTAAGAAATTAGTTCCAGAAGGAATCGTTGGACGTGTTCCCTACAAAGGAGAATTAAACGAAAGTATGCTTCAATTTATCGGAGGTCTTCGTGCAGGTATGGGATACTGTGGTTCAAAAGATATTCCTACTTTACAGGAAACAGGACGTTTCGTGAGAATTACTTCAAGCGGAATCACTGAAAGTCACCCGCATAACGTAACGATTACAAAAGAAGCTCCAAATTATTCTAGATAATTTTTAGTTTTCATTATAAAATAAAAGGCGTAAGATTTAATTCTTACGCCTTTTTTATTTGTTCAGATTTTAAAAAAAACTTTGTCAAAGTTCTCCACAATTTTGTCATTTCGAGGAACGAGAAATCTTCGTAAGAAACTCCGTAAAGCATATCATCAATCTTTGGCGAGCCACTTGTGAAGATTTCTCTCTTCGTTCGAAATGACAAGATTGTGTTATGTCTTTGTCGAATCCTGCGTGTGATTCTTCGTTCCTCAGAATGACAAACGTTATATAAAAGAACTTATATCACTTATATGGTGAAAAAAAATCACATGCCACGACTACTCAAAATATCCTCAGCAACAATATCAGAATGCAATAAATCTTCCATTTTTTTAGTCATTCTTTGCGCTTCTAATGCGTAACCAAACATTTTTTTCTCGTAGTCAGCAATTGCTTCGTCAATGGTTTCAAATTTTCCGTTGGTTAAATTCTCGGTTAAATGAAAAGCATCAAATAATCCCATATTTACGCCTTCACCTGCAAATGGTGGCATTAAATGAGCTGCGTCGCCAACAAGCGTGATATTTGAATGTTCTTTCCAAGGTTCTTCTAAGGAGAATAATCTTAAAGGCAAACCAGAAAATTCAGTAGAAACAGCAAAGAATTTTTTATAATCATCACCCCAGTTCTCAAAAGTTTCGTTTAAAAAAGAAATTACAGATTGATCATCTTCAAAGTTGATTCCGTGGTTCGAAACCCAGTCTTCATCTGCTTTAAAAGAAACTCCAAAGTGAACAGAACCATCACGCATAGTATGTGTGTAGAACATTTTATGTTCGCCCATTGCCATAACATTTCCGTTTCCGTATTTCGGTTTAAATTCAGGATAATCTTGATCCGGATTTACAATTTCACCCTGAATAATGTAAGTTCCAGAAAGTTGAGGTTCTTGATCGCTTACAAATTTTCTAGCGTTTGATCTTCCTCCATTTGCCACAATAACAAAATCTGCAGTTGTTTTTGTACCGTTTTTGAACTCCAAAACATATTGGTTTTCATGTTTTTCGAGATTAATCAATTGACTATCCCAAACAACTGTATTTTCTTTAAGATTGTCCAGCATAATTTTTCTAAGATCATTACGATCAATTTCTGGGCGTGAAAAGGCATTGGTTTCGTCAGGCATTTCGTCAGAAGTGATGTTTCCTTCTATATCGGCCATTTTCTCACCTGTTGGTCTGGCATATTTTTTAAATTCCTCCATCAAGCCCGCTTTCTGAATCGCGTATTGACCAGAATCAGAGTGAATATCTAGAGTTCCACCCGATGTTCTGGCTTGAGCATTACTATCTCTTTCGTAAACCGTAACATCAGCACCATTAATTTGTAAAATTCTAGCTGTAGTCAGTCCAACTGGACCACCGCCAATAATGGCAATTTTTTTATTTTCTATAATTGAAGTTTTCATTTTTATTGAAATTTATATTGTATTATAATTGAGTTTGGGATTTAAAGCAAAATCAAGGAGTTAGAGCTTTTAGGACTAAATTGAAAGCTTCATTTTTAATCTTATCATTCAGAACAAAAGATTTTCCAGACATGGATTTTCCGTCTCGATGAAATTCTAAAAGAGAATAAAGTGATCCGTAAGCAATACTCCAAAATACTTCATAAGGGACAGAAATGAGTTCTTTTCGCTCAATTGCTAAAAGCATAAATTCAGTCATCATTTGTTTGTACTTTCCTGTTACTTCTTGTATGATTGCATCGCCGTGAGTAGAATGTCTTAAAAGTTCAAAACAGGTAGCTTGTTGGGCAAAATTTAGATTAAAATAAATACGATTTTCCCATTGATTTCGTAATCCATCTCTAAAAGACATATCTGTAGAGAAACCATCAAACATTTTTTCAAAGAAATTTTGACCGATTTCAATTCCAATTTTGCGAATTAAATCTTCTTTGTCTGAATAATAGATATAAAGTGTCGCAACAGAAATACCACATTCTTTAGCAAGACGATTCATTCCGAAACCTTCTACACCTTGCGTAACAATCATTTCTATTGCTTTTTGTTTTACAATTTCCTCTTTATTTGTATCTCTAGTTCTCATAATTCTAATTGATTATGGCACAAAGATACAAAAATTAATAAATGAACGATCGCTTAGTTATGTTTTTTTTGAAGGTTCTAAGATTCTAAGGTTCTGAGGCGCTGAGTTTTTTAGGTTCAAAAGGTGCAAAGAGACAAAAGTTTTAAGATTTGGAAATGAATTGCTTTCAGCTTTAGCTGAAGGATTAAAAAAGGACAAAGAGAAGGGCTTTAGAAATTGTATGTTTAAAAGCAAACAAAAAAAGCTGAAACGATATGCTATCATTTCAGCTGATTCTGTATTTAGAGTATATTTTATAAAGTTTTTGTTGGCTCGGCTTCTCTTAGGTTTTGATTCTCTAAGATTTCCTTTAAATAAGGATTTACGATGTTTTCAATATCACCTTCAGAGATGTTTAATGCTTCGGGATCTGATGTTAATTGCAACCATGGTTTTGGTCCATCAAAATTATAACTTCCAAAAACTATAACCGGCGTACCTTTTACTTTTACATTTTCTTTATCCTTCAGAATCCATTCGTCAGCAAATTTATAAAGGTATTTAGCGTCTTTTTCTAATAGTCGTAAGCAAGAATGTGACGCAGGATATCCCGGCAATGCATATTCGTGAAAACCAACTCCTAATTTATTTTCAATATTAAAATTCCATTTTAAATCCCACTCGTCATTAAATGTACTTGTGGTTTGTTCGGCTTTCCAATTGGTGAAAAACAGTCCAGTAGGAGTAGGATCTTTTTTTCTTCCCATATTGGTAGGGCCAGTACTAACTAATTCGCCATTTTCATAAGCGGCAAAAGCCTGTGCAGGATACGAAAAAAGGATAATTTTTGAAACTTCTTCTAAAGCCGAAACATGCAGTGGAAATGGCAAGTAATAAACCAAATCACCGCTAAAATCTGCCGGAATTACAACCGAATCCAGTTTTTTGAAATTGGCTTTATCAGTTCGGTTCAATGCATACACAATATCCATTTTAGAACTGTCGGCTTCATTTAACTTGAGCCAGTCTTTGGTTTTCTCGATTTGATACCCAATCGTTTCAGGCTTTTTGTGTTCAATTACCTTTTTTTTCTCTTTTTTATTTTCAGTCAGTGTGATGGTATCGGTTTTTTTACAAGAACCTAATAAAACCAACATCAAGATCAGTAGTATGTTTGCTGTGTAATATAACTTTTTCATAGGTCGAATTTTTATGAATATAAAGTTATAAATCTGATAGCTGAAAAGGGTTACATAATTTTTTGAATTGGTTTCGGGATTTACATTTATGTCAAGAGAAAAAAAAATTAAATCAAACCTTTTATTTTAGCATGCTGCAAAAGCATAATAGTTTTAGCATCTGTAATTTCGCCAGATTCAATCATGGCGTAAGCTTCATCAAAAGTATACTCGAGAACTTCTATGTTTTCCTGTTCAGCGTCAAGTCCGCCACCAGAACTTACTTTCATGTTTTCGTTATATTCTCCCACAAACAAATACAGAATCTCTGTTACAGATCCCGGAGACATATAGGTTTCGATTACTTTTTGAACTTTTGTTAAACGATATCCTGTTTCTTCTTCTGTTTCGCGAATAATAGCTTGTTCGGCATTGTCTTTGTCTAAAAGTCCTGCACAAACCTCGATCATCATTCCTGTTTTATTTCCGTTAAGATAAGTTGGTAAACGAAATTGTCTTGTTAGTACAACCGTTTTCTTAGCAGTATTATATAATAATATTCCAGCACCATTTCCGCGATCGTAAACTTCGCGAATATGTGATTCTGTTTTTTCGTTTTCTTTTTTGTAGTTAAAAGTAACTTTGTTCAATATATACCAATTATCTGACAATAATTTGGTGTCTGTTATTTCGATTTCTGGATTCTTTCTCATCTGAAAAATTATTTCATAAAAAAAACGCCCTGATGATCAGAGCGTTTAAATGTATTATTTTGTTATTGTTTGTTTTCTATCTGGTCCAACCGATACAATTTTGATTGGCACTTCGATTTCTTTTTCAATAAACTCAATATATTCTTTTAGCTCAATTGGTAATTGATCGTAAGATGTTAATCCAGTTAAATCTTGTTTCCATCCTTTAAACTCTTTGTAAACCGGAGTAACGTTTTCTGGTTCAATGTTATAAGGGAAGTGAGAAATGTTTTGTCCTTTGTAGTTGTATTCAGTACAAACTTTTAAAGTTTCAAAACCAGAAAGAACATCACCTTTCATCATCATTAACTGAGTAACTCCGTTAACTTGAACTGCATATTTTAAAGCAACAAGGTCTAACCATCCGCAACGTCTTTGTCTTCCTGTTACAGAACCAAATTCGTTACCAACTTTTGCCATTGTAGCACCAACTTCGTCAAAAAGTTCAGTTGGGAAAGGCCCGCTACCTACACGTGTAACGTAAGCTTTAAAAATTCCGTAAACTTCTTTGATTTTGTTAGGAGCAATTCCTAAACCTGTACAGGCTCCAGCAGCAGTAGTGTTTGATGAAGTAACGAAAGGATAAGTTCCGAAATCAACATCTAATAAAGATCCTTGAGCTCCTTCGCAAAGAATAGATTTTCCAGCTTTTTGAGCTTGGTGCATGTATTCTTCACTGTCAATAAAATCTAATTTTTTAAGTTCTTCGATAGCTTCAAAGAATTCTTTTTCTAATTCAGCTAAATTGTATTGGATGTTCACATCGTAAAAAGCAATCATCGCTTCGTGTTTGTCAGCCAAAGCTCTGTAACGATCTTTGAAATCTTCTAATTCGATATCTCCAACACGTAAACCATTTCTACCCGTTTTGTCCATATAAGTTGGTCCAATTCCTTTAAGAGTAGAACCAATTTTTGCTTTTCCTTTTGAAGCTTCAGAAGCTGCATCAAGCAAACGGTGAGTAGGTAAAATTAAGTGTGCTTTTCTAGAAATGATTAATTTCTTTTTGATGTCAAGGTTGAATTTCTCTAAACCTTCAATTTCTTTTTGAAAAACTACGGGATCAATTACAACACCATTTCCGATGATGTTTACTGAGTTTTTATGAAAAATTCCAGAAGGAATTGTTCTAAGTACGTGTTTAATTCCGTCAAATTCTAATGTATGTCCTGCATTTGGTCCTCCTTGAAAACGTGCAATAATATCATAATTTGAGGTAAGTACGTCAACAATTTTTCCTTTACCTTCATCTCCCCATTGTAATCCTAGTAATAAATCTACGGTCATTCTGTTTTAATTTGCGTTGGGACAATCTAAGTCGTCCTACTGATTATGTAGTTAATTTTCTTTTTTAATTTTTTGAAAAAGTCTGTTTAAAGACTATGAATTTGAATTTTGCTTTTTGTTTCCGTAGAAATAAAGCGAATGATTTGTGATTTCAATATCAAAAATTTCTTCGATCGTTTTTTTGATGGTTTGAATTCTTGGGTCACAAAATTCAATTACCTCACCAGAATCTGTCATAATGATGTGATCGTGCTGTTTATCAAAATATGATTTTTCGTAGTAAGCCTGATTTTGCCCAAATTGATGTTTTCTAACCAAAGCGCAGTCCAACAATAACTCAATCGTGTTGTATAAAGTAGCTCTACTCACACGATAGTTTTTGTTTTTCATTTTGATGTATAGATTTTCTATATCAAAATGCTCCTCGCTATCGTAAATTTCCTGAAGTATAGCATAACGCTCAGGAGTTTTGCGATGCCCTTTTTGTTCAAGATATAGTGTAAAAACATTTTTTACAATTTCTTGATTCTTAGTGTTGTCAGTTGAAATAAGTGTCATATCCGGCAAAGATAATTTTTTATTTTTAATGAATAAAAGTTTCGGGTTTAAAGTTTCGTTACAAAATTCTTATAGTTTCCCTAAAAAGTTAGGTTCTATACTCTCTAGTAACCTTATCGACCCCGTCAATTTTCTTGATAGCGCTAATCATTTTTTTCAAAATCGTATTGTTTTTAACAATTACGGCAACCTGTCCGTGGAAAATTCCAGCATCGGTGCTTAGTGAAATACTCTGAATGTTTACGCTCATATTGTTGGAAATTACCTTTGTCAATTGGTTGGTAAGTCCTAAAACGTCCATTCCTGTAATATTGATAATGGCTTTAAATTCTTCTTGAGAAGAGTCAATCCATTTGGCACTCATGATTCGGTAAGCATAATTAGACTGCATTCCAATTGCATTCGGACAATCTTTTTTATGCACTTTTATTCCTTCATTAATCGTGACAAAACCAAAAACATCATCACCAGGAATCGGGTTACAGCATTGCGAAAGTTTATAATCTAACTTGTCATGTTCGGTTCCGAAAACCAACATATCATAATTGCTGCTGATGACTGGTTTGTGAATGTCCTCGTCTGCAGTGTCTTTTGTTCGCTTAATTTTATTTTTGAAGAAATTGATAAACGAATTGCTTTTTTGCGCAGCATAATCTTTTAACTGCTGATTTTCAATCGCACCAATTCCAACTCTATAAAATAAATCTAAGCTTGTTTTTAATTTAAAGAAGTTAACTAACTCGTTTGTAACTTGTTCGTTGAATGTTACTTTTAAGTGTTTTAATTTTCTAACAAGTAATTCTTTTCCTTCTTCCGCAATTTTTTTAGTGTTCTCGTTAAGAACGTTTTTAATTTTATTTTTAGCTCTTGAAGTTGTTACATATTCTAACCAGTTTACAGTTGGCTTCTGGTTTGGAGAAGTAATTACTTCAACCTGATCACCGCTTTTTAATTCGTAATTCAACGGCACTAGACGTCCGTTTACACGAGTTCCTCGAGTTTTAATTCCGATTTCAGAGTGAATGCTGAAAGCAAAATCAAGAGAAGTAGCGCCTTTTGGCAACGATTTGATTTCTCCTTTTGGCGTAAAGACGAAGATTTCTTTAGAATATAAATTCATTTTAAAATCTTCTACAAAATCAACCGCATTGGTTTCTGGATTTTCTAAAGCTTCGCGAAGAAGATTCAGCCAGGTATCCAGACCGCTTTCTTCTGTTGCGCCGTTTTTATATTTGTAATGCGCTGCATATCCTTTTTCGGCTATTTCGTCCATACGTTCGCTTCGAACCTGAACTTCGACCCAGCGTCCTTTTGGCCCCATTACGGTAATATGGAGCGCTTCATAACCAGTCGATTTTGGAGATGAAATCCAATCACGTAAACGGCTCGGGCTTGGTCTATAATGATCTGTTACGATAGAATATATTTTCCAGGCAATAAATTTTTCTTCGTGCGGGTCGGCTTTATAGACAATTCTAAGAGCGAATTTATCATAAACTTCATCGAAAGTTACGTTTTGAGCACGCATTTTTCGACGAATAGAATAAATCGATTTTGGACGTCCTTTGATGATGTAATCTACACCTTCATTGTCTAAAGATTTTTTCAAGACATCCGAAATATCTTTTATGTAAGCGTCCTGTTCTTCCTTAGTTTCACGAATTTTACTTACGATATCGTCATAAACTGCAGGTTCAGTATATTTTAATCCTAAATCTTCTAATTTGGTTTTGATATTATACAATCCCAAACGGTGGGCAAGGGGAGCATAAATGTATAAAGTTTCAGATGCGATTTTGGTCTGTTTGTATTCCGCCATCGAATCCATTGTTTGCATATTATGAAGACGATCGGCAAGCTTAATTAAAATCACTCGAACATCATCATTCAGCGTCAGAATCATTTTTCTGAAATTCTCAGCCTGCATTGAGGCATTCAAATCTTTTTGGACTAAAGATATTTTCGTAAGTCCTTCAACAAGCTGTGCCACTTTTGGGTTAAACAAACGCTCAATGTCTTCAACGGTCATTGGTGTATCTTCTACAACATCATGAAGTAAGGCCGCGGCGATAGAGGTCGCACCCAGACCAATTTCTGAGGCAACAATTTTTGCAACTGCAATAGGATGAAAGATATAGGCTTCGCCCGATTTACGTCTCTGCTCTTTGTGAGCATCAACGGCAACATCAAAAGCTTTTCTAATTAATTTCTTGTCAGTAGGGCTTAAAGTTTGGTAACTTATTCGAAGTAATTCCTTGTATTCCTGCGCAATAGCTTTGTTTTCTTTTTCTATATCTATTTCTGTCATAACGGCATAGTTCAAGTACTAAAAATAAGAATTAGTTTGAACATACGCAAGGCCATATGATTGTAGATTTTAGAGTGCAGATTTTAGATTTTTGAAGGAATAAATTCCAAAAAGAACGAAGTGATTTTTAGAAAATCTAAAATCTAAAATCTAAAATCTAAAATCAGAACCCTCTTTGTCTTTTTGCCTCAAAAATTAAAATAGCGGCAGCAACAGAAACGTTCATACTGTCGATTTCTCCTTGCATTGGGATAATGATATTTTGAGTTGCTTCATCACGCCATTGCTGGGTTAAACCAGTTGCTTCTGTACCTACGACTAAAGCAGTTGGAGTAGTAAAGTTTTGCGTATGATATGAAGTTGAATTTTGTAAAGTTGCGCTATAGAAATTGATTTTTTTCTCTTTTAAAAATGCAATAATTTCTTCAGATGTTCCAGTTGCGATTTGGTTGGTAAAAAGGCATCCTACGCTAGAACGAACAATATTCGGATTGTATAGATCACTTTTTGGATTGGCAATTAAAACAGCATCTAAATTGGCTGCATCGGCTGTACGTAAAACAGCACCGATATTACCTGGTTTTTCTAAAGATTCGACAACCAAAATTAATGGATTATCAGATAATTTTAAATCGGATAATTTTAAAGATTTGGTTTTTGCTACAGCTAAAATTCCTTCTGTAGTATCTCGATAAGCTAGTTTTTGGTAAACTTCTTTATTGATTTCGATAATTTGAAACGGATTCTGAATCAGTTTGTTGATTTCTGATTCTGAAACTAATTCTGGTAAAAATAGAACAGTTTCGATTTCGTAACCGCCTTTGATAGCTAATGAAATTTCGCGTTGTCCTTCAATCAAAAATGTGCCGGTTTGTTTTCTGGCTTTGGATTTTTCTTGAAGTAAAACCAAAGATTTGATAAACGGATTTTGAATTGAAGTGATTTGTTTCATTTTTTTAAGCGACTAAGATTCTAAGGCGCTAAGGTACTGAGTTTTTTTCTTCCTGCAAGGTTTTTAAAACCTTGTAGGTTTGTTTCAAAAGTTTTATAGCCACTAATTCACGAATTTTATTTTTAATAATTCGTGAATTAGTGGCTATAAAAAAACTACTTCTCAAAAATTTCTTTAATCTCAGTTTCTACAGGATGATCGGTTTTGAAATCATATAGCATCAATTTTGCTAACGTTTGAGCAAACTGTTTTTGATAGAGTTGAGAATTTGTATTGATTTCGCCTTTTGGAGCAATTTCTGGCCCCATTGCGGCGAACCAAATTTCTGAAGCGCCGGGAACATCAGAACCGTGATCGGTCCATTGTGCTTTTACTTTGTCACCGCGTCCGTGATCGACTGTTATGAAAAGAGTTGTTTTGTTTTTATATTGTGGATCATTTTGAACAAAATTCCATATTTCCTGAATCCATTTGTCTACCTGATTGGCTGCATCCAAATAAGAACGGTATTGCGCATGATGCGCCCATTCGTCAGTTTCGCCATAAGCGATATAAATTACTTTGGGTTTTTTATTTTTTAATTCATCCATTGCCTGATAATGCGTAAAGACATCTAGGCATTCATCCATGTGAAATGGTTTGTAAGAGTTGTCACGCATCTCATTTAATAAGTGTTGCGCTGCTGTTGGTTTATTTCCGCCCACTTTATCAAATGCTGAAACTACAGGAAATCCGCTTCTTTCTTCGTTTAAGATTCTGTCAAAAGCATCCCAAGCACCAAAAGCGGCAACTTTTCCTTTTAGTTTGGATTGCTGATTAAAAAACTCCAGAACATTTACGTTTGGATTGGCTTTGTAACCATTTGAATTGACTTTTAGATCAACATTTCCAGTCATGATTTCGCTATAGCCAGGATAGCTAAACCAATACGGATTGGCAACATCGACTTTGTTTCCTAAATCACGATTTCCATAAATCTGACCTTTAGTAGCAATTTCAGACCAGAAAAAAGGCATTAGTTTTTTGCGCGCTTCTTTGACATTAGTATCGCTATATTTTTTATAAATGTAAACGCTGTCCCCCTGATTAAATTTTTTATCATTGGCAATTGCAGGATCTATTCCTTTAAAAACTTCTTGCCATCTAAAACCATCTGTCGTGATGATAATGATGTTTTCAGTTTTTTGGGCATTGCTTAGAAAGCTTATTAAAACAATCGGAATTAAAAATATTTTTTTCATTAGATTTTTATTTAATCACTTTACATTTAAAAACTTTTATAAAACTTTTCTATTTTGTTGGTTTCGCCCAAAACAAATTTGGATTATTTGTCTTGTAATTTATAGTTTTTACATTTGTTTTAGTATTCGTAGACTCTGTTTTTTGTGGAGTTTGCTCGATTCCGTCTAATGGCAACAGTTCAACATACGCAATTTCTTTTCCATCTTTAACGGTTTCCGTATCATATTCACTGTAAACAGGAGTTTTTAACCTATACAGATTTTTAGCCATATAAGTTTCCAGATAGTATTCTTTAGTCTGCGTGGCTTTGTTATTCCAATTTGCTTCAGGATTTAAAATTAATGTTTTGCCGTTAATCAATTTTTCTCTTACTTCTTGAATTCCAAGTAATTCTCCTTTCTCATTCATGACATAAGCATCAAACGTAGGATCGATCCAAATCCATTTTTTAAATTCATTACTGTAGACCATGTTAATTACGTGACAATCATCAAAATCAGTTTCTTTTGGCATACAGGTAATATATCTTGATTTTATCCCCATAGCTAAATAACATTCATTAAGAATTGTTGCCATCATTCTACAATTAAGACCACGATTTTCGGTTTTGCATATTTTTATTAAATCGATTGCATTTTTTAGAGCTGGATTATAGCTGCTTCCATCATGTCTAATTATTTTATGCACCCAATGAAGTAAATTAAGAATTTGAGAAGTTTCACTTCCAGTTCCAGCAATTGAATCCAATTTTAAATCTTTTCTGATTTTCATTAGATTTGGATTATTCGCGGGTTGATAACTAAATTCAGGAATAAATCTATTATCTGAATAATTATATTTAGCTGCTTTTTTTAGTATTTCTAAACGAGATGTAGTCGTTTTATATTTGATTTGTGTATAGGCTTTTACAGAATCATTAAGTAAAATCACAAAATCGAATTGAGTATTTTTTTTAATCTTTATTGAAATCGAATCTTTATCAGTAATAAAAGTGACTCTTTGTCCTAGAGATGATGTTTCGTATACATCTGGATTTAGTTCCGGAGAAATGTTCCAAGATTGTTTTTTGTAGGTTTTACCATCTCTAATGTCAAGTTTTTTTGATATTGCTTTTATTGTTGGAATATTTTTTTGACCTATAGCTAGTTGTGCAAAAAAAGCAAAAAATACAACAAGAGTGATTTTTGATTTCATTATTTTGATTTTTGATTGATAATAGTATTTTGATTGAGATAGAACAAATTTGGGAATGAATAAACTATAAAATGCCTCTAGATTTAATCTCCAGATATTTATTGATGGCATCTAAAGTCAAATTTTCGGGTTGTGTAAGAACTGAATGGATTCCGTATTTCTTTAATTCATTCACGATTAAACGTTTTTCGAACATGAATTTCTCAGCAATAACTTTGTCGTAAACTTCCTGAATCGTTCCTGTCTTTTTATTGATGATTGAATTCAGTTCTGTGTTTTGAAAGAAAACCACAACCAATAAATGGCTTTTGGCAATTCCTTTTAAATAAGGCAATTGGCGGTTTAAACCGTCCATGGTTTCGAAATTGGTGTACAAAATTATTAAGCTTCTCTGATTGATGTTTTTTTTAATATCAACATACAATCTGCTATAATCACTTTCGAAAAAATCGGTTTTTATGTTGTATAAAGTTTCAAGGATTTTCTGCATCTGCGAACCTCTTCTTTCTGCAAAAACTCTGTTTTCTACTTTTTTAGAAAAAGAAAAAAGTCCTGCTTTGTCCTGTTTTTTCAGAATCACATTAGATAAAACCAAAGATGAATTAATCGCATAATCTAACAAACTTAATCCGTCAAAAGGCATTTGCATCACGCGACCTTTGTCGATTGCCATGTAAACAGATTGTGACTTTTCGTCCTGAAACTGATTAACCATCAAGGAATTTCTTTTGGCTGTAGCTTTCCAGTTTAAAGTTCGTAAATCGTCACCCTGAACGTATTCTTTAATCTGTTCAAACTCCATGGTATGACCAATGCGACGTATTTTTTTAATTCCGTATTGAAACAGATTATTCGAAAAAGCAATTAAATCGTATTTTCTTAGCTGAATATAAGATGGATATGTTGGAACCATTTGACCATTATCGAAAATAAATCTTCTGGAAATCAATCTTAATGGAGATGAAACATAAATATTCAAAGAGCCAAAATGGTATTCTCCACGTTCTGTTGGACGAAGATCATAACCAATTTCTTTTTGTGTTGCTGCTTTTATTGTTTTTACAATTTTAAAATCGCGAACCTGAAATTGAAACGGAATTTCATCAATAATCTTAACCGAAACAGGAAAAGTGTAATGGTTTTTTAAGTTAATTTTTATCGGATTTAAATCTCCATTTGATAGTTTTTCGGGCGTAATTCTTTCAGCTTCAAGTCCTGTTCTTGCTAAATATAAAAGTAAGATATCAAGTCCCAAAAAAGTAATTAAACCTAGAACTAGCAGCCAAACTGCATGATACATATTCGGAAAAATAAAAGCGCAGACAAACAATCCTATGATACCAATCAGTATATAGAAAAAGAAATTGTTCAGATATAGACTTTTTATGAATTTCATTTTTTTAGTTTTCGGTCTCAGTTTTCAGCTTCAATTTTCGGTCTCAGAATTACGGTAAACTGAGACTGCGACTGAAAATTTAAACTATCTTGGTATTTCCAACGTTTCAATAATCTGTTTAATAATTTCTGAACTCGTAATACCTTCCATTTCGCGTTCTGGTGCTACAATAACACGGTGTTGTAAAACAGGAATCGCTGCTCCTTTAATATCTTCTGGAGTAACAAAATCACGTCCTCGGATTGCAGCAAAACCTTTCGATGCATTTAAAATGGCGATTGAAGCACGAGGCGAAGCTCCTAAATATAAGAAGGCATTTTCGCGTGTGTTTACCACAATTCTGGCAATGTATTCTAATAGATTTTGCTCAACTCTAATTTGTTTTACCAAACCTTGATATTCTTTGATTTCTTTAGCAGAAAGAATCGTTTTTATCGCATCCAATTTTCCGTGATCTTGCAAAGTATGTTCTCTCTGAATGATTAAAATCTCTTCGTTTAATTTTGGATAATCAATGGTGATTTTAAAAAGAAAACGATCCAATTGCGCTTCTGGCAAACGATACGTTCCTTCCTGTTCAATTGGATTTTGAGTAGCAATAACCAAAAACGGTGCATCTAACTGATAAGCAGAACCGTCAATTGTAATTTGACGCTCTTCCATAACTTCAAAAAGTGCAGCTTGTGTTTTTGCTGGCGCACGATTAATCTCATCGATTAAAATCAAATTAGAGAAAATTGGCCCTTTTTTGAATTCGAATTCTGAGCTTTTTAGGTTAAAAATAGAAGTTCCTAAGATATCAGATGGCATTAGATCGGGTGTAAACTGAATTCTGCTGAAACCGATATTTAAGGTTTTAGCCAATAATTTTGCTGTTATTGTTTTGGCAACTCCAGGAACACCTTCTAAAAGCACGTGGCCATTTGACAAAATCGCAACCAAAAGCTGATCAACCATTTTGTGCTGTCCTACAATTACTGTTTCAATCTCTTTTTTGATTGTGTTGACATGATCTAAAAGCGGTCCTAAATTAATTCTCGTTTCAAAATTCACATTTTCATTTGTGATTTCGCCTGATGTTGTATTGATATCGTCCATAATTTGGTCAGTTATTTTATGTTTTTTTTGCTACAGATTAGAAAGATTAAAATGATTTTATAAAAAAATAATCTGTGGTAATCCTTTTATCCCGATAGCTATCGGGAGTGGCTAAATAAATTAATGTAAAATCTTTTCTATTGCTGTGTTTATTTTAATTAAATCTTCTTCAAGGCTTCCGTGATAACTATTTCTGTGATCGTTGATTAGCTGAATCACATCGCGTATATCTTTTTCGTCTTTTCCTGTTTTATAATGCAATTTGGTTATAAAATCGTCATCGAGTTTGGTGGTGTCAAGCAGATAATCGGTTCTAATTTTCTCTAAAAAGTAGATAATCTTTTTATCAATGATATTTGTATGATCTCCTTCTTGATAATATAAATTCCCAATAGTTTTGGTAAAATCAACCGTTAAATTTTGCAATGGTTTTATGATAGGCACAATACGCTGTTTACGTTTTGCATTAAAAATCATAAAAATCAGAATTCCGATTAAGCCTAAATACCAAGCCGATTTTAAAGCAGGCTGACTCCAAATATAACGCAGCGGAGAAGTTGAAATTCGCTTATCGTTAAAAGTTTTATTATACCAGAAAATATTTCCTTTTGGTATATAAGAAAGTACATTTTCTGCATATTGATAATGATCTTTTTTTAGCAGATTATAATTGGTAAATGCCACTGGCTGCGTATGCAGATAGAGATAACCGTTTTTATAAGGAACTTCTATAAAATTGACCTGTTTTTCTTTTTTACGATTGATTTGATATCCTAAAACTTTTGTATTTAAAGTATCTATTTTAGAAAAATAATCGCTTAAACCAGTATTTAAAGTATATTTTTTTGAGCTAACTTTTTTGTTTGCCATCCAAGTCGAAATACTGTCATTGGGCATAAAATCGGTTTTTAGCTCAATTTTTAAAGAATCCAGCAGCGTTTTCGGAAATACTTTCATGCTTAAAAATGCGTTATTTCCGTGCGAAACAAAATATAGAATTTCTTTCATCGAACCTTCGTCAATATTATCGGCTTCAGAAATATTCATGAAAGTACCTTTAATTCTATACGATTCTACGTTTTCTCTATCATCATATTGAGAATCGAAATATTCGTAAGGAGTCTGTGTCGAAATTCTTTCCACTTTTTGTTTAAAAAGACCTTCGACTTCTTGATCGAAAACGTACAATCCGAATGGGATTTTGTCTTCAACAGAATACGTTGGAGTCCAGTCAATAGGTTTTGGCTGTCCTTTGTCTACGAGTAATGTTATTCCGAAAATTAAAACCAGAATAGCAATGTATATTTTAACTTTATTATCCATTGCCAAAGGTTTTTAGTGCTTTTTTAAATCTGTTTTCAGTCTTTCTAAATGTTGCATCATCAATTTCAAATTCTCCATACCAAATATAATTGTATAGATAAGAAAGATAAGTAAACTCTTCTTTATGAGCAGGATTGTAAAGTTCGTACAAATAATCAGAATTAGTTTTTTCGATATCCCATTCAATATAATGGTGCTGTGCCATTACTTTTAAAAGCCATAAATAGTAATAACGTACAGCGATTCTTTTTTCGCCAGCTTCTATACTTTCTTTAATGAGTTTTTCAAAATCTAAAAGATGGATATTTTTTTCAGCATCAGAATAAAACAATGTTCTTTTATTGGCATTTTTTCCAAAAATCCATCTTCCTTCTTGCTTGGTTAAAGCTCTGACAATAAAATAAATTAGGACGATAACGACCAGAACAGCGATTATCCTAAAAAGGATAGAAACAAAATTGAGAGACGTTTTTACACTACTGAAATTAAAGAAATTAAAAATTTGTCTTGCTAACCAATGTTTGAAATGATCCCACCAGCTTTTTTCGGGAGCTTTGTATTCGTAGACAAAATCTTTATCAGTATATTTTTTTTTGAAATCCTTTTCAAAATGTCTAATCTGTATATTGCTAGAATCTACCTTAATATCTTTTTCTGTATACTTAATTCCGCTAATTTTTGGAGGATCTTGAGGCATGATAATAGTATCCTGAGCCTGAGAAATACTGCAGCAAAAAAGAAAAGATAAAATAAAAAATAATCTTGTCATTACTTGGTCTTAAAGTTTTTCGGCGGTTAAAGAGTGAACTTTTTTGTGTACAATAAAAGGATATATCAAGTAATAGAACGAAATTATTGCAAGCGTCACTAAGATAATAAAACTGCTTAGCCAATTGGGCATATCGATAGAATATCGTGTAATAAAACCTTCTAAAAATCCGGCACTTATCGTGAAAGGAAATGTGCTTAAGAATATTTTAAAGCTGTTCTTGAAACCAATTTTAAAAGAATTCATTCTCGAAAAAGTTTTTGGAAATAGGATAGAAGCGCCTAAAATAAATCCAGCAGTTGTTTCGATTACAATGGCAAAAATTTCCATAGAACCATGAATCCAAATTCCTCTTACGCTTTTCCAAAAAACGCCCTGTTCGTAGAAAAAATACTGAAAAGAACCCAGCATAATACAGTTTTGAAGAAAAACATTAAAAGTTCCAATTCCTGCAAAAATACCGTAGAAGTAACATTTGGCTCCCACAAATAGGTTGTTTACGGTAATGCCAATAAAACTTCCCCAATTGCTGCCAGAACCATATACGGCCATCGGATTGCCTTTTTTTATATTTTCTAAAGTCATATTTACGTATTCGTCGCCTAAAATAAGACGTACAAAATCACGGTCATAACGCGCAGAAAGAACTCCGATTGAAACAGTAACAACAAATAAAACAAAAGCATAAACCAAATATCTTCTGTATTCGTAAACCAATAAAGGGACTTCGATTTTAAAGAAATCTATTAAGCGATTTTGGTCAGTACGTTTGGTTTTGTAAATTTTTTGATAAATCTGAGAGGCAAGATGATTGAGGTAGACAACCGTTTTACTTTTAGGGTAATACGTTTGAGCATACGACAAATCATTCATCATTTGAATGTACAAATTAGCTAATTCATCAGGATTTTTTTTAGCTTTACCAAAAATTGCCAGCTCAAACTCGAGCCATTTTTCTCTGTTTTGTTTTATAAAGGCGATTTCTCTCATTGCAGGCTAAAATATGAAATATGTCAGAATTATCTATTAATACGACACAAAATGTCAAAATAAATTTTATAGCGGCTTCGGTAGGCGAAAGGCTAGGAGCTTTTTTTATTGATTTGTTTATCATAATCTGTTATATAACAGTACTTTCTATTGTTCTTTTTGACTGGTTACAGCTCGATAGATTGATGGTCAATTTGGATGGCTGGTCACGCGGAGCCATTTTTCTATTGCTCTATTCTCCAGTTATAGTTTACTCTTTGGTTTTAGAAAGTGTTTTTGAAGGCCAGTCACTTGGCAAAAAATTAGTAAAAATTAAAGTCGTAAAAATTGATGGTTATCAGGCTGGTTTTGGAGACTATTTAATCCGCTGGTTTTTTAGAGTGATAGACTTTTTTACCTTTTTTGGACTTCCTGGACTTATCTCAGTTATTACAAGTCAGAAATCACAAAGATTGGGCGATATGGCGGCGGGAACAGCGGTTATAACGTTGAAAAATAGAATTAATATCAGCCATACTATTTTAGAAGAAATTGGAGAAGCTTATGTTCCAACTTATCCTTTGGTAATTAAGCTTTCAGATAATGATATGCGTATTATAAAAGAAACTTTTCAAAAAGCAACCGCTAAAAACGATCATGAAATTATTTACAAACTCGTTGCTAAGATCGAAAGTGTCGCGGGGATTAAAAATCAATCAGGAAACAATAGCGATTTTATTAGGGTAATTTTAAAAGATTATAATTTTTACACACAAAATATGTGATTTTTTTCTTTGAATAATTGTTGAGGTTTTCTGGTTTTTGCTGATAATTTTTTAGAATTTATTCGTAAATTTATATATAGATAATTAATTCATAAATTTCCAATCCAATGAAAATTACAAAGCCTTTTCTCGTATTATTAGTACTATTATCTGCTTGCGTTAGTTTTGCTCAAAGCGGAAAAAAATTAGATAAAATTATAAAAAGAGATTATCAGATTATTGAATGTACGGTTCTAAAGATGTCTGATAAAACAGTAGAGTATTCACTTCCTGGTGAGACGGTTCAAATCTCGCTAGATGTTTCCCAAATTGCCAAAATTGATTTTGCGAGTGGAAGGTCTCAAACCTTTGATATTTCTGCAAATGCAAGCAGTGATCCTCAAAGCAGTTCTCAGAATGTAGCAAGTGCAGATATGAAACACAATACAATTGCAGTCTTGCCAGTTCCTTATGTAAATGCAGATAATCAGCAAGGTTCTGAGGATATGGCAAAATTTGCTCAAAACGATTTGTACAATAAATTGTTAGACAAATCTTCGAACATTTTTCCGTTAACAGTTCAGGATTTAAGAACAACAAATAGCTTATTGCACAAAGCAGGAATAGACCACACTAACATTGACGAAACGCCAATTGAGGATCTAGAAAAAATATTGGGAGTAGATAATATTGTTGCCGCAAAAGTTTCATACACAATTGGAACAGGTACTACAGCTACTACTTATAATAGCGGAAATGCGAAAGTGAGCAATAACAACAAAAAAGTAACTACAAACGACATTTCTACAACAACAGCAAACAATCAGACGTATTACTACTATACGGTTTATTTTGATATGTATAGAAATACTGATAAAATCTACTCGCAAACCCGCAAACCTTTCTTGGCAGTAAAAGACGGTTGGATGGATTCGATTACGTATTTGCTAAAAAGAAGTCCGATTTACGTAAAAAAATAAGGAATGTTTTATGAGTGAGAGTTGTTAAGATTATTCGTTGCAACTTTGTAACTTTGACCCTTTGCATCTTTGTAACTCAAAAAAAATGTTTCACTTACTTGATATTATTGGGACAATGGCATTTGCAATGTCAGGCGCCTTGACCGCAATGCACAAAAAACTCGATCCGTTTGGGGTTTTTATCATTGCATTTGTTACTGCCGTTGGAGGCGGAACACTTCGCGATGTCTTAATCGGAAGAACTCCTGTTGGCTGGATGCGCGACATGCAATATGTGTATGTGATCATTTTAGGATTTTTTTTAGCAATTCTTTTTAGAAAAAGTTTCGATAAACTTCGAACCTCATTGTTTCTTTTTGATACAATTGGGCTCGGAGTTTTTACTTTGATAGGTCTTGAAAGAGGAATTGTAACAGGTCTTCATCCTGCCATTTGTATTGCATTAGGAACCATGACTGCTTGTTTTGGCGGTGTAATTCGAGATATTTTATGTAACGAAATTCCAAACGTTTTTAGAGAAGAAATTTACGCAACGATCTGTATTTTTGGAGGAATTGTATTTTTTGGACTGAGAAAATTAAACTTAAACGATGATATATTGTACTTAGTTACTTCACTGGTCATCATCATCATCAGGTTAATGGCTGTCAAATACAAATGGCATTTAAAAGCATTTGATCATAAGTAAATATGAAATATACCATAAAGAAGTATTCTCAAGACGATTATTCAATTTGGAACGATTTTGTTGCCCAAGCTAAAAATGCTACATTTTTGTTTCATCGCGATTTTATGGAATATCACAAAGATCGCTTTGAAGATTTCTCTCTTTTAATTTTTGAAGAAGAAAAACTGCGAGCTATTCTTCCAGCAAATAAAAAGGAAAATAGTATTTATTCGCATCAAGGACTTACTTATGGAGGTTTGGTTTATTTATCAAAATTGAAAGCAGTAAAAGTTGAAGCGATTTTGGATGAAATTTTACTTTTTTTGAAAGAGAACAAAATCGATACTTTTTATTATAAACCTATTCCAGATTTTTATTTTTCTGAAGGAAACAAAGAAGCGGACTTTTTCTTAATGAAAAGAGGAGCAGTTTTAGAACGAAAAGAAATGAATCTGGCAGTTAATCTGACTGTTCCTCTAAAGATTTCTAAAAGCAAAATGAAGCACTTTAGAAGAATTGAAAATTTGGATTTAGATATTTTTGAAGAAGAAAATTTTGATCCATTTTGGGAAAAAATTTTGGAGCCGAGATTAGCAGAAAAATTTAACACAAAACCAGTGCATTCAAAAGAAGAAATCTCACTTTTAAGATCTAAATTTCCTAAAAATATCAGACAATATTCTGCTTACAGAAATGATGAAATTATAGCGGGAATAACGATTTTTGAAACCAAAAATGTTGTAAAATCGCAATATGGCGCCACTTCAAAGATTGGAGAAGAATTTAGAGCATTAGATTTTTTATTCATTAATCTGATTCATAAATATAAACGAAAAGGAAAGCATTTCTTTGACATGGGAATTGTGGATGATGAGAATGAATCAGGCTATAATTTGGGGCTTTTGGCACAGAAAGAAGAATTAGGCTGTACGGTCTACAATCAGGATTTTTATAAAATAACAATAAAGTGATTCCATTTTTAGACCTAAAAAAAATAAACGAACCGTATGAAACTGCATTTCAGGAAAAACTGAAATCGGTTTTAGAAAACGGCTGGTATATTTTAGGAAAAGAAGTGGAAACATTTGAAAAAGCTTTTGCCGATTACTGCCAGTCAAAATATTGCATCGGAGTAGGAAATGGTTTTGATGCTTTAGTTCTTATTTTTAAAGGTTATATCGAACTCGGAAAACTCAAAAAAGGCGATGAGGTTATCGTTCCTGCAAATACATATATTGCAAGTATTCTTGCTATTTTACAAGCCGATTTGGTTCCTGTTTTGGTCGAGCCAAGATTAGAAACCTACAACATAAATCCAGATTTAATTCTGGAAAAAATCACACCAAAAACAAAAGCGATTTTAGTGGTTCATTTGTACGGACAATTAGCGGAAATGGATAAAATAAGTGAAATTGCGAATAATAACAATCTTTTAATAATTGAAGATGCTGCGCAATCTCATGGCATAGAAAAGAATCTAAAACCTAAAAGCTACAATCTAAAATCGGCATCAGCGTACAGCTTTTACCCAGGAAAGAATTTGGGTTGTTTAGGCGACGGCGGAGCAGTTACAACAAATGACGAGGCATTAGCAAAAGTGCTTTTTTCGCTTCGTAATTACGGCTCAGAAAAAAAATATCACAACGAATACATTGGCGTAAATTCTAGACTCGACGAATTGCAGGCTGGATTTTTGAATCTGAAATTGCCAAACTTAGACTCAGATAATGAAAAACGAAGAACAATTGCAAAACGTTATTTGTCTGAAATTAAAAACAGTAAAATTGTATTGCCGTTTTGGGATTTTTCCAATAATCATGTTTTTCATTTGTTTGTTGTTCGAACAGAAAATAGAGAAAAGTTGCAAGAATATTTAGCTCAAAACAATATTCAAACCGTAATTCATTATCCAATTCCACCGCATCAGCAGAAAGCTTTTTCGGAGTGGAAAAGCTTGTCATTTCCCATAACGGAGAAAATTCATAAAGAAGTTTTAAGCTTGCCGATAAGTCCGGTTTTAACGGATTCTGAAGCTGATTATGTTATTGAAATTTTAAATCAATACTAATTTGAATTTTTATAGAAAAATAATTCAAACGAGTTTGTTTAAGATTGCTTCTTTAAACAGCTTTAGCGTTGTTTTAAAAATCGGAATTGGTTTGATTACTTCGAAAATATTAGCGATTTTTGTTGGACCAAGTGGAATGGCTTTGATCGGAAATCTGCGTAATTTTTTGACTTCATTAGAAAGTATTTCAACTTTAGGTTTTCAGAACGGAATTGTAAAATACACCGCTGAAAATGAAAAAAATAAAATTGAACTTCAAAAAATAGTTTCTACGGTTTTTATTACTTTGATAGGAATTGGACTTTTTTTAAGTTGCATTTTGTTTTTTACAGCTTCGTATTGGAACGAAAAAATATTTGGGAATAATTCGGAATATTTAATTGTTTTTAAAATTTTAGCATTTGTATTACCAACTTATGGACTTTCTATTTTTTTTATTTCTGTAATTAATGGTTTGGGCAGATTTAAAAAAGTAATTACAATCAATATTATTGGAAACATTGTTGGTCTATTAACTTCTGTTTTTCTGATACTTCAATTTAAAACTACTGGCGCTTTAATGGCAATTGTAATTGCGCCTACGCTACTTTTTTTTGTAACACTCTATTTAGTTCAAAAAGAGATTCAGTTTTTTCAATTTATTAAATCAGATACTTTTGATTTTAAAATTTTGAAGAACCTTTCGTCTTATTCTTTAATGACGTTAGTTTCATCTGTTTTTGGCCCTTTTGTATTTCTTGCCATTCGAAATCATATTATTCAGGATTTAGGAATTGAACAGGCTGGATATTGGGAAACTATGACGCGTATTTCGAGCTATTATTTAATGTTTGTTAGTACAATTTTGAGTGTTTATTTTCTTCCAAAATTATCCAAAGCTCAAAATAATCAGGAAACTAAAAGTATTTTTTTGCAATATTATAAATATGTTTTGCCAGTCTTTGTATTTGCGTTGTCATTACTTTATTTTATACGTTTTTTTGTTGTTCAGTTGCTTTTTACAAAGGAGTTTTTACCTGTAACCGATTTGTTTTTTTGGCAGCTTTTGGGTGATATTTTAAAAGTTTGCGCGCTAATTTTGGGATATCAGTTTTTTGCTCAAAAAAATACTTCAGCCTTTATCATTACAGAATTATTTTCATTTTCGGTCTTCTATGCTGGTAGTTTGTATTTTATAAAATTATTTCAGATTGAAGGTGTTGTAATCGCTTATGCTTTTCAGAATGCATGTTATTTGATTGTTCTCGGAATTTATTTTAGAAAAAGCCTGTTTTAGTTTTCATTCCATTTATGGATATACTTTTCTGCAATTTTTAAAAAGTGATGTTCTCTCTCAATAAAAGCTCTCGCACGTTTTCCGATAGCTATAATTTCATCTGGATTTTCAATTAAAAAAGACAATTCTTTGACTAGATAATCGACGTCTGGAATGGCATTTATGCAAACTTTTTCAGAAAGATTATATCTCGCTATAAATTCTTTTTCGGCGCCTGTAAAAACTACTTTTCCTTTTGCCATTGCTTCAAGTGCATTATAGCCTTGATCGTACGCATAAATTTGATCCAATAAAATATGACAGCTGTTGTACAAATTAATATACTCGGCATAAGGAACGCTTCGCGCCGTTATAATTTCGACTTTTGAAGTATATTCTTGCTCGATTATTTCTAGAGCTTTTTCAAAATAATCATTCCCTTTTTTTAGATAATTTTCAGTATTGATTCCGTGAAAAATGACAATTTTATCAGTGATGTCTATTGGCTGAAATAAAAGTTTTTCAATATTAATTGGATTCGGAATCATTCCTAAATATTTTTCATTTCCTTGGAGCGGAAGATGATAATCTAAATCTGTAGCGATAATTCCGTTTATGTTTTTGTAAATAAACTGATGCAATTTTAAAAATGCTTTTTCGCGAAATTTTAAAATATTTCCAAAAGATTTTTTATCAATTTTGTGATTAAGATATAACGGAATTACAGATTTAAAATCGGGATTTTCGAAGCAATATTTCACATTAAGATAATCGTAGCCACAGCTCAATAAATATAGCTTTTGATTGCTTTTTATAAGATGAGAAATAATTTTTTTTTCAAAGTAAGGCTGACATTCAAAACTATTTTCATTTATTAACTGCACAACATCAAAACCAGAGCATTGTTTTTCGAATTTTAAAAATTGCCTAAAAGTCAGATATGAACTAATATCAAATCCAGAGATTTTATAAATTCCAATTTTTACTTTTTTCAGAAAGCCAGAATCCCATTTTTTTTGAATAGGAAAATCAACAGGAAAATTTTTAAAACCGTCATTGTGACCGATTATAAAAACTTCATGTCCTAAAGCCTGCAAACCATCTTTTAAAGAATTGTGCAAATGGCTGTATTCGCCTACCAGTAAAACTTTCATTTATATGTATATTTGACAAATATATTTACTTTTTCGGTTAAAACATGAATAAAAAGAAAGTTGCTATTGTTTCGATTTCCTTAGGAAAAGGAGGTGCAGAACGTTTTGCAGCTTTGCTTACTTTTATGTTAGAAAGTTCTGGTTTTGAAGTCCATTCCATAATTGTAAACGATGATGTCGATTATGAATATACGGGAACTTTATTCAATTTAGAAAAAGAAAGCGCTGGCTCGGTTTCTATTTTTAGAAAATTAAAAAAAGGGAAATTATTGAGAAACTATTTACTTCAAAATAGAATCGATATTGTCATAGACAGCCGGCCAAAAAACGTCTTATTGCGCGAATTAATTACCAAATTCATTTGCCGAAATTCAACAGTTTATTACATCGTTCATAGCTTTAATTTTAAAGATTACTTTCCTTCTTCAAAATTCTGGTCGAGAATACTTTACAAAAACGTAAAAGATGTGATTTGCGTTTCAAAAGCGATTGAAGAAAAAGTAAAGAATTGGTATGAATTTGAAAATACCATTACCATTTACAATCCTTTTTTTATTGCTGAAGAAGAATTGAAAAAAGCAGTTTTAGAACCGCAAAAAATAATCTTATATTTTGGACGATTTGAAGAAAAAGTGAAAAATTTCACATTGATGTTAGACGCTTTTTTGCAATCAAAAATATATGAGAAAGGATACCGTTTGCATTTAATGGGATCTGGAGATGATGAAGATTTTATCCAACAGAAAATTAAAACTTTGAATTTAAATGATTACATAAAAATTCTTCCCTTTAAACCAAAACCTTTCGATGAGGTTCGTGAAGCAAAATTTACGATTTTGACCAGTAAATATGAAGGTTTTCCTTTGTCAATAGTAGAATCTTTGGCATTAGGAACACCTGTCGTTGCTGTTGATTGTAATTCTGGACCGCGAGAAATTATTCAGAATGCACTTAATGGTTTATTGGTCGAAAATCATAATTCTGAAGCTCTTGCTCAAGCAATGAATCGATTTGCAGATGACGCTGAATTGTATCATTTTTGCAGACAAAATGCTGCTGAAAGCGTAAAACAGTTGTCTTTAAAACACATTTCTGATCAGTGGAAAAACCTTCTAAACAATCAATAATGACGAATATTTCAGATGTTCAATTGATCGAAATTCCTAAAATTCAAGATCGAAGAGGAAATCTTTCGGTTGTTGAAGGCAATACGATTCCGTTTGTTTCCAAAAGAGTATATTATTTGTACGATGTGCCAAGCGGAAGCAAAAGGGGAGGGCATGCGCATATAGAACAGCAAGAACTTTTAATCGCTTTAAGCGGCAGTTTTGACGTGGTTTTGAAAGACGGAAAAGACATTAGAACAATTACACTAAATAAACCAAATGTAGGTCTGCTTATTGTTTCGGGAATTTGGCGTGAGCTTAAAAATTTTTCTTCAGGAAGTGTTTGCCTCGTTTTGTCTTCTGGTGAATTTAGCGAAGAAGATTATATTCGAGAATACAAAAAGTTTCGATTATTTAAAGACAGATGAACCAATTCCAAAATTTGCTAAAAAGGTTTTAAAAGAAATTAAAAAACGTAAAGCAAATGCAGGTAAAAGCAACAAAGTTCTTTTCTTCCAGCCAATTTTTTTTAAATCAATTGGATTGTAATAGTTGTAAAAAAGAGCTTTTTCTCCAACCAATTTACTTTTAATGGCAAGTGAAAACCGATTTAAATCTAAAAAGTATTTTAGGTCTGAATTTGTTTTTTCGGCCTCTTCAAATTTTGAAAGATCTAAATTCTCTATAATTATTTTGCTGTTTTTTGATAGACTTTTTGGGTCGTAAACATAACGTGCCAAGATTTTCCATGAAAATACAATAGGGTAAACAAGTCCGATTCGAATCCATAAATCGGTGTCTTCGCCACTTTTAATTTTGGTTTCAAAGTTTTCAATTTCTTCGAAAACAGATTTATGAAAAACAGAACTTGAAGCACAGAGAACAGATTCTTTTATGCTGGCTTTAAAGTAATTTACTATTTCTAATTCTTCATTTGTTTTAGAAATCGAGTATTTCGCTGGAATCGTTTTTTTAGAAGTATCAAATTCAATAGCAGCAGAAAATACTTTTTGATCGGCTAGGTTTGAAATGTTGTTGAATATGGTTTCTAAAAAACTCGGATACCAATAATCGTCTGCGTCAAGAAATGCTATAAAATCAGCGTTTGCTTTCTCGATTCCGTAATTTCTGGCCGATGAAACACCCTCATTTTTTTTGCTGAAATACTGAATTCTAGAATCGTTAAACTGCAGTAATTTCTCTTCGCTTTTATCTGTAGATCCATCATTTACTACAATAATTTCAAAATCCTGAAAAGTTTGATCTAAAACACCTTGAATTGTATTTTTGATAAAATTTTCTTTGTTGTAAAGCGGAATTATAATAGAAAAAAAAGCCATTTATTTTGTTTTTAGAGAACAGTAATATCCTAATCGATAAATGTCAAAAAGGATAAGCGACGGTTTTTGACTAAGAAATTGTTTTGTCATTGCGGGTTTTAAAATCTTAAATCCGAATACAATAATTCCTTCTAAGTGATACTTTTTTATATTTTCAAAGTAACGCGATAACTTCGTATATTCTGATGGAATTAAATTGGAATCGACTAAGTTTTTTAAGCCTAGAACAGCTTCTTCAGATTTTCTTAAAAATGTTTTGCTGTATTCTAATCCTAAATGAAAAACGGGATTCTCCATGTGAATCACCTCAATTTGATTTTGCTTTAAATCAAACGAAAACAAGGTGTCTTCATGTCTCAGATTTGGAATGTCTTCGTTGAATCTAACTTTTGCAAATACACTTTTTTTAATTAAGAAGTTTAAGGTGAGAAAAGAAACATGCGGTTTTTTTATACGTTCAGAAACTGAGAGGGCTTCTCTTTTTCTGCCATAAATCCATCTTAAAGTCTTGTTTTTTGAAGGCTTGGTGCTTTCATATAGAATTCCACCATAAATTACTTTTCTATTATCGGTAATCTGCTCAATATATTTTGAAATAAAATTATTATATACCGGAAATGTATCGGCATCCAAAAAAAGCAGATTTTCATAAACTGCTTTTTGAGCCAATAGATTTCGGATTGCACTTCGTCCGATGTTTTTTTCTAAAATAGAATAATAGGTGTTTTCGAATTGATTAATTCTTTGGTTTTCTATGGTAAACTCCTGTGAAGCATCATCCAGACAAATAATTTCAAAAGGAATATGGCATTCTAAAGCTTGCTTATATAACGTTTCTACAAGAGCAAAAACATCATAATTGTAAACCGGAATTAAAATAGAAAGCATTACACGCTTCTTTGCACCACTTCGAAGATTCTTTCATCTTCACATTTTAATGTTTTCGATGGGAATTTCATTAATAAAGCATAATCGTGAGTAGCCATAATAACAGTTTTACCTGCGGCATTAATCGCTTTTAATACTTCTAATACTTCAGAACTCGTTTGAGGATCAAGGTTTCCTGTTGGTTCGTCGGCTAAAATAAACTCTGGATCGTTAAGCAATGCTCTTGCAATCGCAACACGCTGCTGCTCTCCGCCAGAAAGCTGATGGGGCATTTTGTTCATGAAGTCTTTCATGCCTACTTTATCCAAAACTTCATCAATTTTGTGTTGCATGGCTTCTTTTTCGACCCATCCTGTAGCTCTTAAAACAAAAAGCATATTGTCTTTAATTGAACGGTCTGGAAGTAGTTTAAAGTCTTGAAATACGATTCCGATTTTACGTCTTAAATACGGAATGTCGTTTTCTTTTAAAGTAGCCAAATCAAATTCAACAATATGTCCTTCACCTTCAATTAACGGTAAATCAGCATATAAAGTTTTTAGAAAACTACTTTTTCCAGAACCGGTTTTTCCGATAATGTAGATAAACTCACCATGGTTAACATCTAGGTTAATGTGAGATATAATTTTTCTTCCTTCTTGATATATAGTGACTTCTTTAAGAGATAGTACGGTTTGTGACATAATAAAATTGGTTTGAATGGTAAAAGTAATAAGATAACGGTTGTATTCAAAATAAATTTCAATCATTTCTTAAGAAAAGTTCTAGAAAAAGGACGAAAATTTAAATCATATAATCAGCCCTAGTTCATTTTAATTAATATGTCAAAAGCCCCTAACTTAGAATAACTTATATTGCCTTTAATGTTTCAGATTCGTTTTTTGTAGAGCTTCTAAATGCAAATTATCGAATATTTGTTCATAATAAAACCTCAAAACGTTTCGTTATAAACCGTATAAAATGATACATTTGAATACTAAATATTATTACAATGCGTAAACTTTCCAGGTTCTTTTTATTCCAAATTATCCTTACCTCGACTATAGCTTCGGCACAAAAATCGGCTATTTATACTTATGAATTAAAGGATTTTGACAAAGCACTGGCTTTATATAATGACAAACAATATGCTTCGGCTCAATTGATTTTTGAAAAAGTAAAATACAATGCAGCAAACGAGGAGGTTCAATCTGATTGTGCTTTCTACATTGCCAATTGTGCTATAAGAACCAATAAAGCAAATGCTGATGCTTTGGTAGAGCAATTTGTAAATGATTATCCGACGAGCACTAAACAGAATCAGGCTTATATTGAGGCTGCTCAATTTTTCTTTGAGCAGGGAAATTACCCAAAAGCATTGCAATGGTTTGATAAAGTAGACGAAAGCTACATGAGTAAAACTGAATCGGATAAGTTCAACTTCATGAAAGGCTACAGCTATTTTAATGCTAAAAAGAAAAAAGAAGCCACCAATTATTTTAATAAAGTTGTCAATTCTAAAGAATATGGTTCTCAAGCCAAATATTACTTAGGATTTATGGCGTATGAAGGCGACGATTATAAAGAAGCAACAAAATATTTTGATGAGGTTTCGGGCGAAGAAAAATACAAAGAAAAACTGTCGTACTATCAGGCCGATATGAATTTCAAATTAGGAAATTTCCAAAAAGCGATTGATTTAGGATTGGTAGCCATGAACAAATCGAACGATATTGAAAAATCGGAACTGAATAAAATTATAGGAGAAAGTTATTTCAACTTAAAACAATACGGAAAAGCAATTCCGTATTTAGAGCAATATGCAGGTAAAAAAGGGAAATGGAACAACACCGATTTCTATCAGTTGGGTTATGCATATTATGAGCAGAAAGAGTATGAAAAAGCAATTTCTCAATTCAATAAAATTATTGAAGGAAAAGATTTTGTTGCCCAAAATGCTTACTATCATTTAGGATTAAGTTATTTAAATACGGGTAAAAAACAGGAAGCTTTAAATGCTTTTAAAAACGCTTCCGAAATGGATTTTAATGCACAGATTCAAGAAGACGCTGCTTTAAATTACGCTAAATTGAGTTATGATATCGGAAATGCGTACCAAGCTGTTCCAGGTATTTTATTAGATTTCCTTAAAAAATATCCAAATAATTCAAGCCGTGCAGAAGTAGAAAAACTTTTGGTAGATTCTTATATTTCTTCTAAAAATTATAAAGAAGCTTTGGCTTTGTTAGAAAAAAATAGAACTGCTGAAAATAAAGCAGCGTACCAGAAAGTTCTTTTTTATCGCGGATTAGAATTGTACAACGAAAATAACTACCAAGAAGCGGGTAAAATGTTCAAAAGTGCGATCAGCGAACAAAAAACGCCTGAGTTTACAGCGCGTGCCACTTTTTGGAAAGCAGAAACGGAATATCTGAATGATGATATGCAAAACGCTCTGCTTACTTACAAGCAATTTGCTGGAATGGCCGCTGCAAAATCTACAGATGAATATAAAAACATCAATTATAATATTGGCTATACCTATTTTAAACTGAAAGATTACGATCAGGCAGCAAATTCTTTTCAAGCTCAGATTGATAATTCGCCTTCAGATAAAAACCGTTTAAACGATTCTTATTTACGTTTAGGTGATTGCCGTTTTGTGACTTCAAAATATAGCGCAGCAAACGAAGCATATTCAAAAGCAATTGCAGCAAAAGGCGTAGATGCTGATTATGCACAGTTTCAAAAAGCACTTTCTTACGGGTTTATGTCGAAACACGATAAAAAAGTGGAAGAATTGAATAATTTCCTTCAGATGTACAAAAAATCATCTTATCGAGATGACGCTTTGTTTGAATTAGGAAACACTTATGTTACTGAAAAGAAAAACGATCAGGCAATTAAAACTTATGATCAATTGATTTCGGAGTTTAAAAACGGATCTTTTACTTCAAAAGCAATCTTAAAACAAGGTCTGATTTATTATAATTCGGATCGTGACGAACAGGCTTTAACAAAATTCAAAAAAGTTGCTGCTGAATTTCCAAAAACGCCAGAAGCTCTAGAAGCAGTTGCCACAGCAAGATTAATCTATGTAGACTCTGGAAAAGTAGACGAATATGCAACTTGGGTTCGTACATTAGATTTTGTTGCCGTTACAGATGCAGAATTGGATAATGATACTTATGATGCGGCTTTCAAGCAATACAGCCAAAATAATTCGAAACAAGCAATTACTGGTTTCGCGGGGTATGTGTCTAAATTCCCGAACGGAATGCACGCGCTGGAAGCTAATTTCTATTTGGCTCAGCTGACTTATGAAGAAGGTTCTGAAACAAAATCAATCGCTAATTACCAATTTGTAATTGATCAGCCAAGAAATGAATTTACAGAGCAGGCTTTAAACAGATTGGCTCAAATTTATTTGAAAGCTAAAGATTGTGATAAAGCAATTTCAATTTTAAAACGTTTAGAAAACGAAGCAGATTATCCGCAGAACAAAACTTTCGCGCAAGCAAACTTGATGAAATGTTATTATGATCAAAAGGATTATGATAATTCTGTTATTGCTGCTGATAAAGTTTTGGAAAATGCAAAATCTGATGCGGGAGTAAAAGCCGATGCGCAAATTATTGTAGCGAGAGCAGCAATTCAAACCGGAAATGAAGATAAAGCGAAAACAGCTTACGCTAAATTACTGACCACTTCTAAAGGAGAATTAGCTGCTGAGGCGTTGTATTACGATGCGTACTTTAAAACGAAAGAAGGAAAATATGATGCTTCGAATACTGCAGTTCAGAAATTAGCAAAAAGCTATTCGGCTTACAAATATTATGGAGCAAAAGGCTTAGTATTAATGGCAAAAAACTTCTACGGGTTAAAAGACAGTTACCAGGCGACTTATATTTTGGATAACGTAATCAACAACTTTACTGATTATCCTGATGTTGTAGAAGAAGCGAAAAAAGAATTAGCTGCAATTAAATCGGAAGAATCAAAAACAAATTCGTCGATTAATAGATAGTGAGAATAATAGAAGAAAGAGACAAGAAGCAAGATTTTTAGATAAAGTCTTTTCTCTTGCTTCTTGCTTCTAAAAGAAAAGAAGAAAAAAATGAGTTTACCTTTTTATATAGTTGATGTTTTCGCCGATAAAAAATATGCTGGAAATCAGCTGGCGGTTTTTATGGATGCAGAAAATCTAAGTACAGCACAAATGCAGCAGATGGCACGCGAGATTAATTTTGCAGAAAGCACATTTGTAACCAAACTGGATAAAGCCAATAATAAAGCAGAAATTAGAATTTTTACCCCGGCTCACGAAATGCAGTTTGCAGGACATCCGATCATTGGAACTTCTTGGGTTTTGATGAATAAGATCTTTGAAAATTCGCCTAATGAAATAAAATTAGAGGTGCCAATTGGACCAATTTCAATCAATAAATCAGATGATTTGATTTGGTTAAAAGCGGCTCAGCCAAAGTTTTGGGATACTTTTTCTAAAATAGATTTTACTTTTTTTAGCAACTTGAAAGTAAGTGATTTCGAAAATCAGTTTCCAATTCAGGAAGTCACAACTGGAAGTGCCTTTGTAATGGTTGGATTAAGCAGTAAAAGAGCCTTGGAGAATTTGGTTTTGGATAAAGATAAAGCTGATGAATGGATGAAACAGCACTGCAAAACAGACCACAGAGGTTTATACTTTTATTATTTGGAAGGAGAAAAATTGTTAAGCAGAATGTTGTGTATTGAACATAATCAACTGGTGGAAGATGCTGCAACGGGAAGCGCCAGTACTTGTTTGCAGGCCTTTTTATTAAAATATCATAAACCTGAATTTGAATTGACAAATCATCAAGGAGATTACATCGGGCGCCCGTCTGAGATCTATTTTAATGGAAAACTAAGTGGAGATTTGTTTGATATTAGAATAGGAGGAAAAGCTCAGTTTGTGGCTAAAGGAGAGTGGGAAGCTTAGAAATTAGATAATTGAGATAATTAGAAAATTAGATAATGTAAAAAGTGAAATGTGAAAAGAAAGATGTAAATGTGAAAAGAGAATATTGGTTGAAAACACATTTTACATTTTACAAACAACATTTTACACAATAATATAAATATGAAATTAAACTGCCGACATAAAATAATCATTTTGTTAGTGTTATTTGCTGCTCAGTTTTCGATTGCGCAAAAGAAAAATGAAACCATTGGAACCGAAACTGTAAACGTAGTAAAACCTTATTCGCCGACTATTTCAGATGCTTTTAAAGTGAAAGAAACGCCTTCGCTTGACGATAGCGGAAATCAGCCGAAAGAAGTTATTAAATACAGTATTTTGTCTGTTCCTGTGGCTTCTACTTTTACGCCTTCAAAAGGAAAAGCAGAAGGCGTTGAGAAAGCTAAAAGAGAAAAATTGTTTAATAATTATGCAACTTTAGGAGTTGGAAATTATGGCACTTTAAATGGAGAATTATTCGTAAATCAGGATTTAGGGAATAATGATTATGTGGCGGGAATGTTTCGTCATCACTCTTCTCAAGGTGGAATTAAAGATGTGGAATTGAATGATGAATTTTACGATACCGCAATAAATGTTGGTTACGGTCAAAATAACAGAGATAATAACTGGAACGTTGATTTAGGATATCAAAACCAGATTTATAATTGGTATGGACTTCCATCAGATTTTGGTTCTACAATTCCAGATCAACGTTATGATTTGGTAAACAGCATTAATCCAGATCATTCTTATAATACAATTTGGCTTGGCGGAAATGCTGAATTTACAGAAAGTATTTTTAGTAAGCTTTCTGCAAAATTTACTCATTTTTCAGACAGTTATTCTTCTTCTGAAAACAGATTTTATGTAAAGCCGACTTTTACTGTTGATGTAATGGATCAGGCAATTAAAACCAATGTAATTGTAGATCACGTAAGCGGTTCTTTCAAAAATAATTACTTCCAAGACAATACAGAAGCTTTAAAATACAGTTTTACAAATGTTGGAATTGAACCAAGTTTTGTGATTAATGAAAATGAGTGGACACTGGAATTAGGAGCTGGAATCTATTATAGTGCAGATTCTGAAAATAGCGGCAATAAATTTTATTTCTATCCAAAAGTAAACGCTTCTTATAAATTGGTTGGCGATTTGATGATTTTCTATACAGGGGTAAACGGTGGTTTAAATCAGAATTCTTATGCCGATTTTGTGACCGAAAATCCGTTTTTGTCTCCGACATTAAACATGCGTCCGTCAAGTACGCAGTACAATGTTTTTGCTGGATTAAAAGGAAAATTGGCGAACAATGTCAATTATAACGTGACTGCTTCTTATTTAAATGAAAAAGACAAAGCGCTGTTTAAAGCAAATGATTACACAGAAGTAGTTACAAACGAAGATTACGCTTTTGGAAACTCGTTTGGAGTAGTTTATGAAGACATTAGAACGTTCCGTTTCTATGGAGAATTAAAAGCCGATTTCTCTCAAAATGTAACTTTTGGAATCAACGGAACTTTTAATAGTTACAACACAGACAATGTGGTTGAAGCTTGGAATTTGCCAACCATGAAATTAGGTTCGACTTTAGACGTTAATATTACAAAGCAGTGGTACGCTGGATTGAATGTATTTTATGTTGGAGAAAGAAAAGATATGCAGATAAATACTTCTTTAGGAATCGATACTGCACCAATTACTTTAAAAAGCTATTTTGATGCGAATGCGCATGTAGGTTACAAATTCAACGAAAGATTAACGTTTTTCTTGAAATTGAATAATATTGGAAATCAAGCTTACGAAAAATGGTTGAATTATCCTGTACAAGGATTCCAAGTTTTAGGAGGCGCAAATTATAAATTTGATTTTTAAGAGATCTTTGCCATAAAGATACTTAGGCACAAAAACATTTTAAATGAAAGTGCCTTTTTTTTTCAGCCATGAACTCATGAATTTTTTGGAGTAGATTCGTGAATTCGTGGCTGTTTTTTTTAATTTTATAAAATGGAAATTAAACTACGTCAAGAAAATAAAAACGATTTTGAAAGTGTTTTTCATTTGATTGAAAAAGCTTTCGAAAAGGAAGAATACAGCGATCATAAAGAACAGTTTTTGGTGGAAAGATTAAGAAAATCGGATGCTTTTATTCCAGAACTGTCTATTGTTGCCGAAATTGATAATCATATTGTTGGTCATATTTTATTTACTAAACTGCAGATAAAAAATGAATCGCAAACTTTTCCTTCACTAGCACTTGCTCCAGTTTCAGTTTTACCAGAATTTCAAGGAAAAGGAATTGGCTCAAAGTTGATTTTGCGTGGACATGAAATCGCAAAAAGTTTAGGTTATAAATCGGTTATTTTATTAGGGTATCAAGATTATTATCCAAGATTCGGATATGAACTTTGTGAAAAATACAATATCAAAATGCCGTTTGATGTTCCAGCTGAAAACTGTATGGTTATCGCATTAACAGAAGATGGTTTAAAAGGGGTAAGCGGAGAAGTAGTATACCCAAAAGCTTTTTTCGAATAAAAATTTAGACCAAGAAAAAAAAACTTTACACCTTTGTTCCTTAAAACCTCAGTACCTTTAAAAAAAATGACTTTCAAAGAAAAAATATATTCTCACTACACTCAAATGGTTCAAGATCGAATAGATGTTTTTAAAGACATGATTTCTGGATTAACCGAAGATTCAAAAAACGATGCCAAAGGTTCTGCGGGCGATAAGCATGAAACGGCTTTGTCAATGATGCATATCGAGCAAGAAAAATTGACAAATAAATTAAAAGAAGCTTTAGAGCAAAAAGCAATTTTAGACAAGATAGATCCACTAAAAACGACAGAAAATATTGTTTTAGGAAGTTTGGTAAAAGCAAACGGAATTTATCTATATGTTAGTGTTGCACTTCCTAAAATTACAGTTGACGGAATTAATGTCATTGCACTTTCTCCACAATCTCCTTTGGGTAATCATTTAATGGGTAATAAAACTGGATTTCAGTTTGAGATTAATAAGACGCATTATACTATTGAAGAAATTAGCTAGTATATGAATTTTATGCACTTAATATGTAGTTTTTCATTCTTTGGTGCTTCTTATGCCTTTTATAAGATTCATAAATTATGGAAAAAAGATGTTACGGAAAATAATAAGCTTTATAAGTTTCAAATAAAAGGAGAAACTTTTGAGCATTGGTTGCTAATTGGAATGTTGGTAATTATAGGAATAGTTTATTTTTTTAAAGCAATGCCTTAACCACGCAGTTTGTCATCCTGACGAAGGAAGGATCACACTAGAAACTCGATAAAGATTGGCGAACTAACACGCGAAATTACTTGTGTGATCTTTCCTTCGTCAAGATGACATGTAAGACTCAAAATCTAGGCAACACTAGATAAACAATAATTTCAGAACAAATTTCTATCTCTTCTTTATGAATCTTTCATTTGTAATGGAATAACTCAAAAATTAATTCAAAAAACTGGTTTAAAGTTTCAATTTTCAACCAGTTTTATAGTCAAAATTGAAATTTTCAAGTTTTGAGCTTATTTTTACTTCTAAATTTTACATTTTATATGTAAATATTAATTTATGATTTAAAATTGTAATTGAAATTGATGTTTGTGTTTTTCAATTGTAACTAATATCACATCTTTGCCCTATCAAATTAAAATTTAAAGAATTAAAATATAAAATTATGTGTGGAATTGTATGTGCCTTTGATCTTAAACAAAAAGCCGAAGCGTTAAGACCTCAAGTATTAGAAATGTCAAAAATCATTCGTCACCGTGGACCAGACTGGAGCGGAATTTACAGCAATGATAAAGCGATTCTTTCTCATGAGCGTTTGGCAATTGTAGATCCAGCTTCAGGAAAACAGCCTTTATTTACAGAAGATAAAAAATTAGTTTTAGCTGCAAATGGTGAGATTTACAACCACAGAGATTTGCGTAAACAATTTGAAGGAAAATATAACTTTCAAACTGAAAGTGACTGTGAAGTTATTTTAGCACTTTACAGAGAAAAAGGAGTAAGCTTTGTTGATGAATTAAACGGAATCTTCGGTTTCGCAATTTATGATGTTGATAAAGATGAGTATTTCGTAGCTCGCGACCACATGGGAATTATTCCATTATATATTGGTTGGGATCAACACGGAACTTTCTACGTAGCTTCTGAGTTAAAAGCTTTGGAAGGATATTGTACAAAAATCGAATTATTCCCTCCAGGACATTATTTATCAAGTAAAGACGGTGAATTTGTACAATGGTACAAAAGAGACTGGACAGAATATGATGCAGTAAAAAACAACGAAACTAGCATTCCAGAAATCAGAAAAGCATTGGAAGCAGCAGTTCACAGACAATTAATGAGTGACGTTCCTTACGGAGTTTTACTTTCGGGAGGTTTAGATTCTTCTATTACTTCAGCTGTAGCTAAGAAATTTGCTCAAAAAAGAATCGAGTCAGATGATACTACAGATGCTTGGTATCCGCAATTGCACTCTTTCTCTGTTGGATTGGAAGGTTCTCCAGATTTAGCTGCAGCAAGAAAAGTAGCAGATCATATCGGAACTATTCACCACGAAATTAAGTTTACAATCCAAGAAGGTTTAGATGCAGTTCGTGATGTAATTTACAACTTAGAAACGTATGATGTAACTACAGTTAGAGCTTCAACTCCAATGTGGTTAATGGCGAGAGTGATCAAATCTATGGGAATCAAAATGGTTCTTTCAGGAGAAGGAGCAGATGAGTTGTTCGGAGGATATTTATATTTCCACAAAGCACCAAATGCTAAAGAATTCCACGAAGAAAACGTTCGTAAATTAGGAAAACTTCATATGTATGATTGTTTACGTGCAAACAAAAGTTTAGCAGCTTGGGGAATCGAAGGTCGTGTGCCATTCTTAGATAAAGAATTTATGGATGTTGCAATGCGCATCAACCCACAAGATAAAATGATCAACAAAGAGCATCCGATGGAAAAATGGGTTGTTCGTAAAGCTTTTGAAGACATGCTTCCTGAAAGTGTTGCTTGGAGACAAAAAGAGCAATTTTCTGATGGAGTAGGATACAGCTGGATTGATACTTTGAAAGAAGTGGTAGCTAGAGAGGTTTCAGATGAGCAATTGGCAAACGCTAGATTCAAATTCCCGTTACAAACTCCAACTTCAAAAGAAGAGTATTACTATCGTTCAATTTTTACAGAACATTTCCCAAGTGATGCTGCAGCATTATGCGTTCCTCAGGAAGCAAGTGTGGCTTGTAGTACAAAAATTGCTTTGGAGTGGGATGAAGCTTTCAAAAACTTAAACGATCCATCTGGAAGAGCAGTAGCAAATGTTCACGATGATGCTTATGTTAAATAATTAAGAGTTTAATTTTTAGAATTAGTATATATATTGCCGAAAGACGTTCTTTTATGAGAGCGTCTTTCTTGTCTAAAAAAGTTTCTGTTTTTCAATAGATTAAAATTAAAAGTTTTGGTAATCGATTAAAATTTATTTCCAATTTGACTTTCGTCGAAATAAAAGTTAAACCATGAAATTTTAGGATGCAAAATGTAGGAAAGCAGAAAATAATATTTAGTTTTGCTTTTAAGCGGAAATTTTAATGATTTTTTAATGTACGGCTTGTTTGAAGCTTGTGCATCAGAATAAAAATAAAAAATAAAATAGTATGTCTGGATTGTTAGCCGTTATTGGCAAAGGAAAAGACCCCAAGCTTGTGAAAGAACTTTCTGAGAGAATGTCACATCGCGGACCTGATGAGAGCGATATTCATATTATGGAAAATGGCAGTATACTTTGTCATGAAAGTCTGTCTATAATTGATCTTAATTCAGGAAAACAACCTATTCAAGGAACCAATAAAGCTTGGATGGTTCATGATGGAGAAATTTATAATTATCAGGAACTTAAAGAAACAATTTTAAAAGATCATACTTTTAGAACCGAATCAGATTCAGAGGTAATTGTACACTTGTATGAAGAATTTGGATATGATTTCTGTAACAAATTGGATGGCGATTTTGCCTTTGTTGTAATTGACGGCGATAAATATATTGCGGGTCGTGATCCGATTGGAGTAAAACCGTTATATTATGGTTTAGACGAAAGAGGGCGAATTTATTTTTCGTCAGAAATGAAATCTATTGCAGATCAGTGTAAATCGTTTTCTACTTTTCCTCCAGGACATTATTATACTGCAAAAACAGGTTTTGTAAAATACTATCGTCCAGAATACGAAGATCATAAAAATGCGACTCATGCATTAGATTTAGGGTTGATTCGTGAAAGTTTGATTCAAGCTACAAATAAGCGATTATTAGGCAATGTGCCTTTAGGAACTGTTTTGTCAGGAGGTTTGGATACTTCGTTGATTTCTTCTATTGCTTCTCGATTGCTGAAAGAAAAAGGACAAAAACTCCATTCGTTTTCTATCGGATTAGATGCTGAAGCGCCTGATAATATCGTAGCAAGAAAAGCGGCAGAATTTTTAGGAACAGAGCATCACGAAATCCATTTTTCTGTTGAAGAGGGAGTTAAAGCATTAGAAAAAGTAATTTATCATTTGGAGACATACGATATTATTTCTGTAAGATCTGGTGTTCCTATGTATTTGCTTTCTAAAGCTATTGCTGATCAAGGCATAAAAGTAATTCTTTCTGGAGAAGGAGCAGATGAGGTTTTTGGAGGGCATTTGTATTTTAGAAATGCACCATCAGAAGAAGAATTTCAAGATGAAACGATAGAAAGAGTTCAAAAGTTATTTACAGCTGATTTGCTTCGTGCAGATAAAACAACAATGGCACATGGATTAGAAGTTCGTATTCCATTTTTGGATACAGAATTTTTAGATGTTGCCATTCGAATAAAAACAGAAGAAAAACAGCCAAAAACTTATGATGGCGTTGAGAAATACATTCTAAGAAAAGCTTTTGACACTGAAGATGCTTATTTGCCATCGGAAGTTTTATGGAGACAAAAAGAGCAATTTTCTGATGGAGTAGGATATAAATGGGTAGATGAATTAATTGAATATTGTGCTTCGCAAGTTACAGATGAGCAATTAGCTGGTGCAAGTGCAGAATTTCCGTATAATTCGCCAACGACGAAAGAAGCGTACTTATATCGATCAATTTTTCATAAATACTATCCACAGGTCAGCGCGGCGCAAACGGTTCGTAAATGGATTCCGAAATGGCAAGAAAACCTCGATCCGAGCGGACGAGCAAATGCAGCTCATTTAAATGGAAATTTTGAACCTGTAAAAACTACTGTTATCGCTTAAAAAATGAAATTCCAAATTCGAAGTTGGAATCGATATAGAAAAACCGAAATGCGTTAAAATGCATTTCGGTTTTTTGAATTTTAGAAAGAGTTGGTTTTTTGCGTTATTTCCATTTTTAGAATTTGGAATTTCAGAAAATTGGAATTTAAATTCATTTTTAAGTCTATTTTTAGGTTTTTCAGACAATTGTGTTGATAACTTAAGTGCTTTAAGTCGTAATTTACTGGGTATATAGCTCGCGTTTTTATATATTTGCGTGTTAGACATTAATTACATTTTTTAGAATAAATTATATGAGCGAAGAAATCAAGAAGAACAATTATTCAGCAGATAGTATTCAGGCATTAGAAGGGATGGAGCACGTAAGAATGCGTCCGTCGATGTATATTGGTGATGTAGGGGTTCGAGGACTACACCATTTGGTTTACGAGGTTGTTGATAACTCTATTGATGAGGCTATGGGAGGGCATTGTGATACAATTAGTGTCGCAATAAACGAAGATGGTTCTGTTACAGTTGAAGATAATGGTCGTGGTATTCCAGTTGATTTGCATAAAAAAGAAGGTGTTTCTGCACTTGAGGTTGTAATGACAAAGATTGGTGCCGGAGGTAAATTCGACAAAGATTCATATAAAGTTTCAGGAGGTTTGCACGGGGTTGGGGTTTCTGTAGTAAATGCCCTTTCTGTTCACATGAAATCTACTGTATTTAGAGAAGGTAAAATTTATGAGCAGGAATACGAAAGAGGTAAATCTTTATATCCAGTAAAACAAATTGGAGAGACTGATAAACGAGGAACTCGTCAGACTTTCTATCCAGATGATACGATCTTTACTCAGACTACTGAGTTTTCATATGATACACTTTCAGCGCGTATGCGTGAGCTTTCTTTCTTGAATAAAGGAATTACGATTACCTTTACGGATAAGAGGGAAGTGGATGAAAAAGGCGAATTCAGAAGTGAAGTATTTCATTCTGATGAAGGTCTTAAAGAATATATTCGTTACTTAGATGGTAACCGTGAGCCAATTGTTTCTCATGTTATCAGTATGGATAATGATAAAGGCGAAATTCCAGTTGAGGTTGCCTTGATTTACAATACAAGTTATACAGAGAATATTTTTTCTTACGTAAATAATATCAATACTCACGAAGGAGGAACGCACTTACAAGGTTTTAGAAGTGGTTTGACAAGAACGCTTAAAAAATATGCAGATGCTTCTGGTTTATTAGATAAATTAAAATTCGAAATTTCTGGAGATGACTTCCGTGAAGGATTAACAGCGATTATTTCGGTAAAAGTATCTGAGCCTCAATTCGAAGGTCAGACGAAAACTAAGCTTGGGAATAGAGAGGTTGTTTCTCCGGTTTCTCAAGCAGTTGGAGAAATGCTAGAGAATTATTTGGAAGAAAATCCAAATGATGCGAAATTAATTATCCAAAAAGTAATCCTAGCAGCTCAGGCTCGTCACGCAGCGAAAAAAGCGCGTGAAATGGTGCAACGTAAAACCGTTATGGGCGGTGGAGGATTGCCAGGTAAATTATCTGACTGCTCTGAGCAAGATCCAGCAAGATGTGAGGTTTACCTTGTCGAGGGAGATTCGGCTGGTGGAACAGCAAAACAAGGACGTGATCGTAACTTTCAAGCAATTCTGCCATTACGTGGTAAAATCTTGAACGTTGAAAAAGCGATGCACCATAAAGTATTCGAAAACGAAGAGATTAGAAATATCTTTACTGCTTTAGGAGTAACAGTTGGAACTGCAGAAGATAGTAAAGCGCTTAACTTAGAAAAACTTAGATATCATAAGGTAATCATCATGTGTGATGCCGATGTCGATGGTAGTCACATTTCTACCTTAATATTAACGTTCTTCTTCCGTTTTATGAAAGAACTTATTGAAGAAGGTCACGTGTATATTGCAGCACCGCCTTTATACTTAGTTAAAAAAGGAAACAAAAAAGAATATGCTTGGAATGATGTTCAGCGTGATCAAGCCAACGAAAGAATGGGAGGAAGTGCCAATATTCAGCGTTATAAAGGTCTTGGAGAGATGAACGCGGAGCAATTATGGGAAACTACAATGGATCCGAATTTCAGAACTTTACGCCAAGTAAACATTGATAGTCTTGCAGAGGCTGATCAAGTTTTCTCTATGTTAATGGGTGATGAAGTACCGCCTCGTAGAGAATTTATCGAGAAAAATGCAGTTTATGCAAATATTGATGCATAAAATAAAAATTTAATAATTCCAATTCGTTTAATTGTTTAAATTTACTAGACAATTAAACGAATTGTCTTTTTAAAAAATAGACAAAATTAATAACCGATAAAGTATAAAATATGAAAGTTACCATTGTAGGAGCAGGAAATGTTGGAGCTACATGTGCAGATGTTATTTCTTATAGAGGAATTGCTAGCGAAGTAGTATTGTTGGATATTAAAGAAGGTTTTGCCGAAGGTAAAGCATTGGATATTACACAATGTGCGACAAATACTGGTTTTAATACTAAAGTATCTGGCGTTACCAACGATTATTCTAAAACTGCAGGAAGCGATGTAGTAGTAATTACATCAGGAATTCCGAGAAAACCAGGAATGACGAGAGAAGAATTAATTGGTATCAATGCGGGAATTGTTAAAACAGTTGCTGAGAATGTGCTAAAGTATTCTCCTAATACAATTATTGTTGTAGTTTCCAATCCGATGGATACCATGACGTATTTGGCTTTAAAAGCTACAGGTCTTCCAAAAAATAGAATTATAGGTATGGGTGGAGCTTTAGATAGTTCTCGTTTTAGAACGTACCTTTCATTAGCTTTAGACAAACCAGCAAATGATATTTCGGCAATGGTAATTGGAGGGCATGGAGATACTACTATGATTCCGTTAACGCGTTTAGCTTCTTATAACGGTATTCCGGTATCGCAATTTCTTTCAGAAGAAGTATTGCAAAAGGTTGCTGCAGATACAATGGTAGGAGGAGCAACTCTTACAGGTCTTCTAGGGACTTCTGCTTGGTATGCGCCAGGAGCTTCTGTTGCATATTTAGTAGATAGTATTTTGAACGATCAGAAAAAAATGATTGCATGTTCTGTTTTAGTAGAAGGAGAATATGGTCAAAATGATATCTGTATAGGAGTGCCTTGTATAATTGGTAAAAACGGTGTGGAAGAAATTCTAGATATAAACTTAAACGATCAGGAAAAGGCTTTATTTGCGAAAAGTGCAGATGCAGTTCGTAGTATGAATGATGCCTTAAAAACGATTTTAGTATAATAAAAACGGCAAAAAAGAAAAGAAGCTGCACTTTTGCAGCTTTTTTTTTGAGATTAATTAATAAATAAATTGGTTAATATTTTCGTTAATTATATATTTGCTCGGTTTAAAAAAAAATTGGTAATTCGTGATCTCGTTTTTTTGTTTTAAAAAATCATGTCAGGGCTTATTTTATGGGACTTTAAAACAAAAACAAAAATAAAACATAATTAATTTTTAGTAATAATGCAGAATAAAGGACTTATTAAATTTTTCGCAATTCTATTTGCATTGGTAAGTATTTACCAACTATCATTCACTTTTGTGGCAAATGGTGTCAAAAGTGAAGCTAAAGCTTTTGCAGGAGATAATCCTGATAAAGAGCTGAAATATTTAGATTCTATTGGTAAAGAAAAAGTATTAAACCTTGGTTTTACTGATTTCACTTATAATGAAGTGAAAAACAAACAACTTAATAAAGGTCTTGACTTAGAAGGAGGAATCAACGTAATTCTTCAAATTTCTATTAAAGATGTATTAAAAGGTTTGGCTAATAATTCTAAAAATCCAGTTTTTAATAAATCATTAGCTGATGCATCTGCAAATTTAGAAGGAAACAAAACGTATTTAAATAAGTTTTTTGAAGCTTTTGAAGCAAATTCAAAAGGAACTGTAAAACTTGCATCTCCAGATATTTTCGCTAACAGAAGTCTTCAAGGAGAAGGTGGAGTAGACTTTCAAATGTCTGATGCGCAAGTTCAAAAAGTTATCAAAAGAAAAGTTGATGAGTCTGTAGAAAGTGCTTTTAAAGTATTAAGAGAGCGTATCGACAAATTTGGTGTTACACAGCCAAACATCCAGAAATTAGGAGAAACAGGAAGAATCTTAGTAGAGCTTCCAGGTGCTAAGGATGTTGATAGAATTAAAAAATTATTGGGTGGAAAAGCTCAATTAGAGTTCTGGGAAACTTATAAAATTGAAGAAATTGGTAACTTCTTAGTTTCTGCTAACGAGGCTTTGAAGAAAACTGAAGTTAAGAAAACTGAAACTAAAACTGTTGCTAAAGATTCATTAAATGCATTATTAACTGATGCTAAAGATTCTTCAGAAGTTAAAAAAGGAAACAATCCTTTATTTGATAAAATAATTGGTAACGGTGGTGGACCAGTTTTAGGTTACTTTGCTCCTAAAGATACTGCAACTATCAATGATTATTTTAAAAGACCAGAAATTAGAGTTTTATTGGCAGCTGACCAACACTATGCAAAATTTGTATGGAGTAAGCCAACAACTATAAAAGATCCAAAAGCTAAAGATGCAAAAAGTGCAGCTGATATCGAAGTTGTAGAATTATACGCTTTAAAAGGAAACAGAGACAATACTCCAGCAATGAGCGGTGGTGTCGTAACTGATGCAAAAGATACTTTTGACCAAATGGGTAAACCTGCAGTTTCTATGCAGATGAACAGCCAAGGTGCTAAAGTTTGGGAAGAACTTACAGGAAGAGCATTCGCTCAAAAAAGCTACATTGCTATTGTATTAGATGATATCGTATATTCTGCTCCAGGTGTAACAAGCGGTCCTATTGCTGGAGGAAGATCTGAGATTACAGGTTCATTTGATGTAGCTGAAACTAAAGATTTAGCTAACGTATTAAATGCAGGTAAATTACCAGCTTCTGCAGATATTATTCAATCAACTGTTGTAGGTCCATCTTTAGGACAAGCTGCTATTGATGCAGGTACAATTTCTTCTGTATTAGGTTTCTTATTAGTTTGTGTTTGGATGGTATTCTATTATGGTAAAGCTGGTTGGTATGCAAACCTTGCGTTATTGTTAAACTTACTATTCTTATTCGGAATTATGGCAAGTTTTGGTTTTGTATTGACATTACCAGGTATTGCAGGTATCGTATTAACATTAGGTACTGCGGTAGATGCGAACATTATTATCTACGAAAGAGCGAAAGAGGAATTACGTGAAGGAAAATCTCTTTCTGAAGCAGTTCAAGCTTCTTACGGATGGCATGGTGCAATGCGTTCTATTATTGATGCTAACGTTACTCACGTTTTAACTGGAGCTATCTTATTCATTTTCGGAACAGGTCCTATTAAAGGTTTCGCATTAACATTATTAATTGGTATCGTAACTTCATTGTTTACTTCTATCTTTATTGCTAGAATTTTCATTGACAGAAATATTGCTGGAAAAGGAGATTTAACTTTCTCTACAAACATTACTAAAAACTGGTTTACAAACTTCCACTTTGACTTTATCAAGATTAAAAAATTCACTTACATCTTCTCTTCAATTGTAGTTGTAGTAAGTTTAGTTTCTATCTTCTTTGTTAACGGATTAGATGAAGGTGTTGATTTTGTTGGAGGAAGAACTTTCCAAGTTAAATTCGAAAAACCAGTTGATGCTACTGCAGTTTCAGATGAATTATCTGCTGCTTTTGGTACGCCAGTTGAAGCTAAAATTTTAGGTGATGATGATCAATTGAAAATCACAACTAAATATAAAATTAAAGAAGACGGTGTAGCAATTGACGAAGAAGTAAACCAAAAATTATACGCTGCTTTACAGAAATATTTCCCAAATACAACTTACGATAAATTCATCAACTCATTTGATGGTAAAAAAGTAGGTGTTTTGCAAGCTTCTAAAGTTGGAGCTTCTATCTCTGAGGATATTAAAACTAACTCTTACTGGGCAGTTCTTGGAGCAATGGCAGTTATTTTCTTATACTTAATGGTTTCTTTCCGTAAATGGCAATATTCATTAGGTGCGATTGCAGCTGTTGCACACGACGTAATCTTCGTATTAGGAGTTTACTCATTATGCTACAAATTCATGCCATTCCACATGGAAATGGATCAGCACTTTATCGCTGCGATCTTAACAGTAATTGGTTACTCTATGAACGATACTGTAATCGTATTTGACAGGGTGAGAGAGTTTATCATCGGAAACCGTAAAGGAAGTTTCGAAGATATCGTAAACGCTTCTATTAATACTACATTATCTAGAACATTGAATACTTCATTAATGATGATTATCGTATTATTAACGATGTTTATCTTCGGTGGAGAATCTATCAGAGGATTTATCTTCGCGATGTTAATTGGTATTATCGTTGGTACTTACTCTTCATTGTTTATCGCTACGCCAGTATTGGTTGACACGATTTCAAGTGATGAGAAACACACAATTGAAGACAAACACAATAAGGCATAATTAAAAACCTTATTCTAAATAAAAAAAAGATCCAGTGAAAGCTGGATCTTTTTTTTATGTTTGTATCTGCCAACCCAAAACAAATTATGATTCTAAGACAAATATTCTTTGTGCTTTTTTTATTCGCGGTATTCCAGCTTAAAGCGCAAGAGAAAAACAGTAATTTCAGAGTAGGTTTGAGTTATGGTTTTGGAAGTGAATTTAGTAACACGGATTATACTTTTGAGAATCATTTTTATAAAGCACAACTCTATTACAAAATAAAAGAGACTAAGAATTTTGTTTATGAAGTTTTAATTCAACCCGAAATCAATTTTGGAAAGCACCAATTGCTGAATTATTATTTTGTAAAACCGGAGACGCCCAATTTCGAGCAGAAAAGAATAGAATATATGAAACTAAAAGAGGTGAGGGAATATGTTTTGAATCTCGGTTTCATAGTAAGAAAACCTATTGGTAAGGTGTTTTCGGTTTATGCATTAGGAAGTGTTGGTCCTCTTATTACAGATACAGAAACAGAAAGAATGTCTAAAGGTTTTGCTTTTGCCGATGTTTTTGCACTTGGCTTAGCTGTTGATTATAATAAATTCCGGTTTGATATCCGTCCTAGTGTGAGGCATGTTTCGAATGCTGGTTTAGGAAGCAGTAATGCGGGGTATAACACTAAGAATATCGAATTTGGTATCTCGTACCAGTTATAAAAAGAAAAAGCCCAATATTTGAATATTGGGCTTTTTTATTGAATTGTAAATTGTTCTTTATGATTCTGCTAAAGGATTTCTCCGCGCTCTAATGACAAAGAAAAGCCCGATAATGATAAATGGTATGCTTAACCATTGTCCTGTTGAAAATAAGCCTAATTCGCTCTCAAAACCGCCTTGGCTTTCTTTTACAAACTCCACAATGAAACGTACAACGAATAAAAGCACTAAAAATAATCCAAATAATAGACCAGATTTAAGTCTTGCATTTGTTTTCCAGTATAAAAAGTATAGAATAGCAAAAACAAAAACATAACAGATTGCTTCGTAAAGTTGAGTAGGATGTCTTGAAGGTACTTCGGCTAATAAATTAGCAAATCTTGGGTCCGAAACGATTGCATTATAAGCTTCTTTTGGATCGGCTATTCCTGTTTTTTGAACTGCTTCAGCCTTACTGAATTTATCATGAAGAAAACGGATTCCAAAAGCAGAGTCAGTTTCGTTTCCGATAATTTCTGAGTTAAAGAAATTTCCTAAACGAACAAAGATAGCGCCGCTAGCAACCGGAATGACAACACGGTCTAAAATCCATAATAACGGACGTTTTAGTATTTTTTTACTGTAATAATACATGGCAACAATAATCGCAATTGCTGCTCCATGACTTGCTAATCCTTGGAAACCTGTAAATTGAAATTCTGGTTCAAATCTAAACGGAAGGAAAATTTCTAGTAAATGATTTCTGAAATATTCCCAATCGTAAAATAAAACATGACCTAAACGAGCTCCAATTAAAGTGGCTAATACTGTCCAAACAAATAAAGAATCTAGTTTTTCTATTGATTCGTTTTCTCTTTCGAACATCTTTTTCATTAGGAACCATCCTAAACCAAAAGCAATTACAAACATTAAGCTGTAATAGCGAATCATAAAAAATCCTAAGTTGATTCCCTCCGAAGGATTCCAAACTAAATTTAAGGCGTGTGTCATGTATTGATTTTTTTTATATAGCTGTAAAAATAAATATTTAATGTAAAGTACCGCTTTCTAAAAAGTTAATGTTTGTGGTTGCATTTCTTTTCTGGTACGGGATCATATCCGCTTCTTCCCCAAGGATGGCAGCTTAAGATGCGTTTGATGCCTAAAAATCCACCATAAAACAATCCGTGAATTTGCAATGCCTGAATCATATAAGTTGAACAAGTCGGCTCAAATCTGCAAGAGGCTGGCGTAAAAGGTGAGATAGCAGTCTGATAAAAACGGACTAACAATACAAAGGGGTATATTAGAATTTTTGAAAACATATTATTTGTATTTGTTAGTTAGTGTTCAGTGTTCAGATTTTAAGTGTTCAGATTCAAACTTTGAACTGAATGATTACTAAAAATCTGAATACTGAACACTTTTTTTATTGAATACTAAAAGTGGTTCCTTCTTTTCCGTCTTTCAGCTGAATTCCTAAAGCGATTAATTGATCACGAATCTGGTCAGAAAGCGCAAAGTTTTTATCTGCTCTCGCTTGATTTCTCATTTCGATAAGCATGTTTACCACGCCATCCAATTTGTCACTATCTCCATCGGTAGCTTTATCATCGCTAAGTCCCAAAACATCAAAAACAAAAGCATTTACTACTGTTTTGAAATCGGTTAAATCTTCAGCAGAAATCGTTTCTTTACCATCTTTTAATAAGTTGATGTAACGAACAGCTTCAAACAATTGCGCAATTAAAATTGGCGTATTGAAATCGTCATTCATAGCGTCGTAGCAAAGCTGTTTCCATGCTGCAAAATCTATAGAGCTAGAAGCACTTGCATTGATATTTGGTAAAGCATCTAGTGCTTCCATTAATCTTTTGTATCCTTTCTCAGCTGCAACAATGGCATCATCAGAAAAGTCTAAAATACTTCTGTAATGCGCTTGAAGCATGAAAAAGCGAGTTACAGAAGCAGAAAAAGGTTTACTTAAAATATTATTATCTCCGCTTAAAATCTCACCTGGAAGAATGTTGTTTCCAGTTGATTTTGCCATTTTCTTTCCGTTTAAGGTAAGCATATTGGCATGCATCCAGTAATTTACTGGTGCTTGACCAGTGCAAGCTTCGTTTTGAGCAATTTCACATTCGTGGTGAGGGAATTTTAAATCCATTCCGCCTCCGTGAATGTCAAAATGATTTCCAAGATATTTGGTGCTCATTGCCGTACATTCTAGATGCCATCCTGGGAAACCATCGCTCCAAGGAGAAGGCCATCTCATAATATGTTCTGGCTCTGCTTTTTTCCACAACGCAAAATCCTGCGGATTTCTCTTGTCTGACTGTCCGTCAAGATCACGCGTGTTAGCCAACATATCATCGATATTTCTACCGCTTAAAATACCGTAATTGTTAGTCTCGTTATATTTTACAACATCAAAATATACCGATCCATTAGCTACATAAGCGATGCCTTTATCAATAATTTTTTTAATAATTTCAATCTGTTCAATAATATGGCCAGTTGCTGTAGGCTCAATACTTGGCGGTAAAAAGTTGAATGCCTTTAGAATATTATGAAAATCAACAGTGTAACGCTGTACCACTTCCATTGGTTCCAATTGTTCTAAACGTGCTTTTTTTGCAATTTTATCTTCACCTTCATCCACATCATCTACAATATGTCCAACATCGGTGATATTTCGAACATAACGAACTTTATAATCCAAATGAAGAAAATATCTAAAAATCACATCAAAAGACATAAAAGTTCTCACGTTTCCTAAATGGACATTACTATATACGGTAGGTCCACAAACATACATTCCAACATTTCCATCATGGATGGGTTTGAAATCTTCTTTTTCACCCGAAAGTGAATTGTATATTTTCAGAGGTTGACTGCTATATAGTGGCATAGTATTTTTGTTTAATCGTTTAATCGTTTAACCGTTAATTTTGTTTAATTCGGATTATCGGATTTATTGTTGCGAAAGATAATATTTTTTTAGATTATTTATTTGATTGCAAATTTTTTCAATTTTTTCTCTGGATGCTATATAATCTGTTTCTGAAACATAATTTAAATCTTTAGAAATAATTAAATGATTTAAAGTTTCCATTGCAGATGAATAGGATATAGTTAAAAAATAAGCTTTGTCCTTACTTGTGTTTCTTGAAGTTCCTTCAGCGATATTTGTTGCAATCGAAGATGCACTTCTTTTTATTTGAGAGGTTATTCCGAACAATTCATTTGATGGAAATTTACTAGTCAATTTATAAATATCCAAAATAAACATTCTTGCATTTTGCCACACATCAAGTTTCTCAAAAGAAAAAATGTACATGTTTTTTAGTTTAATCGTCTAACCGTTTATTTGTTTAACTGTTTTTCGATTAAACGATTAAACAAATAAACGATTAACCAAGTATTTAGAACTGAGTGTCTAGTTTAATATAGTCAAGAAATTCTCTCTTCGTTTGAGGATCTTTGAATTTTCCGCCGAACTCAGAAGTTACTGTACTGCTTTCGATATCTTTAATTCCGCGAGAATTTACGCAAAGGTGTTTTGCGTCGATCACACAGGCAACATCTTCTGTTCCTAACGCTTTTTGAAGTTCCTGAACAATCTGCATTGTAAGACGCTCCTGTACTTGAGGTCTTTTAGCATAATACTCAACGATACGATTCATTTTTGATAAACCAATCACACGTCCGCTTGAGATATAAGCCACGTGAGCACGTCCAATAATTGGCAATAGATGGTGTTCGCAAGTAGAATAAACTGTAATGTTTTTTTCTACAAGCATTTCTCCATATTTGTAATTATTGTCAAAAGTAGAAGCTTTTGGCTGTTTTGCTGGGTTAAGACCACCAAAAATTTCCTTTACAAACATTTTTGCAACTCGGTTTGGAGTTCCTTTGATGCTGTCATCTGTCAAATCCATTCCAAGAGTTTGCAGAATGCTTTCAACATCTTTTTTAATTTTTTCTATTTTTTCTTCGTCAGTGATGTCAAAAGCATCCTCTCTTAAAGGGTTTTTTGCATTACTGCTGAAGTGACTGTCACCTATTTCGTCTAAAAAATCTTCGTTATTTATCATTAAGAACTACTATTATAATGTGGTATATCTTTTTAAGGCGGTAAAGATAATTAATAAATAGGAAACCTATTCTATGGTTTTTAGGATTTAATTGCTGCTTTTTGGATATAATTTAAAATTTGAAGATAAATACTATTATTAAAAATAAAAAAGACAACAACGAAAAACGTTATTGTCTTTTTAAAGTGTATTATAATGAATTGATTATCTGTTATTGTAAACCAATAAAGCTTCCTTTAAAATGTTTACGGCTGTAATCAAATCTTTTTTGTTTAAAACATAGGCAATACGAACTTGATTTAGTCCCATTCCAGGTGTCGAATAAAAACCTTTAGCAGGAGCAATCATTACCGTTTCGCCATTTAAATCATAACTTTCAAGAAGCCATTGTGCAAAATCATCTGAATCCTCTATCGGAAGTTCGGCAATACAATAAAAAGCACCTTTTGGTTTTGTAACCACAACGCCATCAATTTTGTTTAATTCGGCGATTAAAGTATTTCGGCGCTCTTTGTATTCGCCAATTACTTCGTCAAAATAACTTTGAGGTGTGTCAATGGCAGCTTCGCAGGCAATCTGCTCAATAGTTGGCGGACTCAAACGTGCTTGAGCAAATTTCATTACAGTTGCTAAAACATCTTTGTTTTTTGTCACCAAACAGCCAATTCTCGCTCCGCACATACTGTAACGTTTAGAAACAGAATCGACCATAATTACATTTTGCTGTACATCTTCTAAATTCATTACCGAAAAATGTACATCATCGCCATCGTATAAAAATTCACGATAAACTTCATCGGCGATTAAGTATAAATCGTGTTTTTTAATTAAATGAGCTAACTGTTTAATTTCGGCTTCAGAATATAAATATCCAGTCGGATTTCCAGGGTTGCAAATCAGAATGGCTTTTGTTTTTGGTGTTATTAGTTTTTCAACTTCGTCAATGCTAGGTAAAGCAAACCCAGTTTCTATAGTAGAAACTAGAGGCACTACAGTAGCACTTGTAGAAGAAGCAAACGCATGATAATTAGCATAAAAAGGTTCTGGGATAATAATTTCATCTCCAGGATCTGTAATTGTGGCCAGTGCAAAAAGTAAGGCTTCAGAACCACCAGTTGTAACAATGATGTCTTCTGTGTTAACGTTTACGTTTTGGCGCTGGTAAAATTGTGCTAATTTTTTTCTATAGCTTTCATATCCGGCAGACGGACTGTATTCTATAAGAGTCAAATCAATATTTTTTACCGCCTCGATGGCCACTTCCGGTGTCTTGATATCCGGTTGACCAATGTTTAAGTGATACACCTTGTGTCCTTTTTTCTTTGCTAAATCAGCAAAAGGAGCCAGCTTGCGTATCGGAGATTCGGGCATGTTTTTTCCCTTGAGTGAAATTGTCGGCATGAGTATAAATTATTGAAGTGCAAATTTGCATTTTTTTTTCCAATTTAACGTAAACAATACAAGGACTTGCGAAAATGTAACAATAATAAATATATTTACTAATTTTATAATAAAATATTGTCAATGAAAAAATATATAGTATTGTTTTTTGGGTTATTCTTACCTTTTTTGCTTTTCGGGCAAGGCGATTTTTTATTAGAAAACAATGCAACAAAGGCTACGATTCCTTTTAAACTGATTAATAATCTTGTTTTTATTCCTATAAAAGTAAACGGAGTTGAGTTAAATTTCCTCTTAGATTCAGGAGTTGAAGAAACAATTCTCTTTAGTATGGAAGAAAAGCAGGAAGTCAGTTTTAACAATGTGGAGAAAATCAAGCTACGTGGTTTAGGAAGCGAAGAAGAAATAGAAGGCCTAAAATCAACCAAAAATATTCTCGAAACGCATGGTCTCAAATCAAACGACCATATGGTTTTTATTATATTAGATCAAAGTTTTAATCTATCTTCTCATATCGGAATTCCTGTTAACGGAATCATAGGTCATAGATTCTTTAGAAATAACTATGTTGAAGTCAATTATCAGAAGAAGAAAATAATAGTTCATGCCAAAAGTGATAAATATGAGGAAAAACTAAACAAACAGTTTAGATTGATTCCGATAACGGTAGAAAAAGCAAAACCATATATCATGACAACCGCAACTGTGAACAATCAAGAAATTCCAGCAAAGCTTTTAATTGATATTGGAAATAGTGATGCTTTCTGGATTTTTGAGAATGATAAAATTAAACTTCCAAACAAAAACTTTCCAGACTTTTTAGGAAAAGGATTTAGCGGAGACATTGAAGGGCATCGTGCTAAAATTGATAAATTCTCGATTGACGAATTTGATTTTAAAAAACCAATTGTCTCTTTTCCTGATTCAGCCTCAATTCGTAACGTTAAGATGGTTCCAGGACGTATTGGATCTGTAGGGGGCGAGGTCTTAAAACGTTTTACTCTGGTTTTGGATTATAAAGGGAAAAAACTGTACCTGAAAAAAAACAGCAAATATGGAGAGCCCTTTACGTACAATAAGAGCGGAATCACGATTCAACACAATGGGCTTCAATGGGTACAGGAAACAGTGCATTTAGAAACAGTGCGGGTAGCTTCTACAATGGATGAATTGCAGGACAAAGATAAAAACGATAATAATTTTAAGTATAAATTTGCTCTTAAACCTGTCTATGAGATAGTAAATGTGCGTAAGAATTCTGCGGCCGAAAAATGCGGTTTACGCAAAGGAGATATTGTTGTCAGTATTAATAATGCACAGCCATATAAATATAATCTTGAGCAGATAAATAACCTTTTGAAATCGGAAGATGATATCTGGATTAATCTAGAAGTAGAACGAAATAGTGTTGTGCTTAAATTTAGATTTAAATTAGAAGACGAACTGTAAAAACTATTGAATTGTAGTTTGTTTAATTTATTGCAAAACCACGTTTTATGATGCTGTATTACAGAAATCTCTTTTTTTTGTGAAAATAAGTTTGCTGAAAATTAGTTTTTTTGTTAAATATTTTCTTATGTTTAGCAAAAATTTAATCTATGGCAAAAAACTACATAAGCTATTTATATTTTGTATTGTTTTTTATTTTTTTTAATCCCTTTTCTTCAAAATTAGCAGCCCAATGTGCTGGCAATGATAACACAAACGAATTGATTTGTGATGTTACAAATCCTATTTATCAATCTGTAAATTTATTTTCTTTATTAGGCGGTTCTCCTATTCCTGGAGGAACTTGGACAGACAATAATAACCTAAGAGGGCTAAATACTTCTACTGGTGTTTTGAATGCTCAGCTTATTCGTGCAGGAGGAACTTACAAATATACTTATACAGCTCCTGAAACTTCGGGATGTACAGATAATAAAGCTGTCATTACCATTACCATAGGAGCATACGTTGGGGTTGGATCGGAAGTGACAGTTTGTAATGAAGATGACTCTTTTAATCTTTTTACGGCTTTTGACAGTAAAGTGATGGGGCCACATACAAACGGCAGATTTACTTACATTACAGGAGAGCCTGCCGAAAATCCGATAAAGATTGGGGGTATAAAAACCAAAACTACGCTTCGTTTTGTCTATACCGTACCCGCTGTGCTTGCCTGTTCTCCAGACGAAAAATCGACTAATCTTGAAGTTACAGTTTTGATAGCTCCAAAAGAAGGAAAACCGGAAAATCTAGTTTTATGTGGAACTACTGATTTGGCTGCATACACTGATTTAAATTTAAATGATCAGCTTACTGATGAAGACCCCGGTGGTACGTGGACAGGAATAGGAATAACTTCTCCTACAGATCATAATATTAATCTACAAGAATTGTTTGATGCGAACGGGCCTGGAGAATATGCTTACACTTATAAAGTTTTAGCAATTCCTGACAATAATATATGTCCTGATAAAGAAGCTACAGTAAAAATAACTCTTGAAAAAAGACTTGATTTTACAGGGGCTAAAATCGTAGTTAATAAAGATATCTGCGAATCGGAAATTGCGACAGCAACTTACTCGGCAAAAATTACACAGGGACCAGATGCTATTCCGAATGGCGAATATAAAGTTTCTTATACCGTTGTTGGGCCAGGAATATCTGTTTCAAATGCAAAGACGGCAAATTTTGTAAATGGAGAACTTAATTTTCCAATAGAAACAGCTTATTTTAATCGGGTTGGTAAATACAATATTACGGTCACCAATATAGTATCAACATCAAGTAAAGGAAAATGCGTTAACATTTTTAGTCCATTTGCAACTATTTTAACGATTTATCCGTTACCGCGATTGACGAATGCTTCATTAACAGCAATCCCAGTTTGTCAAAATGATGATGCAGTAATTCAAGTTACTGCACCCAATTTACTAGATGGAAATTATCGTATTTCTTATAATGTGAATGGAGATAATCTTGCTCTTGGTGAAACGGCAGGAATGCTTGCCGCTGGTGGAAAAGCCTCATTTATAGTTCCAGGAAACCTGAATACCAGAAGCGGATTATCAGTAATTACCATTTATAGTATTACCAATATCACAAATCCTGCACCTCAATGCAGTAATACAGCAAATGTAGCTGGAAATCTAAATATAAATCCATTGCCAAATGCAGTAACTGTGGTTGCAAAAGTTAATGATTATTGTTTGAATGCTCCAGTTTCTGTAGCAGTTTCGGGATTAGGAAGTTTAACCAACGCTAGTATCTCTTATACGTTGTCTGAAAGCAATTCTTCATCTGTTCAAACTATTACTAAAGCTGTAACAAATGGTAAATTAGATTTTATAATTCCGGCTGAATTGCTTTTAAATACAGGCACCACAAAAATTACATTATTGAATTTAATCAATACGGTTACAAATTGTGATGTAGACTTAATCAATGTTACAGATGATTTCATAATAAATCCAATTCCGCCAGCGCCAATTGTTCTAGATCAGAATTTTTGTAAAGTTGATGAAGCGGTAATTGCTAATTTAGAACCAAAAGGAACTCAATATAAATGGTATAATTCGGCAACAGCAACAACATCGCTTGCTGCTGATTATGTTTTAAAAACAGAAGATTACTTCGTTAGAGAAACTTCTACAGCAGGCTGTGTTTCAGAACCTGCCAAGGTTACGGTAGTTATTTACGATACTCCTGCACCGGAAATGAATGAAACGGCAGATTTTTGTGGATTGGCAAACCCGAAAATAAGTGATTTGTCTAATAAAACAAATGTTCCGACAACAGTAGCTTGGTATGATGCTGTAGATGGAAATCTATTGGCTTCAACCACAATGTTAGTTCATAATGCAACTTATTATGGGTACGATTTAAATGAAATAACAAGATGCCTATCAGAAAATTATAAAGAAGTAAAAGTTTCACTTCAGGACTGTGAGGTTGCTCAATATGAATTCTTTATTCCAGACGGATTTTCGCCAAACGGAGATGGAGTAAACGATTCGTTTGTGATAAAAGACATTGAATTTTTATATCCAAATTATACACTTGAAATTTATAACAGATACGGAAACGGAATGTATAAAGGAGATAATAATAAACCAGCTTGGGATGGCAAAAACTATGAAAAGAGCGGTATCGCTGGAGGTATTGCGCCCAACGGAGTTTATTTTTATGTACTGCATTTCAATAAAGACAATAAGCCTCCAAAACAAGGACGTCTTTATTTAAATCGCTAAATCTCTTTTACATTTTTAATATAATTTTCAAATGAAAAAAATAATACTCTTTATAAATTTCCTTTTCTGTTTATCCATTTCTGCCCAGCAAGATCCCGAATACACGCATTATATGTACAATATGAGCGTAGTCAATCCAGCTTATGCTACAGGTATTCCTGCCATGATGAATTTTGGAGGATTGTACAGAACACAGTGGGTAGGAGCAGTTGGAGCTCCTAAAACATTTACATTTTTCGGTCACACCGCCATTTCAGATAAAATAGAAGCTGGTATCTCATTTATTTCAGATGATATTGGAGATGGTGCAAAAAAAGAGAATAATGTGTATGCTGATTTTGCATACGTTTTAAAATTGGGCGGACAAAATAAATTATCATTGGGTTTAAAAGCAGGTTTTTCATCCATGCAGACCAATTTTAATGGTTTTCAGTTCACAGATCCTCAGACCGATTTAGCTTTTGCAGAAAATATAAATGCAACAAAACCAAACATTGGAGTAGGAGCCTATTATTTTAGAGATAATCTATATGTTGGATTATCCGTGCCAAATCTGCTGAAATCCAAATACATTGAAGAAAAGTCAGGAATTAATGCTTTTGGTTCCGAAGAAATGCATACTTTTTTAACTGCAGGTTATGTTTTTCAGCTGAACGACGCATTGAAATTGAAGCCAGCATTTATGTCAAAATTTGTAAAAGGCGCACCAATAACATTAGATGTTACAGCCAATGTTCTGTATAACGAAAAATTTGAATTTGGAGCCGCCTATAGAATCGATGATTCGGTAAGTGCATTATTTAATATTAATGTTACGCCGACCCTAAGAGTGGGGTATGCTTACGATTATACCCTCACAAACTTCGGACAGTTTAATTCAGGAACACATGAAATCATGCTGCTGTTCGATTTAGATTTGTTAGGAAAAGGATTTGATAAATCACCAAGATTCTTCTAAAATGAAAAATATGAAAAAACTACTCGTTATTGTATTCGTATTTTCAATACAGTTTATAAGCGCCCAAAGTCAGGAATTAAGCAGAGCAAAACGATTTTTTGACAAAACGTATTACAGCGAAGCTATTGTTTTGTATCAAAAATTAGCAGATGAAAAACCTTCGCAAGAAGTCATTAAAAATCTGGCTGATTCTTATTTCTATACAAACGATTTAGTAAAGGCACAGCGATATTATCGTCTTTTGGTTTCAAGTTACAGTAATAATTTGGATCGAGAATATTATTTTAGATACGCGCAAACTTTAAAAGCAACAAATAGAGACGATGATGCAAATGCCAATTTAAAAGAGTATTATGCTAAATCTGCCAATTCTGAAGATCTTGCCAATTTTGAAAAAGACCTTAAAACTTTAGAAAATGTTACCGCAATTGGTAAGCGTTTTGAAATTAAAAACTTAGCGATAAATACACCGAATTCTGAGTTTGGAGCAGTGAAATACAAAGAAGATCTTGTTTTTGCAGGTGTTAAATTGAAGCCTGGTCTATTCGATAAAAAATACAAATGGGATAACGAAACCTATTTGAATTTGGTTTCAGTTCCGCTTAAAAACATTAATTCGGCAGATTCTATTGTTCATTATTTTGCTAAAGAATTGAAAACCGGAATGCATGAATCGAATGCTGTTTTTACAAAAGATGGCAAAACAATGTATTTTACTCGAAACAATTCTAAAAACGGAAAGAAGAAAAAAGACGATAAGAAAATTTCCAATCTTCAGATTTTTAAAGCAGAATTGGTTGATGGAAAGTGGACTAAAATTACGTCCCTTCCATTCAACAGCCCGAATTATTCGGTTGAGCATCCAGCCTTAAGTCCAGACGAAAAGGTCTTGTATTTTGCTTCAGATATGCCTGGGTCTTTAGGATCTTTTGATATTTATTCGGTTAATATCAATAAAGGTGCATTTGATACTCCGAAGAATTTGGGGTCACAAATTAATACCAATAAAAGAGAGCAGTTTCCTTTTGCTTCGGCAGATAATAAATTATATTTTTCTTCAGACGGACATTTGGGGTATGGATCTTTGGATGTTTTTGTTTCTGAAATAAATGGAAATGAATATTCAAAAGCTGTAAATATTGGACTTCCTTTAAATTCTAATTTGGATGATTTTGCTTTTAATATCGATTCTAATACCAAAGAAGGTTTTTTTGCATCAAATAGAGAAGGAGGAAAGGGAAGCGATGATATTTACCAATTTAAAGAAATAAAAGATTTAATTGTTGAAGATTGCAAACAGTTTATTGCTGGGACGATTACAGATATTGATACGCAATTGGCTTTAGAAAATGCGACGGTACTATTGCAGGATTCAGAAAATAAGACTTTAAATACGATTACCACTTCGGCTGACGGAAAATTTAGTTTTACTGTTGCTTGTGAGACTTCGTATAAAATTAGTGCTTTCAAAGAAAATTATACTAACGCGTCAAAAATACTGACATTAGACAAAACAAGAGATAAGGTTAATGATGGTTCTTTGGCATTGAAATCTTTAGAGGTAATCAAACAAGAAGAAAAACAAATTGCTGAAAACAAGAGAAAGCAAGAAATTATTATTGAAGAAGAGAATAAGAAAAAAGAAGCTTTGGTTGCAATTGAATTAAAAGAAAAAGAGAAAAAGGCCAAAGAAGCAGCACTTGTTGCCGCTGAAATCAAAAAGAACGAAAAAGTAAAAGAGATTTTAGCGAAAGAAAAAGATGTTGTAAAAGACAAAGACAGATTAATCATTAAAACAGATCCGATTTACTTCGATTATGATTTGTGGTACATCCGTAAAGAATCCAAAGTGATTTTAGGCAGAGTTGTAGAATTAATGAAAAAATATCCTGAAATGGTAATCGAAATTGGATCGCATACTGATTCAAGAGGAAACGAAAAATACAATGCCGATTTATCTCAGAAAAGAGCCAATTCAACAAGAGAGTTTATTATTCAATCTGGAATTGAAGCCAAAAGAGTTTCTGCAAAAGGTTATGGTGAATCAGTGCCAATTATAAAATGTAAAACAGACGAATCGTGCTCGGAAGAAGAACACGAATTGAATAGAAGATCTGAATTTGTAATCAAAAATTTATAAAATTATAGTAAGAAGAAAATCTTTTTTCTTTAATTTTATAGTAGTATCAACAAAATAGAAAAAATTATGAGAAATCTAGCCTTATCTTGTTTGCTTTTATCCTTTGTAGGATTGCAAAGCTGTAAAAATGAAGAAAAACAAAAAGCCGCTGAAGCTGTTAAAGCTGAAGCTGAAACAGTAGTTAGCACTGCTTGCTACAAAGCAATTTATGAAAAGGATACAATAGATTTAAAATTGAATACTTTAAAAAGCGGAAAATTAAATGGAGATATGATTATGAGAGTTGCTCCTTCGACTGTTAGAACAGGAGAAGTTGCGGGTGAGTTTCATGGTGATACTTTATTTGTAGATTATACTTTTAAAGACAATGTGAATGGAGAAAAAACATTCAAAAATCCAATGGCACTTTTAAAACGTAACAATCAGCTTATTTTAGGAAACGGAACCATGCAGACAACAATGGGAGTTACTTATCTAGTAAAAGATAAACCAATTGATTTTGAAAGTGTAAAGTACAAATTTGATTCTGTTGAATGCGCTGCGAAGTAATAAAGAAGAAAGATTTGAGAAGCAAGATGTTTCTCTATGTAGATAAAGAGAAAAGATTTTAGAAGGAAGATATTTCTCTGTAAAAATAAAAAGCCGTTTCTAAATGTAGAAACGGCTTTTGTTATTTTAGGTTTTTTAATTCTTATTGAACTTCACCTTTAATTTTAAGGGCTACTCTTCCATCAGGATAGTTTACTGCATTGGTTTCAACAGTAATTGTTTTACGAATTGGCCCTGCAACCATATTATATTTTACATCGATTTTTCCTTTTTTGCCCGGCAAAATGGCTGCGGCAGGTTTAGTAACAACGATTGAACTTACTGTAGATTCTGCACCGGTAATTAATAAAGGAGCATCTCCGGTGTTTGTAAATTCAAAGGAACGAAGTCCATTGTCACCTTTAGAAATTTTTCCATAATCAATTGTATTGTCTGGGGCTGCAAATTCAATTTTTGGGCCGTTTTGAGCATAACTTATTGCGCTAAACAATAAGGCTGCAATAAAAGAGGCTGCATTTTTCATATGAAATCTTTTTTTAATTGTAAGTAAATATACATTCTTTTAATTAACACACAAATTATTATTTCTCTTTTTATAGTCTACTTAATTATTTACTTTTGCTGTCAGTTATAAATACAAAAATTGAACCATTTTTTTGTTTAACTGTTTAATCGTTTATTTGCTTAATCGTTGAGATTGATTTATAAATGATTTTTTAAAACAGAAAATAAGAAAACAAATCAATTTGAAATTCGATGATCAAAACCGATTAAACGGTTAAACAAATTAACGATTAAACAACCCTAGTAAATGACAATTCCAGCACAATTTGACGCTAAGACGATTGAGAGTAAATGGTATGATTACTGGATGAAAAACAACTATTTTCATTCAGAACCAGATCATAGAACACCGTACACCATTGTAATTCCGCCGCCAAACGTCACTGGAGTCCTTCACATGGGACATATGTTGAATAATACGATTCAGGATGTTTTAATTCGCCGTGCACGTCTTAAAGGTTTCAACGCTTGTTGGGTACCTGGGACAGATCACGCTTCTATTGCTACTGAAGCAAAAGTGGTAGCAAAATTAAAAGCAGAAGGAATCAATAAAAACGATTTGACCCGCGAAGAATTCCTAAAACATGCTTGGGAATGGACAGATAAATACGGTGGAACAATCTTAGAACAACTTAAGAAATTAGGTGCTTCTTGCGATTGGGAGCGCACTAAATTTACTATGGATCCAGATATGTCTGCATCTGTAATTAAATCGTTTGTAGATTTATACAACAAGGGTTTAATCTACAGAGGATACCGTATGGTAAACTGGGATCCAGAAGCAAAAACTACTCTTTCTGACGAAGAGGTAATTTATGAAGAACAACAAGGAAAATTATTTTTCTTAAAATATAAAATCGAAGGTTCAGAAGATTTCTTAACCATCGCTACAACACGTCCTGAAACTATTTTTGGAGATACTGCAATCTGTATTAATCCAAACGATGAGCGTTTTACACATTTAAAAGGTAAAAAAGCGATCGTTCCGATTTGTGGAAGAGTAATTCCAATTATTGAAGACGAATATGTAGATGTTGAATTCGGAACAGGATGTTTGAAAGTAACGCCTGCTCACGATATGAACGATAAAACGTTAGGAGAAAAACACAATCTAGAAATCGTTGATATTTTTAATGAAGACGCAACTTTAAATAGTTTCGGGTTACACTATCAAGGAAAAGACCGTTTTGTAGTTCGTACAGAAATTGCAAAAGAACTAGAAGAAATTGGTGCTTTAGCAAAAACAGAAACTCACTTAAATAAAGTTGGAACTTCTGAAAGAACAAAAGCGGTAATCGAACCAAGATTATCAGACCAATGGTTCTTGAAAATGGAAGAATTAGTAAAACCTGCAATTAAGTCGGTTTTAGAAACAGGAGAAATTAAATTACATCCAAAACGTTTCGAAAACACTTATGCACATTGGTTAAACAATATTCGTGATTGGAATATTTCTCGTCAATTATGGTGGGGACAACAAATTCCAGCGTATTATTATGGAGATGGAAAAGAAGACTTCGTAGTTGCAGAAAATATCGAAGATGCTTTAGCTTTAGCAAAAGAAAAAACATCTAACAACTCACTTACAACATCTGACTTAAAACAAGACGTTGACGCTTTAGACACATGGTTTTCATCTTGGTTATGGCCAATGTCAGTTTTTGGCGGAATCATGGATCCAGAAAGTCCAGATTTTAAATATTACTATCCAACAAACGACTTGGTAACAGGTCCAGATATTTTATTTTTCTGGGTTGCCAGAATGATCATTGCAGGTTATGAATATGCAGGTGAAAAACCATTTACAAACGTATATTTGACTGGTTTGGTTCGTGATAAACAACGTCGTAAAATGTCTAAATCATTAGGAAATTCTCCTGATCCTTTAGATTTGATCGATGCTTTTGGAGCTGATGGTGTTCGTGTAGGATTGCTTTTAAGTGCTTCTGCAGGAAACGATATTATGTTTGATGAAGAATTATGCAGTCAAGGAAAAGCGTTTTCAAATAAGATTTGGAATGCCTTTAAATTGATTAAAGGATGGGAAGTTTCTGAAACTATCGCACAACCAGAATCATCAAAAGTGGCAATTGAATGGTACGAAGCAAAATTACAGCAGACTTTAGTTGACATCGAAGATAATTTTGAGAAATACAGAATTTCAGATTCATTAATGGCAATCTATAAATTGGTTTGGGATGATTTCTGTTCTTGGTTCTTAGAAATGATCAAACCAGCATACCAACAGCCAATTGACAGCGTGACTTTTGCGAAAGCGATCGAAATGTTAGAAAACAACTTGAAGTTATTGCATCCGTTTATGCCTTTCTTGACAGAAGAAATTTGGCAATTAATTACTGAAAGAACTCCAGAAGAAGCTTTAATTGTTTCGACTTGGCCAGCAGTAAAACCGTTTGATGCTAAATTGATTGCTGATTTTGAAAACTCAATTGAAGTAATTTCGGGAATTAGAACAATAAGAAAAGACAAAAATATTCCGTTTAAAGATGCAATCGAATTAAAAGGAATCAACAGCGAAAATGTTTCTACTTATTTTGATTCAATCATAACGAAATTAGGAAACGTTTCTGCTTTCGAATATGTTTCTGAAAAAGTAGATGGCGCTTTATCTTTCCGTGTAAAATCAAATGAATATTTCATTCCGATTACTGGAAATATCGATGTTGAAGCTGAAATCGCAAAACTGACAGAAGAATTGAATTACACAAAAGGATTCTTGAAATCAGTAGAAGCAAAACTTTCTAACGAGAAATTCGTAAACGGAGCTCCAGAGAAAGTCCTTAATTTAGAAAAACAAAAACAAGCAGATGCTTTAGCAAAAATTGCTACAATTGAGCAGAGTTTGGCTGGTTTGAAATAAAAAATAGATTTTCTATTACTTTATAGAATTAAACCCGAATGATTTTGAAATCATTCGGGTTTCTTGTTTTTATTCATGCAGTTTGTCATTCCGAGGAACGAGGAATCTCCGTGAGAAACTCCACAATCAGAATCGACAATCTTTGTCGAGCTTCTCGCGGAGATTCCTCGTGCCTCGAAAAGACAATATTGAGGTCTTTCTTCACTAAAATCAATCGAGATTATTGTTTTTATAAGCTCCAATTTTTCTCAAAAAATAGTTGCTATTTTTTAATTTTTTTATTTCAAAAAGATATAATTTTAATACGATTTTACGTTAAAATAAAAAATATCATTGCAATGAAAAAATATCTGTTACTTGTGATTATTTCTTCTTTTTTATTGGGCTGTTCCAATAAAGAAAATAAAGTTAAAAATGTCGAAAGAGCCTTCTATTACTGGAAGAGTGGATCTTCTTTAAATCAGGAAACAGTCGATCAGCTAAATAAATTGCAAGTAAAGAAAATCTATTACAAATTTTTTGAGGTGGATTATAGTGAAACGATGGGAAATTTCCCCTATCAAAAAAATAGTCCTGATCGATACACATTAAAAAATCTGGATTCCGTAAGTATCGTTCCAACCATTTTTATCAAGAATGAAATCTTTCAATACAATAATGAAAAGTCACTTGATAAGCTTGCAGATAATATTGTTTTTTTAATAAATAAATACCGTAAAGGTCGTTATCAATACAACAACAACGATGAAAACAATTTCGATTTTTCAGAAATTCAAATTGATTGCGACTGGACAAAATCAACAAAAGATAAGTATTTCTATTTATTGAAAAAGATAAAGCAATTATCTAAAAAAGAAATTAGTTGCACGCTACGTCTATATCCATATAAATATCCTGATATAATGGGAGTTCCGCCTGTAGATAAGGTAACATTAATGTGTTATAATTTGATTAAGCCACAATCTCAGAAAGAGAAAAATTCAATTTTAGATATAAATGAATTAAAATCTTATTTAGATAAAAAAAGAAGTTATCCGGTACATTTGGATGTCGCGTTGCCTGTTTTTTACTGGACATTATGGTATCATAACAATCGCTTTGCCGGATTGGTCAATTTTAATTCTGCAGATATAAGCGGAATTGCTAAACAAACTAAACCAATGTGGTACGAAATGACAGAAGATTATACTTTTGAATATGAATATTATTTAAAAAAAGGTGATCAATTAAAGATAGAAGAAGTCGATTCGAAAACAATTCAGGAAGCGATTTCGATTATTAAAAAAAATGTCGAATTAGACGACACCACAACAATTTCATTATTCCATTTAGACGACAGTACTTTTAAAAAATACAATCATGAAGAAGTTTCTAGTTTTTATAGTTCTTTTAGTAAGTAGTTTTTGCAAAAGTTTTGCTTGCGGATATTCGCCCTATGGTGAAGATGTGCGATATTGTTTGTTTAAACCTCAGTATTTTAATTATGCGCAATACAAATCGTTCTTTTACAATGCAGATTTATGGGGATTTGATTATAGCAGAAATCCAGAAGATTATAAGCTGAATGTAGATTCTAATATTGCAGACTGGTATAATTATACCAATAAAAAAGTTTCGATTGATGCTATTGAAGATTTTAATTTCAATTTGTCTTACACTGATATTCATTCTAAAAGCGACAATGACTTTATAAAATATTTATATCGACATAATAAAACAACTGCAATTGCTTACCTCAAAATGGCAAAGAATTGCGAAATGATTGGTGATGCAGAAGATGTTTGGGAAAGAAATGAAAATGCAAACAATAAAAGCAAAGCTGAATTATTAGATAAAATTGTAGAAGTTACCAATAAAGAACAAAATCAATATTTTAAACGAAAATATGCTTTTTTAACTATTAGATTAGCTTATTATTCTGGAAGAAATGATATTATCAAATCGGTTTTTGAGGCTAATTTTAATAAAGCTAAAAAGGATTATTTGTACTACTGGAGTTTGTTTTTCTACACTTTTACAAAATCAAATCCGGGATATATGGTTGATGTTGCCAATTTAATGGCAAATTCTCCAGAAAAAAGTTATGCGAGCTATTTCTATTTTCATCATGATTTCAAAATTCAGGAGGCTTTGAAATATGTTGAAAGTAAGGAAGAAATCGCAAATGTTTATGCTTATGCATCGGTTCAGAAAGTAGATAAAAACCTCGATTATTTGAAAGCGATTTACGAGAATAATCCAAAGTCTCAGATATTAGGATTCTTGCTCTTGCGTGAGATTAATAAAATTGAAGATTGGGTTTATACACCTTATTATTCTAATTATAATCCGTCTACAGATTTTGGAGATTTTTGGAGAATTGACGAAAAAGTAAAAGTTACAACCGAAACCTTACGCAATCGCTCTGAAAACGATAGGCTGTATGCAAAAGAAGTTTTGAATTTTATAAATACAGTAGATGTTACTAAAACACAAAATCCGATTGTTTGGGAAGCTTCAAAAATCAACTTGCAATTTATTACAAGAAATTATACGGATTGTTTAAAAAACATTTCCCTTTTTGAAAAAGCACATCAATCTGAAAAAATAACAGCTGAAATAGAGAAAATAAAAGCGCTTTGTATTACAGCAAATCAGGAAAAAGGGAATGCAATTATCAAACCTGAAATCGAACCGATTATCTTAAAATATAAAGACGATCCACGTTTTATTTTTGCTTTAGGAAGAGAATTAGAATTTAAAGAAAACATTACTGACGGATTGGCTTTAATGTCTCTAATTGAAGAAACAACAGAGCGATCATATGATTCAGGTGATGTAGAATGGCGAGGAAACAGAATCAAAACATCTGGTAATTTACAGGAGTTTTATGTCTATTTTGATTATTTGGATTTTGTTTATTCTGCTAAAGATTTGCAAACTATTGTTGATCAAGTAGACAAAGGTCTTTCTACAGAATTTCAAAAAATAATTTATGCAAAACTCTTGAAAGACAAAGATTATCTTAAAGATTTACTAGGTACTAAATATCTTAGAGAGAATCAATTAAACAATGCATTAATTACGTTTAGATCTTTGGATAAAAAATACTGGGATGATAATTATAATGCTTGGGAAAGAGGAAGCTTTGGAGATTATTACGTTTTTGATCAAAATCCGTTTTATGATTTTAAGTACACAAATTCTTTTATAGAGCATAAAGAAAAATATTTGGTTACTAAACTTTCTGTGACAGAACATTTAATAAAATACACCAGTTTAGCGAATAATCCAAAAACGAAAGATCGCGATTATTACTATTTTCTAATTGCAAATTGTTACTATAATATGTCAGATTATGGTAATTCTTGGATGATGAGGCGTTATTCAAGCTTTAGTTATGGAAGTAATGAAGTAAATGAATCTTATATCGACGAAATTGAATACCGAAACAAAATTAAAGCTATTGCAAATTATAAACTGGCCTATCAAAGTGCAAAGACAGATAAATTTAAAGCGCTCTGTTTGCGAATGATGGATTATGTAGAAAAAAATGAATATTCGAATTCAAAAAGAGTGGACAAAGAATTTCCGCAATTCAGTTCAGATTTATCAGGTTGCGAAAGTTTAAAAAACTACTTTACCTCGAGAAGATAATTCAACCCGACAGGTTTTTAAAACTTGTCGCCAGAAAGAAAACCGGCATATTCGCCCAAAGCTCTTTTAATATAATTGTACGATCCACCTGATTTTGGCAGCATTGTAGCCAATTCTGAATACGAATTTGCTCCTAATAAAACATACGCCCCCCCAAAGAGCCAAGAAGCAAGAATAAGCCAATAATTATTCAACATTTCTGCAATAGTTCCAGGCGTTCTTAAAATTCCAACACCAATTGTTCCGCCAATTAAAACGGCAATATTAAAACTAAGGCCTAAACTTTTTTGTAATTGGTTTTTTGTAGAATCCGACATTCTTGAATTTGGTTTTAAGTATGATAATTTTAAGCAAAAATAGTGTTAATTGAATTAGTATTGAGCTTAAAATAAAAATCCCAAGATTTTCGAGTGAAACTGAAAATCTTGGGATAAATCAAAAAAACATCTAATTCAATATTTTAGAACTTGTAACGCAGACTTGTCATAACCTGACGAGGAGCGATTGGGTTCACACTATAATTTTCGTGAACAGTATAGTTTAATTCGTTTGTAATGTTTGATAGTTTGCAAAGAATAGAGAATTTTCTCCATGTATATCCAGCTGAAACATCAATAGTTGTATAACCATCAATTGGAATTTCTCTGTGGTAGATACCATCAGGGTATTTAACAAGGTCTGTACTGTATTGATCGTTCCATCCACCTAAACGATCACCGATGTAATTTCCTACTGCCCCTAAAGATACTCCTTTAAAGAAACCGTCTTGTACAGTATAAAAGAAGCTTAAGTTTGCAGTGTTTGCTGGAGTTCTAACTAAACGGTCACCTTCGATAAAACTTCCGTTTAAACCAGATGTTTTAGTATAGCGCATATCGTTATAGCTGTAACCAGCGATAATGTTTAAGCCTTCAATTGGTCTTGCAGTAACATCAATTTCGATACCTTTACTTTTAGTTTCACCACTTAAAACTTTAATGTTTGTATCTGAGTTTAAACTTCCGTCAGCTTTAAATTCAGCTGTTTGAGCTAGATTGCTGTTTACGATTTGATAAACAGTAACATTTGTGCTTAATAATCCTTGTAAGAAGTCGGTTTTAATACCAGCTTCATATTGGTCAATAATAGATGGCTCAATTGGTTTTAAATCCGCTGTAGTTCCTGTGTTTGGAGTAAATGAAGTAGAGTAGCTACCAAATATAGAAACATCTTTTCTCGGCTGGTATATTAATCCAAATTTTGGAGAAAATGCATTGTCTAATTTTTTAGCACCAACTGTTGGAACAGCATTTTCTGGGCTTACTGTTTGTACTTTATTAGCATAAGTTTCTTTGTAAGTTGTAACCTGAGCTTCCTGCCATGACCAACGTACACCTGCCAATACTTTGAATTTTTCAGTAATTGAAATCAAATCTTGGAAATAAACACCAAAACGATTCGTTTCTGTTTTTGCAATTTGAGTTGCTCTTGCATTTGGAATATCATTTCTTTGTGTTGACGGATCAAAATTGAAAAGATTGATAGTGTCATAATTTGCAGGATCAAATGCAAAAGTATAAGCTGTTGCAAATGAGTTTTCCCAGTCTGCACCAGTAAAAATTTGATGTCTTACAGATCCTGTATTAAAGTTTCCTTGAAGGCTTAACTGGTCTCCTAAGATTTGTTCTGAGTTGTCGTTTTGAACTAAAGGTCTTGTCCAGTCTCCATTATCTTTTACAGATGATAATTGTGCTGTAGATTTTGAAGCTCTATCATAATTTTGGAAAGAAGAATTAAAGTTTAATTTCCAGTTTTTGTTAAAATCGTGATTTAATAATACAGAAGCACTAGAAGATTTAGTTGTACCATTAGACCAAAGCGCTCCGTAGAAAGTCTGACGAGGTAAATCAAGAATTTGTGTTCCAATAATTCCTGTTCCAAAGTCAGGAGTCCAATCTGCAGATAAATAATCTCCTTGTAATGTAATTTGTGTTTTAGGGCTAATTACAAAAAGCAACGATGGATTAATGTATAAACGCTCGTTTTTTACAACATCTCTAAAGCTTTCTGAATTCTCATAAGAACCATTAAGTCTAAATGCGATTGATTTAGTCAAACCTCCATAAAAATCAAAAGCAGGTTTGTAATAAGAAAAGCTTCCTATTTGCATTGATACCTCGCCACCGCTTTTAAATTGAGGAGTTTTGGTTACTAAGTTTACAATTCCTCCTGGAGCCACATTTCCAAATAACAGGGCAGAACCCCCTTTTAGAAACTCTACTTTATCTAAACCAGAAACATCAGGAATTGATCCTGCATTGTATCGGAATCCATTTTTGAACATATTATTGGCAGATAAATCGTAACCTCTAGAAAAGAATGATTCCTGAGCCCCACCGCGAGAAGAACCAACATAAACACCGTTGGCATTTTTAAGAACTTCACTCAATCTGATGGCTTGCTGTTGTTCGATTACTTCAGAACCGATAACTTGTATCGCTTGTGGATTGTCCATTGGTTTTAATCCAGAACGAACTGCTGTTACAGGTTTTGGTTCTTTTGTTTTGGTAACCACAACCTCGTTAAGAATTTCTCCTTTTTTATTTTTTACAGTATCATTAACTGAAGAAGTAGTCTCGTTACTTGAGTAATCTTGAGCGTAAGAGCCAAAACTTAATAATCCTAATGCAAATAGTAAATTATATTTCATGGTATTTATTTAGATTCAATAAAAATTATCGAGTGCAAATATAAATAGACAAAGTCTTTAACAGGAAATTATGAAGCGATTTTCTTTATTAAAACTTACTTATTCTTTTCTTAAGATTTGCTTAAGGATTTTCTAATGTTATTTTAATTTAGTATAAATAGTAACAAAAAATCCTTGCTAAGGAGCAAGGATTTTAAATTGAAATTAAAATCTAAGAATGAGATTAACTGAAATTATTTTACAGCAATTTGATACGTTGCCATTTTCCAGATTTCATCGTATTTTTTTCCGTTATGTTCACCAGAAGATTTATCTGTGTGAGCATATTCTACCATATAATTTCCAGACCAGATTGGTGTAAAAGAGAACTCTCCTTTATCGTTTGTCCATAATTCTTTTTCCCATCCGTTTGGAGCAATTACTTTAATTTTAGTTTCTTTTGCGATAGCTCCTTCATAAGAAGCAACTCCAGTGATTTTAGTGTCTTTTTTTGCAACATCTGCATTTTCTGAGAAAACAGCAATCTTGTTTGTGTTAGAAGCAATATTGTTTCCTGTGGCTTTGTTTCCAACAACAACAGTTGCACTAGAATTGTAATCTAATTTCATAGTGCCATAAACATCTTTTACAGTATGATGCATAACAATTGTATAAACTCCGTCTTCATCTGGAGTAAAGAAAGCTTGATATTTATTATCTAAAGCTTTAGAAGTTAATTTAACCTCTTTTTTGGATGGAGAAATTACAACTAAAGAAAAATCCTTTAAATCAGAAAACCATTTATCTGCTTTTGTAATATCGTTATCCGAGAATTCGCCAAAGTAAATAGAAATTTCTTGAGCTTTTCCTTTTGTTCCCGTTGCTTTAGTTTCTATCCAAAGGGCATGAGCAAAAAGCTGTGGTGCAGCAAAAAGCATTAAAAATAAAAAGCTCAGTGTTTTTAAAGTATTTGATTTCATAAGATCAAGTTTAAATTATAGAATTATATTTTTCACAAACATAAGCCTTATTTAGAATAAATAAAAATAAAATACAAAAAAACCTCGAAATGCATTTCACATTGTATAGATTACGAGGTTTTAGAAAATATTTGATTAGGAAAACTAAAGTCTTACTGTTAGGTTTACTAAGAAGTTTGCAGGAGCTTGAGCCATTCCATAAGAATCCCAATACTTTGTGTTTGTCAGGTTGTTGAATTTAACGCCAAGTCTCCATACTGGTCTGTCGTAAAATACAGTTGCACTGTAAATTGAATAAGAAGGAGCATAAAAACTTTCATCTTCAAATTTATACTGTTTGTCTACATAGTTTCCTCCAAAACCAAATCCTAAATTTTTTAGTGTGTTTTGAAATTTATACGAAAACCAAAAATTGACAACATTTTCTGGTGCACCGCTAGCTTTGTTGCCTTCAATAGAAGCATCAGACGATTTAACGATACGATTGTCATTATAAGCATAACCAGCTGTCAAGTTTAAACCGTTTATCGGATTGGCAATAAATTCAAAATCAATTCCTTTACTTACTTGTTTTCCGTCCTGAATATTATATCCATCAGGATTTGTTCTTGTAGCATTATCAATTGTAATGTTGTAGTAGCTAATTGTTGTGCTTAATTTTTTATTAAATCCTTCTACTTTCACACCACCTTCATATTGATTGGCATAAATTGGCTTTAAGATTAATATTGATCCGTCTGGCTGATTTACAGGTCCAGCATTTTGAAAACCATTCATATAATTTCCAAATAAAGAAACCTGTTCTTTAACCAGTTCATAAACTAAACCTAATTTTGGAGACAAAGCAGTTTGGTTGTATCCATCTGTATCTTCCAATTTTTTCTGAACAAAGTTATCTAGACGAAGGCTTAACATTGCCGATAAGCGATCTGTAAAACTAACGACATCTGAAGCATAAACACTAAAAGTCTGCTCATTTGGAACGCCAAATTGCATTTCCTTCAATTTCGGATCTACATCGCTTTTTCGAATTGGTTCGAAAGCTGTCGTTACGTCAATTTCATCTAAAACTTGTGTTGTAGCATATTTAAATGTGCCTTTTGTAAATCTGTAATTAACACCCGCTAAGAGTTTATGTTTGATGCTTCCCGTAGAAAACTCGCCATTAATATTTTCTTGAAAATTGGTGAAATTATTATGAATTGGTCCAAAACGCGATACCATTCTTTGGACTTCTGTTGGCGATTTCCATGCAGTGTAGTATTGATAACTATGATCTACACGTTCGTCTACCAATGAGAATAGTGTTGTAGATTTCCAGTTATCAGAAATTTTATATTCTGCTTGAGCAAATATTTTAGGTGAAGTCGTTTTAGCATCAAGATCATCTGCAAATAAACTTGTTCTGTAATCTAATTTTAGATCTGTTGGGTTGGTAAGTCCTTCCGCATAAGAACGTCCGTAAGTAGGGCGTGTGTTGTTGGTGTTGAAAATCTCTGTGTCCAAACTCAGCGTTAATCTATCGGTTGCTTTATAAATAATGCTTGGTGCAAATAAGACAGTTTTATTAAAACCATAATTTAAGAAGCTGTTTTCTGTATTGGCCGAAGCGTTCATTCTAAACAAAACTTTTTTATTCTGAGTCAAAGGCATATTAAAATCTACCGCAACGCGCTGCAGTCCAAAGCTTCCTCCAGTATAAGATATCTCTGTTTTGCTAGTTTCAAAAGGCTTTTTGGTAACCAGGTTGACAACTCCTCCAAATGAAGAAACAGAAGAACCAAACAAAGTTCCAGAAGGACCTTTTAGCACCTCAATTCGCTCGGCATTATCAATTGAGATTGAGCTTCGTCCAGAAAGAGTTTCCATTCCGTTTCGTGCGTTTACACCTGTACTGAATCCTCTAAAACTAATTTCAAGTCCACCAGACGGATATATTTTTGAGATCGCACCAGTAGCATTTTGCACTGCGCTTCTTATGTCTACCGCAATTTGCTCTTGTAATAGTTCTTTGTGAATAACATTGTAAACCTGTGGATTTTCAAGATTCTTTAACGGCATTCTAGCAACATAATCGGTCTTTTTTGATAAATTGCTTTTCTTGCCATTTACGACCACTTCATTCAATTCTTTATTAGAAACCTTTAATTGTAAATTAGTGGTAATGGTTTCATATTCAGTGACAATTATTTCTCTTTCAAGCGTTTCATAGCCCGATAGAGATACTTGTATAATGTAAGTGCTGGGTTTTACTCTGTTAAATTCAAAACCGCCGTCGTCATTAGAAACGGTGCCGTATTTCGTATTTTTAAGAATAATATTGACACCGGCAGCGGCATCGCCATCAGATGTTGTGATTGTTCCTTTAATTTTTCCGTGGTTTTGTGCAAAGGCAGATAAAAACGAAAATAGTAGACTGATTGAAAATAGAAAACGCGTAGTTTTCAAATGGAGGTAATTCATTATTATTTAAATTGGTTTATAATTATTAATTTTATTTAGAATAAATAAAAACAATGCAAATGTAAAAATTAAAATAGTTTTAACAATTTTATTTTTTTCTCATTTAGTGTCGAAATTGTTAAATGTTGATTTTATAGTGATTAATCAAAATTCTTATTAGAACTTGTAGTGAGATAAACTTTAAAAAGGCTTAATTTTGCAGTCTGAAAAACGATTTCATGATTTTACCATTCTTTAAAAAGATTCAAAATACGCCTCGAGGATATCGTATTGCCAATACAGTTTTTTTCTTTCTTTCTGGTTTTGGTTATTCTTCTTGGGTTTCGAGAATCCCACATATACAAGCCCAATTAAAATTATCTGAAGCCGAATTTGGAGCCGTTTTATTTGCTTTTCCAATCGGTTTAATGTTGACAATGCCTTTTACAGGAAAACTGTTAAACAAATACAGCAGCCGTTATATCATGTTACTGGGAGCGGTTATGTTCAATGTTGCTTTGTCACTGCCAGGTTTGGCAGCATTTGTCTGGCAGTTGGTTATTATACTTTTATTTTTTGGAGCTTCTCGAAATATTTTCAACTTATCGATAAATGCACAATCTCTTGAAGTGCAGAAATTATATCCAAAATCGATTATTACGCGTTTTCATGCAGTTTGGAGTATTGCCGTTTTTTCGGGAGCGGGATTAGGCTATGTAATGGTGACACAGAAAATTGCGCCATCACATCATTTATTGGGAGTGAGTATTTTTATGCTGGCGCTGACAGCTTGTTTCTATCCGATGAGCATTCATAACGAACCTGTTCCGGTTAAAAAGAAGTTCTTCTCTATGCCAGAAAAAAATCTGGTAAAATTTTCGCTGATTTGTTTTGTCTCTATGGCTTGCGAAAATACAATGTACGATTGGAGCGGAATTTATTTCGAAAATATACTGAAAGCTTCGCCAAAACTAACCAGCGCTGCGTTTGTATTTTTTGCTTCGGCTGTAACTTTAGGACGTATTTTTGGAGATTATGGTGTAATGAAATTTGGAACTAAAAAAATCTTGCTTTACAGCGGAATCTTAATAACGGCTGGTTTCGGTCTTTGCTTTGTCTTGCCGTATGCTTATCCAACAATTTTCGGCTACGTTTTAATCGGATTTGGGGTTTCGTGTGTGGTTCCTTTAGTATTTAGTATTGCAGGAAGATCATCAAAATTAAGTAGTGGTTCTGCCTTAACTTCCATATCAACAATTGGTTACCTCGGATTTTTATTGGTTCCGCCAATGGTTGGTTTTATCTCTGAATATCTAAGTATGAAATGGGCGTTTCTTGTTATGGCGCTTCTAGGAATTCTGATGATTTTTATGGTGAATAAGATCGGGGAGAATGAGTAATTTTTAGGTACTATCCCGATAGCTATCGGGACTGAGATGCTGAGATTCTAAGATTTAGATTTAGTTCTTTTTTCTTTGAAAATTATGGGTATATATATCGCACAATTTCTTGTTTCTTGTCATCATAAAAATAGCCATCATTAGCGAATTCATTCACTAAATCAATGTTATAGTTTTCATTGATATGATTAAGGATTTGCAAGAAAGAAATTAAAGTCTTTCTAGTATACCTGCAATTAATGTAAAATAGCTCTTTTTCGACTTGATTTTCTATGTAATAAAACTTAAAATCGAAAGTGGTGTTCATTGATTGTTCTATTCGATTATATTTAAAAATAAAAGAAGTAATGCCACTTTGAATTAAATCGATTATAAAAGCTCGGGTTTCATTGTATTTGCTATAACCATTCCATAGTTCACTCCCAATGGTATTTAATTTTATGTCTGACATCAGAAGGTTTTTTGGGATTAATGTATAATACTATTTTGCGATCGAAATTATAAGTTGCAAACCTTATTGGAATCTGCCCCTGGTATGTATGCTTCTCATTATTAAAAGTATATTCTATAATTGGCGTATAATACGTTTCTGATACTTCTGGATTGCTTGAACTTCCTGTAGCATCTCGCCATCTTATCCTTTCTTCGAAGCGAATTATTTTGCTTTCAAGAGGTATAAAAGATTTTGGAATAAACGAATACTTTAAATATAGGATACTATTCACTAGAATAAGAAGCCCCAAAAAAGAAAAAACAAGTACAATAAACCACATTCAAAAAAGCAATTATTTCTTTGTCATCACAAACTTTTCAGAACTCGGTTTTCCGTTCAGATTCCCAGAAATCTCTGCTGTCAAAGTATTGTTTGCACTTTTTGTATAAGTGATTTTTTGAGGGTAATCGTGTTTCGGATTTTCAAAAATCAATTGTTTATCTGATTCAGAAGTAGAAGGGAAGAAAACCGGTTTGTCATCATTTTGTCCTTTTACAGTTGCTTTGTAAGTTAGTGTTTCGCCTAGTTGAGCCAAAACAATAGTTTCAAAATGCAAAGTGTCTTTTCCTTTAATAAAATAAGAAGAAGCGCTAAAAGTACTGTCGTTTAGTTTTTGCCAATTTTCAGATAAAACTCCATCTTGAGTTTTATTTTCCCAATTCCCGATTAACCAGTCGGCTTTTTTGATTTTATCTTTTTCGACTGTTTCTTTTTTCTGGCAGGAAACTGCGACTAATACAAGAGCTAAAAGAGTAATTTTCTGAAACATATTTATGAGGTTTTGGGTTTGGTAATATGCTACTAAAGTATGAATTTTTTTTTAGCCACGAATTCACGAATTTTTCTTGATAAACGGAATGGAAAGTTTTCTGCGAATTTTTCGAATTATTATTGAAGAGTAAAATTATTTTTGGCCACAGATTAAAATGATTTTGTCTCACGCAGATTTAGCAGATTCAGCAGATTTAATTTTGTACTCTGCATTATAAAAATCTGTCAAATCTGCTAAATCTGCGAGAAAAATTTTGTGGAAATTCGTGTAATTACTACGTCTGTCCCTTCGGTCGAGTCGTGGCAGAAAAAATCTGTGTGAATCCTTTTAATCTGTGGCAAAAAAATCAAACGCTAGCGCTCAAAATAGAATAAACCAATTCCTTAGTTGGTTTTTGATCTTTTAGTTTTTCGCGAACTTCGTCAAAAGTCACTTTAAAATCACAGCCCGATTTGTATTCAGCGCAGCCATAAGCTGTTTTGCCTTTTAGGATCGTTCCTTTTTTGCATTTCGGACAAACCAAAGCATCTGAACTTTCTTTCGTTTCGGCTTTTTTATCTATTTTCTTTGGCTCTAATTTCAGTTTGTAATTTTCCTCAAAACGAATTAAACCCTCAATATTTCCAGAATCAGTTTTAAAGCCTTTTATATTTACTGTAGAACCTTTCTGAACCAGTCTTAAGTATTGGCTTTCCGTAATTTTTTTATCGTGAAAAACAAAAGGCAATACAAAATCGCAGCCCGATTTGTATTCGCTGCAACCAAAAGCCGATTTTCCTTTTAGTATATTTCCTTTTTGACATTTCGGACATGTTTCTGCCGAAATTCCAGCCGCTTTCTTTTTCTCTTTTTCTGCTTTTACAACAGGTTTCTGAATCGTTGCAGCATGCGAAATATTAGCATGTTTGGTTTCGCTTCGAACTTCATAAACTAAAGCTTCCACCATATGCTTCATGTTTCGGATAAACGCAGCAGCGGTGAAAGTTCCTTTTTCAATATCTTTCAGTTGTTTTTCCCAAGTTCCAGTAAGTTCTGCCGATTTTACCAATTCGTTCTGAATCGTATCGATCAATTGAATTCCCGTTAAAGTTGGTAAAACCTGTTTTTTATTTCGAACAATATACTGACGTTTGAAAAGCGTTTCAATAATATTTGCTCTAGTTGACGGACGTCCGATTCCGTTTTCTTTCATCAATTCACGTAAATCTTCGTCGTCAACCTGTTTTCCTGCGGTTTCCATGGCGCGAAGTAAAGTCGCTTCGGTAAACTGATTAGGCGGTTTGGTTTCTTTTTGAAGAAAAGATGGTTCATGCGGCCCTTTTTCGCCCACAGTAAAGCTCGGCAATAAATCGGGTTCTTTTTCTTTCGCATTAGGATCTTCAAAAACAACGCGAAAACCTTTCTTTAAGATTTCTTTTCCAGTTGCTTTAAAAGTCACATCGGCAGCTTTTCCGATTACGGTTGTATTGGCAACTAGACAATCATCGTAAAAAACGGCAATAAAACGTCTTGTAATAATATCGTAAACCTGCTGCTGATTATGAGGCAGATTGTTTTGAACTCCCGTTGGAATAATCGCATGGTGATCGGTTACTTTTTTATCATTGAAAACTTTTGGCGATTTCTTGATTTTTTTCTCCAAAACAGGCAGAGTCAATTCGGCATAATTGGTCAATTTCTGCAAAATACCCGGTACTTTCGGATAAATATCATTGGGTAAAAAAGTGGTATCTACTCTGGGATAAGTGATTACTTTCTGCTCGTACAAAGTCTGCGCTATTTTCAGTGTTTCTTCAGCCGAAAATCCGAATTTTTGGTTGCAATATACCTGTAAACCTGTTAAGTCGAAAAGCTTTGGAGCATATTCGTTTCCGTTCTTTTTATCTACAGAAACAATTTCGAAATCACTTTCTTTAACTTTCGCTGCTATAATTTGTCCATCTTCTTGGTTTAGAAAACGGCCTTCTTCATAACTAAAAAGTGTTTCTCTATATAAAGTCTGCAATTCCCAATAAGGTTGAGGTTTAAAGTTTTCGATTTCTCTAAAACGATCCACAACCATTGCCAGCGTTGGCGTCTGTACGCGCCCAATAGATAAAACCTGTTTGTAACCACCATGTTTTACGGTATACAAACGTGTGGCATTCATTCCTAATAACCAATCGCCAATAGCTCTAGAAAACCCGGCGTAGTATAAATTATCGTAATTGGCTGATGGTTTTAAGTTTTCAAAACCTTCTTTGATTGCTTCTGTTGTAAGTGACGAAATCCATAAACGCTGAATTTCACCTTTATAATGCGCTTCATTCATTACCCAGCGCTGAATCAATTCTCCTTCTTGTCCAGCATCCCCGCAGTTGATAACCACTTCGGCTTTCTCAAAAAGGCTTTTAATAATTTTAAACTGTTTCTGAATTCCCGAATTCTGAACGACTTTGGTTTCAAACTTTTCAGGAAGCATAGGCAGATTGTTCAAATCCCAGCTTTTCCAGTGGGGTTTATAATCGTTAGGTTCTTTTAAGGTGCATAAATGCCCAAAAGTGTAAGTCACGGCATAACCATTGCCTTCGTAATAACCATCGTGCTTGGTATTGGCACCTAAAACAGATGCAATTTCACGCGCTACACTTGGTTTCTCGGCAATACAGACCTTCATTTTTTCCTTTCTTGATTAATAGGCGAAAGTAGGGAATTTTGAAGAAAGGGGCAAAGGTTGTTAGTAACAAAGAGACAAAGACATTTTATCATCCTCTTTTATTTATAAGAATTGACGTTGATCTAATGCATTCTTTTTTGCTTCAATTGGGCAAGAGAACAAGGATGTTTTTTTGAATGAAAATATTTAATAATAAGAAAAGAAGTAAGAGGATAAATTTTATAACTTCGGCGCTTAATTCGATCCTACTATACTAATACCACAACCAATAAGAAATATGAATATCAATCAGTTTAAAAAGCACTTTTATTGTTTTTTTATTTTATTATTATTTATTAATTGCTCCAATGACGAAGATCCAATTCCTGAAAATGCAGTATTCGAGCCACAAACCGAATTAATAAGTTTAGAAGGAAATCAAAGCCAGTTAGAGGTACATTGGAAACCTGTTTTCATAGAAAAATTTAAGAGTTATAAAGTCTATCGATTTCATACTTATAATAATGAATCTTTTAGACCAGAAGGAGTTGTAGGTTTGGGAGAGCTTGTATTTGAAGCTACAAATAATAGGACTACAAGTTTTATCGATACAAAAGTGCCCTATAATTCTTTTGTAATGTATGCTGTTGTTACAGAATACTTGAATGAAGAAAAGAATGTTATAGCTGTAGTAAGTAAAAACCATTTATCTTTCGAAAATAAGGATTTATCATTTGCAATTACATCTGTAGAAAAGTCAGCAGATGGGAGTTTGAAAGTAACCTGGGATAGAGATTCTAATGCTGGTTTTGAAAGTTATACAGTTTATGCCTTGAGTAGTCCGTTTTTATCTCATGAAGATGTTATGAATAATAAAAATAAACTTAAGAGTATTACTATTCAAAACGAAAATAGTATTTCTGATACTGTTCAATATACAGATCAAATAGTATATTATGCCGTGTCTAAAGTTATAAATGGAAAAACAATTTGGAGCAAAAATTTAGGAATGATAGATAATCCTAGAAGTTTGAAATTTAGACCTGGGCAAACATTTAAAAATCCATACGTTGAAAATGAGATGATCATTATTAATAAGGAAGGTGAAATTGTGTTTTACGATATAAATTCCCTCACCAGTACTAAGATTTCAACAAATGGCTACATATTCTTTTGCTCTATTGGTGAGTATAATGGAGTGAAAGACTTATATGTTCCAAGTATAAATGGAAATGTCTTTTTAGTAGATTTAAAAACACATCAGATTAAGAAAACTATAAATCTTAAGACAGATTACGATATCTTAACTGCAATTCCAATAAATGAACACATCTTATTTATAGAGAAACACCCTTATGCAGAGATTGGAGGCCTTTTTGTTTATAATGTTGAAAATGATAAGGTTTTAAATAGAAATGGTTCTTTTGGCGCTGCTTCAAATGCAAAATTATTTTATGGAAAAGATAATTACTTTTTCATTTTAGATAGTGATGGACGTGAATATGGAAGTTCTTCTGCAATTAGAAGACTGAATATAAACGGAGATCAAGTCACTACAGATTTACTTTGGAATGAATCTGTTGCGGACAGTAGATTATTTGCTTTATCAGAAGATAAAAGTTTCTTTGTAAGCACCAATTTTGGTTTTCAATCAGATGTTAATTATGAAAATTTTACAGAGGTTACAACCAAAAGTTACTCGTCGACTCTTAATTTGGCAGATGCTAAAATTACTTCAGACAATCGTATTTATTTTGCAGTTCCAGGTGATGGACGTATCAGTGTTTTTGAAAAAAATAATTTTAGTGCGCCAGTAAAAGAATACAAAACCAATGGAGGACCTTTGTTTCTTGAGGTTTTTGATAAACAAATAATTTCCTTAAATCAATGTCCTAATACTTGCATTTTAGAAACTACTGCAAAATAGAATAAGTAGATAAAAGCAAAACGTTTCCGAATGGGAGACGTTTTACTATTGAATTTTAGCTTATATTTTTAAAGTACAATTTCTATTAAATTCAGTTTTTAATATTCAAACATTTTAAAATATTCTTCCAGCTCCCGCGCTCTTGTTTTTACAATTTCTTTCTTTTTATTTTCGGCAACAGCATACCACATGGTTCCTTGCTTTACTTCGTAAAAGTATTTCGAAATAAAGCTATATTCTTTGTCGCGATAAACAAGCCATTGCTTTTGAGATTCCTTCAAAGTTTCAAAGGCTTCTTTTGGGAGTTTCGTTTTCAATAAATTGTAATATTTGTTCAATTCTTTATCCCAAGATTCACGGGCTTGTATGGTGCAATTGCACATGTCGGCATTAGAAATGTTGTCTTTATTAAGACATTTTGATTCTAAAACATCAATTGGATTCTCTTTTTTTGTTTGTGAAAACGCCACAATAGATAGAAGAAGAAAAATAAAAACAAATATTTTTTTCATTTCATTTATACTTTAAAAATATCAATTCTTCTCATCCAGAAGATTTCCGATTCTAAAAATTGAAGTTTTGTCTTCACTACTTTATCACTTTTGTCCCTTGCATTTTTAGTGACAAATCTTGCTGTAGAATGGCTAAAATCTAAAGTATATTTTTCATCTAAGTCTGTTTTTTTATCAGACGAAAAAGTAATCAGATTGTCTTTTGCACTCCATTTTCCTTTTCCATACAAGTTGCCTTCCTCTGGATTTCCGCCTTGCATATTGGAATACGAATGAAACTCAAATGTTCCATCTTGACTTAAAGTAAGTTTATATTCAATTTTATGTTTTTCTGTAGAAAGAGAACGAGTGTAATCGCCTGCAAACTGATTAGACTGTGCAAATAAGTTTAATTTTATAATTAAAAGTAATGCCGTAAGTATTAGTTTCATTGGTTTTGTTTTTCGGATAGTTTTAAGAGTTTTTTCAAAAATAAATGGTTTAGAATCAAAATCCTTACGTAAAACCGTATTGATAAATTTATAATTTTTTTATTGTCAGAAAATAAGCTTATCTTGCTAACAGATTACAATTAACATCATAATGATCACTGCAAATTTTTATTTAATAAACAGCTGTTTAATGTGCTTAATGTGCACATTGCTGTATTTGCATGACGATACTTTCTTGAAAAGCTCAAAAGAGTTTATTTCTTTTGCCCTGTCACAACTCTAGGCAGGGGATATTTTACCATTTTAATTTTATTATTTAATCTCATTTATTCAGGATATGATATCGTTGAATAGTCGCTTTGCGTGCTGTTCACTGTAGAGTTGTGTCATATCTTAGAAATAATGGAGCAAACAAGAAAGTCATGTCGCAACATATTATTTTAACAACAGGAACCTACGATTTAATTAAAGATCACGTAAGAAGAAAAAAAGTAACTGTACAAGAAGAAGAGCTTTTATTAGGTCAGTTAAAACACGCCACACAAGTATTGAGAAAAAATCTGCCAGAAGATGTAGTTTCAATAGATCGAAAAATTACTTATAAAGACCATATCAATAACCAAGAAAGAACAATTCTTCTTGTTGGTCCAGAAAAAGCGAAAGTCAGTAAAAACAAAATTTCGGTTCTTTCAGATGAAGGAATTGCAATGGTGGGTTACAAAGAAGGCGATATTATTGAATGGCCTGCTAAAAAAGGAAATCTTAAATTAGAAATTTTGAAAGTAGAAGAGTAATATAAATATTGTTCGTTTTCGTTTTAAAGTCAGTAATAATCCCAAAGGAGTTTTCTTTTGGGATTTTTTTTTGAAATAATAAGAGTGCGGAATAATAGGAGAATTACCTCTAAACGACGTTCATTGAAAGCTTAAAATAATTAAATTCGTTCATCCCAATTTAGTTATAACCAATTCTGAATGAGTATGAAACAAGCTGAAACTATAGACGAAGTAATTCTGTTATTGGATCAAATAATAGAAAAATCAAAAATAGACCAAAGCAATTTAGGTCTATTTGCTATTCTGTATCGCGAAGTGACGGTAAGAGTAAAAGAAGGTATTCTGGCAGGTTCTTTTCAGAATGGTGAACGAATGGAAAAGCTGGATGTTATTTTTGCCAATCGGTATTTGAAAGCTTATTATCAATACCAAGCCAAAGAAAAACCGTCTGAGTGCTGGGCATTTGCTTTTGAACAAGCCAAAAAGTTCTGGCCAATAGTTTTACAGCATTTACTGCTCGGAATCAACGCTCATATCAACCTCGATTTAGGAATTGCCTCGGCAGAAGTCAGTACAGTTGAAGATATCGAAGATCTAAAAGCCGATTTTGATAAGATAAACTTCATTTTGAGCAATTTGGTTGGTGGTGTCGAAAAATGCTTAATCAAAATTTGGCCTACACTTACGTGGATATTAAAATTTACAGGTAAAGTAGATAATTTCTTTATTGATTTTAGCATGGAAACCGCAAGAAACGGCGCATGGAAATTTGCCAACGAATTTGTTGCAGTTCCAGAAAACGAAAGAGAAGCCTGTACGAAATTACGAGACCAGAGAATAACAGAAATCGCCAGATTGGTTTCGAATCCTGGGTATTTTGTCAGCGCTGTTTTCAAATTCATTCGCTTATTTGAAAGAGGAACTGTTGCTCAAAAAATAATCGATATGCAGATTATGGAAGAAAAAAATATGGAATGTATCGTGGCGTGATTTGGATTCTTAAAATTGTTTTTTCTACGCCGAAAATATAAAAAGCTGCATCATTTTGCAGCTTTTGTTTTTTATCATAAACAAATTCAAATTCCTGAAATGTTAAAGTGATTTTGTACTTATATTTTTATATTTTTGACTGCATAACCACCCAATCACCAATTAACAAACTAACCATTCTATGAACAACATTACCTCAAAGGCAAGATTGCCTAAAATTTATAATACCGCTGCAATATTAGCATTTGTATATGCTGGTTTAATGCTTATTTTTTCAGTTTACAAAGATTTCATTTATGTCGACCAAACTTGGCTTCATGGTCTTACAGCTAACGGATTTTCTGTTTTCAGTAATCTAATCTGGATCGGACTTTTGCTAGTCCTTAAAGTTCTTTTGAATAAAACATTGCAATACAATAAAGCAAATTCATTAATAAATGCTTCTTTCATTTTTTTAGGAATAGGAGTTTATTCTGTTGGTGTAATTTTTTTTAAGTCTCTAAAAGTTTATTTTTCTTCAAACGATGTTAATGCGTTGCTTTCCTTTAGTACAAGTTCTATTTCGAGTGCCATTCTTTTGCTTTTGTCCAGTGTGGTATTGATTGTACTTGATATTATTTTAGGAAACCGTCTTAGAAAAATTGATATTGTTTTAAAAGATTACTTTAAAATCTTAGGTTTTTCGTTTATAGTTTATGCAATCGTTTCGGCGCTTCAAATGGTAAAAGTCATAAACAGCGATATCGTTGTGTTTTTGCCAAAAATAGTTTTGATTGTAGTTTTAGGAAATATTTTTAAAGAAGTTTCTAAAATGAATCCTGCCGATTTACCGTCTGAACCAGAACCTAAAGTTGCGGTTAATTATGCTCCAGCTAAAACTTTCTCTGAAAATAAAGCTGAAAAAGTTGAGAAAATAAACGTTTCGGATAGAAAGAAAGAAATTGCAGAGCAGGAAATAATTCCAGTTTTTGATATTAACGAATTGGAAAATAAACAAACCATACTTTCTTATTTTGAAAACCTGTCAAACGATGAAAAAAACAGACTGGGAGTTGTAGTGGCAAAAAAATACAATCAGGATTTGACAGCAGAACAGACAAAGAATCTTATTTTGCATTATATCACAGAGAAAAAACTATACGATCATAATCGATTTGCGCCACAATAAAAGGTGGTTTTTCTTGTGTTTTCATTTATAAAAAACATCCCAAAAAGAGCTTTCTTTTTGGGATGTTTTTATAGAATGGCTTTCATTAGAAATAGATTTAATATGTAAAAAAAAACCGTATTGCGGTAAATTAAAGCTCAAAATTATAATGTTTTTAAATTTATGTTTTTGTATTTTCGCGCTAAAATTAACCCGAATAATATGAAAAAAAATATTTTACTTATTTTGCTTGTTTTTGCATTTGCATCTTCTTCTAATGCTCAAAATTTAAAGAAAATTGTTTGTGCAGAAACCAATACTAGCAGATATAAAAGCGATAACGAAGTTCCGGATATTACAGAATATAATTTTGCCAATATCAAAATAATAACAGTAACCGAGAGTAGGGGCTATGTTTCAAAATATAGTTACAATGATAAAGGATTATTATCGCGTATTACACGAACTTATACCAAAAATCCTGATGCTGAAGATTCTATTACAGATTTTGAATACAACAATGATGGTTATTTAATAAAAACCTATAGGTATAATGCTAAAAATGGGGTCAAAAATGATAAAGTGAATACTACTGAAACTAAATATGAGTATCAGATTAAGAATGATAAGGAATTTACAATATTAGGAAAAAGTATTTGTACTAATACTCGTAAGGCCGATTGTGAAGAAGAGATTTTTATAATGAAAAATAACGTTTTAACAGAGAATCGTAATTTTATGGACATTAAAACAGTTTCTGTATATAATTTTAAGGACGGTAATTTGGTTTCTTATAATAAAAATAAAAATAACAGAGAAAATCATACTTTGATTTATGATTATGATAATACCCCAAGTGTAAACGAAACTATTTACAAAGGTTTGTTTGGCGACAAATATTTTTATGCATTAATATGTTACAAAATGTCAATTAATAGTACGCCAGCCTTTAGTAAAAATATGATTAAATCTTCTAATCTTGAAAAAGCAATTAAAGCGCAGATAGGTATAATAACTGATAATGTTGAAACGGAATACAATTCAAATAATAAGCCTGTAAAATCTACTAATAATCAAAGTGTTCATGAAGGAGCTGAGACTAATCCAAGATCTTTGATTGTAGAAACTTATTTTTACGAGTAAATAAAAAAACATCTCAAAAAGAAAAGCTCTTTTTGAGATGTTTTTTTTTCGAATTAAGTATTAAAAATAATCATCAGCATTATAAAACCTCCCAAGCAAAGAACTCCAATCATATGATTGCGATTACTATTATCATCTTTTTTCTGATTGCTTCCGCTTGGTGACCAGAAACTTGAAAATGTTCTGAAATCATTGTCATTGGAAAGAGTCCATAAATTGTAACCAAGAAATCTTGCTGAAGCTCCTAAAAACTCCAGAATAATTCGGCCTGCTATTATTTGTTCAAGATCCATTTTAAAAGATCTATTTAATTATTAATCATAGGATTCAAATTCGCATCTTTATTACGCAAATCCAAACCGCCTTCGTAAACCGATTTTAGATTGGTCAAATAAAAATGCCAACCGTTGGAACAACCCAGTCTGATGAATTTTTTCGAATTATCGTCTGTCGGAATGTTATGATGACGAAGTTCTACAATCGTGTATCCATTTTCTTCACTCAATTTAATATCTACGAGACATGTTCCTTCAAATGTAAACTGCAATTGGTCTTTTCCGTTGGCCGAAGTGATTTTTCCTTTCATGGCATCATCATACAAATACCAAAGCCATTCATAAGCATTGCCTTCTGAAACATTTTGGTCTTTGTTGATTGGTTCGAGATTTGCATCAAAAAAAGATACTTTTTCTAGAAACCATTTTTCCAATTCGTTCGCAATGGTCCAAGCATTGTAAATTTCGCTGAGTTGTGCTTTAACAGCTATTTTTTTGGTAAAAGAAGTCCAATCGAAGTTTTCCATGGTTTGAGTTTTTTAATGATCAACGAATTTGCTTATTCAATTTCTATGTACTCCGATTTTCCTTTTTCGTTTCCATTATTGAGCCATTCCCAATCCAAAGCCAATTTTATTTTTCCGTTTTCGGTTAACGAAATTTGCGCCAATGCTTTTCCTGCTTTCAATTCATTGTCAGTTGTTAAGCATTGATACAGCATGTTTAATTTATCATCGCTTAATTCAGCAATAATTTTTCCATATTTTATGGTTCCTCCAAAATAATCGGCAGTAACAAGATTGTTGTCTTGTTTGTAATTGAAAACAGTTTCTGTATTTACTTGTCCGTTTTCCGAGTTCTGAATAAGCGCAAATTTTTTGTTATCGAAATTGAAGTTGGTCATTTTGTTTTTTGATTAAATAGATTTATTTGGATATTAACTCAGCTCGCTAAAACCTGTTTTTTAGAATCGTTTGTTAGTGCAATTACCAATGCAATTCCGCAGAAAAGTAAAGCAATAATGGCACGTACAATTTCATTTCCGCCACCAACAGTTGGGTTTGCAACCGCATCTTGAATATGGAAGAAAAGTACAAAAAGTAAAAGCATTAAAGCCAAAAGTAGCGAAATAGGTTTAATCCAAAGCTTAAAAATAATCGAAATGCCCGAACAAATAAGCGCAACGCCTACAAAATAAGTCCAGAACATAGTTCCTGGCAGCCATTTCGGAACCATTGTAGACACGAACTCGGCAAAAAGAAAATGGCTTAAACCAAACAAAAGCATTAAAAGCGAATAGAAAATTCGCCCAACCGGAATAAGTTTTTCTAGAAATTTGTCGAATTTGCTTTCGCTTTTGTTCGCACTGTATGAACCCGCCAATACAAACGCTCCGCCACTATAAGTGAGTTCCTCAATAGCGTTGATCCAAATTTGTGTGGCGTTGGTTTTATCGGTATTAAAAATGAAAATAAACGGAAGATGCGAAACAATAAAAGCGGCAAGAAAAGCAAAACCTAAATAAAGACATACTTTTCTGGTGTCGATAAATGTAATGGTAACGATTCCCGAAATAATAATTCCTGCCAATATTAAAATAATTCCGACAAGGATAGAAAACGCAGGATATTGATGCGCCCAAGCGGGAAAAGGTGATAAAATTTCAGATCGAAAATCTTTAATAATAAGCTGATGCACTCCCAAAGCAATAATGCCAATACCGTAAAATAAACGGCCGAGTTTAATAAGTCCTTTCATTAATAGTGGTTTTAGATAGTAAATTTGTTTTTGGTATAACCAAACATATAAATTTATTGCTAAAATACTGATTTAATGAGGGTTGGTTTTTCGCAGTTTGCTTCTCGCCAGTTTCTCTGCACAATATTGTCATTTCGAGGAACGAGAAATCTCCGCAAGTAGCTCCGCAACAATTTTCCATATTGTAACCACAAAGTATTGTCATTTCGACGTAAGGAGACCCGAGCGTTAGCGAACTGGCGAAGCAAATCACACGAGAAATTCCGCAAAGGATACTTGCCAATCTTTGTAGAGTTACTTACGGAGATTTCTCGTTCCTCGAAATGACAAAATTAGAGGCAAATAGAATCGTAATTTTTTTATGAAAAACTCCTATTTCACTTCCGATTTCCTTTTTAAAATCAGCAAAATTATAAGAAGTGGAATAAATGAAAAATAAAAGTAAATGTGCATTACAGCATTCGTTTTTTCCGATTCAAATTCTTTTTTATTTCCTAAAAAAACTTCATCATTAATAGTGTTTCTCCAAACTTTTATGGGTTTTATATTTTCGTTTAAAATATAAGTGTCATGAAAGAAATTTGAATTGACACCATCATATATTAATTCTTGTTTCTTATCTGAATGTAATAGATTACCTCTAATTACCGTAATATCTTTAGAAGTAGATTTTCCCATACTAGAAGATGTTTCTGTTCCAACATAAGCAGTATCTACTGCAAACAACTCTTTTTTGAGGTATTTTTCAGGATTTTGAAATGCTTTATAATTTTCAAAAGGTTTTTCGAAAGTTCCCAAAACATCATTGTCGATAAGACCATGTACTAGCATCGTAACCAAAATAATAGACGAAAATATTACATGAACTAATAATGCAACTTTGGCAATTTTATATTTTTTGAAGAAAGGATGATTTTTAAGTTCCATTTTAGTTATTAATCGTAGAGTTTTTCTGCTTGTGTGAGTGTCTTGCTCATACACGTATTGTTTTTTAAATTGATTTAGATTGCGTTCACGAGCGGGACGCTCGCGCTAGCATGAGGTTTTAAGTTTAGTGTCCTAGGTTTTTCTGAATCAATGAAAAGACTAATCCAACAGTCAAAATAATGATAAAGATAAGCCATCCATATCCTTGATAGCTTTTTATACTTTTATTTCCTGTATTTAATTTAAAATAGGACTTCGTGACGTTTTTTAAATTTTGTGCTAATATTTCGTAATTTGATACTTCAAAAGAAGTAATTGTTATTTTCTTTAGTTCAAAAAATTCAACCATAATTTTTTGGCCATTGTAAACTTCAATTCTACTAGAATCATGTGAAGAATTTATTTGATGATTACCTTCAGAAACCTTTTTTATATCGTCTAGTGAAACTTTTTTAGTTTTAAAAAGTAAAGGATATTCAATCGATAAAAATTCATTTGTCAGTTCTACTTTTTTTGAGCATAATAACATATACAAGCAACCTAGCGCGAAAAAGCAAAAGAGTGAAATTATAATCCACATTGCTCGATAATCTCCTTTCTGATAAGATTCGACTTCAGGATTATATGCTAAATAAGCCAATGATAAAAAAAATAGCATTCCAAATATGCTGAATCCAATTTGAAGAAAACTTGGATTTGCAATTATTTTATTGTTATTCATTTTTAAATATGATGTCTAGTTTTTATTGAACCCGATAGCGCGGATTTGCAATCCGTGCCCACAAAGATTGGCTTTTTTAAATTATTTGTATTGTGTCTTGCTGTTGCGGGCACGGATTGCAAATCCGCGCTATCGGGTATTTAGATTTTTGTCAAATTTTCCGATCCATAACCACAGCTAGCACAATATATTGCTCGTGATGTTCTAAAAGGTTTTTTACAATTTGGACAATCTTTTCCAAATTGACTACTTTGATGATGTAAAATAGCTAATGGATTTGATTCATATTCTCCAGTTAATATACGGTACATTTCAAGTAAATAGCTATATTTCTCAAAAGTTTCAATTTTGTCCAACCAAACAAAATCTTTAATTTTTCTTCTTTCGAGTTCTTTTTCAACTATATTTTTTCCGTGAATAAATGCTTCTTGACATAATGCAAACTCCTCGTCATTTAGCATTACGACATTTACATTACAGCGCCAACAAAATCTCTCTTCCATATTATTAATTCAAAAATTTATTCACACAGCAAAGTGTCAAAATCTACATGAAGTTGACTTGTATCTTGGTCAATATTTACCCAATTAAAACTTTTTAAAATGTAAGCATTTCCTCCATCAATTTTAACCCATTCATCTATTCCTTTTGCAGCATTTGACAGATCGTTTTTTGGTGTCATTCCAATAGGAGCGACGTAACTTCTATTTTTTGTTAAAGGTTTACAATTACTTGTTTCTATTTCTGATTGTGTAATATATTTCGATTTAGTTAAAGTTGGAAGTGTGTTATGCACTTGAAGTGGAGACATTGAAGTACAAGAAGTAAGAAATAAAATCACTCCAACAAGATTTAGGTTGATTAGCTTATTCATTTTGGATAGGTTTAGTTTTTTCAAATATAAGATATTTCGTGTAAGTTTAAAATTCGGTTGTATACACTCGATTGTTTACAATCACTTAAAAATAATTTGTTATTTCTAATTTCGTTTTGAAATAAAAAACAGAAAATCATGGAGACACAAAATAAAGAAAGAGCCGAAGAATTGTTAGAATTAATAAATAAAGGGAGATATTTCAGCAAACTAAAACCAGTGCCAAAAGAAACCAACTCGTATACAATACCGCTAAAAGTATCTTCTTATAACGAATTAAATCTAATGGTTTCAGATTTGCTAAAAGCAAGTATTATTTTGCTTAATCCTGATGCAAACGGTTTATCGAGTTTTACAAAAGATAATAATGTCAATGTAATGACCTTACTTGAAATTGCCTTGCAATTATTGCCAGAAGATGAAATGGAGTTGTTGGATGATTTGTGTAAATTTAATTTAGAGAATTGACTTAAAAAGAAAAAGCGCAAAGTCGGAGACGTTTACGCAGATTTTTAGTTGAACACTTCGAGCAGATGGATTTATGATTTATGCCAAACCTATCTGCCAATTACTAATTTTAAAATATTCATCTTTTTTGTCAGATGAAATATTTTTATATGAATAAGCATATGCTAGTTTAGGAATTACTTCTCTAATTATTGTTTCATTTTGTAAATCAGTGACGTAAAAACCACCGAATCTACTTAATAAAACAAAATTTTCTGATATTATTGGGTTTTTTAGATCTAAACTTTTAAGTAATTCAAGTATTTCATCATCATTAAGATATATTTTAAAAATCCAATTATTCTTATCATAAAAAACATCGAATCCTTTTCCATTTCTTGGTAGTGGTATTGAAGAAAAATGGCGAAGACTATATTTTATAGATGTTACGGCATCTTTAATACTATTTAAATTGTAATATTTATTATGGCTATAAAATATTATATTTTCAATTACATTTTTTAATTTATCATATAATGTTTCATTTTCAAAAAAGAAAACTGAATCCAAATACGATCTATACTGAAGTTTTAAGTTTAAGTTTTCTTCAGATGGATTTTGTATTTCTTTCAGTTTTTCATGTTTATTATAAATATCTGTTATATTTTCAATTTCAAATTCAATTTCATATAATTTTCCTTCTTTATGTAAATCCTTTATTTGAGTAAAATAGTCTGCAAGAATTATATCGCTTTGTTTGCATTCAAATTCTTTGGATAATTCGATTTTAAAAACTTTTTTGCTATAGAGATTTTCAAGATTTGTAGTTTGATTATTTTCGTGTTTATAACTAAGCAATTTTTTTCTTTGCAAATTTAATGATCTTAATATTTTATGGAATGAATCATTTTCATTAAAATCAATCCACTGAAATTTGCTCAGCATTGGCGGGATATCACAATTGTTAATTCTAAAAGGAATAAAATATATATCATCATCAAGCTTTTCTTCATAGTAATCTAAAGCCAATTTAAATTCTCTTTGAACGTAGCTTCGCTTCTGAACAGAATTGTTTGATAATAATGCAATTATATAGTCAGCTTCCTTCAAAGCTTTTCTGATCGTAAAATTCCAATCTTGGCCAGGCAATAGATCTTTTTTGTCAAGCCAAGGGCAAAAGTTATTTTCCTCTAAAAAAATGTATAGTTTTTCTGCAAAAGCGATATCTTCCTTTGCGTAACTAATAAAAATTTTGTTATGCATATTTTAAAATTTTGTTATTATGAAAATCGATCTTTAGTTTAATCTTTCGTACGCTTTAATTTCCTCTGTAGCTTTATAAAGTTGCATTCCATAATCTTTTGGCCATTCAATTATTGCTCTTTGAACGATTCTATTCTTTTCAGTATGATTTTTAACTTCGTTTTGAAGTTTTTTTACTTCACTCAATGATTGTAATTGTTCGTTGATGTAATATTCTTGCATTGAATAATCGTCAGGCCATTCTATTTTACTTTGTTCTTTAATTGATTGGATTTCCTCTCTAGTAATTTTTATATTTGCATCTTCAGTTATTTCTTCTTTTAAATCATTTTGTTTTTCACTTTCGGGAATTAAAATTGGGTCGAAGAGATTAGAATTTTTGTTAATATGTTGCTTTATTGATTTTAAAAAATCAGTTATTGTTTTGTTGATATTTACTTCTGATTTAGGATCTATTCCATAAAGAGACTTTAATTGAGCTTGTAATGAATTAATAAAAGAATGTACATCTTCCTTTTTTAATAATGAATCTGCTTGTATTTCGCCTATAATTTGGCTGAAGTTTTGGTAGTTAATTGGTGGCAGTATTAAAGGATATATTTTTTTATCTAAAATCCATGCTGCCCCAATTTCAGCTAGACACACTTCACTATTTTTAAAATTAGTTGTAATCAAAGCAATAAAAATATCACAGTCTCGTAAGTTAGTTTTTAGTTTATTACGCCAATTAAGACTTGATTCAATTCCAGTTTCTCTTTTACCAGTAAAGAAAATGTCGTCTTGCTTGCTGATTTCAAAAAGCTTAATTAAAAGCTTTTCAACAATCTTAGCAGAGATATTTCTATCAAGATATGAGTGACTTAAAAATATTTTTTTCATTATTAAAATCTAATATGATTAATTATACTCTTTTTTGAGCAATCCATAGAGTATGTTCTCTAGACATTGCATTTTCAGCATCTAATACAAACTTTGAAAATTCTATTTCATTTGAAGCGTCTCCCAATTCTAGTTTTATCATATTTAGTTCTGATGTTGCCGTTGTATAAGCTTCTTTATTTTCTTGATATTTTTTTAATTGTAACCAACTAAAACAGCTGGCTGAAAAAGTAGAAAATAAGCCAACTAAATTAAAGTTGCACATTGGGAACTTTATTAAAAAGCATATAGATATTATTGCTAGTATCTGTGTTATGATTACAGCCCAAAACCAGTTTTCATATTTGTCTTTATTAGTCTCTGCTTTAGTAGAATACCAAGTAATTTGATTATTTATTCTATTTTCTAAATAATATTTTTTTCTTTCATTTATCGATAAAATTCTTACTCGCGACATTTCTTCTGTTATTATTGGTAAAGCAATATCTTTAGCATTTAAGAATCCAATTAAATCTGTAAATTCATTATTTATTTCTTTAATTCTGTCTGTAAATCTTTTGTTTACAATTTTTACATCTAAGTTGTTCTCAAAATACTCAGAGCAAGTTATATATCTCCATGTTAATGTTTTACATGATTCAGCAAGCGCTCTTCCCCTATACCATGTATCCTCATATTTTTTATTCTTGATAACTAAAGAAAGAATAGTTGCTACTAGAAGTAATAGTCCAGAAATAATATAAATCATTAATTTTGATTTTTCTGATTCATAATTGTAAATTGCCAAGGCTGATGCAAATACCATTAGTATTAGATCCCATTTTACAAATTTTGTATATGTTAATTGAGCAAGTAGAGAAGCTTTATCGCCTGCAATAAAATAATTTGGATAATCTTTGTTTAACATTATGGTCTAACTTTAGTTTGTGTTGAAATTGAACTGTTTCTTTTGTTGAATGCTTGATCTATATAATAATTTGGATTTTTGCAGAAATTGTCCCAAGTAGTCAAGACACAATATCTTTCTTCCTCACTCCAAGAGCATTTGTTATTAGGGATATAATAGTTATGAGAAAATTCTTTTATAACGGTTTGGTCATTTATTTTTACTGAACTGTGGGTGCTACCACATTCTAAACAACTATAACTACCTTGAAAAATTCTATCTGTCATTGAAGGCAGAACAACTCCTAGAATTCCATTTTTAGTATTTCCAACTCCATGATATAGGGAAGCTTGTAGCTCACGTTTTATAAAATTTTGATTTTCAATAGGATTATTCTCTGAACCATTATCTCCAATTAAAAAAATTGTAACAGTTGAATCAGATAAGTAATCTTCTCTTATTTTTCTCATTATGTAATCTTCATCGTTTGAGTCAATTGGTTCATGCAGGGATTTATCAATCATATCAACGTCAAGTTCGTCATGTATGAATTTTTTATAAGCAATATCTTTTGACTTAAACGAAATAAAACATTTATGTGCCATTTTCTTTAAATTTAATTTATTAATTAAATAAAATTAATTTTTCATTTTCAGTTTTATATTTAAATACAAAATGGCCCATAGATTTTAAAGCATGTGGCATATGATTTGAAAATATTATTAAAATTGTTTCTTCATCTATTATGAGAAATTCAAATTGTTTTGGAGAAAAATATTCATTATTTGAGTATTCATTAAAATATTGAAGGTTTTGTAGTAATAATTCGTTAGAAATTTCATCAAAATCATATTTGTAATTTTTGATTAAATCTCCTAATTGACTAAAATTAGAAATATCACGATAGTTTAAAACACGATTTGGATTGAAAGCAATATTAATAGAAGTCCAAGAATGGTTAGGGTGGGCGCCTAAAAAATCATAAAATTCGTAGAATAAAATACTTATATTTTTTTCATTTACTATTCCAACTGAATAAGAAGTTTCAAGAGAATACTTCTGATCGTAAGAATCTATCCTTTCTAATATTTCATTCACTTCATATAATAATTCTTTGTTCAAAAAACTAATATGGTTATTTATATAATGCTCGATTTCTGTATTGAGCATATTTACTTTATTATTTAAAGTGTTTCTAAAAGTGGGATATTTTATATCATAATTGTATATAGAATTTATTCTTCCTTCAAGTTTTATATTATGTTCTGTAAAATTATTTAAATCAATCAAGTCTTTCGGAAGGGAATTAATTATTTTATTTCTTTGATAATTTAGTGATTGTGAAATTTTGCTATGTGTTTCATTGTCAAAATCTACCCAATTAAAAACTGAAAGCTCTTCGGGAATATTGCAATCATCTAATTTAATTGGTAAAATAAAAATATCTGTATTCAATTTTTCTTCAGCATATTTTAAAGCCTCTTTAAACTCTTTTTGTACAAATCCACGTTTTGCTACGGATGTTTGGGAAAGTAGTATAATTATAAAATCAGCAATTCTTAGTTCTTTCATTATTTGATTTTCCCATCTCTGACCAACTAAAAGTTTCATTTTATCCATCCATGGTATAAAATTGTTAGCTTCTAAATATTCAAACATATTTTTTGCTGACTCAAAATCTTCTCTAGCATAGCTTATAAAAACCTTGTTAAACATTTTATCTGTTTTTAATTTTGTGGGACATAATATAATTATTTTTTAAGAATAAGATCAAAACAATTTATTACTAAAAAATGTAATTGCTAACATGATAGTTTATTTTAGTTGTCGGTAAATCTCGTTTTTAATTGTATTATAAAACCAGGTAAAATCACCTGATTTATATTTTTTTTTATAAAAATAGTTTCTTTAGCTTAATTGAGTTTACGGAAAACCGTAAATATGATAAAAAAGCAAACTCGTAGCCCTTAATAGAAGTGAAATCTTTTTGTGCCTCGTTTCTTTAAAGAGGTATAAAAATTGTAACGGATAGCAAGAAACAGCTCCTAAAAATCATTACAATTCCACTAAATATTCAACTTAAATTCCCCAAAAAAGGAACACTAGAATTTTCGATAAAAATTTTGTAATTTTGCCGTCCAATAAAAGGAATTAGAAAATGTTAGATAGACTTCAATATGTAAAGCAGCGTTTCGATGAGATTTCGGATTTGATTATTCAGCCGGATGTTATTTCTGATCAAAAACGTTATAAGCAGCTTAACCAAGAATATAAAGGGATAAAAGCGCTTGTTGAAAAGAGAGAAGAGTACATCATAATTTTAGCAAACATCGACGAAGCAAACGAAATTATTGCTGACGGAAGCGATGCTGAAATGGTGGAAATGGCCAAAATGCAATTGGATGAAGCAAAAGAACGTCTGCCAGAATTGGAGGAGGAAATCAAATTTATGCTTATTCCTAAAGATCCTGAAGACGCGAAAAACGTAATGGTGGAGATCCGCGCGGGAACGGGTGGGGACGAAGCGAGTATTTTTGCTGGTGACTTGTTTAGAATGTACACTAAATATTGCGAATCTATGGGATGGAGATCATCTGTTGTAGATATGAATGAGGGTACTTCTGGAGGTTTCAAAGAGGTTATTTTTGAGGTTACTGGAGAAGATGTATACGGAACTTTGAAGTTTGAAGCGGGTGTTCACCGTGTACAGCGTGTTCCGCAGACAGAAACTCAAGGACGTGTGCATACATCGGCTGCAACGGTTATGGTTTTGCCAGAAGCTGAGGAGTTTGATGTTCAGGTAGATATGAACGACGTTCGTGTAGATTTCTTCTGTTCGTCTGGACCTGGAGGACAATCGGTAAATACTACGAAATCGGCTGTACGTTTAACGCACATTCCAACAGGATTGGTGGCGCAATGTCAGGATGAGAAATCGCAGCACAAGAATAAAGATAAAGCTTTGATGGTATTACGTTCTCGTTTGTACGAAATGGAATTGGCTAAAAAGCAAGAAGAAGATGCTAAAAAACGTAGTTCTCAGGTAAGTTCTGGAGACCGTTCGGCAAAAATCCGTACGTATAACTATGCACAAGGCCGTGTAACCGATCACCGTATTGGTTTAACGCTTTACGATTTAGGAAATATCATGAATGGTGATATTCAGAAAATCGTTTCTGAGCTTCAGTTAGTTAATAATATGGAGAAATTGAAGGAAGCTTCAGAAGTTTACTAATTTTTCTTGAGGTTCTAAGCTACTAAGATGCTAAGGTTCTAAGGTTTTTTCTCTTTGAACATATTTTTTTGAGTTGCTAAGCTACTGAGATACTAAGGTTCTAAGTTTTCTTCTTTGAACATAAAATATATTTGAGCCGAACTTTGTTCGGCTTTTTTTATGGAAAAAAAACTGAGATTTGGAAAAACCTTAGCATCTTAGAATCTCAGAACCTAAAAAAATAAAGACCAATACTACAACAATAATCGTACGAAGTAAGATTTATAATACTGATTCTAAAACTTAGTCCCGATAGCTATCGGGATAGCATCTTAGCATCTCAGCACCTTTAAAAAAAATCTATTTTTTTAATTTTTTTCCCTCATATTTGCTGTGCTAAAAACAACCAACTAACATTAATTTATGAAGAAAACTTTACTCTTATTCTGCTTCTTTGGAAGCTTTTTTTATGCGCGGTCGCAATCGTATTTTGGATTCAGGGATGATAATTATGCCGGAATTCAGAGTGCTATATTTAATCCGTCAAATATTGTTGAGTCGAAGTATCGCGCCGATGTGACGGTTTTCTCAGCAAGCGGAACGGGACAAAATGATTTGTACGGAATCAATATTTTAGACGCATTAGACGGCGATTATGATTTGGCAACCGATGCGAGCAAAAATTTTAAATCGAACAACAGAGGAAATTTTAATGTCGATATTCTCGGACCTTCTTTTATGATGAATATTACGCCTCTGCATAGCGTGGCGCTTTTTACGCGTCTGCGAAGCGTTTCGAATCTCGTTGGCATAAACGGACAGCTTATTGATGAGGTGAACAAAGATATGGATGCTTCGAATAGTTTTTTAATCACAGGTGGGAATCCGAATAGTGTTACAAATTCTTGGGCGGAGATAGGAGCGAGTTATGCAACGGTTCTGCTAGATCAAGATGATCATTTTGTAAAAGGCGGAATTACTTTAAAATACTTAATGGCGGGAGTAAACGGCTATATTAACGGAAGTGATTTGAGTGTAGCGTTCAATAAAAACAATGCAAATCCTGCTGCGAGCGAATATCTTTCGACAGGAACGATTAGAACTGCCGCAAGTTACGATTATGCAAACGGCGATGATCCGAAGTTTGATGCAGCTTCGGCTGGAGTAGGTGTCGATTTAGGTTTTACATACGAATATCGAACCAACTGCCATACTTGCGAAGGAAACCGCTATAAGTTTAAAGCAGCGGCTTCTGTAACCGATATTGGAAAAGTAAATTATAAAAACATAATCGAGAATACTTATAATATTACAGGAAAAGTGACGCAGCAAGATATTGACGATGCAGATGATATTTTTGATTTTTTCGATTCAAACTATACTAAAATTTCATCTAAGAAAGGAGTTAAAGCAAATCTTCCGACGGCTTTACATACCAATTTTGACTGGAATATCGATCAGCGTTTTTATTTGAATCTAAGTGGTGATTTCAGCCTTGTAGATGCCAAAAAAATAAACGGAACTGCAATCGCCAATTCGGTTACTTTTACGCCTAGATACGAAACGAGACAATTCAGTTTCTACGTTCCTGTAACATACATGCAATACAGCGGAACAACAATCGGAGCAGGTTTTAGAGCTGGCCCAATTTTTATTGGCTCAGGAACTCTTTTCTCCAGTCTATTCTCAAACAATACAAAAGGCTGTAATATTTATGCCGGTCTTAAAATACCGATTTATCAAGATTATAGATAAAGGTTCTGAGGTTCTGAGTTTCTGAGTTTCTGAGTTTCTGAGGTTCTGAGTTTCTGAGGTTCTGAGGTTCTGAGGTTCTGAGGTTCTGAGGTTCTGAGGTTCTGAGATGTTAAGGTTTTATTCTTTTAATTTTACATAAAAAAAAACAGCATCACTTTGTGATGCTGTTTTTTTTCTTTTTCTTTAATATCAAGTCAAGGTAAAAAGATTCGCAGAATCTTAAAAAAAACTTAGAACCTTAGTATCTCAGAACCTTAGCAACTTTTAAAAAAAAAAGCTATATCCCTAAAAATACTCTCGTATATTCAAAACATTTATATAGATTCGAGTAAACGTATACACCATTTTTTATTACTATTTCGCTAAACTTTTCCATAATAATTAAATTAAGTTAGACAAATTACTCTCTAGACGGTTCGTATTGTGATGATTCTTCTTCATCTTCAGAAGATTCATTATGAGGCTTCGAAACCAGATTGGTTACAATAAGCTGAACGACAGAACCCAGGATTCCTTTGAACATCGAATCGCCTTTTCCGACAATAAATCTTTTTGCCAGATAACCAATTCCGATACTAATTGCCGACTGAGCGATATGACTTTTAAAACCAACAGTTTCGTTAATTTCCTCCACTGTATTCCTAATTAGATTAATAGGTTTTAAATTGTTTTTAATCTCTTCGATTTCGTCTTTTATGTCGCACCATTCTTTATCTTGGCGAACTTCTAATTCCTCAATTCTTTGATTTAACTGATCAATATTGTAAATGGCTTCCATAGTCTTTTATGTTTATTAATAATTAAATCAGTTTTTTGTTTCTTTTAGAATACTGGAGATAATCGTATTTCCAATTGGTGTTTTTATCAATTTATGATGTGATTTTACCACAATAATTACGACGATTAAATAGAATAGCGCCATGATAAAAAAGCCATAATAATACTCTCCAAGTTCTTTACCAATCCATAAACTAATACCAATGTTTAGGAACAAAGTAAAAAATGCAACAACAATACCAATCGCTATCTTAGATGCCAACGATGATACACCATCGGCAACAGAACACACTGTTTTTAGTTTAAGTAATTCTAAACTTGTTTTAGCATAGTTCTCTGCTTTCTCATAAAGATTTAAATTCTCGTTTGTTGTTGCATTTGGTTCCATGATATAAGGTTTTATGGTTTGAAAATTTCACTAATTAATACTTGCGATTAATAGTTTGATTTTACTGTTTTAACATCGTCTTTCAGCGTGTTGTAATCTTCTTTAACTTGGTTAAGTTTAGATTTTCCTTCTTCGATAATTTCTTTACCGTTTGAAGAGATTGTACTTACGATGCCATCAAATTTTGATTTCAGGTTATCTCCGTAATCTTTTGATTTATCTTTGATTTTTTTTCTTGTGTTCGATCCTTTGTCTGGTGCAAATAAAACACCTATGAATGCTCCCGCCGCTGCGGCTCCTAAAATTCCTAAAATTGTGCTACTAGTTTTCATAATAATTAATTTAATGGATTAATATTTAATAATTTGTTGATTTAATAAATTGTGATTTTTAAACTTCTCGACCTTTAATAAGTCGAAGCAATACGGCAATAATGGCAATTAACAACAGAATATGGATAATACTTCCGAAACTGTAAACAAAGAACCCTAAGGCCCAAAGTATCACCAGAATCACTGCGATTGTATATAATAAATTTGACATGGTTTTTTATTTTAGCGGTTAATAATCAATTCTCGTTTAGTTTAACTTATAAGAAAGATATAATGTAAGGTTGCTGTTTTTTGCATCAGGAAATGTGTATGTCGTTCCTGCAACCGTTCTTTCTTTACCCACAGTCGTTAAGCCATAATTGTAACGCAATCCTACGCTAATTGGGTTAAAATCAACTCCAACACCTGCAGAAAGACCAGCATCAAATTTGTTTAGATCGTCTGTGTCAATATCTTGGTCAAAATCAACAGTACCGTTTCCGCTTACTTTAGAACTTACTAGATAAGAAGCATAACCACCGGCGTGAATGTTAAAGTTTTTTGTAACATTAACTCGCACTAAAAGTGGAAGCTCGATATAATTAAGTCTAAATTTTGCATCCCCATTTGCAAAAGCGTTGTTGTATTCTAATTTTGCCCCTTTTGTGGTAAACAAAAGCTCTGGCTGAATGGCTACAAAATCTGAAATAGGAAGTGTAGCATAAACCCCGGCGTTGAAACCGTATAAGACATTGTTGTCATCTACATTGTCTCCGCTACCGTAAAGGTTAGACATATTGAATCCTCCTTTTACACCGAATTCGGTATTTACATTATTGTCCTGAGCGTGCAGCATTCCAAATGAAGCTGATAAAAAAAGTGTTAAGGCGCATAAAAAATTGGCTTGTAATTTCATAGTAAAAAATTTAGTTAATAGATAAATAATAGGCGTTTATACATTTTGTCTTTTTATTCGTTCAGTCTCTCGTAAGAGTCTATATTGTTGTGGCAAAAAGCGAAGAACCAGTTCGAGAATTTCTTTATCGTTTGTTTCTCTAGAAATTGCTTCGAGTAACTCAATTTGGTTGCAGATCGCATCTGTCATACCATTTAGATAAATGCTGTTAAAATCATAACCGTTGGCATCAATGAGGTTGTACAGGTCTCGTTTGTGCGTGGCATTTATTTCAGTAATGACAATGAGCTTCGATGTGGCCATTTTGGTTATCGCTTCCAGTAATTGACTCTCTTGAACTTCTATTCTTTTGCTTAATTCCTGAACAATTACATCTGAACTTTTTTGTTGTGCAATTTGACTTTTTGAAATAATAGACTTACTAACATTCGCCGTAGATATAAAAAAGAAAACCTCTGTTTCTTCTCTGTCATTTTTTGCAAAAGCTTGGTTCTTCAAAGTATTTTCGATCGGATTAATTTTTCTGCAAGAGGTGATGCATAGAATTAAAAGGAATGAAAAAAAAACTCTAAAAATTGAAGCTTTTAAGGGGGGAATTGCTTTCATTATTACTTCCTAAAGTATTACATTACAAAGATGCTAACGAATGAAAGATTTTACTTTACAGCATAAAAAAGAAACGTTATATAATTCCCATAATGGATTTATATAACGCTTTTTATGTGTTTTTTAAATGAAGTTTAATCGGGCAGAAACACCGTAAATACTGAGCCTTTTCCTAAAGTGCTATCGGCAATTATGTGACCTTTGTGGTTCTCTACAATCTTCTTGCAGATCGCTAATCCGATTCCGGTTCCAGGATAATCTGTTTTAGAATGAAGACGCTGAAAAAGAATAAAAATGGTTTCTTTAAACTGAGGGTCAAATCCCATTCCGTTATCTGTAAAAGTGATTTTATGAAATTTCTTTATAGACTGTTCTAATATTTCTGGATATTCTGATGAACTAACTTTTTCGCTTGAAATAGAAATCTGAGGTTCAGTATCGGGCTGGCTGTATTTTAATGAATTTCCAATTAAATTGATAAATAGCTGTTCGATCTGATATGGAATCACAGAAAGCTTCGGAAGTTTTCCAATTCGCTGAATAACGGCTTTATTTTCTTCGATAATTTCTGCCAATTCAGATTCAGCATTGTCTAGAAGTTCATTAAGGTTCATTTTAATGAATTCCTTTTTGGTAGTATTGGTTCTTGAAAACAAAAGAAGGTCATCTATTAAAACACGCATTCTTTTTGCCGAACTTTCTATTTTGGTAATGTAATTTTTTCCGCTTTCAGACATCACTTCTTTATCAGCGCTGGAAACTCTCGAAATAAAAGTCTGTATTTTTCTAAGCGGTTCTTGCAAATCGTGACTTGCAACGTGGTTGAAAGAAGCCAATTCTTTATTGCTTTTCTCCAGTTCTTTATTTCGTTCCTGAAGTTCGATATTCAAAAGATGTTCGTCTGTAATATCAAAATTGATTCCAAGCAAGATTTTGCTTCCCTGCTGATCCGTAACCAATTTCCCTGTTGTTTTAAAATAACGGACTTCAAAATCTGGACGTACAATTTTATAATACACAAACGGAAGATGTTTCTTTTCTATAATTCCGTCAATTGCTTTTGCAACAGATTCTTTATCGTCTGGATGAACATATTTTATAAGTGTAGCTTTGTTTGGCGCAAAAGATCTCGGCTCGAGACCTAATAATCGGAATTGGTTGTCTGAAAAGTCAATTTTATCAGAATCCAAATCCCATTGCCAAGTGCTGAATTTACCAATATTTTCAGACTCAGAAATTAAACCTGTCGAAATTAAAAGTTTTTTATTGAATACTTTCAAGCGTTCAAAATCACGGCTAATTTGACGATATGCCAATAAAATAAAACTCAAAGCCACAAGAAATAAGGAAATAGAAAAAAGCGGACTTAAAGAAATTTCCGAATCGTAAATTTTTAGCCTTTTCTTTAGAAAGTCTTTCTCAATATCGTTCATTTCATCCACCTTAAAACGGATGTTTTCCATTAAAATACGGCCGCCAAACATATGATTGTCCAGCTTTCTTTTGTCGTACGTTTTAGGATCGCTGTATTTTAGACAGTTTTCAAAAGAGACAAAACGCTGGGTAATGAGTTTGAAAAGTTTCTGAAGATTATCCTGCTGTTTCGGATTATCGGCAGTGAGTTTTTTTAAAGTGATAAACGAAGTATTTACCTTATCTCGAGAATAAATATACGGAGTTAAAAAACGGGCATTGCGCGTAATAATATACCCGCGCTGGCCCGTTTCTGCATCTTTTATTGCCGACATTAAGCGTTCGAGCTGAATGTTGATTTCGTAAGTATGCATAACCAGTTTGCTCGATTCATTCAAGTCCTGGTTATGTTTGTAAGCAATTGAAGAAAGGAATAACAGAATGAAAACTGCGATTACAAAAATAACTCTCAAAGAGTTTGAAGAATTAAAATTTGGTATCCACTTCATTATTGGAATGCTTTTATTTTAGTCGAAGCAAGAAATTATCACGGTTTAGACCAGAAGTATGATAATGCCAGTTTACAGTCACGACTTCATTAATTATTTTTTTTAACGTATTGAAATCGCTTGGCTTTTTGATGTAAATATTGGCGCCTTGAATAAAGGTGTCTTCGATATCCTCTTCTGAAGAAGAAGTAGAATAGATCGCAATGATTATATCTTTTAAATGATCCGTTTTTTTGATTTCAATCAAACATTCTTTACCTGTTTTCTTAGGCATGTTTAAATCTAGAAACAAAATATCTGGAAGTTTATTGTTTGTGTCCATTAAATGATCCATAAGCTGCATCCCGTCGTGAACAAAATTTACATTCGTTTGTATTTTTATTTCTTCAAAAGCATCTTTAAAGAAAAGACGGTCATCTTCATCGTCATCGGCCAATAAAATGTGTAATGCGTTTTTTTGCATTTTAATGTGGTATTTGGGTTTTTATTTTAAATTTTCTCTTCGTTTCTTAATAATTCTCTGAAAAGCAGATGGAGTAATGCCAGTTGTGTTTTTAAACTGAGTACTCAAATGCGCAACACTCGAATAATTAAGTAAAAAAGCAATCTCAGTCAAACTCATTTCGTTAATGATAATAAGCTGTTTTGCTCTTTCAATTTTCTGTAAAATAATAAAGTTTTCTATAGAAGAATAAGTTACTTCTGAGAAAACATTAGATAAATATCCGTAACTGTGGTTTAGCTTTTCTGCCAAAAATACAGAACTTTTATAATTATTGCTGTCGTCCATAAATACAAGTTCGATAATCGCATCTTTGATTTTTTGGACTAATACACTTTTTTGATTTTCAACTACTTCAAAACCACACGGAGCCAATTTAGTTTTTAAATTGTCTAGCGCTTCGGCATCAAGATTGTCTTCAATCTCAATTTCGCCAAATCCCAGAGTTGTAAAATTTACATTGTTTTGTTCCAGATTTTGTTTCAAATAAAGAGAGCAAATAGTATTAATGTCGAACTTTATAAATAGTTTCATTTTATAGAAATTTGGTTAAAGATACTTAATTTATTTGGTGTTTTTGCTTTTAATTAGCACAGAATTACGTCAAAATACGATTTTAAAATAAAATTTTCAAAAAAATACCGTCTAATATTTTTACTAGACGGTATTTCCCTGATTGAGTTGTAAGGATTTACAATTCTGACAGGATTTGATGAAATTCCTCTTTTGTTTTTCCCAATTTCTGCTGAAGTCTTCCGTACATTTCGTCTTCTTTTCCTTCAGCAAACATCAAATCATCATCTGTTAGTGTTGCAAACTTTTGTTTCAGTTTACCTTTCAGCTCATTCCAGTTTCCTTTTATTTCAGTAGTATTCATGATATCTCTTTTTTTGTATTTTATTGTATTGTAAAATTGCAAATTCTAAATCAGGTTTATGTTACATTTATTTTCCCGACTGTTGCATAATTTTCATTTTAATAGAGAATGAAAATCAATTCATAACTCAAAACTACGCCTGATATCTTCTTAATATCCAAGCCATTTTTTCATGTTCTTGCAGTAATCCTGTCACAAAATCGGCTGAGCCTGCATCGTTTGTTTCGTTTTCAAAAACCGGAATATAATCTCTAAATTCTGTTACCAGCTGTTCGTGATTTTCTAGAAGCTCAGATAGCATATCTTTTTGTGAAGCGTATTCTTTTGGAGATTCTTTTAAAGTCGAATTATCAATAAACTCCTTCATTGTTCCAATTGTTTTTTCTCCCAGCTGATTAATGCGTTCTGCAACTTCATCAATTTGGGCTTCAAGAATGCGGTATTGCTCTTCAAACAATTTGTGCAGTTCCATAAAACTATTTCCAGAAATGTTCCAGTGAAATTTTCTTGTTTTTACATACAAAGTCATTTCATTGGATAAAATCGTGGCCAGTATAGAAGCGCTCTTTTTTAAGTTTTTTGGTGTAATTCCGATATTTGGGCTCATAATTGTCTTTTTAATGGTTTATTTCAAAGTTACTTTTGATTCTAATTTTTTTCTTACACAATTTTTGATAGATGTTATAGGAATTCAATGTTAATGAGATAATTTAGAATAAAGTATGATTAATGTCACCCTGAGCAGAGTCGAAGGGCGCAAAGAGGCTTCGACTCCGCTCAGCCTGACAACGTAACAAAAGGTGCAACCTGAAACCTGAAACTTGAAACTAATAATTTTATTCGTAATTTTGCGCCACTATTAAAATACAATATGACAACACAACAACTACACGAACAAATTCTTCAAAAAAAATCATTTTTATGCGTTGGATTAGATCCAGATCTAACTAAAATGCCAGCACATTTATTAGAAACAGAAGATCCTATTTTCGAATTTAATAAAGCAATTATTGATGCCACACACGATCTGACTGTTGGCTACAAACCCAATACGGCATTCTTTGAAGCTTACGGAATAAAAGGATGGATGTCTTTGCAAAAAACAATCAATTATATCAACGAAAATTATCCTGACATTTTTACGATTGCCGATGCAAAACGTGGCGATATTGGGAATACTTCGAGCATGTATGCAAAAGCTTTTTTTGAAGACTTGAATTTTGATAGTGTAACCGTTGCTCCTTATATGGGAAAAGATTCTGTAGAACCTTTTTTAGCTTTCGAAAACAAGCATACAATTATGTTAGCTTTGACTTCAAATGAAGGTGCTTTCGATTTTCAGACTTTAAATACAAACGGAAAGGAATTATACAAGCAAGTTCTAGAAACTTCTAAGACTTGGAAAAACAGCGAAAACTTAATGTACGTTGTTGGGGCAACTAAAGCAGAATATTTTACTGAAATTAGAAAAATTGTTCCAGACAGTTTCTTATTGGTGCCTGGAATTGGCGCTCAAGGCGGAAGTCTGTCTGAAGTGTGCAAATATGGAATGAATGATAAAGTTGGTCTTTTGGTAAATTCTGCAAGAGCAATTATCTACGCATCAAAAGGAACCGATTTCGCTGAAAAGGCTAGAGAAGAGGCATTATCAGTTCAAAAAGAAATGGCAACTATTATTGACAGCAGATTTTAATTAAATAGAAAACAGATTTAACCGCAAAGTTCGCTAAGGTTTTTCGCAAGGTTCGCAATCCCGATAGCTATCGAGATTGCGAACCTTGCGGTTAAGAAAAACATCTAAATAAATGAAACAATTAACTGATCAGCTTGGTACTATTCATTCTTTTGAAACAGCTCCAAAACGTATTATTTCGCTTGTTCCTTCACAAACTGAATTATTGTATGATTTAGGTTTAGAAGAAAAAATTATCGGAATTACGAAGTTTTGCGTTCATCCGTTTCATTTTAAATCTATCAAAAAGACTGTTGGTGGAACGAAGAAAATTCACTTCGAAAAAATAAAGCTTTTAGAGCCAGATATTATTATCTGCAACAAAGAAGAAAACACGCCTGAGATTGTAGAACAGTTGAGTGCAATTTGTCCAGTTTGGGTTACAAATATTGTTTCTATTGAAGATAATTTCCAAATGATTTCAGATTTCGGACAATTATTCAATTGCAGAACCGAAGCGCAGAAATGGAACGACAAATTGGCTTTTGCATTAAGCGATTTCAAAAATTATATCCAAGATATAAAAGAAAAGAAAGCTGCCTATTTTATTTGGAAAAATCCATACATGGTTGCAGGAAATGATACTTATATAAATGAGTTGCTAAAACTCAATCATTTTAAAAATATCTACGAAGACAAAGGTCGTTATCCTGAAATCGAATTAAAGAAAATGCGTTTAGAAGGAGATCCAGATATTGTATTTCTTTCATCAGAACCTTATCCTTTTAAAGAAGAAGATGCTTTTGAAATTGGAAGATTTACACATCACGCCAAAACCATTTTCGTAGACGGCGAAATGTTCTCATGGCACGGAAGCAGATTGCTAAAAGCGTTTTCGTATTTCAAATTACTGCATGAAAGATTGAAGAATTAGTTTTGTTTCAAGTTTCAAGTTTCAGGTTTCAAGTTTCAGGTTTCAAGTTTAACCGCAAAGAGCGCAATCCCGATAGCTATCGGGAACGCAAAGTTCGCAAAGTTTTTTAGACAAAGCTTTGCGAACTTTGCGCTTTATACAAAGCCTAATAAATGAAAAAACTTTGCGCTCTTTGCGTTAAAATTATGTTCAAAGTAAAGCAACTTGAAACCTGAAACCTGAAACAAATAAAACTTTTAACCAAAAAAAGAATGCCGACATCTCGAAGACGTCGGCATCATTTAACTAACCAAAACCAAAATAATAAATAACCAGTTTATTACATTACAAATGTCCGACATATATCAAACTTATGCTGTTAAGGTCTTGTTATTACTTTGTTGGATATAAGTTAATGTTTAAAAGATTGTATTTTTTTAACCGCAAAGAGCGCAATCCCGATAGCTATCGGGAACACAAGGTTCGCAAAGTTTTTTTACACAAAGCTTTGCGGACTTTGCACTTTATACAAAGCTTAATAAATGAAAAAACTTTGCGCTCTTTGCGGTAAAATTATGTTCAAACTAAAGCAACTTGAAACCAAGAAAAACCTGAAACCTGAAACTAAACTTTTATAAAAAAAGAATGCCGGCATCTCGAAGAAGCCGGCATCATTTAACTAACCAAAACCAAAATAATAAATAACCAGTTTATTACATTACAAATGTCCGATATATATCAATCTTATGCTGTTAAGGTTTTGTTATTACTTTGTTGACCATACGTTAAGATTTGTCAAATCGCTGTTTTGAGCATTCAGCATCATAAAATAATCTTTAGTTATTAAAATATAATAACAATCAATTTTACTTATGAATATGCTAAGGATAAGTTTGTATATTTGATAAAACGTTAAAAATCAGCAAAATGGAATCAAACAAAAAATTAACAACTGCAACCGGAACTCCCGTTCCAGACAATCAAAATATTCAAACAGCTGGCCCTCGTGGACCTGTTTTATTACAAGATTTTTGGTTCTTAGAAAAGATGGCACATTTTGACCGAGAAGTGATTCCGGAAAGAAGAATGCATGCCAAAGGATCTGGAGCCTACGGAACTTTTACTGTTACACACGATATTACCAAATATTCAAAAGCAGACTTGTTTTCTGAAATTGGAAAAAAGACAGAAATGTTTGTCCGTTTTTCAACTGTTGCAGGAGAAAGAGGCGCTGCTGACGCCGAAAGAGACATACGTGGTTTCGCGATGAAATTTTATACAAATGAAGGAAATTGGGACTTGGTTGGAAATAATACGCCTGTTTTCTTTTTCCGTGATCCAATGAAATTTCCAGATTTGAACCACGCTGTAAAACGCGATCCAAAAACCAATTTAAGAAGTGCTGATAATAATTGGGATTTTTGGACTTTGTTGCCAGAAGCTCTTCATCAAGTTACAATTGTAATGAGTGACCGAGGAATTCCGAGATCGTATAGAGAAATGCACGGTTTCGGAAGTCATACTTTTAGCTTTATTAATTCGCAAAACGAAAGACATTGGGTAAAATTCCATTTAGTTTCGCAACAGGGAATCGAAAATTTATCTGATGAAGAAGCTGCTAAGTTAGTAGGAGGAGATAGAGAAAGTCATCAAAGAGATTTGTTTAATGCAATTGAAGAAGGCAATTTTCCGAAATGGAAAATGTTTGTTCAGATTATGTCAGAAGAGCAGGCGAGAACCTATCGTTTTCATCCATTCGATTTAACTAAAGTTTGGTTAAAAGGAGATTTTCCGCTAATTCCAGTTGGAGAATTTGAATTGAATAAAAATCCAGAAAATTATTTTGCCGAAGTAGAGCAAGCGGCATTTAATCCAGCTCACGTAGTTCCAGGAATTGGTTTCTCTCCAGATAAAATGCTTCAAGGACGTTTGTTTTCTTACGGAGACGCTCACCGTTATCGTTTAGGGGTAAACAATTACCAGATTCCAGTAAACGCTTCTAGATGTCCGTATAACAGTTTCCATAGAGACGGAGCAATGCGTGTCGACGGAAATTATGGCGGAAGAAAACACTACGAGCCAAACAGTTTTGGCGAATGGCAAGATCAGCCAGAAGTAAAAGAACCGCCATTGGCAATTTACGGCGATGCTTACGCACATAATTTTAGAGAAGATGATAGCGATTACTTCACTCAGCCCGGACTTTTGTTCCGTTTATTGACCGATGAGAAGAAACAGCTTTTGTTTAAAAATACAGCGGGTCAAGTAGGAGGAGCACAGAAATTTATTCAAGTACGTCATATTAGAAACTGCTATCAAGCCGATCCAGCATACGGAGAAGGCGTAGCAAACGCTCTAGGAATGACAATGGCCGAAGTTAATGCTTTTGATGATCCTAGATTGGCGATTAAAGCGAGATAAGTTTTTTTTAGGTTCTAAGATGCTAAGCTACTAAGGTTCTAAGTTGCCAATCTTTGAGCCTATTATAAAAGTAAAAGAAAACCCGACAGGTTTTACCTGTCGGGTTTATTATTTAACGCAAAGATTATAAACTTAGAACCTTAGTAGCTTAGCATCTCAGTACCTTAAGAAAAAACCACCGTCTTATTGCTATAAACCATCGTTTTTCTTTCAGCGTGTAGTTTAATTGCTCTTGCCAAAACGATGCGTTCCAAATCACGGCCTTTCATGATAAAATCTTCTACAGAGTGAATATGAGAAACTCTTGCGATATCCTGTTCAATGATCGGACCTTCGTCTAATTCTTCTGTTACGTAATGGCTTGTGGCACCAATAATTTTTACACCGCGTTTAAAAGCCGAATGATAAGGCTTTGCACCAGGAAAAGCAGGTAAAAATGAATGGTGAATATTGATGATTTTATTTTCGTATAACGAAATCAATTTTGGAGTGACAATTTGCATGTAACGCGCCAAAACGATAAAGTTGACCTGATATCTTTTCAAAAGCTCAATTTGTCTTGCTTCGCCTTCTTCTTTGTTATCTTTTGTAAAAGGAACATAGTGAAACGGAATATCAAAACGTTCTGCAATCGAACGCAAATCATTGTGATTACTGATAATCATCGGAATTTCAACACCCAATTCATCGGCACTGTAACGTCCTAAAATGTCAAATAAACAATGATCATACTTAGAAACAAACAAAGCCATTTTAGGTTTTTGTTCCAGATTGTATAAATCCCAAGACATTCCAAATTTGACAGCAAGAGTTTTATCAAAGTCTTCTTTAAAACTTTCAACTGTGATAGTCGAATTTTCGAATTCGCATTCCAGACGCATAAAAAATACATTTTGCTCTACATCCACGTGTTGGTCGATATAGGTAATATTTCCTCCTACCTTAGCAATAAAAGTAGTGACTGAAGCAATAATATTCTTTTGATCTTTACAGTGAATGAGTATGGTAATTTTTTGCATTTGAGTTTGTTTTTGGTTAGTTGCAAAGCTGCTGAGATCCTAAGACACTTAGTTTTTTAGCTTAGATGCTTAATGTCTTAGAAGCTTAGCAACTTTAGAATTATTTTCCATCCTGCATTGCAAAAACCTTCTGTAATAAAGGCGTTGTTCTTGCAGAAATATCGTTTCTGATTACTTTTTCTTCAACAGCAATCATTTTAAAAACACCAGACAAAGCTTGATTGGTTGTATAATCAGTTAAATCTGGATTTACTTTTTTAACTAGCGGAATAGTATTGTATTTGTTTATAATTTTTGTCCAGACAGCATCGGCGCCTACTTTTTCGAAAGAGCTTTTGATAACCGGATTAAATTTGGCGTATAATGCAGTTGTTGTACTGCCTTGTAAATAATTGGTTGCGGCATTATCACTTCCTAAAAGAATGTTTTTAGCATCTGTAAACGTCATGTTTTTTACTGCTGTCACAAAAATCGGAGTTGCTTCTTTTACTGCGTCTTCTGCAGCACGGTTCAGCATTTTGATTCCTTCATCTGCAAGAGAGCTTAAACCTACTTTACGCAATGTTGCATCTACTTTTTGTAATTCTTCGGGCATTAAAATTTTTACAGCTTCGTTTTTGTAAAATCCGTCTACAGCAGTTAGTTTACTTACTTGTTGCGTGATTCCTTTATTTAAAGCTTCTTTTAATCCAGAAGCAATATCAACAGTTCCTGAATTTGGAATCTGAGATGCGATTTGAGGCAATTGATTTAGGGTTTGTTGTACCTGTGCACAAGAAGTAAGCGAAAATGTAACGGCTAATAGTAAAATCTTTTTCATTTGGGGTTTTTATTTAAGTTTCAAAAATACTACTTATTCAAAAACAACGCCACAATTTTATTCAGGGTGAAGAAAGATTTTGTTTGATAATTAACAACAGATTACTATTTGTGTATTTGGAACTTTTTATGATTATAATAATAAAAGATAGAGAATTATTTACTTTTTCAGAAGATCTATTTTCTCATCTGTTTTTTCAATATAAACAGACATTTCACTGTATTTCCATTTTCCTCTTTTTTCTCCTACAACAAACAAAGTTGCTTTGCCTTTAGGACCTTTTAGAGGAACTTGTACATCGCAAGCTCGTACATCGTTGTGTGAAGTAACAACTCCAGAAACCATTCCGTCAGTTTCGATGGGAGATCCGAGTTTTTCAACCACTAATTTATTATTTTGTACTGCTATCATAGATTCTTTATAAGCATCAGAATCTTTTAGTACGGAAGTAACTTCATAGAAAATTCCGCCAATAAATAAACCAACTAATAGTAAAAGAGTTAAACATCCGCTAGGAATAAGCCATTTCCAGTTTCGGTTTAGCCAGCTTTGTTTTCGTATTAACTCATTAGAATCGTCCATAAATCAATTTTTTAGGTGAATGACAAAGCTAAAATAAGCATAAAAATCTTATTTATAGTGTAAAATTTTTATTGAAAATTATTGATTCTCAAATTCTTAAAGTAAATAAAGTGGAAGAAAAAAAAACATCTTATAGAATTATAAGATGTTTTTTTGGGAAAGCCTTTCAGGCTACATTAATATAGTAATTTAGATTGAGGCTTATTTATAGACTTGTCTGAATTTAAGTCCTTTAATATAGTTTCAGTATAATCCTTTCCGCCCTTTACTAAATAAAAGAATGATTTTGCTATATAAATTGGAGCATAAGGAAAACTTCGCCAACTTATAGAAAGATTTAGAAAAAAGTGTTTTAAAGCATATTTAAACGTGCCTTCGTTTGGACGTATAAAATAGATATTAGGCTCCTTGGCTCTTTTTACCATCTCAGAAATAATAAAAGGAAACATAATAAATTTTCCTCCTTGCTGAATCAAAACATTTATTTCAAACAAAGTAAGATCATCTGTATTATTTGTTTTCATAATAGTTTGTTTTTTAAACATCTATAAAAATGGGACTGAATTATAGTTGCAAAAAAATAAATATTTTGGTTATTATATTGTCTGTAAAAGATTTAAAAATGACACTTTAAGGTATATTTTAAATATATTAATTAAACAAAAATATATAAGTAATAAAAAGAGAGAATTTATCAAAAATAGATTTGATAAATTCTCCATCAATTATTGGCACAAATTATTGAATTACAGTTGTTGTGTCGGGAAGCGCTTGACGATTTAAATCGGAGTCTTTTTCGTAAACATCTTGAAAGAATCCTATTTCGCCATTTTCATTTACCAATGAAGTAAAATAAGTAATGAAAATAGGTACTTTTTTAGACAGTTTAAAACTGTTTTCTGTTTTACCAGCCATTGCTTTATCAATTTTTGCCTGATTCCATTCTGGATAATCTTTCAGCATGGCAACAGCAAGTTCTTTAGCCATTTTAACATTAATACATCCGTGGCTGAAAGTTCTTTTTTCAAAATCGAATAAAGTTTTAGATGGCGTATCGTGCATGTAAATATCATCAGAATTTGGAAACATAAATTTTACCAATCCTAAAGAATTATCTGGTCCTGGTTTTTGTCTTACTTGTCCGTTTACCATTTCCATGTTTTTCGCTGCTAGATAATTAGGATCTTCGGCCATTTTAGATTTCAACTCATTTTGCACAATACTTTGAGGTACTGTCCAATAGGGGCTAAAAACAATTCGATCAATTTCTCCATTAAAAATGGTTGTTTTGGTTAAAGGTGCGCCAACAAATACGGGTGAAGTCAAAACTATTTTTCCGTTCTTAACATAAAACAATTCATAAGAAGGAACATTTACCAAAACATATTCATCGCTGGCAGCAATTTTGGCCGAAATCTCACGGCATCTTTCCATGTTAAGTTTTAAAGTCGCCACTTTATCTTCAAGCGGAATATTCATTTCGTTAATGTGTTCTTCTGCCAAAATATAATTAGGTTTAAATCCGTTACGGACTTTATATTTCATTACGGCGTCCATCAATTCACGATCATAAATATCGCTTTTAGAATCTGTTTTTAAATCACCTAACAAATACAGACGAGTTCTAACTTGCGCAATAGTATTTGAAACCGCATCTGGACGCAACTCTTTATAAGGTGATTCTGCCGGAACAATTGGTTTATATTTGCTAGATTTTTCTAATCTTTTATATTTTTTTAGAGCATCTTGCAATTTGTAATACTGGTCAAATTCTACTTTTTCATTTGAGGCAACTGCTGTTGTTTCTGCTTCTTCTAATGTGCTGTAGTTTAAGAAATCTTTCAGCATGCTATCATAAGCTAATTTTTTCTTGTCGGCATTGCTTTTTTTAGTATACACTATATATAATGAACTCAAAAGCATATCTGCATCAGTTTTAGAAAGAGTGCTTTTATCTGATGAAGCATCAAATAATTGGTCTATTTCTTTTTGATAAGGAATAATTAAATCATCTGTTTTTTTTGCTTTTTCGTACAAAACAGAACCAAATTCGTTGATTTCGTTTTCATCAAACCAGATAGATCCAAGAGTTCTGTTTTTATACAAAGACATGACATCTGATTTATATTTTTTTAAATCCGAATATCTTTTAAAGAAGTCGTTCGAGATTTCGTCTACATCATTTTGATTGTGGTAAACGGTTAAATGATTTGAAGTTTTTTTATATGTAAGATTGTTTTTTTCAATACTGTTAAAAGAAAATACAAAAAAACTCAAACTTAAAATGACGGTGAATGAATATAATGTTTTCATTTTTTTAATTTTTACGTTATTACTTTTCTACGTAAGTTTTAGGTAAAAATTTGGGGCTTTTCTACACTGCTAAATTACTATTAGAGAGCTCGAAACATGTTTCCTGATTTTATTTAAATGTTGCGAAATTGCCATGTCTTTAAGCTTTCTTTAACTTATATCAATTAGTAGCAAGAATTGTTACCTTTATATTGAAGAAAAAATATTTTCTTTTTTATTAACATAATGTTATTTGACTGATCAAATATTAAAATAATTTGTACATTGGTCGCTTAAAATTATCATATTCATAAAATGGAACAACAAATACCATATATTCCTAAAAATAAAGTAAGAATTGTCACTGCTGCTTCACTTTTTGATGGTCATGATGCTGCCATCAATATTATGCGTCGTATTATTCAGTCAACAGGGGTTGAAGTAATTCATCTTGGTCATGACAGAAGTGTAGAAGAAGTGGTGAATACCGCTATTCAGGAAGATGCCAATGCTATTGCAATGACTTCATACCAAGGTGGTCACAACGAATACTTTAAATATATGTATGATTTGCTTCGCGAAAAAGGAGCAGGCCACATTAAAATCTTCGGTGGTGGAGGTGGTGTAATTCTTCCTAGCGAAATTTCAGAATTGCATGAATATGGTATTACAAGAATTTATTCTCCAGACGATGGCCGTTCTTTAGGACTTCAAGGAATGATTAACGATTTAGTACAGCGAGCTGATTTTCCTATTGGAGATAAACTGAACGGAGAAATCGATCATATCGAAAATAAAATTCCTACCGCAATTGCACGTTTAATTTCTGCAGCCGAAAACTTCCCAGAAATTGCAAAACCAGTTTTTGATAAAATTCACGAAAGCAATGCTTCTTCAAAAATTCCAGTTTTAGGAATTACAGGAACGGGCGGTGCAGGAAAATCTTCTTTGGTTGACGAATTGGTTCGCCGATTTTTAATTGATTTTCCAGAAAAAACAATCGGATTAATTTCTGTCGATCCTTCTAAGAGAAAAACCGGAGGAGCGCTTTTAGGAGACAGAATCCGTATGAATGCTATTAATAATTCTCGTGTTTATATGCGTTCATTGGCGACACGCCAGTCAAATTTGGCTTTGTCTAAATATGTAGCTGAAGCGATTCAGGTTTTGAAAGCTGCAAAATACGATTTGATTATTCTGGAAACTTCAGGAATTGGTCAGTCTGATACTGAAATTATGGATCATTCTGATGTTTCTTTATATGTGATGACGCCAGAGTTTGGAGCTGCAACACAATTGGAAAAAATCGACATGCTTGATTTTGCCGATTTAGTGGCTTTAAATAAATTTGATAAACGCGGCGCTTTAGACGCTTTACGCGATGTAAAAAAACAATATCAAAGAAACCACAATCTTTGGGATAAAAGCCCAGACGAAATGCCAGTTTTCGGAACGATTGCTTCTCAGTTTAACGATCCGGGAATGAACACGCTTTATAAAGCGATTATGGACAAAGTGGTTGAAAAAACGGCTTCAGATTTGAAATCGACTTTTGAAATCACTAAAGAAATGAGCGAGAAAATCTTCGTGATTCCGCCAGGAAGAACGCGTTATTTATCTGAAATTGCAGAGAATAACAGATCTTATGACGAAATCGCACTTTCGCAGCAAAAAGTAGCGCAGAAATTATACGGAATTTTCAAAACCATCGAATCGGTTTCTGGGAAAGTGCCTCAAATAAATAAAGCTGGAATCGACGATTCTACAGTTTTACCAAGCGGAATTCAAGAACACGACGAAAACAGAATCTTTTTAAATCTTTTACTGAATCAATTCGATAAAGTAAAAATGGATTTAGATCCCTACAATTGGGAAATTATTCTGAATTGGGATGAAAAAGTAGCGAAATACAAAAATCCAGTTTACTCCTTTAAAGTACGTGATAAAGAAATCAAGATTGCAACACATTCTGAAAGTTTATCACATTTACAGATTCCGAAAATTGCTTTGCCTAAATATGAAGGTTGGGGTGATATTCTGCGTTGGAATTTACAGGAAAATGTTCCTGGAGAATTTCCGTTTGCTTCTGGATTATATCCGTTTAAACGTGAAGGCGAAGATCCGTCAAGAATGTTTGCTGGCGAGGGCGGACCAGAAAGAACCAACAAACGTTTTCATTATGTAAGTGCGGGAATGCCTGCAAAACGACTTTCGACAGCTTTTGACAGCGTTACTTTATACGGAAACGATCCAGATTTGCGTCCAGATATTTACGGGAAAATTGGAAATGCAGGAGTTTCAATCTGCTGTTTAGATGATGCGAAGAAACTATATTCAGGTTTCGATTTGGTTCATGCTTTAACTTCGGTAAGTATGACGATTAATGGACCTGCGCCAATGTTGTTAGGTTTCTTTATGAATGCGGCAATCGATCAGCAATGTGAGATTTACATCAAGGCAAATGAATTAGAAAAAGAAGTTGAGGCTAAAATCAACAAATTATATAAAGAAAAAGGAATCGAAAGACCGAAATACCAAGGTGAACTTCCTGCCGGAAACAACGGTTTAGGATTAATGCTTTTGGGAGTTACGGGAGATCAGGTTTTGCCTTTGGATGTTTATAACGAAATAAAAGTAAAAACGTTAGCTCAAGTTCGTGGAACGGTTCAGGCCGATATTTTAAAAGAAGATCAGGCGCAAAATACTTGTATTTTCTCAACTGAATTTGCTTTACGTTTAATGGGCGACGTTCAGGAATATTTTATTACTAAAAATGTTCGTAATTTCTATTCGGTTTCGATTTCTGGATATCATATTGCTGAGGCGGGAGCAAACCCAATTACGCAATTGGCGTTTACGCTTTCAAATGGTTTCACTTATGTGGAATATTATTTGAGCCGTGGAATGAACATCAACGATTTTGGACCAAACTTATCGTTCTTCTTCTCAAACGGAGTAGATCCAGAATATTCAGTAATTGGTCGTGTGGCGCGTAAAATTTGGGCAAAAGCAATGAAAAACAAATACGGAGCCAACGAAAGAGCCCAAATGTTGAAATATCATATTCAGACTTCAGGACGTTCGTTGCACGCACAGGAAATTGATTTCAACGATATCAGAACAACTTTACAGGCTTTGTATGCGATTTATGACAACTGTAATTCATTGCACACCAACGCTTACGACGAAGCGATTACAACGCCAACAGAAGAATCGGTGCGTCGTGCAATGGCGATTCAGCTGATTATTAATAAAGAATTAGGTTTAGCGAAAAACGAAAACCCAATTCAAGGTTCTTTCATCATCGAAGAATTGACTGATTTAGTTGAAGCAGCTGTTCTTCAAGAATTCGACAGAATTACAGAGCGTGGAGGAGTTCTTGGCGCAATGGAAACGATGTACCAGCGTTCTAAAATTCAGGAAGAAAGTTTGTATTACGAAACTTTAAAACACAATGGCGATTTTCCAATTGTGGGTGTAAATACTTTCCTGAGTTCAAAAGGTTCGCCAACGGTAATTCCGGCTGAGGTTATTCGCGCAACCGAGGAAGAAAAACAATATCAAATTACGATGTTGGATAACTTGCACAATTTCCACGAAGCAAAAGTAAACGAGCATTTGAATACCTTACAGCTAGCCGCTATTAAAAACGAAAATTTGTTCGATCATTTAATGGAAGCTACAAAAGTTTGTTCTTTGGGTCAGATTACTTCGGCGTTGTTTGAAGTTGGTGGGCAGTATAGGAGAAATATGTAATCTTTGATTTTTTTAATGATATGGAAAACCTCTCAAGATTATTGGGAGGTTTTTTTATTAGAAATTTTCCAATAAGGCCAAAGGCCTAAAAGCATTTTAGCATTGGGCAAACGCCCAATGTCTGTAATAGGATTGAATAAGAAAGCCCTGAAAGGGTGTAAGCAATTAGATGACAAGAATGTCTATTGCCCTTTCAGGGCTTCGAGTTGTATTGAGTTTTAGCTAATAGGGCGTTGCCCTATTTTGGAGCTGTTAGCCTTTCAGGCTTTTTTATGCAGACTTTTAAGAATCTAAACCTCTCAATAAATTCTATTAAAAAAGTAGTTCACTAGTGCCCCGATAGCGGGAGCATCCCGCTCGTGAACGCAAAGTATTGCATGAGCGAGACGCTCGCGCCAGCAAAAAAATCCTATTATCAAATATAGCCCGTGGTTTCAACCACGGGTACACAATCGAAGCAAGATAATATTACGTTCCCGTGGTTGAAACCACGGGCTATGTCTATACCGTTTTTGAATAGCAAAGAAGAAAATCACTCAACAACCTCCCCAACAAACCCCAAAAACTCCATTTCATCCATAGGAAACAAATGCAGAATCGTTTCCAAAATCAACGAAACATTAATAGTTGTACTTTTATCTGCTTTAGAAAAATTATGCATATCATTATCAAGTGCCAGAATACATAATTTTAATAAATCGGTAATAAGACAACCGAGTTCTAAATAATTGACAACCTTAAATTGCGCGGTAAAAGAATTGGCTTCGTTGGTTGGTTTTAGCGTTGTAAAATACTGAGCGGTTAATTTTTGCAGTTTTTGTAGCTTTTCTGTTTCGTTAGTTTCCATAAGGCGTATATTTTTAATTAGTTTACAATTTGACTTTTACAAAATTATTATAAGAAAAATTGTACTTTTGTTTGATTCGGCGAAGGAAGAAATAGATTTTGCTGTACCAAATCATTTTTTACTGTATCGCACGGCAAAAAAATCTGTTTTTTACATTTTACCGATTTTGACACTTTATTATTATCTTTGAATTATGAGCACACTAACAAAACCAAATCATATAGGGCGAAAAATAAGCCGTATTCGTGAACTTCGTGATATGAAGCAGGAAGCTTTGGCGCAAGCTTTAGGAACAAATCAACAAGCGATTTCGGCTATGGAAAATAGCGAAACTATTGATGACGAAAAACTTGTTGAGGTTGCAAAAGCACTTGGTGTAACCGTTGAAGCAATTAAGAATTTTTCAGACGAAGCTGCAATTAATTATTTTAATAGTTTTAATGAAGCGGTTCATAATAGTCATTTTGGAAATAATAATCATTGCACATTCAATCCATTAGATAAATTAATGGAAACGGTAGAAGAAAATAAAAAGCTTTACGAGCGTTTGCTTCAAGCAGAAAAAGATAAAATTGAGTATTTAGAAAAGTTGCTAAAAGATAAATAGTAAGCTTTTTAAGAATATAGAAACCTCTCAGAAATGGGAGGTTTTTTATTTTACAAAAAAATATCGTTTTACGGCTTTCCTCAATTTAGAAGAAATTTGTTTGTATATATTAGCAACCAGAAAAATAGAGATGAAAAGCTTTCTCGGAAAGGCAAATCGATATAAAAACCAAAAACTATATATAACCTCAAAAATTAATTTTTAAATGAAAAAAAGCATTTTTATTTTAGGATTGCTATTTATTACAAGTTTGAGTTTTTGCCAGACCAAGGTTAAGCAAGACATAAAAGCAAATAATAAAACGGAAAACAAAACATACGACTCAAAACTTTTTGGATGCTGGAAAGGCTCTGAAACAGGACAGCAGCAAGATGGTGTAAGTAAATATTGGGTTTCATGCCGTTTTGAAAACGGAACTAGTACTTTATTATTTGTTGTAATTTATCCAAGCGGTAAAGTCGATCAAACAACTGAAAATGGCAAATGGTGGGTTGAAAACGGAAAGTATTATGAATTACATAACTACGATGGCGTAATTGATGTTTACGATTATCAGGTTACAGAAGAAGGAGTTAATTTTCAATCTGTTGAATTAATGGGAAAAATGGACAATACTTATAAATTTACCGATTATAAAATTGCTGATTAAGAGAAATTGAAAGATTATAATTTAATAGAAAAATCTCTCAGAAATGAGAGGTTTTTTTGTTCATCTATTTTATACTTATATATTTACTTTTAATAAAAAAACTTGCTAAACAAACCAAATGAAAACAAAACTACTTTTATTTTTTATACTCTGTATTTTTATCGAAACCAGTGCTCAACAGAAAATCTATGATTTAACTAGTAATCCAAACAGTTTTTTAAAATTTAATGGCAATTTATTTTTTGAAGCTAGTACTGAAAATACAAGTTTTGAAATATGGAAAAGTGATGGAACTCCTGAGAACACAGCTATTCTTCACGCTATGAATGTAAGTAAAGGTTTTAATCCAAAAAGAATATTAAATACAGGTTCAGCTATATTAAATGGTAAGTTGTTTTTTATTGCAAGAGACAATCTTTCAAATGGAGAAATTTGGCGAACAGATGGAATAAATGAAACTGTAAAAATTACAGATTTTCTTAAAGGTAGAGTTGAGAAGCTTACAACTGTAGGAAATTCGATTTTCTTTTTAATGAAAACCAGCGATTATGTATTGCAGATATGGAAAACGGATGGTACAAAAGATGGAACAGTATTGATAAAAGATAATTTGCCTATTTGGAATAAACCAACTTTTGAAGGTGAATTAAATAATACATTTATTTTTACTTTTCAGGTAGTTAATTCGAATGACTCTAGAGTGTGGAGAAGCGATGGAACTTCAGAAGGGACATATCCTATATCAGATCAAATGGATGGCAATGGTTCAGGATTAGGAGGTACTGCAGCATTTAGTCCATATATTAAAAGCGCTAATAAATTGTATTTTGTTAGCAGAAATTATTTATTTGAGACGGATGGAACTCCTGAAAATACAATAAATAGAGGAAATGTATGGAATGGAAGTTTTAAAATAGCAAATTTTAGTGATGTCATTGAAGTTAATGGAAATCTGTATCTTATGTTTTTTTCTGCGGATTATTTTAATGTAGAAATTTGGAAATTTAATTTAGCGAATAAAAATCTTTCTATGATATATTCGGCTCAAAAGTCACAATATTTTTATCCTTCTAGTTTTGTATATAAAAACGATTCTTTAATTTTTTGTGGACCAAATAGCGCTAATGGTACTTCATTGTTGTCTATGAAGCTTAGTAATAACGAGATATCTGAAATAAAGGAAATGCCATCAAGATCAAAGCCTTTTGTTTTTTTTGCTTATGAGTCTGCTGCTTTAATTTATAATATTAATAACAATGAATATTTTATCACATCACCTGAAGATGAAAAGCAAGAAAGAAGTGGTTATATTTTCAATTATAATTTGCAAAAAGTTGAAAATATTACTGCATTAGACAATGTTTCGGAGGCGATTAGTTATAATGATTATTTATATTATTCAAAAGACAACAAATTGTGGAAATATGCAAGTAATCTGAATGTAATATCAATAGATAAGCAACCATCATTAACTTTATATCCAAATCCTTCAACTGATTTTGTTCAAATTAATCTGCCTAATAGTGAAAGCATCCAAACGGTTAATATTTTTGATATAAATGGAAGATTGGTAACTGATTTATCGACTTTTAATGATAATAGAATTGATGTATCAAGATTGACTAAGGGAATTTATAATGTTCAGATTAAGTACGGAAATTCTCTTATAAATAAGAAAATTGTAAAGATATAAATTGAAGATTTGTAAAGTATCCTATAACAAAATTTCATGAAATTTGTCATTTCGACCGAAGGGAGAAATCACACTAGAAGCTTGACAAAGTAAGTCGCCAATCTTTGCGGAATTACGTGTGTGATTTCTCCCTTCGGTCGAAATGACAAAAATTGTGTTTAAATAATATCATCCATTTCGCTTATATCGCAACGCATGGTAGTAAGTATTGGTTTAAATCCTGCCTTTTTATAAGCGTTGACAGCGGCTTCATTGTCATGATATACCTCTAATCTAACTTCGGTTATTCCTTGAGATAAAACCCATTTTTTAAGACGGTCAATTAATAGATTATTAAGACCTTTTCCTCTAAATTCTGGATCTATAAACATAAAACCAAGATACCCGAAAAATTCATGCTTTTGATAGGGTTTAGCTTGTCGAATTTGAGCATATCCACAACCAATAATTTGATTGTTAAAGTCTATAACCAAAAGTTCAGATTTGGGGTCAGAAATAAATTCCTCTATACTATAATAAAAAATCTCTCCGTCTTTTAATGTTACGTCGAAAGGCCTTTCTGCATGCACTAAATGTTGCAGAAATTCGGCAAGTTTAGGTAAATCTGCATTTACAGCTTGCCTGATTAATATGTCTTTATTTTCATTCATATTTCAAATATATTGAAAATAAATTTCTATCGCTATTGTGAATGTCCCGTTTCTGGACGTAAAGGTTATCCTCTTATAGTTCGTTATTTCTTCCTTAGATCGAAATGACAATATTAACGGTTAATTTTATTTTAAATAAAAACCTCTCAGAAATGAGAGGTTTTTTTATATTCAGTATATTGGAAAAATGTTATATTTGAAAGAATTTATTTATAAAAAAATAACAGATGAATATTCCGCAGTTACTTATTCTTTTAAGGCTTTTAATGGCGCCAGTAATTTTATTTCTTGGCTGGAAATTTGGTGAAAATAGCGCTTTAGCAATTTTGATTCTTATGTATATCGGATTGTTTAGTGATATTTTTGACGGAATAATTGCCAGAAAACAAAATATTTCAACAGAAAAATTACGACGATTGGATAGTCAGGTCGATATGTTGTTTTGGGTTTCGATAGGAGTTAGTTCGTGGTTTATATATCCTCAACTTATTAATGAAAATATCTATTATATAGGTTTACTTTTTGGTATGGAAATTTTATGTTACCTAGTAAGTTTCATTAGATTTGGAAAAGAAACCTGTACGCATGCTTTTCTTTCTAAACTTTGGGGTTTAACGCTACTTGCAGCTTTTACTGCTATTTTAGGATTTGGACATACAGGATTTCCGTTTGCTTTAGCAATTGTAATGGGTTTGATCTCGCATTTAGATGTTATTATGATTATTTTGATTTTACCAAAATGGCAACACGATATTCCGAGTTCTTATCACGCTTATTTAATTAGAAAAGGAATTGCATTTAAAAAGAGTAAGTTATTGAATAGCTAAAGAAATTGGATTATACTTTAAAATAAGATTGTATTATAAAATAGAGGGACAAAAACAAATTTTTATTAAATACTGTTGGGAGCTACTTTTGGAGATTTCTCCCTTCGGTCGAAATGACAAAGATTGTATATAATTGTTATTTGTTTCAAGAAATTATACTTTCTTTTTTATCGAATTTTTTGGTTTACGCTTTAATTTTTCAATCAGAGCATCTGCTTTTTCGTTTTCAGAAATAGAGCGTAACGATTCTGCGTAGCGGTAATAGTAAACAGGATCTAAATCTGTGGTTAGAGCGAAGAGTTCGCTATACCATTCGGCTGCTTTTTCCAGTTCGCAATTCGAGTACGATGAATTTCCTAATTTTTGAAACAAGTCTACAGATTTGTAGCCCTTTGCAGCGACTTTTTCGTAGGTCTTTATAACGTCAACATATGCGTATTTTTCGCCGACTTTTTCGGTTCTATAATAAGTTTCATTTTGCGCCGTGGCGCGAAATGAAAATACGATTAACAATACTAAAATTGCTAAATGTTTTTGCATAGGTTTAGTTTTGGTTGTGGTATTTAATCGTATTTTTTAAATTGTTTTTGAAAATATTTTCAGCTCGATAAAAGCTTGCTAAATCAATAAACGTCAATTTTGGTCTATTATTTTGCATTTAATGATGCTTTTATTATACAAAGATATGTAAATCAGTAATATAAAGTGTTTTTAAACGATGTTTTTTTGATTTGGTCGATTATATTATTTTTTTGTAAATAATTGATTTTGTTTGATTTATATGTTTTTTTGAAAGTGAAAAACGATTTTGAGGTAGGTATTTTTATTTTTTAAAAAGAATATAATTTAACTTTATATCAGAAAGAACATTACGATGACAATACAGGATTATCTAGATAAAATAGAAAGCTCGCAACGCGAAAAGACTAAGATTACATTTTCTGACAATAATGATCTTGAGCTTTACGTTCAAAAAATGCAGCAAAGTGCCACATCCTTTTTTATGCTTGATGATGTATTGCAAAAAACTTCGGAAAGGATTCTTTTAAATAACGAAGCATTAAAATTGTTTGCGAATCGTTTGGGTTTGTTGTTCTTAGAAGAAAAAGAATCAGAACATGTATGTTTTGCCAATAGCGAAGAAGTGCGTCCAGAATATCGGCAAAGTTTCAGATTGATAGATTTCTTAGATTATATTTATGCTTTTATGCATTCTGTGCTATATAAAGAAACACAAAAAATAATCATCTCATCAGAGTCAGTAGTTTTTTGGAAACTGGTAAAAATTGGTTCAGATTTGAATAGAAAATATAAATAGGAGACAATTTATTTGAGTTGGTTTTCTGCTTAAATTTGTAATGTATTGGTGAGAACTTATTATTAACTTGTTAATTAATTGTATGTTTTTTCTTATTTTTGCAAAAATAAAGAATGTAAAGAAAAATGAAAGAAGAAGGTGCTATTCAAATATTTGAAAAGAAGAAAGTAAGGGCAATTTGGGATGAAGAGCAAGAAAAATGGTATTTTTCTATAGTTGATGTTATACAAGTATTAACTGATAGCCCTAATGCAAGGAAGTACTGGAGTGTATTAAAACTTCGTTTAAAAAAAGAAGGAAGTGAGTTGACTACAAATTGTAGTCAACTGAAAATGCAAGCCACCGACGGTAAATATTATAAAACAGATGTTGCAGATACAGAACAATTATTTCGATTAATACAATCTATTCCATCGCCTAAAGCAGAACCATTTAAATTATGGCTAGCGCAAGTTGCATCTGAACGTTTAGATGAAATGCAAGATCCTGAAATTACAATTGATCGAGCTTTAGAACAATATATGCAATTGGGTTATTCAGAAAGTTGGATTAATCAGAGATTAAAAAGTATCGAAATTCGGAATGAATTGACTAGAGAATGGAAAAGTAGAGGTATAAAGGAAGGAATGGAATTTGCTATTTTAACAGATATTATTTCAAAAGCTTGGTCAGGAAAAACAACTAAAGAATATAAAGTACTGAAAGGGCTTAAAAAGGAGAATTTGCGAGATAATATGTCTAATACTGAATTGATTTTAAACATGCTGGCAGAAGCATCTACAAAAGATATTTCAAGTGCTACAAATCCAGAAAATTTTGATGAAAGTAAAGAAGTAGCAAGACAGGGTGGAAATGTTGCTAAAGTTGCTTTAAACGAATTGGAGTCTAAAACTGGAAAAAAAGTAGTAACTTCTTTAAATTCGAAAGATTTTATAGAGAAAAGAATTGAGAAATAAAAAAAAGCAGCTCCTGGTACGAGCTGCTTTTCTAATTTTTAGGGCAAAAAATTAACGACGGAAAGAAGGACTCTGGTTTACAGATTGGTCTAACTTTACAGTCTTAATTTTTTTAGCAGCAACTTTAATTTCGTGTTTCGCCACTTTGTCGTTTGCTTTCAATTCAAGAACATAAGTTCCAGCTGGAAAACTTTCTAAACTAATAGTTTTTGAAACCTCCAATTTGTCTGCTGCAGCGTCTCCTGCATAAAGTAAATTGTGATTCTCGTCATAAATAGAGAAAGATGCATTTTCTACAGTGTCTAAAGTAAAGCTAACTACTTTTCCGTTTCCTGTTTTAATGTTTAAAATATAATCACCTTTTCCATCAATGGCATAGGTAAACACAGTCGCTAAAAAAAAGGCAGCAACTAAACCAGCTTTGGTAAATTTTGTCATGTTTTTTTTAAATTGTTAATTACTAAATGTGGAACGCGTAAAACTACAAATACAAATTTAATTTTTAGCAAAATATTGGCACTTTTCGATGTATAAGTTGCTGAATTGTAATTATTTCGGTATTTTGTTTAAACTATGTACGTAATTACTGGGTTTTCGGATTTGTTTTTAGAAAACATTTTTTAACACTTAAAAATCAAAGGATTGAATTAATAAGAATAATTTTCAGAAATTTTCTGTTTCATCATCTCTTTTGATTCTTAAACAAAAAAAACAGCTCTGTAACCGTCAAGAGCTGTTTCTTATAATCGTAATTTTTAAAATTTTCTAACCTTAATTTATACCTTTTTGTGGTATAAAATTTTAGCGTGTAGCAACACTTGTATTTTTAGCAAAACCTGCTTTGTAAACAAAAGAAACTGCATTTCTAGATAAAGATGCGTTATCTCCTATTGTGATTTCGTATTTTGCTTTTTTTACACTGTCTTCTACTTCTAAAAAATAAGTTCCTTCAGGAAATTCTTCTAGACTAAAAGTTCTTAAAATTCCATCTTTTCCAGATGCTGTTTCAGAATAGATTAAAGTCCCGTCTGTGTCATAAATAGCTAAATTGGCTTTCTGTACTTTGTTAAGTGCGAAAGTGATCAGTTTTCCATTAGCTTTTAATACATGAAGATTAAAATCTCCATTTCCATCAATTGCGTAAGTGCTTATTCCTGTGAAAAGCAACGCTGCTACTAAACTCAATTTTGCAATCTTTTTCATGGTACTTCGTTTTTAAATTATTAGTTCTAATTCTCTGATGCTAAATTACTTATGTAATACATGAAAAAGCGCAACTGTATTTTCCTATTTCTATGCTATATTCTCATTTACGAAACCGTTATAGGTTAAAACATGAATTATTTTTAACGTTTTTGTTAATTAGATTATTATTTTTCAATGTTTAGCTTCATTTTAAGTTTACAATGGATTAAGGATTTATTTACAAAAAAAGATGCTAAGGTACTAAGATGCTAAGGTTTTAAGTTTTTGAAAGATCTTGAGATTCTAAGCCTTTTCTTTTTTTGTTTTAGCTGTAGAGGCGCACTGCAGTGCGTCTTTTTTTTACGAACAATTTATATTTATGTGTCAAGATTTAGATCATAAGAAAAAAAACTTAGAACCTTAGCATCTTAGTATCTCAGAACCTTACATAAGTATAAAACAAAAAAAAACAGCTCAATAACCACAAAGAGCTGTTTTTAAAACTTTTGAAAGTTTTTAAACTTACTAACTATCTAACCTCACTTTTATACTTTATGAAAGCATAAACTTTTTAGCGTGCTGCCACGCTTGTATTTTTAGCAAAACCTGGTTTGTAAACTGAAGAAACTGCATTTTTAGATAAAATAGTAGTATCGTCAGTTATTGTGATTTCGTATTTTGCTTTTTTTGCATCGTTTTCTACTTCTAAGAAGTAAGTTCCTTCTGGAAATTCTTCTAAGCTAAATGTTCTTAGAATTCCATCTTTACCTGAAGCGGTTTCAGAATAAATAAGAGATCCGTCTTTGTCATAAATAGCTAAGTAGGCTTTTTGCGTTTGGTTAAGACCAAACGTGATCATTTTTCCATTAGCTTTAATAACATGCAGATTAAAGTCTGCTGTTCCATCAATTGCATAAGTGCTTATTCCTGTGAAAAGCAATGCTGCTACTAAACTCAATCTAACAATCTTTTTCATGGTATTTAGTTTTTAAATTAATAGTTCTAATTCTCTGATGCTAAATTACTTCAGTTGTAAGTAAAAAAGCAATACTATATTCTCCAATTTCTATGCTATATTCTCATTTACGAAACCGTTATAGGTTAAAATTTGAATTATATTTATCGTTTTCGTTAATTAGGTTATTATTTTTTAACGTTTTTGATGATTTTTGATTTACATTGAGATAACGATTTGTTTAAAAATGTAAGAAATTGTAAAGATGTTAAGGTGCTGAGGCACTAAGCTTCTAAGTTTTTAATTTGAATGTGTATTTAACCGCAAAGATCACAAGGTTTTTTTCTTCGGATTGTGAATATAAACGCAAAGTTCGCAAAGCTTTGTGAAAAAAAACTTTGCGAACCTTGCGTTCCCGATAGCTATCGGGATTGCGCGCTTTGCGGTAAAAAACTTTATTGTTAAGAAAGTATAAAGCAAAAAAAAACAGCTCAGTAACCACAAAGAGCTGTTTTTAAAACTTTTGAAAGTTTTTAACTTACTAACTATCTAACCTCACTTTTTATACTGTATTAGAGTATAAAGTTTTAAGTGCCGTGAAGAAAATTGCACTTAACCTTAATATTTTCTTAGTTAACAGAAACTGTTCCTTTTGAAGACAAAACAGAACTATTAGCGTTAACAGTGATATCGTATTTTACTTTTTTGAAGCTGTCAGCAACCTCTAAAATATATTTTCCTTGAGGGAATTCTTCTAAACTGAAAGTTCTTAAGATTCCGTCTTTACCAGAAGCATTCTCAGTATAGATTACATTACCATTTGTATCAGATATACTAATAACTGCTTTTTGTAATTGATTAATTCCAAAAGCAATTACCTTGCCATTTCCTTTTAATACATGAAGATTTAACGCTTCATTTCCATCAATTGCATAAGTACTCATTCCTGTTAGAAGTACTGCACATACTAAACTTAATTTCATAACCTTTTTCATATTCTATAGTATTAAATTTTTTTCGTTCATTTTTCTGAGGCAAAGTTATGGCAGCATGTGTGGTATTTTAACATCTATATTTTCCAATTTATATGCTATATTCTCATTTACGAAACCGTTATATGTTAAAATTTGACGTTAATGTTGTGTTTTTGTTAATTTGATTGTTTTTATTCAAAGTTTTTCAAAAACTGAATACTTCTTAAAATTTCTATTTTTCTTACAATTTTTAATAAATTGGTATAAAATCGAGTTTTAAATAGGATAAATAGAAAAAAAGTCAGGAAAAAAAATAAGACCCTAAAAAAAAGCCGATTTTGATGTAAATTATTCAGTGTTAAGAACGTTATTTTAATGTAAAATTCGCATTTACGAAACCGTTATAGGTTAAAATTTAAATTATTTTAGGTGATTTTGTTAAATTTGCTATTATTTTTTAAAGAAATTATCATGAAAACAATTGCCCCAGCTCTTGAAGTGATAACTAACTCATACGGAAGTTCTTTTACCTACGCTAAACACGCCGAAAAGACCAATAGTAAAGCTCATTTATGGCACTATCATCCAGAAATTGAGTTGGTCTATATAAACGGTGGGGCAGGGAAGAGACAAATAGGAAGCCATGTTTCTTATTATACCAATGGTAGTTTACTTTTAATAGGAGCTAATTTGCCGCATTGCGGTTTTACAAATGAGCAGACTGGAAATACAACGGAAACCGTTATCCATATTAAGCCTGAATTTTTAGGAAGCGACTTTTTTGTGGCTCCCGAAATGAGAAAAGTTCAGAATATATTAAAACAAGCTAAAGGCGGAATCGCTTTTGGTGGCGAAACGAAAAAGCGTATCGGAAAGAAAATTGAAATGATGGAAAACGAACCGCCATTTCAGAGATTAATGACGCTTTTGAGTGTTTTAGACGAATTGGAATCGGCTGAAGAATATACCATCTTAAACGCCGACGGATTTTCGATGGAACTGCAAACGCAAGACAACGATCGTATGAATGTGGTTTTCAATTTTGTAAAAGATCATTTTCAGGAATCTATTTCTATAGATGAGGTTTCGAGTCTGGTCAGTATGACTACGCCGTCTTTCTGTCGTTACTTTAAAAAGATTTCAAACAAAACATTTACTGAGTTTGTAAATGAATATCGTTTAGTGCACGCTTCAAAACTTTTGGCAGAACAGCCTATGAGTATTAATGAGGTTTGTTACGAAAGCGGTTTCAATAATTTCAGCCACTTTAGTAAATCGTTTAAACAATACACCGGTAAAAGCGCTTCGCAATACCGTCATGAACATAAGATTATTATTAGTTGATAATTTTATGCCACAGATTACACAGATTACACAGATTAAAATGATTTTGTATTATTCTGGATTGAAGTGTAAATAAAAAAAATCCATAAAATCATTTTAATCTGTGGCTAAAAAAGAAATCCGACTAGTTAGAACCTAGTCGGATTTTTCATATATTTTATTCTGAAAAAAGTTATATTTACAAACCCTAATCAGAAAAAAAAATATCAAAATGAAGAAATTTAAAATGCTATTGTCTGCATTTTTGCTTTGTCTCACCACCATGACATACGCTGCAAAAGTAGACACACTTCAAGTTGCGAGTACCGATATGGGTAAAACTTATAAAGCGGCGGTAGTTTTGCCAAATTCTTATGCAAAAAGCAAATCGACTTTTCCGGTAATGTATCTTCTGCATGGTGCGTACGGACATTTTAGCGATTGGCTAAAAAATACGCCAAACAAAAAACTGGTACATAATCTAGCAGATCAATACAATATGATTATTGTAATGCCAGAAGGAGAAACGTTTAGTTTTTATATTGATAGTCCTGTAAATAAAGAAAGTCAGTTTGAAACTTTTATTACGCAGGAAGTTATTCAGAAGATAGATAAAACATACCGAACTATTGCTAATAAAAACGGAAGAGTAATAACAGGACTTTCTATGGGCGGACACGGTGCATTGTATTTGTCTGCGAGACATCCAGATTTGTTTTGTGCGGCTGGAAGTATGAGCGGTGCTGTAGATATGAGTACGATGCTTAATAGAGATTCTTCGGCTCAAATTGTAAAATTAATGCAGCCTGTTTTTGGTGATAAAAGCGGAAACACCGAATTGTACGAACAAAATTCTGTTTTAAGAATGGCGGATAAACTCAAATCGAACAAATTACCTTTAATAATAGATTGCGGAGTAGACGATTTTTTGATTGAGCCAAATAGAGAATTACACAGAAGATTGGTTTATAATAAAGTGGATCACGATTATACAGAACGTCCAGGAGCACATACTTGGGATTATTGGGAAAACTCACTTCCGTATCACGCTTTATTTTTTAATAAAATACTAGCTAAAAATCAGGTGACTGCAAAAAAATAAGGGCATTTTTGTTTTAAAATAAGCCAAATTGCTTTTTTTGGTTTAATTTTTGGAATACCTTTATATAGTATAATCCTTAAAAAAAAATAATTATGAAAAAGATACTTACCTTATTTGCAGTTATCGGTTTAATTGCATTTTCTAGCTGTGAAGGACCAGAAGGGCCTCCGGGACCTCCGGGACAAGATGGGCTAATTGCTGAAGTTGTTGAAAGGGAGGTTAATTTTAACTCTGGAAACGGTTTCGCAGTAAGCATACCCCTTACTCCGCCAATTTTTAATACTGATGCTGTTTTAGTATATCACTTATATGCTGTTAGTAACGGTGTAGATGTATGGAGATTGCTTCCACAGACATATTATATGAATGATGGGGGGGCATTAGATTATAATTTTGATTATTCTATTAACAGGGTTAATATTTTTCTGGGAGCAGATTTTGATTTAAATACATTGTCATCAGATTGGACTCAAAGACAGGTTTTTAGAGTAGTAATTGTTCCTGCTGATGTTTTTGAAACGGGAAAATCGGTTAATAAGCCTGATTATTCTGATTATGAGGCTACTATTAAGAAATTTAATATTGATGATAGTAACGTGAAAAGAGTGAAATTATAAACTTAATTAGGTAAAATAAAAAAAGGAAATCGTAAGATTTCCTTTTTTTATGAATATATGTTTTGAAGCTAATTATTCTTCGCTTGATGAATCATTTAAAACTTTTTCTGGTCCAAATTTAAGAGAAACTAGAATTCCTACTAGAAGAGATAAAGCGATAAATCCTAAAGAAGCCCATTCTGGAACGTGGAAGAAATCGTGTAAAAGCATTTTTAATCCAACGAAAGCTAGAATTGCAACTAAGCTGTATTCTAAATAACTGAATTTTGCCAGCATATTTGCTAAGAAGAAATACATAGAACGTAATCCAAGAATCGCAAAAATATTCGAACTAAATACTAAAAACGGATCTTTGGTAATAGCAAGAATTGCAGGAACACTATCTACAGCAAATAAAACGTCCATCACTTCGATAACAATTAAAGCTACAAATAATGGAGTAGCTGCTTTTTTTGCAGTTTTGGTCGAAATGAAAAACTTCTCGCCATCTGTCTCTGCTGTAATCGGCATAACTTTGCCTAAAGCTTTATAGATAAAAGAATCTTTTGGATGAAAATCTTCTTCTTCTCCAGAAAAAAGCATTTTTATTGCGGTGAATATTAAGAAAACTCCAAACACATAAGTGGTCCAAGAGAATTTGTTAATTAGCATAACTCCGAAGAAAATCATTAATCCACGGAAAACAATAGCTCCAAGGATTCCCCAGAATAAAACACGGTGCTGGTATTTTTGCGGAATTTTGAATGAAGCAAAAATAATAGCGATAACAAAGATGTTGTCGACACTCAGCGAAAGCTCGATCAAATAACCCGTAATAAACTTCATTGAAGCCACAGCTGGTTTCAAATTGTCTGGATTATCAATATAGTCTGTGGTGTAAAGCCAATAAATTACTCCCGAAAAGAGGAAAGATAAAGTAACCCAAACTAAGGTCCATTTGCTGGCTTCTTTTGTACTAATAATATGGGGCGTTTTATTAAAGACACCTAAATCTAAAGCAAGAATAAAAACTACAGCAAGTAAAAAGAGTGACCAGACTATCATAATGATTTTTTTTAATGATTTACAAAGATAAGTTTTGAAGTTTAACTTAAAAATTAAATTTAATCCTAAAATTAAGTAATATTTGTTATTTGTAAAGTGTTAACTATTATAAAGTTATGAGGTTTTTTGAGGCTTAATTTGTTTTGTTTTTTTAGTTTATAGAATTTTGCTCTTAGTTTTGTCATTCCGAGGAACGAGGAATCACACTAGAAACTCCGCAAAGAATGTCATCAATCTTTGTCGAATCCCGAGTGTGATTCCTCGTTCCTCGGAATGACAAACAGTGTGGCTCGTTATGTCGGGTTTATGGTAAAAAAAAATGCCAGCAAATAATGCTGGCGTTTTTAGTATATATTGTAAGCTTTGAATTATATTGCTGAGTTAACAGTTTTGATAATTCTAGCAGCAATTTTGTAAGGGTCTCCGTTTGAAGCTGGTCTTCTGTCTTCCAACCATCCTTTCCAACCTTTTTGAACAGTCATTAAAGGAATTCTGATAGAACATCCTCTGTCTGAAACTCCATAAGAGAAATCGTGGATAGAAGCAGTTTCGTGCTTACCAGTTAAACGTTGATCGTTGTAAGCTCCGTAAACTGCAATGTGCTCAGCAGTAACAGGACGGAAAGCTTCACAGATTTTCTCGTAAACTTCTTGAGAACCACATGTTCTAAGAACTGTGTTAGAGAAGTTAGCGTGCATACCAGAACCATTCCAGTCAGTATCTCCTAGAGGTTTTGGGTGATATTCAATATAGTAACCATATTTCTCAGTCAAACGGTCTAATAGGTAACGAGCAACCCAGATTTCATCTCCAGCTTTTTTAGCTCCTTTAGCGAATAATTGGAATTCCCATTGTCCGCAAGCAACCTCTTGGTTGATTCCTTCAAAGTTGATTCCAGCAGCGATACATAAATCAGCATGCTCTTCAACTAATTTTCTACCGTGTGTGTTTTTTCCACCTACAGAACAGTAGTACATCCCTTGTGGAGCAGGGTATCCTCCAACTGGGAAACCAAGTGGAAGTTGAGTTTTAGTATCCATAATGAAATACTCTTGTTCGAAACCAAACCAAAAATCATCATTATCATCATCAATTGTAGCTCTACCGTTAGAAGGGTGTGGAGTTCCGTCTGCGTACATAACTTCAGACATTACTAACCATCCGTTGATACGAGTTGGATCTGGATAAATTGCAACAGGTACTAAAAGACAGTCAGAAGAACCACCTTCAGCTTGTTTAGTTGACGAACCATCAAATGACCAGTTTCCAAGTTCTTCTAATGTTCCTTTGAAGTTTTCGTGCTCTTCAACTTTAGTTTTACTTCTAAGATTTTGAGTTGGTTCATATCCATCTAACCAAATGTACTCTAACTTAATTTTAGCCATAATAATATAAATTAATTTTTTTGTTTTTTCGTTGGGTCAAATATAGATTTATTTTTTTAGTCCTAAAAATTAGGGGGCTATTTTGTTTTGTGAAGTATAATTTTTTGGATAAGCGCAATTTTCTTAGGGGTATATTTTAAAAAAAGCAATTTTAATTACCTTAAAAAAATAAATTCGTAATAATTACGGCTCATTTTTGAATTTATGGGTTAAGAAATTATGAAAAAATGTTTATTTAATCAATAATACCGTACAGTTTTGTTATATTTCTGTGATTTGAATTCATTATTCTTCGAAAAAAGCATTTTATGTTGAAAAATCATTGGCTAAAAATCTAAAATTTATATTCCAAACAGGTACTTTAATTGTTTATATTTGCTGATCATTTTTTAATGAAAATTAGTACGAATTTAAAATATACATAACCATGTCAACATTACGTTTTCAAGCTTTACAACAAGCTTCTAACAGAAAGCCGGTACATTTTGAAGAAATTGGCCGAAAATCAAATCTTTTTGGTGCAAATGTGTTTAATGAAAAGGCGATGAAGCAATATTTAACTTCAGATGCATTTAAAGGAGTAAGAGATGCTATCCAGCACGGAACTAAAATCGACAGAAAATTAGCAGATTATATTGCCATGGGAATGAAAGAGTGGGCTCTTTCTAAAGGTGTAACACATTATACGCACTGGTTTCAGCCACTTACAGGAACTACTGCAGAGAAACACGATGCTTTTTTTGAAACCTCTTACGACGGAAGCGAATCTGTAGAAAAATTTGGAGGCGCACAATTAGTGCAGCAAGAACCAGATGCATCTAGTTTCCCGAATGGCGGAATCAGAAATACTTTTGAGGCAAGAGGTTATACAGCTTGGGATCCGACTTCTCCAGCTTTTATATATGGTACAACTTTATGTATACCAACAGTATTTATTGCTTACACAGGTGAAGCTTTAGATAATAAAATACCTTTATTAAGAGCTTTATCTGCAATTGATGAAGCGGCTACAGAAGTTTGTAAATATTTTGACAAAAACGTAAAAAAGGTAACAGCAACATTAGGCTGGGAGCAGGAATATTTCTTGATTGACAAAGCTTTGGCAAATTCTCGTCCTGACTTAATGATGACAGGAAGAACCTTATTAGGACACACTTCTGCAAAAGGTCAACAATTAGACGATCATTATTTCGGATCTATTCCAACTCGAGCTCTTACTTATATGAGAGATTTAGAGCAGGAATGTATGCTATTGGGTATTCCGGTAAAAACGCGTCATAATGAAGTTGCGCCAAATCAGTTTGAGTTAGCGCCGATTTTTGAGGAAACGAATCTTGCTGTAGATCATAACTCTTTATTAATGGATGTAATGCAGAAAGTGGCAGAACGTCATGACTTTAAAGTATTATTTCACGAAAAGCCTTTTAAAGGAGTAAACGGTTCTGGAAAACACAATAACTGGTCGTTGGCTACAGATACAGGAGTTAATTTATTGAGTCCGAGCAAAACGCCAATGAGCAATTTACAGTTTTTGACTTTCTTTATTAATACTATCAAAGCGGTTAATGATAACGAGACTTTATTAAGAGCATCTATCGCAACAGCAAGTAACGACCATAGGTTAGGAGCAAATGAAGCGCCACCAGCAATTATGTCTGTATTTATTGGTGCGCAATTGACAAAAGTTTTATCTGAATTAGAAAGCGTAACAACAGGAAAACTTTCGCCAGAAGAAAAAACAGATTTGAAATTAAATGTTGTTGGAAAAATTCCAGACGTATTATTAGATAATACTGACAGAAATAGAACTTCGCCTTTTGCTTTTACAGGAAACAAATTTGAGTTTAGAGCTGTAGGTTCAAATTCAAACTGTTCAAATGCAATGACAACTTTGAATGCAATTGTGGCCAAACAATTAATTGACTTTAAAAATGAAGTAGAAAACTTAATCGAGTCGAAAGACATGAAAAAGGATGATGCTATTTTTAATGTTTTAAGAGAATACATCAAACAGTCTAAAAAGATTTTATTTGAAGGAGACGGTTATAGTGAAGCTTGGGAAAAAGAAGCTGCAAAAAGAGGTTTAAGCAATTTTAAAACAACGCCAGAAGCGATAAAAGCAAAAGTTTCGAAACAAGCTTTGACTTTGTTTGAAGAACTAGGAATCTTTAATCATGTAGAAGCAGAAGCTCGTTATGAAATCGAATTGGAAGAATACACTAAAAAAATTCAGATCGAAGGTCGTGTTTTAGGAGATATTGCAAGAAACCATGTAATTCCAACTGCAATTCGTTATCAGAATACATTAATTGACAATGTAAAAGGATTAAAAGAAATTTTCGGAAAAGATTTTGAAGCATTGGCTAAAGAGCAGATTGTTTTAATTAAAGAAATTTCGGGTCATATTGAAGGAATCAATTCTAAAGTATTGGCAATGACCAATGAAAGAAAGAAAGCCAATCAATTGACAGATGCGCAAAAAATGGCTGAAGCATATTGCAATAACGTAAAACCATATTTTGAAGATATCCGTAATCATTGTGATAAATTAGAATTATTGGTAGATGATGAAAGCTGGACATTGACCAAATACAGAGAATTATTGTTTACGAAATAATACTAACGTAACAATTTGTTAAAGCCTGTCTCAAAAAGACAGGCTTTTTTTTGAGATTATATTAAAAAAATGGTTTAAGAAGAGCTTTTTTGCTAGTTATACCCCTCGAAATGTAAAGAAATTGTATTAAGTATCTTTTTTCCTATGAAAATTTTAAGGCATTTTGGCAGTTCATCGAGATAGTTTTACAGTTCATCGAAAAGAGGTTAATATGTTGTAAAATAGGTATTTATACGTGAACCGATTTTAGAGAAAGTTTTCTAATTTTGGTCATGAAGTTGAGAAAATAGGATTAAAAAACTATTTCAAATGATGTTCTGGAGCCCCCTCCCGTTTCCCCCAAATTGTCAACCTGCAAGTACCTACATAATAATTTGTATTAATAACCAATTAAATATATTTATTATGAAAAAAGTAATTTTAAGCATCTCAGCGATGCTGTTTGTGGGGTTTGCTGCCGTAGCGCAGAATAATAGCAGTGATGTGTTTCAAATAGGAACATCACAGGGATCAGCTGTAGGTCAAGGAGGACAAGATAACATAGCAACTGTTAGACAAGGTGTTCTTCCTGGGCAAAGTACTACATCACATGATAATGCTGCGACCATTAGCCAGTTAGGAAAACACAACGAAGCTTTTACTTCTCAAAGCAACTTACAAAATGATGCTTATCAAACACAAATTGGAGAGGAAAATAAAGCTACAATTTGGCAAGATCAATTAGTGCCAGATGTAAGTTCTGGTTATGATTTGGCAGTTCAAATACAAACTGGAAAACATAATACAGCAACTATTGATCAAGGTACAACAGGAAATAACCCTTTACCATCTACACCAGTTTTTCATGCTGATCAAGTGGCAATAATAGCTGCAGTTCCTGTACCTGTTGCTAATCATGGATCAAATGAAGCTTATCAAACTCAAGCTGGAGATTATGGAATAGCTTATGCCAGCCAAGGAGGTAGCGATAACATTTCAACTCAAACTCAACTTGGTTTAGGAGCAGCAGCTGGTACAGAAAATGTTTCAAACCACTATCAATATGGAAAAAACAACTACGCTAATTCAGCACAAGCTGGTAAAGATTTAACAACTAATACCGCACAAGTTGGTGACTGGAATAAATCTTGGGTTACTCAAACTGGAGGTTCTCATACAAGTTTGCTAGTTCAAAGTGGAACTAGTAATGTTTCTGTAGTGAACCAATCTAACTAGTCTGCACAATATTAAAATGAGATAGTTGCATAATGTAACTATCTCATTTTTTAATCATAAACTAAGCAGAATGAAAACTTTTATTTTCAATATAGTGCTGTTTTTCCTTTTTTCCTCCGCATTTTATGCGCAGGAGAAAGAAGATAATTCAGATTTTAAGCCTTATAGTTCTTCAGTTTTTAATTCAAAAGAAAAAGCTTTGAGTGTTGTTTCAAACATGAATAAAAAAGAACAGGAAGACTTGAATTCAAGAATTCAGTCGGGCGTCCAAATACAGCAAATAGGAGATTTAAATAAGGTTTTAGCAAATCTAAAATCAAATGACACAAAAGTTGCTGTTGACCAGAGAGGAGACCGAAATGAATTGTTTTTAGACAAAAATGCTAAAACAATAACACAAAGTATTGTTCAGCAAGGAGACAATAATAAGATCTCTGATTTTACATTACGTACTAATTATAATGTAAATATGGAAATGATCCAAAAAGGAGATAATCAAAGCATTCAAAATATTGGCACCAATTCAATGTCAAAAAACATGAAAATTACGCAGACAGGAAATGGCGCTTCAATAATTCTTATAAATAAATAAAAAATATGCGTTTTATAAACAGACATATCGTCCTCTTTTTGATGCTTTTTTCATTTATAATGTTAGGACAAGTTCCGCAGGATAAATTAAAAGCAAAAATTGAAATAGAGAAAGTTGAAAACAGCGTAAAAATTACAGGTACTGCAGAAAACTTAACAGATGTTATTCGCAGTGCAGCTTATCGCCTGTCTGTTATAAAAAATAATGATAAAAGTAATAATCAATCTAATAATGAACAAGTTGGTGTTTTTACCTTACAGCCCAACGAGATCCAGAAATTATCTACTTCTCAGATTAATTTGACCGCAGAAGATGAAGTAATTGTTTTACTATTGTTTTATGATGAAGACAAACAAATAGTGGCAAAAGATCGTGTGGTATTAGGTGAAGAAAAAAAAAAGATAATGTAATAGTCCTTCCCACTGATGGATTTGTTTTAAGGGGGATCATTACCGATGACACTAAAACAAAAGCAGGAAAAGATTTTTACGATAGATATTATTACAAATACAATGAAATAGGGATAAACGCCGAAAAAATAGTTACAATAGGTGAGGAATATAGTTTTGCCAGAAATACAGCAATATCTATAAAGATAGATAATGAGGTTATTTATGATTTTTTAATTAGGCCAGACGATGAATTCTTAGATGCGGTTGCAGAAGAAGCTGTAAACGCAACCTTTACTTATTTGAAAGAAAAAGAAAAAGAACGCAAATATTTCACTCAGTATTAATTTTATTATTAGCACCATGAAATTTATTTTAACCTTCGCAGTAATACTCTGCATTTCTCCGTATATAAATGCACAAGCATTGGTTTATAAACCGGTCAATCCGGCTTTTGGAGGAGATACTTTTAATTATCAATGGCTTCTAAGTAGTGCTGAAGCGCAGAATAAGCAAAAGGACAAAACAGCAGAAACTAAACCACAAACTGATTTAGAACGATTTAAAGCCAATTTAAATTCGCAATTACTTAATCAGATTTCCAGCCAACTTTACAAACAACAATTTGGTACAGATGGTATCAAAGAAGGCTCCTATACTTTTGGGAGTTATTCGGTTGACGTATTTCCTTCATCAGAAGGATTAACACTTAATATTCTGGATACCAATACAGGAGAGCAAACACAAGTAATCATCCCAAATCAATAACATGCGATTACATTTCTACCTATTTATTTTATTTGGATTTCTTTTTACTGGCTGCGGCGCTTACTATAATCAACCCACTGGAGTTCAAAAAGCTGTTTTGGGAGAAGGAACGCCTGCGACATCATTATTAAAAGATCTGCCAAAGCCTAAGGAGCAAGTTGTGGTTGGGGTCTACAAATTTAGAGACCAAACGGGACAGTATAAACCTCAGGAAAACGGAAGCAGTTTTAGTACAGCTGTGACCCAGGGAGCGACTTCTATTTTGATAAAGGCATTAGAAGATTCTAAATGGTTTGTTCCCATTGAACGTGAAAATATTGGAAACTTATTGCAGGAACGAAATCTTATTCGTGCAACAAGACAGGAATATGTAAAAAGCACTAATCCAAACGAACCTCAATTGACTCCACTTTTATATGCAGGAGTTTTATTAGAAGGAGGAATTGTTTCCTATGATTCTAATATTATTACTGGCGGATTTGGTGCAAGATATTTTGGCGCTGGAGCATCTGTAAAATATCGACAGGATCGTGTAACGATTTATCTCAGAATGATTTCGACTTCAAACGGAAAAATTTTAAAATCGGTTTATATATCAAAAACTATTTTGTCTCAGGCAATTGACGAAAGTCTTTTCAGATATGTCAATTTTAAAAGACTTTTGGAAGTAGAAACAGGTTACACGACTAACGAACCCGTACATATGGCTGTTACAGAAGCTATAGAAAAAGCCGTTGAATCTTTGGTTTTGGAAGGAATAAAGGACAATATTTGGGAAGCAGACGCGCCAAAATGGGAAGTTGATAATTTATTAAAAGCTTACGCTGAAGAAACAAAAACTGCTGATGTGACTGGTTTGTATGACCGTGTACTTGAAAACAGAAGAAGTAAATTTGGCATTGAACTTTCTGGCGGTACTACTTTAATGGATGGAGATTATCAAGATCCGCTATTAAGACCTTTTGGACGTGGAGCCTTAAAATGGATGCTTACTCCAAGCTTTACGGTAAGTGCTTCCACCAATGTTGTAAATCTCGCTAACAAAAATTTACTCGATGTCGGATATATCACCTACGACCTGAACATGGAATGGATCATTCTTCCAAAAGACCGTCTTACTCCATATTTATATATTGGAGGAGGGTATGGTATGAATAGGAAATTTGAAAATACGTATGGAAAAATTCAATATGGTGCGGGCTTAGAATATATGGCATCAGATCAAATCGGAATAAAATTGTTTGCTGAGCAGAATATCAATTTCAGTGACAATCTTGATTATATCGTAGCAGGAACTCGTGATGATTACTATTATAAATTCGGGTTAGGACTAACGTTTTACTTTGGTAAAAAGAAAAAGTAACAAGTTAGAAATTTCGAAAATAGAAGACACACGTTTAAAATTTAAAGCAAGCTAATCATGAAGAATTTATACAAAATAATAAGTGCAATTTTTTTAGTGGTTTTGATTTCCTGCAGCGAAGAAAAAATAGGAGATTCTGAATTTGGAACTGTTACAGGAAAAGTCGTTAACAGCGAAACCTTTGAGCCAATGGAAAATGTAAAAATTATGTCTAGTCCAACTACCAGTACAGTTTTTACAGATGTAGAAGGGAAGTTTACAGTAACAAATGTCAAAGTTGGAGAATATTCTTTTCAAGCCCAAAAAGAAGGCTTCATTGCAAAATTTGAGGCAGCTAGTGTGACGGCAAATAGTACATCACAAATTGTTTTTGAATTAAGTAAATCTACTGCAAATAACAAACCGCCGACGGTTCCTGTTTTAGCAGCTCCTGTAGATAATAGTGTAAGTCAGCCAGTAAATTTAGATTTAACATGGACGGTCACAGATCCAGATAATGATACAATGACATACACCGTGACACTCAGAAACGATAAAAACAGTAATGTAGCGGTTTTTAATGACATCAAAGATAAAAAATTGACTCTCACAGATCTGATTTATGGAACTAAATACTATTGGCAAGTTTCTGTAAGTGATGGGGTGAATACTCCTGTATTAAGCACTATCAGCGCTTTCTCTACAATAGCTTTTCCAGTAACAAGAAATTTGTTTGTCAAAAGTATTAGCGGTAATAATGTGATTTTCGCTACAGATGACGCAGGCAAACAATATCAATTGACAAGTTCAGATAAAAATAGCTGGCGCCCTAGACGAAACAACCAAGCTCAGAAAATTGCTTTTATCGGGACAAGTGGTTCACAAAATGATATTTACACCATGAATTTTGATGGGACTAATATTAAAAAAGTAACAAGTTCGGTCCCTATTGCAGGATTTAATGCTGATTTTTTAGGGTACTCTTGGAATGCATCAGGAAGCGAATTTATTTATCCAAATTTTGATAAATTATATCGAATAAAAAGCGATGGCAGCGGATTGACCAAAATCTTCCAGACTCCAAATGGTAAATTTATTTCAGAATGTGATTGGAGTGCAGATGGCAGTAAAATAGCCTTAAAAGTGAATGATATAAATGGATATAATGTGGAAATTTATGTTATAAATCCGTCTGGTGCAGTTGTTACACCCATATTAGCTGGAGAGACAGGAGCCGTTAGTGGCTTGAATTTTTCTGTTTCAGGCTTAAAATTGGTTTACACAAAAGATGTCTCGGGATTTGAAAGTTCCAATTATCGCCAGTTGGATTCTAAAATTTTTGAATATAGTTTTCTTCTTGGAAATTCATATCAATTGGCTACTGAAAAACCAACAGGGACAAATGATTTAGATGTTCGATATTCTCCTAATGAAGCAGAGCTAATTTTTCTAAATACTTCAAATGATGGTATTTCTGTGAAGAATGTTGTAAAATGTGGTATTGGAATTGTGAATTCAAGGGTGACATTGTACACAGGTAGCTCAATGCCCGATTGGGAATAAAAATAAACAGCCAAGAGCTTCATAACCAATTTTATTTCGGGAAATCGGCAGGAAATAATCTTCTGCCGATTTTTTTTAGAATCAAATAATCGAATAAGTCAAAGAATTAAAAAAAGGGATTATCTTTGCAGCACATCAACACAAACTAATTTTCATGAGTTCAGATTCTAGCAAAAGATATGCACAAAGAGGTGTTTCGGCATCAAAAGAAGACGTACATAACGCTATTAAAAATATTGACAAAGGTTTATTTCCGCAGGCATTCTGCAAAATTGTTCCAGATTATTTAACGCAAGATTCAGAACACTGTCTTATCATGCACGCCGATGGAGCTGGAACAAAATCGTCTTTGGCTTATATGTACTGGAAAGAAACTGGAGATCTTTCTGTTTGGAAAGGAATTGCTCAAGATGCCTTAATCATGAATATTGACGATTTATTATGTGTTGGTGCAACAGATAATATTTTGCTTTCTTCTACTATTGGAAGAAATAAAAATCTAATTCCTGCCGAAGTTATTTCTGCAATTATCAACGGAACAGAAGAATTAATCAACGAATTAAAATCATTCGGAGTTACGATTCATTCAACAGGAGGAGAAACTGCTGATGTTGGAGATGTAGTTCGTACTATTATTGTAGATTCTACTGTAACAGCAAGAATGAAACGTTCTGATGTTGTAGACAACGCAAACATCAAAGCTGGAGACGTAATTGTTGGTTTGGCTTCTTTTGGTCAGGCAACTTACGAAAAAGGATATAACGGCGGAATGGGAAGTAACGGATTAACTTCTGCACGTCATGATGTTTTTGGCAAATATTTGGCTAAAAAATATCCAGAAAGTTACGATGCAGCCGTTCCAGAAGAATTAATTTATTCGGGACAAGTAAATTTAACCGATGAGGTTGAAAAAAGCCCAATAAATGCTGGTCAATTAGTACTTTCTCCAACTAGAACTTACGCTCCAATTATCAAGAAAATTTTAGATAAATATACTCCAAAAGAGATTCACGGAATGGTGCATTGCAGTGGGGGTGCACAAACTAAAATTTTGCATTTCGTAAAAGATTTGCATGTTATAAAAGACAATTTATTTCCAGTTCCGCCATTGTTCAAATTAATTCAAGAACAATCAAAAACAGATTGGAAAGAAATGTATCAGGTTTTCAATTGCGGTCACAGAATGGAGCTTTACGTTCCAGAAAGTATTGCGCAAGATATTATCGAAATTTCGAAATCTTTCAATATTGATGCGCAGATTGTAGGTAGAGTAGAAGCTTCGGATTCTAAAAAGCTTACAATTACTAGCGAATACGGAACATTCAACTATTAAAAAAATAACCATATAAGTGATATAAGTTCATTTTAAGTTAGATTGTCAGACTGAGCGAAGTCGAAGTCCTATTTTGATTTGACAGCTTTCTATTTCACTCAGAAAGAATTTATATTTTCTTATATCACTTATATGGTTTAAAAATATTTAACTATGTACGAATTACTTTTCTGGAAATATCTAGACGAAATTTACCTGAACAATCAGGAAGTTTATGAAGCGCTTGTAGAAAAACAAGAAGTTGAAGGTTTAGCAGAACTTCAAGTTGAAGTAATCGTAAATAGAATCAATTCAGTCTTTTCAGATTGGGAAAGAGTAGATGAAAACAGCTGGAAAAACCCAAAAGGGAAAGGTGCATTTCAAGTAATAACTACTCCACAAAGCATAAAAATTGACTGCTACGGAACAGAAGGCAAAACCATGAATAAATTGGTTGATATCATGGAAGAATTCAAATGTCCGCTTTACGATCCGCAAGTTCCAGAACGTTATGATGAAATGAACGAGTAAAAAATAATTGTAAATTGTAAATTGTAAATGGCGAATTATGAACAGCTATCAATCATTTACAATTTACCATTCACAATTCACAATTAAAATTACCCATTTTTCAACAGCAAATCTTGTTCTTTTCTCATTTTTGCCAGCAATTGATCAACATAAGTTTTTATTTTCTGCGGAAGCATATTCCAATTTTGATCTTTTTTGAAACTTCTGCAATCATCTAAATCACATTCAACTGCGCGAATAGCGTATTTTTTGTTTTTATAAACCGTAATTACTTTTACTCTTCTTATAAAGCCGTCTTCAGTTCGTGTTCCATAGACAATAATAGGATCAATATAGCCGTCTTCATCAATATCTTTTGTACTGCAATATTTTGTCCAGAACCAGATATTAGTTTCTTTAGGGGCATTATCTTCGAGTAAATCGTTAATTCTCCATTTTTCTAAAAATCCGCCATGATCATTAATTAAACAAATTGCTTGTATTTTGGTATTTAAAGTATCTTTTTTAGAAATTGTTTTTTGATTTTCGCCCAATACCAATTCGTAAACACCACCTTTATCCTGAAATTCAAAAGCTCTGTAAATAGGAAAATCAGTTACGTTTTCAAGTTCCCTTTCTGAAATTTCCTTTTTCGTTAATCTGTGGCTTTCAATTTTTTGAGAAAAAATAAACGATGAAGAGAAAGAAAGTAAAATTAAAATATATTTTTTCATGTTTTGGCTTGGCTTTTAGTATGCCAAAGATATTTAAACCTTTTGAGTCAGCTAAATTTATGTTTTTTAAAAATAGATTTTGTTGTACTTTTCTGCATTCAAATGACAACAAAGATTTCAAAGAAAAACTATAAAAATGATCAAAATAAAACGTGGTAATTTTCTTCTTGTATTAATATTGCTTTCAGCTGTTAATGTAATGGCGCAAAAAAAAGTAATTCAAAGTAAAAACCTTATCCAGTATGTAGACCCAATGATTGGAACTGCAAAAATGGGACATACATACCCAGGAGCAACAGTTCCTTTTGGAAGTGTACAATTAAGTCCAGAAACCGATACAATTGCTTATAGCTTAAATGGAAAATATAATGGAGAAGTTTATAAATATTGTGCAGGATATCAATACGAAGATAAAACCATTGTAGGTTTCAGTCACACGCATTTTAGCGGAACTGGACATTCAGATTTAGGCGATTTCTTGATTATGCCAACAACAGGAAAACTGCAATTAAATCCGGGCGTGGCGTCTAAACCATTCTCTGGTTATAGATCGGCATTTTCGCATGCAACAGAAAAAGCAGAACCCGCTTATTACAGTGTTTTTCTAGAAGATCATAAAATTAAAGCAGAATTGACCGCAACGACTCGCGTTGGAATGCATCAATATACTTTTCCAAAATCTAATGAAGCCCATATTATTCTCGATTTGACTTCAGGAATTTACAATTACGATAAAAAGAATGTCTGGACATTTGTTCGTGTAGAAAACGATACTTTGATAACAGGATATCGCCAAACAAATGGCTGGGCAAGAACTAGAACGGTTTATTTTGCAATGTCATTTAATAAACCAATTAAAAGTTACGGACAAGCAGCTCAGGAAAAAAGCGTTTATAGAGGTTTTTGGGGAAGATTTGATCAGACTAAAAATTTTCCAGAAATGGCAGGACAAAACCTAAAATTATTTTTTGATTTTGATACGAATGAAGGAGAGAAAATCAAAATAAAGATGGCATTGTCACCAGTCAGTTCTGCTGGAGCACTTGAAAACATGAAAAAAGAAACGCCAGATTGGGATTTTGAAAAAGTAAAAAAACAAAGTCAGGAAATCTGGAATAAGGAGTTGAATAAAATTCAGATAGAAACCATTCAAAAAGAAGATCTAGTTAATTTTTATACCGCAATGTATCATGCGTTTTTGGGACCAACTGAATACATGGATTTAGACGGAAGTTATAAAGGATTGGACATGAATGTTCACAAAGCAGAAAACTTTACAAATTATACCAGTTATTCTCTTTGGGATACCTATCGTGCTTTGCATCCATTATTTAATATTGTGCAACCCAAAAGAAATGGAGATATGGTGAGTTCCATGCTGGCACATTCAGAACAAAGCGTTCACAAAATGCTTCCAATATGGTCACATTATGCCAATGAAAATTGGTGTATGATTGGATATCATTCGGTTTCTGTCGTAGCAGATGCTATTGTAAAAGGCAATATTAGTTTTGATGCTGAAAAAGCACTTCAGGCTTGTGTTAATACTGCAAAAGTTCCATATTACGATGGATTGGAATTTTATATGAATAAAGGATATGTTCCAGAAGACAAAAGCGGTGCTTCGGTTTCTAAAACCTTAGAATATGCTTATGATGACTGGGCAATTGCGCAAGCTGCAAAGAAATTGGGTAAAACCGAAATTTATAATGAATTCATCAATAGATCAAAAAATTATAAAAATGTTTACGATGAGAAAACAGGTTTTATGCGTCCGAAATTAAACGATGGGACTTTCAAGAAAGAATTTGATCCATTAGATACACACGGACAAGGTTTTATTGAAGGGAATTCTTGGAATTATAGCTTGTACGTTCCACAAGATCCAGCTGATATGATTCAATTGATGGGAGGAAATGAGAAATTTAAAGTCCGTTTAGATTCGTTATTCAATATGCATCTTCCAGATAAATATTTTGAAAATACTGAAGACATAACAAGAGACGGAATCATTGGAAATTATGTTCACGGAAACGAGCCTTCACACCATGTTGTCTATTTATACAATTGGACAGATTCTCCATGGAAAGCTCAAGATAAAATCAGAATGATTTTAAAAAAAATGTACAAAAATGGTGCTGATGGTCTAGGAGGAAATGACGATTTCGGGCAAATGAGCGCTTGGTATATTTTTAGCAGTTTAGGATTTTATCCAGTTGCTCCCGGTTCTGATGAATATGCATTGGGAAGTCCGCTACTGAAAAATGCTGTTTTGAATTTAGAAAACGGAAAAACTTTTGAAGTCGAAACCGTAAATCAATCTGATAAAAATGTATTTGTGAGCAAAGTTCTGCTGAACGGAAAGCAATTGGAGAAACAATTTTTAAAGCATTCAGATGTTATAAATGGAGGGAAGATTACGTTTTATATGAGCAACAAACCAAATAAAAAGCAATATCAAAATTAGTTTTACGTCTGTCACCCTGAGCGAAGTCGAAGGGCTTTATAGCTTAAAAAAGGCTTCGACTCCGCTCAGCCTGACAAATGATAATATTTTAATTCGTGAAAATTTGTGTAATTCGTGGCTAAACAACAAAAAACTTCACGAAATTTGCACTTCAAATAAAGACAATCAATATGAAGATCAATTTAAAATCAGGAATAGATAAACTGCTTTTCGGAATGAAGCAGAATGACGTAACAGCTGTTTTAGGAAAACCTGATAAAAATTATAAAGACGAAGATGACAACGTGATTTTTGTTTATAATGCATATAAAATCAGATTGACATTTTATCAGGAAGAAGATATGAAATTAGGTTATTTAGTAGCTTCAAGTAATGATCTAGAAGTTTTCGGATTCAAATTAATCGGAAGAAAAATTGCTGATGTAAAGAAAGATTTTGCTGCAAAAGGAATTACAAAGTACAATCAAGAAACTTTTGATACTTTCGAAAATTACTTCAACGAAGACAATTGGTTTATCCTTCAAACAGAATTTGATGAGGTGGTGAAGTTTGAAATTGGCGCAATTATCAATAGCAAAGACGAATTTGACTGGAAATTTCCTGTGAAGAAATAGCACATTGAAAACTTTGTCAAAGTTTTAAACTTTGATAAAGTTCTTAGAAGACAATAAAAAAAACCGACAATCACTTGTCGGTTTTTTTTATTGTCTTTAAAAAGAAATTATCCTTTTAACCAAGCATTTTTAAGTTTCTCTTTTGAAGCATCAGTTGCTTTAAAAGTTTCAGATTCTTCAAATGGTAACTTTACGGTTCCTTTAATGGTTTCTTCTTTTCCGCCACGTTTTACTTTCAAAGTGATTGGCTCATTATCTTTCCAGTTTTCACTTTCAGTAATCAAATCATAAATGTTATCCAAATTGTATGATTTATTGTTTACAGCTAAGATTTTATCTCCACCTTTTAAATTTAAGTTTTTGAAGAATTCAATTGATTCTGATTCAGGACGAACAGCAATTTCTTTTGTTGCTTTGTCAATAGTAATATTTGGAGTTTGTCCTTTTATAAACGGATTTCCTGTTTTTTTCTCCATTGCTTTTGTAACACCAACTTTAGCTAAATAGAAATCGTAAGGAATTGGAGTCGTTCCAGCAACATATTTGTTTAAAAATTCTCCAACTTCAGGGTAAGTTAAAGAAGTGATTTTAGCGAATAATTCATCATCATTAAATGGTTTTTCAACACCATATTCATCAGATAATTTATGCATTAAGTCAAGAATTCCTCTTTCTCCATTACTTTTTTCTCTAATGATAATATCGATGCACATACCAATTAAAGCTCCTTTTTGGTATACGTTTAAATATTGGTCTTTGTAAGGCTGTTCTAATACATTTTTACTCATTACAGTAAATGACATTGTATCATTTAAGCCCTTAGCTTGCTCAATTTTATCGGCAATACGAGAGTAGAATTCAGCTTCGTCAATCAAACCTTGGTTGATTTGGAAAAGATTTGCAAAATATTCTGTAACCCCTTCATACATCCATAAATGTTCAGACATTTTTGGTGCATTGTAATCAAAAAACTGAATTTCTTTTGAGTGAATAGTTAATGGAGTAACAATGTGGAAGAATTCGTGAGAAACTACATCTTTCATAGATTCTACTAATTTTTCTTTTGGCATCGATTCTGGTAAAACGACAGTTGTAGCAGTTGGATGCTCTAAAGCTCCAAAACCATGAGCATCGTCTTTTGCCATGCTTGATAAGTATAATAGCACAGTATATTTTTTGGTAGAATTTACTTTTCCTAAAAAGTTTTTCTGTGCTGTCATCATTGTTTTCATCTCTGGAGTGATGCTTTCAGCAGTATATTTTCCAGTAGGAGAGTACACAGCAATTAAGATGTCCATTCCGTTTACATTAAAAGTAGTGTAGTCAGGTTTAGAATACATAATTGGGTTTTCTACCAAAATAGCATAACGAGCAGTGGTAAACACATCAGAAGTATTGCTTGCATCTTGATCTGTCATAGAAGTTGCTCCCCAAAGTGTTTCAGGATGCGTGATAGTAACTTTGTACGGAACGTCTAATTTGTCTTTAAAATATCCGACAAAACCATGCGTGTTAACCATGAAATTTTTTCCTGCATCGATATTTGTTCCTGCTGGAGAAAAAACGTCATCATTTCCAAATCCAGTTCCTTTTTCAGTATCGAAAGAATCGTTTACTAAATAAGTGATTTTTTTTAGTGCTTTTGCGTTTGAAATAGACCAAGAATTATCGTCTAATCTTTTTACTGTAAGCGGATTTCCTTTAGCATCAAATGCCTTGAAATCTTCTGAGTATTTTCCGTAATTATCTGTTGAATAAGTACCAGGGACAGTTTTTGGAATACTGTAAACAACTTCATCTGTTTTAAAGGCTGGCGGTGTAACGGTTACCAAAACTTTATCATCTTTAACATCGGTTAAATTGATATTCACTTCAACGATATTGCTTTTTGCGGCTCCAGTGCTCCCTGTTTTACAGCTCCAAAAGGTGACCGCTAGAGCTAAGGTGTAAAGTATTTTTTTCATTTCTATATGTTTAGTTAATTGTATTTGACTCAAAAATCACCAAAAAGTTACTAAAAAATTACATTAAATTGAAACATAAAAAAAAACTCCTGAAAAACAGGAGTTTTATGTTAGTCTAATTTATTCTTGATATAATATTTTCCGTCCAAATCTTCATCAAAATCATCTATTTTAACAGGTTTTGGTTTTGGTTTATTTGCAATTGCCTTCTTTTTCCACATCTCAAATTTTTCAAGAGGCATTTTCTTTTTCATGATGTCTAGGACTTCTTTTTCTGCCAATCCAAATTCTTTCTTTATAATTTCAAATGGATTTCTTTCTTCTAAAGCTAACGAAACAAGTCTTTCAATTTGTTCCGGAGTTAATTCTTTGCGGCTACTCTTTTTCATCTCGTGAAAATTAATTCAAAATAGGGTGTTAATTATTAATAGATTGATTTTCAATTCTTGTATCAATATTAAAAAAAAAAATAATAAGTTGGTTCAGTAAAGTGCACTTTTTTTAGAGAATTTAGCTGTTTTTAAAGGATCTTGATTTTTGAAATGGAATTTTTAGCAGATTCTTCAATTCATTGTTTTCTTCTGGAAGCATATGAGTGTCTACACCGTATACCAGCTGCTCTTTGGGTAAGTAAGAGAATGTTCCAAAAAGTCTGTCCCATATAGAAAAAATATTTCCATAATTACTATCGGTGTAAGGCAGCACATAATGATGATGTACTTTATGCATATTCGGAGAAACAATGAAATAGCTTAAGAATATATCCAGCTTTTCAGGAAGCGAAATATTGGCATGATTAAATTGTGATGCGATAACCGATAATGACTGATAAAGAAAAACCATCCACATTGGTGTTCCAACAATTAAAACTCCTAAAGTGGTAAAAACAAAACGAACTACGCTTTCTCCAGGATGGTGTCTATTGGCTGTCGTAGTATCAATCCAAGTATCTGTATGATGCACCAAATGAAATTGCCAGAGAATTTTTACTTTGTGTTCTACTAGATGAGCTAAATAAGCTCCAATTAAATCCAAAAGTAATAAACCAATTATAGTATATAGCCAGATTGGCATTTTTGGGAGCCATTGCAGAATTCCGAAATTATGTTCGATTGTCCAAGCAGCAGTTCTTATTAAAATAAATGCTAGAATAAAGTTGACGACAATGGTAGTGAAGGTGAAAAAGAAATTTATTCCAGCGTGAGGCCATTTTTTATAGTGCATTTTAAACAAGGGAAAACTGTTTTCAATAAGCCAGAAAATAGTAATGCCTCCAACCAAAATAAGGCTTCTGTGAGAAGAAGGAATGGTACTGAAGTAAGAAATGATTTCGTTCATAATACATAAATATTTGAGTTGAAATAAAATTTTCTTGTCGATTTCATCCAAACAAAAAGAGAAAATCAAATATAAATATATCAGATTTTCTCTTTCGAATTTAATTATGTACTAATAATTGCGTATTATTTTTTGATGAGGCTAATTATAAATAATAAAACCCATGCACCCCCTACAGCAATCAGAATCTGCCACAGAAGGCCTCCGCCTCCAATACCAAGTTTTCCGGCAATCCATCCTCCGATAAAACCTCCTATGATTCCGACGATAATATTGCCAATTAAACCAAAGCCGGCACCTTTCCAGATTTGACCAGCTAGCCATCCAGAAATGGCACCTATAAGTAAGAAATATAAAAATTCCATATTTTTTTTTTATGATGTGTCGATTTCTTCTTTCAGCTACTATGCTTCTGCATGATTTTGAAGCAGTGTTTTATATAGAAAACCTGCCGCTAATGCACCAAGAATAGGGGCGACCCAAAACAGCCAAACTTGAGATAATGGCTCTCCGCCAACAAAAATAGCTTGAGATAAAGATCTCGCTGGATTTACAGAAGTATTTGTAATTGGAATACTGATTAAGTGTATTAAAGTCAGCGCCAAACCGATTGCGATTCCAGCAAATCTGCCATTTGCAAATTTATCAGTTGCTCCTAAAATCACCAATAAAAAGAATAATGTAAGGACAAATTCTGCAATAAAAGCAGATTGTAACGAATAACCATCAGGAGAAAAAGCTCCAAAACCATTAGATGCAAAGGCACCAGCTTTTGTATTGTCTATTGCAAAACCAGCCTTTCCAGAAGCTATTGTGTATAAAGTTCCTGCAGCTGCTGCGGCTCCAACACATTGTGCAATAATATACGGAATAAGATCTTTGGCAGAAAATCTTCCGCCTGCCCATAAACCAAAAGAAACAGCGGGATTAAAGTGACCGCCAGAAATATGGCCAACAGCATAAGCCATTGTAAGCACAGTTAAACCAAATGCTAGCGCAACACCAGCAAATCCAATTCCTAAGTCAGGAATTCCGGCAGCAAAAATAGCACTTCCGCATCCTCCAAAAACAAGCCAATAAGTTCCAAAAAACTCTGCAAATAATTTTTTCATAATAAAATAATTTAATGGTTAATGTTTAGAATGTATATTGGTAAGCCCAATAAATTAAAACAAATTGTAAGGGCAAACGTACAAATAAAATCCGTCTTGGTAAACCAAAACCTGCTTTTTTATTTTGAAACATGTACAAATTGGCAGGGAAAACAGCAATTAACAGCACTATAATTCCCCACGCGGCAAAATTTGATGAAAAAGGCAGGACTAAAAAGATGCCCAGAATAATCTCGGCGGCACCACTTAAAATATTTATTAATTTGGGGTTTTTAAATACGGGTGGAATGATTTTTATATACATTCCAGGATTTCTAAAATGATTTAGCCCAGCAAGAATATAAAGGAAAGCCATTAAATACAAATGCCAAGGTAGAATCATGATATCTAATTGTTTATCACGAATTTATAAAAAAATTAACAATTATTGCATTACAGTACTTCTTTTTTTGAAACTATGTATTTTGAGTTATTTTTTTGACTTGAAATTTACATTCATAATAATTATGGCCAGAATAATTAATGCAATACCAAGCCATTGAGAAAAGATTACTTTCTCGTTTAATAAAACATAAGCCATTATTACAGAAACCGGCAGTTCAAGGGCAGACACAATGCTTCCCAGTCCGATTCCAGTTAACGGAAATCCAGCTGTCATTAATAGGGGTGGAATGATAGTTCCGAATAGTGCCAATACAATTCCCCATTTTAAGAAGATTTCCATATTGAAGGCTGTAACCTGCGTTGCAAAAGCAAACGAAAATACAATTACAGCGCCACCTAGAAGCATATAAAGGCTTCTTTGCGCAGACGAAATTTCGGTTGCAACACTATTAGCAGTAAACATAGTTGTAGTAAAAGACGCAGCAGCCAACATTCCCCAAACTAAACCTCTCCAGTCTAATTGGATATCACTATTGATAATATTTGTGGCTAAAACAGTCCCGAAAAGCACAATAAAGACCGCAATGACTTTTTGTTTTGAAGGCAGTTTTTTTTCTAAAATCATTTCAAGCAAAACGCCCATCCAAACAGTTTGCATCAATAAAACGATTCCGATAGAAACAGGAATGTATTTTACAGCCAAATAATAAAATAGGCTGGTCATTCCTAATGAAGTTCCTGCAAGCATTAAACTGAAAATATTTTTACGAGATGCTTTTACGGCAGGTTTGTTTTTATTTTTAATGCGCTGAAAAAGATTGATTAGAAGAATTCCAAGAATTCCGTAAATAAATTGTGAGGTCGTAACTTCTGCAGTTGTGTAGCCTTCAGAATAAGCTATTTTTACAAAAGTAGCTAGCATTCCGTAAGTAGTTGCTCCCAAAGCAACAAGAAAAACACCTTTTAATACATTATTTTGCGACGTCATAAATTATCTCTTTTTAAAAAATTAAGCCGGCAAAGGTAAGCTATTTTGTTTAGGATTCTCTTGTACTATGTTGAAAATAGTGATTTAATTACAATGGAATTGATTTTTAAAGGCTTAAATTAGGAATTCTTTAAAAAACGAGATGCCGAAAAACAGAAAAGCCATCAAAAATAATTCTGATGGCTTTTTATATGTATAAAGAATTAATCTTCTTTGTTTCCTAATTACTTAGGTTGGTTTTGATAGGTTTCGATTTCAAAAATCAAAGTTGCATTTGGTGGAATAACTCCGCCAGCGCCTTTTTCGCCATAAGCTAAATTTGAAGGTAGGAAGAAAGTTGCTTTTTCTCCGTCTGTCATCATATCAAGGGCTTCAATAAAACCAGGGATCATTCCATCTTTTTTACCAACTGTAAAAGGAAAAGCTTTGTAACCGCCTTGTGCATCTCTGTTTGCATCATATTTACCGTATGCTTTTGCTACTTGAGCCATGCTGCTGTCGAATAAAGTGCCATCTTCAAAATATCCTGCATAGTGGAAATAGATTGTAGACCCTTCAGCACCTTTAACGCCAGTACCTTTTTGAGTTACTACGTATTTTAAACCAGAAGCAGTTGTAGTTGCTTTTGCTTTTAAGTCTTTAAAATAAGCAGCTTTAGCAGTTATTACTTTTTTCGCCTCTTCTTTTTTAGCGGCCTCTTTTTTTACATCATCACTTAAAACTTTTAGAGCATCAAATTTCTTTGCTGCAGCACCTTTACGTGTGATAACAATTTTTGTCATTACATCGTCTTGAACAATTTTATTTACATTATCCATTCCAGAAACAACATGACCAAAAATAGTGTGTTTTCCGTTTAACCAAGGTGTATCTTTATGTGTAATGAAAAATTGGCTTCCGTTTGTTGCCGGACCAGAATTTGCCATTGCTAGAACTCCACCTTTTTCGAATTTTAAATCGTCTACAAATTCATCTTTAAACGAATATCCTGGGCCTCCAGAACCATTTCCGTCAGGATCACCACCTTGAATCATGAAATCATTAATAACTCGGTGAAATTTTAATCCATTATAAAATGGTTTTCCTTTAAGTGAAGCTTTAACGTTAGGATTTGTACCTTCTACCAAAGTAATAAAGTTTGCTACTGTTACAGGAGCTTTTACATATTCTAAAGAAAGAACAATATCTCCTTTTGAAGTAGAGATTGTAGCAAAAATTCCGTCACCAGGATTTGCGGCTACAACTGCTTTGCTTGTAGGTTTTGCTGCGGGTTTTGTTGCAGGTTTTTTAGTTTGAGCTTGAATATTTACTATTGCTAAGCAAAATAAAAATAGAAATTTATATTTCATTGCTTTTAAAATTTTAAGTCTTTAATTCAATTACTGTTTGTCTGAGATCTGGATTTCGAAGATGATATTAGCATTTGGCGGAATCACACCTCCAGCACCAGTTGCTCCATAAGCTAAGTGAGATGGAATGAAAAGAACTGCTTTGTCTCCGTAAGATAATTGCTCAACTCCTTCAATAAAACCAGGAATTAAACCATCTTTTTTACCAGCTTGAAATTGAATTGGTTGGTAGCCGCCTTGTGCTGCTCTCGCAGGATCGTATTTTCCGAATTGTTTTGCCACTTCTTCAATACTAGCATCAAATAAAGTTCCGTCTTCAAGGAAACCAGCGTAATGAATGTAAATTGGACTTCCTGCAGCAGGTTTTTTACCGCTTCCTTTTTCTGTAATTACATATTCTAAACCACTAGTAGTTTTAGTTGCTTTTGCTTTTAAAGCAGCATAATAATCTACTTTTTCTTTTTGAACGCTAGCGTATTTGCTTTGTTCTTTTGCAATGTCAGCAAAATAATCATGGAATACTTTTACAGCATCAAATTTCTTAGCGGCTTCACCATTTCTGATGATAGTTATAGAAACTATATTGTCGCCTTGTACCACTTTGTTTACTACTTCCTGATCTTTTGCATCTACAACATGACCAAAAATGGTGTGTTTTCCGTCTAACCAAGGAGTTTCAACGTGTGTGATAAAAAATTGGCTGCTGTTTGTACCTGGACCATTATTTGCCATTGCCAAAACACCTGCTTTGTCAAATTTTAAATCTGAAAATTCATCTTTAAATTTATAACCAGTATCTCCAGAACCAGTCCCTAATGGATCACCACTCTGAATCATGAAGCTTTCAATAACTCTATGGAATTTCAAACCATCAAAGAAAGGCTTGTTTTTAAGGTTTTCATGTGTTACAAACTCATTTTTACCTTCAGCTAAAGTCACAAAGTTAGCGACCGTTATTGGGGCTTTTTTGTAATCAAGTTCTACAATAATGTGACCTTTGTTTGTCTCGATGTCAGCATATAAACCATCTGGCAGATTGCTATGATCGTCTTTACAAGAATAAAATGAGCTTACGGCTATTAGTAATAATAAAATACTCTTTTTCATTTTAAGATATTGTTTATTGAGTTAATGTGTCTTTTTTAGCTGGCGCTGCAGGCTTTGCAGCTGCAGGTTTTGGTGCTACGGTTTGAGTAGGCTGTGCAGTAGGTTTTGCCGTTTGTGCAGTTGGATCTGGAACAAAATTTCTAAGCGTAACGGTAACAATTAAAGATTCGTTCGTACCAATTTTTTTATTGTCTCCATGATATCCATAAGCCATATGTGATGGAAATAAAAACGTAATAGTTTCATTTTTATGCATTCTTTTGATTCCGTCACGCAACCCCATCATAATGTCTTGTTTGTCTACATAATAAGTTTGAGGTCCAAGATCAGATTCTGAATAAATGACGTTGCCTTTTATGTCTTTTATTTCCATGTTAAAATAGGCAATATCGCCTTTTCTAGGAGCTAGAGTTTCTGTAGCATTCTTTTCTTCATAACAAAACCAATATCCTTTTGGAGTGGCAAAATACTTTACTTTCGGATTGCTTTTGATTATTTTCTTTATGACTTCCTCTTCGTTGGCTACTAATTTTTTATTTCGGTCTGCCGATTTTTTCATGAACGTGCCCGAAGCTCTAGAAATTGGTCTTCTGGCTTCTTCATGATGCTTACAGCTGCTTATTAAAACAGCAAAAAGCAAAGTGTAAATGCTAAGTTTTAGGTAATTCATGATTTGGACTATAATTTTAGTTTTTTTACTAAATCTTCAAATTTATTAATGGTGTTTTCCATAGAATCTTCAGATCTTCCTCCAGCTGCATTAACATGTCCGCCTCCGTTAAAGTGATCTCTTGCAAATTGATTTACATCAAATCCTCCTTGAGAACGGAAAGAAATTTTAATTATTTTTTCTTCTTTGTTTTCAATAAATATGGCTGTAAAAACAATTCCGCGAATGCTTAATCCGTAGTTTACGATTCCTTCAGTATCGCCTTTTACATAGTTAAACGAATCCAATTCTTCCTGTGTAAGAGTCATGTAAGACGTTTTATGTTCTTCAAAAATTTTCATATTTTGAAGTGCACGGCCTAATAACTGCAAACGGCTAAAAGAACTATTATCGTATAGTAAAACCGGAATTTGAGTGTTTTCAACTCCTAAATCAATTAATTCGGCAATAATTCTATGCGTGTTTCCTGTAGTTCCAGGAAAACGGAATGAACCAGAATCAGTCAAAATTCCAGTATAGATACAAGTTGCTATGGTTTTATCGATATCTTCTTTTTTATTTAAAAAGGCAATAAAATTATAAACCATTTCGCAAGTAGATCCGAAAGAAGTGTCTGAGTACGTATAAGCAGCATAATCATGAGGTTTTTCATGATGGTCGATCATGATAAATGGTGCTGTAAGTTTTGCCAAAGTATGCTCCATTTCACCAGTACGATGAAAAGCATTAAAATCCAGCGTAAAAATAAGTTCAGCTTCTTCTAATATTTTAATGCAGTTTTGAGTGTCTTTTTCATAAACTTTAACTGTTTCTGAACCTGGAAGCCAAGCTAAAAAATCAGGAAAATCATTTGGAGAAATAACAGTTGGCTGATGATTATTTTTGAGTAAAAAATGGTATAAGGCTAGAGTCGAACCCATGGCGTCACCATCTGGTCCTCTGTGCGGAATAATTGCAATTTTCTTTGGCGTAGCAAGCAATAATTGAATTGCTTGAATATCTTGTATTTTCATAGTTTGCGAATTTACATTTTTTTAATGTAATGCTGAAAATATTTAGTCGCAGTTTTCAGTTTCAGTTTTCAGATATTTTAGGGTTAAAAAAAATGTACGTGGATGAAACTGATTCGCTATCGCGAAAACGCGGATTTGGGCGGATTTTTTTATTTTGAAACTGAGAGTTTAAACTGCGACTGCGACTGAAAACTCCGTTTAAAGAAATCTCTGGTACAATTTATATTTCGCACCTTTTACAATTTGAGATTTGTAAATTCCGACAGAACCAGAAGAAAAATAAGCAATTGTACAGGCAATTGCAATGAAGATTCCGGGAGCAATTCCGAACAATTCCATTCCCATAACGGTACAGGCAATAGGAGTGTGGGTTGCGCCTGAGAAAACCGCAACAAATCCGATTCCTGCTAAAAGAGCAATTGGCATCGGAATTACAGTTGATAAGGCACTTCCTAAAGTAGCCCCAACAAAAAATAACGGCGTTACTTCGCCACCTTTAAAGCCAGCTCCTAACGTGAATCCGGTGAATAAAATTTTAAGCAGAAAATCGTACCATTGGTTTGTATTGGAAAAAGAATCGACAATAACAGGAACTCCCAAACCAGAGAATTTTGTAAATCCGAAACCAGCAATGGCAATAGCCAAAACTACACCGCCAATTACAGGACGAAGTGGAGGATACTTAATATTTTTTGAAAAAAGAGAACCCCAGAAATGTGTGCTTCTAGAAAATAATAGAGCAGCAAATCCAGATAAAATTCCAACAATAATAGTAAAAATAATGTTGTTTAAACTAAGTTCTGGAACAATTGGAATACTGTAATGTGTATGTTTAATTTCCCAGAATTCTACAGTAAAATAAGCTGCATAAGCAACTAAGAAAGAAAGAAGAATGCTTTTAAAATTAATTTTACTGAAATATAAAACTTCCAAAGCAAAAATAGCTCCCGCAAGAGGGGTTCCAAAAACAGAAGCAAATCCAGCACTGATGCCTAGAATGATTAAAATTCGGCGTTCAGAATTATTTAGATTGAAAAACTTTGTGAATTGATCGGCAATTGCGCCTCCCATTTGAACGGCTGTTCCTTCGCGTCCTGCAGATCCTCCAAATAAATGAGTCAAAAGCGTTCCTAAAAGAACTAATGGAGCCATTTTAAAAGGAATGACTTTTTTAGGGTTTTCGTATTCTTCCAGTAAAAGATTGTTTCCTTTTGCAACTGATTCTCCCCAATAATAATAACTCAATCCAACTAGAAATCCGCCGAAAGGTAAAAGCCAAATAATCCAATCATGCTGAATTCTAAATTGCGTCACCCATTCTAAAGAAACTAAGAAAAATGCTGAAGCCGATCCGGAAAGTATTCCGATTAAAGCACAGATAAGAATCCATTTTGGAAGAGAAAGCAGGAATTGTTTTGGATTTAATGAAGTCATTAATGAATTCTAAAAAGTTTGCCACGAATTTCGCCAATTTTCATGAATTAAAAGGGAAAAAACAATCATTTTAATCCATTATCCCGATAGCTATCGGGAGTGCCATAAGAAAAATAATTAGTAGAATTAGCGAAATTCGTGGCAAAAAAAATATTATACTACAGCTGTAAATTCGATTTCCACCAAATATTCTGGAGCAACCAATTTACTGATTCCGTAAAATCCTGTAGTTGGTTTTACATCTTTAAAGAAAGCAGAGTGTGCTCTAGCTACTTCTTCGAAAGTAGAAACGTCTGTTGTGAAAATTCTTGTTCTAATAACGTCTTTCATGCTTACATTTAAATCTTCTAAAACTTTTTCTACTCGTTCCAAAATATTATACGTTTGAGCATAAGCGTCATCAGCTTTTACTTTATCGCCGTCAACAATGGCTACAGTTCCAGAAACTTCCACAATATTGCCAATTCTTACGGCACGGCAATATCCCATTTTGTCTTCCCACGGAGATCCAGTTAAGATGTTTTCTCTTTTCATTTTTTATAATTTTTGCGAATTTGTCTGTATGGTTTTAAAAGCAAATTCAGGTTGATTAAAGATGCTGCAATTTAAGAATTATGGTTTTTACAGCGATTAAAAAAAGCTTGAAATCAATTCAGAAATCAAGCTTTTTTGTGATATTAATCGTTATTCAGTTTCTTTTTCTTCGTATAGTCGAAGCTTGTTTTGTACCGTATTTAAATTTTGCTGTAAGGCTTCAATCTTATTTAATAAATGTGCAATTGCATCAATTCCTTCCAGATTTATTTTAAGATCGTAATGCATTCGAATCATTTTTTCGACCGTTGGAAGCTGTTCTGGTTCCAGAAATTCGTCATTTTCTTGTGTAATAATATGAATGAGTCCATAATTATTAAGTTCGGTTATAAAAGTATTTTCAATTTCGTGGTAAATACAAAACTGTTTTATCTGGATCAAATTTTTATTTTTCATGACTTCTGAGTTTTGCTAATTCTTCAAATAATTCTTTTTCTCTATTCGACAGTTTTGTTGGGAGTTTTATAGTGTATGTAATGTATAAATCACCAAACTGATTTTCTTTTTTATAAACAGGAAAACCTTTTCCTTTTAACTTCACTTTGGTTCCAGGCTGTGTTTCTGGTGGCACTTTAATTTTTACCTTTCCGTCAAAAGTATTGATGTAAGTTTCTCCGCCTAAAATTGCCGTGTATAAATCAATTGGAGCCTCGGCATAAAGATTGTTGCCTTCTCGTTTAAAATCTGAATTGTTAGAAATTATAAAAGTGATGTATAAATCGCCATTTGGTCCGCCGTTAACACCTGGACCGCCATGATTCGGAATTTTAATAATCTGCCCATTTTCTACACCAGCAGGAATTGTAATTCGAATATTTTTTCCGTTTACAGTTAAGTTTTGTTTATGTGTGGTATAAGCGGCTTTAAGATCCAGTTCCAATTCGGCATTAAAATCCTGTCCTCTATATTTAGCCTGCGATCTCGATTTTCCGCCTCCATACATCGAATTGAAAAAATCTGAAAAGTCGCTTCCAGAAAAATCTCCGCCTCCAAAACCAGAGAAATCACCTTCAGAATATTGATAACCACCTTGCTGTCTGCTTTGCTGCTGATTAGGATCGTAACCTGCTTTTTCAAATTCGTCAGCATGTTTCCAGTCTTTTCCGTATTTATCGTATTTTTTTCGATTTTCAGGATTGCTTAAAACTTCGTTGGCTTCGTTTATTTCTTTGAATTTCTTCTCGGCTTCTTTATCATTCGGATTCAAATCAGGATGGTATTTTCTCGCCAGTTTTCGATATGCTTTTTTGATGTCTGCTTCAGTAGCCGATTTTGTAACATCTAATACTTTGTAATAATCGATATAATCCATTTTTCTGAGATTTATAAATGGTAAATAAAGTCTTCAAGTTAAGAATAAGTTGTTAATAATCAAAATGCTGAATGTTTTTATAAAGTGATTTTTTGGAATTTATAAGATTTGAAATTTGAAATTTATTTTTTTTGAAATAAAAAATTTTGGCAGGTTTTTTGATTCCAAAAATTAGCTTAATTTAATGTTATAAAACTCCTAAAGTTGTAGCAAGTAAGTAAATTATACTATTTTTGTGAAGCTGGACTTTTGATTTATATTAATTATAAAAGGCGATTCGATAATACTTTTTCAATGAAGCACATTTTATTTTTCATATTATTTTTTACTGCACTGTCTGTATCAGCCCAAATAGAGTCTAGTACTAAATTTAAAACTATTCCTGGAGGGAAATTTACTGCCAAGCCTAAAAAGACTCCAGTTCCTGAAGTCAAAGACCCGCAGGCAAATTTTAATGATATGCCAGCAATTAAAACTCCAAATGTTTTTGAAAATACGACTATAACTCCAAAATCAAAATTTCAGATTGGCGAAGAAAAAAGCAAATTTACCATGTCTACAGAAACCGATTTTGCTAATCCAGGCGATCGATATGTGGCAAAAATGGAGAAAGATTTAGATAAATCTTTAAAAGATGCCGGACTAAGAGAAGGTCGTGGAGTATTGGTAAAGAAAAATATTTCTTTAGGAGATTTTAGAACCAAATCGGAATTCTTTATTGTTAAGTTCCGAGATTTCGGAGCAATTGACGGTGATTTAGTAAAAGTTTCTTCAAATGACAACGTAATTCGCGATAGAATTTTACTGGATTCTAATTTTCAGCAAGTAAAAATTAATCTTACACCAGGCTTTAATAAATTAGATTTCGAAGCCCTAAATATTGGAACATTAGGAGGAAATACAGCCGAAATTCAAGTCTATGATGATAAAGGCAATCTGGTAACAAATGATTATTGGGATAATCTAGCTGCAGGATTTAAGGCATCTATTATTGTTACGAAAGAGTGAGTTTTTTTAAGATACTAAGGTTCTAAGATACTAAGTTTTTTTTTAGAAGCTTTAATACAAACAAAAAGGAGATTCTATTTTTAGAATCTCCTTTTTTTATACAATCTGATTAAAATCTCAGAATCTCAGAACCTTAGTGTCTTAGCATCTTAGACTAGAATGGATCGGCAGTCACCTTAAATTTCATTTCTGCTTTTACTGTAACATCTTTAGTTAAAGTTTCTTTTAATGTTACCTGTGTTCTTATTTTGTAACTATTTGCTTTAATGTATTCATCTAATCGTTTATCTGTACAAATCAAATCAACTGAATTGCTCGATACATTAATGTTGTCTGCATACGCTAATTCAATTTCTTCTGAATTTGCTGTTGAGATATACAAATGAACCGATTTTAGAAATGTGAAAGTTTTATCGGAAGGATCTGTAATCGAAAGTTTCAGCGATCTTAGCTTTACATCTTTTACTAGATTTGCTTTTGTTTTGTTGTTTTCAAATTCCGCAGATGAATTGGTTGTAACCTCGGGCGTAATAATCTCCGATGGCAAGTTAATTGGTGAAGTGCTTTGAATTTTAATCGAAGCATTGTTCGAAATAGTAAAAGTTAGCAAATCATCAACAGTGTCGCACGAACTAAAAAAGATGGACAAGAAAGCTGTCAGGGCAATAATTTTTGATTTCATAGTTAAATTTAATATCGGTTTTTCGTTAGATACGAATTTTTGGATTGTTTGGATTTTTTTTTGAGGTTCAAAGTTACAAAGGTTTAAAGGGAGCAAAGAAAAAAAACTTTGAACCTTTGCTACTCAGAACCTTTCAGTCTAAAAATCGGAACATTGAAAAAAAATATTTATTTTTTCAACGTTCCGATTTTTGAATTTCGAATATAAAAAGTACTTTTGCGCATGCAACACAACGTACTTATTTTAGATTTCGGGTCGCAATATACTCAGCTTATTGCGCGTAGAGTTCGCGAATTAAATATATTCTGCGAAATTTTTCCTTACAATCACATTCCAAGTGATTTATCAAGTTATAAAGCCGTAATTTTAGGAGGAAGCCCTTTCTCTGTTAGAGGAGAAGATGCACCGCATCCTGATTTATCGCAAATTAGAGGTAAAATGCCTTTACTTGCTGTTTGTTACGGAGCACAATATTTAGCACACTTTAGTGGTGGAGAAGTTGCTGCTTCAAACACAAGAGAATACGGAAGAGCAAACTTGTCTTATATTAAAGAAGGTGAAACTTTTTTTGAAGGAGTTTCAGAAAATAGCCAAGTTTGGATGAGCCATAGTGATAGTATCAAAGCGCTTCCAACAAATGCTGTAAAGCTTGCAAGCACACATGATGTAGAATATGCAGCTTACAAAATTGAAGGCGAAACTACTTATGCAATTCAATACCATCCAGAGGTTTACCATTCAACAGATGGAAAGAAAATGCTGGAAAACTTCTTAGTTAAAATTGCTGAAGTTCCTCAAAACTTTACTCCAAATGCTTTCGTTGATGAAATGGTAGCAGAATTAAAAGAGAAATTAGGAAACGATAAAGTAGTTCTTGGTTTATCTGGAGGAGTAGATTCTACTGTAGCAGCAGTTTTATTAAACAAAGCAATCGGACAGAATTTATATTGCATCTTCGTTAATAACGGTTTACTTCGTAAAAATGAATTCCAAAATGTATTAGATCAATACAAAGGAATGGGATTGAACGTAAAAGGTGTAGATGCTGGAGATCGTTTCCTTGGCGAATTAGCCGGAATTAGTGATCCAGAAACAAAACGTAAAACAATCGGTCGTGTATTTATCGAAGTTTTTGATGATGAATCACACTTATTAGAAGACGTGAAATGGTTAGCACAAGGAACTATTTACCCAGACGTTATCGAGTCTGTTTCGGTAAAAGGACCATCTGCTACAATTAAATCGCACCACAACGTTGGTGGATTGCCAGATTATATGAAATTAAAAATTGTAGAACCACTTAGAATGTTGTTTAAAGACGAAGTTCGTAGAGTTGGTGCTACATTAGGAATAGATCCTGAATTGTTAGGAAGACACCCTTTCCCAGGACCAGGATTATCAATTAGAATTTTAGGAGATATTACTCCAGAGAAAGTACAGATTTTACAAGATGTAGATTCTGTATTTATCGAAGGATTAAAATCTTGGGGATTATACGATAAAGTTTGGCAGGCTGGAGCAATTTTGCTTCCTGTAAACAGTGTTGGTGTTATGGGTGATGAGCGTACTTACGAAAAAGTAGTAGCGCTTAGAGCTGTAGAATCAACTGACGGTATGACTGCTGACTGGGTTCATTTACCTTACGATTTCTTGATGAAAGTGTCAAATGACATCATCAATAAAGTAAAAGGCGTGAATCGTGTAGTTTACGATATTAGTTCAAAACCACCTGCAACAATTGAGTGGGAATAGTAGCATAATTTAAAATTAAGGTCTTACATTTGTAAGGCCTTAATTTTTTATAACCTACTATTTATGAGAGAACTTTTAACGATTTCTCTTGTGTTTATTTTGTCTTTTAACAAAATAACTGCACAAGATGCAATAATTGAACACAGAATTCAACAAGGAGAAACCGCTTTTTTCATTGCCCAAAAATACAAGGTTTCTGTAGACGAGATTTACAAACTCAACCCCGAATCGCAAAACGGAATCAAAGACAATCAGGTTTTAAAGATTCCAATTCACCACTCAGAAAACACAACTTCAAAGCAGCAAACCCATATTGTTGCGCCAAAAGAAACATTGTTTGGTTTGTCAAAGCAATATCATGTTTCAGTTGAAGCACTTCAGAATGCCAATCAGGAAATTTTGGCCAGCGGACTTCAAATCGGTCAAGAATTAATTATTCCTCAAAATTTAGAGTATTCTTCAAAACAAGAAAATGTTGTTTCGTCTAAAACTTCTCATCAAGTTTTGGCGAAAGAATCGCTTTTTAGTATTGCAAGACAATACAATGTTTCGGTTGAAGATTTAGAAAACCTAAATAAAGATATTTTAATTAACGGTTTGCAGATTGGTCAAACGATTTCAATTCCAAACAAAAGAAAAACTTTAGACGGAAGAGTTCGTGTCATCAATCAGGAAACAGTTTTTCATGTTGTTGAACCAAAAGAAACCAAATTTTCGATTGCAAAGAAATACGGCATTTCAATCGATCAATTAGAGTCTCAAAATCCCGAAATCGTAAACGGATTAATTGTCGGGAACAAATTGGCTATTAATACTACAGCAATAAAGCCTGCAAACGAGAGCGAAGAATTGATGTTGGCTTTAGCTGAAAAACAGGTTGTGGTTGAAAAAACAAAAGCGAAAACAGTAGAAATTGAAGATTTGAAAGACCGTTTGGTTGTTCAGAAAGAAATGAATCAGAAAATTATAAAAATTAATGATTTGAAAGTAAATCTGAATGATATGAATGGTTCTAAAGAAAACTCGGTTGAAAAATTGCGTCTGGTTTTAGAAGCTAATAAAAATGTTCAGGATGTTTTAATGGCAAAATTAGATTCGCTTGTCAGTTCAATGAACGACGATCTGAAGGAATTGAAGCGAATGGATATTTTAAATGTTGAAGAATCTAAAAGATTAGAAAAACAATCTTCAGAAGGAATCAATAAAACCAATGAATTATCGTCTCAGCTGAAAAAAGAATTGGCTGAAAACAGAAAAGTTTATGCCGGATTGATGAACAAAGTAGAGAAAATTGCTGTTGAGGAAAATCAGGAGTATAAGAAGAAAATCCGCGAAAGTGAAAAAAAGGCCAATACAGAGCCTTTGCAACAGCGTTTGTCTTTAGAAGAAATTAAACGCTATAAAGAAGACCAGCAAAAAGGAGATGAAAAAAATCAGCTTTTGATTGCTAAAATTGATTCTTTGGATACTCAGAAAAAAATTGAAGTAAAAAGACACATCAGCAAAGCTACTTATTATAGTATGGAAGCTAGAAAATTTGATGATAAACTGGCTTTGGTGAAATTAAAGAAATATCAAGACGAAGCGGTTAAAAAACAGAAGAAAAATAATACCGCTGAAAATTCAAAAATAATTTCATTAGAAGAAATGAAACAGGAATTGAAAGACAATCCTTTAAGAACTGACAAAACAGTAAAAGTAGAAGTTTATGATAATCTTAGAGAAGTTTCAAACGGGTATTACTTAGTTTTAGGTATATTTACAGACGCAGTTGACCGCGATAAGTTTATTATGAAACTCATTGATTCTGGTGCTTTTAATGCTAGTTTCTTTTTCAATATTAACAGTCTTTCGTACTATGTTTATACCGATAAGTATGAAAACATGGAAGAAGTGCTTTATAAATGCAAGAAAAAAGAAGAAGATGAGTTATATAAAGAAATCATAATTGCCAAAGTAGAAATCGACTTGAGGTAAATTTGATTGCAATAAACAAACGGCGCGAATTTTGCTTTTAGCAGAATTGAAACTTATTTTAGAATTAGAAATTAAATTGTTTTAAGCCTTATTATGAAATATTATTTAACATTATTATCCTTTGTATTCTTTATTAGTTCAAGTGCTTTTTCGCAGGAAAAGGTGGTTAAGTATAAAGTATCAAGCGGTGAGACTATTAATCAGATTGCACAGAAATTTAAAGTAACACCTTTTGATATTTATCAACTCAATCCTGACGCTCGAACAGGATTGGTGCCAAACTCTGTGCTTTTAATTCCAACAAAAACAGGGGAAGCAAAAAAAGAGGTTGTTGAAACTAAATCTGTAGCTTCAGGAAAAGAAATAATCCATGAAGTGCAGCCTAAAGAAACATTTTATAGCATTGAACACAAGTACGGAATTTCAGATGAAGCTTTAAAAGCGGCAAATCCGTTTTTAGAAAAAACAGGAGTTCAGATTGGACAGAAACTAGTTATTCCTGCAAAAGGATCGGCTCCAAAAACAGCTGCCAAACCTACTAAAGAAAAAGGTGCTGAAAAATATGTTTACCATGATGTTCAGCCAAAAGAAACAAAATTTGGAATTGCAAAACAGTACAATATGACTGTTGACGAATTGGAAAAACGCAATCCAGATATTGTTTCAAGCCTGCCAGTTGGTTACAGATTAACCATAAAAGGAACCGCACCAAAAACGGATAGTGTTCCAGCAGAAACAATAAAACCTGCTGAAAGTAAAAAACCTGCTGAAGCTTCTAAAAAAGCAGTTACTTACATGGATTATCAGGTAAAGCCAAAAGAAACTTTTTATAGTTTAGGAAGAGTTTTTCATTTAACACAAGATGAATTAGTAGCCTTAAATCCGTCACTTTCTGAAGGTGTAAAAGAAGGTATGGTTTTGAAAGTTCCTGCTGGATATATTGCGCCAGCTCCAATTATTGCAGCTCAGGTGCCTACTGAAAAACCAGCTGATTCTTCAATAAGCAAACCAATGGAAACTACTGGGGGTGGAATTAAGATTGTCGATAAAGTAAAATCTACTGAAAACGAAAATGCAGAAATTGTAGAATTAACCAAAAAAAGAGGGATTAACGAGCGTAAAAAAGTAGTTTTATTGCTTCCTTTTAATATGGCAAAAGTACAAAGCGATACGTCTGGAACGGCTAATAGAATTAAAAACGATAAGTTCTTAAATATGACTCTAGATTTTTATTCTGGAGCTTTGATGGCGATTGATTCTGCAAAAACATTGAAACTGCCAATTGATGTTGCTATTTACGATTCTCAAGAAACTAAAACAACTTCTAATGTTGTAGGTTTAACTCCGAAACTTCAAGATGCAGATGCTGTAATTGGGCCATTTTACCAAAGTAACGCAGAAACGACAGCAAACATGTTGCGTTCGTATAATGTTCCTGTAATTTCGCCTTTATCAAAAGATAGTGCCAATCCGATTGACAATTTATACCAAACAATACCTTCAAATGATGTGATTAGAAATTCGGTTTTTGATTATATGCGTTCTAAAAACGGTAATATTGTTGCGGTAGTAGATAAGAAAAAAGAATCGGTTATCAATTATATCAAACAAAATCAAAAAGGGGTGGCATTTGCTTCTTTGACTGAGACTGGCGGACTGGATGTCGCTAATCTAAAAAGTTTGTTGCTGCCAAATCGAATGAATTATGTTGTAATGGAAACAGGTAATACGGCAATGGTTAAAGCAACAATAAAAGCTCTACTTGATTCTCAGAAAACATGTCAAGTGCAATTGGTGATTTTGGAACCAAATAGCACATTAGATACAGATGAAATTAGTTTTGATAATTTGGTAAAACTGAAATTAATGTATCCATCTGTTACTCGAGAGAGCGACGAACAGCCAGTTTTAATTTATGAAAAGCAGTATCGTCTGAAAAACAAAGCTAATCCAACGACTTATGCAACGAGAGGTTTTGATGTGACATTTGACACTATGATGCGTTTGATGCAGGGAAAAACATTTCAGGAAACAGCTGACTTGATGACGACTCAGCAAGTAGATAATAAATTTCAATATTATAGAAAAGAAGATGGCGGACACGCTAATAAAGGCGTTTACATCTTATATTATGATAGTGACTTAACTTTAAAAGTAGCAAATTAATGACATCAAAAGTAACCTATTTAGGAGATTTAAGAACAAGTTCAATTCACGTGCAATCAGGAAGCGAAATCATTTCTGACGCACCAGTAGATAATAACGGAAAAGGAGAAGCATTTTCTCCAACAGATACTGTAGCTAATGCTCTAGCAAGCTGCATGATGACAATTATGGGAATCAAAGCTCGTGATTTAGAAGTTGATTTTGTTGGTTCAACAGCAGAAGTAACTAAAATTATGAATGCAGAACCTAGAAGAATTGGAGCAATCGAAATTGTATTTCAAATGAAAAGCAACGCTGACGAAAAAAGCAAAACTATTTTAGAACGTGCTGCAATGACTTGTCCGGTTTTTCTAAGTTTAAGCAGTGAAATCGAAAAGAAAATTTCGTTCAACTGGAATTAATTTTTTATCAAATAAAATTAAGAAAGGAGGTGTCCCAAAAAGACAGCTCCTTTTTTTGTAGGCTTTGGAGAAGCAAAATATTTATAGTAAAGAATAGAGGTTTATTATAATATGTCGCTCCTCTGGAGCTTTTTCATTAAGATTATTGAAATGCTATAAATATTTTGCCCCGCTGGGGCTTTGCAATATGTTTTTATATAATGTTCACCCATTTAAAGGAGATCTTTTTTTTAGCTTCGGAGAAGCGAAATATTTATAGCAAAGAATAGAAGTTTACAATGTAAAGCTCCAGAGGAGCGACATATTTTTTACAATCTAAATTTTATGAACGGTCTAAAACAGACAAGAGAGCAACATCTACTTTGCTCTCTTGTCCCCACTTTAACTAACCAATAATATTTATTCTGAAAACTCTAATTTTTTAAGTTTGTTCCAGCCTCCGCGAGTAAAATCTGGGATTTCAACAGGTGCTGAATTATGGTCTAATGAAATTTCAGTTAATGGGCCAAGGCAAGACCATTCGGCTAAATCGTAAACGTCCATGTCTAGCGGAAGTCCTTTTTGAAGGCAGTGAATTAAACGATAATCCATAATAAAATCCATTCCGCCATGACCGCCTACTTTTTTGGCTTGTTCTTCAATTCCTTTGGCAATTGGGTGTTTGTATTTTTCCATCAATGCTTTTTTCACTTCTTCAGGAACAAAAGAATGCGCGCTCAGTTTTTCGTGATTTGGTTTTACATCATCACCTAATTCTTTTCCATCCAAAGCATAACCTTCTAATGGATATTTATTAGCAAAACCTTTTGTACCACTCAACTGATACATTCTGCTGTAGGGACGAGGAGAAGTCACATCGTGCTGAATTTGGATTGTTTTTCCGTTTTCAGTACGAATCATTGTCATCGTGTGATCACCATTTCTAAAATCTTTAATTTCCTGTCCTGATTTTTCTTTGATATAAGCAGGATTTCCCACGGCTTTTGTATCCATAGAAACCAAGAAATTCATTTTGTCACCGCGATGAATGTTTAGTGCCTGACACGCAGGCCCCATACCGTGTGTCGCATAAACATCACCGCGGTGTTTGATGTTGTAATCCATTCTCCAGTTGTTCCAGTATTCTCCCCAGAAAGGCTGTAAACCATGAATGTAAGAACCTTCAGCATGAAGAATTTCTCCAAAAAGACCTTGCTGAGCCATGTTTAAAGTAGTCAGTTCGAAGAAATCATAAACGCAGTTTTCCAATTGCATACAATGTTTTCTCGTTTTTTCAGAAGTGTCAATCAGTTCCCAGATTTCTTTCATAGTTAAAGCGCCAGGAACTTCTATAGCAACATGTTTTCCGTCTTTCATGGCCTGAACTCCAATTATAGCATGATGTTTCCAGTCTGTGGCAATATATACTAAATCTACGTTTGGCAAGGCTGTTACTTTTCTCCAAGCATTTTCGTCACCGTAGAATTCTTGTGCTTTTGGAAAACCAGCTTTCGTTAAAATCTCATTTGATTTCGCAGTATTTTCTTGAGTCATGTCGCACAATGCCACAATTTCTACACCCGGAATATGTGTCATACGTTCGACCGCCCCAGGACCGCGCATTCCAAGTCCGATGAAAGCAACACGAACGGTTGGAATTGGATCTGCAGCCATTCTTAATACATCTTGCTGTCCTTTTGCACGTGCTGGGGTTTTAGTCTTAATCATTTGTGCAGAGGCAATTGTCCATCCGAACAAAAGAAAAAGGATTGTTATAGGTTTTAAGAAAGTGATTTTCATGAGTGATTATTGTTATATAATTTTTTTAAAATAACCTCTCTAATGAACCAAATTAGAGAGGTTTTCAAAAACAAAACAGATTCTAAGGATTCCTATAATTATTTTTGACTACTAAATCTTTTCATTAACGGCGTTACATGTTTCTGAGTGTCATCATCTAATGAAGCCAATGCTTTATCTGCTTCGGCTGGTGCATATTTTGCTAATCCTGTTAATCCTGCAGCAATTACGTTGTACGATTGTTCTTTAATACTTTCTTCCATTAAACTTTTATAAGAAGCATCGCCAGTAGAAGCTAATTTTACAATAGCATTTGCTCTTGCAATAGTTTTTTTGTCATTTTTAGCAATATCAAGAAGCGTTTTTAAAACCTGATCTTTGGTTTGTTTTTCATTTAAATCAATTGCTTTGATACTCAATACTCTTAAATCTTCTTGAGGATCTTTTAAGCCTTCTAGTAAAATAAGCTGTGACTCCTGACTTCTGTCTTTTGAAGCAAATTTTATAGCTTCAATTCGGTTATAATACGATGGCGCATTTTTATATTGATAAAGATAATCAGCCGCCGTTTTTTTATCGACATTCACTTCGCCAACTAGGATTTTATCTGGATCTAGATCAATAAATTCTGGTTTTGAAGGAAGATCAAAACTGAAACTTTGTTGTCTTTTATCAATTAAAATGTCCTTTCTGATTTTAGTTCCGTTTACGTAAAAATCAACTTTTAAAGGCAGTGTAAAGGTTTGTACCGAACTATCTTGAGATTGACTTATTGTAATGATAACTTTTCCATTAGCGTATTTGTAAGTCACATCCAGAATCGGACTTCCAGCATTGTAATACCATTGATCAAAATAAGGCAACCAGTCTTTTCCAGTCACTTCTTCCATCGATAAACGCAACTGATGCGGTTCGCCAGATTTATATGCATTTGTAGTTAAATAATGATTAAGTCCTTTAAAAAAGGCTTCATCACCCATTTGATTTTTCATGGCATACAAAATTATCGAACCTTTAGAATAGCTGATATTATCAAACATATCGTCTGCGTTTCTATAATGAAAACGTGCTAAAATAGGGCTATCACCATTTTTTTGAGAACGTAAATAATTCTGTAATTTTTCATAACGAGATCTGTCTTCACCATCTTGTCCGGCATCGTGCCCATGCCAAAGCACTTCTCCAAAAGTGGCAAACGATTCATTCATGGTTAAGTTTGACCAAGATTCAGCCGTTACATAATCTCCAAACCATTGGTGAAAAAGCTCGTGGGCAATGGTGCTTTCTTGATTATCATCTAATAATTCGCGTTCTGTTTTCTGAACATATTCGCCATGAACGGTTGCCGAAGTATTTTCCATCGCACCTCCAAAATAGTCTTTCACCACAATTTGCGCATATTTTGCCCAAGGATATTCTACAGCAAGCATTTTGCTGTAAAAATTCATCATATCTGGCGTTTTATAAAAAATCTGTTTGGCATAAGGCGCATATTTTGGCTCTAAATAATAGCTGACTTCTTTACCGTTATAAGAATCTTTATAGATTTTAAAATCACCAACGGCCATCATAAACAAATAAGGTGCATTTGGCTGTTCCATCTTCCAGATATCAGTTCTTGTCCCGTCTTTATTTACTTTTTGCGAGGCTAATTTACCGTTTGAAAGTGTCGTATATTTTGCCTCAACAGTCATCGCAATTTCAGAAGTTGTTTTCTGATTTGGTTTGTCGATTGTTGGGAACCAGCAAGAAGAAGCTTCTGTTTCGCCTTGTGTCCATATCTGTGTTGGTTTGTCACCTTTTCCGTCAGGATTAATAAAATACAATCCGTTTGAGTTGGTAATCGACTCGCCTGCTTTACTTTTCAGTTCTGCTGGTTTTGCAATATAATTAATGAAAATCGTATACTTTTCTGTGCTTTTGTATTTTCTGTTTAAAGCGATTGAAAGTTCTTCGTTATCGTATTTGTATTGCAACGGAATGCTTTTTTTACCGTCAATAATGGCGATTTCTTTGAAATCCATTCCTTTTGCATCCAACTTAAGCGAATCAGTTGCATAGAAATGAGGTTTTAAAGTAATCCATTCTTTTCCATACAAATAGCGTTTTCCATAATCGAAAGAAACTTCCAGTTTGGTATGAATTAAATCGTGTGTTTTTAATGGAGTAGCGCGGTAAATAGATAATTCATCAACCTTTTCTGCTTTGTTTTGTGCCTCAATTTTTGGACTCATCAAAACGACAAGACCTAAAAAAGTATATTTTAAAAAATGGTTTTTCATTTTTATTTTTTTTGAAAGTTCTTTACAATTTTTCGATAATTCTAACTTCGCCGTCTTTTTCATCTTCACTCAAAATATTCGATGGTTTTTTCGTGTAAGACAATAAAGTCCACTGCACTATTTTATTTGCTGGATATAAATCTGCCTGAGTTTTAATCCATTTTTCTGCCTCTTGTGAAGAAGACGTTTTCTCAATTGCCCAAGCCGAAACAAGGTTGTTCGCCGGAAGGAAATTCATAACCGTATTATCCACTACAGGACGGAAAGCGACAATTTTATCTAAAGATTTAGAAGCCATTTCTTTATTTCCAAGACTGTTGTAGCATTGATAATCCAGCCAGTTTTCTAGTCTTTCATCTATGTTTTCGTCATACGGTTTTCCAACGCCTAAATTCTCTGGAAACAATTTGGCATCTGAAATAAATTGTAATGCTTTTTTGTATTGCTTGTTTTTGATTTCTGCTAAAGCCTGCATCAATTTAGCTTCGTGATACAATTGTCTTCCTGCTGTTGCGCCTTCAAACGGAAGGATTTGCAATTTGGTCAAGAACGAATCGGCTTCGCGGTATTTTTTATTTAGCAATAAAGTTTTAGCATACAGCATTCCAATCAAATAATTGTCTTGATGTTTTTTATAGAAAGATTCAGCCGTTGTAAGCGCTTTATCAAATTGTTTTTGAGCGATATAATGTTCCGCAAGCATTTTATGGTATCTCCAGCCTTGCGGATCCAATTTTATAGCTTGCTGAAGACTTGCCAATACTATTGAAGCATCGTCTTTAAACAAAGAAGCTTTTGCGCCATAAAAAGCTGGATCGATTGGTTTTGCACCGCATTCTGAAAATAATCTTTTAGCTTCTGAAATGCTGTTACGATTCCATTCAATTAACCCTAAATGATATTTTAATTGATATTGATCATTTGTTTTAATTAATGATTTTAGGATTTCAGCAGTTTCATTTCTAAAAGGAAAACTCGTTCCAGGTTTGATTTTGCTTACATCAACTGGTTTGTTTTCTAAAAAGGCTTTCCAATAGATAATTTCAGCACTTGGTTCTGCAATCGAAAACACTTTTAAAGCTTCTTCTTTTCGGCTTAAATTATTATACCAGATTCCTAATTCAAGAAAAGTTTGTTCTGGCATTTCGTTTTGAATGGCAGCAACAAATGTATTTTTTGAATCGTTTGAATTATTCGAAAGGTATTTTTCAAAATCAGCAAAATGATTCAGCGGATCTAATTTTGTAATGGTTTTTAAAACCGAATTTGTTTTGTCGGAATTATTTTGAAGACGATATAAAACTGCTAAAACCTGTAAACCTTCAACATTATATTGATTATAGATTAAGCTTTTTTCAGCATATTCAATTGCTTTTGCCAAATCGTTTTCGGCTAAATAAATTTTACTTAAAGCGGTATAAGCCGGGCTTCTAAATTCAACACTTGCAGCTGCAATGTCAAAACCATCTTTTGCATCGGTATTATTTCCTAAATGAAAGTTTGCCAAAGCATAAAAATAATTACCCGCAGGATCATAAGTGTCTATTGATAAAGCTTTGCTTGCCGAATTTACAGCCGCTTTGTAATCTAATTTTCTGATTTGCAAAGAAGCCAATGCAGAAAGGGCAGGAGCGTAGTTCGGATCTAGTTTCAAACAAGCATTCAATTTATCTTCAGCCAGAACATAATCTTTAAAACTGATATAATTTTTTCCTTGCTGATACAATCCGTAAACCGAATTATGATCAAAATCTTTTGGAATTTCTACAGGACGATTGATGTTTCCGTCTTCTGGAGCAGAATTCCAAACCAGTTTATTTTCACCTAAAACAAATTTCAATTTGTTAGAATCAACTTTTATTTGAATAGAATCTTTGAAAGTTTGCATTGTATTTAAAGCAATATCTTTAGAATATACTTTTTTATCGTTTTCAAAAACTTCAATTTTTTCATTTAGTTTTTGAAGCGGAGAAAAATAGATTTTCAGCCAGCCGTTTTCGTTTTTGATATTAACTGAACCATAATTATTCGCTTTTACAAAACCTTTTGTCTGTTTTACAGGAAACCAATATTCGGTCCAAGTGTCCGTTTGATAAGGAGCGAACGAACGTTGTTTGAAAGGCGTAAGATTACTGCCTTCGCTCGCTTGGTTAAACAATCTTCCGCTTTGCACTTCTACATATTGTCCGTCGGTATCGGTTAATAATTTTTCCCAAATCATTCCTTGTTGCGACAATCCCCAAATCCAGATTTTTTTGCCCGGTTTATCATCGTGATTGCCATATCTTCCCATTCCGAAATCTTCGTCATGATAATATCCGCCAAAGAAATCATCGTATTTTCCGAATACGTGATATGATTTGTAACCGCCAAAATTGTTGTTTTTGTAGAAAGATAAATCTTTGCCGTTTTCTTTATCAATTGGCCACGGATGGTAATCTCCGTTATGACCAATATAAGTCTGTCCCGGATAAATAAACTGCAGATTTTCGGCTGCTTTAATTCCCGTATTCATCCAAGTATAATAAGGCTGTTCGAATTCGGTTGTGTTAGACCAAAACGAATTTGTGGTAAAATACGCTTTATCTTTTGGCAGATTGATGTCTAATTTCCAAGAAGTTCTGGTCAATAAATCTAAAACCCCGATAACGCAACTAATGCTTCCGTCTTCTCGATTAATGATTTTATAATCGACGGGAGTAGCGCAGTTTGGCGTATGGCCTATAATTCCGTAATTGCCTTCAACACCGCCGCTTGTCCACGGTCCGCGCATGGCAATGTCTCTAAATTTTACAACATGATTATTGTAAACTATGTCTTTTCCTGTAGATTTTTCTATAGCCGACCAGACTTTTCCGCCAATCTCTGGCAAAATCATCAGTTTAATATAATCGTTTTCAATTTCGATTACTTTCCATTCTTTCTGAATTGGTTTATCAGTAAAACCATCAAAACGAAAGTACGGATAAAACTTGGTATCAGGCTTCGGAATCGGATCAGGATCTGAGAATGGATATGTCGTAAATACTTTTTTGTATTCTTTTATAGTGGGTTTGTTTTGTGCTGAGACAAAAAGGCTTCCAAGGAGTAAAAAGGATAGTAATGGTCTAAATTTCATGGTGGAGAGCTAGTTTTTGTGGTTGTTTTTTTGCCACAGATTACACAGATTAAAATGATTTTTTTTAATCTGTGTGGACAAATTAATCTGTGTTAATCTGTGAAATCTGTGGCATTATTTTTTTAAGCTTTTTTGTCATTTCGACGAAGGAGAAATCTTCGTGAGAAACTCCGCAAAGTATATCGTCAATCTTTGTCGATCTACTAGTGTGATTCCTCGTTCCTCGGAATGACAAATAAAATGCTGTAATTGTTGATTACTTCACAATCAATAACCATCCTTTTCCTTTAGGAACAGTTATTTCGTCTTTTGCTGTGAACGTTTTTGCAGGTTGGAAATTGGTAACTTCTGGAGCAGTAATAGTTGCTTTTGAAGGATTGATTCCTAGCTTTTTCCAGTCGATATTTAGTTTCACATTTACATCAGCATCTGCCCAACTTGCGATTGAAATTAAAGCCGTTCCATTCTTTTTGTAAACTGTTGCAAGAACTTTGTCGTTGTTTGTTTTTACAGGACAGTTTTCGCTCCAATATCCAATCATTTCAGAGCCTTTAATTCCGAAAGAATCCCAAACTTTCCAGATGTTTCTTGGGTCAGCACCGTCGCTCCAAGGCAATCTGTTCGTCATTCCGTAAACCATTCCTCTCCAAGGATTTCCACCATCTTGAAGCATTTCTCCCATTAATCCAAAGGGAATTCCGCTCACCTCAGTTAAGAAAAAGTCAGGCTGATTTTTTTGGTAATCAAAGTATTCTCCAAACCATAATTTATTGATGTAAGGAAAGTGCTCCATATATAAGTTTGCACTGTTATTAAATCCGTCGCTTTTGTTGTATTGATTCGCGCTATGCAAATCGATAATTCCCGGATGTCCGTCTTTCGTCAAAACTCTTTTGATGCGTTTCATCGTAATTCTGTCAAAAGCAACGTCGTCTAGATAAATTCCGTCAATACCAACATTTTGAGTCAGCCAATTCATTCCTTCCACATAATAATTGTGCCAACGATTCATACCGCTATTTACGATTGCAGCATCTTTAATTTCAGGAACAAACCAAGCTGCGATATAATCGTCGCCAACGTGTTCTTGCAACCAAGAGAATCCTCCACCTTTTCCTGGTGAGTAGATTTCGTGACCTAAACTTCTAAGAGCGAAAGTTTCATAAGCTTTGTTTGAAACCTCTCTAACTGTGTTGTAGATTTTTACTTTTAGTCCTTTTTCATGCGCTTCATCGATATATGTTTTCATCTTTTTGAATTCGATAAAAGGATAATTGATATACGGATTGATTGCATTTGCGTGGTGAATATTAATTACTGTTGCGCCAGTTTTAGCAATAGAATCGATTGGGCTGTATTTGTGGTAAAACTTTGTATCCCATTGAAAATCTGTATTGATCGTATGGAAAGGCGTAATCAATAAGTTGAAGTTGTAATACAGAACATCGCCTTTTTTCATTGTTCTAGCACCGCTGTACGCATTTACTAGAATCGATTTTTGGTTTGGCGTAATGGTAATACCGCCCTTATTTTCGTTACCCCATGAAGTAGGCAGTAATAAAGGTTTTTGTAAATAGAAATTAGTATTTAAAGGGCGGCTGTATTTTTCGTCTCTCAAAGAAAACTGCAATCCATAATTTACAGCACCAATCCAAGCGCCGTCTTGGTTTTTATGCGCTACATCCCATTTCCAGTCGAAAGTTGCAGGACGATCTCCACCTTTTTGACCTAATCCCATCATGTATTTTGCAGATGTTGGCTGCATTGGCATTTGGAAATTAATGTCATTAAAGGCAACATCTTCAAGAGCTGTAACTTTCACGATATAATGTACGAAACCATCAAATTCAACAGAAGCGTTTACATACATTTGAACCGATTTTGAAGTGGAAGTGCTTTCCCAAGAAACCGTTCCAGCTTCTTTTTTAGTGAATTTTACACCGCTGTTTTTCCATTGCACTTCTTTTCCTGATGCATCAACAAAATGAAAATCGATTGGTGAGCTTAAAACGTCATTTGCTTTTGCTGTTACAGAAGTCATTTCTGGAGTAAAGAAAGTCTGGATTTGGGCAGGGAATCCGTTTGGTGCTAAGATCAGTTTTCTACCTAATAAAGCAATTTCAGAATTGTTTACTGTTAATGGAGTATAAGGAGCAATAACAGTATTTTCTTGCGCTAAAGTTGAGTTTAACCATTTTAGACGCGTCATTTTTTCTGGACTGTCGATGCCTCCGTTTTTCGTTACTTGGTTAGAAACCGTAATTTGAAGATTGATTTCTTTTGATTTTCCATCAGCAATAACAGTTGCTTTTCCGTTGTACGTTCCAGCAGCAGCTGTTTGCGGAACATCGATACCGCACCACATTGCCTGAATTTTTCCTTTTGAAACAGAAACAGTATTGGTGAAAGGATTACCGTCATATTTCGTTCCGTCAGTGTTGATACAGCTGATATCTTTCGCTTCGATTGTTGCGCCAGTTGTACTAACTAGATTGGTAAAAGTTACTTTTATGTTTTTTAAATCTTCAAGAGCATAAACTCCCAATTGAAAAGCTAAATATTCACCTTTCATTGCCGTATCAGAAAAGCTGTTTTGAACGCCTTTTTGAATCCATCTTTGTGGCAAATCTGATTTTAATTTGATAGAATGTTCTCTATCTTCTGGGAAAACTAAGAAAGAATTTCCGCTGTTTTTTGCCACAAGAGCCGAAGTTTCGGCAGCTGTCGCAATTACTTCCATTGGGTAAAAACTATTGAAAGCATTTACGCTCTGAATTTCTGTTACAGCTGCATTGTCTTTTAAGTTTGCTTTTACGTTAGAAAGCCATTTTGCATCGGCTTTGTCTTCAGGTTTCTGATAAATTCCCTTTGGATAATTTGCAGTTCCTTCATCAACATAAGGCATGTAATACACGTAGTATGTTCCTTTTCCAGCAATTGGTTCAAAGAAAATAGTTCCGTTTTCTCTATTGATATTTTCGGTTTTTATGTTCTGAATATCTTTTCCAGACGCATCCTGAACGATAATTTTTTTAAGTTCTGGATTCGTGTCTCTTCTTCGCCATTCGATGGTTGTTTTAGCAACATTTCCTGAACCAGAAAAAGCAACTACAGCGCGGTGATTCCCTAGTTTGTTTGGATTCCAGCTGTCATTTCCGTCTGAATATTTAATTTGTGCAGTTAGAGGAATACTGATCGTGATAAAACACATTATCAATATTCTGCTTAAAAGCGTTGTGTTGTTTAGGTTTAGTTTCATTGTATTGTATAATCAGGTTAAATAGTATATTTTGAGTTTAGTAAACGGCTTTCCATCCTTGTTTTTTCCAGTAGGCAATAATGGGTTTGTAAGGCCCATATTTATGCTGTTCTTCAGAGAAATTATCATTAAACGGACTGTGTGCATAATCGATCGGTTTGCCCATTTTGTTTGGATAATCCAATGTTTTTGGATTTGGTCTTGAATGTACAGAATCATCGTTTACATAAGCCGCAATGTCAAGTGCTTCTTTGTCTGTAAGATACGGTTTTCCTAGTTGAACTTTATCATAAGGCATATTGCTTTTTAGCCATTGTGCCTGTTTGATTACGCGGTGCATGCTTGATCCTGGCTGATAACCGTATTGTCCCCAAAGTGGAGGATAAGTATAGCCTGATTTATCTGCATTGTAAACTCCCTCGCCATTATTTCCGTGGCATCTTGCGCAGTTTTCGGCAAATAAAACTTTTCCTCTTTCTGGGCTTGCGGCAACATCTGGAAATTCGATTTCTAAATTTTTGGCTCCTTTAAATTTACCGTCTTTTGGAACAAATTTACTGATCCATTTAAAGTACGATAAAAACGCCACCATTTCTTTGCTGTCCAACGCAAGCGGTTTTCCAGAATGCGGACGCATAATGCAGTTATTAACTCTTTCTGCTAAAGTAAGCACTTTGTTTTCGCGTCCGCGATATTGTGGATAATTGTCATGTGAAGACATTAAATTGAATGCATGAGGTTTTGTTCCTGCATCTTGATGACAATTGGTGCAGTTCATTTTATTGCCTAAATATTGTCCGTTTTTTCCGTTTGGACCAATGTAATAAGCGGTTTTCATCATTAATTCTCTTCCATAGCGAACCGATTCTCCAAATTGATCGTCTGGAATTTGAGAAGTATCAATTGTGATGTAACCTTCATCTTCTTCTCCTTCTTCGATTGTATTTGAAGCTAAAGTTTGTGAATTGGTTTTGGTGCAGGAATTGAAAACAGCCATAGATAATGCTGAAAAAAGTCCGATAAGAATTGTTTTTTTCATGGGTACTATTTTTTAATTTAGAAGAAAAGGTTTTAGTTTTTCTTCAGGAATAAAGATGGTTCTGTATGGCGGAATTTCAGATTCTAAAGCCCATAGCAAAACACCTTTTTTATTGGTTAAAACGGTAATATGTCTTTTTGAACAACAAACCAAAAAGAGGTCTTTATTGATCATATAAGCACTTCCCATTCTATCGTTGTATATATCTTTTGGTAATTTGATATGAAAATCAAGTTTTACATCATTATTTTTTTCATCCACTTTTAGTGCAAAAACAGAAGATTGTTTGATGTCGACTCCATTATCAAAAAACAATAAACTGCCTTCTTGATCGATATGTGCGGCATGCGCTTGAGAGAAATTAGTGTCTGAAGCCATTTTCATTGTGCCTCCTTTTCCTAATTTCCAGATTACTTTTCCAGTTTTAGAATTGATTTTCCAAATCTGACCATTGTTGTAGAAAGAAATTAAAAAGTTTCCATCTGTATCGTAGCTCAAACTGTTGGCATGCGTCCAATCCTTTTTGGTTTTTAGTAAATCCTTATCTTTAAACGGATCTAAATCATCAAAAACACTCCATTTCCAAAGCTGTTTTCCTTTTTTATTTAAGATTATAATTCCGTCTCCGTTGATGGTATCTTGTTTTTTTCCTCCGATAGAAGTCAAATCAATTATTTTTTGCTCAACAGTTAAAGCGACAATTTCGTCAGCCGATTTTTTTATGATTTCATGATGAAGAACCTGCTTCAAATCGCCTTGTCCTTTTTTGATGTGAGTTAAAGTATCGCCTTGAAGATTTATTTCTAGAATTTCGCTTCCATAACTTGTTGGTTCATCATTTGTACCTAAAATAGAAAGAATCGTTTGATCTTTTGTAAAGTGAGTTACTTTAAATCCAGTTCCTTCGAGCGTATGGTACCATCTTAGATTTCCTTTGTAATCAACAATATAAGCAGTTCCCGGAGTTTCTCTTTTCGCTAAAAGTAAAAATCCTTTTTTGAAATTTTCAGGAAGCAATTCTGGTTTCGGACAATTGGCTTTAAATTGCTTTTGTAGCCATTCTGGAAGTTTTCTCGATTTAAAAGTATAAATTTTACTAGTTTGTTTGTTGTCGCCTTGAACTGTAACTAGTTGAAAACTATAATTGGTTTCTGGAGTAATGTTGCAAAGTACTAATGAATGTTTTAAACCAGAATTTGAAATAGGAGAGGTCATTTTATTTTGATTTCCTTCTTTGTCCGACCAATATTCTGCATATACCTGAGTTTGGTCATTCGTCGCAACATCGATCTGAATTTTCAGTTCGTTGTTGCCATGAGTGCCAATATTGATATTGGAGATAATTTGGTTGTTAGAACAACTTGCCAATGCAAGCAGGACTAAAATAAAACTTCCGTATTGTATTAATTTTTTAATCATCTGAAAAGCTTCTTTTGTGAAACAGAAAAGTACTTTTATTGTTGTAAAAAATCAAGAATAGACAGACATTTAACTGTCTATTCTTGATTGGGTATTTTTTATTGTCTGTCGGAGTTGCTTAAGTTTGGATTAAGATCAACCTGACTTTGTGGATAAGTGTAATATTTGTTTTGTGGCATTTTGATTAAAGCTGCTTCTCCAACTCTAAGGTGATATGCATTCACCAAAACATCATATTTGTTCATTCTGATTAAATCTGAACGGCGTTTTCCTTCGTAGAAAAGTTCCCATCCTCTTTCCTGTAAAATGGCATCTCTTAAACTAGTTTGCGTGTGATCTGATAAAACTAGAAGTTTTGCATGTGATCTCCCTTTTACTTGGTTGATAAGGTCGATTGCTTCTTGAGTTGGCCCGCTAATTTCGTTTAAGGCTTCAGCTCTGCTCAATAAAACATCAGCATAACGAAGGATGTTTACACTATGACCATCATAATAAGTAGTCGTTTCGTCGTCAGCATATTTTTTTGTAGAAACGTCTTGCATGTAGAATTCTCCAGCTGGCGGTTGCGCTCCCAATGAAGGTGCTTGTTTATGAAGAAGACCGTCTGTTCCCATAAATTCTGGAAAGAAACATTGTTTTCTTTCATCTTCGTCACCAAAAGTGTTGTAGAAATCCCAGTTTACAGTATAATACTGCCATCTGTTCTGAACAACAGGGTGATCAACAGGACCAAAGTGATTTAGTAATTCAGTTCCGTTTGTGTTGGCGTCACTTAAAGAAGAGAAGATGTTTTCGCTGCACCATTTGTTACTTTCTTTAAACAAACCTAAGTAAGAAGGATATAAATGGTATTCGTTTAAATCCATTACTTTTTGTGTATAGGTAACCACTTTTTGCCAATCATGGCTTCTCAAGTATAATTTTGCTAATAATGTAAGAGCAGCACCCTTTGTAGCGCGTCCCACGTCATTTGTACCATAAATATCATTGTTTTTATAATTAACCGGAAGAACATCAGCAGCTTCGGTTAATTCTTTAATCATAAAAGCATCGATTTCTTCTACAGAAGATGGTGGAGTTTGATCTAAATAGCCAGGATTTCCTAGATTGGCTTCTGTAATTAAAATTACTGGTCCCCAAGAATCTGTTAAATCCATGTAAGCAGAACATCTTAAGAATTTAGCTTCTGCAATAAATTGTGCCTTTTCTGCAGCTGTAATACCGCCCATTGGTGTAATGTTGAAAATCGCATTATTAGCATTGGCAATCAATTTATACATTGCGTTCCAATCTTCTTTTAGAAGACCGTTTGCTGAGTTCCAAGTACCTAATGATAATTGTCCTGGATCTCCTCCAAATTGGCAGTGTCCTAAGTCTGTAGCGATATCAGTCAGTGCAAAGTGTCTTGTAGCCCAATACGAAAAGTTATCGCCTACAGAAGGTCCTTTTAATCTTCCATAAATGGAATTGATAGCCGCAATAGCATCCGATTTTGTCTGATACCCATTGGTATTAGTCAAGCTGCTATATACCGTGGGATCAAGATCTTGATTGCAAGAAACTTGTGTTCCAGCGGCAAGTAAAAGTAATAAGATTGTATATTTTTTCATTTTAATCAATTTAATGTTACTATAAAGCATTTTAGACTAGTGAATTGCTACTTTAATTCCAAGTATAAAAGTTCTTGAAGCTGGGAATGAGTTAAAGTCGATTCCTCCACCTAAATTTTGTTTTGTTGCATTGTCGGGAGTAAAATGTCCATTAACCTCAGGGTCATTTCCAGAATAGTTTGTAATTGTCAAAAGATTTTGTCCAATCGCATACAATCTAATGCTATCAATAAATTTTACTGTTTTTAATGCGCTTTCAGGAATTGTATATCCGATAGAAACATTTTTCAGACGTAAATAAGACGCTTCTTCAACAAATTTAGAGTTCACATAACTTCCGTAAGTGCTTTTGTAATAACCATCTCTAGGAATATCTGTGTTTTCGTTTTTTCCAGCAACCCAACGGTTTAGAGCATCAGTGCTTGTAGAAGACTCACCAACCATTTTAGTCATATTGTAAACTGAATAATCAAAAGCGCCTTGGAAAAAGATATTCATATCAAAATTTCTATATCTGAAATCGTTATTAAAACCAGCCACATAATGCGGGATAGAATTTCCTAAATATGTTCTGTCTTTTGCTGTAATTTTACCATCGCCATCAACGTCTACATACTTAGGATCTCCAGCAACAGATAATGGTTGAGGAGCGTAAGTTTCTCCAGTTTTGATCACTCCGGCGTATTTGTAACCAAACAAAACTCCCATTTCTTTTCCTGGCTCCAATCTTGTAAACTCTTGACCAGAAACCGTTCCGCTTGGATTTGAAGTGTTTGTACTGATGATTTTTACATTGTCAGCTAGAGATACCACTTCTTGTTTGTTATATGCAACATTTAAGGAAGTCGTCCAAGTAAATTTATCATTTCTATAGTTTGTTGTGCTTATTCCTAATTCGACACCGTGGTTATCAATTACTCCAGAATTAATTCTTTGAGTATCAAATCCCCACCATCCTCCAACAGGAACATTTAAAAGGGCATCACTAGTTCTTTTTTTGTAATAATCGAATGTAATAGAAAGTTTATCATTAAATAAACCTAAATCTAAACCAATATCAGTTTGAGCAGTTTGTTCCCATTTTAGATTTGGGTTTGCTAAGTTGGCAGGCTCAGTTCCTGATACGAATTGATCTGGAGAAATAGTTACACCCCAAGAAGACAATCGGCTCATATAAGCATAATCCCCAATACCGTCACTACCTGTGATACCATAACTTGCTCTCAATTTAAGTTCAGAAACTGCTTTTACGTTTTGCATAAAAGATTCGTTAGATATTTTCCAGGCAACGGCTCCAGAAGGGAAAATACCAAATTTGTTATTTGGACCAAAACGAGAAGAACCGTCTTTTCTAATAGTAAAGGTTGCTAGGTATTTATCATTGAAAGCATAATTTAACCTTCCAAAATAAGATGTCAATTTCGTTTCTGTTTTTTCTGTTTCAGGTTTTAAATATACTGAAGCTCCTTGCAGGTTGTAATAAGTCAATAAGTCACTAGAAAAACCAGTACCTGCAGCTCTCATTCTTTCGTACGTATCTTTTTGGTTAGAAGTACCAATCATTGCAGTAATTGCATGTACTTCTTTGATATCAAATTTATACGTTAAGTATTGTTCTGTACTCCATCTGAAATACGTTTTGTTTTCTTCAGAACCAGAACCTTTTAACGCAGCTCCAGCTACTAAAGTACTTGGAGTATATTTTCCTTGAATATTTTCCTGCCATTCTGCACCTGCACCAAAGTGATATGTTAAACCTTTAATAATTTGATAATCTAAAAACATGTTTCCGTTTACCAATCTGTTGATTGTATGATCTGTCGGTTCAAGTAAAAGTGCTAATGCATTGTCTTTTCCTTGAAATTTATAATAAGAACCATCTGCATTGTAAATTGGAATAGCTGGCGGAGCAGTTTGGATAGAGAACATTGGAGACAAAATATTATCGCCAAAATCACTATTATTTCCTTCAGCAAAAGCGCCATAAGCATTCATACCCATGGTCAGCTTATCGTTGAATTTCTTTTCTGCACCCATTCTCACAGTATATCTTTCAAAATCAGTGTTTACGATAGCTCCAGTTTGTTTTAAATAGTTTCCAGAAAGAAAGAATTTTGAAGTTTGGTCGCTCCCACTAAAAGTAAGCGTTCTGTTAAGCACTTCGCCAGGACGAGTTGCAGCGTCAAACCAGTTAGTATTGGCAACAGGAAAGCTTGAAGGGAAAAGTGGAGGTCTTCCGTTTTCAGCATTAAGAGCATTTTGATAATCTGCATATTGCTGTCCAGTCATTAAAGATGGTTCTTTTATGATATTTTGAAAACCATCAGAAATCTCAGCTTCCACATTCATTTTTCCAGCTTTTCCTTTTTTAGTTGTAATCAAAATTACCCCATTTCCTCCGCGAGCACCGTAAATTGCAGTAGAAGCGGCATCTTTTAGAATCTGAATATTTTCAATGTCGTTTGGACTAATTGAAGCTCCAGTACTAGTAATGAATCCGTCAACAACATATAACGGAGCATTAGAAGTATTGATTGAGTTTCCACCTCTAATTACAACCTGCGGATTTGTTCCCGGTGCATAACTATTTTGCTGAACCTGTACTCCAGAAGCACGTCCTTGAAGAGCTTGTCCAACATTTGCAACCGTTCCGCCTAAGTTTAAATTGTCTTTGCTAAGTGAACTCACAGAACCAGTAAGGTCTTTTTTCTTAGATTTTCCGTATCCAATAACAACTTCTTCTAGTTTTTGTCCAGCTTCTTTCATGACAATTTTTAAAGGAGAGCTTCCAATGCTTACTTCTTGATCTTCCATACCAATGAAAGTAATCACAAGTTTTGTAGCATTATCTGGAACTGTAATAGCAAAAGTCCCGTCAACATCTGTCTGAACACCTTTTGTAGTTCCTTTAACTACAACATTGGCGCCCGGAAGAGGCATGCCGTTTTGATCTGTTACAGTACCTTTTACAGTTTTTTCAAAAAATAGTGCCGTATTGTTTTTATCAGAAATATTTATAGAAGAAGCTGCAGAGGCTTGAAATGTAAAAACTAATAACGAGAGAACCGTTATTCCGATTTCTTTACGGGATAAATTGTTAATCCGAAAATCTCTTGGCTTTTTTTGGGTTAATAATTTCATACTTTGAATTGGTTTTGGTTAATGTTTAATTGTTTTTTCTTTGTTTGTAGGTTTTAGATTTCTTTTTTGATCTGGAAATTCATTTTGCCTTTTTAATTGTGTTGTGATTGAGTTGTTTTTTAGATCAATCAGAGCTTTTGTTTTTTGCTTTAAATACTGCTTGTTTAGCTCAATTTTTTACTTCCTGAAGCGTGAAAATCACCGAATATTTTTCATAATTAACTTAGTTTTAAGATTAATCTCTGACGAAACTAGAGATTATATTTTTATAAAACAAGAAAAAACACAAAAAATGTGCTCGAACACACAAAATTTATGTTCTCGAGCACATAAAATTGTGTGAATCATTTTTTTTGACTTAAATTGCTGTGATATTTTTAAAATAATTTAGAAAAAACAGTGTGTGTGATATTGGTGGTTTTTTGAATTATAAATAAGGATTTATTAAAAACTTATGAATTTCGCAATCACTAAACGAAAAACGTAAAAATTAAGCAGTCTTTTCTTATGCTGAAAAGAGCGGAATTTTTGGTTTTAATTATGAATTCGGTTTGTTTTTTAATTCGATTTTTGAACTATATTGGTCACGAAGAAAAAGGACAAAAACGCGAAATGAATTAATGGTCATTTTGACCTTTTTTGAAAATTAAAAATTAACAGATTTTAAGAAGAAGAATTTTGAAAGAATACCACGTACAAATAATAGATAAAAATCAAGAAAATGCAACCCGTATTTTAGATTCGTTTTTTTGGGAAAAAGCAAATTGTTTGACCGATTTTACTTCTCCATGGAATAATGATCCAGTTTTAAGAATTGAATTTCGTGCACTCTGGGATAAGGATAATTTCTATTTTAATTTTAGAGTTTTTGACACGGATCTTTATATGGATCAGAAAGATAATAGTGTAGATAGTATTTGTAATTCAGATAGAGTAGAGCTGTTTTTTAGGAGTAATGATAAGCTTAATCCGTATTATTGTTTAGAAATAGATCCTTCAACTAGATTGTTGGATTTCGAAGCGCGTCCAGGCAAAATTTTTGACTATGACTGGAAATGGGCTGAAAACAATATAAAGTTAGCGTCTTTAAAAGACGAAGTTTCTTTCACGGTTGCGGGATCAATAAGTATTGCGTCTTTAAAAGAATTGGATTTAATTCATGAGAATGCTATCGAAACTGGGGTTTACAGAGCTAAATTTGTCAAGAAAAAAAACGGAAATTACGAACCAACCTGGATAACGTGGGTAGATCCTAATACTGCAGAACCGAATTTCCATATCGCTTCCTCTTTTGGGAAATTTGTTTTGATGGAATAGTTTTGCCTGCCACAAAGGCGCGAAGGCGCAAAGGTTTTTTAAAGGGAAAATCTAATTTGAATTGCCTCCAGCTTTGACTTTTGTTGTTTTTTTGCGTCTATTTTTAAACACAGTCCGTGGTTGAAACGATGAACTAAACTGGAATACAAGTAAAGTATTGAAAGTATAAAAAAACTTTGCGCCTCCGCTCCCGATAGCTATCGGGATTGCGAGATTCAAATAAAAAAAACTTTGCGTTCTAGTGGCTTCGGGGCAAAATCCTAGCTAACGTAAAAAGAAGCATTTTCTACATTTATAATATCAATAGGAAGCAAAATAGTTTCCGGAATATCTTTTCTGAATAAAAAGTGTTCAACTAAAGTGCTGACTCCTAAATAAGCTTGTCTCTTCTGATTCTGATGAATTAAAAAATGAATCAATCCCTGATTAAGAAAGCTGACGTTTTTATCAACTAAATCGTAACCAATCAAAGCAATTTTTTCGTCTGTTATATTTGAAAGTGTAGAAGCGATTTGATAAGCTTTTGAAGTGGTGATGAAAATACCGCTTAAATCTGGGTTTTCATTTATAAAGGCAGGAAGCTTAGTTTCGATGTTAGAATATTTGAGTTTTAAAGTGGTTAAAGAAAAATCTGAAAGGTCTTTTTCTTCAAAATAACTTCTAAAACCTCGTTCTTTTTCCTGCATGTGAATCGCGTTTTTAAGGCTTTCATCAATATGGATAATGGCGATTTGGCCTTTCGACAGAATTAAATTCATTAAACTTGCAGCAACTCGGCCACTTTTGTATAGATCTTGCCCAACAAAGCTTTTTATTGACGAAGATTCAACTTGGTTGTTGAAAGTGTTTACCATAATTCCCAGTTCCTCATATTGTTTTATGATTTCTATGGTTTCTTTATGGAAAAGCGGTGCTAATAAAACAGCATCTGGCGATTTGGCTACAATAGCTTCATGAGTCTTTAAAAAAGATTTCGTGCTTTCAGGATTGAAATAATGCGTTTCAATAACCACATTATAAGCCTTGAATTCTGTTATAGCGTCTTGGATTCCGTTAACACATGGAAGCCAGTATGGGTCAAATACAGGATCTGGAAGTAAAACGCAAATGCGGTACACTTTTGTGCTTTTTAAATTTCTAGCAATTAAGTTGGGTTCGTAATCAATTACATTCAAAACTTCATTGATTTTTTCGAGTGCAGCAGGAGAGACTTTTCCTCTATTATGCAGCACGCGATCCACAGTTCCTTTAGAAACTCCAGCCATTTGTGCTATATCCTTAATTGTGTACTTTTTATCCATATAGACAAATATAAAAACTTTGATTTAATAAATGCATTTTTTTTGTAAGAATTATAAAATGTGCTCGAGAACATAAAAATAGTGTGTTCGAGCACATTTTTGTATTTTTTCTTGTTTTATAAAAATATAATCTATAGTTTCGTGAAATCAAAACCGAAAAACTAAAATAAAAAGATAACCTAACAATATTGTAATTTGTTGAATTGCAATATTTTAACACAATGTGTTTACGTGAAAAAAATTACCTCATTAGCTCCCGGCCGAACCTGTCTTTTTGGAGATCATCAAGATTATTTAGGATTGCCTGTTATAGCCTGTGCGATAGATAGAAGTATTAAATTAATAGCAAAAGAAAATCAGACCGACACATTTGTTCTGAATATGGTTGATATTAATGAAATTCGAGTTATCAATATACACGAGGCTTTCGAAAAATTAGAACCAAGAGATTATTTTGCATCCTCGTTGCGTGTCTTGCGCAGATATGGCTGTAAACCAACATCTGGTTATACGATTACCATTACTGGAGATATTCCAATTAATTCAGGAACTTCGAGTTCGTCAGCCTTATTAATGGCTTGGATTCGTTTCCTGATAGAGGCTTTCGGAATAGATCATGAAGTTACGCCTGAATTTCTTTCTAAATTAGGTTATGAATCTGAAGTGTTAGAGCACGGAGAGCCAGGTGGAATGATGGATCATTTTAGTATTGGCGTTGGAAATATTGTCTACATTAATACAAAAAAACCGTTTTCTTTTAATGTAATAGGAACGGAGTTAAAAGGTTTGATTACAGGAGTTTCAGGTGTTCCAAAGGAAACTATCGGACTTCTTGGTGAGCTGAAAGGAAATGCTTTAATGGCAATTGATATTGTGAAACAGAATTATCCGCAGTTTGATTTAAATGCTGCTGAAATAGAAGATTTGGATAAATACAGAAATTGTCTGCCAGATCGCATGATTCCGTTTTTTGAAGCGGCAATCAAAAATTATCATTATACCAAAGAAGCATTAAAGGAATTCGAAAAACCAGTTTTAGATCTTAAAAAAATTGGTGCTTTAATGAATGGACATCATGAGGTTTTGCGTGATTTACTGAAAATAACTGTTCCGAGAATTGATGCAATGGTTAATGCTGCATTAAAAGCAGGAGCATACGGAGCAAAAATTGTCGGCTCTGGCGGTGGTGGAAGTATTGTTGTAATTGCTGATCCTAAGTATGAAGATGTGGTTATAAAAGCGATTTTGCATGCTGGAGCACAAGAAGCTTACGCGGTAAATGTTGATCCCGGAGTACGAATTATTGATAATATTGAAAATTAAATAAAATGCACGACAATTTAGTGATTTTAGCAGGTGGAGCTTCTTCTCGCATGAAAAAAGAAGCGGTTGCCAATAATCTTTCCCCAGAAGAAATTGCTCAGGCTAATGAAAGGAGTAAAGGCTTAATAGGTGTTGGCGCAAGCGGAAGACCTCTTTTGGATTATCTTTTATGGAATGCGAAAAAAGCAGGCTATAAAAACATCTATATAATAATAGGAGAACAAGGAGAATTGTTTAAAGAATTTTATGGAAGTAAAATGAAGGATAACGATTTTCACGGACTCAATATTTCATTTGCTGTTCAGTATATTCCTGAAGGAAGAATAAAGCCTTTTGGAACTGCAGATGCTTTGTTTCAAGCTGTAGAGCAATATCCAGAACTAAATTCGCAGTTTTATTCGGTTTGCAATAGCGATAATTTGTATTCGGCTGAAGCATTGCGTGCTTTGAGAGAAACTGAAAGTCCGAATGCTTTTATTAGTTATGATCGTGATGCAATGGATTTTCCGCTGGAGCGTATTTCGCGTTTTGCAATTGCAAAATTGGACCAGAATAATCAGTTGCTGGATATTTTAGAAAAACCTACAGAAGAAGATTTGGGGCAATATAAAGATGCGGAAGGAAAAATACGTGTTAGTATGAATGCCTTTAAGTTTAACGGCAAGACCTTATATATACATCTTAAAAATTGTCCTGTTCATCCGGAGCGTGATGAAAAGGAGCTTCCGACTGTTCTTTTGAATTCTGTTAAGGAAAATCCGAATACAACGATCGGAATTCCGTTTTCTGAGCACGTTCCAGATCTAACTGCAAAAGAAGATATTGCCGAAGTAAAAACATATTTGGCAAAATATTATCCTGATTTAAATTGGAATAATAAAAATTAACAAAACTTTCATATCTAAATTAGAGAATAAGGAAATTTAATGTAGTACTTTTGTTTTGCAAAAAAAATGCAGATATTTGCATAAATTACGCAATCAATAATGTGAGAGTTGATTCTAATTTAGATTTTGAATTAAATAAATCTATAACTAAATCAACCAAAAATTATGACAAACATTCAAAGTACATTACAGCTGGAGAAAAAAAGTACCATTGTTCCGATGGTAATTTTAACCTTATTGTTTTTTATTCTAGGATTTGTAACCTGGCTTAACGGACCACTAATTCCGTTTTTTGAATTAGCTTGCGAATTAACTTCTTCGCAAGCCTATTTTGTGACTTTCGCATTTTATATTGCCTACTTCGTAATGGCAGTTCCTTCTTCTTATATTATTGAAAAAGTGGGATATAAAAATGGAATTTCTTTAGGATTATTGATTATTGCCGCGGGAGCTTTTATGTTTTATCCAGCGGCTTCAAGTCGTACATTTCTCTTGTTTTTATTAGCTTTATTTATCATGGGAACTGGTTTGGCAGTTTTACAGACAGCTTCAAATCCGTATGTTGTTGTAATTGGCCCAAGAGAAAGTGCTGCCGCAAGAATCAGTGTTTTAGGAATTGCAAATAAATTGGCGGGTTTTGTTGCGCCAATTGTGCTTACTATTTTGGTTTTGTCTAATATGCAGGATTTTACCGCAGACAAAATTGCTTTGATGGATGAAGCTGCAAAAACTAGCGCATTAAATTCTCTTGCTTTACAATTACAAACACCGTATCTTTATATGGGGTTGATTATTACAGTTTTAGCTTTAATGGTGAAATTTTCTCCTCTTCCAGAAATTGATTTGGGCGAAGATGGAAATGTGTCAGAATTGAGTGTTTTTAAACAAATAAAAAACGCTTTTCAACACCCGCAGTTGGTTTTAGGGGTAATAACTCTAATGTTGTATTTATCTGCCGAAGTTTTGGCGGGAGATTCGATTGGAGCTTTCGGAAAACAGCTGGGAGTTTATGGTGAAGAAGGGAATTTTTATCTCAAATTGACCTCATTTACTATGTCAGCAATGGTGATCGGCTATATTCTTGGTATAGTTTTGATTCCTAAATATGTTTCGCAAGTCACTGCTTTAAAAGTGTCTGGATTGCTTGGTTTGGTGTTAGTTACAACAATTGTTTTGATCTCTCCAAAGATAATGATTGCATTGCCAGGAACTCCAAATATACCATTGGTGATACTTTTAGTAGCGCTTTTGGGACTTGCAAATGCATTATGCTGGCCAGCAATATGGCCAATGGCTCTGCAGGATTTAGGAGGTTATACAAAGATTGGAAGTGCTATTTTGATTATGGGAATTATCGGTGGAGCAGTTTTTCCACTTTTTTACGGAATGATCACCGAAAGTATCAATTCTGCAAATGTTGCAAAAAATATGCAAGAGGTTTCGAAAAGTGGAAATCAGTTAGCATATTTAATGCTGTTGCCTTCTTATGCAATGATTTTGTTTTATGCTGTTAAAGGGCATAAATACAGGAAATGGAATAGTTGAACAAAAAATAAAAATTAATATATCATGTTAAAAAGTAAAATCGACAAAGCAACAGGTTTCGAAAAACGATTCGAAAACATTAATACAGTTGTTTTTGAAAACTCAACGGATGCTTCAAAAGAAGTAGCGCAAGAAATTGCGTCTTTAATCAAAGAAAAGCAAAAAGAAGGAAAGCCTTGTATTTTAGGATTAGCTACTGGTTCTTCTCCAAAAGGTTTGTATGCTGAATTAGTGCGTCTTCATAAAGAAGAAGGTTTGAGTTTCAAAAACGTAATCAGTTTTAACTTGGATGAGTATTATCCAATGGAACCAAATTCAATCAACAGTTATGTTCGTTTCATGAAAGAACTTTTGTTTGATCATGTCGATATTTTACCTGAAAACGCTCACGTTCCAGACGGACTTTTAACAAAAGAACAAATTGCAGATTATTGCCACGAATATGAAGCTAAAATTGAAGCTTTGGGCGGAATCGATCTTCAGATTCTTGGAATTGGAGGAAACGGACACATCGGATTTAATGAGTCAGGTTCGCTTCAAAACTCTAAAACTCGTTTGGTGGCTTTAGATCATATTACAAGAGTTGCTGCAAGTAAAGATTTCTTTGGTTTAAATAATACGCCAAGAACAGCGATTACGCTTGGAGTTAAAAAAATCATGGAAGCAAAAAGAGTGATCTTGTTAGCTTGGGGTGAAGGAAAAGCAAATGTTGTAAAAAAATCTGTTGAGGATGAAGTTACAAATAGAGTTCCAGCTTCGTTTTTGCAAGAGCATAACAATGCAATTTTTATTTTAGATAAAGAAGCTTCTTCAAAACTAACAAGAATTAACAAACCTTGGTTAGTAGAGAAAATCGTTTGGACAGACAAATTAACGCGTAAAGCGGTTTTAGGATTGGCATTAGATCTTAAAAAACCAATTTTGATGCTTACAGATGCTGATTATATCGAAAACGGTATGAGTGATTTATTGGCAGATTCAGGTCCAGCTTACGATATCAATATTAAGATTTTTAATAAACTGCAAAATACAATTACAGGCTGGCCAGGCGGAAAACCAAATGCAGACGATACAAATCGTCCTGAAAGAGCAGAGCCTGCAAAAAAACGCGTATTGATTTTCAGTCCGCATCCAGATGATGATATTATCAGTATGGGAGGAACTTTCATGCGTTTGCAAGAGCAAGGACATGAAGTGCATGTTGCATACCAAACATCAGGAAATATCGCTGTAGCGGATGATGAAGCTTTGCGTTTTGCAAGATTCGTAATTGATTATAACGAGAAATTCGGAATCAAAAGTGCAGAGGCAGATAGTATCTACAAAAAGGCAGAAGCATTTTTACAGAACAAAAAGAACAGCGAAATTGATATTCCAGAAGTTCGCTATATCAAAGGTTTGATTAGAAAAGGAGAGGCGAGAGCTACAAGTCATTTTGTTGGTCTGCCAGACGAGCAAATTCACTTTATGGAATTGCCTTTCTATGAAACAGGAACAATCGAGAAAAAACCAATCGGAACAGAAGATATCCAGTTGACAGTTGATTTGATTGAAAAAATTAAACCGCACCAGATTTACGCAGCTGGAGATTTAGCAGATCCACACGGAACGCATAAAGTATGTTTGGATGCTATTTTTGAAGCAGTAAAAGTTTTAAAACCGAAAGAATTCATGAATGACTGTTGGTTATGGTTGTACCGTGGAGCTTGGCAGGAATGGGGGATTGACGAAGTAGAAATGGCAGTTCCGATGAGTCCAGATCAGGTTTTAGAAAAACGTCACGGAATCTTCAAACATCAGTCACAAAAAGACGGTGTTGTTTTTCAAGGAACAGATGCAAGAGAGTTCTGGCAGAGAGCCGAAGACAGAAACCGCGAAACTGCAGAATTGTATCACCAATTAGGTTTAGCAACTTATGCTGCAATGGAAGCTTTTGTGAGATGGCATTACTAAGATGCTAAGTTGCTAAGGTTCTGAGATTCTAAGTTTTTTTAGTCTTTTGAAATTTAGCGCTTAGTCTTAAATGATATTTTTGAAGCAGGAAGAGGGAACAAAAATAAGTTCTTTTTTCTTGCTTCTTTTTTTGTTTAGATTCTAAGTTGCTGAGTTGCTGAGAAGCTAAGTTTTAATCTGTGAGAATCTTTTTATCCCGATAGTTATCGGGAGTGGCAAAAGAAAAAATAAATGGTAGTTTTGCATGAAATGAAATAAGCAGAAAATCTATAAAATCTTTCTTCTTGCTTCTTTCTTCTACAAGAAAACTATGGATCAAGACAAAAAACAGCTCATAAAATTAGCTCACACCAAAATGCCTTTCGGGAAATACGAAGGAAAATATTTAATTGATTTGCCTGAATATTACATCGTTTGGTATCATAATAAAGGATTTCCTAAAGGAGAATTAGGGCAACAATTACAGCTTATTTACGAATTAAAGTTAAATGGGTTAGAAGAATTGATACGTAATATTAAGAAGCAATATCCAAACCCTGTAAAATAGTAAGAAAAATCTTTGGTAGTTTGATTTTTTTTATATAAGTTTGAAATACAAAATATTATAATTTCCAAAAACAAAGTGATACCACAGAATTCCAGCCTGAATTCATAAATGTGTACAAGTCAGTGTTTTTTAAATTATAATATTTTTTTTTATGCCTAAATTTTTCTTTTTTTCCTTTTCATTTTTTGAATTAGTTAATTATTTCTCGTTTTCTCATTTTTTTTTTTTTTTTTTTTTTTTAAATTATTAAAATCTTTTAAATTTTTTTTTTTTTTTATAATTTTTTTTTTTTTTTTTTTTATTTTTTTTTATTTTTTTTTTTTTTTTTTTTTTTTTTTTTTTTTTTTTTTTTTTTTTTTCTAAATAATGAGAATCATTCAAAGTGCTTGGGCTTGTAATAGACCAAGTTTGTTAACGACAAGTTTAGGTTGGCTTTCTCCTGAATATAATCTGATGTCATGGGCATTAAGTTGCTTGCAATTAAAAAAGTATTATCCAGAATTGGTTCTCTATTGTGATAATGTTTCAGCTAAAATGCTAGTGGATACTTTGAAACTTCCTTACAGTGATGTAGTATGTAATCTGGATTCTTTAAATATTTACCATCCGCAGCTTTGGGCATTGCCTAAGATATCGGCATACTCACAACAAGAAAAGCCTTTTTTACATGTTGATGGAGATGTTTTTATTTGGAAAGAATTTGAAAATTCCCTTTTGAAGGGCGGTTTGATTGCTCAAAATTTGGAGGCAGCAACAGATTATTATGAAAAAATAATGATTTCATTAGAGTCTGCACTAAACTATTTTCCAGAAGAGATTAGAAAAGAGAGAAAATTGAAAAAACAAATTTTAGCTTATAATGCGGGGATATTTGGAGGGAGTGATATTGCATTTTTCAATGAGTATACAGATAAGGCTTTTGACTTTGTTGGCAAAAACATATTAAATCTTTCAAATATAAATGTTTCAAATTTCAATATATTTTTTGAACAATATCTTTTTTATTGCCTGGTAAAGAAATGCAAAAAGGAAGTTAAGGTTTTGTTGTCTGAAAGAATTGGAGATAATCAATATAGAGGTTTTGGAGATTTTGGAAAAGTTCCATACGAAAAGGACTATTTACATTTGTTAGGAAGCTACAAACGAAATGAATTTGTTTGCAAACAAATGGCTGACAGGCTTCGGCAGGATTATCCAGAATACTATTATCGTATAATAGATTTATTTAAAACAAATAAATTGCCTCTTTATAAAGAGTACTACAAACTAGAAAATACTACCGAGAATTATCTGCTGCAGAGGTATAAAAGACTATTAAATAATGATTTGAGAAACAAAAGAGAATCATCGGCTAAGTCATTAAATTTTGATTTTAAAAGAAATCTTAAAAAAGAATTAGGGGATTTTAAGTTAAATAAAGATCAGTTTATAGATTTTGAAATTTTTACTTCAAAAATTAATGCGATAGTAAAACAAGATTTTATGTTTTTTTCTAAAGATTATTTATATGCGAGAGATTGTAAGGCGAACTCTTATTTTCAAAGTTTGTTTGAAAATAATTTAGAGATTTACTCTAAAGTGTTAGTGAGTGATAAAGATTATCGTATAATTGAAAGCAAGTATAATTGGAGCTCCTTTATTGAAAAACAAAAAGTCAAAGATGAAAATGAAATAGTTGTTTTAGAAGAATCTGAAACAAGTTTTTCTACTCTTATAATTCCCGAATGTGATCAAAACAGATTTTCATTAGTATATGTTGATTCACTTGATTTACTTATTCTAGGCATTTTAAAAAGGAGGAAAACAGTTGGGGAACTAATAGAAGAACTTAAAAATTATTTCGACACAAAAGAATTAAAAAATAATTTTAAAGAATTTGAAGAACTAATTTTTGGAAGAATAAGATTAGGTCTTTACGCTAAATCGATAAAATATAAACAATTATAATCAATTTTAAAATTTAACACATTAAATAAGGTTAATTAAATATTTATTTGATGTTTTTACTTACTATTAAAACCTTTATTATGAAAACAATTAAGAAAATTAAATTTAGTGACATTAAAGGAATGTTGAAAAGAGATGGAATGAGAGAAATTATTGGTGGATCGGGTAGCAGTACTGGTTCAGGTAGCAATCTTTATGGCGGTGGAGGAGGTACACCAGCGTTAAGTAGTAATCCTTTTAATACAAGTTTTACTGGAAGTAATTACGGTGGATTTGGAGGTAACAACGCGATAGATGGAGGTGTGTATGGTAGTTCTGGTAATTTTGCAGGAAATGGTGGAAATAGTGCTTATAATTATATTGGGGGATTTGGAACTAATAATTTGAATTCTTCAACATCAAATTATAGTTATGTAAATGGTGGATGGACCAATAATAGTTATGGGTTTACAACCACAAATCCTTATACTATTAGTAGATATTTTGATTTTCTATTAGTAAATAATGGAGTTGTTACCAATACTCAAATAAACAATTTTATAGCTAATGAAGCAACGGCTTCAGGACAGGAACAAAATAATATTCAGTTATATGGTACAATACTCAATAATGTTAATGTTGTAAATAATTATAAAGGACCAATAGCAACTCCTAATGGGATGTTCTACAACAATGGTGTTTTAGAAATTACCAATTCTGGAGGTACGGGCGTAGCCAGTAATGAAGGAACAGGGAATATAAATCCTCCACCTTTAACATCAGCCGTGTATACATCTTTTACTAGAGATCAAATTGTCAATGGATTTAAAAAAATTGATTTTGGGGGTATGTCATTAAAGTCTATTACAGATTGGGATCCAGTAAAAAATGATTTCAACTATAATAATAGGTTTCAGCCAACTATGAGATTAAATTCTGAGGCAGCGGTAGCTATAGCATTATATGAAAAGTTATCTCTAAGAGCTTATGACAATGATGGTAGTAAGGGAGGGAATGCTACTATTGGTTTTGGACACTTAATGCATACAGGTGCGTTAAAAGCTAATGATTTGAAAAGTATAACTGTAGATGATGCAGTTACATTTTTAGCAATTGATTTGGTTGAAACACAAAATAATTTAAATCAAAAGATTGAAAATCTTGATTTAGGAAATATAATAACTAGAAATCAATATTTTGCTCTGGCAGATATGGCTTTTAATGCAGGTACTGATAAATATAGTATAGTTACAGATGTTTTAAACGCATTGAAAAATGGAGGTACCGAAGCTGCAAATAATACAATTCAGAATGCATATCAAACTGCTGATCCAGATAAAGGCTTAATGGAGAGAAGGTATTTTGAAGCACAAGCATTCATCAATGGAAGGTTACTAACTCCAGAAGAATCGACGGCTGAATTAGTAAAATTAGGTCTTAAAAAGTAAAACTATGAAAAGTATATGGATAGCTTTAATTGTTTGTTGTATTACAGGATGTAAAGAGAAGCCTAAAGAGAAACATGAAATTATATCAAAGCAAGATGATGGAATATCGGTCTTAAAAGCAGATATAGGATTGCCAAAATCATATAATGATACTCTTAGTTTGATTTCTTATATAAAATCGGATAAAATTAATTATGATGAAAAATTTCTTAAAATAGATTATAAAAAGAAGTTAGATAGTTTATATGAACTAATGGATGAAGAATTAAATATTATTGATTTTGAAAATCATTTTATAGAAGATGCAAGAAGTGCTGTTAAACTACTACAGCAGAGCTGTATTGCAGATCAAAAAGCGGCAGAATTAATGTGGAGTGCATCCTATGGTATAAATTATAGAGCATATGGAAATGATAAAAATGCTTTTGTACGAATTAAACAAATGATTTATAAAAGGCGTTATGAAGAATTATTGATTTATAATTTTCATTTAAGATCTAATCTTACAAGATCATGGGAAAGTCCAAACACATCTCGCTACAAAAAGAGACTAAAGGATTTGATGCCTAAAAAGTTTTTGGATAGTATGTATCCATCACATGAAAAATGATCTAAGAATAAAAATAATTGAAAATTCATAGAAATAAATGTTTAATTTTCCCCACGAGTATCAGCTCGATGCCAAAGATTGTGGCCCTTCTTGCATAAAAATAATAGCTAAATATTACGGCAGGTTTTACAGCCTGCCTTTTTTACGCGATTTGTGTGGTATTACAAGAGAAGGAGTAAGTTTTTTAGATCTTAGCGATGCCTGCGAAAAAATAAGTTTACGTACTAAAAGTATTAAAATAGATTTTGAGACTTTTAGGGCTATTCCATTGCCATGTATTGTGCATTGGCAGGATAATCATTTTATAGTAGTTTACAAAATAACACATAAGCAGGTACTGGTTTCAGATCCTGCAAAAGGCTTATTGAAATACTCTCATGAAAATTTTCAAAACGGATGGTTAAAAGAAACTAAAACTGGGGCAGTTTTAGCCATAGAGCCAATGGCAGATTTTAAACAGCGATCTATAAATGACAAACTAGAAAGACGTAAAACTTTTGAAAATTTTTTAGGTTACTTCACGCCATACAAAAAGAGTTTTGTAAACTTATTTGTAGTCATGCTAATAGTAACAGTTTTGCAGGCATTTTTACCTTTTATATCAAAGGCTGTTATTGATGTTGGTATTCAGACTAATGATTTAGATTTTATTGATCTTGTTTTAATTGCCAATATAACCATTATAGTCAGCATTTTATTGAGTAATATGGTTCGGGATTGGATTTTACTTCATCTAACGTCTAGAATAAATATCTCATTAATTTCAGATTATTTGATCAAATTAATGAAACTGCCAATTACTTTTTTTGAGAATAAATTAATCGGAGACATTTTACAGCGAGCTCAAGATCATGAACGTATTCGGGATTTTGTAATGAATAATTCTCTGAATTTTATTTTTTCGATTTTAACATTTTTCATTTTTGGAATAATTTTGATGATATACAGCCCCGTTTTATGTCTGATTTATGTTATAGGGAGTATATTATTCATTGGCTGGGTTTTATTTTTTCTTCAGTTTCGAAAGAAACTAGATTGGGAGTATTTTGACATACATACTAAAAACCAAAGTTATTGGGTAGAAACCATTGAAAGTATTCAAGATATCAAAATCAATAATTATGAGAAGCACAAAAGATGGAAATGGGAAGCTTTGCAGGTTCAATTATTCAAGATTGATCAAAAAATACTAAAAATTAATAATGTTTTAAATTTAGGAGCACAGTTTATTAATCAGTTAACCAATTTGATTATTACTTTTTACTGTGCCAAGTCAGTAATAAAAGGTGATATTACTTTCGGGGTAATGATTTCTACTCAATTTATAATAGGAATGTTAAATGGTCCTATTATGCAGTTTATATCTTTTATTCAATCAGGGCAATATGCTAAAATTAGTTTTTTAAGATTGAATGAAATACATGAGTTGGAGAATGAGGAAGAGAATGATATTACCAATAATATAAAGCTTCCAGAAGACAAAAGTTTGCTTTTAAGAAATGTAAGTTTTCAGTATAGCCGTAATGGTGATTATATTTTGAGCAACATCTCTCTGGTAATCCCTGAAGGTAAAGTTACAGCAATCGTTGGTGATAGCGGAAGTGGGAAAACTACTTTGTTGAAATTAATATTAAGATTGTATAAGCCTACTCATGGCGAATTGTCAATGGGAAATCTAAATATTCAGAATATTAATTTGAGACAATGGCGGGAAAGCTGTGGTGCAGTCATGCAGGATGGTAAAATATTTAGTGATACCATTCAAAACAATATTGTTTTAGACGATGAGAATATTGATTATGAAAGATTGAAAAAAGCAGTAACTGTTGCAAACATAGCTGCTGAAATTGAAGCAATGCCAAAGGGATATCAAACAATGATGGGGGAAAATGGAAGAGGTTTAAGTGGAGGTCAAAAACAGCGTGTTCTAATTGCAAGAGCCCTATATAAAGATCCTGATTATCTGTTTTTTGATGAGGCAACAAATTCATTAGATGTAATAAATGAGCAGAAAATTGTAGTGGCATTAGAAGAAATATTTAAAAATAAAACAGTAATTGTTGTAGCTCATAGATTAAGTACAATTCGTAAAGCAGACCAGATTATAGTGCTAAAAAACGGTTATATTACCGAAATAGGAAATCATGATATGCTGATGGCTCGCGAAAATGGACATTACTATCAATTAGTTAAAACTCAAATAGGAGATACGGTAAATGGCTAGTAAAGGATTTCATAAAACATTAAATGAAAATAGAACCGAAGAGGTTGCTTCAATAATTGAAAAAATGCCAACTAAATTTGGTGCAACAATAAGTGGAATTGTCGTTGGGTTGGTTTTACTTTTGCTATTATTTGGCTGGCTAATAAAATATCCATCCATATTATCAGGTCAAATTGTGGTAAATACTCAACAAGCTCCTGTTAAGCTAATAGCTTCAAATTCAGGAAATATTATATTATTAAAGAATAAATCAGGTGTAAAAGTAAATAGAGGGACATATTTGGCTTATATAAAGAATGAAGCAAGTTTAAAGGATGTGCAATTGTTGGATGATTTGCTTAATAAAACTAATATTCATGAGGTTGTGTATAATAAGCATCGTCATTTGTTTCCTGAAAATTTATCTTTGGGGGAAATAAATAATAAGTATTTTAATTTTTTAAATTCGTTGTATCAATATTTAGATTACTCAGTCCAACAGCCATATGAATTTCAAAAACAGATAAATCAAAAGTTATTAGAACTGCAGCAAAGCAAATTTTGTCAGTTAAAAAGTGACTTTAAAAATCAGGAAATTAAATACAAAATATCGCAGAGCCTTTTTAAAAAAGATTCTATTTTATTTGAAAAAGAGGTAACTTCTAAAGCTGATATAGAGAAGTCAATTATTGCAAAAGCAAATAGCATTCTCGATTATAATGCAATTGATAAAGAAATAAATAATACAAATTATCAAATAAAAGAAACTCAAAATAAAGCACAAGTTATTGCTATTGAAAAAGCAGTAAAAGAAAGAGAACTTGTTGTTAATTTATTCAACAGCTACTATGATTTGAGAGATGCAATAAAAAAATGGGAACGTACTTATGTTTTTGTTTCGCCAATTGAAGGCAAAGTTGATTTCTTAAATTTTATTAAAACAAATGATTATATACAGTCTGGGCAGGAATTATTTAAAATAATGTCTGATAATAATCAATTGATTGGTCAGGTTAATCTGCCTGAAAACGGTGCAGGAAAAGTAAAAATTGGACAAGGTGTTATCATTAAACTTAATAATTATCCGTACAATGAATATGGTTCAATAACAGGGAAAGTGAAAAGTATTTCGTTAGTAACAAATCAACAAACTCTTTCAGATAATCAGAATAAAATCAATTCCTATTTAGTTGATGTTAGTTTGCCATTTGGATTAAAAACTAATTATGGTGTAGAACTGAATTTCCATGCAGAAGCAAAAGGGACCGCAGAAATTATTACCGAAGATCGAAGATTAATTGAACGTTTCTTTGATAATTTGCGGTATAAGCTAAAATAAATCCAAAAAATAAAATTACAACCTTGAAATCAGTTTTTTAAATCATTAGTATTATTGTTTATTATTTGCGAATTTTTAACTGAAATCAGAAAAACCTTTTGTTTTCCTAATGCACAGCTTTAAACCATTATCTAATTCGAAAGAACTCTAAAATTTTAGAAATTATCTCATTCTGGAATTGATAAATTGTCTAATTAAATTTGTACTTTTGCCAAGTTTTTTACACAACTACTTACAAACAAACAACAGAATGAATCAAACAAAATATATTTTTGTTACAGGAGGTGTGACCTCTTCATTAGGAAAAGGGATTATCGCGGCATCTTTGGCAAAATTGTTACAAGGAAGAGGATACCGTACAACTATTCAGAAATTTGATCCATACATTAACGTTGATCCAGGAACTTTAAATCCTTATGAGCACGGAGAATGTTACGTGACAGATGATGGAGCTGAAACTGACTTAGACTTAGGACACTACGAGCGTTTCTTAAACGTTCCTACTTCTCAGGCTAATAATGTTACTACAGGAAGAGTTTATCTTTCGGTTATTGAAAAAGAAAGAAGAGGAGAATTTTTAGGAAAAACGGTTCAGGTTGTTCCTCATATCACAAACGAAATCAAAGACAGAATGCAATTGCTAGGCAAATCTGGCGATTATGATATTGTAATTACTGAAATTGGTGGTACTGTTGGTGATATCGAATCTCTACCTTATATAGAATCTGTTCGCCAATTAGTTTGGGAGTTAGGTGAAAATAACGGAATCGTGATTCATTTGACATTAGTTCCTTATTTGGCTGCTGCAGGTGAGTTGAAAACAAAACCAACACAGCACTCGGTTAAGACTTTGATGGAAAGCGGTATTAAAGCAGATATTTTGGTTTGTAGAACAGAACACGAATTGTCTCAGGAATTACGCCAGAAATTAGCTTTATTCTGTAATGTGAAGAAAGAAGCGGTTATTCAATCGATTGATGCTTCTACTATATATGAAGTTCCAAACTTAATGCTTGAAGAAGGATTAGATGTTGTAGCTTTAAAGAAATTAGATTTGCCTAAAAAAGCATCTCCAGATCTTAAAAACTGGAATACTTTCTTAAAAAGATTAAAAAGCCCAAAACAAACGGTAAATATTGGTTTGGTTGGGAAATATGTAGAAATGCAGGATTGTTACAAATCTATTTTGGAGGCGTTCATTCATGCAGGAGCTGCAAACGAAACAAAAGTAAACGTAATTTCTATTCACTCAGAGCATATCAATGCTGATAATGTAGAAGAGAAATTAGGTTCTCTTGACGGAGTTTTAGTTGCTCCAGGTTTTGGTGAAAGAGGTATTGAAGGAAAAATCGAAGCAGTTCGTTTTGTACGTGAAAACAACATTCCTTTCTTCGGAATTTGTTTAGGAATGCAGATGTCTGTTATCGAATATTCTAGAAATATTTTAGGTTATGCAGAAGCGAACTCTACAGAGATGAACGATAAAACGTCTCATCCGGTTGTGAGTTTAATGGAAGAACAGAAAAATGTAACCGATAAAGGAGGAACAATGCGTCTTGGTGCTTGGAAATGTGATATTAAACCAAACACTTTGGCATACAGAATTTACGGACAAAAAACTATTTCGGAGCGTCACCGCCACCGTTATGAGTATAACAATAAATATGCTGATGAATTACAGAAAGCTGGTTTAAAAGCTTCGGGAGTTAACCCTGATACAGGTTTAGTTGAAATCGTAGAGCTTGAAAACCACCCGTTCTTTATTGGTGTGCAATACCACCCAGAATACAAAAGTACAGTTGCAAATCCGCACCCTATCTTTGTAAACTTTGTGGCAGCTGCTGTAAATGCGCATAAAAAATAATAATTATATTCTGAGAAGATGTAACATTTGAGTCAGACTCATTACTAATAACCTTCAACGAATAACTTTTTAAATTAATAATGGAAGAAAAAAAATTAGACCTCAATTCGATCATTGGTTTTGTATTGATCTTCGGAATTTTGATTTGGATTATGTATCAAAATCAGCCTTCTGAAAAAGAAATTGCTGCTGAAAAAGCCAAGAAAGAATTAGTTGCTAAACAAGAAGCACAAGCAAAAGCAGATAAAGCTAAAACTACGTCATTACCTGCTGCAGCTGTAACTCCTGGAGATACAGTTCAATTGGCGCAATTGCAAAAAACTTTAGGAGGATTTGCTTATTCTGCAACACTTCCTTCTGCAAAAGAAGCTTTTACTACAATCGAAAACGAAAAATTAAGATTAAAGATTGCTAATAAAGGTGGTTATATTGTTGAAGCTACTTTAAAAGAATTCGAAAGATTAAAAAAAGGTTCTGGACAATTAGTTGAGTTAATCAAAAACAACAACTCAAACTTAAATTTACAACTTCTTACTACAGATAATAGAACATTAAACTCTAAAGATTTGTACTTTGAACCAACTTTAGAAAAAATTGGTGCAGACCAAGTTTTGTCTATGCGTTTGAAAGCAGGAGCTAATGAATTTTTAGAATATAAATATATTCTTAAACCAAACGATTATTTAGTTGGTTTTGATATTCGTTCTCAAGGATTAAATAGAGTTTTAAATTCTGCAAAACCAATTGATTTGCAATGGGATTTAAAAACATACAGAAATGAGAAAAGTATTGCGTATGAAAATCGTTATGCACAAATTGATTTTAAATACGAAGAATCAAAATATAACAACGTAAGTTCGCACGGACAAGGGAAAGAAGAGACGCCTACAAAAGTTAGTTATGTTGCATTCAAACAACATTTCTTTACTACGATTTTATCAACAGACAAACCTTTTGAAACTTCAAAATTACAATCTGACGATTTAGTTAAAGACGAAAAAATCGATACTGTTTTCACTAAGCAGTTTAGAGCTAATTTGCCTTTAGCGTTTTCAAATGGAGAGATCGATTACAAAATGAATTTGTACATGGGTCCTGCAGATTACAAAACATTAAAAGCTTACGATAAAAATTTCGAAAAGATTATTCCACTTGGATGGGGAATCTTTGGATGGATCAACAAATGGATTTTCATTCCTTTATTCGGATTCTTGAGTTCAACAATAGGATTGTCGTTAGGTATTGCAATCATTATTTTTACCATTATCATCAAATTGGCTATGTCGCCAATTACATATAAATCATTCTTGTCTCAGGCTAAAATGAAAGTTTTAAGACCTGATATTGCTGAGTTGGGAGAAAAATTCAAAAAAGACCCAATGAAGAAACAACAGGAAACAATGAAGCTGTACAACAAAGCAGGTGTAAACCCAATGGCAGGATGTATTCCGGCATTGATTCAGTTGCCATTTATGTATGCATCGTTCCAGTTTTTCCCTGCGGCGTTTGAATTAAGACAAAAAAGTTTCCTTTGGGCAGACGATTTGTCTTCTTTTGACTCGGTTGTAAAATTGCCATTCACTATTCCGATGTATGGAGATCACATCAGTTTGTTCCCAATCTTGGCGGCAATTGCGATTTTCTTCTACATGAAGATGACTTCGGGAGATCAGCAAATGGCAGCTCCTCAGCAGGAAGGTATGCCAGATATGGCAAAAATGATGAAAATCATGATTTATGTTTCGCCATTAATGATGTTAATTTTCTTCAACAATTACGGTTCAGGATTATCTTTATACAACTTCATTTCTAACTTAATTACAATCGGAATTATGTTCGTAATTAAGAATTATATTGTAGATAGTGATAAAATTCACGCTCAGATTCAAGAAAACAAACAAAGAGAGCCTAAAAAACCAAGTAAGTTTCAACAACGTCTTCAAGAAGTAATGGAACAGCAGGAAGCCGCAAAAGCTCAGAATAAGAAAAAGTAATATTTCTCAAAAAAAAAATCTCGATTTAATCGGGATTTTTTTATACCATTATAATTTATAATTAAGATTTTCGTTAAGCTTAAAAATAGAATTTACCATGATCTCAAAAAAAATCATATTTGGATTATTATTCCTGACAGCATTAGTGTCAAATGCCCAAACCGATATTAATAAAGTTGATGCATCTGGAAAAAAAGACGGACTTTGGAAAGGTACGTATGCAGAATCTAAACGTCCTCGATACGAAGGAACTTTTGATCACGGAAAAGAAACAGGTGTTTTTAAATTTTTTGATGATACCAAAAAAGGTGATGTTGTTGCAACAAGAGATTTTAGTGCTAATGACGGCAGTTCATATACTATTTTTTATGATCAGAGTAAAAATAAAGTAAGCGAAGGAAAAGAGATTGGAAAAGCTCGTGAAGGCGAGTGGAAATACTATCATAAAGCTTCTAAAGTTTTAATGACTGTTGAGAACTACAAAAATGGAAAACTGGAAGGTTTAAGAACGATTTATTATCCAAATGCTCAAATTGCAGAAGAGATGACCTATAAAAACGGTTTAAAAGAAGGACCATATAAAAAAATAGGTCAGGATGGAACGCTTTTGGAAGAATCGAACTTTATGAATAACGAATACAACGGAGAATCTGTTTTTTATGATTCTGATAAATCTGTTGCTTCTAAAGGTAAATTTGTAAATGGCAAGAAAGCTGGAATCTGGCAATTTTATCAGAAAGGAAAATTGGTAAAAGAAGTAAATATGAGTGATCCTAAAAACACGAATAAAGCTTCTGAAAAAGGTGCAGCGCCGAAAAAGTAGCAGTCTAAAAAGTTCAGAATTCAGCCATTAAAAAATAAAATAGGTAAAGAATAAATTGATTACATTTGATTAACCAATTATTCTAACTGATGGATTTAAATGAACTTTTAGGACGATTTTTATTGTTGTTTTGCTCAATTTTAGTTCTGTATTTTTTCTCTAATAGAAAAGATAACGCCACCATAAATCCATTGATGGTTATTGTTGGATTATGTACTTTTTCACTTTGTTACCTTTTTACAAAAATTGAAATTGGTGTCGGAATAGGGTTTGGATTATTTGCGATTTTTTCAATACTCCGTTTTAGGACACAATCCTTTACTGTAAATGCAATTATCTTCCTGTTTGCAACAATCACATTGTCTATTTTAGACATTATGTATCCGTTTGAAAAGATTGAATTATTACTATTCTTTCAGATCATAATCATCGGATTTTATATAGCAGCTTCGATTATCGTCAATAAAAAGGCTTCAAAATACCTGAATTCAGTTGATGTGAAAATTCCGCTTGACGAAAACTTTTCATTAAACTCCGAAGTAATTAGAAAATCAATTCAGCAGAAAATTAAAATTGAAGACTTTGATTTTCGAATTGTATTAATCAACACAACAGCCAACGAAATAGATTTATTAGTATTCTATTAATCGTTGAAAGGACGAACTTGTTTAATGTATAAATCTCTTTTTTCGCCCACAATTTTAAACTCAATATCTACTGGATGAAATTGGTTTTTACGCCAATATCGATACATTTTGGTTTCAATTTTTTTGCTGACATCATACAGATTACTCATTTCTTTTCTGGTCAATAAAGGCTCATTATTGTTTAAGTTTGAATTGGAAGTATAGTCGATATCAAAATCGGTTTCATCTTTTCCGTCATTAAAATGATAAGCGACAAATTGTTCGCAGATTTCTCCTTTTTCGGGTTTTACAACAGAGTTTTCTCCTTTTTGAACATTAACTGTAATTCCTGGAAAGTTTTCTCTAAATATATTTTTGGTGATAATAACGCCATTTGCTAATTCGTCAGGAAAAGAGCGATGCACTAAAACGCCCATTGCAATATTCTGCTGATCGATTCCAAAAAGTTCTCTTTCGTTATACGAAGCTTCATTCCAGACACTTGCCCACACTTGTTTTATAGCTTTTTCGAAAGTTTTGATAGAATCGCCTATAATTCCTGTTTTTGAATCGTACAATCCAGCACCATTAAAGTCATCCAAATCTTCGGCGTTTGTAGAAGAACGAAATCTGAAATTTTTGAATTTAGCATCTTTAAAAGCAATGTTCAATTTCGAAATCAATTCAGGATCAATAGGCTCTTTTTTGATAGCGTCTCTAATCTTCTTAAGCTGTTTATTAATCCAAGCCGTAGAATCTTTTTTAGAGGAAGCCAAAAGCTCTGTAATTAATGAAGAAATAGCAGGATTCTGAATGTGCTTTGTATAATAGTAAAACGGAATAGCGTGTGCATTTTCGGGTACTTTAAACGGAATTTCTTTTGAAATCGCAATTAAATACGCCATGTTTTGAGCTTTCGAGCCAATATAATTCACTCCTTTTTTAGGAATTTCAGATAAGTTGACTAATTCGGTAACGCTATTATCAATAATTAGATTTTTCTTTTTTCCAGATGTTTTTACTGGAATCTTTTTGGTTGTTTCTTTAATGAAAAAAGTATCGACTTCGATTTTTAGTTCTACTTTTTTAGAAAGTAACTTTTTGATATTGTTGTCTTTTTCAATATCGGTATAAGCCATAATCGGAATCTTTCTATTTTTTCCTAGAAGAACCAAGTGGCTTAAAGGCGTCTGGAGTTCATTTACAATAATTCCTCGAACATTTGGAAGAACATCAGGTGTTCCGTCCAAAATAATGATTTCATCAGAATTAGGTTTTGTGGTTTCTAATTCCTTGATTTTGTATTGCTTCAAAATTCCAATATTAGTTCCTCGAACAACTTCTTGATATTTGATTTCGCCAAAAATATAATCTGATTTTACGCAAGGAATTTTGAATTTCTGTTCTTGATACCATTGCATCATATCGGGATTGTTCAAATAAAATTTTAATTTTTCGCCAATAAATGTGGAATTTTTAACCATATTAAAAAAACGTTCAATTAATGGAACTGGCATATGATCGGATGCAGCAAGTTCAAAAATCCATTTATCTGTTCCTTTGATGTGGTTTAAATTTCCGAGAAGAAAATCTCTGTTCTTTTCGGTATCGCTATAATTTTCATTATTGAAAACTTCGAGATCTTGGCTGTAGCCCAAATAATTGACAACGAAATCGTAGTGAAGCAAAATAAGGCTACTGTTGAAATAATACATTTTCTGTTTTCGCATATCATAAATTACCTTCACTGATTCAATATTCGAAAATTTATCAGACAAAGGTTTTCCTCTAAAAGCCTTGTAAGCTTCATAATTTGACAGTGAAGCGCTAAATCGCTGTGCACTTAATGAAGTTAAGGCAAGAAAGAAAAACAGGCTGTAAATATATTTTTTCATACAATACAAATAGATGATTAAATGTAATTAAAAAATAAATCTTTTCATCTTGTTTGTGTATAAATGTAAGTCTAGCATTGTCTAGTAGTTCTTAATCGTTTCTCAATACTTCGAGCAATGGAAATGGGTTGTATAATTGATGTCAGTACTATCCCGAAACAGAACATGATTAAACTAAAAATAATTATTTTAAGCAAATCATATTTTAATAAATCCAAGCCTAAGTAAAGTATAATCTGTTGTATAGATAAAATCATTATAAGTAATATAATAAGAGCAATTTTGCCTTTAATTTTTTCTGTCTTACTTAGCTTTAATTCAATAATATCATTACTTAAATCTAGGTATGAGTTTACAGCGACTATATGTTTCCATGTATAATTTAAAGATAGCTCATTTTTAAATTTGATGTATTTTTCAATAGATTTTTCATTTGTTTGAATTCCGGTTTGAATGTAAAAATATGTTTCTTTCAAATCAGGTAAAATAAATTCAGTTTTAAACTGTGTTTCATAGTTTTCAAAAAGTTTGAAAGATTCAATAGTATTTTCTATTTTTTTTATTTTTCTTCTTGTGACTAAATTTGTAAAGTAGATCAAAGGTTGTCCAATAAATGCTCCAATAAATGCAGCTACAATTGGAGTAAGAATTTTTAAAAGTTCCATTTGTTTTTTTAGGAAAAATACTATTTATTTTTTACTTGGAGCTATTAGCTAAAAGAAAAATGTTGTAATAAGTTTTATCTACTGCTGGATTGCTTAAAGTAATGAAAACCATGGTGAAATTTTCTATTATTTGGTGTACCTTTGCAACCTTAAAAAATTAAACATTTCAAAATGAAACGAGTAGTTGTTGGACTTTCAGGTGGAGTAGATTCTAGTGTTGCAGCATATTTATTGCAGCAGCAGGGATACGAAGTTATTGGGCTTTTCATGAAGAACTGGCACGATGATTCGGTTACTATTTCGAACGAATGTCCGTGGCTGGAAGACAGTAACGATGCTTTGCTTGTTGCTGAAAAACTAGGAATACCGTTTCAAACTGTTGATTTAAGCGAAGAATACAAAGAAAAAATCGTTGATTACATGTTCAACGAATACGAAAAAGGAAGAACTCCAAATCCTGATGTGCTTTGTAACCGCGAAATTAAATTTGATGTGTTTATGAAAATCGCTTTAAGTCTTGGTGCAGATTATGTTGCAACAGGACATTATTGCCAAAAAAGCGAAATTGAAGTAGACGGAAAACCAGTTTATCAATTAATTGCTGGAAATGACGTGAACAAAGATCAGTCATACTTTTTATGCCAGTTGTCTCAAGAGCAATTGTCAAAAGCTTTGTTTCCTATTGGAGCTTTAACAAAACCAGAAGTACGTGAAATTGCTGCTGAAATGGAATTGGTTACTGCAGAAAAGAAAGATTCGCAAGGTTTATGTTTTATCGGAAAAGTTCGTCTTCCGGAATTTTTACAGCAAAAACTACAGCCAAAAGATGGCAAAATTGTTCAGGTTGATAAAAATGATCCCATTTATAGTGTCGAGAAATCGGCTGAACTTTCTTTGGAAGAAAGACTAAAATTAGAATCTCAAAAATTAGAATATCTTCCAACAATGGGAAAAGTAGTTGGAAAACACCAAGGCGCACATTATTTTACAGTTGGACAAAGAAAAGGTCTGAATGTAGGAGGTACAATAGATCCTTTATTTGTAATTGCTACTGATGTAGAGACTAATACCATTTATACAGGTATGTCAAGCCAGCATCCAGGTTTGTTTAAAAAAGCACTTTTTGTTGGAGAATCTGAAGTACACTGGATTAGAGAAGACATGACTCTTAAACCTGGTGAGAAAATGGAAGTGATGGCTAGAATTCGTTACCGTCAGCCTTTGCAAAAAGCTGTTTTATATCAGTTTGAAAACGGAATGTATGTGGAGTTTGAAGAGCCACAGTCTGCTATTACAGAAGGACAATTTGTTGCTTGGTATTTGGAAAATGAATTAGTTGGTTCGGGAGTAATTTCTTAGCTTTATACTTTATTTGGGAGTAAATCCCTTTAAGGTATAAATTGATGAGATGTAGCTTTACTTTTCTTTTATTACTTCTTTCGTTTACAGTATTTTCACAAGAAGATGCGTGGGTTTATTTTAATGGTAAACCTAACGTACAAGCTTTTTATGACAATCCGTTAAGCGAGCTTTCACAAAGATCCTTGGATCGAAGAACGAGCCAGAATATTGCTTTAGCTATTACAGATGCTCCTTTGGAAACTTCGTACGTAAGTCAAATTGCTTCAAGCACAGGAATTACTGTGAAAGCGCAATCAAAATGGCTGAATGCACTTCATATTCAAGGAACTCAATCAAATATTAATGCCTTAAAATCATTGTCTTTTGTTTCTAGAATTGAGTTTGCAGATAGAACTTTAAATACTACAGGGAAAAGAATTTCTGAAGCTTCGGTAAACCAAGTTCACGAACAGTTAAAAACTACAATTGATTATTCTTACGGAAATTCTGCGAATCAAATTCAGATGCTAAACGGGCAAGTTCTGCATCAGCAGAATTATACAGGAGAAGGAAAAATTATAGCCGTTATGGATGGTGGTTTTCCTGGCGTTAATACTGCACAACCATTTGAAAATCTTAGAAATAATAATAAGATTCTAGGTGGTTATGATTATACGACCAGAAACAGCAATTTCTATACGGGCGATTCTCATGGAACTTCGGTGCTTTCAACAATGGGAGGTTTTAAAACAAATTCGTTAGTAGGAACTGCTCCAAACGCATCTTATTATCTTTTTATTACAGAAATTCAAACGCAGGAGATTCCGTTAGAAGAGTCGCTGTGGGTAGAAGCTGCAGAAAAGGCTGATGCTCTAGGTGTTGATATAATTACTACTTCATTGGGGTATTTTTTGGATAGAGACGAAATTAGATACAATCACACCTACAGCGAGATGAACGGAAGTACGACTTTTATTTCTCGCGGTGCTGAAATTGCTTTTAGCAAAGGAATTTTGGTTTTGGCTTCTGCTGGAAATGAAGGAACTCAACCAGAAAAGCACATTGGTGCTCCTGCAGATGCGGTTTCTGTATTGACAGTTGGTTCTGTTAATGCTTCTAAAGTAAGAGCTAGTTCTAGTTCGATCGGACCAAGTTACGATGGAAGAATAAAACCAGATGTTATGGCGCAAGGAGCATCGGCGGTAGTTTCCGATGCAAATGGAAATATTGTGACAGCAAGCGGAACGTCATTTTCTTGTCCGATAATGGCGGGAATGGCAGCTTCTTTATGGCAGGCATTTCCAACTAAAACCAATAATGAAATTAGACAAATGATTTTGCAATCTGCCGATAGATATGCGAATCCTGATAACAATTACGGATACGGAATTCCAAATTTTGGGGCAGCATTAAGTGTTGATAGTTTCATTGCGGAGGCTTCGTTTGCAGTTTATCCGAATCCAGCTAAAAATGAAGTTTCGTTTTCTTTTTTAAACGAAAACAACACTGCATCGATAACCATTTATTCTATCTTAGGACAAAAATTAATAGAAGAAAAAATCAGTAATCCAAATCCAATTCTTTCTCTGCAATCGCTTCAAAGCGGATTGTATATCTATAGTTTTGATGCTGATAATCTGCATAAAACAGGAAAGATAATCAAGCAATAATTTTAATGAATAAAATCACCCAACTTTTCAATATAAAATATCCAATCATTCAAGGCGGAATGATCTGGAACAGTGGTTATAAATTGGCTTCGGCAGTAAGTAATGCTGGAGGTTTAGGGCTTATTGGTGCAGGTTCTATGTATCCAGAAGTTTTAAGAGAACATATCCAAAAATGTAAAAAAGCAACTGACAAACCTTTTGGGGTCAATATTCCGATGTTATATCCTAATATCGAAGAAATCATGAATATTGTGGTTGAAGAAGGTGTTAAAATCGTTTTTACGTCAGCTGGAAACCCTAAGACCTGGACTTCTTTTTTGAAAGAAAAAGGCATTACAGTTGTTCACGTGGTTAGTAGCAGTATTTTTGCTTTGAAAGCGCAAGATGCTGGAGTAGATGCAGTTGTAGCTGAGGGCTTTGAAGCTGGCGGTCATAACGGACGTGAAGAAACCACGACATTGACTTTGATTCCGATGGTAAAAGAAAAAATCCAGATTCCGTTGATCGCAGCTGGAGGAATTGCTACAGGAAGAGGAATGCTTGCTGCAATGGTTCTTGGAGCAGATGGTGTTCAGGTTGGAAGCCGTTTTGCAGCATCTATAGAATCTTCTTCACACAATAATTTTAAAGAAACTATAGTTAGTACTATAGAAGGCGGTACGCAGTTGACTTTGAAAGAATTAGCGCCTGTTCGATTAATAAAAAATAAATTTTATCAGGATGTTCAGGATTTGTATCAAAAATGTCCATCCAAAGAAGAATTGGTTCAGCTTTTAGGAAGAGCTAGAGCAAAAAAAGGAATGTTTGAAGGAGATTTGGATGAGGGAGAATTGGAAATTGGACAAGTAGCAGGTCTAATTCATGAAATCTTACCAGTTGAGCAAATTGTTCAACAAATGATAGCCGAATTTGAAGTCGCATCCAAAGAAAAGAGTACTTTTGAGTTTTAATTACCTGCAAGAAATATTTTATGAATTCCCTACGCCCCTACATATTGTTACTATTTTTAGCTTTTGGATTGCAACAGGTTCAGAGTCAGTCTTATCATTTTAAAACCTCAGGATTTAGTGTTCTAGAAAAAAATGAAAGAGGCAAGTGGGGTGAGTGGTCCAATCTAGATCTGGTAAATCTTTCGGTGGTTTTAGATACCAATAAACACAGGATTGTTGTGTATTCTCAAGAAATCCAGCTTTACAGTATTTTAGATTATATAGAAAGAGAAGAAAACGATACCGACATTGTATATTCCTTTATGTGTAAAGATAATGACGGAAAAGAATGTAAACTGTCAATTATTACTCGAAAAAAACAAGACTATAGAAAACAGCTTTATATCAATTATGACGATCATATTATTGTGTATAATATTATTACAGTATAATAAGGTTCTAAGATACTAAGGTTCTGAGGTGCTAAGTTTTTTATATAGCAAACCCGACAGGTTTTTAAACTGTCGGGTTTGTTGTTTTATTTAAGCTCAAAAGGCTTAGAACCTTAGTATCTCAGAACCTCAGAACCTACAAAGAATCCACATCCTTAATAAACTCATCATATTCTAAATAGAACATTTCTAGAGCGTGCATATTTTCGTTGAAAAAATCAAAAATAGTATCCCAAGTATTTTTATTGCTGAAACCAACGCCTAGTTTTTCAACCCAAATTCTGCTGATGGTTTTACCACTTTCTAGAGTATGATTTTTCTCAAAGACTAAATCTTTAATAAATTCTTCTTCTAAAATATTTTTTAAAGCTTCCAGTTTTTCGAAATACGCAATGCGTTTTTCATCGCTTCGCTGTTCAATGTCAATTAAAACTTGAGCCTTTTTGTTGTCAACATAAAACTTAAAAGAAAAGTCTTTGATCTTTGTATCATAAAGCACCCATTTACGAGGATATTTTTCGGCAAAAGCTACCCAAAATTCTCTTTTTATTCTTTGTGATTCTTCTTTGCTGTACATTTTTTTAGGCTTTAATAATAGAAAACTTGTGGTACTGCGTTTTCTGGAGTATATTTATGTTTTATTTGAAAGTACAAAAATAAGCTTTGATTATGAATTTTCAAGACTTTTTGAAATATGTTCCCAATATAATTCCTGTAGAGCTGCCAGCAGTAACCTCACATTTAAAAATGGCACCCAAAGAACGTATAGAAGGATTAAAAAATCTTGATATCGAAGCGCTAAATGCCAGAATGGCTGGAGTAATGATGCTGTTTTATCCAAAACAAGAAAAAACACATCTCGTTTTGATTGTGAGAAACGCTTATGATGGTGTTCATTCGGCACAGATTGCATTTCCGGGAGGAAAGTATGAAAAGGAAGATTTAGATTTTGAAACCACAGCACTTAGAGAAACACATGAGGAAGTAGGAATTACTAGTGACAAAATAAATATAGTTAAGCGTTTTTCTCCAATGTATATTCCGCCAAGTAATTTTTTGGTACATCCGTTTTTAGGAATTGCAACAGAGGAACTTTCTTTTTACCCTGATATAAGAGAGGTAGCCGGAATTATAGAATTGCCTTTGTCTGTTTTTTTTAATGATGATATTATTATCGAAGCCAGATTATCAACTTCTTATGGAGCAAATATTTTAGTTCCAGCCTTTAATATTCAGAACCATATTGTTTGGGGAGCCACAGCGATGATTTTGAGTGAATTGAGAGATGTTTTGCAAGCAGTTATTGCAAAAGAAATTTGATAAAGTTTATTTAATAATTTGATATTCATTTGGATAACTCTTAATTGGAGAAATTGTTTTATACTGTTGCTAAAAGAATAATTTTTGTATGTTTGCGACCTAACAAAAAAATAAGACAAATTAGTTATGGGATTGTTTAAGCGAAATCCTTTTGGGCATATATTATTCATCAAGAAATGGTTAATCCGTATTTTGGGAGCCATGACTCATAGAAGATATAGAGGTTTTAATGAATTACAGATTGAAGGATCTGAGATTATTAAAACGCTTCCAGATAATAATGTTTTGTTTATATCCAATCACCAGACTTATTTTGCAGATGTGGTAGCGATGTTTCATGTCTTTAATGCCAGTTTATCTGGGCGTCAGGATACAATTAAAAATATTGGTTATCTGTGGCAACCTAAAATGAATATTTATTATGTTGCGGCAAAAGAGACTATGCAAGCTGGTTTGCTGCCGAGAATTTTGGCTTATGTCGGTGCAATTACCGTTGAACGAACATGGCGCGCTAAAGGTGTTGATGTTACCGAAAAACGTGAGGTAAACCCAAACGATACTGAAAATATTAGAATTGCCCTTGAAGACGGTTGGGTAATTACTTTTCCTCAAGGAACTACAAAATCATTTAAGCCTGTTCGTAAAGGAACTGCACATATTATCAAACAGCACAAACCAATCGTTATTCCAATTGTAATTGATGGTTTCCGCAGATCATTCGATAAAAAAGGACTTCGAATGAAGAAAAAAGGAATTCTACAATCTTTCATTATCAAAGAACCTCTTGATATTGATTATGAAAATGATACTATCGAACAAATTGTAGAAAAAGTAGAATACGCAATAGAACAGCATCCATCATTTTTAAAAGTTATTCCTGCTGAAGAAATCAAAGCACAAGAAGAACTTAATGAAATGAGAAGATGGAGTTACAAGGATTCTGAAAATGAATATTAGATTTAAAAATCAATTTTTTTCAATTCTTTATAATTAGCATATAATCTGCGTAAAAGTGTTCCGTAAATCACTCTGTAGAAGCACCAAAATAATCCGAAGAAACCTAAAATTACTAAGATTAGGATGCCTATTGTTACAAACATAGCTTTTCCGTTCATGGCTAATTTTTCTCTAAGAAACTCCATGTCTGGATTGTACACAAAAGCAATAAAAAAGCTCAGAATTGCTGTGATTACAATCATTCCCAAGTTGTACCAAACATAATATTGCACCGTTTTACGGGTTTTTAGGATAGCGCTCATCAAAGATTTTGTGGCTATTGTAGTCGAAATTGTTTTGTAATTTTTATAGAAGATGTAAACAAAAATTAAAACAACCACATAATTGAAATAGGTTAGAAACTCTAAAGCAGTTACAATTTCAGGATGGTTCATTTTGTGCAATACATCGTCTGTATTGATGAAAATATTTGAAAATGTCCAAAACGAAATTTCCAAAATACTGATAATCAAAATCCATTTTACAATGGAAGATGACTTTCTGTGAATCATCTTGTAGATTTCGTTTTCAGAAATTTGTTGAAAAGAACCTGAGTTCTTTTGCCAGTCTTTTTTTAATAAATCCAGTTCTTTCATAATAATTTTTAAGGATTTAGTATTTTTTTAAGTTTCCCCTTAATTCTGTTCATTTTCACGCGCGCATTCACTTCGCTGATCCCTAAGGTTTCAGCTATTTCTTGATAATCTTTGTCTTCTAAATACATAAAAACTAATGCCTTTTCGATGTCATTTAATTGATAAACTGCTTTGTACATCAGTTTAATCTGTTCTTCTTCTTCATAATTATAGTCAACATCTTTTACAAAATGCTGATGGTTTTCATAATCTACGGTCGATATAGTTCTTTTGGTTTTGCGGTATAAGGTAATCGCTGTGTTTAAGGCAACACGATATGTCCAAGTCGAAAATTTACTGTCGCCTCTAAATTTTGGATAAGCTTTCCAAAGCTGTATGGTAATCTCTTGAAACAGGTCTTTATGAGCATCTTCGCCAGCAGTATATAATCTACAAATCTTGTGGATTATATTCTGATTTGCCTGCAGCTGCGCAACAAATGACTGTTCTAGATTTTCGCTCATAATGTATTAGTAGTTATGAAATCATTTTTGTTACAGTTGAGTTTATTTTTTTTGCCACAGATTGAACAGATTAATGATTTCTATTTTTAGACTAAATGATTAAAAGAGATTAGAAATCATTTTTAATCATTTAATCTGTGGCAAAAGAAATTATAGTTCTCTTGTTTTATAATAATTAATCGTCAAATCGATGAATTTACTATAGCTTTTCATTCCATCTTTTTGGTTATTTGTTTTTAAAAAACTATCCCATAGAAAATGAAAACCTTCATCTATAAATGTGTCATATTTTTTCCAGAAATCTTGGTCTTCTTGATAGTTTTTTAAAATTCCAGTGTTTACTTGTTTCTTTAGTATTTCAAAAATTTTCTCGTTTTTAAACTGCCAGATTCCGAGACAGTAGCGTAATGCAAAACTATATCCTGCATATTGATAATATAAATTGTCATTTTTGACAGAAGCCAAAAGACCAATAAAATTGCATTCACTTTCACTTGCAAAACCAATCTGATGCGCCATTTCATGAGATGTAGTTAGCGGAAAAGTGTACATTGGCAATAAGTCGTTAATTTGTGCTTCGTTTGTAAATGGATTTAAATAACCGCCAAATCCCATATAAGTTAAAGGAAGGCTGAACAATGATTTTTTTACACTTAAGGTTTTGTATTCAAAATAAGGATGTTCTTTTGCTAAATTATCATAACCGTTTAAAATCATGTTAAATGACTCTTTCTGTGAATATGGAAAGACAATTTTAGAGCTTTTATTTTTTGTGATTTGAAACTGAACTTCATTCGTCTTTGTAATTAATCTTTTGGTGAAAGCCAAAAGATCAGCATCGGTATATTCTCTTTTGATTTCCATTTTTTCAAAAAGAGGTTTGCGATAATAATTGAAAGCCCAAAGCAGATGGAAGAAAAAGTAAAAAACAGAAATTTTGCCTATTATTTTTAAAAGATGATCTTTCCAATTAGTCTTCCATGTTCCTCTTATTTTCCAAAACCAGCTAATTATAGAAATCATCAAAATAGCATAAATGATGTCGCCGACAGAAAACGGAATATTGCCTAAAACTGTTCTAGAAAAATGTGAAATCCTGGCGAATAAATTTTTACTGTAAAAACCTTCAACAAAATCTGGGAAGTATGGAAGGATTTTATAAAAAATGATTTGAACAATTAGAAATAAAGGTAAAACGTATTTTGATTTCACAAGGTAAATTTTAGATACGTAAATATAAACACAATTATTTGTAACTAAAAAAGAATAGTATTTGTGAAATTTGATTTTAAAGTGGATAATTAGTGCTAATTCGTGAAATTTGTGGCGAAAAAAAATATAAACTTTGTAACTTTGAAGCTCTTAATTGTTAAACATCAAACAAAATATAATGAGTCAAGAAATAAGAAATCTGGAGCCAAAAGCACTTTGGAACAAATTTGCAGATTTAAATGCTGTTCCGCGTCCATCGAAGAAAGAAGAGCGTGTAATTGAGTTTATGAAAAACTTTGGAAAGAGCTTAGGTTTAGAAACTTTCGAAGATGAAATCAGAAACGTAATCATCAGAAAACCGGCAACTCCAGGAATGGAAAACCGTAAGCCAATCGTAATGCAAGGACATTTAGATATGGTGCATCAAAAAAATGCCGATACCGTTTTTGATTTTGATACACAAGGAATCGATATGTATGTGGATGGTGACTGGGTTCGCGCGCGCGGCACAACACTTGGAGCTGATAATGGGTTAGGAGTGGCGACTATTATGGCAATTCTAGAAAGCAAAGATATTCCACATCCTGCAATCGAAGCTTTATTTACAATTGATGAAGAAACAGGAATGACTGGAGCTTTAAATCTAAAAGGCGGAATTTTGCAGGGTCAGATTTTATTGAATTTGGATACAGAAGAGGATGATGAAATTGATATTGGATGTGCTGGTGGAATCGATGTAACAGCAACAAGAACGTATCATGAAGAAGAAGTTCCGGAAGGTTCGGTTGGTTATACCATTACAGTAAAAGGCTTAAACGGTGGGCATTCAGGAATGGATATTCATAAAGGTTTAGGAAATGCCAATAAAATCATGAATCGTTTATTGTTTGATGCATTTGAAAATTTTGGTTTGCAGATTGTAGAAATCAACGGTGGAAGTCTTAGAAATGCAATTCCGAGAGAAAGTGTTGCTAAGGTAATTATTTCTCAAATGTTTGATGAGGCATATGTTTATGATATGCAGGAAATCATTTCTGATATCAAAGCAGAATATAAAACAACAGAACCAAACTTATCAATTGAAATCGTAAAAGGAGATTTACCTGAAAAAGTAATGGAACTTGGTGTTCAAGAAGGAATCATCAGAGCGATTTACGCAGCGCAGAATGGAGTTTATCGAATGAGCGCTGATATGGCCGATTTGGTTGAGACTTCAAATAATATTGCTCGCGTTGTTATTAAAGATGGTGAAATTTTAGTTGGATGTTTAACACGTTCTTCTGTTGAATCTTCAAAATTTGATTTGGCTAATTCGTTACGTTCTGCATTTGAATTAGTTGGATGCGAAGTTGAGCTTTCAGGTTCTTATCCAGGTTGGACACCAAACGTAAACTCTGAAATTTTAGAAGTTCTAAAAGAAATATACGAAAAGCAAAATGGCGAACAGCCAAAAGTTGTGGCTTGTCACGCTGGTTTAGAGTGCGGAATTTTAGGAACAAATTATCCAGATATGGATATGATTTCTTTTGGTCCAACAATTCACGGAGCGCATTCTCCAGACGAAAGAGCAAGTATTTCTTCTGCTCAAAAATATTGGAAATTTGTATTAGAAATTCTTTCTAATATACCAGTTAAATAATATAGTTTTCAGTCACAGTCTCAGTACTCGGTTTTATCAAACTTTACACTGAGACTGTATACTGAGACTAGACTAAACTAAACTAGAAAGTCTCCGTCTATTATTAGCAATTCGACACCTTTAGTTGTAACAGAGCGATGAGAACTCATATCGTCAGAAACAATATAAGTCATTCCCTTTGTTAATATCATTTTTTCACCATTATCTAATTCATTGATGAAATCCCCTTTCAAACAATGCACGATGTGTCCTTTTTGGCACCAGTGATCAGCAAGATAATTTTTACTGTAAACAACTTTTCGAACACGTAAACCTCCTAATTGTATGGTCTGCCAATAAGCAGTTCCAGTTTCTCCTGTGTGTTCTGTTTTTTCGATTTCACTCCAATCAATCGTCTGAAAAGGTATTGTAGACATTTTTTTTGTGGTTTTGTTAGTTAGTAGTTATATTTAAAACAAAAAAAATCCTCAGTTTTAAAAATGAGGATTGATTTTTTATGTTGTGAGTTTAATTTCGTTTCAAAACTTTATACTGTTCGTAACAAGCGCTGATTGCATCCATAATCTGAAGATCGTTTGCAGATTGAATGAAAGAATCAGAATAATTGCAACGGTGCATAATTTCAGGGATTTCATCCTTGCTGATGCCTAATAATACTGCAACCGTTTCACGATCGTATTTAGATTCTAAAAGCGTTCGTACGGTATCATCCTTTTTCATTTCTTTCAGTTTCTTGAGTTCTTTACCGTTCTTCCCAAAGAAATTATAAAGCATGTCGGCAGGGTTAAAGATCGAACCGAGGACTTTTCCAAAAGCATTTGGAGCATATTCTCCAGCTTCGTAACCTTGCGTAAGTCCAGAAATACTGTAACGATAGTTTTCTTTTGTTGGAATTAATTTAGAGTCAATTTCAAGATATCCAGTCAAAGAGAAAGGTGCAATAACAACTTCTTCCAAAGCAATTGCTTTTTCAGTAAGCTGAATTCTAGTTACTTTATTTTTTATCCAGTCATTTGTCACCCTGATTCTTAGCGATTGAAATCCTAGAATAGAAAAATGAAGCGTGTCATTGACTTGCACATCAATTTCAAAATACCCTTTTTCGTCAGATTTTGCACCACGTACTTTATTGGTGTTAATGATATTTACGCCAGCAAGCGGTTGTTTGCTGTCGTCGTTAATAACATAACCTGAAACTCTTTGAGGAACTGTTGGCTGCTCTGTGTCTTGTGCAAAACCAATGTGAGCGAGAAGTGTAAAAAAGAAAACTGCGAAATATTTCATATCCTGATTTAAAGCTCTAAAAGTAGTAAATCGGGATTAAATATCTCATAGTCTTGGAATTTAATTATAAGAAAATTAACAAAGACATTGATAAGATTATTAGATATAAGAAAAAATCCCAAATTCCATATAAAATAGGAATTTGGGATTTATATTTTAAGATCTTAAATGATTAATCTCTTCTAGATCTTCTTGGTCTTGAGCTATCGCCGAAGTTTTCTGAACGTCTTGGAGCTCTATCTGAACCGCCTTCGCTTCTTGGAGCAGAGCTTCTGAAACCACCTTCTCTTCTGGGAGCTGAGTTTCTATCACCTCTAAAACCTCCGTCACGAGATCCGCCTTCGCGTGATCCACCGTCTCTTGAAGAATTTCTATCGCTTCTGAATCCGCCTTCACGTCTAGGAGCAAAGTTTCCTTCTCTTCTTGGTCCGCCAGAATTACGTCCGCCACCACGGTTGTTGTGATCACGTCTTCCGCCACCATCATTTTTAGAAATCTCAACATTGATACGACGACCCTCTAATTGTACGTTGTTTAAAACGTCCATTACTTTGTCTGTATGCTGTGGATCTGTGTTGAAGAAAGAGAATCCTTCTTTAACATCTACTTTAAAGATATCATCACGACCTAAATCTAATGTTTCTTTCAAGTAATCTTTTAATGACATCCAATCGAAGTTGTCTCTAGAACCGATGTTTACAAAATAACGAACTGCTCCGTTATTACTGAATTCTCTTGGCTCAGAATCACCTCTTTCGCGTCTTTCTCCACCTACAGAAATATCTCTATTTTTCTTGTAATAAGTGATGAAACGGTTAAATTCTACTGAAACCATTTTCTTAATCAATTCTTCTTTAGATAAATCTTCAAGAACATTGTTGATTGCTGGTAAATAGTTGTCAATTTCGTGATCAACCTCAGTATCTTTAATTTTGTTTGCTAAGTGTAATAACTGAATTTCGCAGATTTCGATTCCAGATGGAATAGTTTTTTCTTCGAATTTTTGTTTAATGATTCTCTCGATAGAAGAAATTTTACGTAACTCGCTTTTTGTAACAATTACAATAGAAGTTCCTAATTTTCCAGCTCTACCAGTACGGCCAGAACGGTGGTTGTAAGTTTCGATTTCGTCAGGCAATTGGTAGTTCACAACGTGAGTTACGTTGTCAACGTCAATACCACGTGCAGCAACGTCAGTAGCAACAAGCATCTGAATTTGTCTTCCACGGAACGATTTCATTACACCATCACGTTGCGCTTGAGATAAATCTCCGTGTAACGCAGCGGCACTATATCCATCTTCAATTAATTTCTCTGCAATAGCTTGCGTGTCTCTTTTTGTACGACAGAAAACTACAGAAAAAATATCTGGATTAGCATCAGCTAAACGTTTTAAAGCTTCGTAACGATCACGAGCATTAACTAAATAAAATTCGTGAGAAACTGTAGATGAACCTGAATTTTTAGTTCCTACAGTAATTTCTAGAGGATCGCTCATAAATTGTTTTGCAATTCTAGCAACCTCTTGTGGCATAGTTGCAGAGAACAACCATGTGCTTTTTTCATCTGGAGTATCTGATAAAATAGATACGATATCATCATAGAATCCCATGTTTAACATTTCGTCAGCCTCATCCAAAATACAGTAATCTATATTTTTAATGTTTACTAGACCTCTGTTAATCATGTCTTGCATTCTTCCTGGAGTTGCCACAATAATTTGTGCCCCTCTCTTTATTTCTCTTGCTTGCTCTGTTATACTAGCTCCTCCGTAAACTGCTACCACATTAATACCTTTTTCGTATTTTGAGTAGTTTTTAAGTTCGTTAGTAATCTGTAAACATAACTCGCGTGTTGGCGATAAAACTAATGCTTGTGTATTTCTGTTGTCGGCATCAATTTTTTGAATTAGCGGAAAACCGAAAGCTGCCGTTTTCCCTGTCCCTGTTTGAGCCAACGCAACCATATCCGTGTCTTTTTCCAATAATAGGGGAATCGCCTTTTCCTGTACCTCTGACGGATTTTCAAATCCTAGATCTAAAATCGCCTTCAGTAACGATTCATTCAATCCTAATTGTTCAAATTTATTCATATGTGTTTTAAAATAGGGTGCAAAATTACTGCTAATTATTCAGATAAACTAATGCAATTTTAAGAATTATGTATTTGTTAAGAATTGATTATCAAAAAGTTACATTTTTGTTGAAATAAATTTTCGTGTTAAATGAAGAAATATGCCAAAAAACACGTCTCAAAATCTAAAATTTAGCTAATAAAATGTTGTATTTTAAACAATTATTTTGTGGTGCTCAGAAAATCAATGAGTTGCTTAACTGCTTTTCCGCGGTGACCTATAATGTTTTTAGTTTCCAAAGGCAGTTCTGCAAAGGTCTCGTTAAAATTTTCTGGTTTAAATATAGGATCATAACCAAAACCATTTGTTCCTGTTTTGGTTAGCGTAATTTCTCCTTTTGCAATTCCGGTAAACAAATATTGCTTTCCATTCAAGTTTAAAGTGATAACGGTCTTGAACTGGGCGCTGCGATTTTCTTCATTTTTTAATGCGTCTAAAAGCTTGTTCATGTTATCGTCTGCATTTTTTTGTTCGCCTGCATATCGCGCAGAATAAACTCCAGGTTCTCCATTTAACGCATTTACTTCTAGGCCTGTATCATCTGCAAAACAATCGTAACCATATCTTTGAGTTACATAATCTGCTTTTAAAATGGCATTTCCTTCTATAGTGTCAGCTGTTTCTGGAATATCTTCTAAACAATTAATATCTTCTAAACTCAATATTTTGATGCTTTCAGGAAGCATACTTTGAATTTCGGCGATTTTATTTTTGTTATTTGAAGCGAAAACGAGTTTCATAAGTATAATGTGTTTAAATGATTTTCAACACAAATTTAGAATTCTTATATTTGATATGTTAGCTAAAATTCAAATAAATGCAATTATCAGTACTTTATAAAAAAATCTTGCCTTTTGTAAAGCCTTACAGAAAAATGGTAATTGCAACTTTACTGCTAACTTTCTTGGGTTCGTTTGCAGCGCAGGTAAATGCTGTAATCTTAAAATATACTGTAGATACCATAAACAATTTGATGGTTGCGCACGAACCTTTATCCAAAGGATTTCATTTACTCGGAATTATTAGTGTCGTTTTGTTAACTAAAGAATTGGTTAATTCTGTGGTTCAATTTGGGCAGAAATTCTACGGAGAAAAACTCCGAATTTTCATTACGCGTGATATTTCGCAAACCATAGTAGAAAAAATTCTAAGTTACCGAATGGAGTTTTATACTTCTGATGAAAATGAAAGCGGAAAACTGCAGACCAGAATTGACGCTGGAATTAGTAGTTTGACCAGATTGGTTCAAAACTTCTTTATTGATATTCTGCCTTTGTTTGCCAACGCTTTTGTGGCTTTAGTTATTATGTTTTATGCCAATGTTTATGTGGGTTTGGTAAGTTTGTGTATAATCCCGATTTACTTTTATATAAGTCAATTACAGGCAACGAGATTAAGCGGATTTAGACGAAGAATGCGCAATTATCGTGAAACTAAGAACAACGGAATTATCAGTTTAATTGAATCCATAACAGTAATTAAATCCTTTGTGCGTGAATCTACAGAAGCCGATCGTCATGAAAAGATTCAGTTTGAGATGACCGAAAATCAGTTGCAGACAAGAAAGACTAGCTTTATTTTTGAAAGCATTAAAAGCTTTGTCGAACAGATTGGGGTGGTAATTATCATTATTCTAACAGCTTATTTTGTTTTGAATAATCAAATGACAATTGGAGCGATTATGTTTCATATAATGCTGTTTAATAATGTTTCGTCGCCAATTAGACAATTACACCGAATTTATGACGAGGTAAATGACGCTTTGATTTATTCTGAAGGATTCTTCGATATTTTAGAAGCAGAAAAAGAAGTGGAAACGAGCGGTGATTTTATCCCGGAAAAAGTTGTTGGATTGATCGAAGTAAAAAATGTAGATTTTGTATATCCAAACGGAACACAAGCACTTTACGATATTAATTTTACGGTAAAACCAAATGAAACCACAGCTTTGGTTGGATTAAGCGGAGCTGGAAAAAGTACAATTATTAATTTATTGGATAAATTCTACTTGCCTTCGTCGGGCCATATATTTTTGGATGGAGTTGATTTAGTGGAATACAATACAGATTTTCTGCGTAAAAATATTGGTTTGGTACTTCAAAAAAATCACATTTTTAAAGGCACAATTGCAGAGAATATTTTATACGGAAAACCTGAAGCTTCCAAAGAAGAAATTATAGAAGCGGCAAAACAAGCCTATATTCACGAACAGGTAATTCAGCTACCAAAAGGATATGATTCTGATGCACATTTGCTTTCAGGAGGCCAGCAGCAGCGAATTGCGATTGCTAGATTATTTCTCAAAAATCCGCCAATCATTTTTCTCGATGAGCCAACGGCGAGTTTGGATGCTATTGCAACAGAGCAAATTAAAAAATCTTTGGATGCCATCAAAAAAGATCGAACTGTGATTATTATATCGCACAGTATTTCGCAGATTATTGATGCTTCTAATATTATCGTTTTAGAAAAGGGAAGATGTGTAGAAAAAGGAACACATGATGAGTTATATGATAATAAAGGAACGTATCATCAGATATTCATGGCAATGGCAAACAGTTTAAATATCGAAAAAATTACACAGACTTTTGATTGAGATAATGCAAGGTAAATTTCTCAGTCATAAAAACCACAAGAATTCCAAAAGTATAAGCCATGATATCTTCCCAAAGAAATCCCTGACCTAAAACATATCTTCCAAAAAGTGTTTTTCTGAGTTCTATCATCCATTCGCCTTGATACAATTGTAGAAATTCAATTCCGTAACAAATCAAAAGTGAAAGCAAAGTGACTAAAAATGCATTTTTGAATGGAAGAAATATTCGAACCAGAAAATAAATCATCACAGCATACAGAGAATCGCCTATCCATAATGGAATAAACGATATTTTTCTTGAAAGGATTCCGAGGAAAATAATGCTTATAAAAGCTAAGAAATAGTAGATTCTGGTTTTTTTCAAGTTGAGATTGGGTTTTGGTTAAAGCAAATGTATGTAATCAGTTGTAATTTTTCTTTGTCAAAGTTTAAAAACAAGAGTGTAAGAAATCTTTAGTTTTACACAGAATAGCCACGATTTTTGTCATTTCGACGAAGGAGAAATCTTCACAAGTAACTCCGCATCGAAAGTCTAATCTTTGTCGAGCTTCTTACGGAGATTTCTCCTTCGTCGAAATGACAAAAATGCGTAAAAAGCAACTTTATCATTTATTTTTTATTAAAATACCTTATAACCTTAGTCTTAAACTTTGACAAAGAGGAAAGAGGTATAGAACATGAATGAAGGTTAATAAAATGGTACATCAATAATCCACTTTTAGGTAACAAAAAGTACAAAAACTTAAAGGATTCACTTTATTTCATAAATTTATCGATTAAACAAACTATCAACCACATGAATGCAAAAAAAATTGCCTTGCTTGCCGTTTTCTTTATTTTAGGAAATCAGGGTTATTCTCAAAAAGACAAAACGTTTAATATTAAAAAACAGTTGGAATATTGTGCAGAGCAAGCATCTAAAACACTATTGGTAATTCCAAATGACGGGACTTCTCCTAGAACGGTTCCAAATGGAAGTAAAGAATGGAAATTTGTTGGTTATAAAGATTGGACAAGCGGATTCTGGCCTGGAGAATTGTGGTTTTTATATGAAGCTACAAAAGATAAAAAATGGGAGAAAGAAGCTGATAAATTCAGCCGTTTTTTAACGCCTCTATCTGTAAGCAAAGCTGCGGATCATGATTTAGGCTTTCAGATTTTTAATAGTTTTGGAAACGGATATAGATTGACTAAGAATCCAGAGTATAAACAAATTATTTTAAAAACAGCCGATACGTTGGCAACACTTTTTAATCCGAAAGTGGGAACAATCCAATCTTGGCCTCATAATAAAATGGGCGGACACAATACTATTATAGATAATATGATGAATTTGGAGCTTTTGTTTTGGGCTTCAAAAAATGGTGGAAGTAAAAGTTTATACGATATAGCGGTAAAACACGCCGAAACGACAATGGCAAATCATTTTAGACCAGATAATACTTCGTATCATGTTATAATTTACGATTACGAAACTGGAAAAAAGATAAAAGGAAGAACAGCGCAAGGCTATAGTGATGATAGTATGTGGGCGCGTGGTCAGGCTTGGGCGATTTACGGTTTTACAATGACTTACAGGGAAACAAAAGACGTTAAATTTTTAGATTTTGCACATAAATTAGCACGTGTTTATTTAGATAAATTAACTACAGAAGATTTGGTTCCATATTGGGATTTTAATGCGCCAAACATTCCAAATGAACCTCGAGATGCTTCGGCTGCGGCGATTGTTTCGTCTGCACTTTTAGAATTAAGTTCGTACACAAAAGACAAGAATTTAAAAGCTGAATATTTGACAAAAGCAAAAAAGATGATCGTTTCGCTTTCAGACCATTATCAAAGTCATTATGTTAATTCGGCATTTTTATTGCATTCAACAGGACATAAACCAGCAAACAGTGAGGTAGATTGTTCTATAAATTACGCAGATTATTACTATCTTGAGGCATTATTAAGACTTCAAAAACTAAAATAGAATATTATGCTAAAGAAAATAAGCCAGATTGCCTTTGCAATAATGATGGTATTGATGCTTGCAAGCTGTAAAAATACCAAACAGAAACTTCAAGAGTATGTCGTTACGTACAACAAAAACATTGCTCCAAGCTTTAGAGCCGAAAATGTAACGCTTACTACAGCAAGAGGTTACATTAATGATAATAAAATTGAATTGAGATTTGAAACTGGATTAGACCAAAATGAAGGCAATAAATTAGCTTCTTCTATATCATTTGTAAAGTTGATAAGATCGATGATTGAAAAAGATCAGATTCCAAGACAATTAATAGAAGAGGGGGTTCAATTTGATGTTTACTTTTTGGCAAATGATAATACTGTTTTAGATAAAGAGGTGCTTACAGGAGAATCTCTAAAATATATTTTGAAATAATAAATCACATTTTTACAGAAAACGGATCATTTGGATTCTTACATATTAAAAGTCTCTTTAAAGTTTATTTAAAGAGACTTTTTTGTATTTACAGTTAAAAATTAAGTGTAAAGAAAACGTTTTTATTCTTACAAATATTTTGTTTTTGCGAATATAATCGGTTTGAATTCAAAGAATTACAGGTGTTTTTTTTATAAAAGTATATTGGTTTTATGTTATAAATTAATTATGTTTGAGTTAAAAAATAACTATTAAACCAAAAATTTATGAAAAAAATTACCCAAATCGCATTTGTGCTAGCTTTTGCATTATTTTTAATTAGCTGTAAAAACACCAAACAGAAAATTCAGGAACATGTAAGTAATTACAATAATTCATCTTCTATAAAAGGAAGCGGTATTACTAGTACAACAGCAAAAGCTTTTCTAAACGACAATAAAATTGAAATCAGAATTGAAACGAATTTAGAAGAAAACGATGCAAATAAATTAGCCTACAAAGAATCTTTTCCAGGCTTATTAAAAGAGATGATTAAAAACGATCAGATTTCATCTTCTCTTATTGCTGAAGGTGTAAAGTTTGATGTGTATTTCTTAGCTTATAATAATGCTATTTTGGCTCAAGAATTGGTAGATCAAGAAGAATTAGCCGTTTTAGAAGGAAATGCAAGCGCAGGTAAAGAAACAGCAAAATTGTAATTAAAATAGATTTTTAGAAAAAGCCTCTTCAATTTTGAAGAGGCTTTTCTGTTTATGAGAATTGAGTAACGTTTTTCAAATTGTCTGGGAAATAGAGTTCCGATAAATTGGTAAACTCATCTCCACGCATAAATATGTTGATATCAACATCTGCAAATGAGGTTTTTCCGGCTGCAGCCAAAAGTTCATTTGCCGCATGAAGCGTGTTTTTATGAAAATGATAAACTCTTTCAGATTTATCAGTAACAACCAATCCTTTCATTAGCATTTTGTTCTGAGTTGCTACTCCTGTTGGACATTCATTATTATGACAGCGTAAGGCTTGAATACAGCCTAAAGAAAACATAAATCCTCTTGCACTGTTACACATATCTGCACCTAAAGCAATGGCGTGTAAAATAGAATAGCCAGAAATGATTTTTCCGCTTCCAATAATGCGCATTTTATCGCGAATACCTAAACGTACCAAAGTTTTATTTACAAAAATCAAAGCAGGTTCAAAAGGCATTCCTACGCCGTCTGCAAATTCAAGAGGAGCAGCTCCAGTTCCACCTTCTGCACCATCGACAGTGATAAAATCGGGATAGGTATCTTCGTTGATCATCTCTTGGCAGATTGCTTCAAACTCCTCAGTATTACCAATACATAATTTAAATCCGATTGGTTTTCCGTTAGATAACTCGCGTAATTGTTTAATAAATTGAATTAATCCATTGGCATCAGAAAAAGCATGATGACCTGGAGGAGAAAGAATCATAGTATGTGGCACAACGCCTCTAATTTTAGCAATCTGTTCTGTGTTTTTAGCTGCAGGCAATACACCTCCATGACCTGGTTTTGCACCTTGAGAAATTTTAATCTCGATCATTTTTACATTTGGAAGATTTGCTTTTTCTGAGAAATTTTCTGGACTAAAATTTCCTTCGGCATCACGACAGCCAAAATATCCTGTACCAATCTGCCAAGTAATATCGCCGCCGCCTGCAAGGTGAAATTCAGTTAGTCCACCTTCTCCTGTGTTTTGATAGAAATTCCCTTTTTTTGCTCCAATATTAATGGCGCGAACCGCATGTTCGCTCAGCGAACCGAAACTCATTGCCGAAACGTTAAATAAAGAAGCAGAATAAGGCTGTTTGCAATCTTTTCCCCCAACTAATACACGAGGTAATTCTTTGTTTACTTTTGCTGGAAAAATAGAATGTTTGATTCCTTCGTAGTTTTCAGTATTTAAGTTTAATTGTGTTCCGAAAGGTGTACTAGAATCAATGTTTTTAGCTCTTTGATAAACTAAGGAGCGCTGGTTTCTAGAAAAAGGTTTTCCGTCTGTAGATCTTTCAATAAAATATTGCTGAATCTCAGGTGCAATCATTTCAAATAAATATCTGAAATAACCTAGAACAGGAAAGTTTCTTAAAATAGCATGTTTTTCTTGAGATGCATTATAAACTCCTACGATTAGTAAGATTGGGATAATAAATACGAGTAAATAACCTCGTCCGGTATAGTAATAAATTGCAGCAACAATTAGAAACAATAAGAATCCGTAAATAAAAAATTTTTTTCTCATGATGTATCTTTGTAATATGTGATTTTTTTAGTTTTTTTTTTCAAACAGAGAGTTAATTAAGTTTTTAACTTTGAGGTTTGTCTATAAAAAAGAAATTAGATCTAATCTTTAAAATATTCAAAGCCAGTGGTGTTTATATAGCCCCATTTTCCTTTTAATTTGACTTTCAGCAAATCGTCATAAGAATAATTTAAAAAATCATATTTCGGTTTGATTTCGGTTCCTGTTTCTAAATCAAAATAACCATACTTTCCTTTGTCTTTGATGAAAATATTTCGATATCCTAATTTACTGTAATCTTCATAAATTGGTGGTAAAAGGACATTATTATTAAAATCAACAACAGTAATTTTATTGCCATTTTTTGCTAAAAAGAACCTTGGAATCATAGCCGGCTCATCAAAACGAATATCAATTATGGTATCGTATTGAGGTACGATCAATTTTTCTATTTTATATTTCAGCAATTCATCAATTTCAACGAATCCAGATTTGCCATTTTTATAAATTTTAACCAAATTAGAAAATGCTCCCCAAATTTCATAAGGTGTAGTCGAAAAGGAATCTATCTCCGTTTTATTGTTTTCTATTATTTGTCGTTTGTTCTGTTTTATATAGTCCCATTTTTCGTTTTCTAATTTTTTGAGATCATCCGGAAAATAACCCATAACGTATTCGTGATTTTTCGAATCGTAATCTGTTTTATTTATTTTTTTGACACTAAACTGAGCATCAATAATAAAGTAATCTTTTCCAATTTTTGATAAGTAATAATATTCTTTAGAAGAATTTTTACTGTATTCATAATTTTCAGCAATGCTGTCATAAATCATAGGAACTACAGTTTTGTTTTTGCTGTTTATAATACCATATTTGTTTTTGTTTTTAGCAATTAACAAGCCCTTGTGTATCAATTCTAATTTTTCATATTGAGCAGGGATAATTACTTTGTCATCATTACTTATTAAGCAATATTTTTTATTAATGATATTGATTGCTACATACTTATTAAAAAAATTGTCTTCATTGAAAAAGTTTACAGAATCATATTTCGCGGGTATATATAATTTTCCTTTACTATTTGAGTACCCCCATTTGTCTTTAATTCTATAAGGAACTAGATTTTTTAAATCTATTTTTAATTGTATTTTGTTGAATAATTCGGTCCAGTTTTTATTATTATGTAAGCTTTCTAAATCCGTATCTTTTTTTAAATGATCGACATTTGTCCAGCCTCCATCTATTGCTTCATTTAAATATTTAAATGCTTTACTAGGAATATTTGCCAAAGCAGCGGTACATGCAGCATTGTAAATATCTACATATTCATCTGTATTTATTTTAAAAGCTTCTTCGTATAATGCTAAAGATTTATTGTAGTCTTTAGACTGATATAAAGAATTGGCTTTTTTTATTGTTTCCGAGTAATTCTGTGCATCTGCTTTATAAAAAGTAAAACAAAAAAGCAGAAGTAAAAGAGGTATTCTCATTTAGTTTCAGTGTATAAATATTAAAAGTTTAATTGAATCTTAAACGTACATAAACGTGCTTGATTCCTTTTTTGTCTGACTCTCTTTCGTCTATTTCCAGAATATCAGTTAATGATTTAAGCATTGGAGTCAATTTAGAGAAACCATAGTTTCGAGGGTCAAATTCAGGTTTTTTCTTTACGATTAGATTCCCGACATCACCCAAAAATGCCCAACCATCGTCATCTTCAATATCTTCGATAGTAGCTTCAATCAGCTCAATAGTTTGTTTGTCAATTTTATGAAGCGCTTTCTCGGCAGGTTTTTCAATTGGCTTTTTGGTATCAGTAGCGGTTGTTTTAGGTTTTTTCTTTTGAATAGCTCCATCCAAAACCTCAATATAAATAAATCGGTCACAGGCCACAATAAAAGAGTTTGGAGTTTTCTTTTCTCCAATGCCAATTACCTTCATGCCCGATTCTCGAAGTCTTATAGCAAGACGAGTAAAATCGCTGTCGCTGGAAACAATACAGAATCCGTCCAATTTACCGGAATATAGTAAATCCATCGCATCGATAATTAGCGCAGAATCTGAAGAGTTTTTTCCAACCGTGTAACTATATTGCTGAATAGGAGTAATGGCATGTTCTAATAAAACGCCTTTCCATCCATTTGCATTTGGTTTTGTCCAGTCGGCATAAATCCTTTTCGTAGTTGGTGTTCCGAGTTTTGCAATTTCTTCCATCATACCTTTTACATTGCTGTACGGCACATTGTCTGCATCAATAAGGACTGCCAGTTTTAAATCTTTTGAATTGCTTAAAGGCATTTGTTAAATATTTAAAATTTAATACTCTCAAAGTTAAAATTAAAATTGGTTTTTATAAGAATTCAATGGTGAATTAGTGTTTTTATGAGCATTAATTAGTTTCATTATAAATAATATCGAGTACGCAGAAAAATAATTAAAGATAAATTTGTCTTTTATTCAAAACCTGTATATCTTTGTGTGGAATTAATTAAGGATGTATGTTTTCAAAAGCGTGTGAGTACGGAATAAGAGCTTCAATATTTATTGCAACCAAATCTTCTAAAGGAATTAGGGTTGGAATAAAAGATGTTGCGAAAGAAATTGATTCGCCAGAACCATTTACAGCCAAGATTATGCAGGTTTTAACCAAAAGCGGCATAATTCATTCAACAAAAGGAGTTGGGGGCGGATTTGAAGTTTCGCCAGAAGCATCGAAAAAAATAAAGTTAATTCAGATTGTAGATGCTATTGACGGAAATAAAATATACAGCGGTTGTGGAATAGGATTGAAAGAATGCTCAGAAGAACATCCTTGTCCCGTTCATCACGAATTTAAGAAAATAAGAGGACTGCTGTTAGAAATGCTTAAAAATACAACTTTAGAACAGCTAGCTTCTGATGTAAAATCGGGAGATTTCTTTCTTAAAGCGACAAATACGAACAATTAATATTATTAAATATCTTAAAAATGAATACAAAAACCAAAATTTCAGTATTAATCCTTATGGGATTTTTAGCAGTGACTTCTTGTGGTAAAAAAGAAACAACTCCAGCTGAACCGACAGAAACAACCGAAACATCTACTGAAGGAGAACAAGCTCCAACAGCTGCAGCCACAGAGGAAAATGTTTTAGTTATTGAAGGAAATGACCAAATGCAGTTTAATGTAAATGAATTGAAAGCTGTTGCCGGAAAACCAATCAAATTGACTTTGAAACACGTTGGTAAAATCCCGAAAGAAGCAATGGGACACAATTTAGTGATTTTGCAAGAAGGAACAGATCAAGCAGCTTTTGCTTTAAAAGCGAATGATGCTAAAGCAACTGATTATATTCCAGAATCTGAAAAAGCTTCAATCATTGCACATACTAAATTAATTGGTGGTGGTGAAGAAGATACAATCGAGTTTACAATTGATAAAAAAGGATCATATCCATTTATTTGTTCTTTCCCTGGTCACGTAGCCATGATGAAAGGTGTATTAATTGTAGAGTAAATAATCAAAAGCTCCAAATGCTTTAACAGCTTTGGAGTTTTTTTAAGAACTAATAAAAGATAAAAATGTCTTTTATTGAATGAAAAAGGAATGAAAAGAGAAAAAAAATTATGGCTGGTTTTTGCATTGGTAATGAGTGTATCATTTGCCGTGCTGGGTTATTATGGTTATGAGATTTATCAGCAGGCACCACCAGTTCCAAAAGAAATTGTAACCGATTCTGGTAAAGTTGTTTTTAGCGAAAGCGAAATTAAAGACGGACAAAATATCTGGCAAAGTATAGGTGGCCAGGAAGTGGGATCTATCTGGGGGCACGGCGCTTATGTCGCCCCAGACTGGACCGCTGATTGGTTGCACAGAGAAGCCGTTTTTATATTGGATATTTATGCTAAGAAAGATTTCAATAAAAAATATGATGAATTAGACGCCGAAAAACAATCGGTTCTTAAGGTTCGTTTGCAGAAAGATTTAAGAACCAATCGATACGATGCTGAGACAGGAGTGCTCACCATTTCGGAAAATCGTTTGGCGGCAATTGAGTATTTAAGCGAATATTATAAAGGGCTTTTTACAAATGATCCTCAATTTGATAAGTTGAGAGAAGAATATGCGATTCCGAAAAACTCGATTAAAGATGTAGAGAGAATGCATAAAATGAATGCCTTTTTCTTCTGGGCAACTTGGGCAACAGTCACCAATCGTCCTGATGGAGATATTTCGTATACACACAACTGGCCGTCAGATGAATTGGTTGGAAATACCGCCACAACCGAACTTTTAGCTTGGTCTGGAGTAAGTATAATTTTACTGATTTTGAGTGTCGGAATCTTGGTTTTCTATCATGCAAAATCGGGTGAAGAAGAAGAATTTCCGCTTCCAAAAGAAGATCCGCTTATTAAGCAAGGCAAAACCAAATCTATGGGCTTGGTGACCAAATATTTCTGGATTGTAAGTTTGCTGATGGTTCTGCAAATGGTTTTCGGAATCATAACAGCGCATTATGGAGTGGAAGGAAATGGTTTATACGGAATCCCGATTGATAAAATTCTTCCTTATGCTGTAACGCGTACATGGCACACACAATTGGCGATTTTCTGGATTGCTACGGCCTGGCTGGCAACAGGATTGTATATTGCTCCAGCGGTTTCGGGTAAAGATCCTAAATTTCAATGTTTTGGTATTAACTTTCTCTTTATTGCCTTGTTGATTATTGTTTTAGGATCAATGGCTGGACAATGGTTTGGAGTAATGCAGAAATTAAATTTAGTTCAAAATTTCTGGTTTGGACATCAAGGTTACGAATACGTTGATTTAGGTCGTTTCTGGCAGATTTTTCTTTTAGTGGGACTGTTTTTATGGCTGGCTTTAATGATTCGTCCGTTACTTCCAGTTTTAAAGAAAAAAACAGAAGAGAAAAACCTAATCATTTTGTTTCTGGTTTCTTGTACTGCAATTGCCATGTTTTATGGAGCTGGATTAATGTGGGGAAGACAAACTAATTTAGCTATTGCTGAATATTGGAGATGGTGGGTTGTTCACCTTTGGGTTGAAGGTTTCTTTGAAGTATTTGCAACAGTTGTAATTGCCTTTCTGTTTGTTCGTTTGGGATTATTAAAAACAAAAACCGCTACTTTAAATGTGCTTTTTGCAACTATTATTTTCATGTCTGGAGGTATTTTAGGAACATTCCATCACTTATATTTCTCAGGAACGCCAACAGCAATTATGGCTTTAGGAGCAACATTTAGCGCTTTAGAAGTGGTTCCGCTGACTTTAATAGGTTTTGAAGCGTATCAAAACTATAAAATTTCAAAATCAACACAATGGATTGCCGATTACAAATGGCCAATTTACTTTATGATTTCGGTGGCATTTTGGAATTTCCTTGGAGCCGGAATTTTCGGATTCATTATTAATCCACCAATTGCCTTGTATTATGTTCAGGGATTAAATACAACGCCTTTACATGGACATACGGCATTGTTCGGAGTGTACGGAATGTTAGGAATTGGTCTAGTATTGTTTGTATTAAGAAGTTTGTACCGAAATGTAAGCTGGAATACTAAACTGCTTAAAATCACTTTCTGGTCTTTGAATATTGGATTGTTCTTAATGGCAATTCTAAGCTTATTACCAATTGGAGTTTGGCAGGCAATTGAAAGTATTAGTCACGGAATGTGGTACGCTCGTTCATCAGAATTAATGCAGCAGCCAGCAATGATTACTTTAAAATGGCTTCGAGCAATTGGAGATTCAATTTTCGGAATCGGGTTTATAACAATGGCCTGGTTTGTATTTGAACTGACATTAAAAAACAAAAAATAAAAACACACAAAAACAAATAGATTATCATGGAAAATTTAAAAAACAAAACAATAGGATCATTTGTGGCTGAGGATTTTAGAACCGCTGCAGTTTTTTCAAAATATAGAATAGATTTTTGCTGCAAAGGAAACCGAACAGTTACTGAAGTATGTGAAAAACAAAATATTGATGCAGATGCTTTATTAGAAAATGTGCTGCAAGTTGTACAATCAGAAAACAACGGAAGCATTGATTTTAATGCATGGCCATTAGATTTATTGGCAGACTATATTGAGAAAACACATCACCGCTATGTGGAAGAAAAAACGAATGTTTTACTGCCGTTTTTAGATAAATTATGCAAAGTTCATGGAGCAAATCATCCTGAGTTATTCAAAATCAATGAGTTGTTTATTGGCTGTGCAGGAGAATTATCTCAGCACATGAAAAAAGAAGAATTGATTTTATTTCCATTTGTAAAAAGAATGGTGAAAACTAAAGATACAGACGGAGTTTTACATCAGCCATCTTTCGGAACCGTTTCCAATCCGATTGCGATGATGATGCACGAACACGATAATGAAGGCGAACGTTTTAGAGAAATCGCTGCGTTGACCGATAATTATACTCCGCCAGCAGATGCTTGTACGACTTACAAAGTGACTTTTGCCATGCTGAAAGAGTTTGAAGCTGATTTGCATAAACACATTCATTTGGAAAATAATATCTTATTTCCAAAAGCTGTGATTTTAGAAAAAGACTTTGTTGAAGTAGAATAAAGGTTAATTTTAATAGTTCGAAAACATCGGTAATAATCCTCTAAAATGATAATTATCGGTGTTTTTTTTAACCATATAAGTAATATAAGTTTATTAAAAACAGACTTATAATTTCTTATATTACTTATATGGTTTAATAATTTTATAGGTTTAAAAGTTGCAATATGAATTCTCAAAAAGCTTGGATACTTTGCTGTTTTTTTAATTTTCTGATGGCCTGTGTTTTTGGATTATTAATGCGGTTTATGTATCTGTTTCCTTTAGATTTTTTGAACTATAGTTTTTTGCTTCATGCGCATTCGCATGTTGCCATGTTAGGCTGGGTTTATATGGTCGTTTATGTTTTGGTGGTTCATTTTTTTATTCCGAAAGAAAAAAGCCAGAAACCAATTTATAAACGTCTATTTTGGCTGACAGAATTTTCAGTAATCGGAATGATGATTGCTTTTCCAATTCAAGGATATGCTTTGTTTTCGATTGTATTTTCAACCATGCATATTTTGCTGAGCTATGTTTTTTGCCGTTTGGTTTGGAAAGATTGTTTAAGAGATAAATCTCCATCGCAAAGACTTTTGTCGATTTCTATTTTATTTATGGTTTTATCGACTTTGGGAGTTTGGTGTCTTGGTCCGGCGGTGAGCACGTTAGGAAAACAAAGCACTTTTTATCAGATCGCGATTCAGTTTTTTCTCCATTTTCAGTTTAATGGCTGGTTTATATTGGCAATTTTAGCTTTGTTTTTAAAACAATTTCAAAATAAAATTGATGAGGTAAAGTTTAACAAGTTTTACTTTTTGATTATTATTTCTACACTGTTAACAGTCGCTTTTCCTGTGAGATGGTTTATAGAAAATGACGTTTTAAGTTATATTAATGTTTTGGGAGTTTTTATTCAGCTAGGAGCTTTTATTTATTTCTATAAAATGTTGCAGCCTCAAATTAGTCATTTTAAAAGCACTTTAGATAAATCGACTAAAATAGTTTATGGTTTGGCATTATGTTCTTTGTTTTTGAAAGTAGGAATTCAATTGCTGACTCTTTTTCCTAATCTGGCAGAAGTTTCACATCAAATCAGAAATTTTGTAATCGGATTTATTCATTTAACCACTTTAGGAATCATAACGGGATTTTTGTTTGGAATTTTATTGCAGAATAAAATGCTTTCTGCTGATTCTTCAATATTGAAAATAGGAGTGAAGTGTTTTATTTTAGGATATATTGCAACCGAAGTTTTATTGTTTCTGCAAGGATGGTTTTTCTTTTTTGGAGAAGGAACAATTTCAGGATATTTTCAAAGTATTTTGATATTGAGTATTCTTTTGGTTTTGGGATTGGTTTTAATAATGGCATCACTAGTAAATTTTCGTTCCAATAATTTCAATAAATAAGTTTCGGTGAAACGGCATATTTATAATAGAGGGATGACACATTATAAAGCTTCGAAGAAGCGAAATATTTATAGAAAACGTTTTGACAAAGATGAAAGAGGCCCCAGCGGAGCGACATATTTATAGAATCATATTAGGATTGTAATTTGTTAACCTGATAAATATTTCGCTCCGCTGGAGCTTTCTATGTGGGTGATTTAGATTTTTCTATAAATATTTCGCTTCTCCGAAGCTTAACTTAGCTTTTTAGATAAATAAAAAACAAGAGTCAACTTTATTTCTAAATCTGCTCTTGTTCCTTACTAATTAACCTATTTAAATATCTATATTTTTGCTGCTTCCTGATTTATGGTTTCAATTGTTTTTTCATTATTAACTCCTAAACCTTCTTGCTGAAATACCAATTCTCCTTCTGGATTAAAAACGCTAATAATATTAGAGTGCGAAAAATCTATTGGAGAGATTTTTTTATAATTGACAGCCAAAACTGCCGCAAACTCTCTCGTGTTTTCTTCAGATGAACGAAGGAAAATCCAGGGGTCTTGATTCATTTTATTTTCAATTGCAAACGATTTTAATCTTTCGGGAGTATCTGTTTTCGGATCTATACTGACCAATATTAATTTTACATGCTGTTTTGTCTTTTTCTCCAGTTTTGATTCAATATCGCGCATATCGGCCACTAATCTAGGGCATGCCGCTTTACAGCTTGTGTAAATCATTACCATTACGAGAACATTCCCTCTGAGCGATTTTAATTCAATGTCTTTTCCATTTTGCGTTGTCCATTTTGATGGCAGATTATAAATTGATAAATCGCTGATTTCTTTATTTGTTTCTGCTTTAGTTTCTTTATTATCTGCTTCTTTACAGCTGTAAAATGAGAATAGAAGAAGAAAAGCAATTGCTATTTTTTTCATTGTAAACTAATTTAAATTAGATTTTCGGTTTTGTTGAACTGGCGCATCTAAACCCAAGATTTCGTGTTGAATATTGCGCTTTAAAGCTTCCTCGGAATGCATAGCGCATAAAAGCGGCATAATCCATTAAATCGGAAGCATTAACTGATCCGCTTCCGCAGAAAAGATTTTTGTCAGTGCTTTTGTCTTTTCTAGATTCTCCTGATAAAAAAATACTATTGAAATCAGATGTCCATTCCCAAACTAAACCATGCATGTCATACACTCCCCAATAGTTTTTGAACGTTTTTCCTATCTCGTTTTCATAAGTTCTTGATTTCTCGTACCAAGACAAAATGTATTCGTTGAATTCTTTTTTGGTTCTAGCATCTATTTTTTTTGTGTCTGCCATTGCCACATATTCCCATTCGTCCATTGTTGCCAAACGTTTTCCTTGACATTCGCAGTATTTTTTTGCAGCAAACCAAGAAACACTTGTTACGGGCGATTTTGGTTTTGCATTTCCAAAATCAAAATCGTTTGTCCAGTAAGACAAATAACTTTTATCGGCAAAAATTCCTTTAATTTTTGATTTTTGATAAGAAGGATTTCTTTTGATAAATTCTAAAAACTCACTATTTGTTACAGGATAAATGTCAATATAGAAAGATTTTACCGTAACAGGTTTTTGAGAAACAGTTCCATAAAGAGGGATATAAGATCCCTCTTTTATGAAAGCCATTCCTTTTTCTTGCGCCTTCATGACACTAAACACAGAGAAAAAGATAGTTAGTATGAAAATGTATTTTTTCATGCTGAATGTTTGCTGTTTATCTTAATGATTTTACCATTTCTGGCGTAACTTCAGTTTTGTTATTTCCCCAACTGTTATAAATATAGGTCAGTACATTTGCGATTTCATCATCAGATAAATTCTGAGCAGGCATTACGTTATTGTATTTTTTACCGTTAACGGTTACTTCTCCAGTTAAGCCATGAAGGATTGTTTTAATCGCGCGTTTAGAATCGGCATTTAAATAATCTGATTTTGCTAAAGGTGGGAAAGTGCTCGGAATTCCTTGCCCTTCAGATTGATGGCAGGCAAAACAGGTTGTTCCGAAAATTTCTTTACCAATATTAATTTTCTCAGCAACTGTTCGTTTTGGAATTGCAGTTTTTACAGCAGATCCGCCTGGCATTTTTTGTATGGTTCCACCTTCAGGCAGGTAAATACCTTCTTGGATTGTTCCAGAATAAATGTTTTTATTTTCTTTTCCTTCCACTTTCAACATTCCCAACGCACCTTTATTAAATGCTCTAAAAATTGAGTGATCAACCAGAATAAAAGTTCCCGGAGTTTCGACTTTAAAATCTACAATAGCAGCACCACCAGCAGGAATCAAGGTTGTCTGCACATTTTTATTGATTGTACTTCCACCTTCAATATGTACACTATCGAAAATTTCTCCAATAACGTGGAAAGAAGAAACTAAATTTGGCCCACCATTTCCAACAAATAAGCGAACCGTTTCTCCAACTTTTGCTGTCAATTCATTTCCATTAGTTAAAGAACCTACTTTTCCGTTAAAAACAACATAATCAGGAGTTTCTTTTACGGCTTTGTTCATATCAAACGGCTGAAGACCTTTTGCGCCGTATTCACCTTGAGTGTAAAAATCACCTTGCATTACATAATATTCTTTATCAACAGGAGGAAGTCCGCCTTCTGGTTCAACCAAAATCAATCCATACATACCATTTGCAATGTGCATTCCTACAGGAGCTGTCGCACAGTGATACACATACAATCCAGGATTTATCACTTTAAAGCTGAACACTTTTTCATGTCCTGGCGCTACAAGAGAAGAAGTGGCTCCACCACCTGGCCCTGTTACAGCATGTAAATCGATATTGTGAGGTAGTTTGTTATCAGGGTGGTTTTTTAAGTGAAATTCGACTTCATCGCCCACACGAGTTCTAATAAAACTTCCCGGAACAGAACCTCCAAATGTCCAATAGGTATATTTTACGCCATCAGTCATTGTACCTTCTTGTTCCTTAATTTCCATGTTTAGTTTTAGCTTCATCGCTGTTCTGTCTCCAACAGGTTTGGGCACATGAGGAGGTGCAGTAAGTTCGGCATCCATTTCGCCTTCTGTCATAATATCTGCATAAACTTTTTCTTCGTTTTTCTTGCAGCTTCCTAAGACTAGAAGCAAACAAAATAAACCTAAAAGAACATGCAGTTTGCTTAGGGTTTCGCTTTTGTTTTTCATAATTATCTGATTTTATATTGGTTATGTTCTAATTAAAATATGATAGAATTTTATTCAAAAATAAAAGACATATTTATCTTTTATTATGATAAAAATCATACTTCCTAAAGAATTAGTATATTAAATTAGATTTGGCAATTATTACTTTAAAAACTAACAGTGTTAAGAATAATGTTTCGAATATTTTTTAATAAAAATAAATGAGGGTCTGAATTTTAGAAGAATAATGATTATTTTTGCTCGCTGATAAAGTAAAAAAAACTACTACATTATATTATGGTAAAAGATTTATTCGAAAGAATTCAGGACAATAAAGGACCTTTAGGAAAATGGGCTTCTCAAGCAGAAGGTTATTATGTTTTCCCAAAGTTAGAAGGAGAGTTGGGTCCTAGAATGCAATTTCACGGAAAAAATATTTTAAACTGGAGTTTAAATGATTATTTAGGTTTAGCTAATCATCCAGAGGTTCGTCAGGCAGATACAGATGCAGCAATTCAGTTTGGTGCAGCTTATCCGATGGGAGCTCGTATGATGTCTGGACACACTACGTACCACGAACAATTAGAAAATGAGTTAGCTGAATTCGTAATGAAAGAATCTGCTTATTTATTGAATTTTGGTTACCAAGGAATGGTGTCTATTATTGATGCTTTGGTTACTAAAAATGACATTATTGTTTATGATGTTGATTCGCATGCTTGTATCATTGATGGTGTTCGTTTACACATGGGTAAGCGTTTCACATACAAACACAATGATCTTGAAAGTATGGAGAAAAACTTGCAGCGTGCTACTAAAATGGCAGAAGAAACAGGTGGAGGTATTTTATTTATTACTGAAGGTGTTTTTGGAATGCGCGGACAGCAAGGGAAATTAAAAGAAATCGTTGCTTTAAAAGAAAAATACAATTTCAGACTTTTGGTAGATGATGCTCACGGATTTGGTACATTAGGTAAAACTGGTGCTGGAGCAGGTGAGGAGCAAGGAGTTCAAGATGAAATCGATGTTTATTTCTCTACTTTTGCAAAATCTATGGCTAATATCGGAGCTTTCGTAGCGGCTGATAAAACGGTTATCGATTATTTGAAATACAACTTGCGTTCTCAAATGTTTGCTAAAGCATTACCAATGATTCAGACAATTGGTTCTTTGAAACGTTTAGAATTATTGCGTAAATCTTCTGCAATTAAAGATAAGCTTTGGGAAAACGTAAATGCATTGCAAAACGGTCTTAAAGAAAAAGGATTTAATATTGGAGATACCAATACTTGTATTACTCCAGTTTACTTAGAAGGAAGTATTCCTGAGGCAATGGTAATGGTAAACGATTTAAGAGAAAATTATGGTATTTTCCTTTCTATTGTTGTTTATCCAGTTATTCCAAAAGGAATTATCTTATTGAGAATGATCCCGACAGCTTCACATACATTAGAAGATATCGAAGAGACTTTAACAGCTTTTGAGGCAATCCGTGAGAAATTGACAAACGGAACTTATAAAGAAATTGCAGAACGTACAACTGTTGACGTTTCGTAATGACTTAAAAAATAAATTCTCAACATGGGAATTATGTAAAAAAATCCATTCGTTATGCGAATGGATTTTTTTTATTTAAAGTAACTTTATTTCATAATCAACAAAATAAAAAAAGACAAGTATGAAAAAAGTTATAACAATGACAGCTCTTATACTAGTAGTTTTCGCGTCCTGTAAAAAAGAAACCACTACTATAGAGCCAGTACAAATTACGCCAAGTCCTCCAAAAGAAGTTGAAATTGTAGAACCAGCTGGAGATCAATGCTATGCTTGGAAATCTAATGGAAGTGTGATAGAAATGAGTTTTAATGTTAATTCTCATCAAGAAGTAAACGGAAAGCTAAGCTATAATTTGGTTGGAAAAGATAAAAACGAAGGAACTTTGATAGGAAACATGAAAGGCGATACATTAATTGCCGATTACACCTTTAATTCTGAAGGAGTTTCATCTGTTCGAGAAGTTGCTTTTCTGCAAAAAGACGGGGCTTTTATTGAAGGATATGGCGATGTCGTAACAGCTAATGATAAGGTTTCTTTTAAAGATAAATCAAAACTAAAATTTGATGCAAAAAATACTTTGACAAAAGTAGATTGTAAAGTAGAGTAAATGATGTGTTTATGAAGTGAAAAATCCATTCGTTTGGGGGCGAATGGATTTTTTTTATTGTTAATTTTCTAAAACTGAAAATTGCGATTGCGACTGAAAACTAAAATTAAAGATATTTTAAATAAGTCTTTCTCTGGCAGTGAATAATTGGGTCAAAGTTTTTCCAAAGCAAATGAATAGCATTATTTTCTAATAGCTCAGGCGTTCTGATACAATTTCTAATTCCTTTCTCCGAAAAAGTTTTATAATATTCATCAAAAATAAGTGCAGTAACACCTTTATTTTGATAATCAGGATGAACTCCAATTAAATAGAATACAACATCTTTGCTATGCTTTTTTGCTTTTAGGAGCTCTAAGAAGCCAAATGGAAATAGTTTTCCTTTTATTTTTTGCAATGCTTCCGTAAAACTTGGCATTACAATACTAAAAGCTATTAAATTGTCATTTTTGTCAACTACAAACTTGATATACTCAGGATTAATAAAGCTGATGTATTTCTTTTTAAAATATTCTTTTTGAACGTCAGAAATAGCAACAAACGAAGCTAGTTTTTCATAAGACTCGTTAAACAAATCAAACATTTTGTCAACGTGTGGCATAATGTCTTTTGTTTTGGTAAAAGTTAGCGTTTTTAGTTCATAACGCTTTTTAATCAATGCGGTGGCCTTCTGGAAAAATTCAGGTTTTACATTTGAAAAAGGGAAAATACTTTCGATATACTGTTTTTCAACTTGAAAGCCCAATTCTTCAAAATGTCTTACATAATACTCGTGATTGTACCATGTAATCATGGTTCCAACTTGATCATAACCTTCGGTCAAGACGCCAACTTTGTCTAAGTTAGAGAATCCCATTGGACCTTCAGCGTGTTCTAAGTTATGCTTTCTTCCTAATTCATACACTTTTTCAAGAAGCGCTTTGGTAACTTCAATATCATCAATTACATCAAACCAGCCAAAACGGACTTTTCTTTTATGCTGATTGTTAACCTCAGACCAGTTGATGATCGCAGTAATACGGCCAACAATTTTATTGTCTCTGTAAGCCAGATAAAAATAAGCTTCGGCATTATCAAATGCAGGATTTTTCGTTTTGTCAAAAGATGCCAGTTCATCTGAAATAATAGGCGGTACCCAATACGGATTATCTTTATATAATGAAAAAGGAAATTTAATGTATTCGGTTAATTCTTTCTTGCTTTTGGCTTCTTTAATTGTAATCATTAATATGGTATTGAGAGGCCTAAATTATAAAAAAGGCTCCAGTTATTTACATTTTATTCGTATTTTGCTTTACGCTTTCTCTCTTTTTCTTGATAGTCAACTTTTTTCTCATTATCTGGATTCTTTTTAGCTCTGTCTGCTGCTTTGTTTGCTTCTACCTTTTCTTTGTACCATCCGTCGTAGCGCCATGATATTCCAACTCCTCCATACAATATAGAAGGTGTGTTTTTAAAGTTTGTGCTTATAGAGGCATCAACCTGCATGTTTGAAGAAAGAAGAAAAGCAGCCCCTCCGCGAAGAATTGAGTCACTATAAAAGTCGCTTTTATATCCTTGATTTTCAACAAAACCAGACCATCTGTCATTGAATCCGTGCGTTAAAGTTAGTATATATCCGTAAGTTGGATAGTCAGTACTGATATAATCTGCAAAAATATTGGTGACAAAAACCCAAGATCCGCCTCCAAGGAGGTTTTGTGTAATAAGCGAAACTTTTGGAGAAATTTCACCGTTTGGAGAAAAGTAGTAGGGATTATCTGCTCCAATAAAATTTGCTCCTGCAAAAACTGAAACTGCCGGGATTAGTTCTCGCCATTGAAAATTTCGGTTGGCTCGGTAGCTGTAAATATTCACTTCACGTTTATAGTTTTTATAAGGATCGTAAACAAGGTACTTGGCTCCTAAGACAGTTTGTCTAAAATTGTTTTTTTTGTAGCTAGTGTATGGAGTGTCAAAGTTTTCCGATTGGTATTGTAAATCAACGATAAATTCTAATTGTTCTAGAAAAGCACCGTATCTTAAGGTTAGATCGGTACCAAATCCGCTGGCATCGTAATCTAGTAAGTCGTGTTTTTCTTTAATGCCATAAATACCAAATTCAGCTTGAATTACAGATTTACCAACAGCATAAGCAGACATGGTTTCTCCTGGGCGGTTAGAATTAATAACATCAGTATATTGCGCAAAAAACAGTTGTGGAATAAAAAAAAGTACCGGGGCAAGTAAGTTTTTAATTTGGAACATATAATTTTTTTTGGATTAAAAAATAATAACGCATTTCAAATGTACATATTTTATTATTTATTTAAGATTCATATTTTATTTTTAAACAACGGATTTATTAATTTTGGAAAAAAATATATAGTTATGCAAGAAGCGTCATTTTCGGGTTTGTTTAAGACCATCATGTGGGTTATAGCTTTTTATTACATTTTTAAATTTTTAGCTAGAATCTTTTTGCCAGTATTGGTTAAAAAGGCAGTAGAGAATGCCAGTGAAAATTTTCAAAGACAACAACAGCAGTATAATCAGGGCAATACGTATCAGAATAATCGTAATACAAATAATAATGATGAAATAATCATTAATACTGCCAATGCTAAAAACCCGCGCGAAACCAAAAAAGTGGGAGAGTATGTTGATTACGAAGAAATAGATTAGATTTGTGTCCTGAAAATTTAGGATTCATTTTAACCCAAACTAGCCAAAATTGAAAATAGTAAATAAGTTCTATCCGCATGCCCTTGTTATCTTGGGCTTTATTTTTGTTTCGTTAATTTATTTTTATCCAGTTTTACAAGGAAAACAGATCTTCCAGTCTGATATTGCTCAATACACCGGAATGGCAAAAGAGCAAAATGACTTTAGAGCTACAGAAAATGCTGAACCTTATTGGACAAACTCTGCTTTTGGAGGTATGCCAACGTATCAGCTTGGAGCAAATTATCCGAACGATTTTATTGGTAAAGTTGATGACGTATTACGTTTTCTTCCGCGTCCTGCAGATTACTTATTTTTATATTTCCTTGGTTTTTATGGCTTACTATTGGTTTTAAAAACAGATCCTTTGAAAGCCTTTATAGGTTCAATTGCATTTGGTTTTTCAACTTATATGATTATTATTTTAGGTGTTGGGCATAATGCCAAAGCACACGCTATTGCTTATATGCCTTTGGTAATTGCTGGGTTTATACTCGTCTTTCAGAAGAAATACATTAAAGGAGGTTTGCTCACTATGTTTGCCGTGGCATTAGAAATTAGTGCCAATCACTTCCAAATGACCTATTATTTATTGATTTTCTTATTGATTCTTTCAGGTTATTACGCTTACAACTTTATCAAAGAAAAAGATTTTAAAGGTCTTTTAATTTCTTGTGGAGTTTTATTGGTTGCGGGAATTTTTGCCTTAGGAGCCAATGCGGGTAATTTAATGGCAACAAATGAATATGCTAAATATAGTATTAGAGATAAAAGTGAGCTGACCTTTAATCCAGACGGATCTAAAAATGAGACCACTGCTTCTATGACCACAGATTATATCACAGAATATAGCTATGGTATTGCAGAAAGTCTAAATTTAATTGCGCCAAGAATTTTTGGAGGTTCAAGTCACGAAAATGTGGGTACAGATAGCAGTATGTACGCATTTATGCTTGAACAAGGAGTTCCAGCTTCTCAAGCTCAAGATTTTGTTTCGGGAATGCCAACGTATTGGGGAGATCAGCCAATTGTATCTGCACCAGCTTATATTGGAGCTGTAGTTTTCTTTTTGGCAGTTTTAGCTTTATTTATAGACGAAAGAAAAATCAAATATGTTTTCCTTGCTGGAGCACTTTTTACTTTAGTGCTTTCATGGGGTAAAAACTTTTCTTTATTGACAGACTTTTTTATTGAATATGTTCCTCTTTACGATAAATTTAGAGCGGTGTCTTCAATTCAGGTTATTTTAGAATTATGTTTCCCTGTTTTAGCTGTTATGGGATTGCAATCATTTTTTAAAGCTAAAGATGAGCCAAAATTACAGCAGAAAGCATTAATCCAAACAGGAGTTTTTGGCCTAGGAGTACTTCTTATTCTTCTAATAGCAAAAAGTTTCTTCCATTTCACAGGAATGAACGATAATGCTTATTTGGAAAGCTACGGACCAGGTTTCGTTGATGCTTTAAGAGAAGATAGAATGACGATGTATTATGCGGATTTACTAAGATCTGGATTCTTAATTATAATCACGTTTGCTGTTCTTTGGATGTTTGTAAAAAATAAACTTTCTCAGACAACAACTTTAATTATAGTTGGTTTAGTGATGATTTTCGACTTGTTTTTTGTAGACAAGAAATATGTTTCTGCTAAAGACTTTGTAAGCCCGGTTCAGATTGCGGCACCTTTTCAAGAAACACAAGCAGATGCTCAGATATTAAAAGATACTTCAATATACCGTGTATTTGACCTTCAAGGGCAATTGCAAGGAAGATCTTCTTATTTCCATAAAACAATTGGAGGTTATAGTGCTGTAAGACCAAGAAGAATGCAGCAATTGTACGATTATCAAATTGCTAAAAATAATTTAGAGATACTTAATATGTTGAATGTTAAGTATGTAATTCAAGTGGATAAAGACGGAAATCAAATTCCTGCAGTTAATCCAGATGCAAACGGAAATGCTTGGTTTGTAGAGTCGGTAAAACTGGTAAACAAACCAGACGATGTAATGAAAGCGCTGAATACTTTAGATACTAAAAAAGTGGCGGTTTTCAATGTTCACGAACATGAAAGCAAGTTCCAAAACGCGAGATTAAAGAAAGCTTTTGATACAACAGGAACTATTAAAGTTGTTACTTATAAGCCAAATTATATCAAATACAAATCAGAAAACAATGGAGATGGTTTAGCTGTTTTCTCTGAAATGTATTATAAAAATGGTTGGAATGCTTACATAGATGGAAAACTAACAGATCATTTTCCTGTTGATTATGTTTTAAGAGCAATGGAAATTCCTGCTGGAAAACACACTATTGAATTTAAATTTGAGCCTCAGATTATTAAAACTGGAGGAACAATTACACTAATAAGTTCAATTGGAATGCTGTTGCTATTAGCAGGAGGAATTTATTTTGAAAGTAGAAAAAATAATTCAAAAAGTGAACTGAAAGATTAAATTCTTAGATGAAAGTCTCAAAAATTATTACAATAGTTTTCTTTGCTGTTTTTGATTTATTCGTTTTCATTTTTTGCGGTATTTTCATGATGGGATATGATGATTCTTATTCAGAAACTCAAGGAGAATATTTTAGTTTTTCAAGTATGAAAATGGAATACAAAATTGTTTGGGGGTTCTATAATTTTTGGATTGTTTTAAATGCTTTGTTTTTATTTTATAGCATGTATAAAATATATAAGAAATTAGCATTAAAATAAAATTTACTTTTGCACTTTTAAACTCATTTTCCTTGGAACAAAAAAAACTTTTAATAATTACCTATTATTTTCCACCTGCGGGAGGGCCAGGTGTACAGCGTTGGCTGAAATTTGTAAAATATCTGCCAGAATTTGATGTTCAGCCAATAGTTTATGTTCCAGAAAACCCAACTTATCCAATTGTTGATGAAGGTTTGGTAAGTGAAATATCAGATAAAGTAGTTGTTTTAAAGAATAAAATTTGGGAGCCTTACCAATTGGCTTCCATTTTTTCGAAGAATAAAACCAAGAAAATCAGTTCTGGAATTTTTCCACAAAAGAAAAAACAAACTTTTCTGGACAAAACGTTTCTTTGGGTTCGAGGAAATCTTTTTATTCCGGATGCCCGCGTTTTTTGGGTAAAGCCATCTGTTTCTTATTTAGAAAAATACATTCAAGAAAATAATATTGATACGATTGTGACTTCTGGGCCGCCGCACAGTTTGCATTTAATTGGTTTAGAATTACAGCAAAAATTAAAAGTAAAATGGTTTGCCGATTTCCGTGATCCTTGGACAACAATTGGTTATCATAAAGCACTTCGTCTATCTTCTTATGCAGAAAAAAAACATAAGAATTTAGAGCATAAAGTACTTAACTCAGCAGATGAAATCATTGTAACCAGTAAAACCACAAAAGCTGAGTTCGAGGCTATTACCAATAGGCCAATTACGGTAATTACAAACGGTTATGATATTGAAACTGTAGAAAGACAGACTTTAGATACGAAATTTACTTTAGCTCATATTGGTTCTTTCTTGTCCGATAGAAATCCGCCATTTTTATGGGAGGTTTTGGTGGAATTACTGCAAGAAGTTCCAGAGTTTAAATCTCAGTTGGAAATCAAGTTAATTGGAGCAGTAAGCCAAGAAGTTTTAGATGCTATTCAAGAACATCAGCTAAATGATTATTTGAATTTAGTGGGTTACGTTTCTCATAAGGAAGCTGTTGCGCATCAAAGAAAATCTCAAGTCTTACTTTTAATAGAGATTAATTCCGAAGATACAAAAAGCATTATTCCAGGAAAATTGTTCGAATACATGGTGTCAAACCGACCGATTATTGCGATTGGACCTCAAGGTTCTGACTTTGCCGACATCGTAACGCAAACCAATACCGGAGTATTTTTTGATTATTCTGAGAAAGCGAAATTAAAAAGTGTAATTTTGGACTTTTTTAATCAGTTTTTGGAAGGGAAGCTGCAATCGCATGGGATTGGTTTACAGCAATATTCAAGAAAAAACCTTACCAAACAATTGGCACAGCTGATTAAAGGATAATCAATTAAACATCACATACAATCTAAACTCAAGAAATGGGTATTGTCTTAAATCAGTCTTTTAAAAACACTATAATTACATACATTGGTTTTGGTATCGGAGCCATTAATACATTATATCTTTATCCCGTTTTTCTTGGGGCAACATATTACGCCTTAACAAATTATATTACATCTGCAGCAAACGTAATTATGCCTTTGTTTGCAATTGGAATGCAAAATACACTTGTAAAATTTTATTCGCAATATAAAACAGAAGAAGAAAGAGAGCAGTTTTTGTCTTTTACAGCACTGTTTCCAATTTTAATGTGTATTCCGCTAGGACTTATCGGAATCTTCTTTTACGATGATATAACCGATTTTGTTTCTAAAGAAAATCCAGTCGTTCGTGAATTTATGCTTCTTATTCCGTTTATCGGAATCTGTATGGCTTACTTTGAGATTTTTTATGCGTGGGCGAGGGTTCACATGCATTCTGTTTTCGGAAACTTTATTAAAGAAGTTGGTTTAAGGCTGCTTTCTACATTTGCTTTAATTGGATTGTATTTTAACTGGATCAGTTTGGTTGAGTTTGTCTACGTAACTGCAGGTATTTATTTTTTGGCTTTCATTGTTACAATGTTTTATGCATTTTACATTAAAAAGCCTAATTTCCAGATTACAATACCAGAAAATGTAAAAAGTGTAATGGAGTATACTTTTTATATTATCTTATCAGGAAGCGTTGCTAATTTACTTCTAGATGGAGATAAGCTTATGCTGAATCAATACATGAAGATTGAAAATATTGCTTATTATTCTGTAGCAACATATATCGCTTTGGTAATTTCTGTTCCAAGCCGCGCGATGCACCAAATCGTGTATCCGATTACAGCAAAATTAATGCATGAAAACAAGCATGATGAGTTAAATCAGCTGTACAAAAAGACGTCAATTAATTTACAGATTGTCGGCGGATTTGTAATGCTGTGCATTTTTGTGAATATAAGGCAATTGTATGAATTAGTTCCAAAAGATTACAGCGGTGGTATCTCAGTTGTATTTATGATTGGACTTTCTAAATATTTTGACTTGATCTTAGGAAATAACAATGCTATTATTTTCAATACGAAATATTACCGAATGGTATTGTATTTAGGATTAATGTTGGTTGTTTTAACTGTAATTTTAAATATGTTGTTCATTCCTCATTTTGGAATTATGGGTTCAGCGTTTGCTACACTTTTATCTATTACATTATACAGTTTGGCAAAATTACTTTTTGTAGTTAAGAAGCTTGATTTGTATCCTTTTACCAAACAGACGATTCATTCAATACTGCTAACATTTGCATTGTTTTTAGTATTTTATTTCTGGGAATTTCCATTTTTTCAATTAATCAGTATTGCTTTAAAATCGATATTAGTAACTATTTTATATGTGTATCTAAACTATAAGTTCAAGATTTCGTCAGATATCAATAATGTTATTGATTCTATTTTCAAAAAGTTAGGTTTTAAAATTTGATCTGATTTTTCTGTAAAAAAGAAAACAATTTAAAAAATCGTAGCTTTTTTGTTTTTATATTTGTTAGAAAGGATAACTAATTTATTTCTAAATTGAATATGAGGATAAAAGTACTTAGGTTATTAGCTTTCTTTTTTGTTTTGTTTTCTTTTTCAGTAATTGCCCAGACCAAAAATCTGAAAAGCTCTGAAAAAGAAGCAGTGACAGTGAGATTAAAAGGTTATCCTGTAAAGCCTTTTAACGATACACTTTTTCTAGTATATCATAATGTCGGTTCTTTTTCTGCAAAAGAAAGAGCGCAATATATTACCAATAAGATTAAAAGGCTTTATAATGAGTCGTTCTTCGAAAAAGACTCTATAAAAATCATTCCTTCCGATGTTTCTATGGATATTGTATACCAGAGCGATTTGGTGATAATGTCTGTTTTAGAAGCCGATGCAAAAGCCGAAAACAGCACGGTAAGTGCGATTGCTAATCGTAATTTGGCTAAAATTAAAAGTGCAATAATTTATCAGAATGAAAATTATTCGCAGCTTCCTAAACGAATTGGTTATACGGTATTATTAACGCTTATAATTGGATTAGTCTTATTTTTGATATCGAAAGTTTTCAATTTCATAAAAAGATATATTGTAAAAAATAGAGTTAGGTATTTTAAAGGAGTCAGTTACAATTCAATTAATATATTATCTCCAGACAAGCAGCTGTTTTTGTTCCTTCGAATTTTTGGGATTATAAAGATAATTACGCTTATTTTAATAGTATATCTATCGCTTCCTGTTTTGTTCAGCATATTTCCTGCTACAAAAGAGTATACGACAACATTGCTCAAATGGATTTTAACGCCTGCTAAATTGGCTTTTATGGGATTTATAGGCTTTTTGCCAAGCTTGTTTACCATAATTGTAATCATCATTATTTTTAAATATTCACTGAAGGTTATTAAGTTTTTCTTTGATGAAATAAAATCAGAAAAAATTAAAATTGACGGTTTTTATAGCGATTGGGCACTGCCAACATTCAATGTTATCAGACTTTTAATGTACGCTTTTATGCTGGTCATTATTTTTCCGTATTTGCCAGGTTCAGATTCGCCTATCTTTAAAGGAGTTTCAGTATTTGTCGGAGTTTTGTTTTCGCTTGGTTCTTCAAATGCTATTGCCAATATGGTTGCAGGTTTGGTTATTACATACATGCGTCCGTTTAAAATAGGGGATTTTATTAAAATAGGAGAGGTAAGTGGAGAAGTAATCGAAAAAACCGCCTTAGTTACTCGAATTAGAACACCAAAATTTGAAGATATTACGATTCCAAATGCTACTGTTTTATCAAGCACCTCTACCAATTACTCGGCAAACACAAATCAGTCCACAAACGGATTGTTAATTCATACTACGGTAACAATTGGATACGATGTGCCATGGAAAGATATACATGCAGCCCTGATAGAAGCGGCTCTTAATACTGAAATGATAGAAAAGGAGCCAAAACCGTTTGTTTTACAAACTAGTCTTGATGATTTTTATGTTTCATATCAGATTAATGTTTATACAAAAGAACCTACAAAGCAGCCTCGTATTTATTCGTCGCTTCATCAGAATATTCAAGACTCTTTTAATGCTGCTGGTATTGAAATCATGTCGCCTCATTACGGCGCTTTGCGTGATGGAAACACGACAACAATTCCGCCTAACTATTTAAAAGAAGATTATGAACCTCCTGTTTTTACTTTTAAGAAGAAAGGTTAAATAATTGATAACGAGTGATTAAATTTAAAACTTTAACACTTGAATACTTTGTAATTAATTTAATAAAAATTAACTTTATCATGAATGTTTAGCAGTACTTTGCTCAAAACGTGGTTTTTTTTCTAACAAAATGACTAAATGTAGGTATTTTTTTATTTTTTGAAATTAAATACTTTTGCAGGAAATTACAAATAAAAGTGTAACCAGAATTAATTGTAGATTAGAAATTATGAAGTACAATCATCTCAGCCATGAACAAAGCATGCAAGTATTTTCTAATATGATATCAAACAAAGTTCATAATGGATTTACTTTAGAAGAAAGAAATGATGAACTGCTTTTTGCAGTTTTATCTAAAGGTGGAAAAGTGGTTAATCACAGTTTAAATTTTTTGATTTTTTGTTTAACTCTAGGTTTATGGTCATTTGCATGGCTGTATCTTACTTTTGAGGCTTCAAAACAGAAAAAGATTTTAGTGGCTATTGACGAAGATGGTCTTCCTTTTGAGGAAAGATGTCTGGTAGCTTAAGAACATTAAAGAAGAGAAATAAAATATAAAGCCATAAATACAAATTAATCCTTGTATTTATGGCTTTGTTATTTGAAAGCGATCACTATTATAATTTATCTTTTAAATAAACTCCCGTTACAGATTCTTTTACTTTTACAATTTCTTCTGGAGTTCCAGATGCCAATAGGTGACCTCCGTTTTCTCCTCCTTCAGGACCTAAATCAAGAATCCAATCGGCGCATTTTATTAAATCAAGATTATGTTCGATTACAATGATCGAATGTCCTTTTTCGATTAAAGCATCAAATGAAGCTAAAAGCTTTTTGATATCATGAAAATGAAGACCCGTAGTAGGTTCATCAAAAACAAATAAGGCTTTGTCTTTTGTAGCGCCTTTTACTAGAAAAGAAGCCAATTTAATACGCTGTGCCTCTCCACCAGAAAGAGTAGAAGAGGATTGCCCTAATTGAACATATCCTAAACCAACATCTTGCAATGGCTGTAACTTTTGAGTAATTTTTGCTTGCTTATTTTTTTCAAAAAAAGCAATCGCATCATCAATGGTCATGGTTAGAATGTCATTGATATTTTGATTGTCAAAAGTAACTTCTAAGATTTCTTTTTTAAATCGTTTTCCACCACAGGTTTCACAAGGCAACGAAACATCGGCCATGAAAACCATTTCAACATTTATAGAGCCTTCTCCTTTACAAGTTTCGCATCGACCTCCATCAACATTAAAAGAGAAATGTTTGGCCTGATAACCTCTTATTTTTGATAATTTTTCTTTCGCATATAAATCACGAATATCATCATAAGCTTTGATATAAGTAACAGGATTTGATCTTGAGCTTCTTCCAATCGGATTTTGGTCTACATATTCAATATGTTTAATTTGTGAAAATGATCCCGAAATCTCAGTAAATTGTCCTGCTTTTTCAGAAGCACTTTCCAATTTTTTCTGAACGGCAGGAAATAAAATTTTCTTTATTAAAGTACTTTTTCCACTTCCAGAAACACCTGTAACAACCGTTAGAACATCTAGAGGAAAAGTAACATTTATGTTTTTTAAATTGTTTTCGCGTGCGCCAATAATATCAATATGATTTTTGAATTTTCTTCTTTTTTTCGGAACAGAAATTTCTAAATCACCATTTAAATATTTTGCTGTTAAAGAATCCGATTTTAAAATTTCATTATAAGTTCCTTGTGCAACCAATTTTCCTCCAAAAGTTCCAGCTTCTGGACCAATGTCAATAATCATATCGGCAGCTTTCATAATATCTTCGTCATGTTCAACCACAATTACGGTGTTGCCAAGATCACGAAGAGAAAGCAGTACTTTGATCAGTCTTTCAGAATCTTTTGGGTGCAGACCAATACTTGGCTCGTCGAGAATATACATGGATCCAACCAAACTGCTTCCAAGAGAAGTTGCAAGGTTAATTCGCTGAGATTCTCCCCCCGAAAGAGTTGCAGAATTTCTATTGAGAGTAAGATAATCTAATCCAACTTCGGTTAAAAAAGACAAACGATTATTGATTTCGACCATTAATCGTTTGGCAATTTGCTGTTCGTACTGATTTAATTCAATGTTTTTGAAGAAAGTAACCAAATGTTTAATTGGTAAATCAACAAGATCAGAAACCGTTTTTCCATTAATTTTTACGTAAGATGCTTCTTCACGCAGACGTTTGCCTTTACAGACATGACATTTCGTTTTTCCGCGGTAACGCGAAAGCATTACACGATTTTGGATCTTATAATTTTTTTCTTCTAATTCTCTAAAGAAATCATTTAGCCCTTGGAAATATTGATTTCCAGTCCAGATTAAATCCTTTTGTTCTTCTGTTAGTTGAAAATAAGGCTTGTGAATTGGGAAATCAAATTTATAAGCATGTTTTACCAATTCATCTTTATACCAGCTCATGCTTTCGCCGCGCCACGGATAAATTGCACTTTCATAAATAGACAATGCTGTGTTTGGAATTACAAGGTCGGCATCAATACCGATTATATTTCCATAGCCTTCACAAACAGGGCAAGCTCCGTAGGGATTATTAAAACTGAATAAATGAACATTTGGCTCTAGAAAAGTCATTCCGTCAAGTTCAAAATTATTAGAATATGAAAATCTTTTCTCTGCATTTAATTCTTGCAAATAACAGAGTCCCTTGCCTTCAAAAAAAGCGGTCTGAACGGCATCTGCCAGACGATTGTAAAACTCTTCTTCTTCCTTTACAACAATACGGTCAATAATTAACAATATGTCTTTATTGTCGAATTGATGTAAATCTGAAGCCGAAAATTCATCTAAACGAATCATTTCATTATCAACCAAAATACGAGCAAAACCTTGCTGTAAAAGTACTTTTAGTTTGTCTTCGAGCTGTCTTCCTTCTTCAAGATGAATAGGGGCAAGCAACAGCCATCTGCTATCGAGCGGAAGACTTTTAACGTCGGAAATAACATCAGTAACTGTATTTTTTTTGACTTCCTGTCCAGAAATAGGAGAGTAGGTGCGTCCGATTCTAGCAAACAAAAGTTTGATGTAATCGTAAATTTCTGTCGAAGTCCCAACTGTAGAACGGGCATTAGTTGTATTTACTTTTTGCTCAATCGCAATAGCAGGAGCAATACCTTTTATGTATTCTACTTTTGGTTTGTCTAAACGGCCTAAAAACTGACGAGCATAAGAGGATAAACTTTCTACATAACGTCTTTGTCCTTCGGCATATAAAGTATCAAAAGCTAAACTCGATTTTCCTGATCCTGAAAGACCTGTAATAACAACCAGTTTATTTCTAGGAATAATAACATCTACATTTTTCAAGTTATGTACCTGTGCTCCTTTAATTATAATATTTGATTTTGGATCTATTTTAGAAAGGTCAATTTGCATAAAAAAGTCAATTTTTACAAAAGTAAACAATTTTGAATTGGATTTTGTTAAGGATTTAGTTCCAAATCTTAACTATTTTATCATAATTAAAATGCCTTTTGGTCGGCCTATTTAAGTTCAAAGAATTTGATTCTAGTATACAAAAACATGCTGCTTAAGTCTTTTTGAGAAAAATATCAAATAATAATCAATTTATTCCGATAAAATTTGTAATTTGAATTTAGATTTAGTGCAATCGTTAAGTTTTATCTTGCTAATTATAAGTAAATTACGCTTTTGTTTTTGAATTTTTTCGCGAGCTTTTGTTTTACGGATTTTTAGCTCTTTTTAGGTGAAATTTATGTTTATTGTACATTAATAAAAGTTTTACTAATAATAATTAATGATTTTATTTGCTTTTTAAAAGTAAAATTTGTTAAATTTGGTCACAATATTAACATAACCCAAAAAAGGCACGCCTATATAAGAAAACTACTTTTTAGAAAATACTCCAAATTTTAAAACAAAACTAAAAAAGTAGTTATTATGGCTGATCTGCATACTCCAGACGCTCTATTAGTAAAAAATTATGTTGACGGTAGCGAAGTTGCACTGGCAACATTAATAAAAAGGCACGAATCTAAGATATATGGTTTTATATATTCTAAGATTGCTGATAGAGATATTTCAAATGATATTTTTCAAGACACATTCATTAAAGTTATTAAAACTTTAAAAAGCAATTCGTATAATGAAGAAGGTAAATTCTTGCCTTGGGTAATGCGTATTTCTCATAACTTAATCGTAGATCATTTTCGAAAAACTAAGAAAATGCCAATGTACAGAGAAACAGAAGAGTTTTCTATTTTCTCTATTATGTCAGACGATGCATTGACAATAGAAGGCAAAATGATTGTAGACCAAGTCGAGATTGATTTAAAAAAACTAATCGAAGAACTTCCAGAAGATCAAAAAGAAGTACTGGTAATGCGTATGTATCAGGATATGAGTTTTAAAGAAATCTCAGAAGTAACTGGCGTAAGCATCAATACTGCACTAGGGAGAATGCGTTATGCGTTAATGAATTTGAGAAAAATAATAGAAAAACATCAAATTATTTTAACCAACTAATACTATTTTGATAATTAGCCCGTTATACTAGTATAAAACATTTTGAATAGTATGGGGAAAATTTACTCAAAAAAAGCACAAGCTTCTAAAAATCTTAAACCTAAAAAAGAAGTCGTTTCTTTTTTATTGAATTATTCTAAAGCCTTGACAGTAGTTAAGATTGACGATAAAAATTTTGAGATTATAGCTAACTAAACAGCCCACTGCTCCTGTCGGATGTTTATTAAAACAAACCAAATGGTCGTTTTGGTTGAAGAACTCACTGTTCGTATATTTCATTATACAAACAGTGAGTTTTTTGTTTGTTTATATTCATAAATAAAAAATATAAGTATTTTACAGCATTTTTCTTCTGTTTTGTTAAAATTTAATATTATGATGGGAATTAATGTGTTTATTTGTTTTTTAATTCTATTTTAGTTAAAAAACTATTTTTTTATTCGTTTAATGTGCTTTTTATAAGTGTTATTCGTATTGAGAAATTTGTTTGTTTAAAATAATAAACTAAGAATTAAATATTTAACCCCAAAAAACTTTTTATGAAAAAAAACTACCCTACTTTATTTCGTTAGGTTTTGATGCTAATTTGATTTTGAGAAAACTATTTGAACCAGCAAATGTTTACTCAAGAAAATAGTAAGGATAATTTTTAAACCAGTTTAATTATCTCTTTTGCTATTTCTTAAAAGAAAATAAGAAAATCATTTAACCACCAAAACTCAACCGCAAAATGAAAGACAATATTAAAGTGCTGTCATGCTTATTGATGATAAGTATTGGCGCATTTGCACAGAAAGACAAAATTAAAGAAGCACAATCTTTGTTTGATAAAGGAAATAGCCAAGAAGCTTTGGCAATTTTAACTAAAACAGAATATCTTATTCTTAATGCTTCTGATGAAGATAAATCAGATTACTACTTCTTAAAAGGAAACGTTTTAAAAGACTTAGCTGTAAAAAATATTGATGCAGCTAATAATTTTACATTAGCGTCGCAATCGTACCAAGATGTGTTTTTATACGAAAACGAATCAGGAAAATTTAAATGGACAGTTAAAGCAAATATGGCTTTAAAAGATATGAAAGCCAGTCTAGTAAACGGAGCAATGGCCGATTTTAATGCTGGAAAATTTAAAGAGAGTGCAGAAAAAAGTTATAAAGTATATCTGTTTGATAAAAAGGATACCCTGAACTTGTTTAATGCGGCGTCTTCATCTATCAATGCAAAAGATTTTAGTTCGGCAGTTACTTATTATGAACTTCTAAAGAAAATTAATTTTTCAGGAAAAGGGGTTTTGTACTATGCTACAAATAAGAAAACAAAAGAAGAAGATGTCTTTGTTTCGCCAAAAGCTAGAGAATCAGCAATTCAACAAGGATTCTATGAAAAACCAAGAACAGAATCTGTACCGTCTAAAAAAATAGAAGTAAACAATAATCTTGCTTATGCATACCTTGAAAGAAAAGATTATTCTAAAGCCGAAGCGGTATATAATTATGTTTTAGAATTGAATCCAAATTATGTAGATGCCTATATTAATCTGGCTTACTTAAAACTACAAATGAAGAAAGATTTAGCCGATGAAATTTCTTCATTAGGAACTACTCCAGCTGAGATGCAGAAGTACGATAAGCTTAGTGCAAGAAAAGATGATATTACAAGAAGTGCGATTCCGTATCTGAAAAAAGTGCTTACACTAGAGCCTAAGAATTCAGATGCAACAAAAACATTGCTAGGTGTTTATAGATCGCTTGATATGACAGCAGAATATAATGCTTTAAAAGCGGGAATGTAAATAAATTGGGTAATGAGAAAATTTGATAATTAGAAAATTTCTATAGATTCCGAACACATTGCCTAATTTTCTAATTGGCACATTATAGCACAAAGATCTTTAATCTTTGTGCTTTATTTTTTTGAAACTGTTTTTTCAAGTTCTTCAATGAGAGATTTCTTTCCGACCGTTTTGGTGATAATATCTTTTTCAAGATTCCATCCACGTGCTGGAGAATATTCTCGGCCATACCAAATAATTTGCAAATGCAAGTCGTTCCATAATTCTCTCGGAAATAATCTTTTAGCATCTTTCTCCGTTTGAGCTACATTTTTTCCATTAGATAAATTCCATCTGTACATCAATCTGTGAATGTGTGTGTCAACAGGAAAAGCCGGAACACCAAAAGCTTGCGACATTACTACACTTGCTGTTTTATGGCCAACCGCTGGTAAAGCCTCAAGCGCTTCGAAACTCTGCGGAACTTCGCCATTATGTTTTTCAATTAAAATTTCAGATAAACCGTGAATTCCTTTAGATTTCATTGGAGATAAACCACACGGACGAATAATTTCTTTAATTTCCTCGACCGACATTTTAACCATATCATACGGATTATCGGCCTTTGCAAATAATAAAGGTGTAATTTGGTTTACGCGAACATCGGTACATTGTGCAGATAATAAAACAGCGATCAAAAGCGTATAAGGATCTTTATGGTCAAGCGGAACAGGTATAGTAGGGTAGAGTTCTTTTAATTTATCAATAACAAATTGTACGCGAGCTTCTTTATTCATTTCCGTGTTTTTAATGTTGTAAAAATAGTATAATTTTAATGATGTGCCTAATCCAGCTTTTCGTTTCAACTCCTCATTATGATAGCAACATTTTTAAGTATTTAAAAGAGCTTCCTTCGGTCGCTTTTTAAATACAAAAAATGTAAGCTATCATAATTCCGGGGTTTTCACTGCAATCTGGGGCAAAAAGAAGTTATGAATTATAAGTTATGAGTTATCTTTGTTAATCTAAAGGCTAAAATCAACAATCTAAAATAAAAATATGACAACATTAAAAGCAGGAGATAAAGCGCCAAATTTTTCAGGAATAGATCAAGACGGAAAAATACACAAACTGGCAGATTACGCAGGAAAAAAATTGGTTGTTTTCTTTTATCCAAAAGCGAGCACTCCAGGGTGTACAGCGGAGGCATGTGACTTGAGAGATAATTTTCATCGTTTTCAAGCTAATAATTACGAGCTTTTAGGAGTAAGTGCCGACAGTGCAAAAGCACAAATTAAGTTTAAAGATAAATATGAATTACCTTTCCCATTAATCGCAGACGAAGACAAATCTCTTATTAATGCATTTGGAGTTTGGGGACCAAAGAAATTTATGGGAAGAGAATACGACGGAATTCATAGAACAACTTTTGTAATCGACGAAAAAGGAATTATCGAAGAAGTAATCGAAAAAGTAAAAACAAAAGAACACGCTTCGCAGATTTTGAAATAGAGATTTTTGTTTCAAGTTTTAAGTTTCATGTTTCAAGTTATCTGTTATGACTTATATCTAAACGCAAAGCACGCTAAGATATACGCAAAGTTCGCAAAGCTTTATATAGATTAAGCTTTGCGAACTTTGCATTTTTGGCATAAACGTAGACAAGAAAACTTAGCGTGCTTTGCATTAAAACTAAACGTCATGTAAAACAACTTGAAACCTGAAACAAAGAAAACTTGAAACAAAAAAAGTCCCAAGGAGGGACTTTTTTATTATTGTTTATTTTGTTCTAATTCTTTCTCAGGATGATATCCAAAAAGATGATGTTCTTTAATGATTTCTGGAATTCCTGGAGGCAGCATTGGTTCCCAGCCCGTTTTACCTTGATTAATCATTTTTAAAATTTCTCTAGAGAAAACATCTAGAATATTTGGATCGTAATCTTCAATGTCAACCACTTTTCCGTTGAATTTAAAGAATTTGTATAATTCTTTCATTCTAGGATGAACCTTCAAATTGTTTGAATTCATTAATGAGCCATCTTCGTCTAACATTGGATATAAGAATACTTTCATATCGCGATAGAATAATTTTCCGAAAGCTTCCAGAATTCCACCACTTAAATGGCGGTAGTACTTCTCGTCAAAAATATCAACAAGGTTATTTACCCCCATTGCCAATCCCATACGAGCTTTGGTGTAGTTTGCAAAGTATTCTACAACTTTATAATATTCTTGGAAATTCGAAATCATAACGGTTTGACCAAGAGAACAAAGCAATTCGGCTCTATCCATAAAATCTCTTTCATCAATTTCTCCATCTGATCTTAAATTCGAAAGAGTAATTTCAAAAATTACAAGCGTATTGTTCTTTTCAACCTTATTTTCTTTAAGAAACATTTCTAAAGATTTCTCATACATATCCATGTTTACCTTTGTAACAGGACGGAAACTTCCTCTCAAAGCTAAAAGGTTCTTTTTGTATAAGATAGCTGCTGGTAAAATATTTTTTCCTTCTGGGTTAAACATTACGGCATCTGTCATTCCGTTTTTAACCAATTGTAAACTCATTAAACGATTGTCTACATCGGCAAAACGAGGTCCAGAAAAGTTGATGGTGTCGATCTCTAATTGATCTTTATCTAAGTGATCGTATAAATATCTAAGTAATCGTTTTGGATCATTGTATTTGTAAAAAGCACCGTAAATTAAGTTAACTCCTAAAATTCCCAGTGTTTCTTGTTGTAATCTAGCGTCAGTCTCTTTAAAACGAATATGAAGTATAATTTCGTTATAAGCTTCGTCTGGTTCAATTTGGTATCTAATTCCAACCCATCCGTGACCTTTAAATTGTTTGGCAAAATCTATTGTTGCAACGGTATTGGCGTAACTGAAAAAAAGTTTTGTTGGGTGTTTTTCTCGGCTTAAACGCTCTTCGATGATTTGTCCTTCATGGGTAAGCATTTTTTTTAAACGCTCTTCGGTGACATATCTTCCGTCATTTTCGGCTCCATAAACTGCATCACTAAAATCTTTATCATAGGCAGACATAGCTTTTGCAATGGTTCCCGATGAACCTCCAGATCTGAAAAAGTGTCTAACGGTCTCTTGTCCAGCGCCAATCTCAGCAAATGTTCCGTAAATATTTTCGTTTAAATTAATGCGTAACGCTTTGTCTTTTATAGAAGGAATCTGTTCGATGACCTTGTCACCCTTGAGTTTTATTTCTGTACCCATTTTGTTTTAAATAGATTTGTTACAAAGTTAGTAAATTAGGAGTCTAATGAAAGAGAAATAATCTATTTTTGTAAAAAAATTAAGTTCAATTGAAGGTTTATTTTTTAGGTACAGGTACTTCTCAAGGCATTCCAATTATCGGAATCGATCATCCAGTTTGTAAAAGCACTGATGCTAAGGATAAAAGGCTTCGTGTATCCATTTGGATAACATGGGACGAGTATTCTTATGTTATTGATTGTGGTCCCGATTTCAGGCAGCAAATGCTTTCTTGTGGATGTCGAAAACTCGATGCGATTCTTTTTACCCACGAGCATTCTGACCACACTGCTGGTTTAGATGATATTCGCCCATTTAATTTCCGACAAGGAGAAATTCCGATTTACGGACATAAACGTGTTTTAGATAATCTAAGACGCCGTTTTGATTATGTTTTCGAGACCGTAAATAAATATCCAGGAGCTCCAAGCGTAAAAACAATCGAAGTGCAAAATAATGCGCCTTTTGCCGTTGGAGATAAAATGGCAATTCCGATAAATGCTATGCATGGTGATTTACAGGTTTTCGGGTACAGAATTGAAGATTTTGCTTATTTGACCGATGTAAAAACTATTGAACAAGCTGAAGTTGAAAAACTGAAAGGAATTAAAGTTTTGGTGGTGAATGCTTTGCGTGTTGAACCTCATGATACTCATTTTAATCTTCAAGAAGCGCTTGATTTTATTGATCTGGTTAAACCTGAAAGAGCCTATTTAACTCATATTAGCCATGTTTTGGGTTTTCACGAAGAAGTCCAGCAGAAGCTTCCTGAAAATGTTTTCTTAGCGTACGACAATTTAGAAATTACAATTTAATTATACCACACAATGAAAAAATCCTTAATGCTTTATCTTTTTATTCTTGCCATTTTAATGAATGTCTTTACTTATGCGTTCTACAGCGGTGAAGTAAAATTTGCGCAGAATAGATATGATAAAACAACTAAGAAACTAAGAGATAGTATTAATCTAGTAAAGACTCAATTGGCAGAGGCTGATTATTTTTCTTTAGAACATAATGAAAATGCGCAAAATTACTTTGATAATAGCGCTTCTGGCGGAAAAGTGATTTTATATGAAAAATTGATTCCAGTTGTGACCGAAAAGTTATTAGATCTCAATTCAAATCCAAAAGGGAATCCTTATACAGGACAGGATATGATTGATGGAAAGAAATTCATCATCAATAAAGTAAAAATTTTAAACCACAGATGGATTATTGCAGATTACAGTAATGGTGAATTATGGGGAGAAGTCTTGTTAAAGTACTTTGTAGATAACGACGATAATATTACCTTTGAAGTAAATCAAACTTGGTTATATCAAAAATAGGATTTTATAATCCTATTTTTTTTTTTTTTTTTTTTTTGAACTTTAAATAAATTTAGGATTATGAAAAAGATGTTTTTGTTTTTGATTATAGCAAGTGCAATTTCTTGCGGAAAAAAAGTTTCTCAAGAAAATACAAGTACAACTCCGAAAGAGACGCAAAAAGAAGTTGCGGTAGGAGGAGATTCCGATTCGCATGGTTGTAAAGCTTCTGCTGGATATACTTGGTCTACGCTTAAAAAAGAATGTATTAGAGTTTTTGAAAACAGCACAAAACTAAATCATGCTGAAGATGGAAAAACGTATTCTACTGTTTCCTACGTAATTTTTGACGGAAATAAAGCTGAGCTTTTTCTTGATACTCAAAAAGAATCAATCATCCTTGAAAGAAAATCAGAAGGCGATTCTTGGAAAAAAGATGATTTGGAATTAATTCCTTGGAAAGGATATGTTTTAAAGAAAGCAGGAAAGATTATTTATACAGGAGAATAAAAGTAAAATGTAAAAAGTGAAATGTAAATTGGTTCAATCATTTTGCATTTCACTTTTTACATATTTAAATGATTTCTTTAATAAAATCAGAAGCAACAACCTGAGCAAATTCTTCATTTAAACTTGCTAAAGCTGTCTGGTGTATTAATTCGGCAGAGAAATCTTCTCCGTTTAAACCTTTTTTATTAAAAGTTGCTGTTGCATCAGGAACTAGGTAAACATTGTAACCAAAGTTTCCTGCCATTCTTGTTGTGGTAGAAACGCAATGATCTGTAGTTAAACCGACAATTACAAGATTTGTGATTTTGGCAGTGTCAATTAGCTCTTTTAAATTCGTTCCTATAAAAGAACTATTGACATTCTTTTTGATTACTGTTTCTCCTTCAAGAGGTTTTACTACATCTTGAAACTCATTTCCAGGATTTGTCTCGTTTAAAATCGAATTTGGATTTGAAGAACAATGCTGAATATGAAAAATAGGCAGTTTTTTGCTTCGCCAGATCTTTAGAAGTTCGCCAGCTTTTTCTTCTGCCGTAACATTATTACGTTCTCCGCCCCAATATGCAACATCATGAAAACCTTTTTGAATATCAATTAAAATTAATGCAGGGTTGTTAAGTTTTGTATTCATTTTAATTAAGATTTTAAAAATGATTTAGTTACTTTATCTATTAGGCTATCACGTTCTAAGACGATTCCTAAGTATTTATGATATCTCAAGCCAGAGGTTTCTGCGTTTGCATTTTCATTTGCCATTTCAGCATATTTTTTGCCAATCTCTGCTTTAGAATTGTAAAAGTTTATTATTGCAAGTAAAGAGAAAGCAATATATTTTTCATTAGGAAATAACAATCCTGAAATTTTATTTTCCAGCATTTCTTCAGCTACTGGATATAAATCTTTGTATTGATTTTTAACTACAATTTCAGCATAATCTAAATACGATTGAGTAATTACATTTGGATATGTTTTTTCAAAATCAACAGCGTTTTTAAAATATTCAAGTGCTTTCTCGATATTGTTTTCAAGTTGAAAAATATTTCCAAAAGTATGATAAACAGCACCTTTGTTGAAGTTGTCGTCTGGATATTCATTTAGAACTTTGCTTAATAATTCCTTCGCAACTTGTAAAAGTTTAGGCTTTTTAGTGTCAACTAATTCTATTGCTTGAATTTTAAGATATTGAGCTCTTCCATCTTTTCTGGCACGAGAAAGTTTCGCAAAGAATTCTTCTTCATCTGTTTTTGACCAAGATTTTCTACGATACCAATCTGTTGCCATAAAAAAAATATTTAGTTAAAAATTACGACCATAAACTACGACTGAATGCTAACTAAGCAACCAATTCTTAAAATCAAAGAAATTCTGAGGAGCAACTCCATGTCCAACGGGATATTCTTTATAAGTAAGCGGAATATTTAATTTTTCTAAGGCAGCAGGTGTTTTTCTAGCCCATTCAATTGGAATAACTTGATCTACAGTTCCGTGTGAAGCGAAAAACTTTAAGTCTTTGAAATCATTGTTTTCAAAACCTTCTTTGATGATTTCTTCGTTGAAATAACCACTCATTGCCACAACTCTTTGAATTTTTTCTGGATAAGAAAGCGCGGTTGCATAACTTAATATAGATCCTTGGCTGAATCCGATTAAAGTTACATTATTGGCATCAATTGGGTAATTTGCTACTAGTTCATCAATAAAAGTTGCAATTAAATCTCTTGAAGTTCTAGCTTGCTCGTTATCTGAAAATTTATTTTGGTCGGCATCAAAATTAATGGCATACCAAGCGTAAGCACCATATTGTAAATCGTAAGGTGCTCTTGCGGAAATGATGTAATAATTATCTGGAAGTTCAGAAGCAAAAGAGAATAAATCGGCTTCATTGCTGCCGTATCCGTGCAACAAAAGCAACAACGGGTTTTTATCTAAAATTACTTTTGGTTCTCTTATTTTATATTCTAAAGATAGATTCATTTTTTAATTGTGAGTTGTAAGTTGTGAATTGTAAATTTTTAGTCTCAGTCTCAGTCTCAGTTTTCAGTTCTTAACTTTGACAAAGTTTTTGACGTTTTTAGTTTAGAATTTGGTTCTTAAAAATTAACCAATCTTTTTAAACCATTTTTGAAATAAATTTCCAACTAACGGAATTGGTCTCATTTGTCCTTGAATGGCATTAAAGATTCCGAAAGTCCAAAGAATTGAAATACAGATCCACATTGGGAAAGTAATGAAGAAACTATCAAAATTGCTAATGATTGCTCCTAAAGAAATAAAGGTTAAAGATAAGCCTAAAGCCTGACGGATATGAAAAGAAGCAAAACTGTTTTTGTTTTCAGAGTTCATACTCATGGCGATTAAAACACCAATGATAAGAATGTAACTTGTAATAGCAATTGGTTTTCCTTCTTCGACTGAATTATTCATTTTATTATTTTGTAACTAATTGATTTTGATTTAAAATTCCATACACAGAACCTTTAAGTTCAGTTCCTAAAAAAGCAGAATTTTTAGATTTTGAAAGAATGTTTTCTTTTGTAAAAATTGATTTTCCTTCTGTTGCAAACAAAGTTAAGTTTGCTTTTGCACCTTCTTCGATAACATTGTTTTGTAAACCAAAAACGTTTCTTGCAGCAGTTAATTTTGCTACAATCGTTTCTACAGGTAAAACTGTCAATAAAGCTCCAAAAGCACTTTCTAAACCAATTGTTCCGTTTTTGGCAGTATCAAATTCCATTTTTTTGAATTCAATATCAATTGGGTTGTGGTCTGAAGTAATCATGTCGATTGTTCCGTCAGCAATTCCGTTAAGCAAAGCTTGTCTATCGACTTCTGTTCTTAATGGCGGAGTAACTTTAAAACGAGTATCAAATCCGTCCAGTTTTTCATCAGTTAAAACCAAATGATGTACAGATGCACTGCAAGTTACGTTTAAACCTTTCGCTTTCGCTTCTCTAATCAATTCAACCGATTTTGCTGTAGAAATTGTCGGAATATGAAGTTTTCCTCCAGTATATTCCAGTAAAAATAAGTTTCTTGAAATTTGCAGTTCTTCAGCTAGGTTTGGAATTCCTTTTAAACCTAATCTTGTAGAAACAATACCTTCATTAGCAACTCCATTTCCTTTAATGTTTGGATCTTGAGAGTAGGCAATTACCAATCCGTCAAAATCTTGTACATATTGTAAAGCGATTTTAAGGATATTAGCATTGTCAATACTTTTGTTATAATCTCCAAAAGCGATTGCTCCCGAGTTTTTCATGTCAAAAAGCTCTGCCATGTCTTTTCCTTCGCTGGCTTTTGTTAAAGCGCCTATTGGGAAAATTTCTGTTGCAAAACCATTTGCTTTATTTTTTACGAAATTTACTTGTGACTGATTGTCAATAATTGGCAACGAATTTGGTTGTAATGCAATTGCTGTAAATCCGCTTTTTGCAGCAACATTAAGTCCGTTTGCGATCGTTTCTCTGTCTTCATAGCCAGGTTCTCCAAGAGAAACACTGCTGTCAAACCATCCTTGAGAAACATGAAGATCGTCAAATCGTACCACTTCTGCATCGTCATTTGGAAGCGAAACGCCTATTTTTTCTATTACACCATCCGCAATTAAAAGATCAACGGTCTGATTGTGAAACGGACTTTTTGAGTCGATAATTTTGGCGCTTTTGATGATTAGTTTCATATGTAGATATTTTTTTGTCGTAAAATGATTTTTGTAAAAAGTAAAATGCCTTTAAAAGAAGCGCAAATTCTATTTCACAAATTTTATAATTGCCATTTCTAATGCTAAAAATAACAGTGCAAAGATAACAAACCATTTCCAAATTTGGCTGTCAGTTCGTTCTGTTTGTAGTGTATTAAAAATAGTTGAAATGGTATCGGCTGTTTTGAAATCAGAAACTACATTAGTGTTTACTTGACTCAAATCACTTTCGGTTCTTTTGTAATTAAAACTAATGTTTTCAACCCATTCTTTTTTATCGAAAACACTATAATTTCCAGCTGTTTCAGGGAAATCATTAAAGGTTAATTTGACTTTATTATTTAAAATCTGCTGAATCGGAATAAACGAATCGTCTGTTCCTTTTACTTCCAAAATAGCATCTTTAGTCAATAAAACGTCAACAAAATAAGGCTGATTATTTCCAATTGTTAAAGCATTTACACCAGTTTTTTGATTGTTTTGAGCGATTTTATAAAATAACGGAACAATTAAAGGCGATTGCTGAAAATTTGAGTTGGCACTGTTTATTGGTGCTGTAAAAACCGTTATTCCAGAAACCTGATTTTGAACAGTAGTTACAAAAGCGGTTTGATCTTCAAACGAAAGAACGGCAGGATAAGAACTCGAAACGGCAAATGAACTATTTACTTTAGGATATTGGAAATTGGTTATTTTGTTTTCGAAAACGCCCGAAAACAAGGGATGATCAAAATTAATTTTAGTAATCAATTTAGCGTTGGTCTCTAAATTTCCAAATTGAATTTTTCCGAAATTCCCCAATAATGCATTTAAGCTAGAAAGAGAAGTTTTCTCAGACGGAATCACAACTAAATTTCCGCCTTTAGAAACAAAAGCTTTCAAAGTGGTTTGTAGTGCTTGCGGAATATCAATTAATTCATTTAGAATAATAGTATTTTGCTTTTCTAAACTATTATAATCTAAAGCACTAATTGAGTAGTTGTTATAATTGAATTCTGCTGAAGTATAAATTCTCGACAAGAAATTGCTTTTTTCGGGTTCGCCAATACTGATAACGTTTGTTTTTTTGTTTTTTGAAATGCTAAAAAATAATTTGTTGTCGTAAGTAAGACCGTTGTCTTCAATTACTACATATCCGTGAAAAGCTTCTTTCGGAATGGTAAAATTGATTTTCTTTTTCTTCGTATCAAAATTGACAATAGTTTTGGCAATCAGTTTGTTTTGATTGTAAAGTGCCGTTGAAACAGGTTTGAAATCTTCGCCATAAGCTGATAAATTGATGCCAATTTCGTAGAAGTTTTCTAAAGTTTGATTGATGTAGACGCTGTCAATTGAAACATTGTTTTTTTGTTCTGCTTCAGGAACTATGAAGTATGGTTTTTCGTCGAAATCTATAGTTTTAATAGCTGCTTCTTTTAAACCAACAGCATCGGTGATAATGACAATGTCTTTTTTATGAGCCGATTTGTGTGCTTTAATTTTGGCTGTAATTGCTGAAAGATCAAAAGGAGAAGCGCTGTATTTTAAGTTTTGTAAAGCGCTCTTAGACGATTTAATATCGGTATTCCAGAAGTTTTCGGTGTTGGTTAAAAGTGAAAACTGAGTGTTTTCTGGAGTGTTTTCAAGTAATTCTTGAACGGCTCTTTTTAGTAATTCTCCCTTTTTGCCTTTTGCCTGCATACTGAAAGAATTATCCAATACAATATACATCTCATTTGAAGCGTTCTTACTGTCGGCAGCTTCAAAAAAAGGCTGTGCAAACGCAATAATGGCACAGGTAAGCAACAGTAAACGTGTCGCTAATAAAAGACGCTTTTTAATTTTAGAGCTTTTACGAGTCTGAATAGCAAGCTCTTTTAAAAATCGGACGTTGGTGAAATAGGAAGTTTTAAATCGTCTTAATTGAAATAAGTGAACCAAAATTGGAACAATCAATAAAAACAGAAAGTATAGAATTTCGGGATGTTTAAAATGCATTCTGGCTTCGATTTACTTCACTACGTTTTGTTTTTCGCGAAGATGCAGGTCAAAAATACAAATTAAAATTATTTAAACCATATAAGTTCATATAGAGATTATAAGGAAATAGCAAATAAAGACTTACATAACTTATATGAACTTACACGGTTCTAAAAAAATATCAAAAAATGTAACTTTTGTAATTTCTTTGTAACTTAGGAGTTCCTTCAAGCAGATATTATTGCTTATTTTAGCTAATTCAAAAAAAATAAAAATAAACTATGAAAAAAATATATCTAGTATTATTTTCGGCTTTATCATTAACTGCGGTTAAAGCTCAAAATAAATTCAATTTATTGGTTGGAACTTATACCAATACTTGTCAAAGCAACGGAATTTATGTGTACGATTTTGATGCTTCGACAGGAGATTATAAATTGAAGGGATCTTCAGAGAATGTTGTAAGTCCGAGTTATTTGTCGGTTTCAGCAGATAATAAGTTTATTTATGCCGTAAACGAAAATGGAACTCAAAGTACAGTAAGTGCTTTTTCATATGATTCGCAAGCTGGAAAGATCAATCTTTTGAATAAAAATGATGCTTTAGGGGCAGATCCTTGCCACTTAATAAATGATGATAAAAATGTAATTGCTGCCAATTATTCTGGCGGAAGTATTGCTGTTTTTAAGAAAAATCCAGACGGAAGTATTACAGAAGTTCAGCAGTTGATTCAGCATGAAGGAAAAGGACCAAATGCAGCACGTCAGGAAAAAGCTCACGTGCACATGGTTATGTTTTCTCCAGACAAAAAGTTTGTATTGTCAAATGATTTAGGTTTGGATAAAGTGTTTATTTACAAATACAATCCAACTGCAAAAAATGAAATTCTGACTTTAAAAGGAAGTGTTGATGTAAAACCAGGAAGCGGACCAAGACATTTAACTTTCAGTAAAGACGGAAAATTTGTGTATTTGGTTCAGGAATTGGATGGAACTTTAACAACATTAAGTTGGGATAAAACGGGAAGTTTAAAAGTAGTTGCAGAAACAAGTATCCTTCCAAAAGATTTTAAAGGAGGAACAGGAGCAGCGGCAATTAAACTTTCGCCTGACGGAAACTTTTTATATGTTTCAGACCGTGTAGATGCCAATGCTATTTCAGTTTACAAAATTCTTAAAACAGGAGCTTTAGAATTGGTAGAGCAGCAAAGCACTTTAGGAAAAGGTCCACGCGATTTTGCAATTGATCCAACAGGAAATTATCTTTTAGTAGGACATCAATATACTAATGATATAGTTATTTTTAAGAGAGATATAGCAACAGGAAAAATTACAGACACTGGAAGACGAATCCAGATGTGCTCGCCAGTTGGGCTGTTGTTTACGAAAATTTAGTTAAAAAAGGTTCTAAGGTGCTGAGATGCTAAGCTTCTAAGCTTTTAATAAAAAAGGGTAAAGATTCAAAGAATCTTTACCCTTTTTTAGTGTTATATAAAAAACTTAGAACCTTAGCAACTTAGTAGCTTAGCATCTAAAAAAAAATTATTTTTTCTTCTTCTTTTCATTTCTCGTCTTCAGCATATTTCTGTTAACAGAACCATGTGTTTTCTTTTTTGTTTTTGAAGGCCCGCCAAGATTGACTTTTTGGTTCTTTTTAGATTTTTCGTGAAAAGCGCCGTCACCTTCTAGTTTCGGTTTTTTCATTAAAAACTTTCTTGGTAATTTATCTTTTTCAGCTTCAATAAGCTTTTCTGAAATTTCTACTTCTTCAGGGAAATCAGCGATTTTAAGTTCCTGATCCATTAAAAGTTCTGTTGCTATTTTGAATTCTTCTTCTCTTGGAGTAACAAAACTGATTGCTGTTCCTGTTGCGTCTGCACGTCCTGTACGACCAATTCTGTGCATGTAAAGCTCTGGTTCTTCTGGAAGTTCAAAGTTGATTACGTGTGTAATATTAGAAATATCCAAACCTCTCGCCATAACATCGGTTGTAATTAAACCACGAAGATTTCCTTCTTGGAATTCAGCCATTGTACTCAAACGATAATTTTGAGATTTATTAGAGTGAATTACACCAAATTGTCCGTCAAAAAGCTCATCAATACGATTGAAAAGCATATCTGAAATCTTTTTGTTGTTTACAAAAACTAGAATACGACTCATACTTTCGTCAGTTTCTAGTAAGTGCTTTAAAAGATTTACTTTGGTATTGAAATTCGGAACATTATAGGTAATCTGAGTAATTTTCTCAAGAGGAGTTCCTGATGGTGCTAATGTTACTTCTTCAGGAAAATCAAAATAATCATTTAAAAGATCATCAACTTCATCTGTCATCGTTGCCGAGAATAGAATATTTTGACGTTTTGTTTTCATCATTGCAAAAAGCGAAGTTAGCTGTGGTCTGAAACCTAAATTCAGCATTTCGTCAAACTCGTCGATAACCAGTTTTTGTGTTTCGTCAAAGCGAACTACGGCATCAAGAGCTAAGTCCATAGTACGTCCAGGAGTTCCAACTAAAATGTCAACACCTTCGTAAACGGCTTTTTTCTGTGTATTTATGTTTACGCCTCCGTAAATACCTAAAGTTTTAACCGACATATATGTAGTCAATTTTTCTACTTCTTCAACCACCTGAACTACTAATTCGCGGGTTGGCACAAGGATTACGATTTTTGGGGTATTGGTATGTGTAAATTTGTACAGCTTTAAAAGAGGTAGTAAATAAGCAAATGTTTTACCGGTTCCGGTTTGTGCAATTCCCATCATATCACGACCAGACATGATTACAGAAAAAGATTTTTCTTGAATAGGAGTAGGCGTAACAAATCCTAATTCGTCAACTGCTTTTTGTAATGATTTTGGAAGATTAAATTTTTCGAAAGTGCTCATTTGCTTTAAATTTTGTGCAAATGTACGTTAAATTCATGGTTTGTTTATCAAATTCTTAAAATCATCTGATAATTTATTAATCTAACTGTTTAATTTTCAATATTAAAATCCTTCAAAAACTCCTAATCCAAACAAAGCAAAATCGTATTTTACAGGATCTTGGGCATCCATTTTTCTTAATTTGGTATCTAATTCCAATAAAGCTTTAGCATCATTTTGCTTTCGCGAAAGAATTCCAAGTTTTCGAGCAACATTTCCAGAATGAACGTCAAGAGGACAGGATAAAACAGATGGTGAAATGCTTTTCCAAATTCCCAAATCGACTCCTTTTGTGTCTTGACGCACCATCCATCGCAGATACATGTTGATTCTTTTTGCCGCTGAATTGTTTAACGGATCTGAAATATGTTTCTGAGTTCGAGCTAAATGATCTGTTTCGAAGAATATTTTTTTGAATTCACTTATACTTTTCTGTAGACTGTCTTTTTCCTGATTTTTAGCAAAAACAGATTCTAGTCCGTTGTGATTTTCGTAGATATGTTTTAGGCCTTTTATGAAACCTGCAAAATCATGTCCGTTAAAGGTTCTGTGTACAAAAGTTTCTAGTCTTGCCAAGTCTTCATCGGAATGTGACATAACGAAATCGTAAGGTGTGTTTCCCATTAATTCCATCATTTTATGCGAATTCTTAATAATCATTTTACGGTTTCCCCAAGCAATAGAAGCACTAAGAAAACCAGCAATTTCAATATCTTCTTTTTGAGTAAAGATATGCGGAATTTGAACAGGATCACTTTCTATAAAATCCTGATTATTATATTGGATGACTTTTTCGTCTAGAAATTCTTTGAGTTCTGTACTATTCATTTTTAGTAAGGTCTTTGGCGTAAAATCCGTCTTTTAAATTATTGGTGCGCATTTGCGGAATAATATGATAATATTTTTCAAAATAATCCAGTTGCTGTTTGTCAACACAAGGAAGCCCACCATTACCATTTGCCCAGAAAAAATTATTTTTTACAGGAGAATTATATTTTAGATTTCCTAACTGAATAGATTCAAAGGTAGTGTTGCTTTTTGAGTTTTGATACGGAAAAAAAATATTTTTTATGGAAAAATTGCTGATTTTCAACATGAATTTATGACTGGAAAATCCATTAAGATTTACAGAGAAAAACAGTACAATGCAAGTTGGAAAAAGGGATGCGATGAGAAAATATTTGATTGTATTTTTGCCATAAAAAATACATGTAAAACAAAAGAGGGAAAAAAACAATATAAAGTTCATAAAGAATCGATACTGAGGCGAAGTCAATCCTAATAGGAGTAATTGTAAGACCATTACAAAATAAAGAATCCAAAGCGCTTTTTTGTTTTGGTATTTATAAATGAAAAAAGGCACAATCAGTATTAAAAAAACACTTATTTTATTGAATAACCCGTGCAATTTTGGCATAGAGAGCCAATGTAAAAATAATTCGGCAAGAGTCATTTTATTGTATTGTGCTGCACTTACAAAAAAGCCATAGTACTTAACCTGATCGTAATAAAAATCTTGTATTACATTCGGAATTGCATAATCTGCTGTAAAAGAATTAATCTTTGAAGGAAAAATTGGCGACCCGCAGATAATCATATTTTTTATTATAAAAAGAGCGGCAATCAAAATGGTGAGCATCGCTGGTTTTAGCAGTTTTTTTGAAAGTGAGCTAAAATGATAACCCAAAAGAATAATTGGGATTACAGCAAAAGTTAAAGTCGTATTTTTTATATAAAGCAGAAACAGAACAAGTATTAAAATAAGATTGAAAGTTTCAGAATTTGTGTTTTTAAAATTTTCTAAGAAATAGAAGAACAGAATAAATGAAAAAACATAAACGGGAATATCTGGGGAAGGCGCACTTATGAATTGAAAAAAGAAAATATTGAATAAAGGCAGTAATCCGACTAGTAAATAGTTTTTATTGTCATTTTTGTTGTATTCGTTGAGTTTTTGAATAGAAAATACATTTCCTAATAATAAGCAAAAGCCACTTAAATCATTAAAATTTTTGTATAAAAAAGAAAAGCTAAAAACACTTTGCGTAATATGCCAACCGCTTGTCTGTCCATAAAATAAATGAAGATTTACAAGTCCTTTTACAAAGCCATATTCGTTAAGCCATTTTATAGTTTGAATATAATAGGATTCATTATCAATTACAAAAGGAATTGAAGAACATTGTAAAATAATAAGAACTGAAATAACAGTTAGAATAATTTGTAAGCTTTTTTGTAACTGCTGTAATTCTAATAAAAATGACTTATAAACATTAATAATCTGATTGTAAAATTTCAGCAATAAAAAAACATTCAGAAGTAATAAAACGATATGAAATTCAATATTAATTCTTCCAAAAATAGCCCAAATGCTTGCAAGAATAGTTGCTGAAAATAATCCTAGGATAGAAGTAATTACAAAATTTTTAGTATTGAGGTTTAGTATCTTATCCAAACCAAAACCTAAATTAATGGTTGTAAATAAAATATATATCCAGCTAATCGCAATTAGAATCATTAATTAAGAATTTGTCCGTCGGACATTACTAATTTTCTATCGGCCATATTAGCTAATTCTTCGTTGTGGGTTACAATTACAAAAGTTTGTCCGAATTCGTCTCGAAGCTGAAAAAATAATTGATGCAAGTTTTCGGCAGAATGTGTGTCCAGATTTCCCGAAGGTTCGTCTGCAAAAATGACATCTGGTTTATTGATTAAAGCCCTTGCAACTGCTACACGCTGCTGTTCTCCGCCCGAAAGTTCGCTAGGTTTATGATTGATTCTATGTGAAAGTCCGAGATAAGAAAGGAGTTTTCTTGCTTCTTCTTCCGTTTCGGCTGTTTTTTTTCCTGCAATATGAGCCGGAATACAAACGTTTTCTAAAGCTGTAAATTCAGGCAATAGCTGATGAAATTGAAAAATGAAACCTAAATTCAAGTTTCTAAAATCAGATAAAACTTTGTCTTGCTTGCTTTTCTTTTTGAAGTAACGATTATAGTAAAAAAATAATAGAAGAGAAGGTATGAGAATTATTGTCCAAGTACCATAGCCGAAAATGTTGTTTTCTATTTTACTTCTAAAAAACAATACAAACACTGCCAATAAAACGAAATAAAAGACTCCTAACCAAGTAATGATTTTGAAGGCTTTTTTCTGATTTGAATTATCGTTTTTGATGTCTTGCAGTTCTAAAACATTTTTACCATTGATGGTTAGAGATGAATCTGGGTTATGGTCTGGTTTATCAAGAGTTCCTAAAATCTGCAATAAAGTAGTTTTACCAGCACCCGAAGCTCCAACTATAGAAACAATTTCGCCTTTTTTAATATGTAAATCAACTCCTTTTAAAACTTCAAGTTTGTCGTAGAATTTATGTATGTTTTTTGCGTGTATCATGTAGTGAAACTGTTTTTACAAAGAAACGAAGATTATGGTCAAAATCAAATTCTAAAAATCAAATTCCAATATGTAAAAATCCAAATTCAAAAAGAGCGGAGTGACTTTTCTAAAATCGGTACATAAATTGATATGGGAATCTTGGAAATTAAATTTAATAAATAAGTAAAACTACTTTGCAGAATTATTTTTAATTTCGATTAACTTAAAAGTGAATGTGTTATGCAAGATTTAGAAGTTGTAGAAGATGATAGAATGTCAAAACTGCTTATCGGGTTGGTTTTGGACGGAATTGGTATGATTTCTTTTTCGATCCCGTTTCTAGGCGAGTTTTCAGATGTTATCTGGGCGCCAATTGCTGGTATTATAATGGCAAGAATGTATAAAGGAAGAGTAGGTAAGGTTGCCGGGGTTTTAACTTTTCTGGAAGAGATTATTCCGTTTACTGATGTGATCCCGTCTTTCACTTTGACGTGGATTTATACTTATTTTTTTCAGAAAAAATAAAAAAGACGGCTCAAAGCCGTCTTTTTCTGTATGTTGCTATTGCACAATGATTTTCTTCACATATTGTGTTTTCTTTGTCTGAGGATTTACGACTTTAATCAAGAAAACTCCTTTTGAGTGTAATTGAATATTCTCTTGTGTGTTTCCTCTAATTTTTTGCTTTAACAATTCTTTTCCAAAAACATCATAGATTTTTAAATCTGAAACTTCCGTTTCTTCGCTCTCAATGAGTACTGAGAAAGTTCCTTTACTTGGAATCGGCCAAACGTTAAAAGCATTATTTTTATTTTCTTTAATACTATCGTCTGTTCCCAAAGTTAAACTTTGTCCGCTAATGACGTTTACTTTTCTTTTCATAGTTCCTCCTTCAGAATCGGTTACAGTAAATTCAAAAGAGCACAATCCGTTTGAAGCAGGAGTAAAGGCAACAACATTAGTATTTAGAGTTGCGTTTCCGTTTATTACATCTGAAATTGAATAAGAAACTCCATTTGTAAAACCTCTAGATAATTTTTGAATATTGATGTCTATTTTGTTTCCGTTTGGAGATTCGTAATGAGGTAAAGACATCCATTGTAAATATTTGTCCAGATTGGTATAACCATCTAAATCAGGATCTGCGTTAGCGTCTGAGAAATCTCCAATTGCAGAGTTTACATTTGTTCCAATGATGTTTTCCCACCAATTTGGCAGTCCGTCCTGATCTGAGTCCCAATTTGAATCTCTAACTTCTGTTGGATAACTTTCAAAACCTCCAGCATCAGCTTCATTATCAGGAAATCCAGGTTTTCCTGTTACGCTTCCAACTGCAGAATATGTTCCGTTTAATGTTTCTGAGATGATTCGCTGATCATGATCGTCAAATTCAGGCTGTGTGCACCCAACATCAGAAAGAACAATTTTATATGCATTTTTTGCAGATTGGGTAGTTACATAAGAAGGAAAAAATGGTGTATTGACGAAGTTATCGTAAGGAACCGTGTTACCCGAAGCTTTTCTGCCTAGTGTCTGATTGCTTTCATCGAAATAGCCAGGCATTACATTTCCGTTAAAATAGCATCGCTGCATTCCTGTTCCAACGCCTTCATTTTGTTGATTGAAAGCGACAAATATTTTTGATCCAGCTCCGGGTTTATAATAGTTGTTTACGAAGTTAACTTCTTTTGTTCCTCCGTCAGTTGTTCTTCCTCCCCAGTTGTAGACTACGTTGTTGGTAATATCCATTCGTCCTGTATAAGCGCCACTGCCGTCTAATCCGCCACCAAGACTCCAATTTCTACCATAACAATGCGCTAATAGGTTATGGTGAAAACTTCCTATATCGCCGCCAATTGTGGCAGCATAACCGTGTTCTGTTCCTGCTGGGTAATTTTGGTGATTTGCTGCATTTAGAGCTTCAGAAATAAGTGTTCTTTGAAGAGTTATATTTTTCCCCGATCTTGAACTGAAAGATTCATCAATCGTCCAACTAATAGAGCAATGATCAATTATGCTATTATCAGCTCCCGTAAGTCCCATTCCGTCATAAGTAGGCCCAGCGCCAATTCTAACTCTTAGATTTTGCACAACGGCATCATTTCCTGTCACGCCAAAAGGAGCAGAACGAATACAGATTCCTTTTCCTGGTGCAGTTTGTCCAGCTACGGTTACGTAAGGCTGGCTTAAAACGAGTCGAGATTGCAATTGAATGACTCCAGAAGTATTAAAAACAATTGTCCTTGGTCCAATGTCATTTGTAACAGCTTCGCGAAAACTTCCTGGACCGCTGTCATTGAGATTAGTTACAGCGACTACTTTTCCGCCACGTCCTCCACGTGCAAAACGGCCATATCCTTCAGCATCAGGGAAAGCGAGTTGGGCTGGACGAAAACGCCAAACATTTCCCTTTTCAACTCCGTTTGCTAAAACTTCGTCAATACGCCAATAATAAGTTGCGCCTGTATATAATCCATTTACTTGATAAGAATTGTTGGCTAGAGCTTGATTTCCTTTGAATTCTGGAGAAGATGTTGTAGCATTGTCAACAGCTGTTTGGTCTGTTCCAAAATAGATATTATGAGATACAGCACCAGAACCGACAGTCCATTGCAATAATTTTCCAGCAGATGTTAATTCTACATGTTCGTCGTTTTGTTTCGGATCCGGATTTGTTGCTTGATGCGAAATATTAGGTGTATTTAATTCAAAACCATTAAAGATGAAGTTTTTCACACTTTCTGTTCCTGAAGTTTCTGCGGCGATTAGAATTGTAACATCGGTTCCTGTTGTAGCTTGAAATTTTAAATAACTAGATGCTGCATCGGCAGTTTTTGTAGCTCTTACGGTCGGAATTAGATTATCAACTACTAAATTTCCATTAACAGAAATATCAATTGGACTGAAGGTACTTGTCGTTGGGCTGTCAACGTTGTTGAAGAAAGTTAATAATGTATGTTCTCCTGTAGCTAAACCGCTTATTTTAAGTTCGATTTGAGCACCTAGATTTGCGGTCGTGCCTTTTACTGTAAGTCCGTCACAGACCAATCTGGCATAGTAAGGAGCCTGAATTCCCGCTTTATACCAGTTGGTTCCTAAAGCATCTCCGTTGTTTCCAACGCGAGTAATGGTAAATGTAACTCCATTTTCAGTATAGGCGCTAGTGTTGCCAGAAGCGATTACCCAAGCGGTATAATCAGGGTCGTTTACTTCTGCTTTAGGTCTTCCTGACTGATCAAAATCAATTTTTACAACCGGATTTTGGGCAAAAATTTTGTTTACCGGAGTAATTAGGCAGATTACTGCCGCTACTACGGAGAGTTTTAAGTAATTTTTCAGCATGTCAAATTGTGGTTTGGTTAGTAAGCAATAATTTATGTCGAAGAAATTAAAAGGCTGATTATCAGTTTTGAATAGTTAATTTCGACTATTGTAAAGTTTATTATTACTTAAAATAAAACCATCCTGCACAATGCTGTTCTGCTTGATGCATTATTGTGAAATCTAGCTAAAAACAATAGTATTCTCTTCTTTTGCGCTAATTTTTTTAATACTCGATATCTGATAAATATAGGGATTGATCAAAATAAAGCTTATAAAATATAATTAATTGAAGAAAATGAAAAGGAATTAAAAAATAAGAATGAAGGAAAATCTTAACCAGAACAGTTTTTGAAATTTAAAAGAGAAGAAGAGGAAGGTTAATCTTTAAATAAAAATCCAAGTCCCATATTTTTAAGCATTTTCTTTTCGAAGTTCCAAAAGAATTTGAACTGTCCAAAAATTGTTCCGATGGCTACCAATAAAACCTGATAAATTGGAAAGATAATAATAAGACGGATAAGTGTAAACCAACCTCCAAAATCTTCTTTAGTAATTCCTAGCCAAACGCAGAAAGGTTTAGACAGCCAAGCAGATGCCGATCCTGTGATGGCAAAAACGATAAGTATAATTACGGCTTGTAAATTGGAGGTGATTCCCCAACGCTTTTTTAATCTGTTCATTGCTATTTGTAATGATTACAAATATAGTGTATTATCTTGATGGAACATAACCCCAAAGCTTTTGTTTATAAGTATTTTGAAAATAAATCATGTAATTGTAAATTAAGTAATTTACTTCGTAGCCATAATGAATGTCTGGACGATAATCTATTGACATTTCATACAAATTTGGGTTATAACGCTGTGGCTGTAAAACACGATTATTCCATTCTGTAACATATAAAATGTTTTTGTTTTCAAGATATTGTAATGAATGATAATTTCGAGGGTAGGCTCTGGAAACAAGCCAATTGCTAAATCCGTTGTCAATAATTATTACTTCGTATTCAAGAGAATCATTTGCAATTCTGACAGTATCACTTATTTTTTTTGCGGCGACATTATCCGTACTTGCAACCTTCTGAGAAGAAGAACAAGCAATAATAGTAAGTAAAACAATTAATATGGAAATGCATTTTTTCATAGCCTAAATTTACGATATTTTTTTTAGGTTAAGAGAGGCAAAGGTTCAAAGTAACAAAGGTTTAACATTCTTTTGAAGGTTCTAAGGTGCTAAGTTTCTAAGCTTTCTTTTTGGTTGTGTGCATAAAAGTAAAAAGCTGTTTGCGAAGCAAACAGCTTTAAAAACTTAGTATCTTAGAAGCTTAGAACCTTAGTGTCTTAACTATTTACTCCCAAACAATTTTCCAATAAAACCTGCAATTCCTCCTTTACTTTTGGTAACTACAAGAACATCGGCAACATCAACTTTTCCGTCGTTATTTTGGTCGAGGCCGAATTGCATTCCGTATTTTGAAATGGTATCCATTATTCCAGAAGCTTGTCCGCTGTTTCCTGAAATGGAGTTTATAATATCTGAAATTTGAAAACTGTTATCGTTTGGGTCTTTTGCTTTATTTACTAAAGAGCCTAAAATCTGCGGAATTAAGTTGGAAGCAACTCCATTTGAATCGGCACTACTTAATCCGAATTTTTCTCCAAGATTTCCGCTCAATTGCTGCTGAATCTGTTGCACAACTGGATTGCTGCTATCTATAGATGAGTTTCCATTGAATAAACCGGCAATTTGATCTGTGTTTCCTTCAGAAACAATCTTTTTTAAGCCTTCAAAAATAGAACTGCTTGTTTCGTTAATTACGGCTTCATTATGTTCATTTGGAACAGCAGAATTGTTTACAACTGCATCACCTCCATATTGCTGTACTAATTGGGTTAATTGTTCAAACATGATATTTAGGATTTAGATTAGAACTCAAATTTAAACAAAAAAAGAAAGGGATTTATTAAACTGTGTTAATAAATCCCTTTAAGTATTTTAATTATAGTTAATTAGCTTAACAAAGTAATAATCTGTGATGCTAATTCTGTACCAATTCTGTCTTGTGCTTCTCCAGTTGCAGCTCCAATATGAGGAGTCAAAGAGATTTTAGAGTGCATTAAGATTGCCATTTCTGGTTTTGGCTCGCTTTCGAAAACGTCTAAACCAGCAAAAGCAACTTTTCCAGAATCTAAAGCTTTTACTAATGCTACTTCATCAATAACACCACCACGAGCACAGTTTACAATTCCAACACCATCTTTCAAGATTTCAAATTCTTTCTCTCCAATGATGTATCCGTTTTGAGCAGGAACGTGTAATGTAATGAAATCTGATTCTTTAAATAAAGACTCTAAAGATTGAGAAACGATTTTAGTTGTAATTGACTGTCCGTCAAAAAACTCAACTTTTACATCAACCTCAGGAATAAAACTATCAGCAGCGATAACTTTCATTCCTAAACCAAGAGCCATTTTTGCAGTAGCTTGTCCGATACGACCAATACCAACAATACCTAAAGTTTTTCCTCTTAATTCAGTTCCGTTTGCGTAAGCTTTTTTCAAACCATCAAAGTTTGAATCTCCTTCAAGAGGCATATTTCTGTTAGAATCATGTAAGAAACGAACACCAGAAAATAAGTGTCCAAAAACCAATTCAGCAACAGATTCTGAAGATGAAGCTGGAGTATTAATTACATGGATTCCTTTGCTTTTAGCATAATCCACATCGATATTATCCATACCAACACCACCACGTCCGATGATTTTGATACCAGGACAAGCATCGATAATATCTTTACGAACTTTAGTTGCACTACGAACTAAAATTACGTCGATGTTGTTTTCGTTTATATAGTTGGCTACTTGTTCTTGAGCTACTTTTGTAGTGATAACTTCAAAACCACCTTTTTCTAAGGCTAGAATTCCGCTTTTAGAAATTCCATCATTTGCTAATACTTTCATTGTATTTTATTGTTTATTTGGTTAATCGTTTAATCGATAACCAAGCTATTTGATTTTTCTTTTTTGTAAACTGAGACTGAGACTGAAAACTAAACTTTAGATTCTAACGCTTTCATTACATCAACCAAAACCTGAACGCTTTCGATTGGCATAGCGTTGTAGATAGAAGCTCTGTAACCACCAACAGAACGGTGTCCTGGCAATCCAGAAATATTTGCAGCTTTCCATAAAGCGTCAAAAGTTTCAGTGTGATCAGGATTGTTCAATAAGAAAGTCACATTCATGTTAGAACGATCTTCTACTGCAGCCGCACCTTTGAATAATGGGTTTCTGTCGATTTCAGCGTAAAGTAATTCAGCTTTAGCGTTGTTTAATTTTTCAACAGCAGCGATTCCGCCTTTTTCTTTAATCCATTGTAATGTTAAAAGAGAAACGTAAACAGCAAATACAGGCGGAGTATTGTACATACTTTCTCCTTTAATGTGTTTAGCATAATCTAGCATGCTTGGAATAGTTTTTCCGTTTTTGCCTAAGATTTCTTCTTTAACCACTACTAATGTAGTTCCAGCAGGTCCCATATTTTTTTGAGCTCCAGCATAGATTAAGTCAAATTTAGAAAAGTCTAATTCACGTGAAAAAATATCAGAACTCATATCGCAAACAACAGGAACATTTGTTGCTGGAAATTCTTTCATTTGAGTTCCAAAGATGGTATTGTTACTTGTGCAGTGGAAATAATCAGCATCAGCTGGAATTTCGTAACCTTTTGGAACATAAGTATAATTGTCTTCTTTTGAAGAAGCTACGACAACAGTCTCACCGAAAAGTTTAGCTTCTTTGATCGCCGCAGTTGCCCACGTTCCAGAATCTAAATAAGCAGCTTTTCCGTTTTCTTTCATTAAGTTGTATGGTGCCATTAAGAATGCTGTACTAGCACCACCTTGTAAAAATAAAGCCTGATAACCTTTTCCCTGAAGACCTAATAATTCTAAAGCAAGGGAACGAGCTTCCTCCATAACTGCAACGAAATCTTTGCTTCGGTGCGAGATTTCAAGGATAGATAACCCTGAATCATTAAAATTTAAAATTGCTTTTGATGCCTTCTCAAAAACTTCCTGAGGTAAAATACTTGGTCCTGCGCTGTAGTTGTGTTTTTTCATGGTTGTTGTTAATAGTCGAAAATTTTAAAGACGCAAATTTCGGCAATAAGAGCCGAAAAAGCGTTAAAATATTCGAAATAATTAAACAATTTATTACTTTGTTGTTAACAAAAACGTTATAGTATCGACATTGTCTGCGTAATCCCACAATTGCGGTTTTTGGGTTTCGCCAAATGCTGTACTATTTGCAATTAAATTAGTGCTAACAATACACTGAATTTGATCTGTGTCTTCCTGAAGGCGTTTTTCTAATTCTTCAAGATTTTCATAATATTCGTAAAAAACACTTGAAATAGGCGAAGCATAACTCGAATCTTCTTTTAAAGTCAAAAATCCGTTGTCTAATAATTTGAAATTACTCATTAAAAATACAGCTTTATTATAATCATAATTATTAGCGTATTTTTCATAATGAATAACATCTTGATATTTGAATATTGCCTGAAAAAATGCTTCAAAAGAATAGTCTTTCGGAATAAAAAGTTTAGAAACATTTCGGCATCCTAAACCAAAAAATCTGAAAATATCTTCTCCAAGTGCTTCCAATTCTTCAGTAGTTTCTTTTCCAGTCAAAATCGCAGCCGAATTTCTGTTTTTACGAATAATTGAAGGCTTATCTTTAAAATAATATTCAAAATAACGAGCAGTATTGTTGCTTCCGGTTGCAATTACGGCATCAAAGTTTTCAAGTTTTCCTTCTACGAAAGTGATTTTATCTTTAAAATTTTCATCAACAGCAATTAAATATTTAGCTAAAAATGGCAATAAATGCTGATCGTTTGACGAAGTTTTAATTAAAGCTTTGTTTCCTGTAATTAAAACCGATAAGAAATCATGAAAACCAACCAGTGGAATGTTTCCAGCTAAAATTAAAGCAACGGTTTTTGGATTTTCATTATTTTCATCAATTTTATAAGCCGAAAGCCATTTGTCAATGTTTTCTTTTGTCAAAGCTTCAGCCCAAGATTGTATAGAGAAATAAACTTGTTCAGGAGTATACCATCCATTATGAGATTGCGATAAATGAATCAGGTTGTTGAAATCATCAAAAAAGATATCATTATATAAAACGTCAGATTTTTGCGAAGAAGCGTCTTCAGAAAACTGACTTAAAAATTTTCCTAATTCAACAAAAACACTTTTTTTTGTTTCTAATGTCATAATGTTTGTTTATGAATTGTTTTGATTGTAATTTTGCACAAAAATAAGCATAATTAAGTCGAAAGACAAAAAGTCCAAAGTCGAAAGTCCAAAGTTGAAAAGGCTTTTATCCTTTTTACTTTAATCCTTTCAAACTTTATGGCTTTAAACTTTATGACTTTTAAACTTTAAGACTAAAAAGATGGCAATTATTATAACTGACGAATGCATCAATTGTGGGGCTTGCGAACCAGAGTGCCCAAATACAGCAATATATGAAGGAGCAGATGATTGGAGATATAAAGACGGGACAAGTCTTTCTGGAAAAATAGTTTTACCTGACGGAACTGAAGTTGACGCTGATGATGCGCAAACTCCAATTTCTGATGAAATTTATTATATCGTACCAGGAAAATGTACAGAATGTAAAGGTTTTCACGATGAACCACAGTGTGCTGCTGTTTGTCCTGTTGACTGTTGTGTGCCTGATGACAATCACGTTGAAGACGAAGAAACTTTATTAGAAAGACAAGCTTTTTTACATAACGAGTAAAAATTGCTGTAGAAATAGTATAGAATCCTGAGTTGAAAAACTCAGGATTTTTTTTACCCTGATTTCAGGTATTTATGAAAGTCAGTTTCTTGATAGTGAATGTTTTATTTTTAGACTATTGCTTAATTGTTAGAAAAATAATACTTTAGTTGAAAAAATAACAATGCCTATGAAGAAATTGCTACTTTTATTTATTGTTTTGCTCAGCTACGTAAGCGTTTTTGCACAAAAGGAAGAGTATTCTATTATTGTTAAGGATATAGAAACTTTGGAGCCAATACAAAATGCCACGGTTAAAATAATGAAAACCCAGCAGATTTTATTGAGCAATGAAGAAGGAAAAGTTACTTTTATGCTGACAGGGGGATCGAATGTTCAGGTTTCTGAAACTAATTATGAAGATCTGACTGTGCGCTGGACTTCTTTAAATGGAGATCAAAAATTTGTTATTTATTTAAAGAGTAAAAACAATAAATTAGATGAAGTAGTTTTGTCTAAGGAATCTCCAGAAAAAATTCTGCAGAAATTGGTTAACAATTCTACAAAGAAAATTAGTATTTCCCATAGGCAGAAAGTATATGTGAGAGAGTTTTTTATGCTCGACAATCAGTATACTTATTATAATGATGGATTGGTAAATTTTCAATTTGATAAAAATAATAATGCAACCACTTTATTGGTTGAGCAAAATCGCTCCTACGGACTATTAGAAGCAGATGTAAGTGCCGATTTAAAAGGATATAATCTGAATAATATAATGGAGAATTATTTAAATTTTAAATACTTAGAACCATTATTAGATCCAAAAGCCAAAAAGGAATATGATTTTACAACCAAAGGACATTCAAAAAACAAAAATTACTACATAATGTCAGTTGTTCCGTTGGATAAGGCCAAAGAAGCGATTGATAATTTCGAAATCATTTATGATCCTTTAAAAAAGATTATTGTAGAATATACTATTTCTGTTACTCCTGCGACTCTCGATAAAGTGGAAGAGAAGACAAAAGAAGGTGAAAAAAACATCACAAAATCGTTTGTCAAAGTAAATTACAGATGGGATGGAATCGATTATTATTTACTGAGTTCAAATGAAGAAATTGGTTATAATGTTGTTTTAAAAGATAAAACTAAAAATATACAAGTGAGAAATAGTTTTGTCACGACAGGTTTTAATAAACAGAATTTTACTTATAATGAAAGTGACGTTTTTAAAGAAAAATCACTTTTCAATAAAAAGAATAAAATTTTAACGAATTACTGGGATATATCTGGTTTTACGGCTACCGATGAAGAAAAAGCAATCATCGCATCATTAGAGTTTAAATTGTAATTAAATAAATAGGAAAGAAAAATCTCGAACTTCATTTGTTCGGGATTTTCTTTTTTTAGAAATAACGTTAATCGATTGAGCAGAAAAAGAACTCTTTATCAAATTGCATTAATGTAAATATTTAATTCGCTAAAGAGTTATTAAATCTTATATTTGCAAAATTTTATTGCCGAAACGATTCATTTTGACAATAACCCAAAAAAGCATATAACGGGTCTGAGTATTTAAAGGCCGATTAAAATAAATAGAAACAAACAGATGAAAGCAGGAATTGTAGGATTACCAAATGTTGGAAAATCAACATTATTTAATTGTTTATCTAATGCAAAAGCGCAGAGTGCAAACTTTCCGTTTTGTACTATCGAACCTAATATTGGTGTTGTAAACGTTCCAGATCCAAGAATCAATAAATTGGAAGAATTGGTAAAACCAGAGCGCGTTCAAATGGCAACTGTAGATATCGTAGATATTGCAGGTTTGGTAAAAGGAGCAAGTAAAGGTGAAGGTCTTGGAAACCAGTTTTTAGGAAACATTAGAGAGTGTAATGCTATTATTCACGTTTTGCGTTGTTTTGACAATGATAATATTGTACACGTTGACGGAAACGTAAATCCAATTCGTGATAAAGAAACTATCGATATCGAGTTGCAGTTAAAAGATCTGGAAACTGTTGAAAAGCGTTTAGAAAAAGTAAAACGTGCTGCAAAAACAGGAAATAAAGAAGCTCAGGCAGAAGAAGCTTTATTGAACAGAATTAGAGAAGCTCTTTTACAGGCAAAATCTGCAAGAACAATTGTTCCTCAAAACAACGATGAAGAAGTTTTGATGGAAGCTTTCCAATTAATTACAGCAAAACCAGTTTTATATGTTTGTAATGTTGACGAAAGTTCTGCTGTAAACGGAAACAAATATGTTGATCAAGTTCGTGAATTAGTAAAAGATGAGGAGGCTGAAGTTATTGTACTTTCAGTGGGAGCAGAGGCAGATATCACAGAATTAGAAAGCTACGAAGAGCGTCAAGTTTTCTTAGAAGATATGGGATTAGAAGAGCCAGGAGCATCAGTTTTAATTCGTGCGGCTTACAAACTATTAAAACAGCAAACTTACTTCACAGCTGGTGTAAAAGAAGTTCGCGCTTGGACAATCAATATTGGAGCAACTGCACCACAAGCAGCTGGAGTTATCCATACCGATTTTGAAAAAGGATTTATCCGTGCAGAGGTAATTTCATATGACGATTACGTTCATTATGGTTCTGAAGCAAAAGCAAAAGAAGCTGGGAAATTCAGAGTTGAAGGAAAAGAATATATCGTGAAAGATGGTGATGTAATGCATTTCCGTTTTAACGTTTAGTCTTTTTAAAGAAGAAAGAGACAAGAAGAAAGATAATAGACTAAAACTGCTGGAGAGATTCAGCAGTTTTTTTTGTGCTTAATATTAAAGTTCTGCTTTGTCAAGCTGAGCGAAGTCGAAGCCCGCACAAAGAATGGAAATGTTTTATGGAGCTTCTTACGTGTCCTTCGACTTCGCTCAGGAAGACAAAAAAATAAGGTGAAAATCCGTTTAAATCTGCGCTTTCGCGAAAGCGAATCAGTGAAATCCGCATTCTATTTTAGCAACTGAAAAATTTTTGGCTCAAAAATTGGTTACAGAAAAAATAACCAATTACTAATCTAAAATCAACCAATCAAAATGCTAAAAAAATCATTCAAAATTCTAGGCTGGACGCTTTTCGGAATCTTTAGTTTTCTTGCCTTGTATATTTCTTCTGTTTTAATTATTTCAAAAATTACAGTCAATTCAGATATTGCAAAAGTAGAAGAGCAAGATGCCGTTCCCATTTACATTCTTTCAAACGGAGTCCATACTGATATTGTGGTTCCGATAAAAAATGAAATCAAAGACTGGCGAAACGAAATTCAGTTTAATCAAACTCAATCAAAAGATTCGTTAATGAATTATATTGCTTTTGGTTGGGGTGACAAAGGTTTTTATTTGGAAACTCCGGAATGGTCAGATTTAAAAGCAAGCACAGCTTTTAAAGCCGCTTTCGGAATCAGTTCATCTGCTGTACATGCTACATTTTTTAAGCAGTTAAGAGAAGGGGATGATTGTAAACGTATTTTAGTTTCTAAAGAGAATTATCAAAATTTAGTTAATTATATCTCCAATAGTTTTAGTGATCCAATTCACCCACAATGGATTGAAGGTCACAGCTATGGGCGAAAAGATGCTTTTTATGAAGCTAAAGGAAGTTATAGTCTTTTTTATACATGCAATACTTGGGCTAATAATGCCTTGAAAGCAGCGAACCAAAAAGCAAGCTTATGGACGGTTTATGATAAGGGGATTTTCTGTCATTATAAATGATTCTGCTATGAAAAAGATAGTTTTAATTGTAGCAATACTAGCAGTGAGCATTTCTTGTAAAAAAGTAGACGCACCAGCAGAATGCGTAGAAGGATGCGCGACTTTTTATTTTGAAAAGCCACAGCCTGACAATGATTCTGAGTTAGATCGTTTTCCGAGTAAATTTAGAGGATTGTATGTAGACGGTGATTCAACTTTTATAAGAATTGAAGAAGATAGAATTCTAGAAGAATATTTTTGGAAGTTCAAAATTCATAAACTTAAATTAGATTCACTAAAGGCTGAATGCGATATTGTTGATGGCAAATTAGTGGTGAAGGAGACAAGATATACTTATGATATGCTGCCAAAAGGCGATTCAATTGAATTAATTCAAAAAAGTATCGATACGCTGTTTAGGTTTTCTCTTTATGAAAAAGCAAAACGAATTGATGGACAATTAATTTTGAGTAAAAAAGATTCTATATTTTGGAAGGTTCGATTTGTTTCACTTGATAAAAACACAATCAAATTTAAAAATCTGTACGATTTGAAAGATTTGAAAAAACTTGATTCTGTAACTAAAATAAAAGCAAAAAAGCTTGATTCTATTTCGTATTTGATGAAACCAGCAAGAAGCGAATTCAAAAAGATCTTTAAAATTAAACATTTAGGATACGATCAGGAATATAAAAAGGTATCTAAATAAACATGGGAAAAATATAAAATTCGGCTAAAATCCAAGAAGTACGGAATTTTCATTAATGCTTAAATTTGAGTGAATATCAAAAATAAGCAAATGAAAAATCATAATATCTTTTCGAAAACTTGGTATTTATTAAAAACAACATTTTTAGAATTCAACGATGACAATGCGATAAAGTTAAGCGCGGCGTTATCTTATTATACCATTTTTGCTTTGCCTCCTTTGTTGATTATTATAATTACCATATGTGGCTTCTTTTTTGGGGAAGAGGCAGTCACAGGTCAATTATATGGTCAGATAAATCGATTGGTCGGGAATAATGCTGCTGTACAGATTCAGGAGGCAATCAAAAATGTTCAATTATCAGACAGTAATGTCTTTGTAACCGTATTTGGAGTTGTGATGCTTTTAATTGGAGCATCAGGAGTTTTTGCCGAAATTCAGAGTTCAATTAATTATATATGGGGACTTCGAGCAAAACCAAATAAAGGCTTGAAAAAATTTATTCAAAACAGATTAATGTCATTTTCGATGATCGTTTCTGTTGGATTTTTAATGTTGGTCAGTTTAATGGTCAATGCTACACTCGACGTTTTAAATGCCCGTTTAAAACTTTATTTTCCAGACACAACAGTTTATTTTTTTTATGTGGTTAATTTGGTGATTGTTTTTGCCAGTATTACATTGCTTTTTGCTATTATATTCCGAACTTTACCAGACGGCATTATCAAATGGAAAGATGCTTTTATTGGAGCATCCAGCACTGCGATTTTGTTTATGATAGGTAAATTTGCAATTGGCGTTTACTTAGGAAATTCAACCGTTGCAAGTGTTTATGGCGCAGCGGGTTCTGTGATTATAATTTTGGTTTGGGTATATTATTCGGCTATTATTTTATATTTTGGAGCAGAATTTACAAAAGTTTATGCCAAAGCTTTCGGTGGAAGTATTTCGCCAAATGATTATTCTGTAGAAATACAAAAAGAGATTTTTGAAATAGAAAATTAATAGTAAACCATATAAGTAATATAAGAAAATTTAAGTTTTCACTTAATTAAAGGCAAAGTAAATTTAAATGAACTTATGTTACTTATATGGTTAAAAAAATACCACAAATATGAAAATAATAGCCTTTGGAGGAAGTAACAGTAAGCACTCGATCAATAAACGTTTAGCTACTTATGCATCAAGTTTGTTTGAAAATGCCGAAGTTGAAATTTTAGATCTTAACGATTTTGCAATGCCAGTTTTTAGTGTAGATCTTGAAAAAGAAATAGGTCAGCATGAAGTGGCGCAAGCATTCCTGAATAAACTTAAAGAAGCCGATATTTTGGTGGTTTCAATGGCAGAAAATAATGGAAATTATTCGGTTGCTTTCAAAAATGTTTTCGACTGGAGTTCTCGAATCGAAAAAGACGTTTTTCAGCACAAACCAATGTTATTATTGGCAACTTCGCCAGGAGGCAGAGGAGGCGCATCTGTTTTAGGAATTGCGCAGAATCTTTTCCCTCGTTACGGGGCAGAAATTAAAGGAAGTTTCTCATTGCCAGCATTTGGCTCGAATTTTGATTTGCAAGAAAATAAAATCTCTAATCCAGAATTGGATCAGGAATTGAAAGATATTATTAAATCAAATTTTTAAATGCCACAAAAAAAGATTGCCCTTATTTTCTTTTTATTAAACATTATTTCTATTCATTTTGCTTTTTCTCAGAAGATTAGCGAAGTTGATAAAATTGTTGCAAAATACCCAAAAAACTTTGATAGCACAGAGAAATTAGCTGACAAAATCGAAAAAGATTTTGATTCGGATTATGATCGTGCGCGCGCTATTTATAGCTGGATTGCCTTCAATATAAGATACGATTACAATGCATATTTGAATCCGCCGAGAACACAAGGTTTCAGCTATTCTTCTGAAGCTGAAAAACAGCGAAAAATTAAACAATTAAATGATAATCTGATTCAGAAGGCTTTTAAATCTAAAAAAGCGGTTTGCGAAGGGTTTACAGCTTTGTATCAGCATTTAGCCTCTTTGATGGGAATTAAATGTGAAATTATTCGTGGCGATTCTAAGATTTCAGTGCGAGATATTGGTAGAAAAACCACTTCATCCAATCATGCATGGAATATCGTTTTGATCGATAAAAAATGGCGCTTAATTGATGTGACTTGGGGACAAGGCTATTATGACAGCAGTAAAGGCAGAATGGTCAACGATTTTAATCCTGCTTATTTTGATACAGATCCCGATTATTTCTTTGCCAAACATTTTCCTGATTCTGGAACTTTTTTAGGTAATAGATTAAGTAAAGACGATTTTCTGAATGGTCCCTTAATTTACAATACAACAGTTGAAAAAGATTATAAAATTAAATCGCCCGATTCTGGAATAATTGAAGCTAGAAATGGTGATAAGATTACTGTAGAAATTAAAAATCTCTCAAAATCCAATCAGGTTTTTTATTTAAATAAAAGAAATCAGCCAGTAAAAGTTCAAAACCCGAAAGAAAAACGAGGAGGATTAGAATTCCAAATCGGCATTGATAACAATATTGGAGATTATATTACTGTTTTTGTTGATGGTAATAGTGTTGTTTCTTTCAAAATAACTTCAAAATAATCGATTAAGAAACCAGCAATTTTCATCTTTTCTGAAATTGGCGTATCTTAGCCAGAATGATCCGAATTTGAACACTATGGAAGCGACTTTTCTGAAATCAATCTTAGATAATGATTTCTATAAATTTACAATGCAGCATGCTGTAATTAAACTTTTTCCAAAAGCAAAAGTTCGTTACGGATTTATAAATCGAGGTAAACATGTCTTCCCAGAAGGATTTGCAGATTTACTTCGAAAATCTGTTAATGCATTATCTGAGCTTCGTTTAACAAAAGAAGAAAAAAGTTATTTAGCCCATTATTGTCCTTATCTTGATCCGACTTATTTAGATTTTCTTCAAGGATATAGTTTTGATCCGTCGGAGGTTGAGATTAGTCAGGAAGGTTCAGAAATTTCAGTAACAGTAGAAGGTTATTGGTATAGGACTATTTTGTGGGAAGTTCCTTTAATGGCGCTTATTTCAGAGCTTTTTTATAAATCAAATCATTTAATTCGTTTAAATGATGAAGCCATAAAAGAGCTGACAAAAGAGAAAATCGATAATTACAATAAATTAGGAGTTTCGATTTTAGAATTTGGTACAAGAAGACGTCATTCTTACGATGTTCATGATTTAGTCAATGAAACTTTAAGAACTTACGGCGGAAACAGTTTTATTGGAACCAGTAATGTGCATTTTGCAATGGTTAACAATAGAAGGCCTTTAGGGACGCATGCTCACGAATGGTTTATGTTTCATGCCGCGCAATATGGCTTTCAGGTGGCGAATTTTATAAGCCTCGAAAACTGGACAAAAGTTTATGGCGGTGATCTCGGAATCGCTTTAACGGATACTTATACTACAGAAATATTTTTCAATCAATTCGATAAAAAATATTCTAAGCTTTTTGATGGCGTTCGACATGACAGCGGCGATCCAATTGAGTTTGCCCAAAAAGTAATTGCTCATTATAATAAAATGGGAATCGATCCAAAATCAAAAGTTATTGTTTTTTCAGATTCACTCAATTACGATAAAGTAAAAAAGATTGTCGATTTCTGTCAGGACAAAATAAAAATGTCATTTGGAATCGGAACAAATTTCACTAATGATGTTGGACTTCCAGCGATGAATATGGTTATAAAATTAACGGACACAAAACCTGATAATATACATTGGCAAGGTGTGGTGAAACTTTCTGACGAGAAAAACAAAAACACAGGAACGCCCGAAATGATTGCCTTAGCAAAAGAAGTGCTCGGAATCAAATAGTATTTTTTTTGACAAAAAAGCAGTTTTTTATAATTTTACATTCCATTTTATTTTAAAATCAATTTAAATAGATTTCAAACTGTTATTATTCATAACAAAAAGAAAATACGCTTTCATTTTTTGCTAAGAAATGGTACATTAGCAAAAAATCCTAAATTCATATATGCTAGAGCAAAATCAATATACCGAAGATAATATTCGTTCACTTGATTGGAAAGAACATATCCGTATGCGTCCGGGAATGTATATCGGAAAACTTGGAGACGGTTCTTCTCCAGATGATGGTATTTATATTCTATTAAAAGAGGTTTTAGATAACTGTATCGATGAGTTTGTAATGGGCTCTGGAAAAACTATTGAGGTAACGATAAAAGATAAAACGGTTTCGGTTCGTGATTACGGACGTGGAATTCCGTTGGGGAAAGTGGTCGATGTAGTTTCGAAAATGAACACAGGAGGAAAGTACGATTCTAAAGCTTTCCAGAAATCAGTTGGTTTAAATGGTGTCGGAACAAAAGCAGTAAATGCACTTTCAAATTATTTTCGCGTAGAATCTGTTCGTGAAGACAAACAAAAAGCAGCGGAGTTTTCTGCTGGAAATTTGGTTTTAGAAGAAGATGTTATTGAGACCACAAAACGTAAAGGAACAAAAGTAACTTTTACGCCAGACGAAACGATTTTCAAAAACTATAAATTCCGTCTAGAATATGTGATTAAAATGGTTAAAAACTATTGTTATCTAAACAATGGTTTGACTATTATTTTCAACGGAGAAAAATACTATTCAGAAAACGGACTTCGTGATTTATTAGAAGAAACAATCAGCGAAGAAGATTTAGAATACCCAATTATCCACTTAAAAGAACATGATATTGAGGTTGCGCTTACTCACAGTAAAACGCAATATAGCGAAGAATACCACTCTTTTGTGAACGGTCAGAATACAACACAAGGAGGAACGCACTTAGCCGCTTATCGTGAGGCGGTTGTAAAAACGATTCGTGAATTTTACAATAAGAATTTCGAAGCATCAGACGTTCGTAAATCGATTGTAAGTGCGATTAGTATTAAAGTAATGGAACCGGTTTTTGAGTCTCAGACCAAAACAAAATTAGGTTCTACAGATATGGGTTCTGATGATGGAACGCCAGCGGTTTCTGTCCGTACTTTTGTAAACGATTTTATCAAAACAAAACTGGATAATTATCTGCACAAAAATCCAGCAACTGCTGAGGCTTTATTGCGTAAAATTCTTCAGGCAGAACGCGAGCGTAAAGAGCTGTCAGGAATTAGAAAACTGGCAACAGATCGCGCTAAAAAAGCCAATCTTCATAATAAAAAATTAAGAGATTGCAGAGCCCACCTTCCAGATACCAAAAACCCAAGAAACTTAGAAAGTACGCTTTTTATTACCGAGGGAGATTCGGCTTCTGGATCGATTACAAAGTCGCGTGACGTAAATACGCAAGCGGTTTTCAGTTTGCGTGGTAAGCCTTTGAATTCATACGGAATGACAAAGAAAATCGTGTATGAAAATGAAGAGTTCAACTTATTGCAAGCAGCGCTTGATATCGAAGACGGATTAGAAAAATTACGTTATAATAACATCGTAATCGCAACCGATGCCGATGTCGACGGAATGCACATTCGTTTGCTTTTAATTACGTTCTTTTTACAATTTTTCCCAGAATTAATCAAAGAAGGACATTTGTATATTTTACAAACACCGCTTTTCAGGGTTCGTAATAAAAAAGAAACGATTTATTGTTATTCTGAAGAAGAAAGAAAAGACGCCATCGAAAAATTAAAACCAAAACCAGAAATTACCCGATTTAAAGGTTTAGGAGAGATTTCTCCAGATGAGTTTAAAAACTTTATTGGAGATACGATCCGCCTTGATCCGGTTATGATGGACAAGCATACTTCAATTGAACAGTTATTGTCTTTCTATATGGGTAAAAACACGCCTGATAGACAAGATTTTATTATCAAAAACCTGAAGGTTGAGATTGATGAGCTAGAGGAGGTTTAAAAGAAAGAATTATAGAAGAATTTTTTAGTATTTATACTGAACAAAATATATGAAAGACGAAGAAGACGATAACATAATTCCAAACGACGACGAGAATAATCAAGATGAAAACCTGATGGATGACAATCAGGATGGAGATGACGATGAGATTATCGATGTAGATGCTAAACATTTCGAAGGACAGCATTTTTACGAAAATCAGGAAGAAGAAGGTGAGGACGTTATTACCAAAGTAACGGGAATGTACAAGGACTGGTTTTTGGATTATGCTTCGTATGTAATTCTGGAACGTGCAGTTCCTGCTATCGAGGACGGATTCAAACCTGTTCAGCGTCGTATTATGCACTCTTTAAAAGAGCTGGATGATGGTCGTTATAACAAAGTTGCCAATGTTGTTGGTCACACGATGCAGTATCATCCACACGGAGATGCGAGTATTGGTGACGCCATGGTACAAATAGGTCAAAAAGATTTATTGATTGACTGCCAAGGAAACTGGGGAAATATTTTAACGGGTGATGGAGCAGCTGCTTCGCGTTATATTGAGGCACGTTTATCTAAATTTGCTTTGGAAGTTTTATACTCTCCAAAAATTACCGATTGGGGTGTTTCGTATGATGGTCGTCGTGCAGAACCAAACAATCTCCCTGTAAAATTCCCATTGCTTTTAGCACAAGGTGCAGAAGGTATTGCAGTTGGACTTTCTACAAAAGTATTGCCTCATAACTTCAATGAATTGATTGATGCTTCGATCAAGATTTTAAAAGGAAAATCGTTTACGCTTTATCCAGACTTCATGACTGCTGGTATTGCTGACGTGTCAAATTATAATGACGGTTTGCGAGGGGGACGTGTGCGTGTGCGTGCTAAAATTTCCCAATTAGACAAAAATACATTGGTGATTACGCAAATTCCATTTTCGACCAATACATCGAGTTTGATCGACAGTATTTTGAAAGCCAATGAAAAAGGTAAAATCAAGATCAAAAAAATCGAAGACAATACCGCTGCCGATGTTGAAATTTTAATTCACCTTTTCCCAGGCGTTTCTCCAGATAAAACAATCGATGCATTGTTTGCTTTTACAGCCTGTGAAACTTCTGTTGCGCCTTTAGGATGTGTAATTGAAGACAATAAACCGTTGTTTATAGGAGTTTCTGAAATGTTGAAAATCTCAACACATAGAACGGTCGATTTACTTCGTCAGGAATTAGAAATTCAGTTAGAAGAATTAAAAAATAAGTGGCATTTCTCTACTTTAGAAAAAATATTCATTCGTGAAGAAATGTATATTGACTTCAAATTGTACGGAGATAGAGAATCACTTTACAAATATTTATACGATCGTTTTGAGCCTTTTAAAAAATCATTTGTCAGAGAAATTAATGACGATGATTTACAACGTTTGACTCAAATTCCGATGATTCGTATTACACGTTTCGATTCTGATAAAGCTGATGATTTAATCGCTAAGTTGGAAGACGAGATGAAAGAAGTAGAGCATAATCTGGAACATTTAACAGATTTTGCCATTGCTTATTTTGCCAAATTAAAAGAAAAATACGGAAAAGGACGCGAACGTCAAACAGAACTTCGTGTTTTTGATAACGTTGAAGCTACAAAAGTGGTTTTACGTAACACAAAACTATATGTAAACCGTGAAGAAGGTTTCGTAGGAACAAGTTTGAAGAAAGATGAATACGTAGGTGATTGTTCTGATATTGATGATGTTATCGTATTTTTGAGAGACGGAACATTGATGATAACAAAAGTAGATGCCAAAACTTTTATTGGAAAAGACATTATACACGCCGCAGTTTTTGATAAAAATGACAAACGCACTATTTATAACATGATGTACCGTGATGGAAAATCAGGTCCATCATATATAAAACGTTTTAATGTTACTGGTGTGACACGTGATAAAGCCTACGATTTGACAAACGGAACCAATGGTTCTCAAGTGGTTTATTTTTCGCATAATCCAAATGGAGAAGCTGAGGTAGTAACCATATTGTTGCGTCAGGTTGGAACAATTAAGAAATTGAAATTCGATATTGATTTTGCTAAATTAGCGATCAAAGGCCGAGCTTCAAAAGGAAATTTGGTTACCAAATATCCAATCAAGAAAATCGAATTAAAAGAAAAAGGAATTTCGACTTTACTTCCTAGAAAAGTTTGGTTTGATGATACTGTGAAACGTTTAAATGTTGATGCCAGAGGAGAATTGCTGGGCGAATTTAAACCAAGCGATAAAATTTTAGTAATCAGCCAAAGCGGTAAGCTAAAAGTTATTATTCCAGAATTATCGACTCACTTCGAGGAAGATATGATTGTTTTAGAAAAATGGAAGCCTAAAAAACCAATTTCAGCAATTTATTATGATGGCGAAAAAGAGCGCTATTTCTTAAAACGTTTCCTAGTTGAAAATGAAGGTAAAGAAGAAAGTTTTATTACCGATCATCCAAATTCACAACTAGAGATCGTTTCTACAGATTATCGTCCAGTAGCGCAATTGATATTTGCAAAAGTAAAAGGAGTCCAAAAAGACGATTTACATATTGATGTAGAAGACTTTATAGCCGTAAAAGGTTTTAAAGCTCTAGGGAATCAATTGACAACAGATAAATTAAGGCAAGTTAACTTGTTAGATCCGCTTCCTTATGAAGAGCCAGTCGAAGAAGTTCCTGAAAAACCAGAAATTCCAGAAGATGATTCTGTGGAGACAGAATTAGATGACGACGGCCAAATAGGCTTGGTTTTAGAATAAAAAAAGAAAACGCTAAGATTAATTTCTTAGCGTTTTTTTATAGAGTTAAATTAATTCTCAATTACGACAGACTCTGCTATAATCCATTTCACTTCGTTGTTTTCAATAATTACTGATATGTTGTCGTTGTCTTTAACTTCTCCAGAGATAATTTTTTTAGCTAGAGGCCTTCTTAAATGTGTTCTAATGATGTTTTTGATAGGCCTTGCACCATATTTAGCATTATAGCCGTTTTCAGCTAAATACAGTTTAGTTTCTAAAGGAATTTCTACTGTGATTTTACTATTGTTTAATAAATCAATGAATTCTTTTTTAAGGTGAATCTCAAATATTTTTAGCGCATTTTCTTTATTAATTGGAGCAAAGGGTACGATTTCGGTCAATCGCCCTAAAAATTCGGGCCTGAAATAATTTGCCATAATTTCCATTAAAGAACTAGAAGTTGGAATCTCACCATTATTAAATGTATTGACGATATGATCTGCGCCAATATTTGAGGTAAAAAGAATTATGGCATTGGAGAAATCTCCTTCTTTGCCTAATCTATCGTGCAGTTTTCCTTCGTCCATGATCTGTAGAAATACGTCAAAGACAGAAGGATGTGCTTTTTCAATTTCATCAAACAAAACAATAGAATATGGTTTTTGTCTAATCTTGTTTACTAATAACCCACCTTCTTCGTAACCAACATAGCCAGGAGGAGCGCCGTATAATAAAGCTGCCGAATGCTCTTCTTTAAATTCAGACATATCAAAACGAATAATAGCGTTTTCATCCTGAAAAAGAAATTCAGCTAATGACTTGGCCAATTCTGTTTTTCCTGTTCCTGTTGGCCCTAAGAAAAAGAAAGAAGCAATTGGCTGACCTGCTTTGCTAAGTCCCGAACGTGATTCTAAAATAGATCCAGCAACAGTCTCAATGCAATGATCTTGACCGATTACCCTTCGGCCTAAAACTTCTTCAATAGTATTTAGTTTTTGTTTTTCTTCTTCTTTGAGTTTTCCTGCGGGAATTCCTGTTTTTTTAGCAATAATCAATGACAAATCAAAAGCTTCAATATGGGAGCGTTTGTCAAGCGCTTTTTCCTCAAGTGTGCTAATTAGGTTCTCAATAAAATTCAGAATAGATTCTGATGTTTCAAAATTTATTTTTTCATTTTGTTCATCAATATCTATCAAAAATGCTGTTTTGTTTGTTAAATCATTTAGGAACCAATTATATTCCTTTAGCAATTGATTTTCAGATAAATTGTCTTTATTTTCTTTTAAAAGATTTAATTTATTGGTAATGGACTGTTTCTCATTAAGAAAAGTTTCTCCCGAAGTTTTTAAAACCGACATTGTATGGTCGATCAAGTTAATGGCTGATTCAGGAAGACTTTTTTCCTTTAAATACCTTTTAGATAATCGAATAGATTCTGAAATCGTTTCGTCATCTATTTGTATTTTATGATGTTCTTGATAGCTTTTGATAGATTCACGAATCATGCGAAACAGAGTTTGATCATCCGCTTCTTCTAATTTTACAATTTCAAACATTCCAGCAAGCCCTTGCTCTTTTTCAATTCTTTTGGAATATTCATCAATTGTAGAAGTTGCAATAATATTTAACCCCTTTACCAGCTCACCTTTAAGAACATTTGAAACACCTGAATCTCCTCCATTTTTATCAAGTAAAACATGAATTTCTTCAATAATTAAGATGGCTTTTGGATATTGCTTAAGTTCCTGAATACAGTTTTTTAAGCGATCTTCTATTTCGCCTTTGTATGAAGCTCCAGCAATAAGTGACGACAAATCAAGTTCAAAAAGCTGTACTTTGTTTAAAACATCTGGAACTTGATTGGCTATTACATCTTGAATAAGAGTGTCGATTAAAATTGATTTCCCAATGCCGCGATCGCCTATAAGCAGAACATTTGGTTTAGAAAATCGGCAGAGTATTTCTTTTATGGCATTCAATTCGGTTTCACGACCAATCGCAGATGCTCTTTTTTTAATTTTTTCAAGGTTTTTATGAACACAATATTTGCTTAAAAAACCTTTTTTAAATTCTTGTTTTGTACCATTATCAGTTTGCGGAAGTATAATTTGATCCTCTAATAATTCATTTCTTGAGATAGGGTAAGATTTCATTTGATCAAAATTGAAACCTACGCCGGGAGAACTTAAAGCAATTATAGTGGAATAAAGACTAATCTCATCTTCATTCAAAGCTATTCGCACAGATTCTGCCTCTTTTATGACATCATCAATCAAATCACTAGGCTCAGCATCAAGTACATGAGTAGTTTTGGGCTCTTCTTCGATTCGAACTTCTGCCCATTCATCAAGATAATAAACATCTTTGCCCATAGATTCAAGCCGTTTCAAAAGTGATAAATCTCTGTTTAAAATGGCTTTTAATAAATGGGATGCCGAATAGTATTTATTTGAATTGTTTTTAGCAATTTTCTTAGCAATTTCTAATGCGCTTAATAGTTCTGCACTGAAAACATTTTTTTCTTCTTCCATATCAAGTTTAATCTTTAGACCAGATCAGGTATTTTTTTACTTTATAGCTGATATTTAATCCTTTAATGCAATTAGTTTGTTTGTCTTTATTTAAACGTATTGATTCGATTTTTATCTTTTTACCTTTTACAGAAGAACATAATTGAGAGAAAGTCAATAAATCTTTATCATTTTTTACAACAGGAATGTCTAAGTCATCACACAAAAAATCGGCAAAATCATCTTTTACTTTACTGCCTTCTGCTACTTTTTTGAATAAAATTTCAAACTGATCTTCAGACATTTTAGGCGCTTTTTTAATTACAGCAGTACTGTCTTTTACCGTTTTGGTTTTTGGTGCAACTGGAACATATTGAAGCATTTCTTCAAGAGGATCCTTTTTTACAGATCCCCGTGGCAATGCAAAATCTTCTGCTCTTTTTTCAAATTCATATGAATTTACGTCCAGAGGATTAGTCTTTTTAATAACTCTTGGATGTACATAAATAATCTTTTTTGCCACGCGGCTAAAGTCCCCATTTATAACTAAAGTGATTGTTTTTTCACCTGGAGTAATAAAACTGTAAACTGGATTAGATGAGGTTTCATCAATACCTTTATTCTCTCCAAACGCCCATTCCCAAGTTCGTGCATTATCTGAAATGGATTTAAAATAAGCGGGTTGTCCAACTGTAATAGTTTTTGGCGCAATAATTTTTGGCGTGCCCATTTTATCAGCAGCAAATTTGTCTTTTATGGTGATTTCTTTTGTGTGGGTGCAATTACCATTAATTGTTAAAGTAACATAGTATTTTCCTGCATTTTTATAGATGTGAAACGTGTTTTTTCTGATATCTTTTTCTGATCCATCCCCAAAGTCCCAAACCCATGATTTTGCATTAGGAGTTTTGTCATAAAACTCTATCGATTCTTCTGATTGTGAATGATCTGTGAAAATGTAAAACTTGACGTCTTCGCAGTCTACATGATTAAAAAATTGTATGATAAACGCAATGACTCCAGCTAGTAAGAGAAGTGTAAAAAAAAATAAAACCCTAACATCAATATTTTTTTGATTCATTTCGACATTTTTCTATGTAAGATAAATTTTAATAAAAATAAAAAGCAAATGTAATTTTATTTATTTTAAAAAACTTAAATTTTGTAATATAATTTTTACAAATTTATTTGTATTCTTACAAAATATTTCACTAGGTTTGTGTTCGATTCAATAAAAAAGTAAGTAAAGTTGTAATAAATGAATAATTTTCAAAAATAAGAATTTTCGTATATTAAAGAAGAAAGTAAACTGAAAAGTTTTGAGGTTTGAATAATGTTGAATTTTTAAGAAAGAGTACTAAATAATATTTTTATGAAGCAGTTTGTTATAATAATTCTGGTAATGCATTTATTTACAGAAAGCCATGCTCAAAAATATATTTCGCAAATTCCCTTCAAATATGATTATTCTTTAGAGCTGTTAAAAAAGCAGACACAAATGAATGAAACAGGTTTGAAAAATAGAATTATCGTTAATGATAATTCAGAGAATTTAAGTGATGAAGTACTTGCCTTAAAAGAAAAATACTCCATTATTCTGGCTGTTATTCCAAATAAAATCACCAACTATAAATTGTATTCTTATATAGACCCATGGCTTAATACACCATACAAAGAAAAAAGCTTTTCTAAAAAAGGAATCGACTGTTCTTATTTTCTGCAGTCCTTATATAGCGACGTTTACAAGGTTACGCTTCCGAAAGATCCTGCAGGTATGTGGAAGTCTAAATCTATACAAATTTTTACTGGCCGTAGTTTCCTTGCCGAAGGTGATCTTGTTTTCTTTCGATACGATAAAGATCATCCGATATCTGATGTTGGTTTGTACCTGCATAATGACAGAATTCTGGCTTGTACAGAGAAAGGTCTTGAGATCTATAATTTCAATGATGAATATTTTCAGTTGCGATACATAGGCGCAGGGCGAATTAATGAGGATGGAAAGAAGAAGTAAAAAAAGTCTTGAGGATCTTGCATTCGAAATTGAAAATATTTCGTATGACATTAGGGCTGAAGTTATTGCTAACGAACTTCTTGAGTCCGGGGCAGTTGTGCAGGATGAAATTACGGTTTCTAATCAGGGGCAATTTTCGCGTGCCTACAGAAGCGACATTTTGGAGGCGGTAATTCAGGATGATAATTATGATAAACAGGAATATTTAAATATACGATTATCACGAGATAGTATGTATGATGCGCTTCCAGAAGGTTTTGTGCATAGCTTGACTGAGAATAATTCTAATAAGTCTGTAAAACAGATGATAAGGGAGCATAAACATCAGAAAAAGCAAGAAGCTGAAGCTCGTGTTTTTTTTACTCCTTTTGAAAATGAAATTTTTCATTATCGCACTAAAGTAGAAAGTGTTGAACGGAATTTTTTGTATAAGCTGAATGGAAGCAAACCGTTGGATTTTTTCTATGATTTTTGGGGATTATCACACATTTACCCTGAAATTTTAGTTTCAAAATTTATACAGCTGTTGCCTTATGCTTACAAAATAGTGGGAGATATTGATCTTGCCTGCCATTGTTTATCAAGTATAATTGAAGAAAAAGTAACCTATACAACAACAAGTTCTAAAGAATATAGCGAAGAGGGGGAGCAGGTCAGGTTAGGAGAAAATAGATTGGGAGTTGATTTTATTACCGGAAAAGATTACATGGATTATTCTATGAACTTAAGGATAGAAATTGGTCCTGTTACCAATAAACCTTACCAGCAATATCTTAAAAACGGTGATATAAAAATATTTATAGATTGTTTTTGCGAGCATTTTTTTCCAATGGAAGTCGACGTAAAAACAGTCTTATTGATTAATAAAGAAACAGAAGAGTTTAATTTTAGTAAAGAACCTGTGTTAGGGTATACAACACGAATTTAGTAATGGTAAAGAAGCATTTATTAGCCCTTATTGATATTAGGCTTATTGTATTTTTAGTAGTAATTATAGCGGTAAGCTTTATACTTACGATGGTATTCAGCGATAAAATAAAAGAATTTGCAGTACAGTATAAAAGAAAGTTTTACATCTATATTTTTTCATTTGTATTGATTTATGCATTGGTTGGCTTTTTAGGTTACAATAAATTATTTACAGAGCTTTCAGATGAGTTTCGATTTTATCAAATTGCGTCACTGCTATTTGGAATCCTTAATGTGTATTTATATCGATGGTACTTTAACGAGTTTAACTTAAAAGGCGTTGTGGGCATCGAATTGTTGTTTTCATTTTTAATAACACTTTATTCAAGTGTATTATTTGTGATTATTTATACCACCTTAAACGGAATTGCGCTAACATTTTTAATGTACTCCCATTTTTTGATATTCATAGTGCCAACTGGAGTTTATGCTGCTTTTAATTACATGATGCAGATTCCTCCTAAAGAATATGTGACATGGAAAATTCCAGAAAGAAAAAATCCATTTCCTGAGATAGAAAATGTTCAAATGAAAGATTTATTACTGATTACGTTATTAATCCAGAAAAAAGAAAGTGACACTAAATATACTTCTATAAGATCTAAAGGCCCCGTAAGAATTGATTTTGGAGCACTATTCTATCATACCGTTTCGGGATATAATGAGCATAATGCTGAAAGTAAAATTGATTTAAAGCAAAACGGTGAAAATTGCAGTTGGGTATTCTTTTTACAGCCAAAATGGTATCAAACGGCAAAATATGTAGATGCAAAATATACTTTGGGTATGAATGGTATTACTGAAAATTCAGTGATTATATGTAAAAGACAGAAAAAAGAAGAAACCAAAGTAAATAAAAAAGGTAAGGAGAAAGAAGGGTTTATGTTTGAACCTAAGATTGAAAATAAAGAAAAAGAGGTTGAAGTTTAATGTTGCTGAGAAAATATGTATTACGAAGACAAACCTAAAAAATCCCCATACGATAAGTTTCGTACTTATAAAATCCAGAAAGGAGATACGCTAACAAGTGTAGCTCAAGATCTTGGAGTTGAGGCTGATGAGCTTAGATGGTATCATAATATGTATTGCGAGATTCAGGATTTAATAGAAGCAGATTTCAAAAGCTATTCTCAGTTTTTGATTCTGGCACCAGAAAAATATATTGAAGAAAGAAAAGAAAAAGAGGAGAAGAAAACTCAAAAAGTAAGTTTGGGAAGTGATTATGGGCTACCCTTTTTACCAGAAAGATTAAATGAAAGATATAGAGTAAAATATACATTTGAAGTTGGGCATCAAGTTGATGTCACAGAAATGGCAATAGATGTAAAATGGCTTGCTACAGATAAAAATAGTTATCACCTTTTTGAAATTACAAGGAGTAAAATTGTCCATATTAATGGTCTGCCTCCTCAATCCCTGATTGAAAAACTTGGAGCGAAAAACGCAGAAATGCTTTATCCTCTAAAAATTGTGGTAGACAAATTTGGTAAATGGGTTGATATTTATAATTATGATGAAATTGAAAGTCGGTGGGAAAATATAAAAAATGAAATTCTGGATTATTATGAAGGCGAATTAACGGAAGCTTGTATAGATTATACAGAAAAAAACTTGAGAGATTCGGATACTTTATTAAGATCGCTTCGTTCAGATTATTTTTTCAGGACATTTTTTAATGGAATCCATGTTGGATATACAGCAGATTATGCATTTAAAAATGAAGTTTCTTTCCCTTTGGAGGAAGACGAAGAAGCTATTTTTGAAGTTACGCAAAAAATCAGTCCTTTTCTAGATGGAGATGGTTTTGTTAAAGTAGATCAAAAAGGTGTTTATATGGATTCAGGTTTAGGCATTTTATACGGTTATAGCCCTTCAAAAGTGAATTATAACGCAGTTTACTTTTTAAATTCGGAAACTTATACAATTGAGAAAATGAATGTAGAATGCAATATTTTATCAAATGAGCATATAAAAAATACTATTGAGATTAAGCTTTTAGAATAATAAGGAAGATAATAGTATAAAATTCAAGGAATATCAGGGATTGTTTGACATTAAATGAAGTAAAGTTATGAGTGAAAAACATGTAGTAGTACAAGGAGCAACTTTAAAATGCAAGTTTAGCGTAGAACCTAAGTTAGATACGCTTAAGGTTAAAACGCATAGTAAGCATTATGCTAATGATAAAGGTGCTGAAAGCAAACTCATAGCAACCGATAAAGAAATTGGTCAGACACTTGAGAAAAATACTTTTGGAAAATGTAAAATGCAACCTAACGGAAGTGGGGATTACTTGCCATGTCAAGCAGTAATCACTAAATGGAGTGGTTTCTACGAAAAAGTTACACTATCTAACAAAGGAAAAATTTTATTGGAAGACAGTAAAGGAACTTGTCCTATTGGTGGGACTGATTGTATAGAAGTGGATAAACACGGGCAAAAAGCAGAATTGAACAGACAGAATTTGAAGAATGCTACGTCTGGAGTTCTAAAGCAAATAAATCCAATGGTAGATGTAAAGGAGCTATTCGCAATTGAGCATACAGACGACGGAATAATATATAGTTAAGAAATAGTTTTATTATTTTCTAAAAGTATAAAAATGGCAAAGGGAGTAAAAAAAATAAAGAGGTTATCAAACAGCTATGAACTTGACAATTATTATAACGCTGGTGAAGTAATTTGTATAGATCCAAATCAAGAGGCTTCGTTTCTCGTTGGCGAATGGTATAGTGAAACCACCGAAGAAGAAAAAAGAAGAAACATCTCATGGTTATGGATGGATCAGAAAAAGACAAAAATTTTTAACAAAACAATAAAACCAGCAGGAGTACCTTATGGTGTTACCATTCCTAGAAAATTATGTGGAAATTATGCCTTCTACTTAGAAGTTGGTTTATATGATAGACATGATGAAAGAAACACTGGATTATATGCATTTGGTAAATGTGAAAAAAAAATAACTTCTTCCTCTTGGAGTAAAAAAGAAAATACAGCAGATAATAGTGAAATAAATTATGGACATGACCTATTTATTTCATTAGAAACAGAAGGTGTAAATGGGGAGACACTAACATTGGAGTCATATAGTGTAAAAAAGACAACTGCACCTATACAAAAAGTAAAAGTAAAATGCATAGATGGAGCTCTTAAGGCTAAGTTTACAACGATGTCTTGTTTTGTGGCAGTTCCTGGAATGCCGAGCGATTTAGAAAATTTTTATATAAAAGTACTTGACAGCACAGGAGAATATCTTAAAAATGCAAGTGGAACTGACAAAATACTTTCTTTTGCTATAAAAAATAAAAGAGTGATGCCTGTATTTGAACCACCAACAAATACAACTCCCTTAACAGTTGACGACACTCCTAAAGAGGAAGAAATAAAAACTGAAGGTATTATTACGGCATATTTTGCTAGAGAAGAATTTTCGTTGGAAACAGCGGAGGTTGCTGACCAATTCGAATATAAATTTAAAACTAGAAACGCCAATATTGACAAAGACAAAATTGCTGCCATTATTAAGAAAAATGTAGACGCACAAGTAAAAGCAGATAAAAAATATGCCAAACTTGATGAAATTAAAAATGCGCTTACAGAAAACACATATGGAATAGGAGATCCTGTAACTTTTAATTTGTATAAGTTAGGAGCAAACTATATAAAAATTAACAGTGCTCCTTTAGAAGAGGAAGTATATGTTGTTGCAAAGACATTTTTATTGGACAACAAAGAAGTATCTATTACAATAAAAGAAAAAGAGACCATTCTGATAGATGCAGATGCAAACGTACCTGTTTTGGAAGCCAAAGAAGATGGAGCAGAACTTACGACACTAAAAGCTACTGTTGAAAAAGGCTTGGCAAAAGTTAAAATAAAGCTTCGCCCGAAAGCAGATGAAGATTTAAAAGAATGGAAAGAAAAACTGCTTAAAGGGAAAAAAGAAGAAGCTTACCGCTATACATTTAAAAACGAAACTGTAATTACAGATAGCAATAAAAAACAATTTGCAACTATAATACTAAACAATGCAAAAGAAGGAAAACAAGGCAATACAAAGATAGCAACCGGAAAAACGGCCTTTGTAGATGATGTAGAAAAAGCATTAAAAAGCGAAACTTATATCAGTGGCGCCACAATTAGTTTTGATACCTACAAAACACAAGCCGAAAGTCTTTGGTTAAAAGCCGAGTGCCAAGGTGAGACAATAAAACACGAAAAGGAATTTTTGAAAAGAGATGGGGCATATTTTGTGATTGGAAAAGGAAAATGCACTAGATGTGAAGAGGCATTAACTTTAAAACACATAGAAGATTTATTTGGGGTGCATAGACGTTCTACAGCATTTAGAGAAGAAGTTGTGAAATATCTAAATCAATTTATCAAACAACGAGAAAATACAGACAAACCAATACATCTAAATACGTGTTTACGTAAAGCACATTTCTTTGCACAAGTTGGGGCAGAAACATTAGGAATCAATACAGATTGGATTGTTGAAACTGATGTGATGCCTTACACACCAACAAATATTCGAAATACATCCATATTTGGAGATAGAAGCGGTATATTAGAAAGACGAGGTCAAATTGAAACTTTTTGTGAAGAAAGACCACAAATAAAATTGCTAAGTTTTTTATATGCAAATGAGAATGGTAAAGGAAATGGAAATGGAAATGAAGCTAGTGGTGATGGTTATAAATATAGAGGACGAGGATTAAAACAATTAACAGGTAAAGATAATTATATTAATGCTTCAAAAACATTTGAGGATATATTCCCAGATGAATATATAGATTTAGAAGCCAATCCCGATAAAGTTAAAGAAGCAAAATACGCAGTTTTATCTGCTATTGCTTATTGGGAAAAAAATGAGATTTGGAAAACTGCAGACACCCTGAAAGAATCAACAGATGCAAATATTCAGAAAATCAGAAAAATGGTAAATGGTGGCTTGGCGGGTTGGAAAGATGCTAAAAAATTCTTTGAAAAAGCTGTGCAAGTATTTAAAGTTAATGAATGCAGTCCAATAAATAGCTCATCCGGAGAATGGCATGATCCAGTAGATAATCCAATGTTGTGTTTGTACTCTCAAGGGGGAGGTAGTAAAAAACCTTGGCATGGCTCATTTGGACCAACAATTAGAGATGGTGTTAATAAACATACTGGAATGGATTTATTTGCAAAACCAGGAACGAATGTTTATTCATGCGTAAAAGGTGAAGTTGTAAGAAGCGAAATTAATAGCAGCATGTTTGGTGAATTAATTGTAGTAAAAGTACTTGATGAAGAAACATTTAAATCCAGAAGAAAAAATCCTTTTGTGCTAAAGTATTCAAATAAATCAGAAATTGAATTACAGAATTTTGATCATAATGGGCCATTTTACCTTGTTTACGCTCACTTGAAAGAAAGAAAAGTAGCAATAGGAGATATTGTAAATGCTGGCAAAATTATTGGATTAACTGGAACTTCTGGAGAAAATGGTGTACCATTTTCAACAAAAAACCCGCATTTGCATTTCGAAATAATGAATGTCGAAAAACAAGCAGGATTAGATAAAAAGTGCAATCCAGGTGTCTATCTCACTTACAAAGACGAAGATACCTTAACTGATGCTGATAAGGAAGAACAAGAAGAAGTAAAAATAACCCCATCATACTGGACACAATGAAAAGAGTAATAAAATTAAGTTTGTTGATAATATGCTATTTGCAATTACAATGTTACGGACAAAAAAAAGAAGAACTAAAAAAAATAAAAGAAGAAACAGTTTCAGAGAAAAAAAATAAACAAGATGTAGAAATATTTGAATTAGAAAAACCCCAAAAAAATACAAAAGGACTATCTGATGAGGCTGTTTATAATGGTTTTAAAGTACTTCTAAAATCTAATTCAAGCAATCAGGAATTAATTTTTTTTAAAAACAAAATAGAAATTAAAAAAGTATTAAAATTTTATTATGAAAATGGCGACATAGTTTTTAAACTTTATAAATCCAATTTAGATAATCTTGTTTTGTTAATAGAAGGAAGAGATTACTACAGTAGCAATTTGGGAATCTACTACATTGATAATAAATCTAATTCTATAATAGAAATTGATGATACATTAGTTTTTAGACAAGAAGATCCAGAGAAACTTGGAGTTAAAGACTTAATAGGTAAGATTTCAAAAGAAAGGGATTTATTAAAATTTAATTTTTATTTAGAGGATAAATTTTTATATGAGAAAAAATATAACATTCAGAAAAAGATACAGCAAAGTATAAAAACGTATAGCGACAATTGGCTTGGTAACTATCAAACACAAATAAATAAAAATAGTAATGATACAAATACAATGCATATAGTTTCTTTAAATATCAAAAAAGATTCTATAATATTTGAAATAGAAGGATATCACGTTTCCCAAAAATATTTATTAAAAGGAACAGAAATTAAAAATAAACTACAGTTAGAATTAATAAAAGACTTAACTCAGTTTGAAAATCCTCAAATAGAAAAAATAAAAGATTTTGGAGCCATTACATATGATGGCAATAAGTACATTTTAGCTTGTCCATATATTGATTTAAATTTTGGTTATGGAGTAAAGCAAATATGTATTTTGAAAAAAGGATAAGACAATTGAGAAAAGTAACTCCAGACAGATAGACCGACAGGTATAACCGTAAAAAGAGTTTATGAAAAGAATAAATACTTTAAATTAAATAATAATGTTCCTTGAAATATTGAAAAGAAAAGCCCCAGCTAGCAAAAGTTGTAGACTTTTGTTAGCTGAGGGAATTAAATGAAAAAAATATGAAAATGAAAAATTGCATGTACAAAACTTTTTTAAAATCATTTATACTTTTTGGAATAATAGTAAGTGGTTGTAAGCAGGAGAACCAATCTTGCTCAAAAGAAAATGAAGTAATTATTAAACTGGATGATTCTACAAAGGTCTCTTCAATTGCTGAAAAAAAGGATAGTATTCATGTAAAAAAAGAGATTTCATTTGAGATCATTCACTCTTTTAAAGAAGACGCTTCTGAAAATTCTTACATATGTTTTGATACAAGGCTAACCTATAAGACCGATAATAGCTTTATGCTAACAAAAAAAGACTTTGGAATTACTGATGTTGATTTATCTGAAACAAATTATGAAGGACCTGGTTTTTCTATATATTCTTATGAATCTAGCATGAATAAAGATATAGAAATAATTATCATTGAAGCTTTAGCAGATATTGGTACAAATTGGTATTATGTAATAATATTAAATAAAAATGATTTAGTTGATAAATTTTACATTAAAGAACCTAGATCAAATTCAGAAATAACACAGATAAAAGATTTTTTAAGTATTTTTTTAAGTAACGGAACATTAGTATTTAAGTTTAAAAAAGATAAAATAGCTAAATATTCAACAGTTAGCCCTGACTTAAAAAGTGATTTAAAATATGTTTATGTCGAAAAAAAACTGAATTTATAAAATGTGATAATACTTCTAAATATCTTATCACATAAAACCTAAAACTAAAATGAAGTTTTTTAATTAGATCTTGGTAAAGAAAAGATTAGAACAATAAATTAAGAAAGCTCCTTGACATATTGAAAAGAAAAGCCCTAGCTAGCAAAAGTTTTACGCTTTTGTTAGCTGAGGGAATTAATAAAAGATAAAAGAAGATGAAGAAGGTATTAATTTTAATTCTTGGAATCAATATAGGATTGATAAAAATAGTGGGAAAATTAATTTAATTAAGAGTATAAAAAATAATGAAATTTATATAATGAAGAAAGTAATATTTAATTTCTTAACGGTAATAATATTGATTTCTTGTAATGATAAAACAACAACAAATCATAATAATGTTGAAAAAAGAAATTACTCTAATAGACCAATTGTAGATAATGATAAATTAAGTAATAATTCTTGTTTAATAGATTCATTGAATATGATGAGTACAGAATATGGAGGAATTAAATTTTATACTGAAAATGAGTTAAGAGGTGCTGGTGTAGTTCAATTATCAATTGATAAGGATTTTGAAATTTTAAATTTAGATAAGACTGTATATGGCAATATAAAATTGAAAAATAACACAGAAGAACCTTTTGATATTAAATTCCCGAAAATGGTTATTGCTAGAGAAATAATTCCAAATATAGAATATAAAATATTTTGTTTCGATGCTGAACAGCCTGAAACTGATAATGATTTTTTAATTATTTATATAAATAACGAAAAAAGATTAGTTAGTAAGAAAGACTGTAAATATAAATTCTATTCATGGGGAGCATATATTAAAACAGCTTTTATTCATCTTACTTCACAAAAGTTGAAAACAGTTCAAAAGAGGAACAAACGTATTATTATGAAGCTTTGAAGATTAAAGGAGACTCTATGCAAATCAAATCAGTTGCAAAAACATCATGTGATTATATTGAAGAATATAACGATGTTACAAAATGGATAAAGTGGAAAGAAAATTCATGTAAACTTATCATGTTTGATTTCTGTTACTAAATACAGAAAAACAAAATATAGCTATAAAAACGTTTTCTGGTTTAAAAATTTAGTCCACGATAAAAGCTTAAAATCAGGCTCAGTATGCACAATTGTATCTGTTTAACACGTAAAATCTTGTTATAATAAAAATGACAACACTAATAATCAAAATCTAACCTAACAAAAAGAGAAACGAAAGATTCTCATTTCAAAATAAAAAACTATAGAATTATGATAGAAAAATTAAGTCATTTTCCCGTAAACTGGATTGACGGGATGAAGATAAATAAGAGTCATTTTTTATCTATTCAGGACAACGTTTCTGAGTTGGTAAATGATGCAATTGGTATTCATACCACACCAATAAGTTATGGTTTGTTGGATTCTGGAAACCAAAACAAAGAAGCCACAAAAATCACTTTAGGAATTGATAATCACAAATTGTTACGTGTTCGTGTAGAAGAATGTCACGCCATAACGCCAAACGGGTCAAGAATCGAAATCAGTAAAAGCAATACGGACACATTAGATCTTCAGATTCCGTATCCAGAAGATACTTATGAAATAAAAGACGGCGAACAATTGGTTTTATTGGCTTGTATTTCGGTTAATTCTAAAAAGAGAATCCCTTTTGGCGAACCGGATCCAGATGAAGTACCGCCAAGATATCCATACACACAACCAGAATATAAACTTCATTTAATTAAAGCTGAAGAATTCCGCTCGGGAATTGGATACGGTGGTTTTTATCTCGCAATTGGTAAAATCTTAATTGGAGATACTACAGTTTTAGACGAAGACTATATTCCGTCTTCTGTAACAGTATCCTGTCATCCAAAACTGGTTGATATGCAAGCGCAGATTGCCCGTTCGTTTGGTCAGATTGAGATTTACTCAGTTCAGATTTCTCAAAAAATAAACAGAGGACAGCAGACAGGACTTTTACCACAAACGGTAATGCAATTGGCAGACAATACAGGATACTACTTAGGCAGCTGTTTAACGCAGTTCCGTTGGTTTTCATTGCACCAGCATCCAGCTTCGATGTTAAGCACTGTGGTTGCATTTGCTAGAGTAATGAAGAATTTTATCGATTCAAAATCAGGAGCAGGAAAAGAAGAGCTGTTAAACTATTTTGCCGAATGGTGTGATATCTCGCAAGGAGATTTCGAAATATTGTTTACCACGCTTATAAATGCTGGCTACGATCATGTGCATATCGATAAAACAGCTTCACTGGCTATAAATGCTTTAAATAGAATAGAGAGATTATTCGAAACATTAAGCAAACTGGATTACATCGGTAAGAAAAAAGAAAATATCGAATTGTTTGTTGCCGAAACAGAGAAAAAAGACATCGTTCATAACCCAAAACGTCACGGTTTCTTTATAAAAGACTAAAAAATAAAATAGTAATATAATTATGGAAGTATTAAATAAACAAGAACGCCAAAAAGCATTTATTGCTTTTTTAATTGCCTTTATCTTGACTTTTTTGGTTATGCTGATTGCAGTTTCGTTCAACTTTTACATGCCCGTAGCAGAAAACAAAATGCTGAAAGCAGAAAATGAAATGATGAAAAGAGAATACGATTATCAAACTAATTTTTCGGTTAAAATTGACAGTATCAGAATGACAATCGATTCAATCAATTCGCCAAAAGTAGATAACGATTTTCAGCAGCGACTGGCAAATGTTATGATCGCCAATATTTATCAAAAAGTTCCCAAAGACACTACCGAAAACAAAAAATTATATAACAATGTTATTCTAGCCTACAAGAATATCATTGATTACAAAAAACAAATTAGAAGCCTTACACACAATTCGCACCTAATAGACAGTTTGAACCAGTCGGCTAAAACCTACAAAGAAGAGTTAGAAAAAGTAAGCAGAGACTTAGATGTATGTCGTCAGGTTTACCAAAATCAATAATTAGAAATTTAGAGTAAAGAAATTAATAAACTAATCATTTAAAAATTTGAAATTATGTTGTCAAACTATGGAATTGGAGGTAATGAAGTAAAAATTGATGCAGATGAAGCGATCACTGCAATCCCTCAGAACAGAACACTTGTTGCTCAAAAATTAACAGTAGATGCTCCGGTAAAACCAGAATTGGTAGAAGGAATTACAAGCGTTGAAAAAGCATTCGAACATTTTAAGCCAGAAGTAAAAGTAAATTTTGAAACTGCTGATGGCGCTACTAAAGTTGAGCCTTTAAACTTTAAAAACTTAGGAGATTTTGGCATAAAAGGAATCACAACACAAAGTAGTTTTTTATCTGATCTTGAAACAGAAAAAGATCAGTATCAGAAAATTATCCGTCAGTTAAAATCAAATAAGATTTTAAAAGCGGCTTTAGAAGACGGAGAAGCTAAACAAGCTTTGTTAGAAAGCCTTGGAGCATTAATCAACGAGTTAAAAGAGAATAAATAAGAAATTAAAAAAATATAGATATGTCAAGTAAAGAAGCATATAAAGGAGATCTGGATACAGCGGTATTACAACCTAAAGCAGTTAAAGGAATTTCAATTGAAAAGAATGTTGAAAAACTAGCTAAATATGGCGGTTTTGATTTGTTGGAAATGGCAATTGAAGGAGTGCAAAATCTTAATCCAGAGAGAAAAGCAAGAAGAAAAATCTTTTTAGGTGAAGTAAACAAAGCAAAAGAAAGAGAAACACTTTTAAAAACATTAGAACTTTGGACTTCGGTTTTAAGCAATAATGAAGCTTTGACTGACATGGTAGCGCAAAGTGAAGACAAATGCAAAGAATCTGAAGCTTTATTGCAAAAAAACCTTGCGAAAGCTGTTGAAGATACACGAGAAATTGAGGCAGCTTACAGAACGTTAGCTTTATTCTTTAAAAATACAGAATCTGATAAAGTAAAAAATGTTACGATTGTAAACGCAGAATTAGATCAGTTAAAAGATCTTGACAATACTCGTTTTATTGATGCAATTCACTCAGAATTAGTAGATAATTACGATCGTTTAGATCTTAAAAACAACTACGGTATTTTGGTAATTCCAGGATATTTAGGATCAAATAAAGTAATCGAAAAATGGGCGAAAATTGCACATGAAAACAAAGTAATGTTGGTTACAGATTTCGAACATCTTGACGAACCGGATGATGTAATGGAAATGTTTGACGCTGCTTCTTTAACAGGAGGAGATGTGTACCGTTCTAACGTAATCATGACTTGCAACTGGCTTGTTGGACGTGGAAGATTTGATCAAATTGGAGAAAACGAAGATTTGCACATTGCGCCTTCTGCTGCATTGGCAGGAAAAATATATAAAACATTAATGTCTCAGGTTACTGCTGGTAAGAAATTCGGAGGAATTAATGAAGTTGATGGAGTGAAATTTGATCTTAAGAAAAGCGAAATTGCTAATCTTGAAAATTTAGGATTGGTTCCGATGGTAAATGAATACGGAAAAGTAATGGCTTTTTCTGCTAAAACATTATTCAGCGGAGATAACTTAGGATTACAAACCTATTCTGTAGTTCGTGTTTTTGACTATGTGACTAAAGTATTAATGGATTTCCTTAACCGTCGTGCTTTTGAAAACTTTACCGCAAAAACGCGTAAAGAAATTATGAATCAGATCGTCGCCTTCCTTGACGGAATCACCGGTCCAGATAAATTAATTGAGAATTTTGAAATCCGCAGATTCGAACAAGATCCAATTCAAAAAGACAGAATTTATATGGATATCCACATGAAACCTTATTTCCCTGCTAAAAACTTCCTTATTAAAATGGATGGTCACAAAGGTGATGACGGAACAGAATGGGATACAGATTACGAACAAAAATAATTGTACAGTAAATAAAAAAAGGAAGCACATAAAATTGTGCTTCCTTTTTTCAACAAAACATTGATCTTTTGAATGATCAAACCAAATAATTCAAATTCATGAACGTACTTAAAATTTTACTTTTAGTCGGTTTGTTTTCACTATCAAATTCGATTAAAGCACAAAAAGTAAATCAGATTGATACTTTAAGCTGTCCTATTACGCAAAATGATTTATTGCTTTCAGGAAAGTTATTTGCAAGTGCGACACCAATTTTGCTTCGTGTATACAATGAAGATTACGAATATGCTGTTTTTCAGTTAGGCAAAAGAAAAAGCAGTATCTATCTATATTTTAAAATTTTCACAGATAATGTCTGTGTAAAACAGGCACAACCTCTAGAGTTGTACTTTAAAAACGGAGACCGCTATTTATTAAAAAATACTTTTAACGTTAATTGTGACGGAACTGCAGCTTTACAGCTTAGAAGAAAGGATATTAAAAAGTTAATGTCTAACTCCATAAATAGAATAAAGTTTTTTACGCTTAAAAAGGACTATGAATTTAGCCCCACAGAAGTTGACAATCAAAATATAAGGTTTTATCTGCATTGTTTAAAACTCTACAAAGTGAGGAAGAAAAAATAAATGAATTGCGAGAATTTGATATCACCTAAAATATAATCTCTAAAAAACAAAATATGCCATTTCCAGAATTGAACCTTTCATTAGGACTTACAGATAACGACGGTTCTGTTTTTTATGCAGGAAGCGGAGAAGGAAAAGTAATTGTAAAAACAGATTCTGCTTTAAAAAAGCATAGTATCAATATCACCATTTCGGAACAGGAGGTGGGGTCTGTTTATTTGAAAACGTATTTGGAAGGTGTTGAAATTCCTGCTGAAATTGAAGTTCCCGTTTATCAACTGATCGTTACAGATGATAAAACAAACGAGAAAAAAGTATATAAAGTTACCCGCGATACTTTTTTCTATAAGCAGCAGACAAAGAAAAAAGGGTTATGGAGTTTTCTAGGTTTAAAATTTTTAGCTCCAAATAACTTTCTTTTTGAAAACATCCCATTTGAGCCTTTAAAAGAAGAAATGGAAACGTATGATATTTCAAGATATAGAAAATTAAATGAAGATAAACTTACCTATAGTTTTCAGAAGGAAGAACAAAATATTCAGCTTTTTGCGGGTGATATTAATACACTAAAAGTGGAGAAGGGAATAAGCTATTTTGTAATTATGGATGAGAAAAAAGGGCAGAGGTTTATTGGCGATATCTTATACAGAGAAAAACTTCTAAAACTCACGCCATCAGTTAAACTGCACATCATAAAACGCAAGAAGATTTCTAAGGAAATGGAAACAGATAAAAAAGGCCGAACTAATAAGTTGATTTATATTTAAAAAATAAATTATGAAAGGAGCATTTTACAAACTTCCGATAGATTTTAATAGCGTAATGCAAAAAAAAGAGCTTGAAAAAACCTCTATCGAGCATTCTATCGCGCAACAGATCATTTTACTGGCCACGACGACATTTGGTGAGTGCAAGTTTGATGAAACCTTTGGATCAAAAATTTGGGAAATCGACTTTGATTTACTGATGAATGAAAATACGCTAAAAGAAATTATTTCAAAAACCATGAAACAGACTCTAGCTTTTCATGAAAAAAGAATAAAAGTAAAAGAGCTTATTGTTGAATTATCAGAAACCATGTATTTCGTTGATGATGTCAGCAGGTCAAAAAAGAAAGTTGATATAATATTAGAAGCCACTATAAAAAGTACAAACCGTGATTTTGACTTTAGGGGTTACTTTTTTGTCGGACCATTATCTTATAAATAAATGCTTTTTTAATATTTTATTTCAAGAGCTTAAAAAAGATTTTGTTGATTTTAGAAATTTTCTTACTTGCGATATTTAATTTGTAGATAAAAATTTATTAAAAAAATAATTAATGTAGGAATTTATTTATATATTTACGACATAAATAAATTAATAATTAAAAAAAATTCATTATGTCGTTTTTAACATCATTAACAGTAGCAGGAAAAGATTACAAAGTATTAAACGTTAGTTATGATTTAGCTCAAGAAACAGATGCTTCTGGGCGTCCATCTACAGTAACTCGTGGAGGAAGAATTATGATTGAGGTTGAATCAACTGGAAGCACTGAATTGTTTGAGTGGATGACTAACAATTTCGAAAGAAAAGATGGGTCTGTAAAATTTATCAAACGTGATTCAAATGCTACTTTAAAAGAGCTAAAGTTTACAGAAGCTTACATGGTTAAGTACAAAGAAAACTTTGATCATAACAGTGAAAATCCATTAACTGAAACTTTTATGATTTCTGCTCGCAAAATTTCGATGGGTGGAGGAGAATTTGATAATGCTTGGGTATAATCCTTTGGACTTTATCAATCTTTATGAAACTGAAAGGAAGTCCGATAATGGGACTTCCTTTTTTTGTTTTTCTATTTTGGAATATCCAGTTTTAAATTGTTACGAATTGGATTTTCGCACTTTCTAAATTAATTATCTAAATAAATCTACAAAATGAGTTTTTTATCTAAATTACAAATAGACGGAGAAGAATTTAATGTTCTTGAATTTAATATTGGTTTTAAACAAGAAATAGATACAACAAGTAAACCTACGGGAAATGCTAAAGGTGGAGTTATAAAAATGATAATTGAAGCAAGTCAAAACAGTCATTTTTTATCTTGGATGTTAAATGGTGATTTGACCAAAGACGGGAAAATTGTTTTTTATAGAAGAGATGCTTTAAGTAAAATGAAAGAACTTACATTTACGAAAGCATTTTGTATTGCTTATGACGAACAGTTTACAAGCACTACCGAAATTCCAATGAGAATTACTATGGAATTAGTGGCAAAAGAGTTGACTTTTGGAGATGCTAAATTCTCAAATAATTGGATTGCTTTAGATTAATTCTTAAAAGCTAATTAAAAATTAGGACATATTATTATGGCACATTTTTCCAAACAAGTACATATAACCATAGGAGGTTTGTTTGGAGTAAACGACAAATTATGCTTCATATTTATGCAAGATATAATAACTAAAATAGTTTTAACAATATAGTAAACTGTTTTAAACTTAAAAGAAGTACAAACAATTTCAGATAGATATAATGATAGACGAAAAAGAGCTTAGAACATTGAAAAATTCTATATTGATAGTAAATGCATTTACCGAACAAGTTCACCATATTACTACTGCGCAAGATTTTATGAAAATTCATAATCGCAATATAGAAACAATTATCAAGATTGCAAATTTTAGAGAATCAGAATATTTAAAAGAAAAAATTTCAAATTATCCTCATTTAAGTGTCGAGGAAGTAAAAGAATATATAAAGATAGGAAAAAAAGATCTAACGTTTTTCGATTATTTTTTTGGTCATGTATATTTCTATGCTATGCGTTATATGAAAACAGGAAGTCTGACAGGAAGAAGAATCAAGCTGAAAATGGAAAAAATCAGAAATTTAAACAAATATGTACTAGAAGTAATTGAGGATCCTTACATGGAAAATGTTTATGAGCTAGTTAGAAAAAATGATTATTTATAAGTTACTAATTGGTGATTTAAAGTGGATGCAATCTAATAACTAATATAATTCTTGTGTTATGGTTTTAAGAAACATAAAAATCATTCAGTAATTCTAACAAGTTTAAAGAAATCAAGCAATGAGACAAGATCGAATAAAAGATAGAGTGCTAAAAAGAGCAGCTAGATCATGGGGCTTTTCAGATGTTGAGATGGAAACATCATTTGATCCTGTGGTATCAATGATGCTTAATGCATTGTCTTACGAATTGGAAAAAGTAGCCCATGAACTTGAAGACTCTAAAACAAGAGTTGTGGAAAGAGTTCTGGAAATTATGTTTCCCGAAGTTACAACAGGAGTAAAACCTGCAAGAGCAATTTTGCATGCTTTGCCAATAGAGAATAATATGAAAGTTTCCTTACAGAATCAAATGACTGCAAATCGAAGAATTCATAATATTTACAATCCTTTAGCACCAATTATTAAAGAAGTTGCCCTGTCGCCAACATTAGAAGTTAAGCTGTCATGTGCAGAGGTAAAATATGTCGCGTATGAGCGTAATTTGTTCGAGATTTCGAATCTTTTTTACAAAGATGCCATACGAGACTATAAGAATTCGCTACCTTCTGGTGTCGTGTTTTTAGGACTTGAATTAACAGATTCGAAGGTCGAAGACATTGAAGATTTGATGTTATATATTGACATTAAAAATATACATCAGAAAGAGATGTTTCATTACTATTTAAAACAGATGAAATGTTTTCAGGATGATGTGCAAATTGGGGTAGAAGAAGGTTACAATGTTCCTGTAAATAATATTGATATCGAAAATATTATCAATCGTAATTACACGCATTTGAGTGAAATTATGCAGGAAGTGAATGAGTTTTATTTTGATAATTTTTATACGCTGAAAGGATCATTAAAGTATAAACCTTTTAATGAATACAGTTCAGAATATAAATGTTTTGAAGCTGTAGCAGAGAGAAATGATAATCCGATTATTTGGATAAAAATGGTTTTTCCAGAATCGTTAATTCCGCAAATATTAGATAATGTTTCTTTTGCGGCAAATTGCTTTCCTGTAATTAACAAAAAGAAGCATATTATTAGTAAAACCTTGGGGAATTTCTTGTCTTATATAGCATTAGAAACAGACAATAATTTCTATCTGGATGTTGATAAGGTTGTCGACGGATTCAATAATCATTATGAAATAAAGGAATTTAAAGATGGAGTACTTGAAGAAGGAAATGCAGTATTAAGAACAGGCGGCGTATCCAGATTCGATTCTAGAAGTGCTTCAGAATTACTGCAAAATGTATTGGACTTGTTAAAGGACGAAAGTTCTTCTTTTGCAGGTTTGGGTAAAGACTTTATGAACAGCTCTTTGGTTGAAATAAACCAGCTTTTAGCTTCTGTGGAACAGCAAGCGAGAGAAAGCAGTTTTTCAAAAAATAATGATCCTTATCTCATGATTAAACCAAAAATTGATGAATCTATAGGAAAGTCATTTGGTATACATTATTGGTCTACTTGTGCAGAAGAAGGAAATGATATCAAAGCAGGAACTGTTTTAGAATCTAAAGAGGATATGCTGTTTGTAAGTAAAGAGGCAGTTTTGGTTACCAATACAGTTGGCGGTATGAACAAGCAGAATAATAAAGATCGTATTTTAGCTTATCGAAATGCTTTACTGACTCGTGGCAGAATTGTAACATTTGCAGATATAAAAGCATTTGGATTTAATCATTTTAAAAGCTGTGTAACAGATATTAGAATAGAAAAAGGAACGCGAAAAGAAATTTCTGTAAAAGCAGGTTTTAGCAGAACAGTAGATATTTATCTAAAAATTGATGCAACAGAAAGAAACTATCTATCCGCTACAGAATGGGATTATCTGTCTGAAAGTTTTATAAAGAACTTAAAAAATAGGTCATCAAATGTATTTCCTTATCGTCTTTTCATAGAAGAATAAAACAAAAAACGCCGAAAAACTACTTTTCGGCGTTTTGCTTAATTGGGGATTTATTTTGGTTTTACTGGTATTTCTTATCCGTTAGCGTTTTCATAAAAGCAACTAGAGCCTTTTCTTCTTTTATAGTCAAATTCAGTTTGTCAAAAGGAAGTGTTTGATTTTCTACTTCGTAGCCTAAACCAATTCCGCCGCCTTTATTGTAAAAAGAAATCACTTCTTCTAGGGTTTTGAAAACTCCGTTATGCATGTACGGAGCCGAAACCGCAGCATTTCTGACAGTTGGCGTTTTAAAAGCGCCAATTAACTGAGGCATTTGGTTGTAGATGTAACGGCCTTTATCTGGGCTTAAAGTTTTTCCTGAGGGTTCATTTGGAGTTCCGATAACTTCGTGTTCCGTTTTGGAATAACTTGGCGGAACTGTTCCGTTAAATAAGGGCGTAAAATGGCAAGTTGCGCATTTTGCTTTTCCCATAAATAAGTTCATTCCTTCAATTTCTTCATTGTTCAGAATGTTTTTATTTCCTCTCATGTATTCATCAAATCTAGAATCAAAAGCATTTAAGGAGCGTACATAACTCGCAATAGCATTTTGAATCTGCCACGCTTCTGGTTTTGATATTTTTGGATAGGCTTTTTTGAATAGTTTCACATACTCCTTATCCAGCTGAATTTTAGCATGAATATTTTCCATAGAACCGTGCATTTCATCTTTATTCTGAATTACATCCACACTTTGTTTTTCTAGATCCAACTGACGCATATCCCAAAACTGAGCATTTTGAAGAGAAGCATAGGTTAGAGTAGGAGTGTTTCTTGGTAAATTCATTCCCGTTAATGAAATGTTTGTTTTTAATCCGTCTGTAAAAGCTTTTTCAGGATTATGGCAAGTTGCACAACTTCGGTCATTGTTTTTTGAAAGACTTTTGTCATAAAACAATTTTTCGCCTAAAATGGCTTTTTCTTTCGTAAAATTATATTCTTTAGAAAGCACAAAAGCATTTACATCAAAAGCGTCTTTATCAAATAAAGTTTCAATTGTTGGTTTTAGCGGACTGCTTTTCTTTACATTTTTAATATTCTCTTCTTTCTGAAAAGTTTTCAGTTTTTTCGAAATCGGATTTAGATATTCAGATATAAAAATAGCACGATTAAAAGCATTGAAATTATTATTTTCAGTGCAGTATTTTTGTGCGCTTTTGGTCAACTCTTTTAATTCAGATACTGATTTATTATCAGCATCAATCTTTTCAAGCGTTTCTGGAATTGAGATTAAACTCTGGCCAGCTTCTGGAATTGAAGACTGCAAAATCGGACTATCAAAACCAGTTATTCCTAAAGCAATAACTCTAAAAACATTCTGCTGCATAGCATCTAAAACATAATCGTCACTAATGGTAATAGCTTCAAAAGTGCTTTTTAACTGTTTAATATTTGCCTGAAAAATATTTAATTCTCTCGTTAAATCTTCTTTGCTTTCAGGATTATATTCAGGATAAATCATTTCTTCCATAACTTGAAAACCATGGGGTTCAAAAGATCTGTTTTCTTCCAATTCCATTTCGTCAAGAGCAGGACCGTTCATAAATCTACCAGTTTCAGGAATAAAATATTCAATTGCCCATTCGACTTTTTTGTATGCTAGACGTGACTTTTTAAATTGTGCTACAATTTCTTTTTGTGAAGAATTGCTGGTTACAAGTTTTTGAAATTGTGAAATTTCATTACTAAGTTTATTTAAGTCTACAAGTAATTCTTGTTTGACCGTTGGTTTTGAAGCTTCGCTTTCTTTGCATGAATAGAAAAAAGAAAGCAGTATAAATAGAAAAGTAAAATATTTTAATTTCATAGTGGAGTTGTAATAGAAACAACCCTTATCGAAAAATAAGGGTTGTCAATAGATTTTGGTAGAAATTATTAGCGTTGTACGTTTCTAATAATTACAGTTTGTCCTCCCTCTTTGTTAGTTTGAGTTCCTGAACCGTCAGCATTTTTAAATGCATCACTTTGCCAAGTGTGAGGGTGAATATTTACAGTGAAAGTATCTGGAACACCAATGATATCTGAAATGTCTTGCATAGCTCCAAATTCCCAACTTCCAAATCTCATTTCGCCAGTTTGGTTATAAAGTGTATTCCAAGCTGTATCTGTTCTTTTGTGGTTCATGTTTAACCACGGTTTATTCTGTTTTGTAGCAATATTGTACTGCCAGATGTAAGAATCGTGTTTTGCATCTGCATAATAGCTATCACCATCTTCTTGAATGTAAACATAGTTTTCAGTCACACATAAGTTATCAGGATTGATAATTCCAGTTCCAGGAGTACTGTCTCCTTCAACAGCCAATTCTAAAGTTCCTTTTAATGGGTTTGTTGCATCTAATTTTACTTTATAAACTCTTCCCCACATTGTATATCCTTCAACAGGAGCATTATTTGTTGCTTGACCAGTTGCAGTAAAGTAAATTTCTCTATTGTTGCTTGCACTTCCTTTTCTGTAATCTACGTCTTCAACTCTTGAGAAACGAATTGCTTTTAAATCATTAACTGTTGTATTGATTACCGCACCAGTTAAGTTTTTAGCATTCGGAATTTCAACAAATTCAACTGGATATGAATTGTTTAAAGTGATAGTTGTTTCAACTTGATTTCCGTCAGTTCTTTTTAAAGCGTATAATTTTCCATTAGATAAATCGCCAACTGTGCTAACATACATGATTAACTGACCAGCACTTACGTGAGAAGTTGCATAAGATTGATCTTCTCCAATTAAAATAACTGTTTTTCCTGGGTAAGCTTCTTTTGGAAGCGGAACAGCGTTTTCCATACTCGCTTTTCCTAAAGCTGGCAACACTCTGTCAGTTCTAGCTTTATCAGTAGATAATCCAAGAGGATTAATTCCGTGAACCATACTTTCCTGACCGCTTTCTCCAGCAGTTAAAAAGATTGGCCCAAATCCGTGGATTTCTGGAGTTGCCAAAGTAGCAGAACACAAACGAGTAAGACCTCCAACACCATCAACGATATAGTCTCCTTTTACAGGCTTGAAAGTTTTGTCTAAATATACTCTTGATACCGATTGAATAATTTCATGGTTAGTAATCATAATGTATCCATCACCTTTAGGATCTTTCATTATTCCAGCTCCGTCAGGCTGTGCGCCATAAACAAAAGATGGAGAATCTGGAAGTACATCAGCGCTTGTAATTAAAGTGCTGATTTTTAAGTTTTCAAAACCTGTCTGAGCATAAACAAAAGGAGGTATTTTTGAATGTGAAGTAAAATCGATGCTTGCGTTTACATCGTTTTTTGAATCTTTGTCATCATTTTGACAGCCAATTGCAGTAAGACCTGCAATTCCAAGCAAGGTAATCGATTTTAAGAAGTTAGCTTTCATAAAGTGTTTTTTTGTGTTTTTTTTGATTAGAGCAAAGCTATCTTTCAAAAACAAAATACATGTTATGAGTATTTTTTCTTTTTGCTAACTTTTATAAGTCTTGTATTACTAAATGGTAAATTAAAAGTTTAGAATGTAAATTTTAGATTCCTAAAAAAATCTTAAAGCGGTTTAAAAAGCTGATTTAGATTGACCGCCTTTTTCTCTTTTAGCTTTTTTACAATCTTAAGAAAAGCAATCGCAGTAATATAAGCATCACCCAAAGCAGTGTGACGGTCTTTTTTTGAAATATCAAATTTGTCAGCCAAATCATCTAAGGTATAATGATCTTTTCTCTCGAATAAATGCGATTGAATCAAAGTCTTTTTGTACAAATAAGCCGTATCTAAAGTTTTATTGGTTAAATGCGGAAGGCCATTTCGTTCTAAAGCTTTATTAATCATGGTAACATCAAAAATTGTGTGATGCGCAATGATTATAGAATCTCCTAAAAAATCTAAAAATTGCTTTAAAGCCTCTAACTCGGTCGGACGTTTAATCAATAAATCTTTTAAAATACCATGAATTTGAGCAGTCGTTTTATCATAATGATCTTGTTCGAGATAAACTTCAAAACTATCCTGAACATTAATGATTCCGTTTTGAAGAACCAATGCGCCAATACATAAAATACGATCGTTATCATAATCAAATCCTGTAGTTTCAGTATCTAAAACAACAAAACGAGTTTCTTCGATGGTAATATTTTCATCGAATAGATTAGTCTCTTCTTTTTTCCAAAAATTGAATAAACTCATAATTATACCAGATTTGAAATATTAAAACGTACCGAAATAAGTTCCTGAAGTTCTTTGATGGTTTTAAAAGTACGTTTCAGCTTAATTTTTTCCATTTTTGTTAAAGACTCCAATTCGATAAACTGACCCGAATCATGGTGTAATAATCCTTGTTTGGTTCTAAATTTCAGTAAAGCTTTAAACGAATAAGAGCATGATAAATACAATTCTCTATTATTTGGTTCCAGTTCAGCCAATTTCTCAAAACGTTCAGCCGTATTGCTGATTCCTTTTACCGAATGGGATAAAATTAAAACACGCGCTGCATCTGTTAAAGGCATTAAGGCTCTTCGTTTGATGTCGAAATTATCTTTGTTTGCGCCATCTTGTTCCACTAAAAATTGTCTAAAGAAGCCAGTAGGAGAAGGGCTTTGCAAAGCACCGCTCACCAAATGCATATAAAAAATCGGATTAGCTTTTACATTTTCAAAAATGGAATCAGACAATTCGTTAACGATTTCAGAGTCTCCATAAGTTTTGCTGTAGTCAAAGAAAATAAAGGAAAGTAAAACCTCATTTTTTCCTGGATTTGTAATCCAATGATGCACCTGAGCTTTCCATTCATCTAGACTCATGCACCATTTCGGACTAGAAGCCATCATATCGGCAGGACAATAATCGTAGCCAATTTCAAAAAGACCTTTATTGACAAGTCCGGCAAATTTTAAGAAATATATTTTCGTTTCATCTCTAAAAACTTCATTTACATTTTCATAAACAATTGCATTATCCTGATCGGTATGCAGCATTTGTTCGCCGCGTCCTTGGCTTCCAAGCGCCAACCACGCAAATTTTACAGGCGGCGGACTGCTCATTTTTTCCAAACAGATCTCGATAACTCGAGTAGTGCAGGCCTCGTTCAATTCTGTAATGATTTTGGTAATCAAAGTCATCGGAATATTTTGATCCAGATAACCTTGAAGCAGTTGCATGATTCGGTTGCGAATCGGCTTTATTTCCTTGATTTTTTTGGTGCGTTTTAAGGCTTTTATTAAAACCGCAGGATTGTTTCCGAGCGCCACCATAACGTCGTGTTTGGATAAAATTCCGACTGCTTTAGTATTTACCGTTCCATCTTTCGTTAAACACAAATGGCTGATATTACTTTTCATCATCGCCATTTGAGCCTCGGTAACCGTCATTTTTTTTGGATACGTAATAACAGGTTTCGTCATTATCGTTTCGGCAGTTGTCGTAATTGGAAAATCGCCGGTAACAATTTTATTTCGAAGGTCTTTATCAGTTAGAATACCAATCGGAAGCATTTCATCAACAATCAGAATAGCACCAACTTTCTTTTTATTCATAATCTTAGCCACTTCCTTAACAGTCGTTGTCGGACCGCAGGTTACGATTTTTTTTGAATATTTGATGGGTGCTAAATCAAAAGAATGATTGCTCGAATGCAGGTTTTCATTTAACTGATCATCGCCATATAATTTATCTTTATGAATGTCTGAATACGGATTTCGAGTATTTGAAGCATAACTTTCAATCAAAAAATTACCAATGTTTCTGTTTTCAAGGGCGTAAGGTTTAAAAACCGCAATAGGAATAGCGTAAAGAATACTTTCTTCATGCGCTACAGCCTCCATAATGTAATTTTCTTGTGCCAAAAGCGGACGAAGTCCAAAAATATCGCCTTCGTCACACATGTCTAAAACGGTGTTTTTAGTGCTTTTTTTCAATGCGATCGCACCTTTATGCACTACATAAAAAGAATCGTGCGTTTTATCATTTTCGGCAAAAATTACTGAATCTTTTTCTTTATAAATAATAGAAATCTGCTCAGATAGCTTTTCTAAATCTCTCTGATGTAAAAAATTAAACGGCGGATAATTCTTTAAAAAGTCGGCAACACGTTGCGAAATGGTATTTTTCATTTGGTTAGATTAGAGTTCTAATGTACTATTTAAAATAGAAATGTAAAAGAAACATTTTTGTTTTTTGAGTTGCAAAGAAACAGAGGGGCAAAGGGATAAAGGTTTTTCTGCACAGTTTTGTCATCCCGAGGAACGAGGGATCTCCGTAAGAAGCTCCACAAAGTTTTGTAATAAAAAAAGCTCCAAAATTGGAGCCTTCAATATTTTAAATCAAATCTTAATCAACTTTATAAACAGTACCTCGCTGTTTCTCTTCAGAACCAACCAAGCCAAATTCAAACGTATAAGAATCTTTAGAAGTTGTTAAAATCTTCATGCTGATTGCTTTTTCTTCAGCCATGTTTTTTGGATGCTTTTTCTGTAGCACATATTCACAGTCACTTACCCAACGAATGGTTGCTGTATCTGTTTTTCCTTCAAAAGTTTCGATTTCGATATCGTCTTTGCGTTCAAAATAAGTTGTTTTTTTCTCGCCGTTGACTTCTGTCTCAAATTTAAATTTTCCGGTTTTAAAATCTTTACAATTGTGTTCGGCGTTATAACATGAAACTAAAGCCAAAACAGGTAATAAGAAAATTATTTTTTTCATTTTAAATAAGTTTTTTTAGGAGCTGATTCCCGCTGTCCGCTATATCTTTTGTGGTGAACCCCACCACAAAAGATATAGCGGACAGCGGGGCTAGGACTTTGGTTTTCAAAAGTCCTTTTTCAATTAAAGAATAAAAAGAAAATTACAAGAGTTATAAAAGCTATAAAAAGTAAATTTCGTTTTTTATTTTTAGAACTCTGCTCTTCGGTTAAATTTGTTTTACAGAATTTAATTAAGATCCACCAACATGTCCCGCCAAAATTTGCATAATATTCGATCATTTCAATCTCTTTAATTCATCATCGGTAAAGTTCTTAATTTCTTTCTCTTTGGCAAACTTTTCAGCATTGTAATTTCCCGATTTATTCTTCGGAATTGATAAACTTTTCCATTCGCTGTTTTTCAATTGTTTGGCGTAAAAAACAATCTGACCAACATGATAAGGATAATGTGCCAATTGACGATTTATAGCTTCAATAACCGTATGACCTTCATTTCTAATGTAAATGATATCTGAAAGCTGTTCGGGTTTTAAGCTTTCTAACGCATTTTCAAGACAATTCCATCCTTTGTTCCAGACTTCCAGAACTTCTTCTTTAGACTGTAAATCGTTTTCAAATTCTGCATCACGATTTCGCCATTCTTTCTCTCCATCAGAAGTTAGAAAGTCAGTCCAGCGCGAAAGCATGTTGCCTGAAATGTGTTTTATAATGGTAGCAATGCTGTTGGTGTCGTCATTAAACGATACGAAAAGTTGCGAAGGCTCAAGCTGCTCTATAGCTTTTTCTCCAAGCATTTTATAATATAAAAATTGCTTTTTCACACTTTCTAGGTAAGATTCAGATAATTTCATAGCTATTTTTTAAACAATCTTGATATCGTATTTGTCCAATAATCCAACAATTCCGTCTGTAGAAAATTGTGCTTTTTTCATCGGATTAAATTCAGGATCGATTTTATAATTATAAGCTGTTTTAAAATTAACTCCAGCCAATTGTGTTTCGTTAAAAATAGCGCCATCAAGATTGCAATTATCAAAAATAGAACTCGTTAAATTCGTTCCGATAAAAGTTACTTCACGCACAGAAGAATTGATAAATTTGGTTTTTGGCATTTTTTTATTCGAAAAAAGCGCATAATCCAAAACGCAATCTTCAAAATATACCTGAAATAGGAAATCGTCACATTCGTTAAAAGCGATTCCCAGAAGTTTACAATTTTTAAAAGTGACATTTTTTAAACTTGTTCCAGCCAAACTTGTCATAGAGAGATTGCAGTCAATAAATTCGCAGTCAAGAAAAGTATTAGAACTAAAATTGCTGTTGGAAAAATCACAATTTTTAAACACACAATCTTCAAACTCCCGATTGTTTATTCGTTTATCAATATAAACAACTTTGTCAAATGTTTTCTGAATGTGAATTATGCCTTCCATGTTTTATTTAGCTTAAAAGTTTAAATGAGATCTGACAGTTTTTTTAATCCGTCAGGTTTATTTTAGAAGACTAATTTAGTCATTAAATATACCTTTCATAATGGTTTTCAATCCCAAAAAGATCAAAACCATCGAGCTTAGACAAGCTACAATTCCGATTGCTAAAACAAGATAGTGCCAGTTGTTGCTTTGATTCTGAAAAGCATTATATATTAACGATGGACCAAGAAACATTAAAGGCAAAGCACCTGTTAAATATTTAATTCCTTTTCCAAGTAATTGTCTGTTTGTTGCCATTTTGTTTTTGTTTCAAGTTTTCTTTGTTTCAAGTTTCAAATTGCAGTTTGAAACAACATTTCACATTTCACAGAAAACTTTTTACTTATTATAATTATCGACAGCATTTCTCACACTGCCGTATTTTTTTAATAATTCTGATGCTTCATCATACGATACTGGAATTTCGTCCATAATCATTTTTACGCCGCGATCAACCAGCTTAATATTGCTTAGCTGCATGTCGACCATTTTATTGCCTCTCACTTTTCCTAACTGAATCATTGCAGCAGTAGAAATCATATTTAAAACCAATTTTTGAGCAGTTCCAGCTTTCATTCTCGAACTTCCTGTAATAAATTCTGGTCCAACCACAACTTCAATAGGAAATTGAGCCGTCAATGCCAACGGACTTCCGGCATTACATGTAATACATCCTGTAACGATATTATTTTCATTACAAGATTCTAAACCACTAATTACGTAAGGAGTTGTGCCAGATGCCGCGATTCCAATTACAACATCATTTGAATGGATATTATGATTTTGAAGATCGATCCAAGCATTTGTTGTACTGTCTTCAGCGTTTTCAACAGCACGTCTGATAGCGGTATCTCCACCAGCTATAATACCATTTACTAAATCAAAAGGTACTCCAAATGTAGGCGGACATTCAGAAGCGTCAACAACACCAAGTCGGCCAGAAGTTCCCGCTCCAATATAAAACAATCTACCACCCAACTTTAATTTGTCGACTATTTGTGGAATCAAAGCTTCGATCTGTGGCAAAGCTTTTTCGACAGCATAAGGAACAGTTTTGTCTTCTTGATTAATATTAGATAACAATTCATGAACAGACATTTTCTCTAAATGTTCATATTTTGATGCTTGTTCCGTGGTTTTTGTAAATGTCATTTTATAGTTATTTAGACGCGCCAAAATTAATATATTTTATCTCAATCTCGCAAAGTTCAAAGCTTTATAATCTTCATTTTCTTTTATTTTTTTGAATAAAGACGCTTCTTTCTCATCATTGTTACATAAACTAAAATATTATATTTGTTTAATATAAAAAGATAAATGGATAAATTAGGATTTTTAGATAGCGTTGCCCGTATTGCTGTCTTTGTTTCGTTATTATTGGCACTTTTTTTACTTACTGTAAAGACGGAGAATAAATTGGCTAACCGACTTTTTGCTTGTTTCATTATTTTGTCAGCGATTGATTTTAGCGGATTAATGGATTATTCATTTCCTATAGAATATATAAATATAGATTTGTTTAGAAGTACAGTGTGTTTGTTAGAAATGCCTTTGATTTATCTCTATGTTTTGGCAGTTTGTTATTCTGATTTTAGACTAAAATGGAGGCATTTAATCTATACACTTCCATTTATAGTGATGAATTTTGTTTTAATGCCGAGAATTTATTTGAAATCGGGTGCTGAAAAGCAGTTTATTTTAGAACATTACAGTACAATGTTTGAAATTTACTTTTTTCAAATTCTAATCGAATTTCAGTATTGGTTTTATATTGTGAGTATATTCTTGATTTTAAGAAAATACAAAAGAATTTATCTCGAAAATTATACGAATCCTAGTACGTCTACCTACAAATGGCTTTTTCAGATGAATTGTGTTTTTGTAGTTATGCATTCTATTACAGCTTCAAAAAATTTATTGCGCTATACCGCTTCCAGAGATACTTTTTTGTGGGGAAATGTTTTAATGGTGATTATGGCTTTAAGCGTAATATGCTGGTTTGTTATGAAAGCATTAAATCACCCAGAGCTTTTTAGAGGAATTAATTCAAGATTGACGTTAACTAAAGACTTTCTTCCTAAAGAAAATAATGAAGCCATCGAAATTACAAACAATCAGGATGAAGCTGTTTCTGCCCAAATCTCAGCATTAAAAAATTATATGGTTGAAAAAGAGCCATTTCTAGACCCATCGCTTACAATTCAGGAATTGGCAAATCAAATTAATATGCCTGTTCGAGATTTATCTATTTTGATTAATCATCATATGGACCAGCATTTTTTTGATTTTGTGAATGAATACCGCATTCAGAAGGCGATGACTATTTTGAAAGACTCTTCAAAAAATCAGTTTACAGTTTTAGAAATATTGTACGAAGTAGGTTTTAATTCGAAATCATCGTTTAATACTTCGTTCAAAAAATATACAAATTTAACACCGACAGCGTACAGAAATAGCTAAAAATAAAGGCTTTGTAAAAAGTCGAACGCATTACAAAAAAAGGTCGAACCAATTTCTATTTTAGAAAATGGTTCGACTTTTTTTTGTCGGTCGCATAGGCAAATTTTCTAAGGCAACTTTGCTTCAAATTAATCGAACAAGTTAAAAATTAGAAATCATGAAAAAATTAAATCTCCTAATCTTTTTACTATTGCCTTTATTTTGTTTAGCACAATCAACATTAAAAAGCAAAGTAGCTAGTGAAACAAAAGCTTTAGAATGGGCAGAAATTTCAATATTAAATAAAGAAGGAAAAATTATCGATGGAACTACAACTAAAGAAGATGGTTCTTTTGAAATAAAACTTAAAAACGGCTTTTATAAAATACAAATCGATCTTTTAGGATTTACTAATTATGAAAAAGAAATTTCGCTAGAAAAAAATACCGATTTAGGAACTATTATTCTCAAAGAAAATGAAACCAAATTAGTTGAAGTTGTAGTTCAATCTAAAAAGAAAACCATCGAACAGAAAACAGATCGCTTAGTTTATAACCTTGAAAACAATGTTACAACAACTGGCGGCGATGCTTTAAGTGCCATTAATACAGCGCCTGGAGTTGTGGTAAAAAATGATGTAATTACCATTTTAGGAAAAGGAACTTCACGCGTCATGATAGACGGGCGTTTGATTGAATTGACTGGCGAGGAATTGAATAATTTCTTGAAATCGATTTCTGCAGCAGACATTAAGAATATTGAAATTATAAGCAATCCGCCAGCAAAATATGAAGCCGATGGTACTGGAGGATTGATAAATATTATCATGAAAAAAGGAGTTCGTGATTCGTGGAAAAATTCGACAACAGTTTCTTACGATCAGAATAAATACGGGATTTATACTTTAAGAGATAATTTCTTTTATAATAAAAATAAGTTTCGTCTTTCAGCAAGCGTCAACGGAAAAACAGGATATATGAATATAGATGAAATTTCAAAAGTATATTTTGAAGACGGAATTTCAAATATGAGTGCGACGACAAAAATGAAAAATGAAAATCTATCAGGGAAATTTGCTTTAGATTATGATTTTTCAGAAAAAACAACAGCGGGTTTTCAATTTATAAACGATAGAAATAATCCGGATTTTCAATCGGATATTGTGATAGACAGATATGATACTGAGAATCAATTAAAAAATTATACAATCAATAAAAGTTACGCAGACAGAGCATCGGGAAGTTTAACGTATAATGCGCATTTGATAACAAAACTGGATTCGCTGAACCGAAAATTGTCTTTTGATGTGGATTACTTTAATTACAATTCAAAATTTGATCGTGAGTTTATCGCAAACGACTATTTAGCAGATGGAACTTTTGTTACGGTGAATCAGTCAGGGCAAAATATCTCAAACCAAGATATTCATAATTGGAGTTTTAAGGCAGATATGGAACATCCGTTTGAAGTCCTGAATTTATCTTATGGCGCGAAAATGAGTTTTACAAACAGTGTAAGTGATGTACTTTATTATAATACGATTTCGGGAACTCCAGAATTAGATCCTTTACAATCAAACCGATTTAATTATACAGAAAATAATCAGGCGTTTTATGTTAACGGAGATAAAAAAATCAATGAAAAATGGAATTTTCAAGTTGGTTTGAGACTGGAAAATACGCAAACAAAAGGTTTCTCTGAAACTTTAAATCAGGAAACGGTTAATAATTATTTGAAATTGTTTCCAACGGTTTTTGCATCGTATAAGAAAAATGACAACAATACTTTTACCTTAAATTACGGAAAAAGAATCAATAGACCACGTTTTGATTTATTGAATCCGTTTCGAATTTATATAAGCAGTAATAGTTATTCAGAAGGAAATCCGTTTTTGCAGCCTTCGTTTAGTGACAACTTTGAGTTTGGATATTCTTATAAAGAAATATTGCGAACTACTGTTTTTGCTAATTCAATTACAAATGGCTATGGCGTTTTGTTTACCTCAAATCCGACAACAAATACACAAATTGTAACAAGAGATAATTATTTCAAAAGTTTGAATTATGGAGTTGGAGAATCATATTCGGCAACTTTTACAGATTGGTGGACAAGTGAAAATTCTTTGTATTTTTTAGGCGCAAAAACAGAATTTATTAAAGAGATCAATGCAACTCCGTCAAATAGTTTAGAAGTAGATTTTTCAACAAATAATACTTTTGTTTTAGGAAAAAATTCTAAACTTCAAATTGATTTTAGCTACACTCCACCTTATGAAAGCGGTTTATACAAAATAGGTTATACATCAAGTTTTGATATTGGTTTTAAGCAGGATTTGTTTAATAAAACAATGCAAATTGTCTTTTTGGCAAATGATATTTTTAATACTTCTTACTTAAAAGATTTCACTTCTGTGGTAAATGGCGTAAAGCAAGTTTACAGTCAAAACAATAGCAACCGATTAGTTCGTTTGTCTGTGGTTTATAATTTTGGAAATAAAAAGATCAACGTTAAAGAACGCAATTTTGGAAATCAAGAGGAGAGAAAAAGAGCTAATTAAATTAGATAATTAGAAAATGTGCCAATTAGATAATAATAATTTTCTAATTGGCACATTTTCTAATTGACACATTATAAAAAGAATGCCAATAAAATTCCGAGAACGATCATAGAAACTTTGGCGATATTGAATTTGTGCCCTTCGCTGCTTTCGAAAATAATCGTTGATGAAATGTGGAATAAAATACCAATTACGATTGCCGTTATTTCGGTGTAATATTTACTTAAAAAAGGCAAATATTCAGATGCTACAGTTCCTAGTGGCGTCATGATGGCAAATGTGAGCATGAAGGCAAAAATGGCTTTTTTGTTTAAATCGGCATTAATGAAAAATGTTGTTAAGATAACAGCAATTGGCAAATGATGAATGGCAATTCCGACGGCTAAGCCATGATGATGGCTTACAGGAAAACCTTCTAAAAAAGCATGAATGCAAAGACTGATAAACAACAGCCACGGAATTTGAGACATTTTTGCATGTCCGTGAACATGTCCGTGTTCGGCACCTTTTGAGAAAAATTCGAGAACGATCTGGAATAAAATCCCGAGCATTATGAAAATTCCGATATTGTGGTTATGCGATTCGTAAACATCAGGAAGCAGATGCATTACGGTTAAAGACAATAAAAAAGAACCGCTGAATGCAAGCAGCAGTTTTAAATTGGTTTTGTTTTCTGGTTTTATAAACAAAGCCACACTATATCCTAAAAGTACAGAAATTAAGGGTAGTAAATAGTTCATTTTTATTTTGTTTAATCGTTGATTCGTTCAATCGGTTAATTGTTTTTTTGTTTAGCGATTAAACGGTTCAACAATTAAACGATTAACCAATTTATTTAAAAATCATGATTAATCTTTCGCTTTCGGTTTTATGGAATTTTTTGAGTTTATAATCTCCAAAAATGTCCAGCAGGAAAATTCCAGCCTCGTCCATTAAATCCTGAAAGTCTTTCAAAGTTAGTGCTTTTACTTTTTCTGTAAAATGATATTTTCTGCCTTGGTCTTCAAAATCAATTTCTTTGAAAATATGCCCGTCTTCTACATATCTTTTGATGTGAAAATCTATTTCGTCAACCGTTTTTACTTCTTCTGGAACAAGGTTTTCAATTACGTTTGCAACATTCATAAAATCAATAACTGCAAAACCGTATTCAGATAAGCTTTCTTTAATTGCTTTTAAGGTTGTCAGATTATCGTCGTCGCTTTCGAAGTAGCCAAAACTGGTAAAAAGGTTGAAAATGGCATCGAACTTTTCTTCAAAAGGTTCGCGCATGTCGTGCACTTTAAAATGCAGGGTTTCATTACTATTTTTACTAGCTTCAGAAATGCTGTTTTCAGACAGATCGGCTCCTAAAACATCGTAGCCTAATTGATTTAAATAAATAGAATGACGGCCTTTTCCGCACGCTAAATCCAATACTTTTGCTTTCTCAGGCAAATTAAGGTAGTGCGTTAAATTGTCCATGAAAACTTGAGCTTCACGATAATTACGATCCTTGTAAAGAATGTGATAATAAGGCGTGTCAAACCACGAAGAGTACCAGTTTTGATCGTCGCCTTCTTGATTTGGGATGGAGTCGTTATGCTTTTCGGACATTTATTCTATTTCAATTAATTCAAAGTCCGGCAAATTTAGTGTATTTTTGCCGAAAAATTACTATTTAGCAGCGATACATTGTTGCATTATGCAAAGAGATGCAGGAATGCATCTTTTAAATTTTTAGTTTTTTTTAATTTAAAAGACAAGATGGAAGAAAATTTTAAAATGATTGCCAAATGTTTTTTTGGCTTTGAAGAAATATTAGAAAAAGAATTACGTGCACTTGGCGCTCAAGATGTCGAAAAGGGGGTGAGAATGGTGAGTTTTAAAGGAGATAAAGGTTTTATGTATAAAGCCAATTTGTCTTTGCGTACCGCGCTTAAAGTCTTAAAACCAATTTATTCTTTTAGAGCAAATAATGAACAAGCGTTGTACAAAGGTATTTCGGGTTTAAACTGGTCTAAACTTTTAAATGCGAATCAGACTTTTGTGATCGATGCAACGGTGCATTCTACTTATTTCAATCATTCTGAATTTGTTTCGCAGAAATGTAAAGATGCGATTGTAGATCAATTTAGAGAAAGAACTGGTCAAAGGCCGAGTATTGATAAGCAATATCCAGATTTACGCATTAATATTCATATCGACAAAGATCAGGTTTCTGTGGCTTTGGATACTTCTGGAGCTTCGCTTCATCAGCGTGGTTATAGAACAGCTACCAATATTGCTCCGATTAATGAGGTTTTAGCGGCTGGAATTCTTTTACTGTCTGGCTGGGACGGACAAAGTGATTTTCTTGATCCAATGTGCGGTTCTGGAACTTTCTTAGCAGAAGCAGCAATGATTGCCTGCAATATTCCGGCAAACATTAACAGAAAAGAATTTGCTTTTGAAAAATGGAAAGATTGGGACAATGATTTGTTCGATACAATTGTTGATAGTTTAATGAAAAAAACAAGAGAGTTTCATTATACAATTAAAGGTTTTGATAAAGCGCCAAGTGCTGTAAGCAAAGCCAAAGACAATATTAGAAATGCCAATTTAGAAGATTATATTAAAATTTACGAAGAGAATTTCTTTGATACGGAAAAAGAAACAGAAGGAAAACTTCATATTGTTTTCAATCCGCCTTATGATGAACGTTTAGATATTCATATGGAAAGATTTTACGCCAGCATTGGAGATACCTTAAAGAAGAATTATCCAGGAACAAACGCTTGGTTTATTACAGCAAACCTAGAAGCTTTAAAATTCGTAGGATTAAAACCTTCAAGAAAAATTAAACTTTTTAACGGAAGCCTTGAAGCACGTTTGGTAAAATACGAAATGTACGAAGGAAGTAAGAGAACGAAATTTCAGGTTTCTGAATAGGTGCAAAGTAACAAAGGTTCAAAGGGACAAAGTGAAAATCTTTGTCGATTTGAAAATCTTAACTTTAACCTAAAAGAATATTTAGAATATAATTTGATTATGAGTTCAAAGAACTAGGCTTTAAAACTGCAAAGAGAAAAAACTTTGCCTCTCTGAACCTTGCAACTTTGAATCTTAAAAAATAATAATTTAAAATAAATAGTAAGCTTCTAAGAATATAAGCTGCAAGAAGAAAAACTTAGCAGCTTAGCATCTCAGAACCTTAGCAACTCTAAAAAAAACATGTCAAAACTACAACTACGCGCTTTTTTATACCAATTGGCAGCTTTTGCCATCTTATTTCTTGCATTTAGATATTTGATTGCTGCTTACACAGGATTAACTGGAATCTGGATTCCGATGACGGCATTTGTAATCGGAACTATTATTGGACCTAAATTCCAAGCTGTAAGAACCAAAGACGGTGAAAAGCTTTTTATGAAATGGCTTTTTATAAAAGGAATTAAAGAAATAGGATAATTTGGAAAATATATGAGGAAAATTGGACTTATCGGTGGAATCAGCTGGGTTTCTACATCTGATTATTATACTTTGATTAATAAAGGAATTAATGAGAAATTGGGCGGACTGAATTTCTCGGAATGTCTAATCTACTCTTTTAATTATTCCGATATTAAAAAGAATAACGATGCTAACGATTGGGATTCGACTTTTAATATGCTTTTAAAAGCTGCTGAAGTTTTAAAATCGGGTGGGGCAGAAGCTATTCTTTTATGCGCCAATACCATGCATTTAATTGCTGATAGGATACAAGAAGCTATTGATATTCCTCTTATTCATATTGCAGAAGAAACAGCGATTGAAATTCATAAAAAACAATTGAAAAAAGTTGGTCTGCTAGGAACGAAATTTACAATGGAATTGGATTTCTTTAAAGATAAATTGGCTGAGAAAGAAATTGAAACGATAATTCCGATTAGTGAAGAAGATAAAGATTTTATTCATTACACCATTTTCGAAGAATTAGGAAGAGGAATTGCAACAGAAGAAACGAAGAAGCGTTACTTAGAAATCGCAAATGGATTGATTCAAAACGGAGCAGAAGGAATCATTTTAGGATGTACCGAAATTCCGCTAGTTATAAAAGAAGGCGACTTAAATGTTCCAATTTTTGATACTACTTTAATACATACACAAGCAGCGATTAATTTTCAGTTAACTTAGTTTTAGGTGCTGAGGTTCTGAGATACTAAGGTTCTAAGTTTTCTTAACAACATAAAAAAAAGCGGTAAATTCAACTTGAATTTATCGCTTTTTTTAGCCTTAGTACCTTAGCATCTTAAAAAAGAACTATTTCTTCTTCTTAGGTTCTTCTTTTTTTGCAGTTTCAGACGCCATTGTTTTTTTCTTGTAAATCGGAATAAAGTAAGAAACCGTATAGTTGAAACCAATTCCGAAACTTCCATCATAAGTTCTGTTGAAACCTGGAATATAAAGGTTTTCAAAATTATTAGGCTCTTTATTGGTTGCCAGAAGTTTAAGCTGTACGCCAAAACCAACAAATACATTTCTAAAAACCTGTGCTTTTAATCCCATTGCAACCTCAATCCAAGTTGCTGTAAGGCCGTTATATTTTTGACCTTCTGCTATAGGCGGTAATTCTCCCCAATACGGATTCGGATTATAGATTTTGTAATTAATCAGTTCTTGGCTAAAAGTACTGAAACCGCCTCGCATTCCAATCGTAATCAAGTTTTCCATATCCAACCAGTTTTGATAAAAATTATAATCAAAACCTGCTTTTATGTACGTTCCGTTAGCCGAAGAGGTTAATCGGTCATCCTCGGTAGTTTTGTCCTCGTAGCCTAGTTCTGCAGCTATATAGTATTTTTTTGTCAAGCGCCAATCTCCAACAAATTCGACTCCTTTATAATCTTTGTCATAAAGCCCGCGCGTAAGTTTGTACAAATCGACACCTACACGAAGCCCGTAGCGATCTGTTTTTACAACGCTGTCTTTTTGGGTTTCCTGAACTTCTGGTTTTGCCGTCTTTACAGTTTTTTCTGTTTGAGGCTTTTTAGTCACTATTGTATCTTTATTTTTAGAAATCTCAGGAACATCCTGAGCGTAACCTAAAAACATTGAAAACAATAATGAAAGACTAGAAATAAACTTTAATGTGTGTTTCATTTTCAGATTCAATGTTAGGGTTTTCTAATACAACGTCGGTCATCCAAATACTACCGTCTGGATCAGTTTGAACAATAGGAAGAACGTTTCTTAACTGAAATATAGTTTTAAATCCACATGCTCTAGAGACGTATACATTTTGCGATGTATAATTAAATTTTAACACATCAGTATTGATTGAAGCAGGATTAAATGAATTGGAAATAAACTTGAAGGTTGTTGTACTGTCGTTTACTTTTAAAGGAATCATAACAGTGCTTCCATTGGTTACATATCGTAGTGAATCATCAACTGCAAGACTTTCATTAAAAACAATTCCCTGTTCCATTCCTTCACCAATAACTTTTAAGTTACTCACATTTCTGGTTTTGGTTGGATTGGAAATATCATAGAATGTAATCACCAATCTAGGTGTAGTTGGTGTATTAGGATCACAGACATCATCTTTCTCGCAGCTAGATAAGCCAAAAGTAAAGAGCAGTAAAAGAGAGATTAGTTTTTTCATCTATTTTTATCGAAGTTCTAAAAGTACAACATTTTCAACATGATGTGTCTGCGGAAACATATCTACAGGTCTCACACGTGTTACTTTGTATTTTTCATCCATTAAAGCCAAATCACGTGCCTGCGTTGCAGAATTACAGCTTACATAAACAACTCTTTTTGGTGCAATTTTTAAAATTTGCTCCACAACATCTTTATGCATTCCGTCGCGAGGCGGATCTGTAATAATAACATCTGGTTTTCCGTGCTGTGCAATAAAAGCTTCATTGAATACCACTTTCATGTCACCAACAAAAAACTCGCAATTTGTAATATTATTGCGTTCTGCATTGACTTTAGCATCAAGAATTGCTTCAGGAACACTTTCTACTCCGATTACTTTTTTTGCTTTTTTAGAAACGAATTGAGCAATTGTTCCCGTTCCTGTATACAAGTCATAAACCGTTTCGTTTCCGGTAAGACCAGCAAAATCTCGGGTTATTTTATATAATTCGTAAGCTTGGTCAGAATTGGTCTGGTAAAAAGATTTTGCGTTAATACTGAATTTTAAACCTTCCATTTCTTCTAAGATGTAATCTCTTCCTTTGTAAAGAACAACATCTTGATCGTAAATAGTGTCGTTTGGTTTTCCGTTTACAACATATTGCAATGAAGTAATTTGTGGAAATTTCTCGTATAAATGATCAAGAATCAACTCTCGGTTTTCTTTATCATCTTCAAAAAACTGAATCAAAACCATAATTTCGCCTGTAGAAACAGTGCGAATCATTACAGTTCTTAATAATCCAGAATGTTCTCTTGGATTAAAAAACGCTAAATTATGTTCGTTTGCAAAAGCTCTGATTTCGTTACGAATGGCATTTGAAGGATCTTCTTGTAAATGACATTTGTTGATATCAAGAATTTTATCCCACATTTTCGGAATATGGAATCCTAAAGCATTTCTGTTTCCTAAATCTTCAGTGCTTCCAATTTCTTTTTCTGTTAGCCAACGGCTATTTGAAAAAGAAAATTCCATTTTATTTCTATAAAAGAACTGTTTTTCAGAACCTAAAATATCTTCAAATTCTGGAAGTTCAATTTTCCCTATTCTTTGTAAGTGATTTTTAACCTCATTTTGTTTAAATGCAAGCTGCTGGCTGTATTTCATATTTTGCCATTTGCAGCCTCCGCATACTCCAAAATGTTCGCAGATTGGTTCTACTCTATATTCAGATAATTCGTGAAATTTTACAGCTTTACCTTCGTAGTAAGCCTTTCTTTTTTTTAATGTCTGCACGTCCACAACATCTCCAGGTACCACATTCGGAATAAAGATTACTTTTCCGTCAGGTGCTTTGGCTACTGAAACGCCTTTTGCACCAGCATCAAGAACTTGAATTTGATGAAAGACAACTTTGTCTGTATTTTTTCTTCCCATAGCGCAAAAATAAGCCTTTGAAAACTTTTACAAATTTAATTTTTGAAAAAATTTAGAAATTCTTTAAAATATTAGTTTAATTGAGCATAAAAGCTAATTTTGTTTTTATAATTACCCCAACAAAAACAGCTATTAACCTACGCTTATTCTCTTCTTTTTATGAAGTTGTATCATAAACTTTCTCAAATCAGTTTTCTTAAAAAAAGTTATGCATTTAAATTCCTATTTGTCGCTTTTATTGGAATTCATATTCCCTTAATCGGAATTTTGTTTTTCGTTTTATTTTTTGAACATAGTATTTCTCCATCTTCAATTCTTATTTTTTCACTAATTATGACATTGCTTGCAACAGCAATTACACTTTTAGTTTTAAACAGATTGATAAAACCTATCGCAACGGCATCAAAAGCATTAGATGAGTACAGAGATTCAAGAAAATTATCTGATTTGCCAATAGACTATACAGATGAAGCGGGACTGCTTTTGTGTAATATACAGGAATCTATTAATGAAGCGGAGAATTTTATTAATGAAAAACAGGATTTAATCTATATGCTTTCGCATGATTTGAGAAATTTTGCAGGGAATCCGCAAGGTTTAGCGCAGTTGATTATAAGTGAAAATCCATCAGAATCAGTTAAAAATCTAGCCGAATTGATCTGCGAATCAACCGATCTTCAATTTCGATATATTGAAAATTTCATCAAATTGCTTAAAGAACAAGATGAAGTGGTAAAAGTAAATCAGGAAGTTAAAACGGTTTTATTTCCTAATATCATTCCGTTTATTAACGAACAAGTAGAACAGCGCCTGTTTGATAAAAACATAAAGCTGGATTTGGCTGTAGAATGTAATGAAGCAAAGCTAAAAATAGACGAGGGACTTTTAATTCAGGTTCTGGTAAATCTGATAAGCAATGCGGTCAAGTTTTCTTATTTTGATAGTGAAATTAAAGTTAGAATCTTTTCAGAAAATTCCAAATTGATAGTTACGGTAAGAGATAAAGGAATGGGCTTTGATAAAAATCAAATTGAAGAGTTGTTTAAAAAGTTTACCAAAATGAGCCGTCTAGGAACCGCAAATGAAGGTTCTACAGGAATTGGATTGTATTTGTGCAAAAAAATCATTGAAAGAAACAAAGGCCTACTAACCGCATCAAGCGAAGGAAAAAATAAAGGTGCGGAGTTTAGAATTGAATTTGATATCTAAGTTCCAGAAAAAAATAAGGCTGTTAAGATCTCTATTCTTAACAGCCTTTAATATTTTAATAGAGAACAAAATCAAAATATAATTGCGGTTTATTGTCAACACATTTTACTCCTGTTGGAACTTTTTTATCTATGCAAGGTGGCGATACATCTGCATAAAAGCCCCATTTTTTACTAATGTAAGCTTTCTGTGCTTTATACTGTTCAATTTTTTTCTCTAGAACAGATTGATCTGCTTTTTTAGAATATAGAATATAACCTCCAGTTGCAGAACATGGGCTGTCAAACATTTTTACAAAACCCCATTCTGCAGGATTTGAGCAAGATTCGGTTTCGATTTTAGAATAGGTAATAATGTCGTTGTAGATACTTTCTAGTTTTGCAGTATCTTCTTCTTGTGTCGTGCTATCATCATTGCTGCAGGAAAAGCAGAGTAGCGAAACAACAAATAAAATAAAACTTGGTTTTTTCATGGTTAATGATTTATGATTAGTTTTATTATTAGATGTGCTGATAAAGAAAAGGTTGCGTTGAAACTGTGAGAAAATTTTATAGGATAATTTGATGTTTTTAAGATGCTGAAATTTGGTGTAGTTTCAGCATCTTAAAAGTGTATTATTAGTATTTACCAAAGCTGGTGAACAGAAGGTTTAATTAGATTGCTGTAGATTTTATTCATTGCTTTAATCTGTTCTGAGGTTAATTTTGGAGTGTCATAAACGGATAAATTCGATAAAACGTGTTCTGTTTTTGACGCACCTGGAATGATACAGCTTACTTCATTAAAACTTAAAATCCATTGAAGTGCAATTGCGGCAAGGTTTTTCGATTCAGGAAATAAAGCTTTTAATTCTTCAACTGCTTTTAAGCCTAATTCATAATCAATTCCAGAAAAAGTCTCGCCTTTATCAAACGCTTCTCCGTTACGATTAAAATTTCGATGATCCTGAGGTTCAAAAGTAGTTTTTGAATCAAATTTACCTGTTAAAAGTCCGCTCGCTAACGGAACTCTTGCAATGATTCCAATGTCTTTCTTTTTAGCTTCTGAGAAAAACAGTTCAGAAGGACGCTGACGAAACAAATTGAAAATAATTTGAACTGTAGTTACATTCGAATATTCAATAGCTTTTAATGCTTCTTCAACCTTTTCGACACTTACGCCAAGATTAAGAATTTTTCCCTGATCTTTCAATCGGTCAAAAAGTTCAAAGATTTCTGGACGATAGTACACTTCTGTTGGAGGACAATGTAATTGAATCAGATCAAGCGTTTCTAATCCTGTTCTTTTTAAGCTGTCTTCAACAAACTTTTGAAGCACTTTCGGAGTATATCCTTCATTAACATGTGGATTAATCTGGCGTCCGCATTTTGTGGCAACAAAAATTCGTTCAGAGCGAGAACGAACGACCCTTCCAACAGCAGTTTCGCTCAATCCGTTTTCGTAAACATCTGCAGTATCAATAAAATTAACGCCATTGTCAATAGCGGTATTCAATAGTTCGTCGGCAGTTTTATCATCAAAACCCGATCCCCATTTTCCACCAACCTGCCAAGTGCCAAGCGAAATTTCAGAGATATTAAAGTTGGTTTTTCCTAGTTTTCTGTAGTTCATTTTTTTTCTTTTGAGGTTCTAAGTTGCTAAGGTCCTGAGGTGCTAAGTTTTTTTTGTAGCTTCTAAGTCTATAAGATTCTGAGATGCTAAGATTTTATATTCATAATTCTTTAAAAAACTTAGAACCTTAGCATCTCAGAACCTTAGAACCTTTTTTAATCAAATAAATCCGAAGACAAATAACGGTCGCCTCGATCGCAGATCACGGCAACCACAACTCCAGATTCTAATTGTTCTGCTATTTTTAAGGCAACGGCAACAGAGCCTCCGCTGCTCATTCCTGCAAAAACGCCTTCTTCAAGAGCTAATCTTTTGGTCATTGCTCGAGCTTCTTCTTCGCTCACATCGATAACAGTATCTACTTTTGAAGCATCAAAAATTTTCGGTAAGTATTCTTGTGGCCATTTACGAATTCCAGGAATCTGAGAACCATCGCTTGGCTGCGCGCCAATAATCTGTACGTTTGAATTCTTTTCTTTCAAATAAGTCGAAGTTCCAATAATGGTTCCAGTTGTTCCCATGGCAGAAACGAAATGCGTTACCGTTCCATCAGTATCATTCCATATTTCGGGACCGGTTGTTTTGTAGTGCGCTTTCCAGTTATCATCATTAGCAAACTGATTCAGCATTAAATAACCGCCTTGAGCTACTTTTTTATCTGCGTAGTCTCTAGAACCAATAATTCCTTCGCTTGCCGGTGTCAGAATAACAGTAGCACCATAAGCACGCATCGTTTGAGTACGTTCTTTGGTAGAATCTTCTGGTAAAACCAATTCGATTTCAATACCAAATAGTTGCGCAATCATGGCTAAGGCAATTCCTGTATTTCCGCTGGTTGCTTCAATTAATTTATCTCCTTTTTTAATGTCGCCTCTTTCCAAAGCGGCAGCAATCATATTGTATGCGGCTCTGTCTTTTACGCTTCCCCCAGGATTATTTCCTTCTAGTTTCAGTAAAAGCTTTACATTTTTATTTTTAACTAGATTGACAGTTTCCATTAACGGAGTATTGCCAATTAGGTTTAATAATTTATGTGAATTCATTTTATTTTTTTTCTTTTATTTTAACTTCAGTAGTAGTGGTGTTTAAGACGATAGAATCTTCTGGAATCGATTTGGTAATCCAGGCATTTCCTCCAACGACACTGTTTTTTCCAATTACTGTTTCTCCGCCCAAAATGGTTGCATTGGCATAAATGCAGACATTTGCCTCAACTGTGGGATGTCTTTTTGCATTTTTCATTTCCTTGCTTACGCTTAATGCACCGAGCGTAACACCTTGATAAATTTTTACATGTTTTTTAATAACAGTTGTCTCACCAATTACGATACCTGTTGCATGATCGATAAAAAATGGTGAAGCAATATCGGCTCCTGCGTGAATATCTGTTCCTGTAATTCTATGTGCGTATTCGCTCATTAAACGAGAAAAAAGCAATAAATCGAGATGGTATAATTCGTGGCTTAATCTATAAATTGCAATGGCGTAAAATCCTGGATATCCCAGATAAACCTCGTCAATACTGTTTGAAGCAGGATCGTTCTCAAGAATATATTCGGCGTCCTGATTTAGCTTTTCTAAAACTCCTGGTAGCTTTTCTAAAAAACGGTCCCAAATAGATTCGCATAAATTTTGAGGCTTTTTGCAAGCCAAAACCGCAATTTCTTTAAAGCGAAACTCTAGTTCGTCAATACTTTCGTCAAGCGCCGCATTCGAATCAAAAAGCGTGTAAAAAAGCTTTTCTGTAAAGTCTTCCGTTTTGGTTTTAATGCCGTAATTTATGTGAGAGTGGCTCTTTAAAGCTCTTATGTTTTGTATGATATTGTCTTTTGTCACAATGGTAAAAATGAATGAATAATTTTGGAACGTTAAAAGTAAGGCGTTTTTTGGAAATAAAATCACGATTTAACGAAAGAAATTTTCTTTACAAAGTCTGATTTGTGATAAAAAGCAAATTCTAAACTGTTCTTATTTATGCAATTCTTAAGAAGTTAATTGCGTAAATTAGCTTTCAAAATATACTAAAATGAAAAATAAGCCAACATTTACAAGTGCAATTTCTGGACTTTCTTTTGATGAAAATGAGAAAATTTACGGAAGGGCAATACATAATCCTATTTTGGGATTAATAAAAAATGAATACCCAGATTTTAGCGCCGAAGATTGTATTTCTATAAATGAATTAAATATCTATCGCCAAAAGTATATTTCAAATTACCTTTCTACCGAAATTGGAGCACTTTCTGCAATGGAGAAAAATGTTATTTCTTCATTAAAAGAAGATAAATCTATTGTAAGTATTGTAGAAGAGGAGGAAGAAACTCGAAATTTAGGACAAAAAGTGGCAGATAAAGTAGCCGATTTTGGAGGAAGCTGGACGTTCATTATTTCGTTTGTGGTTTTTATTTCGATTTGGATCATCTCGAATGTTTATATTTTTCTAAACAAAGGTTTTGATCCCTATCCGTTTATTCTTTTAAATTTAATTTTGTCGTGTGTTGCAGCTTTGCAAGCACCAGTAATTATGATGAGTCAAAACCGTCAGGAAGAAAAAGACCGTAATCGTGCTAAAAAAGATTTTATGATCAATCTGAAATCGGAGTTAGAGATTAGATTAATTCACGATAAAATTGATCATTTAATTATGCATCAGCAACAAGAATTAATTGAAATTCAGAAAGTGCAAATTGAAATGATGAATGATATTTTGGATCAGATTAAGAAATAAAAGTTTTTTGAAATTCAAAAAAGGAGCAAAGCGGCTTTTAGAAAATCTAAAATCTAAAAATAAAAGTGCTTCAGATAATATCCGCCAAGCATAAAAAAAAGATTTATAATAGCCATTTTCCAGATTAGCTTTTTATAGTTTCTAGACTTGTCTAAAAAATGAAAGGCAATAAAAACGGAGAGTAAAAGGCAGGTATAAATGGCTGGATACATTTTAAAAGCAGCCCAAAAATCACCTTGAAAAAGTAAGAATAAAGATCGCTGAAATCCGCATCCTAAACAGTCATAACCAAACACGGTTTTGAACAGACAAGGAATCATGTATTTCTCTAAACTCATGGCAGATCTTTTTTGCAATTTTACTAAAAAAATATGACAAACGTTTAGGGAAGTAGTGGAGCGCTATCTGAAAGTTTTATATTTTTGAAATCTTAAAATAAAGAAAGGATGAAAACTTTTAAAATTATAATAATGATTCTTGCGATTTCGGTTGCGTTATACGAACAGGTTTCGGAAGAGAAAAATATCTATATCATGATTGCTGCAATTGTAGTTTTCATGTTCGGAATGATGCAGCTGAGTGCAAAAACGCCAAGTAAAAATAACGATAAAGAAGAGTAGGATGTTGGCAAAAGGAGATAAGGTTTCGGTATTAGACGAAGCCATAAACGGAACGGTAGTTTCGGTTAAAAATAACGAGGTTTTGATTGAAACTGAGGACGGATTTATGATGACATTTCTAGTCAACGAATTGCTTAAGATTCAAGAAACCAGTAATTTAATGAATTCTATTAAAAGAATTGATTTAGATGAAATTTCAAAAGAGAAAACAGAGCCAAAACCGAGAAGTTTTGTTAAAGAAAAGAAAGATAAGCGCGAAGTTGGCGTTCCAGAGTTTGATTTACACATCGAAAAATTGGTTCCTAATAAGCGCGGAATGTCGAACTATGATATTTTGACATTACAGACGGAGACGGCAAAAAGACATATCGAATTTGCGATAAGAAACCGCATTCCGAAAATCGTTTTTATTCATGGTGTTGGTGAAGGGATTTTGAAAGCTGAACTTGATTTTTTATTGGGACGTTATGACGGAATTGATTTCCAAGATGCCAATTATCAAAAGTATGGTCTTGGAGCTACCGAAGTTTATATAAGACAAAGCAATAAATAAAAGGGCTCTTTAAGCGTATAAAAAGCTAAATTGTTAAGCATAAAAAACGTCTGTTTTTTGATTCGATTTTATTGTAAAATCATCTCAAAAAACAGACGTTTTTTTGTAAGAATTATTTCTGCTGATTTCTTTTCAGAAATCTACTTTTTTAGTTTGTTTTTGGTCTGGTAATTTTTCCAAGAACGAAACTGCTTCCCAATTTAAAGCTGCTATTACCCTTCTCTAAAATTACATTTTTAAGCACTATTGTGTGCTCATAAATTTGTCCAGTTAAAGTAGTGGTTACTTCAATAATTCCACTTTCATTTGGCTTTCCGATCTGTCCTGTCCAGGTTTCTTCAATTGCAGGTGCAGACGGCTGTAATTTGGCACAAACAAAAGCTGGTGTTATAGATCCAGTTCCTTCTTTTGCAGTTTTATAATATACTTTATTCTGTGTTGCTGTTATTAAACTTGTACGAGGTTGACCTGGAGTAATGGGCTCTGCAAACAATGTTGGATCGATATCGTCAATAGATAAATAAAACGTATTGTTGTAATTGTATACTCTAGCAACTTCATCGCACTCATAAGCAGAACCATTCGGATTGGTTTTGAAAGTCAGATTGGCTGGTGTTATAGAGGTATTGTATTTTCCAAACACAAATTCTGCTTCCGTTTGGTTTCCAGCCGGTTTTGCAAATGTTATATTTTTAAAAACAATTGTGTGTTCGTAACCTGTAATTCGAGTTCCTCCGTCATTATTACTATTGGGCGGATCTATTTGTTTAGTGGTAATTTCTATTATTCCATCAATTCCATTCCATTCTTCGGTTACTTTTGGATTGCTCGGTGGAATTGTACCACAGATATTGTCTTTTGCAACAGCTCCATCATAGGCTCTGTAAACTACACGATACGCGCCATTGCCTTTTGAATCTATTGTGTATGTTTTGGTACCGTTATCATTGATGATCGCTCCTTCTGGCATTTGAAGTAAAAGAGCTTCCTGAGGTTTTAATTTATAAATTAAAGTATTAGTTGTAGGATCACAGGCTTGTGACGTTTCAATATCTGAAAAGTCTATATCATCCACAGTCAAATCCCCATCATCGCAACCATTCAAGAGAAGGGCAAATAACAGGAGGGCAGCATATTTTTTCATCGTAAAATTTATTTGGGTCAAAAATAGTGAAAAAATTGCCAAATGATATTTAAGATTTGACAATTGATATTTCTTAACTTTGCAGCAATGAAAAAAGTATATCTAGATAATGCCTCAACAACAGCCATGCGTCCTGAAGTAATTCAGGAAATGACAAGGATTATGCTTGAGGATTATGGAAATCCGTCGTCTACACATAGTTTTGGACGAAACGCTAAAACCATCTTGGAGCTTTCAAGAAAAAGCATTGCCAAACATCTCAATTGTACTGCTCAAGAAATCATTTTTACTTCTGGCGGAACGGAAGCTGACAACTGGATTCTACGTTCTGCTGTTGAAGATTTAAAAGTAGAAAGAATCATTACTTCAAAAATTGAACATCATGCTGTTTTGCATACCGTTTGGGTGCTTCAGGAAGAGTATAATGTTCAAGTTGATTACGTACATGTAAATGAAGACGGAAGTTTAGATTTAACGCATTTATCTAATTTATTGGCTGAAGAAAAAAAGACTTTAGTTAGTTTAATGCATATCAATAACGAAACGGGAACAATTTTAGATCTAGATCGAGTTAGTTTGATTTGCAAGCAGTATAATGCTTTGTTTCATTCAGATACAGTTCAGTCTGTTGGAAAAACCGAAATTGACCTGCAAAAGACTCCTGTTGACTTTATTTTGGCTAGCGCACATAAGTTTCATGGGCCAAAGGGAATTGGATTTGCTTTTATCAGAAAAAATTCTGGTTTACAGCCGTTGCTTTTTGGAGGCGAACAAGAAAAAGGGCTTCGTGCAGGAACAGAAGCCGTACATCAGATTGCTGGAATGGCAAAAGCTTTGTCTATTTCATACGAAAAACTAAATGAAGAAAGGGCTTATATCTTGGGAATAAAAAACTATTTGATTGAGCAGTTAGAAATTCACTTTCCAGATTTTAGAATCAACGGAAAGAAAGATGATTTCTATAACATCATCAATATTATTCTGCCGTTTTCATCAGACAAAACTTCAATGCTGCTTTTTAGTTTAGATATGAAAGGAATCGCGGTTTCTAGAGGAAGTGCCTGTCAGTCTGGAAGTATAAAACCTTCACATGTTTTAAATGAAATGCTTTCGGAGGCTGATTTAAAATTACCAAATCTCCGAATCTCATTTAGTCATTATAACACCAAAGAAGATATCGATTGGCTGATTGAGAGTTTGAAAACGGTCTAAGTTTAAGTGTTAAGACTTTGATTTATTGTGTTAAAGTTTTTTTGGAGTGTTCTGTCGTATTTTTTATTTTAAAATAAAAGTAAGAATTTGATTGTTAATTTTGTAAAATATTTATTTTTGCAGTCAATTAATAAATCATAAAGACATGAAGTTTAAAATTTTATCGCTAGTATTGGGCTTTTCAAGTTTAATATCTTTAGCACAAGAAAAAATTAAGTATTCTAAGGAAGAAGTTAAAACAATGGAAGCGTATCTTTTTAATGAAGGGTTTTCTGGACCTTCTTCAAAAAAAGTATCTACTGTATTACTTAAGGATGGTACAATACACAAGGGATATTGTAAAGATATTGATACTAAAAAAGGACAAATTTATGCAATATCATTAAAAGATACAGTAACTAAAAAAGAGGAAGACTTTAAAGCAGAAGATGTAAAAGAAATGTATGTTTTTCCTAGTAATTTTGAAAAAGCCATGAAGGTAAATAAATACATGGGTAATATTCGAAATATAGGCACTAAGAAGCTGGATAAAAGTGTAACAAGCGAACATATTCATTTTGTTAATCAAACGGTTTCTTTAAAAAACAAAAAAGAAAATAAAGAATTTTTGATGCAAGTTTTAAATCCTGATTTTGATAAAATAATAGCTGTTTATCATGATCCAAATGCCAAAGAAACTAGCGGATTTGCTGTACCTGGCGGGTTGCAATTGGGAGGTGGAGTTACTAAATCTTTTTATGTAAAAAAAGGAGATAAAGTAATATGGCTTCATAAAGATGATTTTAAGGATAATTATGATTTTCTTTTTGGAGATAATGCTGAGTTTATGAAAAAATATCCTAAAAATTCTATTGATTGGGGGTATTTAAGTTTTTTAGTAAACGAATATACTAAAATGAGAAGTTAATATTTTTTAGCGAAATTTTAAAATAGACTGTTTTGTAATAAACAGTCTATTTTTTTTGTACGAGTTTAGTCCTAAAAAACAATTTAGGTTTAAATCTAATATATAAAACTATTTACGAATTACTTTTACTTGCGAATCTTTAGTCAATTTGATAATGGTTGAAGATTTTCCGTTGACTTTGTCTTGGTTTAATTTTACAACATAATCAACGCCGTTGATAATTTCAGGGCTAATGTCTTTGAAACTCTGAGGTGTTGGCTGTCCAGAAATATTAGCCGAAGTAGAAACTAAAGGTTTTTTCATTCTTTCCATCAATTTGTAGCAAAAAGGTTCTTTTACCATTCTAACTCCAAGAGATTTGTCGGCCGCAATGATGTTTGGCGCAACGTTTCTGGCGTCGTCTAAAATTAAAGTAGTTGGCTTTTCAGATAAATCCATAATTTGCCATGCAACTTCAGGAATGTCTTTAAAAACATTGTACATCATTTTTTCGCTATTCATCAAAACAATCATGCTTTGTGTTTCTGCACGTTGTTTTAATTTGTAAATTTTAGCAACAGCCTCTGCATTTGTGGCATCACAGCCAATTCCCCAAACGGTATCAGTTGGGTACAGAATTATGCCTCCATTTTTAATAACTTCGTATGCGTTGATGATTTCCTCGTTCATTTTACAAATTATAATTTACTTCATTAAGGCTACAAAGTTATAAATTTTACTTGTAAAAGCTTTTTAGAGTTTGAAAATAGAAGCGTTTAAAGTTTTTGTGGCTATTTCCTGGAAGTAGATATTTATGATTTTACTACAGAAGATTTTAATTTAACCTTCGCTAATTCCATCAATGGATGTTCAATATATTTGAATGTTAGCTGGCTGATAAAAATTAGCGGAAAAACAGCTAAAGTTATAATTGACCAAAACTCTAACTCAGTTAAATCTTTTGCTTGTTCAAATCCGATGACAAAATAAAAAATGACGAATAATAAAATGCCATGCAGTAAATAAATGCTATAGGTGATTTGCCCAAATTTGCGTGAAAAAGTGCTTGACAGAAGCCCAAAAAAGCTATTTCCAGAAGCAATTATGATAAATACAATTGTAGTGATGATGATTGGAATAGGCTTTCTTCCGCTATTGAAGAAATAAATAGAACATGCAATTAATAAAACGGCTAGAAAAGCGTATTTTTTCTGTTGTAAAACAGCTCCTAATTTATTTTTGCTAATTACTAAAGCCGCAATAATACCTCCAAGAAATGGGAAGAAGTGTCGTAGTGAAGATTCATTAATAATCATTATAACAGCTGCAGTCGAGATAAATAGCAATAATGTCTTGTAGTTTACTTTAATCTTAAAAAACAACGCTATAAGAGGCAATAAAAAGTAGAAAGCCCACTCGTACGGAAGCGTCCAGGTTACTCCAGCATTAAATAAAAAACTGTCTTCTAGCCCGTTAATGCTTAATCCTTTTCTTATGTTGAAAAATATCCATGAAAGCAAATGCAACAAGTTTTCAAAGAAGGGAATTCTTGATTTGAAATTGGTTAAATAACCTGCAATAAAGAATATAATTCCGACAGAAAAAAGATACATTGGGAAAAGTCTGTACAGACGAGCATTGATGTATGCAGTCCAATCTATTTGCTTGCTTTTACTATTGATTAATTTTAAAGTAAATAAGAAAGCAGTAATGACAAAGAAGAAAGCAACGGTTGTTTGTCCAAAATGATTGAAAAGATTGGATTTAGGTTCTTCCCATTCACCGTTTTGAAGAAAAAAACGCCAGATGTAACTGTGATGAAGGAAAACAAAAAATGCTAAATAACCTCTTAAGCCATCAATTTCTGGATAACGAACTTCTTGTATATCTAATTTTACTACCCTGTTGGTAATAATTACTGAAAAAATAAGAGCAACTAAGATGAGGAAAAAACAAAGCAAGAAGGTTAATGTCATTTTTTGAGAGGATAGCTTTTTATTGAGATATTTTTTAACAGATTTTTAATATTTGAGCAAAAATAGAAAACATTTTCAAATGCAAAAATATTAGGGTTAAAATTATCCTAAACAAAATATGAATCCTTACAAGCCTCAAATAATTTTTATTAGCAATTATGAAGAAGAACTCTCTTGAAAAATAACTCGATTTGTCCAGCCTTTTAACGTGTATTGGCTTAAAATAGAATCTGGAATTTTCTCGTATTCATTTTCAAAAAAGGCTACAGGGATAACTGGATCTTTTTCGTCAATAATTAAAATATTATTTGGATTGTAAAAATCGTAGTTTTTAATATCTGTATTTGTTGTTATGAGTTTCTTCTCTAAACCCAAACTTTCAAAAACCCTAAATGTAAGTCCGATTTGACCAAGTCGATTAATGTCTAAAAGTACTTTTGAACGATTGATATAATCATTTACTTCACTCAAAGGCATATGACTTTTTATATAAGTAATGTTTTTATCACTGTCTTTTTGCTTTTTATCGTAAACAATGAATTTAAATTTTGAATGTTGCGAGGCCAAATTGGCTGCAATTCTTTTTAATATCGGTAGTCTTTTGTCAATTGAACTAATATTGAAAACATCATATTCAAATTGATTATTAGGAATTGCATTTTCTGAATTATAAATCCAATTTGGCGCAAATTTTAAATTGAATTTTTCGCAGTCTTCTTTTTCAAATGAGAAAACTTCATCAAAACAATGAAGAACACGTTTGATTTTTGGACATCGATAAATATTGTCATTAAAAAAACCGATTGATTTTTTAGTGTAATTTTTAAATTCTAAAATGCTTTCAGGAGTTATAAAATCTCCTTTTATGGTTAAAATTACATCTTGAATCTGATCATTTTTCTTTAATTCATTGATGATTTCTTTTCCGTAGTGCTGGTGCTTTAAATTTGTTTTGAAGAAGGCTTTTAATACAAGATTATACGCTTTGTGAAATACAGAAGGATATTTATATTTGAAAGTATTAAAATCGATATGGCGAACGGTATGTCCTTGTTTTTCTAAGTCTGCCGCTATATGTTTGTTAAGTCCCCAGTTGTCTAAACTTATAAGAGTAATATGCATTATCTACGAAATAGTTTTTATTAGTTGGTAAAACTAGCTAAATTTGCTGAAACAATTTTTATGATTTTAAGATTAAATCGCGGATATGAAAAATTTGAAAATATTCTTCTAGAATATATTCGTTTTTTCGATACAAAAGGAGAGGACTTTGTAATTGGCCAGCGCAATCAGATAAAACTTTTTGATTTAGACGATAAAAAGATAAACATAAAATCGTTTAAGGTTCCGCACTTTATCAATAAAATCGCTTATAAATACTTTAGAAAATCAAAGGCAAAACGCTCTTTTGAGTTTGCAAACAAATTGTTAGAATTAGGTGTAGGAACTCCAAAACCTATTGCATTTGCCGAATTTTCATCACTATTAGGTTTAGAAAAAAGCTTTTACGTAAGTGAGCAATTACAATGTGATCTTACTTATAGAGAATTGGTAGAGATACCTGATTTTCCAGATCGCGAAAATATCTTAAGACAGTTTACTAAATTTAGTTTCGATCTTCATGAAAAAGGAATTGAATTTTTGGATCATTCTCCAGGAAATACTTTAATTAAAAAGAATGCCATCGGAAATTATGATTTCTTTCTGGTAGATTTAAACAGAATGGAATTTCACAATTCTATGTCTTTTGAAATGCGTATGAAAAACTTGTGTCGTTTAACACCGTTGAAAGAAATGGTTGCGACAATGAGCAATGAATATGCGAAATATTATAAAGAAGCATCTGAAGAGAAAATTTTTGAGACTTTATGGAAATACACATCAGATTTTCAAGAAAAGTTTTATAGAAAAAAACGCCTAAAAAAGAAGCTTAAATTCTGGAAGAAGTAATTTTTCTTAATTCTTTATAGCGAATATATACGCTGTAGGCATTCAAATAACATATAATTATGCCTTTTTTGCCATCCAAAAAACCAAAACGGATTATAAACTGATACAAGAAAGTATATAGAGGGTGGAAAATTTGCATTAAGAAATAAGACTTTTTTCCTTTTGCTAATTTTTCATTGGCTTTAAGAATGCCATAATTATACATTTTTGATTTATAATCTTCATAAGAAGAATAAGAAAAATGTATGATTTTGTGTTTTAAAAAAGCAATTTTTCCGTTTACAATTAATTTTTCGTGAACGGTTCTTTCTTCATTGTATCGGCATTTCGATTTATTAAAAAGCCTGAAAATCTTATCAGTCTGCCAGCCACTGAAATTCAGTCGGCTATTTTTAAACATAAAAATGCGATAGATAAAATAAGCACTTGCCGCATTTTTAGAATTAATTGCTGTAACGATTTCAGATTTTAATTCAGATGTTAACCTTTCATCAGCGTCAATAAATAAAACCCATTGATTTTTGGCTTGGTCTAGGGCAAAATTTCGCTGTGCAGTATAATTAATAAAATGATTCTGGATTAATTTTACATTGGCAAAAGATTCAACAATGCTAACTGTTTTATCGGTGCTATAGGAATCAACAACAATGATTTCATCAGCAAAATCAAGATCTCCAAGAAGCGATTTTATATGCTGTTCTTCGTTAAGCGTAATAATCAGAACTGATAATTTCTGCTTTTCACTATTCATTAGAGATGCATTTTACTATTTTCAATTTTTATATTCTTGAAAATAAGTCTCTAGCTTTTGAAGCATTAATTCCAACGGATATTCCGCATAATATTCAAAAGTATGTTCTTTTATATATTGTTCCGTGTGCTTCTCGTAGATTTCAGGTTTTAAGTCTTTTAAATGGATAGAAGCATTTTTCGCTTCATTTTCAAAAAGTTGCCAAGTTTCTTTTCTAACAGAAGGAGTAAAGATAGAAAAGGTTGGAATTTCAAGTGCTTTTGCCATATTTACAGCGCCACCTTCGTTTCCTATCAGCATTTCGCATTGAGAAAGCAATGCTAAAAACTGGCGTAAATCGGTAGCGTATAAATCAAAAATAATATGCTTTTTTGTTTCTTCAGAACAATGATTATATACTTCCAAAGCTTGCTCTTTCTGGTTTGGAATATAATTAAAGAGAATAGTTGCGTTTGTTTTAGCAACTGTAAAATCGATAATTTTTGCCATTCCATCCAGCGGATAAGTTTTGTAATGCTCGCTTCCTAAAATTCCAAACATGATCAATGGTTTTGCAGGATCTACATTATAGCTTTTTAAAATATTTTTTGCTTCAGTAATCTCAGATTCTTTTAAAAAGATTTTCGGTTTTACGTTTGTTATCTTTTCAGAGAAAAAAGGTTTAAGCAATAATAATCTGTTTTCAATCGCCAGACCAAATTCTGATTTTATAGCATCAAAACGCTCATAGCTATAATTGTAAAAAATATTAGAATACCATTTATGGTATGAAACTTTATATTTTGCGCCAGAGAAAAATGTGATTAGACTAGTTCCTAATTTACTGTAAACGTCTATTACAGCGTCGTATTTTTTCTTTCGAATCTCAAAAATGAACTTAATAAACCCAAAAGTCGATTTTCTGATTTTATTAGTCACTGGTATAATGTTATCAATATTCGGATTTTCTAGAAGAACATCAATCGAGTTAGGATAACACATGTAGTCAATTGTTGAGTCAGGAAACTTGGCTTTAAGATTGTTACAAATAATTGTACTTGTTAAGACGTCTCCGATTCTTTTTTGCTGAATGACTAATATTCTCATTTGGGTATTTGTTCAATTAAAAGGCTAAAGTACAAACTATTTTATGAAGTGTACAAGTGATGGTATTAATAAGATTAAACTAAATTAAAAAGTTATATTTTTGTGCTCAACAAATTAAAATGAACAATGGGAATTAGCGGTTTGGTTATTACTTTCAATGAAGAAAAAAACATTGGGAAATGTATAGATGCCTTATTTAAAGTTTGTGATGAAGTTATTATTGTAGATTCTTTCAGTAAAGATCGTACGGTAGAAATAGCTCAAGAAAAAGGAGCGCAAGTTATTCAGCAGGCATTTCTAGGAGACGGTCCGCAGCGTACCCACGGATTGCCTTTTTGTAAAAACGACTGGATTTTAAATCTTGATGCCGATGAGTTTCTAGATAAAGATGCGGAGGAATTTATTTTGAATAAAAAATATCTGGAAGGAAACTACGATGCCATGAGTTTTAGAGTAAAAAACTTTTTGGCAGATAAATTAATTGATTTTTCAGGATGGTATCCAGATCATAAAGTTCGTTTTTTTAATAAACAAACAGCGCATCCTTCTGATTCTAAAGTGCATCAGAAAATTGTTGCTCAAAATGAGAAAAAAGTTGCTGTACATATTTTGCATTACGGATGGGATTCTTTTGATCAGATTATTGCTAAAAAGAATCAATATTCTGGATGGCACGCACAGCAATTATATGATCAAGGCAAACGAATTGGTGCTTTTAAACCTGTCCTTAACGGAACAGTAGCTTTTGTTCGCTGTTATTTCTTTAAAAAAGGAATCTTCAATGGTCTTGACGGATTATCAATCGCAATGATTCAAGCTTTTTTCTCATATATGAAATATGCTAAGCTTATAAAACTTCAAAAAGCAAAAAAAGATAATTAGAAACTAAGTTTATTGTCAACTACTCTTTCATTAAAGTTTTGAATATAAGCTTTCAAAAAATTTGAAATTTCTACTGTCTTGAATGTATTTTGAGTTTGTAAATTGTTTTTTAATAAAGGGTCTTTTTTCCAATTGTATAATCCAATAACTTGATTGTTTGCAAAGGCTAGATAATAGTCGTCTTGAACACAATGATAAATTCCCTGCAAATAGAAGACGGCAAAATTTCGATTGCTTTTAAAGCTCTTTCCAAAAGAAATTAAATCTGTTTTTATGCCTAGATATTCTATTATACTAGGCATAATATCGATTTGTTGGAAGTTCTTTTCGTTTACACCAGAAAAATTTGGATTGCTTGGGTCAAAAAATAAAATTGGAATATGAAATTTGCCAATTATAGTTTTGTCTATTTCTGATTCTCCGCTAGAGGAAGTATGATCGGCAGAAATAACAAACAAGGTGTTGTTGTACCATTTTTGCTTTTTAGCATTTTCAAAAAAACGTTTCAGAGAATAATCGGTATACGCAATACTTTCGTGTATAACTGTTGTTCCTTTTGGGAATTTGTCTTTATATCTTTCTGGTATCTTGTACGGATTATGAGAAGAAATGGTAAAGATAGTGCTAAAGAAAGGTTCTTTAAAACTAGATAATTTCCCAGCAAAAAACTGTAAAAATTCTTCATCAAAAATCCCCCATTTTCCGTCAAAAGCTTCGGGGCCGATGTATTCATCTTTGCCAAAATATTTTTCAAATCCTGCTGCCTTTGCATATTGATCAAAATTTTGACTTCCGTTAAAGGCACCATGAAAAAAAGACGTAGTGTATCCTTCCTTTTTAAGAATTGTAGGCAAACTATTTGTTTTGTCTAAAGAATAGCTAGAAATGATAAAAGAGTTGTTCATTAAACTAGGTATGCTTGAAATAATTGATGGAACAGCGTCAATAGAGACTTTTCCATTGGCAAATCCATTTTTAAAGTAATAAGATTTTGTTATCAGCGAATCTAAAAAAGGAGTTTGTTTTATGCCGATATTTTCATGACCAAAACTTTCTAAAATAATAATTACGACATTTTTTTTGCTTATTGTTTGAGCTTTTTTAAAAGACAAGATTGGTTTATATATTGAATCAAGATCTTTTTTATCAAAATAATTGACTTTCTCTATATCTTCTTTTTGAGATATTGTTTTTAATATACAGAAAGGTGTGTTTAAAATAAGCGGAGCGTTATTCAGAGAACTGTATTTGGCTGCGTCTACAATTCTAAGAGGTTTCTTTTGAAATCCCCCGCGGCCAACTATTAGCAATAGAAAAACTGAGGTTAAAAGATAAAAAGATTGTTTTAAGAATTTTTCTTTTGTAAAACTTTTTATTTCGTTTTTGTTTTTAAAATTAGGTATCGATTTCCAAAAAAAGATGCTTAAGATAATGAACAGTAAAAGGATGTACCAAAATTCTTTTGCAAAAGAAAAAAACAAACCTAAGGCTTCTTTTTCCATTCCTTTTGCAGTAATCATGTTAAAAGTGCTTCTTCTTCCTGTGAATCGGAAATATATAACATCAATGAGATTTGCAGCAATGAACAAAAGATTGGTTATGAAGAAAGAAACTTTTAATACTGTTTGATACGTTTGACGATACTTGAAATTTCCGGGAATTGCATGTGCTATTAAAAAAATTAAAGTTACATATGAAATAGCTGACAGGTCAAACAAAACGCTTCCCAGAATATTTTGAGCAGTTATATGGTCAAAGTATTTAGTGTTCAAAACATAAAAAAAGATATTGCAAATTTGATAGATAAAAAAAATTAAAAAATATCTATAGAGAAATAATTTTAAGCTTGATGTATAATTTTTCATTAATAGGCATATAAATAGACTTCTTGTTTAGAAGTCTTTTAAAATGCGAAATTAGAATAATTTTCTTACTTTTTGTTATTTGTAAGATTTTTATTTTGTTATTTATATTGTGTATAAAAAAAGGGCGGTAAAGACCGCCCTAATATATCAAGATTTTTATATCAATTATACCGCAACATCATACTCACGAAGCGCATTGTTTAAAGAAGTTTTTAAATCTGTAGATGGTTTACGAGTTCCAATGATTAATGCACAAGGAACTTGAAATTCTCCAGCAGCAAATTTCTTAGTATAGCTTCCAGGGATAACCACAGAACGAGCTGGTACATAACCTTTCATTTCAACTGGCTCATCACCTGTAACATCAATAATTTTTGTAGATGCTGTTAAGCATACGTTAGCACCAAGAACTGCTTCTTTGCCAACGTGAACACCTTCAACAACAATACAACGAGATCCGATAAAAGCACCGTCTTCAATAATTACTGGAGCTGCTTGCAATGGCTCAAGAACACCACCAATACCAACACCACCGCTTAAGTGTACATTTTTACCAATTTGAGCACAGCTTCCTACAGTTGCCCAAGTATCAACCATTGTTCCTTCGTCAACATAAGCACCAATGTTTACGTAACTTGGCATTAAAATTACACCGCTTGAGATGTAAGCTCCGTAACGCGCAACAGCATTTGGTACCACACGGATTCCTTTTTCAGCATAATTTCTTTTTAGCAACATTTTATCATGGTATTCAAAAATACCAGATTCCCATGTTTCCATTTTCTGAATCGGGAAATACATTACAACTGCCTTCTTAACCCATTCGTTTACTTGCCATTTGTCACCAACTGGTTCAGCAACACGTAATTTTCCAGCGTCTACCAATTCGATAACTTCTCTAATGGCATCAGTAGTTGTAGTTTCTTGCAATAAAGCTCTGTTTTCCCAAGCTTGTTCAATTATAGTCTGTAAAGAATTCATACGTTTAATTTTTTGGCAAAGATAAGGTATTTGTAGAAATGCAAAAAAGCAAAACAGCTTGAAAATGTTACAGATTTAACTTTTTGTTTCTTATTTGTAAGGTTTAGAGAGGGTGCCATGTGTTTTTAATTAATAGTACTAACACTAGAAGTTTTTTTTATATCAAAATATGACAAAAGTCAGGATTTCTGCTTTTTCTTCGCTTTAATTTCGCAGTGTTGATCAACATTCCATTCCATAAATAATCATATAAGCAGTAAAATATGAATCAAGAAAATCACCTTCAAAACAGAGTAATTATAGATAAAGAAGTAAGCTGGGATAAAACTCAGGTTATTATGAGTAAAACAAATGCCTATGGCATTATCGAATATGCCAACGAGGTATTTGTAGATGTTTGCGGTTACGAGGACTATGAATTAATGGGGCAGCCTCATAATATCATACGTCACCCGGATATGCCTAAAGTTATTTTTAAAGTGCTTTGGGAAAATCTTAAAAACGGAAAAAACTTTCACGCTATTGTAAAAAACCTTGCAAAGTCTGGAAGATACTATTGGGTAATTACAGATTTTGAAATTGCCCGCGATGAAAACGACGTTATTGTAAATTTTTTTGGTAGAAGACAAGCTGTACCACAAGAAGTAATTGCATTGCATATTGAACCTTTATATAAAAAGTTATTACAGATCGAAGCAGCAAGTGGAGTAGAATTTAGCGAAAAGTACTTAATTGGATTCTTGGAAGAGAAAAAAAGAACTTACGTTGAATATATTAAGGAGCTGATTTACGAACATGAAAAATCACAATCTAAGTTTGCTAATTATTCTGAAGAAGAGGATGCAGGAGAAGAGGAAGAGCATAGAGGTTTTTTTAGCCGATTGTTTGGAAGATAAATTGAGTTATTTTTTAGGTTTGAATATTTGGATAAAAGTCCGTCTTGAAATTTTCAAGGCGGATTTTTTTATCGAAAGAAATTTTGAAAAAGTTTATTTTCAGTGAAATGGAAAATTAGAAAAATATTTTGAACTAAATTTGCTGAAAATTTAAAACATGCCAAGAATCCTTTCTATAGATTACGGACAAAAACGCACAGGAATTGCAGTTACAGACGAAATGCAGATTATTGCTTCAGGCTTAACAACGATTCCGACTCATACTTTGATTGACTTTTTGAAAGATTATTTTGCTAAAGAAAAAGTCGAAGCAGTTTTGATTGGCGAACCAAAACAAATGAACGGTCTTCCGTCTGAAAGTGCTTCTGTGATTAACGGATTTGTAACTCACTTTTCGAATATCTTTCCAGACATGAAAGTAATTCGTGTTGATGAGCGTTTTACCTCAAAAATGGCATTCCAAACAATGATTGACAGTGGTTTAAATAAAAAGCAGCGTCAGAATAAAGGTTTGATAGACGAAATTTCTGCCACAATTTTGCTTCAAGATTATCTTTCCGCAAAAAAATAGCACTGTTCGTCGTATTTTTTATTTATAATTTAATGGTTTTTAGAAAATCCTAACTTTTATCATCTAAAAATTAGTTTTTTTTTGCAATTAAAAAAGTACCTTTGCACTTTAAATAAAAATACTGTTATGCCTGACGAAACCATACGTTCAAATAGTGATGTAGTACTCATTGGCGCTGGAATAATGAGTGCCACTCTCGGAGTAATTTTGAAAGAATTACAACCAGATATAAAAATTGAAATTTACGAAAGATTAGATGTTGCCGCAGCAGAAAGCTCTGATGCTTGGAATAATGCAGGAACTGGACACTCGGCTTTTTGTGAACTAAATTATACTCCAGAAAAGGCAGACGGCAGTATCGATCCTAAAAAAGCAATTAGCATTGCAGAATCATTTGAGATTTCTCGCCAGTTTTGGTCTTACTTAGTGCAGCAAAACAAAGTGCCTTCTCCGGATAATTTTATTAAAAGTGTGCCTCATATGAGTTTTGTGTGGGGAGATAAAAATGTAGATTATTTAAAAAAGAGATTCGAAGCACTTCAAAGCAATCCAATCTTCGCCGACATGACTTTCAGTACCGATTTTGAGCAACTTCAAAAATGGATGCCATTGGTAATGGAAGGCAGAAATGCTGATGAAAAATTAGCAGCAACACATATGGAAATTGGTACCGATGTTAATTTTGGTGCTTTAACAAGAAGTATGTTCAACTACTTAGAAAAATTAGACGGTGTTTCTTTGTTTTTTAATCACGAAGTTAAAAAACTAAGACAGCGTGAAGATAAATCTTGGAGAATTAAGATTAAAGATTTGTCAACAGGAAAAACTCGTAAGGCTTATACTAAATTTGTATTTATTGGTGCAGGAGGAGGATCTCTTCCTTTATTAGAAAAAGCAAATGTGCCTGAAGGAAACGGATACGGTGGTTTCCCAGTAAGCGGACAATGGCTGAAATGTACCAACCCAGAAGTAATTGCAAAACATCAGGCAAAAGTATACGGAAAAGCAAGTGTTGGAGCTCCTCCAATGTCTGTTCCGCATATCGATACTCGTGTAATTGATGGAGAGAAAGCGCTTCTTTTTGGTCCATTTGCAGGATTTTCAACTCGTTTCCTTAAAAATGGTTCTTACTTAGATTTGCCTATGTCTATTAAGTCTAATAACTTAATCCCGATGTTGGCTGCGGGATATCATAATATTCCATTAACGAAATATTTGATCGAACAGGTTCGTCAGTCTCCAAAAGATAGAATGAAAGCTTTACGTGAATATCTTCCAACAGCACGTTCTAAAGATTGGAAATTGGAAAAAGCAGGACAGCGTGTTCAGGTTATCAAAAAAGATGAAAAAGAAGGCGGAGTTTTAGAATTTGGTACAGAAGTAATCAATACACACGACGGAAGTTTAGCAGTTTTATTAGGTGCTTCTCCTGGAGCTTCTACAGCAGTGGCAATTATGGTGGATTTGATTAGCAGATGTTTTACGCATCAAATTAAAACGCCAGAATGGCAAGCAAAATTAAAAACAATGATTCCTTCTTACGGTCAGACTTTAAATGATAAGCCAGAACTTTTAGAACAGCTTAGAAAACAAACAGCAGAAGTTTTAAAATTAAATTAAGCTACTCATATTTCAATATAAAAAAACAAATCCAGATGAATTAATCTGGATTTGTTGCTTTTAGGTCGGTTGTGTTTTTTAGAATCTTTTCTGCCAGATTGCTCATCCAGATTAATTGTTCAATAACCATCTGTGCTTCCTGCATTTTGGCCTGACGCGTTTCTTTGTCTAAATCATCATCTTCGGCCAAACGTGTGAAATGCCTACGCTTTAATTCTTCAAATTGTAAAGTCACATCCTCTTTTTCGAAAAAAGTATCTTGTATGACAACTTCATTTCTTAAAACAGAAATCGAATGATCTAGATTGGCTAGAATAGTTTTGATAATGTAATTGAAAGAATCGGATGCAGATGTTGTTTGGTGTGACTGAATATACGTTGATAGCGATGCCAAAGCAGATAATAACGAGTGATTTAAAACTACTAGTTTATTTACTAAAGGCATTGTTTTTTGTTTCGATTTAGGTTCCTGCATCATACGCTGAAAAGAAGTCATTAAATTTCCTATTTCGACAAAGGCATTTTTTCTTGCTAAACGATATGAAGTTGGCACTTCACCTTTTTTATTATAAAAATCGGCAATTTCTTTTAAGTAATTTCTATTGGCGCGAATCGTATTCTCAATGTGGATAGGTGTATTAATGAATTCCCAAGCAGGCCATAAAAACTGATTAGCAATAAAAGCTAAAGTTGCTCCCGCGAGCGTATCTAATATTCTGTATTGAATAACTTCATTGATGTCTGGAGTTAAAATTCCGTAGATAAAAACGACATACATTGTAACAAATGTTGCACTAATCTTGTAATTGATTTGGGTAAATGAAATCCCAAGTAGCATACATACAATAGAGAAAATACTTAGTGCAACGTGGTTCTGAATGACAGATACAATTCCGAAAGCTATAATTCCCCCTAAAACAGTACCGAACATTCTATTGTAGGATCTCTCTTTGGTTAAGCCATAGCCAGGGCGCATGATTACTACAATGGTAAGGAGAATCCAATACACATTTTGAAACGGCAGAACCTGTCCAAGAAAAAAACCAATCAAGATAGTGATTGTTAATCGTATCGAATGCCTAAAAATTGAAGAAGAATAGCTTAAATTCTCAGTTAAAGTTCGCAGTGGATAATACTGCGGTGTTAAGAATTTTTCGAGCTCTTTATCTTGATCTTTCAGTTTATAGGATTGCATTGCCAAAGAAAGTGCGCGCTGAATAGTTTTAATTTTCCCGACCTGATTTTTAGCATATTTCAGCATATTGGTCAGCATTAAAACACCTTCTGCAGCTTCTTCTTTTCCTAATGTTTTTTCATAATCAAAAATGGCAAATTCAAGTGCATCCAATTCATTTTTTAAATCATGCTTATCAACATAAACACTGATATGATTGACATTTTTAGAAAGTTTTTTGAGGGTTGAAGCTAATTTATAAGCCACATTTTGATACGTTCTTAAAACATCAGGATGCTTGGCAAATTTTTCATGAAGTTTGCTATGGTCAAAAGATGTATATAGTGCCAATTCTTGAATTTCGACTAAAGTAATAAAAACCAAAAGCATTTTTCGGTTTTGGCTCGTAGTTCCAGATGCATTTTGGTTTCCAATCAGCATCTTTCTTAAATCTTCGTGAATAAGATTCAATTCGACTTGTACAGCAAGCTGCTTCTCGATAATAGCTGTTCTGTTAGCCTCGGGACTCCACAAATCGCCTCTTAATTTGAGATATTTTGCGGTGAGTTTTATTCCTTCGGCAATTTGTAATTCTACATATTTATAAGGCTGAACAAAATGAAAAACAAGAGATACTATTAAATAGAGAATTCCTCCAATGAAAATAAAGCCAGAGTATTCAAAAGCTTCCCAGCCTTCATGCAAATGCCCAAATGATAGAGAAATTGATAATAAGGCAGAGAAAGAAATCAAAGTGGCTCGCTGTCCGTAAACCGAAATCATGGAACATAAAAACAAGAGAAAACCTAAAAATATGTAGAAAAGTAAAGGAAATGGATAAACTAAATTGACTAAAAGATTAACCCCGGAAACAATAAAAGAAGCTGCAATCAATCCTTTTATTTTATGGCTAAGAGAACTAGGGATGTCGCTGGGATAAGTATAAAAAGCACCAAGCGCAATTGTAAACCCAATTTCAAAATGACCGAGAAAATTTAAAACTAAAACAGGAACGACAGAAGCAATAGTTACTTTAGAGGCGTTGAGGAAGGAAGTACTGTTAGTAAATTTCGAAATCTTATCAATCATAAAAAGAGGTTTACTAACAAAGGTAAGAATTGTAGTAGTGATTTTGGCATAATTATGAATGAGATTTTTAGGATCAAGTAAAAAATACGAATAATACATTATAAGAATTATTCATTGACTATTTTTTACTATTTTTGCCAGCTGAAATATCAGAACTTTAATTCTGTTTTTACAGCACATAAAACATAAATAAAAACAAATGATTTTACCAATTGTAGGATACGGTGATCCTGTTTTAAGAAAAGTTGGACAAGATATTACACCAGAATATCCAAACCTAAAAGAAACGATCGCAAACATGTACGAGACCATGTACAATGCGTATGGAGTTGGACTTGCTGCACCGCAGGTTGGACTGCCAATTCGTTTGTTTGTGATAGATACAACGCCTTTTAGTGATGATGAGGATCTTCCTTCAGAGGAACAAAAAGATTTGAAAGGTTTCAAGAAGACTTTTATCAATGCTAAAATCGTTAAAGAAGAAGGAGAAGAGTGGGGATTTAATGAAGGCTGTTTGAGTATTCCAGATGTGCGTGAAGATGTTTACAGAAAACCTACTGTTACAATCGAATATTGCGAAGAAGATTTCGTTATGAAAACGGAAGTATTTGACGGATTAATTGCAAGAGTTATCCAGCACGAATATGACCACATTGAAGGAATCTTGTTTACAGATAAAATTTCATCTCTTAAAAAACGATTAATCCAAAAAAAATTGAAAAATATTACTGAAGGTAAAACGTTTCAGGAATATAGAATGAAGTTTTTTGCAGCTAAAAAAGCAAGATAAGTTTTCTAAATACTTAGAAACAAAAAATAAATAAAATTCTTAATACTAATTTTAATAAAAATGAATTTAACGAAAATTTTAGCCATTTCAGGAAAACCAGGTTTATACGAATTGAAAGTTCAAACTCGTACAGGTTTTGTGGCGGAATCATTAATTGATGGGAAGAAGATTACTGTAAATCTAAAAAGCAATGTAAGTTTATTGTCTGAAATTTCGATTTATACTTATGAAGGCGAAAAACCGTTAACTGAAGTAATGCAGCAGATTGCCGTTAAAGAAAATAAAGGTCAAGCGATCTCTCATAAAGAAGACAACGCTACTTTGTCTGCATATTTTAAACAAATTCTTCCTGACTATGACGAAGAAAGAGTTTACCCATCAGATATCAAAAAAGTATTAAACTGGTACAACACGCTTCAAGCAAAAGGTTTAGTTACAGATTTAGCTCCAGCAGCTGAAGAACCAAAAGAAGAAGCTCCAGTTGCTGAAGAAAAACCAAAAAAAGCGCCAGCAGCTAAAAAAGCAAAAGCTAAAAAAGAAGAATAGTAATTTTTCTTTAAATATAAAATAATCCTGTTGAGATGTTTTCTTGACAGGATTTTTTAATTTTACAGAATCGAGTTTAAATCATAAGATACTTCAAAATGAAAAGAGAAAACCAGTTAAAGGCATTTGAGAGATTATTGAATATCATGGATGAATTGCGTGAACAATGTCCGTGGGATAAAAAGCAAACGTTGCAGACCTTGAGACATTTGACAATTGAAGAAACTTACGAACTGGGAGATGCTATTCTGGATAATGATTTAAATGAAGTAAAAAAAGAATTGGGAGATTTGCTTCTTCATATTGTTTTTTACGCTAAAATAGGCAGTGAAACCAATGATTTTGATATCGCTGATGTCTGCAATGAAATCTGCGAGAAACTAATTCACCGTCATCCTCATATTTATGGTGATGTCAAAGTGGAAAACGAAGAAGAAGTAAAGCAAAACTGGGAAAAACTAAAGCTTAAAGAAGGTAAAAAATCAGTTTTAGAAGGTGTTCCAAGAAGTCTTCCTGCTTTGGTTAAAGCAAGCAGAATTCAAGATAAAGTAAAAGGAGTGGGTTTTGATTGGGAAGAACCTCATCAGGTTTGGGATAAAGTCCAAGAAGAACTACAGGAATTGCAAGACGAAGTGAAATCTGGAAACCAAGATAAAATCGAAGACGAATTCGGAGATGTTTTGTTTTCTATGATTAATTACGCTCGATTTTTAAATGTAAATCCAGAAGACGCTTTAGAAAGAACCAATAAAAAATTCATTAAACGTTTTCAATACCTAGAAAGTAAAGCAAACGAATTAGGAAAACCATTAATGGATATGACACTTACAGAAATGGATGTTTTTTGGAATGAAGCTAAAAAGCTTTAATTGTCAGCTAATTTCTTTAAAGCGCGAACGTCTTTAAGCATGATTTTTTTACCAACCAATTCTATTAATCCCAATTTATTAAAATCAGATAATAATCGAATACAGCTTTCGGTAGCAGTTCCAATAATACCTGCAAGTTCTTCTCTAGTTAGTTGAACTTTAAGTGTTTTGTCAGCATCTTCACCAAATTCATCATGCAGGTGCAGTAACGTTTCAGCAAGCCTCTGCTTAACTGTTTTTTGGACTAAAGCAATTTTTTCATTCTCAGATTCCTTTAAATCTTCGCAGACAGATTGCATCATATTTAGAGAAAACTGATTGTTGCTATTAAAGAAATTGATGATTTCATTTTTAGGAATAAAACAAACTTCCATGTCTGCGATTGCTTTTGCAGTTAGATTTGCAGGCTCATTGCTAATCATAGAACGCTGTCCAAGAAGTTCACCAGATTTGACCAATTTTACAATTTGATCTTTTCCGTTTGCACTCAATTTTGAAAGTTTTCCAACACCGTCTTTAACACAGAAAACGCCATTGGTTACTTCGCCTTCTTCAAAAAGAGCTTCACCTTTTTTAATTTTATAGGTTGTTTTACTGCTGGCTAATTTAATAACTTCGTCTTTATTAAGGGCTTTTAATGAGCTTAGCTGGCGTACAATGCATTGATCACATTTATTCATGACAATATTTGTTTGCTGCAAAAGTAAGTATATTTAAGGGTTTTAGCTACCATTATAAGGCAAAATTATTATAAATTAGGGTTAACTCTAATTTGAGCTTTTTATTTTATAAATTTAGGAATCCGATTTCAAAATAACATGACAATTATCATCTTAATAATTGTGGTTTAATTGGAAATTTGCATCAAATAAAAACAAGTTTATGAGGGAGCAAAGTTGTTTTCATTGTGGTTTAACTATTGAACAAAATGAAGAAATTGATTTTGATGATAAGAAGTTTTGTTGCACAGGCTGTAAAACGGTTTACGAAATTTTCAGTATCAACGATCTAACGTCTTATTATGATTTTGAAAAGTCTCCGGGCGCCACTCCACAAGACATCAAAGGGAAATATGATTTTTTAGAAAATGAAACTATACTAGCAAAAGTTTTAGAGTTTCAAGAAGGAAACACATCGATTGTTTCATTGAATATTCCGCATATCCATTGCAGTTCTTGCATCTGGATTTTAGAAAATCTTCATCGTCTTCAGTCCGGAATTAGTACGTCTCAAGTTAATTTTCACGAAAAGAAAGTTAGAATTACCTTTAATTCTGATGTCGTTTCTTTAAAAGAAATAGTGTATCTCCTAAGTTCTATAGGTTATGAACCTTACATTAGTTTAGAAAATTACGGATCGGCAAAAGCAAAGGTCGACAGGAGTTTAACCTATAAATTGGGTGTTGCATTTTTCTGTTTCGGAAACATCATGTTGCTTTCATTTCCGGAATATTTCGAAATGAAAGAATTTTGGCTAGATAGCTACAAACCGTTTTTCAGATTACTTATTTTTCTTTTAGCATTGCCAACTTTTTTATACTCAGCTAGCGGATATTATGTTTCTGCTTATCATAGTATTAGAACCAGAATGCTTAATATTGACATTCCTATTGCTTTAGGAATTATCGTGATGTTTATTCGTAGCACATACGACATGCTGATGGATCACGGTCCAGGATTTTTTGACAGTTTGGCCAGTTTGATATTTTTCATGCTTCTTGGCAAAATGTTTCAAATTAAAACGTATAGTTTTTTAAGTTTTGAGAGAGATTTCAAATCCTATTTTCCAATTGCAGTTACTAAAATCAATAAAGATGCTTCTGAAGAAAATGTAGCCATTTATGATGTTCTAAAAGGAGATCGATTGTTGATTAGAAATCAAGAGCTAATTCCAGTAGACGGAATTTTAATTAGCGATAGCGCAGAAATAGATTATAGCTTTGTTACGGGAGAAGCAGTGCCAATTACCAAAAAGTCTGGAGATAAGGTATTTGCAGGAGGAAAACAGATTGGAAAAGTTATAGAAATGGAAGTTTTGCACTCCGTTTCTCAAAGTTATTTAACTCAATTATGGAGTAATGAAATTTTTCAGAAAAAAGTAGACCAGAAACACAAAACCATAACAGATGCGATTAGCCGATATTTTACCCCCATACTATTGCTCATTGCATTTGCTGGTTTTGGTTATTGGATTTTTATTGATGCTAATACAGCTTTTAATGTCTTTACAGCCGTGCTAATCGTAGCTTGCCCTTGTGCGTTGGCTCTGACTGCTCCGTTTACTTTTGGAAACATATTGCGTATTTTAGGTAAAAAGAAGTTTTACTTAAAAAATGCTGTTGTGATTGAACAGCTTGCTAAAGTTGATACTATTGTTTTTGATAAAACAGGAACTATTACAACCAACAAAAAATCGAATATAATGTATGATGGAAATCCTATTTCAGATTCAGATATCTTATTGATTAAAAATGTGTTGCGCGGTTCAAACCATCCGTTAAGCAGAATGCTTTATGATTTTCTGCCGGAAACTAAGCGAATTAATGTAGAAGACTTTCAAGAAATTACTGGAAAAGGTATTTTGGCGATTGTTGAAAGTAAGGAAATAAAAATAGGATCTGGACAATTCGTTGATGATATAGTTGCGGATGGTTCAGAAATTGAAAAAACTGCATTACACATTAAGATAGGTGGCACTTATTTTGGAAAATACACTTTCCAAAACCAATACAGAGAAGGTCTGGAGAAACTTTTTGTAAGTCTAAGTAAGAACTATCAAATCAAAGTGCTTTCTGGTGACAATGATGGCGAAAGATCGAATTTGGAAGCTATTCTGCCAAAAGGTACTGAGTTGATATTCAATCAAAAACCCGAGCAAAAACTAGAATACATAAAGAAACTTCAGGAGAAAGGACAAAATGTAATGATGGTTGGAGATGGGTTAAATGATGCTGGAGCATTGGCACAAAGTAATGTTGGGATTTCGATATCAGAGAACGTAAATGTCTTTTCGCCTGCATGTGATGCTATTTTAGACGCAACAGAATTTTCGCGTCTCAATTACTTTTTAAAGCTTTCTCACAAAGCTATTTTAATTATAAAAATGAGTTTTGGATTATCATTGCTCTACAACGTTGTTGGACTTGCGTTTGCGGTTACAGGAAATTTACTTCCGTTGGTTGCGGCAATCATTATGCCCTTGAGTACAATTACGATTGTAAGTTTTGTGACTTTTATGTCTAACTATTTCAGTAGCAGAAATTTAGAATGATTATAAATTATTAGAGAAGATATTTTATTAAATTTAACATAACTAATCTTCTATGATAATTATCATATTTTATGCGCCTTTAACAAGCTAATTTTGTTAATATAAATCCAGGGTATGAGTGTTATTTATCTATTAATTTCAGTAAGTATTTTTGTGGCAATCTGTTTCTTTATTGCCTTTATCGCAGCTGTCAAATCTGGGCAGTATGATGATGATTATACACCTTCAGTCAGAATTCTTTTTGATGACGAAACCAAAATTAATCCCCAAAATAATAATTCACCAATCGAAGAAAAACAAGTATAATTATGGAAATGGAACAGTTTTATTACGACAACAAAATTGTAAAAAAATTCATTTACGCCACAATACTCTTTGGTGTTGTGGGTATGTTAGTGGGACTTACCTTAGCGGTAATGTACCTTTTTCCCAACATGACAGATGGGATTCCGTGGCTGAGTTACGGACGATTAAGACCGTTACACACTAATGCAGTTATTTTTGCCTTTGTGGGTAATGCCTTCTTCGCTGGTATGTACTACTCGCTACAAAGATTGCTAAAAGCCAGGATGTTTAGTGATTTTTTAAGTAATCTTCATTTCTGGGGATGGCAGCTGATTATTGTGGCTGCAGCAATTACACTTCCGTTAGGTTATACTTCTTCTAAAGAATATGCAGAGCTAGAGTGGCCAATTGACATTGCAATCGCTTTAATTTGGGTTGTAATGGGGATTAATATGATTGGTACAATGTTACGTCGTAGAGAGCGCCATTTATATGTTGCAATCTGGTTTTATTTAGCAACATTTGTAACAGTAGCCGTACTTCATATCTTTAATAATATCGAAATTCCGGTTTCAGCTTTAAAAAGTTACTCAGTGTATGCAGGTGTTCAGGATGCACTTGTACAATGGTGGTACGGGCACAATGCGGTGGCATTCTTTCTTACAACTCCATTCTTGGGATTAATGTATTATTTCGTTCCAAAAATTGCAAACAGACCTGTTTACTCTTATAGATTATCCATTATTCACTTTTGGTCTTTAATCTTTATCTATATCTGGGCGGGACCACACCACTTATTATATTCTGCATTGCCAAACTGGGCTCAGAATTTAGGGGTTGCATTCTCAGTAATGTTAATTGCTCCATCTTGGGGAGGTATGATCAATGGTCTTCTTACATTAAGAGGAGCTTGGGATAAAGTTCGTGAAGAACCAGTTTTAAAATTCTTTGTAGTAGCGATTACGGGTTACGGTATGGCAACTTTTGAAGGTCCGATGTTATCTTTAAAAAATGTAAATGCTATTGCGCACTATACTGACTGGATCGTAGCGCACGTACACGTAGGAGCTTTAGCTTGGAACGGTTTCATGTCATTTGGTATTATCTATTGGCTGATTCCAAGAATGACAAAGTCGGAGCTATTCTCTAAGAAATTAGCAAACTTCCATTTCTGGATTGGTACTTTAGGTATTATCGTGTATACAATTCCACTATATGTGGCAGGTTTCCAACAAGCGTCAATGTGGAAACAGTTTAATCCAGATGGTACTTTAACTTATGGTAATTTCCTTGAAACGGTAACTGCTATTATGCCAATGTATTGGATGAGAGCTATCGGAGGTAGTTTGTATCTAATTGGTATGCTTACTTTGGTTTATAATATTATTATGACTGTAAAAGCAGGTAATACTATTGAAGATGAATTGGCTCAGGCACCAGCTTTACAAACAATAAAAAGCAGTAGATTAAGTGGAGAGAAATTCCACTCATGGTTAGAAAGAAAACCAATTCAATTAACCATTTTAGCAACAATTGCAATTTTAATTGGAGGTATTATTCAGATTGTTCCAACGATTATGGTAAAATCAAATATTCCTACAATTTCAAGTGTAAAACCATATACACCGTTAGAGCTTGAAGGACGTGACTTATACATTAGAGAAGGTTGTGTTGGATGTCACTCACAATCAGTTCGTCCGTTTAGAAGTGAAGTAGAACGTTACGGAGTTCAGTCAAAAGCGGGTGAGTTTGTTTACGACCATCCATTCTTATGGGGATCAAAACGTACAGGACCAGACTTATTAAGAGTAGGTGGTAAGTATAATGACAACTGGCATTTTAACCACATGTGGAATCCGCAAAGTACATCTGCAGGATCAATAATGCCAGGTTATAAATGGTTGTTTGATAACAAACCAATGGATATTTCATTGACTCAGAAAAAAATGCAGGCAATGATTTCTTTGGGAGTGCCATATACTCCAGAAGAAGTTGCAAATGCGCAAAGAACATTAAGAGAGCAGGCTGTTAAGATTGAAAAAAGCTTAGAAAGCGATCCTGATTTTGTTAAGAGTTATGAAGACAGCCGTAAAAAAGCTGCTGCAAAAGGCGAGAAATTCATTCCGATGAACGAAAGAGAAATTGTTGCTTTGATTGCTTATATTCAAAGACTTGGTACTGATATTAAAGTAAAAGAAACTTCAAAATAACAGCATTATGTTTGAACAAATAAAACACAATATGGAAACAATATCGGGTGTAGAATTATACCCGATTATTTCCCTCTTGATTTTCTTCTTCTTCTTTGTAGGATTAGGCATTTGGGTGTTCTCTTATAGAAAAGAAAAAATTCAAGAAATGAGTAATATACCTTTAGATGAAGGACTTAGTGTAATCACAAAAGATAGATAAAAATGAAAAAGTTTTTCCCAGTATATGTTAGAGTACCGTTGATTTTCTTCATCGTATTTGCTTTGATGGAATATTTTATAGACTCTGGTGACAAACCGGCTTTTGTAAAATTTCCAATGGTGTCACTCTTTTTATTTGTCTTTTTATTTATTCTGATTGCGATCGAGATTACACTGAGCGCAGTAAATCGAGTGATGTATCAATTATTATCACCTGAAGAAAAGGCACAAAAGGAACTTGAAGATAGTTTAAGTCTTAAAGAAAGCACTTGGTTTAAAAACCTAATGCACAAATTGACTAAAACAGAGCCAATTGAAAAAGAGGCTGATCTATTGATGGATCATGATTATGACGGAATTAAAGAGCTGGATAATAATTTACCACCATGGTGGGTGTATTTATTCTACATCTGTATCATTTTCGGAGTAATTTATGTGGTTCGTTATGATGTTTTAGGAGCTGATGATCAGGAAATGGAGTTGAAGAAAGAAATGGCGCAAGCAAAGATAGACGTTGAGGAGTATATGAAAACGGCACCAGATTTAATGGATGAAAAAACGGTTGTTTTACTTACTGACGAACCGAGTTTAGCTGCAGGAAAAGAAATTTTCGTAACCAATTGTGCAGCATGTCACCGTGCAGATGCTGGAGGACAGATTGGACCAAACCTTACAGATGATAAATGGATCTTAGGTGGAGGAATTAAAAATCTATTCCACACCATTACAAACGGAGGTAGAGATGGTAAAGGGATGATTGCCTGGAAGGGAACTCTTAAACCAAAAGAAATACAAAAAGTGGCAAGTTACATTCTGTCTTTACAAGGAAGTAATCCGAAAGATCCGAAAGAAGCAGAGGGAGAAGTTTGGGTAGATGATAGTGCTCCCAAAACAGATGCAGCCTCTGCAGCCCCAAAAGATACCACAGAAGTTAAAAAATAATTAGAATATCATGTCAAATTTACCAGACGAAGCTTTTAGAGATACCATCGGAACGATAGATGAAGGTGGGAAACGAAAATTTATATTTCCTAAAAAACCGTCTGGTAAATTTTATGAATATAGAAAAATTGTCAGCTATGTCTTATTGGCAATTTTATTCATAAATCCTTTCATTAAGGTTAATGGGAATCAGTTTATGATGTTCAATATCTTAGAACGTCGTTTTAATATTTTTGGATTCCCTTTTTGGCCACAGGATTTTTATCTCTTCGTAATTTCAATGCTTGTCGGCGTTGTATTTATAATATTGTTTACTGTTGTTTTTGGAAGAATATTTTGCGGATGGATCTGTCCCCAAACGATTTTTCTTGAAATGGTTTTCCGCCGTATTGAGTACTGGATTGATGGAGACCGAGGTTCTCAGTCTCGTTTAGCAAGAATGGAATGGAATAGTGAGAAAATTAGAAAACGAGTTTTAAAATGGACTATTTTCTTTCTTATCTCTTTCTTTATTGCAAATATCTTTTTGGCTTATTTAGTAGGAAGCGATACTTTATTCTTAATGATAGAACAAGGGCCTATTGCTCAGGCTAGTAATTTTATCGCACTGCTTATATTTACTGGAATCTTCTATTTTGTTTTTGTATGGTTTCGTGAACAGGTTTGTATTATAGCGTGTCCGTACGGAAGATTGCAGGGTGTTCTTTTAGACAATAAATCAATAAATGTTGCCTACGATTTTGTTCGTGGAGAAAAAGAAGAGGGACGTGCTAAATTCAAAAAGAATGAAGACAGAGCATTAACAGGAAAAGGAGATTGCATTGATTGTTTGCAATGTGTTCATGTTTGCCCGATGGGGATTGACATTAGAAACGGAACGCAGCTGGAATGTACAAACTGTACAGCTTGTATTGATGAATGCGATCATATTATGGAATCTGTAGGATTGCCAAAAGGTCTTATTCGTTATGCATCTGAAGATGAAATTGCAAAAAAAGAGCCTTTCAAGTTCACAACTAGAATGAAAGGATATACAGCGGTTTTGTTTATTTTATTGAGTATTTTTGTTGGAATGCTGTTTTTAAGAACAGATGTGCAGGCAGTTGTTCTACGTTTGCCTGGTCAATTATTCCAGCATAATGGAGAAAAAATCAGTAATGTTTACACTTATAAAATTGTAAACAAAACAATGAAAGATTACAACGATATTCATTTCGAATTAATCGATCAAAAAGGTGAAATAAAAAATGTTGGTAAAAGACATTTTAAAGTTCCAAAAGAAGGAATTTCTCAAGGAACATTGTTTATCGAAATTGATGAAGTTTTATTAGAAAGTGATAAAACCAAAGTAAAAATAGGAGTTTATAATGGTTCTGAACTCATAGAAACTACATCAACAAATTTCTTAGGACCACGCAGTTTTAATTAAAACATTTACATCATGAAATTTAATTGGGGAACAGGAATTGTCATTGCATTCGGATTGTTTATGACATTTATTTTATATTTTGTTTTTGAAGTGCAATCAAACTCTAAATATGATAATGATTTGGTTGTAGAGGAATATTACAAACATGATACACACTTTCAGGAAGAGATGGCAAGGATTCAAAATGCGCATGATTTACAGCATAAACCATCAATAAAATATACTGGAGAAGGTGTGGCTGTAATTTTCCCTGCTGGATTTGAAAGTGATAAAGTGAAAGGAAATATTCAGCTATATAGACCTTCAAACAAAAAATTCGACTTTAATACTCAAATTGCTTTAACGAATTCAGAAATAATTATTCCACAGAAAAAATTAATAAAAGGACGTTGGGATGTTAATATGGAGTGGCAATATGAGGGCAAAAAATATCTCACAAAAGAAGTTATTTACGTAAACTAAAAAAAATGTTATTCTCTGCTTTCTTTTTAGGTTTAATCAGTAGTCTGCATTGTGTTGGAATGTGCGGACCAATTGCTATGATGCTTCCTGTAGATAGACAAAATGAAGCTAAAAAGGCAACGCAGATTATGACGTATCACTTAGGGCGATTAACAGCTTATTCAATAATTGGATTGATTTTTGGATTACTGGGAAGAGGTTTTTTTCTGGCAGGATTACAGCAGAAAATGTCGATAATTATTGGGGTAATTATGATTATTGTGGTTTTGATTCCAGAAAAAAAAATTGCGCAATACAATTTTTCAAAACCAGTTTATAAAATCATTTCGAAAATTAAAACTAATCTAGGAAGTCAGTTTAAAAATAAGAGTTATAAATCGTTATTTACTATTGGCCTCCTAAATGGATTTTTACCATGTGGAATGGTTTATGTTGCTTTATTTGGAGCAATTGCAATGCAAAGTGCTGGTTATGGTGTGCTTTACATGCTTTTATTTGGAATAGGGACTATACCTCTAATGACAGTTGTGGTTTATGTCAACACATTATTAAAACTGCCTTTCAGAAACAAAATCCAAAAGGCAATTCCGTATGTTGCGGTTATAATTGGAGTTTTATTTATCCTTCGCGGATTAGGTTTAGGAATTCCTTATATTTCTCCTTCAAACATGAGTTTGTTTGTACAGCAGACTCCAAACTGCCACTAGAAATAGGTTTAAGATTTTAAATTATACAGTCATCGAAAACAGATTTGTTTCCGGTGACTTTCTTTTTAGATGCAAATCAAAAGCCATGCAGATATTGCGGACAAAAGGTCTTCCTTCTTCTGTAATCTTGATTTTATTATTTTCAATAACAATTAAATTATCGTTTTCGATTTCATTAAGAGCGGCCAAAGTTTCAGGAAGCTCTGCAAAATTCAAGCGTTCTGCTGTCCAGGAAGTTTCTAATTCGCACGTTAAATTCAGAATATGTTTTCTGATGGTTAAATCTTCATCAGTTAAAATATGGCCTTTTACAACTGGAAGTTTATCTGAATCTAAAGTTTCATAATATTCTTCAAGGTTCTTCGTGTTTTGAGCGAAACTATACCAGCTGTCGCTTATAGAAGAAACGCCTAAGCCAATCATAACTTGAGTTTTAGATGCACTGTAACCCATGAAATTTCTATGCAGATTTCCGTTGTGAGCAGCTTTGTATAAACTATCATCTACTAAAGCAAAATGATCCATTCCAATTTCGTGGTATCCATTTTGAATAAGGAGTTGTTTGCCAATTTCATACAGCTTTCTTTTTTCTGCATCTTTTGGAAGATTTTCGTCATTAAAACCGCGTTGTCCATTTCCTTTTATCCAAGGCACATGCGCATAGCTGTAAAATGCCAGTCTATCTGGTTTTAATGAATTGGTTTTTTCAACCGTATCAACAACATCTTCAATAGTTTGAAATGGAAGGCCAAAAATAATATCGTGTCCAATAGAAGTATATCCAATTTCTTTTGCCCAAAAAGTAACTTTGGCAACATTATGAAATGGCTGAATTCGATTAATTGCTTTTTGAACTGTGGCAGAATAATCTTGTACTCCGAAACTTACTCGGCGAAAGCCTAAATCATATAATTTTTTAAGTTGTTCGTGAGTAGTGTTACTTGGATGTCCTTCAAAACTAAATTCGTGGTTTTCTGCTCTTACAGCATGATCAAAAATTCCGTTAATAAGACATTCTAAATTTTCTTTTGAAAAGAATGTAGGGGTTCCTCCGCCTAAGTGGATTTCTTTAATTACGGGTTTTTCGGGAAGCAAATCACAATACATTTTCCATTCTTTCAAAACAGCCTGAATGTATTTTTCTTCTACTGAATGATTTTTGGTAATGCGCTTATTGCATCCGCAGAAAGTACACATACTCTCACAGAAAGGAAGATGAATGTATAAACTTATTCCGTTCTTTGAATTGCTTTCAGAAAATGATTGCTTTAAAGTAGTAATCCATTTTTCTGCAGTAAAGTCTGCTTCATTCCAGTATGGAACTGTCGGATAACTAGTATATCTTGGACCTGGGACATTGTACTTTTGAGTCAAAGAAATTTTCATAATGACGGATTTAGTTTACATCAAAATTAAAACTTTAGGCTAAGACATAAAATGACAAATATCATGAAACTTGTAAATAAAAAGAGGCCCAAAATTGAGCCTCTTTTCTGAATTAAATAACTAACGTGATATAGAATCTTGGATGATTTTAAGCCATTTTTTCGCAAACTGATGATCTTGATAGACACTAATCTGTTTGATGCGGTCATCATCAAAATCATAGAATGGAATTATTAATTTTTTAGATGTTTCTTTTTCTTGAAATTCAAAATCTATTTTGATAATAGTATCGGATCCGGCGTCCGTTGTTGGAACTAACTTGCATGAAGAAATAGTATTTAAATCGACATAAATTGACTCTTGCTGATTTGGATTGAAATTCATCAAAATAAATTTATTGTTTTTCTGATCAATCGTTAAAGTCTTATTGTTGATTGATTCTGTCAAGTCAAAATCCTCTGGATGAGTTGGATTGAATCTTTTTTTAATGTTTAAAATTCTTGATTTGCTTGCAGCTGATGAACGTGCAGAAAAATAAATTGGGATAGCAACAATAATTAAAATCACAATACCCATTATTGTGGTAGTAGTTTCCATAAAGTTTTAATGTAATAAATAAATGATATGCAAAACAGTTTTCGGCTTGAAAACGGCTATGTAAGTACAGAAGAATTAATTCTTCTAAAGAAAATCAAGTATTTATTTACCAGAAAAAATGGAAAGCATAGAGTATGACCGAAACCTTTTTACTTTGAGTTGTAAAGAGTTTAGTATATGCTGTAACAGATGTAACGGTTTGATGCTGAGGGATAAGCGGTAAAAGAGTATCAAAACATTTAATTATTCCCGTTGGATTTGTTTTGATGTTTGCCGCAAATTGATAACTTCCTTGTGGCTGTATAAAGGCAGACGAATCAGGAATGTCTTTGCAGAAGTTAGTATCGGATTTTTCCGTTTCGATTATGCGTACAGAACCTTGGTCTGCTTGATAAGCAAACAATCCTGCAAGCAAAAGCGTAATAAAAATAACGGTTTTACGAATCCAATTCATGTCGGCGAATTTAAGTCATAAAACGCAATTAAAGAAATTTTATGGAATTAATTAACACTCAAAAAAAAGTCCTCAGCTAAACTGAGGACATATGAGGCTATTGTTGCATTTTAAAATAATAATCTGCCGAGTGTTTTCCACTTCCATAAAACAGGAAGAATATGCATACTAATAAAACGATGATAGCTAAAGCCAAACTTTCAGAATGCATTCTTCCCATAGAATTTACAAGAACAGCACCAAATAAAATGGGTAATTGGGCTGCAATTGCCCATCTGGTTAAAAGTCCAAAAATAATCATTATACCACCAATCATGTGGGCAGGAGCAATGTAATGCAGCATAAACATACCTCCTCCAAACTTGTCAATTGGGGAAATTAAATCATGCAGGTACTGAATATTGGTGACGAAAGAGACACCTTTCATAAATAAAAATCCACCCAAAACAATACGTACTAAATCAACTGGTAAATAAGTGTGCGAATTCGCCCATTTATTCAAACTTTTTACATTTTCCATGATGTTGTGTGATTAAAAATTATATACTAAGTTACTAATTTTTAATGATATGTGTATTTTTAACAGCTAGAAAATGAGTTTTTTGCTTTTTATTTAACGTCTTGTTGAGAATTCTTAAATCGCTAGACTTGGATAACCCCCAAATTAAATGGTTTTTGAATAGGAGAGTGGTTTGCAGCTTCGATTCCAATCGAAATCCAGTTACGAGTTTCTAATGGATCTATAATAGCATCTGTCCATAGTCTTGAGGCAGCATAGTACGGCGAAGTCTGCTCGTCGTAACGTGCTTTTATTTTGTCGAATAATTCAGCTTCTTTTGCTTCGTCAACGGTTTCTCCTTTTGCTTTAAGCGAAGAGGCTTCAATTTGTGCCAATACTTTTGCAGCTTGAATTCCGCCCATAACAGCAAGCTCTGCACTTGGCCACGCAAATATTAATCGAGGGTCGTATGCTTTTCCGCACATCGCATAATTTCCTGCACCATACGAGTTTCCGACAATAACGGTAAATTTAGGAACAACAGAATTACTTACAGCATTTACCATTTTGGCACCATCTTTAATAATTCCACCATGTTCTGATTTTGAACCCACCATGAAACCTGTTACGTCTTGTAAAAATACCAATGGAATTTTTTTCTGATTGCAATTGGCAATAAAACGAGTGGCTTTGTCAGCACTATCAGAATAAATAACGCCTCCAAACTGCATTTCGCCTTTTTTGGTTTTTACCACTTTTCTTTGATTGGCCACAATTCCCACAGCCCAGCCATCAATTCTGGCATAACCTGTAATCAGCGATTGCCCATAACCTTCTTTATAAGCTTCAAATTCTGAATTATCAACCAAACGTTTGATAATTTCCATCATATCATATTGTTCAGTTCTAGCTTTTGGCAGAATTCCGTAAATATCATTTGGTTCTAAAGCTGGTTTCTCCGATTTGATTCTACTATATCCTGCTTTATCAAAATCACCAATTTTATCTACTATATTTTTGATTTTGTCCAAAGCATCTTTGTCGTCTTTGGCTTTATAGTCGGTAACGCCTGAAATTTCACAATGCGTTGTAGCACCTCCTAAAGTTTCGTTATCAATAGTTTCGCCAATTGCGGCCTTTACCAAATAACTTCCAGCAAGAAAAATACTTCCTGTTTTATCTACTATTAAAGCTTCATCGCTCATAATTGGTAAGTAGGCGCCTCCAGCAACACAGCTTCCCATAACGGCAGCAATTTGTGTAATTCCCATACTACTCATTTGAGCATTATTTCTAAAAATGCGTCCGAAATGTTCTTTATCAGGAAAAATTTCATCTTGCATTGGCAGATAAACGCCAGCGCTGTCTACTAGATAAATAATAGGAAGTCGGTTTTCCATGGCAATTTCCTGCGCACGAAGGTTTTTCTTTCCTGTAATAGGAAACCAAGCTCCAGCTTTTACAGTGGCGTCATTGGCAACTACAATACATTGTTTCCCTCTGATGTAGCCAATTTTTACTACAACACCTCCAGAAGGACAGCCACCATGGTCTGAATACATTCCTTCACCGGCAAAACCTCCAATTTCAATACTTTTAGAATTTTCATCCAATAAATAAGCAATTCTTTCGCGAGCGGTCATTTTTCCTTCAGAATGCAGTTTCTCGATTCTTTTTTCGCCTCCGCCTAATTTTACTTTGGCGAATTTTTGTTTTAGTTCAGAAAGAAGTAATTTATTGTGATCTTCGTTTTTATTGAAGTTTAAATCCATGGTATAGTATTGATTTGATAAAATAGTGTTGGCTAATTTACAAAATCAATTGAAATAAACGAGTTGCTTTGTGAATTAAGAAATACTATTAAATAAAAAAAACATCCGTTCAATGGATGTTTCTTTATTAAGGTTTTTAATTAAAATTATTTTTTAGGGCCACAAACCATTTGTTTTAATAGCGCCCATTGTTTTAAGGCGTCTCGAGCTTCAACAGCTGGATATCCAAGCATTGTTTTTCCAGCGGGTACATCTCCAGTCACGCCAGATCCTGCACCAATTATAGCTCCGTCGCCAATTGTAGTATGGTCTTTTATTGAAGCACTTCCGCCGATGATAACACCGTTTCCTAAGGTTACAGAACCTGCTAAACCACTGTTTCCAGCCATAATACAGAACTTGCCTAATTTGCTGTTATGCCCAATCTGAACTAAATTGTCTATTTTGCATCCGTCACCAAGAATTGTAGAACTAAATTTACCGCGATCAACACACGAATTTGCTCCAATTTCTACACCGTTTCCAATAATTACATTTCCAATTTGTGGAATTTTCACCAAACCTTTTTCAGTGCAAGCACGAAATCCGAAACCATCGGCGCCAATTGTTGCGTTGGGGTGAATGATGCATTCGCTTCCAATATGACAACGTTCACGAATAACGGTTCCAGACCAAATAGTTGTGTTTCTTCCGATTGTGCATTCGTCTAAAATAGTCACATTCGGGTAAATTACTGTATTGGCGCCAATTTCAACTTTTGGACCAATGTAACAGCCAGCGCCAATTTTAACGCCTTCGCCAATTATAGCAGTTTCGTCTATGGTTGCTGTTTTATGAATATTGTTATGAAAGATTGGGGCAGGGGGAGCAAAAAGGGCAAGGATTTGTGACATTGCCAAATCGGCATTTTTTACTTTTATAAAAGCGCGGTTTTCTCCAGGCTCTATTGAAATATCTTCGTTTACAACTGCAATTGAAGCATTAGATGTCGACCAGTATTTTTCGTATTTTTTATTTCCGATAAATGAGATTTCCGAAGTTGTTGCTTTTTCTAATTGTTCTGTTGCAGTTATGCTTTGTGAAGTGCTGCCGTAAATTACGCCATTAATAACTTCGTTAATTTCTTGGATAGAATAGGATCTCATTGATAAATTTTAATCGACTAAGGGTTATTTTTTGCCAAATAAAATGAATTACATTTTAATTACCTAATTATTTTTTTACGTTTCTTAATAAATGTTTAAAATAAGATGACAATTTTTACAAAATTAACATTTAGGGTATTAAATTAATGAGGTTTTTTTAATGAATTGATTAGCAGGAACTTGATGGTTTTACCTAAAATGGGTGAAAATTTGGATGGAGAAAATAAATAATTTAATTGCTAGGTTATAGCTTACATTTGTTTTGTTAAATCATTTATTGATAGAAGATTAAAAAAAGCGATTCATTTTTATGAACCGCTTTTTATAAATTATTCTTTAATTTTTGATAATGAAACTGCGTTAATGCAATAACGTAAGCCACTTGGCGGCGGACCGTCAGGAAAAACGTGACCTAAATGTGCGTCGCAGACATTGCAAACTACCTCAACACGAATCATCCCGTACGATTTGTCGGCATGGTAACCAATTGCATTTTCTTTGATTGGCTGTGTAAAAGAAGGCCAACCAGTTCCTGATTCAAATTTTTCGCTTGCATCAAAAAGAACCGTTCCGCAGCATTTACATTCGTAAATTCCAGGATCAAATAAACTGCACAATTCAGAACTAAAAGATCTCTCTGTTCCTTTTAAACGTGTTACTTGAAATTCTTCTGAAGTTAGAATCTGTTTCCATTCGTCCTCCGTTTTCTCCACTCTTTTGTCTGGAGCTGGATTTCCTTTATTTGTAAAATGAATTACATCTGCCCATTTTATCATAACTTTTTTGTTTTAAAGTTTAAAGTTTCAGGTTTCAAGTTTAATGTGACTGCAAGCTTCAACTGAACACTAGAAAAGAACTGGATACTATTCCTCTTCTTTCTGTCCCATCATCATCAGATAGGCTTTCAAGAAAGGGTCGATATTTCCGTTCATTACACCGTCAACATCGCTGGTTTCATAACCTGTACGAACATCTTTTACTAATTTATAAGGTTGCATTACATAATTACGAATCTGTGATCCCCATTCGATTTTCATTTTTCCGGCCTCAATATCCGCACGCTGTGCTTGCTGTTTCTTTAATTCAATTTCATACAATTGAGAACGAAGCATTTGCATAGCACGCTGTCTGTTATCTTGCTGAGATCTAGTTTCAGAACACTGAATTTGAATTCCAGTTGGTTTGTGAACCAGTTGTACTTTAGTTTCAACCTTGTTTACGTTCTGTCCACCAGCACCACTTGAGCGAGAAGTTGTAATTTCGATATCAGCAGGATTAATGTCGATTTCGATACTGTCATCTACAAGCGGATAAACGTAAACGGATACGAAAGAAGTATGACGTTTTGCGTTGCTGTCAAAAGGCGAAATACGAACTAAACGGTGTACACCATTTTCTCCTTTTAGATATCCGAATGAATAATCGCCTTCGAACTCTAAAGTTACGGTTTTAATTCCGGCAACCTCGCCTTCCTGAAAGTTAAGCTCTTTAATTTTGTAGCCATAACTTTCTCCCCACATCATGTACATACGCATTAGCATTCCTGCCCAATCACAACTTTCGGTTCCTCCAGCACCTGCTGTAATCTGGACTACAGCGCTCAAACTGTCACCTTCGTCAGAAAGCATGTTTTTGAACTCGATATTTTCAATATGTGCTTGTGCAGCTTCATATTGTTCATCTAATTCGTCTACAGAAAGTTCTCCTTCTTTATAAAAATCATAAGCAAGCTGTAACTCTTCTGTGAGCGCTACTGCTTTATCATAATCTTCAATCCATTTTTTCTTGTTTCGAAGATTTTTTACAATGTTTTCTGCTTCTTTTGGATTGTTCCAAAAGTCTGGAGCGAACGTTTTTTCTTCTTCGTTTGCGATTTCGATTAGCTTGGCATCAACGTCAAAGATACCTCCTCAACGCACCAAGGCGCTCCACAATACCTTTTACTTGTTCGGCTGTTGTCATAAATTAATTAATAGGTTTTTATATGTTTTTTAGAATTATTACGTTAATTTGGTCTAGAGAAACCAGCGAGTTAAATTTTACCAAAACTTGCTGAGAATAACTATAAGTAATACGTAATTTTGCATACAAAAATAAGATATAGTTTTTAGAATATGGAAATAAATTTAATCAGCGATACCATAACAAAGCCTACTTATGAAATGCTGCAGTATATGTTTAATGCCCATGTTGGCGATGATGTATACAAACAGGACCCAACGGTGATTGAATTGGAAAACAGGACAGCAGAGTTTTTTGGTATGGAAGCTGGTCTTTTCTTTCCGTCTGGAACTATGGCAAACCAGACTGCAATTAAACTGCACACGCAACCTGGCGAACAGCTGATCGCTGATAAATATGCTCACGTGTATCATTATGAAGGAGGGGGAGTTTCTTTTAACAGCGGTGTTTCTTGCTGTTTAGTAGATGGAAACCGCGGAATGATAACTGCTGCGCAAGTAAAAGCAGCAATAAATGATCCAGAGTTTTATCATAGCCCGCTAACAAGTTTGGTTTGTGTGGAAAATACAACCAATAAAGGTGGCGGTGCGTGTTATGAATTAGAAGATTTAAGAGAAATAAAAAAGGTTTGTGATGCTCATAATCTCAAGTTTCATTTGGACGGAGCTAGAATATGGAATGCATTAGTAGCTAAAAGGCAGAATCCCAGAGAATTTGGGGCGATTTTCGATACCATTTCCGTTTGTTTGTCTAAAGGGTTAGGTGCTCCAATTGGTTCTGTACTTCTTGGAAGTAAAGCTGATATTCATAGAGCGTTGAGAATCAGAAAGATATTGGGTGGAGGAATGCGTCAGGTAGGTTATTTGGCTGCGGCTGGATTATATGCTTTGGCTCATAATATTGAAAGATTAGCAGAAGATCATCGCCGTGCAAAAGAAATAGCAAAAATCTTAAGCACAAAACCTTGGATCGCGGCAATCGAACCTGTAGAAACTAATATTTTGATTTTTTCGCTGGCAGAAGGTTATAGTGACCAATTATTAATTGAAAAATTGAAACAGAAAAATATACTTATAAGTTCTTTAGGGCATAATAAGCTCAGAATTGTAACGCATCTAGATTATAAAGAAGTGATGCATACTTATGTGTTGGAAACACTTTCGAAGTTTTAGGAGAAAGGTGCTAAGCTTCTAAGGTACTGAGGTTCTAAGGAAGAAAGAAATAAAGCTTAAAAAAAAAGAGGATGTTAATACATCCTCTTTTTTATTTTTTTGTCAAAAAAATAAAACTTAGAACCTCAGTGCCTTAAAAGCTTATTTAAACAAATTATCCATTCCAGGAATAGACGGCATATCCATTCTTGCTACAGCGTCTAATTCTCTTTCGTTTACACTAGTTGCTTTTTCTATTGCTTTATTTAACGTTACAATTAAGTAATCTTCTAATTGTTCTTTATCTTCTAAAAGAGAATCATCAATAGAAAGTGATTTTATTTTTCTACTAGCTGTAATAGTAACTTTTAATAATCCGTCAGCGCTTTGTTCATCAATCAAAACAGTATCTAAACGCTTTTTGGTATCTTCAATTTTTTGCTGGGTTTCTTTAAGTTTACCCATCATTCCCATTAAATCCATTTTTGTTGATTTTTTAAATTATTTCAGACAAAATTACTATATTGCTGTGTTAATTCAATAGAATATTTTATGAAAAAATTAATTTTGTTCTGTTGGGTTTGTGCTATTTTTGCGTCTTCATATTTAAAAATTAATGCTTAATAAATGCAAAATGATATATCGGCCCCAAAGGCTAAAATAATTCCAAAGACATTAAAAAAACATAAAGAAGCTAGAATTGACAACTATTTCTGGCTTAATGACAGAGAGAATTCAGAAGTAATTGATTATCTAAATAAGGAGAATGCTTATTACGAAAGCATGACTTCTCATACCCAAAAATTAAAAGATAGTCTGTTTGAAGAAATGAAAGCAAGGATTAAAGAAGATGATTCTTCTGTTCCTTATTTCTACAATGGATATTTTTATATAACACGTTTTGAAACTGGTCAGGATTACCCAATTTTTGCCAGAAAAAAAGGAAGCCTTTCTGCCGAAGAAGAAATTCTTTTTAACTGCAATGAAATGGCAAAAGGACATGCTTATTTTAAATTGGGAGGTTTAAGTATTAGTCCAGATAATAAATTTGCCAGTTTTGGAGTAGATATTGTCGGAAGAAGAATATATACAATTCAATTTAAAAACTTAGAAACAGGTGAAATTTTAGCTGATAAAATAGAAAATGTTACAGGAGCTTCTGTTTGGGCAAATGATAACAAAACTGTTTTTTATGTTAGACAAGATGAAACAACACTAAGAGCTGATAAAGTTTTCAGGCATAAATTAAATACAACTTCAGATAATGATGTTTTAGTTTATGATGAAGTTGATGATACTTTTAATGTGTCTATCAGCAAAGAAAAATCAAGAAAATACATTGTTATTGGTTCTGGAAGCACTTTGACAACTGAATATAGAATCTTGAATTCTAGTAATCCAGAAGGAGAATTTACTGTTTTTCAGTCACGCGTTCGCGGATTAGAATACAGTATTTCTCATTACGAAGATTCGTTTTATATTCTGACCAATAAAGATAAGGCGACGAATTTTAAGTTAATGAAAACACCAGAAGACAAAACAGGAAAGAAAAACTGGGTAGATCTTATTCCGCACAGAGAAGATGTTTTGTTGGAAGATATTGAGATATTTAAAAACTATTTAGTTGTAGAAGAACGTTCTAATGGATTGAATCATATTAGAATTATGCCTTGGAATGAGGAGCCGGATTATTACCTTCCTTTTGGCAGCGAAACGTACAATGCCTATACAACAACAAATGTTGATTTTGATACTGATATTTTGCGTTACAGTTATCAATCATTGGCAACCCCATCTTCTGTGATTGATTTTAATATGAAGACTAAAACCAAAGAAATCTTGAAGGAACAAGAAGTTTTAGGCGGTAAATTTGATAAAGACAATTATATAGAAGAACGAGTTTGGGCAACAGCAAGAGATGGAGTAAAAGTGCCTATTTCTATGGTTTATAAAAAAGGATTAGAGAAAAATGGTAAAAACCCGTTGTTGCTTTACGCATACGGTTCGTACGGAATTACGATGGATACCTATTTTTCTTCAACAAGATTGTCGCTCTTAGACCGCGGATTTGTGTATGCAATAGCTCATATTAGAGGAGGTGAAGACTTAGGAAGACAATGGTACGAAGACGGAAAACTGTTAAAAAAGAAAAATACCTTTACAGATTTCATTGATTGCTCTAAATTTGTAATAGACCAAAAGTATACCTCTCCTGAACATTTGTATGCAGAAGGAGGATCTGCTGGCGGACTTTTAATGGGAGTAATCGTAAATGAAGCTCCTGAATTGTATAATGGCGTTATCGCTCAGGTGCCTTTTGTAGATGTAATTACTACAATGTTGGATGACAGTATTCCGCTTACAACTGGAGAGTATGACGAATGGGGAAACCCAAACAATAAAAAGTATTATGATTATATGTTGTCGTACTCACCTTACGATAATGTAAAAGCACAAGAATATCCTAATATGTATGTTTCTACCGGATTACACGATTCGCAGGTACAATATTGGGAGCCAGCTAAATGGGTTGCAAAATTGAGAGATTTAAAAACAAATAGTAAGCTTTTGTTTTTAGATACCAATATGGATGCAGGTCATGGTGGGGCTTCGGGACGTTTTGAGGCTTTAAAAGACTTAGCAAAAGAATTTAGTTTTTTATTAGATTTAGAAAAAATTAAAAGCTAATTAGAAATTTTTTGTTAAATTTGCAACCTATCAAGGTTAATTTGAAAAGGCCTTTGATTAACTATTTTTTTATGAAAGAAGAAATAACTGCTTATAATAATGTTTTAGAGTTAATAGGAAACACGCCCCTTATTAAGCTAAATAAAATTACCGAAGAGTTAGAAGGAAATTTCTACGCAAAGGTAGAAGCTTTCAACCCAGGTCATTCCTCAAAAGATAGAATAGCGTTATATATTATTGAAGAAGCCGAGAGAAAAGGAATTCTATCTCCAGGAGATACCATTATCGAAACTACCTCTGGTAATACAGGATTTAGTTTAGCAATGGTAAGCATTATTAAAGGTTACAATTGTATTTTGGCCGTAAGTTCAAAATCATCTAAAGATAAAATTGACATGTTGAGAAGTTTAGGCGCCAAAGTGTATGTCTGTCCGGCTCACGTTTCTGCAGATGATGAAAGATCTTATTATAATGTAGCCAAACGTTTGCATGAAGAGACTAAAGGATCAGTCTATATTAATCAATATTTTAACCAGCTAAATATTGATGCTCACTACAACACTACAGGTCCTGAGATTTGGGAACAAACAAAAGGACAAATTACGCACTTAGTTGCTTGCAGCGGAACAGGAGGAACTATCTCTGGAACTGCAAAATTCTTAAAAGAAAAAAATCCAAATATTAGAATTCTAGGAGTTGATGCTTTTGGTTCTGTATTGAAGAAATACCACGAGACAAAAGAGTTTGACAGCAAAGAAATTTATCCATACCGTATAGAAGGTTTAGGTAAAAACTTAATCCCGTCAGCTACAGATTTTGATATTATTGATAAATTCATGAAAGTAACCGACGAAGAAAGTGCTCACTCTGCAAGAGAGATTACTAGAAAAGAAGGTTTATTTGTTGGATATACTTCTGGAGCAGTAATGCAAGCTATTAAGCAATATGCTGAAGAAGGCGAATTTACAAAAGATAGTAATATTATTGCTATTTTCCCAGATCACGGTTCTCGTTACATGAGTAAAGTATTCAGTGATGACTGGATGAATGAACAAGGTTTCTTTGATAGTGTTAACGAAGAAGAAGCACAAAAAATTGAATTTGTAAAGTAATAAAGTACTTTTAAAAATATTTAAACTCCATTCGTAATTTTCGAATGGAGTTTTTTTTGGAGCAAATTTCCATGAAATACTATACGATTCAAAAAGTATAATTTATAGTATTGTTGAATATACCGTATTTATACGTAGGAAATTATGATTTTCAATAATTTTAATTTAATAATTTAATAGTATTTATGATTTTGTGTAAAAGTTATTTGTTGATAAAATTGTTGAAAAGTGTTACTTTAACGAGTATTTAGGTCGGTTGTCGGAAATATTTCCGCTCAAAATCATAATAATCTAGTTTAGAGGTGTTAAAATAACATAAGTTGTTTAATCCCTAAAATCTACTATTATGAAAAAATTACTACTAGCAGTATTGTTTGTAAGTTTTTTGAATGTGAATGCGCAAACACCGATTCAGGAATTTAACTTTAACGGAACTTTAAACAATACAGCAAACACCATCTCATTTATCGGAACCAACAATTTCGTGGCTGACAGAGCAGGAGTTGTAAAAGGAGCTCAACGATTAAATAATAAAGCTTTAGAAGCTGTAATCGATGATCTGCCTCAAGGAAAGAGCTCAAGAACAATTAGCATTTGGGTTAAATTCAATGATATTTCGAATCCAAACTATGTTTGGGGTTACGGAAATCCTCTTAATGCACAATATTGCGGTTTATTACAACAAGGAACAACCTCTTCTAACTCTGATTTGAGTTTGGCTGCTTGGGGAGCTTCTAATGATGTAATTGTCTCTACGCCGCTTGAAAAGAACGTATGGTACAATTATACTATTACTTATGAAGGTACGACTTCTAAAATATATCGTGATGGTAAATTATTAAAGTATCTGGAAGGTATGGTAAGATCTACTAATGGAAATATTTTTAGATTGGGCGAAATCAATACGACGGTGGGAATTAATGCAGATATTGACGATTTGAAGATCTATAATGTAGCTTTGACACCAGATCAGGTAAATCAGTTATATGAGAACGAAAAAGCATCTAATTTAATGGCAGTGGCTACAGAGGCGAAGACAACAAAAACTGCAGTAAAAGCAAAACCAAATCAGACAATAATTACTTCGGGCGATGTTAACGGAACGGCAAAAAGCATTGAGGTTTATTCGCAAGGGCAAAAAATAGTGGGAAGTAATGCAACGAATTTAAGCGATCTTCCAGAAGGGACTTATTTATTAAAAATTACAAGTACTCCATCGAAAAAAATTACTTCAAAATAAATGGTTTTTTAGTTTACTTTTTAAATGTTAGTTAGTTTTTTATTGCGCATGCAATTGGGTTTTTGGAATAGTAATGAAAGCTTTCTGTATTCAGAAGGCTTTTTTTTTAGTCTAATTTCCATCCAAAAGTAGTCTGAAACACATAATCATCTTTTGATGCGCCTTGCTTTGGTTTGTTGTCATAGTTATAAACAAACGAAAGTTTTATGAAGAAATCTAAGGGTAAATCATATTTGGTATCTACAGAAAAATCGGCACGTATTCTTTTGCTTTCTGTTAAACTCGGAAAAAAATTCACTTTAGACTGAATGCTAAAATCTCCAATATCATACAGGTTAAGGTCGCTTCCTAGAAATAATTCCAAACTTTTATTAGGAGTTGCAGTTCCAGTAAAACGCTCGTGGTTAAAAGACAATCCGGAGGCAATTCCCCAGTACTTTTTATTGCTGTGTATAAGGTATTTTCCGTAACCTGCTTTTGAGACAACACGAAGATCGATATCTTGTTCTGTATTTTTTAAAGTTACAACAGATAGCGGAATAAAATAGTCTTTTGGCAGTAAATGGATATAGCTGACATCGGTATCAATTCTTCGTATAGGATCGCTATCATCTTGTATAGATTGAATTTGTTTGTAGGTTGCATTTCCATACCATTTTTTAGCAGTGTAGCCTAAATTTACATTTATTGTAAATTGCTGTAAACTTTGTGCTTTGGTTAATTTGATTCCTGCATCAAAGCTAGCATCAAGCCTTCCCCAAAAGCTTTCGTCAACAGGTTTAATGCGTACAATATCAGCGAGATCAACGATGCTTTTGGTTTGTGTTTCAATATTAGTTATTTCACATTTGCCGGGAGTTTCAATTTTGACGATTTTTCCGTTTAGTAAATTGCCATTAGAAAGATTGATAATATAAATTCGATCTGAACTAATATTTTTAACGTGTTTCCATTCTAATTTAAAATCCTCTTTGCTGTAATCGGTTTCTATTTGTAATATGCCTTTGTTCATTGTTTTTATTTCGCCAACGATGATATCATTGTTTTTTAAGACAAGAGTATCAGAAACCTGTGCACTGATTTTTAAGAAAAACAAAAGAAAAAATAGAAATATAGTTTTCTTCATATTTAAGTTTATTTCTTTGATTTACAGCTTGTAATATTAAAGTTAGAAATAAAAATGCAATGTAAGATAGAATTATAAAAAATTAGTGTTTTGAATGTTTTCAATTACTGCAGATAAATTAAATTGAGTTTAAAACAGTTTGAAAGAATGGTATTTGAACTATAAAAGTATTTTTGTGAGAATTATGTATTTCTATGTAGGAATGGTTTGGATATGCTGAATTTTAATTATAGTTTTAACAAATTTTTTAAAAATAATAAACGAAATTTTAAAATTGTAAAATCTTAATCGTTTAAATTTTACAATCAAATACTATTTGCCTTAACCCAAAACTATTCTGATAAAAGCTATAATTATGAAAAAAATATTACTCACTTTAATGTTTGTAAATTTTTTAACTGCTAATGCGCAAAATCCGGTGCAAGAATTTAATTTCAACGGAAATTTAAACAGTGCCGATAACACCATTTCTTTTTTAGGCACTCCAGTTTTTGTAAATGACAGAATGGGAAGTCCTAAAAGTGCTTTACGACTTGCAAACAAGGCTTATCAGGCAGTAGTAGGAGAGCTTCCTCAGGATAATAAACCAAAAACAATATCTATTTGGGTAAAATTTAATGCAGTTAATATTCCGAATTACATCTTTGGATACGGTGCGGCGGTAAATGGACAATATTTTGGTTTGGTGCATCAGCCGGTAACTGGTGGCAATGCAGATTTAAGTTTAGTAGGTTGGGGAGACACAAATAATGTAATAGTTTCAGTGCCATTAGTAAAAGAAACATGGTATATGTATAGTGTCACTTATGATGGAAATGTATCAAAAATTTATCGTAATGGCGAATTGCTAAAATCTGTAGAAGGAATTCAGCGTTCAGCAAAGGGCTATATTTTAAATCTGGGAAAATTAAATACTTCAACGAGTATTAATGCAGATATTGACGATTTAAGATTATATAGCGTTGCTATGACAGACGAACAGGTTAGAGAAGCATATAATAGCTCGAAACCAAGCACTTCTTCGGTATCTCAAACAGTTCCTGTGGCTACTAATACTGTAAATGCACCTAAAAAAGCCGCCGCTACACCTGTAAAAGCTTCTGCACCTGTCAACGCTCCAACAGAAACAAATAAAAGCACTAAAACTATTGAGGTTTTTTCGCAAGGAAAACAAATAATGAGTGCTAATGCTTCTAATATAACTGATTTGCCTGAAGGGACTTATTTGATTAAGGTTATTAATTCGGTTGGAAAAAAATAACTGTTTATAAAAAAGCCCTCCATATTTTGGAAGGCTTGACTGTAATTATCTTTTTTTCTGCTGGCCAGGAGCATACGCTTTAGCGCTTTTATCTCCATTCATTTTTTTAGCTTGTCCTGGCGGTATTTTTTTGCCAGATGGCGCAGGCGTATAAGTTTGAGTATGTGTATGCGTACTGCAGCTGATTACACTTAATACTAAGAACAAAAGAACTAATACTACGACAGCAATTCGGGTGATTTTTGATGTTTGCATTTTTGAGTTTAAATTTATTTGAGGTGTTGCAAATATAATCGAAATGTTATCTTTAGTTCGATCTAAGTTTAGTTTAAAATGAGTTCAAATAATAATCTTAACCGAGTTTATTTTAGTTTCGATCTCCTGAATATTTACACAGTAATATGACAATAAAAGAAAAGTTTATTAATTGGATTTACAGGTTTTGTTCATTTAGACAAGAAAAAGAGAGACGGAAAGGAAAGAATAACTTTTTGTTCTAAATACTGCAACGAATGGATTTTTCTAGTATTGGTTAATGAAGATGATATTTGGAAAATCGAAAAAGTGGAAGATAATGATATTATCAGCAGTACATTAAACAAAAATAAATCTTCACTTGACGCAGAAGATTTGCTTCTGTTTTTTAAAAACGATTATTACGCGAATAATGATTTCTCGAATAATTTATAAGTAGAATTAATTTTATAAAGAATTATTTTCTATTTGTAAAACTCCATATATATAAAAGCCATAATAACCTCTATTTTCATGAATATCAAAAATTAAAAGATAAGTGTTCTGGCAATCTTTAGAATTACAAATTTGATACCTAAATGAAATTGCTGTATTGGGATCTTCTAAGTATTCTAACTTCACAATATTGGTTTGGGCTAAATCCTGATTGGTTATCATGCCAGTTTTGATTAATGAACTTAGGAAATTAGAGGTTTTAAAAGAAATAATAGCTTCATGTTTTATTCGTCCGTTTCCGCAGTAGAAATTAAAATGTACTTCAGAATCAGGAGTTTCAATTGGAAGCGACCTTGCGCCACCTAATTGTATTTTTTTTATAATTGAAATCTTGGTCATAATTAGCTCAGAGAATTTGGCTTTAAGTTTTCAGCAGTTTAGGAATATAAATATAACCAAGAACTATAAGTATTACAGAAATAAAACTGGCGTAATCTACAAAGCCATAATAATTCCGGACTTGTTCTCCATTTCGTTTTATCATACGGACAGCTTTTGAATCGCCATTATGAAGTTTTCTAAACACAACTTGATCTCCAATTAAAAAACCATATTGATTGGTGTCGCTATTGCCGCTATCTTCATATTTTATTCCATCCTTACCTATAATGGAATAAGAATATGTTCTGGCAGAATTAGCGCCTCTCTTGTAAGAGCTACTGTCATAAATTTTGCCTTCGCCAAGATTATTTTCGTTTGTATAGATTACATTAATGACAATTCTCTGAAGGAAAATGAGAAAAATTATTAATATAAAACCATGAAAAACAATTTTCTCTTTCATTTTGTGTTGGCCTTGAGAATTTTATAATGTAAACAAATAAAAAAGTCTTCTGAAAATCAAAAGACTTCTATTTTTTTAGCTAATAACACTAATCACAATAAATAAGATTACAAGCGCTATTACAGCAAATTTCATAAATTTTGATGATTGCATAAATCGAGATTTAAATTAGTTTATTTCTATAAATAACAAATATAATTTTTTATTTGAATTAAGGGAAAATTCTGAAAAACAAAAAAAAGCTCCAGAAAAATCCAGAGCTTTTTTAAAATATATTTTTATAGAAAGACTATTCTTCTTTCATGGTATGATAAACGTTCATAACGTCATCATCTTCTTCGATTTTCTCGATTAGTTTCTCAACATCAGCGATTTGTGCTTCAGTCAATTCTTTTGTAATTTGCGGAATGCGCTCAAAACCAGAAGATAAAATTTCAAGACCTCTGTTTTCTAATTCTTTCTGTAAAGCACCAAAACTTCCAAAAGGAGCATAGATTAAGATTCCGTCTTCGTCTTCAAAAACTTCCTCAGCACCAAAATCAATTAATTCTAATTCTAATTCTTCTGCATCGATACCATCTTTCGCAATTCTGAAGTTGCAAGTGTGGTCAAACATAAATTCAACAGAACCTTGAGTTCCCATAGTACCGTTGCATTTGTTGAAATAACTACGAATGTTAGCTACAGTTCTATTATTGTTATCAGAAGCAGTTTCAATTAAGATTGCAATTCCGTGAGGAGCGTATCCTTCAAACAAAATTTCTTTATAGTTGGCAGTATCTTTATTACTTGCATTTTTAATCGCGCGCTCCACATTGTCCTTAGGCATGTTTGCGGCTTTTGCATTCTGTATAACAGCTCTTAATCTAGAATTGGCGTCTGGGTTTGGTCCGCCTTCTTTAACAGCCATTACGATATCTTTACCAATTCTGGTAAATGTTTTGGCCATTGCAGACCAACGTTTCATTTTTCTTCCTTTTCTAAATTCGAACGCTCTTCCCATTTCTAATTTTTAGTTTTGTGATGCAAAAATACGGTTTTCCTAATTTTTACAAAAACAAAATTGTTCTTTTTTGTTTCAAGTTTCAGGTTTCAAGTTGAATGGCTTACGCTGATTTTAACCGCAAAGTACGCGAAGGTTTACGCAAGGTTCGCAAAGTTTTATTTATATAGCTTTGTGAACTTTTTTATTTTACATCTTAACTTAAAAATTTCTTTGTGTGCTTTGCGTAAACCTTAGCGCACTTTGCGGTTAAACCTGAAACCTGAAACAAACTATTTGCTTCCGCCATTAAACTCATTAATAATATTTACGGCTTCGTTAAGGTACGGATTGGTTTTTAGATTATCCATTTGATATTGGTTAATCGTTTTATCATTTGGATAAGCTCCTAAAAGAAACTGATTAACACTCGAGTTATACACATCAAGCGGATTGTTTTCATCGTTAAAAGTATTGATCTCTGTCCAAAGTGCGTCTAATGTTTTTTTCTGTTTGTAAACAGCATCTAACGTCAACGGAATTTCAGCTTTTGGGGTATTTACAAGTTGATCTATTTTGAGATTAATCTTTTTAATATTGTTAAAAAAGTAATTGTCGGACAGTCTTACTGAACTGTTCTTGGCAATTTTATCGATTAAATTTCGCTTCACATACGTTCTGTATTTTAGGAAAGGTTCGATACTATCGTTTTTTATGGCTGTCGGAAAATCGCTTTCTTTCTGGTAAATATCCTCATAAAATTCAGGAAGTACCACATCTGGTTTTACGCCAATGTATTGATGGCTTTTGCCTGTAATCCTGTAAAATTTATTGATTGTTATTTTTAAGAAATCAGTGTTTTTTTCTTCGTCAAGCGGAAGAATAGTCTGCATGGTTGCTTTTCCTAATGTAGTGCTTCCTAATAAAAGTGCACGATTATAGTCTTGCATGATAGAAGAAAAAAATTCGCTTGCCGAAGCCGTATTGCTGTTAACCAAAACCACGATTGGTCCTCTGTAAATTACCCCTTTAAAAGGATCATTAATTACAGATTTCTCTTTTTTGTTATCAATTACAATCGACAGCGGACCATAATCTACAAACATTCCTGCCAATTTTATAGCTTCTTCCATAGAACCACCGCCGTTGTCAATAAGGTCAATCACAAGACCTTTTATGCTATCTCTCTGCAGTTTTATAACCTCACGCGCAACGTCATCGGCGCATCCTTTTCTACTGGTGCCATCAAGATCTGCATAAAAACTCGGAATTTTTATATAACCTATTTTACTGTCTTTGCCAATGATGAAGCTGAAAACCGAATTTTCTTCATCTTTCATCATTTGTTTTTCAATATAAACATCAAAACTTTTACCTGAATTACGTTTTAAGGTAAGCGTAATATGTTTGTTACTTTCAGATAAAATCATGGTCGATATAGACTCTAACGAAGCGCACGAAACCTGAAGCGTTTCTTTCTGATTGGATATCGAAATAATCTGATCGCCTTTTTTTACTTGTCCTGTCTGATACGCTGGTCCGTTTGGGTCAACCTCATCAATAATAATTTCGTTTTTCTCGTTGAGGTTTACCGTCATTCCTAACGACAAATGCTCTTTGGATAAAGATGCAACAAAACTTGTTTTAGAGTCATCACTAAAATAAGCGGTATGCGGATCAAAATACGTACAAAAGAAATTGTATAATTTTTCTTCTTGTTTGCCGTTATTGTCAATTAAAGTTGTAAAACGGCAAATTTCATTCGTAAGAATTTGATTTTTAGAAGCTTGTTCGATCGATTTAAAATTAGCTTTTACAGAATCTAAATTCTCGCTCATCTCAGCAATATCGTCCAAGATTTGATAGCGTAGCTTTTTCATCCAAACCTTTTCCATGTCTTCTTTCTTCAAATAAAAGGCAAAAGACTTCTTGTAAAAACGGATTGTATCTTTCTTAGCGTAATCAATAGGGATTGTCTGAATTTTTTCTAAGACTTTTTTTGTGCGTATAAGGCCATTTATGTACACTGCTTTTATATCAGTAAGAAAACTGCAATCATTCTTTAGAATCAGATCGTCTAAATTGTAACGGTATTTCTTAGCTAGCTCATCGTATTCACTCTTAAAAAAAATATTGCGTGATGGGTCAAGTTCGTTAATTAAATTGTCAAAAACGAACACAGATAAACTGTCATCAACTGGTTTTGGTCTTAGGTGTTCTGCTTGAATAAGCGCATTTATTTTGTTTAATATTTCACAAGTTTCTGCGCTGTTCTGACCAATGGATATAGTTGATGTCAGCAAAAAAAGGAGTAGTGAAATCTTTTTCATAAATGGAAATTCATGGGTTCATGATTAAAGTTACATCAATTTTTTTACAAATTGTAGTATTTTTAGCAAAATATCGACAACAAAAAGTTTTTAATCGTTAAACGAACGCGAACCAAATAATTTAACTTGAATTTGCCTATTTTAAAGCAAAAAAAATGCGTTACAATCGTAACGCATTCTTTAAATTATGAAGTCAAAATTTATTTCTTGTAAAAAGGTAATTTTACCACTTTTGCAGGAACATCATTTTTTCTGATTCTTATAAAAATATCGCTGTCAACTGCACTGTTTGCAACGGTTACATATCCTAAACCAATTCCTTTATTCATAGAAGGAGACATAGTTCCAGAAGTTACAATTCCGATTACCGCTCCAGAACCATCAACAATTTCGTAATCGTGTCTTGGCACGGCACGCTCTTGCATTTCAAAAGCAATTAATTTTCTAGTAACACCTGCTTCTTTTTGTTTTTTAAGCGCCTCAGAATTAGTAAAATCTTTAGTAAATTTTGTAATCCATCCTAAACCAGCTTCAAGAGGAGAAGTTGTATCGTTAATGTCATTTCCGTAAAGGCAGAATCCCATTTCCAAACGTAAAGTATCACGAGCAGCAAGACCAATTGGCTTAATGCCAAAAGAAGCTCCAGCTTCAAAAACTTTGTTCCAAATAGCTTCAGCATCAGCATTTTTGCAGTAAATCTCAAATCCGCCAGAACCAGTGTAACCAGTAGCAGAAATAATAACATCGTTAAAACCTGCAAAATCTGCCACTTCAAAATGGTAGTAAGTAATAGCAGATAAATCGATAGAAGTTAATGGTTGCATAGCTTCAACCGCTTTTGGCCCTTGAATTGCCAATAAAGAATATTCGTCAGAAAGATTCTTCATATCAACTCCTAAATCATTGTGAGAAGTAATCCAATTCCAGTCTTTTTCAATGTTAGAAGCATTTACAACTAGTAAATACTCTTCCTCTTTCATTTTATAAATAATCAAATCATCAACAATTCCGCCTTCGTTATTTGGAAGACAAGAATATTGTGCTCTTCCGATCGTCAAAGTAGAAGCATCGTTTGAAGTCACTTTCTGAATCAAAGCTAGTGCATTTGGACCCGTTAACAAAAATTCACCCATGTGCGAAACGTCAAAAACGCCCACACCATTACGAACCGTTTCGTGTTCTGCATTAACCCCTTCATAAGTAATAGGCATATTGTAACCAGCAAAAGGAAGCATTTTTGCTCCTAAACCTTCATGTATGTGCGTAAGCGCAGTATTTTTCATTGTGTTGTTTTATAAAATTGTTTTGCAAATCTATTCAAAAAATATCAAATTAAAAGAGCTTAAATTATAAATTTCGCAATAATTAGGAGCTATTTCCTGCTATCCGCTATATCTTTTGCTTTTTAAAGAAAAAAGCAAAAGGATGCCGCTACAAACGAAGTTCACTGAACTCCAATAAAAAAATAAAATATAGTGAAGTAATCAGGGCTAGGGCTGTCGTTTTCAAAAGAACAATCAGGATTTCGATTTTTTACGTAATTTTATTATATAAAAGTATTCAAATGAAATCACCGTATTTAATTAATAAAGAAGAGATTCAGAAATTATACAAACCCGTAAATCCTCAAACTCATAAAGGGACACAAGGTCATGCGGTGATTATTGCTGGAAGTTATGGCAAAATAGGAGCAGCGGTTTTAGCCTCAAAATCCTGTCTCAAAACAGGCTGCGGACTCGTAACAGCTTTTGTTCCCAAATGCGGTTATCAAATACTTCAAATTTCCATTCCAGAAGTAATGGTGGCAACCGATGAAAACGTGAATTTTATAACCAATATACATTTGCCTTTAGTTCCGCAAGCAGTAGGAATCGGACCAGGAATAGGGAAGGAGCTTGGAACACAAAAAGCCTTGTTTGAATTTTTAAGAGTCAATAAAGCGCCTTTAGTTCTAGATGCTGATGCGTTGAATATTATCTCAGAAAACTTATCTTGGTTAGAATTACTTCCAGAAGACACCATTCTAACACCACACCCAAAAGAATTAGAACGTTTGATAGGAAAGTGGAATTCAGAAGCCGAGAAATTCCAAAAAACAATCGCTTTTTCAGAAAAATACAAAGTCATTGTAGTCATGAAAGGCGCACCAACATACATTATCAATAGAACTTCTGTCTATGAAAATACAAGCGGAAACGCAGCACTTGCAACTGCAGGAAGTGGCGACGTTCTAACGGGAATTCTCACAAGTCTTCTAGCGCAAGGCTACGAACCCAAATATGCTTCCAAAATGGGCGTCTACCTCCACGGGTTAACAGCCGATTTGGCTTTACCCAAAACAGGTTATGAGTCTTTTACAGCTTCTACCATTATTAAGTACTTAGGAAAAGCTTTTCTTGAATTAGAGAATTAGAGAATTAGAGAATGTGTCAATTAGATAATTAGTTGTACGTTTTGTCATCCTGAGGAACGAAGGATCACACAAGAAACTCCGCACAGAATATCTCCAATTTTTATCGAATCCAGAGTGTGATCCTTCGTTCCTCAGGATGACAAAAAATGAGAGTAAATCTGCCAAGATCTGCTCAAATCTTTTTGAATCTGCGTGAAAGGAAAAATCTAAAATCTAAAATCATTAAGTTTGTAACATCCAAGATTAGAGACTTAGCAACTTAGTTTCTTAGAATCTTAGAATCTTAAAAAAAATGAAAAACAACTTCGACTTAAGAACAGTAAACGTCATGCGATATATAACGCCACTGCGCGAAGGCGGTTCTTTACCCGCTTTGGCAGAAGCCGATGACGATTTTAAATACGTATTAAAATTTAGAGGTGCTGGACACGGCGTAAAAGCCTTAATCGCCGAATTAGTTGGTGGGCAAATAGCAAAAGCCTTAAAGTTACAATTGCCAGAATTAGTATTCGCCAATCTCGATGAAGCTTTTGGAAGAACCGAAGCCGATGAAGAAATTCAGGATTTATTGCAAGGAAGCCAAGGATTAAACTTAGCGTTACACTTTTTATCTGGAGCCATTACTTTTGATCCTGCTGTAACAACCGTAGATGCTAAATTGGCTTCTCAGATTGTTTGGCTAGATGCTTATATTACAAACGTAGACAGAACTTTCAGAAATACAAATATGCTGATTTGGCATAAAGAATTATGGCTGATCGATCATGGTGCATGTTTGTATTTTCATCATTCTTGGCATAACTGGGAACAACATGCTAAAAGTCCATTCGCATTGATAAAAGATCACGTTTTATTGCCTCAAGCTTCACTTTTAAAAGAAGTTGATGCTGAGTTTAAAGCGATTTTAACACCGGAAGTTTTAGAAGAAATTGTCAATACAATTCCGCTAGACTGGCTGCAATGGGAAGATGCAGACGAAACTCCAGAAGGATTGCGAAATGTGTATCTGAAGTTTTTAAAAACAAGATTAGAGAATTCAGAAATATTTGTAAATCAGGCGCAAAATGCAAGATAACCACTTATACGAATATGCTGTGATTCGCGTTGTGCCAAGGGTAGAGCGCGAAGAATTCCTGAATATCGGAATCATTTTGTTTTGCAAAAAAGCCAAATTTATAAAGGTTCTTTTTCATTTAAATAAAGAAAAAATACAAGCACTTTCTGCCGATTTCGACATCGAACAGTTAGAATGTAATTTAACTTCATTAGTAAAAATCGCCAACGGAGCCAAAGACGGCGGTCCAATTGCCGAATTTGAGATTCCAGAACGTTTTAGATGGTTAACGGCAATAAGAAGTTCGGCCATTCAAACCTCAAGACCTCATCCTGGATTTAGTCAGGATTTAGAGAAAACCATTCAGCGTTTGTTTGAGGAGTTAGTTCTTTAGGGAAAGGTTCAAAGTTTTCTTAACCGCAAAGTTCGCTAAGAATTACGCTAAGGTTCGCAAAGATTTTATACAAAGCTTTGCGAACTTTTGCGTTTTATTAAAATCAAAATCTTCGCGCCTTTGCGGTTAAATAAAAACCACGAACTACATCTAAATGCAATCCGTGGTTTAAAAACTAAAAATAACTTATTTTAAGGGTGATTTTTTTTAGAAAGAACCACAAACATTACCGCCTAAAGTAGGTCCTGCATTTGCAGAAATATCAGCTTTAACGGCAGTATTAGCCAATTTTACGATAGAATATGGCGGAGTAAAAGCGGTTCCGCTTCCAGCTTGAGTTCCTGTTACACTTGTAAATATATTGCTTGTAGAAGTAACGGCTGTAAAGCCAGTCATTAATTCGATTGGGTTTTTTACGCCTTCAAAAACATTGCTTTCTACGCGAATGTTTGCTTCAAATCCTGCTGCAATACATTTATTGCTTACGGTGCTGTTAAAGAAACTGTTTAGAATATGCACTTGTCCAAAACGAACTCTTGGCATTCTTTCTCTACAGCCTGGAGCCCACCAGCATCTTGCAAAAGTGATTCTCAATTTTCCGCGATCAGCAGTTGCGCCATCGCTTGAACCAATTAAATTTGAATATCTATGATCATCTGATCCTCCAGAACCGCCCGCTTTTGGAGGTTTTAGGTAATGAAATTTAGTGTACGTAACCGAAATATAATCTGATTTGTTTTTGATATCGAAGTTTCCGTCAACACCATCTCTAAATTCGCAGTGGTCTATCCAAACATTTGTACATTCGTCTAGAACAGCATTATCCCATCCGTCAGTATCATAAGCACCAGGCCCTTCAAAAATCAAGTTTCTGATGATGATGTTTTTGCATCTTTTGATGTTGAAAATTCCAGAACCATCTTTAGTTTGGTCAGTAGAAACTAATTTAGCACCGCTTGCACCATAAATAGTTTTTCCGGTTTGATCTTGAAAAGACAATCTAGCTGTAATTGTAATTGTTCCAGAAACCTTAATCACTTTTACAGCCGTGTTTTCTACAGCCGATTTCAGTTGAGCGTAAGTGGTAACTGTAGTTTCAGCAGCAGAACCACCGCCAGTTGTTCCGCCGTTTTGAGAAGCCCATCCTGGAACCTCGGCGCAGTTTCCGATTTTACCAGTCGGATTGGTTGCAGAAGCATCAATCGTTGTTTCGTTTGTTGGTTGAATACTTGCTTCTGTGTTTGAAGCGATTTCTTCAGAGTTACATGCCGTAAATCCGAAAATCAATGTTACAGCGAACATTGAAAGTGTTGATTTTAAGTTCATAATTAAAGTTTGGTTATTTAATAAGTTAACAACGCAAAACTCAATATTATTTGTAGGAAAAAAGTTGAACAAGTTCAAACTTTCGTAAAAAAATCTATGAAATATGTTTTTTTAACACTTCTAAATTTACAAAAATGTATTTTATGTCTATTTTTACGTAATCGATTACATTAATTTAAGCCCCTAATTAATAATGAGTTGAAAAAACAAATTTAACCTCACCAAAAACCACAAAAACCACAAGATGTACAACCTACTAAGAACCAACATTGAGCGAAAGATTCCGCTCACAGATGAAGAATGGAATATTATTGTTTCCAAAGCAGAACTCATTAAACTGAAGAAAAATCAATTCCTACAAGTCCAGAATTCCAATAGCAGTTACGAAGGATTTATTTTGAAGGGATCTTTCAAAACCTACATTCTAAACGAAAACGGAACAGAAACCGTTATTTTCTTCTCATTCGAAGACGAATGGATTTGCGATCTGGAAAGTTTTTACCATCAAAAACCAACGACATACAATATTAAAGCCATAGAAGACAGCGAAATAGTAGTCATTAATAAAATGCAGAAAGCGTATTTGTTTGCTGTAATTCCGAAACTCATTAAGTTTCATGTCATGATGATCGAACGTGCCAATGTCGCCATTCAGCAGCGGCTTTTAGATGTGCTCCATAAAACCTCCAAACAACGCTATTTGGATTTTAAAGAACGTTACCCGCAAAAAGTAACTTCGATAAACAATAAGAATTTGTCTTCGTACTTGGGTGTTTCGCACGAGTTTCTTTCGAAGATTAAGAGAACGGTTTCTTAGTTTTTGAGGTTCAAAGGTGCAGAGATGCAAAGTGACAAAGGTTTTTCTGTAGAGACGCACTGCTGTGCGTCTCACGCGTTATATGAAAATCTCGCAATCCCGATAGCTATCGGGAGCAGAGGCGCGAAGTTTTTATCTCAAAGTTATACGCAATCTTGTCATTTCGACGAAGGAGAAATCTTCGCAAGTAACTCCGCAATGATAATCCAATCTTTGTCGAGCTTCTCGTGGAGATTTCTCCTTCGTCGAAATGACAAACTGCATGGAAACTTTATCAAAAAGCTTCGCGTCTCTGCTCTCGATGACTTATCGGGATTGCGAGATTAAAAAAAACTTCGAGTCTTTGTCCCGATAGCTATCGGGATCGTGGCAAAAAAACTTGATTAAAAATTCAACATTCCAAAAAGGCATTCACTAGAAAAATGAAGCATTATATTTTCCTTTTCTTCATTTTCAATAACCAATAAATCATTGGTTTCTAAATGGTAAGGCTTTTCATTGATTGTAATAATGGTTGTATCTAAAGAAAACAAAATTACTATGTCAGCATTACAATTCTGATTGCGATTTGTTATTTCCAGTTTATGATGAGATATTTTTTCAGAAACCATCCAATTAAAATCAGTGCCTTTGGTGAAAGAAGTTACTTCATCATCCGAATTAAATTTCATGATTTCATACTTCCCGTATGCCTTTTTTTCTTTGTTTACCTCAACATCTAAGTCGTTATCAAGCATAACCAGATATCGGTGATAGCCTTTAAATTTGGTAAACTCTGAAGGCGTTTGCTCTATTGTAGCACTGCTTATTCTAAATGCGAAATCTCTATTGGCATAAATGGCTGTTTTTGGATAAATCATATATTCATACGTCAATCCGCCACTCCAAATAGAGGGGTTAGTATTTTTTTTAGAGAAAAGCTGTATGTTCATTTATTGAATGTTTTATTTAGAGAAAATTTGTCGTTTGTTTGAAGAGCTCGTGTTGTAACTATTTTGAACCATATAAGTTATATAAGATAATGTAAGGTTTGTCTAAAAAAGGAATCTAGCAAAGTTTTTTTAGGCAAAGTTTACATACAGTTTGTCATTTCGAGGAACGAGAAATCTTCGCGAGAAGCTCTACAAAGATTGGATTCTCGTTGCGGAGTTACTTACGAAGATTTCTCGTTCCTCGAAATGACAAGATTGGGTATATAATGCATGAAATAAAACTTAGCGAATCTCTGCGTAATTTTTTGCGAATCTTTGTGGTATAACCCTACAACACTTTCTCCAAATAAATAAACTCCAAAGGTTCAGCAGAAACTGTAGTATGAATTTCACTTTCAGGGAAAGCTTCACGTTTTCCTGTATCTACATAACCATGACGTTTGTACCACGCCACAAGCTCCTCACGAACCGAAATTACTGTCATAATAATACTCGATAATCCCAACGATTTTGCATGAATTTCAGCTTCTGCCAAAAGTTTTTTCCCGATTCCGCTGTTTTGAAGTTCTGGCGAAACGGTAAGCATTCCTAAATACAATTGATGTCCTTTTTCAACCAATAAAACCGAACCAATAATTTTGTCATTCTCAGTAAATTTCAGAATTGTATTTTTTGGATCAAGAAAGATTTCCGTCATTTCCTGTTCGTCGGTTCTTTTTCCTTCTAGTAAATGCGCTTCGGTTGTCCAGCCTTTTTTAGAAGTTTCGCCTCTGTAAGCTGAATTTATTAAGATGGTTAATGCTGGAATGTCTTCCAGTATTGCTTTTGTAATCATATTATTTTATAAAAAAAAATGAATTGCCTCCAGCTTTAGCTGGAGAAGCAAAATTACATTAGAAAATGGCTTTAGCCTAATCTTTTTGTTAGAACACAGATTTAACAGATTCGTTATCACGAAGACGCGGATTTACAATGATTAAATTAAAAAATCCTTATAATCCACACTATAGGAACAGCTTTTATTAATAGCGGTGTTCATTGATCGATCTTACAAAATTTTCTGCTAGTGTTAGTCATGAAGCACTTTATACAACTCATCCAACAATTCCATTTCATCAGAAGGCAAAAGCTGTATCGCGATTTCAAGAAGAAGCATAGCATCAATGGCAGTTTGAGATTCTTCCTGTTGAAGCGTGTTAATACTTGTTCTTAATAGCGAAATAATGGTTTGCATTAATTCGTTGTAACACGATATGGTCATTTTGGTTTTAAAAGAGTTACTGTTCTTTTTACGGGGTTTTAATTGTGTAAAATAGTTAACTCTGGCTGCAAATTCTAAAAAATCGGTTATTGATAATTTACTTGGTTCTATCATGGCTTATAGTTTTAATTGATGTAAAAATCTTACTTTTGTGTAATTAGCGGCAAGTAAGCCAGAGATTTTGAGTTACAAAAATATTTACGTTTGTTTATCACAAATGGGCTTAGTTTTTTACAAAAATCTATTTTTCCTTAAGAATTTTAAATATCTTTGATTCATGAGCACAGCAGTAAAACCAAAACATATCGGCAGAAATATTAGCCGAATTAGAGAACTAAAAGGCATGAAGCAGGAAGCTTTGGCAATGGCAATTGGCGTAACGCAACAAACGGTTTCGAATATTGAAGCGAGTGAAAATGTTGACGAAGAAAAGCTTAACCAAATTGCAGAAGCTCTGGAAGTAACTGTTGAAGCAATTAAAAACTTTTCGGAAGAAGCTGTTTTTAATTATTTTAATACTTTTAATGATGCTGTTTCAAATAGTAGTTTTGGACAAGGAGCAAATAATAATTACGACTGTACTTTTAATCCTTTAGATAAAGTCGTTGAACTTTACGAACGTTTGGTGCAAGCTGAAAAAGATAAAGTGGAGTATTTGGAGAAATTATTGAACGGGAAATAATCCATTTTTGAAGATATATTAAATTGAAAAGAGACCTTTGATGAGGTCTCTTTTTTTGTTCTACTGCTAATAGGAGCGGATATTTATTTTATTTTTTCGAAATAGTAATCTTGATCAAAATCAAAGATTAATTTGGGTTTTATATAAAAATTTCTTTTAATACTCATTTGATAGTCACCTTTGCCAAATTCATAATCGTAATGAATATTAATCGTGGTTCCTTCTCCTGAATTATTTAAAGTGTATTTTCCTTTTCCCCAACTTTGACTTTCGTAAGTGTAATTTTCTAAAAGTATTAAAGTATCATTTTTGTTTGGACCATCTATGCCACTTCCATTACTTACATAAGTTCCTATAATCATGGATTTGGTAAAGAAATTATCATATAAATAGATTAACCCGATCAAAAATACAATTGAGAACAATATTTTGTTATTCATTTTTAAATTTTGGTTAATTTGTTTATTGCTATATTTAGGAAGCTTACGCTAGCTAGAGAAGAGAAGTCGTTAGTAAAACTTTACAGCAATACTAATTTTAATTCATTATCTGTATAAATTATTAAATTCTCTTTACTTTCATCAATATATAAATCTCTTATTTCGCTTACTAATTCTAATTGAATCTCTTTAAGTATTTTCTTTTCTTGTTTATCAATGAATAATATAGTCTTTCCTTTTCCGATAAGGATAACCTTTTCATCTTTAAAAGCCAAATAGCTCAACGCATGTTTTGAATGGTATTTCGAAATATCCATTTCCCAAATTCTAGTAATAGTATCATCTTTAAATACGTAGAATTCAAGTTCATTTGGAAATGATACGGCAAATTCATTACCATTGAATGCAAATCCGCTAGAGGTGTTATTCCATTCTTTAAAGAAACAATGAATAAATTGAACGCTCAAATCTTCTTTAAGATGATATAAATTAAAATAGGTTTCTTGGTCGTAACTATTAAAAGCAATTAAGTTATTATGATTTGTTTTAGGACTAAGAGTACCATCTTCAGCTTTAGTTTTGCTAATTATTTCAAAATTTTCAGAAAGTAAGACTATTTCCCAATTTTGAGAACTGCCAATGTATAAGTTTCTTGATTGAAGATAAGTGATTTGATCTAAAACCAAATCTTTGGGTAATGTTATCGTTTTTGTGTGGTTAAAAGATTCTTCCTCAATAATTAATAATCTGTGATCTCCTGTAGGAACTATAATATTTCCTTTATAATCAAAAGTAAAATTTCTAATTGTAGGTACATCAATATTTATAATTTGGTTGACTATAATTTCATTCCCATATTTTGAATACTTTACTAAGTTAGAATTTTTAGTTAGAGCGATATATATTGATAACTTAAGAGGGTTTTCTTTTAAGAAAAATATTCTGTTATAATGATAATTTTCGGTTGATAGATGTGTTGTTTTATTTGAAATTATTTCAGAATAATATTTTTCAAAATGATTTAAAATACTTTCACATCTTCCTTGTTTTGCTAAATAATATGGTGTTCTGCTGCTACTGTCTTTTTTCCATTCACATCCATTTTTATAAACGAAATCAAATACTTCAGGTAAATCAAGCCAGGCTAACTTATGAAGTAAATTGCTTTTGTTTTCATCACAACCATCTAGTTCGATTTTATGCTTTAAATAAATTTTTACACATTCAATTGATTTACACTTTAAATATTGAGGTTCTTGTTTGTCTATTTTTGCACCATTACTCAATAACAAATCAACTATTTCAGCCTTGTTTTCCTGAGTTGCACAAAAAAGCTCTCTGTCATTCATTGTTGCTCCTTTTTCGAGAAGATACTTTGCAATTTCATAATTATCTGCCCAACATAATGGAGTAGCATATATTCCACTTCTCTCAGAATTAACATTGGCACCTTTATGCAAAAGATATTTAACCATTTCAAAATTTCCACTTAAGGATGCAATATGCAATGGTGTATTATCCATCCATCCCTTTAAAAATATTTCAGATGGATTATTTTTTAAATGTTTTTTGGCTTCTTCGTTTTTATGTTCTTTTATAAGAATGAATATTTCAGGTGTTTGTGTATGATCAGTCTGATATATGTTTGGCTCGGTTGTTTCTCTCAATTTGTTAATTAATATATTTAAAAACCTCATTTCGAATTCTATTTTTTATTCAATATAACGTGGTAAATATAAGATTTGTACTTTTAAAAAATGGTTGTCAAAATAAAAAACCATAGGTTACAATATATTATAATCTATGGTTCTAAATTTTTTATTTTAAAGATAAATTATTTACCCCAAGAAATCCTTTAACTCCTCATAACTCTTAATCTTCACACTAACTTTCTCCTCATTAATAACGCTTTCAATTTGAACAGGAATAGGAAGTGTAATGCCTAAAGCAGGTTCAACAACATCTAAGAATTTAATAGGATGTGCCGTTTCTAAGAAAATACCAATGGCGTTCGGGTGTTTTTCTAGTTCTTTTTTCAAACCTAAATAACCCACAGCGCCGTGTGGTTCTGCAATGTAGCCTTCAGGTAGATTGTAGATGTGTTTCATTGCTTCAAGCGTTTCTTCATCGGTATAACTATAAGAAGAAAAGTCTTTTTCGAAAGCTTTTAAGTCATTGTTGTATAATTCCTGAATTCTAATAAAGTTGCTTGGGTTTCCAACGTCCATGGCGTTAGAAATTGTCGCTTTAGAAGGTTTCGGGTCGTATTTTCCGTTTTCTAAGAATCTTGGCACCGTGTCGTTTACGTTTGTCGACGCTACAAAATGTTCAATTGGCAAACCTAATTTCTTTGCCATAATTCCCGCGCAGATATTTCCGAAGTTTCCGCTTGGGCAAGAGAAAACTAAAGGTTTGTTTTGGCTTTTCAAAGCTTTGTAAGCAAAGAAGAAATAAAACATTTGCGGTAACCAGCGCGCAATATTAATTGAGTTTGCCGAAGTCAGGTTTTTGTGCGCTAAAGTTTCGTCTAAAAACGCTTTTTTCACCATATCCTGACAATCATCAAAAACACCATCAACTTCAAGCGCTTTAATGTTTTGCCCTAAAGTAGTCAATTGTTTTTCTTGAATGTCGCTCACTTTTCCTGACGGATATAAAATGACAACATCAACGCCGTCAACGCCAAGAAATCCGCTCGCAACGGCTCCGCCTGTATCTCCAGAAGTCGCAACTAAAACAGTGTTTTTAGCGTCTTTCTTGTCTTTATTGAAATAGCCCAAACAACGTGACATAAAACGCGCTCCAACGTCTTTAAAAGCCATTGTTGGCCCGTGAAATAATTCTAACGAATAGATTCCGTTTTCGACTTTCACAACAGGAAAATCAAAAACTAAAGTTTCGGCAATGATTTCTTTTAGTTTTTCTGCTGGGATTTCGTCACCAACAAATTGTTTAATGGCTTCGTAAGCGATTTCTTCGTGGCTTAAACTTTCGATTTTATCAAAAAATGAAGGATCAAGCGGTGTAATGCTTTCTGGGAAATATAATCCTTTGTCAGTTGCTAATCCTTGTATTACGGCTTCCTGAAAAGAAACTTTTGGGGCATTATGGTTTAAACTGTAGTATTTCATTGGTTGTTTTTTATTTAACCGCAAAGCACGCAAGGAATTGGTTTCTTTTGAAAGCGCAGAGTTCGCAAAGCTTTGTGGTTATATTTTTTATTCAATAGTTATTTTTAAGCATTTTTGTCATTTCGAGGAACGAGAAATCTTCGCAAGTAACTCCGCAACGTTAATCCAATCTTTGTCGAGCTTCTCGTGGAGATTTCTCCTTCGTCGAAATGACAAACTGCACGGTTATGTATTGTGTCTATGCTTTGCGGGAGCTTCGACGGAGTTTATCCTGAGGAACGAAGGGCTCAGCCTGACAAACTTTGTCTTAATACTTAATTCTTCGTACTTAATACTTTTCTACAAAATTCTTACACCATCAGGATTTATCTTCGAAACATGAATTTCATACGGTAAATTCATTTTTTCGTAAACGTCGCTCATGGCTTTTGCGATTTGGTCGGCGGTGTTTTTTCCTCTGCTTAAAGCGAAGATTGACGGGCCAGAACCTGAAATTCCAGAACCTAAAGCGCCGTTTTCATAAGCCGTTTGTTTAATTTGGTCAAAACCAGGAATTAAAACACTTCTTAAAGGCTCAACGATTTCGTCATGAAGCGAACGTCCGATTAATTCGTAATCTTTGGTGTAAAGACCTGCAACCAATCCGCCTACATTTCCCCATTGCATGATGGCGCTTTTTAAGGAAACGTTTTGTTTTAAAACCGAACGTGCATCAGAAGTTTTCAACTCAATTTGCGGGTGAACCACCGTTGCGTACAATTCTTCGGGACTGTCAATTCTGATAATATCAAGTGGCGCGTAACTTCTTACCAAAGTAAATCCGCCTAAAAGGGCAGGAGCAACGTTGTCGGCATGCGCGTTTCCGCTGGCTAATTTCTCGCCTTGCATCGCAAACTGAACTAAATCTTTACGAGAATAAGGTCTTCCCAATAATTCATTAATTCCGAAAACCGCTCCGGCGGAACTTGCAGCGCTGCTTCCGATTCCGCTTCCGGCTTTTATGTTTTTATAAATTTCGATTTCGAATCCAAAATCTAGTTCGTCCAAAGTTTCTAACATTGCTAGAGCCGCAACTCCAGAAACGTTTTTTTCGGTTTCTAAAGGCAAATCGGCACCCACAATTTTAGTGATTCGAACTCCTTTTTGATCGACTTTTCGAACAATCATTTCATCGCCCGCATTGTCTAAGCAAAGTCCAAGTACGTCAAATCCGCATGAGAGATTGGCAATTGTAGCGGGACAGAATAATTTTATTTCCATTTTTAAGGTTCTGAGGTTCTAAGATGCTAAGATTCTAAGGTTTCTGTAGCAACTTTTTATTTTTTAGTTTCTAAGGTTTCGAGATTCTAAGAGGCTAAGATTAGTTTTGAAAAAAAACTTAGAACCTTAGCATCTTAGAACCTTAGCACCTTTAAATATTTCCTATTCGAATAACGTCTGCAAAAATTCCCGAAGCTGTTACCGCTGCTCCGGCTCCGGCTCCTTTGATCAATAAAGGCTGATCTACGTAACGATCTGTGTAAAATAATACAATATTGTCTTTTCCTTCTAGATTGTAAAAAGGATGATCTTTTGGAATGAATTGCAGACCTACGCTTGCTTTTCCGTTTTCGAATTGCGCTACGTATTTCAATCTTGAATCCTTGGTTAAAGCTTCTTTATAAATACCTTCAAAATGCGAAGCGTGTTTGATTAACGATGCGAAGAAATCTTCGTTGTTTGTTGTTGCTAAACATTCTGCTGGCAAGAACGATTCGTTTGCAATGGCGTCAATATCCATTTCGTAACCGCTTTCGCGAATCAAAATCAGGATTTTACGCGCTACGTCGATTCCGCTTAAGTCAATTTTTGGATCTGGTTCTGTGAAACCTTGAACTCCCGCTTCTTTTACCACATCGTGGAAAGAGTTGTTTTCGTCAAAATTGTTGAAAATAAAGTTCAAACTTCCAGATAAAACTGCCTGAATTTTATGCACTTTATCTCCAGACGCAATCAGATTTTTTACTGTATCAATAATTGGCAATCCCGCACCAACATTCGTTTCAAACAAGAAAGGAGCGTTATATTGACGAGATAAGCTTTTTAGTTTTTTATAGTTGTCATAAGCAGAAGAACAAGCAATTTTATTACAAGTTACAACGGCAATACTTTCTTTTAAGAATTTTTCGTAAGCTTCAGAAACCGTTGCATTTGCAGTGATGTCCACGAAAATACTGTTACGTAAATTCAGTTCTTTTGCCTTTTTGATGAATTCTTCAATGCTTGCTGGTTCACCTTCGCTTAAAGCGGAATCCCAACTTTTTAAAGAAATTCCGTCTTCATCAAAAAACATTTTTCTTGAGTTTGATAAAGCAATCACGCGAACGTTGATCTTTAAATTATCTTTTAAAAACTTTCTTTGGTTGTGAATCTGCTCGATGAATTTTTCTCCCACATTTCCAACTCCCATTACAAATAAGTTCAGCTGTTTGGTGTTTTCTTCGAAGAAATTTTCGTGTAAAGTATTCAACGCTTTTTTAACGTCTCTTTCGTTAATTACAGTCGAAATGTTTCTTTCAGAAGCACCTTGCGCAATGGCACGAATGTTTACGTTGTTTTTTCCTAAAGTAGAGAACATTCTTCCGCTCAAACCTTGGTGGTTTTTCATGTTTTCGCCCACCAAAGCAATAATGCAAAGGTCTTTTTCTACGTAACAAGGATCGATTTTGTTTTGAGAAATTTCGATTTCAAAAGCGCTGTTAATTGCAGCTTCGGCATTATCAGCATCTGAATTTAAAATTCCGATACAAATTGAATGCTCAGAAGAAGCCTGAGTAATAAAAATTACGTTGATTTTTTCTTGAGACAATACTTCGAACAATCTTCTAGAAGAACCCGCGACTCCAATCATTCCTGGGCCTTCAAGAGTTAAAAGCGAAATATGATCGATATGGCTAATTCCTTTTACAACAGTATCTTTTGATAAAACCTGATTCGAAATCAAAGTTCCCTCAGCTTCTGGTTCAAAAGTATTTTTGATTAAAATTGGAATATTTTTTCTTAAAACCGGCTGAATTGTTGGCGGATACAACACTTTTGCTCCAAAGTGCGACAATTCCATCGCTTCTTGATAAGAGATGTTTGAAATTGGCTGAGCTTGTTTTACAATTTTTGGGTTTGCTGTAAACATTCCGTTTACGTCAGTCCAGATTTCTAGTTGTTCCGCATTGATTGCTCCAGCGATAATGGCAGCAGTATAATCAGATCCACCGCGTCCTAAAGTCGAAGTGATTCCGTCAAGAGTCTGCGCTATAAATCCAGGCATGATATTGATTTTCGCTTCATTCGAACCAAAATATTCCTGAATTAATTTATTTGAAACTTCAAAGTTTACAACTGCTTTTCCGAAGTTATTATCTGTTTTAATTAATTCTCTACTGTCTTTGTAAACTGCATCTTTACTGATTTGCTCATAGGCTTTAGCAATAATGAAAGACGATAGCAATTCTCCAAAACTTAAAATTGTATCGGCAGTTCTAGGAGATAATTCGCCAAGCAAGAAACATCCGTCCAATAAAGTTTCTAAATGGTTGATGATTCTTTTCACATGGCTTAAAAGGCTGCTTTGTTCGCTAACAGGAATAAGTTCTTTTAGTGTGTCAAGATGTTTTTTCTCGATTTCAGCCACAACTTCTCTAAAGCTTTCGTCGTTTGCTGCTGCTTTTGCCGCTGCCAATTGCAGTAAATCGGTTACTTTGCTTAACGCTGAAACTACTACAACTAATTGATCCTGCTTAGATTTTTGGTTTACAATTTCGAGAACGAGTTTTATATTTTGAGCATTGGCAACCGAAGTTCCGCCAAATTTTAATACTTTCATTTTGTGATATTTTTTTTCTTTTGATGCAAATATTTTTATGTATCCAATAACTCTCTTCTTTCAAGAAAAAAGTATAGGTAACCTAGGATTATATGTAAAAATGTATACCCCTAAGGGGTAGTAGTTGTTGTAGTAGTAATAATGGTAGCAGCAATTGCAACTCCTGTTTGAGCTGTAATAATTGTAGATTGATATTTTATGCTGTTACTTTTCATTTTTGATTTTTCAAAAGTACAGCTTTTTATATGAGTTAAAAACTTAGAAGGCGTTTTTACGAATATTTTAATAATTCAAATCTCTATAAATCAATATTGAGTATTTGTTAAAATTGAATATGCTAAATTGATGTTTTGATATATTTTGGATAGCTTTTTTTTGAGATTTAGTCCGTGCAAATGATTGATGTTTAACTCAAAAAGACCTTAAAAATGGGATATAACGGTATATTTTGATTTGAAAAGCGATTTGAAATAGTTAAACTGCTTTTAAAGAAATCTTAATTATTGTGATAAAATGTTGCTTTTTAATATTGATTTGTTGAATTTTGGCGTTTAAAATTTACAATCATCATGAGAGAGATCCATTATATAAGTTCAGAAACAATTACTTTAGAAACATTACAAGAAATTTTAAGTCAGAACAAAATTCTTGAATTATCTGAGGAAGCTAAAGTAAATGTTCAGAAATGCCGCGATTATTTAGATAAGAAAATGGCATCGCATACTGCACCAATTTACGGTATCAATACAGGTTTCGGATCTTTATATAGTGTGAAAATCTCTAACGAAAATTTATCTAAGCTTCAAGAAAACTTAGTAAAATCGCACTCTTGTGGTACTGGCGAGGAAGTTCCTGCCGAAATTGTAAAAATGATGTTGTTGCTTAAAATTCAATCTTTAAGCTATGGACATTCAGGAGTTCAATTGATCACATTGCAGCGTTTGGTTGATTTTTACAATAATGATATTCTGCCTATTATTTACACGCAAGGTTCGCTTGGTGCTTCTGGAGATTTAGCTCCTCTGGCGCATTTGTCTTTACCTTTAATTGGAGAAGGAATTGTATTATTTGAAGGAAAAAAAGTGGCTTCTGCCGAAGTTTTAAAGCATTTTAATTGGGAACCAATTGTACTTCAATCCAAAGAAGGTTTGGCTTTATTGAACGGAACTCAGTTTATGAGTGCTTATGGAGCTCATATTTTAATTAAAGCATATAAATATTCATATTTGGCAGATTTAATCGGAACTATTTCTCTAGAAGGTTTTGATGGAAGAATCGAGCCATTTAACGAATTGATACATTATATACGTCCGCACAAAGGGCAAATCGTAACCGCACAAAGAATTACTGAATTTTTGGATGGAAGCGAAATTATCACTCAGGAAAAGAAACATGTTCAAGACCCGTATTCTTTCCGTTGTATGCCACAGGTTCACGGAGCTTCAAAAGATGCGATCGATTATGTTCGAAAAGTATTCAAAACAGAAATCAACTCAGTTACAGATAATCCAAACATATTTATTGAAGCCGATCAGATTATTTCTGGCGGAAATTTCCACGGACAGCCTTTGGCTTTAGCTTTAGATTTTATGGCAATTGCTTTGGCCGAATTAGGAAGTATTTCAGAAAGAAGAACCTATCAGTTAATTTCGGGATTGCGTAATCTTCCAGCATTTTTGGTAGATAATCCAGGATTAAATTCGGGTTTCATGATTCCGCAATATACTGCAGCAAGTATTGCAAGTCAAAACAAGCAATTAGCAACACCTGCAAGTATCGATAGTATTGTTTCAAGCAACGGTCAGGAAGATCACGTAAGCATGGGAGCAAACGGCGCTACAAAAGCCTTACGTATTTTAGATAATTTGGAGCGTATTTTGGCAATCGAATTATTAAATGCATCTCAGGCAATTGCCTACAGAGAGCCTTTAAAATCAAGTGATTTTATTGAAATGTTCTTAAATAGCTACAGAGAAGTTGTGCCTTTGGTAAAAGAAGACAGAATCTTACATAATGACATAGAAAACACGGTGTTATTCCTTGAGAGTTTTCAAATTGAAAACGATTTGTTAACAATGGCTTAACACTGAAACGTGTTATTGAAGGTAATTTTGCGCTATCAAAAATAAAACAATGTCAATAAACAGTATTTTCCAATTTTTAGTGCCGAAAGACAAAAAATTCTTTCCACTTTTTGAAGAGGCTTCTAGCAATTTAATTGAATTAGCTTCTAACTTACACGAAGCTGTAAATTTACCATTAAAAGAAAGAGAAATTCTTTTTCAAAAGATTGACGAATTAGAACAAAAAGGAGAAGACATTACACGTCAGACTAACCTTGAGTTAAGCAGAAACTTTATTACTCCGTTTGATAGAGAAGATATTCATACATTAATTACTTCAATTGACAACGTTGCAGATTACCTTCACGGTGCATCTAGCCGTATGAGATTGTATCAAGTTGATAAGATTACAAAATCTATCAGGAAGATGACAGAAATCAACCTTGAAGCTTGTCAAAACATTGACAGTGCTGTAAAAGAGTTGAGAAACTTACAAAACTTTAAAGTTATTAAAGATGCTTGTGCTAGAATTAACAAACTAGAAAACAAGTCTGATAACGTATATAACAAAGCAGTTTTTGAAATTTTTGAAAACGAAACAGACGCTAAAAATATTATTAAATATAAAGAGGTGTTATCTGTTTTAGAATCAGCAACAGACAAATGTAAGAGTGTTGCGAACATACTAGAATCTATTTCTGTAAAACATTCTTAATTCAATTTTTCAATCTGAAGTTATAATTTTATGACGCTACTTATATTAATTATAGTATTAGCCTTAATTTTTGATTACATCAATGGTTTTCATGATGCGGCAAATGCTATAGCGACTGTTGTTGCAACAAAGGTTTTGACACCTTTTCAGGCGGTTGTCTGGGCAGCATTTTTTAACTTTCTGGCTTATTGGGTTTTTGGATTTGGTGTTGCGGATACTGTTGCTAAAACAGCGCACACAATGGAAATTAACCTTGTTGTTATCCTAGCCGGAGTAATTGCAGCAATCTGTTGGAATTTATTGACTTGGTGGTTAGGAATCCCTTCAAGTTCTTCGCATACCTTAATCGGAGGTTTCGCAGGAGCAGCTGTAGCGCATGCTATTGCAGTTCATGGTTTCTCTGGATATGTTGGAGAAGACGGAGCAACTCACTACTGGTATGAAATTGTAAGCTGGTATAAGGCTGGTAAAGATGGTGGAATGCCCTCGGGAGTCCTCATTATTATTGCATTTATTGTATTAGCACCGCTTTTAGGAGTTATTGCATCTTACCTAATTTCGATTTGGCTGCTAAATGCTTCACGTAAAAGTATCGGACCAAAAATATTTACTGTAGCTTTAATGCTTGCAACGATTTGGTTTGTTTACGTTCAAATGGTTTCTTATGAAGAAATTGTAGAGCACGGAAAACCTCGTTTTGATTCTCATTTCTGGAGCGTTGTATTCGATTCTCATAATATTAAATGGTTCTTAGTTGCTTTCATTATCTTGACAGTAAGCGGATTTTGTTTAATATTCAGCAGTTTAAATCTTCATCAGGCAGATGCTGCTTTAAAGAAAATGCAGTTGTTATCTTCTGCGGCATTTAGTTTAGGCCACGGAGGAAACGATTCTCAAAAAGTAATGGGTATTATTGCTGCAGCGGTAGCGGTTTATATCAATACTAATCCAGGAGTTCACATGGATGCTTGGTTAGATGTTGTGCTTCCAAATGATGACGCAGGTATTAAAGGTGTAATGCCAAGCTGGATTCCATTAGCGTGTTATTCTGCGATTGCAGCAGGAACTTTGAGTGGTGGATGGAAAATTGTGAAAACAATGGGTTCTAAAATTACCAAAGTAAGTTCGTTTGAAGGTGTTGCAGCAGAAACTGCAGGTGCTTTGACGCTTTACTTTACAGAGCACTTAAAAATTCCAGTAAGTACGACACACACTATTACAGGATCTATTATTGGTGTTGGATTAACAAAACGTGTTTCTGCCGTTAGATGGGGAGTTACAGTAAGTTTAATCTGGGCTTGGATCTTAACTATTCCAATTTCAGCTTTATTGGCAGGTTTGGTTTATTTTATTCTAAGCGTCTTTATTTAATCTGAGAAAATGAATTTTGTAAAATGTGAAAAGTAAATCACATTTTGTTAATATAGAAAACCGATTTCAAATCTGAAATCGGTTTTTTTTGTTTTAATTTGTTTTAAAGTGAAAGAATAAAAACTTTTGTAGGTTATAGATAAAACCGATTTTGCTGAGTTTTGTAAATACATTAATATTTAAAATAATGAAGAGAATAATTTTATTGGTTTTGATGCTGATTGTAAAAACTGGTTTTGCTCAGGCAAATGACAAAACTTTTAAATATGGTTTTGTTGATCAGACAGGAAAAGAAATAGTTCCTTGCAAATACGACGGTATTACTGCTTTTGAAAATGGGTTTGCTGTTGTGCAATTAAAAGGCAAAAGCGGGGTAGTTGATAAAACCGGAAAAGAAGTAATTCGCTGTATTTATGATGAAATAATTAATAAGCAGAATTGGATAACTGTAAGCAATAAAAATGCTAAAACTCAATATTTAATAAAGTCTTCAGATGTTTTGCTGACTAAAAAATACGATGATGCAAAAACTTTATCTCCAGAAATTACAGCTGTAAAACTAAATAATAAATGGGGTTTTATAGATGTGGTTGGAGAAGAAATAACTCCGAATTATGACGAGATAATTGACTTTGCAGATCGATTTGTAGTTGTGAAATTAAATGGCAAATTTGGTATTGTGGATCAGATTGGGAAAGAGGTTGTTCCTCCAATTTATGATCGTGTTCAAAATTTTAAAGAAGGTTTTGCAGTAGTAGAATCTAATAATAAGTTTGGAGTAATTAGTGAAGAAGGGAAGATTGTAGTTCCTGTTAAGTACGATATGAATTTTTATTTTAAGGATAATGTATCAATCGTAAAACAGGAAAATAAATATGGCATTTTGGATAACGACGGAAAAGAAATCGCTTCAATAAAATACGATTTTATGATTTTAAATGATGATTTAATTCAAGTGAAACTAGTTGATAAATACGGATTGATTGATAAAACAGGAAAAGAAATTACTCCAATTAAATATGATGGAATTGAGTCATTTAAAGACGGAATTGCTGTGATAAAGTTGGACGGAAAATATGGTTTTATTGATAAAGAAGGAAAAGAAATTGTAGTGCCCAAATACGAAAAAGCAGATGATTTTAAAGATGGTTTAGGCACTGTCAGAATCCAAGTCGGAAAATAAAAATCAGAACTTTTGAAGATTTTTACGATTGTGTTTTCGTTTATAATGCGTCTGCTTAAGCTGTTTCTGATCTTTCGAAATAATACTAATAGTTCCGTCAATTTCGAGCATAGCGAGTTTAATATCGGTTAAATGCTCCAAGCCATGTTCGCGTGCCGCTTCTTTTAGTTCTTCGTGCGAAACATCTAATCTGCTTAAAGTTTGAAAGTCTAATATACCGTCATGAATTAATATTTCAGGTTTGTCAAGTAGTAAATCTCCAAGAGTTTTGAATCTCTTTGTCAATTTTTTAATAGCAAAGTTGATAGAAAACAAAACCAATGCAGCAACCAATCCTCCTATTAAACTTGTATCAGGACCAACCATCGCATTTTGAACAGAGTTGCTGATCAATAAAATTAGAATTATGTCGGCAGTATTTAATTGCGAAAGTTCTTTTTTGCCAAAAACGCGAAGCGCAATTGTCATGAAGAAATACACAGCAACGCTTCTGATAATAATATCTAAATAAGGAAAAGTCATGTTTTTTATTTTAAAGTTAAATAAAAAAGCTTTGCCAAAGTTTTAAACTTTGGCAAAGCTGCTAAATTATTTATGAGAAATTAAGTTTAAATGAACTTAATTATAGTTTAAAATTCTTTTCAATAGCTCTAATCATTTCGCCAGCTACATCTTTATTAGTTGCGCCTTCAATTCCTTCAAGACCTGGCGAAGAATTTACTTCAAGCAATAATGGGCCTTTAGAAGAGCGAATAATATCAACACCAGCGACTTTTAAATCCATTGCTTTTGCGGCTTTTATGGCAATCTTTTTTTCTTCGGCAGTTACTTTAATGACAGATGCAGTTCCGCCCAAATGAATGTTTGCTCTAAATTCACCAGGCATAGCTTCACGCTGAATAGCGGCAACCACTTTTCCGTCGATTACAAAACATCGAATATCTTTTCCGTTAGCTTCTTTGATGAATTCCTGAACCAAGATATTAGCATTTAAACTTTTAAAAGCATTGATCACACTTTCTGCAGCTTTTTTGGTTTCAGCTAAAACAACGCCTTTTCCTTGTGTTCCTTCCAATAATTTTACAATTAAAGGTGATCCACCTACCATTTTAATTAAATTGTCTGTATCAAGCGGAGAATTAGCAAATCCTGTAGTTGGAATGTCGATTCCACTGTTTAAAAGTAATTGCAGTGAATATAATTTATCTCGAGATTGAGTAATAGCTGTCGCTGAATTTAGTACAAAGACTTTTAAAGCTTCAAATTGACGTGTCAAAGCGCAGCCGTAAAAAGTAATGCTTGGTCGGATTCTTGGAATAATAGCGTCAAATTCGTTTAAGATTTTACCGCCTCTATAATGAATTTCAGGTTTTTTAGCGTCTAGTTTCATGTAGCATTCTTTAATATTTAAAAAATGCATTTCATGTCCGCGCATTTCACCCGCTTCCATGATTCTTTTATTGCTGTATAATTCTGGATTACTGGCTAAAAGACCAATTCGTAAACCTGTAGTTGCTTTTTCTGAGTTCTGGTATAATTCTTTTAAAGATTCTGCTGTAGGCTGTCCTAAAAGGTATTTTTGTTCTGGATCGACTAAAACCCTTCCGCTCATTGCTTCGCGTCCTAAAAGCATTCTAAATCCCATAGAATCGCGATTAGTCAAAGTCATTTCGATTGGCCATTTTGCATCGCCAATTTTTAAGTTGGTTTGGATCACATATCGATGTTCTCTAAATCCGCTCGAACTTTTTACAATTCGCTTATCAACCAAAGGTGCTTCGCAATGAATAATGGTTTTGATATTATTCTGAATCGGGTTAATGTCGAATTTTACCCAATTCGCATCATTTTTTATAAAAGGAGCTATGTTTAAAGCGTGCATTGCCGAAGTTTTGGCGCCAGAATCTACGCGAGCCTTAATTGTCGGGATTCCTAGTTCTGGAAATGAGCACCATTCTTCGCTGCCTAAAATGACTTTGTTTTGAAGCATATTTTGTTTTGTATTATAGAATTTAAATTCAAAAATAGCTATTTGCTTTTATTAAAGATAGTGATTTTTGATAAAAAAAATACCCGTTATGTTATGAAAACGTAACGGGCATATTATGAATGTTATAAATTTTGACTAATTTATTGATTCGATGGCTCTTCGGCTTTGTGAATTTCAACTGATAATTCTTGAGAATCATCTTTTAAGTCCATCATGATTTCATCGCCAGAATGAATTTTTGAAGTTATAATTTCTTCGGCCAACAAATCTTCAACATATTTCTGAATTGCTCTTTTCAATGGTCGTGCTCCAAACTGTTTATCAAAACCTTTTTCAGCAATAAATGCTTTGGCTTTGTCTGTTAAAGTTAATTTGTAGCCTAACTCTGCAATGCGAGAATATAGTTTTTTCAATTCGATTTCGATAATCAAATCAATATCTGATTTTTCTAAACTGTTGAATACAATTACGTCATCAATTCTGTTTAAGAACTCAGGAGCAAAGGTTTTCTTCAATGCATTTTCGATAATGCTTTTTGAATTTTCATCGGCTTGTGCTGTTCTTGCAGCAGTACCGAATCCAACACCTTGTCCGAAATCTTTTAACTGACGCGCACCAACGTTAGATGTCATGATGATGATAGTATTTTTAAAGTCAATTTTGCGACCTAAACTATCTGTTAAATATCCGTCATCTAAAACCTGAAGCATCATGTTGAATACGTCTGGGTGTGCTTTTTCGATCTCATCTAAAAGAACCACACAGTAAGGTTTTCTACGAACTTTCTCAGTCAATTGACCACCTTCTTCGTAACCAACGTATCCTGGAGGCGCTCCAACCAAACGAGAGATCGCAAATTTCTCCATGTATTCGCTCATGTCGATACGAACTAAAGCATCTTCAGAGTCAAATAATTCTTTTGCTAAAACTTTAGCCAATTGCGTTTTACCAACACCAGTCTGACCTAAAAAAATGAACGAACCAATTGGTTTGTTCGGATCTTTAAGACCAGCTCTGTTACGCTGAATAGAACGAGCAATTTTAAGAACCGCTTCGTTTTGACCAATTACTTTGTTTTGAATTAGTTCAGGCAAGTGCGCTAATTTATTGCTTTCTGTTTGTGCAATTCTGTTTACAGGAATTCCAGTCATCATAGAAACAACATCGGCTACATTATCTTCTGTAACTTCAATTCTGTTGTTTTTAGAATCTTCTTCCCATTGTTCTTGCGCTAAAGCAAGATCTTTTTCGATACGTTTTTCATCATCGCGAAGTTTGGCTGCTTCTTCATATTTTTGTTTTTTAACAACCATATTTTTCATTTCGCGAACTTCTTCCAACTGACGTTCTAGATCCAAAATTTGTTTCGGAACATCGATGTTGGTAATGTGTACGCGAGAACCAGCCTCATCCATAGCATCAATAGCTTTGTCCGGTAAGAAACGCTCAGACATATATCTGTTTGTTAATTTAACGCAGGCTTCAATAGCTTCTGGAGTATAAGTTACGTTGTGGTGATCTTCGTATTTATCTTTTACGTTGTTCAAAATCGCAATAGTTTCTTCAACAGAAGTTGGTTCTACAATTACCTTTTGGAAACGTCTTTCTAAAGCACCGTCTTTCTCAATATATTGTCTGTACTCATCAAGAGTAGTAGCACCAATACATTGAATTTCACCTCTTGCTAAAGCAGGTTTGAACATGTTTGAAGCATCAAGCGAACCTGTTGCTCCACCAGCACCTACAATAGTATGGATCTCATCAATAAAAAGAATAATATCATCATTTTTTTCAAGCTCGTTCATTACGGCTTTCATTCTTTCTTCAAATTGTCCTCTGTATTTAGTTCCCGCTACTAGGCTTGCTAAATCTAAAGTAACAACACGTTTGTGGAAAAGAATACGAGATACTTTCTTTTGAATAATACGCAAAGCAAGTCCTTCTGCAATAGCAGATTTACCAACTCCAGGCTCTCCAATAAGAAGCGGATTGTTCTTTTTTCTACGGCTTAAAATTTGCGATACACGCTCAATTTCTTTTTCTCGTCCTACAACAGGGTCTAATTTCCCTTCCTCAGCCATTTCTGTTAAATCTCTCCCAAAATTGTCTAAAACTGGGGTTTTAGATTTTTTGTTTGACTTATTGGCGGGATTATTAAAACTGCTTTCTTTTAGACTGTCATCTTGTCCTGAATCGTCATTATACGATTCGTTTCTTGGCAAGTTTTCTAAGAATTCTTCTTCGTTTGGAGTCATATTTAAGTACTGTTCTTTAGCTACGTCATAATCTATTTTTAGCTTATTCAATAGCTTGGTTGTTGGATCGTTTTCGTTTCGTAAGATGCATAACAGCAAATGTGCGGTGCTAATCGATGAACTTTGAAATACTTTTGCTTCCAGAAAAGTGGTCTTCAGGGCTCTTTCGGCCTGTCGGGTAAGATGAAGGTTTTTCTTTTCGGCATTTACTTCAACGCTCAGGTTGGCAGGGCTCAGTATTTCTACTTTTCTGCGTAAATGATCTAAATCGACATCTAGGTTATTAAGTATATGAATAGCTTTTCCGTTACCATCTCTTAAAATACCTAGCATAAGATGTTCTGTACCAATAAAGTCGTGCCCTAGACGTAGAGCTTCCTCTTTACTGTACGTAATAACATCTTTTACTCTTGGTGAAAAATTATCATCCATAATATATAATTGGTATTGTAAATTTAGTGAATTACAGTTTTAAAAACAAAAACCGTACCCATCGACATCTCCTGTCAGCTAATAGACGAAAAAAAAGACAATAAAAGAGTTAAAAAACGTTTAATTTATTAACTAAAAGCCAAAATAAAGTTGTTAATAAATCATTTAAATAAGTGTAAGGAAATAGCTGAAAAAATTTTAAAAAAACGTATCTTGGCACGCTTTGAAACTATTATAATTATTTAATATAACAACTTATGTCTGAAGGAGAAAAGTTAATTCCTATTAACATTGAAGATGAAATGAAATCAGCTTACATCGATTATTCGATGTCAGTAATTGTATCGAGAGCACTTCCTGATGTTAGAGATGGCTTGAAACCAGTGCATCGAAGAGTTCTTTACGGAATGTATGATTTAGGTGTAACATCAAGATCTGCCCATAAAAAATCTGCAAGAATCGTGGGAGAGGTTCTGGGTAAGTATCACCCGCACGGAGATACCTCTGTTTACGACGCAATGGTTCGTATGGCTCAAGAGTGGAGTATGCGATATTTATTAGTTGATGGTCAGGGTAACTTTGGTTCTGTCGATGGAGATAGTCCTGCAGCAATGCGTTATACTGAGGCCAGAATGCGTAAAATTTCTGAAGAGATTATGGCCGATATCGAAAAAGAGACAGTTGATTTTCAATTGAACTTTGACGATACAATATATGAACCAAAAGTAATGCCAACAAGAGTTCCTACTTTATTAGTAAATGGAGCAACAGGTATTGCAGTTGGTATGGCGACAAACATGCCGCCACACAATTTAACTGAAGTTATCAACGGTACTTTAGCATATCTTGATAATAACGATATTGAAGTAGATGAATTAATAACTCATATTAAAGCGCCTGATTTCCCTACTGGAGGTATTATCTACGGATATGAAGGTGTTCGTGAAGCTTTTAAAACGGGTAGAGGACGTATTGTAATGCGTGCTAAAGTCGGTTTCGAAGAAGTGGACGGAAGAGAATGTATTATTGTTACAGAAATTCCATATCAAGTTAACAAAGCCGAAATGATCAAACGTACGGCTGATTTGGTTAACGATAAAAAAATTGAAGGCATTGCCAATATTCGTGATGAATCGGATAGAAATGGTATGCGTATCGTTTACATCTTAAAACGTGATGCTACGCCAAACGTAGTTTTAAATACTTTATACAAATACACTCAATTACAATCTTCATTTAGCGTTAATAATATTGCATTAGTAAAAGGACGCCCTCAATTACTGAATCTAAAAGACATGATTCATTACTTTATTGAGCACCGTCACGATGTAGTAGTTAGAAGAACGCAGTTTGAATTACGCAAAGCAGAAGAAAGAGCACATATTTTAGAAGGATTAATTATTGCTTCTGATAATATCGACGAAGTAATCGCGTTAATTAGAGGTTCTAAAAACACAGATGAAGCAAGAGAGAAATTAATCGAAAGATTTAAATTGTCAGATATTCAGGCTCGTGCAATTGTTGAGATGCGTTTACGTCAGTTAACAGGTCTGGAGCAAGATAAATTAAGAGCTGAGTTTGACGAGTTAATGAAGTTAATCGAGCATTTAAAAGCTTTATTAGCAGATGTTAATTTGAGAATTGATTTGATTAAAGAAGAGCTTACAGAAATCCGTGATAAATACGGTGATGAGCGTCGTTCTAAAATTGAATATTCTGGAGGAGATGTAAGTATTGAAGATTTGATTGCTGATGAAAATGTGGTAATTACCATTTCGCATGCAGGTTACATCAAACGTACGAATTTGACAGAATACAAAACTCAAAATAGAGGAGGAGTTGGTCAAAAAAGTGCTGGAACAAGAGATCAGGATTTCTTGGAGCACATGTTTGTGGCAACAAACCACCAATATATGATGTTCTTTACGCAAAAAGGAAAATGTTTCTGGATGCGTGTTTACGAAATTCCAGAAGGAAGCAAAACGGCAAAAGGTAGAGCAATTCAGAACTTGGTGAATATTGAAAGTGATGATAAAGTAAAAGCTTTCATTTGTACGCAAGATTTAAAAGATAAAGATTATATCAATACTCATAATCTTGTAATGGTGACTAAACAAGGACAGGTTAAGAAAACTTCTTTAGAGAAATATTCTAAACCTCGTGTAAATGGAGTTGCCGCAATTACAATTAAAGAAGGTGATGAGTTGCTTGGTGCTCAGTTAACAAATGGTGAAAGCCAAATTATCTTAGCAGTTAAATCTGGTAAATTAGTTCGTTTTGAAGAGACTAAAACGCGTCCGATGGGAAGAACAGCTTCTGGTGTACGTGGAATTACCTTAAAAGATGAAACTGACGAAGTAATCGGAATGGTTACGGTTGATAAAAATGATATTTCTGAATCACAAATCTTAGTGGTAACTGAAAACGGTTACGGAAAACGTACTAAATTGGTTGATGAAGATGGAGAAGATGTTTACAGAATTACAAACCGTGGAGGTAAAGGGGTTAAAACGCTTAATATTACTGAAAAAACAGGTAAATTAATCTCTATTAATGCAGTAACTGACTCAGATGATTTGATGATTATCAATAAATCAGGATTGACAATTAGAATGGCAATCGAAGATTTACGTGTTATGGGACGTGCAACTCAAGGTGTTAGATTGATCAATTTAAAAGGAAAAGATTCTATTGCTGCTGTAACAACTGTAATGAAAGATGATGTAGAAGAAGTAGAAGTGGATGAAGATGGAAATGTAATTGGAGCAATCGAGAGAGTTAAGCCAGACTTAGAAGTTCTTGAAGATGATGGATCTGCAGAAGATGACGATGATTCTGATGATGAAGAGGTAGAAGATGAAGACGATGCTGAGGCAGAAGATGAAGAGTCTGAAGAATAAGTAAAAAACAAAAAATTAAATACAAATAAATACCATTATGAAAAGTAAATATGTAATACTTGCATCAGCATTACTGATCTCTGTAGCTACGTTTGCTCAAAAAGATCAAATTAAAAATGCTGAAAAAGCATTAAAAGGAGGAGATGCGCAAGGTGCTCTTGCTCAATTAAAAGATGCGGAGAACTTAATTGTGAATGCTAAAGATACTGAGCAGGCACAGTATTATTTCGTTCAAGGAAATGCTTTTCTTGAACTTGCAAACAAAAAAGTTGAAGAAAGTAAAAATTTATTAGCTGCAGCTGACAGCTACAAAAAATTAATTGAAGTAGAAAAAACTTCTGGAAAACAAAAATATTCAACTCAAGCTGCTGCTTCAATTACAAACATTAAAGGTCTGTTGATTAATTCTGCAATTGCTGATACACAAGCTAGCAAACATGTTGAAGGTGCAAAAAAATTGTACGAAGCATATGAATTAGACAAAAAAGATACTATTAACTTGTACTATGCAGCTTCTACAGCTGTAAATTCACAAGATTTTGATCTTGCTTTGCCAATGTACGAAGAGTTGAAAAAAATTAATTATTCAGGAAAAGGAACGTTGTATACAGCTGTAAACAAAGCTTCTGGAAATGATGATAGTTTTGCTAATGCTAAAGAAAGAGATTTAGCTGTTAAATTAGGTACTCACGAAAAACCTAAAACTGAAGCTATTGCTTCTAAAAGAGGTGAGATCTACAAAAACTTAGCATTAATCTTAGTTCAAAAAGGACGTACAGAAGATGCTAAAAAAGCAATCGCTGATGCTAGAAAAGCAAATCCAGAAGATTCTTCTTTAATTTTAACAGAAGCTAATTTATATCTAGAGACTAAAGACTACGATATGTACAAAAAATTAGTTAATGAAGCTTTAGAGAAAGATCCTAAAAATGCTGACTTAGTATTCAATTTAGGAGTAATCAGCGCTGGGGCTAAAAACAATGCTGACGCAGAGAAATATTACTTAAAAGCAATCGAAATCAATCCTGAGTATACAAATGCTTATTTGAATCTTGCTGCATTAAAATTAGAAGCTGAAAAACCAATCATTGATGAAATGAATAAATTAGGTACTTCTGCTAAAGATATGAAACGTTACGATGTTTTAAAAGCACAAAGAGAGGCTGTTTTCAAAGGAGTTATTCCTTATCTTAAAAAAGCGAATGAATTAGATCCTAAAAATGAGGATGTTTCTAAAACATTGTTAGGAGTTTATAGCGCTCTTGAAATGACTGCAGAAGCTAAAGCCTTAAAAGCAAAAATGTAATTATTGGCATTATAAAATAAAAAAAAACCATTCACAATTGTGAATGGTTTTTTTTATGTCTTTAACTGATTAGTTCAGTAGATAAAGTAATGGTTGTATTTAGCAGTTTTGAAATCGGACAGATTTCTTTGGCTTTTGCAGCTGTTGAAGCAAATTCCTCCGCAGATATGGATGGAACTTTACCTTTTAAATCTAAGTGAATCAAAGTGATTGACCCGTCTTCAAAAGTTACTGTAGCTTCTGTAGTTAAATCGTCGGCTGTAAACCCAGCTTCATTTAGTAAAAAACTTAATTGCATCGTAAAACAGCCAGAATGAGCTGCAGCAACCAATTCTTCAGGATTTGTTCCAACACCGTCAGCGAATCTTGTTTTAAAAGACAATTGTGCATTATCTAAAGTTGTACTTTGTGTACTGATTGTTCCTTTTCCTTCCATACCGGTTCCTTTCCAGTTGGCGTGTGCTTTTCTTGTAAATTTCATATTCTCCGTATTTAAAATTAGTATTAAATGTTATTTGCTTGATTGCCAGTTAATAGTGGTAACTCAAATATAATCAATATTTTGCAGAATAATTTTATGAAATTTAATTGTATTGTTAAGTTTTGGGTTTTAGGTTAGAGTGAGTTTTAACCGGAAAGCGCGCAATCCCGATGGCTATCGGGATACGCAAAGTTTTCAATGTCTTGCAGACTTTGCGTTAAAAAATAAACGCAAAAAAAAGTGTAACAATTGCTCGTTACACTTTATTATTTTTACAATTCTACTAGAATTATTCTTGTCCTAAGTTTCTTAATTGTTTTAATTTATCCTTCCAAACCTCAAGGCTTTCTTTGTGGATAGCGATGTTTTTGCGTACTTCAGTAACTATAGAGTTTTCTTTTTTAGCATTTTTTGTATTGGTAAAGAACTGAATGTTATTTTCTAATTGAAAAATTTCATTTTGAACTTCTTCAATTTTACGCATAATAAAAATCTTTTCATTATCTAATTTACGCGTATCATTGCTGTCAGATAAAGAATCAAGACGATTTGCAAAACGCATCATTTCAGATTCTTTTTTGCTTAAACTTAGTTTTTCAAAAAGAGCATCTAAGATTTTATTAAATTTCCCTTCAATATGTCTTCTAGAAAAAGGAACTTTTCCAAAACCTTTCCAAGTTTCAATATGTGCTTTAATGGCATCCAAATCAGTTTTGTGATCTCCAGTTAATTGGAAAGCTCTTAAAACATCCAAATAAGCTTTCTTATTGTCAAAAGCAGCCACTTCATCACTGTTCTCTTCAGATTTGTGCTCTTTTAATTTGTCAAAATAATGGTTGCAAGCATCCTTAAATTCTTTCCAGATTTTGTCTGAATATTTTTTAGGAACATGCCCAATTTGTTTCCATTCTTCCTGGATCTGTTTCATTACAGGTGTAGTAGCTTGGAAATCGGTGCTTTCCTGTAATTCTTTAGCTTTTGCTACAAGAGCCAGTTTTTTATTTAAATTATCGTTTTGGTCTTTTTTAATGTCTTTATAAAACGAATTTTTAAAAGCGTTGAAATTTCTAACTGCAGTTTTAAAAGTAGCCCAAGTTTCTTCATTAACTTCAGAAGGTACTTTTCCAGCTGCAAAAAACTCATTTCTTAGCTCTTCTACTTTTTGAATTTGAATAAGCCATTGAGAATGAGAATTTACTTTTTCGCTTCCAAGTGCTTCAATTTTAGCAATAATTTCTTTTTTGGCTTCAAGATTTTTTTGCTCATTTGCTCTTTGGCTTTCAAATAAAAGTTCTCGCTTGTCATGTATTTTCTTAGTCAGTTCACTAAACTGATTCCAGATTGCATCACGATGTTCTTTAGAAACGGGCCCGATTTCTTCTTTCCAGATTCTGTGTAAATCTTGTAATTCACGGAAAGATTTGCTCACATCGGCATCGTTTGCCAATTCTTCAACGCGCGCTATAATTTTTTGTTTTAATTCTAAGTTATGTTTAAAATCTAAATCTCTAGCCTCACGGTCTAAATGAAGATAATCGTAGAAATTTTCTACGTGGAAGTGGTAATTATTCCAAACGTGATTGTATTTGTCTTTTGGAATAGCTCCAGCATTTTTCCATCTTTCTCTTAATTCATTAAAATGTTTAAGAGTATCTTTTATGTTTTCCTGCGGATTGATTAATTCTTTTAGTTCTTCAACAATAGCCAGGCGATTTTCTAAATTGCTTTTTAAATTCGTCTGTAAATGTTTAAAATGAGCGTTTCTTTTCTCTCTAAAAACATTATAGTATTCGTCGAATTTTGATTTTAAAGGAAGATGATATTCAAATTCTTCATTAGGATCTGGATTAGAAGCCAAGAATTCTTCTTTTTTCTCTTCGATAAGATGATGATATTGCAGCAAGAAAGCTTTTTTGATTTCTTCAATATGATCTTTTACAGACATTACCTTGTCTATATTCACCAATTTTTTCAGTTCATCAACAAGTGCATCCAGGGTAAATGTATTGTAATCTTGCATAGGAATGTCGTGACGTTCCTTTAGCGTTTCGTCTTCACTTTCAGCAGCGTTCGAATTGGTAATAACATCTAATGCTTCCTGATGGGCATCTTCTTGTTTTGTTACTTCATTTTCAGTTTCTGAGACCAAATCTTCGGTCAAAGTTTCAGAATCTGAGATTTCGATTGCATCATTTGCTACAGAATCATTTATTTCGATTCCTGATTTTCCGTCTGCTTCATGCAGGTTATCATTCTTTTCTTCTAACATCTTTAAAAATGTATAAGGTTTTTATTTTAAACAGTGCGAAAGATAGTAAAGGTGTTTCTAACTACAAAATAAATCCTTTGTTTATACGCTAATTTGCGATGAAATTCTTATTGTTTACTTCAACTTGACAGTATGATATATTAATTTTTGTTGTTTTAATTGATAAGTTAGAAATAATATTATTTTCGATTTTTAATTGAAAAACATATAAATCCTAAAAAGTCAAGCTGAAATAGCAGTTTGTTCAAAATCAAAACAAAATTAGCATCCCGACTTCCATACCAAAATTATATGATTTTTCGCCACCAAAAGCTACGCTGGGGTGTACATAAACTAAGTTTGTTGGAGTTATTTTTCGGCCAAATTCCATAAAGGCATTATTTTGAAAGCCATCCAAAACGTAATTGTATCTAAAAGCTACATCTGTAGCAATCCAATTTTTTCCGAAGAACCATAACAAGTTATTTTCTAATAATGTTACACTTACATCGCTACGATTGCTTGATCCTGCAAAACTTTGGGAATGTTCAATGGTCGCAATCCATAAAAATTTCTTTTGATTGAAGTATTTTGCAAAAATACCAGCTGGAATTACCACCCATTTTCCACTTCCAAAACTTGGATCTACAGCAGAATTTGAGATTACACGGGTTCTAAGGCCAATGCCATTATTTTTCTTAAAATAGGGTATGAAACTTAGTCCAGCACCAACATCGCCAAGTCCAGTTTGATTGATAGAATTGGAGTTGGTTGAAATTAAAGGTAAATCAAATCTCAGATTCCAAGCTTTGTTGCCTATTGGTTGTAAGACACGTAAATTTGTAGTGTTAAAAGAGCCATTCTTAGTGTCTAAATATTCATTGTACAATAGAATAGTTTGCAGAAAATAATGATATCTAGGCTCGGCAAAAGGGCTATTGCTTCTGTCTATATCTTCGTCTTGAGCAGCTGCAAGAAATGTAATAAGAAAAAAAATGCTAAAGTAAAGTAGTTGTTTTTTCATAACTGTCTGCAAATGAGTAGACTAATTTACGAAAAATACTTTAACATTTTAATTTTTTATTTGTTCCAAATTTTCCAAGCTTTCTCTGCCTGAAAAATAAGCATATCGTGTCCGTTTTTAATTACGGCACCCATTTCTTTTGCTTTTCGCAAGAAAGTGGTTTCTGCTGGATTGTAGATTAAATCGTATGCAATATGTTTTTCTGTAAAGAATTCATAAGGCAAATTTGGACAAGCATCCACATTTGGACTTGTTCCAACTGGCGTACAATTAATTATAATTTGAAAATTATCAAAAGTAGTAGCATTAATCAAATCGTAATCAATAATGTTTTCTTTTGCTTCCCTAGAAACAAAAGTGTACGGAATGTCTAATTCATCCAAAGCAAAAGCAACGCCTTTAGAAGCGCCTCCTGTACCTAAGATAAGAGCTTTCTTATGATGTGGTTCTAATAATGGCTTTAAAGACTTTTTAAATCCGTAATAATCGGTGTTGTAACCCTTTAATTTGCCGTTTTTAGTAAATTTAATTGTATTGACAGCGCCAATTAGAGCGGCTTTTTTTGATAATTTATCTAAGAAAGGAATAACTTGTTCTTTGTACGGAATCGTAACATTTAATCCCTTTAAATCAGGATTGTTTTTAATTAATTCTGTGAAGTAATTAATTTCAGAAATGTCAAAATTCTCATAGCTGTTGCCAGCAAAAACTTCATTATTAAATTTCTCTGTAAAATAACCTTTTGAAAAAGAGTAGCTTATGTTGCGTCCTAATAATCCAAAACGTCTTCTTAATAAAATATCAACCATTCTTATTTACGATGTTTTTCTATATAATTTTTTACTGTTTTTTTTGTCCAAACCACAGGAAACAAATCTTCGATCAAGATATAATTGTCAAAATTTAGGCGTAAACCATTGCTTAAATGAAATTTAGCTTTTGTATTGTCCTGAATCATGAAATACAATCCTGCTAAACGGTATTCGATTTCATTTTCTTCAGGAAAATATTCTGTCGCCTGCAATAAAGTCTGGATAGCAGTTTCAAATTCTCCCAAAAACTGAAGAATATCAACCCAGTATAACCAAGTATCTAATGCATAATCTCCAAATTCAACTGCTTTTCTAAAACCAAATTCGGCTTCTTCAAAGAAATTCATTTGTTTATTGATTGTTGCATATCTTTTCCAGTACAAACGATTTTGATTGTCGATTGCCAATGCTTTATTGACAAAAAACAATGCTTTCTGATAGTTTTTCTGGCGAAGATGAAAATCTGTTATCGCAATCCAGCCTTTATCTAAAAGTGGATCTTCATGAACAGTTTGGTTATAGTATTGGATTGCTTTTGCTAAATTTCCAAGTTTTTCATAACATTTTCCAATTCGAAGCAATGCATAAGATGTTGCATCGTCCAATTCAATGGTTCTGTTATAGCTTTCAATTGCTTCATTGTATTTTTTAAGGCGTTCATAAGCTTTTGCTTTTTCCATGAAAGCTCCTAAAAATTCGTCGTCAATCAATGTTGCGTAGTCAAATGCGCGAATAGCATTTTCATATTCTTTTACGCCATAATGAAGACGTCCAAGCTGATGCCACGCAATTTCGCTATACGGATTTCTGTTAATATATTCGTTAAGATATACAATAGCCTCTTGGTTCTGATCTAAAAATTCAAAACAATAGACTACGTTATAAAGAGCAGATTGGTCTTCTAAGTCTTCTTCAAGACACTTGATAAAATTCTCCTTTGCCAGCTCGAGATTGTCCATAAATAGATATTCCATTCCAATCAAATTGTACACGTCAGCGTAATCATCAGTGTATTGAAGCGCGATTTTTAACAGTTCGACTGCTTTTTCGTGCTGATCTCTTTTTGAACAGATATTGGCTTTCTGGATATAGATTTCCTCGTTGTTAGGTTCAATTGCGTATAACTCATTCAAAAGCTTTTCAGCAATCTCGAGTTTGTCATCATAAACTAGCATTTCTACTTGTACTAATTTTAAGCCTGTAGATTTTGGATGCTGGTCTAATGCAAGTTTTAAGGCCTTTTTTGCTAAATTAGCCTTACCTATGTCTAAGTAATGAAGAATTATTTCTTCAAATTCTTCAGAATCAAAAAAGAGTACTTTGTTAGTTTTTAACATCGACTCAAATTTGGATAGGGATAGGTTATAATCTTCTTCTTCGTTGCTTAATTGCATACTTCGTATATTTGAAATTAGCCTGTTATAAATTTAGGCAACCATATAATTGTTGTAAGGATAGGAAATTAATTGTTTTGAACAATTTAATTAACAAAATATGGCGTTTTTTATTCTGTTTTGGGAAGAAATCTCCTTTATAATTAAGGGATTAACTTCGATTTTGTCATTTTTTTAATTAAGCCGAAAGATTATAGTGAAATATAAATGGAATGGTACTTCGTGTCGTTTTTATTAAAAAGCACCGAAATATTTCAAAAATAATTTTTCATTTTAGCTGTCGCTCTTTTTCATTATCCCATCCATAACTTCTAAAATAATGGCGCATCCTTCTCTAATTTCGTCTTCAGAAATGGTCAAAGGAGGTGTAATTCGTATAGCACATCCTTCAAATAAAAGCCAAAATAAAATAAGGCCTCTGTCTTGACAGGTTAAAATGACTTCGTTGGTAATGTCTGCCGATTCTGTCATAGCAGCAAGCATTAATCCTTTTCCTCTAACTTCTTTAATCAAAGGGTGTACCAAAAGCGATCTGAAGAGTTTTTCCTTCTCCAGCGTTTCTGCCATTAAATTTGTTTCAGTTAATTCTTGCAAAGTAGCCAAACAAGCTGACGCAATGACAGGGTGACCACCAAAAGTGGTAATATGTCCTAATTTTGGATTTTCTGTTAAAAGATCCATTTTTTCAGCAGAAGCAGTAAAAGCACCAACTGGCATACCGCCGCCCATTCCTTTTCCCATAACTACGATATCTGGAACAACATCATAATTTTGGAAACCAAAAAGTTTTCCTGTTCTTCCAAAACCTGGCTGGATTTCGTCAACAATCATTAAGGCTCCAACCTCATCGCAACGTTCACGCACTTTTTGAAGGAAATTGTTTTCTGGCTGAATAAAACCTGCTCCACCTTGAATGGTTTCTAAAAGAATTGCTGCCGTTCTGGTAGTTATTTTTTGTAGATCTTCTTCGTTATTGAAAGTAATAAAATCAACATCTGGCAATAAAGGTCTAAAAGCCTGTTTGCGCTCTTCAAATCCCATGACACTCATAGAACCCATCGTGTTTCCGTGATACGCATTGTGGCAAGAAATAAGCTGACTGCGACCTGTAACTCGTTTTGCTAGTTTTAGCGAACCTTCTATTGCTTCCGTACCTGAATTAACCAAATAGGTTTTATTTAAAGATTCAGGCAGGAGAGAAGCCATTAATTTGCAGTATTGAACTGCTGGACTCTGAGAATATTCTCCGTAAACCATTACGTGCGAATATTTATCCAGCTGATCTTTTATGGCCTGATTTACTCTCGGATGCTGATGTCCTAAAGTACAAGCCGAAACTCCGGCAACAAAATCTAAATATTTTTTATCGTGTGTATCGTAAATGTAAGAGCCGATGGCGTGTGAAACCTCCATTCCGAGTGGGTAAGGAGAGGTTTGCGCTTGGTATTTTATAAAATCTGGATTCATTTTTTTAGCTTCTAAGTTGCTGAGATACTATGATTCTGAGCTACTATGTTTTTAACTGTAAACTGTGACCGCGACTGAAAACTTTTTTAGGTTCAAAGTGGCGAAGGTACTAAGGTTCTAAGTTTTTTTACTTTACGCTTAAGTTAACTTTGTGGTTTAAACAATCGTAAAGTGCTATAAACTGTAACTGCGACTGAAAACTACTTGCTTTTAGCTTTCGTGTCTGTCTTAGCTGCTGGGTTTTTCTTATCGTAATTCAAGGTTTCCTTCCTGACTTTCAGAGGAACATTTTTACCTTTTTCTTCTTCGTCTTTACCCTGTTTAATCAGTTTCTCATTCATTTCATTTTCTTCGGCGGTAAAAATATCATCTTTCGACTTTATTCTTTCGTCTCCACGCCAATTCATGCCTCGCAGTTTACGAGCGTTTTCGGGAAGTTCATCCTCAGGAAAAATATCTCCGTCGACTTTATTGAAGAAGGTAATCGTTTCAATAGCATTATTTTCCAATATCATATTGATTTTACTGCTGACATTTTTATTGATTCCGATTAGTTCATGGGCATCGTTCCGCATATAATAAATTACTTCGGTGTTTTTGATGACATCAACATCATGAAGTTTTCCATCCCGAAATTTTCCAAACAAATTGAGTCCCTTGACTTGATTAAAACCAGTTCCGAGCGTGTCCTTAGATAAGACAAAAGTATTGTTTAGAACTTTCAAAGAATCAATTTTTCTTGTTTTATTGTCGCCAATTAAGTGCATTAAATCACCAGTAATTTGGTTGTCACCATTCCAAAGAATCGGATTTCCAATCAATTTTGTTAAAGCAGTTTTAGAATTCGAATGAATAGAATCACATTTTCCGCTCATGTCTGTTTTATAGAAGCGAACATTTTTAAAAGCTCTAAGAATTCTTTCTCCTTCTTTACCTGTAACCATTAATTTTTGTCCGTGAATGTAAACCGAATCATTTTCAACTAGATTTACAGCAACAGCTCTTTTGGTTACAAACATGGAGTCTTTCAGTTTGTAAAGTTCTGCGTAATGCCCTTTTACAATTCCTTTGTTAATAGAATCGGTAATTTTTACATTTCGTGTTGCTGAAGCAAATTCGGTATTTCGATTGTAGTATAAACTATCGCCTTCTATCCGCCTATCGTCATATTTGATGTACGATTTTCGAAGAAAATGCGCTAAGTTTTTCTTTGTATCGTAAAAACCTTTTTCGGTATATATGTAATTGGCTTTACTGGTAATAGTTGAAGGACCAAGAAGATAAGTATGTCCAGAATTACTGTAATAATCCAAATGATTGGATTTAATTACATATTTCGGATTCGTAATGGTAACTTCGGTTAAAAACTGAAACTTCTTTTCTTTTACAAAATACCTTCCCGATTTGCTGACCAAAGTATTGTCTTTGTTTACAATAGTTCCTTTTGTATTGTAAAATGCTTCTTGAATATTTCTATCAAAATTAATAGTATCAGTCTGTAAAGTAGCATCAGGAGAAGTTAAAACTGCATTTCCTGTTGCAAAAGCTTTTTTTTCATTACCGCTATACTCAGCATATTTACTATTTAAAAACAAAGTATCTCCCTGTACCAATTGTACATTTCCAAATGCTTTTAGATAATTCTCCTTTTGAAAAAAATAGGCTTTGTTGCAAGTTAATACAACTCCATCATGGTTTACTTTTACATTTCCAGTAAGTAAAAGCGCATCAGGTACATTAACTTGATCCACATCAGAAAAGTCAGCATTCTCGATGACGATTGTTTTTGGAGATTGTGCAGGTTTTTTTGCTTGCGCGAAAGTAAATTGAACGCTTAAAAAAGACAGGCAAATAAATATGAAAAAGAGTGATTTCTTCAACTGATTAAATTTTTGTCAAATTTATAAAAAAGGTTAGAACCTGTGGCGGTTATTAGCATTAATTTATAATTAGTCATTAACAGTCTAATGTTGAATTTGGATGTGATTTAATTTTTCAACAAAATCTCTAACTCTCACGTTGTAGTAGTTGTATTTTAAGCAGAAAAGGGTGTAAATTAGATAAATCGTTTTCGGGATTTTAAAAAATGAGCTATTTTTAGAAAATTGTTCTGATGCTTTTTGGTATCAAAATTAAAGAGACAAGATAAGAATAGCCCAAAATATATGATAAGTAAAAAAATAATTGCAGCCGGAATCACATTAACTATACTTTTTTCGGCCTGTAAAACAAAAGATCTAAAAATGAGTACTGCAAAAGAGCAAACTGTAACTGATAGAAAAGTTGTAGTGTATCAAGTTTTTACACGCCTATTTGGAAATAAAAATACAAACAATAAACCATGGGGAACAATTGAAGAAAATGGAGTAGGGAAGTTTAATGATTTTACAGATAAAGCGCTTCATGAAATAAAAGATTTAGGGGTTACCTATATTTGGTATACCGGAGTTCCGCATCATGCTTTAGTACGCGATTATACAGCTTACGGAATTTCAAATGATGATCCAGAAGTAGTAAAAGGCCGTGCTGGTTCTCCTTATGCCGTAAAAGATTACTACAATGTAAATCCGGATTTGGCTGTAAATCCTGCAAAACGATTAGAAGAATTTGAAGCTTTAATCAAACGTACTCATAATGCCGGTTTGAAAGTGATTATCGATATTGTTCCAAATCATATTGCCAGAAAATATGAAGGAAAAACGAATCCAGAAGGCGTAAAAGATTTTGGTGCAGATGATGATGTTACGGTTGAATATAAACGAGATAATAATTTCTATTATATTCCACAGCAACATTTTGAAATTCCTGACGGAGATATTCCGTTAAACGGAGAAAAAAATGTGCTTATTGATGGAAAATTTGACGAAAATCCTGCTAAATGGACAGGGAATGGTTCTCGTAAAATTAAACCTGACCAAAACGACTGGTACGAAACGGTAAAAGTAAACTACGGAGTGCGTCCAGATGGCACTAAAGATTTTCCTGAACTTCCTGCTGGTTTTGACCAGAAATCGTATGAAGAACATTTTGCTTTTTGGCAAGATAAAGATGTTCCCAATTCTTGGAAAAAGTTTAGGGACATTGCGTTGTATTGGACAGCAAAAGGTGTAGATGGATTCCGTTACGATATGGCAGAAATGGTTCCGTATGAATTTTGGAGTTATATGAACTCTTCTATTAAAATGAAAAATCCGAATGCATTTTTATTGGCTGAAGTTTATAATCCGAATGAGTATCGCAATTACATTCGTTTAGGAAAAATGGATTATTTGTATGATAAAGTCGAAACGTATGATAAGCTGAAAGATGTAATTCGCGGAAAATCTTCGCCAGACGAATTAACTAAAATCCAAAATGGAATGGCAGATATCGAGCATCATATGCTGCATTTTTTGGATAATCATGATGAACAGCGTTTAGCAAGTTCTGAGTTTGCAGAAACTCCAGAGAGAGGAAAACCTTTAATGGTGGTTTCGGCGACAATTAGCACTTCTCCAACAATGATTTATTTCGGACAAGAAGTAGGAGAGGCAGGAAATGAAGATGCAGGTTTTGGAAAACGCTCAAGAACATCAATTTTTGATTATATCGGAGTTCCAAATCATCAGCGTTGGATGAATGATGGTAAATTTGATGGAGGACAGCTTTCTGAATCTGAAAAACAGCTTCGTGATTTTTACAAACGCTTATTGAATTTTACGATTAATAGCAGTGCTTTAATGGGAATTTTTGAAGAAATTCAAACCGTAAACCGACAAAACAATGAAGGTTATGATGCGTTGCTTTATTCTTATGCACGCTGGTCTGAAAACCAAAAATTGATTGTAATTGCGAATTTTTCTTCTGAAAAAGGAAGTGAATTCAATCTAAAAGTCCCTTCATCGCTTATTTCTAAATGGAATTTGAAAGATGGAGAATATCAAATGAAAGATCAATTGTATCAGAATAAAACTTTTATGTTAAAGGTGCAAAATGGAGCAGGTGAGGCTACAATTTCGATTCAGCCTTCAGAATCTTTGATTTTGGAATTGAAATAAAAATAATTGAGATCATAGAAAAAACTTGTTTAGAATTGACTAAGCAAGTTTTTTGTTTTTAGACCTTTTTTAGCAAAGAAAAAATCTCTCTAATAGAAAATGTTGCGCCACAGACAAATTCGTCTGAAGCGCCGTAATAAACAGTTAGTGTGTCGCCGTCTGGTTCGACAATATGACCGTTTGTAAAAACCACGTTTCCAAAGAAACCACTTAATTCATAACTTGTTTTTGGAAACATAATCGGTGTTTCTGTTCTTGAAATAACTTTTGTAGGATCTTCTAAATCCATTAAAAAAGCACCTAGACAATACTGGTGAAATTCATTGGCTCCGTGATAAATTTCAAGCCAGCCCAATTCTGTTTTTATAGGAGCAGCTCCAGCACCAACTCTTTTGCTGTCCCAGCTTTCTTTTCTGGTTTTGACAATACATTTATGATTTCCCCAATGAATGCCATCTGGAGAAGAAGCAATCCAAATATAATTTCCGCCAATGTCTACGCTGCTTGGGCGATGTAAGGCGTAAAATAGGCCATTGATTTTTTCTTCAAAAATGGCGCAATCTTTATTGTGCGGAGGAAATATTAATCCGTGTTTTTGAAAATTCTTCCAATCTGTAGTAGTTCTCAAGCCAACGGCAACGCCACTAGGAGAGACAGATGTAAAAGTAAGGTAATATTTTCCCTCAATGAGAGAAACACGACAATCTTCGATCCCAAAAGTTTCTAAAATTCCTTCGCCAACCAAATGCGGATAATTTTCAGGTTCATAAAAGCGTTTTCCGTCTTCACTGCACAATAATCGAATATGAGATAAAGTAGTTAGGTAATCAATTCCTTGATAGTTAATTACTCGAGCATCTGTTGCAATAAGTTCAGGATGATCTTTTAAAATTTCGATAATTTGAATTGTTCCTGCTTCTGTTAAGATTGGAAACGAGATAATGTTTTCAACTTGTTTTGGTCTTTCTGCAACACGTACTGCCAGCCATGTTTTATTTTGAAACTGAAACACGCCAGGATTCAACAGACAGATAATTTCTAAACCTTCTCTGCTGGGTGGTATATCAGATGGCGACAATAAAGGATTTTCTGTAAAACGATTGGCAATATCTTTCATGATCTTCGTTTAAGTACCTAAAAGGTATAAAAAAAAGCTGATACTTACTTGTATCAGCTTTTTTTCTATACTTTTTTAACCTTTTTGAGTGCTTCAACGTAATATTCGTTTACTTTCTCCCAATTTATATGATTGTAAAAGGCGTCAATATAACTGCCTTTTCGATTTTGATAATCTAAATAATAGGCATGTTCCCAAAGATCAATTCCCATAATTGGAGTTCCTGGAATCAAGGCGTTTTTCATTAACGGATTATCTTGATTGTCTGTTGTGGTAATTTGTAATTTGCCATAACGGTCCACAACTAACCAAACCCATCCAGAACCAAATTGTTTTTCTGACTGTGCTTTAAATTGATTTGTCAGATTATTAAAAGAACCAAATTCTTTATCAATAGAACCTGCGAGAGTATCTTTTGGAGTCTGCTCTTTTGGAGTCAGAATGTTAAAATACAAAGTATGATTGTAGTATCCACCTGCATTCTGACGAAGTTTTAAATTAGTAAGAGGCATTTTCTTTAAAATGTCTTCAATAGGCATATTTTCAAACTCAGTCGATACAATTTCTTTATTAAAAGCGTTGGTGTATGACAAATAATGTTTAGAATAATGTGTCTCTAAAGTCAGAGTTCTAATGTCTGGCGCAAGTGCATCATAATTAAATGTCAGTTTTGTCATTTCAAAAGAACCGGGATCGGCTTTAACATCATTTGGTGAACCAATAGTTATTTTTTCTTCTTTTGTTGGAAGAGGAACTTCAACTACTTCAACCAGCTTATCTTCTTTACAGGAAAATAATAGTAAAAATGAAGCTAAAGTGCTGAAAAGAACAACGTTTTTCTTCATAATGTTTTTATTTTGATGTTAATGAATTGATGATTTCGATATAATTTTCTTTGGCTTCGTCTACCGACATATGGCTAATCTGCATCCAAGCATTGGTTTTAAAAGCATTTCGCAAATCAAAATTTTCAGATTGATTGTAGACTGCTGTGCCAAAAGTAGCTTGTTTGTAAAAAGCGTAAAGTCTTAACTGCACATCTTGTGGCAGCGAAGCCTGAGTCATTGTCATAGCAGCTTCTACGGCTTTAGCGAAGCGAATATCTAAATCTTTATCGGCCATTTATGCTTTTGTAGCAATAATTGTTTTTCCTCCAATCGCTTTTTGATTCAACTCAACATTGATTGGTGTACCTAAAGGTAAAAATAAATCTACTCTTGAACCAAATTTAATAAAACCAGCATCAGTTCCTTGCGCAACTTGCATTCCTTCTTTAGCGTAGTTTACAATTCGGCGAGCCAAAGCTCCTGCGATTTGTCTGTATAGAACAGCGCCAAAAGTTTCGTTTTCGATTACTACAGTAGTTCTTTCGTTTTCTTCACTAGCTTTTGGGTGCCAAGCCACTAAGAATTTACCAGGGTGATATTTACTAAATTTAATAATACCATCCATTGCATAACGTGTTACGTGCACATTGATTGGCGACATAAAAATAGAAACCTGTATGCGTTTATCTTTAAAATATTCTCCTTCATAAACTTCTTCGATCACCACCACTTTTCCATCAACTGGAGCTAGGATATGATCACTGTTTCTAACTGCAATTCTCTTCGGGTTTCTGAAGAATTGTAAAATAATAATCAAAATTACAAGCGCTGCAATTTGAACAAGCATTCTAAGCCAATTGATATCTATAAATCTTTCAGCAATTAAAAGTACAGCTACAGTAAATACAGTACCTAATAAAATGGACGGGCCTCCCTCTTTATGAAACATAATATAAAATTTGATAAAATAAAAATATAATTGGTGCTACAAATATAACACTATCTAATCGATCTAAAATACCTCCGTGGCCTGGCATTATCGAACCACTGTCTTTTATGCCAGCAATTCGCTTAAATTTGGATTCTATTAAATCTCCAATAGTGCCAAAAATACTCACAATTAATGCGATAATCGTCCAAATTAAGATCGATGTGTTGCTAAACTCAGGTTTAGGCTGAATATAGAGTTTAGAAATCAAAAATCCGGCAAAAGCTGCAAAAACAACCCCGCCAAGAAAACCTTCGATTGTTTTTTTAGGAGAAACTCTCTCGAATAATTTGTGTTTTCCCATTGATTTTCCAACTAGATAGGCAAAAGTATCGTTGGTCCAGATTAAAACAAATAATCCTAAGATGATTTTCGGATTATAATCATTTGTTCCAAAAGAGATTTTTACAATAAAAATAAATGGAAGCGTAATATATCCAAGCAGATATAAATACTTTGAAGAAGTGCTTATTTTCTGAATAGAATCATAAAATAAGAATATGATACATTTTATTGATACAACAATTGTGACAGCAAGAAGAATTAAGTCTAATTGTTTAATGTTAACTTCAAGATTTATGTTGGAATTAAAAGTATCGTTTAAGAATTTGCTTGTCTGTTTATTGTAATGACTTACTAGAATAGTGGTCGAATAAATCAGAATTCCAAAAAGTATAGAAAACACTTTATTCAGGTTTACTATATTAGAAAATTCATATATCGTAATAATTAAGAAAACGCCAAAAAGAGTAATGAAGCTTTCAGTAGAAAACAATATTGAAGTTAATAATAAAGCGATATAAACAGCACCAGAAATGGTTCTCTTCAGTGTTTCGTTCATCTTAAAGATCTTCTAAAAGCAATAAATAAAGGTTTTTCGCAACACTTCCGTATTGTGTAAAATCTTCTTCTTTCGCTTTTTCGAAATATTTTATGGTAGTGATATTAGTAGGATAGTCCCTTTCGTATTTACGTTTAATTGCGCTTAATCCATCACTTTTCATAGGAAGGATTTGGCTGGTAGTGGCTATTATGACAATATTTGCGGGTAATTCGTTTGGTTTGTTTTGTTTAATTTGTCTAGACGAAAATAAGATAGAACCTTCATCGGCAATAAGGTTTTCGCAGCTTGCTAATAAGAACCTTGGCTTGGTTGGAGCACTGTAAAAAAGTTTGTTTTCTTCTAATAAACCAAATAAAGCTGGCTCATAGCATAAAACTTCTTGTTCAAACCAGTCATTTTCTTCTAAAATGTTTTCAAACTGTTCAGAAAGTTCTCCTGTGTTTTCGCAGTACAAAAATTTACCTCCATTTTTTTTGAAGTTGAAAATAAATTGCTCGTCTAAAGATAAATGACTGTTCTGCGCAGAAGTTCCCGCATATTCGCTTTCGTTCTCTTCGTCAGAAGCGGCTTCACTAGAGCCAAATATTTTTTTGAAAAAATTCATTTTTTATATGAAATGCTTTACATGTTAATTGAAAACGTTCAAAGATAAAAAAATCTTAATTCAAAAGGATGTTTTGAATTAAGATTTTAAAAAATTATTACGTATTTCGTAATTACTTATGAAACTACTTCTTCTAAATTTTTGTCAAAAGTACGTTTTCCGAATATGTTTTCTAAGTCATCTTTAAAGATTACTTCTTTTTCAATCAGAATATCAGCAAGTTGGTTTAACTTATCTTTGTTTTCTTCTAAAATCTGAATTGCTCTCTGATATTGACCTTCAATTAACTCAGAAATTTCTTTGTCAATAATTTTTGCAGTTTCATCAGAATACGGTTTAGAGAAGTTGTATTCGCTTTGTCCAGTTGAATCGTAATACGTAACGTTTCCGATTTTATCATTCAATCCGTAAATAGTTACCATTGCACGAGCTTGACGAGTTACTTTTTCTAAGTCGCTTAATGCGCCAGTCGAAATTCTGTCAAAAGTTACTTTTTCAGCAGCTCTGCCTCCCATAGTAGCACACATTTCGTCTAACATTTGATCTGTTCTAACGATTTGTCTCTCTTCTGGTAAATACCATGCAGCTCCTAAACTTTGCCCACGAGGAACAATTGTTACTTTAATAAGTGGTGCAGCATGCTCCAGCATCCAGCTTACAGTAGCGTGACCAGCTTCGTGAATTGCGATTGCTCTTTTTTCGTCTGGAGTAATGATTTTGTTTTTCTTTTCAAGACCGCCAATAATTCTATCAACGGCATCAAGGAAATCTTGTCTGTCAACCGCAGCTTTATTGTTACGAGCAGCAATAAGAGCGGCTTCGTTACAAACATTGGCAATATCAGCACCAGAGAAACCTGGAGTTTGTTTTGCTAAGAAATCTAAATCAAGACCTTCAACTTTTTTGATTGGAGCTAAGTGTACTTTGAAAATTTCAGCTCTTTCGCGAATGTCTGGTAAGTCAACAAAAATTTGTCTGTCAAAACGTCCTGCACGCATTAAAGCTTTGTCTAGAACATCAGCTCTATTGGTTGCAGCCAAAACAATTACGTTAGAGTTTGTACCAAAACCGTCCATTTCTGTTAGTAATTGGTTCAAAGTATTTTCTCTTTCGTCATTTCCGCCAGACATATTGCTTTTTCCTCTCGCTCTACCAACAGCATCGATCTCATCAATGAAAATGATAGCAGGAGATTTTTCTTTAGCTTGTTTAAATAAGTCACGTACACGTGAAGCACCAACTCCTACGAACATTTCTACGAAATCTGAACCTGATAAAGAGAAGAAAGGCACCTGCGCTTCACCAGCAACAGCTTTTGCCAATAAAGTTTTACCAGTTCCCGGAGGTCCTACCAATAAAGCTCCTTTTGGAATTTTACCTCCAAGATTTGTGTATTTTTCTGGGTTTTTAAGGAATTCTACGATTTCCTGAATTTCTTCTTTAGCCCCTTCTAAACCTGCAACATCTTTAAATGTAGTTTTGATATCTGTTTTTTCATCAAACAATTTAGCTTTAGATTTTCCGATATTGAAAATCTGTCCGCCTCCGCCAGCACCTCCGCCAGACATTTTACGCATAATGAAAATCCACACACCAACAATAATGATGATAGGAAGTAAGCTAATTAGAATATCGCTCCAATTGTTTGCTTCTTTAAAATCGTAATCAACTAGTTTTTTTTCAGTTTTTGCTCTGTCAAGTTTTTCCTGAAAAGATTTTAAATCACCAAATTTTGTAGTGTAGTGAGGGCCTTTGTTTGGCCTGTCAAACACATCTTTAGATACCTTTTTATTAGCAGGATCTTTTAATCCGGCATCAGAAAGGTAAATTTCAGCATCTTTATTATTAAAAATGATAACATTTTTAATTTCTCCTTTAGCCAACATGTTGTCAATGTTGGATGATTTTAGTTGAGCAGGTTCGCTCAAGCTAGATCCCCCTGTGGCAAAACTTATAAATAAAAAAACTAAAAGTATTGCGGTATATATTAACCAAGGACTTATTCTAAATTTATTCGGATTTGGATTATTATCTTTAGCCATTTAATGAAAGTTTCTTTAGTATTTGTTCTCGATTGAAGTTATTTTGGCATCGCCCCAAAGGCTTTCGATGTTGTAATATTCGCGAATGTGTTTTTGGAAAACGTGTACTACAATATGTACATAGTCCATTAAAACCCATTCTGCGTTATCGGTTCCTTCTACGTGCCAAGGTTTATCTTTTAAGTCTTTTGATACAATTTTTTGAATTGAGTTTACGATGGCGTTTACTTGGGTGTTTGAGCTACCGTTGCAAATAACAAAATAGTCGCATACAGCAGTATCTATTTCTCTTAAGTCAAGAATATCGATATCATTTCCTTTTACTTCCTCAATCCCTTTGATTATGTTCGCCAGTAGAACATCATTATTAACAGTCTTTTTCGCCATGAATTATTTTATATGAATTTGTAAAGTTACCAAATTTTGTGATTATTTTTGAACCTTAACAAAATATTAAATTAAGATATTTAAATTATTTAATGAAACTAATCAAACTCGATGCCATAGATTCTACAAATGACTTCTTAAAAGCTTTGTCAAGTCAAGATGAACTGGAGAATTTTACAACGGTAACAGCTGAAAATCAGACAAAAGGCAAAGGGCAAGTAGGTGGCGTATGGAAGACTGAAGCGGGTAAGAACTTAACTATGAGTGTCTTGGTGAAAGATTTTCTGTTTAGTAACGGCGAAGTTTTTAATTTGAGCGTCTTGATATCTTTATCTGTTGCAGAGGTTTTAAAAACATTAAATATTCCTGATATTTGTATTAAATGGCCAAACGACATTCTGTCATACAATAAGAAATTGGTTGGCATATTAATCGAAAATACCTTAAAAAGTGATGGCAGAATCGTGTCAGTTGCCGGAATCGGAATTAATGTCAATCAAACCGATTTTACTGACTTGCCAACTGCTTCTTCTATGGCAGTAATTGCGGGTAAAATTTTTGATAAAGAAGAATTGGCAATTCTAATCGTTGAAAAGTTAAAAGAGAAAATTCAATCTTGGAATGCCTCGGCACAGAATTTCTGGGATGACTATTTCAATTTTTTATTTAAAAAAGGAATTCCAACAGCGTTTAGAGACAATAACAACCAGGACTTTATGGGAATCATTCAAGGTGTTTCTCCAATTGGGAAACTGCAGGTTTTATTAGAAGATGATTCTGTTGCGGAGTTTGAGATCAAAGAAGTTAAAATGCTTTATTGAGAGTTGCAAAGGTACAGAGGTTCAAAGGTTTTTCGTAGAGACGCACTGCAGTGCGTCTAACCTAAAGTTACCACATTGTTTGTCATTTCGACGTAAGGAGAAATCTTCACGAGAAACTCTACAAAGATTGATAATTTTAGGAACGGAGTTACTTGTGGAGATTTCTTCTTACGTCGAAATGACAATAGTAACGTAAAAAATGTACATAAAAAAAGTCCAATCGTTAGATTGGACTTTTCATTTATAATTCACAATTAATAATTCACCATTATTAAAGCTTGTTCATATTGTTTGCTAAAGTTTCAATAAACTTACTAATTGGACCTTTAACCATCATCGCCATCATAGCGTTGAATTCGCCTTCAAAAAATAACTGAACAGCACTTTCTGAATCAGAAACAGTGTCAATGTTTGAAGTTAGTGTAAACGGAAGTTTATCACTTGCAGCACCCAAAACAATTTTGTTTGGCGCTACTTTATCTTTCATTTTTAATTTGATTTCAGGCATCCCTTTCAATCCAAAAATAAAAGCGTCTTCGCCAGTCACTTCAAATTTAGCAATATTGTCTGGCATTAATTTTTCGAAATTCTTCACGTCAGTCAATTGATCGAATAAATCTTGAGCTGATTTCTGAACAGTAACTTTTGGACTTTCTAAGTTCATATTGTTTTTTGTTTTTTTGTTTTACCGCAAATGTTTTTTTACCGCAAAGACGCAAGGTTTTTTATGTTACTTTGACTTTATTTAAGTTCGCAAAGCTAAAATTAAAAAAAAGAGCAGAGCGATTTTTAGAAAATCTAAAATCTTATTCCTGTCCCCAAGTAGATGGGCTTACGCTCCATTCTTGCAAAGTAGATTGCTGATCTTCTGTGATATATTGTTTTTGAACTGCTAAATCTAATAGGTTTTCGTAGTTGCTTAAGGTGAATAAATCAACATTAGCTTCTTTAAAGTTTGCTTCGGCAACACCAAAACCATAAGTAAATACGGCTGCCATACCTTTAACATTAGCACCTTCGTTTCTTAAAGCTTCAACAGCCAATAAACTACTTTTTCCAGTACTAATTAAATCTTCCACAACCACAACATTTTGTCCTTTTTGTAAAAAACCTTCCACTTGGTTTTGTCTACCGTGTTTTTTTGGTTCCGGACGCACATATACGAACGGAAGACCTAAACTTTCGGCAACCAAAATTCCAACTCCAATGGCTCCAGTAGCGACACCAGCAATCACATCAGGTTTTCCAAATTGTTTTTCGATGTTTTTAGCAAACTCATCACGAACATAGTTTCTGATGCTCGGAAATGAAAGAATTAACCTATTATCGCAGTAAATAGGAGATTTCCAACCAGAAGCCCATGTAAAAGGATTTTCGGGATTCAATTTAATTGCATTTATTTGCAAAAGCAATTCGGCTGTTTTTTCGGCAGTATCTTTATTAAAAATCATAGTACAAATGTATAAAGTTTTTGTAAACGACAAACCACTTTTTTTGACAAATGAAATCTCGCGTGAAACAGATTTCCAATTGTTCTTGTTGGAGAGTATTGATATCGAACAGCTTATTATAAAAATTTTTCAAAATAAAATTCAAAAAGCCATTCTATATCATCCCGACGAAAGTGAGATAATGAAAACCCTTAAAGCCAAGATTCCCGTGAATAAAGCAGGCGGAGGTTTTGTCTACAATAAGAAAGGCGAAGTCTTGTTTATCTTTAGAAACGGAAAATGGGACTTGCCAAAAGGCGGAATCGAGAAGGGGGAAGACATTGAAGCGACGGCTATGCGTGAGGTAGAGGAGGAGACAGGAGTAAACCAGCTTCGTATTACGAATAAACTTCAAAAAACCTATCACATCTTTAAACGCAACGGAAAATACAAACTTAAAATTACGCATTGGTTCGAAATGTTCTCCGATTTTGAAGGAACACCAAACGGACAAATCGAAGAAGGAATAGAAAAAGTAGCGTGGTTAAATCCAGAACAAATCAAAGAAGCACTTAAAAACTCCTACGAAAACATCAAATTGTTATTCGAAGAAGAAAAAAATCCAAAAGAAAAAATGGCAGCGCCAATTGCTTATCGATCAGGCCCAGATTCTAAAATAAAAGATATTTAAAGTTTTTAAATTAGAAATCAATCATTTGGACGTGCCACCAATAAAAAAAAGACCCAATCAACTTTGCGTTCATTGGGTCTTTTTTTTATTGCTGTCGGGCTATCCGCGCTACTTCGGTAGCTTGCTTCTATCCCTCACGCGGCACTCGTCTTTAAAAGTTCATTTTGTTTTTAGTGAGAACTTTTTTATTCGCTATCCTCGTTTTTAATGCCTTTAAGCAAAGCATAAATTGCCATTGCATGACCTTGCCCTAAGGCGAAATCATTTTTAAGCCAGTTTACAATATCTCCAGCTTTTACTTCGGGTTTTAACTCACCGTTTGCAGTAAAACCTTTTTGTTCTGCCAAAGTTCTAAACTCAGCAGGACCATTTCCTGTTTTTTCTTTAATCGTTTTTAGGTATCCTTGAAATGACATAAAATATAAGTTAGAAGTTAAGTAAAACGAAAATACAAATTAAAAGTAGGATTAGTATTCGGTTTTTTAATTTCTTTAGCTCAACTTTTTTATAAAATTAGCCTAGTGCATTCTAGGACTATTTATTTTATCGCTATAACTTATTTAACTTTTCTATAAACTTTGTACAGCAAATAAAGTATTGCTATCCCAAAAAGTAAACAAAAAAATTGCCAAGCCATCAACGAATAATCGTAATCTTTTATAACTGCATTCATAATGTTTAAAGTTTCTGTTTTATGGTTAAAAAAAACAAGGTTAAGGTAATTTAAATGCCCTTTTTATTAATTATCAAAAAGGATATTTTAGAGAGCAAATTAAGACTTTTTTTTAATCTAATTTTAAGTTTGTCAAAGTTTTAAACTTTTACAAACTTCCAGTTAACACCGTAGAATTTCAGAAACTTAGAAACTTATTTAATTTCATGTCTCAAAAATCGTACTTTTGTTTAATAAGCAATACATTACAATTATGAGCACACTATCAAAACCAAGCCATATAGGAAGAAAAATAAGCCGTATTCGTGAACTTCGTGACATGAAGCAAGAAGCTTTGGCTCAGGCTTTAGGAACAAACCAACAGGCTATATCTGCTTTAGAAAATAGTGAAACGATTGATGATGAAAAGCTAAAACAGATTGCAAAAGCTTTAGGAGTAAATGTTGAAGCGCTAAAAAACTTTTCAGAAGAAGCTGCTATTAGTTATTTTAATAATTTCTATGATAATAGTAGTAATGCGGGACACATTTTAAATTCTAGCAGCTATGTTACTTTTAATCCTTTAGAAAAATTGATTGAAGCTTACGAAGAAAATAAAAAGCTTTACGAACGTTTGGTTCAAGCTGAAAAAAGATAAAGTGGAGTTTTTAGAAAAAATATTGAAGGATAAATAGTTATTCTTTTTTATAATTAGAGAAGCCTAATAAAAATTGTTTTTTATTAGGCTTTTTTTGTTGGATTTCTCCGTTAAAGATATATTTATATTAGTTTATTATAGACTCTGTTAATTCAATTCTTTTTATAAAGTGATCTAAATCAAGACCAACACTACTATTTCTTGAACGTTCAATATTTTCAAAAATGTCTAAAAATTTTTCATTATTAGATTTATTTACAATTGAATTAATTAATAAGGTGTCTCTCCTTAACTCTGAATTATACTTGTATATTTTATCATGTCTTAAATATGGATTGATATAGTTTGAATAGAATAATATCAAGTATGCTTCAGTCCACATTAATAGTGTTTCACTATCGTCGTTTAATTTGTTTTTAATTATGGAATAAAATTTTTCTTGAAGCTCTAAAAATGATAATGTTTTAGATCTAATATTTATATAATAATCCTCGTAAAGTACTTTTATGTAAATTAAAAAAAGAAACACTTCTGGGATTAGGTGTGTTCTTGCTCCAAAGGCTCTCATTGCTAAGCGACAATGGGCAAATATTTTTTCTTGTTGTCTAAGTGTTAGTGAATCATTTGAAAACAGTATACCTGAAAAATCTAAGAATAAATTTTTATCAGATTCTAGTCCTAAATGCATTTTTCTTAAATCATGATCTAAAAAATCATCAAATTTGAAATAAGAATATAGGTATTTATAAAAAATGTCCTTTTCAGGTTCTGGAATTGAATATTCAATGTCAATAAAACGTTTTAAATATTCATTAGAATCTATTCTGTCACTTCCATAAACGCCACGAACTGCATTTCCAAGCTGTTCTTTATCGATTGATAATATGAATACAATATCGGGAATTGAAAAGAAATGTTTTATTTGTTCTAAAATAGAAACAGAATAATTTGGTCTACATCTGTCTAATTCATCAATTATAAATATTAATGGTTTACCATTATTGGTGTTAGCTATAAAATGAGATAATTCTGTTCTAAATTCTTGAATACTTTTCTTTTTGTTCGAATATTCATTTACATCATTTTCAAATAAATTTGCAACACCTTTAGATGCTTCTACAATAGCATCTTTAACTCCTTTAGTATCTATGTATTTATCAACAACAGATTGTGCTACAATAGGTATTATATGTTTTGATAAAATAGAAGCTTTTTTTAATATTTTTTGAAATGCTGGATCAATAGGTTTATTTGTTAGAGTTTTTAATTCCCCCATTAAAGCTACTAGAGGATTATTTTCAAAATCATTTTCCCAAGCGTTAAAATATACTGTTTGAAAACCTTTATTTTTTAAATCCTGTTCCCACATTCTAATAAATGTAGTTTTTCCAGTTCCCCATTTATTATTTATTGCAAGAACAAAACCTTCGGAATAGGCCTCGATAATTCCAGTTAAAACTTTTGAATATTTCTGTCTATCCAATTTACAATTTGCAAACGGGTTGTCAGGTTCGATAACTATCTCTTGGTGTTTAATATTCATTACTACTGAGATTTATGTAGATTATATTTAAAATTTAGACTTTCAAATATAAAATTTTAAATTAAGATGTTTTTACGGAAAAACATAACTCAACTTTGTCAAAGTTTTAAACTTTGACAAAGTTCTACGTATAGCTTTGCGATCTTAGCGTTTGCTAAAACTACTCAAAATCAAAAAATCTTAGCGCACTTTGCGTTTAAAAAAAACAGGCAAAAAAATCTACAAAACACGATAAACAGGATACTGCATATGCGCCTTTTCATAATAAACAGAATGCTTGTAAATCCAATCCAGCTGAGCTTCGGCATTTTTAGCAAACTCGCGGTCGTTTTGTTTTTTAGTTTCTAATTCTGCTTTTAAAGCTGGGTTTTCTTTTAAAAGCTGTCCAGCAGTATCTTCAAAAATATATTCAGAATAATGTTCTTTTTGCTGTAAAATAGGATCAAAGAAATTCCAATTAAAGAACGAATCGACACCTTCTGGTTCAAAAGCTTCTACGATATATTTTACGCCTTTTTGGTTGGTCGGCACAATATAATCTCCTTTGGCAAAAGCCATTTTAACGATTTTAGAAGTTACGGTTGTGTTTCTATGCAAATAATGTCCTTCGTAAGCAGACGGAGCGGTTTTAAAATCGGCAATTCTGTAGCTTTCGACTTCTATAATCGTATCGTTTTTAATTGGTTTAAACGAGATATTATTGTTTTTCAAAAGATCAATAATATTCCAATATCCTCTTGGAATTATATATGCCGTAGGAATCACGACTTCTTTAACAGATTTGAATTCTTTAATGTATGGAACGTCTTTTTTGTACGGTTTTGTTCGGTCGTAATACAAACGATTTCCCGTTGTAGCGTCGCTTTTTTTGTAACCTGCTTCATAACCTAAAAATGAAAAAGTGGTCGCTTTTGTGCTGTCCAATTCCCATTTTAAAGTGTATGATTTTTTAGGCTGATATTGCTCTAAATTTTGTACTCTTAAATCTTTTATTTTTTGATAATTAGCATCGGTAAAATCCATAGTCGATTTCATGTATTCGTAGGTCATTTTTACACGTTCGGCATATTTTTTCAGCATGTGCGTTTCGACTACAAAACCAATTGTATTAAATAAAGAAGTGTAACCCGTAGTATATCGCGGACTATCTACAAACTGCCCAAAACCTTTGTCTGGCGTATCCTTAAACGAATCGACATAAGGCGTAGTTTCGATTTTCTTTTTTTGAAGGTCTTTCACCAAAGCCGGCATCATTTCGTTATTCATAAAATCGCCCAAAACGGTTCCCAATTTGTTATGCTGCGTCATGATATATGTCAGTTTGTATTGATAATCAGAACCGTTACTTACGTGATTATCGATAAAAACATCGGCATTTATTTTCTGGAAAATCTCCACGAAACTTTTGGTATTTCGAGTATCCGATTTCATTAAATCACGATTCAAATCGTAGTTTCTGGCATTTCCTCTAAAACCATAAATTTCTGGTCCGTCTTGGTTGGCGCGTGTTGTCGAATTTCGGTTTAAAGCTCCGCCAATATTATAAACAGGAATGGTAACCAAAACGGTGTTTTTTGGAGCTTTCATTTTTCCTGTTGCTAGATCTCTGTAAAATTGCATGGTTGCGTCGATTCCGTCAGGTTCTCCAGCGTGGATTCCGTTATTGACAAACAAAATGGCTTTGGTTTTCTGGATTTTATCAAAATCAAATTCCTTGTCAGGATTAAAGGTAATCATGTGCAAAGGTTCACCAGAATCTGTCAGTCCCATTTCTTTCATTTGAATCGTTGGGAAATCGGTAGCAAGCATCTTCCAATAAGCGATAGTTTCCTGATAAGAAGCAGATTGGTTTCCGTTTCCTTTCTCAAAAAAGGTATCGTATTTCTTATTGTTTTGAGCGGAAATAGTGATGGTGAAAAGTGAAAAGAGAAATGTAAAAAGTTTCATGGTTTTGGTTTTTTGATGGTCAAATATAATAGTTTTATTTGTTTCAGGTTTCAAGTTTCAGGTTTCATGTACTTTGTGTTTTTTTAACCGCAAAGCGCGCAAAGTTTTTTGTCTTTGAGGTTTTATAAAAACGCAAAGTTCGCAAAGCTTTGAACATAAACTTTGTGAACTTTTCTTAAATCTTTGACATGATTTGTGTTTTTTAACCGCAAAGTACGCAAGGCTTTTGTGTATATGTTTTATAAAACGCAAAGTTCGCAAAGCTTTGTACATAAACTTTGCGAACTTTGCGTAAACCTTTGCGTGCTTTGCGGTTAAAAAACTTTCCCTACTTTTGCAGAATGAATAAAAAACACCATTCCAACAATATACTTTCGAATTTAGGGATTGAAAGCCTGAACGAAATGCAGGAAATGGCACACGATGCTATTTTAAACGAAAACAACGTTTTATTACTTTCTCCAACTGGATCTGGAAAAACATTAGCGTTTTTGCTACCTATTTTAGAATTGTTACAGCCTGAAATTCTTTCTGTTCAATGTTTGATTTTGGTTCCGTCACGTGAATTAGGATTACAAATCGAACAGGTTTGGAAAAAAATGGGAACACAGTACAAAGTAAATATTTGTTATGGCGGACATTCAATTGATACTGAAATAAAAAATTTAAGCAATCCGCCAGCGGTTTTAATTGGAACGCCTGGAAGAATTGCCGATCATATTGACAGAGAAACTTTTAGAACCGATAAAATTCAGACTCTGATTTTAGACGAGTTTGATAAATCGCTTCAATTAGGGTTTCACGAGCAAATGTCTTTTATCATTGGCAGATTGCCGAAAGTCAATAAAAGAGTTTTGGTTTCTGCAACTTCAGATATTGAGATTCCGAAATATACACGAGTGGTAAATCCGACGGTTTTGGATTTTATTCCAGAGGAAGAAGAAAAAGCCAATCTTTCGATGAAAATGGTGATTTCACCATCAAAAGATAAATTGGAAAGTTTGTTCAATCTGATTTGTTCATTGAAATCAGAATCGGCTATTATTTTCTGTAACCATCGTGATGCGGCAGAGCGTATTAGTGATACTTTAAACGAAAAAGGAATCTATTCGGTTTATTATCATGGCGGAATGGATCAAGAAGAACGTGAACGTGCTTTGATTCAGTTTAGAAACGGAAGCGTAACATATTTGGTTACAACCGATTTGGCTGCCAGAGGTCTGGATATTCCAGAAATGAAACATGTTATTCATTATCATCTTCCGTTAAAAGAAGACGAGTTTACACATAGAAATGGTCGTACGGCGCGTATGCAAGCAACAGGAACGGCATATATTATCATTCACGAAAGTGAAAAGCAACTAGATTATATAGATTATGAAATGAAGGTTTTGGATGTTGAAGGAAAAGTTTCGCTTCCGAATCCGCCTCAATTTCAGACTATTTACATCAGCGGCGGAAAGAAAACTAAGTTGAATAAATTTGATATCGTAGGCTTCTTTTCTCAAAAAGGAAAATTAGAAAAAGATGATTTAGGCTTAATTGAAGTAAAAGATTTTGTTTCGTTTGCCGCAGTTAAATACAATAAAGTAAAAGAACTTCTGAAAAATATCAAAGATGAAAAAATGAAAGGCAAGAAGTTTAAAATCGAAGTTGCCCGTAATGTCATCAAGAAAGTAGAGGAGGAGAAAAAAGGGAAATATTGATTTTAAAGAATTAAGAGGAAGGATTCGAGAAGCAAGATATAGATATGAAGATTGGAATTTGTAATTTTAATTTTTGGTATTTATTTTATTGTATTTCAATAGTTTAGAAGTATGTGGCTAAGTTTTACAATTTTATGTTAAAAAAATAACGAATTGATAGGTGTTTTTTCAATATTTCTATGTTTTTTTGTGTTCGTAAAATTGTAACCCCAAATACTATATGAAAAAGATTATTACTCTTACCGCATTGTTTTTTACTTTTATTTCGTTTGCACAGGTTAAGGTTCTAGAAACAGTTCCTGTAGAAAAATTAGGAAAAGTAAATAACAACTACATTCAGAAAATTGGTGACGAATACACTGTGTATTACACTATCGTTCAAAGTGATGACGATTCGACTTTGAGAAAATTTTCATTTAAAAACATAGATAATGCTTATAATTCTTTATACAACATTATCATGGGCGGATTTACAGCTTCTCCGTTGTACGATATCAAATTAGAGTTACCTAACAACTACATTTGGTTGCACTACACAGGAAATGTGGTTCCAGACAAAGCTACAGTTCAATTTATGGTTTCTGGTAAAGAAAGAGACGCAGCAACAAACAATGTTTCTGAGCCATTCGTAAAAGACCAAATCAATAAATTATTCCAGAAATAATTTTTCGTTAGAAACAATATATTTAAAAAGCCCGTTCAGTTTTATGAACGGGCTTTTTTTTTTGTTTCAAGTTTTAGGTTTCAAGTTGATATACTTTGTCTTTAATTTTACCGCAACCCCGATAGCTATCGGGAGCAAAGTTTTTTTTCTAATTTAAGGCTTTATAAAAGCGCAAAGTTCGCAAAGCTTTGTGTATAAAGCTTTGCGAACTTTGCGTAAATCATTGTGTCCTTTGCGGTTAAATTATTAGTATTCTAAAAAAGCTTAGAATCTTAGCATCTCAGAACCTTAGTACCTTTTTTAAATCTTCTTCACATACTGTGTAATAATCACAATCTGCTGTCCGTCTACTTTTCCTTCAATATATTCAGCGTTTTCGTGATCTAAACGGATGTTTCTAACAGCAGTTCCTTGTTTGGCAACCATGCTCGAACCTTTAACTTTAAGATCTTTGATTAAAACAACCGAATCTCCGTGTTGTAGTACTACGCCGTTACTGTCACGGTGAACTAATTTATTTTCGTCATCTTCGCCTTCTCCTGTTGCTTTTGCCCATTCTAGAATGTCTTCATCTAAATACATCATATCAAGCAATTCTTGTGGCCACCCTGCTGAATGCATACGGCTTAACATTCTCCAAGCCACAACTTGTACTGGAATATTTTCGTTCCACATACTGTCGTTAAGGCATCTCCAGTGATTTAAATCAACATTGTCTGGATTTTCGATTTGGTCAATACAAGTGTTACAGGCAAATATAGCTTCATCAATTCCTCCTTTTTTAGTTGGTAGGACTTGATAAACTTTTAAATTTTCTTCATTTCCGCAAAGTTCACATTTAGATCCGCTTCGTTTGCTTAATTCTCTCTCGATACTCATTATTTGATATTTGTTTTTAAAATGCGAAATTACTTATAATTTGCTTCGCTGGCAAGTTTTGTGTTTTGTTGTTTTTATTTCTTGACCCTAACTGCACTCGGAACCAGCATTTCATATTCGCCACCATGACGCAATACATCACGAACAATGCTCGAACTTATGAACGAGGTACTTGCAGCTGTTAGTAAGAAAACGGTTTCTATTTTCGAAAGTTTTCTGTTGGTGTGTGCAATGGCTTTTTCAAATTCGAAATCGGCTGGGTTACGCAGGCCTCTTAAGATGAAATTGGCTTTTTCTTTTTTAGCGAGATCAATCGTTAATCCTTCATAAGTAATCACAGAAACTTTTGGTTCGTCTTTGAAGGTTTCTTCAATAAAACGTTTTCTTTCTTCTAACGAAAACATGTATTTTTTTTCGGCATTTACGCCAATAGCAATTATAATTTCGTCAAATAAAGGAATTCCTCTTTTGATAATGTCTTCGTGTCCTAATGTAATTGGGTCAAATGATCCTGGGAATATGGCTTTTCGCATTTTTTTAAGGTTCTAAGGTTCTGAGATGCTAAGATTCTAAGCTTGATTAGGATTATGATGAATCTTAGTTTTTATTTTTTTTGAATTTGTTTAAGTGATTCTTTTTGAGTTGATTGCTGTTACCCATTCGTCTTTGTGGCAGATTTCGCAGTTTGCAGTTCCTTTTAGCAACTCTTGTGTGTGTCCGCAGAAAGAACAAGCATAGATTCCGTTGGTTGGAATTAATTTGCTCTTAGCGTTAAATAAAGAAGGTAAAATAGGCAATCCGTATTTTACTTTTTCGTCGGGATAAAAAAATACGCTTATTTCTCCGCTTGGTTCTATAAAAGCATGTTTTACTTGTCCTAAATGTTCGATTGATTTTACACGAAGTTCTGAGAAAAATTCATCTTGTGCTAAAGTTTCTTTTTTAAAACTCGAGATAGAAAATTTTCCATCATTAATTAAACATTCGGTTTTACCTTCTATAAACTCTTCGAATTTTTTGCTTTTTCCAGTAAGCCATGTCACAGAACGGTACAAGATAATAATGACCAAAAAGACAATTGCTGCCGGAATGATTCCGACATCTTCATAAAACATAGGATCGCCAGCAGCAGAGCCTAATGCAATAATGATTACGGTTTCAAAAATTGATAATTGTTTTACACCTCGTTTACCAGCCAATTTTAATGTTAGCAATAAAATAGTGAACATTACTGTCGAACGAAATATTACTTCCAAAAGGAAAACTTCTGGCAATTCATTAAAAAAAAGTCTATTCCATTCGAAGATTTCTTTCATTTTTTTAAGGTGCTAAGGGTCTTAGATTCTAAGGGATTAAATTTTTTTAGGTTCAAAGGCACAGAGTGACAAATGCTCAAAGCTAAAAGGCTTCGATTTCGTTCAGCCTGAGAATGTAAAAAACAAAGGTGCTAAAATCTTAGAATCTTAGCACCTCAGTATCTTAGTGTCTATTTTAAAGCTAACTCAATTGCATTTGTGAATAAATCTTCTAGTGAAATTCCGGCTGCTCTTGCTTGCTGCGGAATTAAACTTTCGGTTGTTAAACCTGGAATAGTGTTCATTTCCAGCATGTGCGGTTCGTCGTTTACGATAATGAATTCGCTTCTTGAGAAACCTTTCATTTTTAAAACTTCGTAAGCGCGTTTTGCTGTTTCGCTTACTTTTTTAGTCAATTCGTCAGAGATTCTTGCTGGTGTGATTTCCTGAGATTTTCCTTCGTATTTCGCTTCGTAATCGAAGAAATCATTGTCTGATACAATTTCTGTAATTGGCAATACTTTAATTTCTCCCTGATAGTTAATTACACCAACAGAAACTTCAGTTCCGTCAAGGAAACTTTCAATGATGATTTCGTTATCTTCTTTATAGGCAACTTCTATCGCGATTGGCAATTCAGCTTCGGTTTTTACTTTCGAGATTCCGAAACTTGAACCTGCTTTGTTTGGTTTTACGAAACATGGCAATCCAACTTTTTTAACGATTTCGGCTGTATTGATTTCGTCTCCTTTGTTTAGATAATAAGAAACAGCAGTTTTGATTCCGTATGGCTTTAAAACAGATAATAAATCTCTTTTATTGAATGTTAATGCCGATTGGTAATAATCGCAAGAAGATTGTGGCATGCCGATTAATTCAAAGTAAGCTTGCATTAGTCCATCTTCGCCCGGAGTTCCGTGAATGGCGTTGAAAACACAGTCAAAAGTAATTTTCTCGCCGTTTACTGTTACAGAAAAGTCATTTTTATCGATTGGGAATTCTGCATCGTTTTGGTCTACATAAACCCATTTTTCTTTGAAAATGTGAATACGGAATCCGTTGTATTTTGTTTTGTCAAGATATTGATACACGACATTCCCGCTGATTAATGATATTTTGTATTCGCTGGAATAGCCGCCCATGATGATGGCAATGTTTTTCATGTTTTTGTTTCAGGTTTTAATTTGTTTCAAGTTTCAGGTTTGCGGTAAATCGTTTAAATCTGTTTTGAAACTTTATTTTATATGATTTTTTAATAAATAACGTTCTTATGAAATAGAGTGCCCTAGCCCTGATAGGAGCGGCATCCTTTTGTGCCGGTGTTCGGCGCAAAAGATACAGCGGATAGCAGGAAGCAGCTCCTGAAAATTATCCTTCGGCTTTGCTCGGGATGACAATCATGGCACTTTCTTGTTTTAAACAAAATTATCATTTTTTTTGAAACGAAATACTTTATCTTTGTCGCTATTAAAAATAAATTTATGAGTTTACGTCAGTATTTAACAAGCCGAGTTTTTTTCTTGCAATTGCTTGCGGCCGCAGCTATAATTGCGGTTATTGGTTATTTATTTATGCATTGGTTAACTTTTACAACAGATCATGGACATGAAATTGCTGTTCCGAATTTGTCAAAACTAACTGAGGAACAAGTGGAAAACAAATTGGACGAACTTGATTTAGATTACGTTCTTTTGGATAGTGTTGATTACAGAAGTGAATACCCAAAATATAGTGTTGTGGAGCAAGATCCGTTGCCTGGGACAATGGTAAAAGTGGGTAGAAAAATTTATATCAAGATTAATGCTTCTGGTTTTTCTTCTGTGAAAATTCCTGATTTAATCGAGAAAACATATCGTGAGGCTGTACCAACGTTGAAAGCATTAGGTCTTGAGCCAGGAACGATTACGTATATTCCGAATCTTGGAAAAGACATGGTTTTAGAAATGCGTTTAAAAGGAAGAAACTTAAAAGTAGGAGATAGAGTGCTTAAAGCTTCTAAAATTGATTTGGTTTTAGGAGACGGAAAAGCAAGTTATGTTGATGAAAGTCAGGCAACAGATAGTACTGCGGTGCCTGCAGAAACCCCAAATGATGAACAATAATATTGAAGAAAATTTAGATCTGGAAGACGAATTATTTGAGCACTACAGATTTGAAGTACCAAAAGGTCAGGCGTTTTTACGTATTGACAAATATTTAATGTATTTGATTCCGAATGCCACGAGAAATAAAATTCAGAATGCGGCAACTAATGGAAACATTTTTGTGAATGAGATTCCAGTAAAATCAAATTACAAAGTAAAACCTTTTGATGTGATAACGGTTATGTTGTCGCATCCTCCGTTTGAAAATCATATTCTTCCTGAAGATATTCCGCTGAATATTGTTTATGAAGATGATGCTCTTTTATTGATTAATAAAGAGCCTGGAATGGTTGTACATCCTGGTCACGGAAATTATACTGGAACTTTGGTAAATGCTTTGGCGCATCATTTTGATAATCTGCCAATGAATAGCAGTGAGCGTCCAGGTTTGGTTCATAGAATTGACAAGGACACTTCTGGTCTTTTGGTTGTGGCTAAAACAGAAGCCGCTATGACGCATTTAGCAAAGCAGTTTGAAGCTAAAACTACCGAACGTGAGTATATTGCTCTGGTTTGGGGGAATGTTGTGGCTGAGAGCGGTACAATTGAAGGAAATCTGGCTAGACATTTAAAAGACAGAATGCAGATGGCCGTATTTGATGATCCAGAAATTGGAAAACCTGCTATTACGCATTATAAAGTTTTGGAGCGTTTTGGTTATGTGACTCTTATTTCTTGTAAATTGGAAACAGGAAGAACACATCAGATTCGTGCGCATATGAAGCATATCGGACATCCGTTATTTAATGATGAGCGTTACGGTGGTCATTTGATTTTGAAAGGAACGACTTTTACGAAATATAAACAGTTTATAGAAAATTGTTTTAAAGCTTTGCCACGTCAGGCGTTACATGCTAAAACACTTGGATTTGTTCATCCGAATACGGGAGAATTAATGCGTTTTGATACAGAATTGCCTCAGGATTTTCAAGATTGTATCGAGAAATGGCGTGTTTATGTGAAGTCGCATAATACGGAAGAAGAGAATTAATTAGATAATTTGTCAATTTGAAAATTAGATAATTCTTATACTAAATAAAAAAAGCTCCTTTTTGGGAGCTTTTTTTTGTTTTAGCATAATTTTATTATCGTTCCAATATTCTGTAGAGGCGCACTGCAGTACGTCTAACGTATTGTAGATATTCGTTGCTGAGACGCACTGCAGTGCGCCTCTACAGATATGCTTGTGTTAATTTAATTGTTGTAGAGATTTAATTGCTAAATCCGTTATTTCGACTTCTCCGTTGCTTATGAAACCTAATTTCCCTTTTTGATTTAAATTGCTTTTTTCAAGGGAACATTCTAATGAAGTCTGGTTGTCTACAGAAAAGTATAATTGGCTGTTTTGAACTCTAATTTTTATAACATACCATTTGTTGTTTTCCAACTTCATTGGTTTTTTGAATAGGGTTGGACCACCACGTTTGCCATACGAATCGTCATTTTTATCATAAACTCCATCGCCAATTACTAGGTTTTGATCAATTTGATATAAGTATGTTCTAATGTATTTTCCTTTATCCAAATTGAGCATAATTTCAAATAAAGATGCGTTGGTCATATTGACTTTAAAATCAATTTCATAATTCTCCGGAAGCTGTTTCTTTGAAACCAAAACTCCCCAAGGCGAAAGAGAACCGTTTCCTGTAAGGGTATCATTTTTTAAAACCCATTCTTTAGAATCGATTGTCCAATCTGATTTTAATTCTTTTGATGTATTAAAAGTATATTCTTTTTTTACTGTTGAAATGGTGCTAGAACAAGAAATCAACATGAATGGTAACAGTAGAAATACTGCAAATTTTATTTTCATTTAATTTGATTCTGAGTGATGTTTTATTTTTCCGATTGAACCTGTTTCAGATGGCAAAAGTTCAAAAACAGAAGTAGGGGCAAGGCCTTGTTCGATTCGGTGCGAAACATAGAGTATGGAAACATTGGTTTCTTGTTTTATTGTGTTGATAAGCTGAATTACCAAATCTACGTTTTCGTCGTCTAAACCTTCTACAGGTTCGTCTAAAATCAATAATGGCGGATGTTTTAAAACGGCACGAACGATTAATGCAACGCGTTGCTGGCCAATAGAAAGATCAATAAAACGTTTTTTGCGCAAATGTGTCATTTCGATTACTTCAAGCCATTGCGTTACGATATTTTTTTGATGTGTGGTTGGTTCTGTATACAATCCGATTTGGTCAAAGAATCCCGATAATATCATCTGTTCAACCGTATGGCCTTTCTGAAACAGATCCATCATGGAAGTAGCGTAAATCCCGATTTGTTTTTTAATATCCCAAACACTTTCTCCAGTTCCTTTTTTTCTTCCAAATAAAAACAAATTTTGTCCAAAACCTTTCGGATTGTCTCCTGTAATCAAAGATAAAATAGTACTTTTTCCAGAACCATTTGGACCGACTAACTGCCAGAATTCGCCTTGTTTTATTGTCCAAGAAATATTGTTGAGAATCTTTCTTTCGTCATAACTAACCGAAACATTTTCAAGTCTTATTAATTCGTCTTCTGGAAAAGTATGAGTTTCTGTTGCTTTTGGAATTGCGGTTGTGTTTAATGTTTTGAAATGATTTTCGGCTTTTTTAAATGGATGCAATTCAAATGTATTGTCTTTAATTTGAGCTTTATTTGGTACAAATTCAAGCACATCTACAGTGCGATTTAGAAGCTGAATAATTGCAATATCATGGGTTAGATCTTTTAACGAATCGGCCAAAACAACTCTTGAAGCCTGATCCAAATGGTCAAAAGGATTATCGAAAATAATGTAATCCGGTTTCTGATTGATACAGTATTTTAAAAACTCTTTTTTTCGTTCGCCAGAAGAAAAAGTTCGAAGTTGTCTGTGTGAATCTGGAGAAGCTTCAACGCTGTCGTATTGAAACTCTTTTTCGATGAATTTTTCGATGGCTATATCAGAAAACAGTATTCCTTTTTGATGGTTAAAAACAGCTAATTCTCCAGTTGCTTCGCCGTTTAATATATTTTCTATTAATTTCTTTTTATTTACCTGATTTGATAAAAGTATATCCCAGTGTTGCATTGTAATTTTTATTTGTATTATTTTTTTTTTAGCCACAGATTATAAGGATTAGAGAAGATTAATCATTCGAATCTTTTTAATCTGTGGCAAAAAAATATATTTTATTCTGTTTTTTGCGTTGCCATTTCGCGGTCGTTTCTTGACCATTCGCTCCAAGAACCTGCATATAGTTTCGGAATTGGAAGTCCAGCGTAATCCATCGCCAATAACGTATGGCAAGCCGTAACGCCAGAACCGCAATGTACGATTGTATTTTCTGGTTTTTTATCTTTTAAAACGGCTTTGTACTTTTCAGCCAATTCATCTGCTGGTTTAAAGAATCCGTTTTCATCAAGATTTTCGGTTAATGGAACATTAACAGCTCCTGGAATATGCCCTGCAATTAAGTCAAGCGGTTCTACCAAGCCATCAAATCTATTTTTATCACGAACATCGATTACAATATTTTGATCGTTTTTACGGGCTTTTTCGACTTCTTCAATATCCGCTAAAAGCAATTTCCATTTTTGAGAAGGATAAACTGTTTTTTCAAAAGTTTCAATTCCAGAAATGGTAGGAAAACCTGCTTGAATTGCTGCTTGATAACCGCCATTTAAAACCTGAATTTTTTCATGTCCAATGGCGCGCATCATCCACCAGAAACGAGCAGCGAAATTAGAACCGTTTTTATCATCATAAACAACAACATGATCGGACGGTGAAATTCCTAATGAAGAAAGTACTTTAGAAAAATCTTCTGGAGATGGCAAAGGATGTCTTCCGCCATTTGCTGGATCTTCTGGAATTGCAGCCAAGTCGCGATTTAAATCTACAAAACGAGCGCCTTTCAAATGTTCTTTTTGATAATTTTCAAAAGTATTCGCGCCAGCCCTAGCATCAACTAAAATGATTTTAGAATTATCAATTAATTCTTGAGCTGTAATGATAGAAGAAAGAGTAGTTGACATTTTTTATTTTTTCTTTGAATTGCCAAGCCAAAGCAAGGCATTCAGGATTAATTGACTTTGTGTTTTGTTTTCAAAAGTGTGCGATAAGGTTTTGTTTGTTCCTCCTTCATAATCAATATCATTATGCCCCATATTTACATACAGCATTTTGTATTTTTTATTGGTCCAAATAACAGGATAATAACCGCTGTGCCAGATTTCATGTGCTTTTGGACCAGTTCCTAAAGGAAAACTAGATTCGTCAATAGCCAATAAAATTTCGATATCTGGATTTTTGGTTAAATCGTTCGACCATCTATACCATTCGTTTGGTGCAGAAGCAAAAGTTTTAGGTAAATTTTTAGTTACAGGATGCTGATTTTCTACTCTTAAAACTGCAGAAGTAGGTTTCCAAGTATTGCTTCCGTATTCGCCAGAACCTAAAAAAGTATTATGATACCAGTTCCAATCTTGATTATAGCTCGAATTATTTAAAGCAAATGCCGAAAAGTGAAATCCGATGAAACCGCCGCCATTTTCCATATATTTTTGAAAAGCTTCACGCTGTTCCTTTTTCTCAGGTCTTGTGTCTAAAAACAAAACGACTTGATATTTAGATAAAAACTTCGCATTCAAATTATCCCAATTGCTAGTTGAATCATATTGAAAATGATTTTCTTCTGCTAGCTTTGGAAAGTATTTATTGGCTTCATGTACAAAACTGATATGTGCCTGATCATTTTTTGCAGTATAAAAAGCAATCACTTTAAATTTAGGATTTTCTTTTTTGTTTTGCGAAAAGCCCAAAAATGAAACAAGGAAAAGAATTATTAAAAGGCTTTTTTTTAAATAGGTTTGGTGGTTTTGGTTAAAAATAGACATAAATGGTTAGGAATTATACTGGAATTTTTTCGATTAAAATTTCATTGTCAGATTTGTCAAAATACGTGCAAGTCATTTCCACAATATCAACTCTCCATTTTGCGATTCCAGCTTGTGCACAGTGTTTGCAGAAAGTCATATAATCGGTTTCGCCATGCTGGTGTTTTACCAAATTTTCTATAAAAAGTTCTTTGTTAGGAAAATCGGCTACTTTTATTTCAGGATATTTTTCTTCTGCAGCTGCGGTGTAATTGTTTAATCCATAATAAACAACGCTTCCGTCATGTACAAAAGTGTCATATCCTTTCACACCCAGAATTATTAAATCTTGAATATAATTTGGGAAATCTGCGCCCGTTTTTACTTTTGAATGGGCTTCTTTTATTTGTTCTATTGTAAACATATTTATATGATTTTTAAGTTAGGGTTTGCCACGAATTGCACTAATTTACACGAATTTTTTATTTAAAAATTTCGAAAAATTAATTAGTGTCAATTCGCGAAATTCGTGGCGAAAAAAAAATTATTTCAAAAATACGATTAATGCTTTTATAAATGAATCAAAAGATTCAATATGTGGCAAATGTCCTGTATTTGGAATTTCTACCAATTTTGAGTTCGGAATTTCTTTTTGGGTTCTTTTACCCAGCTCGGCATAATTTCCCATTGTTTTTCTTACTTCTTCAGAAACCAATGGTTTGCCTAAAGCCGTTTTATCTCTTGTTCCGATAATCAATAATGTTGGGCATTTAATGTTTTTAAATTCATACAACACAGGCTGTGTAAAAATCATATCATACAAAAGAGCCGAATTCCAAGCCACAAGATCATAATCTGGTGCTGTGGTCCAGCCTGCGCCAAGTTCAGCCCATTTTTGATAATCGGCATTCCATTTTCCGTCATAATAATTTGCCATTTGGTATTGCTTAATGCCTTCGTAATTCTGTTTCAATTCCGATTCGTACCACCAATCAACAGGTTTGTACGGAACAACCAATTTCCAGTCTTCTAGACCAATCGGATTTTCTAGAACCAGTTTTTCTGTAGTTTCGGGATACATCAAAGCAAAGCGCGTTGCCAGCATTCCGCCCATAGAATGTCCTAATACAGTCGTCTTGCTAATTCCTAAATGATCTAAAAGTTTTTTGGTGTTTTCTGCCAGCTGCTGAAAAGTGTATTGAAAATGATCTGGTTTTGTCGATTTTCCAAAACCAATTTGGTCTGGAACAATTACGCGATAACCTTCTTTTGTTAGTGCTTTAATTGTAGTTTCCCAATAAGCGCCATTGAAGTTTTTTCCGTGCAGTAAAACGATATTTTTCTGGTTATAGTTTTCGGGAATAATATCCATATAACTCATTTTTAGATACTGTCGCTGACTGCTCAGCTCAATAAAATGAACAGGAAATGGATATTCGTAATTACTTAAATTAATATCTAATGCTTTTATATTTCCTTGTTGGGCAAAACTTAAGAAGGGAATAAGTACAAATAATAGTCTTAGGATTTTCATTTTAGAAGGCATTGTTTTTATGATTTATAAAGTTAAACCGAACCACTTTTAAAACAAAGCTTAAAATCTTAAAGTTATCAGAAAAAAAGAGTTTGAAATGATTTTCTTGTTTTTAATGCCAATAATCGATGTTTTGTTGAAATTTTATCGATTAAATGATACTGATTATGAAAATAATGTATTTTAACGAATAATGGAGCACTTCAAAGGACTTCTTTTATTAATAGGAAAATAGGACATAATTTAGTGTAAGAATGTTGTAAGCCTTAAATGATAGTATTATGAAAAAGACAATACTTTTGCTCCTGCTCACAGTCCCCACATTTGCCCAAGAACTCAATACTTTTGACTTCGCTGTTATAAATTCAACCTTAATTTCTGCCAATATTGACCTTGACAAAGGTCGGAGTGTCGTCGCGGCAAATCAAGATCAATATTCAGCTTATTTTCAGTACGCTCTTACAATGTGTGAAGACGACATCATTTTTGGCGCTGGAATTGACAAGTCTGAAATCGATCGTACCTATGTGGGTTATATCGGAAAGATTTGCGATAAATTTAGAGCTACAATTGGTATAGGATATGTCGATTCTAGAAGTGGTTACGAGGGAACTTTTACAGGTTTTAGCATCTCATGGCATTTTTCTGAAAATACCTATATTGGTGGAAACTTAGAAAATTTACATTCGTCAATAATTGATTATGATACCGACGAAAGTTTTGATTATTATAAGAAACTTGTTCCCAAAGTTTTTGGAAGTTATGAAATTATTCCAAATGTGATTGCTTTTGGACAGCTGAGTTCGAGAGTAAATGATATCGCTTTAAAATATCAGGTTCGCCGATTTTCAGCGGGAGGGTTTTATTCCGGACATTCATTTGGTGGGATTTTCGGAACCGTTAATGTCGGACGATTTGCCTTTTCTTGCAGTACCACTTTTGAAAGAGTAAATTTTGGGTTAAAGTTTGAATAACGAAATTAAAGATAAAGTTTGATTAAGAGAAAAATCCCAAAGACAATATCAGCAATTGTTTTTGGGATTTTTTATAAAATTAATTTGCTTGTTATAGTCCAACAAAATCTTCGCTTTTCGGGAAAATGCTCAAAGCTTGAATTGCAATTTCTGGAGTAGGAGAAGCTAATTTTCTAAGTTTGGTATCCATCCATGCGCCATCAACCGTAATCGTTGCGCAAAGTGTATCATCTTCTCTTCTAAATTCGTGAATGATAGACCAGCGTGAAGCATCAGCTTTCAGTTTTGAGGATTTAGTATGAATGAATATTTTGTCTGAAAGTTTTAATTCTTTTCTGAAAACACATTCTTCTCTAAACAAAACAGGTCCAAAACCTTGTGTCTGCATTACTTTTAAAGTTAAACCTAGTTCTTCTAAGATTTCGATACGATGCTGTGCACCAAAATCGTAATAAGCACTATGACGAACGTGAAAATTAGGGTCAAGATCTGACCAGCGGAAAGATATTTCTTTTATAAATGAAGCCATTTTATAATTGTAATTTTAATGAGAAATCGAAATTACGAATAAAAAATAAAAGAAAATTATAAAATTACTATGCGTGCATATTTTTTTATTTCCGTGGATGTAAAAAACATTTTTAATTATACTCTTTCTACTAAACAATTATAGCAGCCAGGTCTTGCATTGTGAATATGGATGTAATCTATTTTTTCGTTTTCAAAAGTTTTGATAATGCTTTCCTTGAGAGTATTTCCTTCAACTACAGACGCTTCTTTCATTATGCCATTTTTATCATAACTACGCAGCGAAAGTAATCTATGATTAAACATAAGCGGAATCTGGTTTGTTTCGAATGTAGGTGTAGTGGCTTTCTTTCGTATAAAAATTGGTCCGCTTGCTTGATAGGGTGAGGTTGTTTGATGATGATTGTATGGCAACAAAATGACTTCTTCACCAATTTGAGCGTCTTCTAAGCTTATTCTGCAAGGAAAACCTGGGAATTTATCTACGGTCATTTTAAGTGCGCCGATTTTTTCTAGTTCTAGATCTGTTAATTTGAAGTAGCCTGAAAATTCTGTATCATTTAAAGACTTGATTTTAAAATTTGCTTCCATAATTTTTTTAAGCAAAAATCATATTTGATAGGAAGCAAAAAAATCCAAATCTTGCTATGTTTTTAATTTTTTATGAATTTTGATTTTAAAACTTGCTTGTCTGTATCAGTTTCAATAAAATAGACTCCAGGAGATAATTTTTCAACATTTATTTCATTGCCAGTACTCGTTTGAGTTAGTATCTTTTTTCCATTAATATCTGTAATAACAATTTTTTTAATGGTAGTATTTTCATCTGTTTTTATGAACAATTTTGTTTGTACAGGATTTGGATGAATGATGATTTGTTGTGAATTGAATTTATCGACAGATAAGGTTTGAGGATTAAATTTAATAATCCATGCATCATAAGAGCCATGACTATTTGCATAATCTCCGTTATACTTAATATCTTTTATATTGTGCCCTGCAACTATATATCCATTATCAAATGTTTGAATAATCTGAGATGCTTCGTCATTCATAAAGCCACCTAATGCTCTTTGCCATATTAATGTTCCTTGATCATTTATTTTAGCAATGTAAGCATCGGTATTATTTGTGTTATGATTGCCAGGGATGTCTCCAAAAGTAGTCCCGCAAATCAAATAGCTATTATCGGTAGTTTTTGAAATTTTTCCAATTGGTCGTTGTTTATACTCATCATCGATAGACAAGTACATCCCAGTAGATTGCATAGATGGCCCTCCGTATGTTTTTTCCCATAAAAGATCGCCAGAAGGAGTTATTTTAAATACCCATAAATCTACATTGCCATGATTTAGAGAAACATCACCATCATTTGATTTTGTTTCTCCTAGTACAATAAAGTTACCGTCATTAGCCTTTATTATATCTACTGCAGCATCATCTGAGGTTCCTCCGTATGTTTTTTGCCATTGAAGGATACCTAGGTCATTTATTTTTAATATCCAAGCATCAAAAAGACCATGATTGTTTGTAATATCACCTTTTTTAGATTGCGTTCTTGCCGCTATCATGTAACCGCCATCATCAGTTTGAACGATTCCGTATCCCATATCATATTTATCACCGCCATATTTTTTAGTCCACTGAGCTATGCCTGTATTACTCAGCTTAACTACATAAACTTCATTATACATATGATTGCCATCTGAAACTGAAGGATTTGTCAAAAAACCTACTGTTGCGTATCCACCATCACTTGTTTCTATAATATTAAAAGCTCTATCGGCATAAACACTGCCAAGGTTTTTTTTCCATTGTATATCTCCTGTGCTGTTTAGTTTTAAAATCCAAAAGTCATCATATCCTCTAGCATCTGTAACATCTCCGCTTGCAGATTCAGAGTATCCAGATATAATGAATCCACCATCTTTTGTCTGTTTAATCGCAGTTGGTTCATCGTGATGAAATCCACCATAAATTTTTTGCCATTCAATAGTTCCGCTAGAAGATATTTTTACAATCCAATAGCTTCGGATATAAAATTCACTAAAAGGATAAGGATTGCCGATAACATCTCCATTGGTTGAGTTAGTTGATCCTATAAAAACATAACCGCCATCTTCGGTTTGGCAAATGCCATTGGCGATTTCAAGTTGAGTTCCGCCATATGATTTTTCCCATTCAATAGTTGGGCTTTGCGAATATGAAATATTAAAAATGAAAATCGTGATTAAAATAAAGCGCATATATTTTGCAAATAAATATTTAATAAAATAGATGTAAAAAAGTATCGAAAGTAGCTTAATTTTATAAATAAAAAAAAATAATGATAAATAAATACTTACTAAATCATTTTCGATAATTCTACCTCCAATTTATCAAAATTCTCCTCGTTTTTGTCGACTACATATTGTTTGAGCTTCTGGCATTCTGCTTCGGTTTCAAAAAGCATTTTGAAGACTACTTTGGTTTCGTTTTCAGCAACAGTTTCAAAAGTTGTTAGAATTTGAAAAAGCGGTTTCGAATGACGTTTCCATGCAATAAGATTCGGTTTGTCAATTTTTATGAATTCGCATTCGTTTTCAAAATTTCCTCTTTCTGGGCCATGCATGGTAAATTTCCATATTCTGCCTTCGCGAAAATCAAATTCATGAAATGTATTGGTAAAACCTTTTGGTCCCCACCAATTTTTTAAGTGTTCTGGATGACTCCAGGCTTTAAAAACAAGTTCTTGTGGGAAATTCAAAATACGTGTGGTAACAATTTCTGAATCTGGAGTTGTCGAAAGAATCTCTGAAGTCATTTTTTTAAGTTTTAAATTAAACAAAAATTCACGGTTATAAAATTACGTCTATTTTTAAATACTTTCAAGATTGTCCCATTCGTATTCGATTTTATTAATTTTCATGAAATATGGAATTAATAGTAGAATTTCTAGTCTAAAAGAAAAATGATCTTTTCCAGCGCTAAAAGGAAGTATGAAAAGGGAAGCAATGCATATTGCAATTCCGACAATGGCATCTATTTTGGCAATCATGATGGCATTGGGCTTTTCAAACCAAAGAGAATATGCTGCAAATCCTTTTAAAACCATGATAGAAATTATAAAAATTCCAGTTCCAGAATAAGCGGTATCGGTTGAGAATCCGTAGAGAGATAAATTTACATTAGGAACAAAAAGATTTGTAATAAGAGAACCTATTGCACATATAGCCATAAACATAAAAATCCAGCAGAAAACTTTTATCCACCAAGGCAGAAGTTTACGTCTTATTATTTCTGGTTTTTCAAATTCATTAAAATTGCTTTTTAATTCTTGTTCCATGGTTTGTTTTTGGTTTAGATTGGTTGGTTAGATATATTTTGAGTTTAATTTTTAAGCTTTCTTTTTTCTTCTATCTCGTTTATTTTTTTGACAATCCATGGGAGTGTTAATCCTTGGCCAATTAAAGTAAGAAGTACAACTGCAATAGAAATGAAAATAATAGCATTTCTAAGCGGAAATGGCGTTCCGTCTTCTAAAAATTTTGGCAATCCAATTGCAATGGCAAGCGAAACAATACCGCGCATTCCAGACCAGCTTATAATTAAGCTGTTTCCGAAGTCGAGAAGAGCATTTTCGCTTACTTTTCGCTTTTTCTTGTCATTATTTCTAAAAGCTTTCTGAAGGTTTATTTTTTGAAGAAATATTCTTACCATTCTCGTTAGCAATGCTACAATTGTTATTATCACTGCATATCCAATATAAGGCAAAATCATGTCATTTTCTATATCTTCTAAAACGTATCTGAAATTTAGTCCGATTAAGATAAAAATTAATCCGTTGAGTAAAAAGATAATAACGTCCCAAAGACTTTTAGAGCTGTTTTTTAAGTGCTCTGGAAAAACTTTGCTGCTTAAACGCGCCATTGCCAAACCTAAGAAAACAACTGCTATAACTCCAGAAACGTGTAAATGCTCGGCAACAAGGTAGGTGACAAAGGGCATTAAAAGCATAAAACTCACAACGACATTAGTATTGTTTCTAACCGCCCTTAGTATAATTCCTAATACTTTCCCCATTACCGCACCAACCAAAAAACCTCCTCCCAATAAAAAAACAAATTGAAAAGCGGCTTTCCAGATTACAAAAGTAGCACCCATAACGGCAGCAACTGCAAAATGATAGGCAACCAAAGCAGAGGCATCGTTTATTAAGCTTTCGCCTTCAAGTATAGTTAAAGTTTTTTGAGGTATTCCAAGTCCTTTTGTAATGTTTATGGCAGCAACAGCATCGGTAGCTGATAGTACAGCTCCAAGCACAAATGATAAAGGCCATGTCATGCCGGGAATCATATAATGAGAAACGACTGCAATCCAAAAAGTAGTGAAAAAAACTAATGGTATTGCTAGTGAACTAATTGTACCTATATTAGTTTTGAAGTGTTTAGGCGAAATGTTAAAAGAAGCATCATACAAGAGCGGAGGAAGAAAAATCAGAAAAATGATTTCAGGATTGATTTCGATTTCATTGATCGTTGGAATAAATCCGATGGCAACGCCAACAATTACAAGTAGAATAGGGTAGGGAAGTTTGGCTTTATCGGCAAAAGCAGAAATACCGATAACGATGGCTAATATGAAAATGATTATGGTGTAGTTTTCCATTTTGCTGATGCGCTAAATTTAATTTTTAGATTTTTATCACTACAGTTCCGCTGATAATGTCATGAATTGCTCTTTTCTTTGAACTCGAAAAAATAGATATAAAAGAAAGCCATCCTAATAATAATTTGAATGAATATCGAATTATTGCCTGTAAAATATTTATTGATTTTGTTTCGTCTGAATTTTTTCTAATTCTAATGCTTTTAATATTGTTTCCAATTGTTCCTCCAAAAGTTGTTGCAATAGGTTCATACATAAATAAAGCTATCAATAAAATAGCTCTTAGCCAATCAGGAACATTTTTAAAATTAGATAAAACATCTGAAAAAATGATCATGCAAGCGATTATTAATACTAAATCAATTAAAATAGATTGTATTCTTTCTAATAAAAAAGGGTATTTTTCTTTCATTGATTTTTTTAACGAATATAATTAATTCTCTTTTATGCAAGAGTGATAAAAATTTTGATGAATTCGAATGGGAAATATATTTTATCTTATTTAATGTTCTAATAATGACACCTAAAAAGGAATATGCCACATCTGTCAGGTTTTAAAAATGTCATGTTGTCAGATGATTTTTTTGGCACTGACGCTAAAACTGACAATTTTATTTGGTTTTTTATATTGGCACAAAGATTGACTTATGCCACCTGAGTTATTAAAATAAAATCAAAAATTAAATATATAAAAAATGGGTAAAATAATCGGAATTGACTTAGGTACGACGAACTCTTGTGTTTCTGTAATGGAAGGTAACGAAGCAGTTGTTATCCCTAACGCAGAAGGAAAAAGAACTACACCATCTATCATCGCTTTTGTTGAAGGTGGAGAAATTAAAGTAGGTGATCCTGCAAAAAGACAAGCAGTAACTAACCCTACAAAAACGATTGCTTCTATTAAACGTTTTATGGGACACACTTTTGCTGAAACTACAGAAGAAGCAAAAAGAGTTCCTTACAGTGTTGTAAAAGGTGACAACAATACTCCACGTGTGGATATTGATGGACGTTTATACACTCCACAAGAATTGTCTGCAATGACACTTCAAAAAATGAAAAAAACTGCTGAAGATTATTTAGGTCAAACAGTTACTGAAGCAGTTATTACTGTTCCTGCTTACTTTAACGATGCGCAACGTCAAGCTACTAAAGAAGCTGGTGAAATCGCTGGTCTTAAAGTTATGCGTATCATCAACGAGCCAACTGCTGCTGCACTTGCTTACGGATTAGATAAAAAAGGAACTGATCAAAAAATTGCTGTTTACGATTTAGGTGGAGGTACTTTTGATATCTCTGTTCTTGAATTAGGAGACGGTGTATTTGAAGTATTATCTACAAATGGTGATACTCACTTAGGTGGTGATGATTTTGACCAAGTTATTATTGACTGGTTAGCTGACGAATTCAAAACTGAAGAAGGAATTGATTTACGTTTAGATCCAATGTCATTACAGCGTTTGAAAGAAGCTGCTGAGAAAGCTAAGATTGAATTATCATCTTCTGCTGAAACAGAAATCAACTTACCATACGTAACTGCTACTGCTTCTGGACCAAAACACTTAGTGAAAAAATTAACTAGAGCTAAATTTGAGCAATTATCTGATTCTTTAGTAAAACGTTCTATGGAGCCAGTTGCTAAAGCATTAAAAGATGCAGGTTTATCTACATCTGATATCGACGAAGTAATCCTTGTTGGAGGTTCTACTCGTATGCCAAGAATCGCTGACGAAGTTGAAAAATTCTTCGGTAAAAAAGCATCTAAAGGTGTTAACCCTGATGAGGTTGTTGCTATTGGAGCTGCTATTCAAGGTGGAGTTTTATCTGGAGATGTAAAAGATGTATTGTTACTTGACGTAACGCCTCTTTCTTTAGGTATCGAAACTATGGGTGGTGTATTGACTAAATTAATCGAGTCTAACACAACTATCCCAACTAAAAAATCTCAAGTATTCTCTACTGCTGCAGATTCTCAACCATCTGTTGAAATCCACGTATTACAAGGAGAAAGAGCAATGGCTGCTGATAACAAAACTATCGGTCGTTTCCACTTAGATGGTATTCCACCAGCACCAAGAGGAGTTCCTCAAATCGAAGTAACTTTCGATATCGATGCTAATGGTATCATCAAAGTTTCTGCAACTGACAAAGGAACTGGAAAATCTCACGATATCCGTATCGAAGCTTCTTCTGGATTAACAGCTGAAGAAATCGAAAAAATGAAAAAAGATGCTGAAGCTAACGCTGATGCTGACAGAATTGCAAAAGAAAGAGCTGAGAAATTGAACGAAGCTGACAGTACTATTTTCCAAACTGAATCTCAATTGAAAGAGTTAGGAGATAAATTGACAGACGATCAAAAAACAGCTATCGAATATGCTTTAACTGAATTGAGAATGGCTCACCAATCTCAAGATCTTGATGCAATCCAAAAAGGATTAGACAATGTAAATGCAGCTTGGAAAACAGCTACAGAAGCAATGTACGCTCAAGGAGGTGAAGGACAACAAGCTGCTCCACAACAAGAGCAGTCTTCTGGAGATAACGTTGAAGACGTTGAATTCGAAGAAGTAAAATAATTTACTCCGTAAAGACGTATTGCGTCTTTACAATTGAATATGAAAACCGAGTCAGAAATGGCTCGGTTTTTTTGTTTGTATCAATTAACGTAGATACGCACCACAGGTTTTTCACAAACTGATAATTGTCATTTCCTGTTCGGAATCTTTTTCGTAATATTACTATTGTAAATTTTCATGAATGAGAAAGATCAAATACAAGAAAGGACGCAAGCTGCAACACATTACTTTAGAGTATACAGGCTCACATAAAGAGCATGAGACCGAAATGCAGCTTTTTGTATACGATGATGCCGATGTTATTGAATACGATAAGTTTACCGTCTTGGCTCTAAATTCTTGTTTTGATTATACTAAAAACAATTGGTTAAATATTCATGGCTTAAATGACATTGATCTTATTAAAACGATTGGTGCTCATTTTAAACTTGATGATTTTCTTTTGGCCGATATATTAAATACCACCAAAAGAACTAAGTTAGAAGAACAGCAAAATGTTTTATTCTTCAATATAAAATCACTTTTGCCTTCTGAGTATTCGGACAATCTTAGTGTTGAACAAATCAGTTTTATTTTGAAAGATGGACTTCTAATCTCTTTTCAGGAAAAACGAAGCGATTTTTTTACGCATATCAGAGAGCGTCTTCGCACACACGCAGGAATTGTTAGAACTAAAAAAGTAGATTATCTTCTTTATTTATTGCTTGATGCTATAATGGAAAACTTCTACATTACTATTGAAGATGAAGAAGATAAAATTGAAGAATTAATTAATCAGGCTAAAAAAGGAGCACATCCTGTTATTCTTGAAAAAATTGAAAACCATCGGGATAATTTTAATTTTTTAAAACGTTCCATTGTGCCACTTAGAGATTCCTTATATTATCTAAAAACAATTAAAGATGATGATGAATCAAACGGTTTAATCCAGAAAGAAACATTTAATTTCTTTATCAGGCTTCATCAAAAAAGTCTGGAACTTTTAGAACAAATAGAATCGGATATGAGCGCATTAGAAAGTGCCTCAAACTTTTATTTCTCGGAACAAAGCCGAAAAATGAATGAAATCATGAAAACGCTGACCATTATTTCGGCGATATTTATTCCGCTTACTTTTATTGTTGGAGTATACGGAATGAACTTTGAAAACATGCCAGAACTTAAAACCCAGAACGGCTATTTTGTGGTTATGGGCATTATGTTTCTGCTGGTAATAGCCCTAATTATCTATTTCAAAAAAAGACGCTGGTTTTAACGTTTGTTACAGTCGTGAGGAATTAGGATTTATGTAATTTTGTTATTTAGAATAAATATAAATAATTATGAGTAAAGCAATATATATTGCCACTAGCGACCATAATAGTGGAAAATCAATTATTACGCTCGGTTTGATGAGCATCTTAATTGGTAAAACGGCCAAAGTAGGGTATTTTAGACCTATAATCGAAGATTTTGTGGATGGTGAAGTAGATAATCATATCGAGACTGTTTTGTCGTATTTTAACCTTGATATTGCGTTTGAAGATGCTTATGCTATTACCAAAAGCAGATTAATTAAGAAAAAGAACAAAGGGAAAATAGGAGAGGTTCTAGATTTAATTATTGAGAAGTATAAAAAACTAGAAGAACGTTTTGATTTTGTTTTGGTTGAAGGAACAAGCTTTACGGGAGAAGGAACTTCTATCGAATTAGATTTGAATGTTTTGATTGCCAAAAATCTCGGAATTCCAACCATAATTGTAGGTTCAGGAGTTGGTAAGACTTTAGAAGAACTTTTAGATAGTCTGTATTTGGTTTACGATTCTTTCAAAGTAAAAGAGGTTGAAGTTTTATCTGTTTTTGCTAATAAAGTACAGCCCGAAAATATTGAATTGGTGACAAAAAGCTTGCAGAAAAGTTTGCCATCCAATGTTTTGATAAATACAATTCCGCTTATTTCGAGTTTGAATAATCCGACCATGCAGGAAATTGTAAACGAATTGAATGCCAAAGTTTTGTTTGGAGAAAATTATCTGAATAACGAAATCGGACATTACAGTGTTGGAGCAATGCAACTTCATAATTATTTGGTGCATTTGCATAACAATGCTTTAGTAATTACTCCTGGAGACCGTTCTGATATTATTTTAGGAGCTTTACAAGCTAATGAATCAGCAAATTATCCGACGATTTCAGGAATTATCCTGACAGGAAATATTGTTCCAGAAGAAAGTATTTTGAAGCTTATTGAAGGGCTTTCGGCTATTGTTCCGATTATTGCTGTAGATGGAGGAACTTACCATATTACAAATAAAATAGGCTCTATAAAATCGGAAATTTACGCCAACAATACACACAAGATTGAAACCTCAATTAATACTTTTGAAAAATACGTCGAAATTGAAGCTTTATCGCAAAGAGTAATTACTTTTCAGCCGGAAGGTATGACGCCAAAAATGTTTCAGTATAACATGGTTAAAAGAGCCAAACAGCATAGAAAACATATTGTGTTGCCAGAAGGAAATGATGACAGAATTATTACAGCTGCATCAAGATTGTTGGATATGGATGTAGTGGATATTTCAATCATTGGAGATAAAAAACAAATCGAAAGTAAAGTCGCAGAACTTGGACTTACATTTGATTTTTCTAAAGTAAATATCATCAACCCGATCGAGTCTGAAATGTATGAGGATTATGCTAATACGTACTATGAGCTTAGAAAAGCTAAAAACGTAAGTATTACAATGGCAAGAGATTTAATGGAAGATGTTTCGTATTTCGGAACCATGATGGTCTATAAAGGCCATGCAGACGGAATGGTTTCTGGAGCGGCTCACACCACACAGCATACTATTTTACCCGCTTTACAATTCATTAAAACCAAACCTAATTCATCTGTAGTTTCTTCTGTATTCTTTATGTGTTTAGAAGACCGAGTTTCTGTTTTTGGAGATTGCGCTATTAATCCAAACCCAACAGCTGAGCAATTGGCAGAAATCGCTATTTCTTCTGCAGAATCAAGTCTGGCATTCGGAATTGAACCAAAAATAGCCATGCTTTCTTATTCTTCTGGATCGTCAGGAAAAGGAGATGAGGTAGACAAAGTAAGAACAGCAACGGCAATTGTAAAAGAAAAAAGACCTGACTTAAAAATTGAAGGCCCAATTCAGTATGATGCTGCGGTTGATTTAAGCGTTGGAAAAAGCAAAATGCCAGATTCAGAAGTAGCAGGACAGGCCAGCGTGTTGATTTTCCCTGATTTAAATACAGGAAATAATACTTATAAAGCCGTTCAGAGAGAAACAGGAGCTTTGGCAATTGGCCCAATGCTTCAAGGTTTAAATAAACCAGTAAATGACCTAAGCCGAGGATGTACTGTCGACGATATTATCAACACAGTGGTTATTACAGCCATTCAGGCTCAAGGAATGTAAATAATTGTGAATTGTTAATGGTAAATTATGAATTACTTTGCCTTAAAAATTTGCTTTTATTTCAATTTTAAATCGAGATATAAAAAATATAAAACAAAAAGTTTTGAGTCTTTTAAGAAAACTCAGCACCTTAGAAACTTAGCATCTTAGTACCTTAAAAAAAATGAAAATATTAATTATAAATTCAGGGAGTTCTTCAATTAAATACCAATTAATGGTAATGCCAGAAAACGAAGTAATCTGTTCTGGAATGATTGACAGAATTGGTTTTGAAACTTCAAATATTACTTTTAAAACCGCTGTTGCTTCACGAGAAGAAACACTTCCAATTTCCAATCACAAAATAGGTTTGCAGAAAGTGGCTAATATGCTTTTAGATCCTGAAAAAGGAGTAATTAAATCTACTTTAGAGATTGCTGCTGTTGGTCATCGTGTGGTGCATGGTGGAAGCGATTTTAGCGCTACAGTAAAAATTGATAACAAAGTTAAAGAAAAAATCAAACAGCTTTTTGAATTGGCGCCTTTGCACAATCCTGCCAATTTAGAGGGAATTAATGTGGCAGAAGAAATTTTCAGTTCGGCAGAGCAAATTGCTGTTTTTGATACTGCATTTCATCAAACTATGCCAGAAGTAGCATATAAATATGCAATTCCGAATTACCTTTTGACAGAAAATAAAGTTCGTGTTTATGGTTTTCATGGAACGAGTCATAAATATGTTTCTGAAAAGGCAATTAAATACTTAAAAGATAATTCTAAAATAATTACCATTCACTTAGGAAATGGCTGTAGTATGGCCGCAGTTAAAGATGGAAAGTGTATTGATACTTCAATGGGATTTTCTCCTTCAAATGGCTTAATTATGGGAACTCGCGCGGGAGATATTGACCAGTCTGTTGTTTTTTATATGATTAAAAATTTAGGTTATACTCCAGATGAGGTAAATGCTGTTTTATTGAAACAAAGCGGTATGCTTGGCCTTACGGGTTATAGTGATTTGCGTGACATTGAAGCTGAAGCCGAAAAAGGAAATAAAGATTGTCTCTTAGCATTACAGATGAATGCTTATAGAATTAGAAAAACAATAGGAGCTTATGTCGCAGCCCTAAACGGATTAGATGGAATTGTTTTTACTGCAGGAATTGGAGAAAACTCATCGTATATGCGTAATTTGATTTGTACAGACATGGATTATTTCGGAATTGAAATTGATACAGAAAAGAATCAAGTTCGTTCTAAAGAATTGCGAGAAATCAATTCAGAGAAGTCTAAAGTAAAAGTTTTGGTAGTTCCGACTGATGAAGAATATGAAATTGCAAATCAGGTATTTCAATTGCTTGAAAATTAGAATATTTTACACCACCGTAATTAAAGGCTCCTTTCTTAAGGAGCCTTTTTTATGCTTTCAGTTTAAGTTTTTTGTCAGTATCTTTGAATTTAAAAAATAATATCTTGAAATCGATACTTTTTAAATCCGTTTTCTTCTTTTTCATCGCTTTACAGCTTCAGGCACAAGAATTACTTCCCTTTGTAGAAAATTATAGCAAATCTGATTATCAGGGAGATAATCAAATCTGGAATGTTGTACAAGGCAATGATAATGCCATGTATTTTGCTAATAACCACTATTTGCTTCGTTATGACGGAGTAAAATGGGAAAAATATACACTTCCGAACAAAACAATTATCCGATCAATTCTGATTGAAGGAGACAAAATATACTCAGGTTCCTATAAAGAATTTGGTTATTGGTATAGAAAAGATGGCACTATGCATTATGTTTCGATTACCAAAAATCTCAGATTATTTGATGAAAAAGATAATGAGGAAATTTGGAAAATTTTCAGATTTAACGGTTCACTTTATTTTCAATCGTTTAATGACGTTTTTATTTATAACGGAAAAACAATCAAAAAAATTAAGTTTCCTTTTCTTATTTCATATTGTTTTGGAGTAGATAAAGATTTATACGTTGCTTCTGTTAAAGATGGAATTTACAGAATGAACGGTAAATATATTGCCAATCCAAAAGGATGGGATATTCTAAAAAACACAGTTGTCCATGCTATCGAAAAGGTTCAGAACACAACTTATATTTTTACACAGAAAAAAGGTGTTTTCATTGTAGAAAAAAATGGACTAAGAAGCTGGGAACATCCAATAAATGAAACTTTAAAAGCGGCAACCGTCAATGTGGCAAAATTTGTTAAAAATGATAAGCTGATTATTGGAACCGGAAATCGCGGAATTTTCATTTTAGATTTAAAAAACAACAGCTATAAAAATATCGAGCGCGATAATGTTTTAATGAACAATTCGGTTCTCAGTATAGGATTGGATAAAGAAAATGATTTGTGGGTTGGTTTAGATAATGGTATTGCACATGTTGAGGTTAATTCTCCTATTTCTTTCTTTTACGATAATTCAGGGCTTTTAGGATCTGTATATGCTGTGGCTACAATTAATAAAGGATATTTAATTGCATCCAATCACGGTATTTTTGAATACAGTGCAGGAAAATTTAATATGATGCCGAATACGCAAGGCCAGGGTTGGAATATCTCTTTAATTGACGGAAAATATATTATAGGTCATAATGACGGCACTTTTTCATACGAAAATGGTACTTTGACGAAAATAAATGGTGTCAGTGGCGGTTGGAACATGTCTAAAAGCAGTATTAATAATACTTATTTTCAATCTACATATAGTGGCATTCTGGTTTATGATGATCCCTCAAATATGTCTCATTATAAGATTATCAAGGATCTGGCAAAACCCATAAAGTATGTTGCTCAAAACAAAAAGAATGAAATTTGGGCAGCCGATAATTATCGCGGTTTATATCGTGTTTTGCTAGATGATAATTATAATACATTAAAAGTTGAAAATGTCACACAGCAAAGCAAAATACAAAACGATTTTGGAATAAAGATTTTTGAATTTAGAAAAGAAATCCTTTTTCTAATTAATAACTCTTGGTATACGTACAATTCTATATCTAATAGATTGGAAGAAAATGAACTGTTCAATACAAATTTTAGAAATGTAACAGATGTAGTTTCTATAGATGAAGATCATTTCATGGTTTTGCAAAACGGAATCTTGTATCATATTTATGCACAAGGAAACAAATTTGTCTGGAATATTATTCAAGAGAAATATTATAAAGGAAAATTGATTAATGAGAATCTAAGAATTTTCAAAAAAGACAATTATTACTTGTTTAATCTAGATGACGGATTTATATCTCTTAAACTTGAGTATGAAAATAAACAAAATTCGGGAGTAAAAGTTGAAGCATTTAGTAATGGTGTTTTAGTTCCGAATGATGAAAAAATTAAATTCAATACCGAATTGCAGATTAATGTAATCTCTGGAATTTACGGAGCAAGTAAACCTAATTTATTTTACAAGCTAGATAAGGAAAAAGATTTTGTTCCAATTTCTGACGGATTAATCGTTCTGAATAATTTGGGAAGTGGTTATCATACTGTAGAAATTTTCAAACATGATGGTGCTACTTATGACAAAGTTTCTTTCTATAAATTTAAAGTTGCCGAACCATGGTATTTTTCTTTCTGGATGATTCTGCTATATTTTCTTGTTGTTGGAGCAGTTTTATTTTTCTACTATAAATGGAATAAGCTTCGTTATATGCAAAAACTGAAATTGCAGGCAGAGGAATTAAAACATCAGAGAGAAATTCTTGAAATGGAATTGAAGAAAGAAAACGAACTTAATATCCAAGAATACGAAAAACACATTTTAGAATTAGAATTGCAGGCAAAATCTTCGGAAGTAGCAGGTAAGTCATTATCTATTGCCAAACAAACTGAAATGATTGATAAAATTCAAGGTATTTTGGAAAGTGAAAAAGACTTTAGTAAACTTAAAAATGAAATTAGAAAAGCAATAAAGATTAATGAAGTAAATAAACACGAATGGGAAACATTTGAGACCAATTTGAACCAAATTCATAATGAGTTTATTATTAATCTATCAAAAAAATATCCGCATCTAACTCCAAAGGATATTAAACTATGTGTTTACCTTAAAATGAACCTTTCTTCTAAAGAAATTGCTCCTATGATGAATATCTCTTTTAGAGGTGTAGAATTACACAGATATCGTCTTAGAAAGAAGCTAAACCTTACTCAAGACGAAAACCTATCAAAGTTTTTATTAACTCTGTAAGATTACATTTTATTTTTTACAGAATTTATATTTTTCCATATCATTTTTTATATAATTACGATACATCATTACTACATCATAATGTTATGTTAAACCAATTTTGTTAACATTTATGGTGTTGATAATCATATTAATAAGATAAAATTTTAACACATTGATGTAGCTATGTTGTAGTGGTAATTGATGTACTACAACGTTGTAATTGCTTAATTTGGCTCTACTAACTTAAACGATTACGTACTGTATGAAAAATTTTATTTTTAGCTTTTTAGCGCTCTTGCTGCTGCCTACCTATATGATGGGGCAAGCTCAAGCAATTAAAGGAAAAGTAGTAGACAGTAATGGAATGGGAATTCCAGGAGCAATTATCGCTTCAGCTGATGCTAGAGCAACTGCAGATGCAGATTTCGACGGAAACTTTACAATTAATGCAAAACCTGGAGACATTTTAAAAATCTCTATGTTAGGTTTTGATTCGGTTTCTGTACCGGCAACTGCCGCACCAATGACAATAACCTTAAAAGAAGCAGGTGATACTGCTTTAAAAGAAGTAGTTGTAATTGGATACGGTACAAGAAAGAAAATTGATAATACTTCGGCAGTTAGCTCAATTAAGTCCGAAGAGATTACCAAAATGAAAGTAATGAATGCCTCTCAGGCTATTCAAGGTAAAGCTGCAGGGGTTCAGGTGTCTACTTCAGATGCGCCAGGAAGTACGCCTTCAGTTGTGATCAGGGGAGCTGGTACTGCATTAGGAGGAAGAAATCCTCTTTATGTTGTAGACGGTATGCCTACTGACAATATTAATAACATTAATACTAATGATATTACATCTTATGAAGTTTTAAAAGATGCTTCTTCATTAGCGATTTATGGTACAAGAGGTGCAAATGGTGTAATTATGATTACAACCAAAGCAGGAAAAGGTAAGCTTACTGTTGATGTAGAAAGTTTTGCAGGAATTAGAACTCCACTAAAAACTGTAAAAATGGCAAATGCTGAGGAGTATGTTCGTTACAGTAATGCTGCTTATAGCAATGATTTTCCTCAAGGAAGATTTTCTGCAAATCAGCCATATAACACAAATTGGCTAGATGCGATCACAAGAACAGGATCTTATACTCAAAATAACATTGCAATTTCAGGATCTTCAGACAATGTAAAATACTTTTTTAGTGCTGGAAATTATGAAGAAAAAGGAATTTTGAACGGATCTGATTATGGACGTACAACTTTTAGAAATAACAACGAATTTAAACTTTCTGAGAAAGTTAAAATTAGCCAAAATTTCAGTGTAAGTAGCATTAAAAATACGCCAATGCCTTTGAGCGCTTTTACTAATGCTTACAGACAATCTCCTTTAGTTCCTGTTCGTTATGCTGATGGAAAATATGGAGTTCCATTTATTTCTAATGGAGTTGTGGCAGAAACAGGATCATCATTTAATAATGTTGCAAATCCAGTGGCTCAATTAGATTATACAAATGAGCAGCAGCAATCGGTAACTTTACAAGGGGGATTAAAATTAGATTGGGATATTTTTAAATCTTTGAAATTCACATCACAATTTAATGGGGAATATTATACTTACAAACAATATAATTATGTAGACAATTTAGCACTTTGGCTTTCTGCAGACCCTACTCGTATAGCTTCTGGTTATCCTTCAGATTTGAATAAAAACACTTTAACAAGAGGTAGAGACGAATATTTTAACTGGAACTTGTCTAACTATTTAACGTATAACAAAGTTTTTGCTGAAATTCATGATGTTGAAGTTACTGCAGGTATTGAAGCAAATGTACAAGGAACTAGAGAAAAGTTAACGATTGATAGAAAGAATGTAAATGCAAATTCAAATTATTGGTCTTTAAAAGATGTTAACGTTGCAGGTAATGTTACAGGTTATAAAGATGAAGCACTTAATCAAAGAAGATTAGCATCTTATTTCGCTCGTTTTCAATATAAATTGATGGACAGATATTTGGTTACAGGTACTGTAAGACGTGACGGTTCATCTCAGTTTGCTGAAGACAAACGTTGGGGAACTTTTCCATCAGTTGGTTTAGGGTGGATCATTTCTAAAGAAAGCTTCTTAAGCAATGTAGAACCAATTAATTTATTAAAAATTAGAGGTTCTTGGGGTAGATTAGGAAATCAAAATGTGCCTCTTAATACACAATTATTAACTTCTGGACTAGATTATTCTGGTTTAGGTTCTGGTACTACAATTAATTCTCAGGTAGATCCTAATTTATCTTGGGAGATTGTTGAAGAACTTTCAGGAGGTTTTGATTTTGAATTGCTTAATAGCAGATTAAAAGGGTCATTTGATTTGTATGATAAAAACACAAACAATACAATTTTGAATGTTAAGCCTTATTCAACTTCTGGAATTACGCTAGCTACGCCAGCGCATGTTGGAGAAGTGTCAAATAAAGGATACGAGATCTCTTTACGTTGGGATGATAAAATAAACGATAATTTAAGTTATTGGATTGGAGGGAATTTTTCTCATAATAAAAATGAACTTACAAGCCTTAAAAATGTTCAGTTAAATCCAATTATTGGAGGAAGTTTAGGAAACGGTCAAAACACCAAAATTCTAGATAACACTTCTGTAGGTCAGCCATTGGGTAGTTTCTTTATGTATGAATATGCAGGAGTTGACCCAACAAATGGCCAAATGTTATACTACAAAGCAGATGGTTCTAAAGTTGCTCAATCAGGTTTAGATGAACTTAAAGATAAAAAATACGTTGGTTCTCTTTTACCGACTTCTAACTATGGTGTTACTTTAGGAGTAAATTACAAAAACATTGATTTTTCTGTTGACGGTTACGGAACTGGCGGAGCAAAAGTATACAATGGAAAAAAAGCACAAAGATTTGGAGGAGAAAATGTAGAAGCTTCTATGGCTAATGGCTTTTGGACGCCTACAAACACTACATCTTCAATTCCAGCACCTTCTAATTTAGTTCCTTATGCTTCAACATATTATTTAGAATCTGCGGACTTTTTTAGAATCAATAATATTACGTTAGGATACAAACTTCCACTTAAAGAAGATCAGTTTTTAAGCTATTGCCGTCTTTATGTAAACGCAATGAATCCATTTATCACACAAAAATTCTCTGGGTTCTCACCAGATGTTGTGTCTGATGGTAAGTTAGTTGAAGGCACTCAAGGGGTTGAATTAGATGCTTATCCATCATTGAGATCATTTGTTGTTGGTGTTAATTTAAAATTTTAAAATTATGAAAAGAATATATATATCGATGTTTGTACTTTCTGGATTATTATTATCTGGTTGTTCAAATGATTTTTTAGATGTAGAGCCAAGTGAGGCTATTCCTGCTGATCCAGCTTTGGTCAATAGTGATGAAGGAGCTAAAAGTTTTGTAACAGCAATCTACAATCAGTTTTTAGGTTGGGAAATGTCTTCTTTTGGATGGAATGCGGTTTCAAGTATAATCTCAGATGATGCTGATAAAGGATCAGATCCTGGAGATACAGGGGGAGATAAAGATATTGTAGACGCATTGACATATAATGCTTCAACTCCATCATTTGAATCTACTTGGAATGCAAATTATGCTGGAATTAATAGATGTAATCAAGCATTAGCAATGTTTCCTAAATTAGATCAGGCATCACCAGATTTGAAAGCAAGATTAGTTGGGGAAACAAAATTCATGAGAGCTTTTATGTATTTTACTTTAGTTAAAGGATACGGAGGAGTTCCTATTGTAGATCATTTAGCTACAGTTCCAATTTCTGAGGAAGATAGAAAAATGCAATTGACACGTAAATCAGTAGCAGAAGTTTATGCTTTTATAGAACAAGATTTAAATGATGCTATTGAAGCTTTGCCTTTAAAATCTGCCTACACTGGAGCAGATGTTGTTAGGGCTTCTAAAGGAGCGGCGTATGCTTTATTAGCAAAAGTAAACCTATATCAAAAAAATTGGCAAAAAGTAATTGACAATTGTGATAAAGTAACAGGTTACTCTTTAGTTACCGATTATGCATTACAATTTAAAAAAGAAGGAGAATTTGGTCCAGAATCTATTTTTGAAATTAATGGAGTAGGTTCTACTTCTAGCCCTGGATTTGGAATTGGAAATTATACTGTTTCTCAAGCGCCTCGTGGTGCTGGAGGTTGGGGTTGGGGATTTAATACACCAACTAAAGGTTTAGCAGATGCTTATGAAGCTGGAGACGTTAGAAAAGATGCTACAATTATTTTTAGAGGTTCAGTTTTATATGACGGAAGAATAGTGGCATCAACTGTAGCTAATCCAAGATACAATTATAAGGCATATTCATCATCTTTCTATAATCAAGAATTTACAGACACTAATCTTAGATATTTAAGATATGCTGAAGTAATTTTAATGAAAGCTGAGGCATTAAATGAATTAGGAGAAACATCAGCAGCTATTCCTTTGGTAAATCAGATTCGTAAAAGAGCTGGTTTAGGAGATACTCCTTATACTTCACAGGCAGATATTAGAAAAGCAATTTATAAAGAAAGAAGATTAGAATTTGCTTTTGAGCACGACAGATGGTTTGATATTGTTAGAACTGGGCAAGCAGAAGCGGCTATGGCTGCAGATGGAAAAACTTTTATTGTTGGAAAACATGAGTTATGGCCTATACCAACTTCATTCTTGAGAGAAGCAAATGGGCTTTCTGAACAAAACCCTGGTGGTTATTAATCAAAATCTTAAAAATCACTTCCTTCAGATTTCCTGAGGGAAGTGATTATTTATCAAAAATCTTAAATTTTTATAATGGTTAGAATTTCAGTTTTATTTTTAGCTTTTGCTTTTTTTAGTTGTGGATCAAAGGAAGAGAAGTCAAAAGAAAATGTACAGGAAAATACTTCTGGCGTTACTGCATTAACAGATGAGCAGCTTTTAGATGCTGTTCAAAAACAAACATTTAAATATTTCTGGGATTATGCAGAACCAAATTCTGGATTAGCTAGAGAGCGTTATCATCCTGACGGAGTTTATCCTGAAAACGACTCGAATATCGTAACTACAGGTGGTTCAGGTTTTGGATTAATGGCACTTGTTTCAGGGATCTCACAAGGTTATGTTACTAAAGAACAAGGAGTAGAGAGACTGAACAAAATTGCAGATTTTTTAGGCAAAGCTGATCGTTTTCACGGAGCATGGCCACATTGGATGGACGGAAATACAGGAAAAGTAAAGCCTTTTGGAACCAAGGATAATGGTGGAGATTTAGTTGAAACCTCATTTTTGGTTGCAGGAATGATTACGGTTCGTGAATATCTTAAAGATGGTTCTGAAAAAGAAAAAGCAGTAGCTCAAAAATTCGATGCACTTTGGAAAGGTGTTGATTGGCAATGGTACACCAACAATAAAAATGTGTTGTACTGGCACTGGTCACCAAACTACGCTTGGCAGATGAATTTTCCTTTGCAAGGATATAACGAATGCCTTATTACGTACGTAATGGCAGCGTCTTCGCCAACACATACAATCGATGCGAAAGCATATCACGAAGGTTGGGCGAGAAGCGGTGGCATAGTTTCTTCAAAAACAAAATATAATATTCCACTTATTTTAAAGCACAATGGGGCAGAAGAATTTGGCGGTCCATTATTTTGGGCTCATTATTCTTATGTAGGTTTAGATCCAAATCAGTTAACAGATAAATATGCAAACTACTGGGATTTAAATGTAAATCAGACTAAAATCAATTATGAGTATTGTGTTCAAAATCCAAATAAAAATGCGGGTTATGGTCCTGAATATTGGGGTTTAACAGCTTCTTATTCTAGAAACCCTGATGGATCGATTGGATACAATGCACATATGCCAAGTAATGATCAAGGTGTGATTTCTCCAACAGCAGCAATCAGCTCAATTGTTTACACGCCAAAAGAATCTATGGCCGTAATTAGAAATTTATACGAAAATCATAAAGAAGAAACTTGGGGAGATGCCGGTTTTTATGATGCTTTGAGTTTAGGAAATAAATGGGTTGCAAAACGTTATTTAGCAATAGATCAAGGCCCTGAAGTTGTAATGATCGAAAATTATAGAACAGGATTGATATGGAAATTGTTTATGAACGCGCCAGAAGTAAAACAAGGTTTAACAAAACTTGGATTTAAATCTGGAAAATACAGGCTTCAATAATTGACATGAAATACAAATTAGCTTTTTTATCTTTTTTGATTTCACTTTTAGGCTTTAGCCAGAGTGAGACAACCGGAAAAATAAATACAGTCGTAATGGCAAAGTATGAACTTGGCTATGTTTTGCATAAACCGGCAAATACAAAAGAGAAAAAGCCTTTGATAGTTTTTATTTCTGGAGATGGAGAAAAAGGAACTGATCTTGAGAAAGTAAAAATTAATGGACCTTTAAAATATTTAAAGACTCATCAAGTAGATACTTACGTTCTTGCTCCACAATGTAAAGAAGATGAAAACTGGGATATAGAATCAATTTACCAGCTCATTCTAAAAATTCAGAAAGAGAATAAAATTGATTCAGAAAGAATATATGTTACTGGTTTGAGCTCAGGAGGTTGGGCTTCTTGGAATTTGGCTTTTGCACATCCAGATCTATTTGCCGCAAATGTACCTGTCGCTGGCTTTGTAGATTTGATTCAGTTAGAAAAAGCATGTGAAATTGCCAATATTCCAACCAGGATTTTTCATGGATTACTCGATGATGTGGTAAATGTAAATTATGCAATCACGATTTACAAAGAATTAAAAAAATGTAATGCTAAAGATGTGAAGCTGACCATTTTTGATGATGCAGGTCATGACAGCTGGACAAAAGTATATGATAATCAAGAAATCTACGACTGGATGTTGCAGCAAAGAAAAACGAATACAAACAAATAAATAGAATAGAATGAAAAACAAATTAGTCTTACTTTTTTTAGGATGCGCTGTTTTGGGTTATGCTCAAAAAAAGCCAGCTAAAAATACAGTGAAAATTAAACCAAAGTCTGAATTTGTGGCGGAATTAATGTCAAAAATGACTTTAGACGAGAAATTGGGTCAGTTAAACTTGCCAACATCTGGTGATATTACCACTGGGCAGGCAAACAGCTCAAATGTGGCAAAAAATATTGCTGAAGGAAAAGTGGGCGGTTTGTTCAACATTAAATCAGTTCAAAAAATTAAAGAAGTACAGAAAATTGCGGTTGAAAAAAGCCGTTTAAAAATTCCGTTGCTTTTTGGTATGGATGTTATTCACGGTTACGAAACAACATTCCCAATTCCGTTAGGATTATCTTGTACTTGGGATATGGGTTTAATTGAAAGAAGTGCTCAAATCGCTGCAAAAGAAGCAAGTGCAGACGGTATCAACTGGACATTCTCTCCAATGGTAGACATTTCTCGTGATCCAAGATGGGGAAGAGTTTCTGAAGGTTCAGGAGAAGATCCATATTTAGGAAGCCAAATTGCAAAAGCAATGGTTAATGGTTACCAACAGCACGATCTTACTAAAAATAACTCAATCTTAGCTTGTGTTAAACACTTTGCATTATATGGTGCTCCAGAAGGAGGACGTGATTACAACACAGTTGATATGAGCCACATCAGAATGTTTAATGATTATTTTCCTCCTTACAAAGCTGCAGTTGATGCAGGTGTAGGTTCGGTTATGGCTTCTTTCAACGAAGTTGACGGAATTCCAGCAACAGGAAATAAATGGTTAATGACAGATGTTTTAAGAAAACAATGGGGTTTTAAAGGATTTGTAGTAACAGATTTTACAGGAATTCCTGAAATGATTCCTCACGGAATGGGCGATTTACAGCAAGTTTCTGCTTTAGCATTAAACGCTGGAGTTGAAATGGATATGGTTGGAGAAGGTTTCTTAGGAACTTTGAAAAAATCTTTAGATGAAGGAAAAGTAAAAATCGAAACAATCGATAACGCTGTTAAACTTATTTTAGAAGCAAAATATGATTTAGGATTATTCCAAGATCCATATAAATATTGTGACGAGAAGAGAGCAAAAACTGAAATCTTTACAACAGATAGCAGAAAAGAAGCACGTGATATTGCTGCTCAATCTTTAGTTTTATTAAAAAACCAAAACCAGCTTTTACCTCTTAAAAAATCTGGAACAATTGGTTTAATCGGACCATTGGCAGATGCTAAAGAAAATATGCCAGGAACTTGGAGTGTGGCTACAAAAATGGAAAATGCGGTTTCATTATTGAGAGGTATTAAAGAAGTAGCTGGAACAGGAACTAAAGTTTTATACGCTAAAGGAAGTAATTTAGATTACGATGAAACTTTTGAAACTAATGCGACAATGTTCGGTAAAACGTTACACCGTGATGCTCGTACAAAAGAAGAATTATTAGCAGAAGCTTTAAAAGTTGCTGAACAATCTGATGTAATTGTGGCAGCTTTAGGAGAATCTGCAGAGATGAGCGGTGAATCTAGCAGCCGTACAAACTTAGAAATTCCACAAGCGCAAAAAGATTTATTAAACGCTTTATTAAAAACTGGAAAACCAGTTGTTTTAGTTTTATTTGACGGACGTCCGTTAGTAATTACAGACGAAGAAAAAACAGTTCCTGCAATTTTAAATGTTTGGTTCGCAGGTACAGAAGCTGGTTACGCTATTGCTGATGTTTTATTTGGAGATGTTAATCCTTCAGGAAAATTGACTTCAACTTTCCCAAGAAGTGTTGGACAATTGCCAATTTACTACGCGCACAAAAATACAGGAAGACCACTTTCTAACACAGAAGGGAAATTCGAGAAATTTAGATCAAATTATATTGACGAAAGAAACGAGCCATTATTCCCATTCGGATTTGGTTTAAGCTATACCAATTTTGATTATTCAAACTTGAAAATTTCTTCTGATAAGATGGATTCAAACGGAAAATTGAAAGTAACTGTTGATGTAACAAACACTGGAAATTTTGACGGAAAAGAAACAGTTCAATTATACATTAGAGATTTAGTTGGTTCAGTAACAAGACCAGTTAGAGAATTGAAAGGTTTCCAAAAAATAGCACTTAAAAAAGGTGAAAAACAGACAGTGAGTTTTGATATTACTGTTGAAGATTTAAAATTTTATAACTCTGATTTACAATTCGTAGCAGAGCCTGGGCAGTTTGATATTTTCGTTGGAGGAAATTCAAACGCCGATAAGAAAGTTAGTTTTGAGTTAACTAAATAGTTGGTTTATTTGATTAGTGAAAAGCCCTTCATTTGGAGGGCTTTTTTTCTAAAAGGAATAACCTTTTTTGTGATTTTTTAACTACGATTATTATGAATAAATTAAAAATATTTAGTGCAACATGCCTTATTGCTTTTTCATTTTGTAATGCACAAAAGAACGCCATTGTAGCGCATCGCGGTGCATGGAAAAAAAACAATCTGCCTGAAAATTCTATTGCATCTTTAAGACATGCAATCGATTTAAAATTGCCAGGTTCAGAATTTGATGTTTGGAGAACAGCAGACGATTCGCTTGTAATCAATCACGATGCACATTATAACAAACTGCTAATTGAAGAAACGAATTATGCAGATTTGATAAAATTTAAACTTTCTAACGGAGAAAAGCTTCCAACACTTCACGAATATATTTCAGAAGGAATGAGAAATAACAAGCACACACTTTTGGTTTGCGAAATCAAGCCTTCAGAAATCAGTAAAGAAAGAGGACAAAAAACGGGTGTAGCAGCAGTCGAAACCATTAAAAAATTAAAAGCCGATAAAAATACCTGCTACATCAGTTTTGATTATGATATTCTAAAGAAAATTAGAGAAATAGATTCTAAGACGTCTTTACAATATTTAGAAGGAAATAAATCTCCAAAAGAAGTCAAAGCAGATAAAATCAATGGTGTAGATTATCATTATTCAGTCTTTCAAAAGCATCCAGAATGGATTCAGGAAGCTAAAGACAATAAGATTATTCTAAATGCTTGGACTGTCAATGACGCAAAAGATATGGATTGGATTATAGCTCATAAATTCAATTACATCACCACAAATGAACCTGAACTTTTAAAGGAAAGAAAAGAGGTTAAAAACTAATCTTCTAAAACTTTACTAAAGAAATCTAACCATGAAAAAGATATATAAACAACTTACGCCGATTTTGTTTTCGATGCTTTTCGGAAGTACTCTTTTGGCACAAAATTCTGGTAAAACCGAATGGTTTGACCCTAGCAGACCCGCAACAACATATTGTAATCCGATAAATATTGGGTACAATTTTACTACTCATAATCACAACGGAATTCCAGAATCACGCCGTTCGAGCGCCGATCCTGTAATTATTACCTATAAAGGAGAATATTACTTATTTGCTACCAATCAGGCAGGTTTCTTTTGGAGTAAAGACATGTCAGATTGGAATTTTGTTTACGGAAGTTTCCAAAGACAGCCAGGCGATGACGATCAATGCGCTCCTGCAGCTTGGGTTGTAAACGATACATTATTTTATGTTGGTTCAACTTGGAAAAGAGATCATCCGATTTGGAAAACAGCTGATCCAAAATCAGGTAGATGGACACGCCATGTAGATAAAGCAATGCTTCCAACTTGGGATCCTGCAATTTTTCAGGACGATGATAAAAAAGTATACATGTACTACGGTTCAAGCGGAAAATTACCACTTGTTGGAGTAGAAGTTGATTATAATACTTGGCTTCCAAAAGGAAATCAGGCTGATTATGCAACTTTGTATAAAGCGACAGAAGTAGAGGATATTCAGAAACCTTACGGACAAATTAAAGAAGTTGCAATTCTTGATCCCTCAGCTCACGGATGGGAGCGTTTTGGGCCAAATAATGATATGGAACCAGCGCCTTGGGGAAATTTTATTGAAGGAGCTTGGATGACGAAACATAACGGAAAATATTATATGCAATACGGAGCTCCTGCAACCGAGTTTAAAGGTTATGCAAATGGAGTTCATGTTGGAGATAATCCGTTAGGGCCATTTACGTATCAAAAACACAATCCGATGTCATATAAACCAGGCGGATTTGTAATTGGAGCTGGGCATGGAAATACCTTTGCCGATAATTATGGGAATTACTGGAATACTGGAACATGCAAAATTTCTATTAAAGATCGTTTCGAGCGTCGTATAGATATGTTTCCAGCAGGATTTGATAAAGATGATGTAATGTATTCTATTACCGCTTATGGAGATTTCCCAATTGTATTGCCAACAAGCGAGCGTGATCAGACAAAAGGAGCTTCATCTGGATGGATGTTGCTTTCATATAAAAAGCCTGTTACTGTTTCTTCTTCTGAGGAATGTATGGAAGTGGAAACCCATAGAATGGATAACGGAGGAAAAAAAGTATATGAGAAGTTTTGTTACGGACCAGAAAATTTGACAGATGAAAATATTCAAACCTATTGGTCTGCAAAAACAAGTAATCCAGGCGAATGGCTTCAAATGGATTTAGGACGTCAAATGGAAATAAATGCTTTGCAGATTAATTACGCAGACCATAAAGCGACGCAGTTTAATAAAGCAATGGATATTTATTATCAATATAAAATATTCATGTCAGATGATGCTCAAAATTGGACTTTGGTGGCAGATAAATCTAAAAATGATAAAGATGCACCACATGATTATGTAGAGCTTTCAAAATCGATTAAAGCGCGTTACATTAAAATGGAGAACATTCACAATGCATCAGGCTTGTTTGCTATTTCTGATTTCAGAGTTTTTGGAAATGGATTGGCTGCAAAACCAAAACCTGTAGCTTCTTTTAAGGTAGACAGAAATAAAGCAGATTCTAGAAATGCTATGATTTCATGGAAAAAACAGACAGATGCAATTGGTTACAATATTTATTACGGAATTGCTCCTGATAAATTGTATAACAGTATTATGGTTTACGGTGACAATACATACGATTTTAGAGGTTTGGATAAAGGCACAAAATATTATTTCACAATAGAGCCTTTTAATGAAAACGGAATTGGAACAAAAAATAAGATTATTGAAGTAAAATAATCTTTATTTAAAGAATACGTAAAAGCTCCGATTGCAAATTGAAGAATTTGTAATTGGAGCTTTTTTTGTGAAAAGGTTGAGGAAAAAACTTCAGAAATGTCAATAATTTTGTTCCTTTGCGAATATGCCATTGGCATGCTAAACTCCAAATTACTACAAAAACTATGAAAAAAACGATTCTTTTAACTGCTTTAGTTTTAAACGGATTGACATCTTTTGCACAGACAAATGATGAAAAAAACATTAAATTATTTTACAAAAAAGCTTTAACCGAAGCAAAATGCTACACGTGGCTAGAATACTTGTCAAATGATATTGGCGCTCGTTTGTCTGGATCTAAAGGAGCAGAACAAGCTGTTGAGTACACTAAAAGCCAATTAGAAAGTTTAGGACTTGATAAAGTATATTTGCAAGAAGTTATGGTGCCACATTGGGTTCGTGGCGAAAAAGAAACAGCTTATATTCTGGATGGAAAAGTAAAAACCACTGTACCAATTTGTGCATTAGGAGGTTCAGTAGCAACTCCAAAAACGGGTCTTACAGCAGAAATAATCGAAGTTCAAGGAATAAAAGAATTGAACGAACTTGGAGCTGATAAAGTAAAAGGTAAAATTGTTTTCTACAATAGACCGATGAACCCTGAAAACATTGAAACCTTTACTTCTTACGGAGCTTGCGTTGATCAAAGATATGCAGGAGCAAAAGAAGCTGCAAAATTAGGAGCAGTAGGAACAATTGTTCGTTCTATGAATTTAAGATTAGACGATTTTCCTCATACAGGAGCTCAAAGTTATGGTGACTTGCCAAAGGCGCAATATATTCCAACTGCGGCAATCAGTACAAATGGAGCTGAATTGTTAAGTAAATCTTTAAAAGCAAATCCTGCTTTAAAATTTTATTTCAAACAATCTTGTGAAACTTTACCAGATGCGTTGTCATATAATGTAATTGGTGAATTGACAGGAACGGTGACTCCAGAAAACATTATGGTTGTTGGAGGGCATTTAGATTCTTGGGATTTAGCAGATGGTTCTCACGATGATGGAGCAGGAGTAGTGCAAAGTATGGAAGTAATCCGTATTTTGAAAAACTTAAATTATAAACCTAAAAATACCATTCGTGTTGTATTGTTTATGAACGAAGAAAACGGCGGAAAAGGTGGTGCTAAATACGAAGAAGTTTCAAAACAAAACAAAGAGAATCATATTTTTGCTTTAGAAAGTGATTCAGGAGGATTCTCTCCAAGAGGATTTTCAATTGAAGCTGATGATGTTAATTTGAAAAAGATTCAAGGTTACAAAGATCTTTTTGAGCCTTATTTGGTGCACAGTTTTACAATTGGCCATGCAGGTTCTGATATTAATCATTTGACTTCACAAGCTATTGTTAAAGCAGGTTTGAAACCAGATTCTCAGCGTTATTTTGATTATCACCACGCTGCAAATGATAAATTTGATGCAATCAATAAAAGAGAATTAGAGCTTGGAGCTGCAACAATGACTACATTAATGTATTTATTAGACCAAAACGGAATCGAGACTAAAAAAGCAAATTAAGATTTATTTTGAAGCTGTTTTTAAATTTTATCGCGATCTTATTTGTAACATTCGTATTTGGACAGCATAAATCTGAAGACACCTCTGGGAAATTATATATAAGCGAAAAAAAATATTCGTTATTATTTCCTTATAACTGGCATCTTCAACAATCAGATTCTTTGCAAAAGAAGTTTATGCTTTTAAGTGAAAAAAGTTCGGCAAATGATAATTTTATTGAAAATGTAAGTTTACGGATTTCTGATCTTGGATATACAGGAGTTAAAGCAAAAACAGTAAAAAAGATAATTGATAAAAGATTCGGAGTAAGCAGCGAAATTATTTCTAATCGAAAGGTTGTAAAAAACGGTTTACACGGTCAAGAAATTGTTTACAAGCAATTAATGAGTAATGGTGTTTTCGGTACTATTTTGCAATACTATTTTATTAAAGATCGAGATTTATACATACTTACCTTTTGCAGTAAAAGTGAAGAGTACTTGTCTTATATGCCCGTTTTTCAATACATGTATGAGAATTTTGATATAAGATAAAACAGTATATTGTTATAAAAAAAAACAGCAATCAGGTATTGATTGCTGTTTTTTTTTATATAATTATTATCGATTGGGATTAAAGTTTCATTACAATCAAATAAAATATAAAGGTGAGAGGGATATTAGAAAGTAAGATCAGAATTTTGGTTCCTATATCTCTTCGCTGTTCTGGAAGATGAATAAACCGGTCTGTTAAATGTACAAACATAATTGCATTTACAATTATTGCGCCCAACGCAAATGGCCAAGCAATAACCAAAACCATCGGATTTCCGTTTGAAACGATATAAAGGATAAACAGAATTGTGCTGATTATAAATGTGCCAACAGCCAATTCAATAGATTGTTTTTCTTCAAAAGGGTTGTGAATTGTTTTCATATGTTTTTAAATTTTAAAAGTTTGCTGAATAGTTTGAACAGGCATAAAAAGCATTTTTGAAAAATCGAGATAATGAAATGAATTTGCTTTTCTTCCTCTTTTAAATTGATGAATAAAATAGTTGATGCGCTTCGGATAAAAAATAGTTCCAGTTGCTATTACCATAAACAGATACATGCTTTTCTTTCCATTCCCAAGCAAATAATACTGCATGCCAATTTCTTCATAAACCGAAACGCCAGTATTAGTCAAAACATGGATAATATCGTGATCTTCGAGTTTTTCCTGAATATCAAAATGGTTTTTGTAAAGAAAACTTCCTAAGCCAAATCCTAGACTTTCTTCGGGATAATCCATTAGAGTGTTTTTATCAATATTCCAAGGTTCATTCTTTTTAAAATATTTTTGATACGGTTTTTTAGAACATTCATACAGTTTTTCAATCAAATAATCTCTCATAAGGTATTGGTTTAAAAGTTCTTTGAATTTCAAAGTTGATTAGCAAATAAAAAAGCTAGAATGAATAAAGGACTAGCTTTTTTGAAATATTAGTAAGTGTCTACTACTGTTTTTAATATATTAGATTCGGCAATATCAGAAGGAGCAACGACTTTTTCTTCTAATGGAATATCATTGTCATAACGCTCTTTTAATATTTTCTGAACTCTCGGATCTTGCAAATTAAAATCTTTCAACTCTCTAAGTTTAGACAATTCGATTCCTGCAGCGTTTTTATAAATCTTCCAAATCAATTCAGAGCAATATATTCTGTTGTCAGTCCATTCAAAATAGGCATCGTATTCTTTACCGTCAAATTGCTGACTGTAATCTTTCATTTTTTGCAAAACTTGCGGACTTAAAGCATTTTCGTCTTTTAACCTTTTTACGACATATTTGCTGTCTTTTCCGTGTTTAATCCAATCTTCAAGTGGAGTAAGTTTTACTGGCTGAACGGCTTCAAAAACAAACCAATTTCCATTAATATCGTAAATAATGCCGCAATGTGAGAATTTCGAATTGGTTGCAATTCGAACTGCTTCACATTGTTTAGATTCTGAGGTTTGAAAAATTAGATCACCATCCTTAAACTTGCTTGCCACCATTTTTTCTTCTTTGGTTCCAGTAAACGGATTGTTCGGAAAAACTTTTATAGCCACAAACAAGGCACAGCCAAAGCTGATGATAAAAGTAATGATCGGGAATAGATATTTTTTGAATTTCATAAAGTAAGTTTTAAAGTACTTTGAGATGCAAAGTAAATGATAAAAAAAATAGCTGCCAAATAAAATGACAGCTATTTTCTAAAATATATTTTGAGAAATATTAGATTCTGAAAATACCTCCAACAGCAATAATTCGTTGAAAATAAGTAAAGTGTTGAGACGCTTTATCTTCAGGACTTGTTGTTGTTTTAATATCCGGCATGTTGATATAACCTCCTTTTAATTCTCCTTGAACATAAAAATGTTTAAAAAAAGTAATGTTAAGACCTGCTTTTGCAGAAACCCCATAACCAGAAACATGAAAATCATCGTGACGTTCTTTACCTAAAATCGTAGTATTAGTTTTTGGATATAAAACCCCAGCGCCAATACCTTCAGTTAAGTTAATCTGAACTTTATCGATATTTGGCAAACCAAACCATTTAGAAATATCATCAAATCTGGCAACTTCCGTATTGATGTAGTTTAAACCATCTGTATGTTCGTACATTAAAAAAGCAGGACCGTTTACATTTACTTCACCATTTCCATAACCTCCTTCTTTAGCTCCTCCTTGAGACATATCGACAGGAGTATTGTTATAGTTACCATTGTAGATTGATGCAGGATCATCTGATGGCAAATTGATGTTTCCGTTAACGTTTGCAATTTGATTCTGAGCCATTACATATTTCATGTGATCAACACCGATTGTAACACTATAATGATCACTAAAAAAGTAACCAAGTCTCAAATTCGTTTGAGGAATAGTCATATTTGCAGGATTAACATAGTCAACATGCCATCCTTTTGGTTTGTCATGAGCTGACATATTTTCAACAGTAAAGTTGTAATCCTTACCTCTAAAGTTAACATCAGATTTTGAGTAACTTTCTCTATTACCACCCCACATAACAAAGAATTTTCCCTTATTGTGTGCAGCATATTTTTGTACTGGTATTTCCTCCTGAGCAAATGTGTTTAGAGAAACACAAGCCAGTAAGAAAAATAAAATTTTTGTTTTCAAAGAACTTAAGTATTATAAAAAATTAAAATGAGTTAACTGTTTTTCTAATAGCTACTAATTTGTTCATCAAACCTTCAAAATAGTCTAAATGAAGCATATTAGCACCATCACTTTTTGCGTTAGCAGGATCAAAATGCGTTTCGATAAAAATACCATCAACACCAACTGCGATACCTGCTTTTGCTACTGTTTCGATCATGTCAGGTCTTCCGCCTGTAACTCCAGCAGTTTGATTTGGTTGTTGAAGAGAGTGTGTTACATCTAGAACGGTAGAAGCATATTGTTGCATAGTAGGAATTCCTCTAAAATCTACAATCATGTCTTGGTAGCCAAACATAGTTCCTCGGTCTGTAACCATAACCTTCTCGTTATTACAGTCTAAAACTTTTTGAACAGCATGTTTCATGCTTTCAGGGCTCATAAATTGTCCTTTTTTCAAGTTAACTGTTTTTCCTGTGTTGGCAGCAGCCACAACAAGATCAGTTTGACGAACTAAGAAAGCAGGAATTTGCAATACGTCTACATATTGTGCAGCCATATCAGCATCTTCATTGGTGTGAATATCTGTTACAGTCGGAACGTGAAAAGTTTCAGAAACTTTTCTTAAGATTTTTAATGCTTTTTCGTCACCAATTCCAGAAAAACTGTCAATTCTAGAACGGTTTGCTTTTTTGAAAGATCCTTTAAATACATAAGGAATCTGAAGATTGTCGGTAATACCAACTAATTTTTCAGCAATTCTAAGAGCCATTTCTTCTCCTTCAATAGCGCAAGGTCCTGCTAATAAAAAGAAATTTCCGCTGTCAGTATGCTTAATTTGTGGAATATGTTGTAAGTTCATAAAATTATTTTTTTGCAATGCAAAGGTAGTTATGATTTATGAATAGCAGATGAAGATTTAAGATTATTTTAAGAAGTCGAATAACTGACTAGGAGCTTAGTAGAATTAACGAATTTCTAAAATTTCTTCTAAATGATTATATGCTTTTTGCGGCAATATTAAAGCATGGAAAGAACATGATGAATGACATTTATCATGTTCCAAAGTTTTGCCGTTTAATGTTGTTTTTTAGTTTTAGCTAATATGTCTTTTTGATTTATTTTCTTTCCATCTTTTAATCAAAAATTGAGTGACAATAATCAAAATGAGAACAAAAAGAAAAAAGAAACAAGCTACAGCAATTCCGACAAGAGGCATTCCGCATCTGACGGGATTTGGATATTGTTCGTATTGTTTAGAAAAATTATAATTCGCAATATTAAAAGCCACAAAGGCAAGTACAATTTGAAGGATAAAATTTATCCAAGAAATAATAGTGAATTTTAGAGAAGACGGTTTATAGATTGAAAAACTTCCCAGTATTAATTGTGATAAGACAGGTAAAATAATGAGAAGCAAGGGTAGTAAATTAAGCATAATTTTAATCTGACACCGTTTATTTCAGCCTCAAACCTAGAGGAACCATTAAAATCCCTTTTTCATAAATATTCAAATACAGTTTTACCGGTTTTTTCTGCCCTTCCCATTTTAACTCGTAAACATTCAAAAATCCAGCGCCCATATTGCTTCTTTTAGTCGGGAAAGGGCAACACGTTTCTAATCTGGAATACGTTATTTTTTCGCCATTTGGGCCAGCCAAAGCGTTTAAGAAACGAGTTTCGTTTAGAGCTTCGTTATTTGTGTTTTGAAAAAAGATATTAATTGGATAATCAGGATCATAACCGTACTTTTTATCTTTAGCAAATTGCGTTATAGCAAAAGTATTGTCCTTTTTTAGAATCAAATCAGGTGCGTTATCGTCGACATTCTTTAAAGTCGATTTTGTGCTTACGCAAGAAGAAACACTGATTAATAAAACAATTAAAAAAGCTATTTTTTTCATGGTCGAGATTGTTGGATAATTAAACTGCTTGTTCTGTTGTTTTTGGATTTAGTCTTAAAGTACCAACTACAATCAGATATTGTGCCAGAAGATAAGTCAGCATAATAAAAAAGGAACTTTTAGGAATGGGAGCATAAAATTTATTCACTGCCAAAATACTATCAGAAATAATAAAGAAAATGGCGCCTAAAAATACAAGTTTATTCCCTGGTTTTTCCCATACCAGAAATCCGTTGAAAGCAAATAAAAGCATAATTGAAATCACAGAAGCATAAATTGAAACAGGAATTTCAAGTTCTCCTAAATAAGGCATTAAAACAGAAACCATTCCAATTAAGTAGCATGCAATAAAGACACTTCCAAATATAAAAAGCGGTTTGTTTTGTTTTTTTCTGATTCTTTTCTGTTTATTAAAAAGAACGCAATAGACAATATGTGCCGTTAAGAAAAATACAAGCCCTAAAATAAAATAAATTTCACCAAGATCAGTAAAAAGCAAAATGACATCTCCAAGCCAAGAAAGCGCAAGTGCGGCCAATAAAATATTTTGAGTTGGAAATTTCCTGTAAAAGTAAGCCCCAAACCCAATAATTGGTATTAGGATGGGTTTAAGAAAAAGGTCGAAACGTTCGTAGCCAAAGAGCAGAATAATGAGATAAATTATACTAAATGCTACATAAATTTTAAAAAAAAATGAGTTTCTCATAATAGGGGTTATGAATTGGTATATTGGTTTTGGTTGGTTTTAAAGTCAAAATTAACAAAATAAAGTGTTGTCAAGAAAGATAAAATTAGGTAAGTAAAAATAATATAATTACTAATTGAAATTGTACGATTTAAACCAAACCAATCTCCATAATAACCAATGATGCAAATTACAATTCCCAATCGGATAGCTTCCCATAAAATAGCAAACCGGTTTTTATCCATTAACTCTGTGTAGCTATATATGGTTACAAAAATAAAAAAGCCATAGATGAAGATGTTTGGAAGACCAATTTTAGCAATATTTTCAAACAGATAACTTACAAATAGTAATGTTACCAGCATTTGAATAACAGACCAGTAAATTAGTTTTTGAGAATTCTGCGTGCCATATTTTTCAAAATTAAAAACATTCTCGATTTTGTTTACGGGATATTTTTCTTCAAAGTTTTCTGGACGCCAGCCTGTTGGTTTAAACCAAATTGTCAATTTGTCTTTCCATTTTGGAGCGCGCCAGGCATCTTTTATTAATAAACTAAGATGCTGAAAATTTATCTTTATAGGATTCCAGGTATTGGCTGGTCTTGTGATTCCGAAAACAGGAGGTACATCGTCTAATTCTTCTTGAAAAGTACCAAAAAGCTTGTCCCAAAAAATAAAAATCTGCGAATGATTTTTATCTAGATATTCTGGATTAATGGCATGATGCACTCGATGATGTGAAGGAGTTACCAAAATATACTCAACAAATCCCATTTTCTTAATATGTTTGGTGTGATACCAAAATTGTAAAAATAAATGAATAGGTAGCGTAATCGCAATTACAGAAGCAGGAACGCCCAACAAAGCTGCGGGAATCAATAAAAAAGTAAATAAATTGACCAAACTAGCAATGGGCTGACGCAATGCGCAAGCAAGATTAAACTCTTCACTACTATGATGAATGGCATGTTTATTCCATAGAAAATTAATTTGATGTGCCAAACGATGGCTCCAATAGCCATAAAAGTCGATAACAAAAAAGGCAATGCAATAGGAGAGAACATTAGCTTCCAAATGCTGTAATGCAATTTTAGAAACTAGCCATTCGTAAGAAAGAAAAGTCACGCTCAGTCCTAAAACATCTTTAACCGAATTAGTAATGCCAGAACTGATGCTGGAAACGCTGTCTATTAATGGTGCAGTGTCGTTCTTTTTGTAAATGCCGTAAATTTTTTCAATGATAATCAAGGCTAAAAAAACCGGCATTGCAATAATCAATATCTTTCCGTATTCTTCCATAAAAAATGCATTCTATTTCGTTCAAATATATAATAAAATCAAATGCATTTTGAATTATTTGTAATTAAACAGTTATGATTGTGTTATTTATTCAAAATAGAATTGCAAATTATTGAGACTCAAAAGGATATTTTACAGAATGAAATTTTACCGTTTTTGGATTCTTTATATTAAATCGTACCGATTCTTTTATGATCTGAAATGAGTCGTATTTTATATCCAAGAGTATTTGATTATCAGAACTGACAACTCCGTACTTATTGTTTTTCTTTACAACAAATTCTCCCGTTCCGTAAATCTCTGTAATCGCATCATATTCTGCCGGAATTGCTATTGTGTTGTTATTGCTGTAAACTCCAAATTTGTTCTTGTCTTTAAAAACTTGATAGTTGCTCTTTGCAAATCCTCTAAAAATAGAATTATCCTTTACGAATTCATCTACAAAAATTTCAGTCTCAGTGTAATTATTGTTTTCAACTGTAAGAAGATATTTTTTAGAATTTTTTACAGCGAAAATTTTGTTTTGAGAAGCACTATAAAAATCATACTCTTCAGGAATTATAACTTCTCCTTTACTAGAAAGCAGACCTTCTTTGTTTTCAGGGTTAGTTGTGATATAGTATTTAGAAAAAGGATTAATATACTGATACGAAATCGGAATGATTTCTTTTTCCAGATATGGATTTACAATGCCTTGTAAATTATTTTTATAAGCAAAATAATGATCTTTGAATGAAATACTATCTTTAGAATAAACAGCATAAATGTTATCGTAAACTAAAGGTTTCAGAACAGAATCTTTTTGATCGACCAGACCATTTTTTGCATTACTTTTTACAATATAAATCGAATTAGAAGGATAAATTTCATCGTATTTGCAGTCAATATTGTATTTTCCATTTGAATTTATAATGCCTTTCTTTTTGGTCAACGTGTTTAAAATAAGGAAAGCATCTTGAGTAAGTATTCTTTCAAACTTATGATTTTTAATAGTATTTAAAACGATGTTTCCAAGAGTATCAATTATTAAAGTGTTTTTGTTTTGAAGCGTTACAATCGATCTTTTATGCTGGAAATATTCAATATCAGAAGCCTGAAAATTGGTGAATTGTTTTCCTTCGGCATTAAATAAATCAACATTGTTATTATTCTGGACAAATAAAATAGCATTGCTGCCCATTATATTCTCATATTTAATTGGCAGAATGATTTTATTTTTTAGGTCAATAACTCCGCTTTTGTTGTTTTTTGAAACTCTTACCAGATTATTTCCGAAGTAGAAAACATCTTCATAATCAAAGGGAATCATGATATTGCCTTGCAAATCAATAAATCCTCTTTTGAATTTTTTATTGACTATTTTGCCAGCTTCAAATATATTTTTAAGATCTTTTCTATTATGGATGTATTGATATGTGGGCTTTATAACCACATTTCCGAGAGAATCAATTAATCCCATTTTTTCGTTAAAAGTTCTAAATACAGCATAATTATTTTCAAAACCATACACATATTCGTAAGTCTTATTTTCCGTCAATTGCTTGCGAAGATCCTCAAATTTTGCTTGCCCTTTTGAGATAAAAGATAATAGTAGAATTGCTAAAAGAAAGATATTTCTCATAATTTTAAATTAATAAAAATAAAAACGCATTCTGTTCAATTCTAGTAGAGAATAAAGCAGAATGCGTTTAAAAATTATGTGCAATTAAACAATTTCGGCGCTAAGACCAGCCTCGAGAAGTTGTGTGCATTGCGGTTTCAATTTTTCTATCGGGCCTGTTTTCACAGTGCATTTTCCGTTGTAATGTACAATCAAAGAGCATTGCTCAGCTTGTTCGGCTGTGTGGCTGCAAACACGCATAAGAGTATCAATTACGTGATCAAAAGTGTTTACATCATCATTATACACAATGATCTCGTTATTAAAAGCAATGGCTTCTTTTTCGCGAACTCTTTCTCTTACTTTTTCTTTAGTACTCATATCTTATAGTTTTTGTACTGAATTGATTATCAGTATCTAATTTACGTATTTTAAAGATACCCAATTGTTTCTTTGTAGCTTTTTAACATAAGTTAAACCCTTTTCAACGCATGATGCATCGATAAATGGAATATCTTCTTCGTAAAAACCGCTAAAAAGAATAATTCCTTTAGGGTTTAATGCATCTACATATGCTTGCATATCATTCAGTAAAATATTTCTGTTGATATTGGCAATAATTAAATCGTATTTTTTGCCTGCTAATAATGCCGCATCGCCTTCATAAACGCTGATGTGTTTGCAATTATTGCGTTCCGAATTTTCGATAGAGTTCAAATAACACCAATTATCAATATCAATCGCATCAATAGGTTCAGCGCCTTTCATTTCAGCTAAAATAGCTAAAATGGCAGTTCCACATCCCATATCAAGTGTTTTTAAACCTTTCACATCCATTTCAAGTAAATGCTGAATCATCATGTGAGTAGTTTCATGATGTCCAGTTCCAAAACTCATTTTTGGCTCAATTACGATATCAAATTCAGCGTCTGTTTTTTCGTGAAAAGGAGCACGAACGTGACATTTTCCGTCTACATCAATTGGTTCAAAATTCTTTTCCCATTCTTCGTTCCAGTTTACCTGATCGATCTCTTCAATTGTATATTCAATTTTAAACTCTTCAGATTGCAAAATATAGATATCATCTAGAATATTCTCATCCCATAAATCTTTCTTCACAAAAGCCGAAATTCCGTTTTCAGTTTCTGTAAAACTTTCAAATGCTTTTTCGCCTAGTTCAGCCACTAAAATTTCAGAACCCAATTCTTTTGGCTCAATTGTAAAATGATATCCTAAATATATATTCGACATAAATAAAAATTTTTGCAAAGGTAATCCTTAAATTATAAATTTTCAATTTTAAAATTCCAAATTCCAAAACGAAAAAACCATTCGCATCGCGAATGGTTTTTTGTAAAATTTAAGATCTAAAATCTAAAATTAGATAGCAGTAACAATAGCTAGGAAATCGTCAGCTTTTAAAGCAGCACCACCAATTAAACCACCATCTACGTCTGGTTTAGAGAAGATTTCTTTAGCGTTCTCTGGTTTTACAGAACCACCATATAAAATAGAAACTTCGTCAGCGATTTCAGCTCCAAAAGCTTTACGGATAACTTCTCTAATAAATTCGTGCATTTCTTGTGCTTGTTCTGGCGAAGCAGTTTCTCCAGTTCCAATAGCCCAAACAGGTTCGTAAGCTAAAACAATTTTAGACCAAGATTCTTTTGCAATATGGAAAACACCATCACGCAATTGGTTCTCAACAATGTTGAAGTGATTTCCAGACTGACGATCTTTTAATTCTTCTCCGAAGCAGAAGATTACTGTCATATCATGTTTTAAAGCTGTATCAACTTTATCTGCGATTAAAGCATCAGTTTCGTGGAAAATAGCTCTGCGCTCAGAGTGACCTAAGATTACTGTATTAACGCCAATGCTTGTTAACATATCTGCAGAAATTTCTCCTGTAAAAGCACCGCCTTCTGCTTGGTGAACGTTTTGAGCAGAAACTCCAATAGTTGTATTTTTCAACTTTGCTGCAGCAGCTTGTAAGTTTACAAAAGTTGGAGCTACAATTACTTGTGCATTTGTTTTTGCTGGAATTTTAGCAATTAATTCGTTTAATAACTCTTCAGTTTGCGCAGCATTTTTATGCATTTTCCAGTTTCCTGCAACAATCGATTTTCTCATTTTGGTAGTTTTATATTATTTTTTTGTTTTTTGTTTTGAAAGAAGTCAAAATTTAAAGTGAATTTTGATATTGACATTGTTATTGAAAGATTATTTCAATGATTGTAAAGTAGAACTAATTTTTTCGAAATCAGTTTCGATTGCTCTGTATAAAACAATTTTTCCAGTTTTGTCAACAACAATATATCTTGGAATCCAGTCCAAATCAATAGCTTTTCCGAAAAGACCTTTCATGCCATCGTTCATCATATAATGATCGCCTTTATTTAACTCATGTTTTTCGATTCCAGCTTTCCATTTATCAGCCGTTTTATCAGCTGAAATGAATAGGTAAGAAACATCAGGATTATTGGCTTGTAATTCTTTTAATTTTGGCATTGCTTTTACGCAGTCGCCACACCAAGAAGCCCAAACTTCGATAACCAAAGTTTTTCCTTTATATTTTTTTAAAATGTTTTTGAAAGTAATCTGACTTCCGTCAGTGGCTAGTAATTTCTCAGACAGAGCTTCCTTAGAAAAAGCAGTTTTCTGAGCTTGAGTGCATGAAAAAGAAATAAATGCAATTACGGCTAGGACTAATTGTTTCATATTTGATTAAAATTATTTTTTATTAGGGTACTGAATTCACAAAGTTAAACAAACAAATCGAATGCCAATTGCAGATTAACAAAATTTGAAGAGTCGTTTATTTTATAACAAAACGACGTTTTTTGGTTGAAAAAAGTGTTTTGAAATCGTAATAGTAGAGAGTAAAAATGGTGTTTTTTTCTAACGAAGATATTTTGTAAATAAAAAAATGATAAAAATTTTATTTTTAGAAAAAGATTTTAATCAAAAAAACGTCTGATTGCAATAAAGAAGCCTTCAATAAAATCAAAATTATTGAAGGCTTCTTTTATTTTTTTGAATGCTTAATTTAATTCATAATTGCCATTTGCCCATTTTTTACTTGGAGCAATCCAGTTGTCTGCAGCTTTGAACAAAAAACCATGTTTTAGACCTGTGTTAAGTTCAATTTCTTTAAAATGCTCTATTTTGCATTTCGAAGTTTCTTTTCTTTTAATGGCAGAAACTCCGTAAATATCTGATTTTTCATAAATAGTTAAAATGTTGCCGCAGAAATTGATATCTGGAATTTCTTGAATATCAACATCTCTAAAGCATCCAATAAAAACAAAATTCAGATCTGGATTAGACAGATAAGTAGAAACATATTGGGCAATATAACCACCTTGTGAAGTTCCAATTACCGTAATATGATTGGAAGGAACGCCTTTCTTTATAAGGTTTTTGATTTGCTTTGCCATCGTCTGGGCATATTCAGCAGAGTTTGTGTTTTTCTTTCTTTTTTCACTAAAAACAATAAAATTATCCTTTCTGAATGATTCTAATATTTCGTTATACTCGGCTTTTCCATATTCAGGATGAGCGACATTTAGATCGTTTTCTTGTACAAATTTGTTGTGAAAAAAGAAGATATAGCGTTGATTTTCATTTTTTGTTTGACCGAAACCCGCAATGCAAAATAAAATGGAGAACGAGAAAGTAAGTGTTTGAAAGAGTTTTTTCATGAATAGATTATGTAGAATGTAAAAATGGATTTAAATCGATTTTAGTTTTTTGTATCCATTAAAATTTTATAAATCCCAGTTGTTTTTTCTTCTTCATATTCAGCATTTTTAACTTCAAATGCCTTTTTTACGATACTACTGCATTGGCTTCCTTTTACACTTTCTGTAACAACAAGTAATTCAAAAACAGGTTTGTCTCCAATATTTACAGCATAATTAAATGTTCCTGCTTCAAATGCTAATACTAACAAAGCACGATCTGAATTGTTGCTTTTCAGATAAGTGGTTTGAATTATCTTATTTTGATTTAAATCTGTTACTGTCACAGGTGTTTGCGGGGTAAAGGTGCCATTGTTAAACAAATTAGCTCCGGAATCTTTATCAACAAATTCGAAAGTAAGTCCAAAAGGTCCTGTTGAGCAGTTTGTTTCAGCAGAATCACAGCCTGCGGCAAAAAATAAAACTAGAATAGCGGAAATCTTTAGCAATTTTTTCATGGTTAAAATAGTTTTTGGTTTGCTCAAATGTAGGATTATTATTCGTAATCTAAAAGTTAACTTTTAACAAGAATCCTAAAAATCAAAAGCGCCAGCAAACGTATTGTTTGCTGGCGCTTTTGATTTTGTTTGAAGTATTACAATTTCAAATCATCAACATCATTGTAATGTACTTTTTGAGCGATAGTTCCGTCATGAACCACAACAATGCTTGGATTGGCTCTTTCAACCGTTTTTAAAGCTGTTCCATCGCAGAAATAGAAATCAATATCTAAAGCGTAATCTTTTTTAGCTTTAGCAATTTCGTCAGCTCCAGAAGCGGTCATCCCAATTACTTTGTAGCCTTTTGCTTTTGCATCTGCAGTAACTTTAGCTAATTTTTTCATTCCTTCAGGATTTGATAAATTCAAATCGTAAGTTACATAGATTAGTAATTTTGGTTCTTTTAATAATTCTTCTTTATAGTCTGAATCATCTTTTGTCATCGTAAAATCGTGAATAGGAGGAACATATCCCTCAGAAATTACTTTGTCTTTTCTGTCAACAAATACAGCGCCTTCTGGAATATTCATTAAATCCTTTTCTGTAAATTCTTTGTCAACGCCATTTACTTTATAGATAAAAATCATTTCTACAACCGATTTTGGAGCACCTTCTGGAATTTCCATTCCTTTCTCTATGTTTGTTCCTACTTTATATGGACGGAAATCTTTGATAGGATTGTGATTGATCACCCAAACAGCCATAAATACACATAAAATGATACTGATTAAAGTGATAATATTGGTAACCAATTTAGAGAATAAAGGTTTTACTAATTTTTTATTGATAAATAAGATCAGGATAAAGAATAATAAAACAACATCTTTTGTGAATGATTGCCAAGGCGTTAAGTGTAAAGCGTCTCCAAAACATCCGCAATCTTTAACTACATCAAAATAAGCAGAATAGAAGGTAAGGAAAGTAAAGAAAATGATAAGTACCAATAATGCCCAGATTGTTAGTTTTGATTTATATCCAACCAAAAGCATAACACCCAAAACTACTTCTAAAATTACTAGAAAAATAGCTAGTCCTAAAGCCAATGGTTCTAAGAAAGGCATGTTGAAAACAGGTTCACTAAAATATTCTGCTAATTTATAAGAGAATCCAACGGGATCATTCAGTTTTATTAATCCAGAAATGATAAATAATACACCGACAAATAATCGGGAGAATTGGGTAATGATGTTTTTCATGGCGTAAATATTAAGATATTAAATCTCAAAAAATAAATTCCAAATTCCAATCATGTTTGGATTTTGGAATTTAAAAATTTTGAAATTTTATTTATTTATAGGGTTTAAGATTAAAGCAAAAACAGAATAATTAATCATATCCTGATAGTTTGCATCGATACCTTCAGAAACGATTGTTTTTCCTTTATTGTCTTCAATTTGTTTAACGCGAAGTAGTTTTTGAAGAATCAAATCTGTTAAAGAACTAACACGCATATCACGCCAAGCTTCACCATAATCGTGGTTTTTGGCTTCCATTAATTCTTTTGTCAATTTTACTTTAGCATCGTACAATTCAGTTGCTTTTTCGACGTCTAGATCCGGCTGATCCACAACGCCCAACTCTAACTGAATTAAAGCCATGATAGAATAATTGATGATTCCGATAAATTCTCCTTTTTCATCTTCATCTACTTTACGGACTTCATTTTCCTGTAAACTTCTGATTCGTTGTGCTTTTATAAAAATTTGATCCGTCAGCGATGGCAATCTTAAAATTCTCCACGCACTGCCGTAATCTTTCATTTTATTGATAAACAAAGTGCGACAAACCGCTATAACATTATCAAATTCTTGGGAAGTATTCTTCATTTATATGCTGTATATTTGCTAAAATTTCTTCAAAAATAAGGATAATTTTTTAAGAGTTTCAAGTTTAAGGTTCGCTTTGTTTCAAGTTTTTTCTAAACAAAGTGTTAATGCACAACTTGAAACCTGAAACCTGAAACAAAATAAACAATGACAATTAACTGCAAAGGCGAACTTATAGATTTATCGATTCCTAAAGTAATGGGAATTTTAAATGTTACGCCAAATTCTTTCTTTGACGGAGGAAAATATAAAAACGAAGACGAAATTATTTCGCAAGTAGATAAAATGCTTTCTGAAGGTGCAAAATTCATTGATATTGGAGCATATTCTAGCAAACCAAGTGCTGAATTTGTAACGGAACAAGAAGAAATTGACCGAATTGTTCCAGCAATTGAATTGATAATAAAGCATTTTCCAGAAGCTTTATTATCAATTGACACTTTTAGAGCTGAGGTTGCAAAAGCAAGTATAGAAAGTGGCGCTGCAATTATTAATGATATTGCTGCGGGAGAACTAGATGATAAAATGTTTGATGTTATTGCACATTACAACGTTCCGTACATTATGATGCATATGCGAGGAAATCCGCAGACGATGCAGAGTTTGACGCAATATGACGATATTATTAAAGAAATGCTTTTCTATTTTTCTGAAAAAGTGAAAAAAGCAAGAGCATTAGGCATCAACGACTTGATTTTAGATCCAGGTTTTGGTTTTGCAAAAACAACTGATCAGAATTATGAAGTAATGCAGAAAATGGAGCTTTTTAATATTTTAGAATTACCCGTTTTGGTAGGAATTTCAAGAAAATCGATGATTTATAAAACGCTTGATATTACACCACAAGAAGCTTTAAACGGAACAACATTCTTAAATACAATTGCGTTGACAAAAGGTGCTAAAATTCTTCGTGTTCATGATGTGAAAGAAGCAGTGGAATGTGTTACTTTGTTTAATAAAATGAGTTTTTAGATTATCCTTTTTTAATTTGATATTAAATGAAAAATAAAAAATACTTTGTTTTCTTTATTTGCTTTCTAGTTAATTTAAGCTTTGCCCAAGCACCGCTGCCACCACCTCCGCCAAATAAAAATATTAAAACTAAAGATTTAATTTACGGAGATCCTTCTTATACAGATAACAAGAGAGATAAAAATAGCACAACAAAAGCAAAAGAAGTCAAAAAACCTGTTGAAGCATACAGAGAAGAATCTCAAAAAAGTGTTCAAACTTTTAATGTTTCAATTACTGAATCAGCAAATCCAGGTTCAATTTATTATTATAAAAATGTAGAAACACTCCTTCAGAAGTTAGATACAGCAGCAATAACCACTGCACAAATAATAAGTCTAACCAAATATAAAATTCATTCTAATTCAATAAATCCTACTTACTTAGATAGTTTAGCGAATAAAGTGTATAAATTGAATGAAGAGAAAAACTACAATGAAGCAATTATTACTGCCAAAGAAATTCTAAAGCAAAGTCCGAACAATATTACAGGACATAAAGAATTAGCTTACGCATACAAGCGTCTTGGAAATGAGGAATTAGCCAATCGTTATTTTGAAATGATGGTAAAAATAATAACTTCAGTATTTCAATTTGGAGAAGGAACTCGAATTACTCCTTACATTTTAAATAATTTCTTTGAAGGGTTATCAATTTACGAAGCTAAATTTGGTTGTTTACCAAGTAAAACCAGATTAATTCTTACCTCAAAGAAAGAGCTTTTGGCAGGTTATGACTGTTATCATATTATGAGATTTGCAAATTTGACACATTGGTTTCCAATGTTAAAGGAAGGTGATTATAAAATTGAATTAAATTAGAAAGATAAAATAATTAATGATGAAATACTTCTCTATACTTATAATCTGCCTTTTGTTTTCCTGCGGAAAAAAAGAAGACGTTTTACTTCCAAAATCAAATATTTCAATTGTAAAAGACGTACAAGATCATTCGCCGATTTATATCTTTTTTAAAGTTGAAGGAAAAGATACAATCGCAGATTTAAATCGAAAAAGTGCCATAATTTCAACCAATTGGATTTTAAATATAGACAAACGTCTTCCATTGAAATTAGTGATTCCGCAAGTAATGAAAATGCAGGAAAAAAAGCGTAACGAGAAAATGCATCAGAACGAAGAATCTGAAAACTATTATTCTTATGCAGATTCTATTGGGAAAAATCTAGCCTTTTTGCCTTTCACGAAAGTGTTTTATAAAATGGGGAAACCTACTGCAGGAAGTTTTGTGGTTTACTTTAGCAAAGGAAAGAAACGAGTTTTTATGGGAAATCAGGAAATAAAAATATCAGAAATATTAAAGCACTTTTATAGTATAAAGTTTGAAAAAGTGCCAGATCTGGTGTTTTTATTTGATAAGAATATGAGTTATGAAGAATACATTCAGTATAAAATTCTACTGCAAAAAGATGTGACTTACAATCTTGATACACTTCCAGTAGAATTCATTTTCTAACCTGAAACCTGAAACTTGAAACATAACCTTATTGATGATGATAAGGTTCGTTGCGTAAAATTGTAAATCCGCGGTACAATTGTTCGATAAAAAATAAGCGAACCATTTGATGCGAAAATGTCATTAGCGAAAGCGAAACTTTTCCCTGCGCTTTTTTATAAACGGTTTCAGAAAATCCGTAAGGACCACCAATTACGAAAACTAAAGTTTTAACTCCAGAATTCATTTTCTTCTGTAATTCTTCAGAAAAACCGACGCTTGAGAATGTTTTTCCATTTTCATCCAATAAAATCAACTGATCTGTTGCTGAAAGTTTAGAAAGAATCAATTCGCCTTCTTTTTCTTTCTGCTGACTTTCAGATAAGTTTTTTACGTTTTTGATATCGGGAATAATTTCCAAATCAAATTTGATGTAAAATGACAAGCGTTTGGTGTAATCGTCTATCAAAGTCTGAAGCGATTTATTATCTGTTTTGCCTATTGCTATAAGTTTGATGTTCATTGGTTAAGTTTTTTGCAGCGAATTGCACTAATTCGCACGAATTTATTTTTTTGCCACAGATTAAAAGGATTTTCACAGATTATTTAAAGGGAAATAAAAAATCCTTTTTAATCATTTTAATCTGTGGCAAAATGAAAAACTTTATTTTTTATTCTCAAAAACGGTTTCAAAATGTTCTACAATTGGAAACGGTTCGTAATAATGATGTAAAATCTTTTTCCATTCTAAATAAGCTTCAGAAGTTCTAAAACCTACTGTATGATCTTCTAATGTATTCCAATTGACCAATAAAAGATATTTGTTTTCGACTTCCAAACATTTCTCTAATCGATGCCCTAAATAACCATCAATTGAAGAAATGTATTGACTTGCTTTTGTAAAATCAGCTTCAAATTGATTGGCTAAGTTTGGTTTTACGTATAGAAATGCGGCTTCTAATATCATAGTTTACTGTTATCAAACCCGACAGGTTTTTAAAACCTGTCGGGTTTCGTTTAGTTGTTAAACTTCGCTTCAAAAGTTTTAAAACGATTATCTAAATCTTTGATTAATTGTTTTTTAACTGATGCATCTTGAATAAAACTGTAATTGATGCTGTTGTAAACGTATTTTTTAATTGTTTCATAATTTACGTCAGGATATCTTTTTGCCAGTAAAACATATTGCTCTGTCATATTACTTCTCAAAATTCCTGCATCGTCTGTGCTAATCACAATTGGGACATTAAATTCTTTGTAAAGCGTAAACGGATGTCTGTTTTCTTTCACTTTTAAAATGAATTCGTTACTCGTTAAATTGATTTCAACAGGGATGTTATTTTTAGACATGTACTTCAATAAATCATATGAGTTGGCTTCGTAAGCAATATCAACTCCGTGACCAATTCTATTTGCGCCTGCAACATAAATAGCATCGTTGATGTGCCAAGTCAATTCTTCTGGTTGAACTAAACCTAAAGTCAATTCGCCTGCATGAAGCGTATATTTTACATCAGGAAATTTAGAGTGACAGTATTTAAACATCACCATGTGTAACCAGTAATCTTTCATAGAAGTTTGTCCGTGTTCTGGAGAAACGATATTTACACCAGCGGTCAATTTACTTTCGCTTGACGAAATAAAAGCAATAACCAAATTTTTGAACAAATCTACTGGATCCATAAAACGAAGTACAAAGTTTTGATAACGCATTGTAAAACGTTCGTCGTCCATTTTCAAATCTTTATGGAGTTTTGCTATGAAATTATTGTTGAAATCTTCAGCATATTTCTTAGCGTCTTTTTTCTGAAGTAATTTATACAATTCGTCCAAAAGTTTCAGAACTGCTTTTTCATCTTTTTGTTCTGAAGATTGGCGAAGTTTTGTATTGAAATCAGCTAAATCTGAAACATTCATATCGCATGGAATTGTTGATAATTGTGTTTCAATGTAAGTTACATTTTCTGCAATGGCGCGTTTCTTTAATTCAAGCATTCCTTCTGCAAAATGCCCTTGAATGGTAGGCTCAAATTTCATAAAAGAATCAAAAAACTGATCGTCAGAAGGAACTGATCCGTTATAATCTTTAACTGACCAAGTTTGCATAATCTGCTGTTCGTAATACTCTAATTTTCCTTTATTTTTAAGAGATGAAAAGTTTTCCCAGTTTCCGTTTGCAGGTTTGGTTTTAGAAACTGCCATTGTTTCAATATTCAAATAAAAGTCTTCTGCAATAGCTCTTTCCAAAAGAGGTTCTGCATAAACTGATCCTGAAAAATGGTGGTGTAAATCGCCTCCTTTAGGCATTTGTTGAAAGAAAGCTGTTAAGAGAGCTTCATTATTTCTGATTTTTTCTAAATAACTCTCAGCCGATTGAGAAAAGCCGATTTGTGCTATAAAAAAACAGAAAAGCGTAATTATTCTTGTCATACTCTAAGATTAAATTACGCGCAAATATACGAGTTTTCGGAGAAATTTGAAAATTTGTTTTTTGTTGTGGTGAGTTTTACCGCAAAGAGCGCAAGGTTTTATGATATACGAAACCTAATATAAACGCAAAGTTCGCAAAGCTTTATGTAAAAAACTTTGCGAACCTTGCGTAATTCTTTGCTCCCGATAGCTATCGGGATTGCGGTTAAAAAAAACTTAGTCCCGATAGCTATCGGGATAGCATCTCAGAACCTTAGAAACTCAAGAAAAAAGCACATCACGAATTTCTTCAACCTTATCAAAAACGCTTTTTGCGAAAGGACAAAGTGGGATAATTTTTAGATTGTTATTTCTCGCATATTCTACGGCAGCCATAACCAGTTTTTTGCCCACGCCTTTTCCGTTAAAGTCAGGACTTACTTCGGTATGGTCAATGATGAATTTTGAATCTCCTGCCCAAGTGTACGTCATTTTTCCAGCTTCTTTTCCGTCTTCGATGGCTTCAAAATAGCCTTTTCTTATATCGTTTATTTGTTGAATTTCCATATTGTTTTATACTAAAGAAGTTTCTATTTTAATTGTGTTTATAAGTGTTTTATGGACGGGACAGCTGTTAGCAATTTTCAAAATTCGCTGTTTTTGAGTATCGTCTACATTTCCTGTAATTAAGATTTTGGTTGAAAATAAAGAAACAGTATGTTCTTCATTCTTTTCAAAATCGACCCAGATTGTAAGTTCTGAAACATCCCAAGCTTTGCGATCAATGTACATTCGCAGTGTAATTAAAGTGCAGGATGCAAGAGAGGAAGCCAGAAGTTCAAACGGACTAAAACCTAAATTTTTTCCGCCCACATCTTGCGGTTCGTCAGCAATTAGAATATTCCCTGTTTTAGAAGTTATTTCTGTGCGATATTTTCGTGTGTCTATTGTTGCTTTTACTGTATCCATAAGTTATTTAATTCTTGGTTCTGGTAATGGAACAAATTCTGTTTCTCCTGGAACTTTTGGGAAAGTTTGGTTTGTCCAGTCAGTTTTTGCTTTTTCGATGAGGTTTTTGTCTGATGAAACAAAGTTCCAAAAGATAAAATGTTCTTCAGGAAAAGGCTGTCCACCAAAAATGTAAACAGTTGAATTTGCAGCAATTTCAAATTCACAAAGAGAAGCTTCGGTTGTAATTAAAATTTGTCTTGGATCGTAAGTATGTTCGCCATTTTTAATGCTTCCATCTAAAATATACAATCCGCTTTCTCCGAACAAATGGTGTCCGATATTAATTTTCTTAGCTTCTTTGCTTTTAATTTCAATAAAGTATAACGGACTGTATACAGGAACAGGTGATTTTCTGTCAAATGCTTCGCCGGCAATTAATTTGTATGAAACGCCATCTTCTTCCCAAGCTGGAATGTCATCTGCTTCAACATGTGTGAAATTAGGCTCCATTTGCTCCAATTCTTTTGGGAGCGCCACCCAAATCTGCAATCCGTGAAGCATTTTATCTGAATGTCTTAAATATTCTGGAGTTCTTTCGGAATGAACGATTCCTTTTCCAGCCGTCATCCAGTTTACTGCTCCCGGTTTTATTTCTAATTCTGTTCCTAAACTGTCGCGATGCATAATGCTTCCTTCAAACAAAAATGTCAAAGTAGAAAGTCCGATATGCGGATGCGGAGGAACATCCATATTTTCATGATCACTTAAATGTGCGGGTCCCATATGGTCGATAAATACAAATGGTCCAACTGCTCTTTTTTCGCGGAAAGGCAATAAACGACCTACCATAAAATTGCCAATATTGGCAGCGCGTTCTTCGATAATTAAACTAATATTCGACATGTGGTATTTTTTATTTGATTTGAAAACAAAATTACAGTGGTGATAGAAATCTGTAACTTAATTTAGATTAAGAAATGTTGTTTTTGGATTTATAAAAATAAGAAAAATCGTTGAGGTTATTTACCACTTGTTTGATTAACAACAATCCCAGTTAAAATATGCTTTTTCAAACCTTTTATTGATTAAATCATCTTTATTAATGAAAAAGTTAGCAACTCCACTATCACCAAACATGATTTCTTCATCGGTATCTATCTGAAATAATAAAATATCATTTTTTGAATTTATATCATAGTCTCTAGGGTCACTTTGAGTAAAGTAAGCATAGCCTCCAATTTTGTGACCAATATTATAAAAGAATTTATTCATTTCCTCTTGTTGAGATTTATTTAGGTTTTCTTGAAATTCCCAATAATCTAAGTCATTAAAAGAATAATCGAATCTAAAATCTTCAGTTCCGCCATATTCTTCCAGTTTAGAGAAAGATAATGTATGCTCGCAATAAACAGGAAAATCTTCGTATAAATCTTCCGTTAAAAAATTAAAGTCAGTTTCATGATTTTTTATTTCTTCGTGATATATAATTTTATAATCATCCATATCGTACCAATCTTCACTTGGAATATAAAATTGTAGAATACCTTTTTCTGGATAATTTTCTAACCTCGGAATTTCAGAAAAATTTAATTGTGCCAATAGAACCATTGGTTTTCCGGAATTGTCTTTTGGATATTCAAATCCAATTGGTAAATAAGGTTTTCCTAAAAATTTACTTTGAGTAAAATTTAGAATAGTTTCTTTTTCTATTGGTTTCGCCTCAATTTTAATAAAGTCCAATTTGTACTTTAATAAGTCACTTTCAAATTCTTTTAAAAAGTCTGGAAAAATCATATAATTTTGTGTTATTTTATTTAAAGATTTAGTAAATAAGTTCAAACTCCAAAACTTCACTCTCTGTCCCATTAATAATAATCGACAATTGATGAATTCCAGTATGAAAAACTCGCGTTGTAATGAGTTTAAAAGACTGGTTTCTCTCAATCTTAGTTAATTGATTCGGGAGATAAACTTTCTCACTGATTTTAAAGACTTTTTTAGCCAAATGTCCTTTTGCTTTTTTATAATGGACAGCATATTCTAAACGAACTGTTTTTGGTTCTTCGTTTTTATTATTCAAGTGAAAATGAAATTGAAGATAATCTCCAATTTTTACAGTTGGTGTTTTGATTTCGAAAGACGAAAGTTCAATATTGGTGCTTTCTAAACCATAATGGCTTAAAATTTCAGGATGTCCTTGTTTCAGTAAAGTTCGACTTCCATGTTTAATAATTCCGTCAGTTTCCTTGCTGTGGTCTTTCCATCTTGAAGCTATTTCTAATACAATTTGCGGATTATCTTTAGCAATATCATTTAAATTATTGGCTACACTTCTTCGAACATATTCTGAAGGATCGTTTTTTAAATTCTCTAAAATAGGAAGAATAGGAGAAGGGTCTTTCTTCAAAAACGGAATTGCCATTGCCCACGGTAATCTCGGTCGTGAACCTTCACTTGCCAATCTGCGAACATGTTGATTTTCGTGTAAGGACCATTTTATCATTTCGTCAATCATTCTTTCTTTATATTTTAAAATGAAAGGACGAACGGCAAATTCGCAACTTATAAATTGTGTGATAGAAACAAAGGCTTTTACAGATGTTTCAAAATCGTCTAAACCGTAATTTTCAATATAATCGGCAAAAAAAATGAAAGCCAAATTGCCATCAGTAAAACTATTTTTCTTTAAATTTTCGATGATTTTATCAATTAAAGCAACGGCTTCAGGAAAATTTTGAGGCATAAACTGATGCAAAACCACTGTTGTGTGCTTCATTCTCTCTTTCCATTCTTTTTGAGCAAAATTGCCTTCGTAAATCGCTTCAATGAATTTTTCTTTTTTGAATGATGGATGCGCTTCGGCGACAGCCTGACCAAATTTTTCGTAAAAAGAAACCGAGTAAATATCTTTAATTAATCCCATAAATTTTGCTTGATTGAACTCCAAAGATATTTAATTGATCTCTTATTAAGAGATTAAGTATTGTTAAGAATTGTAACTTTATTTTTGTGAATATCTTAATGTTTAAAAAAGAGGTATTTGATGTTTTATCTAATTTTTCATGTTGTTAGAACTTTCAAATCCATAAAATATATCCTAATTTAGCATTATTATTAAAAACAGAAAAATGATAAGCGAAGCTCAATTTCAAGCAGAATTACAACTTTTAATCAGTAATGCCATTAGAGAAGATGTAGGACCAGGTGATTACAGTTCGCTGGCCTGTATTCCAGATACTGCCCATGGTAAGGCAAAACTATTAGTGAAAGATCAGGGAATCATTGCTGGAGTTGAACTTGCTAAAATGATATTTGAATATGTTGACCCAAAATTAAAAGTAAAAACATTTATTGAAGATGGGACACGTGTAGAATATGGTGAAATCGTTTTTGAAGTTTCAGGAAGCTCTCAATCTATTTTAAAAGCTGAAAGAGTGGTTTTGAATACCATGCAGAGAATGTCGGCGATTGCTACAAAAACAAGTCATTTAATGCAGCTTCTAGAAGGAACAAATGCAAAAATACTAGATACTCGTAAAACGACTCCAAATTTTAGAGCCGCAGAGAAATGGGCCGTAAAAATTGGTGGTGGCGAAAATCATCGTTATGCTTTGTATGATATGATTATGCTGAAAGACAATCATATTGATTTTGCTGGTGGAATTACGCGCGCTATTTCTAAAACAAAGGAATATTTAAAGGAAAATAATTTAGATCTGAAAATTATTGTTGAAGCCCGCAATTTAGATGAAATCAGAGAAATTTTATTGAGCGACGGAGTTCATAGAATCCTGATAGACAACTTTAATTATGAAGATACAAAAACGGCAGTAAATTTGATTGGTTCAAAATGTCAGACAGAGTCTTCTGGAAATATTAGCGAAAAAACAGTTCGTGAATATGCTCTATGTGGTGTAAATTATATTTCCTCAGGCGCTTTAACGCATTCTGTTTATAATATGGATTTGAGTTTGAAAGCTTTTTAATGGAGTTATGAATTTTGAGTGATAAGTTATGGTTTTTGTAAATCTAAAATCTCCCGATAGCTATCGGGACTAAAATCTAAAATCAAAAAATATGTCGCAAGAGATAGAAGATCGGATTGAGAAACTGCCTGTGGTGCGGTCATTAGCCCGACTTTTGAAGAAAATTAAACTGCCTTGGCTAGAAGGGTTTTCATTGTATGATTTGTTGGAAATGTATACCATAGGAATTGTTGATGGTGCTTTTTCATATCATGCAAGTGCGGTTTCATTTAGCTTTTTCATGGCTTTGTTTCCTTTTACGCTATTTATTTTAAACTTGATTCCTTTTATTCCGATAGATAATTTTCAGGAAGATTTTTTGCAGTTCGTACAGCAGAGTGTTCCTCCAAATACCTTTGATGCAATCAGCAAAATTATCAGCGATATTTTAAATAATAGTCACTCGGGTTTGCTTTCGTCCGGATTTTTTCTTTCGATTTTTTTAATGGCAAATGGAATTAATGGCATTCTAAGCGGTTTTGAATCTTCTAAACATGTCTTTGATAAAAGAGGTTTTTTCAAGCAATATTTAGTTGCGTTGGCGATATCTATTGTGATGACTATTATTTTGTTTGTAACAGTTGCAACAATTGTAGTCTTTGAGGTTTTTATTCAAAAAACAATTATTCAGGATGTGCTGAGTGATCGAATTCCGCTTATTATTTTAGGGCGTTATTTGTTTGTTGTTTTAATGATCTTGATAACATCTTCAATATTATTGCGTTATGGTACAAAACAGTATAATAAAGTGCCTTTTATAAGTATTGGTTCTGTTTTTACCACAATCTTAATTGTTATATCTTCGTTCTTTTTTGGGATTTGGGTTATAAAATTTTCAAAATACAACGAACTTTATGGTTCAATTGGAACATTATTAATTCTAATGTTTTATATTTGGATAAACTGTATGATTCTGCTTTTAGGGTTCGAATTGAATGCTTCTATCAGAAAATTAAAACAAAAAAAAGAAAAATAATATGAAAAACTTGATGCTAACTATCGGAGTGTTCTTCTTTGCCCTAACCATGCAAAGTCAAAGTGTAATTGGAAAATGGAAAACAATTGACGATGAAACGGGCGAAGCAAAATCTATAGTAGAAATTTACGAAAAATCTGGAAAAATTTATGGAAAGATTGTAGATATACTTCGCGAAGGCCACAAAAAAGATGTTTGTGTAAAATGCGATGGTGCTGAAAAAAATAAACCGATTTTAGGAATGGTTATTATAAACGGACTTAAAAAAGATGGTTCTGAATATAACGGAGGAACAATTTTAGATCCTACAAGCGGTAAAAAATACAAATGTTATGTTACTTTAGAATCTGCAGATAAATTGAAACTTCGCGGTTATGTTGGGATTTCTTTAATGGGAAGAACACAATACTGGACGAGAGTAAAAAATTAATTAATATTTAAATGCGAAAATTAGCTTCGATAGTTTTATTCTTAGCAGTAGTTTCAAACAGCTTTGGACAATCTAAGAATTCGCCATTACAAATAAGTCATCTAACAGGTGACTTTTATGTTTATAAAACGTTTCACGATTACAATGGAACTTTGATTTCTGCCAATGCCATGTATGTAGTTACAGATAAAGGTGTTGTGCTTTTTGATGCGCCTTGGGATAAAACACAGTTTCAGCCTTTATTGGATAGTATAAAAACAAAACACAATAAAGAAGTTGTGATGCTTTTTGGCACACATTCTCATGAAGATCGTGCAGGCGGATTTGATTTTTACAGAAAAAAAGGAATCAAAACCTATTCAATTAAATTGACAGATGATATTCTGAAGAGTAAAAATGAGCCAAGAGCTGAATTTATAATTCCAAATGACACTTTATTTACAGTTGGGCAATATAAATTTGAAATGTATTATCCAGGTAAAGGGCATGCGCCAGACAATATTGTAGCATGGTTTGCTAAAGAGAAAATTCTTTATGGCGGATGTTTTATAAAAAGTGAAGAAGCAAAAGATTTGGGATATTTAGGAGATGCTGATGTTAAAGAATGGGAGAAATCAATAAAAAAGGTTCAGTCGAAATTTAAAAATCCAAAATACGTTATTCCTGGACACGATGGCGGAACAACGGATAAATCTATAAATCATACTTTGGAGCTGGTGAAGGAATATAATCTTTCAAAAAATGCTTCTCTTAAAACCGGTCAGAAATAATTACTGACTTATAAAAATTTTTCATGTATTTCATCGAAGTTATTTTACCACTTTCCTTAGCAAAGACTTTTACTTATAGTATTTCTGAGGCCGAATATCATTTCATTAAAAAAGGAATGCGTGTTGCGGTGCCTTTTGGTAAAAATAAAATATATACAGGGCTTGTTTTGGATGTTCATGAAAATGCTCCGACATTATATGAAGCAAAAGAAATCCATCAGATTTTAGATGAAAAACCGATCGCAACCGAAATTCAGATTAAACACTGGCTTTGGATTGCAGATTATTATATGTGTGGCATTGGTGATGTGTATCGCGGAGCATTTCCAAGCGGATTATTGCTGGAAAGTGAAACAATTATTTCGCATAAACCCGATGTTGTGGTCAACGACAGCGAACTTTCTGACGATGAGTTTTTGATTTATGAGGCATTACATCATCAGAGTTCTTTAAAAGTTCAGGAAATTGCTTCTATTTTAAATAAAAAAAATATACTTCCAATTCTGCAAAAACTGATTGCGAAAGATATTATATTTTTAGAGGAAGAAATAAAAGAAACGTACAAGCCAAAGTTGGTTCGTTATGTTAAACTGCATTCAAAATACGAATCGGATAGTGGTTTGGAAGAATTGCTGGCAGCATTAAAAAATGCCAACAAACAAAGGGAAATTGTTTTGGCTTATTTTCAGATTAGTGCTTCTGAAAAAAAGCCTATTACAGTAAAAAAACTCATAGAAGTTTCAAATGCAGGTTCGGCAGCTGTAAAGTCTTTAGTTGAAAAGGAAATATTTGAAGAGTATTATTTACAGCAGGATCGTATTATATTTAATGGTGAAAAATCAGAAAAAGAATTACAGATGAGTGAAGCTCAAGAAAATGCTTTTTCTGGAATAAAGAATAGTTTTTCAGAAAAAGAAGTGTGTCTGCTTCACGGCGTAACTTCGAGCGGAAAAACAGAAATTTATATAAAGCAGATTGAAGAGTATTTGGAAACTGGAAAGCAGGTTTTGTATCTGTTGCCAGAAATAGCGCTTACGACACAGCTGGTTTCTAGATTGCGCCTTCATTTTGGCGATAGAGTCGCTGTTTTTCATTCAAAATACAGTAATAATGAAAGAGTTGAGGTTTGGAGGCAAACGCTTGAAAATTCGCCGAAAGCTCAAATTGTAATAGGAGCAAGATCGGCTTTGTTTTTGCCTTTTAATGACCTAGGATTATTAATTGTTGACGAAGAACATGAGCAGACTTTTAAGCAGACTGATCCAGCGCCAAGATATCATGCAAGAGATGCCGCAATAGTTTTGGCTAATTTTCATAAAGCTAAAGTATTATTAGGTTCTGCAACACCTAGCATTGAAACCTATTTTAATACGCAAAATAATAAATACGGATTGGTAACTCTTTCTGAACGTTACAAAAATGTGCGTTTGCCTGAAGTGGTTTTAGTTGATATAAAGGACAAGCATTTCAGAAAAAGAATGACAGGGCATTTTAGTGATCTTTTAATTGAAGAAATTGCCGAGTCATTGTCATTGGGCGAGCAGGTTATTTTATTTCAAAATAGGAGAGGATATTCGCCTATAATTGAATGTTTAACCTGTGGGCATGTTCCACATTGCCAACAGTGCGATGTGAGTTTAACTTATCATAAGCATAAAAATCAGCTTCGCTGTCATTATTGCGGATATTCGATTGCAAAACCTACTAATTGTCATAGCTGTTCAAGTATAGATTTAACTACAAAAGGTTTTGGTACAGAACAGATAGAGCAGGAGTTATCTTCACTTTTTCCTAAAGCGAAAACTGCCAGAATGGATCAAGATACTACTCGTGGTAAATTTGGTTTTGAAAAGATAATAGATGCGTTTAAAAATCGCGAAATTGATATTTTGGTCGGTACACAAATGCTAGCCAAAGGACTTGATTTTGATAATGTGGGCTTGGTTGGAATCATGAATGCTGACAATATGCTTCATCATCCCGATTTTAGGGCTTTTGAGCGTAGTTTTCAAATGATGACGCAAGTCGCTGGAAGAGCAGGAAGATCAGAAAAACAAGGAAAAGTGGTTATTCAGACTTACAATCCGAATCATAATACAATTCAGCAAGTTACAAACCATAATTATATAGGTATGTATAAAGAGCAGTTGTATGATAGGTTGATCTATAAATATCCACCTTATTTTAGAATTATAAAGCTTACGTTAAAGCACAAAGATTTTGATAAACTAAAAGAAGGAGCGATGTGGCTGTATCAGGTTTTGAATCAAAATCTAGGAATACCAGTTTTAGGTCCAGAAGAACCTGCAATAAGCAGAATACGAAATGAATATATTAGAACCATATTAATTAAGATTCCGCAAAATCTTCATTTAGGGAATACAAAAAAAACTATCCAGAAAATGCTGAATAGTTTTGAAGCTGTGGCTCAATATAGAGCTATAAAAGTTGTGATTAATGTAGATTTCTACTAAGACGAGTTAAATTAAGAAGAAGTTGAAAGCGCTTTTACAAGATCTTCTTTTTTATTGCGGCTTAAAGGTATTTTTGTGATGCCTATTTCGGCAAATTTACTATTAAAGCGTTCTACCTTATCTATATTGATAATATATGATTTGTGGACACGGATGAACTTGTCTTTTGATAAATCATTTTCAAAAGATTTCATAGTAGAAAGAACCAGATTACTGTCGTCCTCAGTTACTACTCTTACATAATCTCCAAAAGCTTCAATCCATTTTATTTTTGAAGTAAAGATTTTAAGTTTTTTTAGATTACTTTTGATGAATATATGTTCTCCTTCTTCTTCTTTGATATCTTTTTTAAGCAAATGCATATCAATTGCCCTTTTTACAGAGGCGTTAAAACGATCCACTGCAATAGGTTTTTGAAGGTAGTCGGTAGCATCATAGTCGAAAGCTTTTAAAGCATATTCGGCTTTAGAAGTGATAAATATAATCTGCGGTTTTGATTTTAATCCGTCTAGAAAATCAAAGCCGTTAATAACTGGCATTTCTATATCAAGAAATATTAAATCGATATTATTTAATGAGATACAACTTTTTGCTTCAATTGCATTAGAAAAATCCCCGATTAAATGCAAGCCTGGGTGATTATTTACCAATTTGGCAATAATTGTCCTTTGTATAGAACTATCATCTACAACAACACAGTTTAGTTTCATAACATTTAAATTTAGAATAAATTCAGGATAGCAGTAGTAAATGTATTATTTTTTTGTAAAAAAAACTAAAGTTGAGGCATCTTTTTTGCATTATGACGAATAAAAGAAAAAAACTGTTGCATATATAAATTAAATGCTTACTTTTGCACCCAATTTTAACAAATAAAATTTTTATTTATGAATCATTATGAAACTGTTTTCATTTTAAATCCCGTTTTATCTGAGGTTCAGGTGAAGGAAACAGTAACGAAATTTGAAGAATTTCTTACTAGTAGAGGAGCTGAAATGGTATCGAAAGAGGATTGGGGTCTTAAAAAAATGGCTTACGAAATCCAAAACAAAAAAAGTGGTTTTTATCACTTATTCGAATTCAAAGTAGCTGGAGAAGTTCTTTTAGCTTTTGAAACTGAATTCAGACGTGATGAAAGAGTTATGCGTTTCTTAACTGTAAGTTTAGATAAACATGCTATTTCATGGGCTGAGAGAAGAAGAGCAAAATTAAAATCTACTAAAGCGTAATTATTATGTCTACAATCGAGCAATCTGCAAAAGGAAAAAAAGACGGAGATATCAGATATTTAACGCCTTTAAACATTGAAACTAACAAAACTAAAAAGTATTGCCGTTTCAAAAAATCAGGAATCAAATACATCGATTATAAAGATGCTGATTTCTTATTGAAATTCGTTAACGAGCAAGGAAAAATTCTTCCTCGTCGTTTAACTGGAACTTCATTAAAATACCAAAGAAAAGTTTCTGTAGCTGTAAAAAGAGCTCGTCACTTAGCTTTAATGCCATACGTGGCCGATTTATTAAAATAGTATAAAAATCTAGTCGCTGGTTTCTGTTCAAGCAGAACCTAACTTCTAAAATATAAGGACAACAACATGGAAATTATTTTAAAACAAGACGTACAAAACTTAGGATTTAAAGATGATGTAGTATCTGTAAAGCCTGGTTACGGTCGTAACTTTTTAATTCCTCAAGGTTTTGCTACTTTAGCAACTCCTTCTGCTAAAAAAGTTTTAGCTGAAAACCTAAAACAAAGAGCACACAAAGAAGCTAAAGTTGTTGCTGATGCTAAATCATTGGCTGAAGCAATTAAAGCTCTTGAAATTAAAATTTCTGCAAAAGCTGGTGGAGAGAAACTTTTTGGTTCTATTACAAACATCGACATTGCTGAAGCTTTAGAAAAATCTGGAAACGCTATCGACAGAAAATTCATCACTAGTGGTATCGTAAAACGTACTGGAAAATACAGTGCAAGTATCCGTTTACACAGAGATGTAATTGTTGAGTTACCATACGAAATTGTTGCTGAAAAGTAATAGTTTTTAACTCTATACTAAAATCCCGATGCAAATCGGGATTTTTTTGTTTAATATAGAAAGAATAGTAATAATTAGACTTATAGCTAACAGCTAAAGCATAAAGCCTAAAATGAATGAAATACGCAAGATTAACAAAAGAACAATTTGATGAATTACATGCTGAATTTGCAAGTTTTTTGGCTACACAAGCTATAGACAGAAAAGAGTGGGAGGAGCTTAAAGTTAATAAACCAGAAGTAGCAGAACAAGAGCTTGATGTCTTTTCAGATTTAATTTGGGAAGGTGTATTGACTAGAGCAGAATATTTAGAACATTTTTCTAAAAACCATATATTTTTATTTCATTGTTTTGATACTTACATCCAATCGATTGTTTTGAAATCTCTTTCTTCAGATGTTGATTTTTTGACAAAAGAAGGACTACAATGGTTAAGCGATAATATGTTTACTGACAATATTGAAATGAAAGTGGGGAAAAAAGTATTTACAGAAGAACGTAATTCTTCGATTTTTGAGTTGATTAAACAAGGGGCTTTTTTAAGTGATGGTCAATTATTTAGTCAAATTAATACGATTATAGAATCGTAATTTAGTTTTAATAACTTTTTAAGATGGCAAGCAATTAATAATAATTGTTTGCCATTTTTTATTTTTTAACTTTTGTTTAATTTTTTTATAAATTTTAACCCCGTATTTCTACGCGTTTTTTTTGAATCTTTCAAAGAATTCGAAAATTTATGCTTGCTTGAAATACAAGAGGTGTATTTGGTCTGTATTACGGATAATTTTGTCGATAAAATTGTATTTATTGTAAGATTATACTTTATTTAAATCGATTTAACATATTTTGTTTAATATTTTGTTTAATTAATAAAAGGAGACAAAATTATGTTAAATGTAGCGTTTTTTCTACTGTTTTAGGAGGCCCGTAATTTTAAAACAAGAGATTTAAGATTAAATTATAAGAATTTTAGGCTTGTTTTATGTTTTTGTTTTTTCTAATTTTAGGTAACAAAAGTTAAACAAAGTTTTGCTTTTGTTTTTTCTAAACATGAGGGTTAAATTATTTTTCCCGAAAAGTTGAGATTGAAATTCAAAAAAATTAAATAATAACTTAATAAGTCTGTGTATGGAATTGACAATTACTTTCTTTATCAAATTTACTTTAGTTGTTTACTTTGTTTTAGCTTTATATGTTATCCTATTAAGTTTACTTCATCTCAACGAAATTTTTAATCGTTATACGATATTTAATTTTTTTTCAAAAGGTTTACATTTTAGTTTGCTCTCTTATAGTTGCCCCATTTTGCGGGCTGATTATAAGGAGCAATAATTTTATTGGATATAAAGAGATTCCTGCTAGCTTTTGTAGCTAGATAGTTTAGAATGACTAATCAACTTTCTAATGAACGAATCGACATATATATAGAATCCCCATTCTACTTTAAACTAAAATTTTCATTATGAAAATTAGGCCTGCAACAAATCACTCCTCTTGGAAAATTGACTACAATCATTTTTCCTCAAAAAAAACGGAATTTATTTTATCTCGTGGAGATAGAATAAGTTCACCGGTATATTGTGATGTACCGAATTCAACATAATTTTTTTTTACTAAAACAGAATTTAGCGGCTTTTTTATAAGTCACTAACCTTTGTTTTAACTGTTTGATTTTTAACTGATTGTTTAATTGCGTAGGTGCGTGCACTTACTGCAAGAGGTGTTTTATTGTCCATTTTCTAATCTTCCAAATTATGAAAAAAAAATTTACTTTTTATGATCTCATCATCCAGAAGAGATTATTTGCCGTATGGCTTTTATTGTTTTTATTGCTTTTGAGTAATAAAAACTTTGCGCAAACATTTTGCCGACCTACAGCAAACACTACCAGTATTGGTGGAGTTTGTTTGGGTCCTACTGGAGTGACTAATGCTGCTTTGGCTTACGATTCCAGTTTGAGTACATATGCAACAATAACAAACTCATTGGGAGTTGCTTGTTTTGCCCAGGAAACGGTAACCTTTAATCAAACTGCGAAAGCAGGAGATGAAATTGTGCTATATTATGGTAACGGAAGTGCTGTAATAAGTGCAGGAGTATTGGCAAATTCGACTTTGCAACCTTTGTTATCTGGTAGTCCTGCAGGAGATGCAGTTCCGTTAAGCGGACTAGTTAATCTTCAACTGTTAGATAATGGAGATAATATTAATGTTGTAAAGTATACGCTAACATCAGATGCTAATCAGATAAAAATTCAAACAGGAGGACTTGTTAGTTTGCTGATTAATTTAAGAATTTACGATGTACGTTTGCAGTTTGCAAAACCGACAATTGCAAATGGAGAGACACAATCGGTATGTTTTGGACAATCTGTAGCGCTTTCTGCCACAGCTGCCACTGGTACAACAGTAGCTTGGTATGATTCGCCAACAGCAACTACACCACTTTCGAGTGTAGGAACATATACTACACCAGCTTTAACAGCTACAACTACATATTACGTAAGTACTTCAAGAAATGCTGGCTGCGAAAGTGATCAGCGATTACCTGTAACGATTAATGTTATTCAGCCTATTGTGCCTGTCATTAGTACTACTGGTACTACTATTTGCTCTGCTGGAGCAACGCAGGCAACGACATTATCTGTTATAAATCCGGTATTAGGTACAACTTATAATTGGTATGATGCTGCAACAGGAGGAACTCTTTTGGCAACAGGAAGTACTTATACGCCAACAGTGCCATTAGGTACTAGTACTTTTTACGTAGAAGCTTCAATTGGAACTTGTAAATCGACCCGTACTCCAGTTACCGTTACATCGACTTCAGTTCCTGCTTTGGCGACAGTTTTAACACAAAGTGTATCGATACTTTCTGGTCAGAATGCAACTTTAAGTGCTTCGACTACAGAACCAGGTGTTGGTTTAGATTGGTATGATGTTCCGACAGGAGGAACAAAATTATTAGCTAATTCTAATACTTTTACAACTCCAATTTTAACAGCAACTAAGACTTATTATGTTGAATCAGTTAATCTTACTGGAGGTTGTGTAAGTGCAACCAGAGTGCCTGTAACCGTAACGGTTCAGCCAACAGCTTCAGGAGGATGTCTTGAAGCCAGCAGTCAGGTAACTACTCAAATTGGTATATGTTTATTGTGTAACGCTACAAATCCGAATTTTTCCGTAGACGGAAATCCTGCAACTGCAGCAAGACTGACTATTCCTGCTAATGTAGTAGGATCTATGCAGCAAACATTACAATTCACAAATCCAGGAAAAGCTGGAGATAATGTTGATGTTGATTTAGAATTACCAGGAGGTCTCGCAGATGTTCAGCTTTTAAGTGCTATTAGTTTAGCAACCTATAATGGTGCAACTTATAATAATGATAGAGTTACGATTAATAACCCTCTTATTACTTTACAGTTATTAAGTGGTACTAAATATAGAGCAAGTGTTAAAGCAGGTGCTAACTTCGACCGTGTGGAAGTTCGTTTAGGAGGAGTTCTAGGTCTTTTAACTAATTTAGATATTTATCAGGCTACTTATAGATATAAAGCTCCGACTGTTTCTGGAAATACAACAATTTGTAGCGGACAAACTGCAACTTTAAATGCTAGTCTAGCTTTGGGTGAAACTATTAAATGGTATGATGCTTCAACAGGTGGAAATTTATTAGCAAGCACAGCTTCATTTACTACTCCAGCTTTAACAGCGAATACAACTTATTATGTTGAACTGACTCGTAATGGTTGTGTTAATAGTGAAAGAAATCCTGTCGCAGTTACTGTAAATAATCCAGTGGCACCAACATCGATTTCTACTGTTCCTACAAATTTATGTAGCGGAGAAACTACAACGATAACAATTCAATCTCCAGTTGCTGGTACAACATATAATTGGTATGATGCAGCTACAGGAGGAACTTTGGTATTTACAGGAACCTCTTTTGTAACTCCAAGTTTGACCGTTCCAACGATTTATCATATTGAAGCGGTAATTGGAACTTGTTTGAGTGCTCGTACACCAGTTAATGTAAATGTTAACCCAAGACCAGCGCCTCCAGTTCCTGTATCTGCGAACGTTATTATTCAGTCAGGTCAGAATGTACAGCTGTCTGTTGTAAGTAGTCCTGGAGTTTCTTATTTATGGTATGATGCTCCAACAGGAGGAAATCTTTTACAAGGTACTGGCAGTAATATCTATACACCTAATCCCGTTTTAACTGCAAATAAAACATTTTATGTTGAAGCTGTGAGTACTGCATCAGATTGTAAAAGTACTTCAAGAACTGCGATTAATGTAATGGTAACCAATACGGTTAGTACTTGTTTGCAACCAAGTTCACAAACGACATCTATAGATCCAGGTCTTTTATGTGCTTTATGTACTTTCAGTAATCCTGGAGATTCTGTTGATAATGATATAGATACTTTTGCAACGCTTTCCACTGTTGCAGGAGTAGCAGGATCTTATGTGCAGCAAATATTAACTTTTCCCTCTGAAGGAAAGGTAGGAGATATTATAGAGGTTGAATTGGCTTTACCAGGGGGGCTTGCTGATGTGTCATTGTTAGGAGGGGTTAGTTTAGCTACTTATGGAGAAGTTTTTGGGGCTCCAGTTTTTAATAATGATAGAGTTCTGCTAAATAATGGTTTAATAAGTTTACAATTGCTGTCTGGAGATAGATTTAAAGCTAGTTTTGTTGCGACTGCACCATTTAATCAAGTTGAAATTCGTTTAGGTGGAGTGGTTACATTATTAACAAATTTAAATATTTATGGAGCTTCTTATAGATTTCCAAATGCTACAATAACAGGAGCAGCAGCACCAATTTGCGCTGGACAGGCGGCAACATTGACGGCTACTTCTACAGGAACTGAAACCTTTACATGGTACGATGCTCCTACAGGTGGAAATATTGTGGCAGTTAGCCCAACTCTTCCATTAACCGCTACTACAATTTATTATTTAGAAGCAACTCGCGGAGGAACTTGTATTAATAGTGTTCGCCAGCCTGTTACGGTTAATGTATTATCTATTCCAACAGATGCAGATATTTCAATTGCGAGTCCTTTGACTGCTTCTTGTGCGGGAGGAATTGTACTAGCTCCAACATCTGCTTTAACTGGAGCAACATTTAGATATTACAGAGACCAAAATAAAGGACAAGAAATCACTACAGGTACAGTGGCAGGAATAACTTATGTAAAAGATCCTACAACAGGGGCATTAACAATTAGCGGACTTACTTCTGCTAGTCCTACATACACATATTATGTATCTGTTTCTAATGGAGGACTTTGTGAAAACGTAAATGGGACATTAAAAGAAGTAGTTGTAAATTATCCAGCTGGTTCAAATTTAACTGTTACAAGCCCATTTGCGGGATGTACTAAAGTGAATCTAAAAGATGCTATTACAAATTTTGATGCAAATGTAACTTACACTTTCTTTGATTCAGCCAATAATCCAATTACAGATCAAGCTGCAGCAAATATAACAGTAAGTGGAAATTATTTTATTCAGGCTCAGCAAACTGGTGTTGCTTGTCCATCAGTAAAAGTGCCAGTGACTGTAAATGTAACTCCATTACCAACATTAACTGGGGTAACAAATTCAATAGCGGTTACAAAAGGTTCATCAGTTACTTTAACAGCAACATCAAACGGAACTATAACTTGGTACGATCCACAAGGAAATGCTTTAGGATCTAATAGTACAGGTCCTCTTAATACAGTAGGAGTTTTCACTTATACTGTAGTTGCTAGCAACGGATCTTGTACTACAAGCCAAACAGTAACTATAAGCGTTATTGATCCTGCGACTTGTGATACTCTTTTAGAAAGAGTTTATGCAAATTCTCAATTATCAGGTTCAGTTATTACAGGTAATGTGACAAATGGAGCTTTGGCTGTAGATGCTGACCCAAGTACTTTTTCAACTATTACGACTGGCTTAGGAGTTTTAGGTGTTGGAACTACATGGCAGAATTTACAATGGCCAACCACTATACCAAAAGGAACTCCGGTAACAGTAAAATTAGGTCTAGAAAATAGTCTGATTGCTGTTGGTCAAAGTGTTACTGTGATAGGTACTAAGCGTGACGGATCTAATAATCCAATTGACATTGGAAATTTACAATCGGTATCAAGTTCATTATTGAATTTATTGCCAGGTCAAAATTCATTCGAATATACATTTGTGCCTTCTAATGCTTCGGGCGTTCAGGATTATGATGGTATTCGTGTACAATTAGGAGCAGTTTTGGGTGTGGCACAAAATATTAATGTTTATGATGCTTATTACAAAAAACAAGTTTCACAAATAGCTTGTGGCCAAGGAGATATTGAAGATATTTTCTCTGGCGTAAAAGATATGGGCGTTGGTGCTTTAACAGCTACCGTAGGTGTTTCTAATCCGTGGAATGTAGCCGATGGCGATGTTGCTACTTATGCTACAATGTTTAGTGGAGCAGGAGTACTTGCGGCTGCTGAACTTACTACAAAATTTAGAACACCGTCTATGGTTGGGGATAGTTTAAGAATTACAATTTCTAAACCAGGAACACTTTTAAATCTTAACTTACTTACAGGATTTAGAATTCAGTTGTATTCAGGCAATATTGCTGTTGGTGCTCCGATAGAAAATACGAGTAGCTTATTGACTTTAAAATTACTTTCGGGAGATACAATGGCTATGACAATTGTGGCGCCTCAAACACAACCATATGATAAAGTAGTAATTACTTTTGGAGGTGTAGCAAGTGTTTTAGATCAATTAAGAGTTCACACTATTGATCGTGTAACCAATACGAAAGTTATTGGAAGTGGTCTTGATAATAAATTAACAGTCTGTCCAGGAGATAATATTACCCTCCAAGTACCACCTAAATCGTGTGCTGATTATGCTTGGTATGACTCGCCAACAGGAGGGAATCTTGTAGCAAGTGGTCAAACTTATACAATTCCGGTTGCATTGCCTGCGGGCACTTATAAATATTATGTTCAGCCAATTCGTTACGGTTGTGCGGCTTTAGAAAGAGGAGAGGTAACAGTAGTTGTTAGAGCTACTACTCCTGTATCTGCAGTAGCAAACGTAACTATCAATGGAGGAAATAGTACTATTATTTGTTCTGAAACAGGAACAGTAACATTAGATGCGATTTTAAGCAATACACCAGTTCTTACGAATCCAGTATACCGCTGGTATAGTTTTGATGGAACAACAAGTCAGTTAATTGCAGGTGAAACAACATCTAAATTAGTAATAAACGGATTAGCTCCTGGAACTTATACTTATTATTTAGGAGTTAGTTCAGATGAATATTGTGAAACTATACCAGCAAACAGAAAACAAGTAACATTTACAATCTTACCAACTTCTCTTGAATCGGATATAGTGGTAAATAACGCTTCTATTTGTCATAATACAGATGCAGTATTAACGCCATCAAGTACGTTGCCAACCCCTGTTTTCTTCTGGTACTTAGATGCCAATAAAACACAGCCAATTTTAAATGGAACTGTAAGTGGCGTAACGTATGCTGTTGATAGCACTACGGGAGTTTTAACCGTATCAGGTTTAACGCCTGCTATGAGCCCTCTTACTTATTATGTGGCTGTTACAAGTGACAATACATGTCAAAATAAAAATGGAGAGCTTAAAGCGGCTACTGTAATAGTTAATGATCCTCCAACACCAACATCCACAGAGAATACACAGAATTTCTGTTTAATCAATGCGCCAACGGTGGCTAATCTTCAGGCAAATGAAGCTAATGTAGTTTGGTATCTTTCTGATATGGGAGGAACTGCATTAGATCCAACAACAGCATTGGTTGATGGAACAATTTATTATGGAGCTATAAAGGATTTATTAGGTTGTGAGAGTTCAGTTAGATCAGAAATAACAGTACATGTAAATGATCCAGGAACACCAACTTTGGTGACACCAGGAGTGCAAAATTTCTGTAAAGAAGATCTTCCGACATTTGCAAGCATTCAATTCAATCAGGCAAATATAGTTTGGTATACTGCTTTAACAGGCGGAACATTGATCCCATCAACAACAGCTCTGACAACAGGCCAGTATTTTGCAGCAATCTCAGATCTATTGACAGGCTGTGAAAGCGCTACGAGATTACCGGTTGATGTGAATGTAAACGATCCTGGAACACCGACATTGGTGACAGCAGGAGTGCAAACTTTCTGTAAAGAAGATCTTCCGACATTTGCAAGCATTCAGACGAATGAAGCAAATATAGTTTGGTACACGGCTACAACAGGCGGAACATTGATTCCATCGACAACAGCTTTGACAACAGGCCAATATTTTGCAGCAATCTCAGATCCAGCGACAGGCTGCGAAAGTGCTGCGAGATTAACAGTTGATGTAATTGTAAATGATCCAGGAACTCCAACATTGGTGACTGCGGGAACGCAAAACTTCTGTTTGGCAAATGCTCCTACGTTTGCAAGCATCCAGACTAATGAAGCTAACATTGTTTGGTATACAGCTATAACAGGCGGAACATTGATTCTACCAACAACAGCTCTGACAACAGGGCAGTATTTTGCAGCGATCTCAGATCCAGCGACAGGCTGCGAAAGCGCTTCAAGATTGACAGTTGATGTAATTGTAAATGATCCGGGAACACCGACTTTAGTAACAGCGGGAGTGCAGAATTTCTGTAAAGAAGATCTTCCTACATTTGCAAGCATTCAATTCAATCAAGCAAATATAGTTTGGTACACGACTTTAACAGGCGGAACATTGATTCCATCAACAACAGCTTTAACCACAGGCCAGTATTTTGCAGCAATCTCAGATCTATTAACAGGCTGTGAAAGCGCCACGAGATTACCGGTTGATGTGAATGTAAACGATCCTGGAACACCGACATTGGTGACAGCAGGAGTGCAAACTTTCTGTAAAGAAGATCTTCCAACATTTGCAAGCATTCAGACAAATGAAGCTAACATTGTTTGGTATACAGCTATAACAGGCGGAACATTGATTCCATCGACAACAGCTCTGACAACAGGCCAGTATTTTGCAGCGATCTCAGATCCAGCGACAGGCTGCGAAAGTGCTGCGAGATTAACAGTTGATGTAATAGTAAACGATCCAGGAACTCCAACATTGGTGACTGCGGGAACACAAAACTTCTGTTTGGCAAATGCTCCTACGTTTGCAAGCATCCAGACGAATGAAGCTAACATTGTTTGGTATACAGCATTAACAGGCGGAGCAGTAATTGCGCCAACAACAGCTCTGACAACAGGACAGTATTTTGCAGTGATTTCAGATCCAGCGACAGGTTGCGAAAGTGCTTCAAGATTGACAGTTGATGTAATTGTAAGCGATCCGGGAACACCGACTTTAGTAACAGCAGGAACACAAAACTTCTGTTTAGTTAATGCTCCAACATTTGCAAACATTCAGTTCAATCAGGCAAATATTGTTTGGTATACAGCTTTAACAGGCGGAACGGTAATTCCATTAACAACAGCTTTAGCTACAGGCCAGTATTTTGTGGCAATCTCAGATCCATTAACAGGCTGTGAAAGCGCCACGAGATTACCAGTTGATGTGAATGTAACTGATCCTGCAACGCCAACAACAAATAGTACAACACAAAATTTCTGTTCAGGAACAAATCCGACTGTTGCCAATCTTCAAGTGAATGAAAGCAATGTAGTTTGGTTTACTACGCAGACAGGAGGAACAGCTTTAGCTGCAACAGATGTTTTAACAACGACAACTTACTTTGGAGCAATTAAAGATCCAGCAACAGGATGTGAAAGCAGCGTAAGATTGCAAGTGGCTGTAACGGTTGGTAATCCAGCAAATCCAACAACAAACAATACAGCGCAGACTTTTTGTTCTGTAAATGCGCCAACGATTGCAAATATGCAAGTAAATGAAAGCAATGTAACTTGGTTTACAACAGCCACAGGAGGAACAGCAATTCCTGCAGGAACAGCTCTTGCTTCTGGAATATATTTTGGAAGTATTGTAGACGGAATAGGTTGCGAAAGTTCAACTCGTCTTCAGGTAACTGTTACCGTAGTTAATCCAAGCGCGACACCGACTACAGCTAATACAACACAAAACTTCTGTACTTTAAATTCGCCAACAGTGGCAAACATTCAAGTAAATGAAGCAAATGTTATTTGGTATAGCACAGCAACAGGAGGAACAGCGATTCCGCCAACAACAGCACTTGTAACAGGTACATATTATGGTGCAGTTTCAAGTACAATTGGTTGCGAAAATCCAGCTAGATTGGCTGTTGTAGTAAATGTAAATTCACCAAGCGTGATAACAACACCAAGAACAACACAAACTTTCTGTTTATCTGCAGTGCCAACATTGGCTAATATTTTGGTAAACGAAACAAATGTAGTTTGGTACGCATCAGCAACTGGTGGAACACCATTGGCTAATACAACTCCACTTACAGCAACTACTTATTATGCTGGAGCGTTAACGAATACATTTAATGGCTGTGATAACGGACCAAGACTAGGAATTACAATTGCATTCGAAAATGATGCTGCAGTTCAAATTGCTTCAACAGATGATACTCCATGTGTATTCAAAGGAGTAACGTATTCAATTGCAAATGGTAAATCTAATTATGTATGGACTATTAACGGAGGTACAATTGTTTCAGGCGGAGGTACAAACGATGGATCTGTAACCGTTTCTTGGTCAGATATTGGACCAGGAACTGTAACGGTGGCTTATGTTAATAATTGTGATGAGAGAACCATAAAAACTCTAAATGTTACTGTTGCAAGCTGTTCTGATTTAACAATTACTCATACTGTAGATAATCCTACACCAAATTTTGGAGATCAGGTAACCTTTACAATAACTGTAAACAATGTAGGAGAAGGCGATTTCATAAATACTCTTGTGAGTGATTTACTTCCTAGTGGTTTACAATTAGTGAGTTCATCTGCAACTTCAGGAACATATGATCCAGCAACACAACTTTGGACAATACCAACGCTTAATGCAGGTCAGAGTGTAGTATTGACAATAGTGGCAGAAGTTTTACCAAATGGCACTTATACAAGTGTAGCAACTGTAGAGACTTCAACTCCTTTAGATGTTGATGCATCAAACAATTCAGCTTCAGTTACATTAGAACCAATTTGTTTAACTGTTTACAATGAGTTTACTCCAAATAATGATGGTAAAAACGATTTGTTCAGAATAGACTGTATTGAGTCTTATCCAAACAACGAGTTGAAAGTGTTCAACAGATACGGAGCATTAGTGTATAGTAAAGCACATTATGAAAATGATTGGAACGGAACAGCAAATGTATCCGGTGTAATTAATAGAGGAGATATGCTGCCAACAGGTACTTATTTTTATGTGATAACCATTGGAGATGGAACGGTTAAAAAAGGCTGGTTGTCTATCATGAGATAACCCACTTCTATTAATCATCTAATTAATTAAACTAAATAAGTATCGTTATGAAACTATATATAAAATCATTAGAAACATATTTTATATTAATATGTTCTTTTATTACGGTTTGCGCTTCGGCACAGCAAGATCCCGAATATACACAGTATATGTATAACACTATGGCGGTAAATCCAGCGTATGCTGGATCTACCGGAACCATAGAAGCAGCACTTTTATATCGTTCTCAATGGGTAGGAATGCCTGGTGCACCAGAAACACAATCATTCTCCATTCATTCTCCTCTTAGAAATGAAAAACTTGGATTGGGTTTAAGCATTGTTAATGATAAAATTGGACCTTCCAATGAACTATATCTTGATGGAAACTTTTCTTATTCATTGCCTCTTGGTTATGAAAAAAGATTGGCTTTTGGTATTAAAGCAGGAACAAGAATGCTAAACATCGATTGGTCTAAAGGAAGGTATTATGATAATGATGATGTTTTATTAAATCAGAATATTAACAATCAGATGAAATTAGCTGTAGGAGCAGGGATTTACTATTATACAGATAAATGGTATGTAGGATTTTCGATTCCAAGTTTTATTCAGAATGATTACTATGACGATGTTCGTGAATCTATTGATTATGATCGTATGCATTACTATTTAATGGGAGGTTATGTTTTTGATTTGAATCCAAATTTGAAATTTAAACCAGCATTTTTAGTAAAAGCAGTAAGCGGAGCTCCACTTACCGCAGATATATCGGCAAATTTCATGATTCAGGAAAAGTTTGTTATAGGGGGAGCATATCGAACAGATGATTCGGTAAGTATACTGGCAGGTTTTCAAATAGCACCAAGTTTCTTTCTTGGATATGCTTTTGATTACACTGTAAGCCAATTGAACAAATACAATGATGGTTCACACGAATTCATCTTGCGTTATCAATTTGTGCAAAAACAAAGTAAAATTAAATCTCCTCGATTCTTCTAAAAATAAAACTTATGAGAAAACTATATATCCTATGTTTAATTTTGAGCGTTACGTTTAGTTTCGCTCAAAAAACTAATTTGAAGAAAGCTGATGCTTTATTTAGAAGCTTTTCTTATTTGGATGCTTCCAAAGCTTATGAAGAATGTTTACAAAACATAAAAGATCCGTCAGCGCAGACTTTGAAGAATGCGGCAGATTCCTACTATTTTATTTCCGATTCTAGAAATGCACTTAAATGGTACAGAAAATTATATGAAGTGCAAGGAAATAATCTGACTGATATTTACTATTTGCGTTACATTCAATCTATGAAAGCAGTTATGGATTATGATGAAGCAGATAAAATAACAAAAGAATATTTAGATAAAAAAGGTGATAAAGCAGAGATTAACCGATATGTTGCCCAAAAGAAATATATGGACAGCGTAGCAAAGGCAAAACCTCTATATACCATTAAAAATTTAGATATTAATACGAGTAAATCAGACTTCGGAGCTACATTTTTTAGAGACAATGTAGTATTTACATCGGCTCGCGATACCACAAAGTTTAGCGAAAAATTGTATACTTGGAACAACCAGCCTTTTCTTAATCTGTATATTGCAGAAAGAAATCCAGCAGATGGAAGTTTATTTAACGAAACAGTTTTTCTGCCGAATATAATGACAAAATATCATGAAGCTACGGCAAGTTTTGATAATCAGGGAAAAACAATTTATTATTCAACCAATATTGTAAAGAAAAACAAATTGGTTGTTGATGAAGCGAGAGTCAATAATTTTCAGATTGTTAAAGGCTCGATCGTTAATAATAAATTAGAAAATCCAGAGAAAGTATTTTTTGATAGTGATGATTATTCCGTAGGGCATCCTGCATTAAGTGAAGACGGACGACTGCTTTTCTTTGCTTCAGATATGCCTGGAGGGCAAGGTGAAACCGATCTTTATATGGTAAAAATTGCGGCGGATGGGACTATGAGTTCGCCTCAGAATTTAGGGCCAAATATCAATACAATTGGTAATGAAGTTTTTCCATTCTTCCAAAACGGAGTTTTGTACTTTTCTTCTGACGGACATTATGGCTGGGGAGATCTGGATGTATACGAAAGTAAGCTTCAGGCAGACGGAACTTTTTCAGTGCCAAAAAACCTTGGAGCGCCTATCAACAGCAATAAAGACGATTTTTCTTTTATAATTGACAAAACAGATGCTTATGGCTATTTTTCTTCAAATCGAGCAGGAGGAAAAGGTGATGATGATATCTATTCTTTTGTAAAAGGAAAACCAATTTGTAACCAAAGTATTTCTGGAATGGCTATCGATCATAAAACCAAAAAGCCTTTGACCGATGTTACCATAATGGCGTACAACTCTTTTAGCGAAGTTTTAGGTGAAACCAAAACAAATTTCGACGGTAAGTATGCCATTGAAGTTCCTTGTAACAAAGTAATCAAAATGATTGCAGCAAAACCAAATTACAGTAGTGATGACAAAACTGTAGAAACAACAGAGCAAAATGGTGGCGAAATAAAAGATGTAAACTTTGAATTAAGCAATTACGACGATTTGGTTGTGAAAAAACAAGGAGTAGAAAAAGTAGATGTTAACCCAATTTATTTTGACTACGACAAATTCGATATTACTCCAAAAGCTGTAGAAGAATTAGCTAAGGTTGTATTTATAATGCAGAAATTTCCAAACATCAGAATCAAAATTGAATCTCACACAGATTCACGCGGAAAAGATTCATATAATTTAAAACTTTCAGACAATAGAGCAAAATCGACACGAGATTATATCCTTTCGCAAGGCATAGATGCTTCTCGAATTGAAAGTGCCATTGGGTATGGAGAGACCCGTTTAATTAATAAATGTAAAAATGGTGTAAAATGTACCGAAGAAGAACATTTGTTAAATAGACGTTCAGACTTTATCATTATTCAAAAATAATTTTATATTTTCGCTGTAAGATATTGATTTTCAGTTTAAAATATAAAACGTCGAAACCATTTGGAAGTTGGTTTTTTTAATTCTTTTTTAAGAATAATGGACAAGGAGAGAATCAGACTGCATGAACTTGCAGTCTGATTTTTGATTTTCTAAAACTTTAATTTTTTCTGCATTTGAACAAAAATAAATTCTAATTTTGATATTCAGTTTTTCATCACAATAATCTGCAATATTTTACTATTTATGAGCATTCAAGAGACCATTCAAACATTACGAAATGAACTTAATCAGCACAATTATAATTATTATGTGCTAGACAATGCTACAATTTCAGATTACGATTTTGATATTAAACTGAAAGAACTTCAGGATTTAGAAAACAAGCATCCAGAATTTTTTGACGAAAACTCACCAACGCAAAGAGTAGGCGGAACTGTAACCAAAAACTTTAAAACAGTTGCACATCAATACAGAATGTATTCTTTAGATAATTCTTATTCTAAAGAAGATCTTTTAGATTGGGAAAACCGTATTCAGAAAGTTTTAGGAAATGTTAGTTTGCAGTATACTTGTGAATTAAAATATGATGGAGCTTCAATAAGCATTACATACGAAAACGGAAAATTAGTTCAGGCATTAACTCGCGGAGATGGTTTTCAGGGAGATGAGGTAACAACCAATATTAAAACGATAAAATCAGTTCCTTTGCATTTAAAAGGAAATTATCCAGATAAGTTTGATATTCGAGGAGAAATTATTCTTCCATTTGCTGGTTTTGAAAAGATGAACCAGGAATTAATCGAAATTGGAGAAACTCCATATTCAAATCCAAGAAATACGGCTTCAGGAAGTTTAAAACTACAAGATAGTGCTGAGGTTGCTAAGCGTCCGCTTGAGTGTCTGCTTTATTTTGTAACAGGAAACAACCTGCCTTTTAAAACACAATTTGAAGGATTAGAACTAGCTAGAAGCTGGGGCTTTAAAGTGCCAAAAGAAGCAAAATTAGTCAATAGCATGCAAGAAGTTTTTGACTTCATTGACTATTGGGATGTTCACCGTCATAATCTTCCATACGAAACAGATGGTGTGGTTATCAAAGTAAATAGCATTCAGCATCAGGAAGAATTAGGCTATACTGCAAAATCTCCACGCTGGGCAATTGCTTATAAATTCAAATCAGAACAGGTTTCAACCAAATTAAAATCAATTTCGTATCAAGTAGGAAGAACCGGAGCTATAACGCCAGTTGCCAATTTAGAACCTGTGCAGCTTGCAGGAACTATTGTAAAAAGAGCTTCTCTTCACAATGCCGATCAGATTGAAAAATTAGATATCAGAATAAATGATACCGTTTTTGTTGAAAAAGGAGGAGAGATTATACCAAAAATTATTGCGGTTGATTTAGACAAGCGCCCAGAAGATTCAGAAAAAACACATTATGTTACGCATTGTCCTGAATGCCAAACGGAATTGATTAGAAACGAAGGAGAAGCGAATCATTATTGTCCTAATTTCTACGGATGTCCTCCGCAGATTATTGGAAGAATCCAGCATTACATTTCAAGAAAAGCGATGGATATCGAAGGACTTGGAGGAGAAACTGTTGCTTTATTGTTTAAAAATGGTTTAGTGCACAATTATGCAGATTTGTATGAGTTGAAAGTAGAAGACATTCTGCATTTAGAAAGAATGGCTCAGAAATCGGCAGAAAACTTGGTAAATGGAGTTCAGAAATCAAAAGAAATTCCATTTGAAAGCGTTTTGTTTGCACTTGGAATTCGTTTTGTTGGAGAAACTGTGGCTAAAAAACTAGCAAAACATTATAAAAATATCGATGCTTTGAGTCAGGCTTCGTTGATGGATTTGGTTTTAGTAGATGAAATTGGAGAAAGAATTGCTAAAAGTGTTATCGAATTCTTTGAAAATGAAGAGAACAAAAAAATTATAGAACGTTTAAAAAGTTATGGAATTCAATTTGAAATTGAAGAAAAAGTAAACCCAAATGCTACTGATAAATTTGTTGGAAAAACTTTTGTGGTTTCTGGCGTTTTTAGTCAATTTTCTAGAGACGAACTAAAGAAAGCCATCGAAGATAACGGAGGAAAAGTAGGAAGCTCAATTTCTGCAAAAACAGATTTTGTAGTGGCGGGAGATAATATGGGACCAGCAAAACTGGAAAAAGCAACAAAATTAAATATCACCATATTGTCTGAAGAAGATTTTATAAACAAATTGAATGAAGCCTAATAAACCATCATTAATTTTGTTCTTTCTGGCATTGTTCTGTACTATCATTTTTGATTGGACAGGACAGGATTTTTTTGCGACATATGCAAAAGCAATTGTTCTTCCTGCGATTTTTATTTATTATCTAATCAGCAGTGAGTTCGAAATAAAAAAAACAGAAGGTTTAATTTTTTTCTTCTGTTTTGTTGGCCAGGTGTATGACTTGATGGATATTGAAAGCTCTGAAATAGGAGGAGTGCTGAGTTTTCTGATTGTTTATGTTTTAATCGTGACCATATTTATTCGGGAACACGAGAGAATAAAATTAACCAAAAGGGATATTTTGCCTATTTCTATCGTAGTTGTTTTTATTGTCTACTTGTTAATCTCTGTTTTAAGTTTACAGCTTGACAGCATGAGAAAATTTATTATGCTTTATACTGTATACGGAATTGTTTTGAGCGTACTGAGTTATTTTTGCTTCGTTAGTTACATTACAAAAGGAACACATATGGCCTTGCTGATGTCGCTAATGGCAATAAGCTATATTTTCTCTGATATCTTTTATATTTTTAATGAGTATTTCTCGTACTCGGTTGTTTTAGTCCTAATACGAGATACAACTCAAATTCTAGCTTATTTCTTTATGGTAGAGTACTTTTTAGAAAAAGCTAGAATTCAAAGAAAGACTATACAACAATAGTTGCGCTTTGGTTGGTGTGAGCTTTGTCTTTATCAAAATAGAAATCGATACGGCCTAAATTAATTCCGTAGCATCCCACTTGATTTACCAGCACATCTTTTCCTGCCTTATTCTTTACGATTGTAGGTTTGTCTAAGAAAGTATGTGTGTGGCCTCCAATGATAAGATCAATATCCTGAGTTTGTGCAGCAAATGTCAAATCACTTATTTTACTTGGCTCGTCTTTATATTTGTAACCTAAATGCGAAAGACAAATTACCAAATCACATTTTTGTTCTTGTTTTAAAAGTTTTGTCATATCCTGAGCAACTTCAACAGGATTGTTATAAACTGTTTCAAGGTATAATTTTTTATCTACTAAACCTTGAAGTTCAATTCCAACACCAAAAACACCAACTTTAATTCCATTCTTATTAAAGATTTTGTACGGTTTAACATGTCCGTCCATAACCGTGTTTTTAAAATCGTAGTTAGAGTTGATAAAGTCAAAAGTTGCATGCGGAAGCTGAGCATATAATCCATCAAGACCATTGTCAAAATCATGATTTCCAATTGTTGAAGCATCATATTTCATCATGCTCATCAATTTAAATTCCAATTCACCTCCATAATAATTAAAATAAGGCGTTCCTTGAAAAATATCTCCAGCATCCAATAAAAGAACATTTGGGTTCTCTTTACGGATAGCTTCAATTAATGTTGCACGGCGAGAAACGCCTCCTTTATTAGGATTACGCGGATCATCAGCAGGAAAAGGATCAATGTGGCTATGCACATCATTAGTATGTAGAATTGTTAGATGCTTAATATCGTTACTTTCAAAACTGCTCAAAGACAATCCTAAACTTAATAGGGCAGTACTCGCTGCTGTTTTTTCGATAAACTCTCTTCTTTTCATTTTATATATTTTTTGCAGAAATGCTATACTTGTTTTTTTGTAATTTTTATTCTTCGGTAATTCTGATATTTTTAGGAGCAACCACTGTGTCTACTTCTTTAAAATAATCAATCAGTACATCTCTTAGTTTGTAATTTAAATCAAACTTTTGAGTGTTTTTTGCAAAGAAAGTCATGCTGTCTCCTCCATTTGCCAAATAATCGTTTGTAGCAACGTAATACGTTTTGTTTAGATCAAGCGGTTTGCCTTGTACCATGATATCTTTTGCTTTATTATCTTTTGTAATAGTAAAAGTCATTCCAGACAATGGCTGAGGTTTTTTCTCCTTAATAATGTAAGCCGCAATTTCTAAGATCTGATCGCCTTTTAAAGCTAAAACAACCAAGCTGTTTTCAAAAGGCATAATTTCAAAAGCCGTTCTTGTTGTAACATTTCCTTTTGGCAAAATAGCACGAATACCGCCATGATTTAAAAGGCATATATCTATGTTTTTCTTTTCACGAGCGTTAAAAACAATGTTTCCTCTCTGCACGCAAACATCTGCCATTAGGCTTCCAATGCCAGTTTGCCACTTTCCAGTGCTTTTGTCAAGAGTTTCAGGGCAATAAGCCAATACATTATCTAAATCCTTATTAATGTGATCACGATAAGGTTTAATAAAATTTTCAATTTCAGGAGTTTCCCCAGTCTTTTCGGTAACAGGAAGTTGTTTTCCTTCAATTTTAGATAAATTGTAGTTTTTCGTACTACAAGAAGAGATTGAAAAAAGTGTTAAGAATATAACAAAAAGTTTTAAAAATCCGTTATACTTTTTTAGTTTTACCATTTTAAATGCAACTTAAATAATTAATTTTGTAATCTAGTAAAAGTACTATGTTTTTAAATTATATAAAGGAATTTTTTGTAAAAAAATCATTAAATGTTAATTTAAATAATGAAAAAAGCGGAGTATTAGCTAAAAACGGTCAAACAATTGGTTTATTGATAGATGAGAGCACTTTTGAAAATTCAGAAGCACTAATTAAGGAGTTAACGCTCCACGGAATTGCTTTAGAAAATATAAAAGTTCTTGCCTACAGAGAAAAATTTAAGGAAAAAGAAACCTATTTTCGTCCAACTTTTGGTAAAAAACACATCAATTGGAAAGGTGAAATTATAGAAGAGTATTTGAATGAATTTGTAAATTCAGAATTTGATCTTTTGCTGAGTTATTACGATGTTGAAAATGTCTTTTTAATGTTTATCACAAACAAGTCTAAAGCTAAATTTAAAATCGGATTTTCTGCTGTAGATCAAAATTTAAATCGTTTGATGATTAATACAGAATTAGGGAGCTATAAACTATTCGTTTCAGAATTGTTTAGGTATTTAAAAAATATAAAATAAATTATAATAATTAATATGCAATCATTGATAGGTACTGGTGTTGCACTTGTGACGCCATTTAAAAAAGATTTTTCAGTTGACATTGAAGCTTTACAGAGAGTTGTAAACTTTTCTATAGATGGTGGAGTGGAGTATCTTGTTGTAATGGGAACAACAGCAGAAAATGCAACCCTTACAGCAGAAGAGAAAGAATTGGTTATAAAGACTGTAATCGATGTGAATAAAGGAAGATTGCCTCTAGTTTTAGGAGTTGGAGGTAATAATACTATGCAGATTGTAGAAGAGTTGAAAACAAGAGATTTTTCTGCTTTTGAAGCGATATTGTCTGTTTCACCTTATTATAATAAACCAACTCAGGAAGGAATTTATCAGCACTTTAAAGCAATTGCTGAAGCTTCTCCAATTCCAGTAATCCTTTATAACGTTCCAGGAAGAACGGCAAGTAATATCCTTCCTTCAACAGTGGTGCGTTTGGCTAATGATTTTAAAAATGTCGTAGCTATTAAAGAAGCTGCTGGAGATATGGCTCAGGCTATGCAGATTATTAAAAATGCTCCAAAAGATTTCTTAGTGATTTCTGGAGATGATATGCTGGCATTGCCGATCGTTTTAGCGGGAGGAGCTGGCGTTATTTCTGTAATTGGACAAGGTTTTCCTAAAGAATTTTCAGAAATGATTCGTTTAGGATTGAATAAAAAAGCAACGGACGCTTACAAAACACATTACTTTTTGTCAGACAGTATCGATATGATTTTTGAGCAAGGAAATCCAGCTGGAATCAAACAAATCTTCCAAGCCCTTGGAATTGCTGAGAATACTGTTCGTCTACCATTGGTTTCTGTTGATGAATCTCTTGCAACAAGACTAAATGACTTTGTAAAAAACAGCATTAAATAATTGTTAAAGTGTTAGTATTTTAAGATACTAAAAAATTATTTTGCAGTAGCTAAATTAATAACTAAATTTGCCACCGAAACTTCGGTGCGATTTCACTTTGGCATAATTAATTGTCTGAGATTGTAATAACAGTAAGAAAATGAAAAAAATACTATCGCTATTAATTGTTGTAACTCTTTTTTATTCTTGTGGAGAATATCAAAAAGCATTGAAAAATGAAGATGTTGCAGCAAAATTTGAAATGGCAACAAAAATGTATGATGCCGGTAAATACACAAAAGCGATTCGTCTTTTTGAGCAATTAGCAACTTCTTACCGAGGAAAACCTCAGGCAGAAAAGCTGTTTTATATGTTTTCGCAATCGTATTATAAAACAAAGCAGTACTATTTAGCTGGCTATCAGTTTGAAGCGTTTGTTTCAGGTTATCCGCGAAGTGAAAAAGTGCAGGAAGCTGCTTTCTTAGGAGCTTATAGCTATTCTAAGTTGTCGCCAGTTTACAGTTTAGACCAAGCAGATACTGTAAAAGCATTAGAAAAATTACAGGCATTTATTGATAATTATCCAAATTCAGAATACATCCCTCAGGCAAATGAGGCTGTACAAAAGCTGAATGGTAAATTAGAGAAAAAAGCATACGAAAACGCTAAAGGATATAATACCATTTCAGATTATAAATCGGCATTAATTGCTTTTGATAATTTTATCGCTGATTTTCCTGGAACACCTTTAAAAGAAGATGCATTGTTTTATAAATATGATTCAGCATATCAATTGGCAATTAACAGTATTCCTTCAAAAATGGAAGAGCGTTTACATGTTGCACAAGCGGCTTATGCGAATTTGATGAAATTTAAAAGCGATACAAAGTATAAAGAAAAGGCAGACGAGATGAATGCCAGAGTTGAAACAGATTTACAAAAATTTACTAAATAAAATAAAGTCATGGATTTAAAAAAGACGAATGCTCCTGTAAACACAATAACTTACAATAAAACAGTTATTGAAGAGCCAACAGGAAATGTGTATGAGGCAATTACCATTATGGCTAAAAGAGCAAATCAAATTAATTCAGAGATTAAAAAAGAATTGACTGAAAAATTAGAAGAGTTTGCTACTTACAATGATAGTCTAGAAGAAGTTTTTGAAAATAAAGAACAAATTGAAGTTTCTAAATTTTACGAAAAATTACCAAAACCACATGCTTTAGCTGTTCAAGAATGGTTAGACGGTAAAACTTACCACAGAAGTTCAAACAAATAATAGTACAATGTCAGTTTTAAACGGGAAAAAGATTTTACTGGGTGTTTCCGGTGGAATTGCAGCCTATAAAACAGCCACTTTAGTACGACTTTTTATAAAAGCAGGTGCACATGTCCAAGTGATCATGACACCTGCTTCTAAGGATTTTGTAACCCCACTTACATTATCAACCTTATCAAAAAATCCAGTACATTCAAGTTTCTTTAATCAAGATGATGAAGATGAAGTTTGGAACAATCACGTTGAATTAGGGCTTTGGGCCGATTTAATGTTGGTTGCGCCTGCTACTGCCAATACTTTATCTAAAATGGCAACAGGAAACTGTGATAATCTTCTAATTGCGGCATATTTATCGGCAAAATGTCCAGTCTATTTTGCGCCTGCAATGGACTTGGATATGTATAAACACCCTTCGACTTTATCGAGTTTTGCTGCGTTAAAGCAGTATGGAAATATTATGATTCCTGCTGAAAGCGGAGAATTGGCAAGTGGTTTGTCCGGAGAAGGTCGAATGGCTGAACCTGAGAATATCGTTGCTTTTTTAGAAGCCGATTTGGAGAGTAAACTGCCTTTAAAAGGAAAAAAAATACTAGTTACGGCCGGCCCGACATACGAAGCGATAGATCCTGTACGTTTTATTGGAAATCATTCTTCGGGAAAAATGGGGTTTGATATTGCTAATGAAGCGGCAAGCTTAGGAGCAGAAGTGTTTTTAATTGCAGGTCCGACTCATTTTAAGGCTAAAAATAGTTTGATAAAAGTGGTTGATGTGGTTTCGGCTCAAGAAATGTACGATGCCTGTCATCTGTATTTTAATGAAGTTGATGCAGCAATCGCAGCTGCAGCTGTAGCAGATTATAGACCTAAATTTGTTGCAGATCAGAAGATTAAGAAAAATACAGAAGAGTTTTCGATCGAACTGGAAAAGACAAAAGATATATTGTCTTCTTTGGGTGCTATCAAAAAAAATCAGTTTTTAATTGGTTTTGCATTAGAGACTGAAAATGAAATTGAAAATGCTAAGTTGAAAATTCAGAAAAAAAACTTAGATTTGATTGTTTTAAATTCCTTACAAGATAAAGGTGCCGGTTTTAAAAAAGATACCAATAAAGTAACTTTTATTGATAAAAATTTTGAAATAGAACCAATGGAATTGAAATCAAAAGAATCTGTAGCGGCTGATATTTTGAATAAAGTTATTCTGCATTTTTCAAAATCATAAATTTAGAATATACGCCGAAAACATAAATTGGAAACGATTTGTGTTTTATAAAATTAAATATCTAGACGATTATGAATAAAATAGTTACACTATTAGTATTTTTAAGCTTTGGTTTTGTACAAGCTCAACAGCTAAATTGTACAGTAACTATTAATACAGAACGGCTAACAAATCCAAATAATCAGGTTTTTAAAACGCTTCAAACTTCTTTGTCTGAATTTGTAAATAAAACAGACTGGACGGGATCTGTTTTGAAACAAAACGAAAGAATAAACTGTTCGATGTACATAACTTTATCATCAAATAGTTCAGATCAATTCACAGGAACCATTCAGGTTCAATCTTCCAGATTGATTTTTAATTCGACTTATTCTTCTCCTGTTTTAAATTACAATGATAAAGATTTTAACTTCAGATATACAGAATACGAGCCATTGTTGTTTAACCCAAATACCTACGACTCAAATTTAGTTTCAGTTGTGTCTTTTTACTGTTATATGATTTTAGGTATGGACGCCGATACTTTTCAAATGGGCGCAGGAAATCCATATCTTCAAACTGCTCAGAATATTGCAAATGTAGCGCAGCAAGGTGGGTTTAAAGGTTGGAATCAATCTGATGGACTTCAAAATCGGTATTATTTAATTAACGATATGATTGCCCCAACTTATAGCGATCTACGTCAGACGACCTATGCTTATCATACTGGTTTGGATGCTATGACCATGGATCAAAAAGCGGCAAAAGAGAAAATAAAAAATGCTTTGCTGTTAATTGGAAAATTAAATTCGGTGAAGCCAAATGCTTTTATTACCCGAGTTTTCTTTGATGCAAAATCAGACGAAATTGTTTCTATTTTTTCTGGCGGACCAAGTATTCCAATTACAGATTTAACAGATGTCTTAAATAAGGTTTCTCCATTAAACTCTACTAAATGGTCGCAGATTAAATATTAATCTCGTTTCTGTTTTATAATCCACTTAAAACTCTTTAACTCTCATTTTTACAAAATTGCCCTATGATTACATCGCTGTCAATTAAAAATTATGCTCTTATTGAAAAACTAGCCATTGATTTTTCTAAAGGTTTTTCTATAATTACAGGTGAGACAGGTGCAGGAAAGTCAATCATTTTAGGAGCTATTGGTCTTGTTCTGGGCAAAAGGGCGGACCTTACTTCACTAAAAAATAAAGAAGAAAAATGTGTTATTGAAGCACAGTTTGAAATTGGAAAATATAATCTGAAAGACTTTTTTGAAGCTAATGATTTAGATTATGAAGACGAAACGATTATTAGACGTGAAATTTTACCTTCTGGTAAATCTCGTGCTTTTATAAATGACAGTCCCGTAAATCTTCAGGAATTACAAGATTTAAGCTTGTACTTAATTGATATTCATTCGCAGCAACAAACACAAGAATTGTCAGATGAGAATGTGCAGTTTAAAATTATTGACGCTATTGCTAATAATGCAGAAATAATTGCCGAATATCAAAAAATATTAAAATCTTATAAAGCTGATAAAGCGAAGTTAAATGCGTTGCTTAAAAAGCAGAGTGATGCAGGTAAGGAGCAGGAATATCATACATTTTTGCTGAATGAATTGGTTTCGGCGCAATTAAAATCTGGTGAACAAGAAGAATTAGAAGAGGACTACGAAAAATTGAATAATGTTGAGATTATTAAAGAATCTCTAGATAAATCATTGTCAATTGCAAATGAAGAGCAGTTTGGTGTTTTTCATAATTTGAATGAAATTAAAAATGCATTGCAAAAAGTAGCTCCGTTTTCATCAGGATATCAAAATTTATTCGAGAGAATTACAAGCTTAACGATAGAATTTGATGATGTTTCTAAAGAATTGCAAAATTGCTCTGAAAAATTGTTAAATGATCCAGTGCAGCTGGAGCTAATAAATCAAAAATTACAATTGATTTATAATTTACAGAAAAAGCACCAAGCAAGCTCTGTAGACGAACTTCTTCAGATTCAATCAGATTTGGGTAATTCTTTATTAGAGTTGGGTAATATGGATGAGGAAATTGCTTCTTTGTCTAATATTATAGAAGAAAAAGCAACTGAGTTGGATAATTTCGCATTAAAAATCCATGAAAATAGAGTAAATGCGATTCCGAGATTATCAGAACAGCTAATTTCAATTTTAGAAACATTAGGAATGCCAAATGCTCGTTTTAATATGGAATTATTACCTTCTGAAACGTATTTTCAAAACGGAAAAGACGAACTGCAATTCTTGTTTTCTGCAAATAAAGGAACCGATTTTGGCCTGCTGAAAAAAGTAGCTTCAGGAGGAGAGATGTCTCGTATTATGCTGGCTGTAAAAGCCATTTTGGCTAAATACTCTAAATTGCCAACATTAATTTTTGACGAAATTGATACAGGAGTTTCTGGAGAAATTGCAATCAGAATGGGTGAAATCATGAAAGAAATGAGCAATACAATGCAGATTTTTGCCATCACACATTTACCTCAAATTGCGGCAAAAGGAGATTCTCATTTTAAAGTTTCTAAAGCAACAATTGGCGACGATACACAATCAGAATTAAAGTTGCTGTCTCAGGATGAAAGAGTTATAGAAATAGCTCAAATGTTATCTGGTGCAGTCGTTTCTGATTCGGCTTTAAATCACGCGAAAGCCTTGTTGAACTAAAGAAATACTTTATATTTGTCATCAAAAAATAAGTAAACAAACGGCGATAAGCACTCATTTATTTAATAAATAGCTTATTAACGAATAAATAAAACAAGTATGATTATAGAACCTAGAATGAGAGGATTTATTTGTTTGACTGCCCATCCAACGGGAGCTGAACAAAATGTAAAAAATCAAATCGAGTACGTAAAATCTAAAGGAGAAATCGCTGGTGCTAAAAAAGTTTTAGTAATTGGTGCTTCTACAGGTTTCGGATTAGCTTCAAGAATTACTAGTGCTTTTGGTTCTGGTGCATCTACAATTGGTGTATTTTTTGAAAAACCACCAGTTGAAGGAAAAACAGCTTCTCCAGGATGGTATAATTCTGCAGCATTCGAAAAAGAGGCTCATAAAGCAGGTTTATATGCAAAAAGTATCAATGGAGATGCATTTTCAAACGAAATTAAAAGAGAAACTCTTGATTTAATCAAAGCAGATTTAGGACAAGTAGATCTTATAATTTATAGTTTAGCTTCTCCTGTACGTACTAATCCAAATACAGGTGTTACACACCGTTCAGTTTTAAAACCTATCGGACAAACATTTACAAATAAAACAGTTGATTTTCACACAGGAAAAGTTTCAGATGTTTCAATCGCTCCAGCAAATGAGGAAGATATTGAAAATACTGTTGCTGTTATGGGTGGAGAAGACTGGGCAATGTGGATTGATGCTTTGAAAGCTGAAAATTTATTAGCTGAAGGTGCTACAACAGTTGCTTATTCTTATATTGGACCATCATTAACAGAAGCAGTTTACCGTAAAGGAACTATCGGTCGTGCAAAAGATCATTTAGAAGCTACAGCGTTTACTATTTCAGATTCTTTAGAATCTATCGGAGGAAAAGCTTATGTTTCTGTAAATAAAGCTTTAGTTACTCAAGCAAGTTCTGCAATTCCAGTAATTCCACTATATATTTCTCTTTTATATAAAATTATGAAAGAAGAAGGAATTCATGAAGGCTGTATTGAGCAAATCCAGCGTTTATTCCAAGACAGATTATACAATGGTTCTGAAGTTCCTGTTGATGAAAAAGGAAGAATCAGAATTGATGATTGGGAAATGCGTGAAGATGTTCAGGAAAAAGTGGCTAAATTGTGGCTGGAAGCTACGACAGAAACATTACCTGAAATTGGAGATTTAGCTGGATATAGAAGTGATTTCTTAAATTTATTCGGATTTGAAGTGCCTGGTGTTGATTATAACGCAGATACAAACGAAGTTGTTGAGATTGAAAGTATCAAATAACATATTTTACTACTAGTAAACGAAAAACCATCAGCCAAAAGTTGATGGTTTTTTTGTGAATATACCATATCTTTGTTAAAATTTTGAAACAATAAAAATATACCCTTTAATAACGCGCATTCTGCTATGATTTTTTCTTTAATTATACCCGTGTATAATCGTCCAGATGAAGTTGATGAGCTTTTAGAAAGTCTCTCAAAATCTGATTATAATGAAGCTTTTGAAATTGTTCTTGTCGAAGATGGATCTTCAATTCCATGTCGAGATGTGGTGATGAATTATCAAGGAAAATTAAATATATCATATTACTTCAAAGAGAATTCTGGTCCAGGCGATTCTAGAAATTTCGGGATGCAGAGAGCCAGAGGTGATTATTTTATCATTTTTGATTCAGATTGTATTATTCCCTCACAATATTTGACAGAAGTTCGTAAAGAATTAGATGCAAATTATGTGGATTGTTTTGGAGGGCCAGATAAAGCGCTTGATAGTTTTTCAGACATTCAGAAAGCTATCAATTTTGCTATGACTTCATTTCTTACAACGGGAGGAATTAGGGGAGGTTCCGAGAAAATTAACAAGTTCCAGCCTCGCAGCTTTAACATGGGAATTTCTAAAAAAGCTTTTGAAGCTTCAAAAGGTTTTGGGAACATTCATCCAGGAGAAGATCCAGATTTATCTATTCGTTTATGGAATCTCGGATTTGAAACTAGGCTGTTTAAAGAGGCTTATGTATACCATAAAAGAAGAATTGACTGGGAGAAATTCTCTATTCAGGTTAATAAATTTGGTATTGCAAGACCAATTTTAAACAGTTGGTACCCAGAACACAATAAGCTTACTTTTTTCTTTCCGACTCTTTTTATACTCGGATTATTATTAGCTTTTTTATTGTTAATTTTCAATATCGATATTTTATTACAATTATATTTCGTATATTTCGTTATAATTTTTCTTACAGCTAGTATTCAAAACAAAAGCATCAAAATTGGGTATCTATCTGTAATAGCTGTGTGGAAACAATTTTATGGTTACGGAACTGGATTTTTAAAGTCATATGTAAAAGTGATTTTACTAAAGAAGAAACCGCAGGAAGCTTTTCCACGTATGTTTTTTAAATTATAAGAATGACAAAAGTTATTGGTCTTACAGGAGGAATTGGTAGTGGTAAAACCACTGTAGCAAACTATTTTGAAGAAATGGGTGTCCCTGTTTACATTGCCGATGACGGTGCAAAAAGAGTAATGCAGTCAAAAAATATCCTTGAAGAAGTAAAATCTACTTTTGGTGGCAACATTTTTGATGGTGAAGTTTTAAATCGTGCCAAATTAGCACAGGTTGTTTTTAATGATAAAGAACAATTGGCAAAATTAAATGCTATTGTTCATCCAGCTGTAAAACTGGATTTTGAAGCTTGGTTGAAAAAGCATGAAGATTATGATTATGTGATTTATGAAGCGGCTATTCTATTTGAAAGTGGCCGTTACAAAGAATGCGACGTAATTATAACCGTTACAGCTCCAGAAGAGGTGAGAATTGAACGAGTTATAAAACGAGATAAAACCACAAGAGAACAAGTTTTAAGTAGAATGAAAATGCAGTGGGATGATGAAAAACGAATTTCTAAGAGCAATTTCGTGATTAATAACAATAATCTTAAAAATGCTAAAGAAGAAGTTGTTAAAATTCTTAAAATTTTAAATATAAAACAAAAACAGTCTTAAATGTTAATATTTGGTTAATGTATTATTTAGTATATTGTTAAAATATTAATTTTGTTTCGATGAATAAATTATTTTTTAGAATACTTGTTTTATTGATGAGTCTGTCCTTAATAGGGATAATTCTGGTACAAGTGTTTTGGTTCAATTCTTCGTTCAAAAATAATGAAGAGCAGTTTAAATACCACGTTACTCAAGTAATTGGAAATGTTGCAGATAAGCTGGAACAACAAGAAGAGTACAGTTTCTACGACAAATACAACCGTATTAAAGATAGTACGGGTAAAATTCCAAAAAAAGAAGATTTGTTGCAAGTATTTTATGTTCAAAGAAATACTAAAACAAACAAAACAATTGTTTATTCGAATACATTGACATCTGAGGATTATGATATTAATGGTTCGGTTTTTAACAAAAAATTCAGCAGCGAGCGTTTTAAAAATTTTAGTTCAAGAAGAGTAACTGAAGTTTATAATAATAACAATGGAATTGATAATAATAGCTTAGGACAAAGTATTATTCCTGATCTTAAAATTGAAAAATCAGGAAGTTTAGATATATTAAATAAAGTTCAACAGCAAATTCAATATAAAGACATCGCTTCTTTGACTCCAATAGAAGGTAGGATTACAAAAGATAAGCTGAGTAAATTATTGAAGAAAGAACTTGAAGAATATGGTGTAAAAACCAAATTTGAATTCGGAATATACAGCAGTGGCAATCCAACAAAAATAAAATCTGACGGATTTCATTACGATAAAGAAGCTACTTATAGCATTCCGATTTATACAGACAATGAAGGGAATAGCAAATATGAACTCTCAGTTACTTTTCCTCATAAAAAGAAGTTCTTATTGTCCGAATTATTAAGTATTACTATTTTATCGATAGTTTTTACTTTGATTATAATTGTAGCCTATACGAGTGCATTAAATCAACTGTTGCGTCAGAAACATATTTCTGAAATAAAAACAGATTTCATTAATAACATGACGCACGAGTTTAAAACTCCGATTGCTACAATAAACCTAGCTTTAGATGCTATTAGAAGTCCTAAGGTTATTGAAGATAAAGAAAAAGTTTATCGTTATCTTCAAATGATTCGGGATGAAAATAAAAGAATGCACGCTCAGGTTGAAAATGTATTGCGTATTTCTAAATTAGAAAAAAGAGAGCTTGATATTACAAAAGAGCCAACAGTAGTTACAGATATAATCGACGATGCAATTGAGCATGTTAATCTAATTTTAGAAGACAGACAAGGAACTGTCGAAAAACATTACAATGCAGCTAGAACAACAGTTCTAATTAACGAAGTTCATTTTACAAACGTATTGGTTAATATTTTAGAAAATGCAATAAAATATTCTCCAGATACTCCAAAGATTGAGATTTTTACAGAAAATGTGAAAGACATGATTCTAATAAAAGTAAAAGATCATGGTCTAGGAATGAGTAAGATAGCTCAAAAACGAGTTTTTGAGAAGTTTTATAGAGAACATACCGGAGATCTTCATAATGTAAAAGGGCATGGTTTAGGATTGGCTTATGTAAAAAGAATAGTAGAGGATCACAATGGTCAAGTATATGTAGAAAGCGAAAAAGGAAAAGGTAGCACCTTTATAATAAAAATACCATTAATAAATTAAAATATGGAAAATACTAACAAAAGAATACTTTTAGTAGAAGATGACCTAAATTTTGGGGCGGTTCTTAAAGATTATCTAATGTTAAATGACTTTGAAGTTACTTTAGCTAAAAACGGTATGGAAGGTTTCGAGAAATTCAAGAAAGATGTATATGATTTATGCATTTTGGATGTAATGATGCCTTATAAAGATGGTTACACTTTGGCCAAAGAAATTAGAGAGAAGAACAGTGAAGTGCCAATTATCTTTTTAACAGCAAAATCTATGAAAGAGGATGTATTAAAAGGTTACAAAGCTGGTGCTGATGACTATTTAAATAAACCTTTTGATTCTGAAGTTCTTTTAATGAAAATTAAAGCAATCATTCAAAGAAAATCGGCAGATACAAAAGCAGAACAAGTACAGTTTGAGTTTAATATTGGTAAATTCCATTTAAATTCAAAATTGAGATTCTTGACTTTCCAAGATGAAGAACCAATAAAATTATCTCCAAAAGAGAATGAATTGCTTAAAATGTTAATTCTTCATGAAAATGATCTAATGCCGAGAGAATTGGCGTTAACTAAAATCTGGAGAGATGATAACTACTTCACATCAAGAAGTATGGACGTTTACATCGCTAAATTGAGAAAATACCTAAAAGCTGATGAAGATGTTGAAATCTTGAACATTCACGGTGAAGGTTTCAGATTAGTTGTAAAAAGCAAAGTTTCTGAATAATTGAAATTCACTAAAAAAATATAAGCCCTGAGAAATCAGGGCTTTTTTTATGTGTAAAAATTATTTAGTCGTAATTTCACGTAATCTTGTCATTTCTCATTCGTTCGAAATGACAGATAGTTCGAAAATATCTTATAATTTGAAAATTTATCTTGTTATGTTTATTCTAATTAAAATGGATTTAGATCTTTAGTTATCAGATGGATAGTGTGTTTTTGTTAAGTGAGTTTAATGTATGATTTAATTATTTTAAAGAATTTTCTTTAAAATAATTTGGAAAATCAAAAAACAATTCTGAATATTTGCACACGAAAAAAATAATAACCCTTTAAAAACGAAGAAAAAATGTTTGTACTTACATCGACATCTCAGAGCTTCACACCAAATAGATTTGGTGAAGTGATTCTTCGTGGCTTATTTCAATCTTAGAAATACATTTTTAGATATATAAAAAAGCCCGAAGACAATAAGTTTCGGGCTTTTTTTATTCTAGACACTTCAAAATTTTCCGAAAACCGATTTTATTTATTTATCCGTAAGGATAAAATGCTTGAGCCTATATGGCTATTAATTTAATGCGCTATAGTTTTTTATGGAAAATTATACGGTAAATGAGTATGCTTTATGTACTCGTTTTAAAAGTAAAAGAAAGAAAAAAAGATTAGTAAAAGAAGATTTTGAAAAACACTTAATTCAGTTAAGAAAACAGGAAAAAGAACTTTGGGAAAAAAGAAGGAATCTACCATTGATTCCGCTCGAAAATCCTTATCAAAAAGGATGGCAACGCTGTTTTGTACTGAGAGAAGATGTAGCAAGATCTAACGAAGCTCCATTTTACAAGGAATTATTGGAAAAAATAAATACATGGCAGTTTTCTCCTGAAAAATCTTTTAAAAGAAAGAAAAAGAGAAAAAGAAAACATCTGTATGTTGAAAAAATCCAAACCGTAAAAGAATTTTCAGAGTGGGAATGGAAAAGTTCAAAATTAGAATTGACTGAAAAAGAAAAAGCACATTTTTATAAAAGAGAGCGCTGGTGCAGCAATTGTAAACGATACAAAATTCATTATGTATTTAATGAGCCTTGGCGATATGTGCTTCGTGTTAGCCCTTATATGATAACACATACAAAAATGGTTGATTCGGATTTGGAAAGTGAAATTCAAGTTGTTGAAAATTATATTGTTAATCATAATCTTAGAGATAAAACAAACAGATTAATACACGGCAGTTCTGGTAAATGGCGTTACTATAAAATAGAAAAACCAAAAGAAATAAGTCCAATTAAAAATAAAAGTCTAAATGTATTGTATCAGCAATATATAGATGAAATGATATAAATCATGGGAAATAAATTATCTGGAAAAGACCTGATTAAATTAGGCTTTCCAAAGAACAATTCAATAAACATCGCCTTAGGGCAGATAAACAGATATAGAAAAAGAGAAAAAAAAGAATCTATTCTAACAGAAGCAAAAGACGTTTTATTACATCCTGAAAAATATGAAGGAAACGGAACTTGGGGGAAAGTAGCAGAAGGCTTAATTAAACCGGTTCAAGTAAGAATGCATCAGCTGAAAAATACTAGAGCGCCGTTTAAAATTTTTGGAGAAAATGAAATTGATGAGCAGGCTAAATTTCAATTGTATGATTCATTGAAACTGCCAATTTCTGTTGCAGGAGCTTTAATGCCAGATGCACATTCAGGTTATGGATTGCCAATTGGAGGAGTTTTAGCAACAGACAATGCTGTGATTCCGTACGGAGTTGGTGTTGACATTGGATGCCGAATGAGCCTTTCGATTTTTGATTTGCCAGCTTCTCATTTCAAAGGAAAAGAACACCAATTAGAAGCAATTTTAAAAGATAATACAAAATTTGGAATGTATGAAACACATGCTTCTAGAGTTGATCATGAAGTATTTTATAATAGTGGATTTCAGGATATTCCATTGTTGAAAAATCTTTTGCCAAAAGCCTATAAACAATTAGGAACTTCAGGTGGAGGAAATCATTTTGTAGAATTTGGAATTGCAAAAATAGAGAATCCTGAGAACGAATGGAAATTAGAAAAAGGTGAATATTTCGCGGTTCTTTCACATAGTGGCTCTCGCGGATTAGGTGCAAATATTGCGAAGCATTATACTTATTTGGCAACAAAACAATGTCCGTTACCAAAAAACGTACAGCATTTGGCGTGGTTAGATTTAAATACGCATGACGGTCAGGAATATTGGCTGGCAATGAATTTAGCCGGAGAATATGCAAAAGCCTGCCATGACGATATTCACAGACGTATTGCCAAAGCGATTGGAAAAAGAGTGGTAGTAACGATTGAAAATCACCACAATTTTGCTTGGAAAGAAATCGTAAACGGTCAGGAATGTATTGTACATAGAAAAGGAGCGACGCCAGCGGGAGAGGGACAATTAGGAATTATTCCTGGCTCAATGACTGCTCCTGGTTTTATTGTGAAAGGAAAAGGAAATTCTGAAAGTTTGAATTCTGCTTCGCATGGAGCTGGGCGTTTGTTTTCAAGAGCGAAATGTAAAAGTACATTTACTCAAAGTGAAATTAAAAAGGTTTTGAAAGCTAATGATGTGACCTTGATTGGAGGAAATATTGATGAGGCACCAATGGCATATAAAGACATTACAAAAGTAATGGCAAACCAAACCGATTTAGTTGAAGTGCTGGGAACATTTACGCCGAAGATTGTTAGAATGGACCGCTAAAAATTAAAAATTATGGAAAGATTTCAAGATGAAAATAAATGGTTGGGAAGCTTTTATAATGAGATTTTGGTTAAATGTCCAAAATGCGAATCAAAAGCAGTTGTAAAAGAAGAATTAAAGGAAAAATGTGAATGTGGAAGATGTCACAATATGGTTTTTGAATGCAAAAATTGTTTCTATAAAATGAAGGAATCAGTGTATCGATACATTGCTTTTGGAAAAGAATTTTGCAATAATTGCTTTGAAAAATTTGAATATCAATCTCAGCCACTAAAACAGAAACCTTTAACGTACAAAACGGAATGTCCTCACTGTAATTTTCAAGAGGAATGGAAAACAAAATCGTATAGAGTTAAAGAAGAATCGAAAGCAGATAACGGTTTAACAAAAGAAATGTGGTATGATTTGCCGCTTTGGTTTCAAAAAGAAGTAAATGGAAATCTTTTCTGGGCTTATAATCTCGATCATATCGATTATCTCGAAAGATATATAAAAGCAGATTTACGAGAAAGAAACAATGATGGAAGTGGTAATGGAGCTATGGTTTCAAGACTCCCACAATTTGTAAAAGTAGCCAAAAACAGAGAAAAGCTGCTCAAAATTTTAAAAAAATGGAAAGAATAATTCAGATAACAGCGGGTCGCGGACCTGCAGAATGCACTTGGGTTGTCGCCCAAGTGCTTAAAAAAGTTTTGGAGGAAGCTCAAGATCAGGATTTAGATGTTGTTTTACTCCAAAGAGAAAAGGGAGAAGAAAATGGAACGATTGAAACTGCATCGATTTCTGTAAAAGGAAAAAATGTCGACCAGTTTGTGAAATCTTGGGTCGGAACGATTCAGTGGATTGGTCAGAGTCAGTTTAGGAAAATGCACAAACGCAAAAACTGGTTTATTGGAATTTTTGAAATTGAAGCACAGAAAAATGCATCAGTTTCAGAAAACGATATTCAATATCAGGCGATGCGAAGTTCCGGTGCCGGCGGTCAGCATGTAAATAAAGTGAGTTCGGCAATTCGGGCAACACATATTCCAACAGGAATTGCTGTTGTATCAATGGACAGTCGATCGCAACACCAAAACAAAAAACTGGCAACAGAAAGATTATTAAAAAAATTAGAAGACGAAAAACGGGTTCAGCTTAAAAATCACGTAGGAAAGCAATGGGAAAACCAGCTCAATGTAGAGCGTGGAAATCCAATTAGAGTTTTTACTGGAAGTGATTTTAAAAAGAATAAAGTTGAGAAAAGCTACAAAGGAACTCGTCAGAAATTAAAAAACGATTTACGAAATGAAAACAACTGATAAATACCTTTTTCAAGCCTTGGATAATTATCCGTTTTGGCTTGAAGGGACAATAGAATCTTTAGATTATGCTTTTTCTTATGACGATAAAAACACGATGGTTTTGTGTTTGTACGGAAGAATTCAGGCAGAACAATTAATGAATTATGAGAATGCAAAATCGTATTTTCAAGAAGCTTTAACAATTAATATTCATGCTCTTGAAGTATATCCGTATTATTTAAAAACATTGATTTTAAATGAAGATTATGAAGAAGCACAGAAATTAATTGATTTTGCTTTGACAGTAAAAGGAATCAATAAATCGGAGATTTATGTCAAGAAAGCTATTCTTTTAGAAGCGCAAAATGAGTTTAAGAAGGCATTAAAAGAGATTAAAAATGCGAAACTTCATTTGTTGCAATTCAATTATGAATCTGATATTACAGATGTTGAGAAGAGAATCAAGAATAAAATTGATTTGCTGAAAAAGAAGAAAGAGAAAACTAAAAAAGATTCTAAAAAGAAATCGAAATGATTTTGATGAAAAAACGATGCAATTTGCATCGTTTTTTGTTTTTTTTTCAAGTAGATATGTGAAGTCGTTAAGATAAATGAAATCTTACTTCCAATGCAATTCCAAAGCAAAACATGTTTTTTCGCCTTTTGTAATGCTGAATGTTGCTGTTGTGTGATCGTCGTCTTCGCTTTCGTGAATAACCACATTATCTTGCAGTGAAAGTTCTTTCATGAAATTCATTTCGAAGCTTTTTACTTCTTGTTTCATGATTCTTTTTGGATCAACATGATCTAAACACCATTCCAGATATTTTACGTTATTTACGTGATTTACAATGTCTAAATCGGATAGATAGACTGTTTTTTCGAAAACGGCTTCTTTTTCATGGTTGATATTTATTTTAGAGAAACTTTCTTCCGTTGCTCTGTTTTCCGGGAATAGTTCGAAATGTTCAAAAGGCAGTGCCAAAGCTTCTGGTCTACGTGCTTTTGTGTTGAAAACTGCCCAATAGGTTTCACAACCTACTATTTTTTTTCCGTTTACATACATTTCCAGTGCACGAACAGAACGTGAGTTTTCTAAGCTATTAATCCACGTTTTTACGGTAACGACGTCCTGCCATTTTGGTAATGCCGTAATTTCAACACGCATTCGGCTTAAAACCCATGCCTGATCAAATTCCTGCATATCATAAAAGCTGATTCCGCCAACTTCTGAATGCGCCGCCGCGGTTAATTGTAAAATATTACACAAATCGGTATATTTTAAAAAACCTGTAGGCGTACATTGTGTGAAATTGATTTCCCAGTCTTTGCTTAAAACTGATGTGAAATTTGGAGATATTGGCATTGTTAATTTTAGATTTTAGATTGATGATTTTAGATTTTCTTCGATGTAATGAATAATCTCATTTCTGTCAGTCGAATAATCAAACCATTTGGTATTTTCGTTTCGTTTGAACCACGTTAATTGTCTTTTTGAGAATCTTCGTGTGTTTTTTTTGATTTCTTCTATTGCAAAAGGCAAAGTGAATTCTTCGTCAAAATAACTAAATAATTCTCTATAACCGACCGTTTGAAGTGCATTTAACGCTTTGTTAGGATAAAGTGCTTCGGCTTCTTTTAATAATCCTTCGTTCATCATAATATCGACACGCTGGTTAATTCTGCTGTATATGATTTCTCTGTCGGCATCTAAACCGATTAGAATATGAGTGAAGTTTCTATTGTTTTTTTTCTGATTTAAAAAGGAAGAATACGGTTTTTGAGCTCCTATGCAAACTTCGACAAAACGCATCATTCGCTGTGGATTTTGTAAAGTCTGCGGATTTTCTAAAGTTATTTTTTGATAATATTCTGGATCTAAATTTTTGAGTTGTTCCTGAAGATATTCGATTCCATGTTTTTCGTAGTTTAAATTTACTTCATGTCGAACTTTTGGATCAATTTCTGGGAATTCGTCAAAACCTTTTAAAATGGCATCAACATATAATCCTGAACCACCGATAAGAATTATAAAATCACTGGTTTGAAATAGTTCTTCGATTTTAGCTAAAGCTTCTTTTTCGTAGTCGCCAACTGTGTAGTTTTCAAAAATAGATTTATTTTGTATAAAATGGTGCTTTGCAGAATTTAATTCTTCCTGACTTGGGACTGCGGTTCCGATAGTCATTTCTTTGAAAAATTGACGGCTGTCGCAAGAAACGATTTCGCATTTAAAATGTTGTGCCAAAGCAATGCTCAAGGCTGTTTTGCCTATAGCTGTTGGTCCGACAATGGTAATTAGATATTTCATAATTTTTAGCCCAGATGGAAATGGAAACCCCGGACTTATATTTGTTGAATTTTTTTGGTGTAAAAGAGCGACCAGCGGAAGCTCCTTTTATGCCTTAAAAAATTACAAATATAAGGAGGAGTTGGAATGTACAGCTGGATTAGCTTCTATAATTAATTATTTGGCAGTTCGGTTCCGCATTCGTAGCAATATTTTGCATTATCGAAATGGACTTGAGACTGACATTTTCTACATGTTTTTTTTGTGCCTACAAAACTACCTTTCAGACTGCTTTTTGCAAATTCGGCGGTTACAATTCCGGTTGGAACGGCGATGATTCCGTAACCTAAAATCATAACAAAAGCGGCGATAAATTGTCCAAGTGGCGTTTGTGGCGAAATATCTCCATAACCGACCGTTGTAAGCGTAACAATTGTCCAGTAGATTCCCATTGGAATACTGGTAAATCCAGATTCTCTGCCTTCAACCAGATACATGATTGTACCGATAATTACAGTGCTGATTAAGACAAAATAAATAAAAACCAGAATTTTTTCTTTGCTGGCTTCGATGGCTTCTTTTAGTTGCAGGGATTGATGATTGATTTGCGGAATATGCAGAATCTTGAATAATCGAAGAAAACGCAACGCTCTTACGATTGATAAAATACTCGCGCCAGGAAAAAAAATCGACAAATACATAGGTAAGACGGCAAGCAAATCGATGATTCCGTAAAAGCTGAAAATGTATTTGACTGGTTTTTGGATTGAAATAATTCTTAGTACATATTCGATGGTAAAGAATATGGTAATTATCCATTCACAGACTAATAATTGTTCGTGATATTTAGAACTTACGCCTTCAACAGTATCAAGCATTATTAAAAGCACGCTCAATAAGATTAAACCTAGCAATACTAAATCGAACATTCGTCCTAAGATGGTATTGGTACCATATAGAACGATTTTGACTTTTTCTCTGAAGATTTCGTATTGTGATTTTGTCTTTTTCATATCCTTAAAGATAATCAAAGTTTTGTTTTGTTAAAATTGAAGTATTTTTAATGACTTGCTTTTGCGGATATAACTCTGAATGATATTTTTTACGTCGCGGTTATGCTGCATTGGAACCAGAATATTTTTTAAGATGTCGATATTCGTAATTTGATAATTAAGATCGTAATACGCGTAACCTTTGTATATTCCGTTTTCAATTAGAATTGCACTTCGTTCGTTTACATTTCTACCTCTGTCTATCAATACCATGCTTTTGTTTTCAAAGCTGTTTTCTGAAATGAATTGCTGTACTCTTAAATTGTAAATTTCTGGAGTAACTTCGCCAATGCAGGCACCGTCGCATTCTTTGATTTTATATTGAAAACACTCTTTTTTGGTTTGATATAAACCTGTAAGTTTTTGGCACAAATGGTATTTTGACGTAAATCTGAAAAGTGCATTTTTTCCTTCTTGTAACGAAGCAAAAGAGGTAATTTCTTTTTTACGTCCGTCAGCTTTTTCCAATCTTAAGTTGATGTAACCGTCTGAATCTTTTTCGGCATATAAAGCTATTGGAAATACAGATTTTTTCTGCGAACGATTGTATCGCGGACGATTAACTTTTACTTCCTGGCTTTCTTTTAAAAGTGCGATTAATTCGCTTCCGGTTTCGTCATACGTTATGGTAAAAACTTCTGCCTGGATTCTTTTGCTTTTGGTTGTAATTCCGGTAAAGTGCTGATTGACTCTTTTTTTGATATTTTGGCTTTTGCCAATGTAAATTAAAGTGCCGCTTTCGTTATAGATATAATAAACGCCAGTTTTTGTTGGCATTTGGCTGAGAATGTCTAAAAATTTTGGAGAAATCCCTTTTTCGACTTCCAGTTTTATAAAATCTTTTATGATTGTTTTTTCGACATCTTTCTCCAAAAGCATTTTGAACAGCTTTGTTGTAGCCATGGCATCTCCGCTGGCACGATGTCTATCAGCCATCGGAATTCCAAGTGCACGGACGAGTTTTCCTAGGCTGTATGAAGGTTGTTCTGGAATTAGTTTTTTTGCTAATTCAACTGTACAAAGTGTTTTAGCTTCAAAATCGTAACCTAAACGACGAAATTCAGTTCTAAGGATTCTATAATCGAAAGAAGCGTTGTGAGCAACAATAACGCAATCTGAAGTAATTTCGATAATGCGTTTTGCAACTTCATAAAATTTAGGTGCAGACTGCAACATAGCGTTATTGATTCCAGTAAGTTTTACAACGAAAGGCTGGATTGGAATTTCAGGATTGACAAGGCTGATGAATTGATCGACTACTTCATGGCCATCAAATTTGTAGATGGCGATTTCGGTAATTCCCTCTTCATTAAACTGTCCTCCAGTTGTTTCTATGTCAAGTATTGCGTACAAATTATGTGTTCAGTGTTCAGTTTCGATTATTATCGAAATTAGTGTTCAGTTTTTCTACGTACTGCAGTGCGCCTTTACAACAGTTATTAACGTCCGCCAAAAATGCTGCTTCCAATTCTTACCATTGTGCTTCCGCATTCTATAGCTAGCTTGTAATCTCCAGACATTCCCATAGATATGATGCTAAAATCGTTAATGGTCTGCAGTTTTTGCGTTGAATCAAAAATCGATTTTAAATGTGTAAATTCTTTTTTTATCTGGTTTTGGTCTTCAGTAAAAGTGGCCATTCCCATTAAACCTAAGATACGAATATTTTTTAACTCTTTAAACTCCACAGAAGTTAAAAGTTCATTTAATTCGTTTTCGTCTAAGCCAAATTTAGATTCTTCTTCAGCAATATAAATTTGAAGAAGACAATCTATTGTTCTATTGTTTTTTACAGCTTGTTTGTTGATTTCTTGCAATAATTTCAAGCTATCAACCCCGTGAATCAAAGTGACATACGGCGCCATAAATTTGACTTTATTCGACTGAACATGACCAATCATATGCCATTGGATGTCTTTTGGCATTTGTTCCCATTTTTCAGTCATTTCCTGAATTTTGTTTTCTCCAAAAATGCGCTGTCCAGCTTCGTAAGCCTGCATCAAGTCTGAAACAGGTTTAGTTTTTGAAACGGCAACGAGAGTTACGTGTTCAGGTAAAGTTGCTTTGATTATATTTAAATTCGATTGAATCGACATGGTATTTCTTTTTTATAAGAACTGCTTCGAAATTTTCTCAGCTTTTTTGCTTTCGCTATAATCGTAAAAACCTTCTCCAGATTTAACTCCTAGTTTACCAGCTCTTACCATATTTACTAAAAGTGGGCAAGGAGCATATTTAGGATTTTTGAATCCGTCGTACATTACATTTAGAATGGCAAGACAAACATCAAGACCAATAAAATCGGCTAATTGAAGCGGTCCCATTGGGTGTCCCATTCCTAATTTCATCACCGTATCGATTTCGTAAACACCAGCAACTTTATTGTATAACGTTTCGATTGCTTCGTTTAGCATTGGCATTAAAATTCTGTTTGCTACGAAACCTGGATAATCGTTTACTTCAACAGGAACTTTACCTAACTTTTCAGATAAATCCATGATGATTTTGGTTACTTCATCACTTGTATTGTATCCACGGATGATTTCGACCAATTTCATAATCGGCACTGGATTCATAAAATGCATCCCGATAACACGTTCTGGATGTGCTACAACAGCTCCGATTTGTGTAATAGAAATAGAAGAAGTATTGGTTGCTAAAATCGTATTATGTGAACAATATTCATTTAATTGTTTGAAGATGTTCAGTTTTAATTCAACGTTTTCAGTAGCTGCTTCAACAACAAGATCAACACCTACAACGCCGTCTTTAATATCTGTATAAGTAATAATGTTAGTTATAGTGTTGGTAACGTCTTCTTGAGTTATTGTGCCTTTAGATAACATACGATCCAAATTGGCAGCAATAGTTGCCATTCCTTTGTCTAAAGATTTTTCAGAAACATCGATTAATTTTACGGTAAATCCGCTTTGCGCAAAGGTATGAGCAATTCCGTTACCCATTGTTCCTGCTCCAATTACAGCTATTGTTTTCATTTTGTGCTAGATATTTTTTTATGATTTAGCCACGAATTCACCAAATAATTCGTGAATTCGTGGCTATTTATTTTGATTTTTTTTAACTATTTATTGAAACAATCAATAATTTGATACGCCACACGTAATGCGTCTGTTGCTTGTTCAAGTGTTACAACTGGAGTTGTATTGTTGTTTATTGCATCTGCAAATGAATTTAATTCATCTAAAATAGCGTTGTTTTGCTCAACATCTGGATTAGTGAAATAAATTTGTTTTTTTACTCCTTCGGCATTTTGAAGAATCATATCAAAATCTCCAGGAACTTCTGGCGCATCTTTCATACGAACTACTTCACATTTTTTTTCTAAAAAGTCAACAGAAATATAAGCGTCTTTTTGAAAGAAACGTGATTTGCGCATGTTTTTCAAAGAAATTCTGCTTGCCGTTAAATTGGCAACACAGCCATTTTCAAATTCAATTCTGGCATTGGCAATATCTGGAGTATCACTAATTACAGATACACCGCTTGCATGAATATCTTTTACTTTTGAATTAACAACGCTTAAAATAGCATCAATATCATGAATCATTAAATCTAAAACCACAGGAACGTCTGTACCACGCGGATTAAATTCTGCCAAACGATGCGTTTCTATAAACATCGGATTTTCAATCATGTTTTTCGTAGCAATAAAAGCGGGATTAAAACGCTCTACGTGACCTACTTGCCCTTTTACATTGTATTCATTTGCTAAAGCGATAATTTCTTCGGCTTCTTCTACAGTGTTTGCGATTGGTTTTTCAATAAAGATATGTTTTCCTGATTTTATGGCAACTTTAGCACATTTATAGTGTGAGAGAGTTGGAGTTACAATATCAATCACGTCGACAGCGTGAATGAGTTTTGCAATTGTACTGAAGTTTTTGTAGCCAAACTCTTTTGAGATTTTTTCGGCATTTTCTTGATTTTCGTCGTAAAATCCAACTAATTCGTATTTGTCAGATTGTTGTAATAAGCGTAAATGTATTTTACCAAGATGACCAGCACCTAAAACTCCTACTTTTAACATGAGAATGTATTTTAAACAAAAATATAATTTATTTGTTTACTGTGAAAATGAATTTAGTGAATTGTGTGTTGTAAATAGCGAATTGTAAATTATCATACGTGTTTTTTGACTTTCGACTTTTGACTTTCGACTGTATTAATTTATTATTTAAAAATCAATATTTGAAATCCTGTTTTGTTTCTTATTTTTGCGAAAATAAAACCTACCTAATTTTGAAAGACACTGCCAAACATCAAGGACTTCGTAATCAATTAGTAACTACTTTAGAGCAGAAAGGAATTACTGATAAAGCGGTGCTGGATGCGATAAAAAAAATCCCGAGACACCTTTTTTTAAATTCAAGTTTTGAAGATTATGCTTATCAAGATAAGGCTTTTCCTATTGGAGCAGGGCAAACTATTTCGCAGCCATACACAGTTGCTTTTCAATCGCAATTGTTAGAAGTAAAAAGAGATCATAAAGTTCTTGAAATCGGAACTGGTTCTGGTTATCAGACTGCTGTTTTGTTTATGCTTGGAGCTAAAGTGTATACTGTTGAAAGGCAAAGTGAATTGTTTAAAACAACATCAAACTTATTTCCAAAATTAAATATCCGTCCTAAGCATGTTACATTTGGAGATGGATATAAAGGATTGCCAAATTTTGCACCGTTTGACAGTATTATAGTTACAGCTGGTGCGCCTTTTATTCCACAGCCTTTAATGGCACAATTGAAAATAGGAGGGAGATTGGTTATTCCGCTAGGAGAAGATGTTCAGATTATGACTTTATTGATTAGAAAGAACGAAACTCAATTTGAAAAACATGAGTTTGGAGAATTTAGATTTGTTCCTCTATTAGAAGATAAAAATTAATGAGAAAGCCCAGTTTTAGCTGGGCTTTTTTATTTTTCGATTAATTGTATCGCTCTTTTTAGATTCTCTTTTTCAATTCGAATGATATAATTAATAAAAATTGATTTATCATTCTGAGTCTGACTTTCCTCCAAAATAGAAAAATATTCATCGATACTCTTTTGATTTTCATCAATTGTGACGTATGTATAATTATGTTGGATTAAAATCCAGTTTAATGCTAAGTTTGCCATTTGCAGATTTCCATTTTCAAAAGGTTTAATTTCAGCTATTTTTAGATGAGCTTCAGAAGCGAGAATTATAGGGTGCAAATTGTTTTTTTGTGATTCATACCAATTAAAAAATAAATTCATTTCACGTATAATAAGTGCATCATTGGTATATTTTCCAGAACTTTCAGATTCAAATCCTTTAAAAAGAAAAGTGTGAAGCAAAAGAAAATCTTTTTCATTTAATGCCGTTTTCTTTTGAATTAGATCTTTAATGTAGAATGTTGCTTCTTGAAAATTAATAGCTTCAAGATGATTTTGCATGCTTTTTCCAGAAATGGTTAATCCTTCATTTAAAACTAGCTTAGTTTCTTCTAATGTTAATGGATTCTTGCTTAAATGGATACTTTTAAATATAAATTCTAATTCTAAAGTTTTTGAAATTTGACGGAACTCAAAATGATTAAAAGAATGGATTTTATTTTTTAAGATTTCAATCTCATCCAAGATATTTTGAATAGAAAATATTAATGCTGAGTTGATTTCTTTTTTATTGTTTTGAATTTCTTGTTCAGCTACAATTAAGGCTTTTAATGCAAATTCTTCATCGCCAATTTCATAAAGAATTTTTTCTTTAAGCCAAGCAATCATTAAAGTTTCGTAATCAATTTCTAAAAGCTGAGCTAGTTTTGAAATCTGTTCTTTTGTTGGTTTTCGTGTTCCCGATTCAAATTTACTGATTAACGCTTGATCTATTCCTGCTAATTGTGCCAATTCACGGGTTTTAAAACCTTTTTGTTCTCGTGCATTTTTTAAAAGTGATTTCATTTTTGATGAAAATTATAGTCTTGACAAAATTGGTCATAAAGTTAATCATAAAAAAAAGCAACATTTTTAGGTTGCTTTTTATTTTATTTTATTTAGGAGGTAGAGAACCATCTTTGCGCATTTCCTTTACTACAGTCTGCATAATCGCGTCTACTGTTTGCCCTAGATCGGTTACATATTGCGATTCTGTAGTTCCTGTCCAGATTAATTTGTTTTGTTTTAATGAAAATACATTGGTTTCCACCATGTAAGAAGTAGTCTCTTGGTAATATCCCGGATCATAAAAGTTTGGAGAATACATGCCATACCAGTTTCCAAAACCATATCCGTACATGCCTGTATACATTCCATCAAAACCGCCATAATACATTCCTGTATAAGTGCCGGGAACATAATTCACTTCTTTTTCTTTACTGACCAAACGCATACTAATTACGCCGTCAAAGTTTTCGTCTTGTAAAACCTTTAGTTTTTGTTCTTGCGTTAATTGGGAGGTTGCATTTAAATACTGATATGAAGTTTTAAAAACAGGATTACCAGCAGCAATTCTGTTTTCGATAATTCGTCTCGAAGCTTCATCTTTGACTAAAGCTACCACCAAAACTTTTTTAAATTGTTCTTGTGTAATCGTTACATCTGGATCTCTCCAGCTGTTTACAATTGATGTATTACTGCCGCAACTTGAAAACGCTGCTATAGCGAAAAACAAAACTAAGTACTTTTTCATATTTTACAGTTAAATTATTTTGTAATAAAAATAACGATAAAATATTATAAATGTATCATTTAGAGAAAATTAAATTTGGTTTTAATTATAAGCTTTTTTAATGCGGTCTAAATCACGTTTGGTGTCTTGTTCTTTTAAAGATTCACGTTTGTCATAATTCTTTTTTCCTTTACAAAGGCCGATTTGTAGTTTTGCCAAACCTTTTTCGTTTGTAAATAGCTTTAAAGGCACGATAGTTAAACCTTTTGCCTGAACATTTTTATGAAGTGTTTTTAATTCTTTTTTATTTAAAAGCAATTTTCTTTCGCTTCTGGATTTATGATTGAATTGATTTCCAAAAGAATATTCTTCAATATAAGTATTAATGGCAAAAAGTTCCATGCCACTAAACTCACAGAAACTTTCGGTAATATTTGCTTTTCCTAAACGTATAGATTTAATTTCTGTTCCCGCCAAAACGATTCCAGCAGTATAAGTATCGATTATTTCGTAATCGAATCGGGCTCTTTTGTTAAGTATATTGACTGATTTTATCATAGTTGCAAATGTAAAACAAAATTGAAAATAATGTAGCAGTTAAAGATAATTAAAGATTTTTTTTAATCTATGATTTTAATCAGTATTAAGGAAAAAACTTACCTATAAGTTTGCCTTGTAATTAAAAAAAACAAAATAAAATGAAAAAGATTGTAACATTAGTGAGTATGGTGTTAATCGGTTTAACTGCTAAAGCTCAAGATTCGTCTCAAGGATTAAAAGGAGCTTGGTTTGCAACTTCTCAGTTTGGCTATCAGCAGACTAAAAATGAGGGTAATAAAAACACAAATTTATCTGTTATTCCAGTTGTAGGTACATTTGTTACTCCATCAGTTGCTGTTGGGGCAGGTGTTGGATATATTAATATCAAAGCCCAGACAGATGCGGGAACAGCTGCAAAGACAGATTTAATTGTTGTTCAGCCTTTAATTAGAAAATATTGGAACGTAGCAGGTTCATTATATTTCTTCGGACAAGCAGCAATCCCTGTGATTACTGGAAAAGAGAAGGAAAGTGAATTGAAAGTTAATCAAGTTGGATTATCAGTATCTGGAGGTTTAGATTATTTTGTCACAAAAAACTTCTCTGTAGAGTTCTCTTATGATTTGGCTAATTTTACTTCTACAACATTAAAAGCTCAAGATGGAGAAAAAACAACTGTTACCAATTTTGGATTGGCACATGTTGCTAATGTTGACCCATTTTATAATACCGCTTTGGCAGGAAGTAATCCAAACTTGACTTCTCCTGTTTCTGTAGGTTTTAAATTTATATTCTAATTTATTCTTTATTTGATTAACGTAAAATTCTTTTAGTAATTTTGCAAAAAAAGAAGACCGTACTTTTTTGAAGTACGGTCTTTTGATATTATTAAAAAAGTATAAGATGCAAAATCAATCTAAAGATCCTTTACACGGAATTACACTTCAAAAAATTGTCGAAACCTTAGTCGATTATTATGGGTTTGATACTAGGCGAACTAATTCCGATAAAATGCTTTATCTCAAATCCAAGTGTAAAATCAAGTCTTACTTTTTTAAGAAAAACAGATTGGGCTCGTAAGAAAGTAGAAGAACTTTACATTAAAACGGTTCCTAAGTTAAGCTGATTTATAATTTGTACGAAATCATAACTCCGCCACGATATGGTAGCCACTCACCACTTTTGTTCCAGTGTACTGCTTTTTCATATCTTCCTGGAGTTCCATCATTATAATATCCGTGATAAAATCCTTGGTGCCATCCACCACCTACAAAAAAGTCAAGTAAAAATTTATCGCTTAGTTTTAGATTGTAACCTACTGTAGCGCCAAGTCTATAGCCAAAACCATCTTCGTAATGGTTGCTATCCCAATAGTTCCACTTTTGTATTTCGTACTTGTCAAAACCTATATGGGCTCCTGCATAAAATCCATTGTATTTTTCTTTAAAATGATAGCGAATTTCAGGAGTAACAGTAACAAACTTCATAGGGCTATGTCCATTGAAAGACTCCCAAAATGAAGCCATTACATCGGCACTAAAAGTTGTTTTTTCTCCGATACTGGTTTCAATACCGATGTTAGGGATAGCCAACAAAGCTGTAGCTCCATTAAATTTTACAAAAGTCTGACTTTGCATTTGCACACAAAATAAAAGAACAATTAGGGCGAATAATTTTTTCATAAGATATTTTTGGAATTCAAAAGCAGCTTTTTTTGCTGATTTTGAGCGCAAATATAACGTATAAAGGTAGATAACTATTGTCTATAAGATTTTTTTAACAAGTATAAAACTCTACTTTTCTAATAATGAGTAAATTACCTTATCTATAAATTTTCCGTCCCAAAATTCTACTTCTTTTAGATGAGCTTCTTTTATAAAGCCACATTTTTGCAATACCTTTTCAGATGCATAATTTTCTGGATCAATTACGGCTTCAATTGAATGAAGTTTTAAATCTTCAAAACCATATTTAATCAGTTGGTTTACTGCTTCTGTGACAATTCCTTTTCCATGATGATCAGGTGAAAGAATGTAGCCAATTTCAGCGCGGTAATTTTCTGGTTGCATTCTGTAATACCCAATAATTCCGATTAGTTTAGAATCATTTTTAAATCGGACGCTCCAGTTTATCCCTTCATTAGTATCAATTTTTTCATCAATCATTCTAATGAGCTCCAAAGCATCCTCATAATCTTTTGCTAGAGGTCTAGGAATATACTTCATGTTTTCAGGATTAGAGCGTAATTCAAAGACTTCCTGTACATCTTTATCTGTTAGTCTGTCTAAAATTAAACGTTCTGTTTCTATTATTGGAAATGGAGTAAAGTTAAAATCTAACATTTTGTTTTGTTATAATATAGTAATACTAAATTTTGCACTGAAATTTTTGTTTCCATCCAAAATCAAAATTCCTTCTTTTTTATATAAGTCGCCAGTGTTTTCATCAGTATCTGAATAGCCTAGCCAAGGCTCGATGCAGACAAATGGTGCATTTTCTTTCGTCCAGATTCCTAAACTTGGAAAATCATTATATTTAACTTTTACATACGGTTTAGAACTGTTGAGAATAGTTAGGGATTTTGATTCTAATGTTTTGAAAATTAAAGCGTCATTCTTAAAAAGCTCATAATTTAAAGGGACTAAATTATTTTTTGTTTCTAAAACTTTGGTCTTAGAAGAAATCAAATCGTTTTCAAGAAGGTAATATTTTAAATTTTCTTCTTTTTCGAATTGGAAGGCATAATCTTCAAAATTGTCCGGAAGTGCGATTGCCGGATGTGCTCCAATTGAAAAAGGCATTTTTTCTTTTCCGTTATTTGTTACTTTATATTCAAGTTCTAATGCGTTTTCATTAAGTGTATAAATAAGTTGTAATTCAAACTCAAAAGGATATTTCTGTAATGTTTCTGCAGAAGATTTAAGAGAGAAAACAGCTTTATTCTCTGTCTGTTTAATCAATTCAAAATCCATGTCACGCGCAAAACCATGACGCGGAAGATGGTATTCTTTTTCATTGATTGTGTAAGTGTTATTTTTTAAAGTCCCTACAATTGGAAAAAGTACTGGCGAATGCTTACCCCAAAAATCGGGATTACCTTCCCAAATATATTCGTTGTTTTGATTGTCTTTTATAGAAAATAATTCGGCTCCAGCATGTTTAATAGAAGCTTTTAATATAGAATTTGAGATAGTTGTAGTCACAATGTTGAATCTAAAATGAATGTTCTTTTAATAGATGTAAATATATTTTATAAAATTTATTTTTTTAAGAAAAAGGCTTAAATTATTTTATTGGTAAAATTTTGCTAAAATTGAATTTATGTTTTGAAATATCTCTGTAAATAGCTTTTTTTTTCATTAATTTGCTACATAAACAGCTAAAAAATATGAAAAAGCAATCTGCAAAAGCCATTTTAACCGCGGCTTTATTTTTTGGGATTTCTTCAGTTTGGGCGCAGCAAACTCCGTCAGCACCAGCAGCAAATCCAGTAAACAATTACAATTACCATGATGCCTTTGGACCTCATTTCTACACCAAAAATGCTACATCAACCCGTACTGCGAGCGGTGAGCCAGGGGTAGAATATTGGCAGAATAAAGCCGATTACCAGATTACGGCAAAATTAAATGGAACTACAAATGAGATTGTAGGGACAGATGAAATTACATATACTAATAATAGTCCTAACAAATTGTCTTTTCTTTGGTTGAATCTAGATCAGAACTTATTTAAAGAAGATTCTAGAGGAAACGCTGTTGTACCTTTAACAGGAAGCCGTAACGGTGCTCAAGGACAAGTTTTTGATGGTGGAAATAAAATTAAATCTGTAAAGGTAATTTCTGGAGGAAAAAATAAAACAGAAGTTGATGCTAAATATATAGTTACAGATACTAGAATGCAGATTTTCCTTCCTCAGGAATTGGCTGCAAAAGGAGCTTCTGTAAAAATTAAAATTGAGTTCTCTTTCATTGCACCTTTTGAAGGGTCGGATAGAATGGGGGTTTTAGAAACCAAAAACGGAAAAATCTTTACAATTGCACAATGGTATCCACGTATGTGCGTGTACGATGATGTGAGAGGATGGAATACAGCTCCTTATTTAGGTGCGTCTGAGTTTTACCTAGAATATGGCGATTTTGATGTAAAATTAACTGTTCCAGGGAATCACTTTGTAGTTGCTTCTGGTGAATTATTAAATGGTCAGGAAGTGCTTTCTGCAGATCATTTCAAAAAATATAAAGATGCAGCAAACAGTGATAAAACGGTAACAATTCGTTCTGAGCAAGAAGTAAATTCAGCCTCAAATGCAAATGGTGTAACAGATAAAACATGGCATTATAAAATTAAAAATGCACGTGATTTCTCTTGGGCATCATCTCCAGCTTTCATACTAGATGGAGCAAAAATTAATCTTCCTAGCGGTAAAAAAGCATTAGCATTATCTGCTTATCCTGTTGAAAGTGCTGGGCAAGGTGCTTACGGGCGTTCAACAGAATATGTAAAAGCATCAATCGAGCATTATTCTAAGCAATGGTTTGAATATCCTTATCCAGTAGCGACAAACGTTGCGGGGAATGAAGGAGGAATGGAATATCCTGGAATCGTTTTCTGTGGATGGAAATCTAAAGGACAAGATCTTTGGGGAGTTACAGATCACGAATTTGGTCATATCTGGTTCCCAATGATTGTGGGTTCAAATGAAAGATTATTTGCTTGGATGGATGAAGGATTTAATACTTTCATTAACTCATTAAGTACTGCTGCATTTAACAATGGTGAATATAAAGAAGGGCCAACAAACTTGCATGATATGGCAGAACCTTTTACTAGACCTGATTTAGAAACGATTATGAGTTCTCCTGACAACATGAAGGAGGCTAATATTGGTATGTTATGCTACTTTAAACCAAGTGCAGGTTTAGTAATTTTAAGAGAGCAAATTTTAGGTAAAGAACGTTTTGATACTGCTTTTAGAACTTATATTCAGCGTTGGGCATACAAGCATCCTCAACCTGATGATTTCTTTAGATCTATGGAAAATGTAGCAGGAGAAGATTTAAGCTGGTTCTGGAGAAGCTGGTATGTAAACAATTGGCGTTTCGATCAAGGTGTTAATTCTGTGAAATATGTAAAAAATGATCCAGCTAAAGGTGTTGTAATTACAGTTGAAAACTTTGATAAAATGCCAATGCCAATTGTTTTAGATGTAAAAACAAAAAGCGGAAAAGTGACAAGAGTTAATTTGCCAGTAGAAATTTGGCAAAGGAATAATTCTTGGTCTTTTAAGCATAATTCGACTGAAGAGATCGAAAGCATCACTTTAGATCCAGATAATGCTTTTCCAGACAACAATACGTCTAATAATGTTTGGACGGCGGGAAAAGGTAAGGTAGAAAAAGATATTATTTTAGATCCGTATGTAGGAAACTACATTACTGCAAAATCGCCTTTAACAATTGAATTGACAGAGAAAAATAGTGTTTTAAATGCAGAACTTCCAAACTATCCTAAGTTTGCATTAGAGCCTGTTGTAAACGAAAAAGATACTTTCGAATCTGCTAGAGCTGGTTTAAAAATTAAGTTTAATGAAGCAAAAACTGGTTTCGATTTGATACTTGTAGGAAATGGGCAAGTGATTCCGTTTACAAAAAAGTAAGATTTTAAAAGTTTAAAATCTTAAAAACCCGATAATTAGAAATAATTATCGGGTTTTGTTTTTTAGTATATTCACAAAACGTAAAAAAAATGTTAGAATTTTTATTTTTTGTTTTGAAAATAAAAAAATAATGTACTTTTGCACCGATGAATAAAATAAGTTTATATATAACTTCTTTGTCACGGACAAACTCACCGATTACTTCTCCCGAAGTACGGACACTATCTCTATAGTGTTCACTGAGTTTTATAGCCGTATATTTATTCATATCCATTTTTCATTTTGAAATCACATAATTTGTCCATTGGACAAACATATCCTAAAAGTATTTATTATTTTGTAAATTTTCTTAATCAAGTTTTTGATTTTGAGAATGTTACTTCTATTTTGCTTAATTTTATTGGATTCAATTCTGGATTTCAAACGAATCAATATGCTTTAATTTTTAACTCTAACTTCAATAATTGAAATGAAGATCTCTATTGTTGTTACCCAGGAAGAACACTTCAAATACGCACAAGAAATCTGCGATACGATAGAATCATCTGCCTTGTTAAGAGGCACGGGGATTGCTAAAAGAACTCCTGAGTACATTCAGAAAAAAATGGCAAACGGTGATGCAATGATTGCTTTGGCTGATGGAAAGTTTGCAGGTTTTTGTTACATAGAAAGCTGGCAGCATGGAAAGTTTGTTGCACATTCTGGATTAATTGTACATCCAGATTATAGAAGTCATGGTTTAGCCAAAAAGATAAAATCAAAAGTTTTTGAATATTCTTTGAAAAGATTTCCAGACGCTAAAATATTTGGAATTACAACTGGTTTGGCTGTAATGAAAATTAATTCTGAATTAGGTTATAAGCCAGTTCCGTTTTCAGAACTTACAACCGATCCGAGTTTTTGGGCAGGCTGTAAAACTTGTACAAACTATCATATTCTGCAAAGTAAAGAAAACAAAATGTGTCTTTGCACAGGAATGTTATACGACCCAAAAGAAAAACAGAAAACACCGCCAAGACATCCTTTTAATGAGGCTGTCTTAAACAGACTTAGAAAAATAAAACAAGCTTTATTTTTAAATAAAATATTGTCATTATTTGTTTAAGTCAAATTAATTAGAAAAAATCTCAAACTGCTAAATACGAAAGTATTAGCCAAAATTATAAAAAATGAAAAAAGTAGTATTAGCTTATAGCGGAGGATTAGATACCTCGTATTGTTTGAAATATTTAAAAAATGAAAAAGGATACGAAGTTCACACTGTTCTTGTTGACACAGGAGGATTTTCTGCTGAAGAATTAACAGCTATTGAAAAAAGAGCTTATGAGTTAGGAAGTGCACAACATGCCAACTTAACAATTTTAGATAAATATTACGATAAAGCTATCAAATACTTGATTTTCGGAAACGTATTAAAAAACAATACATATCCATTATCAGTAAGTGCTGAACGTGTTTTTCAAGCAATCGAAGCTATAAAATATGCGAAAAAAGTAGGAGCTACTGCAATCGCTCACGGAAGTACTGGTGCTGGAAATGATCAAATTCGTTTTGATTTGATTTTCCAAACTATCGCTCCAGAAATCGAAATTATTACTCCAATTAGAGATTTAAAATTATCAAGACAAGAAGAAGTTGATTATTTAGCTCAAAACGGAGTTCACTATTCTTGGGAAAAAGCACAATATTCTATCAATAAAGGACTTTGGGGAACAAGCGTTGGGGGAAAAGAAACTTTAACTTCAAGTCAGCCATTGCCAAGTGAAGCTTATCCTTCTCAATTGCAAAAAGATGGAGAAGAAAAAGTAACACTTCATTTTGAACAAGGAGAATTAGTTGGTTTAAACGGAAAAACAGATAAACCATCAAATAATATTGTAGCTCTTGAAAAACTAGCAAGTGCTTATGCAATAGGTAGAGATATTCACGTTGGAGATACTATTATTGGAATTAAAGGAAGAGTTGGTTTTGAGGCTGCTGCTCCGTTAATTATTATCAAAGCGCACCATTTATTAGAGAAACATACGCTAGGAAAATGGCAACAATACTGGAAAGAGCAATTAGGAAACTGGTACGGAATGTTATTCCACGAAGGTCAGTTCTTAGATCCAGTGATGAGAAACATTGAAACTTTTTTGCAAGACACTCAAAAAACAGTAAACGGAACGGTAACAGTTTCATTAAAGCCATACCATTTCTCACTTGACGGAATCGAATCTAAAAATGATTTAATGAACACAGGTTTCGGTCAATACGGCGAAATGAACAATGCTTGGACATCAGACGATGCGAAAGGATTTATCAAGATTTTAGGAAATGCACAAAACATATTCTCATCTGTAAACAAATTAGATCATGATTAATGTCGGAATTATTGGTGGTTCAGGCTACACAGCCGGAGAACTCATCAGAATTTTAATGTATCATCCCAAAGTAAACATCGATTTTGTTTACAGTACAACAAACGCAGGTAAACCGCTTTCTGTGGCGCACCACGATTTGATGGGCGATATTGAAATGAATTTCACAGCTGAAATTAATCCGAATGTGAATGTTGTTTTCTTGTGTTTAGGTCACGGAAAATCGATTTCATTTTTGAAAGAAAATCAGTTTGCAAGTCATACCAAAATCATTGATTTAGGAAATGATTTCAGATTGAATAAAGACGCTCATTTCGAAGGAAAAGATTTTATTTACGGATTGCCTGAAATCAATAAAGCCGAAATCAAGAAAGCAAATTATATCGCAAATCCAGGTTGTTTCGCAACTGCTATCCAATTGGCTTTATTGCCTTTAGCAGAACATAATCTGTTGAATAATGATGTTCATATTAATGCCACGACCGGAAGTACAGGAGCAGGAGTAAGTCTTTCAGAAACTTCTCATTTCAGCTGGAGAAACAATAATATGTCGCATTATAAAGCTTTTGAACACCAGCATTTAGGCGAAATTTCAGAAAGTTTAGTGCAATTGCAAGATGATTTTGACAGTGAATTGCTTTTTATTCCGAATAGAGGAGATTTTCCAAGAGGGATTTTTGCAACCTTATATACATTATGTGATGACAGTTTGGAGCAATTGGTTGCGAAATACGAAGATTTCTATAAAGATCAACCTTTTGTAACCGTTACCACAACAAACATCAACATGAAACAAGTGGTGCAAACGAATAAATGTATTATTAGTTTATTGAAAAAAGGAAACCGGGTTCTCATAACATCAATTATCGACAACTTAACCAAAGGTGCTTCAGGACAAGCGATTCAAAACATGAATTTAATGTTCGGTTTAGAAGAAACTACAGGTTTACATTTGAAACCAAGCGGATTTTAATTTTTTAGTTTCGAGTTTAAAGTTTCAGGTTTCACGTTCTATGCGTGACTCGAAATGGATACGAAGAAACATAACTAGTTTTAAGGTTTAAAGTTTTAGTTTTCACGTTCAGTGAGTAACTTGAAACATGAAACCTGAAACAAAATAAACAAAACACAAATGAACTTATTCAACGTTTACCCATTATACGACATAACTCCAGTAAAAGCAGTAGATTGTACAATTATTGATGACAAAGGAGTAGAATATTTAGATTTATACAGCGGACATGGTGTGATTTCTATCGGACACACACAGCTGGATTATGTAGCAAAATTAAAGAATCAGATAGATAACTTAGGTTTTTATTCAAATGCCATTCAGAATCCTTTGCAGGTAGAATTGGCTCAGAAATTAGGAAAACTTTCTGGTTTAGAAGATTATGAATTATTTTTATGCAGTTCTGGTGCTGAGGCCAACGAAAATGCTTTGAAATTAGCTTCTTTCCACAACGGAAAATCAAGAGTTGTAGCTTTTGATAATTCTTTCCACGGAAGAACTTCTGCGGCAGTTGCAGTTACAGACAACAAAAAAATCGTTGCACCAATTAATGCACAGCAAGTTGTTACTTTTTTACCCTTAAACCAAATCGAATTAGTTGAGGCTGAATTAGCCAAAGGCGATGTTACAGCAGTAATTATCGAAGGAATTCAAGGAGTTGGAGGTTTAGATCAAGGAACAACTGAATTTTTCCAGGCTTTAGAAAAAGCATGTAAAAAACATGATGTTGTTTTGATTTTAGATGAAGTTCAGTCAGGCTACGGAAGAAGCGGTAAATTCTTCGCGTTCCAACATCACGGAATCAACGCTGATATTATTTCAGTTGCAAAAGGCATGGGGAATGGATTTCCAGTTGGAGCGATTTTGATTTCTCCAAAATTCGAAGCAAGTTTCGGATTATTAGGAACTACTTTCGGTGGAAGTCATTTGTCTTGTGCAGCAGGAATTGCAGTTTTAGATGTAATTGAAAAGCTTGATCTACAGAAGAATGTAAACGAAGTTTATGAATATTTCTTAGAGAAAATCAAAGAAGTTGACGGAATCAAGCAAGTAAAAGGAAAAGGCTTAATGCTTGGAGTAGAGTTTGATTTTGATGTTGCAGCTTTAAGAAAGAAATTAATCATCGAAAAACACATTTTTACAGGAAGCGCAAACAATAAAAATCTATTAAGAATTTTACCGCCTTTAACAGTCAAAAAAGCAGATATCGATACGTTTGTAAAAGCTTTAAAAGAAAGTTTAGAAGAATTAAAGAACTAATTCTCGTTACGTTAAACCTGACGGGTTTTTAAAACCCGTCAGGTTTAAAATAAAGTTTCCGAAAAAGAAACAACCAAAAAACAACCAACCCACTTGAAATTATGAAACCATTATCAATTGAAACACGCAATGCGGTTTTGCGGACTATGGCAAAGCTGGTCGAGCAGGAGCGGAATGAGATAATCTTGACTAATCAGGAAGATCTTGCCGATTACGACGGCTCAGATTTAGCGATGGAAGAACGCTTAAAAGTAGATGATAAAAAAGTAGATGAGATGATTTTATCATTAAACCAATTGGCTTCTCAGGAAGATCCCGTTGACGTTGAGCGTTTTCATTTTACACACGATAATGGAATAAAAGTGGTGAATAAAACCGCTGCTTTTGGAACGATTTTAATTATTTACGAATCTCGTCCGGACGTTACAATCGAAGCGGGAGGAATTGCCTTTAAATCTGGAAATAAGATTTTATTGAAAGGTGGAAAAGAATCTCTAAAATCAAACTTGAAAATAGTAAGTCTTTGGCATAAAGCCTTAGAAGAAAACGGAGTTTCAAAAGACTGGGTGGAATATCTGAATTATAACAGAACAGAAACTCAGGCATTCTTGGAAAAACCTACTCAAAAAGTTGATTTAATTGTTCCAAGAGGAGGTGAGAAATTAATTGAGTTTGTAAAAGCACACGCAACCTGTCCCGTAATCGTAAGCGGACGAGGAAATAATTTTGTTTACGTTCATAAAGATGCCGATACAGATTTAGCCTTAAAAATAATTTTGAATGCCAAAACTTCCAAAATTTCAGCTTGCAATGCAGTTGATAAGGTTTTAATAGATTCTAAGTTACCCAATTTTGAAGGTTTTACGGCTATTTTAATAGAAGAATTAAAAGAACATAATGTTGAAGTAATCGTCGATAAATCGTTAGAAAATTTTGAAGATACAGAAACACTTCAAAACGAAGATATTTGGTACGAAGAATTTCTGGATTATAAAATCGTAATTGGAACCATCGATTCTCAGGATCATGCCATTGATATGATTAATAAATACTGCGGAGGACATTCTGCAGCAATTATTACCAGAGATAACGAAATCGCACAACAGTTTATGGAATCGATAGATACGGCAGCAGTTTACCAAAATGCCTCAACCAGATTCACAGATGGCGGACAATTCGGACTTGGTGGTGAATTAGCAATAAGTACCGATAAACTGCACCAAAGAGGTCCAATCGGTCTTCAACATCTCGTAACAAACAAATGGTACGTGTATGGAGAAGGACAGATTAGGTAATTTTAGATTGATGATTAACGATTTTTGATTTTAGATTATTAGAATTTGGAATTTAAAAAATTGATATTTATTTAAAGATTTAGCTTTGCGAACTTAGCGTTTATAAACACAAGAAATATCAAAAAAACCTTGCGCACTTTGCGGTTAAAAGAATCGCAGCAAAACAACAACAATGGGTAAGAAACGGATTTTATTAAAAATAGGAAGTAATACTTTAACCAAAGAAACCAATCATATTTCGCGGGGAAAGATTGAAGACCTTGGAATACAGATTGCAGCTTTAAACGATGAATATGAATTTATCATTGTGAGTTCAGGAGCGATTGCGGCAGCAAAGCAGTTTGTAAAACTAGATAATCAAGATAAAGATGTTTTTGTAAAACAGGCTTTGGCTTCAATCGGACAGCCTCATTTAATGCGGATTTATAATGAAAATTTTAAGGATTTAGGCTTAAATACTTCGCAGTGTTTGCTTTCTTATTCTGATTTTGAAAAAGAACAGACCAAAAAGAACATTGTAAATACCATTAATGTATTAGTTAAAAACAATTACATTCCGATTATTAATGAAAATGATACCGTTGCAACAGATGAAATTCGGTTTGGAGATAATGACAAGTTAGCAGCTTTAACAGCAGTTCTTTTAAATGTCGATATTCTAATTATTGCGACCAATACAAACGGAATATATACCAAAGAATCCATTCATGATAAAAATCCTCAAACGATCAAATTGGTAAATGATTTGAAGTCGCTGGAGAAAGAAATTGGCGAATCAAAATCATCACACGGAACAGGAGGAATGCAGTCTAAGATAGAAGCAGCCGCAATTTCAAAAGCAGCCAATATCGAAACCTGGATTGTCAATGGACTGAATGATAATTTTATTTTGAAGGCATTAAAAGATGAAATTGAATTTACTAAAATAATCTAATGAGTCAATTAGAAAATTAGTTAATTAGATAATGCACAATTATCAAATTTTCTAATTATCACATTATCTAAATTAATAAAGAAAACAAATGAACTACATATCAATAAAAGACATCAACTCATTATCAAAATGGGTAAAACAAGCGATTAAAATCAAAAAAAATCCGCTGAAAAATCAAAGTTTAGGGAAAAACAAAACTCTAGGAATGTTATTCTTCAATCCGAGTTTAAGAACGCGTTTGAGTACTCAAAAAGCGGCTTTAAATTTAGGAATGAACGTTATGGTAATGAATTTTACCAACGAAGGATGGACATTAGAATTTGAAGACGGAGCCGTGATGAATTCAGGTGCTTCAGAACATATTAAAGAAGCAGCAGAAGTAGTTTCTCAATATTGTGATATTATCGCGATTCGTGCTTTTGCAGGTTTAGTAGATAAAGAAAAAGATTATCAGGAAACTGTAATTTCAGGATTTTTGAAATACGCTACAGTACCAATTGTAAACATGGAAAGCGCTGTACGTCATCCATTGCAGTCTTTAGCGGACGCCATTACAATGGAAGAATTCAAAACGAAACACAAACCAAAAGTGGTTCTTTCGTGGGCGCCGCATCCAAAAGCGTTGCCTCAAGCAGTTGCGAATTCATTTGTAGAAATGATGCAGATGCAAAAAGATATGGATTTTGTAATCACTCATCCAGAAGGTTACGAACTAAGTCCAGAAATTACAGAAGGTTGCAAAATTGAATACGATCAAGACAAAGCTTTTGAAAATGCCGATTTCGTTTACGTAAAAAACTGGAGTAATTTCAACGACTACGGAAAAGTAACCAACAGTGATCCAAATTGGACAGTTACAGCTGAGAAAATGGCATTAACCAACAACGGAAAATTCATGCACTGTCTTCCAGTTCGTCGTAACGTAATTGTAAGTGACGAAGTTTTAGATGGAGAAAATTCAATCGTAATCGAACAAGCGAACAATAGAACGTATTCAGCACAATTAGTTTTACAAAAGATTCTTAAAAAAATATAATTTTTTGAGGTGCTAAGGTTCTAAGTTTCTAAGATGCTAAGAAACGATGAGCAAAAACCTTAGTCCCTTAGAACCTTAGCATCTTAGAACCTCAGAAAAAATGAAAGTATCAGTAATAAAAATAGGTGGAAACATCATCGATAATCCAGCAGAATTAGAACAATTTTTAACCGATTTTTCTAAAATTGAAGGCTATAAAGTTTTAGTTCACGGCGGTGGAAAATCGGCTACAAAAATGGCGCAGAGTATTGGTTTGGTTCCGCAGATGATTGATGGACGCCGAATTACAGATGCTCCAATGCTTGATGTTGTAGTGATGATCTACGCTGGACAAATCAATAAGCATATTGTGGCGCAATTGCAGGCAAAAGGCAATAACGCAATTGGTTTTTCTGGAGCTGACGGAAATTTAATTCAGTCAACAAAAAGAAATCATCCAACAATTGATTACGGATTTGTAGGCGATGTAAAACAAGTCAACACCAAATTACTGGCAACGTTGTTAGAAGCTGGAGTTGTCCCTGTTTTTTGTGCGATTACACACGATAAAAACGGACAATTGTTAAACACCAATGCCGATACCATTGCAAGTGAATTATCAATTGCATTATCTGAAGTTTTTGATGTAACGCTAACGTATTGTTTCGAAAAGCAAGGCGTTTTACAAGATTCGGAAGACGATTCATCTGTGATAACTGAAATCAACGAAACATTATACAATAAGCTAAAAGAAGAAAAAGTAATCCATTCTGGAATGATTCCAAAATTGGATAATTGCTTCAATAGTTTATCAAGAGGCGTGCAGAAAATTAAAATTGGACATCACAGAATGCTCCAGAATTCAGATATTCCGCATACAACGATTACATTATAAAAAATGTTGCCACGAATTGACATTAATTTTTGCTGTTAAAAGCGAAAATAATTTTAGATATACATCAAAAAGTTTATTTTGATTTTAAATCTGTGATAAAAAAATAATGTTTGAAAATCCGTGTAATTAGTGGCAAAAAAATAGAGCGCACGAGGTATTTTAAATAAATTTGCGCAAGTAAAAATGGTCAAAGGAAAGCTCAAAAACTTTGTTGCTTTGTCCCTTTGAGCCTTTGAACCTTATTAAAATGAAAAATATAGATACGCTTACCCAGGAAGCAATTAGTTTATTGAAAAGCCTAATCGAAACCCCTTCATTTTCTAGTGAAGAAGACAAAACGGCTCTTTTAATTGAAAATTGGTTCAATCAGAATGAAATTCCTTTTAAAAGAGAAAACAATAATGTGTGGGCTTTCAATAAATATTTCGACGAGAACAAACCCACACTTTTACTAAACTCACATCACGATACCGTACGTCCTAATCAGGCGTATACTAATGATCCGTTTAAAGCGATTGAAAAGGATGGTAAATTATTCGGATTAGGAAGTAATGATGCTGGTGGATGCTTAGTTTCATTATTAGCAACTTTTGTACATTTCTACGAAAATCAAAATCTTTCTCACAATATTGTAATTGTAGCTTCTGCGGAAGAAGAAAGTAGCGGGAAAAATGGGTTAAACAGTGTTTTAAAACATTTACCAGAACTAGATTGCGCAATTGTAGGTGAGCCAACTTTAATGCAATTAGCAGTTGCAGAAAAAGGTCTTTTAGTTTTAGATGTAAAAGTAAAAGGAACCGCAAGCCACGCCGCACATCAAAATGATGATAATGCATTATACAAATCAATTCCAGTAATGGAATGGTTTAAAAACTATAAATTCGACAAAATATCTGACGTTTTAGGTCCTGTTAAAATGACTGTAACGCAGATTAATGCAGGAAAACAGCATAACGTTGTTCCGTCAGAATGTGATTTAGTTGTAGATATTCGCGTAACAGACCGTTACACCAATGCTGAAATTCTTGAAGTGGTGAAAGCAAATGTAAACGCGGAAGTAACACCAAGATCAATGCATTTAAATGCTTCTTCTATTCCAGTTGCACACGGTTTGGTTCAAGCAGGAATCGCTTTAGGAAGAACAACGTATGGTTCGCCAACACTTTCAGATCAATCGGTTTTAAGCTGTCAATCTTTAAAATTAGGACCTGGAGAAACGTTGCGTTCGCATTCAGCAGACGAATTTATTTTTGTAAATGAAATTGAAGAAGGAGTCGATTTGTACATTAAAATACTAACCGATTTCTTTAAATTATAAGAAAAGAAAAACCGCCACGAATTCACGAATTAATTTTTTACTATCAAAATCCGATATTAATTCGAAAAAATTAATCGCAAAGATTTGAAAAAATTAATTCGTGAATTCGTGACGAAAAAAAATAGTACCTATGAAACTTTGGGAAAAAGGAATACCAACAAATAAACAAATTGAACAATTCACAGTAGGAAACGACAGAGAGTTGGATTTGGTTTTAGCAAAATACGATGCTTTAGGTTCAATTGCCCACGCCAAAATGTTGGGACAGATCGGTTTATTAACTCAAGAAGAAACAACATCTTTAGTTGATGCTTTAAACGAAATTATCGCAGATATTGTAGTTGGAAATTTCGAAATCGAAGACAGTTTTGAAGATGTACATTCTAAAATCGAATATCTTCTAACTGTAAAACTAGGCGATGCCGGAAAGAAAATCCATACCGCGCGTTCTCGTAACGATCAGGTTTTAGTAGACGTTCATCTGTATTTAAAAGACGAATTAAAAGCGATAAAAGAGCAGGTAAAAACATTGTTTGATTTGTTGATGGAATCGGCAGAAAAACACCAAAATGTTTTATTGCCAGGATATACACATTTACAAATCGCAATGCCATCGTCTTTCGGAATGTGGTTTTCTGCTTATGCTGAAAGCTTGATTGATGATATTACAATGTTGAACGCAGCTTCAAAAATTGTAGATCAGAATCCGTTAGGTTCTGCTGCAGGTTATGGAAGTTCGTTTCCAATCAATAGAACCTTTACAACGAAAGAATTAGGTTTTGAGACTTTAAAATACAATGCTGTTGCCGCACAAATGAGTCGCGGAAAAGCAGAGAAAACTGTTGCTTTTGCGATGACAAGCGTAGCAGGAACATTGTCAAAATTTGCAATGGACGTTTGTTTGTATATGAGTCAGAATTTTGACTTTATTGGTCTTCCGGCGCATCTTACAACTGGTTCGAGCATTATGCCTCATAAAAAGAATCCAGATGTTTTCGAATTAATCAGAGGAAAATGCAACAAGATTCAGGCGCTTCCATACGAAATCACTTTAATTACCAATAATCTTCCAAGCGGTTATCATAGAGATTTACAGCTTTTGAAGGAAGGTTTGTTTCCGGCGATTCAAACTTTGAAATCTTGTTTGGATATTGCTATATTTTCAATAAAAGATATCACAGTTAAAGATCATATTTTAGAAGATAAAAAATACGATTATTTGTTTACGGTAGATACGTTAAACGAAATGGTGGTAGAAGGAATGCCGTTTAGAGATGCTTACAAAGCAGTTGCTGAACAACTAGAAGCAGGAACCTATAAATCTCCAAAACAAACCAAACATACGCACGAAGGAAGTATCAATAATTTATGCCTAGATGCGATTAAAGATAAAATGAAAGCTGCTTTTTAATGTTTTGGTGAAAAATGTAAAAAATAAGCAGTAAAATGTAAAAGGTCATTGATTTTTCAATGACCTTTTTTTATGAAGTAAATTTAGTTTTTTACAAGTTTAAAAGTTTTGCTTCTGTTGTCTATTTGAACTTTACATACATAAATGCCTTTTGCAAGATTTCCGACGTTTAATTCTAATTTTTCATCTGGAGAAACATTTTGGGAATGTGAATATATTTTTGATCCATTAGAAGAAAACAGATTCACTTCAGCTAAACCATTATCAGAACTTGAAAAATCGATATTTAACAAACGATTTATAATTGATGGATAATACTTCAAATCCAGATTGTTTACATTTTCGTTTAGTCCTAAATTATTGCAGCTTGTAGATACGGCACCTTGAGCGGTAACCTGAAGCGTTGCACCAGCACCGCATGAAGCGTTCGAAATATATCCTGCAACATTACCTATAGGCAAAACGCTATACGTGTATGAAGGTTTTGTTACTGTTGTTCCTGAATTGGTTGGAGCATTCAAACAATCTGTAAAGGCAATTCCGATTGTGCCGCCATCAGTACTCACGTAATTTTTAAAAGCAGTTCCGATTTTAGCAAAATCAGTCCCTTCTACGTAACAAGTTGTATTATTGCTTCCACCGCCTAAACCAATTGCAAGTGAACCCGATACAGAAGTGTTATAATAGCAATTCAAAATATGAAGTTCAGCATTTCTGGCTCTTGGCATTCTTTCTTTACAGCCTTCTGCCCAGTAACAGTTTTTAAAAGTAATGCTATAATGTCCGTCAGAAGGAGCATCGGTTTTAGAAGAACCTACTAAGTCAGAAAAACGGTGGTCATCGGCTCCACCAGATCCTCCAGCTTTTGGTGCTTTCAGATAAATAAATTTGCACCATGAAACCGTTACGTTATCAGCAGCGCCTTTGTTGTCAAAATTTCCGTCCATTCCGTCCTGAAATTCACAATGGTCGACCCAGATATTAGTTGCTTCTGAAGTAAGATTGTCACGTCCGTCAACATCGTAAGCGCCAGGACCTTCAAAAATTAAATTTCTGATGATAATATTATTTGAACCAGGTTTAAGATTTAAAATTCCTGAACCAGTTGCAGTTTGATCAAGATTGACCAAACGAGCACCAGGAAGTCCGATAATAGTTTTGTCATTTACTTGAAGACTGGTGTAAGTGCAATTTATGGTTCCTGATACCAAAATTACTTGCGGAGTAGTTAATTTTAATTTTGTTGTTAAATCAGTCAGATTTGTTACAGTGACAGGAGTTGCGGTTCCTCCGCCAGTTGCAGATGCACCAAACCCTTCAGGAGCGCTCATGTAATAATTTTGAGCAAACAAAAAGGAGCAAGGCAGAAGCAAGGCTAATAAAATAAGTTTTGTTTTCATTTTAAGCGTGGTTTTTGTGGTTTCAATAGTTAATGTAATCGATTGCGCAAATGTAAAAGAATTAAAATAATTTCAAATTAATTTATTAAATATTTATGTTTTAAACTTTTGATATCTAGAATTGTAAATTTTGTTTTAACAGCAATAATTTGCAAAACAATCTGTGATAATGTTTTAGAAAACAGAAAAAGGTTTTAAAATTAAAAGCAGAATTTTCATGCTAAATACATATATTTGATATGCCAGTTTAAAACATATCAATGAAAAAATTCAATGAACAATCTACCTTTAATCTTTTTGAGAAAGGTTTGATTACAGAAAATCAATTCGAAGAAGTTAAGACCTATCGAAACCTAAATATATTTTCGTTAAATGCAGAATTAAAGCTATTCCTTTATTTATCAGTATTGTTATTTACTTCAGGAATTGGAATTCTGATTTATGAAAATATTGATACAATTGGACATATCGCCATTCTAGCATTGCTTTTAATCGTTATTGCAGTTTGTTTTTTCTATTGTTTCAAATATTCTAAAGGTTTCCAGAAAGGCGAAGTTACTTTTGAGCATCCGGTTTTAGAATATCTGGTTTTAGCGGGAAACATTCTGACTTGTATCTTTATTGGATATCTGCAATTTCAATACAAACCTTTTGGAGATCACTACGGGTTGGCTACTTTAATCCCAACAATAGTAAGTTTCTTTTGCGCTTATTATTTTGATAATAGAAGTGTTTTAACTATTGCTGTTACAGGTTTAGCGGCGTATGTAGGACTTTCGGTTACACCGCAGGATATATTTAATGACAGTAATAATTTGTACGCTAGCCAAAGTTTGAGTTATTCTGCAGTAATGTTAGGAGTTTTGTTGGTTTTGTGGACGATTTACAGCCGTAGAATTTCGCTCAAAACGCACTTTAGCTTGGTTTTCCTGACTTTCGCATTGCATATTGTAAGTATCGCTGCGATTAGTAATTTGACAGGTTATGATACTTTAACATGGATAATATTTGCTTTGATTTTAGCTGGTTCAACATATTATTTCTATAAAGCCAGCTACGAATATAAAGCAATGTCTTTATATGTATTTATGATTGTGTATGCTTACATCGGCGGAAATATTGTCCTATTTAGAATTTTTGAAAACGTCGATTTCTCTGATATTTGGGAATTGCTTATTTTTCTATTGCCAGCATATTTCATTGGCTCAATTGTAATGTTTATTAAATTAATTAAAAACTTCCATAAAGTTATTGCAGAATGATAGTATACAACAAACAATTATTGGATAATGAGGCTTTAACAGATGAAGCAGATGCTTTATTTAAAGGTGGTTTTATAAGTAAAGATCAGAAGAAATTTATAGAAAAGGAATTGCCAGTTTTAAAAAGCCAAAGTAATATTTTGGTTAGAATAGGATTTTTTTTACTTGGTTGCTTGTTATACGGTTCAATTTGCGGAGCAATTTCTTTGTTTGGACTAAGCGCTGAGAATGCATTTTTTAAAATCTGCTGTTATATTTTTGCCGCAATTGGATTTGTGGGAGTAGAATTGCTTGCAAATCAGGAATACCATAATCATGGTTTAGACGATGCTTTTATATTGAATGCATTGTTATGTTTAGGCGCAGCAATAGGAATAACAACAGAAGGGTACGAAATGGTAATCGCTTTTTTTGTTGCAATTGGAGCGCTTTTTATGTTTCTAAGGTATTTGCATGTGCTGTCAATGCTTGTGTTTTGTCTTTCAGCAACTGCTTTTTTGTTTTTTGGAATGTTTGAATTTGGAGATATTGGAAAAGCAATTTTGCCCTTTGTGGCAATGATTTTTGCGGCTGTATTTTATTTTTTGACAAAAAAAAGGATGAATCGTTTAAAAGAAAGCTATTATTATAATGGACTTTTGTTGGCAAATAGTTTTTGTCTTGTTTTATTTTATCTTTCCTGTAATTATTTGGTGGTTAGAGAACTTTCTGTGGCGCTTTTAGATGTTGAAATAAAACCAGGAACCGATATTCCGTTTGCATTTTTCTTTTATGCGTTTACATTTCTTGTTCCGATACTGTATCTAATTCAGGCTCTAAAAACAAAAGATAGAATAATGCTTTGGTTGAGTTTTTTAGCGATCGCATTTTCAATTTATACAATTAGATTTTACCATTCCGTTTTGCCAATCGAAGTTGCGCTTACATTTGGAGGTGTGGTTTTATTTGCAATAGCTTATTTTTCAATTAATAAATTAAAAGAAAAAGAGAGTGGATTAACCTTTAAACCAGATAGAATCAATCATTCAGATAGTTTATTAAATGCAGAAGCTTTAGTTGTAGCTTCAACTTTCGGTATGAAACCAGGGGTTAAAACAGATTCTCCAATGGAATTTGGAGGAGGAGGTTTCAGTGGAGGAGGTTCTGAGGGAAGTTTTTAAATTATTTTTGCCACAGATTAAAAAGATTAAAAAGATTTTTTTTAGCCACTAATTTCACGAATTTCCACTAATTAATTTTTATTTTAATTATTTGTACTCAAAGTGCGTAGATAAAGACTTTAATCTTTTTAATCCTTTTAATCTGTGGCAAAAAAAAACTATACCTTACTCTTCAATGCTTCTGCATCAATATCGCTGTGCGAAACATCGTAAACTGCCTTTCCGTTTTTGATTAAAATCAATTGTGGAGATTCGTGATATACTCCAAATCTGCTAGCAATTTCATTTGAAATGTCTCTATGTGCGATCAAGTCCAAAAAGTACGCATCAACAACACCCTCAAGATCAAACTCTCTTTCAAATTGTTTTAAGGCCATACGGCTAATGCTACATCTCGTGCTATGTTTGAAAATTACAACTGGTTTTTCATTTGAAATGGCTTCAATTTCCATTAATTGAAGAATATCTGTTAATTCTGTCCAGTTAACTTTACTTTTTGCTGCTTCTGAGTTCTCTGAACTTCCGAAGATTGAATTAAAAAAACTCATATTTGGCTTGGTTTATGACTTTTTGACGTGTTAAAACGATAAAAACTTGATTTTAACTGTCATTTTGTCTGTTTTTTTTACTATGGAATATAATTTGTCTATTAGAATACAAAGTTAAATTATTTGAGTTAACTATTTACCTCAATAAATCGTAACTTTAATCCTATTTAATTTATAAGGTTAAATCAATCAAAATCAGAAAGATATGAATATAAATAAGTTTACTATTAAATCGCAGGAAGCCATTCAGTTGTCGCAGCAATTAGCACAACTAAATGGCCAGCAGCAAATTGAAAATGAGCACATTTTCAAAGCAATATTTGAAGTTGATGAAAACGTGGCGCCATTTATTCTAAAAAAATTGAATGTAAATGTGCCGTTGTTTTTGCAAATTTTAGACAGTACAATTCAGAGTTTTCCAAAAGTTTCTGGAGGAGATGTTATGCTTTCTCGAGACGCCAACAAAGCTTTGAATGAAGCTGAAATAATTGCACAAAAAATGAACGACGAATACGTTTCGATCGAGCATTTAATTTTAGCCATTTTTGACTCAAAAAGTAAAGTTTCTCAGATTTTAAAAGATCAGGGAGTTACAGGAAAAGGTTTGAAAGCGGCTATTGAAGAACTAAGAAAAGGTGAAAGAGTAACTTCGGCATCGGCAGAAGAAACGTATAATTCGCTTAATAAATTCGCTAAAAACTTAAACGAATTAGCTCGTACAGGAAAATTAGATCCGGTTATTGGGCGTGATGAAGAAATTCGTCGTGTATTGCAGATTCTAACTCGTAGAACAAAAAACAACCCAATGCTTATTGGGGAACCTGGAGTTGGTAAAACTGCAATTGCAGAAGGTTTGGCACATAGAATTGTGGATGGCGACGTTCCAGAAAACTTAAAAGATAAAATCGTTTTTTCTCTTGATATGGGAGCTTTGATTGCCGGAGCCAAATATAAAGGAGAATTTGAAGAACGTCTGAAATCAGTTGTAAAAGAAGTTACAGCCGCAGACGGAGATATAGTTTTGTTTATTGATGAGATTCATACGCTTGTAGGAGCGGGTGGAGGTGAAGGCGCAATGGATGCGGCTAACATCTTGAAACCAGCTTTGGCTCGTGGAGAATTGAGAGCAATTGGTGCTACAACTTTAGATGAATATCAAAAATATTTCGAAAAAGATAAAGCACTTGAAAGACGTTTCCAGAAAGTTCTTATTGATGAACCAGATACAGAAAGCGCGATTTCAATCTTGCGAGGTATCAAAGAGAAATACGAAACACACCATAAAGTTCAGATTAAAGACGAGGCAATTATTGCTGCAGTTGAACTTTCGCAAAGATATATCACCAATCGTTTCCTACCAGATAAGGCGATTGACTTAATGGATGAAGCTGCTTCTAAATTACGTATGGAAATCAATTCGAAACCAGAAGAATTAGATGTTTTGGATCGTAAAATCATGCAGTTGGAAATTGAAATTGAAGCCATCAAACGTGAGAAAGAAGAGAGCAAGCTGAAAATTTTGGGTATGGAATTAGCCAACCTTAAAGAAGAGCGCAACGAAATCTATGCAAAATGGAAACAGGAAAAAGATATTGTTGACGGAATTCAGGCTGTAAAACATGAAATTGAAGACTTTAAATACGAAGCAGAACGTGCAGAACGTGAAGGCGATTACGGAAAAGTAGCTGAGATTCGTTATGGAAAAATAAAAGAAGCACAGGAACGTCAGGAAAGTCTGCAAAAACAGTTGTTGGAATTTCAATCTGGAAACTCTTTGATCAAAGAAGAAGTAACAAGAGAAGATATTGCAGAAGTTGTAGCAAAATGGACTGGAATTCCAGTAACCAAAATGCTTCAGACAGAAAGAGAAAAATTATTGCATCTTGAAGATGAATTGCATAAGCGTGTAGTAGGTCAGGAAGAAGCGATAGAAGCAGTGAGTGATGCTGTTCGTAGAAGCCGTGCCGGTTTACAGGATATGAAAAAACCTGTTGGTTCATTCTTATTCTTAGGAACAACTGGAGTTGGTAAAACGGAGCTAGCAAAAGCTTTGGCAGAATATCTTTTTGATGATGAAAACGCCATGACTCGTATTGATATGAGTGAGTACCAAGAACGCCACAGTGTGAGCCGTTTAGTTGGTGCACCTCCAGGATATGTAGGTTACGATGAAGGAGGTCAATTGACAGAGGCTGTTCGTAGAAAACCTTATTCTGTTGTATTGCTAGACGAGATTGAAAAAGCGCATCCAGATACTTTCAATATTTTATTGCAGGTTCTAGATGAAGGTCGTTTGACAGACAACAAAGGCCGTCTGGCAGATTTCAGAAATACAATTATTATTATGACCTCAAATATGGGAAGTAATATCATACAGGAGAAATTTGAAAACCTAAAAGGAGGTGTTGAAGCAGCAACAGAAGCGGCTAAAAACGAAGTTTTAGGATTATTAAAACAAACGGTTCGTCCTGAGTTTATCAACCGTATCGATGAAATTGTAATGTTTACACCGCTTACAGTAGAAAACATCTCAAGAATCGTAAACTTACAGTTAAAGAGTGTTACAAAAATGCTGGCTTTACAGGGTATTACAATGGATGCAACTCCAGAAGCTATTGCTTACTTGGCCGACAAAGGTTACGATCCTCACTTTGGGGCAAGACCTGTAAAACGTGTAGTTCAAAGAGAAGTTTTAAATCAATTGTCAAAAGAGATTTTGGCAGGAAATATTACAACAGACAGCATCATTTTATTAGATGCTTTCGATGGCAAACTGGTTTTTAGAAACCAGACAGTTAAATAATTATTTTTTTTAGTTAATCTTGAAAAAGCATCAGTGTTAAAGCTGGTGCTTTTTTTTTGCCGTAAATTCTGAAACTTTTAGCCTGATTGTTATAACAATTCATTTTCAAAAAATAATCAATTTTAAGTAAATAAAAATCAGCAAATTATTAATTTAAAAAATAAAGTCATGAATAATATTTTCAGAGGGTTATTAGCAGGATATGGAGCTAAGAAATTAGGTGGGGGATGTTTTGGAACCATTATAGTTTTTATCATTCTTTGGGTTCTTTTGGGACAATGCAATTAAAGATCCTAGTTCAGAAAAATACGAATAAAAAGATGAATTTTGATGCAGGAATATTGGGCAGATTAAGTCAAAATGTCTAGATTCGCATCACTAAAAATAAATTTAAAAAATGGCTTCAGGTTTTTTTGTTCTATTAGATGATATCGCAGCAATTATGGATGATGTTGCAGTAATGAGTAAAGTTGCTGCAAAGAAAACTGCTGGAATTCTTGGTGACGACTTAGCTGTAAATGCAGAAAAAGCTTCTGGATTTGCATCTTCACGAGAGTTGCCAGTTTTGTGGGCAATCAGCAAAGGTTCTTTACTTAATAAAATTATCATTCTTCCAATTGCATTTTTGTTAAGTGCATTTTTTCCAATTGCAATTATGGTAATTTTGGTGCTTGGAGGGTTATTTTTGGCTTATGAAGGAGCAGAAAAAATTTATGAGTTTATTGTTCCTCACAAACACGAAGAATCGGAAGGAATTACCGATGAAGTATTGACTGAAGAAGAAATTTTAGCAGTAGAAAAAACAAAAGTAAAATCTGCCATTGTAACCGATTTTATCTTATCTGTCGAAATTGTGATTATTGCTTTAGGAACCGTAATCGGAAAACCATTGTTATCACAGATTATAACCGTTTCAATTATTGCTTTGATTGCTACAGTTGGAGTTTACGGAATCGTGGCGCTTATTGTTCGTATGGACGAAGTAGGTTTTAAGATGATTCAACACAGTAAAAAGGAAAAAAGTCTTTTAAAAAGTGTTGGAAATATATTGGTTCAAGCGCTTCCAAAAGTAATCAAAGCGCTAACTATTATCGGAACTATTGCGTTGATTTTGGTTGCTGGCGGATTATTTGTCCATAACATCGAATTTTTTCACCATCTATTGCCAAACTTTCCTTCAATTGTAAAAGAATTTGCAATTGGACTTATAATGGGCTTTATTGTTTTGGCAATTGTAAATCTCTTTAAAAAGATTTTTCAAAAGAAGACAGCATAAATTTGCATTAAAATATACTTTAACGAAAACATCAGCTCACAGCTGATGTTTTTTTTTGAGCAGATTGATTCATTTTCAAAGGCTCTCTATCTACCATATTTTTTGTTCCGGATCGCCATCAGAACGGCTACAAAAAGATGCTATTTCTATTGGAGTTGTTTAATATTATTTTTGTTTTTATAGGAAATAACAGTAATTTTTAAATATTTTTTTATAAAATAAATTACTGATTTTTAGTTGTTTAATAATAGATCGCAACTTTTTAACATTTTTTATAAGCAACCTTTGCAACCAAGGCGCGTCTTCATAGTAATTAACAATTAATTATTATTTTATATGAAAAGTTTTAGATTAAAAACAGCTTTAGTAGTATTATTTTTATCAATTGGATTTGTTTCTTGTAGTAGCGACGATGATAAAGTTGAATCGACAGTTAAAACAAAAACAGCATTTGTAACCGAAATTAAAGGTCCAGAAACTGGAAAAGTAAATGAGGAATTAAGTTATGACGTGACTTTTATTGTAGATAACGCTTGTGGAGAATTTGATAAAATTAGCGAAACAACAATTGGTACAGACAAAGGATTGCAAGTTGTGGCAAAATATGCTTCAGATGTTTGTACACAGCAAATTCCAGATCCTAAAAAAACAGTTTATAAATTTAAATCTGCAACAAAAGGAACTTTCGAAATTAAATTTAAGAAATCAGAAACGGAATTCCTTACTCAAAAAGTAGTGATCGAATAACAACCTGTTTAGTTGATATTTTTTTAGGTTGAAAGCCATTTTACGGAAGTTTTATTTTAAACGGACGTGAAATGGTTTTTTGATTTTGAGGAATTGGTACTGATTTATTAGTTGTTATATAAAAGTTATCTACTTTGACATTCCTTTAAAAAGTATTATTTTTGCACTCTAAATTTTATGTCATGCCGAAAAGAAAGTATAAAATATCAGTAATTCAGTTAAATCTGAATGATGTTGCCGAAAATAATCTTAAAAAATGTATCAGCTGGGTAAGAGATGCTGCAAGTCAAGGAGCAGAGGTTATTTTATTGCCTGAATTATATAGCAGTCATTATTTTTGTCAAAGTGAAGATGTAGATAATTTTGCATTAGCAGAACCACTTTACAGCACTTCATTTATTGCATTCAGCGAATTGGCAAAAGAATTAGGAGTAGTAATTATTGTTCCTTTCTTCGAGAAAAGAATGGCAGGAATCTATCATAATAGTGCTTACATTATTGATACTGATGGAACAGAGGCTGGTTTATACCGTAAAATGCACATTCCAGATGATCCTCATTTCTATGAAAAATTCTATTTCACTCCTGGTGATTTAGGTTTCCAGGCAATCGAAACTAAAAAAGGAACAGTTGGAACTTTAATCTGCTGGGATCAGTGGTATCCAGAAGCGGCTCGTATTACAGCGCTTAAAGGAGCAGAAGTTTTATTCTATCCGACAGCAATTGGATGGCATCCAAAAGAAAAAGAACAATATGGAGAGAATCAATATGGTGCTTGGATGAACGTAATGAAAGGTCATGCAGTAGCAAATGGTGTTTTCGTTGCAGCAGCAAACCGAATTGGTCTTGAAAAATACCTTGAAGGAACAGAAGGAATTCAGTTCTGGGGAGCTTCTTTTATTGCTGGACCACAAGGAGAAATTTTAGCTCAGGCTTCTCATGATAAAGAAGAAATCTTAATTGCTGAGGTTGATTTAGATCTTCAGGAAAATGTTCGTCAAAATTGGCCGTTCTTTAGAGATAGAAGAATTGATGCTTTTGGAGACATTACAAAAAGAGCAATTGATAAATAATTTGATTTATCTAAAATATATAAAAAGGACAAAATATACATTTTGTCCTTTTTTTTGTAAGCTTTGGAGAAGCTAAATATTTATAGCAAAGAATAAATGTTTACAATATAAAGCTCCAGCGGAGCGACATCTAAATAGACTCTATAAGAACATGTCGCTCCGCTGGAGCTTTTTATTTTGTCTTATTGTAGCGCTATAAATATTTAGCTTCTCCGAAGCTTTAAATAAGTATTCAAAATCTATATTTTATAATAAAAAGGAGCTATTTCAACACGAAATAGCTCCTTTTCTGCTTTTAGCTTTATATATAGATTACTTCACTTGGAAAGTAACTCGTCTCACGATTTGACGCGCTTCTTTAGAGTTTTTGTTAACAGAAGTATCTTCTCCATTAGCAATTACATTCAATCTAGAAGCATCGATTCCAGCATTTACTGCTACTTTTTTCACAGCTTCAGCTCGTTTTCTAGATAATTCAGTGTTGTAGCTTGAGTTTCCAATTTCATCAGCATAACCAATAATATCGGCAGATTTTCCAGGGTTGTTTTTCAAGTATTTCACTAAGAAATCAACACCAGATAAAGAAGCGTTTGTTGGTTTAGACGAATTGAAATCGAAGTAAACATTTACATAACCACCGTTGATTAATTCTTCAACTGTATTGTTTGTAGCTGTTCCAGCACCTTTTTTCTCGTAAGTTTTGTCTAAGTAGCTTTCTAACTCATCTGGAACACCATTTTGATTGGTATCAATAGATTGTCCTTTTGTATTAACAGCAACTCCTGCAATACTGTTTGGTTCTAAATCGTATAAATCAGCAACTCCATCTTTGTCTGAATCAATAAGACCAGTTTCGATTAAGTCAACTCTTTGTTCCAATTCGCTGATTCTATCTTCTTCACCAACCCAGTCAGCATGTTTTTGGTTTTTACCTAGGTAGAAAGTTAAACCTACAGAAGCATTTAATAAAACGCCATCAAAAGAACCTGTGGTAGTATTTCCCATTCCGTCAAAGTTCCAGTTTTGTCTTCCGTTAACAATTCCAGTAAGGTCACCTGTCAATGCTACTCGGTCGCTTAATCTAATTTGTCCCGTTAAACCTGCAATTCCGTGAGCCATGTAATCTTGTCCACCAAATCCTGTTTCAGTACTAATTTGCGAAACCCCAAAACCACCATGTGCCAAAAGACCGATTGTGTTTGTCCAAGTTTCAAAATTTAAAGCGCGTCCAACATTGATAACCCCTTGTAAACTCGCTCTAACGTAGCGGCTTTCAAAATCTGGAGTATCTTTTTTCTCTTTGAATTGATCGTAACCAACATCTAATTTTACCCCAAACTTTGGACTAAACATATATCTTACACCCAAATCTCCGTGAAAAAAGTTTAATGATTCTGTAGTATAACCTGGAGTCATTGTTCTGGTTGGTTTGTTAACCCCACCATTAAGTTCGATCGACCATTTGTTGTATTCTTGATCTACATTTGGTTTTGTAGAAGTAGTAGCCATATTTTGAGCACCTGCAGCAAATGATAGTAATAATAAGGATACTGATACTAATTTCTTTTTCATGATATCAAAAATTAAATTGTTTTTATTTTAAACTCTGAAACAAAATTAGAGGTCGAATTCTAGAAAGTGTTGTATACACCCTTACATAATTCCCATATTTTGGCTTTTAATTGTGTAAATTCGTTAAAATAAGTACAATAGAAGGTAAAAAAAAGGACAAAATTCACATTTTGTCCTTTTGCTATCCTTAAAAAAGAGTTATTATTTTAAATCAGGCTGATAAATTTTAACAGATCCATCGCCTTCGCTGCTTACTACCAACAAGCTTCTTTTCGTCGGACTTTTTGAAGCCGGAATAAAAAGAATACCTTCTGGAGCATCTCCTGTTTTTACAGTTTGTAAATACTGAGGCGAAGTTGGGTTTGTAGCATCATAAACCATAAAAGCATCAGATCTTTCAAGTCCTACAAACAGAATATTTTGATTTCCCATTTTAGTCACAACTACAGCTTCTGGTTCAGAACCTTTATCATCACTTCTTTTATCGTCGTAAGTGCCTATTTCATTTGTTTTTTTGTCAACATCATTTTTGCTGTCAAAAACAATTTTTCCTGTATTTCCGTTCCAGATAGAAAAAGATCTTCCTCCAAAACTTACCATTTGGTCTAAATCTCCATCTCCATCAGTATCTCCCATATCGGCAACAAGATTTAATCTTCCTAAATTGGTGTCTAATTTTAAAGTAGCTGCATCAGGGAAAGCTGTTGCGTCAAGCGTCATGCTTTTCATACGCTTCACATCCGTGTAAGCAGTGTATTCTCTTGCATCACCTTCGTTAGCGGTTACAAAATAAGGAACATTATTTACCGTATAATGGCTGATTGCATCTGGCATATACAATCCTTTTGCTTTCCAAGGATTAAAAGCAATTTTATTGTCGCTATCGCTTACGTCAATTGCATTTTCAGCAGTATTGTAATCTTTTAAACCTAAAGGATAAATCGCTGTAATGGTTTTAGAAGTTAAATCAACTTTTGCAACACCATTATTTTCTTGTAAAGTTACCCAAGCCGTTTTAGAATCGTCTGAAATTGTAATGTATTCAGGTTCGATATCTTGAGCAAAACTAGTTTTAGCAAATTTTGAAATTCTGAAGCCATCTTTTACCAATGCCGCAGCCTGACCAGCAAATGAAGCGAAGTCTAAAGTTGTAACATTGTAAGTGCTTGTTTCAATAATAGAAACAGTTCCGTTTGGATCCTGTGTGTAATCTGTATTTGGCTCGCCTTCATTTGCCGTCATAATATATTTTCCGTCTGGAGAAAAAGTAATCATATCTGGCAAAGCACCAACTGTTACTTGTTTAATTAAGCTATAATCTGAAGTATTAAAAACAACTACTTTTCCGTTTCCTTGTTTGTTTACTGTAGATTCTAAAGCTACCGCAAGTTTACCGTCAAAAACAGAAACGCTGTTTGCTGCGCCTTCGTAGGCAACTAAATCAATTTTTCCGATTTTAAGTGGTTTTGTCGGATCACTAATATCGATAACGTCAATTTGGTTAACACCGCTATTGTTTACTGTAAAAAGTCTTTTTGTTTTTTCGCAGTAAGCAGAAATTTCAGCAGCAGCTTCTCCGCCAATAGTAATAGAACCAATTTCTTTAAAAGTTCCTGGATTTTCGTTTACAACAACTTCTGGTTCGGTGTTTGAATTTTCATCATTGTTACAGCTTGCCAATAAAAAAAGAGCAGCTAATAATGAGAGAGATAAATTTTTCATGTGTTAGTTTTTAGTTTTGGCAAAAGTAATTCTGAGCTCTCTGTTAAATATTAAGTGTGTATTATTTAATCTTTAACTTAAATTTTGCAGGATAAGTTTTGTGAAATTACAGAGGAATTTCAACCAAATGTTTTATAATCCTAACGAATGCTTATCTTTGCACTTTCTAAATTAGAACCTATTTATGTCAACAAATAATAGAAGATTTCCAGCAGAATGGGAAAAGCAACAAGGAATTGTATTGTGTTTTCCGCACAATGGTAACGATTGGCCAGGAAAATATGAAGCCGTTCAATGGGCTTTTGTAGAGTTTATTAAAAAAGTAGCCACTTTTGAAACTGTTTTTTTGCTTGTAGCCGATGAAAAACTGAAAGAGAAAGTTGCTGATATGCTTGAAAGAGCTCGCGTTAATACTGAAAACGTTTCTTATATTGTTCATAAAACAAACAGAAGCTGGATGCGCGATTCGGGACCAATTATTGTAAAAAATGGTTCAAAAAGAGAAGCGCTTAACTTTAACTTTAACGGTTGGGCAAAATATAAAAACTATCAATTAGATAAATTTGTTCCTGGTAAAGTAGCTGATTTTATTGATGTTCCTTTAACTCAAGTAATGTACAAAGGAAAACCTGTAATTGTTGAAGGTGGGGCGATTGATGTAAACGGAAAAGGAACTTTACTGACTTCTGAAGAGTGTTTGATGCACCCAACAATTCAAGTAAGAAATCCTGGTTTTACAAAAGAAGATTACGAAGCTGTTTTTAAAGAATATCTTGGAGTTACCAATGTAATTTGGTTAGGAGACGGAATAGAAGGAGATGATACGCATGGTCATATCGACGATTTATGCCGATTTGTAAACGAAGATACTATTGTAACAATTGTAGAAACAGATAAAAATGATTCAAATTACAAACCTTTACAGGACAATTTGAAACGTTTGCAGAATGCTAAATTAGAAAACGGAAAATCTCCAGTTATTGTAGCATTGCCAATGCCAAAGCGTGTTGATTTTGAAGATTTAAGATTGCCGGCAAGTTATGCTAATTTCTTAATCTTGAATAATTGCGTTTTAGTGCCAACATTCAACGATAGCAACGACCGAGTAGCTTTAAATATTTTAGCTGAATGTTTTCCAGATCGCGAAGTAATCGGTATTAGCTGTATCGATTTTATCTGGGGATTCGGAACTTTACATTGTTTAAGTCAGCAGATTCCTGCATAAAAATAGTGTCCACTGATTATAAAATAATCGTTTTGATATTTTTAATCTGTGATAAAATTATCAGATATTCAGAGACTTTCTTATATCATTTGAGCTGTCACGAAAAGTGGCAGCTTTTTTTTGTTGTATATTTAACAGACAGATTTGCCGTGTGTCCACACATCCTTCTTATATTCGTATGTTCAATAATGCAGAAATGCAGATTTAATTTTATATGAAGAAAATATTTTTTATCCTTTCCGTGCTTTCTTCCGGAGCTTTATTTTCGCAGTCCGATTCACAAGGCAAAAATGAACTTACATTTGCTACCTACAATGTAAGTATGGAATCTGACAATTATTCTCCCAAAGGTGCAATGGGAAAATCGGAGCAAATACTGATTTATCAGCTTAATTCAGGGCATAATACTCAAATCAGAAATATTGCCCAGATTATTCAGACCGTTAGACCAGATGTTATTTTGCTAAACGAATTTGATTATATTAAAGACCCTGAACTTGGTGTAAAGGCGTTTATAAAAAATTATTTGAATGTGAGTCAAGGAGGAGCAACGGCTATCGATTATCCTTATTACTATTATTCGACAGTGAATACGGGCCAGCCAAGTCCTTACGATTTGAACAATGATGGAAAGTTGGATAATTTTGGAAATGATGCATGGGCATTTGGCATGTATCCTGGACAATACGGGATGATGCTTTTATCTAAATATCCTATTGATGTTAAGGCGGTTCGTACTTTTCAGCATTTTAAATGGAAAGATATGCAAGGAGCATTGATTACCAAAAAAGCAGATGGATCGGATTGGTATAGTAAGAAAGCATGGAAAGAATTTCCATTATCTTCAAAATCTCACTGGGATGTTCCTGTAGAGATTGACAATAAAACAGTTCATGTTTTAATCAGTCATCCAACTCCTCCAACTTTTGATGGTGCTGAAGATCGCAATGGGAAACGAAATCATGATGAAATTCGATTCTGGAAAGACTATATTTCAGACAATTCTGCTTCGTATATTTATGATGATAAAGGGGGTAAAGGAGGTTTGCCTCCAGATTCTCGATTTGTCATCATGGGCGATCAAAACGCTTCACCAGTTGAAGGCGATGCTATGAGAGAAGGTATAAAATCCTTAATAGAAAGTCCGAAAATTAATAGCGACTTGACGCCTGCTAGTAAAGGTGGTGCTGAATTTAGTCCTAAAAATCCTTTTGGAGTTAATCATACAGCCTTTTGGAGAATGCGAGCTGATTATGTATTGCCATCCAGACTTGGTTTCAAAGTTGTTAATAGCGGTGTATTCTGGCCTGCAAAAGGTGAGGCAATGTCAGAATTGGTAGAAAAACGAGAATCAAGTTCAGATCATCGTTTGGTTTGGGTAAAAGTGGTCTTAGAATAAATAGCTTTTTCTTTCAACTTTTTCTAGATTAAATATAAAGCATAAAAAAAACCTTGGATTTCCAAGGTTTTTTGTTTTTCTATATCTCTTCAGATTGCTCTGCTCTTCATTGTCTCGTAAATGGAGGTAATAATTGGCTTGAAACTTCTCCAAATCCAATTCTTACTTCGTTGTTTTCGCAGAAACCGCGAATAATAACAGTATCATTATCTTCAATAAATTTACGTTCACTTCCGTCACTTAGTTTAAGCGGATTTTTTCCTCCCCAAGTTAATTCTAGCATAGAACCAAAACTATCAGGAGTTGGACCAGAAATAGTTCCAGAACCCATCATGTCTCCAGAATTCACGCGACATCCATTTGAAGTGTGATGCGTTAATTGCTGAGCCATAGACCAGTACATGTACTTGAAGTTAGATTTTGAAATTATCGTTTCTTCTTGATTTTCTGGTTGTAAAGAAACTTCTAAATGAATATCAAAAGCTTTTTTACCTTTTGTCTGCAAATACGGAAGCGGAGACGGATCTTGTTTTGGTCCCTTAGTTCTAAAAGGTTCCAAAGCATCCATAGTCACAATCCAAGGTGAAATTGATGTGGCAAAGTTTTTTGCTAAGAATGGCCCAAGAGGCACATATTCCCATTTTTGCATATCGCGAGCACTCCAGTCATTTAGTAAAACCATTCCGAAAATATAATCTTCAGCTTCATAAGTTGATATATTTTCGCCCATTACATTTACATCTGTAGTAATAAAAGCAGTTTCTAATTCAAAATCAACTAAACGGGATGCCCCAAAAACTGGTGTATCGTGTCCAGCAGGTAAAGTTTGTCCCATTGGTCTGTGAACTGGAATTCCAGAAGGAACAATTGTAGAACTTCTTCCGTGATATCCAACTGGAATGTGCAGCCAGTTTGGCAATAAAGCATTTTCTGGATCACGGAACATTTTTCCTACGTTTGTAGCATGTTCTCTACTTGAGTAAAAGTCAGTATAATCACCAATTAAAACTGGCAATTGCATTTCTACGTCTTCGATTTTAAATATAACAATATCGCGATGTTTTGTTGTATCTCTTAACTGCGGATTGGTCTCGTCGAAAATCTCAGCGATACGATTTCGAACCAAACGCCATGTTTTTTTTCCATCAGAAATAAAATCATTTAGCGTATCCTGCATAAACATATCATCGGTTAATTCTATTCCTTCAAAATAATTTAATTGCTGTAAAGCTCCTAAATCTATGGCATAATCGCCAATTCTTGTTCCTACAGTAACGACATTTTCTTTGGTAAGAAATACACCGAAAGGAATATTCTGAATAGGGAAGTCGCTATTTTGTGGCACTTCTAACCATGATTTTCTATTGGTATCGTTGGCGGTTATTGGCATGTTTAATGTTAATTGTTTGTTGAAAAATTACATGTCAAATATATCATAATCTAGCTGTTTGACAAACGTTTTTTTGTATTTTTGCGTGAAATTAACGAAAAACAAAAAAATGCAACGCGACGAACAAATTTTTGATCTTATCCAAGAGGAGAAAGAAAGACAAATTCACGGACTAGAGCTTATTGCTTCTGAGAATTTTGTAAGTGATGAAGTAATGGCAGCAGCAGGGTCTGTTTTAACTAATAAATATGCTGAGGGTTATCCTGGCAAAAGATACTACGGCGGTTGCGAAGTAGTGGACGTTATTGAGCAGATTGCAATTGACAGAGCTAAAGAATTATTTGGAGCTGAATATGCAAACGTACAGCCTCACTCAGGTTCTCAGGCAAATACATCTGTTTACCATGCTTGTTTAAATCCAGGTGATACTATTTTAGGTTTCGATTTATCTCATGGAGGTCACTTAACTCACGGTTCTCCTGTAAATTTCTCTGGACGTTTATACCGTCCGGTATTCTACGGTGTAGATGCTGAAACTGGTCGTTTAGATTATGATAAAATTCAAGAAATTGCAACTAAAGAACAGCCAAAATTAATTATCGCTGGAGCTTCGGCTTATTCTCGTGATATGGATTTTGCTCGTTTCAGACAAATTGCTGACAGCGTAGGAGCAATCTTGTTTGCTGATATTTCTCACCCAGCAGGTCTTATTGCAAAAGGATTAATGAATGATCCAATTCCTCATTGCCACATTGTTTCTACAACAACTCACAAAACATTGAGAGGACCACGTGGAGGTTTGATTTTAATGGGTAAAGATTTCCCAAATCCACAAGGATTAACAACTCCAAAAGGAGAAATCAGAATGATGTCTTCATTATTAGACTTAGCTGTTTTCCCAGGAAATCAAGGTGGACCTTTAATGCACATTATCGCTGCTAAAGCAGTTGCTTTTGGAGAAGCATTAAAAGATGATTTCTTTACTTATGCAATGCAATTAAAAAAGAATGCAAATGCAATGGCTGATGCTTTCGTAAAAAGAGGTTATAACATTATCTCTGGCGGAACAGACAACCACATGATGCTTATTGATTTAAGAAACAAAGGCATTTCTGGTAAAGAAGCTGAAAACGCATTAGTAAAAGCTGAAATTACTGTAAATAAAAACATGGTTCCTTTTGACGATAAATCTCCATTTATCACTTCTGGAATTCGTGTTGGAACAGCTGCAATCACAACTCGTGGTTTAGTTGAAAAAGATATGGAAACTATTGTTGAGCTTATTGATAAAGTTTTATCTAATCATACAGATGAAGCTGTTATCGAAGAAGTTGCTGAACAAGTAAATGATATGATGAGCGAAAAACCGATTTTCGCATATTAAAAATTAGTCAAAAGTCATAAAGTCGAAGGTCGAAAGTCTAAAAATGGAAAGTGAATTTCTATCTTTAGTTTTTGATCTTCGATTTTTCTTTTAAAGTTTTCAAATGACTTTATGACTTTCGACTTTCAAACTTTAAGACTTAAAAAAAATGGGCGTATTAAGATTACAATTGCCAACCGACCCAAGATGGGTAAATATTGTTGAGAAAAACATTGAAGAAATCTTAACAGATCACGCTTGGTGCGAGCAAAAAGCTGCAACAAATGCGATTACGATTATCACAAACAATTCTGAACATCAAGATTTAGTAAAAGATTTATTGGCTTTAGCCAAAGAAGAAATCGATCATTTTGAACAGGTTCATAATATCATCATTAAACGCGGATTGAAATTAGGACGTGAGCGTAAAGATGATTATGTAAACGAACTTTACCAATATATGAAAAGAAGCGGCGACGGAAGCCGTGTTTCTGGACTTGTAGAACGATTATTATTTTCAGCCATGATTGAAGCACGAAGCTGTGAACGTTTTAAAGTGCTTTCTGAAAATATTAAAGATGAAGAATTAGCGCTTTTCTACAGAGAATTAATGGAAAGTGAAGCAGGACATTACACTACTTTCATCACATACGCACGTAAATACGGAACAGGAATCGATGTTGAAAAACGTTGGAGAGAATGGCTCGCTTTCGAAGAATCAATCATTACCAATTACGGAAAAGGAGAGACGATTCACGGGTAGTTTTTTGATTTTGTTTATTTTGTTTCAGGTTTCAGGTTTCAGGTTTCAAGTTTCAAGCTTCAAGTTTGTCAGGCTGAGCGAAGTCGAAGCCCGCGCAATGTATTTCTCAGTTTAAAAAAAATCCGTTTTCATCCGCGTTTTTGCGAAAGCGAATCAGTTTCATCCGCGTTACAATTTGTGCATTGAGATTTAATCTAAAATTTGCATTCTTTGAAATGAATTTTAATTAGCACTTTCGCAAAAGTGAATTGATAATTGTTCAAAAGTTCGAGTTTTTGTTAATCTAAAATCTAAAGTCTACAATCTAAAATTCCTTACATTTGAGAGTAACCAAAATCTTGAACTATGAGAATAGAAATGGACCTCAAATTGGGTTTTAAAGACGTAATGTTTAGACCTAAAAGATCAACGCTGAAAAGTAGATCTGAAGTTTCCCTAGAACAAAATTTCAAGTTTTTGCATAGTACTGCAAATTGGACAGGAATTCCGATTATGGCCGCCAATATGGATACTGTTGGAACTTTTGAAATAGCAAAGGTTTTGGCACAAGAAAAACTTTTTACAGCCATTCATAAACACTACACTTTAGAAGAGTGGAATAACTTCTTAAAAAATGTAACTCCAGATTTCTACAATTATATTGCCGTAAGCACCGGAACAGGAAAAGAAGATTTTGAGAAAATAGGAGCAATAATTACTGCAAATCCGTTATTGAAATTTATTTGTATTGATGTTGCAAACGGCTATTCGGAACATTTTGTTCAGTTTTTAAAGAAAACCCGTAAACAATATCCAGACAAAATAATTATCGCTGGAAATGTGGTTACTGGGGAAATGACTGAAGAGTTGCTTTTAGCTGGAGCAGACATTGTAAAAGTCGGAATTGGACCAGGTTCTGTTTGTACAACTCGTGTGAAAACTGGCGTAGGTTATCCGCAGTTATCAGCCATTATTGAATGTGCCGATGCAGCGCACGGTTTAGGCGGTCATATTATCAGTGATGGCGGTTGCTCAACTCCGGGCGATGTTGCTAAAGCTTTTGGTGCAGGAGCCGACTTTGTAATGTTGGGAGGAATGCTCGCAGGACACACAGAAAGCGGCGGTGAACTAATAGAAGTCAAAGGAGAAAAATTCAAACAATTTTACGGAATGAGTTCAAAAACAGCAATGGACAAACATTCAGGCGGTGTTGCAGAATACAGAGCAAGCGAAGGGAAAACAGTTCAAGTTCCGTTTAAGGGTGACGTCATTCACACTGTTTTAGATATATTAGGCGGAATAAGAAGTACATGCACTTATGTTGGAGCTTCAAGATTGAAAGAATTGACTAAACGAACAACTTTCATCCGCGTAAGCGAACAGGAAAATCAGGTTTTTACTAAATAAAAATATATTTCAAAATACATTATGATTAGCATTTCGGAAGCAGGGTTAGGTGATATTTCTACAATTCAGAAAATTACAAACATTACTTGGCCTATTACGTACGGTGAAATTTTATCTAAATCACAATTAGATTATATGTTATGTTTGTTTTATTCTGATGAGGCTTTGGCAAAACAAATTGAGAATAAAGAACAATTATTCTATCTTATTTTAGATTCTGAATCTACAATTGGCTTTATAGGAATTGAGCATCATTATAAAAATGAAGCTATAACCAAAATTCATAAAATCTACCTTTTGCCAGAAACTCAAGGAAAAGGGTATGGGAAAAAAGTATTTGATTTTATAGAAAGACTGGCTTTAGAAAACAATTCAAAACAATTATCATTGAATGTAAATCGATTTAATACAGCATTAGATTTTTATAAAAAAATAGGTTTCCAAATTAAAGAAACCGTTGATATAGAAATTGGAAATGGGTATTTAATGGAGGATTATGTGATGGGAAAAGCAATCTCAAAGTAATTTTTTAGCATTTTTGTCATTTCGACGAAGGAGAAATCTTCGCAAGCAGCTCCGCAACGAGAATCCAATCTTTGTAGAGTTTCTCGCGAAGATTTCTCCTTCGTCGAAATGACAAACTTTGAGGGTTTTAAGTATAAATTATTGGACTCTTTATTGTTTAACTCACAATCACATCATGCGTAAATAATAATCCTTTCACTTCCTTCAAAGAAAAAATAGCTTTCTTTAATTTAGTTTTAGAAGGATCAATAGTATAATTGTAACTCGTTTTAAAATCAGCTTTGTTAGCGATGGCTTTGTTGAATTCAGAACGATATAAGTCACAATTATCGAAAATTGCGCTGGTTAAATCTGCAGCCATAAAATCTACAGCGATTAAACTGCAATTGGTAAACGGAGTTCCTTTCAGTTTTAAAGTATAAAACTTAGAAAAATCGAGAATGCAATCATTAAAATGAACTTCAAAAATTAGTTTGTCGCACATAGCGAAATTCACTTCTTTAATTTCGCATCGATTAAAAGTAACGGTTCGTAATGCCACATAATTAATTTTTGCTTCGCTGAAAATACAGTCATTAAAAATACAATCAATGAAAGTAACGGCTAAAAACGTGCACGCAGAAAAGTTACAATTGTTAAAAACGCAAGATTCAAAGTCTTTAAAATTAAGATCATCTTTGGCGTAAACAATTGTATTGTATTCTTTATCAAGAAAATATTCGCTTTCTTTTTTCAACCCTTTTCTATAATTATTTGAAGGTGAAAAGGTAATAATTTACCATAGAATAATGGGAACAAATTATAAATGATTTTGATTTCATTCACATTTTTAATCGGTAAAATGCTGTAGCTTTACACTTATTTTTTTAAGTCAAAACATATCAATTTTATTATATGGAACCAACAAGAAAGGAACATGATTTTTTAGGAGAATTAGAAATTCCGAATTATTTATACTACGGAATCCAGACTTTTAGAGCTGTAGAAAATTTCAATATTACAGGAATTCCGATTTCAAAAGAACCTTTATTTATCAAAGCTTTAGGATATGTAAAAAAAGCTGCTGCTCTAGCCAATAAAGACTGCGGCGCAATTGATTCTAAAATTGCTGAAGCAATCTGTTACGGAAGTGATCAGGTCATCGCGGGCAAATTTGATCAGGAATTTGTGAGCGATTTAATTCAGGGTGGAGCAGGAACTTCTGTAAACATGAATGCGAACGAAGTCATTGCTAATATTGGTTTGGAATATTTAGGTCATAAAAAAGGCGAATACAATTTTCTTCATCCAAACAATCATGTAAATTGTTCTCAATCGACAAATGATGCATATCCATCGGCTTTTAGAATTGCTTTGTATTTGAAAATGGAAAGTTTTATTAAAACTTTAGCAGGTTTAGAAGTCGCTTTTGCTAAAAAAGGTGAGGAGTTTAAAGAAGTCCTGAAAATGGGAAGAACGCAATTACAAGATGCCGTTCCTATGACTTTAGGGCAGGAATTTAAAGCTTACGCGACAACAATTGGAGAAGATATTCAGCGTTTAAAAAATGCTCAGGAATTGTTGTTAGAAATCAATATGGGAGCAACAGCCATTGGAACAAAAGTAAATGCTCCAGAAGGTTATCCAGAAATCTGCGTAAAATATCTGGCAGATGAGGTGGGAATTCCGTTAACACTTTCACCAGATTTAATTGAGGCAACGGTTGATACAGGCGCTTACGTTCAGATTATGGGAACTTTAAAACGTTCTGCGGTTAAGATTTCTAAAATCTGCAATGATTTACGATTATTAAGTTCAGGGCCAAGAACAGGTTTTAATGAAATCAATCTTCCAGCGCGTCAGCCAGGTTCTTCTATTATGCCAGGGAAAGTAAATCCGGTAATTCCAGAAGTGGTAAATCAGACTTGTTTTTATGTAATCGGTCAGGATTTAACGGTGACAATGGCGGCAGAAGCGGGACAATTGCAATTAAATGTAATGGAACCTGTAATTGCTTTCGCAATGTTTACTTCGTTGGATTATCTTTCAAATGCTATCCAGACTTTAATAGATAAATGTATTAAAGGAATTACAGCAAATGTGGACCATTGCTATAATATGGTAATGAACAGCATTGGAATTGTAACGCAATTGAACCCGATTTTAGGTTACGAAGAAAGTGCAAGTATTGCTGGAGAAGCTTTAAAAACGGGTAAAAGTGTGCATCAAATTGCAGTTTTGGAAAGAAAGCTGATTACACAAGAAAAATGGGACGAAATTTATTCTCTCGAGAATCTGATTCACCCAAAATTTATTACCAAGTAATATTTGAGATGATATTTCCAAGCCGTCAAATTTATTTTTGACGGCTTTTTTTGTTAAAATATTTTTGAATTAATTAGTTTTAGTTCGTAAGATGTTGAAAATAAGACTTATATTTACAGTAGGATTGAGCTTTTATCTCTAAAACTAAACTTTGTAAATGGTAATTTTTTTTAAAAATAATGCCGATAAGTACAAGTCTAAAATCTTAGGATTATTGCTTCTTATTTCTTTTAATTCATTTTCTCAAGAGGAACTCAGCAATCCAAATATTTGTCCTCCCAAAACAATATTCGATATTTTTAAAAAAGATGATGATGCGCTAGTCGTTAAACCTACAAAAAACAATTTCTTTTTATTAATTCCAGCAATAGGTTCTCAGCCTGCAACTGGTTTCTTTTTTGGAGCCGTTGCCCAATATACTTTTAAAGGAAAAGAAGAAAAAGACAAATATTCGATTGCTAATATCGGAATTACTTACACGCTTAAAAATCAGTGGTTAGTTAATGTTAAAAACAATATTCTGCTCAAGAATAATAAAATCTTTCTGAGTGGAGATTACCGTTTGTATTTGTTTTCGCAACCTAATTATGGTTTAGGAACGGATATAATTCCGCCAAGACGTGACCGCCCGCCTGGATTTAGTGTCGATTCGCTAGCTCAGGATATGGATTATAATTACTTCAAGTTCCATCAGACAGTTTCTTTTGAAGTTAAGGAAAATTATTATGTTGGAGGAGGAATTAATATCGATTGGTATTCAAGCATTGATGACAAAGAACTAGATATTGATAAAGGAAATTATACTTATCATTACAATTACAGTCAAAAATATGGTTTTGATCATAATGAATATTTCTTGAATGGAGTGAGTCTAAATTTGGTTCACGATTCACGAGATAATCAGGTAAATGCATCAAAAGGTTGGTTTGCTAATATAAATTATAGATTTAATCCGGTACTGTTTAATAATCAGGAATATAGTAATGTTCTGTTTGCAGAATACCGTCATTTTATTCCTGTTTCGCATAAGAATCCCCGTTATATTTTGGCAATTTGGACTTATGGACAGTTTGTGACAAGAGGAAAAGTTCCGTACTTAAACCTGCCGGCAATTGGCTGGGATCAGCGTAGCAGAAGCGGAGAAGGGTATACGCAGGGATTGTTCAGAGGAAATGGGTTGGTTTATTTATCGACAGAATTTCGATTTCCTATTACCTGCAACCAATTGCTAAGCGGTACTGTTTTTACCAATTTTGTAACAACGAGTAATTCTGATAATGATCTTAAATTGTTCAAATCCATTCAGCCCGCAGCAGGTATTGGTTTAAGGCTTTTAATAGATAAAGCATCCAAAACCAATCTGATTTTCGATTATGCTTGGGGTAATAATTCTAAAGGATTTTATCTGAATGCTGGAGAAACTTTTTAATTTTAAAAATTTAAGTGTAAAATAATAGTAAAAAGCAGGCTATCGAGTCTGCTTTTTTTATTGTTCACAATAAAATCATAATTTGTAAAGTTGTTTAAAATTATTTTAAATAGTATTCTTATTTTTGTTGTATATACAAACTTCTTAATATGAAATTACTGATAGTCGAAGACGAGCCAAATCTATTATCGATATTACGAAAAGGTTTTGCAGAAAATAATAATGAAGTAAGCGTTGCTATGGATGGTCAAACTGCCATGGAAATGATTCATAATTATACTTTCGATGTGGTAATTTTAGATGTTATGCTTCCTGATGTTAACGGAATCGAAATCTGCAGAAGACTTCGAGCAGCAAAAAACTTTGTGCCCATTTTACTTTTAACGGCTCTTGGAACTTCAGAAAACATTGTAACTGGTCTTAATTCTGGTGCGGATGATTATCTGGTAAAGCCTTTTAAATTTGGTGAATTAGACGCCAGAGTAAATGCTTTATACAGAAGATCACAGCAGGAAACAGAAAAAATAGACACCATCACAATTGCTGATTTAGAAATAAATGGACGCGCCAAAACTGTCAAAAGAGATGGCGAGAATATTGTATTAACTGCCAAAGAATTTAAACTGCTATACTATTTAGCTAAAAATACGGGGCGCATTGTTTCGCGCGATCAAATTTTGGACAATGTTTGGGATATTAATTTTGATATGAATACCAATGTTGTCGATGTGTATATTACGTACTTAAGAAGAAAGATAGATAAGCCTTTTTCAACCAAACTGATTCATACCATGAAAGGTTTAGGTTATGTAATTAAGCCATAATATGGATATTAGAAAAAAAATCACTTTCAATTATGTTGCCCTTTCTACCTTTAGCACTTCGCTATTGTGTATTATCGTATTTTTTCTTTTTAGAGAAAACAATCGATATCACTTTTTAAAGCGATTAGACGATAGAGCAAAAATTGTCGCTTCAATTCATTTTCAAAAAGACCCAGAGAAAATTAAATATTATAAAAATCTTCAAAAAAATGGTCTTGAGGAATTAATTGAAGAAGAAGAATATGTATTAAAAATAAATAGCCATAATAGTTTTGATTATAATACTAATCTCAATCTTCCAAATACCTTTTATACCAATATCTTAAGAACGGGAAAAGATTCTTATGAAAGAGATAATAAATATTATTTAGGACAGATTTTTCAAGAAAACAATCAGAAATATATTGTGATTGTTGGTGCGAGAGACCGTAAAGGTAGAGATACAACCGTTTATATTGTCAAAATTATGCTTTTTGGCGGAATCGGATTTGTAATTCTTGCTTTTCTTTTAGGGCGATTCCTAGCCAAACGTGTTATTAATCCTGTAGCAAGAATTACTAAAGAAGTAAAAAGAATTAGTGCTTCTAATTTGCACAATCGTCTTCCCGAAGTTAAAAATTCTGATGAAATTTCAGATTTGACCAATACGTTCAATAATATGTTGGATCGATTGGAAACTTCTTTTGAAATTCAAGCTAACTTTATTAATAATGCTTCTCACGAGTTAAAAACGCCAATTACAACCATTATTGCCGAATCTGAGATTATGTTGCTAAAAGAGAGAGAAAAGCATGAATATGTAGAATCTTTGCAAAATATTTATAGCCAGGCTTCAAGATTAGGGAATTTGACAGAAAGTCTTCTTAAATTAACGCAGACAGGATATGACGGACAAAAACAAGTTTCAGATATTGCCCGAATGGACGAATTGTTGTTGGATGTAAAATCAGATTTAGATAAAATTTATCCAGATAACCGCGTAAGCATTAAACTTAATTTTGCTCCAGAAGATTCTAATCTATTATTGTTACCATGCAATAAACCACTTTTAGAATTGGCTATCAATAATATTATTACGAATGGAGTAAAATATTCAGACAACAACGAAGTCTTTGTAAATCTTACAGCCAATAAAGAAATGATCAAAATCACGATCAATGATATTGGTATCGGAATTCCGCCAGAAGATATTCCGCATTTATATGAGCCTTTCTTTAGAGGCAAAATTGCGGCTAAGTATATTGGTTATGGTTTAGGATTGCCCTTAGCGTCTAAAATTATTAGAATGCACGATGGTGAACTTCAAGTACAGTCAGAACAAAACAAAGGAACAATCGTTACGATCATCTTCAAAAAAGGCAACATTAAAAAATCTAATGTTTAATTTTAGAAAATTCTAATTTTAAATTAATTAAGGTCTAATTTGCGGACAGTTATTTTGTAGGTATAAACTAAAAGATATACTTATGAAAAATTTTCTTATACCTACAACTTTAAAAGATGATACTATTTCGGCAGTTAAATCTGCGGTAAATCAGTCTAAGAATACGGAATCGGAAATTATTTTAGTATTAGTTACAGAAGCTCCTGATACGTTTTCTTCTTCGGGCTTCTTAAGAGAAATGAGATCTGGACTTACCAAAAGTCAGGAAGAAGTTTTAGAAACTTGCCGTTATATTATAGAACATACTTCAAATATTAAGCTAAAAGTTCACAACCAATACGGACTTTCAGCGCCAATTTTCAAACGTCTCATTGAAGCTTTTTCGGTAAAGCTGGTTATTCTTACGCACTCTTATAAGCAAGAAAGCAAAAGAATTCATCAGTATTTAGTGCAATTGGCTGGGAATCAAAAATGCCCGATTCTGCATTTAAGTACAGAAGTCAATAAAGAGGTTTTCCATAAAGCTTTATATGTAGAAAATTCCAGTAAAAATATCCATGTAAAAGATGTACAGGAATTCTTAAGCGCCAATTTCTCTTTTGAAATTGTGAGTCAAACAGCCAATTTTGAAGATAACTACGAAAATGTTGCACCGTTTTTATCAGAAGCCATTTCAAAACATAACATCGATATGTTAGTAGAAACACGCAAAGGCGAAAAAATCAAATTTAAGAAAGTCAAAAAAGAAAATGTCAATGAAAAATTAGGTCTTCCGGTTCTTTCATTGTACGAAGAGATGGTGTGAGACTAAGGTTCTCAGATTCTGAGGTTCTAAGGTACTAAGTTTTTTAATTTTTAGCCTTAGGATCTCAGAACCTTAGCCCCTTAGTTCCTTAGAACCTTAAAAATATTAATTTAAAACCGAAAATATGTTATTAAAGAAAAGAATACCAATGAAGTACGTTCTCGGGAAAATTAAAGTAGAAATTGCTCTAGTACTGGCGTATACAGTACTATTTGAAATTTTTCATCATTATTTCATCAATCTTCCTGTAGATATCCCGATTGCGATTCCAACCATGATTGGAACAATTATTTCCTTATTATTAGCTTTTAAGTCCAATCAAGCTTATGACAGATGGTGGGAAGCGAGAATAGTTTGGGGAGCTGTAGTAAATGATTCAAGAACACTTATTCGTCAAGTTTTAACCTTTTACAATGATCCTGGTTATTCAGTTGAAGCCAGCGAATTCAAAGAAAATTTTGCTAAAAGGCAAATCGCTTGGTGTTACAGTTTAGGAGAATCGCTTAGAAAAAGAGATGCCATAAAACCGCTTGAAGGTTTAATTAGCGAAGAAGAAATCAAATACATCAAAAATCATCAGAACGTTCCGAATGCCATTTTGATGCTGCACGCAAGAGATTTAAGAACCGCTAAAAACGAAAAGAAAATCAATATGTACCAACAGGTAGAAATTGATAATACATTGTCAAGATTATGTGATGAAATGGGAAAATGTGAGCGTATTAAAAACACGATTTTTCCAACAACATACAGCATGTACATTAGATTGACTTTGTGTTTATTCATTTTTGTATTGCCTTTCGGATTAACAAGCGTATTAAGCTGGTTTGCAATTCCGTTGATTACTGCAATTGGTGCCGCTTTCTTTTTAATCGAAAGAATGGCGATTCATTTGCAAGATCCGTTTGAAAACCGACCAACAGATACTCCTGTTACGGCAATTGCAAATACAATTGAAAAAAATATTAAACAAATGCTGAATGAATATCAAAGTGAATTTGATATCCTAAAAGAATTTGAATTAAATGACGAACCTAAGAAAGTCGAGAAAGACGCTTATTTTGTCTTATAACTATTTAATTTTGGTCTTCTTTTAATTGTTGGCTGGACAGTGTGTAGTTGCACTGTCCAGTTTTTTTGTTTTGTCATTTTAAAAAATGAATATAGACAACAATTATAACACAAACATCTTAAATATAGCCTGCGGTTTCAACCGCTGGAACGCAAAGAATATCAAAAACTACTATGCGTTCCCGTGGTTGAAACCACGGGCTATGTTAATTTGATGATGTTGATAATATTGTGTTGATTTTCTTAGTCTACAATTGCTTCGCCAATCTCCCCAATGTCTGAATAGCAGTTCTCAATTCATTTGACCAAGGCAATCCAAAACTCAATCGCATGCAGTTAGAAAATTGATTTTGAAATGAAAAAATCCTTCCGGGCGCAATACTAATATTATGCTGTAATGCTAAATGATAAAAAGCAGCGGTATCTATTTTTTTATCCAATTCGACCCAAAGAAAGAACCCCCCTTGAGGCTGACTCACTTTGGTTCCTGCAGGAAAAGATTCTAAAACAGTATTGATGTAATTGGTGCAGTTTCGATTCAGAATTTGGCGAATTTTTCTAAGATGATTTTCATAACGGCCATTTTTTAAAAAGTCACCAACGACTTCGTGTGTAATAGTTGAATTGGAGATCGTATGGTATAATTTGGTTCTTAGAACTTCTTTTTTAAACTTCCCAGGCGAAACCCAACCCACACGATAGCCTGGTGCCAGACTTTTGGAAACCGAACTGCAGCACAAAACGATACCACTTTCATCATACGTTTTACAGTTTGTCGGACGGCTTGTTCCAAAATACAAATCGCCGTGAATATCATCTTCAATTAGCGGAACATTATAAAAATCCATTAAACGGACAATTTCCTTTTTATGTTCATTTGGTAGCATGCTTCCCGACGGATTACTGAAATTACTCATCAAAACACAAGCTTTTACTTTATTCGTAGAAAGTGTTTTTTTGACCGCTTCCAATTCGATTCCAGTTGTCATATTGGTTGGGAGTTCCATTACATACAAACCCAATGATCTCGCCAATTGCAGAATTCCAAAGTAAACCGGACTTTCTGTAATAATCGTATCTCCCGGCTTAGTCAGCGTTAATAAACAATCTGAAATGGCCGAAATACAGCCTGGAGTCGTTATAATATCATCTTCAGTCAAAGAACCGCCCCAAGTAAACGACCAGCGCGCAATTTCTTTTCTTAAATTACTATTTCCTTCAATTTCTTCATAACTCGTTCCGCTGTTGGGCAATTGACGCATAGCTTGAACCATTCCTTTATTCAGTTTCGCAATCGGAAGTAATTCATTTGACGGAAAACCTAACGAAAGCATCGTAATATCTTTTTTACGCATATCACCATAAACCAAATCAACCAAATCCTCACGTTCAATATTTTCAAGGGTCAAAAGCGGTGTGCTTGCCGATGGTTCTGGAATTGTTCTAGCCGAAATATTACTTACATAATAGCCTGATTGCGGTCTAGATTCGATCAAAGAACGGCTTTCAACTTCGTAATATGCCTTGCTGACAGTACTCATGCTGTAACCAGTTTCAGCGCACACTTCTCGTATAGATGGCAGTTTGTCGCCTACATTTAAAAGTCCAGATTTGATCTGTTTTTCGATGAGGTCAGCAAATTGAAGATATAAGTAATTGGAATTTTTCATTGTAAAAATAAAAACTGTTATGCTGCAATTTACAAAAACTGTATCTGTATTGCTGTTTAATTTTTTAGAAATTTGCTTCATCAAAAGAAAACAAATCAAATCGGAGTTTTTGTGAAAACAACAAAGTATTATATAGCGGCAATTATTGCTTTTACCACATGGGGACTTTTCAGCTTGGTTTTAAGGCCAATTCATGAATATCCATCATTAGATATTTTGTTTTACCGCGTTTTCAGTTGTAGTATTTTGATGCTTTTGATTGCTTTGTTATTTAAAAGAAAACAAATAAAAGAGACCATCGAAATTTTTAAAGCATTGCCAAAATCAGAAAAAATAAAATCTGTTTTATTGAATATTGGCGGAAGTGCTTTTTTGATGGGAAATTGGTTTACGTATATTTATGTAATGAATCATGTCAGTGTTAAAGCAACTTCTCTAGCGTATTTAGTTTGCCCGATTCTGACCACGATTTTAGCTTATTTTATATTACAAGAGAAACTGTCTAAAACGCAGTGGATTTCTGTAGGATTAAGTATTTCAGGCTGTGTATTATTGTCGTACGCCGCTATTATGGATATGGTTTTCAGTATTATTATCGGATTAACTTATGCCTCTTATTTAGTAAGTCAGCGTGCCAATAAAGGTTTTGACAAATTTATTGTACTGACTTTTCATATTACCTTGGCAGCATTAGTATTATTACCGTTTTATCCGGTTTTTGGGGGACCGGTTCCAACGGAATTTAAGTTTTATCTCTGCATTGAAACCATTGCAATTGTATTTACTATAATTCCGTTATTTCTCAATTTATATGCACTTTCAGGAATCAACTCTTCGACAGTTGGAATGTTATTAAACATTAATCCGATGATTGCATTTGGTTTGGCGGCCTTCTTTTTCAAAGAAAATATTACGCCATTGCAGATTACAGCATACGGTATCATTTTTACCGCAGTGTTAGTTTTTAATTCGCATCATATTTTTGCCATAAAGCAAAAAATGACCTCAATATCCAAAGGTTCTTAATTCTTAGTTTTCATATTTTTTATTGGTTTAAAATCGAAAATTGTCAGAATCTTAACAGGATGTTTAAACAGGAATGAGTATATTTCATTCCTGTTTTTTTATGCGATAAACTGAAAAAAATATTTAGCCACAGATTGCACAGATTAAAAGGATTATATTCTTGCGAGAAAAAATGTTGCCACGAATTCCACTAATTTTCACGAATTAAAAATTTTTAGAATAGGGAATAAAATTTGTGAAAATTAGTGGTAAGAAAAAAAATCATTTTAATCTGTGCAATCTGTGGCAGAAAAAAAAACTATTATAAACCGAATACCACTCATATGAAAATATCCAAACTTCAAGCCTTTACTCCGTTATTTTATTTAGTATGGTCAGATGATTTACTGACGCAAAAAGAGTTTACAACTTTACAAGGATTTATAAATTCTCTAAATGTATTATCTCAAGAAGAAAAAGAATATTTACTTTCTAAAGTAGATATTTCAAATCCGCCTTCGCGAAATGAACTCACACAATGGAAATCGGATATTGAAAAAAGCATTCAGGATAAATCTTCTGTTAAGTCGATTTTTGATATTGCAAAAGCACTTTCAGGAACCGATTTAGATTTGACTCCAATAGAATCTGATTTCAAAAAACTGGAAAATGATTTAGGAATTTTGGGTGAAGAAGCGCTGCAAAACTTTAAAACCAAAGCAGGCTCTTTTACTGCCGATTCTCATACTAATGCTAGTTTTGATATTCAGAAAATCACTCAGATTTTAGACGGAAAAGAAGCCACAATAATCAAAAGAGTAAAATCGGTGATTTCAAGACCCGAATTTGCGTATGAAACTTCTACCGATATTAACGTTTTCAGACAAACCGTTTACAAATGGTGTAAAATTCTGGCCGATGAAAACCTCGGAAGTATGGCATATCCGAAGGAATACGGAGGAGGGGGAAATGTAGAAGATTATTTTGCGATTATGGAAACGCTGAGCTATCACGATTTAAGTCTGGTAATTAAATTTGGTGTTCAGTTTGGACTTTGGGGAATGAGCGTTCAGTCTCTTGGAACTGAAAAACATTATGCTAAATATTTAAAAGATATTGGCTCGCTGAAACTTCCTGGCTGTTTTGCTATGACCGAAACACATCACGGATCGAACGTAAAAGGTTTAGAAACTACAGCAACTTACAATCATAGCGATCAGACTTTTACTATTCACACACCAAATAAAAATGCGCAAAAAGAATATATTGGCAACGCAGCTGTTCACGGACAAAAAGCAACTGTTTTTGCGAAATTAATTATTGACGATCACGATTACGGAGTAAACGCCTTTGTGGTTCCGTTACGCGATCCAAATGGAAATGTCGTAAATGGCGTAACAATTGGCGATTGTGGTCATAAAATGGGATTAAATGGCGTAGATAATGGAACGATTAGTTTCGATAATGTAGTAATTCCGAAAGAAGATATGCTTGATCGTTTTGCTTCTGTGAATGAGAAAGGCGAATTTGAAAGTCCGATTCCGAGTGATAATCGTAGATTTTTTACCATGTTAGGCACTTTGGTAGGAGGTAGAATCGGGATTCCGCGTTCGGCTTTAGCGGCAGCAAAATCTGGATTGACAATTGCCATTCGTTACAGCGATCAAAGAAGACAATTTGGACCAGAAGGCGGATCTGAAGTTCCGATCTTAAATTATAGAATGCATCAACGCAGATTGTTGCCGCCTTTGGCTAAAACATATGCGGTTCATTTTGCATTACAATATCTAACCAACAGATTTTTGAACAGAACAGAAGCCGAAATGCAGGAAATTGAAGCTTTGGCGGCAGGAATGAAATCATACTCTACTTGGAGCACGAGAGATATTTTGCAGGAATGCCGTGAAGCGTGTGGAGGAAAAGGATATTTATCTGAAAACCGAATCGATGCACTTAAAAATGATACTGAAATTTATACCACTTTTGAGGGCGATAATACGGTTTTGATGCAATTGGTAGCCAAAAATCGTTTGGCAGAATTCAGAAAATCGTTTGGAGAAATGGGTTCGCTTGGAATTATTAATTATGTATATGAAAATGCGAAAACAGCTATTGCTGAGAAAAATCCAATTGCAACCAGAAGAACTGACGACGAGCATTTGTTAGATAATGAATTTCATCTTCAGGCATTTGTTCACAGAGAAAAGACAATCCTGGCTTCTGCAGCGCGACGCATCAAGAAATTAATCGATGGAGGATTAGAACCTTATGATGCATTTAATGTCGTTCAGCACCAAATGATTGATGTTGCACAGGCGTATCTAGAAAGAATAGTTCTAGAACAATTTCAGCTTGCAATAAAAGCGGTTGAAGATGAACCATCAAAAGCAATTTTGACGAAACTGAATCAGCTATACGCACTTTCTACAATCGAAAAAAATAAAGCTTGGTATTTGGAAGACGGTTATATGGAAGCAGTAAAAACCAAAGCAGTACGTAAAATCGTGAATCAGCTTTGCTGGGATATTCGTCCCGACGCTGTAGCTTTGGTAAATGCTTTTGATATTCCAGAAAGCTGTTTGGCAGCGCCAATTGCGGTTTGATTTTAAACCATATAAGTAATATAAGCTTAAAAAAAATCTTTGTCAAAATTTTAAACTTTGACAAAGATTTTTTTATGCCATTAAAGCTTGAGATATAAAATTGATGATAACATAAAAGCCTTTATATCATTGTTTTATTAAAATAGTTTGACTTTTCAAATTCTTGGACATTCATAGAAATTACAGAAACTTCTGGAAGCAGAGCATTCAATTTTGTAACAATTACTTTTGATAGGTTACCTTTTTGTTCATCATTTCGTCCTTCCATAATATAGCTGAAAACATGAATAAAATCATCTAAGGTATTTCCGTTGTTATAATTAGTAAAAGGATTAATACGAACTTTAATTTCCGAAGCAGTAAAAAGATCAGTTGATAAAGCGGCATCAAAAACTCCCTGTATTATTTCGTCCGCAGCTAGTCGGCGCAGTACATTTTCTGAACAGTCAATTATAAAGTGTGGCATAATTTTTAAGTTTTATAGGGTTTGTTGAAACAAAATTATAAAAAAGCTTACTTGTAATATTTTAGAATACACACTTTATTATATTTGTATATCTTATTTTATTTTTTTGTCAGTTTGAAAAATCTATTTCTTTCCGTTTTTATAGTTCTTAACAGCTTTCCTCTTTTTGCATCGGAGAGCACAGATGTTATATTAAAAGAATTAAACGAGGCAATCAAAAATAAACAGCATTACGTAAAGATTAAAGAAGAACGAATTGCGAACTTCAAGAAAATTAAATCTGAGAATCTTACCAAAGAACAGGAGTATAATTACAACAAAACACTGTACTTTGAATATCAGAAACTAAATTCAGATTCAGCCATTCAATACGTAAAAAAGAACCTCAAAATTGCAGAAGAACTTCAAAATAAAGAGCTTTTCAATTTGGCTCAATTGGAATTGGTAACGCTTTATTCCTCTTCTGGAAAATACCGTGAATCTGAAGCCATTTTAAAGAGTATTAATAAAAAAAGCCTTCCTGCTTCTTTACTCCCAAATTATTTTATTTCGTATCGTGAGTTTTTCGAGCATTACGCTGCAAATAGTTACAGTCCTGAATATAGAAAACAGATAGGAAAATATAGAGATTCATTATTAAGTATTCTAAATCCGAATACATTGGATTTTCAAATTAATAGAATTCAGCAGGATATTTTTATTGATAAAAAATACAATGATCCCAAAAAGCAATTATTGGCTTTATTGAATAAAACAAAAGAAGAAAGTCCGCAATATGCGATGATTACTTATTTGTTAGGAAAAATTGGTGAAGCGACGCATGATTTGGAAGCCAGAAAAAGATACTACGCACTTTCTGCTACTTCAGATATTAAAAACGCCAATAAAGATAATGCTTCTTTACAGGAATTGGCTTTGGTTTTTTACGAAATCGGAGATGTTGATATGGCCTATAAACTGACACAATCTGCTATTGAAGACGCACTTTATTGCAATGTTCAGTTCAGGACTTTGCTCATGTCAGAAGTATATTCGATTATCAATACCGTGTATTTAGAGCGTGAAGCGCAAAGAAAAAGCGAATTACAGATTTACTTGCTTTGCATTAGTCTGCTTTCTTTGTTTTTGATTGTTGCGGTTATTTATGTGTATTTGCAGATGAAAAAGGTTTCAAGAATTCGATCAGAACTTTACGAAACCAGCCAGAAATTAGCAGAATTAAACAAAGATATTACCGAGACAAACAGTCAGCTTCAAGAAAGCAACCTGCAATTGTCTGAATCTAATTTGGTTAAAGAAGAGTACATTGCACATTTCTTCAATCTTTGTTCGACTTATATCAATAAGCTGGAGAATTACCGAATTATTTTAAACAAGAAAGCTACAGCAAAACAATTTGATGAAATTTACAAAATTCTAAAGTCAACTACTTTGGTTGATAATGAATTAGAGGAATTGTATAAGAACTTCGATATTATCTTTTTAAACTTATATCCAACATTTGTCAAAGATTTCAATGCTTTATTAATACCAGAAGAACAGATAGTCCTCAAGCAAAACGAATTGCTAAATACCGAGCTTCGAATTTTTGCTTTAATCAGATTAGGAATTACTGATAGTGTTAAAATAGCGGCATTTTTACGTTATTCTTTAAGCACAATTTACAACTATCGCACAAGAGCTCGAAATAAGGCTGCAGTTTCGCGAAATGATTTCGAAGAAAAGGTCATGAAAATAGGTTCAAAGACTTTGAAAGTGTAAAAAATAGTTTTAAATCTACTACTTTTTTTAGTGATTTTAAAATGTTAAGTTTTTGTAATTCAATATTTTAGTTTTTTAATCTACTACTTTTTTCTGTCTAAAAATGTAACATGTACTATAACGTTTTAGTTTTACAATATGATAAAAAAAGTTTTTCGGTAAGAAGACTTTCCTATTATAAACTAATGCTTTAATAAATACTGTTATGTTAAAAAACGTTAAAACAATTGTTGTTTTACTTTTACTAAGTTCTGTTGGAATGAATGCCCAGAATAAAGTGCCAGTTTATCTAGACGATAAAAAACCGATTGAAGAGCGTGTAGAAGATGCGCTTAAACGAATGACTACCGAAGAGAAAATTGCCATGATTCATGCGCAATCTAAATTTAGTTCTCCAGGTGTAAAACGTCTTGGGATTCCAGAAAACTGGATGACCGATGGACCACACGGAATTCGTGCAGAGGTAAAATGGGACGAATGGGATCAGGCAGGATGGACAAACGATTCTTGTACTGCTTTTCCAGCGCTTACGGCACTTTCATCAACATGGAACAAAGAATTGGCTTCTTTATATGGTAAATCTATTGGAGAAGAAGCACGTTACCGCAACAAAAACGTATTATTAGGGCCAGGTGTAAACATTTACAGAAGTCCATTAAACGGACGTAACTTCGAATATATGGGAGAAGATCCGTTTTTAGCTTCAAAAATGGTTGTTCCTTATATTAAAGGAGTGCAGTCTAATGGAGTTGCGGCTTGCGTAAAACATTTTGCTTTAAACAATCAGGAAACTAAACGTAATTCTGTTGACGTAATTGTTGACGATCGTACATTATACGAAATTTATCTTCCTGCTTTTAAAGCTGCAGTTCAAGAAGGTGATGTTTGGTCGATTATGGGCGCTTACAATAAATACAAAGGACAGCAATGCTGCCATAACGAATATTTGTTAAACGATATTCTTCGCGGAGAATGGGGCTTCAAAGGAGTTGTAGTTTCTGACTGGGGTGGTGTTAACGATACTAAACAAGCTATACATAATGGATTGGATATGGAATTTGGTTCTTGGACAAATGGTTTGTCTTGGGGAACAAGTAATGCTTATGACAACTATTATTTAGCAAAACCATATTCTGAAATGATCAGAAAAGGAGAAATTGGAACAAAAGAATTAGATGAAAAAGTGCGTCGTATTCTTCGTTTGTCTTTCTTGACGACTATGGATAGAAATCGTCCTTTCGGATCTTTTGGAACAGAAGAGCACGCTATTGCAGGGCGCAAAATTGCTGAAGAAGGAATTGTTTTATTGCAAAACAACAACAACATTTTGCCAATCAATCTTTCTAAAACTAAAAAGATTGCTGTAATTGGAGAAAATGCGATTAAAATGATGACTGTTGGTGGAGGAAGTTCTTCACTTAAAGCTAGATACGAAATCACACCATTAGAAGGTTTGAAGAAAAGAATCGGAAATCAAGCTGAAATTGTATACGCAAGAGGTTATGTAGGAGATCCGACAAGTAACTATAACGGAGTTATAGCTAAAGTAAGCTTAGAAGATAAACGTTCTCCTGCTGAGTTAACGGCAGAAGCTTTAAAAGTGGCTAAAGATGCAGATATTGTTCTTTTCATCGGTGGATTGAACAAAAGCCCAAATCAAGATGACGAAGGACATGATCGTAATGAATTGAATTTATCTTATGGTCAGGATAAATTAATCAGCGATTTAGCGAAAGTAAATAAAAACATTGTTTTCGTAAATATTTCTGGAAATGCAATTGCAATGCCTTGGATTAAAGAAGTTCCAGGAATTGTTCAAGGATGGTTTTTAGGAACTGAAGCTGGAAATGCTTTAGCAAATGTTTTGGTTGGAGATGTGAATCCGTCAGGAAAATTATCTTTCACTTTCCCAGTAAAATTATCTGATAACGGAGCTCACGTTTTAGGTGAATTCCCAGGTGGTGATTCAGTAAAATACAATGAAGGAATTTTTGTAGGGTACCGTTGGGCTGATAAAAACAAAATCAAACCTTTGTTCTCTTTCGGCCACGGTTTAAGCTACACGACTTTTGCTTACGGAAAAGTAACAGCAGACAAAAAACAAATGAATGCTGGAGATAAAATAACATTCTCTGTTAATGTAAAAAATACTGGAAGCAGAGAAGGTTCTGAAGTGGTACAATTGTATATTTCTGATTTAAAATCTTCATTGCCACGTCCAGTAAAAGAATTAAAAGGTTTTGAGAAAGTAGCTCTTAAAGCTGGAGAAGAAAAAACAGTAACGTTTACAGTTGATAAAACGGCTTTAAGTTTCTTTGACGATAAAAAACACGACTGGGTTGCTGAACCTGGTGATTTTGAAGCAATTATTGGTGCTTCTTCAACAGATATAAAATCTAAAGTGAATTTTTCACTTAAATAAGTTTTTTTATTTCTAAAAATTGGTTGGTTTGTAAAGCTGCAAGTGTAAAAATTTGCAGCTTTGCTTTTAGTTAAAATCTTACCATTAAGGCATTAAGAAACATAAAGAATAGCTTTATTGTCTAATATTTTGAGCCAGGTTCATGAAGTAAAAGCTTAATTTTCTTAATATCTTAATGGTTTTAAAAAAAAAATGGATATGAAAAAAATTACGCTCGCAATATTGACTTTATTTTTTGCGAAGAATATTTCAGCACAAAGTCTGAATAAAATGCAATGGTTTAATGAACCTGAAAAATGGGAAATTAAAAACAATGCTTTAATTATGAATGTCACCGCAAATAGCGATTATTGGAGAATTTCGCATTATGGTTTTACAGTCGATGATGCTCCTTTTTACTATGCAACCTATGGAGGAGAATTTGAAGCAAAAGTAAAATTGACGGGAAATTATATTGCTCGTTTTGACCAGATGGGATTAATGATTCGTATTGACGAAAAGAATTACATTAAAACTGGAGTTGAATTCGTTGATGGAAAATTCAATATCAGTACCGTCGTAACGCACGATAAAAGTGATTGGAGTGTAACAACTTTAGAAAAAGTGCCTCCTTTTATCTGGATAAAAGCCGTACGAAGATTAGATGCTGTTGAGATATTTTATTCTTTTGATGATAAAAATTACATCATGACCAGAAATGCGCCTTTGCAGGATAACACGCCTGTGATGGTTGGTTTAATGGCCGCTTCTCCAGACGGAAAAGGTTTTGAAGCTAAATTTGAAAACTTCTCAGTAAAACACTTGCCAGACCAAAGAAGATTAGAATGGCTTAAAAATCATCAATAATAATTGTTAATTGTAAATTATCAATTATTAATTAAAACTAATCATTAACAATTAATAATTAACCATTATAATATGAGTTCAATTTCATCTGATATTAAACCAAAAAAACATTACGAAATACTTGATGGTCTTCGTGGCGTAGCTGCTATTCTGGTAGTTGCTTTTCATATTTTTGAAGCTTTTGCTGGCGGAAACCGTTTTAAACAAATTATAAATCACGGATATCTTGCCGTAGATTTCTTTTTCCTTTTGTCAGGGTTTGTTGTTGCTTACGCGTACGACGATCGTTGGGTAAAAATGGGACAATGGGAGTTTTACAAACGCCGATTAATCCGTTTACAGCCAATGGTAATCATGGGGATGATTATTGGTGCTATCTTTTACTATTTCCAAGCCTCAGATATACTGTTTCCAATGATTGGGGGTATGGAAGTCTGGAAAGTGATTCTAACAATGGTAATCGGATTTACATTATTGCCAATTCCTCCTTCATTAGAAATTAGAGGTTGGGGAGAAATGCATCCTTTAAACGGTCCGGCATGGTCGCTTTTTTTCGAATATATTGCAAACATCTTGTACGCCTTAATCTTCCGTAAATTTTCGAATAAAGTAATGTCAGTTTTTGTATTGATATTTGCCGGACTATTAATTAATTATACTGTTTTTGGACCAAAAGGTGACGTAATCGGAGGATGGTCACTAAATCTAGAGCAGCTGAATGTTGGTTTTACCCGATTATTGTATCCGTTTTTTGCTGGGGTTTTATTATGCCGATTAGGAAAATTAATCCATGTAAAAAATGCTTTCTGGATTTGCAGTATTTTGATAACAATTGTTTTGGCGTTGCCGAGATTTGGAGATGAAAACAGTCTTTGGATAAATGGTCTGTATGAATCAATCTGTATTATTTTTATTTTCCCGATAATTGTAGCAATTGGAGCAGGAGGAGAAATTAAAAACGAATTTTCTCTTAAGATTTGCAAACTCTTAGGTGATATTTCTTATCCAATTTACATTACGCATTATCCATTAATTTATTGGTTTACAGCATGGGTCGTAGATAATAAAGTTTCAATGGAAAACGGCTATCTGGAAGGAATCGGAGTTTTAATCGTAAGCATCGTTCTAGCTTTCGTATGCTTAAAATTATACGATGAACCAGTTAGAAAATGGTTGATGAAGAAATTTCAGAGAAAAAAAGTTTCTGAGGTTCTAAGTAACTAAGGTTCTAAGATAATAAAGATTGGTCAAAAAGGATTCTAAGATAAAACTTAGTCACTTAGAATCTTAGTTTCTTAGCGTCTTTTAAAAAATTGAATTTCTAAATTTTGTTAGTTATAGATATTCAAAAAGGGATGAAGTTTTAAACTTCATCCCTTTATTATTTCAGTATAGTTCGATTTTCAGTAAGAAGCAACAAAAAAACTTAGCATCTTAGTCCCGATAACTATCGGGATAGAACCTTAGTACCTTTAAAAAAAACTTATTCTAAAACCAATTGTCCCAAAGCTTCTTTAGTAAAGCCTTTCAACTCATCAGTTTTTCCTGCTTTGATTTTAGCCACCCAGTTCGGATCTGATAAAAGAGGTCTTCCAACAGCCACCAAATCAAAATCGCCTCTATCGAAACGTCTGTTTAATTCCTCTAAAGAAGTTGGCTGAGAGCTTTCTCCAGCAAATGCACCAAAGAAATCGCCAGAAAGCCCAACAGAACCTACAGTAATTGTTGGAGCTCCCGTTACTTTTTTAGCCCATCCTGCGAAGTTTAGATCAGAATCTTCAAATTCAGGTTCCCAGAAACGACGTTGTGAAGCGTGAATAATATCAACACCAGCATCAACAAGAGGAGTAAGCCAAGCTTCTAATTCCTGCGGATTCTTAGCTAGTTTATAATTATAATCAGAAGGTTTAAATTGAGAGAATCGCATGATAACAGCAAAATCATTGCCCACTTGTTTTCTCACTTCTTTAATCACTTCAATAGCAAAACGATTACGTTCTGGTAATGTTTTTCCGCCGTAGATATCTTCACGTAAATTAGTTTCAGCTCTAAAGAACTGATCGATTAAATAACCGTGTGCACCGTGAATTTCTACAGTATCAAAACCTAATCTTTTAGCATCAGCAGCAGCTTTTCCAAAAGCAAGAATGGTATCTTCAATATCTTTTTCAGACATGGCAACACCATTTCTAAAATCAGGACGGTTTAATCCAGACGGACCTTCAAATGGAACAGGAGGAACCCATCCAGAATGGTGATTGTCCATAATTCCCATGTGCCAAATCTGCGGTCCCATTTTTCCGCCAGCAGCATGAACTCCATCAATCACTTTTTTCCATCCATTTAGAGCTGAATCGCCATAAAAATGAGGAACATTAGCATCATTAGAAGATGATTTTCTGTCAATAACAGTTCCTTCAGACAGAATTAATCCAACTTCGCCTTCAGCTCTTTTTTGGTAATAAGCTGCGACTTCATCAGTTGGAACTCCGTTAGGAGAAAAAGAGCGCGTCATTGGCGCCATTACGATTCGGTTTTTCAGATTTAACGACTTTAAGTTAAATTCAGAAAAGAGGTTGTTTGTACTCATAGTAATTTTACAAATTAGATTGAATTAATTTACTAAGTGCTTCAAAGGCACCTTCGTTACGTTTATAATAAGTCCATTGTCCAACACGTTTGGCTTCAATAAAACCAGCACGCTGTAAAATAGACAGGTATTCGGATACGGTTGATTGTGTCAAACCAGCTTTGGCTTGAATCTGCCCAACACAGACTCCATGCTCAAATCCTGCATGTTCCAGCTGGCCAGGAAAGTTAATTTCAGGCTCTTTTAGCCATTCCAACATCTGTAGTCGAGACTTATTAGATAATGCTTTAAAAATTTCTATCGTTTCCATAGTGCAAATATATCGACTTTTCCCGATATATGGATTTAGAGAAAAATATTTAGCATAATTTTATGATTGGGGAGGAAGAAACTTTTTGTTACGCAAAGAGATTTTATTAAAGAAAAATTATATTTGTTTTAGTCAAAGAAAAACGCAGAGTTTTATTCTCATTTTATGTCATTTCGACGAAGGAGAAATCTTCGCGAGAAGCTCGACAAAGATTAGGCATTCGTTGCGGAGTTACTTGCGAAGATTTCTCCTTCGTCGAAATGACAAACTATTGTGTTGATTATGAGATTAAAATAATCCTCAAACAAACAAAACTTAATCTATTATGAAAAAAACTGTACTTATTGTAGCATTCTTATGCAGTGTAATCACGAGTTCTAAAGCTCAAGTTGTAGGTGTAGATGTTGGAGATATTGCTCCAGAAATTGATCTTCCGGATACAAAAGGAGAAAAAGTTGCGCTTTCTTCTTTGCGAGGTTCCTTGGTTTTAGTCGACTTCTGGGCTTCTTGGTGCGGACCTTGCATTAAAGAACAGCCTTTATTAATAAAATTGCAAAATGCGTACCCAGATAAATTATCTATTTACGGAGTTTCTATGGATACCAAAAAGCCATTATGGACAGGAGCAATCGCAAAAGCAAAATTGCCGTGGACAAACGTTAGTGATTTAAAATATTGGCAATCTCCAGTTGTGGGAGATTATATGCTGCAATCGGTTCCTTTGAACTTTTTGGTAGATAAAAACGGAATTATTTTAGCAAAAAATATTCACGGACAGGCTTTAGAAGCAAAAATTAAAGAGCTTTTAGAGGTGCAATAAATTTTCCTTAACCGCAAAGAGCGCAAAGGTTTACGCAATCCCGATGACTATCGGGAGCAACGTTTTTTACTTGAAAAATAAAACTCTCGCAAAGCCGCAGAGTTTATTATTCTTAGCGAATCTCCGACTTTGCGAGATTCTTTAAAAATGTAGCGTGCTTAGCGCAAACCTTTGCGCTCTTTGCGGTTAAAAAACAAAAGTCCAGCTAACAGCCAGACTTTTAATTTTTAATTCTTTTCTTCAGACTCTTTAATAACTTTCTTTACACCTCCAAAACTCGTTTTCAGCATTTCTCTAATCTGAAATTGCGTTTTGTTTCCCGATGCACTTTTCCAATCTCTGAGATCAAAAATATGAATTTGATCTGCATAAGGATTCGTTAAGAATGAAATTCTCGAAATGGTATATTTATAATATTTCAGTTCATGAGAAACGTGTCGATTTGGAACTACAATAAGTATGTTTTCCCAATTCAAGAAGTCTCTCGGAACATCTTTTCTTTCTAACAATCCTAAAGATTCAAAAAAAGCCACAATCTTTTGATCATTAAGTTTATTAATCTTATGATCTAGGTTTTTAAAAGTTGTTTGGAGTCTATTTTCATTAATAATAGTACTCATAATGGTAATTGCTTTTTATGATTTTCAATATAAAATTACATTAAAAGAAAATCAATTTTGAATCTGAAGTCATTAGATTCATTCTAAATTTTAGATGGCCTTCTGGAAGTATTTGTACGAAAGAGTTATCAGACTTTGATAAAATACTATTAACCTTTCTTCTTTAAAAGCTTTATTTTTATCGCTATCTGATTTTACTAACAACCAAACCTATGAAAACTACTTTTTCTCAAAAAATAATTCTCTGCTTTTTTCTTGCATGTTCATTCCATTTATTGGCTCAAAATAAATCGGGAAGAGAATTGATTTTAATTGATAAAGATTGGACATTTTCATTTGGACATCAATACGATACAAAAAAAGATTTTGGTCATGCAGAAGGTTATTTTTCCTATTTAACTAAAACCGGATTTGCTGACGGACCAGCAGCATCAGGGTTTGATGATCGCGCTTGGAGAAAATTAGATTTGCCACACGATTGGGCAGTCGAACAGCCTTTTAGCGAAAGCGCAAGTTTTAGTCACGGATTTAAAGCAGCGGGAAAAAATTTTCCAGAAAGAAGTATTGGTTGGTACAGAAAAAAAATAACGATTCCAAATGAAGATTTAGGAAGAACAATTTCTTTAAAATTTGATGGTGTTTTCAGAAACTCAAAAGTGTTTTTTAACGGATTTTACTTAGGAACGGAGGAAAGCGGTTACAATGGTTTTGAGTATGATGTAACGGCTTACATAAACTATGGAGGCGAAAATACAATCGTAGTTCGTGTTGATGCTTCGATGGAAGAAGGCTGGTTTTATGAAGGGGCAGGGATTTACAGACATGTGTATTTGCAGAAAGCCAATCCGCTTCGTGTGGCACTCAACGGAACTTATGTAATTTCAGAAATTGAAAATAATAATGCTGTTATTACTGCAGAAGTAAAATTGGAAAACAAAGGACATTTTAAAGGAAATGTGGATATAAACCAAACCATTTTAGATCCATCGGGAAAACAGATTGCTTCAAATGAAGATAATGTGAAAGCTCCAAAATTCTATAAAACAAATAGTTATACTTTTAAATTAAATGTCAAAAATCCGCTTTTGTGGGATATTGAATATCCTAATTTTTATAAGCTGATTACCGAAATAAAAAGTGAAGGGAAAACAATTGACAGATATGAAACTTCATTTGGAATTAGAACGATAAAATTTGATCCTGAAAATGGTTTTTTCCTTAACGGAAAACAGGTAAAACTAAAAGGAACAAACAACCATCAGGATCATGCTGGAATTGGAACAGCGCTTCCAGATGAAATTCAGTATTATAGAATTAAGAAGCTGAAAGAAATGGGTTCCAACGCCTATAGATGCTCGCATCATCCGCCAACGCCTGAATTGTTGGATGCCTGCGATAAATTAGGAATGCTGGTTATTGATGAAACTCGTTTAATGGGAATAAACGATTACCATTTGAATGATTTACAGCGAATGATGGAGCGCGACCGAAATCACCCGAGTATTTTCTGCTGGTCTGTTGGAAATGAAGAGTGGCAAATTGAGGGTGGAATTACCGGTGAAAGAATTACCAATACAATGCAAGATTTTTCTAAAAGTATTGATCCAACAAGGCCTGTAACAGTAGGAATCAGCAGCGGATTTAAAAGCGGAATTTCTTCAGTTGTAGAAATTATGGGTTATAATTATCTTGGAAACGGAGATATCGATGCGCATCGAAATCAGTTCAAAAATCAGCCGGGGATGGGAACCGAAGAAGGTTCGACTTTTGCCACACGTGGCATTTATTTTACAGATGATGCCAAACATTACCAAAGTGCTTACGATAAAAAACCTCGTCCGACTTTTTATAGCATCGAAGAAGGTTGGAAATTCTATGCCGAAAGACCTTATTTGGCAGGAATGTTTATTTGGACAGGTTTTGATTACCGAGGCGAACCAACGCCTTATGGCTGGCCGTCTGTAACTTCGTATTTCGGAATGATGGATGTTTGCGGTTTCCCAAAAGACAATGTTTTCTATTTAAAATCGTGGTGGGGAAAAGAACCCGTTTTACATTTATTGCCACATTGGAATTGGACCGGAATGGAGGGTGCAGCAATTGATGTTTGGGCTTATTCGAATTGCGATGAAGTAGAGCTTTTTCTCAACAAAAAGAGTTTAGGAAAAAAGAAAATGGAACAAAATGGTCATTTGGAGTGGAAAGTAAATTACACGCCAGGAACTCTAGAAGCGATTGGTTATAAAAACGGTAAAAAGATATTGACTGATGTTCAGAAAACAACTGGAAAATCAGAAAATATCAAATTGTCTTTAGATAAAGAAAATGTTTTAAAAGGAAAGGTTTCGGTTGTAACGGTGGAAACTACAGATAAAAATGGCTTGCATGTTCCGACAGCCAATGACGAAATTATATTTTCTATTAAAGGCGGTAAAATTTTAGGAGTAGGAAATGGAGATCCAACTTCGTTAGAAAGCGATCAGTTTATTGATGACATCGTCTTAGTTGCTATAAGTAATTTTAAGGAACAAAAAGAAACAAGTGCATCTTTGCCTCAACAATTATCAGATTACCCAGAGAGCGAATGGAAAGAAGCTTTTAAAGACCGTGATTATAAAAAACAAGCGCCTTCTTATATTTATAAAGGAGAATTTGATTTGAAAAGCAATTCAGGTTCTTCGATTGTTAGTTTATTTTACAAAAAAATCGGAGTTGAAACTGTAGTTTTCGTAAACGGAAAAAAGATCGAACCAAGCGCTGAAGATGCTGAGAAATATATTTTTGATACAGCCATTTTAAAGCAAGGAAAAAACACTATTCATATTGCAGCAACTCCATTACAAAAAGTAAAAGATTGGGATGTAATGAACACCGATCCAGGAATTATCCAGGTAGTTACTCCTGCTGAACCTTGGAAGAGAAAGTTATTTAATGGTTATGCTCAAATTATTATTAAGAAAGATGAAAATGCGAAGGAAGTAGTTTTGTCTGCTTCTGGGAAAGGTTTAAAGAATGGTGTGATTGTGGTGAAGTAGTTTTTTAACCGCAAAGGACGCTAAGAATTGCGCAAAGGACGCAAAGTTTTTTCTCAATTTATGTCTTCCTGAGCGAAGTCGAAGGATGCGCAAGTGACTCGGCATGCAATATAAAATGAGCATGTCCTTCGACTTCGCTCAGGAGGACAAATCTGAATCTTTAAATTTAACTGTAATTTTTTTTTGCGAACCTTGCGTAATTCTTAGCGCCCTTTGCGGTTAACCCCATTAACCTAAAACCTGAAACTTTAAACCTGAAACAAAAAATTAACAAAAGAATAATGTTTGATTTTCATAACTTTGCAAAATGAATAATCAAACAGAAACTCAGAGTTGCGATTTTACTTCAGATTTAAAAATGAAGGGCTTTAAAGTGTATCCTATAAATGGGGATTTTAGTAAAGTTCCCGTTTACAGCCGAAGAGACTTTTATAAAATCTGCATCAATACCAGTAAAAGCATTATACAGTATGCCGACCGTGGAATAGAAACCGACGGGACGATTCTGTTTTTCGGCAATCCGATTATTCCTTATTCTTGGGAAACTATTTCAGAGAAGTTTGAAGGTTATGCCTGTGTTTTTACCGAAGAATTTTTCAAAACAAAAGACCGTTCAGAAACCCTTCAGGAATCGCCTTTGTTTAAAATAGGAGGAACGCCAATCTTTACTTTAACACCTGAACAAAAAGTATTTATAGATTCGTTGTTTCAAAAAATGATTGAAGAATATGAAACCGATTATGCATTCAAAGACGATTTGATGCGCAGTTACGTCAATTTGATTATTCATGAATCGATGAAAATGCAGCCTTCAGAGAGTTTCTTTAAACATAAAAATGCTTCTTCGAGAATTACTTCTTTGTTTTTAGAATTGCTGGAAAGACAATTCCCAATAGAAACCAAAGATCAGCCCTTAACTCTAAAAACACCTCAAGATTACGCGCAAAGTCTTTCTGTGCACGTGAATCATTTAAATCGTTCTGTAAAAGAAGTTACAGGAAAACCTACTACAGCACATATTACCGAAAGAGTCATTAACGAAGCAAAAGCTTTACTGCAGCACACAGACTGGAGTATTTCGGATATTGGTTATTCGCTTGGTTTTGAATATCCGAGTTATTTCAATAATTATTTTAAAAGACTTACAGGAACAGTTCCGAAATCGCTTCGAGTGTAAATTGTTTCAATTTCTTAATTTTTTGTTTGAATTTTGTTATTTCGGCATTGTAGTATTGCACTACATTTGCCCTGAAATAAACAACGAATCTTTGTATCAGTTTTTTTAATGACTAAATAACACTTCACAAAAGCGATGCTCCGCTTTGCATTTAGTTTTAAATTTTGATAGTAGAAAAAATATAAAATTTTTAAAGTATTAACTAAAATCAACAATCTCCTTCTATAAGAGATTCGATGTGCTGATTATTTCATTCAAATAAGCTTATAAGAATTTTTAAAATTAATTATTAACCTAAAAAAATCGAAATTATGTCGACACAATTCACTGCCGTAACCGAAGAAGGTAAAATTCCAAATACTTATATGACAGGCGAAGTGTCATATAAGAAGCAGACAAGCGAAATTCATCCGGAAAACACCGTTATTAAAGATGTTTCTTTTGAGCCTGGTGCAAGAAGCAATTGGCGTATCAATGCGAGTCTGCAATTGATTATTGTAACCGATGGAGCGGGCTATTACCAAGAAAGAGGCGGACAAATTAATCTTATCGAAAAAGGAAAAGTAATCACGGTTTTACCTGGAATAGAGCATTGGTATGGAGCAACACCAAAAACGAAATATTCTCATATTACTATTGTTACAGAAGTAGACAAAGGTCATGGAACTTGGCTGGATAGTGTTACCGATGAAGAGTATTATTCGTTTTAGATTCTAAGCTTCTAAGGTTCTAAGGTTCTAAGCTTTTGGCTTTTGAGTTTTTTTGCGCAGATTTTATTGATTAACAAAAAAATATTTTTTGGTTAGGTTAAAATAATCGAAATTTATATAACTATTTGTAAATCAGTACGAATCAGTCGAATCTTTACGCCAATTTCGTAACAGTTTTTAAACTTCAAACCTGAAACTTGAAACTTCAAACAAAAAACAATTAACAACAAACTATAAAAAAAATATGGAAACAAAAGACATTAAAGCCTTTGGTACAGAAGCTGCCGAAGCACCGTTAAAAACTTTAGATATTAAAAGAAGAGCTGTACAGGCGCATGATGTTGAAATAGAAATTTTGTATTGCGGAATCTGCCACTCAGATTTGCATTCAGCTAGAAACGAATGGCATGGCACTATTTATCCGATTGTTCCGGGGCATGAGATTGTAGGCCGTGTAACAAAAGTGGGAGATCACGTAAAAGGTTTCAAAGTTGGCGATTTGGCGGGAGTTGGCTGTATGGTCGATTCTTGCAGAGAATGTGAGCAATGTAAAGAAGGATTGGAGCAATATTGTGATCCAGGAAGCATCTTAACATTCAATTCTCCTGATAAACATTTAGGCGGACAAACTTTTGGAGGTTATTCTCAAAGTATTGTAGTCGATGAAGATTTTGTACTTCATATTTCAGATAAATTAGAACTTTCTGCTGTTGCGCCATTATTGTGCGCAGGAATTACAACATATTCTCCGTTAAAACACTGGAAAGTTGGTCCTGGCCAAACAGTTGGAATTGTAGGTATTGGAGGTTTAGGACATATGGGAATCAAATTAGCAAAAGCTATGGGAGCTCATGTGGTTGTCTTAACAACTTCTTTATCTAAAGTAGAAGATGCAAAACGTTTGGGTGCCGATGAGGTTATTTTGTCTACAGATCCAGAGCAAATGGCAAAACACGCCAAAAGCATGAATTTTATCTTAGACTGCGTTTCTGCTGAACACAACATCGATTCGTATCTAAATTTATTAAAAGTAGACGGAACCTTAACTTTAGTTGGAGCGCCAATGGATCCGCTTCCTGTAACTTCTTTCAGTCTTATTTTAGGAAGAAGAAGCTTCGCTGGTTCTGCCATTGGAGGGATCGCAGAAACTCAAGAAATGCTTGATTTCTGTGCCAAACACAATATTACTGCCGATGTTGAAGTAATTGGTGTTAATGATGTAAACGATGCCTACGAAAGATTATTAAAAGGAGATATTAAGTACCGTTTTGTGATTGATATGGCGTCGCTTAAATAAGTTGCTAAGGTTCTGAGGTACTAAGCTGCTAAGTTAAAAGAAAAGCTTAGAAGCTTAGTATCTCAACGCCTTAAAAACTTTAAAAAAAGCTTAGCTCCTTAGTATCTCAGAACCTTAGAACCTTAAAAAAATGCAAACAAGAAAACTAGGAAATAGCGGTTTAGAAGTCTCAGCATTGGGACTTGGCTGTATGGGAATGAGTTTTGGATATGGTCCAGCTCATGACAAAAATGAAATGATAAGTCTGCTTCGTTCTGCTTATGAAAAAGGAATTACCTTTTTTGATACGGCTGAATGTTACGGGCCATTTTTGAATGAAGAACTTTTAGGAGAGGCTTTAGCGCCTTTTCGCGATAAAGTTGTCATTGCAACAAAATTCGGCTTTTTGGAAGGCGATTCTAAAAAAGGATTAGACAGCCGTCCGGAGTGGATTAGAAAAAGCATAGAAGGTTCGTTAAAAAGATTAAATACCGATGTAATCGATTTGTATTATCAGCATCGCGTTGATCCGAATGTGCCTATGGAAGATGTTGCTGGAACTATAAAAGATTTAATTCAGGAAGGAAAAGTAAAACATTTTGGACTCTCTGAAGCTGGCGTAGAAAGTATTCGCCGTGCGCATGCTGTTCAGCCCGTTACCGCATTGCAGAGTGAATATTCGCTTTGGTGGAGAACTCCAGAAGAAGAAATTCTACCTGTTTTAGAAGAATTAGGAATTGGTTTTGTGCCTTTTAGTCCGTTAGGAAGAGGTTTTTTAACTGCAAAAATTGATGCAAACACACAATTTGACAGCACCGATTTTAGAAATACATTGCCTCGTTTTGCTCCTGAAGCCAGAAAAGCAAATCAAGCTTTTGTAGATCTATTAGGAAAAATGGCTGCCGATAGAGGTGCAACAAATGCACAAATTGCACTCGCGTGGATTTTAGCACAAAAACCTTGGATTGCACCAATTCCAGGAACCACAAAATTACATCGTTTAGAAGAAAACCTTGGCGCATTAAACTTAGTGCTCTCTGCCAGCGATCTTTCAGAAATTAACGATGTTGCATCAAAAATAACAATAGAAGGTTCCAGATATCCAGAGCATTTACAGAAAATAGCGGGAAAATAGTATTTTGAGCTTCTAAGCTACTAAGGTTCTAAGTGGCTAAGTTTTTCTCTTAGAATTTAAAACCTTAGAAGCTTAGCATCTTAGAGTCTTAGAACCTAAAAAACAAACCCCCTCAAGCAATTCAACTCTTGAGGGGGTTTTTAGCAAAGATTTGAGGTTCTTATATACTTTATACTTAGAATCTCAGAACCTTAGAATCTTAGCGTCTTAATTCATTTTACTTTTTGTCTAGGTTTTGTTTCAGTAATTTAGCATGTTCCAAATGCGCTGTTAAACCTGCAATATTGTTAGAAGCCCAAGTTTTTACATCTTCGTCAACGGCATTTTTAGTTGCATCTTGAAGCTTTTTGATCGCTTTTTCGTGACCATCAATCATCATATCAGCGAATTTTTTATCAAAATCAACACCCGATTTCTCGTTTAATTTATTGTATTCTTGTTGTCCTTCCTCAGTTAGAGAAGTTGGAAGAGTAAAGTTTTTCGCTTTTGCTAAAGCACTTACTTCAGAAGCCGATTTAGTGTGCTCATCAACAAGCATTTTACCAAATTTTTTCACTTCAGGATTTGTACTTTTTGTTTGCGCCAGTTTACCGATTTCGATTTCTGCCAAATTAATTTCAGCTTGATCTACCAAAAATTCAGAATCATCTTCTTTACTGTCTATAGAATCAAATTTTGCTTCGTTTGCGTCTTCTGCAACTTCTTTTGGATCTTCTTGTTTGGTTTCGTTTTTACAAGATTGAAGGAATATAATAAGAAGTCCTGCTCCTAAAATGGCTTTTCCGGCTAATAATAACTTTTTCATGATTTTAATAGTTTAAATGTTATAATGTAAAATTATGGAGTACTTACAGGAATGTCTTACAGGATTTTGAGAGATTGTTATAGGATTAAGATGTAGTTATTAGCTATTTAATTTTGTTTAGTATTTTAAATAAGCATAAGTTTGTTATTTTAAGAAAAATATTACTTTTAAAATGAATATTCAATCAGAGTTTAGAAATGCATTGTTTGTAAGAATACTAATGGGTGTTGTTCTTTTTGTAACATCATTATTTTATGTTGTATATAATTTACTGATAATTTTCAATCCAAATCCATTATTGATTGTTACATGTTTGGTTCTTTTATTTACTATTTATTGTATTCCTGATTTGTTTGAAATATTTACATTGACGATTAAAGATGATGGAATTGAAATAAGAACGCTTATTACTGGTCGTAAAAAGTTTATTGCTTATGATAGTATTAAAAATATTAAGAGAGGAAAAGTTAGATTTCGAACTAAAACAGGAACCATATCAGATGGATATTATTATAGTACATTGATATTTAAAGATAATACAAGTATAATAATCTCTCCAGATCATTTTAAAAATTATCAGACTTTGATGAGTTATATTTATGAGAAATTTTAAGTTTAAGAAATCAATAATAGAGCCTAATCCCAATTCCAAAAAGAATTGGGATTTTTTTTTGACTACTAACATTTCACAAATCACATTTCACAAAAAAAACATTTTACATTTCCCCTTACACAATTCCCATCCTACAAATATGAAATATCGAGCCAAAATTCTATAACAGATTCGCTTAACATTTTCAGGAACTTTGACTTATCAGATTTTTAGAATTTAAACCCTTAAAATTTAAAGTCATGCCAGATCCAAGAATTAAGAATGAAGCGCAATATGAAGCACTGGTAAAAAAAGGATATAGCAAAGAAAAATCGGCTCGAATTGCCAATACACCAGACGCAGGTAAAAAAGGCGGAAAAGCAAAACCGTATGAAGAATGGACAAAAGAAGAACTTCTGAAACAAGCCAGTAAAGTAGGCATAAAAGGAAGATCTTATATGAACAAAAGAGGTTTAATTGAGTCTCTAAAAAATAATTAAAATAATAACTAAGTTTTAATGTGATAAAATTTTAAATACCATGAATGCTGCAGCTAGAAAAGAAATCTTAATGAATCAGCTGATTAAAGCTCCACATTTGGTCATCGAAAAACTGGATTTGGAATACATCAATGATCGTCAATTGACAATTGTACGCTGTCGCGAAGGTGAGAATTTCGTTTATAAAAAGAACGGAAGGCATCTTAAAAATAAAAATGAAATTAAACGCATTAATAGCTTAGTGCTTCCGCCAGCTTGGGAAAATGTTAGAATTACAGATGTAACAAACGGGCATTTGCAAGCAGTAGGAACCGATGTTAAAAATAGAAAACAATACCGTTATCATCCGAGATGGAATTTGATACGAAACCAAACCAAGTTTTACAAAATTGCTTCGTTTGGTGCCAAGCTTCCTTTAATTAGAAAGCAGGTCGATATTGATTTAGAAAAGAAAGAATGGTCAAAAGAGAAAGTAATTGCTTTGGTGATTCGGTTAATGGAAGAGACGCATATTCGGATTGGAAACGAGAAATATGCTAAAGACAATAAATCGTACGGACTTTCGACTTTAAGGAAACGCCATATTAATATCAATAAGAATTCGCTTCGATTTGAATTTATTGGAAAAAAAGGAGTACAGCATACCGTTACGACTCGAAATAAACAATTGATCAAACTGGTAAGCCGCTGCGAAGAAATTCCAGGTTGGGAAGTTTTTAAATATTACGATAAAAATGGCGAAAAGAAAGTACTCGACAGCCATATGGTCAACGAGTATTTGCATACTATTTCGGGAGAAGATTTTAGTGCAAAAGATTTTAGAACTTGGGCAGCTTCGATTATTTTTTTTGAAAGTCTAATGGAGCTCGGAATTACAAATGACGAAAAAGAAAGCAAACAGAACATTATAACTGCTTTTGATTTAACTGCCGAAGCACTTGGAAATACAAGAAAAGTATGCAAAGATTATTACGTTCATCCGCTTTTAATTTCGACTTATGAAGACGGCTCGATTCAGAAATATTTTGATATAGCCAAGAAAAGCCGAAGTACAAAAAAGTATTTTACAAAATCAGAAATAGCATTTTCAGAATTGATTGAGAATTATCAGATCAATTTAGAATCGCCTTGTCAATAAAAGAGTTACTGCATCTCTTAAAAAGCTGAAAAGTTTGAATTACAAACAAAATCATTATTAACTAAAAAACTATTATTATGTTACGTTGGACAGTCACTTTTATTATTCTAGCCATAGTGGCGGGAATATTTGGATTCGGTGGAATTGCCGCTGGAGCCGCTAGTATAGCTAAAATTTTATTCTTTATATTTTTAGTTCTTTTCGTTATTTCTTTAATAAGCGGAAGATCAACAAGAGTATAGAAGAAGTATCAGTAAATACAAAAAAATCAAAACGGCACATCTTATTTCGAAGATGTGTCGTTTGTGGTTTGATTAAAAAAAAGCAAATAATGGGAACAAAAAGCGGTGCTTATCAGGATGTTTATATTAAAAGAGAAGACGAAATGGTAAGCCTTAAAAATGATGTGACAGATTTTTGTGAAAAGTATATAAAACCTGTCCATCCTAAAGATTGGGATTGGTCGGTGCGTGATTTTGAAAATCCTAAAAACGATCCGACAACTGCAGAAGCACGAGCTATTGCAAATGTGGTTTTTAAGGATTTAAATGATAAAAAACACACCGATGTTGATCTTTCTACAATGAATAATGTTCATGCAATAAAAGCCTACCTGGATCCGAAAAGCAAACATGAAGCTTTTAATATGGAAGAATTTGCTTTTGCATTAAAAGTTGAATTGGAGCACGGAAGGGTAAAAGATGTAAATGTTACCAATAACCATCCGTTTTTGACGGCTATGATTGCGCTTGCACACATGACTGAAAGTCTGACGTATTATAAAAGATTGAAAGTGATGGAAGCTGAGGGCGAGATTTATGAAATTGTTAGAAAAATAGAATCATCGCCAGTTGGCAAGGAAAAATGGTATAAAGAATTAGGGAAAGCAGAACAGGAGCTTAACGAGGCCAAAGCGGGATTAGCCGAGCGTTTGGCGCGTATGGATGATATTCCAGTATTGAAAATTATTGGAGATTAGTGTTGAATTTTAGACTCAAAAAAACCGTCTTGTTATTTAACGAGACGGTTTTTTATCCTTTTAAAAAAAATTAGAATTTGCGGGGATCATTTTCTGGATATCTCTCGTCATCCTTATCTTCCTGAACATCATCTTCGATATAATCAGTGTCATCATCCTCGTCTATGTCTTCTTCTATGTACTCGTCTTCATCGTCTTCATCATCTTCATCATCATCTTCGTCAAGATCTTCCAAGACGTCTTCAGTTTCATTAAAATCATATTCTTCTTCGGTTAAATCTGAAGGATTGTCAAATTCGTCGTTTTCTTCGAAATCATCTTCCAATTCGACTTCATAAATATCATCGTTATTGTCTTCTAAATCCCTGTCCTTATGAAAATCATCATTTAAATCATCCAAATCATCATCGGCAAAATCCTCCTGATCTGGATTAGGTCGGTTCGGATTGAAGCCATTTCTTACCGTATATCCTCGTTCTGCAATTTCACGATTATCGGTATCCGGTTTTCTAATATCGTTTTTAAGATCTTCTGCCAGATTTCGGTCATCTGAGAAATGATCTCTGAAATCTTTATTTGTGCCGTTGTTTTTATCTATAGTACTCATGGTCGCTGTTTTTTATGATTATATATACAAAGCTAGCATGAAGCTGACGGATTATATTATAAAATTATAGAGTGTAATTCTATAATTAACAGATGTTTAGAATGGAATTTTAACTTGTAATCATATAACCCATCTGATTGTGCAGGCAGTAATTTTACCAGCATATTAATCATAAAAACTATTACCATGAAAACTACAGATAGTAAAAATGCAAAAGAAACTACGCCGAGAGGAGTTACCAAGCCAAAGTCGAATGCTGCTTCAGGATTAACAGAATTATTTGAAGACGGATTAAAAGATATTTATTGGGCAGAAAAAGCACTTACAAAAGCTTTGCCTGTAATGGTTAAAAACGCTTCTTCTGTTGAATTGAAAGATGCGATTGACAATCATTTAACCGAAACGGAAGAACAGATTATTCGTTTGGAAGAAATTTTTAAAATTATTGGTAAAAAAGCAACAGCAAAAAAATGCGATGCAATGGAAGGTTTAATTGAAGAAGCCAAAGGAATGCTCGAGGAAACCGAACTTGGAGTAGTGCGAGATGCAGCAATTATTGCAGCAAGTCAGAAAATTGAGCATTATGAAATTGCTACTTATGGTACTTTAAGACAATTTGCAGAAACGCTAGGTCTGCCAGAAGCAGCAACTTTATTAGAACAAACGCTCGACGAAGAAAAAGGAGCCGATAAAACCCTTACAGAAGTCGCTGTAAACGCAGTAAATCTTGAAGCTGCTGAACTTGAATAGCAGATTAAGAAATGAAATAAAAGTGCAGTTCTAAATCTGCACTTTTTTAGTTAAATAAAAAATTCAGTATATGCCCGAAGGTCCGTCTATAGTAATCTTAAAAGAAGAAGTGCAGCAATTTGCCGGACAGAAAATAATTTCTGTATCTGGAAATGCCCATATTGATATTTCTCGCCTGAAGGATAAAACCGTTCTTGCTTTTAAAACTTGGGGAAAACATTTTTTAATCTGTTTTGATTCCTTTACAGTGAAAATTCACATGTTAATGTTCGGAACGTATCGAATTAATGAACGTAAAGATTCAAAACCAAGATTGAGTTTAGTTTTTGAGAATGGAGAAATCAATTTCTACACCTGCTCAGTTAAAATTTTAGAAGGCGATGTCAATTCACATTACGATTGGAGTGTTGATGTAATGAATGAAAATTGGAATCCGAAAAAGGCAAAAGCTAGTGTCGACAAAATGGAGAATAAAATGATTTGCGATGTAATTCTAGATCAGGATATTTTTTCTGGAGTAGGTAATATCATTAAAAATGAAGTTTTGTACCGCTGTTATGTACATCCAGAATCGATTGTAGAGAAAATTCCGCCTCACGTTATTAGTGAGCTTATTGCGGAATGTTCTACTTATAGTTTTGAATTTTTGTATTGGAAAAAGAAATTCGAACTGAAACAACATTGGGAAGCTTATACCAAAAGTATTTGTTTGCGATGTAATCTGCCGTTTCAAAGAAAACAGACGGGAGAGCGAAAACGCAGAAGTTTTTTCTGCACCAATTGTCAACAACTATACAAATGAAAAATCAAGTAATAATAGGATGTTCAAGCTTTTACAACAGTTTCTGGAAAAATATTTTTTATCCTCAAAACCTGCCTTCAAAGCAATGGTTTGAGTTTTATTGCCATCATTTTGATACTTACGAATTTAACGGCAGTTTTTATAAATTTCCGACAGTAAGAATTTTTCAAAATTGGTACAATAAAACACCTGAATCTTTCAAGTTTTCAGTAAAAGTGCCCAAAGAAATTACCCATATCAAAAAACTGCAAGAATGTGAAACGCTATTAAATGACTTCTATGAAGTCTGTAAAGTAGGTATGAAGGAAAAACTTGCGGTAGTTTTATTTCAATTTCCTCCGAGTTATATTTTTAGTCGAGAAAAATTAGAAACTATAATCAATAGCCTAGATTATAATTTTAAAAATGTAGTCGAATTTCGTCATGAAAGCTGGTGGAATGACGAGGTGTGGAATGTTTTCAAAGAAAATAATATTACATTTTGCAGTGTGAGCCATCCCAATCTTCCTCAAACTATTTTTAAAGATTTTCCACTTTTCTATATGCGATTTCACGGAGTTCCAAAATTGTTTTATTCCAGTTATTCTACTGAAGAATTGACTAAAATAAACCGTGAAATTAATTCCAAAAAAGGTTTTATTTATTTTAATAACACAGCAGGCGAAGCAGGAATTTTGAATGCCTTAGAGTTGAAAAGAATGAATGGTTAGAGACTTTCTTGCTTTTTTTAACCGCAAAGTGCGCAAAGTTTTTTTTATTTTGAAGACTTAATACAAACGTAAAAAAGTTCGCAAAACTGTTCTTGGTATATGTAGATTTAAACAGATTCAAAATCAATTTAATCTTTTATCCCGATAACTATCGGGAGTGGCAAAAAAATTAACCGCAAAGAGCGCAAAGGTTTACGCCAAGCACACAAAAGAAAAAATCTTAGCGAACTTAGCGTAAACCTTTGCGCTCTTTGCGGTTAAAAAACTTCTACAGTTTAAAAAAAAGCTACAATTTCAAGCTTCCTTCAATTCCGTCATCCATGGTTTTTCCTGTTACAAAAGCAGCGGTCATTTTTGCAATTGCAACCATTTTTCCATTTTTGTTGTTCCAATAATATCCATCTTCGGGAACTACTTTAATCACACTCAAATTTGGATCATCGACACCGCCAGGCATCCAGATTTTCACAATAGGATTCCATAATTTTTCGATAGTTTCCCTGTCGTATGAAATGCTTGCGGTTCCGTGAAGTGTTAGAAATTTATCATGCGGTTCAGAAAAGAAGATTTCAACCATTGGGTTTAATGTAATTTCTGCATTCTGACTGCTGTTTCGGTCAGATAAAAACCATAAGTTTCCCAAATCGTCAATTTTCTGAACAGACATTGGTCGTGACTGTAATCTATATTCATTGTATGTACAAAACATACAAGTTTTAATATGCTCAGCAAGATCTTTTATCTTATCAACAGCAAATTCATCTGTAAGGTCTTTATGATCGCCCATAATGTTATTTTTTTTAAGTTTTTTTTATATTTAATTATTTGACTGACAGTGAGATATTGTCTGAAAAATGTAGAAGGTAAAGTTGGTGCTTTTTGTACTTTTTTAGTTTATATAATTAAACTTATAAATTATGAGATTTCTATTTGTTTTGTAACAAACTCGGGCGGTTCTGCCTTTTGTTACATAAAATTGCACTATATTTGGAAAAATAAACTTCTAAGCCAAAAATACCATGACAGATTTTACCATATTCTATACCGATGATGACGAAGATGATTTGTGTATTTTTGCTGATGCTGTAGAATCTATACCTCAGAATATCAATTTGCAAACTTATTCAGGAAGTCAAAATTTTCTGAATGCTCTTTCAGATTCATCTGTTGTTCCGTCTGTTATTTTCTTGGATTTAAATATGCCAGGAAAAAATGGTTTTGATGTTTTGGAAGAACTTAGAAAATCTGATGATAAAAAAGACATTCCTGTTGTGATTTATTCAACATCGAGTGAACCTGGGAATATTGAGAGATGTCTTAATCTTGGAGCTAACTGCTTTATTACCAAACCAGTTTTAATGAGCGATATTATAAAGGCAATAGAACACGCTATGAAGATTGACTGGGATAAATTTATTCCGAACAAATCTAATTTTGTATTTAAATATTAATTTCTGATAAATCGGGAATATAAATATTAAAAACCGAGCCTTTACCTTTTTCACTCGAAACTGTAATTACCCCTTTGTGGTTTTCTACGATTTTTTTCACTATTGCAAGACCGATTCCTGTTCCTTTGTATTCGCTTTCGGTGTTTAGGCGTTGGAAAACTTCAAAGATTTTTTCTTTATAAATCAATTCAAATCCAATTCCGTTATCCGAAACTTGGAGATGATGGTACATTTTGTCTTTAAATTCAGCATTTGGAATCGATTTTCCATCAACTTTTGTAACCGTTATTTTTACTTTTGGAGGAACACCCGGACGCGAGAATTTTAAGGCGTTTTCTACTAGATTATGAAGCAGCTGTCTAAACTGAAATTGTATAAGAGTAGCTTCTCCTAAATCATGATATTCAACTACAGCATTTTTTTCTTCAATTCGATCCGAAAAATCACTGATTACTTCGTCGGCGATTTCGTCTATATTAGCCTTTGTAAAAACACGATCGGCAGAATTGGCACGAGAATAGGTTAGTAAATCCTGTATTAGATTTTGCATTTTCTTTGCCGAAAACTCAATTCTTGCTAAATAGGTTTTGGCATTCGCCGAAATATTCTGCTCATCTAAGTCAGATAATCGGCTTGCAAAAGTCTGTATTTTTCGCAATGGTTCTTGAAGGTCATGACTAGAAATATAAGCAAATGATTGCAGTTCAATATTCATATTGACAAGGTCTCTATTGGTAAGTTCCAGCTGTGTGGTGCGTTCAATAATCTGTTCTTCCAGTTTATTGGTAAAATTCTTTTGTTCTTCTATATCGGTGCTGGTTCCAACCCACATTTGCACCTTTCCAGATTCGTCCAATTGTGCAATAGCACGGCTCAGCTGCCATCTGTATTCTCCATCATATCGTCTAAAACGATGTACAAAAAGAAATTCGTGACCGCTTTTAACAGATTCCATCCAAAGCTTTACATTTTCTTCTCTATCATCTGGATGCACGACTTGAAGCCAGCCATTTTTGTCAATTTCTTCCTTCGTAAATCCAGAATAGGTGAAGAAAGTTTCATTAAAATAATTCAGATTGCCTAAAGTATCACTTGTCCAGATTGATTGCGGAATAGAGTCGGCAAGGAGCCTGAATTTTTTCTCGCTTTTTGCTAAAACTTGCTGACCTTCTTTTTCGGTTGTAACATCCATAACAGTTCCAACCATTTTTGACGGCTCATTATTTTCATCAAAAAAAATTTTGCCATGCACTTTAATCCAAGCTATAGAATTGTCTACCTTAAAAACTCGGGCTTCATATTTGTAAATGCTCGTTTGTAAAGCCTTTTCAAATGCATCTGCAACAATATATTCATCTTCAGGAATAACACGGCTTCGAATGTCTTGATGTACTATTTTTTTATTTTTGTCAAATCCGAAAATGTCAAGGATATTATCGCTGTAGATTAATTTTTTGTTCTTTAAATTCAAATCCCACATTGCAATTTCGCCAATTTCGGCAGCTTGTCTCGCTCTTTCTTCGGCAGTTTCAATTTTTTTACGGGCTTTGACTTTAGCAGTTACATCATAAACGGTACACATAATACCAGAGGCGGTTCCATTCTTTTCATAAAGTGTTGTATATTCATAATCAAGGTAGAATTTTTTTAGTTTTCCGTTGATATCAACATAAGCAACGCCTTCATTTTCTTGGATTGTTTTTCCATTAATCAGAACTTCAAGCAGTAATTCTGGATATTTTTGATTTTTGAGCTCAGGAAATACTTCTAGTAGAGGTATGCCAATACAGTCTTTTTCTTCTTTTTGCCAGATATTATGCATCATGGCTTTATTGGCCATTTCGATTATAAAATCTTTTCCTCTAAATATCGCCATAGCAATAGGAGAGTCCATTACAATTTCTCTAAACGCTTTTTCGCTTTCAGTCAAAAGATGTCTTGCTTTTACTTCTTCAGTTACTTCATAAGACACAACGGTGACACCTTCGATAACGCCGTTTTCATCTTTTAACGGATAAAAAACGAGATTAAAGTAACCCAATTCCTCTTTGTTATAACGATTTAAAGTGACAGGAAGTTCATCAGTAAAATAGGCGGTTCCAGTTTCGAAAACATTTTTCAGCAACGGGAAAACCTTTTCTTTTGCCTCAGGAACCGAATCAAAAATAGGTTTGTCAAGAATGTCTTTTTCCTCTTTGTCAATAATATGAAGATAGGTTGAGTTGACCATCTCCGCAATAAGTTCTGGACCTTTTAGGATACAGATTCCCAATGGCAGCTGTTTTACTGTATTTCGAAATCGCTTTTCACTTTCTTCTAGTTTTTTTCGAGTCACTACTTGCTCTGTTGTTTCATTACAGATAACCAAAACACCAGTCGTTTTTCCATTTTCATCATTTACCGGACTGTAGCTGAAAGTCCAGTAAACATCTTCCATCTTACCATTTCTATAAATAGGCAATAATTGATCTTCATGCCAGGTTGCTTCTCCTTTCGTGAGCACTTGATCTATCAACGGTTCAATAAAGTCCCAGATTTCTGGCCAGTAATCAGCGCCTTTTTCACCAAGAATCGATGGATGTTTGCCATTATTACCCAAACTCGGGCGATAAGAATCATTATAAAAACAAATATGGTCTGGTCCCCAAAATAAAAACATGGGAAATTTGGAGTTTAAAAGAATTCCTAAAGTAGTGCGAAGACTTTGAGGCCAAGATTCTACTGGCCCTACTGCCGTTTTGCTCCAATCTTTAGCACGGGTAAGTTCACCCATTTCTCCTCCGTTGGCCAGAAAATCATAGTTTTTACTCATTAATATTTTGCTTTTTATTTAATTTATAATGGGCTTATTCTCAGACTTTATTGTGTATTTCGAATTAAGCTCTGTTAAAATTAGTAAAAAATAAAATCTCTTTTAAAGCCCTTTTTTGAATGAGGTAAGATTAAAATCAATTGAGTTAATTTTATCTCCTATGTATACGGAAATTTGATAAACAGATAAACTGAAAAGATATGAAACGAGAAGATTCAAAACATGAAACCGACAATATAAAAAGATATCAAGAAGAAGGTTATACTGCTAATTACATATTCGAAAATGATCGTTTAGTAGACTCAGAAACTAAAGAGGTTTATAATCCTGAAGATGTATTTATTGTAGCGCATCATCGATATGAAGGAATGAGCGATCCAGATGATATGTCAATTTTATATGTTATCGAAACAAAAGATAAAAGAAAAGGAACTCATTTATTAGGATACGGACCTATGGCCGATTTGGAAGAAGCAGAATTTTTTAAAGACATTCCGAAAGCCAATTATGCTAAAAATGCAGACATAAACGAATTGACTTAAAAGAATAAAAATAGATTGGTATTTTTATTTTGCTGATGAGCAGTTGTTTCAAATTTATTTGAGGCAGCTGCTTTTTTTTTTTTTAAGCTTCTAAGGGACTGAGGTTCTAAGGTGCTAAGCTTTTTTTCTTACTGTTTTTGAAAAGTGAGAAAGGTATAAGCTTAGTTTTTTAGTTTGAATTTATTTTTTTAAGCTTCTAAGGGACTGAGGTTCTAAGATGCTAAGTTTTTTTTTCTTACTGTT